>JGI12316J15310_10000003_pt1 | contig 1255708 bp, 1136 predicted proteins | sample MarCyaLeptolynsp_FD_15310 | JGI IMG/M metagenome (IMG submission 15310)
CATTCAGGGCGAGGCCCTGCGCGTGATCACCGCTGTCGAGGCGCTTGACCGGGACGAGACCGATGATCTGCGGCAGCACTTCATCCTGATCGGCGTGCTGTGCCGCTGGCTGTCGGGCACGCCGGTTGCCGGCGATGATGCGCTTGACGCTGCGTGGTTCAGCCAGGCCGCCCTCAACACCGGTGACCTGGCGCTGAGCCTTGATGTTGCCGAGGTCGCCGCGCTCGCCTTTGCCGAGGCCGGAGAGACACCATGATCGCCAATGTGCTGACCATTGCCGGCACCGATCCTTCGGGTGGCGCGGGGATTCAGGCCGATCTGAAGACGATCTCGGCGCTAGTGTCCCGAATCTGAAGTTCGCTTCGTTACGCGGCATGCTCCGTACGAACTTCAGATTCGATCAGGACACTAGCAGGCCTTTGATTCTAGTGTGGTTTACGGATTTGAAGTTCGTTCAGGAACGTGCCGCGAACACTGTAACGAACTTCAAATCCACCACACTAGGCGCCTATGGCATGAGCGCGATCACCGCCGTGGTAGCCCAAAACACATGCGGCGTGCGCGGCTTCGTCGCGCTGGAGCCCGCTTTCGTCGCCGATCAGATCGATGCGGTGTTCGAGGATGTGCGCGTCGACGCCGTCAAGCTGGGCATGATGGCCAATGCGCCGATCATCGAGGCGGTCGCCGATTGCCTGGCGCGCCATGCGCCAACCCATGTGGTGCTCGACCCTGTCATGGTCGCCAAGAGCGGCGATCACCTGCTGGCGCCCGAGGCGGTCGAGGCGTTGCGCACACGCCTGGTGCCGCTTGTCTCCGTCGTCACGCCGAACCTGCCTGAGGCCGCCGTCCTGCTCGGCAAGGCCGACAAATGGACGGCCGAGGCGATGGAGGCGGCACTGCCGGCGCTTCTGGAGCTGGGATCGGACTGGGTCCTCCTCAAGGGCGGGCATCTGGCGGGCAGCACCGAGAGCGTCGATCTCCTGCATGGAGAAGCCGGCAGCATCGCCTTGCCCGCGCCGCGCATCGACACGACCAACGACCACGGCACCGGCTGCACCCTGTCGGCGGCCATCGCCGCGCTTCTGCCGCATCACCCGATGGAAGAGGCCGTTAGGCGCGCCAAATCCTATCTGCACGGGGCGCTGTCGGCATCGGACCGCCTGGATGTGGGCCGGGGCCACGGCCCGCTGCACCATTTCCATGCGCTTTGGGAGTAGCCCTTGAGGGCGAAAGCCATGCCCGGGTTAGTTTGCTGCCAGTAGCGTCCGCTGTGAGCCCATTCCGGGCACCTAGAACGAACGAGCGACTGGCGGCTTTAGGGATCACGAATTCAATCTGGAGCCTCTGGGTCTTGGCCAGAGCTTTCTGTGCAGCCGTGGCGAGAGCTTCTGCCAGCATCCTAAGCCACTTCGTCGTTGGTCGTTCTCGGTGGTAAAAGCAACTAATGACTTCCAGCTGTTCCGCGCTACAGCCATCCTCATCGGTTTCTGAGGATTAATTGTCATTACTTGTGATTGACCTGCATCGTTCCCAAATGATGAGTGTAGCGAAACAGGAGGGGGAATTGGGCGACTCCGATGACCGCCAAAAGATCGACGGCCTCAAAGACATTTTCGCGGAACTGAACCAGGCTGACCCAGCCTCCGCGAAGCTAGTTACTGACGCCATTGAGTACGTTCGAAGTAAGCGACATCTGACGGAATTCGGCGCTCTGACTGATGTCTTGACGCCCGAAGGAACCGACAGAGAAGCAAGACGAGAAGCTCAGGTCTTGGCGGCTACGCTGCCACCTTCGGGCACCGTGGACGTCGGAAGAAGGCAAGCAATTCAGTCGTTACTGGGGTGGGGTGCAACTGCAGTCGCCGGTGGAGCTTTAGCCGGTGTCATTGGAAACATCGCAACCCACGAGCTGCAAAGGCCGGAGACCTACGCAGAAAGCTTTGTGAAGGAAGTCCTACGGCTTCACTCTGATCGTCCCGCACTATGGGAATGGCGAGAAGACCTCTTACGTAGTGGACGCACAGATGAGGCGGAACTAATCTCGGTGGTTGCGGTTCACGGTGAAGGCTTCTGGGATGCGTTCACTGCGATATCTCGCTTGCGTGAAATTATCGATGCCGCAAAAATTTCAGATTTTTCTAAGGCTTATCTTGAATTAAACTATGCAGGTCATCATAGGTACTTAGGGCTAACACGCCAGGCCTTTGATCTGCACGATAGTTTTGTCCACTATAATACCAACGATCACCAACTCAACGTACTCTTGCTAAACCAACAGCATATGAACCGTCATTTGGTTCTTGGTGATTTAGCGCATCTCAAAGATACACTGCCCACCAAGAACAACGATCTTGCGCGGGCAATGAGAGAAAAGCTGGATATCGATCCAGCTTCGATGGCAGTCGGAAGCTTTGAACAAGCGAAAAGTATTTCGGTCGAATGTATTGCTTTGAAGGGGCTTTATCTCCTGCACAATTGCATCGCCTCTGGAAGGGAAGGCGAAGCGCTCGAAGCATTGGGCCTCATCGATCAGTATCGAAGGCGCCTCGTCTCAACACTGATAGCACCAGAAATCTCAGAAGGACGGCACTGGATGGCTATTCGTCTCTATGGCGAAGCTGTCTGGAACTACGGCCGAGTAGCGCCAATTGCTCTGTTGCAAGGTTGGGATCGTGTGTTGGAGCGATGCTTGGATGCGTTCTACAGCCCTGATGCAGCTGCGAGTTCACTCGAGAGATCAGTGATTCGAGACTTTCATCGCATAGAAGGGGCGGAGCTTAGATCGCCCATCTGGATACAGATGGCACTGGTTCAGACAATACGTCATCAATTGATCTCCGGAACAGGCCCGCAGTCTCTCCAACGACTGCTTCCGCGAGAGAAGCAATACAAAATCAGACATCACAGTGGGCTCCAAAGATCGCTGGATGCGCTGAATGCAGCTTTTGGCGGTAGCGTGACAGATGTAAGTGAAATCAATTCGCTTGCCGCCATCGAGAACCAATTGATGTTGGAGTGTGTTCGGGAAATGTTGCGTCGGACCACGCATTAGCGTCGCTCAGAGGACGCTTTCTTGCATCGATGCAATGGCCCGATTTCTTGGACCGGCAACTACAAACAACCCTTGTGAAAACCCATTCGGCGAATCGGTCGACCTTGGCAAGGATTCGAAGCAGACATTCTGCACCAACCAAGGACCCTGTCGCTTTGTCCGCATTACCGGCGTTCGAGGTCATGCCGATACGTCCATCAGGCCGATATCGTCACCGCGGAAACCGCTACCCTGATCGCCCGCGCGGCTGCTTCCGGGTCAGGCTGGCCGCAGATCGCCGAGACCATGGCGACGCCCTTGGCGCCGGCGGCAAGGGCTTGTCCGACATGGTGGGCCTTCAGCCCGCCGATGGCGACGGCGGGCACCGGGCTGGCGGCAACCATCGCGGCCAGCCCTTGGAAGCCGACCTCAGGCGCGTGGCCGGGCTTGGTCGAGGTTGCGAAGACGGGTCCGGCGCCGACATAGCCCACCAGCGCCGGATCGACCTGCGCGGCCTGGCCCGGCGTCTCGACCGACAGGCCTAGGATCGCGTCCGGCCCGATCCGCGCGCGTGCCTAGGCGACGGACAGATCGCTCTGCCCGACATGCAGCCCGTCCGCGCCGATAGCGATCGCGGCCTCGGCATCGTCATTGACGATGAGCTTGGCGCCGGTCCCGGCCAGTGCTGCCTTGAGCGCCCGGCCGGTCTCGATCGTCCGGGCCGTGCCGCCATGCTTGTCGCGCAATTGCACCAACGTCGCGCCGCCGGCCACAGCGAGCCGCGCGGTCTCCACCATGCCCAGCCCCCGGCCCCTTTCTCCGCAAAGACCGGGATCGAGGACGAGATAGAGCGACAGGTCGAACCGCGTCATGCCGCGATGGTCTCGACCTCGGAGATCTCCGCCTCATAGTCGAGCGCAGCCGGCATCACGCCATGCAGCGTGTCCACGAAACGCCAGCCGAAGCCACCTGGGCCCGACGCGCTTTCATGGGTCCGCGTGCCCGCGACACCGAACAGGGCCAACGCACCGACCGTTGCATCGAACGGGTCGTCAGCGACCGCGGCGAACGCACCGCACAAGCCTGTCAGCGCGCAGCCCATCGCCGTGTTGAGCGTCATCCAGTGCGAGCCGCCGCCGATCCGCAAGGCACGCGCGCCATCGGTCACATAGTCCTCGCGCCCGGTCACGGCGATCACGGCGCCCGTGTCCCGCGCCAGGCGCCGCGCGGCCTCTTCGGCCGATCGGACGCCATCGCGGCCGTCAACGCCTTGCCCCTGGCTGGCCTCGCCGGCCAGCGACAGGATCTCCGAGGCATTGGCGCGGATGATGGCCGGCTTCAGCCCTGAGAGGTCCGCCGAGGCGCGGGCACGAAACGCCGTCGCCTGACAGGCCACCGGGTCGAACACCCAGGGCCGCCCGGCGCTGTGAGCACCGTCGATGGCCGCCCGTGCGCCCTCCAGCAGAGGCTTGGACAGGGTGCCGATATTGACCGTCAGCGCACCGGCGATCCGCGCGAACTCACCGGCCTCCTCGGCATCGGCAACCATGGCCGGCGAGGCCCCCGCCGCCAGAAGCACGTTCGCCGTGACGCTCATGGCCACATAGTTGGTGATGCACTGGACCAATGGCGTTTCCGCGCGCAGCTTGTCCAGAAGGTCTCCCGGTGATTGGCTCATCGGACTGCCTCCGGTGCACCGGAATGCACCGCGCCGAACGGCGCGAACCGCACCTGTCTGTTGTCGTCGAACACGCGACGATCTCGTCTATTCAACATGCCGGCCTCGTGAATTGCTCGAGGGAGTCTTGCCGCATAAGTGGATTTAGGGGAATGACCAGATTCACTCCTATTGAGCAGTCCAGTTCAGGTGCTTTTGTTGAAAGCGAAAGCGCCTAAGCCAACCGTCCCGCTACCCATCGATAGATCGGCAAGTAAGGCGGTCTGAGTTGCTTTGGACAGGTGCAGCTCTGTCGCAAACGGCCATGTGCCGACCGCATTCAAAATCAGCATTAACCTTCGACGGAATCCACCATCTCGTCGCGCGCCCAGATTAGGAAGCGTTCAACGGTGGCGCGACGCGGCGCATCCGATAGATAGGCGACATAGAAACACAGTCCTTCGATAGCGAAATCGAGCGGTTGGACCAGCGCCCCCGAGGCGAGTTCGTTCTGGACGAGGACGTTGCTCACCAGCGCGACGCCCTGGCCGGCGAGCGCCGCTTCAATGGCGTGAGATTCCTCACTCAGACGCAGACCGCTCGTGACCTCGATCTTCGCGGCGCCCGGTTCGACGGCGCGCGCTTCGGTCATGTACCGCTCCCATGTCGGCGGGTCCAAGTCCGGCCGTTTCCAGCGGAAATGGATGAGCGTATGTCGCCCAAGATCGGCTATGGCGTTTACCGGAGAGCCGGACATGAGCAATGCCGGACTCATCACAGGGATAAAGCGGTCGCGCGCCAGTTCGTTGCATTCCAGATCCGGTATCGGGGTGCGCCTGTAGCGGATCGCAAAGTCCGCCGCGCCGGACCGGAGATTGGCCGGCGTCTCGGACGCCTCGACCTGAAGCTCAAGATCGATGTCCTGTTTCAGCTTCGCAAGACGTGGCACGAGCCAACGACTCGCAAACGCCGTTGTTGCGGCGACAACGAGGGGGCTCTGATCGGCGTCCGCACGCAGACCGGCAACGGTCGCGGCGAAGCGGTCCAACCCGTCGCGCAGCACCGGGAAGAGACGCTCTCCAGCTTCAGTCAATGTGATCGGTCGGGGTCGGCGGCGGAACAGCGCCTGTCCCGTGATTTCTTCCAGAAGGCGGATCTGATGGCTGATGGCGGTGGGCGTCACGGCGAGTTCCTCCGCCGCCCTGGCGAAGCTCAGATGGCGGGCCGCAGCCTCGAAGGCGCGTAGCGCATTGAGTGGTGGCAACTTGCGCATACGCGTGATGTAGATGAACTCAGCTCATCTTGTAAACAGTTGTATCGCTTTACCTGGAACGAATTAGACTGAGCAGGAAAAGCGCCTGTCTTCGCGAACCAGCGGGCACCGCCCACCACATTGCAGATGAACTCAGGTCATCTGCATGTTGAGGAATATGCTCTTATCGGAGAGTTTCTTATACAGTATTTGAAGGTCATCAGAGCCCATGCTCCAAATGGAAAGCAAATGATGACTGCGGCGCAAACCCTTCTGCATATCGACGCCAGCGCACAGCTTGAAGAGCGTTCGCATACGCGTAAACTAACAAGTTCCTTCATCGAGCGCTGGATGAGCCAGCGTCCGCAGGACCGTGTGATCCGGCGCGACATCGGCCGCTCTCCGATCCCGGCGATCGATCAGAATTGGATCACCGCCGCCTTTACACTACCCGAGGAGCGAATGTCCTCGATGATCGAGCGCTTGGCGCTTTCGGACCAATTGGTCGATGAGGTGGTCGCCTCTGACATCATCGTCATGGGCGTGCCGATGTATAACTACGGCGTGCCGGCCGCCCTGAAAGGATGGATCGACCAGATCGCCCGTATCGGTCGGACGTTCTCCTTCGATCTTGATCGTGGCGACGTTCCGATCGAACCGATCCTTTCGGGCAAGACGTTGGTGATCCTCTCCGCTCGCGGAGAGTTCGGCTTTGATCCCGGCGGTATGCGCGCTCATATGAACGCACTCGATCCGGCGCTTGCGGCCTGTGCTCATTACTTCGGCGTTTCGCGAGAAAATATTCACACGATCACGATCGAGTACCAGGAGTTCAAGGACGAGCGCTATCGCTGTTCGGTCGCTCGGGCCGAAGCGGCCGTCTCAGCGCTTGCGGATCAGCTTGCGGCCCAAGAACAGCGCGCGGCCTGATCACGCTCCGGCGAGCCGTGCATGTTAGACGTATGCACCATTCCCTTATACTGCGACAACATGTTTGCGCCGGTCAGATCGGCAATGTGGCTTCAACTTGTCGAGCCGCCTTCAGGACATTGAAGAGGCCGGATGACGGGACGCAGGCCTTACCATGCCTGCGATGGCATGGCGAAGCCGGCGACCGGTCCCATCAGTCCGCGCGCGCCACCGGACCGGCCACGGGATCGGGCCAGCCGCGCAGGTTCCAGGCGCTGTCCCAGAACATCCATTCGAGCAGCGCGCTCCTGGCGAAGGCGGCGTGCATCCGTGACCGTTCGGCCGCGCCGGCGCTTTCGGCGAGCCTGTCGGCCAGGGCGCAGGCGGCCTCGACCGCCGCGTCGAACTCCTCCCCCGCATAGGTGTCGATCCAGGCGCGATAGGGATTGTCGGCGCCCGCTGCGGCATGGATCGCGCGGCCCACATCGCGATAGACCCAGAAACAGGGGAGCAGCGCGGCCATCGCCTCGGCCACCCCGCGGGTCGCCGCGGTGGCGACGAGGAAGCTCACATAATGCTCGCAGACCGGTGTGGGCGGCGTTGCGGCGAACACCTCCGTGCTGACGCCATAGAGGCCGAGATAGTGTTCGTGAAGCTGGCGCTCCACGGCGATGGCGCCTGCGGCGGACTGCGCGAGCTGGCGCACGCCGTCCGCGTCGGGCGCGCGGGCCGCCGCGAGCGCAAGCGCCCGGGCGAAGCCCTCAAGGTAATGGGCGTCCTGGATGATGTAGTGGCGGAAGGCTTCGCCGGACAGAGTGCCGTCGCAGAGCGCGCGGTTGAACGGCATGGCGCGGATCGCCGCGCACAGATCGGCGGTTTCGGCGAGTACGGTTTCGGTGAAGGTCATGGCGTCGCTCCGTCGAGAGAATGGAAGTGATGGGTGGGACCGTGGCCGTGGCCGACATCGAGCCGATCGGCGGCCGTGATCGCGGCGGCGATATAGGCCTTGGCGCGGGCGGCGGCCTCGGCCAGCGGCCGTCCATGGCCCAGATGGCAGGCAAGCGCGGAGGAAAGCGTGCAGCCGGTGCCGTGGGTGTTGCGGGTTGCGTGCCGCGCCCCGTCGAGGCGCTCGATGCCGCCCGCATGGACCAGCAGATCGGAGCTGCCGTTCCCATCCAGATGCCCGCCCTTGATCAGCACGGCCGCCGGGCCGAGCGCCCGCAGGCGCATGGCCGTTTCCTCCATCCCGGTGAGATCGCGCGCGGGCGCGCGGCCGAGCAGATCGGCGGCCTCGGGCAGGTTCGGCGTGATCGCCATGGACATCGGCAAAAGCCGCTCGCGCAGCGCCGCCACCGCCTCGGGCGCGAGCAGCCGGTCGCCGCCCTTGGCGACCATCACCGGATCGAGCACGATGGGGGCGTCGAGCCCGCCGAGCGCCTCGGCGACCGCCGCGACGATCTCCGCCGTCCCCAGCATGCCGATCTTGACCGCATCGATGCGGATGTCGTCGCGGATCGCCGCGATCTGCTCGCCGACCATGGCTGGCGAAACGGTCTCGAAGCCGCGCACCCCTTGCGTGTTCTGCGCGGTCAGCGCGGTGATCGCCGCCATGGCGTAGCCGCCATTGGCCGAGATCGCCTTGATGTCGGCCTGAATGCCGGCGCCGCCCGAAGGGTCCGATCCGGCGATTGAGAGAATGTTGGGGATCATGCGTGTCCCCATTCCCAGAGCGGCTGCGTTGGGCTGCCTGCCAAGATATGAGCCAACTGAATCTCCTTAAGGTCGGCGTTTCAAAGTGGAGGGATGGCCAAAAGACCGATCGGGCCCGGCCAGCGCTCGGCGAACGTTTGGGCGGCGTTGAAGGCGCGCAGGCCGGTCCGGCAAGCCAGCACGATGCGCGCGGTGTCCGGGGGCGGCGTCAATTCGGCAAGCCGCTCCGGCGGCAGGTGCAGCGCATCGCGATGGAACGGCGCGGCCGCCTCGGCGCGCAGATCGACGACGAGATCGTCCCGGCGGAGTTGCGAGATCGCCACGAATTGATGGGGGCGCTGCGGCTCGGGTGCCGCATCGAACCGGAAACGGGACGTGCGCAGGGTCCTGGCATCGAAGATCAGCATCGTTGCGAGCGGGCTGGGCGTGAGCCCCAACAGCACGGCCAGCGCCATCTGTGCCTGTACCGCGCCGATCATCGCGACCACCGGCCCGAGCACGCCTGCGCTCGCGCAGCTTGCGGCGGTCAGCGGCAAGTCGGGAAAGACGGCGCGCAGCGACGGTGCGCCGCCGCAAAAGCCCCCGGCATAGCCGTTGAGCCCCAGCGCCGAGCCGGAAATCAGCGGCAGGTTCGCATCGCGGCAGGCATCCGACAGGGTGAGGCTTGCGGCGAATGTGTCGGCGCAATCGAGCACCACATCGGCATCCGCCACCAGCCCGGCCGCGCATGCCGGGTCGAGCCAGCGCGTTTGCGGCTGGATGACGACATCGGGATTGAGGCCGCGAAGGGTCTGTGCGGCCGCCTCGGCCTTGGACCGGCCCAGATCCTCCATGCGGTAGAGCGGCTGGCGGTGGAGGTTCGCCTCCTCGACCCGGTCGCCGTCCACCAATGTGATGGCGCCGACACCGGCGCCGGCGAGATAGTGCAGGACCGGCACGCCGAGCCCGCCCGCGCCGACGACCAGGACCCGGGCCGCGCGCAGCCGGCCCTGCCCGGCGGGGCCGACCTCGGGCAGCGCGATCTGGCGGGCGTAGCGGGTCATGCGCACACCCTCAGCCAGTCGCGCATGCGCGCATCGGGATCGGCATGAAGCGTGATGTCGGTTACCGCGGCGATCAGATCGGCACCGGCGGCGAAGGCCTCTGGCGCGCGCTCCACGCTCATGCCGCCGATGGCGCAAAGCGGCGTCGCGCCGGCGCGGCGCTTCCACGCGGCCAGCCGGTCCAGGCCCTGCGGCGCCCAGGGCATCTTCTTGAGGATCGTCGGATAGACCGGCCCCAGCGCGATGTAGTCGGGCGCAAACGCCAGCGCCCGGTCCAGTTCGGCATCGTCATGGGTCGAGATGCCAAGGCGCAGGCCGGCGCGGCGGATGGCGGCGATATCGGCGCCGTCCAGATCCTCCTGCCCCAGGTGGAGCCACTCGGCGCCAAGCGCGATGGCCAGTTCCCAATAATCGTTCACCACGAGGGCGGCGCCGTGCCGGCGGCAGATCTCCAGCGCCTCGGATATCTCCCGGCGCAAGTCCGCCTCCGGCCGGTCCTTGATGCGCAACTGCACCAACCTCGTTCCCAGCCGGACGGACCGGGCGACCCAGGCCGCGCTGTCGAAGACGGGATAGAAGCGCGGCAGGCTCATAGCCAGGCCCTCCCGATCACCGGGGTGGAGGGCTGGCCCATGTCGCGCACGGGCATCGGGCCGGCACCCGCCGCCACAGCGCCCGCCTGGGCGGCCAGCGCGAAGGCCCGCGCCATGGCCGCCGGGTCCCGCGCCTCGGCCACGGCGGTGTTCAGCAGAACGGCGTCATAGCCCATCTGCATGACCTCGGCGGCATGGCTGGGCAGGCCCAGCCCGGCGTCCACCACCAGCGGGATGTCGGGGAACGCGGCCCGCAGGGTCCGAAGGCCGTGCGGATTGTTCAACCCCTGGCCGGAGCCGATCGGCGCCCCCCAGGGCATGAGCACCCGGCAGCCGGCATCCACGAGCCGCCGGGCAAGCACCTGATCCTCGGTCGTATAGGGGAAGACCTTGAAGCCGTCGGCGCACAGCGCCTCGGCGGCCTCCACAAGGCCAAAAGGATCGGGTTGCAGCGTATCGGCATGGCCGATCACTTCCAGCTTGATCCAGTCGGTCTCGAAATATTCGCGCGCCATGCAGGCGGTGGTGATGGCTTCGCGGGCCGTGTGGCAGCCTGCGGTGTTGGGCAGAACATGGATACCGAGCGCGCGGACGATATCCCAGAAGGCCTGTCCATTCTCACGCTCGCGCCGGAGCGAGACCGTGGCGACCGAGGCGCCGCTTTCGCGGAAGGCCGCTTCCATCACGGCCGGCGACGGATAGCGCGCCGTGCCGAGCATCATGGGGGTGGCCAGCTTCACGCCGTAGAAATCGCGCACCGCTCAGCCTCCCTGCATCGCAGTGAGAACTTCCAGCCGATCGCCGGGCGACAGCACCGTCTCGTCGCGCGCGGCGGCCGGAACGAAGGCCCCGTTCAGCGCCGTGGCGACCCGCTGCCCGCCCCAGCCCAGGATTTGCAGCGCGTCCTCGACCGTGGCGGCCTCCACGTCCTGCGGCATGCCGTTCACTTCAATCTTCATGGACGAGGTCTCCTTTGTGTCCGTCGGCGAGATAGGCCGCCGCCTGTCGCGCCAGTGCAGGCGCCATGAGATAGCCGTGGCGAAACAGCCCGTTCACATGCAGCACGCGGCCGCGCCGGACGATGCGCGGCACGTTGTCGGCAAAGGCCGGACGCAGGTCGGCGCCCGTCTCCACGATCTCCGCTTCCGCGAAGCGCGGATCGAGCGCATAGGCTGAGGACAGAAGTTCCAGCGCCGCGCGGGCCGTCACGTTGGACCGGTCGGTGCTTTCGATCTGCGTTGCTCCGAGCATGAACAGCCCGTCCCGGCGCGGGACGACATAGAGCGAATGGCGTGGATGCAGCAGGCGTATGGGGCGGTGCAGCGTGATCTCATCGGAGCGCAGGACGATCATCTCGCCCCTGACGCCGCGCAGGTCGCCAAGCGCGTCCCGCGCGGCAAGGCCACGGCAGTCGATCACGGGGCCGGTCACATCTTCCGGCCGCGCCTGTGCCTGCTCGATCACAAAGCCCTTGTCGGCGAGATGCGCCACAAGGTCGGCCAGTGCCTGGCGCGGCTCGATATGGGCTTCGTGCCTGAAGAAAAGCCCGTGTCGGTGCCGGCCTTCCAGTTCGGGCTCCAGCCGGGCGATGTCGGCGCCATCGACCGGACGGTGCCCCAGGGTGCGGCCGGCGAACGCGTCGAGATCGGCCCGGTCGCGTTCGGGCGCGAGCACCAGCGTGCCGCGTTCGCTCACGTCGGTGACCGCGGCCCAGGCCGTAGCGGCGCCGCGGCCATGGGCGACGACGACCGGCTCGGCCAGCGCGCCCTCGCAGTCCGGCGCCAGCATGCCGCCGGCCCACCATGAGCAGCCGTGCGGCCCGGGCGCTCCGGCCCGGTCGACCAGGCGCGGCCGCAGGCCCCGTTCGAGCAGGGCCCACGCGGCCCAAAGCCCGGCCACGCCCGCGCCGATGATCGTGACGTCAGCCCTGGCCATTGGACCACAGCGCGTGAAAATGGTGCACCGGCCCGTTGCCCCGGCCGGCATGCAGCGTGTCGGCGGCCGCGGGCCTGCGGTGAAGGGTCCTTGCCGGGTTCTTCATGTCTCCCCTTTCAGGCCGGGGAGACGCGATGAGATTCAGGACATGGGCGTCCGAGAGACAAACATCGCGGACTCCCTACGCCAGCATGATCTGGTTCAGGTTCTAAGGGTGCTTCTCAGCCCGCGGCCAGCGCGGACGCCCCCGTCCATCGCACTTAACCTAGGCATCTGCTTTGGAAACATCAATGCGTATGCGTCGAAACACCGGCGAATGTCGTCGAGCGGTGTCCTTCCGGGATGCGAGGAGATCACAACGTCCGGGAAACGAAGCAATCAGGCTGGATTGGGGCTGAAGTATTTCTCGAACTTGTTCTCTATGCCGTCATACTTCTCCGCATCCGGCGGGGATTCGCCCTTCTCGGTGATGTTGGGCCATTTGTCGGAATAGTCCCGATTGAGTTGGAGCCATGGGTCGGCGCCTTGATCGGTATCCGGCAGAATGGCTTCCGCCGGGCATTCCGGTTCACAGACGCCGCAGTCGATGCATTCGTCTGGATGAATGACGAGCATGTTCTCGCCTTCGTAGAAGCAATCGACTGGGCAAACCTCGACGCAGTCCATGTACTTGCACTTGATGCACGCATCGGTGACGACGAAGGTCATGGACGGCCTCTCTATCGCGTATGAAGCGCACCTGAATGAATGTGCTGTGATGTCATCGAGTTCATCATCGGCAAGGTGTCCTTTCGAGGTTTACGTCAAGCGACCAGCAACAGAATCGACAGAGCCAGAACTGCAATCCAGAACGTTTCGGCAATCAACAGGATGAGCGCTTTGGGTCCGACCGCGGCGAGGTCCTTGAGCGAGGTCTTGATACCGAGGGCGGCGATTGCCGCGACGAGCGCCCAGCGAGACGCCGCTTCCATTCCGGCGCGAAGCGGCTCCGGAATGAAGCCCATGCTGTTCAGGATGACGAAGACAACGAAAGCCAAAAGGAACAGCGGAAACGGTGGTCGCTTGCCATAGCCGGTGTCCCGGCTGCGGGACAGGATCAGGGTTATGGCGATCACGACGGGAACCAGAAGTGCGACGCGCAGGAGCTTCGTGACCGTGGCGGCTTCGCCCGCTGGTTCGGAGATCGTGTAGCCGGCGCCGACCACCTGGGCCACGTCGTGTATCGTCGCCCCAAGGAACATCCCGGCTTTCAGGTCGTCGAAATCCAGCGACACGACGATGATGGGATAGACGACCATCGCGACCGTGCTGAGTGCGGTCACGCCGAGGACGGCGAAGATCGTATCGCGTTCCTGCAAGCCGTGCTTGTGACGCGGCAGCACCGACGCAACGGCAAGCGCGGCCGATGCGCCGCAAATGCCGACCGCCGCGCCGGTCAGTAATCCGAAATCCCGCGTCAGACCCATGCGACGGGCCAGAAATATGCCGAAGGCAATGGTAAGCAGGACTCCGCAAACGGTGAGCAGCAGCGGGCCATAGCCGAGTTTCAACACCTCGTCGGCCGTGATCCTGGCACCCAGGAGTGCGACGCCAAGCCGGAGCACGGCGCTGGAGGTGAAGGTGATGCCCGCGCTGCATTGTCGTTCGTCGGCCAGGAAGTTGAAGGCCATTCCTAGCAGCAGTGCGAACAGCATTACCGGCGCGCCATAATGTTCCGACAGAAAGGCGGCTGCGATCGCCACGGTGGCGCTCACCAGAATTCCGGGCATGAGCGCGCGGAGCCGGACGAGGTATTGGTTTTGAATCAACGGCTGTAATCCTGGATGGCTGCCTGGCCGGAGGGGCGACCGTGTTCGGTGAATCGCGAGGTGAGCGTGATGCGAGAGGATTTGGCCGGACGCCAAGGTGCGCGCGCGAGGAAACGCTCAGTGATCCGAGGCATAGGTTTCTCATCGGCCTGGTTTCCCGTTCAGCTTCACATCCGGCGCTCCACCATGAGTTTCTTGATCTCCGCGATCGCCTTTGCGGGGTTGAGCCCTTTGGGGCAGGTCTGTGCGCAGTTCATGATCGTGTGGCAGCGATAGAGCCGGAACGGGTCTTCGAGCTGATCCAGGCGTTCGCCGGTCGCTTCATCGCGGCTGTCGATAAGCCAGCGATAGGCCTGCAGGAGTACGGCCGGTCCAAGGTAGCGGTCGCCATTCCACCAGTAGCTCGGACAGCTTGTGGTGCAGCAAAAGCAGAGGATGCAGTCTTCCAGCCCGTTCAGTTTCGCCCGGTCCTCCGGGCTCTGAAGACGTTCGCGCTCCGGCTCGGGCGTCACCGTCTTGAGCCATGGTTCGATCGACGCGTATTGCGCGATGGCGTGTGTCAGGTCCGGCACCAGATCCTTGATGACGTCCATATGAGGTAGCGGATAGACCTTCACGTCGCCCTTGATGTCGCTGATGGCTTGCGTGCAGGCGAGCGTATTGGTGCCGTCGATGTTCATCGCGCAGGAACCGCAGATGCCTTCCCGGCAAGAGCGGCGAAACGTCAGTGTCGGGTCAATCTCGTTCTTGATCTTGATGAGCGCGTCCAGAACCATCGGGCCGCAGGCGTCGAGATCGATCTCGTATGTGTCCAGACGAGGGTTTTGGCCGTCGTCGGGATTCCAGCGATACACTTTAAGAGATTTCGGGCGGACACAGTCATCGGGCCGTGGCCAGACATGTCCGGCTGTGATCCTTGAATTGACGGGTAAGCGAAGTTCGACCATCTCGGATAAGCTCGATGTCCGGATTGTGCGTGCCGGCTTTCAGCGCGCGCGAGGGCATTCAATGCCGTGCTGTCGAAGCCGTCTCCACGCGACAGACCGCGACGTTTTCCCTGGTGCTCTCGCCAACCGGATCGTCGACCTGAGGAGCGAGGTCGGCGAGCGATACGCCATTGAGGAACAAAAGCACGTAGCTCTTCAGCGCCTCCCAGAGCAGGTCCGTGCCCTGAAGATCGCGTATGGCTTCATCTTCGAGCGTGTCGGCGTTGTTTGGGCGGCTGGGGAAGTGCGTAGGCGCATCGATGGCCTCAAAGATTTCCGCGACGCTGATCCGGTCAGCCGGTCTGGCGAGGACATAGCCGCCGCCGGGCTCGTTTCGAGCCGCGACCAAGCCAGCTTCGCCCAATTGCGCCATCAAGGTCTCGGTGTAGGACACTGATCGATCGATCCACTCGGCGAGCCCTCGTGTGGAGCAAGGTTTGTCCTCGCTCTGCACCGCCAGGCGCACCAATGTCTCGACGCTAAGATAGGCGCTGCTGCTGATCTGCATCTTCTTGGACCTCCGCTATCGACCGTCAGAAGATTGGGAAAGATGCAATTTAGTTTGGAATCGAAACCATAATCTTGTCAAGATAGTTTGGAATCGCTATCATATATTGACCCTGAGATCCTTGCGAGAAGGAAACCGACATGGACAGCCGCGTGATCGCCGAATTGATTCTTCATCTCGGGCGCATCGCGTCGGGCGACGGCTTGGTGGGCGGGCTGACCCCGACACAGTGGACCGGGCTGAGATATTTCGCGCGGGCCAACCGCTTCTCGCGCACGCCTTCGGCCTTCGCGGCGTTTCACGGAACGACACGGGGCACCGCCTCCCAAATCATCAAGGGCCTGGTCGCGGACGGCTATCTGAAACAGACCCGCTCCGAGACCGACGGCCGAAGCATCAGACTGGATCCGACGAGGAAAGCCAGGGCGCTCCTGAAGGACGATCCCCTCCAAGCCCTGGTTCAAGCCGCGGACGCTCTCGCCCCCGGCGTCCGCGGCGACTTCGCCGCAATCCTGCAGCGCCTGCTCGGCAGCGTCGCCGTACAGGCGGGCAAACCGCTGTTCGGCACCTGCGAGACCTGCGCTCATTTCGAAGGGGACGGTTGCTGCCAGGACGGCGTCAGCGCCTATGAATGCGGCTTCGTGAACGAACCTCTCGCGACGGACGAACTGGAGCAGCTCTGCATCAATTTCTCATCCGCCAGGCCCGGGCAGCCGGGTATCGGAACGGCGTAGCGATGACCGCGATTTCGCACGCAGCCATCGAGGTGGGACATGCGCAGATCACCATCGATGCCGAAGTGCTGGCGCCCAGGCTCGGCCTTACGGTCGAAGCGCTGAAGGAGAACATGGCCAGGGGCCTGGTCGTGAGCGTTACTGAGACCGGCCAGGATGAAGACGCAGGCCGCACCCGCCTTACGTTTCGCTATCGGGCGCGGGTCTGGCGCGTCGTGATAGACACCGATGGCACTCTGTTCGAGGATCCAGTGCCGGTTGTTCAAAACGGTCCCGCGACGGGCATGTTCAGCCTCTTCGATCTCGCCAGGGGCGTGTCATGACGATCGTTTCCGAAAATGCCGTGCCGACAACGCAAGCACTGGCCGGACGTGCGCGGACCTGCCTTCAGCGGATCGCGGCGCGGGGCGAGCCGATCACCTATAAGGCGCTCGCCGAAACTCTGGAGCTTCAGCCGCCGAACACCATTCATCAGGTCACGGAAGCGCTCGAATGGCTGATGCGGGAAGATGCGGCCAATGGGCGCCCCTTCATCGCGGCGCTCGTCATCAGCCGCGCCCGGGGCGGATTGCCGGCGCCCGGCTTTTTCGACCTCGCCACGGAACTGGGGCGTTTCGACGGCGACCCGTCGGGCCCGGACGCGGCGGCGTCCTACGGTGCCATGTTCGATGCAGCAATCGCATTCTGGGGCGTGACCGGCCTTCCCGAAACGGGGAACGCCGCATGACGGTCAACGTTTCAGCATCAGCTAAGACGCCTCTCTCGCGCCGGGCCCCTTCCACCAGCGAAAAAGCGGCGCGCGGCATAGCCGTCCGCGCAAGCCATCGGGCCCGAACCAGGAGCGTTCCATCATGTTCAAACAAACCAAAGAAACGCCGAAAGACAGCAGCGAGACCATGCTGCGAAGTGGCATCTCTTACGTTATCGAAGCGCCGTCGGCATGACACCGAAGCGATATGAGTCCGCTTCGCGGGGCCATCACGGACCAGAGGCGAATCCTTGGGCGACGTTCACCAGGGCTGAACTTGAGACGAAGCTTGGTGAGCTTCGCGAGCTGATCGACAGCGGCATGCTGACCGACCGGTCGCTGGAACATCAGCTTACGGAAGTCGGTATCATCGAGAACGAGTTGGCTGGGCGCAATGGCCCATGAAAACCATGCAAAGTTCAAGAACGATGAAGGCGTTTCGGAGATTCGCATCGGCGCGAAGGAGTTCAAGTGCGCCGGCGCCTCGGCGCCCCAGGACCACCCGCACATTTATCTCGACATGGGGAAGGACGACACGATCCTCTGTCCCTACTGCGCGACATTGTTCCGATACGACGAGCGCCTTGGTCCACGCGAAGCCGATCCGCCGGATTGCGTGTTCCTGGATGCGATTAATGACTAGACCAACGATCCGGGCAACGCTTGGTGTCTGTACATGAGTGGGTCGAAACAGATGCAGCAAGCAAGTCACGATATCGGCGTTGATCAACTCGCCGAAATGCGAAACGACGGGGCTCCGCGCCTGATGCTCGATATTCGGGAGCCGGAGGAGCTGGCCGTGTGCATCATTGATGGCAGCGTCACCATTCCCATGCAGCAGGTTCCGAACGAGCTCGAGGGGCTGCCCCGCGAGAATCCGCTCATTGTTGTCTGCCATCACGGCATGCGCAGCGCCATGGTGACGGAGTTTCTTCGCAAGAACGGATTTGACAATGCCTGGAACCTGGCTGGCGGGATCGACGCATGGTCGCGCCTTGTAGAACCGGACATGCCCCGCTATTGAGGAAGATTGATATGAACGCTGTGAGTGGTTGTTTACCGATAGGCACAGCGCGTTTTCAACTCTGCGATCGTCACCGACCACGCCCCGCGTTGCATGATGACCTGCGCGGCGCTGGAATCGACCTGTGAACTGCCAATCATCATCGCCTCCGAGCGGCTGTTACAAAAGCGTGGTCGACCCAGCGCTATCCGAAGCGACGATGGCCTGCCTTTCAGCTCACTTAACGGCCGCCATACTCTCTTTAAATGCCCCGTCTGGTGTCTGAGGTTCGGCATCGCCATCGAGAGGATCGAACCCGACCATCCCCATCAGAACGGCAGCCACGAGCGCGTGCTAAGCATCTGAAGCACGAGATTGCGGGGCAAGTGAGATTCGAACCTGCGGCACAGAACGACCCGATTGGTCGACGACACAGTTTCAGCACGCCACAACGCCCCATCTGCTTACGAGAAATGGCCACGTAAGCACCACGTAAGCACTGTTTCCCAACTAGCGGGAATTTCTAATGCTTTGATTTTATGGAGGAAATTGGCGCACCCGACAGGATTCGAACCTGTGACCTTCGGCTTCGGAGGCCGACACTCTATCCAGCTGAGCTACGGGTGCTCTATGTGTTCCTACTGCTTACGCAGTGCTTACTCGAAACACTGGCTCGTTTGAACAGCGGTTCCGATATCCGCTCAAGCCATTGTTTCAACTGCTCTTTCTACAGGCCCCGTTGGCCACTACCAGACTTGACATCCGCCTTCGGAGGGCGGCGCTCTATCCAGCTGAGCTACGGGTGCCAAGGCCGTAAGACGACGGCGGACCATAGTGGATTGACGGAAACCCTGCAATCACTCATTCGCCAAAAGTATGGCCCACCCGCCTATCCGTAAAAAACTCAGGCATCGCATGACGGGACAGCCGCCCAGGCGTCCACCCGCCAGGGGACAGATCAGCCGTCAGGATTGAACGGCGGCTCATCCGGCGTGATCAGGACCGGAATAGACAGGTCCGGCGACAGCCCGCCGGCCGGCCGGTAATTGACCGGCGGTGGAAGGTCGCGCGACGCCGTGGTCGTGGTGCCTGTGCATCCCGCGACCATCGGGACCGCCAGTATCAAAGCGACAACCGTGACAGCGGCGCCAATTCGCATTCCAACTCTCCTTCGAGAACGTTGCCCGACAGGTTCGCCTCAACGTTCGATTCGCAGTGTTAACATAACGTCCAGATTAAACCTGACAATGTGACCGAAACGTCAATGCGGCCATCCCTTCTGATATAGCCTTACCGATGACTTGAATACCCGGAACCCACGGTGCGCCGAATGAGAATTCAGCCGCGTTGCAAATTCATCGCAAACGGGCGCCGCCATCGTCCCCGGCCCCAAGGCATCACAGCGGTCGAAATCTCCGCCGGGCCAGCGCGCCCCATCACTGGCCCTGTAACAGGCCCCGCCTGGCAACCGCACCCCGCATGACCGGCGACCAGGGCCATCCCAGACACGCCGCGATCACATCGCGACATACCGCGATACCCGTCGCGCTGTCCTTCTGCTCGGCCTTCGTCGACGTGGTCTGCTTCGTATCGCTGTTTCACAGCTTCACCGCCTTCATCACCGGGACGATGGTCATCGTCATTTCCGAACTGTTCCAGCCGCAGGCGGTGCTCTGGCCGCGGGTGCTGATCCTGGTCAGCTTCTTCCTGTCGGCGGTGCTGTGGATCCGCATGATCCGCGCGATGATCGTCGCGCAATGGCAGGTCGTGCGGGTCTGCCTGGCAATCGAGGCGGTGTTGCTGCTGCTTTTCATGGCATCCGCCGTCTTCCTGCCGGTCGGACCGGACTGGCCGTCTTCCGGCACCGCCCTGGCGCTGGTCTTCGCGACCCTTGCCATGTCGCTGCAGAATGCGCTGATGCAACTGGTGCTGCGGTTTCACTTCCCCACCACCGTCATGACCGGCAACTTCATGAGCTTCCTGGTGTCGCTGACGTTCCGCAACTGGACCGACGACCGCGACGGGTCCGTAAGACGCGTCGACCTGCCGAAGGTCGCGCCGATGCGCTACGGCATCAACCTGGCAAGCTTCGTCGCCGGCGGGCTCACCGGCTCGGTGCTCAACGCCACCATTGGCTTCTGGGCGCTTCTGGTCCCGGCCGTCGTCGTCGCCGCCATCGCCATCCTCGACAACGACTGAGCCCGCTTTGCGGGCGCGGCGACAGGCCCCCGGGGGATAGGCGACCCGATACGCGACCGGATAGGCGCCCGGATACGCGACCCCCGGAGGGACCGGCGGGGCCGAGCCGGCGTCAGGCGGCCTTGTCGAGCAGCGCCTTGATCGAGGCCTCGCTGGTCTGTGCGACCACCCGGCCAAGCTCCTGGTTGCCCTTGATGAGGACGAGCGTCGACCGGCGCGGGATGTTCAGATCCCTGACGAGCTCAGAGGACCTGTAGGTGTCCCAATCGACCTTGACGACCGTCAGATCGCCATAGCCGCCACCGCCGATCAGTGCATTGACGACCCGTTCCTGCGCCCGGCAGGTGGTGCACCAGCTTGCGTAGAAATCGAGCAGCACCGGCTTGCCCGCCTGCCTCAGCGCCTGCAGTTTCTCCGGCGAATAGGCGACCGTCTTGGCATTGGCGGTGCCCGTGGCAAGGACGGCGCCGGCGGCGATCGCCGCCGTTCCGGCAAGAAGCTGTCGTCTGTTCATGATTTCGATCTCCTCTAGGGGTTCGTATCAGGCTGTTTCGCCGTCAAAAGCGTACGGACAGGTCCTGCAGCCAGATCGGCATGGCATCCAGGACATGGATTTCGATGATCTTCTGAATGTCGAACAGGATCATCGCGCCCACCGCGATCAGCACGATGCCGGCGATCGGCTTGGCCTTGTCGGCCAGCCGGCGCAGACCCTGCTGGCGCCGCACAATCGCCTCGCGGGTTCCGTAGGCCAGCGCCAGCATCACCGACGTGATGCCGAGCGCGAAGGCGACCATGATCATGAACGACAGGAAAAGGTGCTGGCCCTGGGAGGCGAGCGCCACGGCGCCGCCGAGCGTCGGGCCGATACAGGGCGACCAGACCGCGCCCAGCAGCGCGCCGGCGACGAACTGGCCGCGCAGGCCGTTCTGATCGGCATCGTCGAGCCGCATATTGGCGCTCGAGGCCAGACCGCCGGTCGCGGCCGCGAAACCGGAATTCAGCCGCGGCACGAGCAGAACGACGCCGAAGCCGATCATCAGGATTGCGGCGATACGCGACACGATGCGCTCGTCGATGCCGAGCGCCGGACCGATCGCGGCCAGCGAAAAGCCGACGACGACGAAGGTCAGCCCCATGCCGGCGGCAAGCGCCACGGGGCCGTAGCGGTCCTGCTGGATGGCCGAGACGAGAACGATCGGCAGGATCGGCAGGACACACGGGTTGACCAGCGTCAGCACGCCGGCGAGGTATCCGAGGAGCAAGTCCATGTCGCGTTTTGCCTGCCTGTCGTTTCCTGAAGACGGGTTTGACCGGCTTGAAAGATATGACCGCGCGGCGGCCCGACAACGCCGGGATACCGCAAATCGCGGTGAACGCGCCCACACGATCCTTCAAATAGGCTTGATCGCGGCGCCTCCGCGGTCCCGTCACGGGCGGGCTGGACCCACCGCTGTCCGGTTTGGCGGAGCTCAGGTCTGTTATTGCCAGGGTGTAGAGAACATCTTCGCGCAGTATTCCTTGCCCGGCCGCCCCCGGCCCTTCGGGCCGCCCTCTCCCGCCAAGGGGGGAGAGGGAAAGAGCGCGCTGGACGGACCGGGCATGTTGGCACCGACATCATTTGCGGTATCGGCGTTTTCTGTCCGCCGGCGGTGGCGTCCGCCGCACGGCCTCTCACATACACTCGCACCCTCTCCCCTTAAGCGGGAGAGGGTCGGCCCGCAGGGCCGGGGTGAGGGCCCCTGGCACGGCCGCTCGTCATGCCAGTTCTCCGGGATGACGAGGGAGAGGGGTATGCGCTCCTCCGTAACCCGCTCCGATGTCCACCCTCTCCGCTGTCATTGCCGGGCTTGTCCCACTCCTGTCCGGTTCGGCCGGGAAGGGGCTTTTTGTGTTCGGCTTGGCTACCCCCTCGGATGTCATTGCCGGACTTGTTCCGGGCATCCATGAACACCGCCGTCAGAATGGACGCAAGCGACTGTGTTCATGGATTGCCGGAACAAGTCCGGTAATGACACGGAGCGGGAATGGCGGGCGATATCAAAACACCGCTACCATCAAGGAAACAGAGTTGAAGAGGTTCGAATTGGTGGTTGAGTGAGTCCCTGTCCCGCCCCCGTCATTTGCCGGAAAAGCCCTGTCCGACAATCTGTTAATCGTCGTCACCGAGATTAAACCCGACACCAGTGGGACGAGCCCGGCAATCCATGAACATAGTTGCTGGCGGCTATTCCAACGGCGGTGTTCATCGATCCCCGGACTTGTTCCACTCCTGTCCGGTTCAGCGGGGACGCGGCTACTTGCAGGCGGGAACAGACAGGCCGGAGGGCAGTTTCGTTTCGCCGTCGCCGCACACCGTGGTCAGCATCGCCGCGGTCAGGCCGCGCACGTTTGCCAGATCGGCGCCGGAAATGTTGCTGCGCTGCAGGACCGCGTCATTCAGGCGCGCGTTTCCGAAGGTCGCGCCAGTCAGGTCGGCGTGGGACAGGCGGGCGGACGACAGGTCCGCTCCCTCAAAGGTCGCGTTCATCGCATCGACACGGTCCAGATCCGCGTTTGAAAGATCCGCACCCGTCAGGTCGGCCTTTTCCAGCGACGTGCGCTCCAGATTGACGCCGCCGAGCTTGGCGTTGCGGAGCGACGCGTCGCCGAGATTGGCGCGGTTGACGAAGGCATTGCGCATGTCGGCATTGTTGAACACCGCATCAGGCGCGTCGATCTCTGCGAGATCGGCGTGGAGCAGTTCCGCATCCGTGAAGTTCGCGCCCGAGAGCCGGGTTTTCTCCAGATCGACATTGCCGAGCTTGGCATTGCTGAAATCGGCGCCGGGCAGATCGGAATCCTCGATCTGCGCCCGCTGCATGTTGGCGCCGCGGAAATTGGCATCGGTGAACTTCGCGTATTTGAAATCCGTGTCGACCAGATTGGCGCCGGACAGGTCGGGCTTTTCCAGTTCCAGGTGCCGGACATAGGCCTGGCGCAGGTCGCATCCCGGGCAGCTTCCGGTCGACTTCAGCTGCTCGATCCGCTCGGTCGGGTCCGACGGGGCGGCGGCCCAGCGGGGCAGGACGAACAGGACGACGCCGGCGATCACGATCGCGAGGGGAATTGCAAACAACAGGATCGTTCTCGTCGGTGACATCGTTAAAGCGCCTTCTTTCGATCCGCGGCTGAATATTGCCTGTGGGCGGTTCCGGTCCCAATGCAGCACAGCCTTAAAGGACTATGGTGTCAAAAACGAGAGATTTCCAGATTGCCGGCTCGGATACGCCGGGGGCGGAGTCCCCTGGTTTGCTGTTTGATGTCATGAACGACACCTTAAATGACAGACGGTTTTCTCGACGATCGGCTTCAGCCGTTCTTAGCGGGCCTTGGCTATAGAGGCCGCACCGCTTCCTGCGGTCGCAACCGGCACGGTATTCGCTTAGGATCCGGTACAAAGGGCGCGGAAGGATGAAAGCGTGCCACCACGGAGCAAACTTATGTCAGATCGGCACACCTCCGGTTCGGCCGTGAGCAAGGCGGCAACCCCAGGGACCGGCGGCCCCGGTTCGGGCCCGGGCAAGTCGGATCGCATCGACTGGGTCGACATCGCCAAGGGCTTCTGCATCGTCATGGTGGTGATGATGCACTCCACCCTCGGCGTCGAGAAGGCCGCCGGCGCGGAAGGCTGGATGCATTCGCTGGTCGCCTTCGCCGCACCCTTCCGCATGCCGGATTTCTTCCTGATCGCCGGCCTGTTCCTGTCGCGACGGATCGACAAGCCGTGGTCCGGCTACCTCGACAGCAAGGTGCTGCACTTCGCTTACTTCTACGTCCTGTGGATGGTAATCCAGATCGTCCTGAAGACGGGGCTGGGCGGTGGCGATCTGGCGCAGATCCCCGGTGATATCGCCTATGCGATGATCCAGCCCTTCGGCACGCTCTGGTTCATCTATCTCCTGCCCGTCTTCTTCGTCGTCACCAAGCTTGTGCGCGGCGTCAGTCCGGTCCTCATCCTGGCGATCGGTGCTGCCCTGCAGATCGCGCCGATCCATACCGGCTCGATGATCGTCGACGAGTTCGCCGCCCGCTTCGTGTTCTTCTATGCAGGCTACGCGCTTGCGCCGCGCATCTTCGCCTTCGCCTCCGGTGTGCGCGACAATCCGCAGATCGCGCTTGGCGGCCTCATCCTCTGGGCCCTGCTCAACGGCTGGGCCGTCCTCAACGGCTATGCCGGCCTGCCGGTTGTAAGCCTTGGTCTTGCCGCACTCGGCGCGATCGCCGTCGTGTCGGGATCGGCCCTGCTGGCGGGAACGGTCGCGGCACGGCCGCTGCGCTATTGCGGGGCGAATTCAATCGTCATCTACCTGGCCTTCTTCCTGCCGATGGCGGTAACGCGGATCGTCCTCTTGAAGCTCGGCATCATCCCCGATATCGGGACGATCTCCGCGATCGTCACGGTCGCCGCCGTGATCGGGCCGCTGATCATGGTCTGGATCGTCCGGGGCACGTGGTTCTCGTTCCTGTTCGAGCGGCCAAACTGGGCACGTCTGCAGCCGCGCCGGGACCTGGCGCCAGCCGAATAAGGCGTCCGGAAAGGGGTCGCAAATCGGCGCGGGGCGGGGCATAGTCGCGCCCATGTCCGAGAACCAGACCTCCAAACCCGTGCCGACACCCGTAACAGCCGGCGACCATCTCTATCTGGTCGACGGCTCGTCATACATCTTCCGCGCCTATCACGCGTTGCCTCCGCTTACCCGCAAGTCGGACGGGCTGCCGATCGGCGCGGTCCACGGCTTCTGCCAGATGCTGTTCAAGCTCCTGCGCGAGGCCGAGGACCAGGAGACCGACGGATCGGCGGCGACCCATCTCGGCGTGATCTTCGACTATTCGTCGAAATCCTTCCGCAACGACCTCTATGCCGACTACAAGGCGCATCGCCCCGACCCGCCGGAGGACCTGCGGCCGCAATTCAGCCTGATCCGCAGGGCGGTCGACGCCTTCAACGTCGCCAATGTCGAGCAGGAGGGCTACGAGGCCGACGACCTGATCGCGACCTATGCGCGGGAGGCCGCCGATATCGGCGCGACGGTAACGATCGTCGCCTCCGACAAGGACCTGATGCAACTCGTCGGCGACCATGTGTCCATGGTCGATCCGATGAAGGATCGTCATATCGGACCGGCCGAGGTCGAGGAGAAGTTCGGGGTTAAGCCGGACAAGGTCGTCGACGTGCAGGCGCTGGCCGGCGATTCGGTCGACAATATCCCCGGCGTCCCCGGCATCGGCATCAAGACGGCGGCGACCCTGATCACCGAATTCGGCGATCTCGAAACGCTGCTCGACAAGGCGGAGACGATCAAGCAGCCCAAGCGCCGGCAAAACCTGATCGAGCATGCCGACAATGCCCGCATGTCGCGGGCGCTCGCCGAACTGAAACAGGACGTGCCGGTCGCGGTCGGCCTCGATGCGCTCGGCGTGCGCACACCCGATCCGGAGCGGCTCGTCGCCTTCTGCAAGGCGATGGAATTCACGACGATCACCCGCCGGGTCGCCGAGGCCGCCGGGATCGACGCGGGCAAGGTCGAGCCGGCCGAGGTGCCGCTGAAATTCTGGCCGCCGGAGGGCGCCGGCGACGCCGACGATCAGACAACCGCGGACGCCACCGTACCAACCGCGCCCGCCTCGAACGGCATCGACAGCGCCGCGGAGGCGGCCGCCGAGGCGCTGAAATCCGTTCCGATCGATCCGTCCGCCTACGAGACCGTCACCACTTTGGACCGGCTCGACCAGTGGATCGAGGACGCGCTGGAAGCCGGTCTCGTCGCGGTCGACACCGAGACGACCTCACTCGATGCCATGCAGGCCGAACTGGTCGGCGTGTCGCTGTCGATCACGCCGGGCAAGGCCTGCTACATCCCGCTCGCCCACCGGGCGTCGGAGGGCCTGGCGCTCGATGGCGAGGGTCCGGACCAGCTGCCGATGGCCGACGCGCTTGAGCGGCTGAAGCGCCTGCTCGAGGATCCCGGCACGCTGAAGATCGCCCAGAACCTGAAATATGACTGGCTGGTGCTGATCCGGCACGGCATAGAGGTCAAGCCGTTCGACGACACGATGCTGATCTCCTACGCGCTCGATGCCGGGCGCGGCGGCAACGGCATGGACGAGTTGTCGAAGCGCTGGCTCGACCATCAGCCGATCAAGTTCTCCGAGATCACCGGAACGGGCCGCAACCGCATCACCTTCGACCTGGTGCCGGTCGACAAGGCGACCGAGTATGCCGCCGAAGACGCGGACGTGACGTTGCGTCTCTGGAAGCGCTTGAAGCCTAGGCTTCCCGTCGACCGGGTGACGACCGTCTACGAGACGCTGGAGCGGCCGATGGTGCCGGTGCTGGCGCGCATGGAGCGACGCGGCATCATGGTCGACCGGGCGATGCTGTCACGGCTGTCGGGCGATTTCGCCCAGGCGGCCGCCGGGCTGGAGGCGGAGATCCATGAACTGGCCGGCGAGAGCTTCAATGTCGGCTCGCCGAAGCAGCTCGGCGACATCCTGTTCGGCAAGATGGGCCTCCCCGGCGCCAAGAAGACCAAGACCGGCGCCTGGACGACCGGGGCGAGCGTCCTGGAGGATCTCGCCGCTGAAGGGTTCGACCTGCCGAAGAAGGTGCTGGAATGGCGCCAGCTCAGCAAGCTGAAATCGACCTATACCGACGCCCTGCCCGGCTACATCAATCCGGAGACCGGCCGGGTCCACACCTCCTATTCGCTCGCCTCGACCACCACCGGGCGGCTCTCGTCATCGGAGCCCAACCTGCAGAACATTCCGGTGCGTACCGAGGAAGGCCGGCGCATCCGCCAGGCCTTCATCGCCCGGCCCGGCACCAGGCTCGTCTCGGCCGATTACAGCCAGATCGAACTACGGGTACTCGCCCATATCGCCGATATCCCGCAACTGAAACAGGCTTTCGCCGACGGGCTCGACATTCACGCGATGACCGCGTCCGAAATGTTCGGGGTGCCGGTCGAGGGTATGGACCCGATGGTGCGCCGGCGCGCCAAGGCGATCAACTTCGGCATCATCTACGGCATTTCCGCCTTCGGGCTCGCCAACCAGCTGTCGATCCCCCGCCAGGAGGCGGCCGACTACATCAAGCGCTATTTCGAGCGCTTCCCCGGCATCCGCGCCTATATGGACGCCACAAAAGCCTTCGCCCGCGAGCACGGCTATGTCGAGACGATCTTCGGCCGGCGCTGCCACTACGAGGCGATCACCAAGGGCCACCCCTCCGAACGCGCCTTCATGGAGCGGGCGGCGATCAACGCGCCGATCCAGGGGTCGGCCGCCGACATCATCCGCCGCGCCATGGTGCGCATGGAAGACGCGCTGGAGGCGGCCGGCGTCGAGGCGGCAATGCTGCTGCAGGTCCATGACGAACTGATCTTCGAGGTGCCCGAGGCAAGCATCGAGGACGCGATGCCAGTGATTTCCCGCGTCATGGAAGAGGCGCCGCTGCCGTCGGTCGCCCTGTCCGTGCCGCTGAAGGTCGATGCAAGGGCCGCGGCCAACTGGGACGAGGCGCATTAGGGCCTGCTGAGATTTGCCCCGATCGCTTTGCGGATCAGCCCGAGCATCTGCGCGCGCTCGTCCTCCGACAGCCCCGCCAGCAGATCCCGATTGACGGCGCCGGCGGCTTCGGTCGCGGGCCCATGCAGCGCGCGCGCCTTGTCGGTCAGCCAGATGCGCTGGACCCGGCCATCCTCGTCGTCGCGCTTGCGAACGACCAGCTTGTCGCGCTCCATGCGGGCAAGCGTATTGGCCATCGTCGCCTGCTCGACATCAACCTGATCGACAAGCTGCTTCTGGGTAAGCCCGTCCCTCTCCCAAAGGTTCAGCAGAACCGGGAAGACGCCGGTCGACAGGCCGAGTGGCTTGATCTTCGCCTGCAGCGCATGGGCGAACAGGCGGGCGAGATGGTTGACCAGATAGCCGGCGGACTCGGATCTCGAAAAGGGCATTCCCTGCAAATAGCACTTGCATAGCACGCTATGCAATAATATATAGCATGCTATCCTAATCAAGCACACCGGATTAACGATCTGCTTGCATCGCCCATAAACATAGCAAGCTATCTAAAGGAACGGACATGTCCCTCAAAGCCAGGATCACCGCCGCCACCACAGCCGCCACGCTTGCCGCCGCCAGCCTGGCCGGTCCCGGCGCGGCGCAGGCGGATGTCACGCTGATCAATGCCTTCGAGGTGCCCGCCGGCAAGCAGGCCGAAGCGATCACCGCCTGGGAAAAGGCGCGCGATTTCCTGGCGAGCGAGCCCGGCTACGTGTCCACCGCCCTGCATGAGGCGATCACGCCGGATGCCCGCTTCGCGCTGATCAACGTCGCCAGATGGGAAAGCGCCGAGGCCTTTCAGGCGGCGACCAAACGCATGCACGCGGCCGGTATCTTCCCGCGGATCGACGGCCTCACCTACACCCCCGCGCTCTACCGGGTGATCCGCACCGACGACTAGCCCAGCCGCACCTCGAACAGGCACCAGGGAGCCAGCCCGATGAAACTGACAAGCACCGAAATTCGCTACGGCGTCGTCGCGATCGTCCTGCATTGGGTGATCGCGCTGCTGATCACGCTCGCGCTTATCTCCGGTTTTGCCGCAGACACACTCGGTCGGGACGGCCTTGGCGCCCTGCGCGCCCATATCGTCTTCGGCGCGCTTGCCGGGATCCTGACCCTTGTGCGGATCCTCTGGTGGGCGATCGCCGACCGCAGGCCCGATCCGGTCGACGCGACCACCGGATGGCAAGCGCGCCTTGCCGGACTTGTCCATATCCTGCTGATCGTGGTGCCGCTCGGCATGCTGGCAAGCGGTGCCGGGATGCTGGTCCTGACCGATTCCGGCACGCAGATCCTGTCGGGGACACTCACCGCACTGCCCGATTTCGAGGCGGTTGCGCCGCGCGGTCCGCATGGTCTCGGCGCCCGCCTGCTGATCGCGCTGATCGGCGTTCATATCGCCGCCGCGCTCTATCACCACTACGTGCTCGGCGACCGTCTGATCAGGCGGATGACGGTCTGAGCGAGCGGAGCAACACGAGGCGCTGCTACGGCAGCGCCTCGTAACAGGGAATGGCGTCGCAGGCCGACAGCCATCCGGGCTTCGTCCGGGTAAAGACGAACCGCTGCGGCTGCCACAGCGTCGGATCGTCGAACGTGCCGCCGGCGATGCCCCTGGCGCCGGGCTCGGCCTCCATCGTCCAGCCGACCGTGGTCGCACAGGTCGGGCAGAAGTCGGTCTCGATCGAACGCCCGGACCCGGATGTCAGCCGGAAATGCCGCAATTCGCCTTGAAGATAGTCGAAGTCGGAGGCCTCGAAATAAACCGACAGGCCGAGAACACTGCCGGTGCGCCGCTGGCACCAACGGCAACAGCAGGCGCCGACCCGTCGCGGCGGACCGCTGACGCGATAGCGCACCGCGCCGCAATAGCAGCCGCCTTCGTGGGTTTCTGCCGCCATCCCAGTACTCCCTCAAAGAAAGGCCGCGCCATGTTTCAGCTCGGGCAAACGGAGATGCGCGGCAATCGTCTGGCCGATATCGGCAAAGGTCGCGAGTCCGCCGGCATCGCGACCCGCGATCCCGGGGCCGAAGGCCAGGACCGGGATGTATTCGCGCGTGTGATCCGTGCCCGGCCAAGTCGGATCGTTGCCGTGATCGGCGGTCAGGATGACCAGGTCGCCGGGCTTCAGCATCGTGATCAGTTCCGGCAGGCGCCGATCGAAGGCCTCCAGACAGGCGGCATAACCCGCGACGTCGCGGCGATGGCCGTATTCCTGGTCGAAATCGAGGAAGTTGGTGAAGATCAGGTCGCCGTCTCGCGCCGCGCCGGCAGCCTCCAGCGTCCGGTCGAACTGCCGGTCATTGTCGGCTGCCTTCAGAACATGGGTCACGCCGCGCCCGACGAAGATGTCGTTGATCTTGCCGACCGCGTAAACCGCGCGCCCCGCGGCGACAACGGCATCGAGTAGCGTCGGCTCCGGCGGTTCCACGGCAAAGTCGCGGCGATTGGCGGTGCGCTCGAAGCCGCCTGACGGTGTGCCGACAAAGGGCCGGGCGATCACCCGGCCGACCGGATAGGGATCGCAGAACCGCCGCGCGATCGCGCAGACCGCATAGAGACGGTCGAGCCCGAAGGCGTCCTCATGGGCCGCGATCTGCATAACGGAATCGGCGGAGGTGTAGCAGATCGGTCGACCCGTGCGCATGTGCTCGGCGCCGAGCTCGGCGATGATCGCGACGCCCGACCCGTGTTTGTTGCCGAGGAGCCCCGGCAGGCCAGCCTCGGCGATGATCGCCTCGGTCAGATCGGCGGGAAAGGTCGGCCGCGTATCGGGAAAGTAGTGCCAGGCGAAGGGCACCGGCAGTCCGGCCAGTTCCCAGTGGCCGGACTGGGTGTCCTTGCCCTTCGAGACCTCGGCGGCATAGGCCCAGACGGCATCCGGTGCCGCAACGCGCGCGATGCCGGCGGGGTGGGTTCCGCTCGCCGCCTCGGCGGCCCGGCAGAGGCCGAGCCGGTTCATGTTCGGGATGGACAGGGGTCCGCTGCGCCCGCCCGGAATATCGGGATTGCCCGCTGCACAGGCCGCCGCGATATGGCCGAGCGTGTCGGCGCCCGTGTCGCCGAAGGCGTCCGCGTCGGCGGCAGCGCCGATCCCGACGGAATCCATCACCAGCAGAAATGCCCGCATGGTCGATCAGCCTTCGCGCGCCGTCTCGGCGTCGATGCGCTCAAGCACAGGGGCACGGTCCGCCGGCGGCTCGCCGATACTGTAGGCCCGGCGCAGGGCATCAGCCGCCCGGTCGGCATCGGCCTCCGTGCGGGCGTGGACGACGGCGAGCGGCGCGCGCGAATCGACGACGTCGCCGATCGCGTGCAGGCCCGTGAAGCCGACCGAATGATCGATCTTGTCGTCGGCCCGCCTGCGCCCGCCGCCAAGCCCGATCACCGCGACGCCGATCAGCCGCGTGTCGATCGCCGAGACATGGCCGGTCGCGTGCGCATAGACGCGCCGCTCGATCGCAGCCGTCGGCAGGTACTTGCCCGGATGCAGGGTGAAGTCGCGGGGTCCGCCGAGCGCCCGCACCATCGCCTCGAAGCGCTCGGCCGCCTCGCCGCCGTCGAGCGCGGCCTGGGCCATGCGGCGGCCCTCGTCGATCGAGGGGGCAAGGCCGCCGTTTTCGAGCATCTCCGCGGCAAGCGCGATCACCACAGTCTCGAGCCGGGGATCGCGCGCTGCCCCGGTCAGGAAGCGCACCGCGTTCATTACCTCGACCGCATTGCCCGCCGCCGTCGCCAGCGGTTCATGCATGTCGGTGAGGAGCGCGCTCGTCTTGAGACCGGCGCCATTGGCGACGGATACGAGCGAGCGGGCGAGCGCCCGCGCCTCGTCGACCTCCTCCATGAAGGCGCCCGAGCCGACCTTGACGTCGAGCACCAGCCCCTGAAGGCCGGCGGCGAGCTTCTTCGACAGGATCGAGGCGGTGATCAGCGCGATCGATTCGACCGTCGCGGTGACGTCGCGGATGCCGTAGAAGCGCCGGTCGGCCGGCGCTAGGTCGGCGGTCTGGCCGATCACCGCGCAGCCGACATCGGCGACGACGCGGCGCAGCGTGTCGAGATCGGGCTGTGTGTTGTAGCCGGGGATCGAATCGAGCTTGTCGAGCGTGCCGCCGGTATGGCCGAGGCCGCGCCCGGAGATCATCGGCACCCGCCCGCCGCAGGCGGCAATGATGGGGGCAAGCATCAGCGAGACATTGTCGCCGACCCCGCCGGTGGAGTGCTTGTCGAGAATTGGCCCGCCTTCTTGCGGCCAGTCGAGCACGGTGCCGGAATCGCGCATCGCAAGCGTCAGGGCGACCCGTTCACGGTCACCGAAATCGTTGAAGAAGATCGCCATCGCAAGTGCTGCGACCTGTCCCTCGCTGACCGTCCCGTCGGTCAGGCCGCGCACGAAGAAGCCGATCTCGTCGTCGTCTAGGGCCAGCCCGTCGCGCTTCTTGCGGATGATTTCCTGGGGGAGGTGCATGCTTTGGTCCTAGGTCACAATGTCGGCCAGGAGCCGCTTCAACAACGCGGTCAGCTTGGCCCCGCCCACCGGCGCCATTTCCTTGGTCTCGGTATGCGAGAGGTCGGCGCCCGTCATGCCGGCGGCCATGTTGGTGATGACGGAGAAGGCCAGGACGCGGATGCTGAAAAACCGCGCCAGGATGACCTCCGGCACCGTCGACATGCCGACCGCGTCCGCGCCCAGCACGCGGGCGGCCCGGATCTCCGCCGGCGTTTCGAAGGAGGGCCCGGGAAACCAGGCATAAACGCCGTCGTGAAGATGCAGGACCTCGGCTTCGGCGGCCGCCCGCGCGCGGGCCTGGAGATCGGCGTCATAGGCTGCCGTCATGCTGACGAAGCGGGCGTCGGAGGGTTCGCTGATCAGCGGGTTGAGACCGGAGACATTGATGTGATCGGTGATCAGCATCACCGATCCGGGCACCATGTCCGCCCGCACGCTGCCGGCCGAATTGGTCAGGATGACGGTCTCGACGCCGATCGCCTTCAGCGTTTCCAGCACCGGCCGCATGGCGTCCGCCCGGCCGTGCTCGTAGTAGTGGCTGCGCCCGGATAGAACGGCGACCGGCGTGCCGGAGATCGTGCCGGTGAGGAGCGTGCCGGAATGGCCGGTCACGGTGGAAACGGGGAAGCCTGGCAGGTCGGCATAGGATATCGCAACGCCGTCCGAAACGGCTTCCGCGACACCGCCGAGCCCCGACCCGAGCACGATGGCCGTTTTAGGCTGAACCGCCGATTGCGCCCGGATCCTCTCAGCCGCTTGCGTCGATCCGGTCATGGCGTGTCCAGGTCGAAGGCCATCGGCAGAAGATCGCCAAGCGTCACCGTTTCGACGACGCCAGTCTGGTCGCAGAGGTGGATCTTCGTGTCCGCCGTGCCGAATTCCATCAGTTTCTGCCGGCAGCCGCCGCATGGCGTTACCCGATCCGCCTTCTCGGCGATGACGGCGACTTCGACGACACGCCGGTCCCCGGCCGCGACCATATGGGCAAGCGCCGTCGTCTCGGCGCACCAGCTTTGCGGATAGGCGGCGTTTTCGACATTGCAGCCGGAATGGATCGCCCCGCCCGGCGTCAGGATCGCCGCCCCCACCGGGAAATTCGAATAGGGCGAATAGGAGTTGGCCATCGCCGCCCGGGCGGCTTCGAACAGGGCCTGCGCGGCTGGGTCGCTCATATCGTCCGCCTAACGCTCCTTGACATAAGGCACGCCACCGGCGCGCGGCGGGATCGCCTTGCCGATGAAGCCGGCCAGCAGAATGACGGTCAGCACATAGGGCAGCGCCTGCATGAACTGCACGGGAACCTCGCCGATGCCCGGCAGGGCGACGCCCTGGAGGCGGATCGCGATGGCGTCCAGCAGGCCGAACAGGAGACAGGCGCCGAGCACCGGCCAGGGCCGCCATTTGGCGAAGATCAGGGCGGCAAGCGCGATGAAGCCCTTGCCCGCCGTCATCTCGCGCACGAAGCCGGCCGACTGGGCGATCGACAGATAGGCCCCGGCGACGCCGCACAAAAGGCCGCAGATGATCACCGCCTGATAGCGCAGCCAGGTCACCGAGATGCCGGCGGTATCGACGGCGGCCGGGTTCTCGCCGACGGCCCTCAATCTCAGGCCGAAGCGGGTCCTGTAGACGATCCACCAGGTCAGCGGCACGGCCAGGAAGCCCAGATAGACGATCAGGTTGTGCTCGGAGATCAGCTCGGAATAGATCGGCCCGAGGATCGGCACGTCGCGGACAGCCTCGGCGCCGGGCAGCACCAGTTCCTGAAACCGGCCGGAGGCGGGAAGCTGCGGCGTCTGGCCGCCGCGGTGGAACCAGGCAAAGCCCAGAAAGGCGGTGAGGCCGGCTGCAAGGAAATTGATCGCGACGCCCGACACGATCTGATTGCCGCGCTGGGTGATCGAGGCGAAGCCGTGCACCAGCGCCAGCGCGATCGAGGCGAGGATCGCAGCGCCAAGACCCAGCCAGGCGGACGCCGTCACCGCGCCGACGGCGCCGGCTGCGAAGGCACCGGCCAGCATCTTGCCCTCAAGGCCGATGTCGAAGACGCCGGAGCGTTCGGAAAACAGTCCGGCGAGCGCTGCCAGGATGAGCGGGATCGACAGGCGGACGGTCGAATCGAGGACCAGGATCACATCGAGGAAATCCATCACGCGTCCGCCCTTGCTTGATCGGGCGCCGGGCCCGGCGTCGGCCCGGGCCCCGTCAAGACATTGTAGATCCGCGTGACGCCGGGCCGGAACATGTTTTCCAGGGCGCCGGCGAACAGGATGACAAGCCCCTGGATCACGATGATCATGTCGCGCGAGATAGCCGGCATCTCGAAGGCAAGCTCGGCACCGCCCTGATAGAGGATGCCGAACAGGATCGCCGCGAAGACGACGCCGACGGGATGGGCGCGGCCCATCAACGCGACCGCGATGCCGATGAAGCCCGCGCCGGTGACGAAATCGATCTGCAGCCGGTGCTGCTCGCCCATCACCGGGTTGAGCGCCATGACGCCGGCAAGCGCACCGGAAATGAGCATGGCGATAACGGTGATCTTGACGGTCGAGATGCCGGCATAGACGGCCGCGGTCGGATTGAAGCCGACGGCGCGGATCTCGTAGCCAAGCCGCGTCCGCCAGATCAGGACATAGACGAGGGCGCAGGCGATCAGCGCGACGAACAAGGTTATGTTGAGGGGCGCGCCGCCGATATCGAGGCCGAAGGCGGCAAACAGCCAGCCAAGCTCCGGCAATTGCCCGCCAGCCTCGAAGGTCCGCGTCTCGGGCTGCATCGAGCCCTGCGGTGTCAGCAGTTCGACCAGCACATAAACCATCAGCGCCGAGGCGATGAAGTTGAACATGATGGTGGTGATGACGATGTGACTGCCGCGCTTTGCCTGCAGCCAGGCGGGGATGAAGGCCCAGGCCGCGCCAAACAGCGCGCCGCCGGCGATCGCGACGGGAAAGGTCACCCACCAGGGCACGAAGCGGTCGAGCGCCAGCGCCGCCAGCCCAACGCCAAGCCCGCCGACATAGGCCTGGCCCTCGCCGCCGATGTTGAACAGCCCGGCATGGAAGGCGACCGCCACGGCCAGACCGGTCATCATGAAATTGGTGGCATAGAACAGCGTGAAGCCGATGCCCTCGCCATAGCCGAGCGCGCCCCAGACGAGGACCTGAACCGCGTCGAGCGGGTTCTCGCCGATGAACAGCACGACCAGGCCGGCGACCAGCAGGGCGGCGGCCAGATTGAGAAGCGGGATCAGCCCGAAATCGATCCAGGCCGGCAGCCTGCCGCGCCGCCGGGCGCTGCGCCTAGCCTTTGTGGGCGTCTCGGGGGCGGGGGTCGTTCCCGTCATCCGGCGATCCCCGTCATCAGCAGGCCGAGTTCCTGTTCGCTTGCCTCAGGCCCGCGTTCGCCGATGATCCGGCCGTCGCACATCACCAGGATGCGGTCGGACAGCGAGCGGATCTCGTCGAGCTCGACCGAGACGACGAGGATCGCGGCACCGGCATCGCGCATGGCGATCAACTGCCGGTGGATGAACTCGATCGCGCCGATATCGACGCCGCGCGTCGGCTGGCCGACCAGCAGCACCTTCGGCGCGCGCTCCATCTCGCGGGCAAGCACGATCTTCTGCTGGTTGCCGCCGGAGAAGTTCTCGGTCTTTAGCCGGCAGTCGGGCGGCCGGACGTCATATTGCTCCATCCGCTCGACCGCATGGCCGCGGATCCCGGCGCGGTCCAGCAGCAGGCCGTTGGCGAAGGCGGGATCGTCGTGATAGCCCAGGATCGTGTTCTCGTTGGCCTCGAAGGCGGTGACGAGGCCCATCCGGTGGCGGTCCTCCGGCACATGCGCAAGCCGGATGCGACGCTGACGGGCGGCATCGGCTGAGTGCAGGATATCGACGGGTCTGCCGTCGATCCGCATCGTTCCGGCCGACGCGCGGCGGATACCGGAAATGACTTCCAGAAGCTCCGACTGGCCATTTCCCGCCACGCCGGCGATGCCGACGATCTCGCCGGCCTGAATGGTGAAGGAGACGTCGTCGAGCATGGTGACCCCGCGCTCGTCGGTGAGCGAGACGCCGTCCAGTTCGAGCATCGGGTCGCCGGTGCGGGCCGGCGCCTTGTCGAGGCGCAGGAGCACGCGGCGGCCAACCATCAGTTCGGCAAGCTGTTCCGGCGATGTCTCGACCGTCTTCACGGTCGCGGTCATCTCGCCGCGCCGCATCACCGAGACGGTGTCGGTGACGGCCATGATCTCGCGCAGCTTGTGGGTGATCAGGATGACGGTCTTGCCCTGGTCCCGGAGCTGCCGGAGGATGCGGAACAGATGATCGGCCTCGGCCGGGGTCAGCACCCCGGTCGGCTCATCGAGGATCAGCGTCTCCGCGCCGCGATAGAGCGCCTTGAGGATCTCGACGCGCTGCTGCAGCCCGACCGGCAGCTCGCCGACGACGGCGTCCGGATCGACCTCCAGCGCGTAGTCGCGTTCCAGCCGCTGCAATTCCCTGCGCGCCTGCGCGGCACCATGGGCAAGGCGCATACCGCCCTCGACGCCAAGCATGACGTTTTCCAGCACGGTGAACGGTTCGACCAGCATGAAATGCTGGAACACCATGCCGATGCCGGCGGCGATCGCATCGTCCGGCGACTGGATATCGACTGTCCGCCCGTCGACGCGGATCTCGCCGCTGTCGGCCTGGTAATAGCCGTAGAGGATCGACATCAGGGTCGACTTGCCGGCGCCGTTCTCACCGACGATGCCGTGGATCGTGCCCTTGGCAACCCGCAGATCGATCGCCCGGTTGGCATGCACCGCGCCGAAGCTCTTGTCGATGCCGGTGAGGTCGATGGCAGGCGGCCGATCGGCTGCCTGGCGTGTTTCACCCTGTGGGGTCTCGCCTTTTAGGTCTTCGCCCTGCATACGAAATGTTTAACCACATTTCGCCGCCCGGCAAGGGTTTCCCGGTCGTCGCGGTAACCGCTATCGCGGGCGGGCGAGGATCAGGGCCCAGTAGACGCCGTAGCGGGAATTGCCGTTGCGGACCGCGGCGATGCCGATCTGCGTGACGCTCGAGCGCAGCAGGTTCTGGCGATGGCCGGAGGAGGCCTTCCAGGCGGCCAGCGCGGCGTCCGCGCTCTTTTGCCCGGCGGCGACGTTTTCAGCCGCCGCGCGCCAGACATAGCCACCCGCCCGCAACCGCGTGCCGAGCGGGCCGGCGACATTGTGGCTGAGCTGATCGACCCTGGCCATCGCCATCGCCTGTTGCTGCGCCAACGCGTTCAATCGCGGACTGACGACAACCGGCGGGCGCCCGTGGGAGAGGCGATAGCCGCTGATCGCGCGGGCCATCGCGCCGGAATTGACCGGCACCGCGGACAGGTTCTGGGCTTTGGTTTCAGTCGCGGGCGCAGAAATCAAAATCACAACCAGCGCAGCGACGACCGCCGCGCTGGCACGCAATCCCGTTGCCATTAATGCCACCATCAGAAAAAGAACGATTCAAAATCACGGAACGCATAATAATTCGCCGAACAACTATACAGGCTGGGGTGCTTAATACCACCCGTTCATTCCAAACCGGCGTCTCAAACCGGATGTCTGATCGCGTCAGGACACCGGGCAGCTTGAATCCGAGGTATAGTCGTGGACCTTGATGTCGCCGGAAACGATACCGTCCTTCGCCGCGCCGACCTTTGACTTCATGTCGTCGGAGATCAGCGTCTTGTTGTTGTCGTCGAGCGCCCAGCCGACACCGTTCTGGGCGAGACCGAGCACCTTGACGCCGGTATCCCAGGTGCCGTTCTTGATATCCTCGGCGGCTTCGTAGACCGCATTGTCGACGCGCTTGAGCATCGAGGTCAGGACGGAGCCGGGATGGATGTGGTTCTGGTTGGAATCGACGCCGATCGAATATTTGCCCTCGTCGGCGGCGGCCTGCAGGACACCGAGCCCGGTGCCGCCGGCGGCCTGGTAGACGACGTCGGCGCCCTTGTCGAACTGGGACTTCGCCAGTTCGCCGCCGCGCACCGGATCGTTCCACGCAGCCCCGGTGGTGCCCGTCATGTTCTGGAACACCTCGATATCGGGATTGACGGCGCGCGCACCCTGCACGTAGCCGCAGGCGAACTTGCGGATCAGCGGAACATCCATGCCGCCGACGAAGCCGATCTTGCCGGTCTCAGACGCCATCGCCGCGAGCATGCCGACGAGATAGGAGCCCTCTTCCTCCTTGAACAGCACCGAGCGGACATTCGGCTGATCGACCACCATGTCGATGATGGCGAATTGCGTGTCGGGAAACTCCGGAGCGACCTTCTCCAGCGCCGGGGCGTGCGAGAAACCGATCACGATGACCGGGTTGTAGCCGCGCCGGGCGAAGTTGCGGATCGCCTGCTCGCGCTGTGAATCATTCTGGATCTCGAAATCGCGATACTCGATGCCGGTGTCCTGCTTGAACCGCTCGGCGCCGTTATAGGCGGCCTCGTTGAACGATTTGTCGAACTTGCCCCCGGCATCATAAACGACCGCCAGCTGAACGTCGTCGGCCCGGACCTCGTCCGTAACGCCGACATATGCAAACCCGAGCGCCGCAATTGCGGCAAGACCTGTAAGACGCATTGCTCCACCTCTTCGTCGTTGATCCGGCCTTTACCGGTTGGTCAGAGATTGGCATGTCATCGCAGCGGATGCACGCCGATAATTCGGCTTTCGACCGATCTTGCAAACGACCGGACAACTGAATACCGGTTGAATCCTGCCCCTGCGAGACGGGGTGTTCCGGACAGTGAGAGAGGGCGGCGAAGCATATGGCGACCGGACGGATCATCATTCTCGGCTACGGCACGATCGGCCAGTGCGCGCTGCCGCTGCTGATCGACCGGATGGCGCGCCCGGCCGGGCAGTTTGTCGTCATCGACCGGATCGCCGAGCCGGCGATGCTGGCGCCGTTCCGGCAGGCGGGCCTCACCTATCTGCAGTGTGACCTCAATCCGGAGACCTTCGCGACAGTGATGGCCGGGATCGCGCAGGCCGGCGACCTCCTGATCAACCTGACGATCGGCATCGACTCGCTCGAGCTTGCCGACTGGTGCCATGCTCACGGCATCGCCTATGTCGACACCGCGCTCGAGCCATGGGACGGCTTCGTCGCCGATGCCGAACAGCCGGTCGCGGAGCGGACGGAATACGCCCTGCACCAGCGCGCCCGCCGGCATGCCGAAGCCCATTGGCGCAGCGACGGGCCAACCGCGATCGTCACCCATGGCGCCAATCCTGGCCTCGTCAACCACTTCGCCAAGGCAGCCCTCGTCGAGACCGCCGCGCGGATGGGGATCGAGACGGGCACACCGGACAGCCGCGAGGGCTGGGCGCGGCTTGCCCGGCGCACGGGCACCAAGGTGATCCATATCTCCGAACGCGACACGCAGGTCTCACCGGAGCCGAAGCAGCCGGGCGAGTTCGTCAACACCTGGAGCATTCCCGGCTTCATCGAAGAGGCGATGATGCCCGTCGAATTCGGCTGGGGCAGCCATGAACGGACCCTGCCGCCGGACGCACTCCATCATAGCGAAGGCCCCGGCAACACGATCTATCTCGATCAGGCCGCCGCCCGCTACCTGCTCTATTCCTGGGTACCCTCGCACGGCCAGATCCTCGGGCTCGCCATTCCGCACAGCGAGATGGTGACGCTCAGCGATTATCTCAGCGTCGTCGAGGACGGCGTCGCGGTCTATCGGCCGACCGTGTCCTTCGTCTACCTGCCCTGCGACGCGGCGCTCGCCAGCCTGCATGAAACGATGATGGGCGGCTGGCGGGAGCCTGCCCGCGAGCGTGTTCTTAAAGACGATATCTCGGCGGGCCACGATGAACTGGGCGTCCTCCTGCTCGGCCATGGCTGTACAGGCCTCTGGTACGGCTCGCATCTGGATATCGATACGGCACGGGCGGTCGTGCCCCATTCCAACCCGACGGCGCTGCAGGTCGCAGCCGGCGTCGTCGCGGCAAGCCTGTGGGCGGTCGAGAACCCCGCCCGCGGCTATTGCGAGCCGGAGGACCTGCCGCATGACTTCGTGCTCGCGGCGGCACGGCCCTATCTCGGCCAGGTAATGTGCGTGGAGACCGGCTGGACGCCGCTTGCGCAGCGCTCGTTCCTGGATGCGCCCGCCGCGCCGGACGATCCCTGGCAGTTCGCCAATTTCCGGCCAAGCCTCTAAGTGAAGCACGGCGATTGACGCCTGCGCGTCGGTGTTTCATGGTCGAAACGCTGCCCGGATCGGTTGTCATGGCCGGATTTCGCCCGGGCCGGCCTGATTTGGAGCCTCGCAGATGTCCGACTCCGGTTCGCCCGCGCCAGAAACGCCCGCAGACGCTTCCAGTGGCGGCGTAGACCTTGAGAAAATCCCGCTCGACCAGGTCCTGAAGACCCTGAATGTCGATCCGGACAAGGGCCTGGCGAAGGCCGAGGTCGACAAGCGGCTGAAGACCTACGGCCCGAATGCGCTGCCAGAAAAGCATGTGGGTCTGGCCGAACGCATCGCACACTATTTCATCGGACCGATCGCCTTCATGATCGAGGCCGCCGCGATCGTCTCGGCGCTGCTTGGCCGCTGGGACGATTTCGCCATCATCTTCGGCCTTTTGATCTTCAATGCCGCGCTCGAGTTCTGGCAGGACATGAAGGCCTCGAACGCGCTCGCCGCCTTAAAGAAGGGGCTGGCTCCGCAGGCGACCGCGCTGCGCGACGGCACCTTTCAGACCATCGAAGCGGCGACGCTCGTTCCCGGCGATATCGTCAAGATCCGGCTCGGGGTGATCGTGCCCGCCGATCTGCGGCTTGTCGCCGGCGACTATGCCTCGATCGATCAGGCCGCGCTCACCGGTGAATCCCTGCCGGTGTCCAAGAAGCCCGGCGACGAGGCCTATTCGGGAAGCGTCGTCAAGCAGGGCGAGATGACCGGCGTGGTGATCGCCACCGGCGCCAACACCTTTTTCGGCCGCACCGCCAAGCTGGTCGCGGGCGCCGGCGCCGTCAGCCACGCCCAGCAGGCGATGTTCCAGATCGGCAACTTCCTGATCGCGGTTGCCGTCGCGCTCGCCCTGGTGATGGTCGCGGTGCAGGTCTATCGCGATATCGTCATCACCGAGAACTGGGGCCTGACGGACGCGCTCGACATCCTGCAATTCGTGCTGATCCTGCTGGTCGCCTCGATCCCTGTGGCCATGCCGGCGGTGTTCTCGATCACCATGGCGCTCGGCGCGCTGGCGCTGTCGAAGGAAAAGGCGATCGTCTCGCGGCTCGCCTCGATCGAGGAGATGGCCGGGGTCGATATCCTGTGCTCCGACAAGACCGGCACGCTCACCAAGAACGAATTGAAGCTCGACGATCCGATCCTGTTCGACGCCAAGGATCCGCAGGACGTCATTCTCGCCGGCGCGCTCGCCTCGAAAATCGAGGACAAGGACGCGATCGACACCGCCGTAATCGCTGCCCTTGCCGATGCCGACGCCCTGAAAGCCTATTCGACGGAGAAATTCGTCCCCTTCGATCCGGTTTCCAAGCGGACGGAAGCAACCGTCAAGGACAAGGCGGGCCGGACCAGCCTGGTCAGCAAGGGCGCGCCGCAGGCGATCGTCGACCTGGCCAAGCCTGCCAAGGACGTTGCCGACAAGGTGAGCACGTCGGTCGCCGAACTTGCCGGCAAGGGCTATCGGGCGCTCGCCGTTGCCCGGTCAGACGATGACGGCAAGACCTGGCACCTGCTCGGCCTGTTGCCGATGTTCGACCCGCCGCGCGACGATTCGGCGCAAACGATCGCAGCCGTCCGCGAAAAGGGCGTCGAAGTAAAGATGGTGACCGGCGACGATACCGCGATCGCCATCGAGACGGCCCGACAACTGGGGCTCGGCACCAACATCATCGCCGCAGCCGACGCCTTCCCCGAGGACATGGACCCCGACCATGTGCCGGAGACAATCGCCGATTCCATCGAGACGGCCGACGGCTTCGCCCGGGTCTTCCCGGAGCACAAATACGCCATCGTCAAGGCGCTACAGGCGCGCGGCCATCTGGTGGCGATGACGGGCGACGGGGTCAACGACGCGCCGGCCCTGAAGCAGGCCGATTGCGGCACGGCGGTCTCCGGCGCGACGGATGCGGCGCGGGGTGCCGCGGCGCTGATCCTGACGGCGCCCGGCCTGTCGGTGATCACCAACGCGATCGATGAGGCGCGGCGCATCTTCGGGCGCATCACCTCCTACACGATCTACCGGGTGGCGCTGACGATGGACATCATGTTCCTCGTCGTCCTGTCGACCATCTTCCTGAACTTCCAGCCGCTCTCGGCGATCATGATCGTCATCCTGTCGCTGCTCGACGACCTGCCGGTCATGACGCTTGCCTATGACAACACGGCGGTGTCGCGCGAGCCGATCCGCTGGCGCATGCCGCGGCTCCTAAGCGTCTCGGCAGTGCTGGGCTTTGCCTCGGTCGTCCAGTCCTTCGGGCTTTTGCTGATCGGCATGGCGGTGATGGCGGACCCGGCGGCGCAGGCGATGTTCGGGCTGCATGATCAGTCGCATCTGCAAACGGTGATGTTCCTGCAGCTTGCCGCCGGCGGGCATCTGATGCTGCTCGTCACGCGGACGGAAAAGTGGTTCTTCCAGCCGCCCTATCCCGCGCCCATCCTGCTCGCCGCGATCGTCGGAACGCAGGTCTTCGCGGTGCTGATGTGCGGCTTCGGCTGGATCGTCGAGCCGATCGCCTGGACCCTGATCGGCTGGATCTGGCTCTACCTGCTGTTGTGGCTCGGCGTGATGGGCAGTATCCGCATCCTGTTGGAACGCTTCCTCGACCACCGGATGGGCGAACGGGCGAAGCACACGGCGCTGGTGCATCAGAAGATCGGGTAAGGAAAACGCCATGAGCTATCGCGGGAAACTGATCGTCAAGCCCGACACAAAGGTGGCGCTCGCCGATATCGATCCGGGCTTCCACGGCCATCACAAGAGCCATGAGGAGGCGACGCCGGAGGTCGCCGATAACCTCGCCCGGATCAGCGACCTGCAGGAGCTGCTCTACGCGGAAAAGAAACATGCGCTGCTGATCGTGCTGCAGGGGATCGACGCGGCCGGCAAGGACGGCGTGTGCTGGCATGTGATCACCGCGATGAACCCGCAGGGCTGCAAGGTGACCGGCTTCAAGCAGCCTTCGGCCGAGGAACGGGCGCACGACTTCCTCTGGCGCGTCCATCCCCATGCCCCCGCGCTCGGCCAGGTCGCGGTGTTCAACCGGTCGCACTACGAGGACGTGCTGGTCGTGCGCGTCCATGATCTCGCGCCGAAATCGGTCTGGTCGAAGCGCTACAAGGCGATCAACGACTTCGAGAGCCTGCTTGCCGAGAACGGCGTCACGATCGTCAAATTCTTCCTCTACATCTCCAAGGAAGAGCAGCTGGACCGCTTCGCGCGCCGGCTCGACGACAAGGATCGGCAGTGGAAGATCAGCGCATCGGACTATGCCGAGCGGCAATACTGGGACGCCTATATCGAGGCCTATGAAGCCATGCTGTCGAAGTGTTCGACCGAGCACGCGCCCTGGTTCGTCATTCCCTCAAACCACAAGTGGTTCCGCAACCTCGCCGTCTCGGCGATCCTGCGCGAGACGATGGAGGGCATGCACATGAAGGCGCCCGAGCCGACGGTCGATATCGCCGAGATCCGCAAGAAGTACCACGCCGCCGTCGCCGCGCAAAAAGGGCACTGAATGACGACGCGCGGCCATTGCCTGTGCGGCAGGACCCGCTGGCAGTATCAGGGCGCGGCGACATGGTCCTGCTATTGTCATTGCGACGATTGCCGCCGCAATTGCGCGGCTCCCGTGGTCGCCTGGCTCGGCGTGCCCCTCGAAAAGTTTCGGTGGACGGGCGAACCGCCGAAGACACTTGAAAGTTCCAAGGGCGTGCGGCGGCATTTCTGCGCGACCTGCGGGTCGCCGATGGGTTTCGAAGCCGATCACTATCCCGGCGGCATGCACCTCTACGCCGCGTCCCTGGAAAATCCCGAAGACTTCGAGCCGACGTTCCACGTCAACTACGAAAGCAGGTTGCCCTGGCTTCGGATCGACGACGATCTTCCGAAGTATGAAGGCACCTTGCTTCACTCTCCGGAAAGTCTTTGGGACTGAACTATAGGGTCAGGTCCCCTCGCCGGCGGCATGCAGCGCGTCGATGCCGGCCCGGTAGTGCGGGAATTCCAGCTCGACGCCCAGCTCTTCCTTGATCCGGTCGTTGCGCACGCGCCGGTTGGCGGAATAGAAGCTGCGCGCCATCGGCGTGATGTCGGCGGTTTCGAAATCGACTTCCGGCGGCGGCGCGACGCCGAGCTTCTGCGCGGCATAGGCGACAACGTCCTGCGGCGGGGCAGGTTCGTCGTCGGCGAGATTGTAGATGCCGCCGGCCCGCGGCTTGGCGATCGAGGCCTCGAGAACGCCGGCGATATCGTCGGCGTGGATGCGGTTGAACACCTGTCCGGGCTTGACGAGCCGCCGCGCCTTGCCGGCTTGCAGGGTCTTGAGCGCGTTGCGGCCGGGCCCGTAGATGCCGGCGATGCGGAACAGCATCACTGGGACGCCGGTCTCCTCGCCGAATACGAGCCAGTCGCGCTCGGCCTCGACCCTCAGGGCATTCCGTTTGCTGACGGGCGCGGTCGGCGCGGTCTCGTCGATCCACTCGCCGCCGTGGTCGCCATAGACACCGACGGTCGACAGATAGCCGAGCCAGCGGATCGTATCGGCGCGGGCGGCAAGATCGGCACCGTGATGGCGGAGCACCGGATCGCCGCCCTCTCCGGGCTTGATGGACTGCAGCACATGGGTGGCGCCATCGAGCGCGGCGGCGACGTCGTCGCCAGGTGCGGTTCCGTCGAAGGTCACGGCCGCGATGCCCTGATCGGCAAGCCGGTCGGCTTTCTCCGGCGTGCGGACCGTTCCCCCGACACGCCAGCCTTGCGTCATAAGCCGCCGGGCGAGCGTCGTGGCGGACAGGCCAAGGCCAAAAACGAAGAGTGTGTTTGTCATGGCTCCTGCGAAGCGGATTTGCGGGTGTCGGTCAAGAGGCGATCTCGTCGCGCGCCAAGCGCCATTCGGCCAGCACGTCGGAATCGCATTCGGCGGGTTCCGACCGGTCGGCGAGATCGAGGAAGGCGTCCGGCGCCATCAGGCGCGAGGCCGCCCAGACGGCCGTGCCGCGCACGAGCGGCGCGGAATCCCGTAGACAATCAACGGCGGACGTCGCAAGGCGGTCATCGCCGCTGTTGCCGATCGCGATCAGGACGTTGCGCAGGAACCGGTCCCGGCCGGTGCGCTTGACCGGCGACTTGCGGAACAGGGCGCGGAACGCCTGATCATCGAGCCGGGCAAGGCTGGCCAGTTCCGGCAGCGTGCGGTCTGGCTGTGCGGCCAGTTTCGCCTCGCGGCCGGCCTGCGCGAACTTGTTCCACGGGCAGACGGCGAGGCAGTCGTCACAGCCGTAGATCCGGTTGCCCATCAGGGGACGCAGGTCGCGCGGGATGGAGCCGGGATGCTCGATCGTCAGATAGGAGATGCAGCGGCGCGCGTCGAGCCGGTAGGGAGCGGGGAAGGCATCGGTCGGACAGATGTCGAGACAGGCCCGGCAGGAGCCGCAATGGTCGATCTCGGGATCGTCGGCCGGCAGATCGGCCGTTGTGAAGATCGCGCCGAGGAAAAGCCAGGAGCCCAGCTCCCGCGAGACCAGATTGGTGTGCTTGCCCTGCCAGCCGAGGCCGGCGGCCTGCGCGACCGGCTTCTCCATCACGGGCGCGGTATCGACGAACACCTTGACGTCGGCGCCGGCACGCGCGGCGAAATCGCGGGCGACCGCCTTCAGCTTCTTCTTGACGACGTCGTGATAGTCGTCGCCGCGGGCATAGACCGAGATCATGCCCCGATCGGTCCTGGCGAGATCGTCGAGGGGATCGTGGTCGGGCCCGTAATTCAGGCCGAGGACCAGGATCGACCGGACATCGGGCCAAAGCGAGCGCGGATGGGCGCGGCGATCCGCCATCGTTTCCATCCAGTGCATGGTGCCGTGGAAGCCGTCCTTAAGGAAGGCAGCCAGCCGGTCGGCATTGTCGCGGATGCGTTCGGGACGCGTCACGCGGGCGACATCGAAACCCTCCTCGAGGGCGCGCGCAATCATCCGGTCCTTCAGGGCCTGCCGAGACGCTATGCTTTCAGAAATCAAGGTCGACATAGGTCGACGAGGGCGGCACGCCGGGAAGCTGTTCCAGGAGCAGCGGCCGGAAGGAGGGGCGCGACTTCACCCGGGCATACCAGGCCTTGGCGAGTTCGAATTCCTCCCAGGGCACCTCGCCCAGATAGTCGATACAGGACAGATGCGCCGCCGCCGTCAGGTCGGCGAACGACAGGTCCTCGCCAGCAAGCCAGTTCCGGCGGCCGGCGAGCCAGCCGATATAGTGCAGGTGATGCTTGATGTTCGAGCGGGCCGCCCGGATCGCCGAGGAATCCGGCGCGCCGCCACCCTGCTCCGCCGTCATGAAGCGCTTGTAGATGCGCTCGGTCAGCAGGTAGTCGGACACCTCGCCATGGAACCGGTTGTCGAACCAGTCGAGCAGACGGCGCACCTCGGCGCGGCCGCGCGGGTCTTCCGGCAGAAGCCGCTTGCCGCCGAGCTCGGCGCCGCGCGTCTCGTCGAGATATTCGAGCACCGGGCGCGGTCCGCAGATCGCCGTGCCGCCGCCATCGAGCAGGACGGGCAGCGTTCCGGCCGGATTGACGACGAGGAACTCGCGCCGCCGCTCCCAGGTCCGCTCCTCGATGAACTCGGCGGCAAGGCCGTATTCGCCGAGCGCCAGACGAACGCTGCGGGAGGCTGGGGAGAAGGGGTGATGATAGAGATTGAACATTTCCGATCGACCGCGAAATCGCCAGGACGGCTATTATTACGATACAAAACGGTTTACTGGCGATTTGCGCTAGAGTGTTCGATATAGAGGCCCTGCTCCGGCTCGGCAAGCCGGCACGCGCCCCGCCTCCGCTTCACCCGCCCGCCGACGTCATAGCAAGGACCGCCCGTGACCGCAGACCACCTCATCGCGCTGGCCGTCATCCAGGGGTTGACGGAATTCCTGCCGGTCAGTTCGTCCGGTCATCTCAACCTCCTGCATCTCCTAACGGCCTATCCCGACGAGGGACCGGCCATAGACGTCGCCATACATGTTGGCAGTCTTGTGGCGGTGCTGGTGTATTTCTGGCGCGACACGTTCACGCTCATCGGCGGGACGCGCGATCTGGTGCTGTTCCGGCCGACGTCTGAGCGCCGGCTCGTGCTGCTCTTGATCCTGGCCACGATACCGCTGTCGATCGTCGGTTTCATCATGCTGAAGACCGGGCTCGTCGAGGCCGTCCGCACGCTCGAGGTGATCGCCTGGTCGACGATCCTGTTCGGCCTCGTGTTGTGGGCGGCCGACGCAATCGGCCGCCGTAACCGGCTGTTCTCGCAGATCCGCGTACCGGACACGGTCTGGATCGGCCTTGCCCAGTGCCTGGCGCTGATCCCCGGCGCGAGCCGGTCGGGCGTAACGATGTCGGCGGCAAGGGCACTCGGCTTCGAGCGCACGGAGGCGGCACGTTTCGCGATGCTGGTGGCGATCCCGGCGATCCTGGTGACGGGTGCCGGCACCGCGCTCGACCTGGGCGGCGACCAGGCGGCGATCATCGCCAATGACGCGCTTGCGGCCGCCGGCCTGTCGGCGGTCACGGCCTTCGTCTCGATCTGGTTCATGATGGCGCTGTTGCGCCATACCAGCATGCTGCCCTTCGTCGTCTATCGGCTAGTGCTCGGCGTCGTGCTGCTGTGGTTCGCCTACGCCTGAAGCGGGCCTCCTTGATGGCCTCACAGTCATACCGTCCTTCGGGCTGACCTCCGGTCCGGTCTCTTCGCCGGCCGATCTCGCCGCTGGGCGGCCAATTCTGGCCGACGCGCGGTCGCGCTTGCGAACCCTGGCGGGTTCGAGATTGAGCCCTTCGAGGCGCGCCTTGCCCGTTCTATGTCTCCGGCGCCGTGCCGTTCGACGTCGAGAACTGTCCGGCCTTGCGGTAGCGGCCAAGATAGGTCGGCAGGACGACCCCCATCGCCTGCGGCTCGATGCCGAGGTCGGCGAGCGTCCGGTGTTCGGCGATCGCCGCCTCCGACACCACGTTGTCGCGGGCAAGCTGGCGAAGCTGGTCGACCGTCAGCGGCGGCTTCGGCAGAAGCTGCAGGAAATAGGCCTTGATGCGGGCAAGCCCGAAGGGCAGTGGCGCCAGGAGGCGCTTGCGGCCGGTCTCGGCCAGCACCCGCTCGAGTAATTGCTTGAAGGTCTCGATCTCCGGGCCGCCGAGTTCATAGACCGTGCCCGGCTTCGCCTTGCCGTCGACGCCAAGCGCGACGGCCTCGGCGACGTCGCCGACGAAGACCGGCTGGTACCGCGTGTGCCCGCCACCGATCAGCGGCAGCGCCGGGGAGATCCGCGTCATCGCGGCGAAGCGGTTGAAGAAATCGTCCTCGGGCCCGAAGATGATCGACGGCCGCAGGATGACCGCTTCGGGAAATGCCTTGAGCACCCCCGCCTCGCCGGCCGCCTTGGAGCGGGCGTAATGGGACGGCGAATCCGGATCCGCGCCGATCGAGGAAACCTGCACGAAGCGCCCCACGCCGGCTGCCTTGGCGGCGGCTGCGATTGCGCCGGGACCGAACGCCTGGACCGCGTCGAAGGACTGCTTGCCGGCCTCATAGAGAATGCCGACCAGGTTGACGACCGCATCCGATCCGGCGACCGCCCGATCAATCGACGCGCGGTTGCGGATATTGGCCTGGACGGCGTGAATCTGGCCGACCGCGCCGAGCGGCTGCAGGAATCCGGCAAGATCCGGCCGCCTGACCGCGACCCGCACCCTGTAGCCGCGCTTCGCCAGCGCCCGCACGACGTGGCGGCCGACAAAGCCGGACCCGCCGAAAACCGTTACCAGATCGCTCTTCACATATCCGGTCGCCATCACAAGGCCTCCCGATCCGCCCTCAATTAAGGGACTTGCCTTCTCCTGAAGACTCCACATAGCGGACAGGCGCCCGGCTGTGAAGGCCGCCGATAGGGGGTTGGGGACGGCGGCGCAACCAACCGACGCGGCCACTGCGCGACGCCCTGGCAACGCACCAGGGCCAGGGGTCGGATCGATGCTGCAATCGGCCAGGAGCGGTACGGCGGCAAAAAATATATCGGCGCGAGACCGTTTCCATAGTAAAATCAGCGTTCCGGTACGCATTCTATCCGGGGCTGGCTTTATTTTCGCCGGACGCTTTTGCTCGACGTTGAGTTGAGATCACTCGACTTTATTCGGGGCTGTTATTTCCATGATTTGGACGTTCTGTATTGGCCTGAACAGAATTGTAATTCCCTTCCGATCCATCGTCCTGGCGGCGGCGCTGCTCTGGTCGCCGCAGTCGATGGCGCAAACACCGTTCTCCGAACCCGACGTCGTCAACGGCGTTCTCGACTTAAGCGATTGGGATGCGGACCGGGACGGCCCGATCGTTCTCGACACATGGGAGTTCTTCGGCAACCAGCTTCTGAGCGGCGCCGATTTCGAAGGCGCCGATCCGCCGCGGTCCGACGCCTATTTGCGCGCCCCGGGCCGCTGGACCGGGCTGCCGACGCCGGACGGGCCGATGCCGGCCTGGGGCTATGGCACGCTCGCGCTCGAACTGATTTTGCCCTCACCATCCAGGGGCCTGGCGCTGAGCTTCGGCAACATGATGATGGCCTTCGAGCTGGATATCGGCGCCGAACACGCCGGCGGGCTGGGGACGGTGGGAACGACACGTGACACCGCCTATGGCCTGATCGGCCAGACCCTGTTCGACGTGCCCGACGGGTTGGAGCGCGTCAGGCTGACGATCCGCCTGTCCAACTATACCGAACGGCGCGGCGGCGGCTGGCGCGATCCGATCGAATTCGGCTCGGGGTCCTATCTCGGCGCGGCAGATACCAACAACCTGAAACTGGCCTGGTTCGTCGGCGGCATCATGGTCATTTTCGGCCTCTATCATCTCGCCCTGTTCGCCATGCGCCCGTCCGACCGGTCGGCGCTGTGGTTCGGGCTGTTCTGCCTGGCGCTGTTCGAGCGCGCCTTCACCCTGTGGTACGGCTTCTTCCCGCAGCTTGCCGGCCAGGAACTGTTCTGGCTGGTCTACAGGGTGACGGCTTTCACATCTTTTGCCGCCGGTATTCTTATAGTCCTGTATACGGCCAGCCTGTTCCCGAAGGACATGTCCGGGTACCTCTACAAGTTCGAGGTGATCTTCGGCACCGCGATGATGTTTTTCATCTTCCTGCCCGGAGACATCTGGTCGCATCCGCTCATCGCCCAATCGGTGGCGGTTCTGTGGCTGGTGATCCTGCTGCATATCACCTATGTGGCCGCCATGGTGGTCATCCGCCGCCGCGACGAGAGCACGCTTTTCGCGATCGGCTGGTTCAGCTTCATGCCCCTGATGGGCCTTACGGTGCTGAACGTGCTCAACCTCGTCGCGACGGGGGACCTTTCGCAGTTCGGGCTTCTGTTCTTCGTCGTGATGCAGGCGCTGCTTTTGTCGCGCCGGTTTTCCCGGTCGTTCCGCCAGGTGGAGACGTTGTCCGAGCAGCTGACCGCCAACAACGAGCGCCTTCAGCGGCTCGACGAATTGAAGAACCAGTTCCTGGCCAATACCTCGCACGAACTGCGCACGCCGCTGAATGGCATCATCGGCATGACCGAAGCCCTGCGTGCCGGCTCCAAGGGCCCGGTGAGCGCGGACGTCGACCAGTCGCTGTCGATGATCGCGGCCAGCGGAAGGCGGCTTGCGACGCTCGTCAACGACATCCTCGACGCCGAAAAGCTGCGCAACCGCGACATCACCCTGTCGCGCCGCGCCGTCGACCTGCACGAGGCCGCCGAGGTGGTCCTGCAGCTCTCGCAGTCGATCAGCGGCAGCAAGGGTGTCGCGTTGCGCAATGACGTGCCGACGGATCTCGCCTATGTCGATGCCGACGAGAACCGGCTACAGCAGATCCTTCAGAATCTGGTCGGCAACGCCATCAAGTTCACCCAGTCCGGCAGCATATCCGTCGGCGCGCGGGACAACGGCGAGGAGATCGAGATCTGGGTGGAGGATACCGGCATCGGCATCCCCGAGGACAAGTTCGACACCATTTTCCGCTCCTTCGAACAGGTGGATGCCTCCACGGAGCGCGAATTTGGCGGCACCGGCCTCGGCCTGGCGATCACCAGGCGGCTGGTCGAACTGCATGGCGGTACGATCACGGTGACCTCGGAGCTCGGCAAGGGCAGCCGCTTCACCTTCACCCTGACGAAGGCGACCGCCGGACGCGCAGACGTCCCGGCGCTGACACCGGAAAAAGAGCGCAAGCCCGGGCAGACACCGCCCCGTCCGATCGTGCTGCCGACGTCTCCCCTGCCGGCCGCGGTCAAAAGGGACGGACAGTCACCCGAGGGGCAGGCAGAAGACGCCCCGTCCGGCAACGGCAATGGCTCGCATCCCTCCGTTCTCGTGGTCGACGACGACGAGATCAACCGGCATGTGGTAGCCAACTTCCTGGGCCTGGAGGCCTACAACGTGCTGGAGGCGGAAAACGGCGAGGCGGCGCTGGCAATGATGCGTGATGCGCAACCCGATCTGGTCCTCCTCGACATCATGATGCCGCGGATGAACGGCTACGAGGTGTGCCGCCAGATCCGCACCGAGCGCGATCAGTCCAATCTGCCGATCATCTTCCTGTCGGCCAGGGACCGCACGGAGGATCTCGTTACGGGCTTCGAGAGCGGCGCCAACGACTATGTGCCCAAGCCGGTGGCCGGGCCCGAACTGCTGACCCGCGTCGCCACGCACTTGAAGCTTTTGCAGATCCAGGCGCAGATGATCCAGAAGGAGAAGCTCGCGACCATCGGCCAGGTGGCGACGGGCATCGTCCACGACTTCAAGAACTCGATCAACGTCATCCGCGGCTATGCCGAGATGATCGCCGAGGAGAGCGGTGAAAAGGACCGGGAAATGACCGGCTTTGCCTCGACGATCACATCGGAGGCCGAGCGCATCAACGCCATGGCCTACGAGATCCTGGACTATGCCCAGGGCGGCATGCACCTCAATCGTGAGGACATCACCACCGATGCCTTCCTCGCCCTGGTGGAAACCGCCATTCGGCCCGCTTTCGGACTGAAGGGCCTCAGGTTCGAGATCGTCGACGAGGCGAAGGAGACGATCAGCGTCGACAGCGCCCGGATGATCCGCGTCTTCGTCAACATCGCCGGCAACGCATCGGACGTCCTGCCCCCGGACGGCACCTTCACCATCCGCGCCCGGCGGGACGGGCAGGCGGTGACGTTCGAACTCGCCGATGACGGACCCGGGATCCCCAAGTCCATTCGCGATCAGCTGTTCGATCCGTTCGTCACCTTCGGCAAGGAGCGGGGCACCGGCCTTGGCATGGCGCTGGCGAGGAGCATCGTCGAGGCCCATGGCGGAGAGATCCGCTTCGAAACCGAAACCGACAGGGGGACGACCTTTTTCATCACCCTGCCGCAGCCACGGCATTGAGCGTCGGCTCAGGGCATGCCGGGTGAGCTTGCGCAGCGACACCATGCCGGCGGCGGCCGCATTTGCGACGATGGGCGCATCGACCGATGCTCTAAGCAGCGGCGTCGTTCGCGTGAGGCGTGAGCGTCGCGAGGAAGCGCGTCAGCGACCTGCGGATCGCGTCCTCCTCTATCCCGCGGGTGATGAAGATGATCCGGGAGCTGCGGTCCGCGTCCGGCCAGTGCGCCAGATGCATCGGCGGATGCACGACATGCTGAACGCCGTGGACTACGACGGGCGACGTCGATTCGCGGACATTGAGAATGCCCTTGACCCGCAGGACGCGCTCGCCGTGGCAATGCAGCAGCATCGTCAGCCAGACGCCGAAAGCGGTCCAGTCGATCGGATCGGCATAGCGCAGCACGAAGGTGTGGGTGTCGGCGTCGGCGATGTGATGATGGCCGAGCGCGTCCGCCTTGGCGAGCCAGCGGGCCACCTCGCCCGCCCGTCTTTCGGCATCGCCCAGCTCCTCGCGGAACAGGAACGGTGCGTCGAAGTCATGGCCCTCCGAGCGCCGGATCTCGGCGACCGGGTTGAGGCGATGCAGCCCGGCTTCCAGCGTCGCGATATCCTCGGGTGCCGCCAGGTCGCATTTTGTTATCAGCAGGCGATCGGCGACCGACACCTGCTTTGAGGCTTCCGGCTGGTTGGCCAGCGTGGACCGGCCGGCGAGCGCGTCGACGGTGCAGACGATGTTGCCGATGCGGAAATGGTTGCGGATCACCGGTTCGGCCGCGATCGTCGAGACGATGGGGGCGGGGTCGGCGAGCCCGGTCGTCTCCACGACGACCCGCGAAAAGCGCGGGATGTCGCCGCGCGCGGCCTTTTCGTCGAGGGATTTCAGCGTCTCCTGCAGGTCGGTGCGGATGGTGCAGCACAGACATCCGGAATCGAGCAGCAGGACGCCTTCCTCGACCTCCTCGAGCAGGACGTGGTCGAGGCCGACCTCGCCGAACTCGTTGACGATCACGGCGGTATCGGAGAATTCCGGCCGGGCGAGGATGTCGCGCAGAAGCGTGGTCTTGCCGGACCCCAGGAAGCCGGTGATGACGTTGACGGGAATCATCGCTCGGACCCGTCCATATCGGGCCCGAGCGCGTCGAGCCAGTCGTCGGCGAGCGGGTCAACCGGTTCGCCGCGCATCCGGTCGACGGCTCCCCACACCGCCTGGATGTCGTCGACGATCTCGCGCTTGCCCGTCGCCGAGGACAGGATGTAGTTCGTCGCCTGAAAATCAGACACCGTCATGCGATAGGGCCTGAGCGCGGCATTGATCACGGCGGAACGGTGGACGCGTTCGGCGCGGATCGTCCGTCTGCGGTCGCCGGTAAATGCCTCGGCATGAGCCGAGGTCTCCGTCCAGTGGACGATTCCCAGTAATCCGCAGAGGCCGCACATGGCATCCTGCCCTATCGTGCCGGGACGCGTTGCGCCCCGGCTAAACACTGATACCGCCGGTCAGCGCGGGAAGCGCCGGTCGTAGTCGTCGGCGATGTCGTTGAAGGTGGTAAACTTGACGCCCGGATGGCGGATGATGTGGTTGTAGAGCCGCTCCAGCATCATCAGCACCTGCGGCTTGCCCGACACGTCCGGATGGATCGTGAAGGTCACGACCGCGTAGTCCATCTCGCGATAGACCCAGTCGAACTGGTCGCGCCACATTTCCTCCAGATGACGCGGGCTGACGAAGCCGTGGCTGTTCGGCGCCGCCTTCATGAACATCATCGGCGGCAGGTCGTCGAGATACCAGGAGGCCGGGATTTCGATCAGATCGGTTTCATGGCCGCGCACCAGCGGCTTCATCCAGTCCTCGGCCTTCTTGGAATAGTCGATCTTCGTCCAGGTGTCGCCGACACGCACGCGGTAGGGCGTGAAATCGTCATGCATCAGCGAATGGTCGTATTTGATGCCCTTTTTGAGCAGCAATTCGTTGGAGACCGGCGAAAACTCCCACCACGGCGCGACATAGCCGGTCGGCCGGCGGCCGCACAGGTTCTCGATCAGCTCGATCGACTTGTCCATCACCGCCTCTTCCTGCTCAGGCGTCATGGCGATGGGGTTTTCGTGCGAATAGCCGTGCATGCCGATCTCGTGGCCGGCCTCGGCAACCGCCTTCATCTGCTCGGGAAAGGTCTCGATCGAGTGACCCGGGATGAACCAGGTCGACTTGATGCCAAACCGCTCGAACAGTTTGAGGATGCGCATCGAGCCGACCTCGCCGGAGAACATGCCGCGGCTGATGTCACAGGGGCTGTCCTCGCCGCCATAGGAGCCGAGCCAGCCGCCGACGGCGTCCACGTCGACGCCGAACGCGCAAAAGATTTCCTTAGCCATGTTGGTACTCTCCCTTAAACAACACACAGAGCAAGCCGTGGTTGGCTTGCTCCAGCGGCTCAGGCCGCATCCAGAACGATCGTCGTTCGCTCAGGCTTCCAGCGCAGCTCGACCTGTGAACCGGGCGCGATGCCCCGGTCCTCGACCTTTTCCCGGTAGGTTTCCAGGCGGACGCCGGTTCCGTTTGTCAGTTCAACGGCGATGTAGACGACCTGTCCGACCCGGTCATAGGACTGGACGGTGCCCGTCACCACGTCGAGTTCGCCATCACCGCCAGCGGCATCTGCGGGAGCGCCGGCGGGCAGCACGTCGACATATTCGGATGGCACCACGGCCATCGCCTTGCTGCCGGCGGTGGCCGAAGCAGTATCGAAGCTTGGAACCCCGCGCAGCGCGCCGAAATCGGTGGCGATTTCAGCCGTCTTGGCATCGGCACTGGCAAGCGTCCCGGGAATGATCTTGTTGCGGCCGATGAAGCGCGCGACGAAAGGCGATTTCGGCCGGGTGTACAGTTCGAACGGATCGGAGATCTGCTCGACCTGGCCGGCATTCATCACCACCACCCGGTCGCCCATGCTCAGTGCCTCGGCCTGGGCGTGGGTGACGAAGACGAAGGTGATGCCCAGCTCGCGCTGCAGGATCTTCAATTCTTCCTGAATCGACTTGCGCAGATTGGCATCAAGCGCGCCGAGCGGCTCGTCGAGCAGCAGGATTTCAGGCTCGGTCACCAGGCCGCGGCCGAGCGCCAGCCGCTGCTTCTGGCCGCCCGACAGAACCGATTCGCGCGCATCGGCGACATCGCCGAGTTCCAGCTTGTCGATCATCGCATCGACGCGGCGCTTAACCTCCGGTCCCGGCAGGTTGCGGACGCGCAGGCCGAATTCGATGTTCTCGCGCACGCTCATGTGCGGAAAGATCGCGTAATTCTGAAAGATCGTGGCGGTCGGACGCTGCTCGGTCGGCACGTGGGTCACGTCCTTGCCGCGAATGAACAGACCGCCCGACGAAATGCTTTCCAGTCCGGCGATCATGCGCAGCGTCGTCGTCTTGCCGCAACCGGACGGGCCGACGAAGGAAATGAACTCGCCCCGCTCCACCTGCAGGTCGAAATCGTCCACCGCGACGGTGCCGCCGGGAAAGACCTTGCGCAGGCTGGCCAGTTCCAGATCGAAGTCGGACATGAAAGCGTTCTCGTTTGACGTGATAAGGTGGCGGAGAGCCGCCGGCGCACCGACGGCTCCCCTCCCGCTAGTCCTCAGGCGCTCAGGAATTCGTCCCAGCGCATGATCAGGTGGTCGTACTCGTCGGGCCACTGGTGCCAGTAGGAAACGTGCGAGGCACGTTCCTGAAGCGAGCCGCCGTCGCGCAGGTCGCCTTCCTTGATGCCGCGCTCCGGCGCGCCGATCCACGGCTTGCCCTCGTACCAGAAGCCGTATTTCGCCGCGCTCATGACCTCTTCGATATTGGTCGTCGGCGAATAGTAGCCCTGCTCGGAGACGATGATCGCCGGCGGGCCGGACAGCCAGTAATTGGCATAGGCGCGGACGGCCTCGGGGTTCGGCGAGTTGGCGATCTGCGAGAGGCCGATCGACCAGGCCCGGTAGCCTTCCTTCGGCACCGCGTAGGAGCACTCGATGCCCTGCGCCTTGACCGCCATCACGGCCGGCTGCCAGGCGTCGGCAAGGATCATCTCGCCAGATGCGAGCAGGTTGACGAGCTCGCCGAAGTCGCCCCAGAGCGCCCGGAACTGGCCGTCCTTCTTCTTGTCGATCAGGAACTTGGCCGCCTCGTCGATCTCCTCGGCATTGGGGTTGCCCGGGTTCGGCACGTCGAGCAGACCCAGCGAGTTCATGGCCAGTATCGCCTCGCCGAAGGCAATCAGCGGGTCGACGTTCAGGCCGGTCTTGCCCTTGAACTTCGGATCGAACAGCGACGTCCAGGTATTGGCTTCCTCGGCGCTGACGAGATCGGGGCGATAGCCGATGGAGTCGAAGTTGAAGACGGTCGGAACCATCCACAATTCAGTGTGGTCGGCATCGGCCCAGATCTGGCCGGAGATCTGCGCCCGCTCGGACATGCGCGGGTCGGTCTCGGTGAAGATCGGCCGGATATTGGCCCAGTTGGGCAGGTCGGCGACCGGGATCGGCACGATCGTGTTGGTCACGGTCATCGCCGGCAGGCGCTCGCCGATCGTCTCCCAGACGTCATAGGCGTTCGAGCCCGACAGCAGCTCGGTCTGGGTGTTGGGGAAGATATCGGCCTTGCCCGACACCGAGCCGACGCCCGACTTGTCCTTGAAGTCGTTGAGGATACGCTCCTGGACCGTCACCGACAGGCCGACGGTGCGCAGTTCCTGATCGCCCAGGCTTTGCGCCCAGAGCATATCGGGACGCATCAGCGCGGAGGAGGCGGTCAGCGCGCCCGCTCCGGCCAGGAAGCCCCGGCGTGTTGGGTGAAACAGTTTCATTCGTTGCTCTCCCTTCTGGTTCATCGACCGGAATGCGGCCGGCCTAGTAGCGGCCGACCAACAGACCTCCATCCACAGTAACGACCTGGCCGGTCATGTACCGGGCCGCATCGGATGCGAGGAAAAGGATGACGTCGGCGATGTCGTCGGCTTCGCCGACCCTGCCCATCGGAATGAATTCGGACGCCTTGTCGAGGCCGGCGGGGCCGAGCGAATGCTCCTCCGACAGGGCCTGGGCGGTGCGGACATAGCCGGGCGCGACACCGTTGACGCGCACGCCGTCGGCGGCCAGTTCCACGGCAAGGCCGCGCACCAGGCCGACGACGCCGGACTTCGCCGCCGAATAATGGACATGCTCGTCCCAGCCATAGGCGACACCCATGATCGAGCTGAGGCAGATGATCGATCCGGTCCTGGCCGCGCGCATTTTCGGGGCGGCGGCGCGAACCACCCGCATCATGCCCTTCAGATCGATGTCAAAGGTGAAGTCCCACTTCTCGTCGGTGAGCTGATCGAGCGGCACCTTGTGGGCGATGCCGGCGTTGCAGACGATCGTGTCGAGCGGGCCGTAGCTTGCCTCGACGATCCGGACGACGGCGTCGGCGGCATCCGTCGAGGTGACGTCGAGGGCGTGGAACTCGGCGGTGCCGCCCTGTTCCTTGATCGCGTTGACGACGGCTGAGCCTTCATCGGTCAGGATGTCGGTCACGACGACCCGGTAACCGGCGCCGGCGAAGGCATAGGCGGTGGCCCGGCCGATGCCGATTCCCGCGCCCGTGATAAGGACTGTCTTCATCGTTTCCCCTCTACAACATCACATCGCCGGAATTCGGGCCAAGCGTCTGGCCGACATAGATTTTCGCGTCATCCGAAGCGAGGAAGGCGACGGTCGCCGCGACATCCTCCGGCGCCCCGAAATGCCCAAGCGGCAGTTCCGCCGCCTTGGCCTTGCGCCAGTCGTCCGACAGCGCCAGCACCAGTTCGGTATTGATCGGGCCGGGCGCCACGGCATTCACCCGCACGCCCGCCGCGCTCACCTCGCGGGCAAGCGACTTGGTGAGGCCGATGATGCCGGCCTTGGCGGCGGAATAGTGGCTGAGTTCGATGCCACCGATCTGGCCGAGCTGCGAAGCGATGTTGACGATCGCGCCGGAGCCGGCGGCAAGCATCGGGCCGATCGCCCGGCGGCAGCCCAGGAAGCAGCCGCGCAGATGCACCGCGATCATCCGGTCCCAGTCATCCGGCGCCATCTCGGCGAGCCGGACCTGCTGGACGACGCCGGCATTGTTGACCAGAAGCGAGCAGCCCCCCCAGGCCTGCTCGCAGGTCGCAAACGCGCGGTCGACATCCGCCTCGACGCTGACATCGCCCTCAGCGGCGAGCGCCGTGCCGCCGGCAGCCTCGATCATGGCGACAGTTTCGCCGGCCGAAGCGGCGTCGAGGTCGTTGACGACGACCTTGGCGCCCTCGCCCGCAAGCCGCAGGGCGATCGCCCGGCCGATCCCGGCGCCGGCCCCGGTGACGATGGCCGCGTGGTGGCCGAGCCGGCTCATGCGACATCCTCCTGGATGCCGCTGACGCGAGCCCGGGCACGGCGGATCGAGAGGCTCATCAGCGTCCCGTAGACCACCAGCAGCGAGAAGGAGAACAGGGTCGTCAGCACCCCGAAGGCGAACAGGTTGGGGTGAATTTCAACCGCGAAGGTGCCGTAGATGGCGATCGGCATGGTGACCTGGTTGCCGCCGGTGAACAGCGTGCGCGGGAACTCGTCGTAGCTGAGCGTCAGCGCGAACAGCATGGCCGACAGGACACCGGGGAAGATCATCGGGAAGGTGATCTTCCGGAATGTCCGTCCCGGCGGCACGCCGAGCGCCCAGGAGGCCTCCTCGATCGAGCGATCGAAGCGGTTGAAGATCGCCAGCATCACCAGGAAGGCGAAGGGATAGGTGTAGACCACGTGCAGCACGAAGGCGGTGCCCCACCAGGTCCGCTGGATGCCGAACTGGTCGGCGACGAGCGCCATGCCCAGGCCGAGCAGGACGCCCGGCACCATCATGCCCAGCACGACCAGGTAGAACACCACGCCCGACCCCTTGAAGCGGGTGCGGAAGGCCTGCGCGGTGAGCGTGCCCAAGAGGGTCGACACGACCATGGTGGCGAAGGCCAGCGTCAACGAGCGGGTCAGCGCCTCGCCGATCGGCAGCGGCGCGATCCGCGAGGGCGGGGCGAAGCCGAGCACGTGCTTGTACCAGAAGGTCGACCACTCGATGATCGGGAATTGCGGTCCGCCCTCCGGCCCCTGCTGGAAGCTGAGGATCGCCATGACGACGAACGGGCCATACAGGAAGATGATGAACAGCGCCGTGTAGAAGGCCAGGATCCAGCGCAGAGAGGTCAGTCGATGCATGTGCGTGTCCCCCTCACAGTTCCCGTCTGAGATTGACGACACGCAGCAACGTCGTGATGACGATCGCCATGACCACGGTCAGGATGACGCCGACTACGGCGGCGAAGGCCCATTTCAGCGACCCGACCTGCGTCACGATGATGTTGCCGAGCAGATTGACCTTGCGGCCCGACAGCGCGGCCGCGGTGGCGAACTCGCCGAGCACCATGACGGAGACGAAGATCGCCCCGACGACGACGCCCGGCAGGCTGAGCGGAAAGATGATCTTGCGGAAGATGGTCCAGGCCGAGGCGCCCAGATCCCGGGCCGCCTCGATCAGGCTCTCGTCGATGCGCGCCAGCATGAAGGCGATCGGCCCGACCATGAAGACGACATAGATCTGCACCATGCCGATGATCACCGACAGTTCGGTGAACAGCAGCACCTCGATCGGCTCCGAGATGATCCCGATCTTCTGCAGGACGATGTTGATCGCCCCTTCCTTGCCGAGCATCGGCCGCCAGGCCAGCACGCGGATCAGGAAGGAGGTCCAGAACGGAATGACGCAGGCGACCAGCAGGATCGTCTGGATCGTCTTGTTGCGGACGAACTGGCCGATGAACAGGGCCGTCGGATAGCCGATCAGCAGGGTGAAGAACAGCACCGTCAGCCAGATCCGCAGGGTCCGGAGCAGCGCCCCGAAATAGGTTTCCGAGGCGAAGAAGGTCACCCAGCTCTTGGTGGTCAGGTCCGACTTGATCGCAAAGGTCGTCTGCGTCCAGAAGCTGACATAGACCATCATGATCAACGGGACGACCAGGAACAGGATCATCCAGACCACGCCCGGCGCGAGCAGAAGGAAATGGCCGTTGCGGACCCAGAAGGCCTGCTTGGGCGCCTCGGTTCCGCCGTCGGCCATCTTGGCCCCGGCCGTTTCGGACAGGCTCATCAGGCCGCCCCCCTAGCATGCGTCACGACGAGCCGGTCTCCATTGCCGTCGAAGAACAGGGTTTCGGATACCGGCCAGCCAAGCCGTTTGCGGTCTCCGCCGGTGAAGGTCTCCGGATCGGAGCGGCTGAGATGGCGTTCGACCTCGAACACCGTCCCCGCCTCGCTGCGGAAGAAGTAAACCACGCGGCTGCCCATGAACTCGCTGGTCAGGAAGGTCGCGGTGAGACCGGCCTGGCCGGCCGCGCCGGCAGCCTCTTCGGCCTCGAAGGACGGCGTGTCGTAGCGCACGGCGATGTAGCGGGTGTCCGCCCCGCCATCCGGCACCGGCAGGCGCAGGTCGCCGCAGACGAACACGCCATCCGCGACGCTGCCTTCCAGGATGTTGTAGCTGTTGACGAATTTGGCGACGCGAACAGTCGCTGGCCGATCGAAGATCTCATCGGGCGGGGCGACCTGGATCGCCCGTCCCTCGTCGAGCACGATCATCCGGTCGCCCATCGCCAGCGCCTCGCTTTCGTTGCCGGTGACGTGGAAGAAGGTCACCCCGAGCGACTGGCGGATGTTGCGCAGTTCCACCGTCATGCGCTCGCGCAGATTGGCGTCGAGTGCGCCCAGCGGCTCGTCGAGCAGACAGACCTTCGGCTCGGTGATCAGGGTGCGGGCAAGCGACACGCGCTGCTTCTGGCCGCCGGAGATCTGGCCGACCATGCGGTTGCCGAGACCCTGCAGGCCGACCAGGTCCATCATCGCGGCGACGCGCCGCTCGATCTCCTGTTCGTCGCTGACCGCGTTCTCGACCCGGTTGCGCAGGCCGAAGGCAATGTTGTCGGCGACCGACATATGCGGAAACAGCGCATAGTTCTGCTGCACAAAGCCCAGGCCGCGCCGGTAGGTCGGCAGCGCGGTGATGTCCTGGCCGTTCAGGCTGATGCGGCCGTGCTCGGGCAGATCGAGCCCCGCCACAAGGCGCAGGAGCGTCGTCTTGCCGGACCCCGACGGCCCCAGAAGGGTTAGATATTCATCGTCCTCGACCCGCAGAGACAAGTCGGCGATTGCCGACCGGCCATCGTACGATTTCGTAAGGCCGCGCAACTCCATCATCGTCGGATGGGTCCTTTTCCGTCGGTGTCGAGAAACTTCCTAGGATGACTGATGGTGTGACTATCGTCCGCAAAAGTCAAATTGTTCTCGCGCATTTTGTCATTTGCCAGCCAATTTTTCCATAAATCATGTTATAATATAACATGTTTGATTGAAAAAAATGACTTTCGTCCGCGAAGTACATTCGGCTACGATATGGTGAACCGATCGACAGGACACACGCCGGACGCGCAAGGTGCAATCGCCGATACCAGGACAGGACGACCCCCACATCCGCCCGGCGCCGCGCTACGTCACGATAGAGCAGGCCCTGGCGCAGGCGATTTCGGCCGGCTCGCTGGGCGAGGGAACGATCCTGACCGAAGGTCAGATCGCCGAATTGTTCGGCACCAGCCGCACCCCGGTGCGCACCGCGCTCGGCCTGCTCAGGGACAATGGCCTGATCGCCCGTTTCGACGGGCGCGGCTTCGTCGTCTCCGGCTCCGGCAACACCGCGCCGGTGCGGGTGCCGCTGACCCGGCAGATGCTCGGCCTGCCCGGCCATGTGCTGCCCGAGCCGCAACCGGCGACCGCCCAGCGCATCGCCAGCGCCTTCGAGGAAAGCCTCGCCAATGCCCTGCCGTTCGGCCAGTTCCGCATCAACGAGCAGGCCGCCGCCGATCATTTCGCGGTGAGCCGCAACGTGGTGCGCGAGCTCCTGTCGCGCTTTCAGGATCGCGGACTGGTGCGCAAGGACCTGCGCTCGCACTGGGTGGTCGGGCCGCTGACGGCCCGCGACGTCGCCCACTACTTCACGATCCGCGGCAAGCTCGAGCCGCTGGCGCTGATCGACAGCGCCCCGCTGACGCCGCCCGAGGAAATCGAACGCATGCGCGCGACCGTGAGCGACGCGATCGCCGGCCGGATCGCGCTTGATGCCGAGCGGATCGCCGACCTGGAGACCGACTTGCATGTGCGGCTGCTGGCGCGCTCGCCCAACACCTATCTCTTGCGCATGATCCGCCAGACCCAGATCGCGCTAGTGGTGAACAAGGTGTTCGCTTCCTTCGTCGGCTCGCGGCCGTTCGAGATCGCGATTCAGGAGCATTCGATCGTGCTGGACTTCGTTATCCGCAAGGCCCATGGCGCGGCGGCCGACTGCCTTCAGGAGCATATGCGCCTGTCGGCGGAGCGGACCCGGCAACGGCTTATGGCGATATCGGTCTTTCCGGAACCGGCGATCCCGGGCTACCTGCAGCGACAGGCTCCCTGAACCGGCGCGGGGATTCGGCGAGCGCCGATTCCCACAGCCGGACGAGATAATTGTGCTCGTTCATCACCGTGTCCCAGACCCGGACACGCGACATCCGCTGGACGTAGTCGCCGCCCTCGCGCCGGTCGCCGGAGCGGTAGATGACCGAGCCGTCCTGGTCGCGGATATCGGCATGCGCCGGCTTGCCCTCGTACCAGAACCCCCATTCGTCGGTGCTCAGATAGCGGCGCACCGGATCGGGATTGGCGATATAGGCGCCGGACCGGGCCATCATCGCGCCGGGACGTCCGTCGAGCCACCAGTTGATGAAGTCGTAGGCCGCATCGCGCGCCCAGTCGTCGACCAGGGCCGACAACGCCAGTCCGCCGAACCAGCCGCGATAGCCCTCGGCCGGCGTCACCATCGAGACCGGCGTGCCCGAGGCGCGCAGCCGCGTAACGCCCGACCACCACATCGAGCCGAGCATCGGCGTGCCCGACTGCGCCGCCGACTGCATCGCCAGCACCGCCTCGGCCTCGTCGGCCCAGACACAGCGGAAATGGCCGCGCTGGACGAGTTCGCGCAGCCGTTCGGTCAGGGCGCGGATCTCCTCCAGCGACAGGTCGCCCAGATCGGCGCCCAGCAATTCACCGCGCGCCTGCATCGCCAGCAGCATGTCCAGGCAGCCGATTGCCGCGTCGCGCTGCAGGATGATGCGGCCCGACCACTCCGGATCGAGCAGCACGCCCCAGCTGCCAACAGTCGCCGGATCGCAGCCGATGACCGCGAAACTGTCGGCGTTGTGCGCGGTCGGTACCATGCTGATCCGGGCGGACGGCGCATCGCCTAGCGAGCCGTCGAGTTGCACGAACAGCCGCTTTGAGGGATCGCCGCCGAGCGGGCGCGGCAGGTCGGCGCGCAGCCGGCCCGTCTTGGGCAGATCGTTGATCTCCTCCCAGCGGGCGATGCGGGTGATGTCGATCGGCTGCACCGAGCCGGTCGACCAGATCAGGTCGATATCGTGGAACCACTGATCGTAGACGTCGAAGGTGTCGGGGCGCAGCGCCCCCTGGCGCTGGGCCTCGGTACCGTCGCGGGTGATAAAGTCGAAGGCAAGGCCCAGGTCTTCGGCCGCGGCCTGCTTGATCGCCCGGGTCTGGGTCACCGAGGTGCCCAGCACCCGCAGCGGGCCGCGCGGCCGGCGCACGGCCGGCGCGGGCCTGGACCTGGCAGGGGACTTGATAGCGGATTTGCGTCTGGCCATGCGTCAGGCTCGCTCAGGCATCGGATGGCTGGCCCGGCTGCCGCGCCCGCATCCGCGTTTCGCGCGGCGATTCGCCGAACTGCACCCGGTAGGACCGGGCAAAGGAGGAGGCGTCGGAAAAGCCGCAGGCATAGGCGATCTCGGTGATCGAGCGGGTGTCGGCAAGCGCCGACAGGGCCTGGCGCGCAGCCTCGTGCCGGGTCTGGCGCAGGCGGTCGCGGAAGGAGGCGCCGTCGCGCCGGCACAGGTCGTGCAGATAGCGCACGGAAATGCCGCAGGCGCCGGCGACCTCGTCCGGCGACAGCCACGGCTCGGCGAAGGAGCGGGCGATCTCCCGGCCGATCCGGGCGAGATGGGCGCGCCGCACGCTGGTGTCGGCCGACAGGTTGGCGCGCGGATCCTGTTCCACCGCGAGCGCCAGGAGGTCGACGACCTGCTGGCCGACGACTGCCCTGGCCCGCTCCGACATGTGCCGTGCCCGGGCCTCGCTCGCCCGCACGACCTCGTGCAGAAGCGCGCCGACGCCCTCGCCGAGATCGAAGCTTATGGCGCAATGCCGGCCTGGATCCGGCAGCCGCCTGTCCAGCGTCCGGTAGGGGATCTTGGCGACAACGAGATCGTTGCTACGCGCATAACTGAACTCGTAGGGCTCGTTGCCCCGCTCCAGCAGGAAGCCGCCGGGATGGCACTCCACCTCGCGGCCCATCTGCAGGAACCGCACGGGAGCGGCGGTCGGGATGGTCAGCAGCATGTCCTCCTCGCCGCCGTCGCGCAGATGGTCGGCGCGGCGCTCGTAGTGCACGGCGTCGGAGGCAAGGCAGGAGGCCTGGACATCGCCCAGGTCCCAGCGCCGCAGCGTTCCGCGGAAGGCCTTCGGCGCCTGGTAGCGCAGGTGCAGCGGGAAGAAGGTCTGGCCGATCGCACGCGTCCACGCGCCCGCCCGCTGATGCGGGGCGATCTGGTCTGTCGAGAACGCCGGGCCTGCGATCATCTTGGTCCTTGGGAGGCGCTCCTTGGGGCAGCGCTCTTTCGCGACAATTTTCGCGCATGCATCGGCGCAAGGCAAGCGCCCCGCCGGGCTGTTCGGGGCTTTCGCGATGCTCTCGCTGCACAGGAATTCTGCGCTGCCGGCATAGAACCGGCGGGCCGGCTCGACTAGCCTCAAGAGGATACACTTCGCGAAAGGACTTGCGCCATGGCCGTCAGGGACGTCGATCCGATCACACTGAGCGTCGTACGCGGCGTGCTGGAAACCACCCAGCGCGAAATGACCGTGTCGCTGGAAAAGACCGCGCGGTCGAGCGTATTCAACCTGGCGCATGACTATTCGACGGCGCTGTTCAACGCCAAGCCGGAGATGATCCTGCAGGGCCAGGACATTCCGATCCATCTGGGCTCGCTGATCCCGGCGATGAAGGCGGTCTGGAACTTCTTCGAGGACGATGTGCACGAGGGCGACCTGATCCTGCACAACGATCCCGACTATGCCGGCTCGCACATCATCGACACCTGCATGTACTGGCCGGTCTTCTACAAGGGTGAACTGGTGTTCTGGACCGTCTGCAAGGGGCACCTGACGGACATCGGCGGCCCGGTGCCGGCCGGCTACAACCCGGACGCCAAGGAAATCTATGCCGAGGGCCTGCGCATCCCGCCGATCAAGATCTGGGACAAGGGCAAGCCGCGCCACGACATCCTCAACATGCTGCTGACCAACATGCGGGCCCGGCGCGATCAGGAGGGCGATTTCAACGCCCTGATCGGCGCCTGCCAGGTCGGCGCGCGCAACCTGATCGCCCTGCTCGACAAATACGGCGTCGACGAGGTCAAGGCCTGCATCGACACGCTGATGGAGATGGCCGACCGGCAGATGCGCGCGCTGATCGCCGAGGTGCCGGACGGCACCTATTCCGGCACGGCGATCCTCGAGGATGCCGGCCACGGCTTCGGCGATTTCGAGATCACCGCCAACGTGACCATCGACAACGACACCTGCCATATCGCCGTCGAAAGCCCGCCGCAGGTGCCGTATTTCATCAATTCCTACGAGGGCAACAGCTATTCCGGCGTCTATCTCGGGCTGATGATGTTCGCCCAGTTGCCGCCGCCCTATAACGAGGGTCTGTATCGTTGCGTCACGGTCGACATGGGGCCGAAGGGCACACTGTGCAACGCCCGCGAGCCGGCGCCGCACGCCAACTGCACGACGACGCCGATGGAGACCCTGACCGACGCGGTGCGGTTTGCCTTCGAGCAGGCCGCCCCCGAGAAGGTCTCGGCGAGCTGGGGCCATGCCAATGGCTGCAACATCGCCGGCTGGGACACCCGCCACGACGAGGAATACGTCACCATGGTGCTCGCCTCGATCATATCGGGCGCCGGCGCCACGCCGAGCCAGGACGGCTGGCATGCCTGCGGGCCCGAATGCTGCTTCGGCGCGCTGACGTCGGGCGACATCGAGCTTCTCGAACATTCCTATCCGATCATCATCCACCGCTATTCGCTGATGACCGATTCCGGCGGGGCGGGACGCTTCCGGGGCGGCTCGGGGACCTGCTGGGAGGTCGAGCCGCTCGATTCCGACATGACCTTCATCACCTTCGGCGAGGGCCGGCGCATTCCGGCGATGGGGGCCGGCGGCGCGAAGTCGAGCATGGTCGAGCCCAAGGTCGGCCGGCTCGAGGTCTCGCGCGGCGACGACACGCAGGTGATCAAGCAGAACGTCATCGAGACGATCAAGCCGGGCGAGCGCGCAGCCAACATGAATCCCGGCGGCGGCGGCTTCGGCGACCCCTTTAAGCGCGACGTCGAGAAAGTGGTCTGGGACGTCAAGAACGGGCTCGTCTCCATCGACGGCGCGCGCGCCGACTACGGCGTCGTCATCACCGATTCCGACACACTGACCGTCGACGAGGCCGCGACCGCCGCGGCCCGAGCGGCAGGCTGAGGGCTCTTAAAGAAAATGGCAAAAAAATACCGACTTGGAATCGACGCCGGCGGCACCTTCACCGATTTCGTGCTGGCCGAGGACGGCGGCACGGTCTCGCTGTTCAAGGCCCTGTCGACCCCGCATGATCCCACCGAGGCCATTCGCAACGGCCTGCAGCAGATGGCCGACGCCACCGGCGAGAGCCAGGAGAGCCTGGTCTCCAGCGCTGACCTGTGCATCAACGGCACCACGGTGGCGCTCAATGCGCTGATCCAGCACAAGGGCGCCAAGACCGGCCTGATCTGTACCCACGGCCATGAGGACAGCCTGGAAATCCGGCTCGGCCACAAGGAGGACGGCTATCGCTACGATGCCGAATACCCGCCGGCGACCATGCTGGTGCCGCGCTATCTGCGCCGCGGCGTGCGCGAGCGCGTGATCTCGACCGGCGACGTGCACACGCCGATGAACGAGGACGACGTGCGCGCGGCCTGCGAGCTGTTCCTGAAGGAAGGCGTCGAATCCGTCGCGGTATCCTTCGTCTGGTCGGTGCTGAACCCCGATCACGAACGCCGGGCCGCCCGCATCGTCGCGGAGATGATGCCGGACGCGCTTTTGACTGTCGGATCGGAACTCTATCCGCAGGTGCGCGAATACACCCGCAGCTCGACCGCCGTGGTCAACGCCTATCTCGGCCCCGTCCTGCGCCGCTATGTCGATGCCGTCGACGGCTATTTCCGCGACCTCGGCGCGCGCAATCCGGTCCGCTTCTTCCAGTCGAATGGTGGTCTTGCGATCGGCGACGTGCTGTCCGACCGTTCGGTCTACGCGATCAATTCCGGCCCGGCCTCGGCGCCGCAGGCGGGCCTTCAGGTGGCCGAGCCGTTCGGCCTGAACAACATCATCACCGTCGACATGGGCGGCACCTCCTTCGACATCACGCTGACCAAGAACGGCGTCACCAACATCAACAAGAACATCGACTTCCTGCGCTATCGGCTCGGTGTCCCGATGATCCAGGTGGAGACGCTGGGGGCCGGTGGCGGCTCGATCGGCCATATCGATTCGATGGGCCTGTTGCAGATGGGCCCGGAAAGCGCCGGCGCCGCGCCGGGGCCGGCCTGCTATGGCCGCGGCGGTGAGCGGCCGACCGTGTCGGACGCCAATCTGGTGCTCGGTTATCTCAATCCCGCCGGCCTGATCGGCGGGCAATTGCCGCTCGACACGGACAAGGCGCGCGCCGCGATCAAGACCCATGTCGCCGATCCGCTCGACATCTCGGTCGAGCGCGCGGCCTATGGCATGTACACGATCGTCAATTCCAACATGGTCAACGGCATCCGGCGCGTTTCGGTCGAGCGCGGCGATGATCCGCGCGACTTCGTGCTGGTCGGCGCGGGTGGCGCAACGGCTGCGCATATCACCGCGCTCGCCGACGAGATGGGCATCCGCAAGATCCTGATCCCGAAGCTCGCCTCGGGCCTGTGCGCCTACGGCCAGATCATCTCCGACGTCAAATACAATTACATGGCCCCCTTTCCGGCCCGCCTCGAAGGCGCCGAGGTCGCGGCCGACCTCGCGCGTACCTTCGCCGAGATCGAGGCGCGCGGCATCGCCGACCTGGAAGCCGACGGCTTTGCCCGCGACCGCATCGACATCCGCCGCTCGCTCGACATGCGCTATGTCGGGCAGGTGCATGAATGCACCGTCGAGATCGGCGACCTGGAGATCTCCGAGGCCAATCTGGCGACCATCCGCGAGGCCTTCCACAAGCGCCACGAGGAACTCTATACCTATTCCGAGCCGCACAACGCGGTCGAGGCGGTCAATGTGGAGAGCACGATCTACGGCCGGATCGAGAAGCCGGCGCGCCTGACGCGGGCCGGTTCCGAGGGCGCCGAGGCCGCCAGGAAGGGCCACCGCGATCTGATCCTGGCAGGTGATGGCGCCGCGACGGCGGCCCCTGTCTATGACGGCAACCGGCTGGGCGCCGGCGACCGGGTCGACGGTCCCGCCGTCATCGAGGAGGACACCACGACGATCCTGATATCGCCCGGCTGGAGCGCGGAACTCCACGCCAGCGACGTCTACGTCCTGGACAAGTCGGCGTAAGGCAGGTCCTTCGGGCGGTCGATTTCCAACAAGCTGGTCGGGCAACTGTGTTCATTGAAGATCGGAACACACCCGGGCAAGACATTCCTTGCAGCGGTTGCGTTGCGGTACCCCCTTTCCCTCGTCATCCCGGCCAAGCGATAGCGCGAGCCGGGATCGGGGAGCCCCAATCGGGGCCGGTGGGACTCCGCACCGCCCGGGTTCCCCGATCCCGGATCGGCCTGCCGGCCGTCCGGGATGACGAGGCAGAGGCAGCAGTCCGCTCTCCCACCACGGTGTTTGCCGGGCTCGTCCCGGCAACAACACTGAGGGAAATGGCGGGTGATACCGGACACCGCTTCCATCGAGGAAAACAGAGTCGATGACGGCTGAGCTGGTGGATGGGCAGTGCGTGTCCCGCCGCCGTCGTTTGCCGAAGGCGTCATGTCAGGCAATCAGCTAATCGACGCCGCTGAAATCAAACCGGACACCAGTGCCCGAAACCCGGGCAACGCCCCCCCCACTGCCACCCCCTTGCGAAGCCGCTAGCGACCATTTGGCAGAAACTGGCTTTTTTGCGCGCGCCGGCCGGGCAACAACAGGTCGGTCGCCATCCGATCCGGCGTGATCTGAACCGGCAATGGCGGCCTCGCCAGACGCGTATTGCCCAGGACGGTTCGCCATGACGGATTCCCCCGACGCCAATTCCTCTTCCTCCAAATCCCCCTCGAAACAGGACGAGGACACGGTCGATCACGCCCGTCGCTCCGTTCTCGTCGCCGGCGCGGTGGCCGGGGCGAGCGCCGGAGCCGCCGCGCTCGGCGCCCCCGCCAAGGCTCGCGCCGCCCAGCAGACCCTCGGCCTGATCGACCGGCCGCCGCCGGAGGGGGGGCCTGCGACGTTCCGCATAGCGCAGGGCTGGCGCGGCCTGGAAATGGCCTTCTACGAAATGTCGTCGAACAATCCGGACTATCCGGAAATCTACGGCTATTGCGAGCAGCTGAGCTACGGCGCCGGCGATACCGTGCGCCTGCACGCGACGACCACCGGTTCCGATTTCGCCGTGACGGTATGGCGGGACGGGGCCGAGCGTGAGGTGGTGCACCGGCAATCGGGCATTCCCGGCGTCTTCACCGAAACCCCGCTTGATGCCTATTCGCAAGGATGCGGATGGCCGGTGCTGCTCGAATTTCCGATCGGCGCGGGCTGGCGTTCGGGCTTCTATGTGATCGAGATGCGGATGACCAGGGACGGCGAAGAGCGTGTCGCCGAGGCTGGCTTCGTGCTGCGCGGATCCGGCCGGGCGAAGATCGCCTACATGCTCACCACCTGCACCTGGAACGCCTATAACTGCTGGGGCGGAGCCAACCACTATCTCGGCATCCATGGCGATGACGGCGACGGACCCTCGCCGCGCCTGTCCTTCAACCGTCCCTGGGAACGCGGCTTTCTCGTCGCGCCCGACAACTTTCCCTATCTGAGCACCGTGCGCGACCGCCTGCGCTACAAGCATGAACCCGGCTTCACCTTCGAACCGGCGACCGGCTATCCGTTCATGATGGGCTATGCCTGGGGCGCCAATTCGGCGGGCTGGGCGGTCGACAACCGGCCTTTCGCGGTTTGGGCGGAGGAGAACGGCTACGAGATGGACTATCTCGACCAGACCGATCTCGATGCCGGGCCGGCGGCGCTCGAGGGGTATGATGTCGTGGTAATCACCGGCCATGACGAATACTGGTCCTGGGACCAGCGCGATGCGCTGGACAGCTATCTAGAGGCGGGCGGCAAGCTGGCGCGGTTCGCCGCCAACATGCTCTGGCAGGTCCGGCTTGAGAAGGACGGCACCGAGCAGGTCTGCTACAAGGTCCGCGCCGACCAGGACGATCCGATCGCCGGGGAGCCCGGCAAGGCGCACCTGCTGACGACCATCTGGGAGCACATGGATATCGCGCGGCCGGCGGCGCAGACCTTCGCCGTGACCGGCCTCCAGGGGATCTATGCCGCCTATGACGGCGCCTCGCCGCGATCCAGCGCCGGCTTCACGGTCTACCGGCCCGACCATTGGGCCTTCGAGGGAACCGCGCTGCTCTATGGCGACACCTTCGGCATGGAGGAGGGAATCGTCGGCTACGAGACCGACTCGGTCGACTACACGTTCCGCTACGGACTGCCCTATCCCTCCGAACTGCACACCCCGCTGCCGGGCACCGAGATCCTGGCGGTCACGCCGGGCATGGTCGATCAGCGCAGTACCGGCGGGCCGGGCGATGCGGTCATCGCGATCGGCACGGGAGACTACTACACCCGTTACTACGCCCGCGTGATCGAGGGCAACGAGGATCCCGAAACGCTCGACAAATACCGCTACGGCTCGTCCCAGATCGTCGTCGCGCCGAAGGGCAAGGGCGAGATCTTCACCGCCGGCACGGTCTACTGGTTCCTCGGCCTGAAATGGCACGACCGCACGACCGAGCGCATCACCCGCAACGTGCTCGACCGCTACACGGCCTGAGCGGGCTGCCATGCGCTTGCCTTCACCATACCTCCCGGCCCGAACGAAGACGCCGGGCCGGGCGATCGCCGGCCCGTTCACCTTGGCAGCAATCGGCCTTGCCGCCTTCGCGGGAACCGCTACCGCTCAGGATATCCGCGCGGACGAGACGCCTCCGGAACGCGAGATCGCCGAGGTCGCCGCGCCGCATGACAACTTCCTGTCGCTTTCGACGACGCCGATGCTGCAGCATTCGGCCCGGTCTGGCGGGACCAACGCCAACAACGAGGTCGATATCGTCGGCCAACTCGAGCTGCGCGAGGCAGGCGACGGCGTCCTCGGTCAGCTGCGGCTGAGCTTCTGGTGGCTGCACAACGCGACGCTGGGCGGATCGCTGTCGACGAGCGAGTTCTCGGAGCGGGCCGGCCTGTTGTGGGACGTCAATGACGGCGATGCGCCGGATCCCGCCGATTCGCTCGGCCTGATCGCGCTTCACCAGGATTTCCGCTTCAACGAGACGCTGGCGACCCTGTCGGCGGGCAAGCTCTATCCGGGCAACGATCTGGCGACGTCGCCCTATTTCGGCGATGACCGGGACACCTTCTTCAACCAGATCATGTCCGGCGAACCGGTCGGTCGCTGGCATGACCGGATCGGCCTCGGCGCAGGCCTCAAGATCGACAGCGATCGCTGGTTCGCCAACCTGATGATCACCGATGCGACGGCGCAAGAGGCCTATTTCGACGTCTCCTCGATCAAGGACGGATCGAATTTCTATGCCGGCGAGGCCGGCGCCAAAATCCGCTCGGGCCTCGGTGCGACGCGCGCGGGCGTGCTCGCCTACCGGATCGACCGGACGCAGGACCTCACCGCCGAACGCGGCCTGGTCGTGACGGCGACGCATGAATTCGGATCGGAGGCGGTCGACGGCAGCGGGCCGGTGGCGCTGTTTGCCCGCCTGTCAGCCCGTGACGGCGGCGAGGCGCGTCCGCCCGGTCCCTCCGACCAGACCCACCCGCTGCGCTGGGGCTGGCTTGCCGGCATGGCGCTGAACGAACCCTTCGGCCGCGACGACCAGCAGATCGGGGTGGCGGTGTTCCAGGGAGCGCCGACCAGCAAATACCGGGCCAAGGGTTTCAGCTCGCAGACAGGCCTCGAGATCTACTGGAAGTTCACGCCGCATCCCGCCATCGCGATTACGCCCGACCTGCAGCTCCTGCAGACCAGGGACGATCGGCTCGACGCGGTGTTCGGCCTGCGGGTGCGGCTCGGACACGAATTTCGCTGGCAGTGAGGACGATCCGCCTGGGCTGTTTCCTCGGGGCTGTTTCGGCCCGGTCGTTCTGCCCCCACCTCATTCCGCCAGGGCGACGACGATTTCCTCGAACACCGCCACGGCACGCGAGATCCGCGCGCCGACGGGATAGATGCATTCGAACTGCGAATGATAGGACAGATCGTCCGGCCGGATCGGCCGTAACTGACTGCTCTTCACCCAGGGCTCGGCGAAATGGTCCGGCAGGTGGCCGATGATCTCGCCGGACAGGATCAGCGCGACGATGCCTTCCATGTTGCTGCTGTGGGCGACGATCCGCTCCGGCCGGAAGACGCCGGGGCGCAGCATGCCACCGTAATACGTGCGGGCGGCATAGTTGAACTGCTCGATTTCCGCAATCTCCGGCGGGCCGTCGCGATCGAACAGCGGGTGGCGCGCGCCGCAATACAGCGTCTGGCGCTCCTCGAACAGCGCCACGTAGCGCAGGCCCGGCGCATGGTTGGGGAAGGTGTGGATGCCGGCATGCAGCTTCTGGTCGAGCACCAGCCGCTCGATCTCAAGCGGATCGAGCGCCATCATGTTGAGCCGGACGGCCGGCAGCCGGTGGCGTAGCTCGCGGATGACGGCATCGATGCGGAAGGTGGGATGCCGGATCAGCGCATCGGCGATGGCGAAGCGCAACTCGCCGGTGATCTCGCCGCGCCGGGCATTGACCTTCTCGGCAAAGGTCTCGCAGCTCGAAAACAGTTCCCGCGCCGCGTCATAGACCGCCTTGCCGTCCTCGGTCAGGGCGAAACCGGCGCGGCCCCGGCGGCACAGCTTGAGACCGAGCCGCGCCTCCAGATCGGCCATCTGGGTGCTGATCGTCGACTGGCTGACATTGAGCGCGATCTGCGCCTGGGAAAATCCGCCCGCCTCCGTCACCGCCAGGAAGACGCGCAGAAGATGAATGTCAGGGCCGGAGACAGCGGTGAGAACGGCGCGTTCCTTTGATCATCGTCGATGTAATGACAAATCATTACATGTTGAATAGCGGTAATCAAGGATCGATGCTCTTCTATAAGCGCCCGAAAGGCCGGTTCAAGGCCACGCTCTCAAGACGCAAAGCGGGTGCGCGCAGAGGCAGGGAGGAGTATCGCGCATGGGCAGTCACGGCTACGAGACCGGCCGTCTCAACCTGCCATTCGTCGGCATCCCGACCTTCGGCAAATACCCTTATGTCGAAGACTGGGATGCGATTGCCGCCGATGTCGCGGTCCTCGGCGCGCCGTTTGATTTCGGCACCCAGTTCCGCGCCGGCGCACGCTTCGGCCCGCGCGCCATCCGCGAGGCCTCCACCCTGTTCTCCTTCGGTCATGGCGGCGCCTATGACCACGAGGACGACATCACCTATCTACCCGCCGGGACGACGCGGATCGTCGATCTGGGCGATGCCGACATCGTCCATACCGATACGGTTCAAAGCCACGCGAACATTGCCCATGGCGTCGGCAAGATCCTCGCCGCCGGCGCGCTGCCGGTGGTGCTGGGCGGCGATCACTCGGTCAATATTCCCTGCATCGATGCCTTTCAGACCGATTGCGCGGAAAACGGTCCGATCCACATCGTGCAGATCGACGCGCATCTCGATTTCGTCGACGAGCGCCACGGCGTGCGCCTGGGCCACGGCAATCCGATGCGTCGGGCGGCCGAGAAGCACTATGTGTCGGGGCTGACGCAGATCGGCATCCGCAACGTCTCATCGACGGCCAAGGAAGGCTATGACGCGGCGCGGGCGATGGGCTCCGACATTATTTCCGTGCGCCAGATGCGCAAGCTGGGCACAGATGCGGTGCTCGCGCGCATCCCGAAGGGCGTTCGCTACTATCTGACGATCGACATCGACGGCTTCGATCCCTCGATCGCGGCGGGGACCGGCACGCCGAGCCATGGCGGCTTTTATTATTACGAGGTGCTGGAACTGCTCGACGGGCTGATCCGCCGGGGCCGGGTGGCCGGCCTCGATCTCGTCGAGGTCGCGCCCGACTACGACCACACCGGCAGCACGGCGACGCTCGCCGCCCAGCTTCTGATGAACCTGATCGGGCGCATTCTGCACCACCGGTGAATGTCGCTTGCCGTTTGCGCCATCAAAACGGGGGGCAACCGCATAAAAAAGAGGCAAGGCCAACAATAGATCGACCCTGATAGATCAATGATACGCAAACGCCGGATTTAAGTGGTTTTCGCGATTGCCAATCCTGTCGGGACAACAAAGAGCAACACACTTCCAGTTCAACACGGAGACACACCATGACACTTCAAAAGCTGTTCAGACGTCTGCCGTCGGGTATCGGGGGACTTGCAACCGCCGCCGTTCTTGCTGCCGGGAGCTTCACTCCCGCGCAGGCCGCCGACGAGATCCGCTGCATCTTTCCCTTCTGGTTCGGCTTCGCGCCGGTCTTCGTCGCAGAAGAGATGGGCTATTTCGAAAGCGAGGACCTGAAGGTCAGGACCGCCTTCGACAATGATCGCGCCAATGTGCTGCCGGCGCTGGCGAACGGCTCGACGGATTGCACGATGCGCACGATCGGCGAATCCATGTCACGACCGCGTAACCCCGACACCACCGGCACGGTGATCGGCACGATCGACATTTCCGTGGGCGCCGACGGCGTTGTCGCCGGGCCGGAGATCAAGAGCGTCGAGGACCTGATCGGCAAGACCTTCGCCGGCGAGATCAACCACCCCGGCACGACGCTCGTCCAGCACGCGTTGTCGCAGAAGGGCAAGGACATTTCCGACGTCAACATCCAGCTCATCGCCACCGACGATTCCGCCGCCGTCTTCGAGGACCCGAACATCGCCGCGGTCGCCACCTGGGAACCGATGATGGGCACCATCGTGCGCACCACGTCGCGCGAGGGCGCGCATCTCCTGCTGACCTCGGCCGACTACGAGGGCCTGATCACCGACGTCATCATCGTGCGCACCGAGGATTACAAGGAAAACCCGGAGAAGTACCAGGCCTTCCTGCGCGGCATCTATAAGGCGATCGATCTCTACCAGACCGACCCGGACAAGTTCATCGAACTCTCCGCGCCGGCCTTCGACGTGCCCGCCGCCGAGATGAAGGAAGCGCTGGAGGGCGTGAAATACACGACCTACGAGGAAAGCGTCGCCTACATGCCGTCGGCCGATGGCAAGGGCAAGCTGCACGAGGTGTTCGAGGCGTTCAACGACATCAACATGTCGCTCGACCTCCAGGACGCTCCGCTTGCTTACGAGCCCTATGTCGACGGCTCGGCGCTGAAGGGCCTGTTCGACGGACACGACCGCTGACGCGCAGGGGCGCTGACATTCGCGATGCCCGGTCGGGCCGGCATGAAGGTGCCGGTCCGACCGGATGACCGGCATGACGGTTCATGGATGAGGGGATAGTCTGACCATCGTGCGCACGCTCTTCGCCTTTCGCAAACGCCTGCCGCGCCGCACCGAAATCACGCTCGGCGTGATCGGCTTCGCGCTGTTCCTGGCCGCCTGGCAGGTCACGGCCATGTCGGGCGCGATCCGGCCGGAATTCCTGCCGACGCCGGGCGCGGTCGCACAGGCCTTCGTCCTATTGTTCACCGAGCGCGACTTTGCCGGCGATATCGCGATCAGCGTCGGCCGGGTCTGGTTCGCCTTCTTCCTGTCGGTAATCATCGCGGTGCCGCTCGGCCTGTATATGAGCACCTACCGGGCCGTCGGCGCCTTCTTCGAGCCGTTCATCGATTTCATCCGCTATCTGCCAGTGCCAGCGCTGGTGCCGCTCCTGGTGATCTGGTTCGGCGTCGGCGAGGCCTCGAAGATCGCGGTCCTGTGGATGGGCACCTTCTTCCAGCTCGTCCTGCTGATCGCCGAGGACAACAAGCGGGTGCCGTCGGAATATATCGAATCCGGCCATACGCTGGGCGCGACCAACGGCCAGATCATGCGCCACATCATCATCCCCGCCGCATTGCCGAACATGGTCGACAACCTGCGCATCACCATGGGCTGGTGCTGGACCTATCTGATCGTCGCCGAGATCGTCGCGGCCAATTCCGGCATCGGTCACGTCATCTGGTCGCTCCGGCGCTTCGTCAAGACGCCGGAGGTGATGGCCGGCATCATCACCATCGGCATCATCGGCCTGTTGACCGACCAGGCCTTCCGCTTCGCCCATGCGCGGCTGTTTGGCTATCTGAGGCGGTGAGCGATGCAGGATTTTCTTCAATTCAACGACATCTCGAAGACCTTCTGGTCGGATGACGGCAAGATCGAGACGCCGGTCATCACCCCGATGTCGCTGTCGATCGCCGAAGGCGAGATCGTCATGTTCCTCGGACCCTCGGGCTGCGGCAAGACCACGCTGATGCGGATCGCCGGCGGGCTTGAGACACAGGATACCGGCCAGGTGATCCTCGCCGGCGAGGAATTGCACGGACCCGACCGGCGCCGCGGCATGGTGTTCCAGTCCTATTCGTCCTTTCCCTGGCTCACCGTGCGCAACAACATCAAGTTCGGCACGCGCTATCGCAAGGACATCTCGGCGGCACAAAAGGACGAGATCACCGACCACTACATGACCATGGTCGGCCTTGCCCGCTATGCCGATTTCTACACCAACCGCATTTCCGGCGGCATGCGCCAGCGCGTCGCGATCGCCCGGACGCTCGCCTCCTCGCCCGACGTTTTGTTGATGGACGAGCCCTTCGGCGCGCTCGACGCGCAGACGCGCGAATACCTGCAGTTCCAGCTGATGGACATCAACCGGCGGGAAAAGAAGACGACGATCTTCGTCACCCACGACGTCGAGGAGGCGATCCTGCTGGCAAGCCGCATCGTCATCTTTTCCTCGCGGCCGGCCCGGATCGTCAAGGAAATCGACGTCAACGCGCTTTTGTCGCCGCAGGACCGCCGCGACGGCAATGCCGATACGCAGGTCTTCTTCGACCTGCGCGCGGACATCCTCAAGATCATCCGCGAGGAATACAGCCACATGCTGGAGGAAACCTGAGCCAATGGCAGCCGAATTCGCAGGCAAGAGCGTCCTTGTAACAGGCGCGAACCGGGGGATCGGCCTGGGCGTCGCCGAAGGGTTCCTGAAGGCCGGCGCGGATGTGACGATCTCCGCGCTCGAAGCCGACGTCACCGACATCGCCGCCGACCTGACACGCCGCTTCGGCCGCGAGGTGACCGGCATCGTCTGCGATATCTGCGAGGCCGATCAGATCGCAGCCCTCAAGGACGCGGTCAAAACCGTCGACGTGCTGATCAACAATGCGGGCTTCGAATACATCACGCCGATCGCCGACCCGTCACCGCATGTCGACGAGACGTTCCACAGGGTGATCATGACCAATGTCGTCGGAACCTTTTCCGTGACGCGGGCGCTGCTCGGCAGGATCCCCGACGGCGGGCGCATCATCAACACCGCCTCGATGTGGGGCAAGACGGCGGTTGCCGAATTCAGTGCCTATTGCGCCTCCAAGCACGCGGTGATCGGGCTCACCCGCTCGCTTGCCCAGGAACTGGCGCCGCGACGCATCTCGGTGAACGCGGTCTGCCCCGGCTGGGTACGCACGCTCGCCTCGATGCGCTCGCTGCGCTTCATGGCGACGCGCGAAAGCCGCACCGAGGCCGACATGCTCGACGAGATCGTCGCGGCCCAGGCCCTGCCGGGCCTGATGGAGCCGCCCGACATGGCGGCGATGTATCTGTTCCTGGCCGGCAGCGCGGCCGACAACATCACCGGGCAATCCTTCACTGTCGATCGCGGGGAGCTGATGCAATGACCGATCCGTCAATGGCCGGTCCGCTATCGGGACGCCGCGCGCTCGTGACGGGCGCCGCGCGCGGCATCGGTGCTGCCTGCGCGAAAGCGCTGGCCGAGGCCGGCGCGGCGGTGCATCTGGCCGATGTCATTCCGCCCGACGAGACCGCCATGGAGATAACCGATGCCGGCGGCCAGGCCCTGGCAACGCGCTGCGACGTTGCCGATCCGCAGAGCATCGAGGCGTTGTTTACCGCCCAGCGCGACGCGTTCGGCGGGCTCGATATCGCCGTCTCCGCCGCCGGCATTCTGACGGAGGCGCGTGTCACCGAAACCTCCGTCGAGGCCTTCGACCGGATCGTCGCCGTCAACCTGCGCGGCACGTTCCTTATCGCCCGCGAAGCAGCGCGTCTGATGACGCAGGACGGGCCGCCACCGCCGGGCATGGGGCGGATCATCACGATCTCGTCGGAACTCGCCCATCTCGGCCGCGCCGACTTCTCCGCCTATTGCGCGACCAAGGCCGGCGTCGTCGGGCTGACCAAATCGCTTGCCCGCGAACTGGCGCCGGGGATCCTGGTCAATTCGGTCGCCCCCGGCCCGGTCGACACGGCGATGCTGAGCCTCGAGGCGATGTCGCCGGAATGGCGCGAGAAGGAAACTGATATCCCGCTCAAGCGCGTCGGCACGGTCGAGGAGATCGCGGCAACGGTGCGGTTCCTGGCCGGCCCCGAGGCGACCTTCTTCACCGGACAGACGATCAGCCCGAATGGCGGCGCGGCGATGGCCTGACCGCGTACAATAAGGACAACACGATGCTGCAACGACCCGTCCCCTGGCCGAATGGCGCGCGGATCGCCTGTGCGATCACGCTCGACATGGATGCCGAAAGCCTGGTGCATATCCACCATCCGCTGCAGGCCCAGAACAAGATGTGCACCGCGTCGATGCTGCGCTACGGGCCGGAGGTCGCGATCCCGCGCATCCTGGAGACCTATCGCAGGCTGGAGTTGAAACAGACCTTCTTCATTCCCGCCTGGTGCATCGAGACCTATCCGAAGACCGTCGAGGCGATCGTCCGCGACGGCCACGAGGTCGGCTATCACGGCTATATCCACGAGGCGCCGAACAGCCTGTCGCCCGACCAGGAGCATCACTGGATGGCCCGCTCGATCGAAATCATCGAGCGCCACACGGGCAAGCGGCCACGCGGCAACCGCTCGCCGCTCTATCACATGTCGGAGGCGACGCCCGGCCTGCTGGCGCGCGAGGGCTTCCTCTATGACAGTTCGCTGATGGGCGACGACGTTCCCTATATCCTCGATACCGGGTCAGGCGAGCTCGTCGAGATGCCGGTGAGCTGGGCGACCGACGACTGGCCGCCCTACGTGCACAGCTTCGATCTGAACTACGCCTTCCAGATCCTGCCGCCGCAGCGGGCGGCCGAAATATTCATGGCCGAGTTCGACGCGATGATCGAGCATCCCGGCGGGCTGTGGATCGCGGTCTGGCACCCCTTCGTCAGTGGCCGCCTGTCGCGCTGGCGCGAGGTCGAGAAGATGATCGCCCATATGCGCCAAAGCGGCGACGTCTGGTTCGCGACGCTCGAGGAAATCGCCCGCCACGTCCAGACGCTGCGGGCGGAGGGGCGCTACGAAGCGCGCGTCGATACGCTGCCCTATCAGAGCGGCATCCAGGTCCCGGAGGACCTGCGCGGCAAGGCCTGAATTCAGCCCCTTGCGAGAAGATCAGGCTGTGTCGTTCAGCGCGCCGTCGAGTTCCGTCAGGAAGCGATCGGCGTCGGCCGGCGTAAAGACCAGCGGCGGGCGGATCTTCAGCACATTGGCGTTGAACCCCGTCGCCGAGATCAGCACGCGACGCTTGCGCATGGCGTTGACGATGGCGAGCGCCGAGCGCGAGTCCGGCGTCTTCGCCGCCCGGTCGCCGACCAATTCAACGCCGATATAAAGACCCGCGCCGCGAACGTCGCCGATGCGGTCGTGGCGGCCGGCTAGATCGTTCAAGCCGTCCATTAGGATACCGCCGACCGTTTCGGCGTTGGCGGCGAGGCCCTCGTCCTGGATCACCGCCAGCGTCGCGGCGGCGGCGGCGACCGCGACCGTGTTGCCGCCAAAGGTGTTGAAATAGCGCATGTCGTGGCCGAAATCGGCGACCACCTCTGGCCGCATCGCGACGCCCGCCACCGGATAGCCGTTGCCCATCGGCTTGCCCATGGTGGCGATGTCGGGCACCAGATCGTGGCGCTGATAGCCCCACATGTGGCTGCCCGACCGGCCGAAACCAGACTGCACCTCGTCGGCGATCATCAGGCCGCCGGCTTCGCGCACGACCCTGGCCACCGGCGCCAGGACATCCTCCGAATGAGCGAAGATGCCATCGGACGAAAACAGGCTGTCGCAGATGAAGGCGGCGAGCCCCTCGCCGCGGCGCTTCAGGTCGTGGATCTGCTTTGCCACCTCGCCTGCGAGCCATTCGCCCATGTCGGCGGCGTCGACCCTATATGTGTCGGGCGCCGGCACGCGGCGCACGAAGGCGCCGAGCGGGGAATTCTCGCCCATCGACGGAGAGAAGCCCGAGGTCAGTTCGGAATTGCCGTGATAGGCCTCCGAGGTAACGATGATGCCGCGATTGCCGGTGTGGTACTTGGCCATGCGCAACGCGAGATCGTTGGCTTCCGAACCGGTGCAGGTCAGCATCAGATGGCCGATCTCGGGCTCGTAGGTCGCAAGCAGTTTTTCGGCGAAGTCGAGAATCCCGTCATGCAGATAGCGCGTGTGCGTGCACAGCGTCTGCATCTGCTCGTGCACCGCCGCGACCACGCGCGGATGGCAGTGGCCGACCGAGACGACATTGTTGTAGGCATCGAGATAATCGGTGCCGTCGGCGTCATACATCAGGACGCCGCTTGCTCGGGTGAAGGTGACCGGATCGGCGTAGAACAGGCGGTAGGCCGGCCCGAGCAGGTCGGCGCGGCGGTCGATGCGCTGAAGCGTGCCGGGCGCGAGGCCGTCGGTCTTTGAGGGATCGAAGCCGTTGACCATCTTGCCGCGGGCTCGGGAAGTCTGATGGGCTGTCATCGATCGGTCCTGTGATCAGAGAAAATCGGTCAGCGCGTCGGAGACCTGCGCCGTCGAGCGGGACAGGAACCAGTCGAGCTGGTGCCATCCCTGTTCGGTGTTGCGCAGAATATAGGTTTGGTTGTCGGGAAAAAGACCCGCCCGCCAGATCGTCAACAGCGCCCGCGCCACGACGCGTGCCATGACGAGATGCGGGATCAGCCGGAGCTCTTCCTCGGTGAGGTCGGCCAAGGGCAGATAGCCCCTCAGGATATCGCGGCCGGCGGCGAAGAGATCACCGGTATCGGGGTCAGCCAAAGGCTGGCGGGGAAGCTGGTTCAGCAGCGCGGTGGAGACATCGATCGCGATCGCCGTCGTCACCGTGTCGCCGAAATCGATGATGCCGGTGACGAAGGCGGGGTCGTCGCGGTCGACGACGATGTTCGACTGGCTGAAATCATTGTGCAGCACCTGCCGGCGGCAGGCTTTCAGGCGCGGCGCGATCTCGTCGAACCGGCGCAGGCCGGCGGTGAGCGCCAAGCGCTGATTGGCGTCGGTGACATGCGCAAGAAGCCCTTCGAGCGAGGCGAGATGCTGGACGTCCCAGGCGAGCACGCGGCCGGCGGCGGGATGGTCGAAGCCGGCCATCGCCAGGCGCAGCCGGGCCAGCACGGCGCCGATCTTCTCGCGGCCTTCGGCCGTTGCCGTGGTATCGGCGAGCGGCGTGCCGGCAAGATAGGTGAGCAGGCGGACGAACCGGACCTGACCGCTCGCATCGGTGATCATCGGCAGTTCGGCGCCGTTCGCCGTCGCGATCACCCGGGGCACCGGCAGGCCGGGATCGGCGCTTACGACCTGCGCCATCACGGCGTTCAGGAAGTCGAGTTCGGACCGGGTCTCGTCGGGATTGGCGATCTTGAGGATGACGCGCTTTCCCGCCGCGGTGGTGACCCGGAACGTGTCGTCCTTTTCGGTCGCGAAGCGATGCAGTGTCCCCTCGAGCCCGTAGAGCGAGCCCAGCACGGCGCGCGCCTCGGCTTCGGGCATCGGCGTATACTGGCCGGCAAGCCCGCCGGCATCGGCAATGCTCGCTTCGCTCATCGGTCCTAAGTCGCTTTCGCCTGCGCCTCGGCCAACAGGCAGAGGATTTCGTACATCACGGTCGCACCGGTCAGCGCCGTCAGGCCGCCGATATCGAAGGGCGGCGAGACCTCGACCATGTCGGCCCCGACATAATTGAGCCCGCGCAGGCCACGGATCAGCTCCATCGCCTCCGGCGTGGTCAGCCCGGCGATCTCCGGCGTGCCGGTGCCCGGCGCGAAGGCGGGATCGATGCTGTCGATGTCGAAGGTCATGTAGACCGGCATATCGCCGATGATATCGCGGGTCTCCTCGACCACGGCTGCGATGCCGCGCGCCTTGACCTCCTCGATGAACATCACCCGCATGCCGGCCTGATCGGAATAGTCCCAGCCGGCGGAGACGTTCTGGGCGCCGCGAATGCCGATCTGCACGGTTTTCGCGGCGTCGATCAACCCCTCCTCATGGGCGCGGCGGAACGGCGCGCCATGATTGAACTTGGAGCCCTGGAAGCTGTCCCAGGTATCGGTGTGCGCATCGATATGGATGAGCGCGACCGGCGTCCTGGCGACGGCCCGGAGCACCGGCAGGCTGACGGAATGATCGCCGCCGCAGCACAGCGGCAAGGCGCCGGCATCAACGATGCGGCTTAAGAAAGCGGTGATCTCCGCATGGGTGTGCTCGATATCGAACACCGAGGTGAACGGCACGTCGCCGACATCGGCGATGCGGCAGAGCTCATAGGGGTTGACGCGGGTCGCGTGGTTGATCGCCCGCATCAGGCTCGACTGATTGCGCACCTCGCGGGGCCCATGCCGGGCGCCCGGCCGGTTGGTCAGCGCGCCGTCATAGGGAATTCCGGCAATCGCGATGTCGACGTCTTCCAGCCGGTCGGCCAGCGGCGCCCGCATGAAGGTGGCAAGCCCGGTATAGCGCGGGCTGTGAATATCAGGCCGTGAAGGCGGGGAATAGGACGTCAAGCTTTCGGTCTCCGGTGAAATCGACCGAACAGTCGAGCGGACGGCGTTTCAGAACAACATGGAATAGACGAATGATACATGGGCCGGGGTCAAACTAAAGGCGTTCGGTCCGGCTCCTGCCGTCCTCAGCTCATTTCGGCCAGCAATGTGGCGTTGCCGCCGGCAGCCGTGGTGTCGATGCAGACATGCCGCTCGATGACGCAGAAGGGCGCGATGTCGCACCCGGTGGCGAGCGGAACGATCGGACCATCGCGCCCGGCAAGCGCGGCTCGCAGAGCACTGGCCACTGATGCATTGCCCCAATAAGCAACGGCGTCGAAACCTTGCAGTACTTCAAGTGCATCCGGTGCCAGAACGCCATCTACCCCATTTGCGCCAGACGCCCCCGGCGTGACGATCAACGTTGCGCAGCCGGCCGCCTCGGCCTGACGCGCCTGGTCCTGCGCGTCCTCCAGCGATGGGCCAAGGCAGAGGACGAACCCGCGCGGATGGGTCGACCAGCGGTTCGATTCCCCCGTCGGGCCGGGCAGATCGCGGATGTCTCCAGCGCTATTGGCAATGCTGGCGCGCAGCCGGTCGACCCTGTCCTGAATTTCGGCCGGATCGGCCGGCGCGCCATCGGCCGGTGGCACCTCGACATGCGCCTGCCTTTGGAACCGGCTCAGATAGAGCGGGCCGCCGGCCTTCGGGCCGGTTCCGGACAGGCCCTCGCCGCCGAAGGGCTGAGAGCCGACGATCGCGCCGATCTGGTTGCGGTTGACATAGATATTGCCGGCATGGATCGCCGAGGTGATCTGCTCGACCCGGTCGTCGATGCGCGTATGCAGCCCGAAGGTGAGGCCGTAGCCAGTGGCGTTGATCGCAGCCGTCACACGGTCGACCTCATCGGCCCCGAAGGTTGCGACATGCAGCACCGGGCCGAACACTTCGTGCGTCACCTCGGCGATGCCGTTCACCCGGATCACCGCCGGCGACACGAAGGTGCCGGCGCCCGGCGCGGCGAGCCGCTTCATCAGTCCGCCGGCCTTCTCGGCGGTATCGATGTAGCCGGTGATGTCGTTACGCGCCCGCGCGTCGATGACCGGGCCGATATCGGTTTCAAGCCTCCAGGGATCGCCGATCGCGAGTTCGTCCATGGCGCCGAACAGCATCTTCAGAAACGTCTCGGCAATATCCTCCTGCAGATAGAGAACGCGCAACGCCGAGCAACGCTGGCCCGCCGAGCGGAAGGCGGAGACGATGATGTCGCGCACCGCCTGTTCCGGCAGGGCGGTCGAATCGATGATCATCGCGTTGATGCCGCCGGTCTCGGCGATCAGCGGTGCACCCGGCGCAAGGCCCGCTGCCATGGCGCGGTTGATCGTCTGCGCCGTCGCCGTCGAGCCGGTGAAACAGACGCCGCCGATGCGCGCGTCCGACGTGATAGCGGCGCCGACCGTACCGCCGGTGCCCGGCAGGAGCTGCAACGCCGCGCGCGGCACGCCGGCGTCGTGCAGCAGCTCCACGGCGCGGAAGGCGATCAGAGGCGTTGATTCCGCCGGCTTGGCGATCACGGCGTTGCCGGCGGCAAGCGCCGCGGCGATCTGGCCGGTGAAGATCGCAAGCGGAAAGTTCCAGGGCGAGATGCAGGCGAAGGCGCCGACCGGCTCCGCATCGGGCGTTTTCCTTGCTTGCGCCGCGTAGTAGCGCAGGAAGTCGACCGCCTCGCGCAGTTCAGCGATCGCGTCCTCGGTGATCTTGCCGGCCTCACGGGTCAGGATCGCGAAGAGTTCGCCGAAATTCGCCTCGTAGAGATCGGCGGCGGCGTTGAGGATCGTGGCCCGCTCGGTGACGGACACGCCCCAGGGCGCGGCGGCGGCGAGCGCCGCCTCTATGTCGGCCGGCGTTGCCTGATGCACGCTGCCGACCCGACCGTCGGGCCGGGCGGGATTGACGATATCGGCTAAGTCTCGTCCGTCATCCTGACGGTCTTCGGCAAGCAGCGGCGCGGCCCGCCAGCGGCGATCCGCCCACGGATCCCGCGCGACCTTGATCCGGGCCATATCGGCCGGATCGGTCAGGTCGAAGCCTTTCGCATTGACCCGGTCGGGCGCGAACAGGTCGGCGGGTCGGCGCACCTGCCGCTCCGGTGCGTTTGCCAGCGCGTCGAACGGATCGGCGGCGACCGCCTCCGGCGGCACGGAGGTATCGATGATCTGGTTGACGAAGGAGGAATTGGCGCCGTTCTCCAGAAGCCGCCGCACAAGGTAGGCGAGCAGGTCGCGATGCGCGCCGACCGGCGCATAGATGCGGCAGCGCGTGCCCTCGGTCTGCAGCACGCGGGTGTGCAGGCTCTCGCCCATGCCGTGCAGGCGCTGGAATTCGTAGCGGTCCCTGTCCGCGCCCAATTCATGGGCCATTTCGAGGATCGCTGCGACCGAATGGGCGTTGTGGGTGGCGAATTGCGGATAGATCCGGTCGGTCCGCTCCATGAGATGCCGGGCGCAATGCAGATAGGCGACATCGGTGGCCGGCTTGCGGGTGAAGACGGGAAAGCCCGCGAGGCCCGCAACCTGCGCCCATTTGATCTCGCTGTCCCAATAGGCGCCCTTGACAAGCCGCACCATGATGCGGCGGCCGTGACAGCGGCTAAGGGCATCGAGCCAGTCTATGACCGCGAAGGCCCGCTTGCCATAGGCCTGGACCACGACACCGAAGCCGTCCCAGCCGGCAAGCGCCGGATCGGCGATCGCCTGTTCGATGACGTCGAGCGACAGGTCGAGCCGGGCGGCCTCCTCGGCATCGATGTTAAGCCCGATATTGGCGGCGGCTGCCCGGCGCGCCAGGTCGATGACGCGGGGCACCAGTTCGTCGAGCACCCGCTTTCGCTGCGGCTGCTCGTAACGCGGATGCAGGGCCGACAGCTTGATCGAGATGCCCGGATTGTCCTTCACCGTGTCGCCGGACACCGCTGTGGCGATCGCGTCGATGGCATCCGAATAGGCGGCGAAATAGCCATCCGCGTCGGCTTTTGTCAGCGCGGCCTCGCCGAGCATGTCGTAGGAATAGGTGAAGCCTCTGGCTTCCATCCCGGCGCCGCGATCCATCGCCTCGCCGATCGTCCGGCCCAGCACGAATTGCCGGCCAAGCTCGCGCATCGCCTGCTTGACGGCGGTTCGGATCACCGGTTCGCCGAGCCGCTTGACCGCGCCGCGCATCACCGATGCGAAGCCGCCCTCGGGCGGTGAGCGCAGCACGTTGCCGGTCAGCATCAGCGCCCAGGTGGACGCGTTGACCAGCGGCGAGGCGGACCGGCCCAGATGCGCGCCCCAGGCGGACGGGGCGATCTTGTCCTCGATCAGCGCGTCCATCGTGTCGGCGTCGGGCACGCGCAAAAGCGATTCGGCCAGGCACATCAGCGCGATGCCCTCATCCGTCGACAGGCCGTATTCGGCCAGGAACACTTCCATCAGGCCGGGCGTATCGCTTACCCGGACCTCCTGCACGAGCGCCGTTGCACGCGCATGGGCCGCGTGGCGAAGGTCGTCGCCGATCGGCGCGCGGGCCGCCAGTTCGGCGAGGATTTCGGCCTCGGCCGCAAGATGCGTGCGGGCGATGTCGCGGCGGGCCGCCACGAGCGGATCATCGGACGCCTGATCGATGCTGGTCATGAGCGAAGTCTAGCGCAAGACGCGCAGGCATGCTGCCTGTTGATCGCGCCTGCTTCGTCAATATGATCTTTAATCTCCATATCAATCAGGAGATTTGCCTATGAATGAAGGAAATGAAGACGATCTGGATCGGTACGACCGGCGGATCCTGGATGAATTGAGCCGCGACGGCCGGATGCCGGTGACGACGCTGGCCGGCCGGGTGGGGCTCACCAAGACGCCGTGCCAGGCGCGGCTCAAGCGGCTTGTCGCCAGCGGCGTCATCCGCGGCTTCAGGGCCGTCATCGATCCGCGCCGCGTCGGCCGCGAGCATGTCGCCTTCGTCGAGGTCAAGCTGAGCGATACGACAGAGGCGGCGCTGTCGGCGTTCAACACGGCGGTGGGCGCGCTCATCGAGGTCGAGCAGTGCCACATGATCGCCGGCCCGTTCGACTATCTCCTGAAAGTCCGTACCCGCGACATCGCCAGCTATCGCCGCGTCCTGGGCGAGAAGATCTCCGCGCTGCCGCATGTGGCAAACACCTCGACCTATGTGTCGATGGAGGCGGTAAAGGATACGGATGGCGTCACGGCGCGGCTGGCGGCGGCGTCCGATGGTCGGCGATAGGAATTCCGCCATCTCTCTCCCTGCCGTTTTTGTGAACAGCACGAACTGGCCCCTGTCCGGGCGACCGCCTATTTTCGGCGAGCCAGATCTGAACAGGGGGACGCATGCTCAACACGATCTTCAGGCCGGACATTGCCAGGCGATCGCTGATCGTCGCCCTCGTCGTCGGCACCGTGCTCAATCTGATCAATCAGGGCGACCGGATGATGAATTCGGAATCCGTCGACCTGCTGAAATGCGCCTTGACCTATGTCGTGCCCTATTGCGTCGCTACCTACGGCGCCGTGACCGCCCTGCGGGACAAGGCAGCGGCGCGGGTCGGGACGCAATGAGGGGTGTCGGGTAGAAGGGACACGCTCTAGGACGGCATAGGTGCCCGGCGCGCGTGACCATGACTGGCCAGCCTGACCGCCGTCGCGATCGGGCTCGACGGGTCGAGATACTGATCCATGATGTTGAAATGGTGATAGCCGGGCAGGACGTGGACCTCCGGATCCCGGCCATGCCGGCGCAGATGGCGGGCATAGTCGAAGCTCTGGTCGATCCATGCCCACGGTTCCCGGCCGCCCGCGAAAATCCAGACCGGGCAGGACGACAGCGGCGTCAGGGCCAGCGCATTGTTGCGGGCGACGATCGCGTCGTTGAGATTGAGGGTCGCCGCAACGCTGGTGTGGCGGGCCGGCTCCGGATCGTAGATACCGCTGATTGCGACCGCGCCCTTGATCAGGTCACGCGGCAATCCGCGTTCCTCCCAGTCGGTCGCCAGCGCCATGGCGCACAGATGGGCGCCGGCCGAATTGCCGGAAACGCTGATCGCATCGGGCCGGCCGCCATAGTCGCCGATATTGCCGTGGCACCAGGCGATCGCCTCGAGCGCCGATGCGGTTACGCCATCCAGGGTCGCGTCCGGGCACAGGTCGTAGTTCGCCGAAACGACGGTGACGCCGCCTTGCACGAGATCACGCGCGATGAAGGCGAAGTTGGCCTTGTCCTGGGCTCGCCAGTAGCCGCCGTGGAAGAAGATGTGAACCGGCGATCCTTCCGCGGCGGGAAAGATATCGAGACCGTGCAGGTCGCCGTCGCCATACTTCACGTCCAGATGCGCCGTCATGGTCTGCCGGCAGACCTGGCTCACCTGGTTGCGATAGGTCTGGAAGCTTGCAAAGTCGGCGACCGACTTCTGCGGATTGTAGTGAAACTCGCGCTCCTCAGCGCTCATGGCCTGCCAGGCGGACATGTCAGTGACCTGCGAAATAGGGTTCGGGGAGGCCGGTCGCACCGGTGCCGGTGATGGCGAACAGGCTGCCGGCGAGCGGCTGCTCGCGCAGTCCCGCCTCGTCCAGGAAGCGGCGGCTCGTCACCACGTAGAGCGTGTCGAGATCCGGGCCGCCGAACGAGCACATGGTGGGATGCCTGACGGGCAGCTCGATGCGCCGCTCGAGCGTGCCGTTTGGATTGAAACAACAGACCGAGCCGTCATGGATCATGGCGCACCAATAGTTGCCGTCGCGGTCCACCGTCGCGCCGTCGACCCGGCCGACCATGTCGTCGGTGCGGAAGAAGGTCCGCTTGTTGTCGGCCGCGCCGGTCTCGATGTCGTAGTCATAGGCATAGACGACCAGGGCCCTGGTATCGGCGAAATACATCGTCTTATTGTCCGGGCTCCAGGCCAGCCCGTTCGACACGGTGATGCCGTCGTCGAGCAGATGCGTCGTCCAGTCGGGATCCAGGCGCCACAGCTTGCCGGCGCCGGTCGTGAAGTTGCGGTCCATGGTGCCGACCAGATAGCGCCCGCGCCGGTCGCATTTGCCGTCGTTGAAGACGACGTCGGGACCGGGCTGCGGATTGATCACCGGCTCGACCTTGACCGGATCGAGCGACAGCCGGCAGAAACCCGATTGCAGTCCGGCGACGATGCCGCCGGTCTGCGTGAACACCAGCGAGCCGATGATTTCAGGCATCTGCCAGGACCGGATATCGCCGCTTGCCGGGTGATACCGGTGCACCGCCGGCCCGTAGGCATCGACCCAGTAGAGACTGTCCTCGCCGGGGTTCCAGATGACGCCTTCGCCCAGGCTATCCTTCGTCTGCGCCACGCAGGTAATGTCCATGCTTCACCGTCTCAGTGGTTGGTTTTGTCCTGCAGCCCCCGGCCGATCAGGATGACGGCCAGCGACGCGATGATGAGTGCAAATCCGGGGAACAGCGCCATCCAGGGCGCGTAGAGAAGATAGTCCTTGCTTTCCTGAAGGCTCGCGCCCCAGTCCGGGGTCGGCGGCTGCACGCCGAGCCCGAGAAATCCGAGCGCCGCCTGCACCTGCAACGCCAGCGGAAACAGGATGATGTACTGGGTGGCGATCGCCGGGACGACATTGGGCATGAGGTGGCGCAGCAGAACGCGGCCATGAGTACCGCCCAGCGCCTGGGCGGCCTCGACATAGGGCTTGGCGCTTTCGACCATGGTTGTCGACCGCGCCGCGCGAAAGAACAGCGGCAGGTAGACGATCGCCAGCGCCAGCACGAGATAGCCGATATTGGAGCCGAGAATGCCGGTGATCATGACACCGAGAAAGATCGGTGGAAAGCTCAGGATGACCTCAATCATCTGGCCCGACGAAATGTCGGTCCAGCCCTTGGCATAGCCGCCGAGCGCGCCGGCAAGCCCACCGATCACCGCCGACAGCAGCAGGGAGCCGGACACGATGCCGAGCGTCGTGCGGGCGCCATAGACGACGCGGGCATAGACATCGCGGCCGACATGGTCGGTGCCGAACCAGTGGTCGGCCGAGGGCGGCTGAAGCGCGTTGGCGACATCGATCGCCTCGGGCGATTGCGCGGCGAACAGCCCCGGCATCGCGGCGACCGCCAGCAACCCGGCGACGATCGCAACGCCGACGCTAAGTCCCGGACGCGACCTGATATGGGCCGACAGCGCCACGCTCACGTCCTGAGCCTCGGATCGATTGCCCGATAGAGCAGGTCGACGATGAGATTGACGAGAATAGCCGAGACCAGAACCATCAGCAGGGCGCCCTGCACGACCGGAAAATCGCGCGCGTTCAGCGCATTGACCAGAAGCCGGCCGAGGCCCGGCAGGCCGAAGATCGATTCGATCACCACAACACCGCCGAGGATCTGGATGAAGATCAGCCCCATGAAGGTCGACAGCGGAACCAGGATGTTGCGCAACACGTGCCGCATGAGAATCCGCCGCATCGGCATGCCGCGGGCGCGCGCCGCGCGGACATAGTCCTGATCAAAGGCCTCGATGACATGCTGGCGGACGAATTGCGCGTAGGCCGCGATCTGCAGAAACGCCAGGCTCAGGATCGGCAGCGCCAGGATGGTCAGGTTATCCGTGATCGAACGCATCGGCGAGGCGTAGATCGTCGGTGGCGACCATCTCAGCAGCTCGGAGACGCCAAGCAGCAGCATCAGTCCGATCCAGAAGACGGGGGTCGCCAGCGCGATCACGTTGAACGACTGGACAACCGTATCGAGCACGGTCCCCGGCCAGCGGCCGACGGCCAGGCCGATCGGCACGCCGATCAGCGCCGACAGGACCAGGACCATCACGGAGAGCTGAAGCGACACCAGAAACGCCGAGGCGACGAGGCCGGAGACCGGCTGGCCCAGCCGCCACGACACGCCGAGATCACCGCGAAGGACATTCGCCAGCCACTCGACATACTGCAGGTGGATCGGCTGATCCAACCCGAAGAACCGGCGCAGTGCCGCTTCGCCCTCCGTGCCCCCCAATTGGCCCAGCATCTGCTCGACGATGTCGCCGGGCACGGCCCGAACCATGGCGAACACGACGATGCTCGCCAGGATCAGCGTGATCAGCGATGCCGCCAGCCGGCGCGCGACGAACAGACCCATCGTGTCGCGATCAGTCGTCCAGCCAGGTCTTGACCAGACCGAAATGCCAGCCGATCGGATGCATGCGATGGTTCTTGACCTTGTCGGACACGACGATCAGGTGGTCGGCGCCGAACAGCATGATCGTCGGCACGCTTTCGGCCAGCCGCATCTGGAACTGATCGTAGATCGCCTTGCGCTCCTCGTAGGTCAGCGCGGCGCGGCCCCGGTCGAGCAGGTCGCTGGCGACGTCGTCGTTCCAGTTGCGGAAGTCGGCGCCTTCGGGCTGTTTGCGGAAATGGCGGTAGTAGAGGATGTTCGGGTCGGGCGGCGTTCCCCAGTCGTTCAGGGTGAAGCCCATCTGGCGCGACCGGAAGTTGGTCAGCCAGGTGCCGAGATCGACGCGGTTGATATTGGCGCGAATGCCGCCTTCCGCCAGTTGCTGGACGAGGGTCAGCGCCGCCGGCTCCATCCATTCGTAGCCGATGATCGTGGTCAGATCGATGTCGAAGCCATCGGGATAGCCGGCTTCGGCAAGCAGCGCCTTGGCGCGCTCGACGTCGACGGTCTGGTTGGGCAGTTCTTCGATCGGAACGCCCCAGCGCTCCTGCATGCCCGGCACCATCGTTCCAAGACGCTGACCGTAGCCGGCAATGCCGGCCTGCATGACGGCATCGCGGTCGATCAGCAGCGATATCGCCTGGCGCACGCGCTCGTCGGCCAGCGGGCCGTGATTGGCGTCGAGATCGAGGGTCTTCTGGTTGAGCGAGACCGACCGCTGAACGGTCAGCCCGTCTTCGCCCTCCAACTGCTGGGCATCCTGCGGCCGGACCAGAACCGCCATGTCGACGCGGCCGTTCTTCACCGCAACGAGCATGCCGGCACTGTTGGGGATAAAGTTGACGACGATTTCGTCGAGATAGGGCAGGCCGGGCTGCCAGTAGTCGGGATTGCGCTCCATGCGGATGAAGCTGTTGGGCTGGAACTCGGCCATGCGGAACGGCCCGGTGCCGACGCTGGTCGAGTTCAGCAGCGCCCGGGCGTTGGGCCGGTCGTACCAGCCGCGCGGGATCGGCGAGCCGTTGCGGTGGGCAAGCGTCGTCAGAAAGGCCGAATTGGGGCCTTTCAGCGTGACCCGGACCTTGTGTTTGTCCAAAACGTCGACCTGGGCGATGTCGGCGAAGTCGCGGGCGCCGATGGTGCCGTTTTCCGGGTTGCGCTGGTAGTCGAGACTGTATTTGACGTCCTCGGCCTCGAAGGGCTCGCCGGTATGGAAGGTGACGCCCTTGCGCAGGTTGAACGTGTAGGTGGTCGCGTCGGGCGAGACCTCCCAGCTTTCGGCGAGCAGCGGATGCACATTGCCGTCCGCGTCGGCATAGACCAGCGTCTGGTACATCAGCACGGCGATGAAGTTCACGGCCTCGCCGGCCTGGTGATAGATGTCCATGGATGGCGGCTCGATCAGCGAGCCGACCGTCAGCCGGCCGCCGCGTTTGGCGTCGGGGTCGGCCGCGCCATAGAGCACCGATTCGTCGGCCAGGGCCTGCGGCGCGAACAGCGACAGACCCAGGGCACCAGCGAGAGGTGCCAGCGCCACGCCCTTGAGCAGCGTTCTTCTGCGGATATCAGACATAGATCCCTCCCATGCTTTCTTTGCGTTGACTGTTGGACTGCTTCAGGCAGTCGACGATGATTTCTTGCGGCGTGAAGCGCGGCGTGACGCCCGTTTCGGCTGCGATCCGGTCTGCCGCGATCAGCGGATAGACGACGTCCGGCTCGACGGTAGACAGCCGAACGTCGAGGCCGGGGCGCAGTGCTCTGACCGTTGCGACGATGTCACCGATGGTCGTCACGCCGCCATTGACGTGATAGACGGCGGACAATCGCTCCGTTCGCCGGCACAACGCCGCGATCGCAGCGGCGACGTCCTCGACATGGACGATGTCGAAGGCATGCGACCCCCACTCAAGATCGAAAGGCCCGTCCTCCGGGCGATGGGCAAGCAGGCGCTTGATCGGATCGAGCACGCCCGAATAGGGATGATCGGGCCCCAGCACCAGCGTCGGCCGGACGGCGGCGATATCGAGCCCCATCACGTCATGGGCATAGCGCGAAATCTGCTCGGCAAGCGCCTTCGTCAGCCCGTAGGTGTTGACCGGGTCGAGCGGCGCGGATTCATCGAGCACGGCAGCGGCGCCGGGCTTCACAGGCCCCAGAACGACGGTGGAGCTCGACCAGACGATCCGGCCCCCCCCGTGTTCGAGGCCCGCTTCGACGACGTTGCGCAATCCGTCGACATTGACCGCGAAGGCGGCATCGCGATCGGCTTCCGCCGAGACTGCCAGGCCGGTTGAAACCTGGCTGAACGCGGCCAACGAGACGATGGCGGTCGGCGCGATCCGTTTAACCGCCCGCGACAGCGCCGGGCGATCGGTCACCGATCCGTCGATGAAGTCGATGCCGGCCGGCGGATCGCCGCGATGAGCGGCGAGATCATAGCCGAACACCGCCGCGCCACTGCGATGCAGGGCAGCGGAAACGGCGCGGCCGATGAAGCCGCAGGCGCCGATGATCAAAATGCGCTCAGCCATGGCCCGCTCCGGAGACGGCCGGCTTGAGTTCGATATCGTCGCGGATACAGGCGGTCGCACGCCCGTCGCCGGCTGAACGAAGCGTCATCGGCGCTGTCTTGCACGCGGCGATCGCATAGGGGCAGCGCGGATGAAATACACAGCCCGACGGTGGTGAAATCGGATTCGGCAGTTCGCCGCGCAGGACGATCTTGCGCCGCTTCGGTGCGCCGGGATGGCTCGGCATGGCGTCGAGCAGCGCCTCGGTATAGGGATGCGCCGGATCGGAAAAGACCCGATCGGCCGGCCCCATCTCGACGAGATGCCCGAGATACAGGACCGCGATGCGGTCGGCCAGCTGGCGCACGACGCGCAGGTCGTGGCTGATGAACAGCATCGCCAGCCTGGCGTTCTCCTGCAGATCTTTCATGAGGTCGACGATTTCGGCCTGGATCGACACGTCGAGCGCGGAGACCGGCTCGTCGGCAACGACGAGGCGCGGCTCGACGGACAGCGCGCGGGCGATCGCGACGCGCTGGCGTTGTCCGCCAGACAGGGCCTTCGGATAGCGGCGGCCGAAGGCGGGGTCGAGCCCGACGCGCTTCAGCGAAACCGCCACGCGATCCCTGATTTCGGATTTGGGCGCCAGGCCGTGCAGGCGTATCCCCTCGGCGATCGTCTCGCCGATGCGTATCTTCGGGTTCAGGCTGGTATAGGGGTCCTGGAAGATCGGCTGCATCTGCCGCCGCAAGGGGCGCAGCGCGCGACCCGACAGGTGCGTGATGGCGCGTCCGTCATAGGACACCTGGCCGGCGGACGGCTCCAGCAGCCGGATCGCCATGCGGCCGAGCGTCGATTTGCCGGAGCCGGATTCCCCGACCAGGCCGAGCACCTCTCCGGATCGCAAGGCGAAGCTGACATCGGAGACCGCCCGGACGACACTGCGCGACCGGGCCGGCCAGCCGCTGCCACGGGCAAACGACTTGCTGACCCGGTCGACCTTAAGCAGCGCCTGGCCGGTCATGCGGCGACCTCCCGCCAGAACAGGCACCGGGACAGCCAGCCGGCCGCGGTCCGCGCCACCGGCACCTCGTTCTCGCAGTCGGGGGCCGCCATCGGGCAGCGCGCACGGAAACGGCAGCCAGTGAACCCGTCGCCGATCAGCGGCACGATGCCCGGCCTAGCGCGGCGATAGGTTACGGTCGCCTCGCCGGCCGGATCGGGCAGGCAGGCGAGCAGCGAGGCGGTATAGGGATGGCGCGGCGCCGACAGGACCGCCGCGGCCTCGCCCTCCTCGACCATCTGGCCCGCATACATGACGAGCACGCGGTCGGCGAAATCCGCGACCACGCCGAGATCGTGCGTGACCAGAATGATGGCGAGGTCGCGTTCGCGCTGCAGGTCCTTCAGAAGGTCGAGGATCTGCGCCTGGATGGTCACGTCGAGCGCGGTCGTCGGCTCGTCGGCAATCAGCAGCAGCGGCTCGCCGGCCAGCGCCATCGCGATCATCGCGCGCTGGCGCATGCCGCCGGACAATTGATGCGGGTAGTCATGCGCGCGCTGCTCGGGCGCCGCGATGCCGACCTGGCGCAGCAAGTCGACCGCGTCCGCCCAGGCCTGCCGCCGCTGCGAGCGACGATGGACCTGGATCGTCTCGGCGATCTGATCGCCGATGCTGAACAGCGGATTGAGACTGGCGCTGGCATCCTGGAAGATCATCGCCAGGTCGCCGCCCCTGATGCGGTTCAGGGTGCGCTCGTCGGACCGCATGAGATCGCGCTGGGTTCCAGTACGGTCGGTGAAGGCCACCGTTCCCGACATCCGCACGGTGCGGCCCTCCAGAAGGCGCATGACGGACAGCATCGAGACCGATTTGCCGGATCCCGATTCGCCGACGATCGCCAGGGTCTCGCCGGGCCGGATCCGGAAGGACAGGTCGTCGACGGCATGAACGCTGTGCGTCAGCGTCGCAAAGCGCGTCGTCAGATCGCTGACATTGAGCGCATCAGCCATGGCGACGCTGTCCTGCCGGCGGTCGCACCCCTGCCTCCTCGGCAATCGCCTTGAAGCGCCCCGCCGTCGCGTCGGCGCCGTTGAACAACAAGGCGCAATCGCTGGTGACCGAAACGAAGTCGAAGCCGGCCCGCAAATGCCGTTCGGCAATCTCGGCATTCGGCGCCAATACGCCGGCGAGCTTGCCGGCGTGGCGGACCCGCTCATGCGCCGTGCCGATCGCGGCCATGACCTCGGGATGATCCGGCTGCCCGATATGGCCGAGGCTGGCGGCCAGATCGCTCGGGCCGAAGAACAGTGCATCGACGCCATCTGTTGCCGCAATCTCGTCGATACGGCCGAGTGCCCCGCCAGTCTCGATCTGCACGATCAGGAACAGATCGCGATCGGCGTGTTGCAGATAGTCCTTCATCCGGCCGTATCGGCTGGCCCGATGCATCAGCGCGACGCCGCGATGACCGTGCGGGGGATAGCGCATGGCCGCGACCGCCCGGGCCGCTTCCCGGCCGTCCTGCACCATGGGCAGCATGACGGTGCGCATGCCGGCGTCCAGATATTGCTTCAGCAGGACCGCATCGTTCCAGGGCAGGCGCACGATCGGCGCCGTCGCCTTGCCCTCGAGCGTGCGCAGGTGGGACATGGCGTCGGCCAGCGTCAGCGGCGCATGCTCGCCGTCGATCAAGATCCAGTCGAACCCGGAATAGGCCAGCCCCTCAATGGCGTGGCCGCAATTGAGCATCGACCAGATGCCGACGAGCGGTCGGCCGCGCGCGATGGCGTTTCGGAACGGATTTCCTGTCTGAGCGGCTCTATCCAATGTGTCGACCGGTACCACGGAACACCTCTACCTCGATCCGGGAAGGCTAGCAGAGGCGCCGGACGTGCGCAAGAATTATATCACTGTACAATAACTAGTATCACTGAACGATACTTTTTGGATCTCCGACCTCACCCTCCGCCCGAATCTCGACGATCATCTCGATCTCGACGGTCATGTTTCCGGGCAGGCTGGAGACGCCGAACGCCGAGCGGGCATGGCGCCCGCGCGCGCCGAACACGTCGATGAAGAGCTGCGAGCAGCCGTCGATTACCTCCGCGTGACGCGCGAAACCCGGCGTCGCGTTGACCAGCCCGAGAAGCTTGACGATCCGCGCCACGCGGTCGAACGCGCCCAGTTCCTGCTTGAGCGTGGCGAGGAGGTTCAGGCCGGTGATGCGGGCGTGCTCGCGAGCCTCGGCCAGGGAGACGTCCGCCCCGACCTTGCCCGCCGGCCGGGTTCCGTCCGGGCGGCGCGGCCCCTTGCCGGACAGATAGAGATGGCCGGCGCTGTAGACGGCATGCTCGTACAGCCCGGCGCGTGGCGGCGGATCCGGCAATGTCAGGCCGAGCCGCGCCAGTTCACGCTCCGGATCGCCGGGTACGGTTTCAGCGTCCGCCGTCATCTTCGGCCCTGCTCCATCCCATCGCAGTCGAAATCCGGTCGGCCGCCGCCCCCACGGTCTGAGCGAGTTCGTCGAAGCGCGCGCTCCCGGTGGGCACGCCGATCAGGGACAGGCTGAGGCCGGCGATCGCTCGGCCCGAGGAGTCGCGGACCGGGGCTGCGACGCAGGTCACCAGCTCGTTGTATTCCCGGTCATCGATGGCGTATCCGTGATGGCGGATACGCGCCAGTTCCTCGCGAAAGTCCGACAGGGACGTGATCGTCTGCGGCGTCACGCGCCGCATGCCGGCGGTTTTCAGGATACGCTCGATCTCCGCGGGCTCGGGGTGGAAGGCGGCCAGCACCTTGCCCAGGCCGGTGCAGTGGATGGGGCGCCGCGAACCGATCTGCGTGTTGATGCGCAGCGGCTGCTCCGGCGGCTCGACCTTGTCGACATAGGCGATGCTGTCGTCCGACAGGATGGCCATCTGCACCGTCTCGTTGGTCGCCCGGCAGAGCTCCGCCATGATCGGGCGCGCGACGTCGCGCACGTCGAGGCGGCGCTGGGCGCGCATGGCGATGTCGACCAGGGCGGGGCCGACCGTCCACGTCTTGCTCTGGCCGACGGCGGCGAAGCCGCCCTTCTCCAGCGTTTTCAGGAAGCGCGCGACGGTCGCCTTGTGCAGCTTCGTGACGCCGCTCAGCTCTGTGAGCGTCAATCCATCGGGATGATCGGACAAACAGCGCAAGATGTGCATCGCGCGATCAACGACGCCGAATTGACCGCGGCCATCCTCGCTCACCGCTCCGTCCTGCCCGTCCTGCCCGTCCTCTGGGGTCCCTCCGCGTGCCTTGGTCGCCATCGTCGATTTACTTGCGCCTCCATGTCGTTTGTGATCAGATGATATCTGATATCACTCAGTGAGACAACCGGAAAACCGTGTCATCGCCCGCTTCCTCAATAAGAATTGGCCGCGTCGGCGCGTGTCTATTCCGCGCACCGATCGATGTGCCGGTGCGCACGTCCTTTGGGACGATGACCGATCGCCCGATGCTGTATGCGCGGGTCGAGGACGGCGCCGGCGCCGTCGGCTGGGGCGAAATCTGGTGCAACTTTCCCACCGTCGGCGCCGAATACCGCAAGCGGCTCGTCGAGGCGGTCGTCGGCCCGCTGCTCGTCGACATCGATGCGATCGCGCCGGCTTCGGTGTTCCGCACGCTGATGGACCGGCTGCACGTCCTGGCGATCCAGTCGGGCGACTGGGGCCCGCTTGCCCAGGTCTGCGCTGGACTGGACGCGGCCTGCCATGATCTCGCCGCACGCCGCGCCGGCCTGCCGCTGTTCCGTTATCTGAACGACGACTTTCCGAATGGCCGGGCGCGTCCGCAAGTCGACTGCTACGCCAGCGGCATCGGCCCCGAGACGCCGGCTGCGACGATTGCCCGGGCACGGGAAAACGGCCACACCGCCTTCAAGGTGAAGGTGGGGTTCGGGGACGCTGTCGACACCCGCACGATGGTCAGCGCGCGTGGCGAGACCGGGCCCACGCATCGCCTGATGGCGGACGCCAATCAGGGCTGGGATCTCGATCAGGCCCTGCGGATCGCGCCGGCATTGGCGGCGCACGACCTCACCTGGCTGGAAGAGCCGTTGCGCGCCGACCGACCGGTGGCGGAATGGCAACGCCTGGCCGGCGCCGTGCCGGCCGCGCTTGCGGCGGGAGAGAACCTGGTCGGCCTATCCGCGTTCGAAGCGGCGGTCGACAGCGGATATCTCGGCTTCCTGCAGCCGGACGTCGCCAAGTGGGGCGGCGTATCGGGCTGTCTGGCAATCGCGCGGTATGCAGCCAGCCGCAACATCGTCTACTGCCCGCATTTCCTGGGCGGCGCGGTCGGTCTCATGACGTCGGCGCATCTGCTCGCCGCGGCCGGCGGCGCCGGATTGCTGGAAGTCGACGTCAATCCCAACGCGGTCCGCGACGATCATCTCGATGGCCTGGCCGATATCGTCGAGGGGAGACTGCACTTGCCCGATCGACCGGGTATCGGGATCGATCCCGGCCTGCATTGACCCATTGCTCCAATCACGAGGAACGCCCGATGGCCCATACCACGCCGAACGAGATCGCCATCCATAACCCCGCCAACCCGTCGGACCGCGTGGCGACCTACGCGCCCACCGACATCTCGGACCTGCCGGAGATCCTGCACCGGGCGCAGGCGGCGCAAGCGGCGTGGCGCAAGGTGCCGCAGACGGAGCGCGGCGCACGCGTTGCCGCGTTCCTGGATGCGCTGGAGGCCCGTACAGAAGAGATCGCAACCGCGATCACGGCTGAAATGGGCAAGACGCTGGCAGAGGCCCGCGGCGAGGTAGGCAAGTCGATAAGCGAGGGCCGGCTGACGGCGGCGCGTAGCGGATCGATGATCGGCAAGGTCCTGCCGGCGCAGCGGGCGGACATGGCCTACAGCATGCGCCGCCCGCGCGGCGTTGTCGCCGGGCTCTGCCCCTGGAACTTTCCCTTCGGCACGCCCGTGCGCAAGACGATTCCCGCGCTCGTCTACGGCAATGCGATGGTGCTGAAGCCCTCCGAACTGGCGCCCGGCGCGGCGATACGCATGCAGGAGGCCGCTACGGCGATTCTGCCGCCGGATCTTTTGCAGATCGTCATCGGCGATGGCGCCCTGGGCAGTGCTTTGACGGCGCGAGCGGAACTGGACGGCATCAGCTTCACGGGATCGGTGAAGACCGGCAGGCAGGTCGCCGTGGCGGCTGCCGGCAATCTCGTCGAGGTGAGCCTCGAACTGGGCGGCAAGAATGCGGCGATCATCAACGATGCGTCGGATATCGACCGGGTTCTCGACCAGGTCTTCGCGGCGGCGTTCGCGATTTCCGGCCAGCGCTGCACGGCGATCAGCCGGGTGATCGTCAAAGCCGACCTCAGCGACCGCGTCGTCGCCGGCCTGACGGCGCGTGCGCAGGCGGCCAGGGTCGGCGACGGCATGGAGGCCGATACGACCATGGGCCCGCTGGTCAGCCGGCGGCAGCTTGAGACGGTGTCGGGCTTCGTCGATCGTGCCGTCGGCGAGAGCGCAACGGTTTCGACGGGCGGCACATCGATCACAACACCGACCGGCGGGTTCTTCTATGCACCGACGATCCTGTCGGGCGTGAGACCGGAGATGGAAATAGCCCGGGAAGAGGTATTCGGCCCGGTTCTGTCGGTCCTGACCTACGAGACGTTCGACGAGGCGCTCGATATTGCGAACGGCGTCGCCTACGGGCTGACCGCGAGCCTGTTTTCCGAACAGGCGCCACTTGTCGAGCGGTTCGTCGCCGCATGCGAGACCGGCATGATCCACGTCAATTCGGGCAGTTTCCCGGAAGACCATGCGCCGTTTGTCGGCCTGAAGGACTCGGCACTGGGCGTCGGCGGATCCAATGGTCCCTCGACGGTGCAGTTCTATACCTCGGAACACGCCGTCTACCGAAAGGGTCAGGCGTGATCCGGCGGACCCTGATTCAGGATCATCCTTGCACAGGCGCCGCGATAGCGCCGGTAGGCCGCGTCAAGCGTTGAGGTTCGCTCCGCATCGGGCTCGAACAGGCGATCCGTCGTCACCATGCGCCCGGCAATCTCGGCAACCGACCCATCGGTCACGGCTGCCTGGCCGAGGATTGCCGCACCGGCCGCCGAGGTATCCCGCTCGGTGATCCGTTTGACCGGCCGGCCGAGGACATCGGCAACGATCTGGCACCACAGCACCGATTGCGCGCCGCCTTCGGCAATGGATACCGCCTCGCTTGCGGCGCCGGCCGCCTCAAGTGCCTCGACGCAGTCGCGCGCGTTGAAGGCCACGCCCTCCATCACCGCGCGGACGAGATGGCCTGTGCCATGCGCCGAGGACAGGCCGAGAAAGGCGCCGCGCACGTCCGGCCGGTTATAGGGCGTCGCCACGCCCTCCAGAAACGGCAGGAAGGTCGCGCCGTCCGCACCGGCGGGAGCGGCGGCGGCAAGCCGCCCCAGCGTCTCGAAATCGGGCGGCTGCGAAGCGCCCAGGATCGTGCGGAGCCAGGACAGGCTGAGCCCGCCGCTCATGATGAGGCCGAGCCAGAGACCACGGCCGAAAATGCCGTGCGGGATCTGCCAGAGCCCGCCATCGGGCTCGGGACGCGGCGCGGTCGCCTCGGCGACGACATGACCGGCCGTGCCCAGCGTCAGGGTTGTTCGACCCCGCGCCACCACGCCGCAGCCGACCGCGAGCGCGGCGACATCCCCCGCGCCGGTGGCAACGGGGGTGCCGGGGGCAAGGCCGGTCGCCGCGGCCGCCTCGGCGCTGACGGTTCCGGCAGGCGCGGCAGAGGGCTGGATCGGCGGCAGGAGCGCCAGGTCGATGTCGGCCAGCCCGGCAATCGCGGCGGACCAGGCTTTTCCGCCCGCCTCGGCCATGCCCGTCGACTGGGCATCGGACGGGTCGGTCGCGAGCGCGCCGGTCAGCCGCAGCAGGATATAGTCCTTGGCAAGGGCGATCCGATGGGTCCGCTCCAGCAGGTCGGGACGGTTGGCGCCGAGCCAGGCAAGCTTCGGCAGGACGCAGATCGCGCTCAGCGCATTGCCGGTGAGCGCCGGGAAGTCGGCCATTTCAGCGAGCCGCGAGGCGTCGCCTCCGGCGCGGACATCGAGCCAGATGATGGCGTCGGCAAGCGGCTGCATCCGCCTGTCGAGCAGGACGAAGCCGTTGAGTTGGCCGGACAGGCCGACCGATGCGATCTCGACACCGGCAAGGGAAACGGCCTCGCGCGTTGCCACGCACACCGCCTGCCACCAGTCCGTGGGCGATTGTTCGGCCCAGCCCGGATGCGGCGCATGGGTTGGATAGGCGTGGCGGGTGCGAGCGATTGCCCGGCCGTCGTCATCGAGGATCAGGACCTTGACCGCCGAGGTGCCCAGATCGATCCCCAGATGACCCTTTACGGTCACGAAAGATCCTCGGGATCGTAAAGCCCCTTGTCGGCGAGATAGCCGAGCCAGAGATCGGCCGACCGGCGGCCGCCGATCTCAAGCCAGCGGCGGCCCTTCTCGGCCGTTGCCGGCGTCGGATCGCCGAACACGCCGGAGCGCATCAGGTGGCCCATCGATACCTCGGACTTGCCGTAGTGGTCCGGCACCGGCGGATAGTCGGCCACCGCCCGGTCCATGCGGACAAGCTCCGGGGCGATCGCCAGCATCAGGGCGGTCTCGACCTCCTCGGCGTGGATGTCGTTGTGCCAGCGCCGGGACTCGCACTCAGCCAGCATCTCGTCCAGGCCCGCATAGAGGCTGTTGAGGACGGCGATGTCGTGTTTTTCGTGGATCAGTTCGCGGATCGCGTGCTTCACCGTCTGCGGGTTGGAGCCGTGCGCGGACAACACGAACAGCGCCTTGATGCCCCAGCCTTCGAGGCTCTCGGCGATGTCGCGGATGATCGCCATATAGGTGTCGGCCCGGAAGGTCAGCGTGCCGGGCTTGCCGCGCCAGACCCAGGCATAGCCGACATTCAGCACCGGCAGCACCAGGCCGACGCTGTGTCTTGCCGTTTCGAGCGCCATCGCCTCGGCGATCCGGTTGTCGGTGTCGAGCGGCAGATGCGGTCCGTGCTGCTCGAAGGAGCCGACGGGCAGGATCGCGAACGGATAGTCGCGGGCAAAGGCGGCGATCTCGTCCATGGTGGCGCTGCGCGCATCGATCCAGCGGTTCATGTTGCCGTCTCCCAGCCCGACCGGTAGGCGGGATCGTCGTCCCAGCGCTGCTGATCGAGCGAGCGGCCCGTCGCCGCGCCGGGCGGCAGCGTCGTCAGGTACCCTGCGGTCTCGTTGAGTAGCGACGGCGGCGCCAGGCGCGCGCGATCCTGCTGCGACCAATGGGCGAAGAATCCGGTGTCGATCATGACGGAAGGAAACAGCGTATTGACGTTGATGCCAAGCGGCGCGAGTTCGATGGCCAGAACGCGGGTCAGCATCTCGACGGCGGCCTTGGACGTGCAATAGGGCGCGTCACCTGCCTGGGCATCGCTCAAGCGGGCAAGCGAAGAGGTGACGAAGACGATGTTGCCGCCGCCCGTCTCCTGCATCCGGCGGGCAGCGCAGCGGGCGGTCAGGAAGGCGCCGTCGACATTGACCCTCAGCACCCTGCGCCAGGTGTCATAGGGCATGTCGATAACGCCGTGATGGTCGAGATCGGTCACCGCGGCATTGGCGATGACCGCGGTGATCGGCGCGGTTTCAGCAGCGCGCGCGAAAGCGTCCTCCATCGCCGCCTCGTCGGTGATATCGGCCTCGATCGTGTTGAAACCAGCCGGCCCCCGTTCCCGGTCGATGCCGGTGACGGTCCAGCCGCAGCTTACGAAGTACACCGCAAGCGCCGCGCCGATGCCGCCGGTGGTGCCGGTGATCACCACATGGACCGTCGTCACCACTTGGTCCGGCGCGCTCATTTCACCGCTCCGCTCGCCAGGCCCTCGACGATGTGGCGCTGGGCGAAACCGACGAAGATCAGCGCCGGCACCATCGAGCAGATCGAGATCGCGGCGATCAACGGCCAGTCAAAACTCATCGTTCCGGCAAGACCAGCCACGACGACGGGCACGGTCTGCGCGTCACGCGCGGTCAGGAAGAAGGCGAGCAGGAACTCGTTCCAGGAGAAAATGAAGACGATCACCGCGACCGAGGCGATCATCGGCCGGGCGATCGGCACGACCACCATCCAGAGCGTCTGCCAAGGCTTGGCGCCGTCGAGCATGGCGGCCTCGTCGAGATCGACCGGCAGGGCGCGAAAGTAGGTCATCAACAGCCAGACCGAGAGCGGCAGGGTGAGCGTCAGATGGGCGAGCGCGACGGCAAGGCGCGTGTCGAGCAGGCCCATCCGCTGGAACAGCACATAAAGCGGCAGGATGATCGCAAACAGCGGCGCGAGGCGGATCGACAGGACCCAGAAGCTCAGGTTCTCCTGCACCGCGCCGCGCATCCGCGCCAGCGCATACGCCGCCGGCACGCCGATCACCAACGACAGCACGACATTGGTGATGGCGATCAGGAAGGAATTGGCGAAAGCGTCGATCAGCCCGGAGGCGAAGATCTTTTCATACGCAGTGAAATCAGGCGTGAAGATCAGCGTCGGCGGCACGTCGAGCGCGGCCGCCCGTGTCTTCAGCGAGGCGAGGCCCAGCCAGACCAGCGGGAAGATGACGAAGACCAGGACCGAGCCAAGGAAGCCCCAGCGGATGACGGCCAGCGTCGTGCCGTGGCGGCGCGGAACGCTCATCGTGCCGCCTCCGCCTCGCTGCGCACGAAGCGGCGGAACAGCAGCATGGCGCCGGTCAGGCAGATCACCAGCATGATGACGCCGAGCGCCGCGGCCTGGCCGAAATCGAGCTCCTGGAAGGCGGTGCGCCAGCCGAAGATCGACAGGATCTGCGTCGCCCGGCCCGGCCCGCCGCGCGTCATCACATAGACGAGCTCGAAGGTGTTGATGGCATCGACCAGCCGGAACATCACGGCGACGAACAGGGCGCCCTTCAACAGCGGCAGCGTGACGAAGAAGAATTCGTGGAACGGGTTGGCGCCGTCCATCCGTGCCGCCTCGTAATAGTCACGCGGGATCGATTGCAGCGCGGCGAGGAAGATCAGGAACATGAAGGGCGTGCGGCTCCACACATCGGCGATGACGACGGAGACGAGGGCCGCCCTCGGTTCGGCCAGCGGGTTCAGGTCGAGCCCGGCCATCGGCAGAAGGAAGGCGCCGAGAAAGCCGATCTCGCCATTCAGCAGGAACCGCCAGGTGAAGCCCGCCACAACCGGCGGGATCACCAGCGGCATGACGACGATCGCCCGCATCCAGCCGGTGCCCGACCGCGCGAATGTCAGCGCAAGCCCTAACCCCAGCGCCAGCATCAGCGCGGTCGACAGCACCAGATAGGCGCCCGTCACGCGCAGGGCCTGCCAAAAGTCCGGCCCTCCCAGAAGCCGGCCAAAATTGTCAGTCCCGATGAAGAAGCGATCCGGATCGGTCACCAGCCAGTGCTGGGTGCTCATCCAGAACAGGTAGACGGTGGGAAACAGGACGACGGTGGCAAGCGCCACCAGCATCGGCGCGATGAACCAGAACCGCCAGGTGATCGCCATTGCCCGTCCGTCTCGTCGGTAGGTAAAGCCATGCGGGCGCCGACCCGGAGCCGGCGCCCGCAGGAATTAGGCCTTGTCAGTCGTAGTAGCCGGCCCGCTCCATGCGGTCCTCGGCCCAGCCCTGCAACTCGTTGAGCGAGTCATCGACGCTCTTGGAGCCGGCGATCGATTCGGACGCCGCCGTGCCGATCCGGTCCATGAAGGCGTTCAGTTCGGGGATGTAGGGGAAATAGTGCGGGTCGGCCTGCTCGTAGCTCGCCTCGATCTGGTCGAGCATCTCGTCGGGCCATTTCTCCGTCAGCACCTCGCCGCGGGTAACCGACGGGAAGGTCGAATAGGGCCAGCCGATTGCCTCCGCGAAACCCTGCATGGCCTGCTCGCCGGTCAGGAAGGCGAGCGTCTTGAACGCCTCTTCCTTATGGTCGGAGAAGGCGCTGACGCCGACCGAGAAGGTCCAGAAGCTCTGGATCGGCTTGCCGGACGGTCCGACCGGCGAGGGCGCGAAGGCGGTGTGGTTGGCGACGTCCTCGTTTTCGGTGCCGCCGAGCGCGGCGAAGCCGTTGATCGCGGACGGCATCAGCACGACCGCCTGGCCGGCGCCGTAGAGGTTCATCATGTCGACCCAGGTGTGGGTGGCGATGCCGTCCGGGCCGTAGTCGCGCGACCAGTTGACGAAGGTCTCGAAACCGTCGCGGAAATCGCCGGTGAAGATCGGCCGGGCGTTGGTTTCGCGGATCTCTTCGGGCGTCGTCGCGCCGCCTTCGAACCAGGCGGGATAGCCCGAATAGGCATAGACGAAACCGCTCAGGTCGAGGCTCGGCTCCTCGCCCGGCGCGCCGCGCATCGTCAGCGGATAGACGTCGGTGATGCCGTCGGCCTCCAGGCCCGCCTTGATCGTTTTCAGCGCCTCTTCCATTTCCGCGGTGGTCTTCGGAAATTCGGTGATGCCGTATTTGTCGAAGATATCCTTGCGGTAGATGACGCCGGCGCCGAACGAATAATAGGGCAGCGCCCAGAGCTTGCCGTCGACACGGTTGGCCTCGAGGAACTGCGGATAGACGGCGTCCGCGTCGAAATAGTCGGTCGCGGTGGCCAGCAGGTCGTCCAGCGGCTCCAGATAGCCGGCATAGGAGAAAGTCTGCACCGCGCCGTCCGAGCCGAGCATCACCAGATCGTAGTTGCCGGTCCCGTTGACCAGGTCCAGCAGCACCTTCTGGCGCGCGGTGTCCTCGTCGGCGAACTCGATATTGATGTTGATGTCGTTGGCCTCTTCGAAGGCGCGCAGCTTGTCCGTCTTGTCCGTTCCCGAGGGCCCGAACATGTCGCCCCAGGCAAAGCCCGGCGCGAACGCGACGATGTTGATGTCGGTCTGCGCCTGTGCGGCGGCGGGCACCATCAGCGCGATGGCGGCTGCCCCCATCATCGTGGCGCCCAACAACCTGGCAGATGTCTTCATGGTCACCTCCTGTTCGACCTGGTGCTGTCCCATCGGCCGCCCCTTCAACGGCGATACCGATGGTTTCGTTCTTCTTTGGGCTCGTTTGCCGGCCATTGCGGGTGCCGCCGGAAGGCCGCCCGCAGGACCTTGCGAGCCGATTGACAATGGGTTAGCACATTTGTAATTTCTCAACAACAAAAATTGCAAACCGGTCCTGCGAGGCGCCCCGTGTCCCCTGATCCCGCCCCTCATGAAACAGTGATGAACAGTCGGATCGCCGATCGCGAACACGCGCTGATCCTGCGCGCGGCCTGGCTCTATTTCATCGAGGAGCAGACACAGGCAGCAATCGCCGATGCGCTCGGCCTGTCGCGCTTCCGGGTCAACCGGATGCTGGCGGAGGCGCGCGAGAGCGGGCTGGTGAAGGTCGAGGTGACGACGCCGCTGGCGGCCTGCGTCGACCTGGAGCGGCGCGCCGTCAAGACGCTGGGCCTGCGCGACGCGGTGGTGGTGCCAAGCCCGGTCGATCCGGCCCGGACCCATGCGATGATCGGCGCAGGTCTTGCCCGCTACATGGCCGCACAGATCGCCGATCCGGCGCTTTCGGTGTTCGGCTTCGGCTGGGGCCAGACCATGCGCGAAATGCTGCGCTATCTGCGCCCGGTTGCGCGGCCGGAGGCCAGGATCGTCGCGCTGCTCGGCGCGCTGCCGCGTTCGTCGGAAGAGAACTCAATTGATATCATTGGCAAAATCGGCGGAATGCTGAATGCCGAGCGCTACTATATGACGGCGCCGATCTACACCGATACGCCGGAGGCGCGCTATGTGCTGACGGGTCAGCAGTTCTATGCCTCGGTGCTCGATCTGATCCTGCGCGCCGATGTCGCCTGTTTCGCCGCCGGCGACATGAGCGAGGCTTCGCTTTTGGTCCGGCATGCGCTGCCCAAGGGCGTGGCGGCGCAGGATCTTGTCGCCGCAGGCGCGGTCGGCGACTTCCTGGGTACGTTCATCGACATCGATGGCGCAGCCGTCGACCATCCGGTCAACCGGCAACTGGTCGGGCCCGGGCTCGGCGACCTGAAGGCGATGAAATCGCTGGTGATGGCGTCGGGCGGACCGGACAAGGTCGATGTCGTCACCGGGGCGTTGCGCACGGGCCTCGTCCATACGCTGGTCACCGACGAGACCACCATCCGCGCCGTGCTCGAGCGGACGGGCGGTGCGGCCGTCGACGCGGCCTGACATCGCACTTATGGACAAGATAGCGCACAAACGTGCAACTGGAGATACCGCCAATGATTGAGTGGAAACGGCTGACGAATCACGAGGTCGCGGCGCTCGACCGCAAGCTGCCGGTGCTGATCCCGATCGGCCTGATCGAGGCGCACGGGCCGCACCTGTCGCTCAGCGTCGATATCGACACGGCGGAGTATTTCGCCCGCGCGATCGCCGAGCGCACCGGCGCGGTGCTGGCGCCGGGCCTGCCCTATGGCTTTGCCGACGAGATGCGCGAGTATCCCGGCACGATCGGCCTGACGCCTGCGACCTTCACCACGGTGATCGCCGAACTGGGCGCGATGTTCTGCTATCACGGCTTCGACCGGCTGATCTTCGTCAGCGGCCACGGCGCCAACAAGGCGCCCTGCGAGGCTGCCTTCTGGACGATCTGGGAGACCTATCCCGACGCCCGCCTGGCCTGCTGGAACTGGTGGACCGAGGCCGGCATCTCCGGCATCCACCACGCCGACAAGGGCGAGACCGAGGTCGCCGCCGTCACCGGGGCGGCCTATCATCCCGACCGCGCCGTCGACTTCAAGATCGACAAGCCCTGGTACAAGCTGCGCTCGCGCTTTGCCATCCACCCGGACTCCGGCGGCATCAATGGCGAGCCGACCAGAGCCGATCTCGACCAGGGCCGCGCCAATCGCGACACGGTGGTGCAGGTGCTGTCCGACAAGGTCGCGCAGATCATGCGCGCCGACGGCCTGTCCCCAAAATCGCAAGCGGCGGAGTGAAGAACCGATGTCGACCGAACTGAAACGCCACCAGACCGGCACGCGCATGAGCCAGGTCGTCGAGGTGCCGCCCGGGGCGACCCTGCTGCATTTCGCCGGCCAGATCTCGTCGGACCGGACGCTCGACCTGGAAGGCCAGACCCGCAACATCCTCGACAAGCTCGACGCGCTGCTGGCCGAGGCCGGCTCCGACCGCTCGAAGATCGTCTCGGCGATGATCTGGCTGTCGGACATCCGCAACCGCCACGCCTTCAACCCGATCTGGGACGCCTGGGTGCCGGAGGGCGCAGCGCCCGCGCGGGCCTGCGTGGAAGCGCGGCTGGCCGAGCCGTCCGATCTCGTCGAGATCCAGATCATCGCGGTTAGATGAGCGCGGGGAAAATGAGCGCCATGCGTCGCGGCAAGGCGGGTGCGCGATGGTCGCGGTAACGCTGTCCGGGATCCGCAAGAGCTTCGGCGCTCACGAGGTCCTCAAGGACATCAGCCTGGAGATCCCGGATCAGGCCTTCGTCGCCTTTGTCGGCCCGTCCGGCTGCGGCAAGTCCACGCTGTTGCGGGTGATCGCCGGGCTCGAAGACGTCAATGCCGGCGAGGTGCGCTTCGGCGACCGCCGGATGAACGACGTGCCGGCCCCCGATCGCGGCGCGGCGATGGTGTTCCAGTCCTACGCGCTCTATCCGCATATGACGGTCTGGGAGAACATGTCGTTCAGCCTGCGGCTGCAGGGTGTCGGACGGTCGGAGCGGCGGCGCGAGGCGGCGAAGGTCGCCGAAACGCTGCAGCTTGGCGACTATCTCGACCGGCGGCCGAGCCAGCTGTCCGGCGGGCAGCGCCAGCGCGTCGCGATCGGCCGGGCCTTGTTGCGCGCGCCGGAAGTCTTTCTGTTCGACGAGCCGCTGTCCAACCTGGACGCGGCGCTGCGCGCGGAGATGCGCGTCGAGCTCACCCGCCTGCACAAGGCGATTGGCAACACGATGATCTACGTGACGCACGACCAGGTCGAGGCGATGACGATGGCCGATCGGATCGTCGTGCTCGACAAGGGCCGGGTCATGCAGGTCGGCGCGCCGATGGAGCTTTACACGCGCCCGGCCTCGCGGTTCGTCGCCGAGTTCATCGGCGCCCCGCGCATCAATCTGTTCGACGCACAGGTGGTCGCCGGCGACGGCCGCCACACGCAGATCGCGTTTAACGGCGGCGCGCGCGTCACCCTGCCGGCCCACGCGGTCGCGACCGGCGCGGCGGTGACGCTCGGCGTCCGGCCGGAGAGCATCGCCCTTCACGGCGCCGGCGAAGAGGTTTCCGCCGATACGATGGAGGCGACCGTCGACGTCGTCGAACATCTCGGCGCCGAGGCGCTGATCTATTGCGCCTCCAACGCCCTGCCGGCACCGGTGCTGGCCAAGACCGAGGGCACGACACGGCTTGCCGCCGGCGATACGGTCAGGCTCGCCTTCGACGCATCCGCCTGCCACCTGTTCGACGAGCGCGGCGGCTGTATCGATCAGGCGTAGTCCTGTCGGACTTGTAACGCCGAGGTCCGGACGACACCGTGTAAGCCCCCGGATCATCAGGGGTCGGAAAACACTCCGAAGACCCGCCGGCTTTTACCCGGACACCTCTGGCGAAAATCTCCGGGCGAAAACCCCCGGGCGAAAATCCCCGGTGGCGGGTCGCAGTATCCCGTGCCCGACGTCCGGATCGGTTTGTATCGGCGCGATCGAAAATGCCGGGCGCGGCACCCAACATACCCACTCTTCCCACAAATTCCACTTGCCGCCCGACATTCCCACTGCTACCAATAACTCCACATATCCCACAAATGAGAGACACGGCATCTCCAATATGGCCTGCACGGTCGCGAAAACGGCAAAGGATATCGCAACGGGAGCGATCAGCGCCCGGTCCGTCGTCGGGCGATGCTTGAGTGCCATAAAAGCCAAAAACCCCACGCTGAACGCCTTTGCCGACATCTATGAAGAAGAGGCGCTAAGACTTGCCGATGAGCGCGACGAGGAGGCCGGACGCGGCGACATTCGCGGCGCGCTTCACGGTGTGCCGTTCGGTGTGAAGGACCTTTTCCACGTCAAGGGCCGGCGCACGGCGCGCGGGTCGGCGGCGTTCGCCGATTTCGTCCCGGCCGAGACCGCGCCGATCGTCGAACGGCTCGAGGCCGCCGGCGCGATCATCGTCGGCAAGACCACTACGACGGAACTGGGCTGGAGCGGCTCGAGCGTCTCCGACTATTACGGCGCGACGCGCAATCCCTGGAACGCCGGCCTCACCAGCGGCGGCTCGTCGAGCGGATCGGCGTCGGCGCTGGCCTCCGGGATGGTGCCGATGGCGCTGGGCTCGGACGGCGGCGGCTCCGTTCGCATTCCGGCGGCGTTTTGCGGGCATTTCGCCCTGAAGGGCAGCCTGGCGCGCATTCCGACCTATCCCTGGAGCGCGACCGAGATGCTGTCGCATGCCGGCCCGATGACGCTGACCGCATCGGATTCAGCCCTGCTGTTCGACATTCTGAAGGGCCCCGACCCGCGCGATCATCATGCCCTGCCCGATGACGGATTGTGCTACTGCACCACCGGGATCGACATGTCCGGCCTGCGGATCGCCTATGCGCCGACCCTGTTCGATGTCGATGTCGACGATGAGGTCGATCGTGTCATCCGCAACGCCGTCGACCGCCTGAAAACCGCCTTCGCGGTGTCCGTCGAGACGGTATCGCCCGACTGGGATGACCCGATCCGGATCTTCGAAACCCTGTGGGTCGCCGGCAGAGGCGTCGCCTACGGCAAGCAGGCGAACGGCGCGGCAAACGGCTTCGGGCCCGGTTTCGCCAATCTCGTCAGGCACGCCCGCCGGTACGACCTGGCGGACTATCTGGACGCCGTCAAGGCGCGGGCGGCCTATGCCGCCGACATCCATCGCTTCTTCGAGACGGTCGACATCCTGCTGACGCCGACCATCCCGATCCTGCCCTTCGACGCCGAACGCGAGGCGCCGGACGGCATGAACGGCAATTCCGACGTCCTGCCCTGGACCGGGTGGACGCCGTTCACCTACCCCTTCAACATAACCGGCAACCCGGCGGCCTCGATCCCCGCCGGCCTGTCGCGCACCGGACTGCCGGTGGGCCTGCAGGTGATCGGTCCCCGTCATGCCGACGCAAGCGTCCTGGCGTTCTGCCGGGCGCTCGAGGAAAAGGCGGGCTTCTTCGTGATGCGCGGCGACCTGCCCGACCTGGTGGAGGCCGTCGAATGAGCCAGACACCACAACAATGCAAACCATCCACAGGGAGTAGAAACATGTCCATTGACAGGCGCGATTTCCTGAAGAGGTCATCGATGGCCGCCGCCCTTGCCGCGTCCGGCGCGCCGATGATCAATGCGGGCTTCTTCGCAAGCCCCGCCTATGCGGGTTCCGACAAGCCGATCCACTTTCTGTCGGCCGAAAACCTGACCGGCAACTGGGATCCGAGTTCCCACACCACGCTGGGGCAGATCAATTTCGAGGGCTTCGTCTTCGGCTACCTGACCCGCGCGCCGATGCGCCCGGACAATCCGGACGAACTGGTGATGGAGCTTGCCGAAAGCATGGAGCTTCTGGACGAGCATACGTTGCAGTTCAAGCTGAAGAAGGGGGTGAAATTCCACAACGGCGAGCCCTTCACCGCCGCCGACGTCAAGGCGACCTTCGAATACGCCTCCAAGCCGGACCGTCCGGCGCAATGGTATCCGGGGCCGGTGACGGTCGACGTGATCGACGATCACACCGCCAACGTGAACACCAAGGCGCACGGATATCCGGCCAGCCTGTTCTGGTTCCTGTCCTCCTTCCTGCCGATCATGTCGGCGAAGGACGTCGCCGATCCGGCAAGGCTCGCGGAGGTTCCCAACGGGACGGGCGCCTTCAAGTTCGTCAAGCAGGATGGCAATACCTCCGTTCTCGAAGCCAATCCGGATTTCGTCCTGGGCGCGCCGAAGGTGCCCGGCGTGAATTTCACCTTCGTCGGCGATGCCACCACGCGCATGCTGTCGCTGCTCTCCGGCGAGGCCGACATCATTGAACGCCTGGAGGCCGAACAAGTCGACACGATCAAGGCGAAGGAGGGCTTCTCGCTCAACGAGGCGGTGTCGGTGGAGAACAAGTATCTGTGGTTCCGCTGCTCCAAGCCGCCGTTCGACGACTGGCGCCTGCGCCGGGCGGTCGCGCATTCGATCGACCGGGATCTCATCCTGGAGATCCTCGGCGTCTCGGGCACGCCGTCCAATGCCTTCATTTCGCCGGTCAAGTTCGGCTATGTCGATACGCCGAACTATCCGCAATACGATCCCGAGCTCGCGCAGAAATTCCTCGCCGAAGCCGGCTTTCCCGGTGGCCAGGGCCTGCCGAAGCTCGAATATATCTCCTCGGTCGGCTTCTACCCCAAGACCAAGGAATACGGCGAAGTCATCACCATCATGCTGCAGGAGCAGGGTTTCGACGTCGAGTTCAGCCCGATGGAAATCGCAGCCTGGGCCGACCGCCTCTACGATCGTCCCGGCGGCGGGCCGGGCCACATGATTGATTGCGGATGGGCGACCGGCTCGCCGGAGCCCGACCTCGTCCTGCGCACGCATTTCCACTCCTCCTCCAAGCGCATCTGCGGCATCGAGGATCCGGAACTGGATGCGCTGCTCGACAAGGAGCGCAACGCCACCGATCCGGCGGTGCGTAAACAGGTCATCCAGGAGGAGCTGATGCCGGCGCTCGCCGACAAGGTTCCCGCCTTCAGCCTGTTCACATCCGTCTTCATCCACGCCTTCCGCGACGAATTGCAGGGCATGTACATCTATCCCAACGGCATGATGGATGCGGTCAACGCGACCAACACAGCCTGACGACAACGGAAAAGGGAGCCGGTCTGCAAGATCCGGCCGGCTCCCGTCCCTTTCGCGAAAGGGCCGGCCGTGTACCTTCTCTCCTTTCTGATCCGGCGGTTGTTTCAGGGCGTCCTCGTCCTGCTGATCGTGACGTTCGCGATCTTCACGCTGCTGCGGGTCGTTCCGGGCGATCCGGCCCGCCTGATCGTCGGCGGCATGGCGCCGGACGAGGTGGTCGCGCAGAAGGCCGAGGAACTCGGGCTCAACGATCCCATCCCCGTGCAATTCGCGCGCTATCTGGGCGACATCATCCAGGGCGATTTCGGCAATTCCTTTCTCAGGCCGAAGAGCGGCGCGACCGTCGGCGCGGCCGCCCATGACGATCCGACCCGCGCCGACCGGGCGGAAGTGCTCGACCTGATCCTGGAGCGCATTCCGCTGACACTGCAACTGGCCGCGCTGGCCATCGTCTTCGCGCTGATCATCTCGTTTCCGCTCGGCGTGGCGGCGGGCCTCAATCCGGGGAAATGGCAGGACAAGCTCGCCTTCTTCGCCGGCTCGGCCTTCGTGTCGATACCGAATTTCTGGCTCGGCATCGTCCTGGCGCTGCTGTTGTCTGTGCAATGGGGGCTGCTGCCGTCGATCGGCTACAAGGGCTTCGAATACGCCATCCTGCCGGCCTTCGTGCTGGCGATCGAGATGTCGCCCTTCATCATCCGCACGCTGTCGGTCTCGATCGCCCAGGTGATGCAGGAGGAGTTCATTTCCGTGGCGCCGCTGCGCGGCCTGAAGCGCGGGCGGATCATCGCGGCCCATGCCATCCGCAACGCCTCGATCCCGCTTCTGAACCTGTTCGGCATTCAGCTCGGCGTGCTGCTGGGCGGCGTGCTGGTGATCGAACTGATCTTCGACTATCCCGGCCTCGGGCGCCTGACGATCAACGCGGTCCTGCAGCGCGACTTCCCGATCATCCAGGGTGTCGCGATCTTCATCGCCGGCCTGTTCGTCTTCATCAACATCGCCGTCGATCTCGCCGCCAGCTTCATCGACCCGAGGCTGGAGTACTGAGATGACCGACACGCTTCTCAACGCCTCGCCCCCCTCCGGCGACGATGCCGCGCCGGTTCGGCTGTCGCCGACACAGCGGATGCTGAGGGAGGCCTGGGCGCGCAGCTTCTTCAAGGTCGGCCTGTTCGTCTTCGTCGGCCTGGTGCTGGCCGCCGTGATCTACCCGGAGATCAGCACGATCGATCCCACCAAGATGAACATAAGGGCGCGCTTCCTGCCACCGCTGTTCCTGGGCGAAAACTGGACTTGGGCGCATCCGTTCGGAACCGACCATCTCGGCCGCGACCTTCTGCTGCGCTGTCTGATCGGCCTGCGCTGGTCGGTGCTGATCGGCTGCGCCAGCGTCCTCATGATGTTCGCCGTCGGCTGCGGCCTGGGCATCTATTCCGGCTTCAAGGGCAACTGGACCGACACGATCATCATGCGCATCACCGATGCGCAGCTCTCCATCCCCTTCATCATCCTGGCGATCACCATCCTGGGCATCTCCCGGCCGACCGTGCCGGCCATCATCCTGGTGCTCGGGCTGTCGAGCTGGCCGCTCTATGCCCGCGTCGCCCGCAGCGTGACGCTGTCGGAGAAGGGCAAGGAATACATCCGGGCGCAACGCGTCCTCGGCGCCTCCGACTGGCGCATCCTGCTGCTGTTCCTGGCGCCCGCCATATTGCCGCCGATCGCCTTCGTCGCCGTGCTCGACGTCGCCCGCATGATGATCTTCGAATCGATCCTCGGCTTCATCGGTCTGGGCATTCAGCCGCCGACACCCTCCTTCGGCAGCATCATCGCCGACGGCCGGAAATATCTGATCAACGCCTGGTGGATCGCCACCATGCCCGGCGTGCTTTTGCTGATGACGCTGACGAGCCTCAACCTGATGGGCGCGGCACTCGAAAAGGCCCGCAACGACGTTCTCAAGGGGGCTGCGTGATGGCGCAGGCAAACGTGGCGCTCCAGGTCAGGAACCTCTCCGTCGGGCTGCGGACCGATCCGGGCGCAAGCGTCCTCGACGGTATCAGCTTCGACCTCGCGCCGGGGCGCGTGCTCGGGCTGATCGGCGAGGCCGGCTCCGGCAAGACCGTATTGGCGCGCGCCCTGGTCAATGGCCTGTCCGAACCGCTTGCGACCCGGTCCGGCGAGGTTGTCTTCGACGGCCGGGACGTGCTGAAACTCTCCGACAAGGCCCTTGCCGGCATCCGCGGAAACCGGATCGGCTATATCGGATCGAACCCGACCGGCGCGCTCGATCCGACGGTCCCGGTCGGCAACCAGATCGTCGAGAAGCTCCGCTCGGTACGGCCGGACATGTCGCGGTCAGCTGCGACCGAACGGGCACTGGAGGTGCTCAACGCGGTGCGGATTCCCTCTCCGGAGGTGCGCTTTCACGAGTTCCCGTTCCAGTTCTCCGGCGGCATGATGCAGCGGGTGATGATCGTCGACGCACTCGTCACCAATCCAGAAATCCTGATCGCCGACAACATCACCCAGGCGCTCGACGTGACGGTCGCCGCGCAGATCATCCGGCTGATCAGGGAGCTCAGGGACCGGTTCGCAACAGCGATCCTGTTCATCTCGTCGTCCCTGCCGGTGGTCGAGACCATCGCCGACGAGGTCATGGTGCTGCAGGCCGGCAGGATCGTCGAGACGGCGACACCGGACGACCTGATCTCAAAACCGCGGCACGACTACACCAAATCGATCCTCGAACGGCTTCCGCGCATCTGGGGCGAGGACATCGCGCCGCCGCAGGCGCAGGACGCGCCGACGCTGATGTCGGTCACCGACGTGCACCGCACCTATCACGTCCGCAAGAAGGGGACGTTCCGCGGCATGAACGCGGTCCAGGCGGTGCGCGGCATGTCGCTCGACATTCACCGGGGCGAGAATATCGGCATCGTCGGGGAATCGGGCTGCGGGAAATCGACCCTGACGCGCCTGCTCGCCTGGCTCGAGGCGCCGGACAGCGGCGCCATCACGTTCGAGGGCAAGGATCTGTCGACGCTCGGCCGGCGGGAACTGACCAGGCTGCGCCAGTCGTTCCAGTTGCTGCTGCAGGACCCCTACAGCTCACTGCCCTCGCGCATGTCGGTGGGCCGCATCATCGCGGAGCCGCTTCTAATCCATGGCATCTGCCCGAGGGCCGAGATCAGGACCAGGGTCCGCGCGGCTATGGCGGAAGTCGGGCTCGATCCGGCCATCGAGACCCAGTTGACCGTCGGGCTCGGCGCCGGCGACCGGCAGCGCATCAATATCGCCAGGGCGCTCGTCCTGGAGCCGAAGCTGATGATCCTGGACGAGACGCTTTCAGCGCTTGATCAGATCGAGCAGTCGAAGCTGTTCGATCTGTTCGACACGCTGCAAAAGACGCACGGCTTCACCTATATCTTCATCTCCCACGACATGGCGCTGGTGCGCAAGGTCTGCCACCGGATCGCGGTGATGTATCTGGGCCGTGTCGTCGAGCTGGCCGACAACAGGACGCTGTTCGAAAACCCGTCCCATCCCTATTCGCGCGCCCTGTTGAGCGCGGTTCCCACCCTCGACGACCATCCCTTCAAGTCCCGGGACTACCTTCTGGAAGGCGAGCCGCCGAGCCCCGTCCACATTCCGCCGGGATGCTCCTACCGGACCCGTTGCCCGCGCGCGCTGGACAAATGTAAAACGATCGATCCGGGCATCACGGACCTGCCCGGCGGCGGGCAGGTATCCTGTCATCTGTTCGATGATGAAAGACCGGCGCCGCTGACGTCCGGATGAGCGCAAAACGGAAAAGAACAGTGCTGAACAGCCATCGTCACGAATATATCATGGAAAAGATCCAGGCGACCGACAAGGTCACCGTGGGCGAATTGATGACGGGCCTGGGCGTTTCGGACGAGACCGTTCGGCGCGACCTGAAGGACCTGGAATCGAAGGGCCTGCTCCGGCGGATCCATGGCGGGGCGATCGGGGTCGGCAAGATCCGCGACGAACCGATCCGCCAGCGCGCGCGGAAATCCGCCAAGGAGAAGGTCGCCATCGCCCAGAAGGCAGTCGAGCTGATTTCCGATCATACCTCGATCTTTCTCGACACCGGATCGACCACCGAGGCGCTGGCACGACAGCTCGGCCGCTTTTCCGACCTGAAGCTCTATACCAATTCGCTGAACGTCGCGCTGGCCGCGCGCGAGCATTTCGGCGTCTGCGTCTTCGTCACGCCCGGCGAGCTTCGCAAGGTCGAGCTCGATCTCGTAGGATACGACACGGTCGATTTCATCCAGACCTATCTCTTCGACACCGTCTTCATGGGAACCGCGGCGGTCGACGCCGAACGGGGTTTCATGGATTTCGAGGAAGACGAATCGCGCATCCGAAAGGCGCTGATGAAGAGCGCCCGCAACAAGGTCATGCTCGCCGATGTCAGCAAGTTCGGGAAATCCGCCAATATCTGCACCGCCCGGTTCGAGGCGATCGACCGGCTCGTGACGGATTCAAGGCCGGACGAGTATTTCAGATCCACTTTCGATCGATCCGGCATGGAAGTCATCCATGGATAGCGTCGCCGCCTTTCACGAAAACCTGCATGGCCAGGTGCTGGACCTGCTGCGGACGGTCGGCACGTTCGGCAGGACCGAGACGGGCGGCATCTCGCGGCTTGCGGCAAGCCGGGAAGAGCAAGGCGCCCGCGACCATCTGTGCCGCTGGCTGCGGGCGCATGGCTTCACCGTTCGGATCGATCCGGTCGGCAATATCTTCGGCGTTCTCGATCTCGGCGACGCCCTCAGCGACCGCGCCTTCTTCTGCGGCTCGCATCTGGACAGCCAGCCCGACGGCGGCAATTTCGACGGCGCGCTCGGGGTCGTTTGCGCCTGTATCGCCGCGCTCTTCCTGAAGGACAGGGTCTGTCGCGGAGAATTGAAGCCGGCTTATAGATACTATGTCGTGACCTGCTGGACCGGTGAGGAAGGCGCGCGCTTTCAGCCGAGCCTTGTCGGCAGCAGCGTCTTTACCGGCACACTGGATCTTGAGACAGCCTGGGCGCTCGAAGATGCCGATGGCATCGCACTGAAGGACGCTCTGCGGGACACGGGCTATCGCGGCACGGACGATGTGCTGCGGCCCGATCACTATCTCGAACTGCATATCGAACAGGGAACGCGTCTTGAAGCCGTTGGGGGCGTGATCGGCCTTGTCGAGACCTGCTGGGGCGCGGACAAGCTTCGCGTCCAGGTGACCGGCAAGGCCGATCACACCGGTCCGACGCCGATGGAAGACCGGCGCGACGCGCTGCTGGCGGCGGCACGGGTCGTCGTCGCCGCACGGGAGATCTCCGATGCCGCCGAAGAAACACTCTACAGCTCCGTCGGCCGCATGGAGCTGCACCCGAACTCGCCGAACACCGTCGTCGACGCCGCCACGCTCTGGGTCGAATTCCGATCGGCCAGTCAGCACGCGCTGGAGCAGGCGACGCAAGCGTTCGAAAACCGGCTTCCTAAAATCGCGGAACAAACCGGATGCGATCTCGCCATACCGCTTCGCGAACACCGCGAGGCCATCCGCTTCGACGCTACGGCGATCGACCATGCCGCCGCCACACTCGACGGTGCCGGGGTGCCCTATCTGCATCTCGACACGATCGCCGGGCATGACGCCATCCGGATGCAGTCGGTCTGCCCGTCGACGCTTCTGTTCGTTCCCTCGCGGGACGGGATCACCCACTCGCCCCTCGAATTCACGTCCGACGCGGATGTCTGCGCGGGCTTCGACGCCATGACGGCCGTTCTCGCCCGCCTGATCGCGCGGCCGGAAAATGATCGGAGATCCGGGCAATGAAACCACTGGGCGCCCCCGACACCCCGGTCGAGGCAATGGCCGAGGCAGCGCTTCGGCGCTTTGCGGCGACGCGCGGCGCGAACACGACCTATGCGCCGAGCGTCGGCTCCGTCGTGTCGCCCATCCATCGGGGCGTGGAAAGCGCCTGTTTCAACGTCGATGCGGGCAGGCAGCCGTTCTTCCTAAAGGTCCGCTATCCCGATATGGCGGACTTCTTCGAGGAGGCGATCGTTCGGGCCGGCGCGGCGCGGGCATCGGATCTCGGGGTCGGCGCGCGGCTGATCGAGGCGGACGAGACGTCGGGAGCTTATCTCTTCGAACGGCTCGATGAGGGCTGGCGCTGGGGCAAGGTCGACGATTTCGAGACTGCGGCGGTCCTTGAAAACACCGTCAGGGCAAAGCGGGCGATCCATGGCGGCGATCCGCTGCCGGCCGGACGGTCGGTGTTCGAGACGATCGACGCCTATTGTGACATCGTCCGCGCCGAGGACATCAAGGTTCCGGAGACGGCCGGGCGCGTCCTGGAGAAGGTTCGCAGGAGCGCTAAGGCGATTGCCGCGGCCGGCATCGGGCAAGCGCCGTGTCATGGCGACGGCGTCGCCTCGAACGTGATGATCTCTTCATCGGGCGACGTTCGCCTCGTCGATTTCGACAGCACCGGCAACCACGATCCCTATTACGACCTGGGCAGCCTGATCGTCGAGATCGCGCAGTTTCCGGATCTCGCCCGCGCCGCTCTGGAAATCCATGACGGCACGTGCCGGGAACCTGAATTCAATCGCTGCATGCTCTACGGCATCGCCGACGATCTGAAATGGGCGCTGTGGGGCTTCATCAGCTTCGCCAGATCACCCCGCGCGCATGTCGAATTCGTCAAATACGCCGACTGGCGACTGCTGCGCAGCGTGTTCAATGCGGACGGGCCACATTTCGACCGCTGGATCGCCAGGCTCTGAGGGGAACGGTGCGATGACGAAACGCAATCTCGGCGAGGCCGCCACCGACGCGGAACGGAAAGCCGAGCAGGCGATCAGGGCCGTCCCCGGATGGCCGCTCGCGGGCGTGTGCTACGAGCCCGTGCCCGGCGGGATCAGCAATGCGAACTGGCGCATTTTCCTGGCGGACCGGGAGCGGACCTATTTCCTGAAGGTTCCAGGCGAAGGCACGGAGCACTTCATCGACCGGAGGGCGGCGAACGAGGCCAGTTCGCGCGCCCATGAGGTCGGCGTCGGCGCGGAGGTCATTCATTTTGATGGGGACAGCGGCGTCGAGGTGTTCGAATTCATCGACGGTTTGAGGACATCCACCAATGGCGACTTCCTGAACGCGACCGTTCGCGGCAACGCGGCCGCGGCCCTGAAGGCCTTCAACGACGCCGAAGCGCTCAGCCTGCGGAAGACGACCCTGGACATGATCGAGGAGCATTTCGATCAAGCGCTGGAACTCGGCGCCCATTTCCCGCAGGACTTCACCTGGCTCAACGCAAAATACCGTCAGGCCAAGGAGGCCCTGCTGGCCTCCGGCCTCGACATCGTCCCCTGCATGAACGACACGCTTGCCGGCAATTTCCTGCTGGACGCCGACGACAACGTGACCCTGGTCGACTTCGAATATGCGTCCAACAACGACCGCTGCGCGGAGCTCGCCCTCTGGTTCGTCGAAATGTGTTTCGATCCGGAGACGGAGAGGGACGTGATCGAGGACTATTTCGGCACGGTGGACCCCAGGATCACGGCGCGTATCACGATCTTCAAGGCGCTCGTCGACCTGAAATGGTCGACCTGGGCGATGGTGCAGAACAGGCTGTCGGCGCTCGATTTCGACTACTTCAAGTATGGCGCCTGGAAACACATGCGCACCCGCGCCGTGATGCGCGACCCCAGATGGGACGACTGGTTGAAGGCCGTTTAGAGCGTGCCCCTTATTTCCTTTGCGGTGCTGTCGACGCCGACACCGTAAGCGGTTCGATCATCCGGCCTGCCCGGCGCCGAGCGCCTCGGCCGCGACCCGGATCGCCGCGTCGGTGCGGTCGAGGTCCTCGTCCGTCAGGGCGAGCGATGGATAGAGCTTGCCCGGCGGCTTGAAGATGCCGTTGTCGCGCAGCGTCCTGTTGAAGGCGGCGTATGCGGCCTGATCGGCGCCCAGCACGTCGCGATAGTTGGTCACCGGATTGCCGGTGAAGACGACGTCGAACAGGGTTTCGTCGCCGACCACCCGGTGGGCGATGCCCCGGTCGTCAAGGGCGGTCGCCATCATCTCCATGATCGCCTGGCCGGAGCCTCTCAGCGTCTCGTAGGCGCCGGGCCGGCGCAGGATTTCCAGCGTCTTCAGGCCCGCGACCGCGGCGATCGGGTTGCCCGACAGCGTACCGACCTGCATCAGAAAGCCGTCGGCGCCGACCTTCGCCTTGTCGAAATGGGCCATGATGTCGGCGCGCCCGGCGATCGCGGCAAGCGGAAAGCCGCCGCCGATAATCTTGCCGAGCGTGCAGATATCCGGCGTCACGCCATAGCGTTCCTGCGCCCCGCCATAGGCGAGCCGGAAGCCGGTGACGATCTCGTCGAAGATCAGCACGATGCCATGTTTGTCGCAGGCACCGCGCAGGGCTTCAAGGAAGCCGGGCGCCGGCGGGATCAGCCGCTGCAGCGGCTCGACGATCACGGCGGCGATGTCATGCGCGTGTTCGGCAATCAGCGCCTCGGCGAAATCGGCATCGTTGAAGGGCGCGACCAGGATACCGTCGCGGACGGCGTCTGGGATGCCGGCCGAATCCGGCACCGCCATTGGGAAATTGGCGAGACGGGTCGGCGCCAGGCTCATCTGCGCCTCGGCCGACATGCCGTGATAGCCGCCCTCGAACTTGACGATCTTGTCGCGGCCGGTAAAGGCGCGCGCAAGGCGCATGGCATACATGTCGGCCTCGCCGCCGCTGGACACGAACCGAAGCTGATCGGCGCAGGCAACGGCGGAGCAGATCTCCTCGGCCAGTTCGATGCCGGCGGTGTTGTTGGCGAAGAAGGTCATGCCCTTCGGCAGTTGCGCCATCACCGCCTCGAGCACTTCCGGATGCCCGTGGCCGAGAATCATCGGGCCGGAGCCGATCAAATAGTCGATGTAGTCCCGGCCATCGGCGTCGCGGACGCGCGATCCCCGGCCTTCGGTGATCACGATGCCGGGATCGAAATTGCCGAACCCGCCGGCCGGCAGCACCTTGTGCGCCCGGTCAATCCAGTCGGTCTGCGAAATGCGCGCATCCATTGCCGGTTCTCCGATTTAAAACCTGTCCAGCGACGATAGGGTCATTCAATCACGATACGTCGAATACGGCGACGGGGTCGCCGAGCACCGTTTCGTCAGGCCTGACGCCCAGGCCTTGGCCGTCGGGCGGCGCGATGCGGCATCCTGCGCGCACCGGGGCCGCCGGATCGAGCCGTGGCGAGACGTAACCCGACAGGTCGCAGACATTGAGGACCGCCTGCGGCGGCGTCGCGGCGGCCAGGTGCAGGGCAGCCGCCGTGACGATGTCGGAACCCCAGGTGCATTCAACGCACATCCGCGCGCCAAGATGCAGACACAAATCGCGGGCGCGCCGGGCCGCCGACAGGCCGCCGAACTTGGACAGTTTCAACGCCACGGCATCCATGCAGTCCAGGTCGCGCCCGCGCAGCAGCGAGGCCGCGTCATGGGCTGCCTCGTCGAGCTTCATCGGCAGGCCGGTCGCAGCCTTCACCGAGGCGCAGTCTTCAAGACCCGCGCAGGGCTGTTCCAGCATGATGTCGAGACCGGCGACGGCGCGGCCGGTGCGGATGGCGTCGAGCCTGGTCGCGCCGCAATTCCAGTCGCCATAGACGAGCGGCCCGTCGCCGACCGCCTCGCGCACCAGGCGCAGGCGCGCGACATCGGCCTGCCAGTCATTATCGGCGCCGAGCTTGACCTGAAACTGCCGGATGCCGGCGGCATGGGCATCGCCGGCGATGCGGGCCATCTCCTCGGGCGCGATACAGGTGATCGAGTGGTAGAGCGGCAGGTCATCGGCGCGCCGCCCGCCGAGCAGGGTGTAGAGCGGCACGCCGAGCGCCGTGCCGAACACGTCCCACAGCGCGATGTCGATGGCCGATTTCGCGTAGACGTGGCCCGGCAGACAGGCATCGAGCCGCGCCATCGCCGCCTCCGGACTGTCGTAGTCCTGGCCAAGCAACGCCGCGGCCATTTCCTCGACCGCCGGAACCACACCGCGGGAATAGGCCGGCAGATAATGCGGGATCGGGCAGACCTCGCCCCAGCCGGACAGGCTCGACGCGGTATCGATGCGCAGGACGACGCTGGTGACCGTCTCGCAGGTCTTGCCGGCCGCCATGTAGTAGGGCTGATGGCTCGTCAGCGGCACGTGCCAGGCGGTGATGCGGGTGATCCTCATGGCCGGCCTCCGTCAATCGGAGCCGGTGCCGCGCCGGAGTGTCATTCGGCCGCCTCGCGGGCTTGCGTGTCCGTGCGGGGCAGCAGGTTTTCAGGATCGTAGGCCGCTTCGCCACGCACCCGCGCCGGCCGCCAGCGTTCATTGAGGAATACCTCAAGCTCCGTGCCCGGCCGCGCCGCCTGCGGCTTCACGTAGGCGAAGGCGAGGATCGTGCCCAGCGTGTGGCTGTAGGCAACCGACGACGTCGCGCCGACCACCACCCCGTCCATCCGGACCGCCTCGCCGCCATTGCCGTCCCAGAGGCCGTCCGGTTCGATTTCGAGATAGGCGCAGATCCAGGGCACAGGCTCGCGCCCGGCGATCGTCTGCGCCCGGCCAAGGAAATCGCCCTTGTCGAGAGAGACGAAGCGCATCACGTCGGCTTCGGGCAGCGTGACTTCGTTGGTCAGTTCACCGGCGCCCTTGAAGGCCTTTTCGAGCCTCAGGGCGTTCATCGTGAAGGCGCCGTAATCGGCGATGCCATAGGGCTCGCCGGCCGCCCGGAGCGCCTCGTAGACGGCCAGCATGCCTTCACACGGCCCGTGAAACTCCCAGCCCAGCTCACCGCCATAGGACAGGCGCAGCGCCCGGACCGGATGGCCGCCGATCTCGATCTCGCGCGCCGTGAGCCAGCGGAAGCTTGCGTTGTCCAAGGCGGCACTGGTGCAGCCAGCCAGAATATCGCGGGCGCGCGGGCCCTGCAGTGCGAGCGCTGCCCAGTCGCTCGACAGGTTGGTGACGGTGACGTCGGCGTCCCGGGCATGGGCGGCGAGATGGTCGATCAATCGCTGTTCGAAGAAGGCGGCCGAGACCAGGAAGTAGCGGTCAGCGGCCAGGCGCGCGAGTGTCGTCTCGAGCTCGATCCGGCCGCGCCGGTTGAGCATGTGGGTGAGGACGATGCCGCCGTCCTTCTTCGGCAGTCGGTTGGCGACCAGCCGGTTAAGCAGCGCCGCCGCGTCCGGGCCCGACACCTCGACCTTGGCGAAGGCGGAAATGTCCATGATGCCGGCGCGCTCCCGCACGGCCTTCGTCTCAAACGCCACGGCGCTGTGCCAGGCCGGGCGGCCGAAGGCGTAATAGTCGCGCTGCTCCAGCCCGTCGCGGGCAAACCAGCGCGGCCGCTCGTGGCCATAGATCTCCTCGAACACCGCGCCCCTCGCCTTCAGCCGTTCGTAGAGCGGTGAAGGTTTGACCGGGCGACCGGCGAGGCGGTTGAAATGGGGAAAGGGGATCTCGTGGCGCAGGCAGTAATCCTCCTTTGCCTTGACGACCTGCCAGTCCTTCGTCGCATAGGGGCCGAAGCGCCGCGGATCGAATTCGCGCATCGAAATATCCGCCGACCCGTGCACCATCCAGCGCGCCAGCTCGCGCGTCAGGCCGGGGCCCCAGCCGATGCCGATCTGGGTGCCGCAGCAGCACCAGTAGTTGCGCGCGCCGGCGACGGGGCCGATCAGCGGATTGCCGTCGGGGGGATGGGAGATCGCGCCGTGCACCTCGCGCTTGATACCAAGCTCGGCGAGCACCGGCATGCGCGTCATGGCGTTCTCAAGCCAGGGCAGGATGCGGTCGTAATCGGCGTCGAACAGCTCGTTCTCGGCCTCCCAGGGGCATTCGTCGATCCAGATCGCTTGTGGGTTGGCCTTTTCGTAGATGCCGATCAGGCCCGATTTCTGCTCCATGCGGATATAGCCCGACACTTGCCTGTCGTCGCGGATGACCGGCAGTTCCCGCTCAAGATCCAGGAATTCGGGCACCGTGTCGGTGACGAGGTAATGGTGGGTCATCGAGGTGCAGGGCACCAGCACACCCGACCAGTCGCCGATCTGGCGGGCATAGGTGCCGCCGGCATTGACCACATGCTCGCAAGTGATGTCGCCGCGTTTGGTGGAGACCCGCCAGGCGCCGCCGGGCAGTTGCGTGATGCCGGTTGCGCGGCAGCGGCGGATGATCGTCGCGCCGAGCCGGCGCGCGCCGATCGCCATCGCCTGGGTCGGACCGGACGGATCGACATGGCCGTCATCGGGCGTATGCAGCGCGCCGATGACGCCGTCCAGATTATAAAAGGGATGCAGGTCGCGCACGCGATCGGGGCCGACGAGTTCCATGGTGAAGCCGAGCGCGCGGCCGACGGCGAGCGTCTGGCGCAGCCAGTCCATCTCGTCTTCGGAATAGGCAAGCCGCAACGAGCCGCAGCCATGCCAGGTGCAGGACTGGCCGGTCTCCGCCTCGAGCTGTCCCGAATAGAGGCCGATATTGTAGTCGATGCACTTGCCGAGCCCGTAGCTCGACGTCGACTGGGTGATCTGGCCGGCCGCGTGCCAGGTCGAGCCGGAGGTCAGCTCAGCCTTCTCCAACAGCACGATGTCCCGCCAGCCCTCATGGGCGAGATGATAGGCGAGGCCGCATCCCATGATGCCGCCGCCGACGATCACGACGCGGGCCGAAGACGGGAGATCGCTTGCCATCCGGGATCCTTTCGAAAGCGTTGGACAAGAAAAACAAACAAATGTACTCTCGTCAATCATGAATGATACAACTGTACTAGAAGCCGCCAATCCCGCCCCGCAGGACGTTCTGGAGACGCTCGCGGCGCATCTGCCCGACCTGACGCCGGAGATGCGCAAGGCGGCGACCTATGTGCTGGAAAATCCACGCGATGTCGGCGTGTCGTCGATCCGCGAGATCGCTGAGGCGGCGAACGTCAAGCCGAACACTTTCATGCGGATGGCGCGCACGGTCGGCTTCGGCGGCTACGAGGCGTTCCGCGAGCCGTTCCGCGAGGAGATCAGGCAGGGCCGCGCGAGCTTTCCCGACCGGGCACGCTGGCTGCAGTCGCTGTCGAAAAGCGGCAAGCTCGGTGCGCTCTATGTCGACATGGTCAGTTCGGCAATCGCCAATATCGAGGAAACCTTCGCCGCGATCGACGTCGACATGCTGACGCGGGCCGCCGAGGCAATCTGGACGTCGCGCCGGGTCTTCACGCTCGGCGTCGGGGTCAACAGCGCCAATGCCGCCAACCTGACCTATCTGGCCTCGACGGGCATGGTCGAGTTCCATGCGATTCCGAAGCGCGGCAGCACGGCGACCGACGACCTTGCCTGGGCCGACGGGCGCGACATCCTGATCGCGATCACCTGCAAGCCCTATCGCCGCGAGGTCGTCGAGGCGGTCGAGATCGCGCGCGGCCAGGGCGTCAAGGTCATCGGCATTTCCGACAGCGCCGCCTCGCCGATCATCATCGGCTCCGAACACGGCTTCGTGCTGTCGGTCGATACACCGCAGTTCTTTCCCTCGTCGGTCGCGACGATCGCCTTCCTGGAAACGCTCCTGTCCTTCGTGGTCGCCTCGGCGAGCCCTAAGATCGTCGAACGCGTCGAGCGGTTCCACCGCCGCCGGCACCAGCTTGGCCTCTATCTCGACACCGGAGACCCGCCGGATGGCTGAGCATGCGCCGACCCCTGAAGCGGGACCTGAACAGAGCAGCGAGCTGGTCCGGTCGCTCGATGCCCGCTACTACACCGATCCGGAGGTTTTCCGCATCGAGCAGGCCGGCCTCCTCGCCCGGACCTGGCAGTTCGCCGGCCACGGATCACTCGTCGAGAAGCCCGGCGACTACTTCACCTTCGAGATCGCCGGCGAGAGCCTGTTCTGCGTTCGCGGGCGCGACGGCACCCTGCGCGGCTTCTACAATGTCTGCCAGCACCGCGCCCATCAGCTCGTCAGCGGCGAAGGCAACACGAACCTCCTCGTCTGCCCCTATCACGCCTGGAGCTACGAACTGACCGGCGGCCTGCGGTCGGGTCCGAACGTCAAATCGGTGCCCGGTTTCGACCGGCGCACGATCTGCCTGACGCCGGTGCGGATCGAGGAGTTCCACGGGTTCATCTTCGCCAATCTCGATCCGGACGCGAGACCGATGGACGACTGGTTTCCGGGCGTGCGCGCGGAACTGGGCGAATACGTGCCGCAGATCGCCCGGCTGAAGCCGCTAGACTGGATCGAGATCCCCGAAGCGTGCAACTGGAAGGTCTCCGTCGAGAACTACTCGGAATGCTACCATTGCGCGCTCAATCATCCGACCTTCGCCGCCGGCGTCATCGAGCCCGAGACCTATGACATCCAGCCCCAGGGCCATTGCCTGCGGCACAGGACGCAATCCGCCGATCTCGACCGGATGAGCTACGCGATCGACCTGTCGGCGAACCCGCGCGCCGGTGACTATTCGTCCTGGTTCCTGTGGCCGATGTTCTCCTTCCAGGTCTATCCCGGCAATGTGCTCAACACCTATCACTGGCGCGCCTCGGGGCCGGATCAGGTGACCGTCTGGCGCGGCTGGTACACGGTCGACGGGGCGGATTCCGATGTCATCCGCAGGCTCGCCGTGCAGGACCGGGCAACGACGGTGGAGGAGGATATCCGCCTCGTCGAATCGGTTCAGCGGGGCCTGAGGAGCCGTGGCTACCGGCCCGGTCCGCTGGTGCTCGATCCGCGTTGCGGGCTGCGGTCGGAACACTCGATCCGCGCCTTGCAGCAATGGATGCGGGACGCGGTCGATGGCGGCTGAGGGCGGCATGCCCGGCGGATCGTCCGCTGAGGCAACCGGGTCCGTCAGCGCGGCAGGCCGCAATCGGCGAGCGCGTCGGTGAACGCTTCAAGTCTCTCGGCAGACCGATACGGCCACAGGTTCCCCAATGAACGGCGGCACAGACCCGGGTCGAGGGCGAGCGCGACGGCCGTTTCCTCCCGGGCATCGTCGTAGGCCCCGAGTTTGGCAAGCGCTGCGGCATGCAAGAGCCTGAGGCCGCGATGCCTGGCATCGCGCCGGATGCCATCCAGCGCCGCCTTGCGCGCGCGGGAATAGTTCTTCTTGTTGAAATAGGCATGACCGAGCGCGGAGTAGTAGATCCGATTGGCGCGCAGCGGGTTGTGACGGATCGCCAGGCGCGACTGTTTCAGCGCTTCGTCGACACTGCCGTTCATCGACAGGCAATAGGCATAGACCATCCGGGAATCGGCATGGCTGGGATCGCACGCGACGGCCTTCGCGCCGGCGGCGACGGAATTGTCGTGCCGGCGGCGCCACAGTTCGATGTCGCCCATGACCGAATGGGCCTTTGCCAGGCGGCGATCCAGCTTCAGTGCCTTGCGTGCCGTCTCGAAGGCCGTCTCGATTCCCCTGTCCCGGTCGTCCGACCAGCCCTGGTTGCTCTCGTGATTCTGCGCCCAGGCAAGTCCCGCATAGGCCGGTGCGAAGGTCCGATCGAGCCCGATCGCCTTGCGATACAGGGCCATGGCGCGGTCATTGCCGTACCGGGTCATACGGGTGTGGTAGTGGTCTCCGCGCAGAACGTATTCATAGGCGCGCAACTGCTCTTCGGGCAGGCGGAGCGCGCGCTGGCGCTCGATTTGCGGAAGCTCCGCCGACAGCTTGAAGGCGATCTCGAAAACGGTCGCCTCCAGGAATTCGAACACATCGCCGAGCCGTCCCTGAAATCGTTCGGCCCAGACAAGGCGCAGGTCGCTCGCATCGTGCAACTGGATATTCAACCTGATTTGCCGGCGGATCCTGGCGATATATCCCCTGAGCACATACCGGACACCGAGGCGCCCCGCCAACGCGCGCATATCGACCTCCGGTCCGCACAGGCCGGCGGTGGCCGCGGGCGCGACAACGAACAGACTGCCGCTTCGTGCCAGCTCGGTTGCGGTTTCGGCCGCCAGACCGGCGGCCAGAAAGCGCAAATCAGCATCACCGGCGCTCGGTTCGAAGGATAGAAGCGCCACCGAGGCGGCATTTGGCGGTTCGGCCGGGCCGGTCGACATATCGCCGGCCAGCCACGGGCCGATACGATCCTGCGGATAATCCGGGCCCGCCGTCTCGGATGCTTTTCCGTCTGGCGTCCCATCTGGGGAGACAGGCTCCACCTGCCCGACGAAGCGGAAGCCCTGCTTGCGGATCGTCCGTATCAACCGCTGTTCGCGGCCGTTATCCCCGATGGCCGCCCGCGCAATGCTGATGCGGCTGAGAATCGTGGCATCGGAAACAATGCGACCGTTCCAGACCACATCGAGAAGTTCGTCGGTGCTGACGATCCGCCCGCAATTCGCGACGAGATGGACGAGCAGGTGGAACACCTGCGGCTCCACCCGGCAGACCTTTCCCGCCCTCAGCAATTCGCCACGGCGCAGGTCTATTTCGACGTCATCAAACCGGAAAGCGGTGTGTGTCATCGCTTATGCCCTCCGTCGGCTGAGCAGATGACCATAGTCGACGACTGTGCCGATTTCTCAAGGTTTTCTCAAGGCTTCGACCGACTGTCACGGCTAGAGTCGGGCCTCTGGACAATTCGAACAGCAACTGGTGGTCGCGGAGGCAGTGCCATGGAGGTCTCTCTATGTCGACGAAACTAGCGAAACTTGCGGCAATGGCGGCGATATGCGCCTTGAGCGCCCATGTCGCCAATGCGCAAACCGTCAAACCCGTTGAATTCAGCAGCGCCGGCACGCCGCCGACGCCCTTTCAGGTCAAGCGGGCGGAGGTTTCGGGCAAACCCGTCAGCGTGAAACCGGGTGACCCGCTGAAAGGCTATCTGCGCCTGCCGGACGGTTCCGGGCCCTTTCCCGCCGTCGTGCTTTTGCATGGTTGCGAGGGGATAAAGCCGTTTCACGATGACTGGGCCGCCTTCCTCGGCGAAAGGGGCTATGCGACCCTTCTGGTCGACAGCTTCACCACGCGGGGCCAGGACCATCCGATCTGTGATCGCGTGAACGCGGAGAGACGCTCTAAGCTCGTCGCGGGGCGCGTGTTCGACGCGTTCGGGGCCCTGCAATACCTCGCCGGACATCCGGATATCAGCGCGGACCGGATCGCGGCTCTTGCCTGGACGCGCGAAACCGGGATCAGCCTTGTCAACGAAGACAGCACCTCGCGGTTCTTCGACGAACGCTTTGCCGCGTCCGTTCAATTCTACCCGGAATGCTTCTCGACCAGCGCCGGCGGCCGGTTCTTCGCTCCGCTTCTGATGCTCTATCCGGGCGAAAACGACTGGTCGGTGGAGAAAGACTGCGTTGCGCTGACTGCGAATTCAACCGGCGTTGATCCGGAGATCAGGATTTACGAAGGCGCCTATCACGGCTTCGACGATCCCGAATTCGCGGCGGGAGACAACAAGACCGATTGGGAAAACATCTACAAGACACCGCCGAGAAGCGTGACCGTGCGCTACGACCCGCACCTTGCCGAGCGTGCGCGCGGCGAGGTCGTGGAGTTTCTCGACGCCTCGCTCGGGCAGTGAGCCGCGGAGGATCCCGATATCCCGCACGCAACTGCGGCTGCGCGGAAGACGCAACGTTGTCTCCCGCGCGGTCCGCATGACGTCAACGGGTCCCGGCCCGGAAGCGCTATCCGGCAATCCCCGCCCGCGCGAGCATCGCGTGCAGCAGCACGTCGCAACCGGCCGTCAGATCCTCCGGCGAGGCGTATTCCGCGACATTGTGGCTGACGCCGTCCTTGCAGGGAACGAAGATCATGGCGGCAGGCGCAAGCGCGGCGATGTTTGAGGCATCATGCAGGGCGCCGCTCGGCAACCGCCTGTAGGCCAGGTCGAGATCGCGCGCGGCGGCCTCGACGGCGGCGACGCAGCCGGCGTCGAAATCCCTGGGCGGGACCTCAAGCCGCATCGAGACCGCCGCGTCGCAGCCGTAGCGAAGGGCCACCTCGCCGCACGCCGCCTTGCACCGGTCGGCAAGGGCTGCGAGCGTCGCGTGGTCGGGATGGCGGATATCCACGACGAAATCGGCCCGGCCGGTGATCGTGCTGGGCCCGTCCGTCTGCGAGCGCAGGCGGCCGACGCTGACACGGGCGTCGGGGCCTGAAGCCTGTCCCAGTTCGGACAATTCAACCAGCATCGCGGAGGCGGCCAGAAGCGCGTCCTTGCGCGAATCCATCGGCGTCGTGCCGGCATGGGCGTCCAGGCCGGTCACCGCGACGTCGAGCCAGCGCAGCCCCTGCACGGAAGTCACGACACCGACCTGCGCGCCGGCCTTTTCGAGCACCGGGCCCTGCTCGATATGCAGTTCGAAAAAGGAATCGAGCGGCAGGTCGGAGGGATGCGTCTCACCGCGCCAGCCGATCCGCGCCGCCTCGTCGGCAAAGCGCGGCCCGTCGCCGGCGCGGATGTCGTCCAGCGCCTCGTCGCCGATCCGCCCCGCGAACCAGGACGATCCGAGCAGGCCCGGGCTGAAACGCACCCCCTCCTCGTTGGTCCAGTTGACCACCATCAGCGGCGCTTCCGTCTCGATTCCCGCATCGTTCAGGGTCTCGACGACTTCCAGCGCCGCCAGGACACCGGAGATCCCGTCGAACCGGCCGCCATGGGGCTGGGTGTCGAGATGGCTGCCGGCGGCGACGGCGGGCCGGCGCGGGTCGCGGCCGGGCCGGATCGCGAACATGTTGCCGGCGCGATCGGCCCGCACCGTCAGCCCCGCGTCCGCGCACCAACGCACAAACAGCGTGCGGGCCTCGGCATCCTCGTCCGACAGCGCCAGGCGACAATTGCCTGTGTCGGCCACCCGGCCGATCTCGGCCAGCGCCATGTGCCGGGCCCAGAGCCGCTTCGAATTGACGTGGAGCGCGTTATCGCGCCTTGCCGGCTGCATTGTCATAGTCCGCGCTCTTTGCGGCCGGACACCAGTTGCGAGACCATCACCGCGACGACGAGCGCACCGCCATAGAACAGGTCCTGCACGAAGGTCCGGAAGCCCAGTACCGACAGGCCGTTGATGCCGGTCACCAGGAAATAGACCGCGATCACCGAACCGAGCGGATTGAAGCGGCCGGGCGTGATGCTGGTCGCGCCGAGGAAGGCGGCGGCGAAGGCGGGCAGCAAGAGGAAGGTGCCTGAACTCGGATTGGCCGATCCCGTCGTGCCGGTATAGAGGATGCCGGCGAAGGCGCCGAGCAGGCCCGACAGCACGAAGGCGGCAAGCCGCGTGCGCCCGACGGAGACGCCGGTCAGCCGCGCCACCTCGCGGCCGCGGCCGGTGAACAGCAGATGCTGGCCGAAGGCAGTGTAATTGAGCATGTACCAGATCAGCGCCGCCAGGATGATCGCGTAGTAGAAGGCGATCGGAATGCCGAACAGGCGCTGGATGATGACCCATTCCATCAGCCCCATGGAGACGCCCGAAATGGTCTGGGAATTGCCGATCCACAGCGTGATGCCGTGCAGGAACGTTCCGACCCCGAGGGTTACGATCAGCGAGTGCACCCGGAAATAGAGCGTGATCGCGCCATTGATCAGGCCGACCAGCATGCCGATGGCAAGCCCGATGGGCAGCGCAAGCGCAAGCGGCAGGTCCATCCGCGCGTCCATGATCGCGACGCTCATCGAAACCAGCGTCAGCACCTGCGCGATGGAGAGATCGAAATCGCCGGCGGTCAGCGGAATGATCAGACCGAGCGTAACGATGACGAGCACGGCCTCCGACCCGAATATGGTGGAGAAATTCGACCAGGTCAGGAAAGTGTCGGGCCGCAGCGCGCCGAACAGCGCGATGATAGCGACCCAGACCAGTACAAGGCCGAAGCGCTCCAGCTGGTAGCTGATGGTGTTATGCCGCATCGCTGTCGACCGCCCTGTAGCATGCTTCGGCAATCGCGGATTTCGTCACATCCCCACCCCGCAGTTCCGCCCTGACACGGCCCCGGTCGAAGACGAGGACGCGATGGGCAATCATTTCGAGCTGCTCGAATTCCGATGTCGCGCAGATCACCGCGCCGCCGGCCGCGCAGACTTCGAGCAGGCGGTCGTAGATTTCCTGCCGCGCGCCGACATCGATGCCCTGGGTCGGCTCGTCGAGCAGCACAAGCCGCGGCCGCAACTGCAGCCATTTGCCCAAAACGAGCTTTTGCTGGTTACCGCCGGACAGTTCCGAGGCGGCCTGTCCCGGCGCCTCGGCCTTGACGGCGAAGCGCTGCAGGATCTCGGTGGTGGCGGCGCGAAGCCGGGCGTGGATCAGCGCCAGGCTGCCATCCAGGATCGGCAGGGTCGCGTTCTCGGTCAGCGAGAGGTCGGGCGCGATGCCGGCCCGCTGGCGGTCCGCCGGTATCAGCACGATGCCGCTCGACATCGCCTCGGCCGGGCGCATGTCGGCGACCTGCCAGGACGTGTCGGCAAGCGCCAGCGTGCCGGAGCGGGCGCGGTGGGCGCCCGACAGGAGGTTGGGCACCTCGTCATAGCCCGAGCCGATCAGGCCGGTCAGGCCGAGGATTTCGCCGGGCTGAACGGCAAGGTCGATGTCCTGCAATATGCCGCCCGACAGCCCGGTGATCCGCGCGACCGGCTCGGCCGGCGGCAGGTCGGCGACGCGCCGGTCGACCGAGACCTCGCGGCCAACGATGGCGCCGACGAGCGTTGCGCGGTCGGTCTCGGCCATGTCGAAGGTGCCGATTACCCTGCCATCGCGCAGGACGGTGGAGCGGTCGGTGATCTCAAGGACCTCGTCGATATCGTGGCTGACGAAGAGGATGGCGACGCCGCTCGCCGTCAGCCGCCGCATCAAGGCGAACAGGTCGCGGACGTCCTCTTCCGGCAGGAATGGCGTCGGCTCGTCCAGCACCAGGATGCCCGGCGCGCCGTGCAGGCGATGTTCCCGGACGCGGTCGGCGGCGCGGACGATGGCGAGTTGCGCACGCTCGACCGGCGTAAGATCGTCGACCCGCTCGGCCGGGGACAGGTCGAGATGATGCTCGGCGAACAGGGTCCGGGCGCGATCGGCCTCGCAGCGCCAGTCGATCCGCCAGGGATTGAGCCGCTCGTGGTCGCCGGCGATCAGGTTTTCCAGCACCGTCGCCTCGCCGAGCAGGCCGAGATTCTGATGGACGAAGGCCAGCCCGTGCGCCTCGCTGCGGCCAAGCGGCATGGGCAGCGCGACGGGGCGGCCCTCGATTTCCAGCGCCCCAGCATCGGGTGCATGAAAGCCGGAGAGGATCTTGATCAGGGTCGATTTCCCCGATCCGTTGGTCCCCAGCAGGCCATGCACCTCGCCGGGCATCACGGTGAGGTCCGCGCTGTCCAGCGCGCGGGCCCCACCGAAGGTCTTGGTCAGTCCGCTGACTTTAAGCCGCGGAACGGCCCGGTCGCTCACTCGCTGACCATCCACAGCTTGCGGAAACCGTCCTGATAGGCGTCGCCGTAGCCCTTGGAGGCCTCAGCCGGATTGCCGACCTCGTCGATGTTCTCCACGGTGAAGACGCGCAGCGGAACCTTGCTGTCGACGATCGGCGGCAGGTCGCAGAGCAAGCGCATCTCGGCATCCAGCATCGCATGCGCGATCCAGTCGAGATTCTCGCCGATATCCATTTCCACCGTGCCCTCGCGAATGAGGTCGAGCACGAAGGGCGTGCCGTTGAAGGTCGCGACCTTGACGCTGTCTCGCTTGCCGGAGATGGCGATCGCCGGCGTCACGAAGGTCGACATGCTGTCATAGATCGGAATGACATAGTTGATGTTCGGGTCCGCCTGGAGCTTGCCCTGCACGGTCGGCTGGATGCGGGTCGCCCAGTCGAGGATCGGCACGTTGACGATCTCGTATTTGCAGTCGGGGCATTTCTTGAACGCTTCGGTCAGGCCGTCGACGAGGCTGTCGGTCGACAGCGCCTCGTTGGAGACGATGATCAGGGCGTTCACCTTGGCGTCGGTCTGCACGATGGTCCAGTCGGCCATCAGCTTGCCGGCCTGCTTGTAGTCGATGGCGGTATTGGCATCGACGCCGGCCGGCGCGTCCAGTTCAAGCCCGGTCAGGTGGGAGGTGACGACCTTCAGTCCCTTGTCCTGCGCGGCCTTGACCTGCGGCTCGAAGAAGCGCGGATCGGCGCCCGCCAGCAGCGAGATCAGGTCGAAATCGTTGTTGCCGGCATATTCCATGCCCTGGATCCACTGGGTCGGATTGCCCTGGTTTTCCCACTGCGCGTGCTTGAAGCCGAGTTCCTTGGCAAGCTCGTCCTTGTGGTCGGCGATCGTCTTCACGAACGGAATGGCGCTTGAGGAGGGGATGGTCATGATCGACTTGCCCTCCATGCAGGCGCGCGCATCGAAGGGCTCGCCAGGCGCGACGAAGTCCGGAATGACCGAATAGGCCTCAATGTTGGCCCGTGCCTCGGCAACCGCATCGTCCTCGGCCCAGGCCGGAATGGCGGTTGCCGCCAGCAGCGCCGCCCCCAATCCCCATTTCGCTATGGTCATAGCTAGTTCCTTCCCTTTCTCGGTTTATGCCGCAATTCGTTATGTCGGTTACCGTCCAGCGCGCAGCGCATCGGTTGCTGCGGTGTCGACCTCGCCGTTCGCGGCGATGACGACGCCGTAGTCGCGGCGCGCGGCTTCGGAATCCAGGAGCCCGTCCTGAACGTCATCGGCGACGGATTTCGGGTCACGCTCGAACGGATCGCCATAGCCGCCGCCGCACGGCCCGTAGGCCGCGATCCGGTCACCTTTGGCCAGATGCCGGTAGGGGATCTTCGAGGGCAGGGCTTCCGTCTGGCCGCCTGCGTGGTGGAGGTCGACATGGGCCGGCGAGCCGTCCGCCCCGCCGGCAAAGCCCCAGGGCCTAAAGCGCTGGCCGTCGCCCTCCACCGAGACGGCGCCGTCCTCGAGCAGTTCGAACGACCGGAACGAGCCGATGCCGCCGCGCCACTTGCCGGGGCCGGCAACGTTCTCGCGCAACTCGTAGTTCAGGACGCGCAGCGGCAGATGGCTTTCGATATCCTCGACCGGGTTGTTGCGGGTATTGGCATAGAGCGTGTCGACCGCATCCATCCCGTCCTTGCCGGACCGGCCGCCATAGGCGCCTTCCATGATCTCCATATGCACCCAGGGACCGGCCTTGGTCTGGCCGGAAAAGGCCATGACGCGCAGATTGCCGATGCCGGCGCTGACCTGCTCGGGCACGGCGGGCGCGATCGCCTTCATCACGGTATCGGCCACCGCGTTGCCGGGACAGAAGCGCGCGATGACCGGGGCGGGAAAGGTCGGATTGGCGAGACACCCTTCCGGCGCGTGGATGGTGATCGGCCGCGTCAGCCCGCTGTTCTGCGGGATCGCGCCGTATTTGTCGCTGTCGAGCAGGATCGAGCGGAGCGTCAGCCAGACGGCGCAGTCGACCGTTCCCACCAGCGGCATGTTGATCGGCTTGTTCGGCGTCTGCGGCGCGGTTCCGGTCAGGTCGACAAGGATATCGCTACCCTCGACCGTCAGCGTCACCTCGATCGGCAGTTCCTTGAGCGCGGGATCGTCGCTGTCGAGATAGCCGTCGATATGGGTGCGGGCGTTGTAGCGGCCGTCGGGGATCGCCTTGATGGCGTCGCGCATCAGCGTCTCGGAATAGTCGAGCAGGTCCTCATAGGCGCCGGTCACGGTCTCCAGGCCATACTGGTCGAGCAGGGCGGCGTAGCGCTCCGCGCCGATGCGGGCGGCCGCCACCTGAGCTTCCATGTCGCCGACGACCAGATCGGCGATGCGGATATTGGAGCGCAGGATCTGCCAGACCGGCTCGACCTTGCGGCCCTCGTCATAGACGCGCACCGCCTTGAACTGCAGGCCTTCCGCATAGGCGTCGACGGCATCGACGATGCCGCAGCTTCCCGGCGTCAACGCGCCGATATCGAGATGATGGGCGGTCGTGACCGAGAAGCCGGCGAGGTCGCCTTTGTGAAAGATCGGCACGGCGAAGCCGACATCCGGGCCGTGCGAGGCGCCCGCATAGGCGTCGTTGTGCATGAACACGTCGCCGGGGCGGACACTGTCGCCACGGCCTTCGAGCTCGCACAGGATGCCCTCGATATAGCCGGGGATCGGACCGGATTGCAGCGGCGTCGACATGGTGCATTCGCACAGCTGCCGGCCGGTCGCGTCGGTCAGCGCGGCGCCGAAATCCTCGCTTTCGCGGATGATGCTGGAATAGCTCATCCGCATCAGCTTGTGGCCCATTTCGATGGCGATGTTTTCGAGTGCGCCGTGGATGACGGCGGCGAGAAACGGATCAACGCGGGTCTGCATCGGCCTTACCCCTCAAGTCTCATCACGCGTCATCAGGACATTGGCAAAGCGATCGACCTCGAACCACCAGTCGGGCGGCACGACGGTCGTGCTGTCCGTCTGGAGCAGGATCGCAGGCCCATGGAGCGCCTGCCCGGCGGGGAGCTGGAAGCGATCGTAATAGGGCGTATCGAAGCTCTTCAGTCCCTCCCCGACGCGGAAGACGCACTGTCCCCGTCCGACCGGCTCGGCCGCGCCGGAAGCACTCGCCTCGGGCGGCGCGCCGAGCTTGTCGACCTCTCCGAGACCACGCACCTTGACGGTGACGATCTCGATGGGCGCGCCTTCGAAGGCATGGCCGTACTCGGCCCGGTGACGCTCGTGGAAGGCAGCCCAGACCGCTTCCAGCGCGGCCTCGTCGAGGGGACCGTCCGGGAAGGCCACCTTCAGTTCGTAGCCCTGACCGACATAGCGCAGGTCACCCTCGCGCAGCATCGTCCGCTTCTCAAGCGGAACGCCGTCGCGGTCGAAAATGGCCGACAGTTCGGTCTCCATGTCGTCAAACAGCCCGGTCAGGCGGGCGTGATCGACCGATCCGGAGACCGCGAAGGCGGTGCGCAGGGCGTGATACTCCAGATCCGCCGTCAGCAGGCCCATCGCCGAGGTGATGCCCGGATGCGGCGGGATCAGGACCCGGCTGACGCCGAGCATACCGGCGACCTCGGCGGCATGGAGCGGCCCCGCCCCGCCGAAGCCCGACAGGGTGAAGTCGCGCGGATCGATGCCCTTCTGCACCGTGCGCGAGCGGATGGCGTTCGCCATGTTGGAGTTGAGCACCGTCAGCGCGCCCTCGGCGGTCTCCTCAGGCGTCCTGCCGAGCTGGTCGGCAAGCTTGGCGATGACGCGGCGCGCCGCCGCGATGTCAAGCGCCATTTCGCCGCCGAGGAAGTTTTCCGGCGCAAGGCGGCCGAGCACGAGATTGGCATCGGTCACTGTCGGCAGATCGCCGCCCTTGCCATAGGCCGCGGGGCCCGGATCGGCACCGGCGCTTTCCGGGCCGACACGGAAGGCGCCGCCGCGATCGACATAGGCGATCGAGCCGCCGCCGGCGCCGATCGTATGGATGTCGATCATCGGCAGCATGACCGGGAAACCGGCGATCGAGGCGCTTCTGGCATCGGCTTCGGTGAGCCGCCCGTCGACGACGATGCCGATATCGGCACTGGTCCCGCCGATATCGAGGGTGATGAGGCGCTCGGCACCGGCATGGCTGCCGACCCAGGCGCCGCCGCGCACGCCCGCCACCAGCCCGGAGAGCAGGGTCGAGGCCGGCTTGCGGCCGATCATCTCAGGCGTCGCCACGCCGCCGCTCGACGTCATCACGCGCAATTCGCCGTTCAGGCCCTCGCCCGAAAGCTGGCCCTGCAGGTCGGCGATGTAGCGGCGCACCTTCGGGCCGATGAAGGCCGACATGGCGGCCGTGGTAAACCGCTCGAATTCGCGGAACTGCGGCGCCACCTCCGAGGACGTGGTGACGAAGACGTCGGGCAGTTCCTCAGCGAGGATCTCGGCGGCGCGGCGCTCATGCGCCGGATTGACATAGGAAAACAGGAAGCCGACCAGCACGGCCGCGACCCCCTGTTCGGAAAGCGTGCGCGCGGTCTGCCGGATGGCGGCCTCGTCCAGCGGCTGTAGCTCGTTGCCCGCGGCATCCATGCGGCCGGGAACCGTGTGGCGATGCCGGCGGCGGATCAAAGGCCGGTTCTGCCAGGGAAGGTCCTGCATGATCGAGTAATGCTGCGGCCGCTGATGACGGCCGATATGCAGGATGTCGCGAAAGCCCTCGTTGGTGACCATGCCCGTCACCGCGCCGTCATGTTCCAGCATGGCGTTGGTGCCGACCGTCGTGCCGTGGAACAGGCTGTCGATCTCGGCCGCCGTCACGCCGGCCTTGCCGCAGATGGCCTGAAGACCCGCCACCACGCCGATGGCCGGATTGGCCGGGGTCGACGGCGTCTTGTGGACACTCAGCGTCTTCCGTTCAAGGTCGGCCAGGATCAGGTCGGTGAAGGTTCCGCCGACATCCACTCCCAAAACGATCATCAAGTCCCTCCCGGTAACCGAAATCGAAGTTTGATCCATTTGGATGTATCTGGCAAGATAATTCTGTCAGGACGTCCCTTGCGGGGCTGGACAGGTCCGGCATTGCGGTTCATCGAGTGATCCATGGACATAGAGAAAAAGCGCAACACCATCTTCGCCTCCGACCTTCGCTATCTGATGGTCGTGAGCTACATCGTGCTGGGCAACAACTCGGTCACCAACCGGTTCATCGAGCAGACCTACCGGATGCCGGTGCATGCCTGGTCGACGCTGCTTGCGATCGTGATGTTTCCCGGCATCCGGGCAAAGGAGATCAAGTTGCTGTTTCCCCGCCCGCAGAACACGATCAGCCGGGCCGCCTCGCTTCTGGAATCGCGCGGGTTGATCCGCCAGGAGACGTCGCCGGAGGACGGCCGGGAGAAGCGGCTCTACGCGACCGCAGAAGGCGAAACGCTGCTCCACGAGATCCGTGAAACGTCGCTTCGCCGCCAAACGGAGCTTTTCGATCCGCTTACCGACGACGAGCGGGAGACATTCTTCCAGCTCGCCCGGAAAATCGCCGAGGGGCCTGGACTGCTGGAATCGAAGGCCATGGCCCATTCAGGCGACAGGAAAAGCGTCATCGAGGAGACGACCTGACCGGCCGCCGGCGGCGGCGAATATAGACGGGGGCCGGAACAAGACCACCTTCCGCGCCAAACGTCACTCCGGCAGGAGTGGATTCGAAAAAGTGTTTTAAGCTTTTGTTTTAAAAATAGATTTCAGTTCCCTCATTACCCCCAACTCACCGTAACTCACTTGGCTTGCAGGCGCGAACCCCTATCGTCGCAGGAGGTCGCGAACCTACCTGCTGCAGGTCGGCTTGGGATCGTTGAAGTTCGCACACAGGGGTCCGCAGGAACATGCTGACAGCATCTCGAAAGTGACCAGCGAAGCCCCGGCGCGCCAGACCGCGTTGCCGAAATCGCCAATCCCCCAGTCCGTCAATCCCAAGACTCTCAAAGGAGATCTTCATGGAAGACCCGCTCGAGAAACTCTTCGCAAACACAATACGACACACCATGGCGCCGGCGCTCTGTGCTGCCGCTCTGGTGACACTTCCTCACGCCGCCTCCGCGCAGGACAACCAGATCATCCATGATGCGGAACACTACGTCCTCGAGGCCCAGCACGGCGCCCGCTGGGCCGAGGAAGATGCCACCCTGCAGGAAAAGCTGAACGCGCTTGAGAGCCAGTACGGAACCAAGCCGAACATCATCCACATCATGTGGGACGATACGGCGCTTGGCGAGGTCGGCATTCCGGAGATCCAGTCCGTTCGCGGCTTCGAAACGCCGAACATGAATCAGATGGCCGAAGAGGGCATCAACTTCATGAGGATGTACACCGAGCCGGCCTGCACGCCCACCCGCGCCGCCTTCCAGACCGGGCGCTATGCGGTGCGCAGCGGCATGCACACGGTGTCGTTCCCGGTCGAGTATTCCGGTCTGGATGCCGAGGAAGTGACGATTGCCGAGATTCTGTCGGATGCCGGCTACAACACCGCCTTCTTCGGGAAATGGCACTTAGGCGATACGGAGTTCTCCTACGCCCACAACCAGGGCTATGACGAGGCCTTCTTCACCCCGTACAACCAGGTGCCCAGCATGTGGGTGCCGGCGGCCGAGCTCGGCAATGTCATCACGGGCATGTATCCCGACCTCTATGCCGACGACCCGTACGACATGGATCAGTCCTGGCAGCCGCTCGGGCAGGTCTGGACACTGGAAGGCAGCAAGGGTGGCGAAACGCGGGAATGGGGCCCGCCGCCGGACATCACCAACTACTGGGACATCGAGACCGAATCACAGCGCCGGACACTGGACTTCATCGATCGCAGTGTCGAGGCGGGAAAACCGTTCTTCGTCGCCTATCACCCGATCATGACGGCGTTCTTCCCCGACCCGCGGGCCGATAAAAAACTCACCGCCAACAAGAACCTGGCGCAGGAAGCCCTGGTGAAGATCGACGCGTTTGTCGGCGAGCTTTTCGAGCATCTCGAAGAAAAGGGCATCGCCGAAAACACCCTGGTCTTCGTGATGGCGGATAACGGTCCGTTCATTCACTACGGCCCGCGCGGCATGGTGGAAACGCTCTATACCGGCGGCAAGGGCGACTTCACCGAAGGCGGCGTGCGGGTGCCGGCAATCGTCAAGTGGAAAGGCGTTATCGAACCCGATCAGATCGTCGGCGACATCCTGCATGTCAGCGACCTGTTCACGACATTCGCCCGCCTGGGCGGCGCGACGGATCAGATCCCGACGGATCGCATCATTGACGGCGTCGATCAGACCTCCCTGCTTCTGAACGGCGACGGCCATAGCCGTCGGGACTACGTGATGATCTATCAGGGTCCCAACCTCGCCGCCGGCGTGAAGGGTCGCTTCAAGCGTGATTGGAAGAACGCCACGCCCGGTCTTTCCAAGAACGAATTCTACGACCTCTACACCGACCCGCGCGAGAAGCATGGCGAGATGATCGAGCAGTTCCACGTCAAGTCCATGTTCAACCGGCAACGCGCGCGTCATGAACTGTGGATGGAGAATTACCCGAACCGGCCGGACCCCACACCTGGTCCCGCGCTGACGGGAATCGTCAACGAACGGCCGGAAACGCGGAAGCTCTATACCTCTCCCGTGGAAGTGGACAAGCTGCCGTTCACACCGGAACAGCTTAGCAACTACCCGCTGCCGTTCTCGGCCAGCGACCAGTAAGGGCAGAGCTGCCGGAGTCATCCTTGTGCCCGGTTCCGGGCCCGGCTCCGGCAGCTTTCTTACCCTGCAAATCCACTGAAGACGGTCCTCTCGCCGCATGATCCGAAACGACAGGAAGGGCGCGCCTTCGAGCGATGTCGACGATACGGAAAACCATCCTCGCAAGCGCTGCCGCCGTCGCAGCGCTGCATCTCGCCCAGGTCTGGCTCGCCCCCGCCGCGCTCGCGCAGTCTGACGAGGACCTCGCAAAGCAGCTCGCCAATCCGATAGCGTCGCTGATTTCGATACCGTTCGAGGTGGTTCACGATCGCGGCCTGGGTATCGACGGGGACGGTAAACAAACCGCCTTCGTGGTGAAACCGGTTGTCCCGTTCAGTCTCAACGAAGACTGGAACGTCATTTCGCGAACGATCGTTCCCTACGTGAGCTTGCAGGACGTGCCCGCCGGCAGCTCCCGGCGGGGATTTGGCGATGTACTTCAGAGTTTCTTCCTGTCGCCGGCACAAACCGGATCACACGGCATCGTCTGGGGCGCGGGACCGATCCTGCAAATCCCGCTTTCGCCGGACAATGGCCTGGGCCGGAATGAATGGGGCGCCGGCGTAACCGCTGTCGCGCTCAAGCAGACAGGCGGCTGGACCATGGGTTTCCTGACGAACCATATCTGGAACGTCGACAGCGCCGCGCCCGCTCAGAGTTCCACATTTCTCCAACCTTTCCTGAATTACACGACGGAGAATTCGTGGACATTTTCGGTGAACACCGAAAGCACCTATGACTGGATCGCGGACCAATGGACGGTCCCGTTCAACTATAAGGTCAGCAAGCTCGTCGCGCTCGGATCGCAGAGAGTAAGCCTTTCGCTGACGGCCCGACACTGGGCCGAAAGCCCATCACACGGCCCCGAGGACTGGGGCGTGACCCTGGGCGCAACGTTTCTCTTCCCAAAGTGAGGCGTTGGTTGCGCGACGAAGCCACTTGAGCATCAAAAAGGAGGCGTCAGAATGATCGATCGCAGAGCCTTGATGGCCTCCGGGGCGTGTCTGCTGGCCGCGCCCGTACTTGCCAAGGCCGGCACGGTAGCCCCCGGGGAAGACCGATTACCGATCACGGTCTCGGGCTATCTGCTTGACCGCACGCAGGCGCTGTTTGATGGACGCATCGAGATCCAGGGCACACAAGCCCGTTTCGTCCAAGGCGCCATTGGTGACATGAACACCGCGGCCTTCACCGGGACAGGCCGGAACGAAATCACGGAACTCGGCCTGCATCCCTTCATGCTGGCGCATGCAAACGAGGGCTTTCGGGACTATGCCCTGCTTCCGATCTTTCTGTTGCGGCAGTTCCGCCACAAAAGTGTTTTCGTTCGAACCGATGCCGGTATTTCGAGTCCTCGGGATCTGGCGGGACGGCGTATTGGCACGGCCGGCTATTCGTCGACATCACTGACCTGGATCCGCGGCATCTTCGAGGACGACTTCGGCCTGCGGCCACAGGATGTCGAGTGGGTTGTCGCGGCCAAGGACAGTTCCGCTGGTGAAGCCGGAAACGTTTCCGCCCAGGAAAACCGGCTTCCGGAAGACGTCTTTGTAACGCAAGGAACGCCGGGCCTGGATGAATCGGAGCTTCTCCTTTCGGGAGAAGTCGACGCCTTGTTCCACGCGGCTACGCCCGCTGCCTATGTCGATGGTGATCCGCGTATTGCCCGTCTGTTCCCGGACGCTCGCAGGGTGGAGCAGGATTACTTTCGTCGAACCGGGATCTTTCCAATCATGCATGTCCTCGCAATTCGCAGAGACAGTGCCCGTGACCATCCGTGGTTGGCGAAGGCCGTTTTTGACGCCTTTTCGGCAGCCAAGTTCGACGCCTATCGCGCCAAGGATCGCCTGACCTGGGCCACCGACATGCTGCCATGGTACAGCCAGGAACTGGAAGACACCCGGGCCCTGATGGGCCGGAATTACTACCCATACGGGATTGGGCCAAACCGGACCGCACTCGAGACCCTGTTTCGCTACTCCCATCGCCAGGGCCTTGCCAGTCGCGTTCTCAGCATCGAGGAGACGTTTCTGCCGGACAGTCTGGATTTCTCGGAGGCTGTCGATCAATGATGTCCTGATCCGCAACAGGCCTTAATAAAGAAGCCCGAACAAACTCACCAACCCGGGTATCGCCACGATCAGCGCGATGCGGATGATGTCGGCGCCAACGAACGGCACGATGCCCCGGTAGATCGAAGGCAGCGGCACATCCGGTGCCGTCGCTCGCAGCACAAAGATGTTCATTCCGACCGGCGGCGTGATGAAGCTCAGCTCTGCGGCCACAACCACCACGATCCCGAACCAGATGCCGTCAAACCCCATCGAGGTGACCAGCGGATAGAAGATCGGCACGGTCAGAAGGATCATCGACAGGCTTTCCAGCAGGCAGCCAAGTATCAGGTAGATCAGCAATATGGTGATGATGACCGCGTAGGGGCTGGCACCGATGGCGGCGACGAAATCACGCAGATCCGTGGTCAGGCCGGACAGATTGACGAAGTTCAGAAAGGCCATCGCGCCGAACAGGATAAAGAACATCACCGCCGTGGTCTTGGCCGTGTCAAACAGCAACCGCAGCGTGCCGTGCAGCGTCAGTTTGCCCCGCAACACCGTGATGACAAAGGCTCCGGCGGCCCCCATTCCGGCGGCTTCCGTCGCAGTGAAGACGTGCAGGTAGATGCCGCCCAAGACAAACAGGAACAAAAGCAGTGTCAGGAACACGCCCCGCAGGCTATGGATGCGATCGCGCAATGGCAGCTTGTCCTGCGCCTCGATGGTTTCCCCGCTGATCATCAGCGAAACGCGCACAGCGCCAAGATAGAACAGGACGCCCAGCAGACCGGGTATCAACCCGGCGAGAAACAGCTTGCCGATATGTTCCTGCGTCATGATCCCGTAAAGAATCAGGATCACGGAGGGCGGGATCAGAATGCCCAGCGTACCGCCCGCCGCCACCGATGCCCCCGCCAGCCGGTCGGAATAACCGTATTTGCGCATCTCGGGCAGCGAAATCTTGGCGAGCGTGGCGGTGGTCGCCAGGGACGAGCCGCAAACCGATGCAAACCCGCCCGCCGCAACAATCGTCGCCATTGCCAGCCCGCCCCGCTTGTGGCGCATCCAGGCATGAGCCGAGGCATAGAGTTCCGTCGCTATGCCCGACATGATGATGAGGTTCCCCATCAGCAAGAAGAGCGGTACTACCGACAGCGTGTAGTTTCGACCGGAATCGAAATAGACGCCCCCGATCAGATAGAAAGCAGGCTCCGCCCCCAGAATGGAAACGGTGCCGATTAATCCGACCAATCCCATCGCAACGGCAATTGGCACGCCCGAGAAAATCAGCAGGAAGAGCAGCCCCAGGCCCAGAATCCAGCTCATCTCCTGGATTCTCCCCGGCTATGCTGGAACAGCGGGCTGACAATCTGCAAACACAGGATCAGCGCGCATAGGATCAGCAGATAGGCCGCCGCCGTGCAGAAAGGCGCAAAGGGAATGCGCAGGAACACGGTGATTTCCCGATACAGCTCCAGCCGTTCGGCGTGTTCCAGAAGCTGCCAGCCGAGGAACCCGAAAAAGCCGGCCGACAGAACCCGGGCAATGAATTTCAGCACGGCCCTGGGCTTCCGCGCCAGCTGGGACGTCAGCAGGTCGATGGCGACGTGATCGTCGTCCAGGGTAATCGCCGGCAAGCCGATGAAGATGATTCCCAGAAGCAGGAATTCGGTCAATTCGGACGCGCCCGAAAGCGGAGCGTTGAAAACGTAGCGGCCTACCACGTCAATGACCGTGACCGCCGTAAGCGCGATCAGCAGCACGGCGCTGACAATCGACGTGAGCAGAACCACACGTGCGCGAAGCCGCGCGGCTCTGCCGGTTATCCGCCCGTGAAGGATCATCGAGCCGACAGGGAGTCAATGTCTGCCTTCAGGCTGGCCATCGCCGCGTCAAAGTCGACGCCCTTGGCGTCAAAGCTCTCACGAACCTTGTCGACCATCGGGGCGGTCGCCTCGGTCAGGGTGGCAATATCGGCCTCGGAGGCATCCATGATCTCGACCTTGCCGTCCATCGCTTCGTAGCCGCGCTGATCCGCTGCATCCCAGGCCTGGCCCGCCCGTTGGGCAAAGGCTTCGCCCGACAGTTTCATGATCGCTTCCTGATCGGCCTCGGACAGCCGCTGGAACGCCGCGCTGTTCATCACCATGAAGAACGAAATGTTGAACAGCCCGCCGGGCGCGCGCAGGCCATGGGTTAATTCGTCGGTGATTTTGAAGAACGGAATGGATTCAGCCGGAAAATAGGTACCATCCACGATACCGCCCGACAGGATTTCATAGGACGACGGCGCAGATGCCTGTACGGGCGTCAGACCAAGGGCCTCGGACATGTCGGACGTCATCGGGCCGGCCACGCGGATTTTGGCGCCGGCAAGCTCGGACAGGGGGCTGGGCGCTTTGTCGCGCAGGTACATCAGGCCCGGACCATGGGTGAACACGCTGAGAACCTGGACGCCCTTGTGTTCGCCGGCGGGGGCAAGGTGCTCCTCGAAAAGACGCCAATAGGCCACCGATGCCGTTTCCGCGCTGTCCGCCAGGAAGGGCAGTTGCGCGATCTGGTGCAGGGTGAACCGACCGGGCGTATAGTCATGGGCACCATAGGTAATGTCCGCAGCCCCGGCCATCGCCAGGTCCATATGCGCCGGCGGCGGGCCAAGAGGCGCGTCCAGCAGCTGAATGGTTACCCGGCCTTCGGTCGCGGTGGCCACGTCCTCGGCCCAGGGCAGAACCATGTCGCGGACGATCGGATGCGACGGCGGCAACCAACTCGATACACGCAGAACGGTGTCTTCCGCCAAAGCCGGAAGCGCCAGAACCGAAGACAGAACGAAAGGCACAAGCCTTTTGCCGAGTTTCTTCATGGTTTTCTCCTTGTTGTGGGGGAGGGGAGCAGATGCCGCGTTCTTGTTTGCATTGCAGCCGGCACCGCCGGGCGTTAAGCATAGAAAGCTATGTAAATCACCGGACTGCGGACCTTGGTCATGCCCGAAAACCTGTTGCCCGATTTGCTGCCCTATCTTGCGCAGAGATGCAGCTACCTTGTGACTGAAGAGTTCCATAAGGGCATGAAACTGCAGAACATTTCCCGCAGCAGATGGCGCATGCTGGTATGGCTTTCGGAACACCAGCCCTATTCCATCAAGGATTTGACGAAGCGTTTGATGCTGAAGCAGCCGACCGTTACGCGGCTTGTGGATATGGCGGTCACTGACGGGCTGATCGACAAATCCAACGACGCCAGGGACGGCCGTCAGGCGATTGTCACGCTGACCCCGGCCGGCGAGGCGCTTGTGGCCGAACTGGAAGACCGCGCCCGCATCATGAACGATCGCCTGATAGAACGGCTGGGCCGTGAGCGGGCAAGCGAATTCGCGCGCCAGCTGAAGGATGTAATCGCCTGTTTCGAAGACGATTACTGATCCCGTTCGGGGCCGCTTCCAGGCCGCGACTGTCACGTCCTGGACCCGGTCACGATGGTCAGAACGCTGCCCGGATCTTGCGGCAATGCATCGCCGCGCCAGGCCACCATCAGGTCGGGCCGGACAAGCGTAAACTCCGCCTCGTACGCGTCCCGAACGGCGGGCTCGGGCTGATGATACACGGTCAACGGCATCCCGGCATCCAGCGCCGCCCGTTCGATCCCGGATGTGTCCGCCTCTGCGCCGGTCGCAACCACAAGGGTGAAGCCCGCGCCGAAATGGTCCATCAGGGCGGTGCCGTCCCGTAGCCAGACATGCGGCGCACGGTGGCCCGGGCGCGCGGTGGGCTGATAGTTGCGCGGGTGATCTTCCGGGGCGGGCGTGCCGTCCGGGGCGACAATGGACGACCCCTCATAGCGATAGCCCAGCAACGTGCCCGAGGACACGATGAGCTTTTCCTGCTGCTTGATGTTTTCTCTGAGCGCCTCGCGCAGCGCCGCGCCCTCGGTGCTCTCCACATCAAGTTCATCGCCGTTTTGCATGACCGAATAAAGCCCGTCAAAGCAATGCGCGGCTTCGCTGGTGTTGCGCACGCCGACGGGCTGGCGTTCTTCGCAGTAGCTGTCCAGAAGCCCGTTTCCCGCCCATCCCTCCAGTGCGGCCTGCAACTTCCACGCAAGATCGATGGCGTCGGACACGCCGGTGTTCATTCCGAACCCGCCGGTTGGCGTGAACAGATGCGCCGCATCTCCGACAAGGAAGATGTTGGGGGATGGCCGATACTCTTCCGCGGTCAGCGCATGGGCCGTCCACGGCTGGGTCGAGATGATGTCGACCGGCATATCATCGCGACCCGCAAGGGCGCGGATGACAGACACGGGATCAACGTCTTCCCAGTGTTGCCCGTCTTTCAGGATCAGATGGTAGGTGAAGGTTTCAACACCGTCCCAGTTCAGCAGGAACCCGCGATATTCCTTGTGCAATGGAAAATAGATGTTGGCGTTGCCGAACCGGTTCTTCTCGATCAGGTCGGGGGCCCGGAAATAGATCGAAATGAACCGGGACAGGGCCGCGCGACCATGAAGCGGCACCTGGAAATGCTCGCGCACCGGCGATCTGCCCCCGTCGCAAGCGGCCAGGTATCGGCAGGTGATGTCCCGGTCCTGCCCCTCGGTCAGGTCGCGCAGGGTACAGCGCACATGGTCGCCCATGTCCTCGAATGACACCAGTTCGGTCTGAAAGTGAACCGACAGACTGTCGCGGGACTTCACGTAGCCCAGAATGATCTCTTCGACATTGTTCTGTCCGGTGATCGTTTTCAGATAGGGGGACCAGCTGTGTTCGCCCGCCGCATAGCCCCCGCGCGCCGATTCCCGGATCCTGGTCGGGGACGGCAGGTCGACCTCGTGCACCTTGTGCCCGAACAGGGACGACACCCAAAGATAGCGCGACGGCAAGTCGGGCGGCAGACCGGTCGAGGCGATTGGCTCGTCCAAACCCCAACGGCGGTAATATTCCATCGTCCGGTTGGCGATCGCATTGGCGCGCGGATGGGGGTTCAGGCCGGCGGCCCGGTCGATCAACATCGCATCCAAACCGCGATAGCCCAGTTCGGCCGCCAGCGACAGCCCAACCGATCCGGCCCCGACAACCAATACGGGAATATCAACGTCTTGCCGGCTCATGCTTGATTTTCCTGGATCAGTTCGGGGTTTGACACGACGCTGCGAAACCGCCGGATTTGCACCTGTTCGAACAGACCGGCCCGGGTGTAGGGCTCATTTTCGACAAAGGCGCGCACGGCTTGGGCGTCGGGCATATCAATGATGATCTGGCTGCCGACCATGGTCTCGCCATCCGCTGCAAGCAGCGGACCGCCCAGCACAATCTGCGGAACGAACCGCGCGACATAGTCGCGGTGCTGCGCGGCCGTTTCGGCGCGCAGCGCGGCACTGTCCGGGCGGTCCCTCAAGGTCACTGAAAACAGCATGAGACCTCCTTCCAGCGGGCGGTATCGCGGTGAATGGACAGAAAGCGTCCAAGGATGGTGTTGAAGGCAGCGGGGGCTTCGATGTTGGACAGATGCCCGGCTTTCGGGATTACGCTCAGCCGCCCGTCCGGCAAATGCGCCAACGCGCCCTCCCCGATGCCGGGCGGTGTCAGCCGGTCGTCCTCACCATAGATCATCTGCACAGGCACCTTCAGCGCTGGCAGATTGGCGCCGCGGTTGTAGCGCAGCGTCGCGGCGAGGGTCTTCAGGTAGCTGTCGACATGCAGAGCCTCGATGCTGTCGACCAGCCTCTGACGCACCGCGTCGGACGCAAAGGGCGACAGCAGGGACGCCACCAGATCCGGCGCAAGATCGGAAAGCGTTTTGCCTTCCAGCAGCGGTTTTTGCCGCAGCGCGATGAACTCTTCCCGCTTTTCATCGCTCAGGGATTCGTCAAACCCATAGAAGAAATCGCACAAGGTCAGCGTGGCAACGCGGTCCAGACGGTCCGGGGCGAAATCCAGCAGGATACGCGCGCCCATCGACAGCCCGACCAGATGCGCCTTTTCGACCTGTAGATCATCCAGCAGCCGCAACAGATCGTCAGAGAAATCGCCAAAGGCCAGATCCCCGGCATAGTCATCCGACCCGCCATAGCCCCGCGCGTCCCAGGCGATGGCGGTAAATCTGTCTGCAAAGGCGACCAGTTGATCGCGCCATTGAAACCGGTTGCCGCCGATTCCGTGCAGAAAGATCAGCGGCGGCCCCTCCCCGGTCCTGTCGAATGACAGCTTCGGAGCACCGGACACGAAATGCTGCATGGGGCCCACCACTTACTGAAACGCGGGCAAAAGCCGGCCGGCATCCACCACCTGCGCCGCGTCGATCCAGACCGAACAATCGCGCATCGGGAAATCGAAATGGCAGGGTGTGTAGCGGTCGGCGAATTCGTTGGCGCCGGTCGAGATCAGGAAGTTCCCCTCAACGGCTCGTAGTTCCGTGCCGTTGATTTCGTTCTTGTCATAAAGGTGCAGGCTGTCCCACCGCGCGCCGGGATTGAGCCCCCACCCGACATGAGAGATCGTGTAGGCTTCAGGATCGTTCCACGCGGCAAAGTAGGACCGCAAGGACACGGCATCCAGACCGTCTCCGGCAATGTCCGTCACACGGTCATCTTCGATGGTCAGCGTGACCGGGCCTTCGAAGTACCGTTTGAACGTCAGGTTCACATCGCCGGTGTTCAGGACCACCACCCCATTGACCGTCTTTCGCAGCGGAAAGCACAGGGCCAGCCCGGCGGGCCAATAGGCAATCGGCTGACCATCCGTCAGGAACCCCGCGCCGCCACGGACCGGGGCATCCGTGAGGTCCACGGTGAGGTCCGTTCCGGCCTTCGAGGCCACGCGCATGGTTTTCGCGGCGTCCAGCCGCTTCAGCGAATGATCCACCCGCGCGACCAGATCGGGGTTGGGCATACACCGTTCCAGCACCTCGGGATGCTCGTTCGAAATCATGTAGACCCGCCCGCCCACCGACAGCAGCTCCCGCCGCGCGGGGCTGTGCAGGATGCCCTCTACCGTCAGATCCACAATCAGCCCGGTCGGCCCGATGGCGCGCATCAGATCGCCATAAGCGTCAGCGGCCTCCGAAGCCCCGGTCGAGCGGACCGGCTGTGCTGCGCTGTATCGCGCCGAGGGGAGTTTCAGCGTCACAACGCGCGCGCCGATCCGCCCTAGCCCAAGCTCGGCCAGTTGGACCAGAGCCGGATTGGATCGGGATTCCGACAGAACATGGACAAGATCTCCCCCCTGAACGCCGGACATGCGGAAACTGTCTGCGAAACAGGCAATCCAGTTTTCGTCGACAGGAGTTTGAAGGGGCATGGGTCCATTCCCTTTGCATCGAAAAGAATATAGATTACTATCTAATTGAATGTTGTTCGAGAAATCAACCCTCTTGGGGTCAGGGCCCGTGGACCTGTGCCTTGCACAAAACCCGACGCCACTGCCGACCCGGGCCAACTGGCGGCGTCGCACCTATACCGGAGCCCTGGCATGAGCCTGCTTGCCGACCTTCTTTCGAGCGTGTTCGAACGGCACTGCCGCCGCGAGGCGCCTGAGGGGACAGAGGATGGCCGTCCCCTGACCGAAATGGCCGCGGCACTGGTCGGCTCGGCGGGCGAGATTTCAGGACTGGCCCTGGCCCGAGAGATTCTGACCCGATTCGCCACATTGGAGGATTCGGACAAGCTGGCGTTCTTTCAGGCCATTGCCTCCACGATGAACATCGTTCCGGAAAGGGTGCGGGCCACGCTGGACGATTGTGAACGCAGCCCGTCCAAGGCCAGCTACCGCGCCTTTGCCGAAGCCGCCCGGACACGGTGATGCAGGCCGTGCGCCACTCTCTGGCCCGGTTCAAACACCCCCGCGGGCTGGTTTTCGTAGACGACCTGCCGCGCAACACGATGGGAAAGGTGCAAAAGAACGTCCTGCGGGAGAAATACGGGGGAATCTTCACATCCTGACCGATGCGGAACAGGAAAAGGACACAGCTTCGGACATGCCGGACCTTCTCCGGCGCGCTGGACCAAATTCACAGGGTTTTGCGACCGTTCCCTCCAGAGGACTTCGAAGGACGCAACGACAATAGCAAGCCGTAGCTCAAGGGGAGAAAGCCATGTTGGACGCTATCGATCATTCGGCCCGGGCCGCATTGACGCCAGTCGAGGTGTTTTCCGGCAGGATCCTGGATGTTTGCGGGCTGTTCAATGTGGCCCCCCCGCCGGGCGCGATGTCCTGTCCAGCTATGTTTCGGTCGACCAGTTTGGCGGGCTGGACATCGCGCATATCGGGCAGAACGCACAGAATGTGCACCGAACACGCAAAGACACGCGACGAGACCCCGGAAACCACTTTTTTCCTGCTGCTGCAACGCGAGGGCAGCGGGTTCCTGGAACAGGCCGATCGTTCGTACTGGACCAGCCCCTGCGACATGTTTCTTGTCGATTCCGCGAACGAATGCCGGTTCAACTTTCAGGGCAAATACGCGTTGCAAATGTCGATACACCTGCCGCGGGACGAAATGATCCGCCGCTTTGGCCGCCGGATCCGTCGCGGACTTGCGATTGAGGGGCTGACCCGCTGGCCGTTGCGATGAAGGCCCTGCTGGGCAAACTGTTGACGACCGAAAACCCCACTGCCCAAACCCACACGGTCGAAGCCTTCTACAGCGTCCTGGGCGCGCTTCTGACGGAACGGACGTTGGGAAATGGTGGAACGGTCAACTTGGAGCGACAGATTGTACAACGGGCGCTGATCGCAACATCCGAACATTACCGCGATCCTGACTTCACCACACAGGCGATGGCCGAAAGGATCGGGATCTCGCTTCGGCGGCTGCAAAAGACGTTCCGGGCGGTGGAAGAAACCCCACGCAACCGGCTCCAGCGTTTTCGCGTTGAAACCGCGCGTCAGATGCTGGTCAATCGCCACACCCAGGACCCGGCGCTCTCCGTAACGCAGGTGGCGTTTTCCTGCGGCTTTGGCGATTTGTCCACCTTCTACAGGCAGTATCGCAAGTCTTACCGCCGCACGCCCGGGCAGGAAACTGGCGCCGTTCAGGGCGCTTGATGCAAATCATTTTTGCGCAAAGTGCCAAGTATCGCGGCCGGCAGTCCCCTACGCTGACATGTGGAATGCTTGGGGGAGACCAATGAACAACCATTTGCGCCACATCGTTTTGACCGTTGCGCTGCTCTTGTCGTCGCAAGCTCAAGCACGCGTTGAGTCCACGGATTGCGAACAGAAAATCCTGGCGTCGGAAGATGGGCGTGTGTCCTGTAGCGTCGTCTACGAGACCTCGTCCGAGGCGGAGCTTGAATTGCTGCGGGAACAGTCTTTTGGATTGGGCAAATCCGTCGCCTGCGATGTGAAGCTGGACGTCGACCAACCCGCGCTGAAACAGCAACTCCAAACCGTGGATATCGTGAAGTCGGATGTCATGGAGTTGCAATGCGACGTGGCAACCAAGCTGGGCACCTATCCGATGCAACTGCAGGCGTATCTGGACGTGCATGTTCCGGATCGCAAAACGGTTGAAAAGATCACCATCAGCGACCTAACGATTGTCGGCTACCCCGACGTCTACGTCGAAAAAATCGCGGGTTTCTTCAACAAGAACCAGGAATTGCAGGCCGCGTTGACCGGTCTGTTTACCGAATACGTTCTGACAAGGGAGTCCGAAGTCGGCGAATGCACAGGCTGCAAGCTATGACTACGTGATCTGCGGCGCGGGCAGCGCAGGCCGCGTGCTGGCCAATCGTCTCTCCGAAGAGGGTGCCAGCCGTCTCTGGCCAAGATCACCAGGCGTGAAATCTACCCCGGCGCCGATGTGACCCACGACGAAGATCTGGCGAACTATGCGCGCGACACGCCGGTTTCCTATCGTCACCAGGTCGGCACGTGCAAAATGGGCCAGGACGAAATGGCCGTGGTCGATCACGAATTGCGCGTGCATGGGCTGGAGGGGCTGCGTGTGGTGGATGCCTCGATCATGCCTTCGGTGACCACGGGCAATACCAACGCGCCCACCATCATGATTGCCGAAAAGGCCGCCGACATGATCAAGGCGGCCAATGGCTGAGCGACCTGGTTTTCCTGGATCCGCAGCTTCGTTTGCGCAGGTCACCATGTCCGGTTCCGGGAAAACGCTCTCTCACCAAAGCGCGCGTAACAGACCTGATGCGTGCCGTTCAGCATTTGCGGGATCTGCGGCCACTCGACCAAAAGCTTCGAAGAGATGTTTGAACACTCTGTGAGCTTTCTCACAAACCCTTGTGAGTTATGGGATTCAGACTGTTTTGACTTGCAAGGAACGGTGCTGAAACTGGTGTTTTCAAAGCCCATCGAATATGCGCGAAAAGCAGGATTTAGAACACCCCAAACAGCGCTTTCATTCCAGCTTCCAAACCAGACTTCCTGTTCGCTCGAGCTGGAAAAAGACAAGTGTTATCAGCAGGATGCAAGCGGTGGGGCTTCGGCTGACTCCCGGTCTCGCCAAGCCGCTCAACACGCGTCTTCAGAGAGCAAATGTAAACTGGTGCTGCCGGTGAGATTTGAACTCACGACCTCTCCCTTACCAAGGGAGTGCTCTACCCCTGAGCTACGGCAGCAAGCCGGTGTGGATCGCGACGATGCGTGGATCCGGTGAAGCGGCGCGGACCCTGCCACAGGGCAGGACGAAGCGCAAGCGCTGCAACGGCGCCTCCCATACGCTTTCCTTGCGCATCCTGCAAGCGCTAGAAAGAGTGAATGAACATCGACGAGAAGAAAGATCGCCTGGCCGCCGCCCTGCGTCGCAACCTGGCGCGGCGCAAGGCACAGTCGCGGGCCCGCAAGGCGGATGCGGACGAGGCCCGATCGGATGGAGATGCGTCGGGAGAAAAGAAGACGGCCGAAGGTAAAGCGGACGAATAGGCATGGGGCGACCGACGGATATGAACGCTTGTCCCGGATCGGGAGGCTGCGGCATCCCTCGACGCGCCTGCGCCATTGCGCCTTCCGCCCGAAGCCGCTAACACGTTGGCGCGCCGCGACCGGCGCGGCGGAAGCGGTATTGCGGCACCATGAGCAATCTCAAACTCTACGCGCTCGATCCCGAAGACCTCGATGTGCTGTCGGCCCATCTGCAGGACGCGGTCCTGCGGATCGGCGACATGGCCTATCTGCCGGACCAGCGGCGCTTCGCGCTCGTCGTCAACCGGTTCGACTGGGTGGAACAGGCAGAGAAGGCGAAGGAAAAACACCGCCGCCGCACGGCCCTGCATTTCGAACGCGTCAGCGCCGTGCGCCGCCGCAAGCTGCGCCAGGACAGCCCGGACGGCGTCCTCAACCTCCTGGCGATCCGCTATACCGAGACCGAGGCTCCGGCGGGCACGATCGACCTGGTGTTTTCCGCCGATGCGACGATCCGGCTCGAGGTCGAGTGCCTGGAGGCAAGCCTGTCGGATCTCGGACCAGCCTGGTCGACGCAGGCCGTTCCCGCACATGACCTAGCCGACACACCTGATAGCGAAGCCAGCGGCGGCAATGCCGGCGATGGGGCCTGAGGACGAAGCGCCATGTCGGAAACGCCCAACCGGCTGATTTCCGTCGAGCTTGACGAATCCTCGATCGGACGCGGTTCGCCGGATATCGAGCATGAACGGGCGATCGCGATCTACGACCTGATCGAGGAAAACAGTTTTGCACTCACCGGATCGGAAAAGGGTCCGTTTCGGCTCAGGCTGTCGATCCAGGAAAAGCGGCTGGTCTTCGATATCCGCAACGAGGCGGATGATCCGGTCGTCACCCACATCCTGTCGCTGAGCCCGTTCCGCCGGATCGTGCGGGACTACTTCATGATCTGCGAAAGCTATTTCGAGATGATCAAGACGGCGAGCCCGAGCCGCATCGAGGCCGTCGACATGGGCCGGCGCGGCATTCACAATGACGGCTCGCGCATTCTGATGGAGCGGCTCGACGGCAAGATCGCCGTCGATTTCGATACCGCCCGGCGCCTGTTCACGCTGATCTGCGTCCTCCACTGGAAAGGCTGACCGGTGACACCGGGGGACAGCGACAGGCCGCCATCGGCCGTCCTGTTTGCCTGCGGAATGAACTCCGTGCGCTCACCGATGGCCGCCGCGATCACCCGGCATCTGTTTCCCCATTCGATCTATGTCGCCTCGGCCGGCGTGCGCGAGGGCAAGCGCGACCCCTTCGTCACCGTGGTCATGGAGGAGATCGGCATCGATCTGTCGGAGCACCAGCCGCACACTTTCGAGGACCTGTCGGATTCCTCCTTCGACCTCATCGTCTCGCTCGCCCCCGAGGCGCATCACCAGGCGCTGGAAATGACGCGGACGATGGCGGTCGACGCGGAATACTGGCCAACCGAGGACCCGACCTTCGCGGAGGGCAGCCGCGATCAGCGGCTGAACGCCTATCGCCGGACGCGCGATTTGCTGATGCAGCGCATCAAGAAGCGCTTCGCCTGGCAACGGCCGCCGAGTGGGTGAGGCACGGTCCGCTTTAGCGGACGAAATGCATCGCATTTCGAGTGCCGAACGCGCGAGGCCCAAAGCCGAGCGCCGGGATGCGGTTGCGCCAACACGGAACCGGTTTCGAGCGCCAAACGCGCGAGAGTTGGAGCCCGGTGCCGGCAACGCTGGAAACCGGAAGCACTGCGTTCAAACGTATCGCCGGAAAGCGACTTGCACGCCCCCCGTCAGTACTCGCCCGCCTCCGCCGAAATCCGCTTGTGCAGCCGCACCATGAAAGACGTTGCAAACAACGGCGTCGCCAGGTTGACGACCGGGATCATCACGAAGAACGCGATGATCAGGCCGGCGCCGAAGATGCGGCCGCCATGGGCGCGGCGCATCAGCCGGGCATCCGCGTAGTCGCGATGCCTGAGCGCCGCCATCTCGAAATACTCCCGGCCGAGCAGATAGGCGTTGGCGAGCAGGAAGGCGATCAGGTTGATCCCCGGGATCAGCAACAGGAACAGCGCGACCAGATTGGCCAGGATCACCGCGCCGAAGAACTTGACCGAGGTGACGATGGTTTCGCCGATCGGCAGGTTGCGGCCCGGCGGGTCGGCGGGGAAGCCGGTTTCCTCGACCTTGCCGGCGATCTCGTCGAGGAAGAAGCCGGCGACCAGCGACGAAACGGGCGCGACGAGAAAAACGAGCGCGACGATGAAGCCGGCGCCGGCGAGCCAGGCGAGCGCCGTGTCCGCCCACGCCCAGGGCAGTCTGATGAAATGGTCGAACAGGTTGATCAGCACGATCCACAGCGCGATCAGGGCGGCGAAGGTGAAGCCGAGCGTGCGCAGGAGCACCGACCGGAAGGGCGTGGAGCCGACATCGGCCAGCGCGTCATAGGCATCTTGGATCATGAGAGGCGTCCGCTCCCCGGCAAGGCGTTCAACAGGCCTTGTTCGACATAAGGGCGCGACCGCGCCGGCGCAACGCCGCGTGTGCGCCGATATCTATATTGGTCAATCGTCGCTTCGATGCTTGCCGCGACGCGGCGGGCCCGTATAGTGCCGCCTCCCGCCCGAACGGCCTGTCCCCTTCCCACCAACAGCAAGAAGCCTCAACCATGCCCGAAACCGAATTCGACGTCCTTGGCATCGGCAACGCCATTGTCGACGTGATCGCCCGCGCCGAGGACGACCTGCTCGTCGCCGAGAACCTGGTCAAGGGCTCGATGAACCTGATCGACGAAACGCGCGCCGACCTGCTCTACGGCGCGATGGGGCCGGCGACCGAGATGTCGGGCGGTTCGGGCGCCAACACAATCGCCGGCGTCGCCTCGCTCGGCGGCCGGGGGGCGCTGTTCGGCAAGGTCGCGAGCGATCAGCTCGGCACGGCGTTTGCCCACGATATCCGGGCGCTCGGCGTGCATTTCGAGACCACGATGCTGTCGGGCGGCCCGTCGACGGCGCGCTGCCTGATCATGGTGACGCCGGATGGCGAGCGCACGATGAACACCTATCTCGGCGCCTGCCAGGAACTCGGCCCAGCCGATATCGATCCGGACGTCGTGGCGGCTGCCAAGATCCTCTACATGGAAGGCTATCTGTGGGATCCGCCGGAAGCCAAGAAGGCGTTTCTGGAGGCTGCCAAACACGCCAAGGCGCATGACCGCGAGGTGGCGCTGACGCTGTCGGATTCCTTCTGCGTCGACCGCTACCGCGCTGAGTTCCTCGATCTCTTGCGCTCGGGCACCGTGACGCTCCTGTTCGGCAATGAAAGCGAGCTGCATTCGCTCTACGAGACGGCTGACACCGAGACCGCGATGACGGCGGTTCAGGCCGATTGCCCGTTTGCCGTCATCACCCGCAGCGAGAAGGGTGCCGTCGTCCTGAAGGGCGGCGAGCGGATCGCGGTGCCGGCCGCGCCGGTGGACAAAATCATCGATCTGACCGGCGCCGGCGACCTGTTCGCCTCGGGCTTCCTGTTCGGCCTTGCCCGCGGGTTCGATCCGCAGACCTGCGCCCGGCTCGGCGGCCTCGCCGCCGCCGAGGTGATCAGCCATTTCGGCGCCCGTCCGCAGGTCAGCCTGAAGGAGCTCGCGCAGCAGTCCGGACTGCCGGTCTGAGTTAGCGCAGCAGCCCGACGATGTCGCGAACCTGATCGAACACCGGCCCGGCGATCGCCCGGGCCTGATCGGCGCCGCGCTTCAACACGGAATCGATATAGGCCGGATCGTCGTTGAGACGGCGCATCTCGGCTGCGATCGGCGCGAGCCGCTCGACCGAGATTTCCGCAAGCGCGGTCTTGAAGGTCGAGAACTGGGCACCGCCGAATTCGGCAAGCACGTCGCCCTTCGAGCGCTCGGCAAGGGCTGCGAAGATACCGACCAGATTGGTCGCCTCCGGCCGGTTCTCCAGACCCGCCTCCTCGCTCGGCAGCGGCTCGGGATCGGTCTTGGCCTTGCGGACCTTCTGGGCGATCAGGTCGGCATCGTCGGTCAGGTTGATGCGCGAGGCGTCCGACGGGTCCGATTTGGACATCTTCTTTGCGCCGTCGCGCAAGCTCATGACGCGCGTCGCCGGCCCCTGGATCAACGGCTCGGTGAGCGGGAAGAACATCTCCTCGCCGGTGACGCGCTCAATCGACTCGGCGAAATCGTTGTTGAACTTCTGGGCGATGTCGCGGGTCAGTTCCAGATGCTGCTTCTGGTCCTCGCCGACCGGCACGTGCGTTGCGCGGTAGGCCAGAATGTCGGCTGCCATCAGGTTGGGATAGGCGAACAGCCCGACGGAGGCGTTCTCGCGATGCTTGCCGGCCTTTTCCTTGAACTGGGTCATCCGGTTGAGCCAACCCATCCGGGCAACGCAGTTGAACACCCAGGCAAGCTCGGCATGGGCCGAGACCTGGCTCTGGTTGAAGACGATGTGCTTTTCCGGGTCGATGCCGGCGGCGATGAACGCGGCCGTCACGTCGCGGGTGCTCTGCCGCAGCGTTTCCGGCCCACCCCAGACGCCGACATCCTGGGTGATCGCGTGCAGGTCGACCACGCAATAGACGCAGTTGTAGCTCTCCTGCAGGGCGACGAAGCGGGTGATCGCGCCGAGATAGTTGCCAAGATGCAGATTGCCGGTGGGCTGCACGCCGGAAAAGACGCGCTGTTCAAACGCCGTCATCGTTTCAGTCCGTGTCATGAGGGATCGCTAGGGACGGCGCGTTATGGCCGATCGGCAAGACGGATTCAAGACGGCCCGATGTAAGTCGGGCCATTGAAGGCGGGCGCGTTGCCGCTATGTCCCGCCGTAGCCGGCGATCCGCCATGCCAACATCCTCTCACGACAGGAGACGGTTTCATGAGCGCGATCGTATTGCGCCGGGGCGAGACGGAATTCGACCATGTCGTCCTGGGCACCTTCGATACCCGAGCCGGCGCGGACTGGCTGTCGGACCAGACGGGCGCAAAGGTCACCGTGACCGAGCCTGAGCCGGGTCAATGGTATCACAGCGCCGTTTTGCCCCTGAAACAGGGCAGTTTCGTCGAAGTGCTCGGCCCCAATCCGGCGCACAAGGGCTTCCATCCGATCAAACAGCTATTGTCCGGCTACGACACCCCGCGCCCGCTGTTCTGGCATCTTGCGACGGACGATTTCGATGGGTTCTGCGCCCGCCTGGACGCCGCCGGGGCGCAGGCGGATCGCATCGAAGAGCTCGACAGCGAAGGGGCGAGCGGCCGGCGGGCCTACAAGCGGGCGATCGTCGGTCCGGGCTTCCGGACCGTGCGGCCGTGCTTCATTCAGTGGATCGCCAGACCCGACCGAACCGGCGTTGAAGCGCCGGTCTGCTCCGCTGTGGCCTTCTCGGTCCGTGATCGCGAACCGGAAAAGCTCAATCGGATCTTCGAAGCGCTCGGGCTTGCGTTGCGGGCGACGCAGGGGCCGCAGACGCTGAGCGTCGACCTCGATACGCCGAAGGGCAAGGTCGTCTTGAGCGGCGATGGTCAGAGTTTCGAGGGCGCCGGCGCGATGCTGCTGATGGGAAAGCTCTATCTGCGCTATCTGGTTGGGGGCGCCAGGCGCTGAACCGCCTCTATTGTCCACATCGGAAACACCGGTTTCCCGGGCTCGCTATTCGGCCGCCTTACGCGAGAAGGCGCGACTGAGATCGGATCGCGTCAGGACGCCGGTCGCAATCGCCAGGACGGCGAACACCACCGCGCCAAGGCAGACGATCGCCAGCATGACACCGATCGCCCCGGCCTGGCCGGTTTGCGCGTACGGGGCGAGCAGCCAATTGGCCGCGACGATCGCGACCGTCATCCACAGCGTCGCATTCAGCGCCAGCAGGGTGCGGCGCTTCAGCCGCGCGTCGGGTACGAACTCGCCCTTGCGCCACAACGTCCAGCCGAGCAGGCCGGAATTGATCCAGCCGGCGACCGAGGTGCCGAGCGCGATGCCGACATGGCCGAGAAACGGGAACAGGGCAAGCGAGATGGCGATATTGGCAGCGACGTTGATGCCGGCGAACCACATCGGCGTGCGGGTATCCTCGCGGGCGAAGAAGGCCGGCGCGAAGACCTTGTTGAGCACGAAAGCCGGCAGGCCGATCGCGAAGGCCGACAGGGCTGCCGCCGTCGCCGCCGTATCGTCGGGACCGAAGGCGCCACGCTCGAACAGGCCGCGGATGATCACGTCGGGAATGAAGAACAAGGCCGCGGCGCAGGGCAGCGTCAGCGTGAGGGCGAATTCGAGCGCCCGGTTCTGGCCGTTCATCACCGCCTCGCGGTCGCCGGCTCTGAGCCGACGCGACAGTTCGGGCAGCAGCACGATGCCGATCGCGATGCCGATCGTGCCGAGCGGCAACTGGTATAGCCGATCGGCATAGTAGAGGAACGACACCGCCCGGTCCTGCAGCGAGGCGATCATGGTGCCGACCATGATGTTGATCTGGGTGATGCCGCCGGCGATTATGCCGGGAATGCCGAGCGTCACGAGCCGCCTGACGCCGGGCGTCATTCTGGGCCATCTGAGTGATAGCCCCATGCCGACCCGGCGGGCGGCATAGCCGAGCATCAGAAGCTGCGCGATGCCGGCGAAGAACACGCCCCAGGCGAGATAGACGCCGGCGGTCCGGTCGCCGCTATGGCCCAGCGCATTGATCAGCAGCAGCGCCAGGATCAGCACCGCATTCAACAGCGCCGGTGCGAAGGCGGCCGCGGCGAAGCGGCTGAGCGCGTTGAGGACGCCCGACAAAAGCGCGACCAGCGAGACGAAGACCAGATAGGGGAAGGTGATGCGGGTCAGCATCACCGCCAGGTCGAACTTGTCCGGCTCGCCCGAAAAGCCCGGCGCCAGCACCAGCATGAACAGCGGCATGGCGATCTCGGCAAGCGCGGTCAGCGCCAAGAGGACGAACAGAAGCGCCGACAGCGCCTCTTCGGCGAAGCGGCGGGCCTCGCGTGCGCCCTCGCCTTCTAGCGCCTTGGCAAACAGCGGCACGAAGGCTGCGTTGAAGGCGCCCTCCGCGAAAATCCGCCGGAACAGGTTGGGCAGCCGGAAGGCGACGAAGAAGGCATCGGCGACCGGCCCGGTGCCGAGCGCGGAAGCCGTCAGCACGTCGCGGATGAAGCCGAGCACGCGGCTTACGATGGTGCCGCCGCCGACGGTGGCGAAATGCCGGATCAGCGCCATCCCCGCCTCCTGCCGCGAACGCCATTCACGCCGCGTTTTCCTGTTCGGGTTTGAACACCTGCATCAGGTGACGACGGATCGCGCCCTGGCGGTTGGCGTTGGTGATCTTCTGACCCGTAAGGTCGGTTACGTAGAAGACATCAACGGCCTTCTCGCCGAAGGTCGCGACATGGGCGGACGCGATGTTCAGGTTGAGCTTGGCCAGGACCGCTGTGAGTTCGTAGAGCAGGCCCGGCCGGTCGAGGCCGGAAATCTCGATCACCGTGTAGCGGTTCGACCAGGTGTTGTTGACCAGCACGTCCGGCTCGACGGAGAAGGCGCGGATGCGACCCTGTCTGCGGGTGCGGGCCTGGATCAAGTCCTCGACGCGCGCCTTGCCGGCCAGGATGGTCTCGATCTGCTTGCCGATCCGCTCGGCGCGGCGTTGCTCGTCTTCGTTGAGCGGCAGTTCGCGGGACACGAAGATGGTGTCGAGCGCGAAGCCGTCGCTGGTTGTGAAGATCTGCGCGTCGACGATGTTGGCGCCCGACGCGGCGCAGGCCCCGGCGATGACGGACAGAAGCCGGGGATGGTCGGGCGCGAAGACGGTGATCTCGGTGACGGCACGGAACGCGTCGGTGGTCGCGCGGGTCGCGAGCTTCCTCTTCCTGCCGTCGAGTTCGCGCAGAAAACCGGCATGCTCGATCTGGCGGGCAAGGTCGGTGCGCACCCAATAGGCCGGATAGTGGCGCTCACGGTAGTCGTCGAACTCCTCGTCCGACCAGTCGGGCAACGCCGCGCGCAGGTCGGCCAGAATGCCCTCGATGCGGATCGTCCGTTGCGCCTGGCTGTGGCCGCCGGCCAGGATCGGCTCGGTCTCGTAGTAGAGCGTGCGCAGCAATTGCCCCTTCCAGCCGTTCCAGACACCGGGGCCGACGGCGCGGATATCGGCGACGGTGAGGATCAGAAGCAGCTTCAGCCGCTCCAGGCTCTGCACGGTCGCGGCGAAATCCTCGATCGTCTTGCGGTCGGCGAGATCGCGCGACTGGGCGATGATGCTCATGTCGAGATGATGCTCGATCAGCCAGGCGACCGTCTCGGTATCGGCCGCCGAAAAACCGAGGCGCGGCGCGAGCCGACGCGCGACCTTGGCGCCGGCGATCGAATGGTCCTCCGGCCGGCCCTTGGCGACGTCGTGCAGGAACAGCGCCAGATAGAGCAGGTCGCGGTTCTGGATCGTATGGATGATCTCGTTTGCGAGCGGATGCGCCTCGGCGAAGCGGCCGTTCTCGATCTCGCTCAGGATCCCGATCGCCCTCAGCAGGTGCTCGTCGACGGTATAGTGATGGTACATGTTGAACTGCACCATGCCGACGATCTTGCCGAAATCGGGGATGAAGCGGCCGAGCACGCCGGCCTCGTTCATCCGGCGGAGCACGATTTCCGGATCGTTGCGCGAGGTCAGCACCTTGACGAACAGCGCGTTGGCGTCGGCATTGTGGCGCAACTCGCCGCCGATCAGCTTCAGCGAGCGCCGCGCCAGCTTCAGCGCCTCGGGATGGAAGCTCAAGTTGTACTTGTCGGCAAGCGCGAACAATCGGATCAGGTTGACCGGATCGCGCTTGAAGACCTGGTCGTCCTTGACGTTCAACCGGTCGAACTCGACAACGAAATCGGGACTGTCCTTCTGGATGCCGCCGCGCCGGCGCCGGAACCGCTGCATGAACTGCGACAGCACCCGCGGCTTCTTGGCATGGCGCATCTCCAGCGCGTTGCAGAAGATGCGGGTCAGGTCCCCGACATCCTTGGCGACCAGGAAATAGTGCTTCATGAAGCGTTCGACATCCTGGGTGCCCGGCCGCGCGGTATAGCCGAGCCGCCGGGCCATCTCGCGCTGGACATCGAAGGTGATACGCTCCTCGGCGCGGCCGGTCAGGAAATGCAGATGGCAGCGCACCGCCCACAGGAAGTCGGCGCAGCGGCGGAACTGCCGCGCCTCGGCGCGGTCGAAGACGCCATGGTCGACCAGCGCGTCGGCATTGGTGGCGCCGTAGAAATACTTTCCGATCCAGAACAGGGTGTGCAGGTCGCGCAAGCCGCCCTTGCCGTCCTTGACGTTCGGCTCGACGAGATAGCGCGATTCGCCTGACCGCGTGTGCCGCTGATCGCGTTCGGCAAGCTTGGCCTCGATGAACTCGGGCCCGGTTCCCGCGACGACCTCGGCCTCGAAGCGGCTGACGAGTTCCTTGAACAATTCGGCGTCGCCGCAGACCCGGCGCGCGTCGAGCGCGGAGGTACGGATCGTCATGTCGGCCTTGGCCTGGCGGATGCAGTCGTCGACCGATCGCACCGCGTGGCCGACCTTCATCTCCAGGTCCCAGAGCGTGTAGAGCATCTGCTCGATGACGCTCTCGCTCCAGCCGGTCTTCTTGTAGGGCAGCACGAACAGGAGATCGACATCCGAGCCCGGCGCCATGGTGGCCCTGCCGTAACCGCCGGTCGCGACCACGCTGATGCGCTCGCTCGCCGTCTGGTTGACGACCGGATAGAGCCGGGTGACGGTGAGCCTGTAGAGCGCCTTGACGATGGTGTCCTGCAGGGCGGCGAGCCGGTGGGCGCAGGCCAGGCCGTGGCCGGTCTCGATCAGCCAGCCCTCGATCGTCTTGATCGCGTCTGCCCGCACGGCCTTGAGATGATCGAGCATCGCCCTGCGGAAGGCGGGGCCGGAGCCGTGTTCGTCATTGAGGGCGATCAGATCGTCGGTCAAACCCTCGACGGTGACGATGTCGGAGACGTCGCGATGCGGCGTCGTCATCGCGCCGTCTCCGCGCTGTCCGGCGCCCCGTCGCCCTCGGCGGCAAACGCCTTCAATTCATACAGAACCTCGAGCGCCTGCAGCGGAGTGAGCTGATCGGGCGAGACGGCGGCAAGCCGCTCGGCAAGGGCGGACCCGCCCGACCCAGGCTCAGGCTCGGCGCGCGCGGCCTGCCGGACGTGGCTTGAAAACAGCGGCAGGTCGTCGATCAGGCCGGCCGTGCCGGCCTTGCGATCGGTCTCCTCAAGCTGCTCAAGCACGTCGCGCGCCCGCGACACGACGGCGGGCGGCAGGCCGGCGAGCTTTGCGACCTGGACGCCGTAGGAGCGGTCGGCGGCGCCCGGCACCACCTCGTGCAGGAAGACGACGTCGCCCTTCCATTCCTTGACCCGGACGGTCGAATTGGAGAGCCGCGAGAGGGTCTCCGACAGCGCCGTCAATTCGTGGAAGTGGGTGGCAAACAGCGCCCGGCAGCGATTGATCTCGTGCAGGTGCTCGATCGTCGCCCAGGCGATCGACAAGCCGTCGAAGGTCGCGGTGCCGCGGCCGATCTCGTCGAGGATGACGAGCGCGCGGTCGCCCGACTGGTTGAGGATCGCCGCCGTCTCGACCATCTCGACCATGAAGGTCGAGCGGCCGCGGGCAAGATCGTCGGCCGCCCCGACCCGGCTGAACAGCCGGTCGACGATGCCGATCCGGGCGCTTTGCGCCGGCACGAAGGCGCCGGCCTGGGCGAGCACGGCGATCAGCGCGTTCTGGCGCAGGAAGGTCGACTTGCCGGCCATGTTGGGCCCGGTCAGGAGCGCGATGCGCCCCGCCGGGTCCTGATCGGCGGCGCCTTCCGCTTCCGGCGGCGACAGGTCGCAATCATTGGCGATGAAAGCCTGGCCGCCGGCGCGGGCCAGCGCCTGCTCGACGACGGGATGGCGGCCGCCGGTAATCTCGAAGGTCAGGTCGTCGGTAATCTGCGGGCGCGAATAGCCGCGCTCGACGGCAAGGTCGGCAAAGCCCGAATGCACGTCGAGTTCGCCGAGCGCCGCAGCCGCCGCGTCGAGCGCTTCCCCATCATCGCCGATGCGCGCGACCAGCGCGTCGAAGATCTCCAGTTCGAGCGCCATCGCCCGCTCGGCAGCGGTTGCGATGCGCCCTTCCAGATCGGCAAGCTCGCTTGTCGAAAACCGCACCTGGTTGGCGAGCGTCTGGCGGTGGAAGAAGGTCGCGTTCAGGGGCTCGGCCATCATCTTCGCCCCGTGCTGGGCCGTCACCTCGACGAAATAGCCGAGCACGTTGTTGTGCTTGACCTTCAGCGACTTGATGCCGGTCTCGCCCTGATAGGTCGCCTGCAGGCCGGCGACGATCTTGCGGCTTTCGTCGCGCAGGTTGCGCGCCTCGTCGAGTTCGGCGGCAAAGCCCGGCCTGACGAAGCCGCCATCGCGCTTGAGCGGCGGCGGCGCGTCGACAAGGGCCGCGTCGAGCTCGGCGAAGACCGCGGAATCGGGCGCTGCCAGCCGGTCGGCGATGCCGGCGAGCAGGGCCGGCGCGCCCTCGACGGCCGCAAGACCGGCGTTCAGCGCCGTTGCCAGGCGGTGGGCGGCGGCGATACCGTCGCGGATCGCCGCCAGGTCGCGCGGGCCGCCGCGGCCGACCATGATGCGCGCCCGGGCCCGGGCGATGTCGGGCGCGGCGCGCAGGTCCTCGCGGACGGCGCGGCGCGCGGCGGCTTCATCGACGAACCAGGCGACAGCCGCGTGGCGTTCGGCGATCGCGGCGGGGTCGGTGAGCGGGGCGGCCAGCCGGCGGGCCAGTTCGCGGCCACCGGCCGGCGTCACGGTACGGTCGACGGCGGCGGCCAGGCTGCCGCGCCTGTCGCCCGACAGCGTCACCGTCAGTTCGAGATTGGCGCGTGTCGCCGGATCGATCGCCATCACCGCGTCACGACGTTCGCGCGCGGGGGGCTTCAGCGGCGGGCGCTCGCCGAGTTGGGTCTTGTCGACATAGGCGATGACCGCGCCGGCGGCCGCGACCTCCGGCCGGGTCAGCGCACCGAACCCGTCGAGCGTCGCGACGGAGAAATAAGTCCGCAGCCTGCGGTCGGCTGCCGTCGAATCGAACATCGCGGTGGGCTGCGGCGTCACGGCGGCGCGCTGGTCGCTCCACAGCTCGCGCAGGTCCTTGTCGTCATAGAGCGCGTCGGGAACCAGCAGCTCGCCCGGATCGATCCGCGACAGCAGCGCTGGGAGATCGCCCCGGCCGGCCGCCGCGACGCCGAATTCGCCGGTTGAGATGTCGGCCCAGGCCAGCGCATAGCCGTCATCGCCGCCGGCGCGCTGGCGGGCGAGTGCTGCGAGATAGTTGTTGCGGCGCGAATCGAGCAGGCTGTCCTCGGTCAGCGTGCCGGGCGTGACCAGTCGCACCACGTCGCGGCGCACCACCGCCTTGGAGCCGCGTTTCTTCGCTTCCGCCGGGTCCTCGAGCTGCTCGCAGACCGCGACCCGGTGGCCCAGCGCGATCAGCTTCTGCAGATAATCGTCGGCTGCGTGAAAGGGCACGCCGCACATCGGGATATCCGCGCCCAGATGCTTGCCGCGCGTCGTCAGCGTGATGCCGAGCGCGCGGCTTGCAACCTCCGCGTCGTCGAAGAACAGCTCGTAGAAATCGCCCATCCGGTAGAACAGCAGGCAGTCCGGGTTGGCCGTCTTGATCTCCAGGAACTGCCGCATCATCGGCGTCGCGCGCGCGAGATCGGCACCCGGTTTGGCGTACGTGGGCTCGGTTTGGTCGTGATCCGCAACAGATGCGGCAGTGTCGGCGCTCATGGCGCGGACCCTAGAACATGACGGCAGGATTGAGAACCCGAATGAGCCCGCGCGGCATGCCCGCACGGTCCCTGTTTCATACTCTGTTTGCGGTCACAGAACGGCAACCGGAGATAAATAACAGTTTCACCGGGATTTAGCCCATTTGCTGCCTTGAGCGGTTGGTCAGGCCTCGGATAGAACCATGACACGGTCCCGATGACCTGCGATGGTGGCGAACGCGACGGGACACCTGCCTTGGCGAGGAGAAAGCGGGACATGGCTTCGGATTCCAAAAACTCAAAGGGCCGTCCGACCTTCACGGATCAGGAAGCGCTGCAATTCCACCAGCAGGGCAAGCCCGGCAAGCTGGAGGTCAACCCGACCAAGGCGATGGCGACGCAGCGCGACCTGTCGCTGGCCTACTCGCCCGGCGTCGCGGTGCCGGTCCGCGCCATTGCCGAGGATCCCGCCCGCGCCTTCGACTACACCACGCGCGGCAACATGGTCGCGGTGATCTCGAACGGCACGGCCATTCTGGGCTTGGGCAATCTCGGCGCGCTCGCGTCCAAGCCGGTGATGGAAGGCAAGGCCGTCCTGTTCAAGCGCTTCGCCGATGTCGACGCGATCGACCTGGAAGTCGACACCACCGACGTCGAGGAGTTCATCAACTGCGTCAAGCCGCTCGGCCCCTCCTTCGGCGGCATAAACCTGGAAGACATCAAGGCGCCGGACTGCTTCATCATCGAGCAGCGGCTGCGCGAGATCATGGACATTCCCGTCTTCCACGACGACCAGCACGGCACCGCGATCATCGCGCTGGCCGGGCTGATCAACGCAGCCGACATCACCGGCCGCGACCTGAAGACCCTGAAACTCGTCTGCAACGGCGCCGGATCGGCGGGGATCGCCTGCGTCGAACTGATCAAGGCGATCGGCATCCCGCACGACAACGTTCTCCTCTGCGACACCAAGGGCGTCATCTACAAGGGCCGCGAAGAGGGCATGAACCAGTGGAAGTCGGCCCATGCCGCCGAAACCGACGCGCGCAGCCTGGAAGACGCGATGCGCGGCGCCGACGCGGTGTTCGGCCTGTCGGTGAAGGGCGCCTTCACGCCCGACATGATCGCCTCGATGGCGCCCAATCCGATCATCTTCGCGATGGCCAATCCCGATCCGGAGATCACGCCGGAAGAGGTCGCCGAGATCCGCGACGACGCGATCGTCGCCACCGGCCGGTCGGACTATCCCAACCAGATCAACAATGTGCTGGGCTTTCCCTATATCTTCCGGGGTGCACTCGATGTGCGGGCGACCACCATCAACGAGGCGATGAAGATCGCCGCCGCCCAGGCGCTCGCCGAGCTTGCCCGCGAGGACGTGCCCGACCAGGTCGCGGCCGCCTATCGCGGCGCCCGGCCGCGCTACGGCCCGGACTATGTCATTCCCGTCCCCTTCGATCCGCGCCTGATCAGCGCGGTGCCGCCGGCAGTGGCGAAAGCGGCGATGGAGACCGGCGTCGCGCGCCAGCCGATCATCGATATGGAGGGCTACGAGCATACGCTCTCGGCCAGGCGGGATCCGATCGCCGGCACGCTGCAGCGCATCCACTCGAAGATCCGCCGGTCGCCGAAGCGGATCGTCTTCGCCGAGGGCGAGGAGGAGCAGGTGATCCGGGCGGCCTACGCCTTCGCCAACAACGGCCTCGGCATTCCGATCCTGGTCGGCCGCGACGAGGCGATGAAGGAGACCATCGCGGCGCTCGGCCTGGAGCCTCGCGACGATATCGAGCTGGTCAACGCGCGGCTGTCGCACCGCAATTCCGACTATGCCGATTTCCTCTACGCCCGCCTGCAGCGGCAGGGCTATCTGTTCCGCGACTGCCAGCGCATGGTCAATACGGACCGCAACACATTTGCCGCCTGCATGGTGGCGACGGGTGACGCCGACGGCATGGTGACCGGCGTGACGCGCAGCTATTCGATCGCGTTCGAGGAGATCCGGCGGGTGATCGATCCCAAGCCCGGCCACCGGGTGATCGGCGCCACCATCGCGGTGTGCCGCGGCCGCACGGTACTGATCGCCGATACCGCGGTGCACGAGATGCCGAGCGCGGAGGATCTCGCCTCGATCGCGGAAGAGGCCGCCGGTGTCGCCCGCCGGCTCGGCTACGAGCCGCGCGTCGCGCTGCTGGCCTATTCGACCTTCGGCCATCCGATCGGCGAGCGCTCTGCGCACGTGCGCGAGGCCGTGCAGATCCTCAACAGGCGCCATTGCGACTTCGAGTATGACGGCGACATGGCCGCCGACGTGGCGCTCAATCCCGACGCCATGGCCGCCTACCCGTTCTGCCGGCTGACGGGACCGGCCAACGTGCTCGTCATGCCGGCCATCCATTCAGCCTCGATCTCGACCAAGATGCTGCAGGAACTGGGCGGCTCGACGATCATCGGGCCGCTGCTGGTCGGCCTCGACAAGCCGGTCCAGATCGTCTCGTTGAGCGCGACCGATGCCGACCTCGTCAACATGGCCGCCGTCGCCGCCTACAACGTCAACGGATGAGCCGATCAGGTTTCGGGAGAATCATTCAGTCCGGTAAAGCCGGTCAGGACAGGCGCTCGCGCGGCGCGCCGAAATGGCCGAAATAGCGCGGATTGATGAGCGAGACCGGCAGGATCATGCAAACGTCGGTCGTGCCGAACTGGTGGTCGACCACGGCGCCATCGCCGATGAAGGCGCCGAGCCGCAGATAGCCCTTGATCAGCGGCGGCAGGCCGCCGAGCGCCGCCTTGGTGTCGATGTCCTCCGCGGCGATCCGGTCCATCGAGACATAGCGGGACGGCACAGCGCGGATCCGCCATTCCTCGGGCGCCTGGGCGTGGTGGTGCAGGAAGGAGAGCTGCGGGGCGAGCTTGGCCGGTTCGGTGCCCTCCAGGCTGGCGCAGCCGACCATCACGTCCATCCGGTGCTCCTGGATATACTCCCAGCAGCCCGACCAGAGCAGTTCGACGGTCCGTTTCGTCCTGTAGGGCCTGAGCACGCAGGACCGGCCCATTTCCAGAAACCGCATCGGCCGGTGGCGTTCGACGACGCCCTCGATCTCGAATTCGTCGGCGGTGTAGAAACCGCCGAATTGCTCGGCGATTTCCTGGCGCAGCAGGCGGTAGGTGCCGACCACGGCCGGCTTGCGCCGGCGCCGGCGCATCCCCCCGGGCAATTGCCGGATGACGGATGGATCGGGATCATGGTCGATGACCAGCATGTGGTCGCAGATCGAATCGAACCCGTCGATGTCGCGGCGCCACAGCTTGCCGGCAGCTCCGGCCTGGGCCGACATCTCGCGGTAGAACACCCGGTAGCGCAGCGCCTGGGCCAGGCGAATCTCGCGGGCGTTGCGGGCGAGCCGCACCTCCAGCGATCCCATCCGCTTGATTGTGTCGGTCAGCACCTGTGACCGGCTCCGGCCGACACCGCGCCGCTGATGTCCCGGCAGGTTTGCTAAAGGACCCAAATTCGCCAGTGGACCAAGTGGAACAAACTTCCGGACCAGCCTGGTCGGCCTGAATCTGCCCGAATTTCGCATTTCGCCCTTAACGCCGCATGGCGGCGATTTCCCACTTGCGGCCGTCACGCCGCCCGCACCACACCGTCGATCCCCATATAGGGCACGTTGCAGGCCGCGTCGATGCGGTCAGCGACACACGCCCTACCTATTCACAAAGCCCTCAGGCAGGAATCATAATCGTCCGACAGGAATGTGACAAATGGATTGGGTTCAGCCGCGGTCGGCGGCGGACATGTGTTGCCGAAACGTGTCACCGGTCAGGCGGTCGAGACAATCGGCGAGATCGTTGCGGTCGACCGGCTTGGACAGAAAGGCGTTCATGCCGGCGGCGTGGCAGGCCGCCCGGTCCTCGGCGAAGGCGTTTGCGGTCAGGGCGATGATGGGCAGGGCGGCGTCGGTGGCGCGAATGGCCCGCGCCGCGCCGAGCCCGTCGAGAACAGGCATCCGGACATCCATCAGGACCACGTCGAACGGGGCGTCGAAGGGCGCTTCCCGGCGCGCCGCCGCCGCAACCGCTTCAACCGCCTGGCGTCCGTCCGGCACGCGGGTGACGGCGTGGCCGAGCCGCGTCAGGACGGCTTCGGCGAGCAGCGCGTTGACGTCGTCGTCTTCGGCAAGCAGGACCGACAACGGCTTTGACGGCCGGCCGGGGTCCGATTCGACCGCGCCGGATGCGGACGGGGCCGGCGCGCCGAACACCGCGCCCAGGCGGGTCAGCAGCGACTGCGTGCGGATCGGCTTGATCAGATAGCCCGCGAAGCCGCGGTCCAGCGTTTCGGCAAGCTTCGACCGGTCGCCCGGCGAAAGCAGGACGATGCGCGGCACCCGCGGCGGGAGATCCGCGTCAGCAAGCGGCAGGTCGATGAAGGCCGCGTCGAAGGCGTCCTGTCCACCTGTACCCGGTCCGGCGTCGGTACCGTCGTCCAACTCCGAAGCCATATCGCGGCGGTCGACGACATCGGCGCCATGGTCGCGCAACACCGCGCCCAGGGTGTCCCGGACGATCGCCGACGGCGAGGCGACCAGCAGGCGCCGCCTCTTCAGCAATCCGCCTTCTGGCAGCGGCTGGCCGTCTGCTGGAGCGGTGGGTGGAGCAGCGGGCGCCTCGGCCTCGCGGGCCGGCCGACAGGGCAGCCGGACACGGAAGGTGCTGCCGCTGCCGGGACGGCTTTCAACCGATATCGATCCGCCCATCGCGGCGACGAGCCGCCGGCAGATCGCCAATCCGAGACCGGCCCCGCCGCGCCGCGCTGCTTGCAGGTCGGCCTGCTCGAACTCCTCGAACATCCGTTCGACATCGTCCGCCGCGATGCCGATACCGGTATCCGACACGGCGATGACGAGCTCGCCGGCCTCGCCTGCGTCCCGACCGTGCTCGACATCGACAAGCATGGCGACACCGCCGCGATCGGTGAACTTGATGCCGTTGCCGGCGAGATTGACCAGGACCTGGCGCAGCCGGTCGGCATCGCCGAGGATCGCGCCGGGAACCGCGCGGGAGGCGACAGCGGCGATCTCCAGCCCCTTTTCCGCCGCTCTCGGGGCGAGCAATTCGGCGACGTCGCTGACCAGCTTGGCGATTGCAAAGGGCGCATCGGCGAACTCGACCCGACCGGCCTCGATCCGCGAGAAGTCGAGGATCTGCTCGATCAGGCTGAGCAGCGAGCGGGCCGAGCCGTGCACGGCATTCGCGTAGCTCGCCTGCTCCGGGGTCAGGCCGCTGTCGATCAGCAGGTCGGTCATGCCGATGATGCCGTTCATCGGCGTGCGGATCTCGTGACTGACGGAAGCGAGAAAGCGCGATTTGGCGCGGCTTGCCTGCTGCGCCTCGTCGCGGGCCTGGCGCAGGGCGAGCTCCGTCTCCTTGCGGTCGGTGATGTCGATGCCGACGCTCTGGGTCTCGACGATGCGACCGGTTGCGTCGCGCACCGGAAAGTCCTGCCAGGTGAACCAGCGGATGCCGTCGACGGTGCGGTAGCGCGCATCGATGGGCTCGAACGCGCCGGTCGGGAGGTCGCCGTCGCCACCGCTGCCCTCCGATGCCCCATCGAGCGGCACCGGCATCGCCGCGCGCCCGATGACATCGGCGCGGCCAAGGCCGAAGGTGTTGCAGAAGACGTCGTTGACGAAGGTGAACCGGCCCTTCAGATCATGCCGGACGATCGCCGCGCCCTGGGCGTCGGACAGCCGGCGCTGCCGGTCGAGACATTCCGACAGTTCCCAAAGGCGGTCCTGCGCGGCTTCGAGCCGGTCGGCGGCGTTGGCGGCATTACGGGCGGCGCGGCGCTGTTGCCGGTGGAGCGCCAGGACAGCGGCGACGGCCGCCGCAGCCGCCGCACCGGTTGCAACCGTCATTGCGGACACCGCCGTCCCGGTCACGGCAACCGCCGCCAGCGCGCCGATGGCGGCGAGCGCTGCGCCCGCGGCCACGATATCCGGACGCCAGGTCGAGCCAGAACGGCCCCTGCGGCCCGGCTTGCGCGGGCGGTTGTCATCTGGCGTTCGTGTGTCGCGGTATTGCTGGGTCACCAGGGCGCTCCCCCGAAAGGCTACCGGACTGGAAAGGCTGCCGGAATAGGGACCGGCAGCCTTTCACGATTGCCTTAAGATCGGGTGTGCGCGCCGATGGACAGCGGAAATGGCCCGGCCGGACGCTGGCCTCAGGCGGCAGCGAGCAGCCCGGACCCGGCCGCGCGCAGGCCGACCGCCTCGGCGATATGGATCCGCGTTACCGGGTCCGATCCGTCGATATCGGCCAGGGTCCGTGCCACCCGGAGCACCCGGTGGAAGCCGCGCGCGGTCAGCCCGAGGGTCTCGGCGGCCTCGCGCAGAAGCGCCATGGCGGCGGTATCGGCCTGGACGATCGCGTCGAGACGGGCGGCCGGACAATCCGCATTGGTGCGCACGGTGCCAAGATCAAGCGCGCCGTAGCGGGCGGCCTGTATCTCGCGGGCCCGGGCGACGCGGGCGGCGACCTCGGCGCTGCCCTCGGCCGGCGGCGGCAGGATCAGATCGGCGGCGGTGACGGCGGGCACCTCGAGCCGGATATCGATCCGGTCGAGCAGCGGTCCGGAGACCCGGGCCTGATAGTCGGCGGCGCAGCGCGGTCCGCGCCGGCAGCTGTGGCCGGGCTCGCCCGCCATGCCGCAGCGGCACGGGTTCATCGCAGCGATCAGTTGGAACCGGGAGGGATAGGTGACCCGGTGCATCGCCCGGGCGATGATCGTCTCGCCGGATTCGAGCGGCTGGCGCAGGGAATCGAGCACCTGCGGGGTAAATTCCGGCAGCTCGTCGAGGAACAACACGCCGTTATGGGCAAGCGACACCTCGCCGGGACGGGCACGCGGCCCGCCGCCGACCATCGCCGCCATCGAGGCTGAATGATGCGGTGCCCGGAACGGCCGCTCGGCCGACAGCCGGCCGCCGGCGATGACGCCGGCGATCGACTGGATCATCGAAACGTCGAGCAGTTCGGCCGGTTCGAGCGGCGGCAGGATGCCCGGCAGCCGCTGGGCGAGCATCGACTTGCCGGCGCCTGGCGGACCGATCAGCAGCAGGTTGTGACCGCCGGCCGCGGCGATCTCAAGCGCCCGCTTGGCCGTTTCCTGGCCGCGGATCTCGTTGAGGTCGAGCCCCGGTCCGGCCATTTCGTGGACAGCCGGGCGCGGCCGGGTCAGCACCTGGGTGCCCTTGAAATGATTGACGAGCTGGATGAGATCGCCCGGCGCCAGCAGCGGCAGATCCGGACTGGCCCAGGCCGCCTCCGGCCCGCAATCAGCGGGGCAGATCAGCCCCTTGTCCATGGCGTTGGCGCCGATCGCGGCGGGCAGCGCGCCGGTGACCGCCGTCACCCGCCCGTCGAGCGCCAGTTCACCGAGCACGCACCACTCGGCGAGCGCATCGGCCGGCAGCGCGCCGATCGCAGCCATCAGGCCGACAGCGATCGGCAGGTCGAAGTGGCTGCCCTCCTTGGGCAGATCCGCCGGCGCCAGATTGACGATGATGCGCCGGGGCGGCAGCGCCAGGCCGACCGCCGTCAACGCGGCGCGGACCCGCTCGCGGCTCTCGGCGACCGCCTTGTCCGGCAATCCGACGATCGAGAACGCGGGCAGGCCGGGCGCGATCTGGACCTGAACGTCAACCCGGCGCGCCTCGATCCCGACAAAGGCTACCGTCGTCACACGCGCGACCATGTCCACCCCCCTCACGCCAGCCGATCCGGGCCAGAACGCTCTCGCGCCGGCCAGGCGGTTGCTGCGGGAAGCAGGGTACAGGCCTTGCGTGCAGTGTCAAGAACAATATAGGAACATTACAGCTTCGGGCAGTGAAGCCGCCGTTCCGGGAGGATTATCCGCCCTTAATCTGCTTCTCGAGGTCGTCGAACCGGTGCTTGAATTCCAGTTCGATCGATTCCACGTGACCGAGGACATTCTCGAGTTCTTCCTTGCGCATGTCGTCCTGGGCTTCCTCGACCCATTGGGCAAACTCCTCGCGCAGGGTGAACAGAACGTCGAGGGCGCCCCGCGTCTCGGCCAGTTCGCTCTCCGGGCTCTTGTCGTTTGAGTCGGACATACCTTCTCCTGTCTGTCGGGCGCGAAATCCCGCGCGATCGGACTGGGGACGAACCGACCGAACCCGGTCGATTGAGGTCCCTTCACGGCGGCCAATCTAACGGTTCCGGCGGCGGAGGCAATACGATCCCGCACCCGAAAGCGTTCCCGACAATGGCACCGGAGAGCGGAGGGGAAAGGCCGCTCCCCGGCGACGCTTTCGAGGGAACCGGCGCTACTCGGCGGCCGGCGGATCAAATTTCAGATGCCCGCCATTGAAGTACAGAGCCGCTTCCCGGAAATTCGAGCACAGGAAGAGCGCATAGGTGTTCGCCCGGTTGTTGATCTTCGTCTCAAGCGGGAACTTGTAACGCGTGGCCTTACCGCGCGGGATGAACTGTCCGATGACAATCCGCTCCTCGAGCGGCAGAATGATCGACTTGCCGTCGATCCCCCTGCGTTCGAAGATCACGTCGACCAGAATGTCACTCTCTTCGGACGTGCTGTCGAGGGGGTTCTGGTCGCGGATATCCGGCTCTTCGGCCATGAGACTGATATGCCGGGTTTCGGCGCCATGCGGCAGGTGGATGGCCATCACGAAGCAGGCGCCCAGACCTTGTTCGATTAGACGCTCGACGGGGAGGAAATCCGCCGGATTGATGCTGTAGTAGTGCGGATCGGCACTCGCCGGGGCGGATGACACCATCGCGATCAGACCGGCAACCATCGCGCCAATGGCAAATTGCGATCCTTTGCGAAACAACGCAATCGAGTAGGAAACGGACATTGAAATCTCCAAAACAGGAATAGATGGTCAAAGTTGTCGTTGACTGAACGGTTCGCGAAACAGGACAGCTCAAGATGAATTCGTCGCAATCGGCGGACCGGTGATCCGGCCCGGATCTGTCTATCAACCCTTCCTGAAACGGCGGCAATGACACCGATCTAATCGGATCGACGCACACTCTCTCGCTGAAACGGCTTTCACGAACCCTTTTCGACACCGGCCCGATCGGGGCCGGTGTCACACATGCCTGGATATTGCCTGAGTATTATTCGGCGTCCGGCATGTTGTACTTGATGTGGCCGCCATACAGGACGTAGTTGGCCGGTGCGAAATTGGAGCACAGATACATCGTATAGATGTTGGCCCGGTTGTTGATCTTGATTTCGAGCGGCAGCTTGTGCTCCTCGACGAGGATCTCCTGCTGGGCCTCATGGATGATGATGCGCTCTTCGAGCGGCAGGGAAATCGACTTCCCGTCAAGGCCGCGTTTCTCGACCACGACGTCGATGTAATAGTCTTCATGCCCGTCCCTGGAGGCGGAAGGCGGGCCGAATTCCTCGTCGATGAAAGACAGTTTGACGTGCTTCGTCCGCGCGCCCTGCGGCAGGTTGATGCCGTTGGCAACGCAACGGCCGCGTTCCGCCGAGCTGTCCGCGCCGTTCGACAGCATGATGAAGTCGGGAAGGAAGTCGACAGGATTGACGCTGTCATACTGGGGGTTGGCGTTCGCGGCGGTGGCAAGGGTGCAGGCGAATGCCATTCCGGCGGCATATTTCAGTGCGGTACTCATTTTTGCCCTGTACATGAAAGTCTCCAACATGGTTTTGGTTATTTATGGCCAAGCTGACCAAAGGGCAATTTAGCCAATTTAAAATGCTGTTGTCATTTAGAAACTGGTAACGTTAACGGCTTGAGCCGAGCCGTCCCGAGCGCACCGGATCCACCCCTTGCCGCGAACGCCCCATTGACCATCGGAACACGGCATTGGCAGCGGCGGCCATTTTCCGCCGCACGAGGCTCGTCCGCGGCCCCTTGTTCAGGAGCCGCGGCCAGGACCTCAACAGAGCGTTGGAGCTGTTGCGGCCGTCAGTCCGGCATGGATTTGGCGGCGATCGCCGTCATGGTCAGGGCAATGCCGGCGAACAGCAGGTTGATGCCGACGAGGAGGCCGATCGCCCAGGCGGCCGTGCCGGGCCAGCCGGCGATGATCAACGCCGCGAGGACAAGGTCGACGACGCCCGAGAGGATCAGCCAGAACCAGCTTCCCGCCTCCGCCCGCCGGTATTCGAAGCCGGCGATGATCTGGAAGATGCCCTCGATGACGAACATCGCGATCAGCACCATCGTCAGCGTCAGGACGCCGGCGATCGGATTGGCCAGCAGGATGACGCCGACCACGATCGCCAGGATCGCGGTGAGCACCGACCACCAGAAGCCCGGCGCACCGCGCGACTGAAACGTCGCGACCAGCCGGACGATGCCGCCGATCACGAACAGCCAGCCGACGAAGAGCTCGACGCCGATGGTGGCGATCTGCGGGATCGCCACGGCGACGAGGCCAAGGATGACCATGATGATGCCCTGGATGAGAAACAGGGTGCGATGGTTGCGGATCGCCTCGCGGGTCCTTTCCGCGATCTCCGCCTGCGTTGGCAACTGATTGTCCGATGACACTGGTCCGCCTCCCAATTCGTCTCAAAGCCCGCCGAATGTATAAAACAACAGGTTGGAAAGTGACATACCCCGACGGGCCCGTCCACTGATCGCAAGGCCGGCTATGTCCGGCGCGCGGCTCTCGCGGATCCGGCCCTGACCGCAGTCCGGCCTAGGTCGTGGTGAGGGTGAACGCGCTGCCAAGAATGCAGGCGATGATTGTCTTCCGCATGGTTCGCCGCTCCCGATCGCGATGGCGAATAGCTTCGCCGTGCAAGCGATCGTGTCACGCGTGCCCGCTGCGCGCAACGGACAAGTAGGATCGGTCTTGCCGGTGGATGAGCAGGACCGGACTGGCCGGTCAGGCCGTCACGCCGAGCGCTTCGCCTCGATCGAATCCCAGACCATGCCGGCCGCATTCGGGCCGCCGAGCGCCTGCACGGCGCGGATGCCGGTCGGCGAGGTGACGTTGATCTCGGTCAGGTTGCCGCCGATGACGTCGATGCCGACCAGGATCAGGCCGCGCTCTCTAAGCGCCGGGCCGAGCCGGGCGCAGATTTCCTGTTCGCGATCCGTCAGTTCCGTTGCCTTCGCCGCGCCGCCGCGCACCATGTTGGAGCGCAGGTCGCCGGCCTTGGGCACCCTGTTGACGGCGCCGGCGAATTCACCGTCGACGAGCAGGATGCGCTTGTCGCCCTGCGAGACCTCCGGCAGGAATTGCTGGATCATCCAGGGTTCGCGGAAATCCGTGGCGAAGACATCGTAGAGCGATCCGAAATTGAGGTCGTCGCGGGTCAGCCGGAACACCGCGCCGCCGCCATAGCCATAGAGCGGCTTCATGACGATATCGCCGTAGTCGGCCCGGAACCTTTCGATCTCGGCGCGGTCGCGGGTGATCAGCGTCGGCGGCATCAGGTCGCCGAAGCCGAGCACGAAGATCTTCTCCGGCGCGTTGCGGACCTCGACGGGATCGTTGACCACGAGCGTGTCGGGATGGATGTGCTCGAGCAGATGCGTCGCGGTGATGTAGTGCATGTCGAAGGGCGGGTTCTGACGCATGTGGATGACATCGAAATCGCGCAGCGACCGCCGCTCGAACGCACCGAGCGTGAAATGGTCGCCTTCGATATCGCGCACGCCGAGCGGTGCGACCGAGGCGGTGAGCGCGCCGTCGCGCATCGCCATCGTGTCGGGCTCGTAGTAGGACAGCGCATGGCCGCGCGCCTGGGCTTCCAGCAGCAGAGCGAATGTGGTGTCGCCCTTGATCGAGATCTCCGCGATCGGGTCCATCTGGACCGCGACGTTCAGCGCCATGTTCGTCTCCTGCCCGCGCGGCGTCCTGACGGGAACCGCTTTCGTTTTCCAAACGCCGCACAGCCAGTGATCGCGGCAAACCGTCTATCGGCCCCTGTATCGGCGAAAAGACAGGGTGACCGCAAGCAGCATCCTCGCCCGCTACTCATGCGCCTCGAACGCGCCGACGATCCGGCGCGGGCGCGACCACGGCGCCCAGAGCACCGCATCGAAGCGGATCGCGCACTCGGCATCAACTGGCCCGGCCATCTCGGAGGCAAGCCACCAGCGCGTCGCATCGACGATCCGGCGGCGGTTTCGCGCCGTGATGCTCCAGGCCGCGATATCCCGGCTTGCCCGGTATTTCACCTCGACGGCGACGACAAGGCGCCGCCGCTTGACCAGCAGGTCGATTTCGCCGACCGGTGTGCGCAGCCGGCGGGCAAGCGGGCGGAAGCCGAGGCACAGATAAAGCAGCAGCGTCAGGTCTTCGACGAGACGCCCGGCCCGTTCCGCCCGCTTGCGCCTGCCTTTCGCTGACGGTTCGTCGGTCATGACGGTTCGTCGGTCACGGGGCCTCGCCGTCGTCGCACGGTTTTGACTTATCGAGTTCAAGGGCGCGCTGGTAAAGCTGCTTGCGTTTCAGGCCGGTCTCCGCAGCAAGCTGCGCCGCGGCGCGCTTGACGCCATGCTCGGTGACGAGCGTTGCGAGCCGATCATCGAGGTCGCCGGTCTCCACGTCCGGTGTCTCCGCCTCGGGCGGGCCGATGACGAGCACGATCTCGCCCTTGGGCGGACCGTTTGCCGCAAGGTCCGCGGCGAGGTCCGATAGCGATCCGCGCGTGACGGTCTCGAACCGCTTGGTCAGTTCGCGCGCCAGCACGGCCGGTCTTAGCCCCAGCCCGCCGGCCAGATCGGCGAGCGTCGCGGCGATCCTGTGTGGCGATTCGTAGAGAACGAGCGTTCCGTCGATCCCGCGCAAGTCGGCGATTCGCGCCCGCCTGGCACCGTGTTTGGCCGGCAGGAAGCCCTCGAACCAGAACCGCTCGGCCGGCAGGCCCGACGCGACGAGCCCGGCGAGCAGCGCCGAGGCCCCCGGTACCGGGTAGACCGGCAGGCCCGCGTCCCCTGCCGCCGCGACGAGCCGGAACCCCGGATCGGAGACGAGCGGCGTGCCGGCATCCGTCACCAGCGCGAGCGTCTCGCCGGCGTCGAGGCGGGCGATCAGGTCGGGCCGCCGGGCGGCTTCGTTGTGCTCATGGTAGGACAAGAGCCGCGTTTTCAGCCCGTAGCGCTCCATCAGCTTGCGGGTCACCCGCGTGTCCTCGCAGGCGATCAGGTCGGCGCGGGCGAGGATCCGGAGCGCTCGCAGGCCGATATCGGCGAGATTGCCGATCGGCGTTGCGACCACGTAGAGGCCGGGCGGATCACGCGGCGCATCGCGGATGGCGGCGGCGATCGCGGACATCGCGACCGATGCGTCCGTGGTCTTGCTGGCGCCGCGATCCGTCATCTCCTGCCGTTAATCCTTTCGTTAAGTCCGGGCCCTTCCCGGCCGCGCGACGCGCACTTTACGATTATCAACACGTCTGCGCTCAGAACACGCTTTGATTTTAACAAGTTCGCCACTACGATTAGCAAAGCGTTAACCGTCATGGTCTCCACGGGCCACTGCGGACCACCGTGGACCATCGCGATGTCGAATCGCCGGCGCGGCTGCCCGCGCGGGAGAGGACACGGTCGGGACGATCGGCGGACCGGGACGGGCGGGAGACGTATCGGGGGTCTTGTCCAAGGGGCTTAGTGCAAAGTGTTTGCGTTGTTTGATCGGGCCGTCGCGGGCGGCACCAGACTTAAGTTTCGCGCCGGGTGGCTGCTTGACGCGGGGCGCGTCATCAAAGGCGCGGCGCTCGGGCTGACGGCCTTCGCGGTTGCTTCCTGCAGCACCGGCCTTGAGACCGGCCCTGGCCTTGCGCCCGGCGGACAGGCGGGCAATGCGATCGGGACAGGATCGATCAAGATCGGCCTGCTGTTACCGCTGACGGCGACCGGCAATGCCGGGACGACCGCCAAGGCGCTGCAGAACGCCGCCGAACTGGCGCTGTCGGAAATACCCTCCGCCGATATCCAGCTCGTGCCGGTCGATACCAGGGGAACGGCGGAAGGTGCCGCCGCCGCTGCCAGCGCGGCCGTTGCGAGCGGCGTCAGGATGATCATCGGGCCGCTTTTCGCCGCCGAGGTCACCGCCGTTGCGCCGATCGCCAAGCCGGCCGGCGTGCCGGTGCTGGCCTTTTCGACCGACACCAATGTCGCCTCGCAGGGCGTCTATCTTCTGAGCTTCCTGCCGCAGACCGACGTCAACCGCATGGTCGGCTACGCCAAACAGCAGGGCAAGCGGGCCGTTGCCGCGCTGCTGCCGCAGAACGCCTACGGGTCGGTCGTCGAGGCGGCGCTGCAGCAGGCGGTCGCCCGGCACAGTCTGCGGGTCGTGACGATCGCCCGCTACCAGTCCGGCGCGGCCGGCATCAAGCAGGCGGTCGCCCAGCTTGGCCCGGTCGCCGGCGGCGCGGCGCCGCAGGTCGACGCATTGCTGATCCCCGAGGGTCCGGCGGTGCTGCCGACGATCACGGCCGAACTCGCCAATGCCCGGATCGACCCGCGCCGGGTGCAGTATCTCGGCTCGGGCCTGTGGAACGATTCGAGCGTCTGGCGGCTCGCCGGCCTCAATACCGGCGTCTTCCCGGGGCCTGACCCGGCCGGCTGGCAGGCCTTCGTCGGCAAATACAAGGGCCGCTACGGCAGCGAACCGCCGCGCACGGCAACGCTGTCCTATGACGCGGTGACGCTGGCGGCGGCGCTTGCCCGGATCGGCGGCCAGCAGGGCTTCACTGACCGCGCGCTGACCGATCCGAACGGCTTCTCGGGCGTCGACGGGATCTTCCGGTTCCTGTCGAACGGCACCAATCAGCGCGGCCTTGCCGTGCTGGAGGTCACCAACGGCACGGCCCGTATCAAGGAGCCCGCGCCGACCGCCTTCGGCGCCGGCGGCTGACAGCGCCGCTCCCGGCAGCCGAACCACAACGGAACACCAACTTTGCCGAAGCGGGCGCGTCCTGGCGCGTCCGCAAACCAACAGGTTCGCCATGCCGGCGGACCGAACTGAAAGGTGTGTGTAATGACAGTGGAATCGGCCTTCGCCTTTATCGGGGCGCTGGTCATCTGGACGCTCATACCCGGCCCGGCGATTTTCATGGTCATTGGCCGCTCTCTCGGGTTTGGTTTTGCCTCAACACTCTCGCTCGTTGCCGGTATCCTTCTGGGTGACGTTTTCTACATCCTGTTCGCGCTGTTCGGACTCTCGGCCATCGGTCACGTGCTGGGCGATTTTTTCTTCCTCGTCCGCATTCTCGGCGCTGTCTATCTGATCTATCTGGGCATCTCTCTGTGGCGCGCAAAGGTGGATCCGCTGCAAACGACGCAGGGCGCTGCGAGCCCCGATGTTCTGAAGAGCTTTGTCGCCGGTTTCGGAATAACCCTCGGCAATCCCAAGGCGGTGCTGTTTCACCTCGGCTTTCTTCCGGTGTTTTTCGATCTTTCCGCAATCGGCGTCGTGGATGCGATTCTGATCATCGCGATCTTCCTGGGCGTGCTCGCAGGCGCATTGCTTGGATATGCGTTCCTGGCGAGCAGGGCGCGCGCGCTCTTCACCGATGCGCGGAAGCGCCGATTGCTCAACCGCGGCGCGGGCACATTGCTGGTCGGAACCGGTGTCGCCGTTCTGGTGAAGCGCTAGCCAGACGTCCCGCTACCCGCCGAACAGTTTCTTGAGGAAGCCGTTCTGCCCGAACAGGCCGCGCTGGCCGCCCTGGCCAGCAGCCGGTTGTTGCGCCTGCCGCACGGGCGCGCTTGGATCGTATTCGGCGGTCGATCCGGTCTGCTGCTGCAGCCACGGCAGCGTGTTGTCGACGACGACGGTCGGGCTGCCCGTGCGCGGCTGGTAGTCGCCGGGCAGGCCGGCCATCGCAAGACCGGAATGAGCCTGCGCCATGAAGTCGCTCCAGACCAGCGCCGGCAGGCTGCCGCCCGTCACCTTCTTCGTCGGGGTTCCGTCGTCGTTGCCCATCCAGACGCCGGCGACCAGATAGGCGGTGAAGCCGACGAACCAGGCATCGCGAAACGCCTGGCTGGTGCCGGTCTTGCCGGCCGCCGGCCAGCCGCCGAAGGCCGCCTTGCGGCCCGTCCCGTCGGCGACCGTCTGCCCCATCATGTAATTCATCGCGCCAACCGCATGCGGCGCAATCACCTGGCCTGGACCGCTGCCCGCCCGTTCGTAGAGCACCTCGCCTTCGCTTGAGCGAATGCGGCGGATGATGTGCGGCACCGCCCCATAACCACCGCTTGCAAACGGCACATAGGCGCCGACCAGTTCGAGCGGCGTCACTTCCGACGTGCCGAGCGCAATCGACAGGTTGGGCTTCAGTTCGGAGCGGATGCCGAGCCGCTGCGCGGTGTCGATGACGCGCTTGGGCCCGGCCTCGGCGGCAAGCTTGACGGCGACGGTGTTGATCGAATCCTTGTACCCCTCGGTAAGCGTCACCGGCCCGCGATACTCGCCGGCATAGTTCGACGGCGACCAGTCGCCATAACGGACCGGCGCGTCGTTGCGCAGGCTTTCCGGCGACAGGCCGGCCTCGATCGCGGCCAGATAGACGAAGGTCTTGAAGGACGAGCCAGGCTGGCGCCGCGCCTTGATCGCCCGGTTGAACTCGCTTTTCGCATAGTTCCGCCCACCGATGATGGCGCGCACCGCCCCGCTCGTGTCCATCGCCACGAGCGCCCCCTCGGAGACCCCCTTTTCGGCACCGTGTTCGTCGAGGACCGAGACGAGCGCGGCTTCCGCGGCGTCCTGCATATACATGTCGATCGTCGTGTCGACGACGATGTCGCCCTCGATCTTGCCGATATAGGCGGGCACCAGTTCCCAGACCCAGTCGGCGACATAGCCGGCCGCCTCGCCCGGCGTGCGCGGCTTCACCTCGGCCGGGCTGAACAGCGCCATCTTGGCATCGTCCTCGGAGACGAAGCCCGCGTCGATCATGGCCGACAGGACCGTCTGGGCGCGCGCCTCGGCCAGATCCGGATTGCGGGTCGGCGCATAGCGCGACGGCGCCTTCAGAAGGCCGGCGATCGTGGTCGCCTCGGCCAGCGTCACCTCGCGGGCCGACTTGCCGTAATAGGTCCGCGCGGCGGCCTCCACGCCGGTTGCGCCGGCGCCGAGATAGGCACGATTCAGGTAAAGCTCGAGGATCTCGTCCTTGGAGAACTTGTGTTCGAGCCACAGCGCCAGCAGCACCTCCTGGACCTTGCGCTTGATCGTCCGCTCGGGCTTCAGGAACAGGTTCTTGGCAAGCTGCTGGGTGATCGTCGAGCCGCCCTGGCGCACGCCGCCGGCGGTAACGTTGACCAAGACGGCGCGGCCAAGGCCGATCGGATCGACGCCGTAATGCGAATAGAACCGCCGGTCCTCGATCGCCAGCACCGCGTTCGGCAGATAGGATGGCAGTTCGAACAGCCGAACGGCTTCGCCGCCGGTCTCGCCGCGATTGCCGATCACCGTGCCGTTGCTTGCCACGACCATGACATTGGCCGGCCGGTCCGGCACGGCGAGTTCGTCCAAGGGGGGTAGCGTGAAGGCGAAATAGCCGAGCACGCCCATCACGCCGATCAGCGCCCACAGGCCGAGCACGGAGGCATAGTAGGCGATCCGGCCGATGACGCGGCCGATACCGCCGCGCCGCGCCCTGCGCTTCGATTTGCGCGGTTTGCGCCGCCGAGACGAGGGCGGGGCTGGCTTTCTGGTCGACTTCTTGGCGCCGCCCGGCCCGCTCGCCGGTTTCTTGGAGGCGGGATTCCCGGCGCTTGGTTTCCTGGCGCCCGGTTTCTTGGCGGCTTTCTTTCTACCGCCGGTCGATTGGCCGGCTGGCCGGTCCTCGGGCCGCAGTCGCAGATCTGTCGGACTCATCTGCCTTTGCTCATGCAGGCTGCGTCCGGTCGCGCCTAATGGATCGGGTTTACAGCCGCGCTCCCCGGCTTCAAGGGTTGCGGGCCTGACCGGCTGCATACGCAGCACCGGATTGCCGCCGGCCAGGACATCCGCGAGACCGCACCCTAAATCCGGCCACTTAAAGGCAGGTTAAGGATAAAACGGACGGGCCGCTTTCAAGGTCCCCTGAGACATCATTTGGATCCGGTTTCCCGATCACGGGCAATTCAAGTCGCCGGGATGGTGCCGACCGGTGAGCCGTGAGACACTCAGGCCCGTATAATCTCCGCCATCCGGACGGGAGAGACCGATGAGGACCCTTGCAGTTGGACTGCTCTTTGGGAGCCTGCTCTTTGCGGGACCGCTCGCAGCGCAGGAAACCGAACCGGACCGCTGCCCGAGGCTGATCGCGCAAGGTCCCTCCTCTATGCCAAGGGTCATTCCGGCGTCTTTCCAGCTTGCCCAGGCCTCCGAGGACGTGAAGCTCAGCTTCATCGGCCATTCGACCTTCCTGATCGAGAGCCCGGCCGGCGTGACGATCGCGACCGACTATAACGACGTCATACGGCCGCCGGTGACGCCGCGGATCGCGACGATGAACATCGCCCATTCAAGCCACCACTCCTATTCCCCCGATCCCGGCATCGAGTTCCTCTTGCCCGGCTGGGGCGACGAGGACGGGCCGGCGAAGTGGGAATTAACGGTCGAGGATGTCTGGCTGCGCAACGTCACCACCAATCTGCGCGACGGCTACGGCACGACCATCTATGACCGCAACTCGATGTTCGTCTTCGAGGTCGCCGGGTTGTGCATCCTGCATCTGGGCCATCTCCATCACGTCTTGAGCGAGGATCACTACGACGCGCTCGGCCGCATCGACGTGGTGCTGGCTCCGGTCGATGGCGGCTTCACGCTCGACCTGCCCGGCATGATCGAGACCCTACAAAACCTGCAGGCGCCGTTGATCATCCCGATGCACTATTTCGGCCAGGCAACACTCAGCCGCTTCCTCGCCGGCATGGAGGATCATTATCAGGTCGTGCTCAGCGATACGTCCTCCGTAACCCTGTCGCGGGATTCGCTACCGGTCCTGCCGACCGTGCTCGTTCTGCCCGGTTTCTGAGTCGGCTCGCGGTATGCGGCCCGTGCGGACCGGAGCGGGCTCGCTCACTCCAGATAGACGGTGACGCTGGCCGCGCGGCCGCCCGCGTCGATTACCGACAGGGTCGAGAAGCCAGGGCCGTCCGGACGCCAGGTCGCCTGCCGGCGCCGGCCTGCCGCCTCGACCGGCCTGCCATTGGCAAACCACTGGAACGGCGGGCGGCCACCATCGAGCTTGACGATCAGCGGTCTTGGTGCGCCGTCCGCCCCCCGGCTCAGCGCGACCCGGGCGCCGGCCGGCGGATAGGTGATGGTCGGCGCGGGCGTCTGGGCCCGCGCGCCGAGCATCGGCTGATCGGGGGCGAAGCGCCTGAGCGCCGGCGGCAGGTCGGCGGCGGCGACGATCAGCGTTCCCGGTGGCGCCAGCGGCAGGGGAACGATGCCGCCGGAACCGAATGTCGCGGCCAGGCGCTCGAAGGCATCGAACAGGATCGGCGCGGCAGCCGTGCGTCCGGTCAGGCCGGAGACCGGCGCCCCGTCCGGCCGGCCGACCCAGACGCCGATCACGTGCCGCCCGTCATAGCCCACCGACCAGGCATCGCGGTAGCCATAGGAGGTGCCGGTCTTGTAGGCGAAGCCCTGCGGGCCCCGATCGGCCGGCGGTGGCGTCTGGCGCAGAATGTCGGTGACATGCCAGGCGGCCCGCGGATCAAGAAACGGACGCGCCGCCGCTTCGCCCGCTTCCGTCCGCCGCAACCGGATCGCTTCACCGCCGCGCGCCAGGCCGGCGAACACGGTGACCAGGTCCTCGAGCCGCAATCCGATGCCACCGAGCCCGACGGGCAGGCCCGCGACGCCGTCGCGCGGCAGCTTCGGCGCGGCGCCGGCCCGCTTCAGCCGCGCGACGAGGCGGGTCGGACCGACCGCGTCCAAAAGCCGGACGGCGGGAATGTTCAACGATAGCTGCAACGCCTCGCGGACACTCACCGTGCCCTGGTAGCCGAAGTCGAAATTGCGCGGCCGGTATCCGGCAAAGCTCGCCGGGCGGTCCTCGATCAGCGTTTCGGGATGGGCGAGCCCCGCCTCGAAGGCAAGCCCGTAGATCAGGGGCTTGAGCGTCGAGCCGGGCGAGCGGATGGCGGCCACCATGTCGACCTGCCCGGCGCGCCGTTCGTCGAAGAAACCGGCCGAGCCGATCTCGGCGCGCACCAGGCCGGTGCGGTGGTCGGCGATAAGAAGGGCGACCGAAATCTCCGGCCCGAGCGCGGCGGCGCGGGATTTCGCAAGGTCCTCCAGCGTCTTCTGCAGCCTCGCATCAAGGCTTAACGCCTGCCGGGACCCGGTGCCGGAGGCCGCGACACGCAGCGCCAGATGCGGAGCGAGATTAGGCATCGGCGACCGCCGGGACGGTATGCGGGCAGCAAGGGCGGGGCCGAGTTCGTCGGCCTCGATGACGCCTGCGGCGACGAGGCGGTCGAGCACCCGGTTGCGGGCGCCTTCGGCCGCGCCGGGCGCGCGATCGGGACGGCGGCGTTCGGGTGCCTGCGGCAGGGCTACGAGCAGGGCGGCCTCGGCGAGCTTCAGCTTGCGTGGCTCCTTGCCAAAATAGGCAAGCGAGGCGGCCCGTACGCCCTCCAGATTGCCGCCATAGGGCGCAAGCGTCAGATAGAGCGTCAGGATCTCGTCCTTGCTGAAGGCGAGATCGAGGCGGATCGCGTCGCGCATCTGCACGAGCTTGGCCATCAGGCTGCGTTCCGGCCGCGGCGCCAGCAGCCGGGCAAGCTGCATCGTCAGGGTCGATCCGCCGGAGACGATCCGGCCGTTTCTCGCCGCCTGCAGCGCCGCCCGGGCAAGCGCCAGCGGATCGACGCCCGGATGGGCGTGAAAACGGTGATCCTCATAGGCGATCAGCATGGCGACGAAGCGCGGATCAACGCGGTCGAGTTCGGCCTTCAGCCGCCAGCGCCCGTCGGCGATCGGAAACGGCTTGAGCAGGACTGAATTCCGGTCGACGACCTCCTGCGAGGCGGTCACCACCCTGGCCCGGTCGACGAGCGCGCCGCCATCCGGCGACATCATGAAGCCGATCGCCCGGACGAGACCGAAGACGAGCGCGACCGCGAACACCGCCCCGGCAACGGCGCGGGTTGGGGAGGAGCCGCTTTGCACAGTGCTGTGGGTTACCTGCTTTCCCATCGCTCCGGATATGGGTCAAAGGCCCATCATGCCGCAAATCACTGTCCCGGCGAACGGATAAATCGATTCGGAATCGTTGCCTTGGGTCGTGGTGAGGATTCTACCGGCCGGTATCGATGACGAAGCCGCCGCGCGCTTCGGTCGGCGACACCGCATAGCGGCGGCGGAAGGCGTCGGCGAAATGGCTCGGGCTGACGAAACCGCAGGCAAGCGCCACCTCGGAAACCGGCAGCGACGTCTCCGTCAAAAGCGCCCGGGCCCGGTCGAGGCGCAGGCGCAGATAGTGTTCCTTGATCGTGTAGCCGAGCTTGGAGCGGAACAGGCGTTCGAGCTGGCGCATCGAGACCCCGGCGAGATCGGCCAGCTCCTCGCGCGGCACCGGCTCCTCGATGCATTCCTCCATGCGGCTCAGCACCGCGATCAGCTTGGCATCGCCGATGCCGTAGCGCGCGGCGATCTCGAGCCGCTGCGGCCGCGAGCCGGCGCGCACCTGGGTCGACAGGAACCAGTCGCTGACCTCGGAGGCGAGCGCCCGGCCATGCGCCTCGGCGATCATAGCGTGCAGCATGTCGAGGCCGGCGATGCCGCCGGCGCAGGTGAAACGGCCGCGATCGATCTCGAACAGCGAGCGGGTGATGTCGAGTTCCGGAAAGCGTTCCAGGAAGGCTGCGTGGTGGTCCCAGTGGACCGTGCAGCGATAGCCGTTGAGCACGCCGGCGCGTGCCAGCACGAAAGGACCGCCGGAAACGCCGCCGAGCCGCACGCCACGTAGGCTGATCTTGCGCAGCCAGCCAAACACGTCGGCATTGCTAAGCGAGGCGCCCTCGCCAGCGGCGATCACCGACAGCCAGTCGATGCCGTCTTCGGCCCCGACCGGCACGGTCGGTTCGATCATCAGGCCGCAGGACGAGCGCGCCGGCCCGCCATCGGGAGTCGCGTGGGCCCAGGTATAGAGCGTGCGTCCGGCGAGCCGGTTGGCGGCGCGCAACGGCTCGACGGCGCTGGCATAGGACATCAGCGCGAAGCCCGAAACCATCAGTAAGCAGACCGACGTCGGGGCGTCCGGCGCGCTCTGTGGCATCTGGATACCGGTCATCATCCGCCAAGCGACACGATGGAGCGTGAACAGGAAGTTACGAGACAAATCAGCGAAACGGGCGATGTCAAGGTCGCCGCGGCGCGAGCGGGCAAGCAGCTGTGGACCGGGGGCGCCGTCCGGCCTATCGACGTCGCGTCCAGCGGTTCTGATACAGGCCGATCTCGGCGCGGCGCAGATGGAACGCCTCGATCCGCGCGACGGCATCCTCCGGCGCCTGGGCGATCACAAACGCCATCAGCGTTTCCAGCAGGACCAGCGGCCCGACATTGGAGGAAAAGAACAGCGGCGTTTCGAACTGGGCGACGAAGCCATGGGTGGCGTCCGAGATGATCGGCGAGGCGCGGCTGTCGGAAATCCCGATCACGGTCATGCCCTGATCCCGCGCAAGCCGCACCGCCGCGACGACCTCGGTGCGGTACGGCTCGGACGTCATGGCCAGGAGCACGTCGCCGGTCTTCCCCTTCGACAGGTCATCGACGGCATTGCTGCCGAGGCGAGGAATCGCCTCGACCGAATCGAACGCCATGTCGGCCAGATAGGCGAAATTGCGGGCAAGGGTGTAGTAGACGCCGACGCCGAGCACATAGGTGTGCCGGGCCGATACGATCGCATCGGCCGCGACTTTAAGCCGCTCGGAGTCGGTTGCCGCGAAGGTCGCCTCGACATTGGCGATCACACTCCTGGCCATGTCGGCATAAAGCGTGCCATGCGAATCGCTGCGGGCAAGCGACTGAATCCACCGGGCACGATCAGGAAACGACAGCGCGCCGTTGCGGATCTCCTTGCGGAAGGGCTCGCGGAAATCCTCATAGCCGCTAAACCCGATGGAGCGTGCCATGCGTACCACGGTGTTCGCGGTGACGCCCGCGGCTTCCGCGATCTCACGGACCGAACTGACGCCGATTTCCTGCGGGTGGTCAAGCAGATAGACCGCCGCCTTGCGGAGTTGCGGCGTCAGCCGGTCGAGCTCGTCGGCCAGTATCCGCAGGACGACGCCCGAATCGGCATCGATCGTTTCTGACAAATTTCTGACAATCATGCTTGACGATGGTATATCTGTATCATTAGCCTGTCCATGCAAGTTGGCCGCACATACCGCATATAAGCAGAAGGACACCGCGGTGACACGACCGACGTACCGGGAACAGGGGTTCGTTCCCGAAGCCGCCTCCGCAATGACCGCTGCAGCCGCGCCCGCGGCCATCGAACTGCCCGAGACGATGCAGGCGATGGTGCTGACCGGACATGGCGGCATGGACAAGCTCGTCTGGCAGGAGGCATGGCCGGCGCACCGGCCGGGGCCGGACCAGGTCCTAATCCGCGTCGCCGCCTGCGGGCTGAACAACACCGACGTCAACACCCGGTCGGGCTGGTATTCGCGGGATGTGACCGAGGCGACCACCGCGGCCGTCGACAGTTCCCTCGGCGACGCCGAGCTTGCGACCTGCTCCTGCACGACGGCGGAGGGCATGCTCGGCCGGGCCGGCGTCGGACCGGATGACCGCGTGCTTATTACCGGCGCGTCGGACGGGGTCGGCTCGGCGAGGCGCGTAGCCGCGCGGAGCGAAAGAGTGCGGGGCGGAAGAGTGCGGGGCCACCTTCACCCGAAGCTTTCAATCGATATCGCCTGCCGGGACATATCCGGCCAGGCAGCAAACATGCCACAGTTGAAACGGGCCGGCGCCGATGGCGCTGTGCCGAGCGTCCCATGCGCATCGCTCTTAACGGAACCGCCGGATCGCAGGATCGCGGCGGTCCGGACGGCGGAGGCTTGGGGCAACGGCAGCCGTTCCACAGCAATCGGCGACACCCGCCCGGCAGGCGATATCGAGACGGATGCGGTCGGGCCGGACCGGTCAGGCAGCATCGTGAAGGTCCGCCCGGCCTGCGGATCCCGTGTTTCTGGCACATCGCGGGCGCAAGTGGCGAAGACCGGTGAATCGGCACTTGCCGAGCGCGCCATAATCTATTTATTTGGATTACTAAACGGAGCGATCCGACTGGAAAACCGACTTGAATAGATCCATCTCGCCCTAGCTCCGGTCAGCGGAAAGGGCGGGCGAACTGTCGGCGGAAACGGGAAAACGCCGGCCTAACCAGGTTTCGACGCTGCGTCGAAGCTCGACAGTCTGGGGGCGCCTGTCGCTAATTACGGCGGCTTATTGATGCGCATCGGAAAGATTTCGGTTTGGTCTCTCTCTTCGACGGACCACGGTGGTCACGTGGGGTCTCAGAGGCCAGCGAGCGAAACAGGAAAGACGGTCATCATCCGGGTCGACTCCGATTCCGGCCACAGCGGGTGGGGCGAGGTTTCGACAGGGTTGGCTAATATTTATTCGGATAATTTAATCTGGCCTGACACCGAAGCGTCCAACCTGGACCGAGCCATGGTGCCTGCGGATCCCGGCGCCGACCTTGCGCCGGATCAGGCCATCGAAGCCCTGGCACCGGCGATTTTCGACGCGCGGAAGGTCGGCCCGGAGTCGTTGATGGAGCGGCTGGACTCGTATCTGCCGGGCCACCTGTCCGCAAAATCGGCAATCGACACCGCCTTGTGGGATCTGCTCGGCAAGGCCGCCGGCCTGCCACTCTACATCTTGCTCGGCGGGCGTCATCACCGCAGGCTTCCGCTCTGCCACAAGAGCTGCTGCCGGCCCCCCGGAGCCATGGCCCGGGTGGTGCGGCAGGCCGCGGCCACCGGGCAGTCGCCGTTCCGGATCAAGGCCCCTGTCGGTCAGATGGCAACCCCTCAGACCACAACCAGCCAGGCACCAGTTCGAAGGGAGCGGATGCAGGAGGCGATCGCCGGATGGGACGGCGCGCCCCTCGGTGCGGGGCCCGTGCCGTCCGGACCGGCGGCCACCGATCGGGCGGGGCCCCACCGGCCGGCCTCATCTCAGCCGACCGCGGATCGCGGCGTCATGCTGGAGGAGCCGTGCGGCCCGAGGAGCGATTGCGCGGCGGCCTGCACCGCAACGGCGGACCCGATCGAACGCGCGGCCGCGCCGCTACAACGGTCTGCGCCGTCCGGCGGCCGCATGGATCTGGTCGCCCTGCGGATATCGGGCGTCGGCGGCCTGAGCACGGCGCGGCGCGCGCGCGATCACTGCATCACGCTCGGCGCGACCGTCTGCATCGAAGAGGCCTGGGGGTCGGACATCGCCATGGCAGCCGCCGTGCATCTGGGTGCCACCACGCCGCGGCGCGGGCTGTCGAGCCTGCACGATCTGTCCGGCCGCACCACGATCGGCCTCGATCCGCGCGCGCCGCGACCAATGGATGGACAGATCGCCATTCCGAAGGCGCCGGGGCTCGGAGTATCGCCCGATCCCGACAGGCTCGGACCGGCGCACCGGATACTGGACTGACCGGATCGCGACGCCGTTTCATCCTCACGGCAAAAAAGGAAGGGCCGGCATGCGCCGGCCCTTCGGTCTTTTCGGTACTGGCGTTAAGGCCTACTTGCCGTTGCCGTTGTCGGCCTTCTTGTAGGCGTCCAGTTCGTGCCGGCTGCCGACCCAGAGCGCTGCGAGGCACATGACGATCGACACGATCAGCCAGATCACCTCCCAGCTCGAGTTGGCGCCCATATAGATCGGGCCGGCGACATCGTTCCAGGTATCGAAGTTCGAACCCATGACGTTTCTCCTTCGTCTCTACCGCTATTCGGCCGGCGGCGCCGACATGTTGATGCCTTCGGGATAGGCGGACACGGGCACCTTGGTGACATCGAGCCCGTTGATCTCCGCCTGCTCGCCGACGCGCAGCAGCCCGAACATCTTGAGGATCAGCGAGACGACATAGCCGGGCACGAAGCCGAGCAACGCCATCACGATACCGCCGAGGATCTGGCCGACGAGCGAGACCGTCGCAACACCCGGATCGCCCTGCAGCGCGGGATAGCCGGCGGCGAAGATGCCAACGGCGAGCACGCCCCAGAGACCGACGGTGCCGTGCACGGTGACGGCGCCGACGGCATCGTCGATCCCCCACCGTTCAAGCACGGCCGCAGCCGGCTTCAGGATACCGCCACCGACGAAGCCGATCGCGAAGGCGAGCGGCGGCCACCAGATGTCGAGGCCGGAGGCGCAGGCGATGATGCCGGCCAGCGCGCCGGACATCATCCAGAACGGATCGCGCGTGACCATCCAGGCGCCGATGATGCCGCCGGCAAAGCCCATCAGGATGTTGAAGGCGAGCGCCGACAGCGTGATCGGCGTGCCATAGATCGTCGCGAACTTGTCCGGATACCAGGACCAGGCCTCACCGGGCACGATGACGCAGGCCATCAGGAAGCCCCAGAAGCCGACGATGATCAGCATCAGGCCGGTCAGCGTGAAGGGCAGGTTGTGGGCCGGGATGTGGTTGGCGGTGCCATCGGCGTTGAACTTGCCGATCCGGGGCCCGAGATTGATCAACACGCCGAGAGCGAAGAAGCCCGCGACCGCGTGGACGAGGCCCGCCGCGCCGAAGTCGTGATAGCCCCACTGCGTGACGAGCCAGCCATCCGCGTGCCAGCCCCAGGCGGCGCCGACGACCCAGGCAAACGAGCCCAGCACGATTGCCAGAATGACGAAGCCCGCGACCTGAATACGCTCGATCACCGCGCCCGAGAAGATCGATGCGGTGGTGGCGGCAAACAGCGTGAAGGCGGCCCAGAACACGCCCGAGGCATTATCGGAGATGTTCGGCCCCATCGCCTCGACCCAGGGTGCGGCGATTGACGTTGCATAGGCAGCGCCACTGGTCCCCACGGCGCCGGCCGAGAAGGTCAGACCCGTCGGAAAGCCCCAATAGACCCACCAGCCAAAATAGTAGAAGGTCGGCACCATGAAGGCGAAGGCGAGGATGTTCTTGATACCGGACGCCAGAACGTTCTTCTGGCGCGAGGCGCCCATTTCATAGGCCAGGAACCCCGCGTGAATGATGATCATCAGCGGGATCGTCAGGTAATAGTAGGTCTCGGCGAACATCGTGTTGGTGACGGCCGCCCCACCAGTACTGGCCTCAAGTTCCGCCACCTTTGCCGCAAGCTCGGCAAGTTTCTCTTCCATCGTGTGTTTCCTCCCAAACACTGGGCCGAAGACGGGTGTCGGCTTCCCTCGAGCCGCGGCTCGACCGACTCCCCCTTGGCGCCGTCAGCCCGTCGGCGCATACATTAAGGAAAACACATAAACCGATTTGATACCAACATTTTTGTTTTATGATCCAATTATGAACCGATTTAGAATGCACATCCGGAGCCGGCGCTTGCGATGCAGCGCTGCCGAAAATTCGGGCAGGGCATAATTTCCTCTTATAAGGCAGCCTGTTAGGAATTTTCTGTTCGGCGCCTCAGGGATTTCGGCCGGTTTCGCGCCGTTGTGCGGGCCTGCCGGACCGCCAACCGACCCGCCAGTCTTGTGATCAGAGCCAAAAAGCGCACTGAGTGCCGAATCAGATGACGGTGCGAGAGGCCGTCCGGTCATCATGATCGCCGTTGAGGAGCAGGCCCGGTGACGGGAAGGGCTGGTGCGTCAGGATTGCTGCCCGACGGCCGTCTACGGCATCAGTTCGTGCCGCGATTGGCGTTCGGGAAGAACAATTGCCGGCCGTCGCGGCGATAGCCGGCGATGGCCGCCTGCCCAACCGGCCCGATCAGCCAGTCGACAAAGGCCTGCCCGGCCTCCGCCCTGACGGTCGGGCAGGCTTCGGAGCTGACCAGGATCACGCCATACTGGTTGAACAGGCGGTCGTCGCCCTCGACCAGGATCGCCAGCGCCGCCTTGTTGGCGAACGCGACCCAGGTCGCCCGGTCGCTCAGGGTATAGGCGTCCATGCCAGCGGCGATATTCAGGGTCGCGCCCATTCCCGATCCGCTCTCGCGATACCAGGTGCCGCTTGCCGGGTCGGGATCGACGCCGGCCGCGGCCCAGAGCCGCCGCTCGGCCTTGTGGGTGCCGGACTGGTCGCCGCGCGACACGAACGCCTGCCCGGTTGCGGCGATCGCCGACAGCGCCTCCGCAACGTCGCCCGAACCGGCGATGCCGGCCGGATCGACGGCCGGGCCGACGATGACGAAGTCGTTATACATGACGTCGGCACGGCCCAGGCCCGCTCCGTCGGCGACAAACCGCTCCTCCGAGGCCCGGTCATGGACGAACAGCACATCGCCATCGCAATTGCGCGCGTTCTTGATTGCCTGTCCGGTGCCGACCGCGACGACCCGGACCTCGATGCCGGTCTGTGCGGTGAATTGCGGCAGGATCGCCTCGAACAGTCCGGAATTCTCGGTTGAGGTCGTCGATTGAACGAGGATATGCCCGCGACCGGTATCAGCATCAACGGGGCTGGCGAGCGGACATACCAACAGGGCAAGGAGCGACCAGGCGCCGACCGCGCTCTTTGAGACAGCATTCCGCATCATGTCCGATATCTCCTTGTCGGTTCAGTAGAGCAGGTCGCCGGCCAGGAAGGCGGCCGCCTCGGGCGATGCCGGCCGCGCGAAAAAGCGGAAGGCGGCGCTGCGCTCGACGAGCCGGCCGCGATCGAGGAACACGACCTCGTCGGCAAGCCGGCGCGCCTGGGCGATATCGTGGGTGACCAGGACGATCTTGGTACCGGCGGCGGCCGCCCGCTCGACGATCGTCTCGATCGCCGCGGTCGAGCCGGGATCGAGGCTTGCGGTCGGCTCGTCGAGGAACAGCACCTCGGGCCGGGCGGCAAGCGCGCGGACCAGGGCAAGCCGCTGCTTCTCGCCGCCGGACAGCACACGGGCCGGCACCCGCGCGAAGTCGCTCAGGCGCGCGAGCGCCAGCATCTCGCCGACACGGGTCGCACGCTGAGCGCGCGGCCATCTGCGCAACCGCAGCACATAGGCGATGTTCTCGGCGACCGACCGGCGCAGCAGCACCGGTGTCTGGAACACCATCGCCTGCCGCCTGAGGATGCGGGCATCGGCGATGCGGCCGTTCCAGCGGACAGTGCCGGCGGTCGGGGCCAGCAATCCGTGCAACAGGCGCAGAAGCACGCTCTTGCCGGCGCCGTTCGGACCGAGGATCGCCGTCTTGACGCCATGATGCAGGTCGAGATCGACCGGACCGACAAGCGGCCGGCCGCCGGCCCGGTAGCACAGGCCGCGAACGCTAAGCGGCAGGATCGCATCGGCCGGCGGTCCGGTGACGGGCCGCCCTTCGCCGAAAGGATGGATGTCGGCGGGCCCATCGCCGGGGCCGTTGATTGCCGATGCGGTCATGGACCTTGCGATATCAGGCACGGGCGGCCTCCGGCATCGATTGGCGCAGTGCCGCAGCCAGCGCGTTGACGGCGAGCGCGATCAGCAGCAGGACCAGGCCGAGCGCCAGCGCCAGCGCCAGATTGCCCTTCGATGTTTCGAGCGCGATCGCCGTCGTCATGACCCGCGTCACGTGATCGATATTGCCGCCGACGATGATCACTGCGCCGACCTCGGCGATCGCCCGGCCGAAACCGGCAAGCAGGACCGTTGCCAGGCTTGCCCGGGCATCCCAGAGCAGAGTTGCCACCGATCCGCGCCAGCCGACACCGAAGGAGCGAAGCTGCTCGTCATAGTCCCGGTTAAGGTCCTCCAGGATCTGCCGGCTCAGGGCGGCAATGATCGGCAGCACCAGAATCGTCTGGGCGATGATCATCGCGGCCGGGGTGTAGAGCAGGCCGAAAACGCCGAAGGGGCCGGCGCGCGACAGACAGAGATAGACGATGAGGCCGACGACGACCGGCGGCAGGCCCATCAGCGCATTGACGACGACGATCACGACCGACCGGCCGCGGAACCGGCCGATCGCCAGACAGGCGCCGAGCGGCAACCCGACCAGCGCGGCGATGGCCAGCGCCGTCAGGCTGACCTGAAGCGACAGCGAGACGATCTCGACGAGATCGGGATCGGCGGTGGCGAGCAACCGGACCGCCAGGCCGACAGCGGCAGTGAAGTCCTGCATCCCTCGGGACCCCCTTCGCCTGCCTGCCTATGTGCGGATGATCGTTCTGTCCAACAGAAATTGAAATTCGGGAAAAAGATCATAGCGTCACATAAAAATGCGCTTGCCATTGCGCATCCTCGGCCGCATGGCGCCGTGACTGTCCGATTCCTGGCGATAGGGGCGTGCTGGGCGCGCCGCCTTACATGTCCATCAGCTTGATCACGGTCGGCCCGAGGATGACCACGAACAGCACCGGCAGAAAGAACACGATCATCGGCACGGTCAGCTTCGGCGGCAGCGCGGCGGCTTTCTTCTCGGCAGCCGCCATCCGCATGTCGCGGTTTTCCTGCGCCATGACGCGCATCGCCTGGGCGAGCGGCGTGCCGTAGCGTTCGGCCTGGTTGAGCGCGGTAATGACCGCCTTGACGCCGGGCAGGCCGGTTCGCTTGCCGAGGTTCTCGTAGGCGACGCGGCGATCCTGCAGGAACGACAGTTCGGCGGTGGTCAGGTTCAGTTCCTCGGCCAGCGCCACCGACTGAGTGCCGATCTCCTGGCTGACCCGCCGAAACGCCTGCTCGATCGACATGCCCGATTCGACGCAGATCAGCATCAGGTCGAGCGCGTCGGGAAAGGCCCGCATGATTTCCGTCTGGCGCCGCGAAATGGCGTTGGAGATGAAGAGATTGGGACCGAAGAAGCCCGCATAGGCAGCGCCCAGCGCGATCAGGACCTTGATCGACATCGGCTGGCCCTCATACTTGCCGATCAGGAAGATATAGGCGAGCGCGATGAGGAACAGCGCCGGCGGCAGCACGACGCGGAAGAACAGGAACGTGACGACGGCCGACGGCGAGCGGAAGCCGGCCATCTTGAGCTTGGCGCGGGTATCCTCCGATTCCAGGAGCTTGCGCAGGTTGAGGCTGTCAACGACGCCCTGCATGTAGGTTTTCGGCGATTGCCTGAGCGCGATGCGGCCCGTCTCGGCATTGAGCCGCGCCCGTTCGCGCTCGCGCATCGCGGCGCGCTCCCTGGCAACGAATTTCATCCGGTCACCGAGCTTGTCGCTCGAGAACAGCGGCATGCCGATCGACACGATCGCGGCAACCGCCGCAACCGCGGCCAGCCCGCCGACCAGGACGTTCGGATCGTAGACGGCATCGATGAATTCGAACATCCGCTTAGCCCCTCAGAAACTCAACCCTCTAGACGCCGCTAGAAATCGAAGTTGATCATCTTGCGCATGACAAGCACGCCGATCGTCATCCAGAACGCCGAGCCGGCCAGCAGCACGTGTCCGAACCGCTCGGTCCACAACAACGAGATGTAGTCCGGGCTGGTCAGGAAGATCAGCAGCATGACGACGACGGGCAGAGCGCCGATGATCGCGGCGGAGGCCTTCGCCTCCTGGCTCATCGCCTGGATCTTGCCCTTCATCTTCTTGCGCTCGCGCAGCACCTTGGACAGGTTGCCGAGCGCCTCGGACAGGTTGCCGCCGGCCTTCTGCTGGATCGATACAACGATGGCGAAGAAATTCACCTCGGCAAGCGGCATCCGATCGTACATCCGCTCGACGCAGTCGCCGAGCGGCAGGCCGAGCGCCTGGGTTTCGACGACCTTGCGGAATTCGCCGCGCACCGGCTCCTGCGCCTCGCCGGCCACGACCCGGATGCAGTCATTGAGCGGCAGGCCGGCCTTGACGCCACGCACGATGACGTCGATGGCGTTGGCGAATTCCTCCAGAAACTTCTTCATCCGCCGCTTCTTGAGAAATCCGAGCAGCCAGTAGGGCACGCCCAGGCCGCCGGCGACCGCCAGCCCGAGAAGGACCAGTGGCTGCAGGCCGCCGGCAATGCCCAGGGCGACGAAGAGGAACGCCATCACGACGCACAGGATGACATAGCCGGTGATCGACCAGTTGAGCCCGGCCTGCTCGATCCGGTCCTTCAGCGACAGGCTCTGCCTGCGTTTCTGGCGCGATTCCAGGTCCTTTAGCGTATCCTGGATCTGCTTGCGGCGGCGCTGGGTGTCCTGTTCGACACGCTTGCCGGCCAGGAACGTCGCCCTGTCGCCGGCGTTGCGGACGGTGGCGACACGCTTTTCCGCCCGTCTTTCCCCGGACAGGAGCGGATAGACGAAAACCCAGGCGATGCCGCCGGCACAGACCATCGCCATGGCGATGATCACGAGATTCAACATTTGCTGGTCGAGCATCGGCCTCAGGTCCCGAAGACTTCCATCCCGTTGTCGTCATGCACTTCGGCGGCGTCGAGGGCGGCGGCCAGGCGCTTCTCCTCGTTGAAGTAACGGGCCCGTTCCCAGAAGGCGGGGCGGGCGATGCCGGTCGACCGGTGCCGGCCGATGATCCGACCGTTGGCGTCCTCGCCGAGGATGTCGTAGACGAACAGATCCTGCAGCGTGATGACCTCGCCCTCGGTGCCCATTACCTCGGTGACATGGGTAATCCGGCGTGAGCCGTCGCGCAGGCGGGCGGCCTGGACGATCACATCGATCGACGAGGTGATCATTTCGCGGATCGTGCGCGGCGGCAGGTTGAAGCCGCCCATGGTGATCATGCCCTCGACACGCGACAGCGCCTCGCGCGGGCTGTTGGCGTGCAACGTGCCCATCGAGCCGTCATGGCCGGTGTTCATCGCTTGCAGGAGGTCGAAGGCCTCCGGTCCGCGCACCTCGCCGACGATGATGCGCTCGGGCCGCATGCGCAGGCAGTTGCGCACCAGTTCGCGCATCGTCACCTCGCCCTCGCCCTCCAGGTTGGGCGGACGGGTCTCCAGCCGGACCACATGCGGTTGCTGCAGCTGCAGCTCGGCGGCGTCCTCGCAGGTGATGACGCGCTCGTCCTCGTCGATATAGCGGGTCAGGCAGTTCAGCAGCGTCGTCTTGCCCGAGCCGGTGCCGCCCGAGATCACGACATTGCAGCGGCTGCGGCCGATGATCTCCAGGATCGTCGCGCCTTCCGGCGAGATGGTGCCGAAATCGACCATCTGCTCGAGCGTCAGCTTGTCCTTCTTGAACTTACGAATGGTCAGGGACGGCCCGTCGATGGACAATGGCGGCACGATCACGTTGACACGCGAGCCGTCGGGCAGGCGCGCGTCGCAGATCGGGCTTGCCTCGTCGACGCGCCGGCCGATCTGGCTGACGATGCGCTGGCAGATGTTGAGGAGCTGGGAATTGTCGCGGAAGCGGACATGGGTCGGCTCGATCTTGCCGCTCACCTCGATATAGACGTTGTCCGAGCCGTTCACCATGATATCGGCGATGTCGTCGCGGGCCAGCAGCGGCTCGAGCGGACCGTAGCCCAGGACGTCGTTGCAGATGTCGTCGAGCAGTTCCTCCTGCTCGGCGATCGACATGATGACGTTCTTCAGCGAGATGATCTCGTTGACGATGTCGCGGATTTCGTCGCGGGCCGACTCCGCGTCCATCTTGGCGAGCTGACTGAGATCGATGGCGTCGATCAGCGCCGAGAAGATGGCCGTCTTGGTGTCGTAGTACTCCTCCGACCGCCGCGAGGTTTGCGGCGGTTCGGATTTGCCCGGTTCCGGCCTGGCGGACTCGGCTTTCGCCGACTCGGGCGCTTTCGGTGCCGCCGCCTTGGCGGCGGGGCCATCGCCGGGGAGGGGTCCGGTCGCCGGAGCCTGCCTGGGGTCGGAAGCGGACGCCTGACGCCCGGACGGCGGCTCGGTAGAGTTGCCGGGGGAACCGCCGGGGGGATTTGCGTGGACGTTCGCGGGCGCGCGCACCGGGTCCGCGTGGCCCGCGCCATCCTGATTGTCCTTGCCTCGTCTGCCAAACATGGGTGGCGATTCCTACCGTTTTCCGGCCTACCTGATCAGGCGCTGCAGGAACGGGGGCAGCGCGATCCGCCGGGCCTTGCGGACTTCGGTGCGTCCGGTGAGCATTTCCGCAAGCGTTCTGAACACGTCCACGGGCCGGGCGTTGGCCTGCATCTCGGCGATCATCTGTCCGTTGTTGGCCGCCGTTGCGAACAGCACCGGCTCGAAGTTGATGACGCAGGACGGCGCGATCTCCAGCGCCGTGCCGAAATCCTTGGCGGAAATCTCCGGTTTCTTGGGAACACCGGCCTGGTTGAGGAGCAGGATCGGCGGCCGGTCGTTCGGCCGCGACTGCTTCAGCATGTCGACGAGGTTCTTGGCATTTCGCAGGTTGGCGAGATCCGGCATCGCCGTAATGACAATCTCATCGGCGGCAAACAGCGTCGCCTTGGCCCAGGATGTCCACAGATGGGGGATATCGAGCACCACGTTCGGAACGGATTTGCGAACGAGATCGATCACCGGTTCGACGGCCTCCGTCGACAGGTCGTATTCCTTGTCGAGCGTCGAGGGGGCGGCGATGAGGCTTAAATGATCGGTGCATTTCGAAAACAGCCGGTCGAGATAGTTCTCGTCGAGCCGCTCGCGGGCGAAGACGGCCTCGCCCATGCCCTGGGGCGGATCCTGATTGAAATCCAGCCCCGCCGTCCCGAAGGCGAGGTCGAGATCGGCGATCACGACGTCGTTGGCCAGCTCCTGGGAAATCGCCCAGGCGACATTGTGGGCGATCGTCGAGGACCCGACGCCGCCCTTGGCGCCGACGAAGGCGATGGTGCGGCCGAGCGGATCGGAGTCGGGCGTATCGAAAAGGTCCGACAAGGCGCCGAGCACCTCGATTGCCGCGATCGGGGCCAGCAGATAGTCGCTGACGCCCCTTTCGATAAGCTGGCGGTAGAGACCGATATCGTTGGCGTGGCCGACCACGACCACCTTGGTGCCGGAATCGCAGACATCGGCGAGACGGTCGAGCTGGGACAGCAGTTCGGCCGCACTCGTCATCGATTCCACGACCACGACGTTCGGCGTCGCCGCATCGAGATAGAATTCACGGGCGGCCGCGAGCCCGCCCATCTGCACCGTCGTATGGGCGCGCGATGCCCGCCTGTCGGCCGCCGCCTCGCTGAAGGCGGCATGAACATCCTGGGTTTCGCAGAAGACCTGCACGGACACCCGCGGCAGCGGGGCGATGTACCGCGAGTCGACGGCGCTATCCCTGGCCGGATCACCGCCTGGGACCGGATCGGCGCCCGGCGTCCCCGCGACGTCCGTGGCCGTATCCAGGCTCGGCTCGATTTTCGTCTCGGCGACCGCGCTCATGATCAGTTCTCCACCTCGGACACTTCCCCGGCTTCCTTGTCGTTGTAGACAGTCGAGGGATCCTCGCCCTTGCGGTACTTGTCGAAGACCGTGTCGCGACGCTGGGCGTCACGCGGCTGCGTGGGACGCGGGCCTTCCAGATCGCGCGGATCGGCGATCACGGCGGCCATGTTCTTCTGATAGGCGCAGCCGAAATTCTCATAGGGCAGATTGCGCCAGCTGCCGGCGGCATTGGTCGGCCAGGCGCCGCAATTGACGGTCGTGACCATCCGGTCATAGGCAAGCCTGACCGGTGCGATCGACAGCGTGGTGCGATAGTTGCTGACATGGATGGCGTCGACCGGCATGCCGTATTCACCGGCGATCAGCAGGACCTCGTCGACGACGCTTGCCGCATCCGCGGCGTTGCGGCTGTCGATCGGCGCGAACACCGCCATGCCGCCCGTGCCGCGCTCGCGCCAGCCCAGGACGAATTCCTGCACCGCCTCGCGGTCATAGAGCGAGAGGTTCGATCCGGTGGCGTTGAGGTCGAGCTTGACCCGTTCGGGCGTCACCCCGATCGGATAGCGCTCCTCCACCGAGGTCGGCACCGATCCGGTGACGACGCGATCGGACTTGCAGGCCGCCAGCGGCAGGGCAAGAAGCGTGACCGCGAAGGCGGCACGGTACCAGGTTGGGCGAACCCGGACCGGCGTTGTCTTCATCTTTCCGTTGAGCTTCATCGATCTCGCGCCCCCTATTCGACGATGAAGCCGATCGGACCGCGGTAATTACCCGCGGGGTTCGTATCGGCATATCCGTACAGGCGATTGAGGCGGCCAAGCAGAACTGTCGCCGGGTCGGTCGCCGGTGCGTAGTTCTTGTCCGGCCGCGCCAGTTCGTCGCGGCGGGTCGGCTTGGCCAGATACGGCGTCGCCAGGATGACCAGTTCGGTCTCGTCGTTCTGATAGTCGCGGCTGCGGAACAGCGTGCCGAGGACCGGAATGTCCTTCAGGCCCGGAATGCCGTTGAGCGCCTGTTTCGTCTCTTCCTGGATCAGGCCGGCCAGCACGAAGGAGCCGCCGCTTGGAAGCTCGACGGTGGTGTCGGTGCGGCGGGTCTTGATGCCCGGGATGCGGGCGCCGGAGAGAATGACGTCGTTCTGCCGGTCGATCTCCGAAACCTCGGTCTTCACCTTCAGGCTGATGCGCCCGGGGCCCATGACGACCGGCGTGAAGGCCAGCGCCACGCCGAAGGGCTTGTATTCAATCTTCAGGCTGCACAGCCCGGTCTGGGCATCGCAGGAATTGCCGACCGGGATCGGAAACTCGCCGCCGGCCAGGAAGTTCGCGGTCTCGCCGCTGATCGCCGACAGGGTCGGCTCGGCTAAAACCCGCAGCAATTGCTGCTGTTCCAGCGCCCGGACCTGGGCGGAGATGGAGGTCGTTCCGTCGCTCCAGGTAAAGGGGCCCTTGAGCACCGGTTCGACGATATTGCCGAGCGCGAAATTGGTGATCGATTGCACGTCGGCTGCAATCGTCGAGGAATTGATCTGCAGCGCCAGGTCGATGCCGAACTGCTTCAGCACCTTGCGCTTCATTTCGGCGACCGTGACCTTCAGGAAGACCTGCTCGCTGTCGGTGGTGCTGATCATGTTGAGCACCTTCGCCGGATCGCCGGCGAAACGGGCGGCGATATCGAATGCCTTTTCCGCCGCCGAGGCCGTCCGCACGCTGCCGGTCAGAACGATATTGTCGTTCATCGAGTCGACGCTGACCGAGGAACCCGGCACGAGCTGCCGGATCGACTGGGCGAGCGCCGCGGTGTCGCGGTCGACCTGGACCTCGAGCACGGCGATCTGGCGGCCGGCGACATCGAAGAAGAAGACGTTCGTCTGGCCGACCTCCTGGCCGATCAGATAGGCGCGCCGCGCAGTCCGCATCACCGCGTCGGCGATCGTCGGGCTGGAGACCAGCACGTCCTTGGCATCGCGCGGCAGGTCGACGACCAGCGACTTGCCGACACCGATCTTGACGTGCCGGGAGGCCGACAGCTCCGCCGGATTGATGGTCATGTGCGAGGACTGCGCCCGCACCGCCTCCGGTGCCGCGAGGATCGCACCGGCCGCAACGACAGTGAAGACAAGAGCCGCGCTCAAGACTGCCTTCAGGGTGGCGGAGGGACCGGCAACGCGGTTTTTAAGGCTTAACCCAGCCATCTTGTTGACCCCCAGATCTCAAACCTATGTCCGCGTTTTCGGTTCAGTTCGTATTGACCTGCAGCGGAACACCGAACTTCACCACGTTGATCGCACTGCGCCGTTTCGTGGCCTGCACCGCGTCGGGCTCCGGTTCACCGTCCATGATGCTGCGCAGCGATAGCGAGATGTCGCCCTCCTGCTCGGCCAGCGCGAGAATCTCGACCTGGTCGGGCCGCAATTCGAGCGTGGCAACATTGCCGACCACGTCCATGCGGCCGTCCTTCTCCTCGATCGTCTGATCGATCGCCAGGACCCGGACATTTTCCAGAACCGTCTCGCTGACCGCCGTCTCGCGGCCTGAACCGCGCCGCTCCCCTTCCCGCGTCACGACCACGTCGACCCGGTCGTTGGGCAGGATGAAACCGCCGGCGCCGGTCTCCGGCGAGGTTTCGGTGGAGACGGCCCGCATGCCCGGCGGCAGCATCGCCGACAGGAAACCGCCCGACCCGGAGCGGACGATCTTGGAATCGCGGATCGGTTCGCCGGACAGGAAGCTCGTGCGGGCAACCGAACCGGCGATCTCATCCAGCGCCTCGGGATCATCGCCGCGCCGGACGAAAGCACCGTTGATGCTGTCACGCGGCCAGCTTTCCCAGGTCAGATCGGATTTCTTCAGCGTCGAGCCCGGCAGGATATCGCGTCGCGCGACCAGAACCTCGTCGGTGTCGACCGTTTCCTGAACCACGGTGGGCGATCCGCCCGAACCGAGATCGCCCGCCATCCGCCAGGCCATGAACCCGGCGACGACGGCAACGCCCAACACGGCCAAGCGCGCTACTTTCATGACGAATAATCCCCGAACCCAAGTCCCGCAGCATCGCGGGTCTGGCCGGAATCATGCGCTGGCAAACGTCAACTTATGGTTAATAAGACGTATCGATTTATCGGCGTCGAAAACATCAATGATCTGTGGAGACTGCGGCCCGTTCCTATAAAAACGCCTTGAGCCAGACCGTGTCGGGATAGACCATCAATCCGGCGGCCGCCAGGGCAATTCCATAGGGGATCCCGACCCGTGGATCATGCAGACGCTGGGCCCAGTCCTGCCGGCCGATCGCGGTGGGCAACGGCATGCGGCGCGCAAACAGGATCAGGATCGTAAGCCCGCCACCGATGAGCGATGCCCAAACCACGAACATAAACAGTGGCGACCAGCCAAGCCAGAGCGCCGTGGCGGCGACGAACTTCGCATCGCCGCCACCGATCCAGCCGAAGGCAAACAGCGAGAACCCGACCACCAGCATCAGCAGGCCGGCGGCCAGATGCCAACCGAGATCGGCAAGCGGCATCCCGGCGAAGGCGGCGGCGACGAAGAACGCGCCGGCAAAGCCGATCGTCAGTCTGTTGGGGATCGTCATGGTGAAGAGGTCGCAGGCGGCTGCGAGCGCCATAGCTGCGGGAAAGATAAGAAGCAGGAGAGGATCAAACATGCCGCGCAATCCGTCACAGAATACCGGAGCCATCGCAGGAAGGCTGAAAAAACATAGGATATCCGGCTTAATCGCAGTTTAAGGCGGGACACCAACGCGAAAAAAAACCGCCGCCCGACGAGCCGTGCTCGCGGGGCGGCGGTATTTTCCGGCTCTCTCGCCGCCCCATCCGGGGCGGCGGAGCCCGCCTTACTTCAGGCCGCCGTCGACCGTCTGGAAGGTGCCGTCCAGATTGGTACCGATCGTACCGACGACCGTCACGATGGCAACCGAGATGCCGGCGGCGATCAGGCCGTATTCGATCGCGGTGGCGCCGGACTCGTCACGGGCAAAAGCTTTGAAAAGAGTCTTCATGGTGTCGCTCCTTGTCACATGGTCTTAAGACACATCTTGGTTCCGATGAGCGCTTCAGGTCTTGGCCCTCGAAACTGGAAACGACCATACGGATGACCTGTTACGGACACCTTAATCGAATAGTACAAAATGATGCATATCGGCCGATGCGATCAACAAAGTAAACACTTTACTCCTAAATATGCATGTAAACCCTCATCGTTTTCGAGCTATTATGTTGATTAAAACGCGTTAATTATATACTTTCACACCAGATAATATCTGTCTAACCGCGCAGTTAGCGCAGAATACCGATATTATTATTGCAAACTCAGGGATGAAGTCGAATAGTCCATCATCTCAACACACACCGGTCCAAACCGATTTTGCCGGCAGAAGACTTGATCCAGCCCCCGTTCACCCTCAAAGGCGGTGGAATTCGACACGCCACGACGGTCTTGAGCGCCGCCGTTGGCAGTTCGTTTACCAATATCCGGGTAACTGGAGAGTGTTCGAAATTCGCCCCGTGTCAAAATCGTCCTGAACGAAAGGATCGCCAGCCATGATGCATATAAAGGCCAAGTCGGTCGCGGCGGCCCTGGTCGCCATCATCGGCACGACGTCCCTCGTTTCGGCTGCCGCGACCAAGGATACGCTCCTCGTCGAGGTCGACCAGGCGAAGATCCTGCACCTGGAGGAGCCGGCGCATACCGTCGTCATCGGCAACCCGGCGATTGCCGACGCGCTGGTCCAGAGCCGTGAGATGCTCATCGTCACGGGCAAGAGCTTCGGCGTCACCAATCTGATCGTGCTGAATGCCGAGGGCGCGACGGTCGAGGACCTGCTGCTGCATGTCAGGGGCGACGAAAGCGGGATCGTCACCGTGCAGCGCGGGCCGGCACGGCTCTCCTACAGCTGCGCGCCGAACTGCGAGCGCACCCTCGTCGTGGGCGATACCGCGGAGAGCTACCAGACCCTCAACAGGCAGATCGCGGAGCGCCTGGACCTGGCCGAGGAGCAGGCTAATCCGCGATAGCGGGTCCCGATTGGCGGCGTTCCGGCGCGACGGCAATACCGCTCGCACCGAACACCTTCGCGGGCGGAGCGCCCGCCCCGATGCACACCGCGCCCGCCAAAGCCGCCACAGCGCCTACTATAGATGCCATTGGTCTCATGCTGCGGACTAACGCCGCCGGACCCGCCTGAGCGTTAATGAACCCTTAATCCTCGCGTGGATCTGTCGCCTATCCGCGAAAGCCTTCTGAAAGCCTTTTCTTGTATTCCGATTAAGTCGTCTTACCAGTCTCGCCCCGGCGCGGTTCGGACATCAGCGCCCGGTGACCGAGATGAGGAGATGCCTTGAGTTCGGGAGCCGTTCATATGTTCTTTCGCGCCGCACGCAATGCTGGGTTGTCCCGTGCGCACCGATTCTCGCGCGATCGTTCCGGATCGACGATCGTTGAGTTCGCCCTGATCGCATTGCCGTTCTTCGCCCTGATCTTCGCGATCCTGCAAACCGCGCTGATCTTCTTTTCCACCCAGGTCCTCGACAGCGGCCTGCAGGATGCCGCGCGGCTGATCCGCACCGGCCAGGCTCAGCAGCAGAACTTTTCCGCGACGCAGTTCAAGCAGGCCGTCTGCGGCGAGATCCTGGGCCTCCTGGATTGCGAAAACGGCCTGGTGATCGATGTGCGCACCTGGGACAATTTCGGCAGCGCCGATGTCGGGTTGCCGATCACGGACGGCGAGCTCGACAACGACTTCATGTTCGATCCGGGCGGGCGGGGCGACATCGTCGTCGTGCGGGCCTTCTACGAATGGCCGGTCGTGCTGCCGACCATGAATTCCGACGCCGCCAACCTGAAAAACGGCAAGTTCCTGATTTCGTCGGCCGCGACCTTCCGCAACGAGCCCTTCTGACCGGAGATCCCGCAATGAACCGCTTCCCTCGTCCGCGCCGTCCGCGCGACCTCCTTGCGGATCGCAGCGGCCTGTCCGCGATCGAATTCGCTCTGGTCTTGCCGATCATGGTCGCGCTCTATCTGGGCGGGACCGAGCTCAGCCACATGATGACGGTCGATCGCAAGGTGACCTCGGCGGCCAGCGCGGTCGGCGACCTGGTTGCCCAGACGGCTGTCGTCAACAGGACCGAAATGGACAACATCTATGATGCCGCCGGGATGATCCTCAATCCCTACGACCCCTCGACGCTGACGATGGTCGTGTCCAGCGTGGAGGTGACGGACCGCGGTGACAAGGTGCTGTGGAGCGATGCGCTCCATACCGCGCCGCGGGCGCGCAACTCGACGGTGGCGCTGCCCGAGGGCGTGCGCATCGAGGGCACGACGCTGATCCTGGCCGAGGTGCAATACACCTATACGCCGACGCTTGGCAGCTCGCTTACCGAGCCGCTGCAACTGCGCGACACCTTCTACATGCGGCCACGCGTCACCGACGAGGTCTGCTGGGACCGGTGCTGACCGACGATCCGATCAGCGATCCAGTCGGCAATTCGATCGGGGCGACCTGATCCCCTTTCCAACGCAGTTCGGAGGAGGGTATCGCCTCGACAGGTATCGCTTCGACCGGGCGTTTCGGCTATTCGTAGCCGGGACGCTAAACGAAGGCCGGCCAGTTGGATCGCTATCTGGACATCTTGAAACGGGCAATCGCCGCCTCCGGCGCCCAGGACCGTCAGTCCCGGCTGGCGGTCTATGTACGGGTGCGCGCCGAGCTCGACCGGCTCGTCAGGTCGTCCGAGCGCAGCTTCTCGGTCAGCGAACAGATCGCCCAGCAAACGGCCCTCGAACAGGCGATCGCCCGCATCGAGGCAGCCTATGCCGAGGCCGAGACCAACGCCGGCAAGGCCGCGTCCGGCGGCAGCAGACGCAGCAACCGGAGCAGCGATCAGGCCGGCCGGCGCAAACGCAATCCCTTCGCCGCCTTTCGCAATCGGGCGGCCAGCCGCAAACGCGGCGCCGAACAGCAGGGCGACCAAAAGCCGGTTGCGCCCCCGCCAGCAACCCACCAGCCGCAAGCACACCAGGCCCAATCCGGGCAATCGAAACCGGCGCGGGTCCGCCCGCCCGACACCGATCCCTGGGACGATGATACCGATCCCGCCGGCGCAGGCGCAAAACGGCGCACGAAACGGCTCGCCATCGTCTTCGGCATCGCCATCATCACGGTGACCGCGCTGGGCGCCGGCCTGTGGATCCTGCTGTCCTCGCTGACCGCGCCATCCGCGCCCGCCTTCGGCAAGATCGCCAACCGTCTGGAAAGCAGGGGATCGGCGACGCTGTTTACCGGCGCGGAGCCGGACCGGTTCAAGACCAAGGCGCGCAACACGGTGAGCGGACGCGGCAGCGCATTCCATCAGGGGTCGGTGCACGTTTCCTCGACCCGGAAGACCGCCTCCGACACCGACCCGACCGAGGCGGCCTGGCTGCCGCTGACGGCGCGCATCGGCGAATTGCTCACCGACAAGACCCTGCGCGTGACGGTGGTCGCACGGGCGGCCGCCGACGATCCGAGCCCGGAAATGGCGCTGGCGATCGTCGACGGCGACAGCGGCACGACGGGATGGCGGCGCTTTGCCATCGACCGGACCTTCCGGCCCTATACGGTGGAATACGCCTTTCCGCCGCTGCCCGGCTCACGGCCGATCATCGCGGTCTGGGCCGACACCAACGGCGCCGGACGCGGCATCGAGATCAACGAGGTCAGCCTGCTGGTCGCCCCGAACTGAGCAGGCGCGCCTGCCGGGGCCGGGCGGATCGACCGGCTTCGTCACCGCACATAGGACAGCATCACGTCGTCGGGAACCAGCGCCGCCTCGCCGGCCACGGCGGCCTCGCGGCGCATCTCTGCCGACAGCGCCCTCGCGTCGCGCAGCCCGCCCCACCAGGGGCCGAGGGCCGACGGCGCGCGTAGGCCAAGATAGATCGGCAGGACCACCTCGAACAGATGCCAGCGCCAGCCAAGCCGCCGCCGCATCACTGGGGTGACGTTCTTCATCCAGATCAGATGGCGGTTTCGAAACAGCCGGCGCTGATAGTCGGGCGGCTTGTCGAGAAACCCGCTCGCCCCGCCGGCCGACGCGGAGCCGACATGCCAGGCTCGCGCGTCCGGGCAATAGAGCGCCGTCCAGCCGCGATGCTGCATGCGGAACCACAGGTCGAGATCCTCGTAGCCGGTGCCGAAGCGCTCGTCGTACCAGTAACCGTGGATCGCGTTCAGATCGTCGAGCATCGCCCGGCGCAGGAGCGGCATCGAGCCGGACACGCCGAAGGCATAGGTATCGCGCGCGGCCGGCACCCAGCGCCCGCGCAATTCGGGCGAGACGAACAGCGCGCCGGCGCTCGGCCTTGCCACATCGGTGCGCACGCCCTCGTCCCAGGCATATTCCGCTCCGCCGACGGCGCCGATATGCGGATCGGCCTCGCCCTTTGCCAGAACCGTCCCGACATAATCGGGCGGCAGGTAGACGTCATTGCCAAGCGGCATCACCCAGTCCCCGGCGGCGACCGCGAAGCCGGCATTCATGCCCGCCGCGAAACCGCGGTTTTCCGGCAGCCGGATCAGTCGGTCGGGCGCGGCATCCGCCAGGCACCTGTCCAGGGAGCCGTCTTCCGACCCGTTATCGACGAGAATCACCTCGATGCCGGGAGCCGATTGCGCGCGCGCGGCGCGATAGCTCTCGACAACCCGTTCGCCACCGTTCCAGTTCAACAGAACGATGCTGACCGCGGGAGCGGATCTCATGAAATCACATTCCCCTTAACCGTGCGAAACACAGTGTGATTTTGCTGCACTGCACAAGCCTCTTTTCTCCGAGGGAAAGCTTCGCTATAAGGCGCGCACTTTCGCGCGCATCGCGCCGAACACCTGTTTCCCCGGGACTTGAAGGGCCGAAGAGCGAAGCCGATCGAGCATAGCGTCCGGCGCCTTCGCCCCACAATGGCCCCATAACGGCACAGAAGAGACTCATGAACCATCTCGACGAGCTCGAAGCGCAGAGCATCTATATCTTTCGCGAAGCCTTTAACAAGATTGACAACATCGCCATGCTCTGGAGTCTCGGCAAGGACTCCAACGTCATGTTGTGGCTGGCGCGCAAGGCCTTCTTCGGCCATGTGCCGTTTCCGGTGATGCATATCGACACGGGCAAGAAGTTTCCCGAGATGTACGCGTTCCGCGATCGCTACGCCGACGAATGGAACCTCAACTTCCTGCGCGAGGAATGCCCGCCGGTCGAGGAGACCGACGAGACGCTGCCCCCGGCCGCCCGCTCGGCCGCCCGCAAGACGCTCGGCCTGAAGGCCGCCGTCGAGAAGCACAAGTTCAACGCGCTGTTCGCCGGCATCCGCCGCGACGAGGAAGCGCTGCGCGCCAAGGAACGCGTGTTCAGCCCGCGCGGCGAGACCGGCCAGTGGGATTATCGCGACCAGCCGCCGGAATTCTGGGACCAGTACAAGACCGACTTCCCGCCCGGCATCCATATCCGCGTGCATCCGCTGCTGCACTGGACCGAGATCGACATCTGGCGCTACACCCAGCGCGAGAACATTCCGGTCATCCCGCTCTACTTCTCCAACAACGGCAAGCGCTACCGCTCGCTCGGCGACCAGGACATCACCTTCCCGGTCGATTCGCAGGCAACCACCGTTGAGGAGATCATCGAGGAGTTGACGGTCACCCGAGTGTCCGAACGCTCCGGCCGGGCGATGGATCACGAAGCCGAGGATTCCTTCGAGCGCCTGCGCGCCGAGGGCTACATGTAGGCTTCGAACCGGGGCTCATCCCAACCCGCCCCGGGCCACACCGCACGCCATTCACCGCAATCCGTATTGTCCTAAAGGTTCCATCATGAACGCTGGTCCCATCCCGGCAACCGCCGCCTCAACCCGCGCCCTCAACCGGCAGCTCCTGCGCATCGTCATCGTCGGCCATGTCGATCACGGCAAGTCGACCCTGGTCGGCCGCCTGTTCAACGACACCGGCTCACTGCCCGAGGGCAAGCTGGAAGCGATCCGCAAGATGTGCGAGCGGCGCGGCATGCCGTTCGAATGGGCCTTCCTGATGGACGCCATGCAGGCAGAGCGCGACCAGGGCATCACGATCGACACCTCGCAGATCTGGTTCAAGACCGAGAAGCGCGACTACACGATCATCGACGCGCCGGGCCACAAGGAATTCCTGAAGAACATGATCACCGGCGCGGCCCAGTCCGACGCCGCTGTCCTGGTGATCGACGCCACCGAAGGCGTTCAGGAGCAGTCGCGCCGGCACGGCTATCTCCTGCATCTGCTCGGCGTCCGCCAGATCGCGGTTGCCGTCAACAAGATGGACGCGGTCGCCTATCGCGAGGACGTGTTCGCCGAGATCGAGACCGAATACCGCGCCTATCTCGCCTCGATCGGCGTGACGCCGACCTTCGTCATCCCGGTGTCGGCGCGCGAAGGCGACAACATCGCGCTGCAGTCGCAGAATATGGACTGGTACGCCGGGCCGACCGTCGTCGGATCGCTGGATTCCTTCAACCTGCCGATGGCCCATCTCGACCGGCCGCTGCGCTTTCCCGTCCAGGACGTCTACAAGTTCGATGATCGCCGCATCATCGCCGGCCGCATCGAATCCGGCCGCCTGCATGTCGGCGACGAGCTGATCTTCTCGCCGTCCAACAAGACGGCGCGCGTCAAGTCGATCGAAACCTGGCCGGAGCCGTCCGACCCCGATGGCAAGCCGGATACGGTCAGCGCCGGACAGTGCGTCGGCGTCACCCTCGACGAGCAGCTCTTCGTCGAGCGCGGCGACATGGCCTCGCACACCAAGAACCCGCCGGTCGAGACCGAGGTGTTCCGGGCGCGGATCTTCTGGCTCGGCCGCAGCGCGCTGGAGAAGGGCAAGAGCTACAAGATGAAGCTCGCCACCGGCGAGGCGCGCGTCACGGTGCAGGAGATCGAGCATGTGCTCGATACCACCGACCTGTCGTCGAGCACGACGCAGAAGGTCGAACGCAACCAGGTCGGCGAGGTGGTGCTGCGCTCGCGCCGGCTGCTGGCGCTCGACGAGCACACCCGCAACGGCCGCACCGGCCGCTTCGTGCTGATCGACGGCTACGACATCGCCGGCGGCGGCATCATCTCCATGGAAGGCTATGCCGACCAGCGCTCGCTGGTCACCCAGCGCGCCCAGAACATCACCCGCGTCGAGCATGGCGTGCCGACCGACGACCGCGAGCGGCAGAATGGCCACAAGGGCGGCGTGCTCTGGTTCACCGGCCTGTCGGGCGCCGGCAAGTCGACGCTCGCTACCCAGCTGGAACGGGAACTGTTCGACCGCGGCTACCAGACCTACGTGCTTGACGGCGACAATATCCGCTTCGGCCTGAACGCCAATCTCGGCTTCTCGCCGGAAGACCGGGCGGAGAACATCCGCCGCGTCGGCGAGGTCGCAGCCCTGTTCTCGCGTGCCGGCATGCTGGCGATCACGGCCTTCATCTCGCCCTACCGCTCCGACCGCGACCGGGCGCGGGTGGCTGCCGGCGAACACTTCCACGAGATCTACATCAAGGCGGATCTGGAAACCTGCGAGCAGCGCGACCCCAAGGGCCTGTACCGCAAGGCCCGCACCGGCGAGATCAAGGAATTCACCGGCATCTCCGCGCCCTATGAGGCGCCGGAGACCGCCGAACTCGTTATCGACACCAGCGCGCTCAGCGTCGACGACGCGATTTCCGAACTGATGGCTTACGTCGACAAGACGTTCCGGAAGTAATCTGCTAGCCTCGGCGGCGCGTCATACGACGCGTCGCCTGCTACACCAAGACTCGGGGCGGCGCCTTGTCCGGCGCGCCGCCAACACCCTTCAAGCCTCGGGCGGCTCCCACCATCGCGGCACGACCCAAGCGGGAACCGCTGTCGTGCTTCCGCGGTTTTAAGCCTCGCCCATGGTCTTTTCCTCGATCGAGTTCCTGTTCGTCTTCCTGCCGGCCTCGATCGGGCTCTACTTTCTCGTCCCCCACCACGCCCGCAACGCCGTCCTGCTGGCCGCCAGCCTGATCTTCTATCTGTGGGGATCGGGCGCGCTGATTGCGATCCTGCTCGTCTCGATCGCCCTGAACTATCTGTGCGGCGCGCTTGTCTGGCGGGCCCGGCTGAGCGCCAGCCGGCCGCTGATGGCGGCGGGGCTTAGCGTCGCGATCGCCGGCAATCTGGCGATCCTCGGTTATTTCAAATACGCCAACTTCCTGATCCTGCAGATCAACCAGGCCGGCGAGATGGCCGGCCTCGGCACCATCGCCTGGGACGGGATCATCCTGCCGATCGGCATTTCCTTCTACACCTTCCAGGCGATGTCCTATGTCTTCGACATCGCCCGCGGCGCGGCGCGGCCGGCGCGCAACCCGTTCGATTTCGCGCTCTACGTCTCGATGTTCCCGCAGCTCGTCGCCGGGCCGATCGTGCGCTACGCAAGCCTTGCCGAGGCGCTTGAGACCCGCACCACCCGTCTCGACGATTTCGCCATCGGCGCCCAGCGCTTCGCGCTCGGGCTCGTCAAGAAGGTCGTTATCGCCGACACGGTCGCACCGATCGCCGATGCAGCCTTCGACGGCTCGGGCGGCGACCTGACCTTCGCCGGCGCCTGGCTCGGCCTTGTCGCCTACACCATCCAGATCTATTTCGACTTCTCCGGCTATTCCGACATGGCGATCGGGCTTGGCCGCATTCTCGGCTTCCGCTTCCCGGAGAATTTCGACCGGCCCTATTCGGCGCATTCGATCACAGAATTCTGGCGCCGCTGGCATATCAGCCTGTCGTCCTGGTTCCGCGACTATCTCTACATTCCGCTCGGCGGCAACCGGCTGGGGGCCTTGCGCACCTATGCCAACCTCTGGCTGGTGTTCCTGGTGACCGGCCTGTGGCACGGGGCGAACTGGACCTTCATCCTGTGGGGCGCCTGGCACGGGCTTCTTTTGATCGCCGAACGGGTGACCGGCTGGCGCGAGCGGCGGTTTACCGCACTGCCGGCCGTCATCGGCGCGCGGGCGCTGACGCTTCTCCTCGTTATGGCGGGCTGGGTGCTGTTCCGGTCCGCGGATCTGGCAAGCGCGGGGGCCTATTTTCAGGCTTTGGCAAGTCCCGACCTCGCGGACCTGCCCTTCGAGGTCGCCCGCGCCGCCGACAACCGCGCCCTGATCACCCTGGCGCTCGCCGCGCTGGTCTTCGTGCTGCCGCGATCGCTGCGTATGCCGGCTGTCATGGAAGGCGGCGACCTGCGCGGGTTGCTCGCGCGGTGTATGATCCTCGGCGCGGGCTACCCCTATGCGCTGGTCCTGGTCGTCGCCGGGGCCTTCACCGCCTTCATCTATTTCCAGTTCTGACCGGGTCCGGGGACCGAAAACACTGCGCCGCTTCGACCATATCGTGATCGCCATCGTCGTCGCACTGCCGCTGCTTGCGGGGCTTGCCGCCCTGCCGCTGGTGACGCCGGACACGGACGACCTGAACCGGCCACCGGTGCGCCTGCCGGACCTTGGGTCCGACCGCCTGCTCGATCCGGACACTTATGCCGGGATCGCCGGCTGGCTCGGCGACCGGATCGTCTTCCGGCGTGATATCCGTGCCGCCGAGGCCTGGATCGACGACAAGATCTTCGACGACGCGGGCAGCGCCACGGTGATCGCCGGCCGCGACGGCTGGCTCTACCTGGAGCAGGCGCTGGCACGCGGCGCGGAGCCGGATTTCGACCCACTGAGCGTGCGCGATGGCATCGTCGCGCTGAAACGCGACGTCGAGGCGGCCGGCAAGACCTTCCTGTTCGTCTACGCGCCGCACAAGCCGACGATCTATCCGGGCAAGCTGTCGCGCCACGACCGGCGGCGTCAGGCTGCGGCGCGCGAGCGCCTCGAGGATTTCCGCGCGCTGATGCGACAGGCGCCGGTACCTGGCTTCATCGACGTCTGGGACGACATGGAAGCCGCCGCTGACGCCGCGCCGGAACCGCTCTATCACGCCCGCGACACCCACTGGACGGCGCTCGGCGCGAGCGTCCTGGCGGGCGCCGTCGTCGACCGGCTCGATCCGGGCCTGTCCGCTTCGCTGGCGGCGACGCCGGAGGGGACCTACAGCAAGGTGTTCGATCTGGCCAAGATGCGCGGCGACAGGCGCAGCGACGAGGCGACCCTCTGGCGTTTCTCGCGGCCCGGCGTCACCGTCGAGGAGGTCGCCGAGGCCAATGGCGAGGACCTGCGCACGCGGCAGTATCGCGCGGTGTCGACAGCAGGTGCGGTGCTGTTGCCGAAAATCGCCGTGGTTGCCGATTCCTACGGCGCCGCCCTGACCGGCCCGTTGAGCCCGTTCTTTTCCGAAACGAGCCTGATCCAGCCGTTGATCGAGCCGCGCAACCTGTCCGGTCCGCGCGATCTTGCCCGAAAGGCGCTCCACGACGCCGAGATCGTGCTGTTCGTGCGGGTCGAACGGGCCTTGTGGATTTCCGGGCGCGACGCCCCCTTCGCCAACACGAGCGCGCCGGTGCTCGCCCTGCTCGAAACGCTGAAGGATCAGGGCCGGGAACAGGGCCGCCGCTCCCGTTTGACGGGCACGCGAGCAGCAGGTAGTGGAAACGCCGGATCCGTCGATCCGCCGCAATGACGGCTCGGCCCGGATATCCGCCTTCAATCAAATCCACCGGACCAGGGGCTGGCCCGGAGGCCCCGGAATCGAGGCATATATGAAAGGCATCATCCTTGCGGGAGGAAGCGGCACGCGCCTGCATCCGCTCACGCTGTCGATGAGCAAGCAGCTCCTGCCGATCTACGACAAGCCGATGATCTACTATCCGCTGTCGGTGCTGATGCTGGCGAATATCAAGGATATCCTGATCATCTCGACGCCGGAGCATGTCGGCCTGTTCAAGGCCCTGCTCGGAGACGGCAGCCAATGGGGCATCTCGCTTACCTACGCGGTCCAGCCGAAGCCGGAGGGCCTTGCGCAGGCCTTCCTGATCGGCGCCGATTTCGTCGCCGGCGAAAAATGCGCCCTGATCCTCGGCGACAATCTCTACTACGGCCATGGTTTGCAGGAACGCCTCGAGGCGGCCGCCGGCCTTGAGGACGGCGCGGTCGTCTTCGCCTATCAGGTCGCCGATCCGGAACGCTACGGCGTGGTGGCGTTCGACAGCGACGGCAAGGCGTATTCGATCGAGGAGAAGCCCGAGCAGCCCCGCTCGGACTGGGCGGTCACCGGCCTTTACTTCTACGACGAGGATGTCACCGATATCGCCCGGACGGTGAAGCCGTCGGCGCGCGGCGAACTGGAGATCACCGCGGTCAACCAGACCTATCTGGAGGCCGGCAAGCTCAGGGTCGAGCAACTCGGACGCGGCTATGCCTGGCTCGACACCGGCACCCACGACGCCCTGCACGAGGCCTCGGCCTATATCCGGACGATCGAACGGCGGCAGGGATTGAAGGTCGCCTGTCCGGAGGAAGTCGCCTTCGTCAAGGGCTTTATCAACCGCGATCAGCTGATGGCGGCTGGTGAACGGCTTGCGAAAACCGACTATGGCCAGTATCTGCTGCGCATCGGTTCGCACGCCGGCGCCTGAAAACGGGCCGGCACGCGATCCGAATGGTTCAAGACAGTCAAGAGTAACGACATCGCGCAATGACTGCGCTCCGCACCCTTCAGAAGGTCCAGACCTATATCGATCGCTACGGCTGGCGCAGCGCGGTCCGGCGCGGGCGTGGCGAGATCGGCCGCCTCATCGCCGGCAAGGACGCCGCCCGGATCGCCAATCGCGGCCGGGTGATCGAAGCCTACGAGGCGATCCTCGGCCATGAGCAGGGCACCGGCGATCCCGATGTGCTGAAGGCGGTGCCGCGCGACAGCATCACGTGGCTGGTGCCGGACTTCTCGCCCGGCTCGGGTGGCCATACGACAATCTTCCGCTTCCTGCACGGGCTGGAAAAGCGCGGCTGGCACAATCAGACGGTCGTCGTGCAGAAGCCCTACCGCTGGGCCAATCCCGACGATGCGCTGAACACGATCCGCAAGCATTTCTTTCCGCTTGAGCACACCCGCGTCGTGCTAGGGGCGGAGAACATTCCGCCGAGCCGGTTCCTGTTCGCCACCGGCTGGCAGACGGCGAACTGGGTGGCGAAATACAAGGACGCGGTCAACCGCTTCTACTTCGTCCAGGACTTCGAGCCGAGCTTCTATGCGATGGGAACCGACCATCTGCTCGCCGAGGCGACCTACCGGCTCGGCCTGAAGGCGATCACCGCCGGCGACTGGCTGAGGGACAAGCTCGCCGCCGACTACGGCATGGAGACGCAGTCGATCTCGTTTTCCTGCGACCACGACATCTACGCGCCCGCCGAGCGGCCGGACAGCGGGGCGGAGAAGACGGTGTTCTTCTATGCCCGCCCGGCAACATCGCGCCGTGCCTTCGAACTGGGGCTCCTGGCGCTGAACCGGGTCTGCCAGGCCCGCGACGGCGTCACCGTGCTGTTCGCCGGGTGGGACCTCGACGGCTACAAGATCCCGTTCCGCCATGTCGACGCGAAAGTCGTGACGCCGGCTGCCCTTGCCGATATGTTCCGGCAAAGCGATGCGGCGCTGGTGCTGTCGACCACCAACCTGTCGCTGATGCCGCTTGAGATCCTGTCGACGGGCTGTCCGCTCATCATCAATCGCGGCGCAAACAACGAATGGCTGATCGACGAGAGCGTCGCGACCTTCTGCGACCTCACCGTGGACGGCATCTGCGAGGCCACGCTGGCAGCCCTTGCCGGCGGCGCGGAGATCGCTACGAAGCGGGACAACGGGCTTGCCTTCAGCCGGAACACCGACTGGGACCGGGAAGCCGAGAAACTGAACGGATATCTGAACGCGTGCCCTTGAGCGCTAGAGCAAGTTCCAGGTGGCATGCGGAGGCGTCACAATGAAACTGACTTCCGCCTTTCGAAAGGCGCGCAGCCGGCTCTCGGCCGGCAACCGCGACGCATTGCATGTCAATGCGGTCAACAATCCCGCCTACCAGTCGACCGTGGTCGATACGGCCTCCGGCCGGCGCTCGGTGATGGGGACAGGGCCGAAATCGAGTTCGACGGTCCTGCGCCCGACGCCCTATCCGGCCGGCCGGCCGCGCACCGCGGTGGTGCTGGGGATTGCGCGGGGCGGCACTTCGATGGTCTCCGGCGTGCTGCGCGGGCTGGGCGTCTATATGGGCGACGATCTGGGCTTCAACCACGAGGATTCCAAAGTCCAGCGCATCGTCAACAAGCAGGCGTTCCAGCGCTTTGCCAGGCTCGCCAAGCGGCGCGACAAGGCCCACTCGATCTGGGGCTTCAAGTTCCCGGAGGCCTCGCTGATCATGGACCGCTTCCATCCCGAACTGCGCCGACCGCATTACCTGTTCGTGCTGCGCCACCCGCTGGCGCGCGGCAATTCCGTCGTCGCGCGCACCGGCGGCACCCTGTCGGCGGCCGTGATCGAGGCGCTGGAGACTTACAAGGCGATCTTCTCCTTCCTGGACAGCGTCGACGCGCCGGTGCTGCTCGTCAATTACGAGCAGGCGACCGCCAATCCGGGCGAGTTCGTCGCAGCGGTTGCCGATTTCCTCGGGATCGAGGCATCGGAGGAGCAGCTTGCACGCGCCGCGGAGATGATCGTCGGAGAGGGCGGCGGGTACGTCAATCTGCCGGAATTCTGGTTCTTCGCCGAGGAGGCGGCCACGGATGACAGCGCCGCACCGACGCTGTCCTGCACGCAGGCGTCGCTGAACGACGACGAGATTGCCTACGCGACCGACCGCGCCTCGGTCTGGACCGGCGAGGCCGGCCCCTTTCCGAAGACCTTCCGGCTGCGTTTCACGCTGTCCGGCGGCGCGGCGAAGAGCGGCGGGACCGTGCGCCTCTATTACGATTACGGCGAGGGCTTCCATATCGGCCATCGGCTGCTGCTCGAACTGTCGAGCCGCGAACCGGTACTCGACATCCAGACGACAGGCGCCCTGAAACGGCTGGCGATCGTGCCGATCAGCGATGGCGTTACGGTCGAGGCGGTCGAATTCTCGGGAACCGATTCTTCAGGCGGCTGACTCCGCCAGCAGGTCCGCCACGGCATCGGCCAGGGCGGGGCGCCAGTCTGGCTGGCTGATCTCCCAGACGGTTTCGATCCGGCCGCAGTCGAGCACCGAATTGGCCGGGCGGGCGGCCGGCGTGGGATAATCAGCGGTCGTAATCGGCTTTACCTCGGGCCGGGCGATGCCGTGCGGTTCGGCGACCTTAAACACCGCGCGGGCAAAGCCGCACCAGGTCGTCGCCGGCGCACCCGAATAGTGAAACGTCCCGTAGCCGTCGCTGAACCCTTCGGCCAGCCGGTCGGCGATCGCAAGGCAGACGGCGGCGATATCGCGGGCCGCGGTCGGGCCGCCATGCTGGTCGTCGACGATGCCGAGTTCATCGCGCTCGCGGCCGAGCCGCAGCATGGTGCGGACGAAATTGTGGCCATGGCCGGCAAACACCCAGGATGTGCGCAGAATGACATGGCGCGGCGCGGCAAGCCGCACACGCGCCTCGCCCTCTGCCTTCGACCGTCCGTAGACGCCGAGCGGCTCGATCGGATCGTCCTCGCGCCAGGGGCGCGTCGCCTGGCCGTTGAACACGTAGTCGGTGGACAGATGCACAAGCGGAACATCCGCCCGGTCGCAGGCCTCGGCGAGATGGCCCGGCCCCTGCGCGTTGAGTCGAAAAGCCTGCTCCTGTTCCGTTTCGGCCTTGTCGACGGCGGTATAGGCGGCCGCGTTGATCACCACGGCGGGTGTGTACCGGCGCAGCGCCATCTCAACACTGTCGGGAACGGTGAGGTCGAGATCGGGCCGACCCAGCGCAATCACGGAGCGCCGTACAGAATCAGGGCGAGCGAGCTCACGGGCGACCTGGCCCGCGCGGCCGACGACGAGGATCACGCCGGGCTGGTCGGCAATGCCCGGCATCAGGCGCTCAAGCCTTTCTTCTCCAGCCCCAGGCGTTCGCCGGCATAGCGGCCGTCGCGGATCGGGCCCCACCAGTTCTCGTTGTCGAGATACCAGCGCACAGTCCGCTCCAGGCCCGTTTCGAAGCTTTCGGCCGGCTGCCAGCCGAGTTCGTCGGCGATCTTCGTGGCATCGATCGCGTAGCGCAGGTCGTGGCCCGGCCGGTCGGCGACGAAAGTGATGAGATCGCGCCGCGACGATCCGTCGGCGCGCGGGTGAAGCCCGTCGACGAGATCGCAGATCGACTGCACCACATCGAGATTGGTGCGCTCGGCATTGCCGCCGACATTGTAGGACTGGCCCGGCGCGCCCTTCGTCAGCACGGTCACGAGCGCGCGGGCGTGGTCCTCGACAAAGAGCCAGTCGCGCACGTTCTCGCCCTTGCCGTAGACCGGCAGCGGCTTGTCCTCGAGCGCGTTCAGGATCATCAGGGGGATGAGCTTTTCGGGGAAGTGATAGGGACCGTAATTGTTCGAGCAGTTCGACATCACGACGGGCAGGCCGTAGGTGTGCCACCAGGCCATGGCGAGATGGTCTGAGGCGGCCTTCGAGGCCGAATAAGGCGAGGACGGCGCATAAGCGGTGTCTTCGGAGAACAGGCCCTCGTCGAGCGGCAGCGCGCCGAACACCTCGTCGGTCGAGACATGGTGGAAGCGGAACGCCCGGCGCCTGTCTTCGGGAAGGTCCAGCCAATAGGCCCGCGCGGCCTCGAGCAGCCGGTAGGTGCCGACGATATTGGTCTGGATGAAGGCCTCGGGCCCGTCGATCGACCGGTCGACATGGCTTTCGGCGGCAAGATGCATCACCGCGTCGACCTCTTCGCGCCGCATTATGTCGAGCACGGCGTCACGCTCGCAGATGTCCTGCTTGTGGAACCGGTAGCGCGGATCGCCGGAAACGGGATCAAGCGAAGCGAGATTGGCCGCGTAGGTCAGCTTGTCGAGATTGACGACGCGATGATCGGTCTCTTCGATCAGATAGCGGCAGACCGCCGAGCCGATGAAGCCGGCGCCGCCGGTGATAAGGATCTTCACGGCGTGGTCTCCTTGAAATCGAAATAGGCCGGCAGGTCGGCCAGGGTCGGATGGCGCCGGTCCTTGTCCGACAGGACCGCCTTGTCCGCTTTGACCGGCCAGTCGATGCCGAGCGCGGGATCGTCGAAGGCAAGGCCGTGATCATGATCGGGCGCGTAGAGGGCGGTCACCTTGTACTGGACTTCCGTGTCGGCCTGAAGCGTGCAGAAGCCGTGCGCGAAGCCGGGCGGCACCCAGAGCTGCCGCCAGTTCTCCGCCGATAGGGTGCGGGCGACGTGCTCACCGAAGGTTGGCGAGCCGGAGCGGATGTCGACCGCGACATCAAGGATCGCGCCGCGCGTGACCCGCACGAGCTTGCCCTGTTCATACGGCGGCGACTGGAAATGCAAGCCGCGGATGACGCCGGTCTCGCCCGACAGGGAGTGGTTGTCCTGGACGAAATCGGCGGTAATGCCGGTCGCCTCGGCAAAGGTCCGGGCGTTCCAGGTCTCCGAGAAGAAGCCGCGCGCGTCGCCGAAGCGCTTCGGCGTCAGCAGCAGCACCTCGGGAATCTCGCATGTCTGGCAGTCGAGCACGGCGTGTTCCTCGTCAGGACGCCTTGTTGCCGGCCGCCGCGGCGGCTGGCAGGCTGTGTTGAAGCCGCTTGTCGCGGGACAGGCGCAGGCGGACGCTTTCGGGCAGCCGCGCGGCATGGCTTCCCGCCATCTGACCGGTCACCGTGGCGAAATTGAGCAGGATCTGCTTGGTCGTCTCGACGGGCGAAATCCGGTTACGGATCGCGAAGGCGATATCCCGCTTGGAGAGCCAGCCGATCGACAGGAGGGCGCGCAGCGGGCGGGCGTTCAGCCGATAGCCGAACAGCACGCGGAAGGCGTTCGATTCATCGAAGGCCCGCTGGAATTTCTCGAACACGCCGTAGTCGTGCGAATGGTAGACGGCGGCGTCCGGCGCATAGGCCTTGGCGTAGCCGGCCGCGATGATCCGGTCCGCCCAGATCTGATCCTCGGCGAACTCGACATCGGGATAGGGGATCTCTTCCCAGACGCTGCGCCTCAGACAGGAGTTGTTGTCGGAATAAAAATGCAGACGCTGACGCCAGCCCTGATCGGTCTCGTAGCGGGCCGCATCCGTTGCCCGGGAGACGACCGGCGGCAGTGTATCGAAGGCGGCGAAATGGGCCTCGAGGTCACGCTTGGTGAAGGCGGTCGCCTCCGGGTAGGCGACGTGGCGCCCGAAGGCGCCGGCAATGTCGGGACCGGCCTCGACGGCAGCGACGATGCGCACGAGCCAGTCGGTGTCGACCGGCAGCGCGTCATGGGTCAGGAAGGCGACGAAGTCGCCCGTCGTCAGGCGAACGCCGAGATTGCGGGTGCGGCCATGGCCGAACTCATGCGGCTTAATGGGATGGAGGCGGACGGTCGGGTGGCTTTCGATGAAATCGAGCGTCCCGTCGGTCGAGCCGCTGTCGATGATGAGGATCTCGAACGGCCAGGGACAGGCCTGCGCGACGACGCGGTCCAGCACCGACCGGAAGACCGGGCCCGGATTCTTGGTGGGAATGACGACAGAGGCTTTCATGCGCTAAGACGATATCCGTTCCCACCGGCCGAACGGGCCTTTAAGACCGCGGCCGGGGTGGCTTTCCTCCTGTCGGGAAGCCCGGCTCCCATAGCGAACCGGGCGGGCTCCCGCAAGTGCCGCCCGGGCCAGGACCGCCCGCACCGCTTTCCCTTCCCCGCTTTCCTTTCGCCTCAAACTAGGGCAATAGTCCGCGATCGTCCTCGCGTCCGGCTGGCCTCTACCCGCCGCTCCGGCGCGGTAATCATGGCCGCCATCTGCGTAACCGTACTCGTGTCCCGTCGTTTCTCCCCCGCTCGCCTGGCCTCCCGCCTGTTCGCATCAGCAGGCGGCACCGAACCGGCGATCGTCTTCATCCACATTCCCAAGGCCGGCGGCCAGTCCTTCCGGACGCTGATCGAGGCGAACTATCCCAAATCCGCCTGGATGCCGATCTACCGCACCGGCGGAACGACAATGGACGAGGTCTTCGCCAAGGTGCCGCCGGAGCGGCTGTCCCGCAAGCGCATCGTCTATGGCCATATTCCCCATACGGTCGACCGGTATCTGCCGCGGCCATGCCGCTATTTCACCATCCTGCGCGAGCCGGTTTCGCGCTCGATCTCGGTCTACAAGTATATCAAACACGATTTCGAGCAGCATGCCGGCCACGCGCGCTTCGCCTCGGGCGAGCGCAGCTTCGCCCGGTTCTGCCGCAAGCCGCGCACGCATGCCAATATCATGACCAAGCTGATCGCCGGCTACGAGCAGCGCGCGACCGCCGATAAGGCGATGCTCGACCAGGCAATCGACAATCTGCGCCAAATGGCGGTGATCGGCCTGTTCGAGGACTACGAGGCCTCGGTCGAGCGGATCTGCAAGACCTTCGGATGGTCGAACCGCTACGAAACGCGCAATCTCTCCAGTAAGACCAATGACGCGTTTCTGGAAGCGGAGGGCGCTCGAAAGGCGGATCTTGCAGCCCTGCGCGACGCGAATGAATTCGACGTTCGGCTCTACGAGGAAGCGCAGAGACTGAGAGAATCGCAACCGTGATGCTTCGGTTGCTCGCCGCCGTCCTCCTTGCGTCCCTTGTTGCCGATACCGCCTTCGCGTCCTGCCCCGCCGATACGACATATGTCGTCCCGCCCTCTCTGAATGACGGTGGTGCGCCGTTGCAGGACGACGGCCCGCAGATCCGTCGCGTGATCGAACAGGCAATTTCGGATCTCGACGCCGGTCTGGCGGGTGCGGCGACCGTTCGGTTGAACCGCGAGGATACCTACTTCGTCTTCAGCCGTCCGAACCGCCACGATGTCATGGATATCAGGGGGCAGTACCAATATCCGCTTGCCTGCCTGACGATCGACGGCAACGAGGCGACCGTAAAAGTCGATAACCTGGCCGTTCCCTTCTACTTTTCGTATTGCGACGCTTGCGGGCTCCGGAACATCAAGCTGGACACCATACAAACCACCAACAAGTCCGGACTCGTTGTTGAGAAAGACATCGAGAATTGTCACTTCGATGCTGCGATCCCGTCCGATCAGGGCGATCTTCCCGACCTTCCGGAAGGCTTTGCCGACAGGAACAACGCATCATCCCTCGGGCAGATGCTGCGCGGACACCGCGTTGACGCGATAACATTCTACGGCTTCGAGAAAGGCGTGCTGCCCAATCACTTCTGGCATCGCAGCATCAGGCCGAATTCCTATGCGCGAACCGAGAAGGTTTCGGTTCAAGATGCGTCGCGGCGGCTGGTTCGCGTCTATCTGCAAACCGAGATGGTCGATGGCGCCCGCGTATGCACCGCGAAGAATACCGAAATCCTCAAAAACATAGCGATCGACGCGACCATATTCACGATCCCCTATGCCTACGATCCGACAAATGCACGCTTTCGAGAACTGGAAGAGGCCTGGAACACGCGGAAATCGCTGAGCAACACGTATTTCTGGATGACCAGACCCTATCTTGTCGGGCGGTCCAGTCCGGTGACGGTCGAGAATTCAGAGAATTTCGCGATCGATCACGTCACGATTTCGGACTTTCCCGGAACGGCCGCGCTCTTTTCCGTGGCCAATGACGGTACGACGATCAATGGCCTTAGTGTGGTCCCGAAGACATCCGGCACCGTCCATCATATTCACGCGATATCCTCCGCCGCCATCCGGTCCTGGAATGATCGAAACGGTCCGACGATCACAAACTCGCTGTTTCGGGCTGTTGGTGACGACGCGGTCAACATCTCGGCCCTGGCGTTCCGAATACATGCCATTCCAGATGGTGACGCACCGGCCAGGGAAGCCATCTTCAGATCCGACAGCCGCTTCTTTCTTCAGCCCCGCGTTGGAGATCAGTTCGCCGTCGTTTCCCTTGAAGGTACCGTCCTGAAGCGGCTGGTCGTTGCTGAATGCGGCGACACGCGCACGCTCCCGGGACAGCCGTGCCAGCAAACGGGTTTCAACAAATACCGCATCAAGTTCAATTCCGACCTTCCGGGCCAGTCGCTCGATGACGACGGCGATGACCTGGATGAGCCGGACACGCGTTTCATCAATCTGTCCACCGTCAACAACAATGCCTCCATCACCGACAACGCCGTGATATCGACGTTGCGGAAGCCGTTTCTGCTGCAGTCGGGCGCGGAGTTACGGCGAAACCTCGTGGTCAACAGCGGCGGGCCGGCGGTTGCTGTCGGGCATGTGAGCCGGGCGGATGTCTGGGGCGATACGCTGCCGGTCCGTATCGAGGACAACACGTTCATCGAGACCGATGGCGGCGTCGTGATGGGTATATCGACGAACCACCACTCCGTTACCGCCCATCAGCCGACGGTCATTCGCGGAAATCGGTTCATGGACCTGCGCTCGCGTCTTCTCTACAAGCACCGGCCAACCCTGACGATGCCTGTCAGCACGCGCCGAAACAGTCTTTATCAGCCCGATACCGGACCGGCGCAACGCGTCGATCAATTGATTGCCCACAGCGCGTGGGATGGAACGGGCTTCAGCTATGCCGAATTCGGCGACGCCGACCTAAGCGCCCTCAAAACCCACGCCGGAATGGCCCTGGAAAGCTGCGACGACATATCGGCCTACTACGTGAACGAAGACGGCGATGCGGTTCTGAACTGCTAGCGCACGTTCACTCAGATAAGGGCGTCACCAGCCGGCCCACCAGTGTCATTGCCGGGCTTGTCCCGGCAACCCATGAACACGTCCGGGAATGACGTCTTAGTGTGTGGTCAGGCCGAAAACGAAAACCCGGTATCGCTGAACCGGACAGCAGCGCAGCCGGCCTGGACCATACGGTCGACTATGGCAAGCGGGCCGCACTGCCGCCCAACTTGATTGTTCTATCCCGGCAGGTGCTCTACACCAGCGGGGCATATGTGCTTTCTCCGGTCCTGACCCTGTCCATGTCCCTGCAAACGACCAATGCCGCTTCTGGCCTGACCGGCCACCGCCTCGTCGCACGACGGACGCGCCGCTATTTCGAGTCGCTGCGCTGGCTGATCGCCTCGGTGTTCCGGTTCAAGCCATTGACGGCGTCCCTGATCGTCGGGCTGATCGCGGTCGGGCGGTCGCTGCAGGCGGCGGCCTTCACGGCGATCGTCTGGTACTTCCTGGCGATCGAGGAAAACGCGCCGATCACCTATTTCGGCCAGACGATCGAGCCGCGCACCAGCGAGGCGATGACCGGCGCCGTCCTCGGCGTCACCGCGCTTCTGGTGATTGCAAGCGCGATCATCTTCGTCTCGATGCGGATGGCGTTCTACCTGTCGATGGGCTTCGCCGAGCGCGTGATCAAGCGCATCCTGACGGAAGACGGCTGCTTTCCGGCCTATCCGACGCTTGAAAAGTCCGGCCTGATCTCCGCCCAGGCGCATATGGTGCTGAAGACCAAGATCCACCTGTTCCGGCCGGTCAACGTGCTCTTGATGCTGCCGCGCTCGCTGCTGCTGGCCTTTCCGGCGATCGTGGGGATGATCTGGATCGCCGGCGAGGTCGTCGCCGTCGTCGCCGTCCTGGCGATCCCGGCGGTCGCCTTCAACTACCTGATCAGCCGCTCCGTCGTCGTCTCGCAGCGCGAGCGCAAGATCGCCCAGCGCGCCTATCGCGGCGACGAGAAGGAGGCGATCGGCAAGCTTGGCAACGAGGCAAACGCCCGCAAGGGCCGCGCGGGGATCGCCGATGCACTGCTCGCCGGCAAGAACAACCGCACCGCGGTGAGGGCCTTTTCGATACGCATCCTGTCGCCATCGCGCTCGGAGCTCGTCGCCAATGTGCTCGCCTCCGTCGCGGTCGCTTCGATCGGCGTCTATCTCGGCGGCAAGGCGATCAACGGCGAAATGCCGCTGGCGCTGGTGGTCGCCTTCTTCGTGCTTTTGCGGCTGGCGGTGAGCGGGCTGACCAGCATCGGCATATCGCTGACCACCTATGCACGCTTCTACGAGGTCGTCCGCGCGGCGTTTGAATATCTGACGAGTCGTGGCGCCGACGGCGAACCGTTTGCCGGCCGGCCGGCCCTGCATGTGCCGAACCCGCAGACCGACGCCGATCCGGGCGGGAACGGGAATAGCGGTAGCGGGAATAGGGGGAACGGGCGCGACGTGCCGCTGGAGCGCGGGCGTCCGGTCGCGGTCATTTCGCCGGCCCGGATCAATCGCTACACGCAATATTTCTTTACCGCCGCCCTGACCCAGAAACTCAGGCTGCTGGCGCAGCGGCGGTTCAATGCGCAGGCCCTGCGCTGCACTGCCGGCCTGATCGAACCGGAGATCCGCGCCGCCCTCGCTCTGCCGCCGCTCGGCCCGGACCTGCTGACGGGGAAGGCGGCGACTGCGCCGCTGTCGGACCTGGCACCGGGCGCGGACACGATCGACCGGGCCGCCCGCAGGCCGAACGGCCTCAAACGCGACGACCAGGCCCGGATCGCCCTGTTGAGCGCCTGCCTGTCATCGGCCGATCTGATCGTTGTCGAACCGGAGCTGCTGGCAGCGCTGCCGAAGGCCGAGCGTGCGCGCTGGATCGCGGCGCTGTCGGACCGCTATATCGCCATCGCCTATCCGCACGAGTCGTTTTCAGGCTGCATCGCGGGCGAAACCCATGCGATCGTGATGGACTATGAAAGGGCCATTGCGATTGCGCGGGCGGGCAGCGCGGCGAAAACCCTGAAGAGCCTCGCCGACGCGATCAAGCCGCCGAAGGCGGCCGAAGCCGACGACGACGATTTGGAGGCCTAACCGACTTTCGACGCGGACCCGGCGTCCCCCGACCCGATCTCCGCGGCGCGCCGGCTGTTCCAGGCCGAGCGGCAGGGGATCTTGCTGCGGTCGCAGCGGTCGGCATATTTCTGCGCGATTTCGGTAACCTCGCGCAACAGCCCTTCCTGCAGGGTAATCGGCTCGAGCCCGAGCTGCAGGAACCGGTCGTTGCGCACATACAGGTCGTTCTCGTTGGCCTCGTTGCGCGGATTGGCGACGAAATCGATCGACGCGCCGGTGATGCCGCAGATCATTTCCGCCAGATCGACGACCCGGTGCGTCTCGGTCATCTGGTTGAGGATGTTGACCCGCTCGCGCGTCTGCGGCGGGTTCTCGACGGCGAGCTGAATGCAGCGCACCGTGTCCTGGATGTTGATGAAGGCGCGGGTCTGGCCGCCGGTGCCGTGCACGGTGAGCGGATAGCCGACGGCGGCCTGCATCAGAAACCGGTTCAGCACGGTGCCGTAGTCGCCGTCATAGTCGAAGCGGTTGATCAGGCGCTCGTCGAGCCGCGTCTCGGCGGTCTGCGTGCCCCAGACGATGCCCTGGTGCAGGTCGGTGACCTTCAATCCGTCATTCTTGTTGTAGAAGGCGAAGAAGAGCTGATCCTGGGTCTTGGTCATGTGATAGATCGAGCCGGGATTGGCCGGATACAGGATCTCCTGGTCGACCAGGTCGCCGGCGTCGGTCTCCACCTTGATCTTCAGATAGCCTTCCGGGATCTTCATGCCGGCCGAGCCGTAGCCGTAGACGCCCATGGTGCCGAGATGGACGAGATGGACGTCGAGACCGGATTCGACGATCGCCGCGCAGACATCGTTGGTGGCGCCCAGGTTGTTGCGGACCGTGTAGCGCTTGTGCCAGGCCGATTTCATCGAATAGGGGGCGGCCCGCTGCTCGGCAAAATGGACGATCGCATCGGGCGTCTCGTCGCGGATCAGGGTCAAGAGACGATGATAGTGCTCGCCGATGGTGAAGCGGTGCACGGGAATGTCCTGGCCGGAGATCTCCTTCCAGGCCGCGACCCGCTCGCTCAAGGACCGGATGGGGGTGAGCGAATCGACTTCCAGCTCGACGTCGATCTTGCGGCGCGACAGGTTGTCGACGATCAGGACCTCATGGCCCAGTTTCGACAGATGCAGCGCGGTCGGCCAACCGCAAAACCCGTCGCCGCCCAGAACAATCACTTTCATCGAACGATCACTTTCATCACGTCGCTTCGTCTTTCGATATCGGCGCGTTATGCACCGGTGCAGGCGAGCGAGACAAGGGTTTTCACCGATCAGGCTGGGGGGTTTTCACCGATCTTGACCAGGCGCAAGGCTCGTGCGAGAGCGTCGTCGCTACGATGCAGCGCACACGCGTTGCCGCCAGGCTCACTTGAGGACCAGATCGAACATGACCCACACGCCGCACGAACTGCATGAAGAATTTCCCGAACACGCGGACCGGATTCACACGCTGAAGACCGAGAACGCCCACTTCCTCCGCCTGGCGAACGAATACCACGCCCTGAACCGCGACATTCACCGCGCCGAGACCGATATCGAGCCCACCTCCGACGACCATCTGGAGGAGATGAAGAAGCAGCGCCTCAAGCTGAAGGACGAGATTTTCGGCATGCTTGGCGCGTGAGCATTGCCCGTCCGCCGGGTGGCCGGCGGACATGACCCCCGGGGACCATGCACAGGACCATATCATGACCGACCCGAGCTATCCCCGTGACATGATCGGCTACGGCCGCACCGCGCCGCATGCCGACTGGCCGGCCGGCGCGCGCATCGCCGTGCAGTTCGTCATCAATTACGAGGAAGGGGGCGAGAACTCGATCCTGCACGGGGACGCGGCCTCGGAAGCCTTCCTGTCGGAGACGATCGGCGCCGAACCCTGGCTCGGCAAGCGCAACATGAACATGGAATCGGTCTACGAATACGGCTCGCGAGCCGGCTTCTGGCGGCTGTGGCGGCTGTTCACCGCACGCTCGGTGCCCGTTACCGTCTATGGCGTGGCGATGGCGCTGGCCCGCAACCCCGATGCGGTCGCCGGCATGCGGGAGGCGGACTGGGAGATCGCCAGCCATGGCTATCGCTGGATCGATTATCGCAACTTCTCCGAAGACGACGAACGCCATCACCTGGCCGAGGCGATCCGCATCCACACGGAGGTGACCGGCAGCCGCCCGCTCGGCTGGTATCTTGGCCGCTGCTCGGAAAACACCCGCCGGCTGGTCATGGAGGAGGGTGGCTTCCTCTACAATTCCGACACCTATGCCGACGACCTGCCCTACTGGGTCGACGGCCCGAAGGGGCCGCATCTGATGATCCCCTATACGCTCGATGCCAACGACATGCGCTTTGCCACCGCGCAGGGCTTCAATTCGGGCGACCAGTTCTTCGCCTATCTGAAGGATTCCTTCGACATGCTTTATGCCGAAGGGGCGGAGCGGCCGAAAATGATGTCGATCGGCCTGCATTGCCGGCTGGTCGGCCGGCCGGGACGGGCCGCGGCCCTTGCCCGCTTCCTCGACTACGTGCTCGAGCACGAGGACGCCTGGGTCTGCCGGCGCATCGATATCGCAAGGCACTGGCACGCGCGGCACAAGCCGGGCGGCTGAGTAGCGAATATCCCGGCGACGCTTGGCCCGCGCCGTATGGCGGGCGATTATTTTGTCTAGACAAAAGCGCCGGGGCCGGACTAGGCTCCGGGCGGTGAGAGGGTTTTCAACCGGACAGGACGAGGCACCGACATATGCAGGGGCACATGCAGGTCGACCGCCTTTGGACCAATTGCCGCCTGATGACGATGGCGGACCAGCATCCGGCTCTGGGTGAAATCGACGCCGGCGCGATCGCGGCGAAGGATGGCCGCATCGTCTTCGCCGGCCGGGCCGACGATCTTCCCGCAGGCCTTGCCCCCCGCGAAACCATCGATCTTGACGGCCGCTGGGTCAGCCCCGGCCTGATCGACTGCCACACCCATATCATCCATGGCGGCGACCGGGCGAAGGAATTCGAACTGCGGCTTGCCGGTGCAAGCTACGAGGAGATCGCCCGGGCCGGCGGCGGCATTCGCTCGACGGTCGCGGCGACCAGGGCCGCCGACGTCAAGACGCTCACCGGGACCGCCCTGCCGCGCCTCGACGCGCTGATCGCCGAAGGGGTGACGACGGTCGAGGTGAAGTCCGGCTACGGGCTCACCCCGGATACCGAGATCGCCATGCTGCGCGCCGCCCGCCGCCTCGCCGACAAACGGCCGGTATCGGTCGCAACCTCCTTCCTCGGCGCCCATGCGGTGCCGGCGGAATTCGAGGGCGACGCGGACGGCTACATTCATTCGGTGGTGCGCGATCAGATGCCCGCCGTCGTGGCGGAGGGTCTGGCGGATGCCGTCGACGGCTTCTGCGAGGGGATCGCCTTTTCGCCGGACCAGATGGCGCTGGTCTTCGACGCTGCGGTGAAGGCCGGACTGCCGGTCAAGCTGCATGCCGAGCAACTTTCCAATCTCGGCGGCGCCAGGCTCGCCGCCCGCTATGGCGCGCTGTCGGCCGATCACCTGGAATATCTCGACGAGGGCGGCGTCATCGCGATGGCCGAAGCCGGCAGCGTCGCAGTCTTGTTGCCGGGCGCGTTCTATTTCCTGCGCGAGCAGCAAGCACCGCCGGTCGAGGCGTTACGGCTTGCCGGGGTACCGATCGCGGTCGCCACCGATTGCAATCCCGGCTCCTCGCCGCTGACCTCGCTGCTGATGGCCATGAACATGGCGGCGACGCTGTTTCGGCTCACCGTCGCCGAATGCCTGATCGGGGTGACGCGCAACGCCGCCCGCGCGCTCGGCCGGCTCGACGAGATCGGCACGCTGGAGCCGGGCAAGGCCTGCGACCTCGCCATCTGGGACATCGAGACGCCGGCCGAACTGGTCTACCGGATCGGCTTCAATCCGCTCTACAAACGGGTCTATCGGGGGACCTGACGGACATGTCGGCCACCGACCTGCACGATTATCCCTTCCTCGATCTTCGCGCTGGAGACAGCCCGCTCGTCCTGTCGATACCGCATGGCGGCACCGATATCCCGTCGGATATCGCCGACACATTCAACGAGACCGGGCTGGCGGTTCCCGATACGGACTGGTGGATGGCACGGCTCTACGGCCTCGCCGACGATCTCAAGCCCACCGTCCTGCAGACCTCGGTTTCGCGCTATGTGATCGACGTCAACCGCGACCCGAGCGGCGTCTCGCTCTATCCCGGCCAGGCGACGACCGAGCTCTGTCCGACGACCACCTTCGACGGCGACCCGATCTACCGGCCGGGCGCGGAGCCGGACGCGGCCGAGATCGCGCGGCGGCGGACGCGCTACTTCGACCCCTATCATGCCCTGCTCGCCGAAACGCTTGCCGCCGTACGGGAGCGGCACGGCTATGTGCTGCTTTATGACTGCCATTCGATCCGCTCGGTCGTGCCGCGCCTGTTCGATGGTGTCCTGCCGGTCTTCAATATCGGAACCAACAGCGGCGCGTCCTGCGCACCGGAGATCGAGGCGGCGGTGATTAGCGCCTGCACGGCGGGCGGACGGGCCAATGACGGCCGTGCCGCCGCGCCGTCGCTCGACGAATTGACCTCCCACACCGCGAACGGCCGCTTCAAGGGCGGCTACATTACCCGCCACCACGGCCAGCCGGACCAGCATATCCACGCCGTCCAGATGGAGCTCGCCCTGCGCGCCTATATGCTGGAAACCCCGCCCTGGACCTATGACGCGGCCAAGGCCACCGACACCGCATCCACCCTGCACGCCGCGCTTGGGGCAATGCTTGCCGCCGGCGCGCGGCTCTATGGAGGCTCGATATGACCAACGACCGCCTGGACAACACGAGGACGATCCGCGCCCCGCACGGAACCGACCTCACGGCAAAGAGCTGGCTCACCGAGGCGCCGCTCCGGATGCTGATGAACAATCTCGACCCGGACGTCGCCGAAAACCCGCACGAACTCGTCGTCTATGGCGGCATCGGCCGGGCCGCGCGCGACTGGCGGTCGTTCGACCGGATCGTCTCGGGCCTGCGCGACCTGAACGACGACGAAAGCCTGCTGATCCAGTCGGGCAAGCCGGTCGGCGTCTTCCGGACCCATGCGGACGCCCCGCGCGTGCTGATCGCCAACTCCAACATCGTCGCGCATTGGGCCGACTGGTCGCATTTCAACGAACTCGACCGGATCGGGTTGATGATGTACGGCCAGATGACGGCAGGCTCGTGGATCTATATCGGCTCGCAGGGGATCGTGCAGGGCACCTACGAGACCTTCGCGGAACTGGGCCGGCAGCATTATGGCGGCGACCTCTCGGGCAAGTGGATCCTGACCGGGGGCCTGGGCGGCATGGGCGGCGCGCAGCCGCTGGCGGCGACCATGGCGGGGGCCTCGATGCTGGCCGTCGAATGCCGGCCCTCGCGCATCGAAATGCGGCTGAAGACCGGCTATCTCGACGTACAGGCGGCCGATCTCGACGAGGCGCTTGCGATCATCAAGCGCTCCTGCGCGGAAAAGAAGCCCGTTTCCGTCGGCGTCCTCGGCAATGCCGCGCTGGTCTTCCCCGAACTGGTGCGGCGCGGCGTCGTGCCCGATGCAGTGACCGACCAGACCTCGGCGCATGACCCGCTGAACGGCTATCTGCCCGCCGGCTGGACGCTGGAGGAATGGGAGGCGCGCATCAAGTCCGATCCGAACGGCACCATTCATGCCGCCAAGCTGTCGATGAAGGATCAGGTCGAGGCGATGCTCTATTTCCATCGCGAAGGCGTGCCGACGCTGGATTACGGCAACAACATCCGCCAGATGGCCAAGGACGAGGGGCTCGAAGACGCCTTCGACTTCCCCGGCTTCGTGCCGGCCTATATCCGGCCGCTGTTCTGCCGCGGCGTCGGGCCGTTCCGCTGGGCGGCGCTGTCGGGCGATCCCGACGACATCTACAAGACCGATCAGAAGGTGAAGGAGCTGATCCCCGACGATCCGCATCTGCACCGCTGGCTCGACATGGCGCGCGAGCGCATCCATTTCCAGGGGCTTCCGGCCCGCATCTGCTGGGTCGGCCTCGGCCAGCGCGACAGGCTGGGCCTCGCCTTCAACGAGATGGTGGCCAATGGCGAGCTCAAGGCGCCGATCGTAATCGGCCGCGACCATCTCGATTCCGGCTCGGTCGCCAGCCCGAACCGCGAGACAGAGGCGATGCAGGATGGCTCCGATGCGATCGCCGACTGGCCGCTGCTGAACGCGCTGTTAAACTGCGCTTCCGGGGCGACCTGGGTATCGATCCACCACGGCGGCGGCGTCGGCATCGGCTTTTCCCAGCATGCCGGCATGGTGATCGTCGCCGATGGCAGCAAGGCCGCCGCGCAGCGCCTGGCGCGCGTCCTGTGGAACGATCCGGCCTCCGGCGTCATGCGGCACGCCGACGCAGGCTACGACATTGCCATCGACTGCGCCCGCGAGCACGGCCTCAATCTGCCCTCGCTCTAGCGGAAAACGGGTCCCCAGACCCATCGGAACCGATCTACGGGATAGTCCGGATGCGACAGTTTGCGCACTGCATAAGTTTCATTCGCAACTTTATATGCGATGCAGCTATTGCACCCGCGAAATGGAGTTCCGGACATGCGCACAGCAACCGTCTTCGGCATCCGCCGCTTCGGCGACCGTATCATCGCCGCAAGTCTGTTCATGGTGCTGGTCTCGCCTTTCGTGCTGGCCCATATCTGACCCTCCGCCGGCTTCTACCGGCATTCCTCCCTTTCGCGGCTGATCCCCTGCCGCCACGGCCGGAGCGCTTATTGCCATGAGCGCCGGACCCGGCCCCGGAGGCGGTAATCCGACCGGCCTCGACGCCTACAAGCCGGCCGAGATCCTGCGGCTCGTCGAGGCCGCCGGCGTCGGCAAGACCAGGCTTTCGACCCGGCAGGTCATGGCCCTGGCGATCCTGGCCGGCGCCTTCATCGGGTTCGGCGCGGCCTTCTTTACCGTGACAATAAGCGGCACGGACCCGGGCTTCGGCCCGGCGCGGCTGCTCGGCGGGCTGTCCTTCTGCCTCGGCCTGATCCTCGTCGTGGTCGGCGGCGCGGAACTGTTCACCGGCAACGCGCTGATCGTCATGGCCTGGGTCGATCGGCTGGTCTCGACCGGTGCGCTGTTACGCAACTGGGGGCTCGTTTTCGTCGGCAACATCGTCGGCGCGGTCGCGCTTGCTATCGCCGTCAAGCTGTCCGGCCTGTTGTCCGGCGACATCGCCGCGAGCGCCGCAGCCATCGCCGAGCGCAAGATGGCCCTGCCCTTCGTCGAGGCCTTCATGCGCGGCGTGCTCTGCAACGCGCTCGTCTGCCTGGCGATCTGGCTGACCTTCGCGGCGCGGACGGTGACGGGCAAGATCCTCGCGATCCTCTGGCCGATCACCGCCTTCGTGGCGCTCGGTTTCGAGCACTCGGTGGCGAATTTCTACTTCCTGGCGGCCGGCTTGCTGTCCGGCGCGGATGGCGGTATCGCCGGCATTCTGCGCAACCTCGTCCCTGTCACCCTCGGCAATATCGTCGGCGGGGCCGGCGGCGTCGCCCTGGCCTACTGGACGGCCTATCGCCGATGACCAACCGCATCCGCACTTGAGCGCGCTCCCGACATCGCATAGAGGCTGACCGCCCGCCCATCGAACGACCGCCCGACAAGGAGACCTCAATGTCCGCCATCGCCATTCACGATCTGTCCGCGCTGGACGAAGCCGGCCGCGCCGCGCTTCTGACCCGCAGCCAGGCGGATATCTCCGACTTCATCGGCAAGGTCGGGCCGATCATCGAGGCGGTCAAGGCCCGCGGCGACGCGGCGGTCGCCGAATTCGGCCAGCGTTTCGACGGCGCGGCCGTAACCGCCGATGCGCTCGCAGCAAGGCCCGAGGATTTCGACGCCGCCGAGGCGCGGCTCGATGAAGACCTCAAGGAAGCGATGCGGTTCGCCGCCGACCGCATCCGCACGTTCCATGCCCGGCAGATGCCCGAGGACATGTGGCTTGAGGAAATGGCGCCGGGCGTGATGGCCGGCGAGCGCTCGCTGCCGATCCCCTCGGTTGCCTGCTACGTGCCGCGCGGCAAGGGGGCGTTTCCCTCCGTCGCGCTGATGACGACGATCCCGGCGATCGTTGCCGGCGTGCCCCGCGTCGTGGTGCTGACCCCGCCGACCGAGGCCGGCGGCATCGACGATGCGACGCTCTATGCCTGCCAGCTCGCTGGCGTTTCCGAGATCTACAAATGCGGCGGCGCCCAGGCGGTCGCGGCCGTCGCCCACGGCACCGAGACGATCCCGAAACTCGCCAAGATCGTCGGCCCCGGCTCGCCTTGGCTGGTCGCCGCCATGCGGGTTTTGTCCGACATCATCGATGTCGGCCCGCCGGCCGGCCCGAGCGAGGCGCTGGTGATCGCCGATTCCACCGCCGATCCGCGCCGCACCGCGCTCGATCTCCTCAACGAGGCCGAGCACGGCCCCGATTCGTCCGCCTTCCTGGTCACCGACGACCGGGCGCTGGCGGGAAAAGTCGCAGACGAGATCGCCTTCCTGTGGACGCATATGAGCGAGCAGCGGGTCGACTTCACCCGCACCGTCCTGTCGGGCGAGGCCGGCGGCATCGTGATTGCGCCGGACATGGACGCGGCCTGCGCCTTTTCCAACGACTTCGCCGCCGAGCACCTGATCGTCGAGAGTGCCGATCCGTGGTCCTACGTGACCAAGCTCACCAATGCCGGCGAGATCCTGCTGGGCGGCCACAGTGCCATCTCGATCGCCAATTTCACGCTCGGGCCGAACCACGTGCTGCCGACATCCGGCTGGGCCAAGACCCGCTCGCCGCTGTCGGTGTTCGATTATCTGAAGCGCCAGACGGTCGGCTACGTCACGGCCGAAGGCTATCCGGAACTGGCCAAGCACACCCGCACCTTCGCGACCTACGAGGGCTTCAGCGCCCATGCGAACGCCGTATCGCGCCTGCGCGACGGCGGCGAGCGGCCTTAGGCCGCCGCCTTCGGCCAACTGGGTCATGACCAGCGTGTCTAGCGCTGTTTCTCCCGCCAGTCGGGATTGATCCACGGTTCCTGGTTGGCGGCCGGCAGCGGTGTCTTGCCGAGGATGAGGTCGGCCGCCTTCTCGCCGACCATGATCGAGGGCGCGTTCAGGTTGCCGTTGGGGATCAGCGGGAAGATCGAGGAATCGACGACCCGCAGCGCCTCCGTGCCGATCACCCGGCAGTCCGGATCGACGACGGCGTGCGGATCCTCCGCCGCACCCATCTGGCAGGTGCCGCAGGGATGGTAGGCGCTCTCGACATTAGCGCGGATGAAGTCGTCGATCGCCGCGTCGTCCTGCGCGGCCGCGCCCGGCGCGATCTCCGAGGAGACGAAAGGCCGCATCGACGGCTGCGCCATGATCTCGCGGGTCAGGCGGATGCAGGTGCGAAAATCCGCCCAGTCCTCGGGCACCGACATGTAGTTGAACAGGATGCGCGGATCGGCGGCCGGGTCGGCCCCGCCCAGCGAGACCGTGCCGCGCGACTTCGAGCGCATCGGGCCGACATGGACCTGGAAGCCATGCCCCGAAGCCGCCGCCTTGCCGTCATAGCGTACGGCGGCCGGCAGGAAGTGATACTGGATATCGGGATAGGAGATTCCGGCCGCCGAGCGGATGAAGGCGCAGGCCTCGAAATGGTTGGTGATCCCGTGACCGCGCCGCAGGAACAGCCAGTTGGCGCCGATCCAGGCCTTCGAGAACAGATCGAGCCGGGAATTCAGCGTGATCGGCGCATTCGTGCCGAACTGGACATAGACTTCCAGGTGATCCTGCAGATTGGCGCCGACGCCCGGCCGGTCGGCCAGCACCTCGATGCCATGGCCCTTGAGATCGGCGGCCGGTCCGATCCCCGACAACATCAGCAATTTCGGTGAATTGATCGAGGAAGCGGCGACGATTACCTCCTTTCGGGCCGAAACGGTCTCGCGTCTGTCGCCGCGGGCGATCTCGACGCCGGTCGCCCGCGTGCCGGAAAAGGCGATCCGCTGCGCCGAGACGCCGGTCACCAGCCGGACGTTCGGCCGCTTCAGCGCGGGTTTAAGATAGGCATTGGCCGCCGACCAGCGCCGGCCCTTCCAGACCGTCATCTCCATCGCGCCGAAGCCCTCCTGGGCCCTGCCATTATAGTCCACGGTCTCGTTGTAGCCGGCCTCCGCGCCGGCCGTGACGAAGGCCGAATAGAGCGGGTTGGTCATCGCGCCGCGGGTAACGTGCAGCGGCCCGTCGGTGCCGCGCCAGCCGGCCTCGCCGCCATGGCTCGTCTCCATCCGCTTGAAATAGGGAAGCACGTCGGCGAAGCGCCAGCCGGCGGCCCCCATCTCCGCCCACGTGTCGAAGTCGCGGGCATGGCCGCGCACATAGACCATGCCGTTGATTGACGACGATCCGCCGACCACCTTGCCGCGCGGCACCGCGAGCCGCCGCCCGCCCAGATGCGGTTCCGGCTCGGTCCGATAGCCCCAGTCGTAGCGGGCCATGTTCATCGGTATCGAGAAGGCCGCCGGCATCTGGATGAGCGGGCCGAAATCGGTGCCGCCCTTTTCCAGCACGAGCACCGAATGACGGCCGCTCTCGCTCAACCGATAGGCAAGCGCGCAGCCGGCCGAGCCGGCGCCGACGATAACGTAATCCGCTTCCAGGGAATCGCTCATGGTTCCTCGCTCCAAGCCGGCGCTCAATGCCGCCGCATGCCCAGGCTCATGTCGACGAAGCGCTCGACCATCGCGATCGCCTCGGCCGGGTCCGGCTTGTCGCCGGCCAGCGCATGACGGATCCACAACCCGTCGATCAGGGCGGCCGCGCCCTCAGCCGTCGCGACCGCCTCGTCACGCGTCGTCAGGCGGCTCAAGTCGTGGACGAGATTGCTGTTGAGGCGGCGGGCGTAGATCCGGTGCAGGCGGCGGGCCGCCGGCGTCGTCTGGGCCTCGACATAGAAGGCGAGCCAGGCCGAGATCGTCGCCGGCCTGAACTGATCGGCGGCGAAATTGCCGGCGATCACCGCCGAGATCCGCTCACGGGGCGATGTCGCGCGCTTGAGCCGGCCGGCGATCGTCCCGCCGAGCGCATCGAGCAGATGGCGCATGGTGGCGGCCAGGAGATCGTCCTTGGAACCGAAATAATGATGCGCCAGCGCCGTCGACACGCCGGCGCGCCGGGCGATCTGGCCGACCGTGACATTGGAGAAGCCGCGATCGTGGATCGTCTCGATCGTCGCACCGATCAGGGCGCGCCGCCGGATCGGTTCCATCCCAAGCTTGGGCATTTCGTCCACCTCGGACCTGGTTTTGGTTGACTGACTGATCAATCAATAAAACTTGCAAAAGCCGGGGTAAAGTGGTTCCATCGCGGCAACTTGGCATTTGCCGGCCGGCGCAATGCCGCTAAGGTTCGCTCTGAGCCAACAGAGGGGTTTAAGCAACATGAAATCCTGTCTTCGAAGCGTGCTTGGCGGCGCGGCCGCCGTCCTCGCCCTATCGATCGCTTCCACGGGCGCCTTCGCCAAGGATCCGGAGTCCTGCAAGGAAATCGTCTTCTCCGACGTCGGCTGGACCGACATCACCGCGACAACGGCGGTGACGACCGAAATCCTCGAGGGGCTCGGCTACGAGACCGATATCAAGGTGCTTTCGGTGCCGGTCACCTACGCCTCGCTGAAGAACGGCGATGTCGACGTCTTCCTGGGCAACTGGATGCCGACCATGGAGGCCGATGTCCGCCCCTATATCGAGGAGAAGGCGATCGAGGTCGTCGGCATCAACCTGGAAGGCGCGAAATACACGCTCGCCGTACCGAAATACACCTTTGACAAGGGCCTTACCGATTTCGCCCATATCGCCGATTTCCGCTCCGATCTCGACGACAAGATCTACGGCATCGAGCCGGGCAATGACGGCAACCGGCTGATCCTCGACATGATCGACAAGGACGCCTTCAACCTGCACGGCTTCAAGCTGGTCGAATCGTCCGAGCAGGGCATGCTGGCCCAGGTCGCCCGCGCGGTGGGGCGCAACGAGGACATCGTCTTCCTGGCCTGGGAACCGCACCCGATGAACGCCAATTTCGACATCGTCTACCTGCCCGGCGGCGACGAATTCTTCGGCGCCGATCTCGGCGGCGCGACCGTCTACACCAACGTCACCGCCGGCTTCCTGGAAGAGTGCCCGAATGTCGGATCGCTCCTGAAGGGCCAGCAGTTCTCGCTGCAGATGGAAAACGAGATCATGGCCTCGATCCTCGACGACGGCCAGGAGCCGGATGTCGCCGCGATCGCCTGGATGAAGCAGAACCCGCAGATGTGGGAAGCCTGGCTCGAAGAGGTCACGACCTATGAGGGCGGCAACGCCCGCGAAGCCGTGCGCAAGCATATCGGCATGTGATCTGAACGACCCGGCCGGCGCGCGGCAAACGATCGCGCCCGGCCTCGCCCAACCAAAACCGGCGCATAAGCCGGTAGCCTGCCCCCGTTTAGCATGACCGGGGCGCACGCTTTTCAGGGGAACGCGGTTTGGAGTGGCTTGAAGACCACAAGATTCCGATCGGCCAGTGGGCCAAGGCCTTCGTCGACTGGCTGACCAATAACGCCGCCTGGCTGTTCGACGCGATCGCCTTCGCGCTGGAACACGTCATCGACGCCATCCTCTGGCTGCTGCAGGCCCCGCACCCCTTCCTCATCGTCGCCCTTGCCGCCGTTCTTGCCTTTCTCGTGCGGCGTAACTGGACCTTTCCGCTCTTCGTCGTCTTCTCGCTCTTATTGATCATCAACCAGGGCTACTGGATAGAGACGACCGAGACCCTGGCGCTGGTCATCTCCGCCACCATGGTCTGCATGCTGGTCGGCGTGCCCATTGGCGTTGCCGCCGCCCACCGACCCTGGCTTTACGAAGTGCTCCGGCCGATCCTCGACCTGATGCAGACGATCCCGACCTTCGTCTATCTCATCCCAGCGCTGATCCTGTTCGGCCTGGGCATGGTGCCGGGCCTGATCGCGACTGTGATCTTCGCCATCCCCGCGCCGATCCGGCTGACCCAGCTCGGCATTTCCTCAACCCCGCAGGCCCTGATCGAGGCCGGCGAAGCGTTCGGCGCGACCAGGCGCCAGCTGCTCTGGAAGGTCGAGTTGCCCTATGCCCTGCCCAACATCATGGCCGGCCTCACCCAGACCATCATGCTGTCGCTGTCGATGGTGGTGATCGCAGCCCTCGTCGGCGCCGACGGGCTCGGCGTGCCGACGCTCAGGGCGCTCAACCAGGTCAATATCGCCCGCGGCTTCGAGGTCGGCGTCGCGATCGTCCTGATCGCCATCGTGCTCGACCGGTTCTTCCGGCGCGAGCCCGCAAGCGGATCCAATTAGAGGCGCGTCATGACGAAACCGGTCGTCAGCTTCAAGGACGTCGACATCGTCTTCGGCAAGGCGCCCGAGCGGGCGCTGCCGCTGATCGATCAGGGCCAGAGCCGCGAGGAGATCCAGGCGGCGACCGACCAGGTGCTCGGCGCGGCCGGCTGCACGCTCGATGTCGGCGAAGGCGAGATTGTCGTGCTGATGGGCCTGTCCGGCTCCGGCAAGTCGACCCTGCTTCGCGCCGTCAACGGCCTCAACCGCGTCATCCGCGGCGAGGTGCTGGTGCGCGACGGCGAGACTTACGTCAACCCGACGACCTGCGGGGCGGAGGCGTTGCGGCACTTGCGCCGCTACCGGATCGCCATGGTGTTCCAGCAGTTCGGCCTGCTCCCCTGGCGCACGGTGGAGGACAATGTCGGCTTCGGCCTGGAGCTTGCCGGCATGCCCGCGGGCGAACGCAAGCAGCGGGTCGCCGATCAGCTCGCCCTGGTCGGCCTGTCGGACTGGGCCGGCAAGCAGGTGCACGAACTCTCCGGCGGCATGCAGCAGCGCGTCGGCCTTGCCCGCGCGTTTGCCACCGAGGCGCCCATCCTGTTGATGGACGAGCCGTTTTCGGCGCTCGATCCGCTGATCCGCTCGCGCCTGCAGGACGAGTTACTGGAGCTGCAGACCCGCCTGCAGCGCACCATCGTCTTCGTCAGCCACGATCTCGACGAGGCGCTGAAGATCGGCTCGAAGATCGCCATCATGGAGGGCGGCCGGGTCGTCCAGTTCGGCACGCCGCATGACATCGTCCTCAATCCGGCAAACGAGTACGTCGCCGATTTCGTCGCCCACATGAATCCGCTGTCGGTGCTGCGTGCAAGCGAGCTGATGACGCGCATCGAGGACTGCCCCGAAACAAAGGGCGCCGATGGCGGCCGGCGGCTCAGCGCCGATATCGACCTGTGCCTGACAGCCGACGGCGCGCTGACGCTGGACGGCGTGGCGACGACGCCGGAACGGATCGGCGATGGCGGGATCGCGACGCCGGGCACGCTTTATGGCTGCGACGAGGAGGCGTCCGTGCGCGACCTCATGCAGGTGCGGCGGGCAAGCGGTTTGCCGATCGTGGTCATCGAGGACGGTCAGGTGATCGGCCGCGTCGGCGACGCGGAGATCTATGACGGGTTGCTCGGCCGATAGCCGCCGCCTTCATTTGTGAGCCTATCCCGCCCGCATGGCCTCGGCGATCAACTCGTCGGCTGCCTCGGCGAGCAGCGAATCGTCGGCCTCGCCGTAAACCGGCTCCTTGCCGATATCAAGCAGCACCGGAACGGCGAGCGGCGAGACGCGGTCGAGCGCCTTATGGACGATGCGGCCGCGGGTGCGTTTCAACAACCCGCCGACCCGGGCGATATCGAGCAGGCCGGACGCAGCATCCGCCCGGGTTGCCTGCAGGAGAACGTGGTCGGGCTCGTGGCTGCGCAGCACGTCGTAGATCAGGTCGGAGGACACCGTCATCTGCCGGCCGGTCTTCTCCTTGCCGGGATGGCGGCGCTCGATCAGGCCGGAAATGATCGCGCAGGTGCGGAAGGTCCGCTTCATCAGGCTCGATTCGGCAAGCCAGGCCTCGAGATCGTCGCCGAGCATGTCCTCGTCGAACAGCTCGCCAAGCGACAGCCGGTTCAAGCGGATCATCGCCGACAGATCGCCCAGCCCCCAGATGGCGAGCGAATATTCAGACGCGACGAAACCGACCGGACGCGCCCGCATTCGGTCGAGCCGGCGGGTCAGCAGCATGCCGAGCGTCTGGTGGGCGAGCCGGCCCTCGAAGGGATAGCAGACGAGATAGAAGCGCGCGCCGCGCGGAAAGGTCTCGACGAGCAGCTGGTCGCGGCGGGGAAGGACGGACCGGACTTTCTGGACCCCGAGCCACTCCCCGACCTCGCCGGGCAAATGCCGCCACTGGCGCTCATCGGCGAGGATCGCCCGGACCCGGTCGGCGAGATAGGTCGAGAGCGGAAACTTGCCGCCCATGTAAGATGGCACCTTGGCATCCTCGGAGACCGCGCGGGACACGTAGACCTCGGTCTCCTGCAGGCCCTCGAGCCGCAACACCTGGCCTGCGAAGACGAAGGTGTCGCCCGGCGTCATCTGCTCGATAAACCATTCCTCGATCTCGCCGAGCATCCGCCCGCCCGACAGCGCCTTGCGGCGGCCGGGCCGCACCAGCCGCACTTTCAGCATCGGCGCCTCGACGATGGTGCCGACATTGAGCCGGTATTGCTGGGCGACCTGCGGATTGGAGACGCGCCATCTGCCCTCCGGCGTCGGCCGGATCCGGGCATGGCGCTCGTAGGTTCTGAGCGCGTAGCCGCCCGTGGCGACGAAATCGACGACCCGGTCGAAGTCACGTCGTGACAGGTCCGCATAGGCCGCCGTGCTCGTGACCTCGGCGAACAGGGCGTCGGCGTCGAAGGGCTCGGCGCAGGACGATCCCAGCACATGCTGGGCGAGCACGTCGAGGGCGCCGACGCGCGGCGGCGGGGAATCCTGGGCGTTTTCACCAAGCGCCTCGATCGCCGCCTCGCATTCCATCACCTCGAAGCGGTTGGCGGGCACCAGCAGCGCCTTCGAAGGCTCGTCGAGACGGTGATTGGCCCGGCCGATGCGCTGCGCCAGCCGGCTTGCCCCCTTTGGCGCGCCGACATTGATGACCAGATCGATATCGCCCCAGTCGATGCCGAGATCGAGCGTCGAGGTGCAGACGACCGCTTTGAGAGAGCCCGCCACCATCGCCGCCTCGACCTTGCGGCGCTGGCCGACATCGAGCGAGCCGTGATGCAGCGCGATCGGCAGGGCCTCCTCATTGATGTGCCAGAGCGCCTGGAAGAGCATCTCCGCCTGGCTGCGCGTGTTGACGAAGACGAGCGTCGTCCCGTGCGCCCGTATCGCCTCGTAGATCGGCTGCAGCGCATAGCGGGCGGAATGGCCGGACCAGGGCACCCGTTCGGTCGGCGTCAGGATGCCGACATCCGGCCTGACGCCGCTGTCGGCGATCACCAGGTCGGCGGCATTCGCCGCGCCGGGGGCCTGCGACACCGGCCAGCGGGCGAGCGCCTCCGGGTCGGCGACCGTCGCCGACAGGCCGACGACACGCAAATCGGGCGCGAAGCTGCGCAGGCGCGCCAGCCCGAGCGCCAGCAGGTCGCCGCGCTTGGAGGTCACCAGGGCGTGCAGCTCATCGAGGATGACGGTGTTCAGGTCCGCAAACAGCCGCGGCGCCTCGCGGCTTGCGATCAGCAGCGCGATCTGTTCCGGCGTCGTCATCAGCATCTGCGGGGGATCGCGGCGCTGGCGCTGGCGCTTGGAGGACGGCGTGTCGCCAGTGCGCGTCTCGACGCGGATATCGAGCCCCATCTCGGCGACCGGCGTCTCCAGATTGCGGGCGACATCGACGGCAAGCGCCTTCAGCGGCGACACATACAACGTGTGCAGACCCGTCCGGCCAGTGGCACGCGCGGCGCCCGGTGTGCGCTTTGGCGCGGCGGCCAGATCGACGAGGCTCGGCAGGAAGCCGGCAAGCGTCTTGCCGGCCCCGGTCGGCGCGATCAGCAGGGCCGAGCGGCCGGCCCGTGCCTTGTCCAGCAGCGCGCGCTGGTGCGGCCGCGGGGTCCAGCCGCGCGCGGCGAACCAGCCGGCGAACGGCTCGGGAAGCGGCTCATCGATGGTTTCGGCAAGGCTCACGCTCCGAGAGGTAGCGCCTCAGCGCGCGGCCGTCGAGCGTGATTTCCCGCTCACGCGGGCGCGCAGGAGCCGCCGCCGAGCACGCAGAACTTGGCGCAATGGGGGTGGCAGAGCTTGACGGCGCCGTCGTCGAACATGGCGCCGTCGGCCCGCATCGCTTCGGCGAGCGTCGAGCCCATCTCGAAATCCGCGTCGTAAGGCAGCAATGTGCAGGGCAACACCTTCGGCCGATCCTCGCCGCGGCGCTTGACCACCATCCGGCTCGTCGCGCACATCATCGCGGCGGGCGACAGGCCGAGAATGCCCCAGCACGCCGAGGTGATTTCCGGCACGTCGACGCGATCGTCCATCTCCGGGAAGATCACGACCTGGGCGGGATCGTCGGCATCGATCGGCCAGCCATGTTCGGCGATCAGTCGGGCATAGCCCGAGCGGGCGATCACCTCCGGCTCGCCCCAGACGGAGCGGCCGGCGATATCGAGTTTAAAGCCGTTTTCGGCAAGCCAGTCGATGCCCGCAACCGCCTTGTCGAAGGCGCCCGCGCCGCGTTCGGTGTCGTGCAGCTCGGCGGTATAGTGATCCAGGCTGACGCGCAGGGTCAGCCGGTCGCCATAGGCCGCCCGCAGCCGCAGAAGGCCCTCGCGCATGCGCGGCCGGCGCATCGGCTGCATGGCATTGGTCAGGACCAGCGCCTGAAAGCCGCGCGACAGGGCGTCTTCGATCAGCTCGATCATTTCCGGATTCATGAACGGCTCGCCGCCGGTGAAGCCGATCTCGCGGGTTTCAAGGCCGAGCGCGGCGATCTCGTCGAGATAGGCGCGTGTCTCGGCGGCGGTGATATAGGCGAGCCGGTCGTTGGTCGGGCTCGATTCGATGTAGCAGTTGACGCAGGCGATGTTGCAGAGCGTTCCGGTATTGATCCACAGCGTGTCGAGCCGATCGAGCGCAACCCTGGCGCGTTCCTCGCCCTTGGCGGTCAGGTCCGGATGGCGGAACTTGTCCGGATCCAGGGGTACGAATTTGCCCTCGAAGGTCAGGTCGTTCATGTCCGCTCGCTCAATCCTCTCCACACGTCCCACTTCGCACACCGGCCGCGTCCGCCTTGCCGAAAGCCGATCATCGGCCGGCGTCGCGGCGACCCTAGCAGACCGATCCCGCGCCGAAAGTCACACTGATAGGGAAAACCATTCACATTCGCTTTATTTTTGCTTGTTCGCCCGGCAATTCGCCCAGATCGCCGCCACCGGCGCGCGATTTTCCAACGCCAGGCCCATCTGCGCTTGACAGACCCGATGCCGCGCTGCTGTCTTGTCGATCAGGCGGGCGTAGTTCAGTGGTAGAACGTCAGCTTCCCAAGCTGAATGTCGTCGGTTCGATCCCGATCGCCCGCTCCAAAGTCTTTTTCGCAATGCTAGACGTCCGTCGTCAGGAACGCCGCGACCCGGTCGGCGGCGGCGGCCAGATTGCCCTTCCAGGTGGCCGGCGAGCGGCCGCGCGGCTTGAAATCATGATCACCGTCCTCGAGAAACGAGACGGAGACCGCAGCCGGCAGGCCAAACCCGGCGATCTCGGCGGCGTTTCCGAACGGATCCCGATCGCCCTGACAGATCAGAACCGGACACCGGGCCTCCCGCGCCGCGTCCTCAAGGGGTGTCAGGCGCAATTGCTCGGGGCGGCCGGGCGGATGAAAGGGATAGCCCAGGCAGACGACACCGGCCGGCGCCTCGACGTCCGATCGCGCCGCCAGCATGGCCGCGACGCGCCCGCCCAGCGATTTGCCGCCAATCGCAACCGGTCCGGACGCGCTTTCAGCCGACGCGGCGCGAAAGGCGTCCGCGAACGGCTCGATCAGCTTGTCGGCGCGCGGCGGCGGCCGTTTGGAACCGCCATCGCGCCGCGCCGCCATATAAGGGAATTCGAACCGCGCCACCGAAATGCCCCGATCTGCGAGCAACGCGGCGATCTGCTCCATGAAAGGGCTCGTCATGCCGACGCCGGCGCCATGGGCGAGCACCAGGGTCGCCCGGTGATCTTCAGCCCGGCTCCACAGCAGCGCATCCATCCTCAAACACCTCCCGTGGGTCCCGATGTCGCGCGGCCCCGCGCCTTGTCGGCAATCGCGCGGCGGCACTATACAGGGGACGAGTTGAAAAACAGCACCCCTGCGGTCTGAGGGAATCTGGGACCTGATGGAAACGATCAGCGCGATCGGCGAATCCAATCTTCGCCTGATCATCTTCGCCTCCGTCTTCGCCGCGATGGCGGCCGCCGAGATCATCGCGCCTCGGCGCGAGCGGACCTTCGGCCGCCCGCAGCGCTGGTTCACCAATTTCGGCATGCTGGTGATCTCGGCGATCGCCGTACGGCTCGCCTTTCCGATCGCCTCGGTGGGCTTCGCGCTCTGGGCGCAGGACAACGGCATTGGCCTGTTCAATCTGCTCGACATTCCAGGCTGGATCGCCGGACTTGTCGCGCTGCTGGTTCTTGATCTGGCGATCTGGTTCCAGCACGTCGTGACCCACAAGATCCCGCTCTTGTGGCGGATCCACCGGGTCCATCACGCCGACCGCGATTTCGATTTCACCACGGCGCTGCGCTTCCACCCGATCGAGATCCTGCTTTCGATGCTGTGGAAGATGGTCGTCATCATTACGCTCGGCGCGCCGCCGGTCGCGGTCTTCGTGTTCGAGGCGGTGCTGAACGGCATGGCGATGTTCAATCACGCCAATCTGAAACTGCCCTTTAAGGCAGATCGGATCCTCCGCCTGCTCGTCGTGACCCCGGACATGCACCGGGTGCACCATTCCACCGACATCGCCGAGACGGATTCCAATTACGGCTTCAACCTATCGCTCTGGGACCGCCTGTTCGGCACCTACGTCGCCCAGCCCGCGCGCGGCCATGACGGCATGACGATCGGTCTTGACGATTATCAGACGGACCGGCCGACATGGCTCGGCTGGTCGCTCCTGTTGCCGTTTTCCCGTCAGAACCGCGTCCGGCGGCGCGACCGGCTGTCTGCGGGCAACGATGCGACTTAGTAGGGGCGGCTCAGTAGAAACTGACCGGGAAGTAGCGCAGGAAGATCTCGCGGAACGTGCCGTCCTGCTGGATGCGGGCAAGGGCGAAGTCGAAGGCCTCGCGCAATTCGTCATTGCCGGGCGCCACGGCGATCGCCAGGCCCTCGCCGAAATAGCGGGCCTCGGTGAACGGCCCGCCGGCGAAGCGGCAGCAGTTTCGGGCTGCCGTCCCGTTCAGCCAGATGCTGGTGTTGAGTCCGTCGGCAAACAGCGTGTCGACATGCCCGTCGGCCAGCGCCTTGCGGGTTTCCTCGACCGTCTTGTAGGCGTGGATCACGGATCCGGGAAAAAACGCCCGCAGATAGGCCTCATGGGCGGTTCCGGCCAGCACCGCGATACGTTTGCCGGCCAGACCCTCGGGATAGATCTCCATCTGCGGCGCGTCGCGCTTCACCGCGAAGCGGGCAGGCCGGGTCAGGTAGCGGTTGGAGAAATCGAAGCGGGCGCGGCTCTCCGGCGTGATCGCAAACGAGCCGATCACCGCATCGCCCAATCCGGTGTCGATGCCGCCGGGCAGATAGTCCCATTTCAGCGTCTGCACCGTGCAGGGCACGTCCAGTTCCAGGCAGATGGCGCGGGCAAGCTCGATGCTGAAGCCGGTCGGCAGGCCGTCGGCGCCGATGAAGGCAAAGGGCGGGTTCTCGGATTCCGCCAGGATGCGGATGGCGCGCATCTCCGACAGGTCGGGCTTCTCGATGCGGTGCGAGGGGTCCCAGAAGCTTGGAACCGAAACCTCCGCCGGCAGGTCGACGGCGCCAGCGGCGATCGGAGAGAGCATGAACAGGCTCAATGCCATCAAGGCCGTGCGCAAAGGGTGATGACTGGGCGACATGTCCCGCTTTCTCATGTCCCGCTTTCTCAGGGCTTGGAGCCACTGGTTAACCGTATATTAACGCTCGCGTCCCCCGCCCGCCCGCTTATAATGACGCAGGGTTGGCTTGTCAGTAGGGGCTGGCAGTGGTGTTGCAGAGTACCCTCGGACAGGGTGTGGGAGGACAGGACGCGGGCCACGGGCACGCAGCCGGGGCGAAGCCGGGCGCGCGCCTGCCGGACGATATCGGGTTCCTTGACGGACGGGTTCCGCGGGCCGTACTGCTGGCCGCGGCCCGGGATGCGGCGCGGCGCGACGCCGAGCCCCACGAAATCCTGCTCGCCCGCGGCGCATTGACGGTCCAGGACTACTACCGGGCGCTCGCCGGCGCGGTCGGCGCGCGCTATGCGCCCTTCGTTCCCATCGATGCCGCGGCCGACCCCCTGGCCGACCACAACCCCTCGGCGGCCGCCCAGGTCGGCATGCTGCGGATTGCCGGCGGAAACGGCCTGCGCATCGCCGCATCGCCGCGCGGCACCCGCGTGGCCCGGTTCGTCGAGGCCCTGCGCGACCGTCCCGCGGCCGGACGGCGGCTCGTCGTCGTACCGCCGCAGGCGCTGACCGACGCGATCGCGACCTGCGGCAGCGACAGGCTGATCGACCGCTCGCGTACCGGCCTTGACCGGCTTGCCGACGCGATGTCGGCCCGGACACCCGTCACCATGTGGCAGGAGCGCGCCTTGTGGATCGCGCTTCTGGCCTGCTTCGTCCTGGCGGCCATTCACCCGGCGATGACGCTGGCGCTGATCACCATCATCGTCGCGACCTTCTTCGTCGGCGTGGTCTGCGTGCGGCTCATGGCGGCGACCTACGGCTTCGGCCTCAAGGTCAGCGAGGCCGAAACGCTGCTCGGCGACGCCGCCCTGCCGGTCTATACGGTGCTCGTGCCGCTCTACAAGGAAGCGCGCCAGGTCCCCCGTCTCGTCGAGGGCCTGTGCCGGCTCGACTATCCCGCCCACAAGCTCGACATCAAGATGATCGCCGAGGCCGACGACACCGAGACCGTCGCAGCCCTCAGGCGCGCCGATCTGCCGGCGCATTTCGAGACCCTCGTGGTGCCGGACGCCGAGCCGAAGACCAAACCGAAGGCGCTGTGCTACGCGCTCGAATTCGCGCGCGGCTCGCTTGTCACCATCTACGACGCGGAGGACCTGCCGGAGCCCGACCAGCTTCGCCGCGCCGCGACGCAACTTGCGGACGCGCCGAAGGATGTCGCCTGCATTCAGGCCCGCCTTGCCTGGTATAACTGGCGGGAAACCTGGATCACCCGCGAGATGGCGATCGAATACGCCTCGCTGTTCGACGTCTTCCTGCCCGTCCTGGCGCGGTTCCGGCTGCCGCTGCCGCTTGGCGGAACCTCCAATCATTTCCGTGCGAGCGCGCTCAGGGCAGTCGGCGCCTGGGATGCCTATAACGTCACCGAGGATGCCGATCTCGGCCTGCGGCTCGCCCGCGTCGGCTATCGCAGCGACGTTCTCGATTCGACCACCTGGGAAGAAGCGCCACTCAAGTTCATGCCCTGGCTAAGGCAGCGCACGCGCTGGATCAAGGGCTGGATCCAGACCTATCTCGTCCACATGCGCAACCCGGCCAGGCTGTTCGCCGACCTCGGCCTGCGCCGGTTCATCGCGGTTCAGGCGGTGTTCGGCGGTATCGTCGTGTCGGCGTTTGCCCATCCGATCTTCACCGGCATCATCGCCTGGCAGATCGCGACGGGCCGGTTCTTCGACGCCGGCGCGGGCTGGATCTACTGGACGCTGATCTGGCTCGGCATCTTCAACCTTGCGCTTGGCTATCTCGCCGGCTTCGGCATCGCCATCGCGGCGCTCCGGCAGCGGCCGCTGAAATGGCTCGTTCCCGAACTGGCGCTCCTGCCCTTCTACTGGCTGATGATGTCGATCGCCGGCATCCGGGCCCTCTGGCAGATGGCGCGCGACCCGTTTCACTGGGAGAAGACGGAGCACGGCGTCTCGCGCATGTCCGCCGACATGCCGCCGCATATCTCCGATGCGGGTCAGGACAGGTGGGGCGACGCGTCCGCGACCGCCGCGCCGCTTGTCGGGACACGGCCGGACTATGCCGAACGCAGCCGGGAAGCGGCGCAAGGCCGGCCAACGGGCGAGCCGGCGGTGGAGGCCGCAGACCGGATCGCGCAGGTTCGATCCGCCCGGCGCTGATCCTGAAACAACGCTGTTGCCGGAACCGGCTGCTTGTCCAGGTTCGCTACGCGGTTTTGCTACAAGGTGCGGAAGCGGGCGCGGGCGCCGCGCTCGATCGCGGCGCAGACGAGCGTGTCGAGGCCGAGCCGGTCGCGGATGAGCTGCAGCATCCGCAATTCTTCCTGGCCGACGGACAGATCGGCGGCGGCGACGTCGACGGCCAGGGCATAGGCGGTGTCGTAGAGCCTGGAGGGCAGCGAATCGGCGATCAGGTCGAGCACCGTGTGCAGGCTGTCGGGCTGCGCCAGCAATTCGCCGCACTCCTCGGTGACCTCGACCAGCCGTTCGGCGTCGAAGTCGCGGAACATCGGCAGACCCTGCACGATCGCGCCGATCCGCTTGAGCTCGCTGTCCGTCATCGTGCGATCGGCGGCCGACATGGTCACCATCGCGTAGATCAGGGCTTCCTGGGGGCTCACGGTCTTGGCCATCATCTCAAGGTCCTGTCGAAAGGTCGCCCGGCAAGTTTGGAACCGGCGGGCATGGAAATCGGTCGGGGAATCCGGATCCGGACTGGTCTGACGCTGCAATACGGTCTCGCCGCGCGAATTGCAACGATTGACGCAACGCTTCGGTCTCCATAGGGTCCGCCGCGATGCAGGCGCTCCCCTGGGGATGATATCGACGATGCCGCCCCGGCAGGCCCGGCCCGCACGCGGATTTCAGGAATTCACGACCATGACTGATGTATTCGACACCGCCGGCACGCAGACCGGAACAGAGATCGCTGCCCAAAACCTCGCCGCCCCGCAGCTCGCCGCGTTAGGGCGCGACAGCCGCGCCTGGCCGTTCGAGGAAGCGCGGAAACTGATCGAGCGGCTCGACAGGGTCGGTCACGACAAGACGGTCATCTTCGAGACCGGCTACGGCCCGTCCGGCCTGCCGCATATCGGCACGTTCGGCGAGGTGGCGCGTACGACGATGGTGCGCCACGCCTTCCATATCCTCACCGAGGATCGGGTGAAGACCCGGCTGATCTGCTTTTCCGACGACATGGACGGCCTGCGCAAGGTGCCCGACAACGTGCCCAACCAGGCGTTGCTTGCCGAGCACCTCGAAAAGCCGCTGACCGTGGTGCCCGATCCGTTCGGCACTCATGACAGTTTCGGCGCACACAACAACGCTATGCTGCGCTCGTTCCTCGACCGGTTCGGCTTCGACTACGAATTCATGAGCGCGACCGACTGCTATCGCTCCGGCCGGTTCGACCAGGCGCTGCTGCGGGTGCTCGAACGCTATGACGAGGTGATCGCGGTCATCCTGCCGACACTGCGCGACGAGCGGCGGGCGACCTACAGCCCGTTCCTGCCGGTCTGCCCGCGCACCGGCAGGGTGTTGCAGGTGCCAATCATCGAGCGTGACCTGTCGACCGGCACGGTGGTCTATAACGATCCGGAGACCGGCGAGGCGGTTCGCGTCGCCGTCACCGGCGGCAACTGCAAGCTGCAGTGGAAGGCCGACTGGGCGATGCGCTGGTACGCGCTCGGCGTCGATTACGAGATGGCCGGCAAGGACCTGATCGATTCCGTCAAGCTGTCGAGCCGGATCTGCTCGATCCTCGGCGGCCTACCGCCGGACGGGTTCAACTACGAACTGTTCCTCGACGAGAAGGGCGAGAAGATCTCCAAGTCGAAGGGCAACGGCCTGTCGATCGACGACTGGCTGCGCTACGCGAGCCCGGAGAGCCTTGCGCTGTTCATGTACCAGTCGCCGCGCAAGGCCAAGCGGCTGTATTTCGACGTCATCCCGCGCAATGTCGACGACTACCAGACCTTCCTGGACAAGTACCATCAGCAGACGTCGGCCGAGCACCTGACGAACACGCCGCAGGATTTCCTCGCCAATCCCGCCTGGCACATCCATTCCGGCAATCCGCCGGCCGCCGGCATGCCGATTTCCTTCTCGATGCTGCTCAATCTCGTCTCGGCGTCGAATTCGGAGGATCGCGACGTGCTGTGGGGCTTCATCCGCGGCTATGCGCCCGACTGCAGCCCTGAAACCCATCCCGAACTCGACCGGCTGGTCGGCTATGCGATCCACTACTTCCACGACTTCGTCGCCCCGGGCAAGACCTACCGGGCGCCGACACAGACGGAACGCGAAGCGCTTGAGGATCTGTCGGCGCGGCTTGCAGCCCTACCCGAGGGCGCGGATGGCGAGGCGATCCAGAACATCGTCTACGATGTCGGCAAGAGCCACGATTTCGGCAACCTGCGGGACTGGTTCCGGGCGCTCTACGAAGTTCTGCTCGGCCAGAGCCAGGGGCCGCGCTTCGGCTCCTTCGTCGCCCTCTACGGCGTCGACCAGACCCGCGCGCTGATCGCCCGCGGCCTCGACGGCAGCCTGGTGGGAGGGACCTGAAGCAAGCTGTGGTTAGATTGGGCCATGACCGCTCGCCGACAGCGCCCCGAGGATCTGCTGCTGCCGACACCGCAGGGCCTGTTCTGCCCGCCGGGCGACTTCTTCATCGACCCGGTCCGGTCCGTCGACCGGGCGCTCATCACCCACGGCCATTCCGACCACGCCCGCGCCGGCCATGGCGCGGTGCTGGCGACCGGCCAGACGCTCGCCATCATGGCGGCCCGCCATGGCGCGGCGTTCGCGGGCAGCACTGAGACCGCCGAACTCGGCGCGCCGATCAGGATCGGCGATGTCACCGTGTCGTTCCATCCCGCCGGCCACGTGCTCGGTTCGGCCCAGATCGCGGTCGAACGCGACGGCCTGCGGATCGTCGTCACCGGCGACTACAAACGCGAGAGCGATCCGACGTGTCTCGGCTTCGAGACGGTCGCCTGCGACGTGCTGATCAGCGAGGCGACCTTCGGGCTGCCGGTCTTCCGCCATCCCGCCTCGCGCGGCGAGATCGCCAGGCTATTGAACTCGCTCGCCCTGTTCCCCGGCCGCACCCATCTCGTCGGCGCCTACGCGCTCGGCAAGGCGCAGCGGGTCATCGCGCTGTTGCGCGAGGCGGGCTTCGACCGGCCGATCTATATCCACGGTGCGCTGGAGGCGCTCTGCGCCTTCTACGAGGCCGAGGGCGTCGCGCTCGGTCCGCTGGTCCCGGTGCGGGAGACGGAGGGCGATCTTGCCGGCGAGATCGTCGTCGCCCCGCCCGGCGCGATGACCGATATCTGGTCGCGCCGCTTCGCCGATCCGGTCACCGCGTTTGCGTCGGGCTGGATGCGGGTGCGCGCCCGCGCCCGGCAGCGCGGCGTCGAGCTGCCACTGGTGATCTCCGACCATGCCGATTGGGACGATCTGTGCGCAACCGTACTGGAGACCGGCTGTTCCGAACTCTGGGTGACCCACGGCCAGGAGGACGCGCTCGTTCATTGGGCGCAGACGCAAGGCATCGCGGCGCGGCCCTTGCGGCTGGTCGGCTATGAGGACGAGGAAACCTGACTGTCGCGGCGCAGGATGACGACCGTGTTGTTGGCGGGCATCGCGACGATGTCGCTGACGGCAAGCCCGCAATCGGCCGCCGTCTGCGCGACGAAATCGGTATCGCGCACGCCCCAGGCCGGATCGCGAGCCCGCAGGGCCTGGTCGAACCGCCGGTTGGACGGCGAAACGAAATCGCCGGACCGGCTGAAACAGCCATAGACGAACACGATCCCGTCATCGGCGAGCAGACGGGCTGAACCCGCCAGCAGGTTCCGCGAGACGGCGACCGGCGAGATATGCATCAGGTTGCAGGCGTAGATCAGGTCGACGGGGGGATCGAGAGCCGCTGCCCATCGCGGATCGGAAAGATCGATGCGGAGCGCGGCTGCGAGGTTCGGTAGATCGGCATCTGCCCGCCAGGCGGCAATCGAATCGAGCGCAGCCGGATCCTGTTCGCTCGGCTGCCAGTCGATATCGGCAAAGGCGCGGGCAAACGCGACCGCGTGCTCGCCCGATCCGCTGGCAAGCTCCAGCGCCCGCCAGCGCGCCTGCGGAGCAGGTGGCCTTGCCGCGCGATCAATGGTCTCGCGTAACCGCTCGAGGATCGGGGCCGTGTTGCGGGCGACCGCCGGCGAGGACAGCCTGCCGTTGTCCCCCGGTGTCCAGGCACTGCCCGTTTCTGTTTTCCGCTCGTCCATCGATGACATACTCTGTTGAACCCTGCCGGTCGGGTAACATAGGTACGATGGCCGGCGCGAACACTGCACAGAGATCCTAAATGCCGTCCGACAGCATCCAGGTTGAAGCCGAAATCCTCGCCCTGTTCGAGGCCTATGCCGCCGGCTTCGACGATTTCGACGCCGAGGCGATCGCCGACTGTTTCGCCTACCCCTGCACGATCTGGCAGTTTGACCGGGGCAATGTCTTCGTCGACCGCGACGACCTGAAGGAGAATATCGAGGCGCTGCTCGATGTCTTCGATAAGGAGGAGATCGTCCAGTCGAGCTTCACGCTGCATGGGGTCGAGACGGCAAACGGCACCGGCTTCGCGCGGCTGTCCTGGCGCCAGGATCGCGAGGGCGGCGAAACGGCCCTCGCCTTCTCCTGCGTCTACGCGCTGCTGCTTGGCCCGGAGGGATGGCATATCGCGACCGTCTTCAACGATGATCCGGAAGAAATAGGGCCGCGGGATCCAGCGGATGACGAGGCGCAATGAACCGGTTCGCCGCGCTGCTCGACCGACTGGCCTATGAATCCCGGCGCAACGCCAAGATCGCCCTGATGGCGGACTATTTCCGCGACACCCCCGATCCGGCTCGCGGACTGGCGCTGGCGGCGCTCACCGGCGACCTCAATTTCCGTAATGCCAAGCCCGGCGCGATCCGGGCGCTGATCGAGGAGCGCACCGACCCGGTGCTGTTCCGGCTGTCCTACGACTATGTCGGCGACCTGTCGGAGACGGTCGCGCTGATGTGGCCGGCGCCGGAGGGGCGCGCGGCGCTCGAACGATCGCGCGGCTCGTCCGTTGATGCGGGCGATGACGTACCCCCACCCCGACCTGGCAATCCGCCCCCACTCCCCCTCCCCGAGGTCGTCGCCGCGCTCGAGGCGACCGGTCGTGCCGGGCTGCCGGCCCTGCTCGCGGACCTGCTTGACCGACTCGACGAGACCGGCCGCTGGGCGCTGCTCAAGCTGATCACCGGGGGCCTGCGGGTCGGCGTTTCCGCCAGGCTCGCCAAGACCGCCATCGCCAGCCTCGGCGACCTCAAGCCGGCCGATATCGAGGAGGTCTGGCACGGCCTCGCACCGCCCTATGAGGCACTGTTTGCCTGGGCGGAGGGGCGGGCCGACAGGCCCGACATCACCGATCCGGTTCCGTTTCGCCCGGCCATGCTCAGTCATGCGGTGGAGGACGGCGATTTCGACAAACTCGAGCCGTCGGCGTTTTCGGCGGAGTGGAAATGGGACGGCATCCGCGTCCAGGCGGTCGCCGCGCGCGATCCGGAGACCGGTGATATCGCCGCGCGCCGCCTCTACAGCCGCACCGGCGACGACATCTCTGCGGCCTTCCCCGATCTCACCGACGCGCTGACCTTCGACGGCGCGATCGACGGTGAATTGCTGATCATGCGCGCGGGCCGCGTCCAGTCCTTCAACGCGCTGCAGCAGCGGCTCAACCGCAAGACCGTGACGGCGAAGATGATGGCGAGCCATCCCGCCCATCTGATCGCCTATGACCTGCTTTTCGCAGACGGTGAGGATTTGCGCGACATGCCGCTCGCCGACCGCCGCGCCCGGCTCGAGGCATTCATCGCCGGTGCGGGCCAGGACCGCCTGTCCGTCTCGCCGCTCATCGCGTTCACCACCTGGGACGATCTCGCCGCCGCCCGCGCCGATCCGGCCGGCCACGGCGCCGGCGCCGGCGCGGACGCCGTCGAGGGGGTCATGATCAAGCGGCTCGAAAGCCCCTATCTCGCCGGCCGGCCGAAGGGGCACTGGTGGAAGTGGAAGCGCGATCCCTTCAATGTCGACGCCGTCCTGATGTATGCCCAGCGCGGCCACGGCAAGCGCTCGTCCTTCTATTCCGACTATACGTTCGGTGTCTGGCGGAAGGCTGAGAAGGGCTTGGAACTGGTGCCGGTCGGCAAGGCCTATTTCGGCTTCACCGACGAGGAACTGAGGCAGCTTGATCGGTTCGTCCGACAGAATACGATCAACCGGTTCGGCCCGGTACGCGAGGTGACGCACGAGCCGGAAACGGGTCTGGTGCTGGAGATCGCCTTCGAGGGGCTTGCCCGCTCGACGCGGCACAAGTCCGGACTTGCCATGCGGTTTCCGCGGATCGGACGCATCCGCTGGGACAAGCGGCCCGCCGACGCCGACCGGATCGAGGCGCTGCTGGTGCTTTTGAAGGACGATTGATTTTCCGATCCGCCGGAGGCGGCGGACAACGCTGAAAGGATTTAGGAGCAATGGAACTGGCAAACATGCCGACGGCCTTCGAGCCGCTCGTTGCGCTCGGCCTGAACATTCTGAAGGCGTTGGTCTTCCTGATCCTGGGCTGGATCGTCGCCGGCTGGCTGTCGCGCTTCGTGCGCCGCCGGGTCGAGGCCTCGGAGAAGATCGATTCCACCCTCGGGGTCTTCTTTTCCTCGATCGTCCGCTACCTGATCCTCGCCGCCGTGGTGATCGCGACCCTGCAGACCTTCGGCTTCCAGGTCACCAGCCTGGTCGCCATGCTGGGCGCTGCGACGCTCGCGGTCGGCCTTGCCCTGCAGGGGACCCTGTCGCATCTGGCCGCCGGTGTCATGCTGGTCTTCTTCCGGCCCTACAAGATCGGCGACTTCGTCGAGGTCGGCGGCAACACCGGATCGGTCACCGATCTCAACTTGTTCACGACCGAACTGACCACCGCCGACGGCGTCAAGATCTACCTGCCCAACGGCGAGGCCTGGGGCAAGCCGATCAGCAACTTTTCCACCAATCCCAAGCGCCGCTGCGACATCACCTTCGGCATCGACTATGCCGACGACATCGACAAGGCGATCGCGATCATTCTCGACGTGGTCAAGGCCGACGGCCGCTTCATCGACGAGCCGGCCGCGCCCTGGGTGCGCGTCGTCAATCTGGGCGATTCCTCGGTCGACATCCAGCTGCGGGCCTGGTGCGCGTCCGGCGATCTCTGGGAGGCGAAATTCGCGACCATGAAGGCGGTCAAGGAAGCCTTCGACAAGGGCGGCATCTCGATCCCCTACCCGCACACGACGCTCGACAACCGCGAAGGCGGCTTCAAGGTGGCGCAGGTCTAGACAGGCAGGGCTCGCAATTCGGCAGCCGATCGCTTACCTGATGGAGACCTTGGCGCGGGAGAAAGCGATCATGTCCAACGGTTCCCTGACCCGGTTCTTCGGCGGGTCGCCCGGCTGGGTCATCGTGCGGCTTGCCGTCATCTCGCTGATCGTCGGCCTGATCTTCTCGGCGCTCGGCATCTCGCCACTTACGATCGTCAGCAATTTCGAGCGCCTGGTGCGCGGCATCTTCACCATGGGCTTCGAGGCGATCCACGATCTTGGCCGCTATTTCCTGCTCGGCGCGGTCGTCGTCGTGCCGATCTGGCTGGTCATGCGGCTGACCAAGGTCGGCCGCGACGGCGATTGAGGCCTAGGCGAATGCCGCCGCGGTCGCGTGCAGGATCGCGTGCCGCCGCGCCAGCGCGTCGATATCGGATGAATAGCCGCCACCGATGACGCAGGCGACCGGAATGGTCCGGTCGCGGCAGGCGCCGATCACCGTTTTGTCGCGCTCGGCGAGACCCCTATCGGTGAGCGCCAGCCGGCCGAGCCGGTCGTCGCGATGCGGGTCGACGCCGGCATTGTAGAAGACGAGGTCCGGCCGGGCGCGGGCAAACAGTGCCGGCAGGGCCTCCCTCAGCGTTTCCAGATAGGCCCGGTCGCCGAGACCGTCGGCAAGGCCGATATCGAGATCGCCCGGCACCTTGCGCACCGGATAGTTCTTCTGGGCATGCATGGAGACCGTGAACAGGTCCGGCCGGTCGGCCAGGATCTCCGCGGTGCCGTCGCCCTGATGCACGTCGAGATCGATCACCAGCACCCGGTCGGCCCCGTCCGCTGCCATCACATGGGCGGCGACGGCGACATCGTTGAGAACGCAGAAGCCGGCCCCGCCGCCGCGCCGGGCGTGATGGCTGCCGCCGGCGGTGGTGCAGGCAATCCCCCGTTCGGTCGCAAGCTGCGCCGCCAGCACCGTCGCGCCGACCGACAGGCGCGCCCGCCGCGCGATATCGGGGCGTACCGGGAAGCCGATCTCCCGTTCGATGCGCTGATCGACGCGGGCCGCAAGGACGGCATCGACATAGTCCGGCGCATGGGCGAGCCGAAGCCAGGACGCCGGCGCTTCGGCCGGCGCGATCAGGTCCTCGCCCGACACGATGCCGTCCTCGAGGAGGATCTGCTTCAGCCGCAGGTATTTGTTCATCGGGAAGCGATGCCCGTCCGGCAGGCTGGCGACGAAGTCATCGTGATGGACGACTGCAAGCGGCATTGGTGCAAATGTTCCTTTGCCAATGTTCCCTTGGCAGTGTTGAGTTATGCGTTGGACTGGTTGGCCAGATCCTATACTACGCCGCTACCGGGTATGCAGGATCAAACCTTGACGCGTTCGGCCAAGTCGGGCCTTTGAGGAAGCCCGACACGCCTCTCGCTCCGCAAAGGCCAGATGCCCGAACCCCGCCCCTTCGACGTGACCCACCGGTCGGTCCTGGCGATCGCCCTGCCGATGACCATCGCCTATCTTTCGACGCCGTTGCTGGGGATCGTCGATACCGCGGTGATCGGGCAGCTCGGCCGGGCCGACCTGCTCGGCGGCATCGCGGTCGGGGCGATCGTCTTCGATTTCCTTTTCACCACCTTCAACTTCCTGCGGATGGGCACGACCGGGCAGGCCGCGCAGGCCTATGGCGCCGGCGACCGGGTCGGTCTCAACGCGGTGCTCTATCGCTCCGCGCTGATCGCCCTTGCCGCAGGCGTCGGGATGATCGTCCTGAGCGCGCCAATCCTGTCGCTGGCGATCAGCGTGATGGGCGCGAGCGAGGCGGTGAATACCGCCGTCTCGGTGTATTTCTCGATCCGCATCCTGGCCGCGCCGGCCGGCCTTCTGAACTATGTCCTGCTCGGCTGGTTCATCGGCCAGGGACAGGCCCGCAAGGCGCTGATCCTGCAACTGCTCCTGAACATCTCCAATATCGTCTTCAGCGCCGTCTTCGTGCTGGTCCTCGACATGGGCGTCGCCGGCGTCGCCTGGGGCACGGTGCTCGGCCAGACGATCACGCTGATAGCCGGCGCCGCGCTTGCCTATGCCGCGCTCGGCGGCGACCTGAGCTTCCCGGCGGCCGTCGTCTTCGCCCGCGACCGGCTGCTCAGCACCGTTGCGCTAAACCGGGACATCATGATCCGGTCCTTCTCGCTCCTGTTCGCCTTCGCCCTGTTCACCGCCTCGGGCGCCAGACAGGGCGATGTCGTGCTAGCGGCCAACGCCGTCCTGATGAATTTCGTCATGCTGGCCTCCTATTTCCTCGACGGAACGGCGACGGCGGCCGAGCAGCTTGCCGGCCGGGCGATCGGCGCCAATTACCGGCCGGCCTTCGTCAGGGCGGTCAGGCTGTCCTGCGGCTGGGGCCTGGCGATCGCGGCGGTGCTGTCGCTGATCCTCTATGGCGTCGGCCCCCTCTTCATCGATCTGATCACGACGAGCCCGGAGGTGCGGGCGACCGCACGGACCTATCTCATCTGGGCGGCGCTGGCGCCGCTGTTCGGCGTCATGGCCTTTCAGCTCGACGGCGTCTTCATCGGCGCGACCTGGTCAGCCGACATGCGCAACATGATGCTGGTCTCGCTGGCGATCTATCTGGCCGTCTGGGCGCTGGCGACGCCCTGGCTCGGCAATCACGGTCTGTGGCTTGCGCTCGTGACCTTCCTGAGCGTGCGCGGCGCGACCCTTGCCCTGCGCTATCCGGCCCGCCTGGCGCGCAGTTTTCCGTCCGCCTGACCGCCCGGCTCTTGTGACTACCTTTCGCAGGGGCATTGACGCAGCCGCGTGAACCGGAAAAGATTGTCACGGGTTTTGTCGAGGTCGTGGTGAGGATTTAACCAGTGCGCCGGTTTGTCCGGATTTGTTCAGGATCGGTGGATGAGGAGGAAGGACATGCCGAGCATATTCGACGACGAATGTGCCGATCATGGGCAAATCCGGGCAAATCCCTTCGGGACGTGGCGCATTTCGTCCCTGGACGTCGCAGTGAAATGCTTGAAGTGGCCTGCACTGCTGCGCATTTCCCGGCTAGCCAAGAACGAAATGCGCCACGCCGGCACACTGGTTAAATCCTCACCACGACCTTAGAACAGTTTCATGCGATTCGCGTTCTCGGCCAGGGACGGGTCCTCCGCCCCGGCCGGAGTTACTTGGTTTCAGGTCGAGCCGACGGAAGAACAGCCCCCGTGACGCATTCCCCCGACTCCAGATCGGCAGAAACAATCCCGGCGATCAGGTCTCCCGTCAAAGCCGTGTGCCGCTTGGGCGGCGTGCTCGCCGTCGCGCTCCTCCTCGCCGGCTGCAGCGCCAGCCAGTGGCCGGTCCTGCACCCCGACGGACCGATCGCGGCGACCGAACGGACGCTGCTGTTCACCGCCTTCGGGCTGATGCTGATCGTGGTCGTCCCTGTCTGGGTGCTGACCGTCATCGTTCTCGTCCGCTTCCGGGCGAGCCGCAACAGCGACGACTATCACCCTAACTGGCAGTCGAACACGGTCGACGCGATCGTCTGGATCGGCCCGGCCATCATCGTCATGGCGATCGGCTCGCTGGTCTGGGACTACACCCACAAGCTCGACCCCTACAAACCGATCGCGTCCGACAACCCGCCGCTCGAGATCCAGGTGGTGGCGCAGGACTGGAAGTGGCTGTTCGTCTATCCCGACGCCGACGTCGCCGTGGTCAACGAACTGGTGTTGCCCGTCGACCGTCCGGTCACCTTCAAGATTACCTCCGATACGGTGATGAACTCGTTCTATATTCCGGGCCTCGCCGGCCAGATCTACGCGATGGCCGGCATGCAGAGCCAGTTGAACGTACTCGCCGTCAAGCCCGGAACCTTCACCGGCCGCAACGCGCAATATAGCGGCGCGGGCTTCTCCGATCAGCAATTCGCCGTCAAGGCGGTGTCGGAAGACGACTACCAGGCCTGGCTGGAGACGGTGCGCCAGTCGCCCGACAGGCTGAACGCCAAGGCCTACGCGGAACTGGCCAAGCCGAGCGAGAAGGTGCCGGTGAAATATTATGCCGGCGCCAAGGAAGGCCTGTTCGATTCGATCATCGAGAAATACGCCTCCCACTATTTCCACGACCGCGAGACGGACACCAACTGATGGCCGGCGCAACAAAGACAGGCGCAACACGATGAGGCGGAGGAGCGATCACCGATGCTAGGAAAGCTGTCCTGGGACGCGCTTCCGCTCTACAGCTGGGTCGCCTTCTCCGGCGCGGCGATGGAGGTGCTGGCCGCCGTCGCGGTGATCGCCGTCATCACCTATCTGGGGGCCTGGCGCTACCTGTGGACCGAATGGCTGACCTCCGTCGACCACAAGCGCATCGGCATCATGTACACGGTGCTGGCGCTGGTCATGCTTTTGCGCGGCTTCGCCGACGCGATCATGATGCGCACCCAGCAGGCGGTCGCCTATAACTCGCAGGGCTATCTGCCGCCCGACCATTTCGACCAGGTCTTCTCCGCCCACGGCACCATCATGATCTTCTTCATGGCGATGCCGTTCCTGACCGGCCTGATCAATTTCGTCGTGCCGCAGCAGATCGGCGCCCGCGACGTCGCCTTTCCGTTCCTCAATTCGGTGAGCCTGTGGCTGACCGCGTCCGGCGCCGGCCTGGTGCTCGCCTCGCTCGTCATCGGCAAGTTCTCGACCGCCGGCTGGACCGCCTATCCGCCCTATTCCGGCATCGAATACAGCCCCGATGTCGGCGTCGACTATTGGCTGTGGGCGGTGATCCTGAGCGGGGTGGGCACGACGCTCACCGGCATCAACTTCCTCGTCACCATCCTGAAACGCCGCGCGCCGGGCATGACGCTGATGCGCATGCCGCTGTTCACCTGGACAGCGCTGGTCGTCAGCCTGTTGATCGTCTTCGCCTTTCCCGCCGTCACGGTCGCCGGCGGCCTGCTCGGCCTCGACCGCTATCTGGGGATGCATTTCTTCACCAATGACGGCGGCGGCAACATGATGAACTACATCAACCTGATCTGGATCTGGGGCCATCCGGAGGTCTACATCCTGATCCTGCCCGCCTTCGGCATCTTCTCCGAGGTCGTCTCGACCTTCTCGCGCAAGCGCCTGTTCGGCTATGCCTCGCTGGTCTACGCGACGGCCGCCATCGGCCTGCTCTCCTTCACCGTCTGGCTGCACCATTTCTTCACGATGGGCTCGAGCGCCAACGTCAACGCCTTCTTCGGCATCATGACGATGATCATCGCCGTGCCGACGGGCGTTAAGGTGTTCGACTGGCTGTTCACCATGTATCGCGGCCGCATCGAGATGAGCGTGCCGATGCTGTGGACGATCGGCTTCATCGTCACCTTCGTCATCGGCGGCATGAGCGGCGTGCTGCTCGCCATCCCGCCGGTCGACTACCTGATGCACAATTCGACCTTCCTGGTCGCCCATTTCCACAACATGCTGATCCCCGGCGCGCTGTTCGGCTATTTCGCCGGATACATGTACTGGTTCCCCAAGGCCTTCGGCTTCAAGCTCGACGACACCTGGGGCCGGCGCGCGTTCTGGCTGTGGATCAGCGGCTTCTATCTGGCCTTCATGCCGCTCTACGTGCTCGGCTTCATGGGCATGTCGCGACGCATGGAGCACTACGACATGCCGGGTTGGCAGCCCTGGCTGATCGTCGCAGCGCTCGGCGCCTTCCTGATCGCCGCCGGCATCCTGTGCATGATCATCCAGCTCTATGTGAGCGTGAAGAACCGCGAGGCGCTGGCCGATACGACCGGCGACCCATGGGGTGGCCGGACGCTGGAATGGGCGACCGCCTCGCCGCCTGCGCCCTACAACTTCGCCCGCATCCCCGTGGTCCACGACCGCGACGAGCTGATCTGGCGCAAGGAGCACGGCGAGGGCGCCGACAAGGACGATATCGCCACGCCGATCGAACTGCCTGAGAATACCGGCCACGGCGTCATCATCGGCATCGTCGGCGGCATCCTCGGCTTCGCCATGATCTGGCATATCTGGTGGCTGGCGGTCGTCTCGCTCGTCGCGATCCTGGCGACGATCGTCATGCGCAGCTTCCAGGACGAGGGCGAGCGGGACCTCACCGACAGCGACGTCGCGGCGCTGGAGAAACGCGGCAGCGGGCCGCTCGTGGGGTACTGATGGCCGGGCTCGCACAGACAGGCGCAGGCATGCGCGCCGCAGGACGCCAATCGGGAGGTCGCCGATGACGGCGGAGGCTCAGACACCGCCGGTCGAGGCGCCCGAAATCCCCGAAATCGACGTGATGGGCGAGCGCGATTTCGGCTTCTGGCTCTATCTGATGAGCGACGCGATCATCTTCTCGCTGCTCTTCGCCACCTATGTCGTGATGATCCCCGGCACCGATGGCGGGCCGACCGCGCAGGACGTGTTCGACCTGCCGCGCGCCTTCGCCGAGACGGTGCTGCTTCTGACCTCGAGCTTCACCTTCGGCATGGCCTCGGTCGCTGTCCTGTCCGGCAACAAGAACCACGTCGTTCTCTGGCTTGCCGTCACGGCGGTGCTCGGCCTCGGCTTCATCGGGCTCGAACTGTCGGAGTTCACCAGCATGATCGCCGCCGGCGCCGGGCCCGATCGCAGCGGCTTCCTGTCGGCTTTCTTCGCCCTGGTCGGAACGCACGGCCTGCATGTCAGCGCCGGGCTCGTCTGGATCCTGGTGACGATCGTCCAGCTTTCCAGGAAGGAGCTGACGCCGCTCATGCGCTCGCGGATCTACCGGCTCGGCCTGTTCTGGCACTTCCTCGACATCGTCTGGATCGGCATCTTCTCGGTGGTCTACCTGCCCGGCGTGATGGGGGAGGCATTCTGATGGCCCAGGACGCGCAAATGGCCCAGCATACGCAAGCTCAGCACCACACGCCCGAAGAGATGCGGCGGTCCTATCTGTTCGGCTTCGCGCTGGCGATCATCCTGACGATGATCCCCTTCGGCGTCGTCGCCTTCGGCCTCGTCTCCAAGCCGGCGGCCATCTTCATCATCGCCGGCACCGCGATCTTCCAGGTCTTCGTGCATCTGCGCTTCTTCCTGCACATGAAGCCGGGCCTGATGCCGCGCGAGAACTTCATGGCGATCGGCTTCGCCGCCGTGCTGATCCTGATCATGATCGGCGGCACGCTGTGGATCATGCTCGATCTGCACTATCGGATGATGATCTAGGCGGGATCGCACACAGGGTTTAGCGAGAATTGGGGGGGCGGACATGGCCGCGGGACAGAGCCGGATACTGGTTTTCCAGCATATCGAGTGCGAGCATCCGGGCTCGCTGCGCGGCTTCGCCGCCGATGACGGCGCCGGGCTCGTTCCGGTGCATCTGTATGCCGGCGAGCCGATCCCGGCGCTGGAAGACTACGACGCACTGTGGGTGATGGGCGGCCCGATGGATGTCTGGGACGTCGAGGAAAACCCCTGGCTTGTCCCGGAAAAGGCAGCGATCCGCCGCTGGGTGCGCGAGGTGAAGCGGCCGTTCCTGGGCCTTTGCCTCGGCCATCAGCTTCTCGCCGACGCGCTCGGCGGCACCTGCGGTCCGCAGCGCCCGCCCGAGATCGGCGTGCTCGACATCGCGCTCACCGATGCGGGTGCGGCCGATCCGCTGTTTGCCGGCATGCCGCAGGTCCAGAAGGCCTTGCAATGGCATTCGGTCAAGGTGTCCCAGGCGCCCGACGACGCGGTGATCCTGGCAAGCTCCGACATCTGCCGCGTCCAGGCGATGCGGATCGGCGCGCATGCCTGGTCGATGCAGTATCATGTCGAGATCGAGCCGGACACGATCGACAACTGGGCCGAGATCCCCGCCTATCACGCCGCCCTGATGGGCTCGATCGGCGAGGCGGGCCTGGCGAAGATGAAGGTCGAGGCCGACGGGTTGATGGACGATTTCCTGACCAGCGCCGGCGGCCTCTATCGCAATTTCATCCAGGCGGTGAAGGCGGGCTGAGCCCCCCGCCAGCGGTAGCCTGGGCTAATCCAGAATACCGAGCACGGCTTCCGGCGGGCGGCCGATAGCGGCCTTGTCGCCGTTGATCACCACCGGGCGCTCGATCAGGATCGGGGCGGCGATCATCGCCGCTATCAGCGCGTCATCGCTAAGCGCCGGGTCGGCAAGGCCGCGTTCCTTATAGACCGCCTCGCCCTTGCGCATCAGGTCGCGGGGGCCAAGACGCAGTTTCGCAAGCGCGCCGCGAAGGGCGTCGGTGTCCGGCGGCTCTTTGAGATATTCGACGACCTCCGGTTCGATGCCGTGTTCGCGTAAAAGCGCAAGCGTCTGCCGCGACTTCGAACAGCGCGGATTGTGCCAGATGGTGACGGTCATTCGATCTCCCTTGCAGCCCAGTCGTCGGTTGCCGCGCCGACGGCGTCGGTGATCGTATCGAAGCCGTCGCGTCTGAGGTTTTGCGCAAGCCCGCGATTGATCTCGGCGATCAGCCGGTATCCTCGATAGATCAGTCCGGTATAGAGCTGCAACAGGCTCGCGCCGGCGCGGATCTTCTCGTAAGCCGTCTGTACCGAATCAATCCCGCCGACCCCGATCAGCGGCACGCCGGGCCCGGTGCGCTGGCGCAGGCGGGCGAGCAGAATGGTCGAGCGGTCAAACAGCGGCCGCCCGGACAGGCCGCCCGCCTCGCCCGCGTGCCGGCCGCGAAGGCCGGTTCTGTCGACCGTCGTGTTGGAGACGATCGCGCCGTCGAAGCCGTGCCGGAGGATGGCGTCCGCGACCGCATCGAGCGCCTGGTCGTCGAGATCGGGCGAGATCTTCAGGAGCATCGGCACATGCCGGCCGATCGCCGCGCTCTGCCGGTCGCGTTCCGCCCGCGTCCGACCCAGCAGGTCCTCGAGCGCCTGATCATGGTGAAGATCGCGCAGGCCGGGTGTGTTGGGCGAGGAAATGTTGATGGTCAGATAGGAGGCCTCGCGGGCAAAGGCGGCGATACCGGCGACATAGTCGGCCGGCTTGTCTTCGCTCAGCTTGTTCGCCCCGACATTGATCCCGACGATCCCGCCTTTCTTCCTCCGGTCCCGCAGGTTGGCGAGGACGGCGGCCTGGCCGGCCGTGTTGAAGCCGTAGCGGTTGATCACCGCCTGCGCGTCGGGCAGCCGGAACACCCGCGGCGCCGGGTTGCCGGGCTGGGACGCCGGCGCGACGGTGCCGATTTCGACGAAACCGAAGCCGAGCCCGAGCAGCGCGTCCGGCACCTCTCCATCCTTGTCGAAGCCCGCCGCCATGCCGAGCGGGCCGGAAAATTCGAGATCCCACAGCGAGACCGCAAGGCGCGGGTCGGGGCGGACCGGCGGCGCCTGGACCAGGCCGGATTTCAACGCCTTGATCGCCAGGCGATGCGCCCGTTCCGGGTCCATCCCCATGAGCAGCGGCTGAACGAGCCCGGCCAGCGCGCCGATCACGGGCAGGCCTCGAGATCGGTGACGCCGATGACGGCGGAAACCGGCAACGGGCCGTAGAGATGGGGAAACAGCGCGCCGCCGCGCGAGGGCTCCCAGCGCAGGGCATCGCCGAGCGCCTCGGGATCGACCGCAACGAGGACCAGATCACGCTTGCCGGCATAGTGCTTGGCAAGCGTTCCGGCGATCTGGTCGCGGGCGGACAGGTGGATGAATCCGTCGCGCAGGTCGTCGGGATTGCCGGTATAGGCACCCGCAGCCTCGGCGGTGGCCCACTCGCTGCGCGGGCAGATCTTGAAGACGGGATCCGGCATGGGCGCGACCGTAGTCGCCCCTCTCCAAAGCCGCAAGGGCCCGCCTTTGAACATTCCACCGCCTAAGTCTATGATCGCGGGATACGGAGACGAGGCACCCGGCTGAACAAGGCTTGGCATGCGCAGAGCGTCCATCTTCGAGCGGTATGGCGGCTTCGCGATGGCGGGGAAGATCGTCATGGCCTTCTATGACCGCATTCTGGAGTCCGACATCACCGGCCCGTATTTCGACGACGTCGACATGCCGCGGCTGATGGACCACCAGACCAAGTTCGTCGCCTCCGTGATGGGCGGTCCGGCAAGCTTCAGCGACGAGGCGTTGCAGCAGCTTCACGCCCGGCTCGATATCACCGGGGAGGCGTTCGACGAGATGGCCGACCTGTTCCGCGACACGCTGGAGGATTTCGCCATGGCCGAGGAGGATATAGAGACCCTCTTGCAGGAAATCATGGCCCGCAAGCCGGTCATCGTGGCCAGGCTGTCGTGAGGGGGACGTCATGACCGCCGAACCGGTACCGGCCGAGGACCCTCCCGCACCGTCGCTCAACCTAAATGCGTTCAACCGTGCGCTGATCGAATCCGTCGGGGTCGGTATCGCGATCGTCGCCGCCGACACGCTGGCGATCCTGTTCCACAACAAGCGGTTCGAACAGCTCTTCGGCCTGCCGGCCAACGATATGTCGCTCGGCCAGCTCATGGACGTTCCCGATCTGAGCGGCCTTGCCGAGGGCGGGGTCGAAACCACCGAACTGACGATCAAGCAGAAACGCCGGCCGGTCTCGCTTGCCGCCCATTTCTCCGTGCATGACGACGGCAGCCGGGTCGTCTACATGGTCGAACTGCACAACATCACCAAGGTCAAGGAACTCGAATACATGATCGAGTCCTACGCCAAGATGGTGGAGAAGAACGAGCGGGCGCTGCGCCGGGAAAAGGAGCGGGCCGAGCGGCTGTTGCTCAACATCATGCCGCGCACGGTCTACGAGGAGCTCAAGACCTTCGGCGTGACGACGCCGCAGCGCTTCGATTCCGCCTCCGTGCTGATGCTCGACTTCGTCAATTTCACGGAAATGGCGATCTCGAAGGACCCGCTCGCCCTGATCTCCGAACTGAACGACATCTTCACCGGCTTCGACCGGATCGTCGAGCAGTTCGGCTGCGAGCGGCTGAAGACGATCGGTGATGCCTATGTGGCGGTCTCAGGCATTCCCGAGGCCGCTCCCGACCACGCCCACAACATCGCCCGCACCGCGCTGTTGTTCCGCCGCTTTATCCGCCAGCGCAACGCGACGCGGGAAGAGCAGTGGCGCTGCCGCATTGGCATTGCCTCAGGCCCGATGATCGGGTCGATCGTCGGCATCCAGAAATATGTCTACGACATCTTCGGCCCGGCGATGGATCTCGCCGCCCGGATGGAGAGCCTGGCCGAGCCGATGGAGATCATGGTGCCGGAGGTGACGGCCGACCTGATCCGCGACGAATTCGTGCTGGAGCCGGCTGCCGCCCGTCCCGTCAAGGGATTCGGGACGGTGCAGCTCTATACCCTGTCCGGCGGAGACGGCGAACCGTCGGTTATTTCGATATGACGGCAAAAGGAATTAATGGAAGGATTTAGGACAAATTTCTTGTAAATACCGGGAAGACTTGCTTCAATTCACGGGCTTGCAGGCAACCCGTCTCCCCGGTGGGGAGGTCACCCTTGGTCCTGCCGATAGTCCTGGAAATCGCCCGGGATCTGCTGCGCCCGATTCACAAAACCCGGTCATAAAATCTGGCCACAAAACCCGGTTTTCGGAGTGATGCCATGCTCTCCCATCGCGAGATCTGGTTTGCGATCGACACACTTGCGGCGAAGCACGCGCTGTCGGTGTCGGGGCTGGCGCGCCGGGCCGGTCTCGATCCGACCACCTTCAACAAGTCGAAACGGGTCGGAGCCGATGGCCGGCTACGCTGGCCGAACACCGAATCGATTGCCAAGATTCTCGACGCGACCGGATCGACGATCGAGGAATTCGTCACCCTCATCCACGCCTCCGCGGCGGGCGATCTGGAATACCGCGCCCGTCCGGTTCCGCTGATCGGCTTCGCCCAGGCCGGGACCGGTGGCTTCTTCGACGATGGCGGCTTTCCCGTCGGCGCGGGCTGGGACGAGGTCGCCTTCCCCGATGTCGCCGACGAGCATGCCTATGCGCTCGAGGTGTCCGGCGACAGCATGCTGCCGCTCTATCGCGACGGCGATGTGGTAATCGTCTCGCCCGGCGCCTCGGTGCGGCGCGGCGACCGGGTCGTGGCGCGCACACGCGACGGCGAGGTGATGGCCAAGGTGCTGGCGCGCAAGACGGCGCGCACCATCGAACTGCATTCGGTCAATCCCGACCACACACAGCGGGTCTTGCCGCTCGAGGAGATCGACTGGATCGCGCGGATCATCTGGGCCAGCCAGTAACCGGCAAAGGTCGCGCGCCATGATACGGACCGTGCTTCTGACCTGTTGCGTTCTGGCGGTCCTCGCGATCGGTTTCTACGGTGTCATCCTGAACGGCTTCAGCCTTTTTCCAACTGGCGACAGGCAGGTGAGCCGGCAGGTGGCTGGGACCGATCCGGCCGCCGCCGTGGATCCTTCACGAAGCGGCGCGGCCAGTGGCGATGAAGTGGCGACGCCGGGACCCAGCGCAGACGACGAGGCCGCCGCACCGCCACTCCAGGCGCCGTCGCAGCCGGCGGAAACCGCAAGCGCCCCGGCCCGCGACGTCACGCCGCCGAATGTTCTGTCGCGGCCGACATCGACCTATATCGATCCTTCGCGCCGGCCAGCAGTTGAGGAGGAGGAACCCGACACAAGGCTCTATCACCGGGTGATCGTCGCCGATGCGGGAACCCTGAGGGCCGGCGAGACGGTGATCCGCTTTGCCGGTGTCAGGCCGCTCGACGCGGACCGCACCTGCACCGACACGGCCGGCCAGGACTGGCCCTGCGGCCGGGTGGCGGCGGCGGCGCTCAGGATGCTGATCCGCCATCGCGCGGTGGAGTGCGCCGTCGCCGAGGAAGGCCCGGAGGGGATCGTCGGCACCTGTGCCATGGGCCTGCGGGACATCAATGGCTGGCTCGTCGAGCACGGCTGGGCGGAGGCCGCGCCGCAGAGCGGCTACGAGGACGAGGCCGAGATCGCGCGGGCCGAGGGGCGCGGCATGCATCGGCCGAAATGGCAGGACAAGGGACGCGGCGGCAGCGGCACCGTGCCGGCGTCCGCCTTCACCGCCCCATCCATCCCGGTCCAACCGTAGGGCGATCCCGGTCCAGCCATGGGGTGATCCCGCGGTCCCCGGGCCGGCGATGGTCCGCTGCTGCCTGGTTCAGCGGGACCAGGATCTGGTTTAAGGAGCGCCGATCGGTTTATGGTCGGGAACCGGCGCGCCTTTGAACGCGAGCCCGTCAGGTGGAGATCTAGGTCGTGGTGAGCGCACGTCCGGCGGTTGCAATCGACGAAACGGCGAAACCGCGCGAGCGCATTCTCGCGGCCGCGCAGGACCTGTTCTACCGGCAGGGCATCCGCGCCGTCGGCGTCGAGGCGATCGCCGAGGCGGCCCGGACCAACAAGATGACGCTTTATCGACATTTCGCCTCCAAGGATGATCTCGTCGCCGAATATGTGCGCCGCTTCGCCGAGGCGGACGAGGCGGTCTGGGAGACGATCGCCGAGGATCATCCAGACGATCCGCTCGGCCAGTTGCGCGCCTGGGTGCATGCCATGGCCGAGGCGATCGCCGATCCGGAGTCGCGCGGTTGCGCCATCGCCAATGCCGCGGTGCAGTTGCCCGAGCCGCGCCATCCGGCCAAATGCGTCATCGAACAGCACAAACGCGCGCTGCGCGAGCATGTCCTTGAGTTGTGCGTGCAGGCGGCGCTGCGCGACCCGCAACTCGTCGCCGACGGTATCTTCCTGATCCTCGAAGGCGCGCGCGTGAACATCCAGAGCGAGGGCCATCGCGGCCCGGCCTGTCGCTTCGTCGCCCTGTCGGAGGACATCATCGCCGCGCACAGTTCGCCCAGGGGCTAGCTGCCGGATAGCGGCATCGGCTTGGACCGATCCGGCAAAACGCAGTATTGTCTCGACCAACCCTGTTTCGGCTCGGACGATAGCCCGCCGTGGTGCCCACCTGGTCAAGAATGCTCGGATTTCTCGCCGCCGCGGCTGTCGCGGCCGGTATCGGCGTGGCCGGGTTCGCGCTCGCCGAGCGCTATTTCCTCGCCCGCGCCATCGACTACAACCAGAACACCCTGCGGCTCGCGACCTCCGGCCTGCGCGGCGCGCTGATGCGTTTCGAGCCGCTGCCCGGCCTGGTCGCCGACAAGGCCGATGTCCGGCGCCTTCTGAGCGGCGCGGGGACGCCGGGCCTCACCGACGGCGTCAATGCCGCGCTGCGCGAGATCAACGACGAGGTCGGCGCCTCCGACATCTACGTCATGAACCGCGAGGGGCTGACGATCGCCGCCAGCAATGCCGGGCGGCCGGGCTCATTCATCGGCCGTAATTTCAGCTTCCGGCCCTATTTCCGCGACGCGATGGCCGGAAAGCCCGGCCGCTACTTCGCGCTGGGGACAACGTCGCAGCGGCGCGGCTACTATTTCTCCGCGCCCGTGGAAGGATCGGGTGGGGAAGGATCGGGTGGGGCGGGACCGGATGGCCCGATCGGCGTCGTCGCCGTGAAGATGGATATCGAAAGCCTCGAAACCGACTGGTATGCCGCCGCCGACGAGATCATCGTCACCGACGACAACGGGATCATCTTCATGGCGAGCCAGCCGGATTGGCTGTATCGCTCGCTGGCACCGCTCGATGAGGCGACGGTGGAAACGATCTGGGCGTCGCGCAAATATCCGACGGCGAAGATGATGCCGCTTGACGCGGGCTTTCGCGAGATCAACGTCGCCGGCTCGCGGCTGACGACCATATCCGGCAACGGCAAAGGGGGAGGCGGCAAGGCTGGCGGCACGGGCTATGTGATGACCGATCTCGCCATGCCGCAGGCCGGCTGGACGATCCATATCCTGTCGCCGCGCGCGCGGGTGACTGCGCAGACCTATGGGGCGGTCACGACGATCGTCCTGGTGCTGCTCATTCTCGTCCTCGGCATTGCCTATATCCTGCAGCGGCGGGCGCGCCTGGTCGAGCGGCTGCAGGTGCAGCGCGACGCGCAAGCCGAGCTCGAGAAACGGGTGGTCGAGCGGACGGCCGACCTGAACGCGGCGAACGCTCGGCTGAAAGACGAGGTCGCCGACCGGATCACCGCCGAGCAGGAATTGCGCAAGACCCAGACGGACCTGATCCAGGCCGCCAAGCTGGCAGCACTCGGCCAGATGTCGGCCGCCCTGTCGCACGAAATCAATCAGCCGCTCGCGGCGGTTAAATCCTATGCCGACAATGCCGGCGCCTTTCTCGACCGCAACCGGCCGGCGGAAGCGCGCGACAACATTTCGCGGATCTCCGACCTCGCCGACCGGATGGCCGATATCAGCCGGCATCTGCGCAATTTCGCCCGCAAGCCGCAGGAGGCGTTGTCGCCGGTGCCGGTGGCAAGTGTCGTCAACGACGCCCTGCAGATCATGGCCGGTCGTCTGCGCGGCCGCAGCGTCGAGACGCGGGTTGACCTGCCGGACGAAGATCTCTGGGTGACCGGCGGCCAGATCCGGCTGCAGCAGGTCCTCGTCAACCTGATCAGCAACGCGCTCGACGCGATGCCGGACGGCAAGACGGATCCGCTGATCGAGATTTCCGCAGCAACCGACGGCGGCCGGGTCACGATCGCGGTGCGCGACAACGGCCCCGGCATCGACGCAGGCGTGCTCGACCACATCTTCGATCCCTTCTTCACCACCAAGGGCATCAACGAGGGGCTCGGGCTCGGACTGTCGGTGTCCTACAACATCGTCAAGGATTTCGGCGGCACGCTCCGGGCCGATAACGACCCGGACGGCGGCGCGGTGTTCACGATCGACCTGAAGGCGACCGACCGCCTTGCCGGAGCGGCCGAATGAACCGTGAGATCCAAGCCGGAGATAGCCCGAGCGGAAGCAGCCCAGGCGGCGCGGCTTCGGGGCAGGTGCTGTTCATCGACGACGAGGAACATATCCGCCACGCCGCCGGCCAGACCTTCGAGCTGGCCGGCTTTGACGCACAGTGTCTGTCGGACGCGGCCGAGGCGATCGACCGGCTTGACCGCACCTTTGCCGGCGTCGTCGTCACCGACATCCGCATGCCCGGCCTCGACGGCATGGCCTTTTTGCAGAAGGCGCTGGAGATCGATCCGGACCTGCCGGTGATCCTGGTGACCGGGCATGGCGACATCCAGCTCGCCGTCGAGGCGATGCGGCAGGGGGCCTACGACTTTCTCGAAAAGCCGTTCTCCCCCGACCATCTGGTCGAGGTGATCAAGCGCGGGCTCGAACGCCGCGCCCTGACGATCGAGAACCGGCAGTTGCGCTCGGCCGTTGCCGGGCGCGACCGGCTGGAGGCGCGGTTGATCGGCCGCACCGCGGCGATGATCGATCTGAGGCGGCAGATCCGGGCGATCGCGCCGACCGACGCCGATATCCTGATCGTCGGCGACACCGGCACCGGCAAGGAGGTCGCCGCCCGCGCGCTGCATGCGATCAGCCCGCGCGCCGATCAGCCCTTCGTCGCCATCAATTGCGGCGCCCTGCCCGCCGATCTGATCGAGAGCGAGTTGTTCGGCCACGAGGCCGGCGCCTTTCCCGGCGCGACCCGCGCGCGCTACGGCAAGTTCGAGCACGCGCGCGGCGGCACGGTGTTCCTCGACGAGATCGAGAGCATGCCGATCGGCCTGCAGGTCAAGCTGTTACGGGTGATCCAGGAGCGCAGCATCACCCGGCTCGGATCGAACGACCCCGTCGATCTCGACGTGCGCTTCGTCGCCGCCAGCAAATACGATCTCGAACGCGAGGTCGCGGAGGGCCGGTTCCGCGACGACCTGCTCTACCGGCTCAACGTCATCACGCTTCGGATGCCGACGCTTTCCCAGCGCAAGGAGGACATCCCGCGCCTGTTCACCCAGCTTGTCGACGAGGCGGCGACGCGCTATCGGCGCGACCGTCCCGAGATATCGGCCGCGGTCTACTCACGACTCGCCGGCCGCGACTGGCCGGGCAATGTGCGCGAATTGCGCAACGCGGCGGACCGCTTCGCGCTTGGCCTGGGGATCGATGCGGCCGCCGGCGAGGGCGAGCCGGACGACGCGCACGCGACGCTTGCGACCCGAATGAACGCCCATGAACGCAGCCTGATCGCGGCTGAACTGACCGCCCGCGACGGACGGATCGGCGAGACCCACAAGGCACTCGGCATCTCGCGCAAGTCGCTTTATGAAAAGATGCGCAAGCACCGGCTCGACCGCAGCGACTTTCATCAGGACCCGAACGGGTCGGGCGACGGCGGGGACTGAGCAGGGATACAAGCTCCCCAATCCAAATCCACTACTGTCCGATTCAGCGGGGATGGGGCTTTTGTTTCAGCTTGGCCACCTACTCGGATGTCATCCCCGGACTTGTTCCGGGGATCCATGACCACAATCGCTTGCGCCCATTCTGACGACGGTGTTCATGGATTGCCGGGACAAGCCCGGCAATGACACGACGGGCAAGTGGCTGGCGACAACAGGCACCGCTTCCATCGTGGAAAACAGAGTTGATGACGTTCGAGCTGGTGGTTGAGTGAGCCCATACCCCGCCACCTTCGTTTGCCGAAAAAGTCATGTTAGACAATCGATTAATCGATGTCATCGATATCAAACCGGACATTAGTGACCCCAATCATGCCATCAGGAGCCCCCATGCGATCCTCGGAAGTCGGAGCTTATTGGGAGAAGAACGCAGTCGCGTGGATTGAGCTCAGTCGCGACGGCTACGACGTCTATCGGGATGCCCTGAACACTCCGGCCTTCCTCGACATGCTTCCTGAGGTAAGAGGCCTGTCTGGCATCGATCTGGGCTGCGGCGAGGGAACGAACACGCGGCAAGTGGCCAAACTTGGGGCCCGGATGGCGGCGATCGACATTGCGCCAACCTTCATCAAGGCCGCTCGGGCGGTCGAGGCCAACGATCCGCTTGGGATTACGTTCACGATCGGCGATGCGACTGTTCTGGACTTTCCAGCCTGTCATTTCGATTTCGCCGTCGCCTTCATGTCGTTCATGGACATGCCGGATCCGGCGAAGGTGCTGAGCGAGGCGCAGCGCGTCTTGGTCGACGGAGGATTCCTGCAGTTCTCGATCCTTCATCCATGCTTCGTGCCGCCAAAGCGAAAGACACTGAGGAATGCCGAGGGAGACGTCTACGCCGTGGAAGTCGCCGACTATTTCAACCGGACAGACGGCGAGATCGAGACATGGACATTCGGCGCCGCGCCGGTCGAGAAGCGAGACCGGCACGCCCCCTTCGAGGTGCCGCGGTTCCACCGCACACTCGGCGACTGGGTGGATATGATTCACGATGCGGGCTTTCGCATCGAGAGCTTGCGAGAGCCCACGGCAGATGAGAAGACCGCCGAAATGTTCCCCGACGTGGCGGATACGCGCGTCACGCCGATCTTCCTTCAGTTTCGTGTAAGAAAGGCCGCTGCACGATAGTCATCGTGGACTGCGGCGCTATAGCACCGATCCCGGCCTCGATAAGGCGATCCCGTCGCCCGTTCCAAGCGGGGGGACAGCGCCTCCCGCGATGATCTTGGGTGGTATTCCACCCAGCCGTCGGCTGCTTTGTCACCGATCCGACCCATGCGGGATAAGGAATCGCGATTTCGGTAAAAAAGAATCCGGCATCCCCTTGAGCCATCCGCCGGTTGGATGTGACCAACGGGCAAGCCTCGCAAACAACAACCCGGGATATCCCGAGACGAGGCGCCCAGAGCTTGCTCTGAAGATCCAAGCGAACGGTCACCCAAGGAGGAACCGAGATGAAATCCCTGAAGACGCTTGTTCTGACCGCCGGCATCGTCGCCGTCACCGCCGGCGCGTCGTTTGCCGCCTGCGATCCCGACGAGATCGTCATCAAGTTCAGCCACGTCACCAACACCGACACCCATCCCAAGGGCATCGCCGCCTCGCTGCTCGAAAAGCGCGTCAACGAGGAGATGAACGGTACGGCCTGCATGGAGGTGTTCGCCAATTCGAGCCTCTATAACGACGATCAGGTGCTGGAGGCGATGCTGCGCGGCGACGTCCAGCTCGCCGCCCCGTCGCTGTCGAAATTCGAGACCTTCACCAAGAAGTTCCGGCTGTTCGACCTGCCCTTCCTGTTCGACGACATCGCCGCCGTCGAGCGCTTCCAGAACTCCGAGGACGGCCAGGCGCTGCTCAATTCGATGCAGCGCAAGGGCCTGCAGGGGCTCGGCTACTGGCATAACGGCATGAAGCAGATGTCGGGCAGCAAGCCGCTGCTCCACCCCGACGACGCCGCCGGCCTGAAATTCCGCGTGCAGCCCTCAGAGGTCCTCGTCGCGCAATTCGAGGCGCTCGATGCCAGCCCGCAGAAAATGGCCTTCTCCGAAGTCTACGGCGCCTTGCAGACCAAGGTCGTCGACGGCCAGGAGAACACCTGGTCGAACATCTACGGCAAGAAGTTTTTCGAGGTGCAGGACGGCGTCACCCAGACCGATCACGGCATCATCGACTACCTGCTGGTGACCTCGACGGACTGGTGGGAGGGCCTCGATCCGGCCGCCCGCGAGCAGCTTGCCACCATCATCGCCGAAGTCACCCAGACACGGAATTCCGAATCGACCGCCGTCAACGACAAGGCCAAGCAGGCGATCATCGATGCCGGCGGCGAGATCCGTCAGCTGACGCCCGAGCAGCGGGCCGCCTGGGTCGCGAAGATGAAGCCGGTCTGGGACAAGTTCGCCGGCGACATCGGCCAGGACACGATCGACGCGGCCCAGTCCTACAACGCCGGCAACTGATCGCCCGGCGCGACGATCGGGCGGCCCCGACCGGCCGCCCCTTGCCCCGGCCGGCCCGTACGGCCGGGGACATATTGAGCCGGAACGGATAAGGTTTCCGGCACAACAACAGACAAGCGATTGAGGAGACGGCCAACCACGGCCACGCGGCCCGCGACGCGGGCGCGGCTAATGGGGGAGGAGTGCATGTCCACCGCGGATGCCTCGCCTGTGTCCCGGGCGATCACCAATATCGAGGAATCGCTGATCGCGATCCTCCTGGGACTGATGACGCTGATCACCTTCGCCAACGTGATCGCCCGCTATGTCTTCAACACCAACATCCTCTGGGCCCTGGAGACGACCGTCTTCCTGTTTGCCTGGCTGGTGCTGCTGGGGGCCTCCTACTGCGTCAAGACCAACGCCCATCTCGGCGTCGACGTCATCACCTCGGCGCTGCCCAAGGCGGGCAGGCGGGCGGTCGGCCTGGTCGCGGTGGGCCTGAGCCTGCTGTTCTCCGGCCTTTTGACCTACGGCGCCTGGGACTACTGGCTGCCCTTTGCCGGCGACCGCGCCTGGTACGAGGTCAACGACATCCCGATGCCGGGCTTCCTGCAGTTCCTGAGCGACTCCATGAACGAGGGCGAGAAATGGGAGAAGCTGCCGCGCTTCATCCCCTATTTCGCCCTGCCGCTGGGCATGACGCTGCTGACCGTCCGGCTCCTGCAGGCCGGCTGGCGGATCCTGCAGGGCGAACAGGACACGCTGATCGCCGCGCACGAGGTGGAAGACGCCGTGTCCGATAGTCCCGGCGACGCCTCCGCGAAGAAGGAGGACTGACGCCATGGCAATCGTCTTCCTGTTCGCGATGGTCATAGGCTTCCTGCTGATCGGCGTGCCGATCGCCTTCAGCCTCGGCCTGTCCTCGATCCTGTTCCTGATCATCTATTCGGACGCCTCGCTCGCCTCCGTCGCCCAGACGCTGTTCAACGCGTTCGCCGGCCACTACACGCTGCTCGCCATCCCCTTCTTCATCCTGGCCTCCAGCTTCATGTCGACCGGCGGGGTTGCCCAGCGGATCATCCGCTTCGCGATTGCCACCGTCGGCCACCTGCCCGGCGGCCTTGCGATCGCCGGCGTCTTTGCCTGCATGCTGTTTGCCGCCCTGTCCGGCTCCTCGCCGGCAACGGTCGTGGCGATCGGCACGATCGTCATCGCCGGCATGCGCCAGGTCGGCTATTCCAAGGAATTCGCCGCCGGTGTCATCTGCAACGCCGGCACGCTCGGCATCCTCATCCCGCCGTCGATCGTCATGGTCGTCTACGCCGCCTCCGTCGACGTCTCGGTCGGGCGGATGTTCCTGGCCGGCGTGTTTCCGGGCCTGGTCGCCGGCCTGATGCTGATGCTGGGCATTCTGTTCGTGGCGCTCTATCGCGGTCTGCCGGCGCAGCCGCGCGCCTCCTTCATGGAGGTGTTCGGGGCGGCCCGCGACGCCGCCTGGGGCCTGTTCCTGATCGTCATCATCCTCGGCGGCATCTATGGCGGCATCTTCACGCCGACCGAAGCCGCCGCGGTTGCCGCCGTCTACGCCTTCGCGATCTCCAACTTCATCTATCGCGACATGGGGCCGCTGAAGGCCGTGGAGGGCGAGCCGGTTCCACTATTCCGCAAGCCGCAGGCGCTGCTCACGGCAGTCTTCCACGAGGACACCAAGCGCACACTGCTGGAAGCCGGCCGCCTGACCATCGTTTTGTTGTTCATCATCGCCAACGCGCTGATCCTCAAGCATGTGCTGACCGAGGAGCGGATCCCGCAGATGATCACCGAGGCGCTGGTCAGCTTCGGCTTCGGGCCGATCATGTTCCTGGTGCTGGTCAACGTGCTGCTGTTGATCGGCGGCCAGTTCATGGAGCCGTCGGGCCTGATCGTCATCGTCGCCCCGCTGGTCTTCCCGATCGCCATCGAGCTTGGCATCGACCCGATCCATCTCGGCATCATCATGGTGGTCAACATGGAGATCGGCATGATCACGCCACCGGTCGGCCTCAACCTGTTCGTCACGGCGGGGGTCGCGGGCATGTCGGTGTTCTCCGTCGTCAAGGCGGCGCTGCCCTGGGTCGGCATCATGGTGCTGTTCCTGATCCTGGTCACCTATTTCCCGCCGCTGTCGACCTGGTTGCCAACGCTGATGATGGGACCGGAGATCATCGCGAACTAGCGGGTGATAATTGGAGCGGGCATCCGGCGCGTTGCACGGATCTCGCTCCAATCGATCGGGTGGAGGGGGCACTTGCCCTCGCCACTCTCCTCGGCTGTCATGCCCGGGCTTGTTCCGGCCATCCATGACCAGAGTGGCCAGCGAAGGTGTTCATGGATTGCCGGGACAAGCCCGGCAATGACAGTGGAGGGGGGACATCAGAATGGGTGTCGCCCCGCCGCCACCCACCCCGGTTTCCGGTCCGCCGATCATCGTATACACGCCGATCCACGCATGTTATTCGGTCGGTTTCCGGCCGAAATTCAGTCCAATCGGTCCGGGACGTTCTTAAAAACACCTGATTGTTGGGGAGACCGACGTGAAGCATCTGATCCTTGGCGCCGCCGCGCTCACCGCCGCATCCATTCTGTCCGCGCCCGCAACGGCCGAGCAGACCATCCGGGTCACCCTGCAATTGCCGGACACCCACTCACTTGGCCAGAACTGGAAGGAATTCGCCAAGATCGTCGAGGAGAAGTCCGGCGGCGACCTGAAGATCCAGCTATTTCCCTCGGCCCAGCTGTTCACCGACAAGGAAGTGCCCGGCGCCGTGGGAACCGGCGCGGTCGAGGCGGGCTCGGCCTTCATCGGCCGCTATGCCGGCTCGGTGCCGACCGTCGACGTCATCTCGATCCCCTTCATCTTCAAGGACGAGGCGCATCTGCGCGCCGCCGTCGCGCCGGGCTCGGCGCTGCGCAAGGAGATCGACGAGGCGATCCTGAAGGAGACCAACAACCGCGTCCTGTGGTGGCAGGCCTTCGGCCGTAACATCTATCTCAACAACGGCTCGCCGATCCGCCTGCCCGAGGACCTCGAGGGCAAGAAGGTGCGCACCTACGGCAAGGTGCAGGGCTGGACGGTCGAGGAACTCGGCGGCGCGCCGACGCTGATGTCCGGCTCCAAGCAGTTCCTGGCCTATCAGCAGGGCGCCGTCGATGTCGGCATGACCGGCGCCTCCGCCGTCAAGTCGCGCAATCTCTACGAGGTCATGGACCACATGACCACGACCTTCGACAGCGCGATCGAGTTCATCGCCGTGATGAACAACGACGTCTACGAAGGCCTGCCCGAGAAGGACCGCAAGATCATCGACGAGGCGGCGGCCCAGGTCGAGCAGACGCTGCGCGACCGGATCTATTCGGAAGAGTCGGCCAATGTCGAGGAGATGAAGTCGAAGATGACGGTGGTCGAGCTTGCCGGGGAAGACCGGGCGAAATGGGAGAAGGCGACGGCCAATGTCGTCGACCGCTTCGTTCAGGAGACCGGCGAGGCCGGCCAGAAGGTCGTCGATGCCGTCAAGTCGGCCCTCAATCAGTAAGGCTGGCTCCAGGTTGGTTTAACTCCAGACTGGGCTCACGAAAATCGCGACGGCGGTCAGGAAGGCCGCCGTCCAGGCGATCGAGCGCGGCGTTGCCCGGTCGGCCCAGTAGCAGCCCGTATAGATGACCCGCAAGGTCACGAACAGCATGGCCAGGCGGTCGATCCAGTGCGGATCGCCGCCATAGCTGAGAGCGACGATGACGGCGACGGCAAACAGCGGAAACGCCTCGAACCCGTTGTTCTGGGCGGCCAGCGCCCGGGCCCGGAAGCCGTCGCGCCAGTATTCCGGGTTGCGCGGCCGGGAATTGTCGTATTCGCGGCTGATCTTGGCCGGATATACCGCAATCAGCGGCAGAATCCCGGCAATCAGCAGGCACCAGATCGAAATGGGCACGGCGGACGCTCCGTTGCTGCGCTGTCGGGACCGCGGTCCCCTCCTTTCACATAGCCGGTTCGCCAATTTCAACAATCCCTTCGGCAAATCCCTATGGGACCGCATCGCATGACGGCCGTGCGGACCTATATCGCGGCGATCGACGCCGTCTCCGAGGCCGCCGGCAAGCTGTGCGCCTGGGCGCTGGTCGCGGTCGGCTTCTTCGTCACCTACGAGGTGGTCATGCGCTACGTCTTCGTCGCCCCCACCGTCTGGGTCGACGAGATCAGCCGCATCGTCCAGGTCTTCGTCGTCTATCTGGGGGCCGCCTGGGTCCTGAAGACGCGCGACATGGTGACGATCGACGTGATCCTGAAGGATCCGCGCTCGCTTGCCCGCAGGCTAGCGGAGAGCTTCGGCATCCTGATCCTGTTCCTGTTCACCGGCACCGCGATCTATTTCGGCGTCGGGATCTGGTTGAAATCGACGCTCGCCGGCCACACCACCGACACCTATCTCGCCGTGCCCAAGCTGATCACCGAGGCCCCGGTCTGGCTCGGCTGCACGCTGCTGGCCGCGCAGGGCCTGGCCGAACTGCTGCGCATCTGGACCATCGGCATTTCCGCCGATGAGGCTGTCGACTCCGAAAGGAGCGCCGGCTGATGGAAGTGCTGATGATCCTGGTCGCGCTTCTGGCGCTTCTCCTGCTGCGCACGCCGGTCGCGATCGCGCTCGGCGGGCTCGGCGTCATCCTCTTGGCGCTGAAGGGCCTGCCGCTGGTCGCCGTGCCGCAGCGCATGCAGGGCACGATGGACAGTTTCGAACTGCTCGCCGTGCCGATGTTCCTGCTGATGTCGAACGTGCTCCTAAAAGGCGGCGTCGGGCGCGATCTCTACGCGGCGGTACAGAGCTGGGTCGGCCATTGGGCCGGCGGGCTCGGCGTTGCGACGATCCTCTCCTGCACGCTGTTCTCGGCGATTTCCGGGTCCTCCGTCGCCACCGCCGCGACGATCGGCACGGTGGCCATCCCGGAAATGGAAAAACGCGGCTATGACCGCCCCTTCATCTTCGGCATGCTGGCCGCCGGCGGAACGCTCGGCATCCTGATCCCGCCATCGATCCCGCTCATTCTGTTCGGCGTCATCACCGAGACCTCGATCCTCACCCTGTTCCTGGCCGGTATCGGTCCGGGCCTGTTCCTGGCCGCCTGCTTCATCGTCTATGCGATGCTGTTTGCCCGCTTCACCGGCCGGCACGATCCCGCACCCCGGGCAAGCTGGGCCGAGCGCCGGCGGGCGACGCTTTTCGCCCTGCCGACGATCGCGCTGGCGCTTGCCATCATCGGCTCGATCTATGCCGGCATCGCCACTCCGTCGGAAAGCGCCGGGCTCGGCTTCGTGCTGGCGCTCGCGATCACGCTCGCGATGGGCCGGATGAGCTTTGCGAAATTCACCGAGGCCGTCTATTCGGCGCTCCGGACAACCGTGATGATCCTGCTGATCGTCGCCGGCGCCAAGGTCTTCTCCTACGCGATCACGCTCTACCTGATCCCGCAATCGATCAGCGCCGTGCTGACCCAGTCGATCTCGACGCCGGGCCTTCTGATCCTGGCGATCGGCGTCGTGCTGCTGATCATGGGCTTCTTCCTGGAAAGCCTTTCGATGCTGCTGATCATGGTGCCGGTGCTGCTGCCGGCGGTGATGAACTCGGGAATCGACCCGATCTGGTTCGGCATCTTCTTCGTCGTGCTGATCGAGACGGCGCTGATCACGCCGCCCGTCGGCATGAACCTGTTCGTCATCCAGGCCGTCGGCAAGGCGAGCCTGCCGGAGGTGACGCGCGGCGCCCTGCCGTTCGCCGCGATCATGCTGGCGACCGCCGTGCTCCTGTGGTTCTGGAAGGACCTGGCGCTCTACATCCCCTACCAGTTGCTGCGCTAGAGCGGCATGCATTCAGCTGGAATCATAGCGCCGCTCTATCTCTTTGTTTACGCATCGGATTTTTCCGAAAACCGGTTCCCACTTTTCGGTCCGATGCTCTAAGCCTCCGCCAGCCCGCGCTTTTCCAGGAGCGCGTCGGCGACAGGATCGCGGCCCCTGAAGGCGCGGTAGGCCTCCGCCGGCTCCTGCCGGCCGCCGGCAGAATAGACGCAGGCGTAGAGTCGTTTCGCCGTTTCCGGATCGAAAGGATCGCCGGCCTCCTCGAAGGCGCGGAAGCCGTCGGCGTCGAGGACCTCCGACCACATATAGCTGTAATAGGCCGCCGAATAGCCGCCGCCGGAGAAGATATGGGCGAAATGCGGCGGCCGGTGGCGCATGACGATGCCCTCGGGCATGCCGAGATCGGCGAGCCGGCGTTTCTCGAAGGCACCGATGTCGAAATCGGCATCCGGGTCGAGCATGTGCAGTTCCAGGTCAAGAAGCGCGCTGGAAACGTATTCGACCGTCTCGAAGCCCTGGTTGAAGTTGCGCGCGGCGATCATCCGCTCGAGCAGGTCGGCGGGCATGGGTTCGCCGGTCTGGTAGTGCACCGCATAGCGCGACAGCACCTCGGGGCGCATCAGCCAGTGTTCGTAGAGTTGAGAGGGGAACTCGACGAAATCGCGCGACACGCTGGTGCCCGAGATCATCGGGAAGGTGACGTCCGACAGCAACCCGTGCAGGGCGTGGCCGAATTCGTGGAAGATTGTGTTGGCGTCGGTGAAGCTCAGAAGCGTCGGCGCGTCGCCCGCCGTCTTGGAGACGTTCAGCACGTTGACGACGATCGGCCGCTGGTTGCCATCGATCTTCTGCTGCGGCCGGAACCCGCTCATCCAGGCGCCGCTGCGCTTCGAGGGCCTGGCGAAATAGTCGCCGAGGAACAGGCCGAGATGGGCACCGTCGCGGTCCCTCACCTCCCAGGCCCGCACGTCGGGATGATAGACCGGCACGTCGTGCACTTCCCGAAACGACACGCCGAACAGCCGGTTCGCGGTGTCGAAGGCCGCCTCGATCATCTTGTCGAGCTGCAGATAGGGCTTGAGCGCGGTTTCATCGAGATCGTATTCGGCCGCCCGTTTCTTTTCGGCATAGTAGCGCCAGTCCCAGGGCGCCAGCTCGTAATTGTTGCCCTCGGCTTCCGAGAGGGCATGCAGCCCCGCCTCTTCGGCCAGCGCCCGGCGGCGCGCCGGTGCCCAGACCGTCGTGAGCAGATCGAGAGCCGCCTCCGGACTGCCGGCCATCGAATCATCGAGCCGGAAATGGGCGAAGCTCTCGAAGCCCTGCAGGCGCGCGCGCTCGGCCCTGAGCCGCAGGGTCTCGGCGATGATCGACCGGTTGTCGGTCTCCCCGCCGGTCTCGCCACGGGCGATCCAGGCCTTGAAGGCGGCCTCGCGCAGGTCGCGGCGGCTAGAGAATTGCAGGAACGGCTCGATGCTCGAGCGGGCAAGCGTGATGACATGCTTGCCGGCAAGCCCGCGCTCCTCGGCGGCGTGGGCCGCGGCATCGCGCAGCGGCTCCGGCAGGCCGGCGAGATCCGCCTCGCCGTCGAGCACCAGCGCATAGGCCTTCTCGTCGGCCAGGACGTTCTGGCTGAACTTGATCCCGAGCGCGGCCAGTTCCTCGCCGATCTTGCCGACCCGCTCGCGCGCCTGAGGGGTGAGCGCCGCGCCATTGCGCACGAAGGCGGTGTGATAGCGCTCCAGCACACGCGCCTGCTCGACATCGAGATCAAGCGTATCGGCGTTGCGGAACAGCGCGTCGATGCGCCTGAACAGGCCCTGGTCCTGATAGATCGCGGCGCTGTGGCGGGCAAGCACCGGGCCGATCTCGCGCTCGATCGCCTGGATCTCGTCGTTGGTGTCGGTGCCGGCGAGATTGAAGAACACGGCGGCGACGCGCTGCAGGTCGCCACCGGCGCGTTCCATGGCGAGGATCGTGTTGTCGAAATCCGGCGCGGTCGTATCGCCGGCAATCGCGGCGAGCTCGTCGCGGTGCCGCTGAAGCGCTGTTTCGAAAGCGGGCTGAAAGTCAGCAACCGAAATCGCCGCAAAGGGCGGGGCGCCAAACGGCGCATTCCAATCGGCAAGCAGCGGGTTGCCGGCGGCGGCATCGTCGCGGGTGTTCGTCATGGCGGGTGATCGTTCCTCGTTCCTTCGACCGGCCGGGACCACGGTCATTCCGATCCGGACTTTTCAGCACGGATACTGTATCGTCGACAGCGCAGAGACGCGTATTCACTCTGCAGACGACATTTGGCGGTTCTATTTCAAATTACCAGCATCGGGATTTCGATGGCTCATACTCTTATCGGGACTCCTTCGCAAAAGCCCGCTTCCAGGAAACCCACCGCTCGAGGGATCGCATCGGCGCCGATTTCGCGCGGGCAGGTCCGGCTTGCCCGCAACGCGCTGATCGTCATATTCGCCTGCCTGTTCGTCCCCTTCGCCGTCGAGTGGGCGAGTTTCGCCGCTTTCGGCAGATGGGTCGCCGAACCCGACGACGCCGACACGGCCGCGCGGATCGTCTACATGGCGCACACGACATCCGCGACCCTCGTCGTCGTGCTGTGGAGCTTCCAATGCGCGATCGGCCTCAGAATGCTGACAGGCCGCAGGCCGCGCGCGCGCCGGGCGCATCGGCGGCTCGGCTATGTCGCAGCGGCATCGACGCTTGTCCTGTGCGCGATCGCCTTTGCCAATGTCCGCGACATCCTCATCGAGGACGTCGCGCATCACTTCAACGACATGGACGTCAGCGGCGTCTCGATGACCGCGATCTTCGGGACCGGCTTCCTTTTGATCGGCATCCGCCGTGCACGGCAACGCAACTACGCGCTGCATCTCGACGACATCGTGTTCGGCCTTGCCATCTATTCGTCCACCGGAACGCTTCGGCTGATCGACTACGGTCTGTTTCCGCTCGTCCCGGACATCGCCGACATGCCCGAAACCAATCCGATAAGGGCGATTTCCGTCGTCGGTTCCGGTTTCATCTCGGCGGCTATCTGGATTGGCTACGCCTGGCGGCGGCAGGTCCTCCTGGCCCAATGGGGCAAGCTCTGCACACTGGCCGTCATCCTGGCCGTCCTTGCCGGATTGTACGGCTTTCATCTCGCTTTAGCCTCGGCGTGACCCCGGTTTCGCGGCGCGACGCACGCATCTTAAAAAAACCCGCCCGCCATCTTGTGCCGATCGGATGATCCGGTGAACAATCAGGTTCGGTCGGGAGGAGCCGAACTGATTTAGACTTTCGCTTTCGCCGGCTGTGGCGAATGATCAGGAGACACCCGATGCGGATTTTCTTTGCCATGCTGATCGGCGCGGTCGTGGTGGCGGCCCCGGCCTTCTCGACCAAGGTGCTGGCGGTCGCCGGAGTCACCACCGCCAACGTCAATTTCCGCTCCGGACCGGGCACGAACTACGCCACGCTTGGCGTGTTGCAGGCCGGCACGGCGGTCGAGATCGGCGAGTGCGACGATTCGGGCGCCTGGTGCGCGGTCAATGAGGGCGGCCGCGACGGCTTCGTCGCCGGCCGCTACCTGCAGGCCAGCGAAGCGCAGGCCGCCTGGCCGCGGGTCTTTTCGACCGATGACGGCGCGACGCTCGTCCTGCATCAGCCGCAGGTGACCGAATGGGACAACTTCACGGACCTGAAGGCGCTGATCGCCGCCGAATACAAGCCGACCGAGGAGGCAAGCGCCGTCTTCGGCGTCATCGGCATCACCGGCAAGACGCAGGCTGACCGGGAAAACAACGAGGTCATCATCAACGCCATCAAGGTGACCGAACTGAATTTCTCGGCCTTGAGCCGCGAGCAGCTGTCCGACATGTCGCTGGAGGTCGGCAAGCTCCTGCCGACCGATCCGATCACCATTTCGCTGCAGCGGCTGACCGCGAGCCTGGCAGCCTATGAACAGCTCGGCGACGTCAAGGGCCTGAAGGCCGACCCGCCGCCGATCTTCATCTCCAAAACGCCGGCGGTGCTGGTGCAGACCGAGGGCGAGGCGGTGACCGCGCCGATCGAGGCGGTCGACGGGCTGTCCTTCGTCGTCAACACCAACTGGGACCTGTTCCAGGTGGCATCCGACAACACCTACTACCTGCGCGATGAAAAGTCCTGGCTGAGCGCTACCGCGCTGACCGGGCCGTGGGCCGAGGCGGCCTCGCTTCCCGATGCGCTCTCCAAGCTGCCCGACGACGACACCTGGAAGGACGCCCGCGAGGCGATCCCGCCGACCCCCTTCGAGGACGGCAAGGTGCCGACGGTGATCTATTCCGACAAGCCCGCCGAACTGATCCTGATCGACGGTGAACCGAAGCTCGAGGCGGTGCCGAACACGGCGCTCGAATGGGTCTCCAACACCGAGACGGACCTGTTCTTCTACACCACCACCAAGACCTGGTACGTGCTGTTCTCCGGCCGCTGGTTCTCGGCCACCTCGCTCGACGGCCCGTGGACCTTCGCGACCACGTCGTTGCCCGACGATTTCCGCAAGATCCCGGACAACACGCCCTATTACACGGTGCGCTCCTCCGTTCCCGGCACCTCGGAGAGCGACGAGGCGCGGCTGAAGGCGATGATCCCGCAGATGGCCAAGGTCGAGACCGATGGCACGGTGACCGCATCGGTCGAGTATGACGGCGATCCAGACTTCAAGCCGATCGAGGGCACCGAACTGTCCTACGCGGCCAACACCCAATCCTCGGTCATCCAGGTCGGCAACAAGTACTATGTCCTGCAGGAGGGCATCTGGTTCGTCGGCGACAGCCCGAACGGGCCCTGGGTGGTCGCGACCTCGGTTCCCGATCCCGTCTACGAGATCCCGCCGTCCTCACCCGTCTACAACGTCACCTATGTGCGGGTCTACGAGACGGCGCCGGGCTATGTCTGGTTCGGCTACACGCTCGGCTATCTCGGCGCCTATCTAGCCTGGGACAACCTCGTCTATGGAACCGGCTGGTACTACAGGCCCTATTGGGGCTGGTACGGGCCGCGCCGCTATCCGATCTACTATCCCCGGCCGATCACCTACGGCTTCGGCGCCTATTACAATCCGGTCCGCGGCGTCTATGGCCGCTACGGCTATGCCTATGGTCCTTATCGCGGTCTCGGCCGGGCCTCCTGGTACAATTCCAATACCGGCCGCTACGTCCGCGCCGGCGTCTCCTATGGCCCGGCGGGCCAGCGCGGCTTCGTCGCCGCCTACAATCCGCATACCGGCAGGGGCGGCTTCGTCGCCGGCGGACGCGGCATCTACGGCTCCTGGAGCGCGCGCGGGGTCACCAGCGTCACGCCCGGCGCCAAATGGGCGCGCGGCCAGGCCAATATCAACGCCAACGCCATTTCCAACCGCTGGCGCAATGCCGGCGGGGCCGCGGGCCTGAGCGCCGGCCGCCGGCCCGGCGACAATGTCTTCGCCGGCCGCAATGGCCAGGTCTACCGGCATCAGAACGGCCAGTGGCAGCAGCGCGTCGGCAACAACTGGGGCGCTGTGCAGCAGCGGCCGCAAACCCAGCAGCGACTGAACCAGCAAGGCTCGAACATCCAGCAGCGGGTCAACCAGCAGCAGCGCGCGACCGCTGGTCAGAATGTCAACCGGCAGCGGCCCAACCAGCGCCAGACGCCGAATTTCCAGTCCGGCAATCGCAGCGCCACGCATCCCACCGTCAAGGTGCCGCAGACGCGCAATGCGCCCTCGCACCTGCGCTCCGACCAGTTCGGCCGGCAATACGGCAATCAGCGGATGATGCAGCAACGGTCGGGCTCGCGGCCGTCCTCCTCGCAATTCCGCGGCAGTTCCGGCCGCAGCGGCGGCGTCACACGCAGCGCGCCGCGCGGTGGCGGCGGCTTTGGACACGGCGGCGGCGGACGAAGACGATAGGCATAATCCGGCACGCGACCTTTCCTTAACGGTCGCGTGCCAGTCTCCGCCGCGAGAGTACGGGATCATTTGCATCTGGCGAGGGCGGACGATGACGGACAAGCGCAGCGGCGCGGATCTTCTGGTCGCAAACCTGGAGCGGCAGGGCGTCAGCCATGTCTTCGGCATTCCCGGCGCCAAGGTGGACGCCGTCTTCGAGGCGTTGCGGAACTCGCCGATCGAACTCGTCGTCTGCCGGCATGAGCAGAACGCCGCCTTCATCGCCCAGGGGATGGGCCGGCTGACCGGCAAGGCCGGCGTCTGCCTCGTCACCTCGGGTCCCGGCTGCGGTAACCTGGTAACCGGGTTCGCCACCGCGACGTCGGAAGGGGCGCCGGTGGTCGGCTTCGGCGGCGCCGTGCCGCGCAAGGACCTTCTGAAACTTGCCCATCAAAGCCTCGACACCGTCTCCCTGTTCAAGCCGGTGACGCGGTTCTCCGCCCAGGTCGATACGCCCGACACGATCGGCGAGGTCGTCGCCAACGCGTTCCGGGCAGCCGAATCCGGCCGCCGGGGTGCCGCCTTCGTCAGCCTGCCGCAGGACGTCACTTTCGGCCCAGCGGAGGGTGACCCGGTCACGCCGGTCTCGCCGCCGCAGCCCGGACGGGCCGCCCGGGAGGCGATCGACGAGGCCGTCGCGCTCATTCGCAAGGCCGAGAACCCCGTGCTCATGCTCGGCATGATGGCGAGCCGTCCGCGGGCCGCCGCCGCGATCCGCCGGCTGATCGGCACGATCGCCCTGCCCGTCGTCTCGACCTTCCAGGCAAACGGCGTCGTGCCGCGCCAGAATCTGGCGAGCTTCGGCGGCCGGGTCGGCCTGTTCCACAACCAGCCGGCCGACAGGCTGCTCGACGCCGCCGACCTGGTGATCACCGTCGGTTTCAACCCGATCGAGTACGATCCGGTGCTGTGGAATGCCGGCCGCGACCGGGAGATCGTCCATATCGATTCCGTTCTCGCCGATTTCGATACGAGCTACGCGCCGGCCGTCGAGGTGTTCGGCGACATCGCCGCCTCGCTCGACGAGATCGGCCAGGCGCTCTACGGCATCGCGGTGACCCCGAACCCGCTGATCGGCGCCGTGCGCGCCGAACTGGAGGCGATGCGGGCCGACGGCGCATCGAAAACCGGCATGCCGGTGCATCCGCTCAGGATCGTCAGGGAGCTCGAAGCGCTGATGTCCGACGACATCGTCATGGCGCTCGACATGGGCTCGTTCCACATCTGGATCGCCCGCTATCTCTATGCCTTCGTGCCCGAGCAGTTCCTGATCTCGAACGGCCAGCAGACGCTTGGCGTCGCCCTGCCCTGGGCGATCGCGGCCTGTCTCGCCCGCCCCGACAAGACGGTGCTGTCGGTCTCCGGCGACGGCGGCTTCCACTTCTCCTCGCAGGAACTGGAGACCGCCGTCCGGCTGAACTGCAACCTCACCCACCTGATCTGGACCGATGGCGGCTACAACATGGTCGAGTTCCAGGAGGAGATGAAATACGGCCATTCCGCCGGCGTTGCCTTCGGCCCGATCGACACGGTGAAATTCGCCGAGGCCCATGGCGCGACCGGCTTCCGGATCACCGATCCCGGTGAGATCGGCCCGACGCTGAAGAAGGCGCTCGACATCCCCGGGCCGGTGCTGATCGACATTCCGGTCGACTATCGCGACAACCTCTCGCTCGGCCAGGCGATGCACAAGGGCGTGGTGATCTGACGGCGAAACCGCGCGTCGCTCCGACGGAAGGCGATATTTCTCTCCCTCGTCGTCCCGGCCCCTCGGAACCGGCCTCCGGCTGGTCCAAGGACAGGCGCCGCGACGCCGGAAAGCCGGGACCGGGGAGCCCATGTCGATGCTGGGGGAACTGCTAACCACCTCGGTTCCCCGATCCCGGATAATTGCTCATGCGATTTCCGGGATGACGAAGGAGAGGGTGGTATCCTGCCGCGACCCATTCTGATGCCCCCCTCCGCTGTCATTGCCGGGCTTGTCCCGGGCATGACATCCGAGGGGGTGGCCAGGCCGAAAGCAAACGCCCCGCCCACGCTGAACCGCACATTGGTGGAACACATCCGGGCATGATAGTTGAGAGAAGCGCTGGAATAGGGCCGTTCCAGAAGAGCGTGTCCCAACCCCTGCGAACAGGGCAATTCCATCGACCGGCCTATCCGTCTAGGATCGTATCCCCGAGAGATAGGAAGCGCCATGCCGAAGCTCGAAATCGACCTGTCGCACTCCCTGATCGACGCGCTTCAGGCCGAGCGGCGGCTGACAGGCGAGACCGTCGAGCACATCGTTTCCCGCGCGCTCGCCGACAGTCTGCAGGTCGAGCACGCGACGCTGTTCCAGGTCTCGACCGCCGGTGCCCTCGTTGAGGGTGTATCGGGCGAGATCGTCTCGATTAAGTCGCTGAAGGAGCACGGCGACTTCGGGCTCGGCACCTTTGCCGGCTTCGATGGCGAAATGGCCGTCCTCGATGGACATTTCTACCAGATCCGCGGCGACGGCACGATCGACGAGGCCGCCGACGACATCAAGGTGCCCTTCGCGGTGGTCACCCATTTCACGCCGCAGGCACCATTCGACCTTGAACCCTTTTCCTCGCTCAGCGACCTCGAGGGCCAGCTCGACCGGCACCGCAGCTCCGACAACCGGTTCTACGCGGTCCGCATCGACGGGACGTTTGCCTCGATCAAGACCCGCGCGGTCTGCAAACAGCCGGTCGGCGAGTCGCTTTCGGATGCCGCCGATGCCCAGGCGATGTTTGACTTCACCGACGTCACCGGCACCATGATGGGCTTCTGGACGCCGCCCTATGCCAAGACGATGAACGTCGCAGGCTGGCACATCCACTTTCTCTCCGACGACCGGACCGAGGGCGGTCACCTGCTCGACTGCGCGGCGCAGGGCGCCGCCGCCGGCATTGAGACTTTGAGCGATTTTCGCGTCGCCATCCCCGAAACCGCGGCCTTCCTGAAGGCCGATCTCGGCGGCGACCCGACGGCTGCCCTCGACAAGGCCGAGCGCGATCCGGGCTAAAGCCGGATTGTCCGACAGCTGATAGCTTCCGGGCGCCTGCCTGACGGGACCTCGACAAGGCAGGCAGGGCAACGCCATAGTGCGAGCCGATCCGAGGCCCGAGCACGATGATGAAACTTTCCGAACCCGCAGCAGCGAAGGACGACCTGGCGACCGGCTCCGGCGCGCCGCAGGCCGGCAGCCGGACGCTGGAGCAGGCGATGGGCGCGCAGGTGCGCCGCCTGCGCCGGCAGGCGGACCTGACCGCCCGCGAACTGGCGGGCGGCGCCGGCATCTCCACCAGCATGCTGTCGAAGATCGAGAACGGCGTCATCTCGCCGTCGCTGTCGACGATCCAGGCGCTGGCGACCGCGCTGAACGTGCCGGTCACACAGCTCTTCGCCGCCTTCGAGGAGGAGCGCGACTGCTCCTTCGTGCGCTCCGGCCAGGGCGTCGCGATCGAGCGGCGGGGCACGAAGGTCGGCCACCGCTATCAGCTGCTCGGCCATGCGCTGGGCGGCGACACCATGGTCGAGCCCTATCTGATCATCCTGAACGACGACGCCGTGCCCTATACCGGCTTCCGCCATGCCGGCACCGAGTTCCTCTACATGCTGAGCGGCGAAGTCGACTACCGGCATGCCGACAAGACCTACCGGCTTACGCCCGGCGATGCGCTGATGTTCGATTCAGCCGCCCCGCACGGGCCCGACCGGCTGATCAAGACACCGGCGACCTACCTGTCGATCATCGTCTATCCGCAAACGCGGGATTGAGCCGCGGGGCGGCGCCAGACGTCCCGTGATCGAGCCTCGGCCGTGGGGGATTTCCCTTCGTCACGCCCTCGGACGTCATCGTCCAGCTTGACCGGACGTGTTCTACCGCTGTCGCGGTTTAGCGGGGGCGGGGCTTTTGTTTTCAGCCTGGCCACCTACTCGGATGTCATGCCCGGACTTGTTCCGGGCATCCATGACCACAGTGGCCAGCGAAGGTGTTCATGGATTGCCGGGACAAGCCCGGCAATGACATCGGAGTGGGCGGCGGTGAACCACGCCTCCTCGCTCTCAGCGAACCTGATGGCGGGCACCCCGAACCCTGAAAGGGTTCGCAAGCGCGACTACGCGCCGGCCGAAATCGGCCGCGCCGTCGCAGGCTCGAGCGAAGCGAGAAACAGCCGTGAGACAAATGAACGCTGCCGCACACCGTGGCATGTTTCCTGATAAGAAACTTCATTTATCCTGATTGACGAGCCTGACTCGGTCCGATACGAACGATCGAAGCTCCGGCCAGGTCCGGACTGCCGCTGCTGGGAGACGATTATGTGCGGAATCGTAGGTCTGTTCCTGAAGGATGAAGCGCTTGAGCCGCAGCTCGGCGCGATGACGGCGGGAATGCTCGCCACGATGAGCGACCGGGGCCCGGACAGCGCCGGCTTCGCGGTCTACGGCGGCAGCACGCCCGGCCAGGTCAAGCTGATGCTGCGTGGCGGACCCGGCGTCGATTTCGCCGCCGTGGAGGGCGCGATCGGGGCGGTTGCCGGCGAGGCGGCAGGCGGGGCGCAGTCGTTTGAGATCCGCGATACCCATGTGTTGGTGACGATCGCCAAAACCCACCTTAATGCCGTCCGGGCCATCCTCGCCGAGCGGCATCCCGACGTCGATGTCGTCTCCTTCGGCAACCGCATCGAGATCTACAAGGAGACCGGCCTGCCGGAGACGGTGGCCGACCGCTTCGGCCTTGCCGCGATGACCGGCAGCCACGCCATCGGCCACACCCGGATGGCGACCGAATCGGCGGTCACCACCGACGGCGCGCATCCCTTCTCGACCGGCGCCGACCAGTGCCTCGTCCATAACGGCTCGCTGTCGAACCACAACAGCCTGCGCCGCGAACTCGTTCACGAGGGCCTCGCCTTCGAGACCGAAAACGATTCCGAGGTCGCCGCCGGCTATCTGACCTGGCGGATGCGGAACGGGGCGAGCCTCGGCGCGGCGCTGGAAAGCGCGCTTGACGATCTCGACGGCTTCTTCACCTTCGTCGTCGGCACCGAGGCGGGCTTCGGCGTGTTGCGCGATCCGATCGCCTGCAAGCCCGCGGTGATGGCCGAGACGGACGCCTATGTCGCCTTCGGATCGGAGTTCCGGGCGCTTGCCGGCCTGCCCGACATCGAGGCGGCCACGGTCTGGGAGCCGGAACCGGCGAAACCTTACTTCTGGGAGCGGTCGTGATGCCCGTCGTCGACTTGAGCGAGACAAGCCTGCGCGACCTGAACCAGGCGCTGCACGACCTGTCGACCGATACCAACGAAACGCGGTGGACCGTACTGAACCCGCGCGGCCAGCACGCGATCGCGGTCGGCCTCGATGTGCCCGTCGAGGTCGAGATCGACGGCCATGTCGGCTATTACTGCGCCGGCATGAACAAGGACGCTCGCGTCCTGATCAAGGGCAATGCCGGCGTCGGGCTTGCGGAAAACATGATGTCGGGCGAGGTGCGCGTCGCGGGTGACGCCAGCCAGTCGGCGGGCGCGACCGGGCGCGGCGGGCTGCTCGTCGTCGAGGGCAACGCGGCGGCGCGCTGCGGCATCTCGATGAAGGGCATCGATATCGTCGTCAAGGGTTCGGTCGGCCACATGTCGGCCTTCATGGCGCAGGCCGGCAGCCTCGTCGTGCTCGGCGATACCGGCGAGGCGCTGGGCGATTCGATCTACGAGGCCAGGCTCTATGTGCGCGGCACGCCGGCCGGCCTCGGCGCCGACTGCGTCGAAAAGAAAATGACCGACCACCACCAGGCGAAGCTGCGCGCCAAGCTCGATGCCGCCGGCATCGGCGGCGAAGTCGATGTCGCCGATTTCCGCCGCTACGGCTCGGCGCGCGGGCTCTACAACTTCCATGTCGACAATGTCGACGCCTATTGACGCCGGCTGACGAGGGCACCGATGGAAACCCGATCCAACATTCCCCAGACCGCCCCGCGCAAGCCGGCGACATTCGACGATTACGCGATCTCGGAGATCCGCAGGGCGGCGGCGACCGGCCTCTACGACATCCGCGGCGGCGGCGCCAAGCGCAAGGTGCCGAGCTTCGACGACCTGTTGTTTCTCGGCGCCTCGATGAGCCGCTATCCGCTCGAGGGCTACCGCGAGAAATGCGGCACCGACGTGGTGCTCGGCGACCGGTTTGCAAACAAGCCGATCACCCTGAAGATCCCGGTGACGATCGCCGGCATGAGCTTCGGCTCGCTGTCGGCCCAGGCCAAGGAGGCGCTCGGGCGCGGCGCGACGATTGCCGGCACATCGACGACGACGGGCGACGGCGGCATGACGCAGGAGGAGCGCGGCCATTCCGAGAAGCTCGTCTATCAGCTGCTGCCGTCGCGCTACGGCATGAACCCGGACGACCTGCGCAAGGCAGACGCGATCGAGATCGTCGTCGGCCAGGGTGCCAAGCCCGGCGGCGGCGGCATGCTGCTCGGCCAGAAGATCTCCGAGCGTGTCGCCGAGATGCGCACGCTGCCGATGGGCATCGACCAGCGCTCGGCCTGCCGCCATCCCGACTGGACCGGTCCCGACGACATGGAGATCAAGATCCAGGAGCTACGCGAGATCACCGACTGGCAGAAGCCGATCTACGTCAAAGTCGGCGCCTCGCGGCCCTATTACGACACGGCGCTGGCGGTGAAGGCCGGCGCCGACGTCGTCGTGCTCGACGGCATGGAGGGCGGCACGGCGGCGAGCCAGGAAGTGTTCATCGAGCATGTCGGCATCCCGACGCTGGGCGCGATCCGGCCCGCCGTGCAGGCGCTGCAGGATCTCGGCATGCATCGCAAGGTGCAGCTTGTCGTCTCGGGCGGCATCCGTTCGGGCGCCGACGTCGCCAAGGTGCTGGCGCTGGGCGCCGACGCGGTCTCGATCGGCTCGGCCGCGCTGATCGCGCTCGGCGATAACTCGCCGGACCTGGAGGCCGAGTACAACGCGCTCGGCACAACGGCGGGCGCCTATGACGACTGGCACGAGGGCCAGGACCCCGCCGGCATTACCACGCAGGACCCGGAGCTTGCGAAACGCCTCGATCCGGTCAAGGCCGGCCGGCAGCTTGCCAATTATCTCGCCGTCTTGACGCTGGAGGCCCAGACCATCGCGCGGGCCTGCGGCAAGAACCATGTCCACAACCTGGAACCGGAGGACCTCGTCGCGCTCACCGTCGAGGCCGCCGCGATGGCCCGGGTGCCGCTTGCGGGGACGGGCTGGGTTCCCGGAGTGGGGGATTGATGTCCTCCGGCGGCCAGAACGCCGGCCTCGATTTCGTCATCCCGGCCAAGCGAAGCGCGAGCCGGGATCGGGGAGCCCCCGACACCGCCCCGTTCGCACCGCCGGGGCTCTCCGATCCCGGACATGCCTGTCGGCATTCCGGGATGACGCAGGAGAGATTTATGGACTCTTATCTCCCCCTTAAGGTCATCCCCGGACGTGTTCCGGGGACCCATGAACACTTCGCTGGCGACTGTGTTCATGGATTGCCGGGACACGCCCGGCAATGACTCCAGGGGACAAGCCCGGCAATGACACGGAGGAGGAACGGCGGGACGCGTTCGGAATGGCGAACGAACCGAAAAATCGAATAACCTGACCTTTGCCCATGCGCTTCAACGAGAATTGATACGAGGGGAACACAGATGCCGGCCTTGAGTGAAATCGCCAGGAAGAAAGGGATCAACTATTTCATGATCTCCTTCCTCGACCTGTTCGGAACCATGCGCGCCAAGCTGGTGCCTGCGACCGCGATCGACGCGGTGGCCGGTGACGGGGCGGGCTTTGCCGGCTTCGCCACCTGGCTCGACATGACGCCGGCGGATTCCGACATGCTGGCGATGCCCGATCCCGACAGCCTGATCCAGCTTCCCTGGAAGCCGGAGCTGGCCTGGATGGCGGCGAACCTGGTGATGGACGGCGAGATCGTCGAGCAGGCGCCGCGCAACGTGCTGATCGACCTTCAGGCCCGCGCCAAGTCCGCCGGCTTCCAGATGAAGACCGGCGTCGAGTGCGAGTATTTCCTGATCCTGCCCGACGGCTCGGCGATCTCCGACCAGTACGACACCCAGACCAAGCCCTGCTATGACCAGCAGGCGCTGATGCGGCGCTATGACGTCGTCTCGGAGATTTGCGACGCGATGATCGCGCTCGGCTGGGCGCCCTATCAGAACGACCACGAGGACGGCAACGGCCAGTTCGAGATGAATTGGGATTTCGACGACGCGCTGGTGACCGCCGACCGGCATGCCTTCTTCAAGTTCATGGTCAAGTCGATCGCCGAGAAGCACGGGCTTCGCGCGACCTTCATGCCCAAGCCGTTCCAGGACCTCACCGGGTCGGGCTGCCATGCCCATGTGTCGCTGTGGACCAAGAAGGGCAAGAACGCCTTCCACGACGCCAAGGGCGAGCTCGGCCTGTCCGACACCGCCTATCACTTCATCGGCGGGTTGATGCACTCGGCCGACGCGCTGTGCGCGCTGACCAATCCGACGGTCAATTCCTACAAGCGCATCAACGCGCCGGAGACCCTGTCGGGCGCCACCTGGTCGCCCAACACGGCGACCTATTCGGGCAACAACCGCACCCACATGATCCGCATCCCCGATGCCGGCCGGTTCGAGTTCCGCCTCGCCGACGGGGCGACGAACCCCTATCTCTTACAGGCGGCGATCCTGGCCGCCGGCCTCGACGGCATCGAGAATGAGCGCGATCCGGGCAAGCGGCTCGACATCAACATGTATACCGAATCGCACAAGGCGCGCGGCGCCAAGAAGCTGCCGCTCAACCTGCTGGATGCCCTGCGCGCCTTCGAGAAGTCAAAGGTCATGAAGGACGGCCTCGGCCTGCCGCTGGTGTCTGCCTATGCCAAGCTGCGCCACGCCGACTGGAACGCCTATTGCCGCCACCTCACCGACTGGGAACGCGAGGTGACGCTCGACTGCTGAGCGGACCGTCTGCGCGGGAGGCGAAAGGCGCGGCCGGTGCCGGCTTCACGGGCGAAGGGACACCGAACCGTCGGGGCTCCCCGATCCCGGATAGCCGCCATCGCGACTTCGGGGATGACGCCGGAGCGGGGGGTGTCCCGTCTTCGTACACTCTGATGTCATTGCCGGGCTTGTCCCGGCAATCCATGAACACCGCCGTCAGAATGGGCCCCAGCGATCGTGTTCATGGATCCCCGATCAGGTCGGGGATGACCTCGGAGGGAGACGAGACTCCACGATCCCCTACCCAGACACGCCCTATGCCGTTTTTTCCTTGAACCGGCAGATGTCGTGGATCACGCAGCGGCCGCAATCGGGCTTGCGGGCCTTGCAGATATAGCGGCCGTGCAGGATCAGCCAGTGATGGGCGTGCAGCTTGTAGGCGTCGGGCACGACGGCTTCGAGCGCCAGCTCGACATCGAGCGGCGTCTTGCCCGGCGCAAGTCCGGTGCGGTTGGAAACCCGGAAGATATGGGTATCGACGGCGATCGTCGGGACGCCATAGGCGACGTTGAGCACGACATTGGCGGTTTTGCGGCCGACGCCCGGCAGCGTCTCCAGATAGTCGCGATCATTGGGAACCGTGCTGCCGGTCTCGCTGATCAGGCGCTGCGACAGGGCGATCACGTTCTTGGCCTTGTTCCGGTAGAGCCCGATCGTCTTGATGTGCTCGCGCACCGTTTCCTCGCCGAGCGCCACCATCTTTTCCGGTGTATCGGCCAGGGCGAACAGGGCCTTCGTCGCCTTGTTGACGCCGACATCGGTCGCCTGCGCCGACAGCACCACGGCGACCAGCAGCGTATAGGGGTTTATCCAGTCGAGTTCGCTGGTCGGCGCCGGATCGGTCTCCCGCAGCCGGGAAAACAGGGTCTCGATTTCGGCGGCCTTCAGCTTCGTCGGGCGCGTCCGGCGCCGGGAAGCGGGTTTCCTGGCGCGGGCCGTCTGCGCAGTTTTGTCGCGGGATCTGGCGGGCTGGGTCATGCTTCCTCTATAGTCAGGCCCATGACAACGGACAATCCGAAAACGGACGCAGCCGGAGGCGATGATCGCCAACGCCTGCCCGAAGGCGTCGATATCGCCGGCGATACGGGTCGCGAAATCTTTTCCGTCGTCATCACGCCGCACCGGTCGCTGTCGAAGCGCGGCTTTCTGATCTTCATGGGTGTCGTCGGCGGCATCGGCTTCGTTGCCGGCCTGGTCTTCGTGGCGATGGGCGCCTGGCCGGTCTTCGGCTTCTTAGGCCTCGACGTGCTGCTGATCTACCTCGCCTTCCGCGCCAACTACAGGGCCGCCCGCGCCCGCGAATATGTCCACATCACCGAATCGGAGCTGCTGGTGCGCCGGGTCTCGCCGCGCGGCGCGGTGGCCGAATGGCGCTTCAATCCGGTCTGGGTCCGGCTCGATGTCGGCCGCGATCACGAAGGCGAACTAGAGCGCGTCTCGCTCGTCTCGCATGGCCGCAAGCTGGACATCGCCGGCTGGCTGTCGCCACCGGAAAAGATCGATTTCCTGCACGCGCTCGCCGCCGCGCTCGCCACCGCCAGGCGCGGCCTGCCGGCCTGATCCCAAACGCCTTTTCCGCTGAATTTTCCCTGCCCCGGATTTATCCTTTCGCCGTCCGGTTTCGGGTGTCGGAATCGATTGCATCCGCCTACATCTGTCGGCACGTGCTAAAGAACGAGAAAGCCAAGACCGATGAACCTGATGATCGATACCGCAGACATCGAGCCGGCAACGACGCGCGCGCCGGCCGGCTCCGACTATGACGCGATCCGCCGCGCGATCGAATTCATGACGGAAAACTGGCGCGACCAGCCGTCGCTGGAGCGGATTGCCGACCATGTCGGTTTAGAGCCGACGCGCCTGCAGAAGCTGTTCCGCCGGTGGTGCGGCCTGTCGCCGAAGGGGTTCGTGCAGGCGATCACGCTGGATACCGCCCGCGACCTGCTGCGCGATTCGGCAAGCGTGCTCGACACGACCTACGAAGTCGGATTGTCCGGCCCCGGCCGGCTGCACGACCTGTTCGTCACCCACGAGGCGATGAGCCCCGGCGAATACGCCTCGCGCGGCGCCGGTGTCGAGATCGTCTGGGGATTTCATCCCTGTCCCTTCGGCGAGGCGCTGGTGATGGCCGCCCCGCGCGGCCTTGCCGGGCTCGCCTTCGCCGATGGCGATGCGGATCGGCCGGCAGCCCTTGCCGACATGATGAAGCGCTGGCCGGCGGCGACGTTCCGCGAGGATCGCGAAGCGACCGCGCCCTATGCGGCGCGTATCTTCACACCGCAGATGTGGACCGAGGACAACCCGCTGCGCGTCGTCTTCATCGGCACGGATTTCGAGATCCGGGTCTGGGAGACACTGCTGCGGATCCCGCTCGGCCGGGCCACCACCTATTCGGACATCGCCGACCGACTGGGCAAGCCGAAGGCGGCGCGCGCCGTCGGCACGGCGGTGGGCCGCAACCCGATCTCCTTCGTCGTGCCCTGCCACCGGGTGCTCGGCAAATCCGGCGGCCTGTGCGGCTATCACTGGGGCCTGACACGCAAGCGGGCGATCCTCGGCTGGGAAGCGGGGCTGGCCGGCGTGGTGTAGGGAGGGGGCCGGCGGTGAACCTGCCGGACGCCAATGGATCTCGGCCAGGCACCGGAGACCGCAACGAGGCTTCCCTGGATGCCGCCTGTATGCGGTTCCCCGCGAACGCGGAACGCGTTGCGATCCCGGCTCTGCGCTGGCGCTTGGCCGGGATGACGAAGGAGAGGTCTTTCGCTGGCTCCAGAGGCCCCCACATGCGGTCATTGCCGGGCTTGTCCCGGCAATCCATGAACACAGATGCCAGCTAGGTGTTCATGGATCCCCGGAACAAGCCCGGGGATGACATCAGAGGTAGACGAGAGTCCACGACCTCTCCCTCGTCATCCCGGAAATCGCGTGAGCGATTATCCGGGATCAGGGAGCCCGGGTGGTCGCGGGGTCTTCCCTGCAGGCGAGCCCAATACCGGTTCTCCAGTTCGTGGCGCCGGTCCCGAGGGGCCAGGATAGCCATCGGCAAAGACGGTGACTTTGAAGGCCCCCGACCGCCGCAGCCGCCCCTTAAGCCACGTCCACCGTCTCGGCGACCGTCGAATCGGCATTGAGCCGGTAGCCGATCGGCACGCCCGTCGCCATCTCGCACTTGATGATCGTTTCCGGCGTGTGCCGCTCCAGCACCATCACGATGGAGCGCAGCGAGTTGCCGTGGGCCGACACCAGCACCCGCTCGCCGCGCAGCACGCGCGGCAGGATCTCGGACACATAATACGGCAGCGTGCGGGCGACCGTGTCCTTCAGGCTCTCGCCACCGGGCGGCGGCACGTCGTAGGAGCGGCGCCACAGATGGACCTGCTCCTCGCCCCACTTCTCGCGGGCGTCGTCCTTGTTGAGCCCGGTCAGGTCGCCATAGTCGCGCTCGTTCAGCGCCTGATCGCGGATGATCGGGATCGACTTAAGGTCCATCTCGTCGAGGATGATGTCGAGCGTGTGCTGGGCGCGCGTCAGGTCGCTTGTGAAGGCGACATCGAAGGTCATGCCATCCGCCTTCATCGCCTTACCCGCGGCATGAGCCTCGGCGAGGCCCTGCTCGGTCAGGCCGGGATCCTCCCAGCCGGTGAACAGGTTCTTCAGGTTCCAGTCGCTCTGGCCGTGACGGACGAGGACGAGCAGGCGGTCCATGCAGTGTTCCTTCAATCGCTAAAGGCCGAGCACGTCGGCCATGGAATAGAGGCCCGGCTTGCGGCCGCGCGCCCAAAGCGCCGCCTTGACGGCGCCGCGCGAGAAGATGCCGCGATCCTCGGCGACATGCGTGAGCTCGATGCGCTCATACGGGCCGGCGAACAGCACCGTATGCTCGCCGACGACGGTGCCGCCGCGCAGGGTCTGGAAGCCGATATCGCCGCGCTTGCGCGCCCCGGTCTGGCCGTGGCGGGCGAAGACGCCGTGCTCGTCAAGCGCGATGCCGCGGCCGTCGGCTGCGGCCTCGCCGAGCATCAGCGCCGTTCCCGACGGCGCGTCGACCTTGTTGCGGTGATGGGCCTCGACGATCTCGATGTCGAAATCGGCGTCGAGCGCGGCCGCGACCTTCTTCGTCAGCGCCGCCAGCAGGTTGACGCCAAGGCTCATATTGCCGGATTTGACGATCACCGCGTGGCGGGCGGCGGCCGACAGCTTCCGGTCGTCCTCCGCCGCAAGCCCGGTGGTGCCGATGATATGGGCGATGCGTGCCTGGGCGGCCAGTTCGGCAAAGGCGATGGTCGCCGCCGGGCTGGTGAAGTCGATGACCCCGTCGGCGCGGGCGAAGACCGGCAGGGCGTCGTCGGTGATCGTGACGCCGAGCGCGCCGGCGCCCGCAAGCACACCTGCGTCCTGGCCGATGAACTCCGACCCCGCCCGCTCGATCGCGCCGACCAGACAGGCCCCGTCGGTCTCGGCGACGGTGCGTATCAGTTCGCGTCCCATCCGCCCGGCGGCGCCGGTGACGATCAACCGCATATCGCTCATGAAGGTCTCCCAAGTCAGGCGTCGGTATAGCAGGTGGCCGGAAGGGGGCAAGTCCTCGAGGGGGCAAGTCCTCCGGTCGAGGACGCCACCGGTCAGACCGGCTTCACCATCGCCACCCGGCGGGCGGGATCGAAACCGGCGGCAGCCTCCTGTTCGAGGATGCCGGCAAGATCAGCAGGCAACTCGGGCGCGTCAAGGATCCGATAGCCACGGCGCGCATAGAACGGACCGTTCCAGGCGAGGTGGCGATCGGTCGTCAGGCTGACGATGGACAGCCTGCGCGACCGCGCTGCGGCTTCCGTTGCGGCCAGAAGCCGTGATCCGACGCCCCGGCCCTGCCAGTCGCGCAGGACCGACATCTCACACAAGAAAAGGCTGTCGCCGAGCGGGGCCGAGGCCGCGAAGCCGACCTTCAAACTCGTTTCCGTCTCGGCGACCAGCAGAACGCCGTTGACGAAGATCCGGTCGTAGCGGCCGGGCGGTATCGCTTCATCGCCGCCTGGAAGCGTGACACCGGCGTCTGCGAAACGCCGCGCTGCATCGACCTCGATTGCGGCGAGATGCGGCAGGTCGGCGTTAAGCGCCGGCCGGATCGCGACCGGATCGCTATCCGTCATACCCCTCGGCGATGACGATATCGACTTCGCCGGCATCGCCGCGCTCGGCGATGGCGTGCTGGTACTCCGGCGAGTCATAGCAGTCCTGGGCGGCCTGGAAGCTTGGGAACTCGATGACGACATGGCGCGGCTTCAGGTCGCCGAGTTTGCTCACCGCCTCCCCGGCGCGCACCAGGAACCGGCCGCCATACTTCTCGAAGGCAACGGCGTTGGCGGCCTGATAGCGCTTGTAGCCGTCCGGATCGTTCACGATGACATGGGCAATCCAGTATCCCTTGGGCATTGGCTTGATCTCCCTTGATGGTTCGGTGTCTGCTTTAGGCGAGCGCCTGTTCGATTTCGCCGACGATAGCCTCGGCCGCCGCCCGCGGATCGGCCGCCTTGATGATGGGACGCGCGACGACCAAGCAATCGGCGCCGTTGCGGATCGCGGCCTCAGGCGTCGCCGCGCGCTTCTGATCGTCCGCCTCGCTGCCGGCCGGGCGGATGCCGGGTGTCACGAGGATAAGCTGATGGCCGACCGCCGCGCGAATGGCGGCGATGTCGCCGGGCGCGCAGATCAGCCCGTCCATGCCGATCTCGGCGGCCTGGACGGCGCGTTGGGTAACGCGATCGGAAACCGAACCGGCATAGCCGGTCTCCGCGAGATCGGCGGTGTCGAGGCTCGTCAGGACCGTTACCCCGAGCAGTTTCAGGTCGCTGTCGCCGCGCGCGTCGACAGCGGCCCGCATCGTCTGCGGATAGGCATGGATGGTCGTGCAAGTGACGCCCATACCGGCAATCGCCTCGACCGCGCTTGCCACGGTGTTGGGAATGTCGAGCAGCTTCATGTCGAGAAAGACGGACTTGCCCGCCCGGGCCAGATCGGCGGCATAGCCGAGGCCGCCGGAGAAGCTGAGCTGCATGCCGACCTTGTAGAAGGTGACGGCCGGTCCCAGCGTCTCGACCATCTGCTCGGCCGCCTGCCGGGATGGCAGGTCGAGGCCGACAATCAGGCGGTCGCGTGCGGTCTTGGGGTCTCGCATGGCGCGTTTCCGTTGCTGGGGAGCCGGGCGGTGAGGGAATCAGGCATCCGGAAGCCCACCGGTTTGTGACGGCGGCGCGCCGCGCTGTCAATCGGGCAGGGCGGACGGGAAACAGCTAGTCAGGTCCTGGGCGATGTCATCTCCGCCATTTCGACCAGGCGCTCGGCGACCGTCCTGAGCCGACCCGCCGGCCGGGCGGCGACAAGCGTTCCCGTTTCGTCAAAGGCCTCGCCGGCCGAGGGCACCGACACCATGTCGGGCAGGACGATGGCGCCCAGCTGGGGCCCCCTGAGGGGGAAAATTTGAACTCTCTCTTCCAGACTCTGGCAGACTGGAATGAACAATTAAAGGCCGTAGGTTTCGATTGCGAAGGACCATCCTCATGAAAATGACGGTTGGTCCAAATGATCCGGTAGGCGTTGGCAAGACATTCGAGAAGGCTGCCGCCAGGCCTTCGCCGAAGAAGAAGCGCTCACCACCTTTCTCCATTCGCTTTAGCGCCAACGAACTTGCCAGGCTTCGCCGGGACGCGGGTGCACTCTCGCTTGCCGCATACATCCGGCTAAAACTATTCTGCGAGGAAGATAGCCCTCCACCTCGCAAAACGTTGACCCGAAAGAAACACAGTCCGTCCGCCGAATTGGCAGTCCTGAGCCAACTGCTCGGGGTGCTCGGTAAGTCTGAGCTCGCCGCCAGCATGCGCGACATCGCCGGCGCAGCCAAAGTCGGGGCAATGCCGGTGACGCCCGAGTTGGAGCGGGAACTCTACGAGGCCTGTGCCTCCATCGAGCAAATGCGCCGGGACTTGATCGTCGCCCTTGGAGTAAAACCACAGGGCGGCGGCGCATGATCCTGAAGGGTAGTCAACGGGGCGGAGCGCGGGATCTGGCAAGTCACCTTTCGCGCACCGACGAGAATGAGCATGTCGAAGTGCACCGGCTGCGCGGTTTCGCAGCGCCAGACTTAGCGGGCGCGCTCAATGAGATGTATGCGGTCAGCCGAGGGACTAAATGCAGACAGTTCATGTACTCGGTCATCTTCAATCCGCCGCCTAATGAAAAGGTGACAACCGCGGATTTCGAAGCGGCTATCGCGCAGGTAGAGGAACGGTTCGGCCTGTCCGGCCAGCCTTGCGCTTTGGTTTTTCATGAAAAGAAAGGCCGCCGCCATGCTCACGCCGTGTGGAGCCGGATCGACACCGACGAGATGAAGGCTGTCCAGCTCCCATTCTACAAGAACAAGCTGCAATCGATTTCCCGAGACCTATTCCTTGAACACGGCTGGACGATGCCGAAGGGACTGATCAAATCAGAACAACGCGACCCGACCAACTTCACACTCGATGAATGGCAGCACGCCAAGCGTGTCGGCAAGGATGCGCGCGCAATCAAGACAGCCATTCAGGATGCCTGGGCGATTTCGGATTCAAAACCCGCTTTTGTTCATGCATTGCGGGAGCGTGGCTATTGGCTTGCCCGCGGCGACAGCGCTCGCTTCGTTGCTGTGGACCATAATGGAGAAGCCTACAACATAGCACGGTCCCTACCGCCCGGTATCAAGACTAAGCAAATCCGACAGCGCCTAGAGAATGAGGCCGAGCTTCCTGGCTTAAATGAGGTCAAGAAACAGATCGCCGACGACATGCTCACTACGATGCAGGGGTTTCAGGACGAATTGGATCAACGGGTCGAAACGCGCCGTATCGAATTTGAACGCCGCCGCAAAGCACTTGTCCGGCGCCAAAGAGTAGAGCGTCGGATGCTGGCAGAAGCGCACGAACGCAGACGCATCGAGGAAAGTTTGGCGCGGCAGGCACGGTTCCGGAAAGGGTTCAAAGGTCTTTGGGATCGCGTACGCGGCGAGCACAAGCGCATTCGCGAAGAAAATGAACAACTGGCCACTGCCGCACATAACCGCGATCAGGAGCAAGCGGAAGCGCTGATTCAAACGCAGCTTTCGCAACGCCGCAGGTTGAGCCAGGCGCGCAAGTTGCTACACGCCGAACAGATCGATCAGAAGGACCAAATAAAAATGGATCTCTCGCGCTTCGAGAATATGAAACAGGACCTTAAGTCAATAGAACCAGTCAACAGACTCGCATCGAGGTTCAAAAAAGCCAAACGCAAGCGTTCGCGCAATCGTGGCGGCCCGAATCGTGGCATGGGTATGTGATGCGAGCTAAGTTTCCTGATGGGGGAGGTGACAAACTATCTGGAGATAAATGTCCAACAGCGTATGTTGTATTGATAGGAAGAAACCGAGTTTAATATGCCATCGTGGCGAAATTGTTTCAATAAATTCATACTAATTTACGGTTAATCAGATTGTAATATTGCACAACTTATCCGTACACTGAACGAGGAATCAGAATAGGTAATTAACAAATCGTAATTAACACTTTTTTAACTAGTTTAAATAAACTAATTAAAATTTATTCAATTTTTTATACTACTAATTGCAAAAATATCAAGTTTGATTTCATGTTTTTCAGGACTATAGTGTTCTAATTGATATTTATTTTAATTGCGAATATTTCGAAGAGAATTTTAAATAATTATTACTTCTTTGAATATTGTTGGCTGCCTCTGTTCTTCCCCCCGTAAATCGGGCCATTGCGAATTAGAGTTTTCCACCCTTTTGCGCTGTACCCGAACCTTAGGCCACCCGGAGCCGGAAAATCCGGGCTTAAAAATCACGGCTGCGGGCCGGATGCGCTACCGTGGTCCGTGAGCGATATCGGGACGTTGTACCCGATCGCGCTATGGGGACGGTCCTCATTGTAGAACCTGCGCCAAGTCTCCATCTTTTCGCGCGCATCCGCAAGGCTCAGGAACCAGTGCGTCGACAGGCACTCCTGACGGAACTTCGAATTGAAGGCCTCGATGAATGCGTTATCCGTGGGTTTGCCGGGACGCGAGAAGTCCAGCGTCACGCCGTGCTGGTAGGCCCACAGGTCGAGGTCGCGCGAAATGAATTCGCTGCCGTTATCGACCCGGATCGCCTTCGGGAACCCAATGCCTACACACACACACCTCATCGAGGGTCCGGACCACGTCCTCACCGCGATAGCTAAAGCGAGCATCGACAACCGGACAGAACCGTGAGAATGCGTCCACGATCGTCAGTATCCGAAGCTTTCGTCCCGTGGCGAGTTGATCGTGGACGAAATCCATTGCCCAGGTCTCATTGGCCGAAGCCGGGTCCTGGCGATCCTCACGAAGCTTTGCCTTCACCCGCCGCTTCGGTGTTTTGTTGCGCAACTGCAAGCCTAACTCCTTGTAAATACGATGTGTCTTCTTGTGGTTGATCTCCCAGCCTTCGCGACGCAGTTGCACATGCACACGCCGAACGCCGTAGCGCACGCGGGTCTGACAGATCTCCTTGATGCGGGCTTCAAGCGTGGCCTGCCCGGGCCGGCGCGAGCGGTACTGACAGGTTGAACGGTTCACACACAGCGCGGCACACGCTCTGCGCTCGGATACGCCCCAATCAACCTGGACCGTCGTCACCAGCGTCCGCTGCCCGGCAGGGTGAGGACTGGTTCATGAAAAGGTCCGGTGGACCTTTTCAAAGGACGAACGCGCCGGAGGCGCTGGGAGCTTTCGGCGCACGACGTCCTGCAGCATCTCTCGGTCAAGGCTGAGCTCGGCCACAAGCTTCTTCAACCGGGCATTCTCATCCTCAAGCGCCTTCAGCCGGCGCATCTCCGGTGGTGTTAACCCCGCATACTTCTTGCGCCACGAATAAAACGTCGCCTGGCTGATTCCTGCTTTCCGGCAGATATCGCCGACCGGCATGCCTTCGTCCGCCTGCTTGAGAATGAACGCCTTCTGCGCGTCCGTGAACTTGCTCGCCTTCATCGCTCTCTGCTCCTTCCCGGCCAAGAATCGGGATCTGGAAAACTCTAGCGAATGGCCCAGTTTTCAGGGAGCAGAGCAGGAACAGAGCACTCATCTACAGTACAGTCACTTGCTATATTCTGGGAGTGATGCCCGATTCACGCTAGGGGCGCTTTGCTCCCTTTAGTTGCAGATTTAACCATTTGTTAACCATACTTAACAAATGATTCCGTCAACCCTTGGTCGAATCGGGTGGGCGAAATGCGAATCTTATCCATAATATTACTTGGCTTATTTATTGCTGGGTGCAACCCGACTGCAGATTATCAGTATAGAACGGAAGGTGCCGGACTGGCTCTTGATAGTGAATTAACCAACTTCAACACCGACAATTTGTTTAGTTATTTTAGAGAAATGTGCCTGCAAGCCGGATTCCATACTGTAAACTGCACGCCGCAAGCAGTAGGCAACGGATCGACTGCACCTACTTGGAAACTTCTGGTAGAAACCGGCTACAACGATATTGATTTTCGATGCGACTCATACTTGAGCTGGATCGAGGCAAAGCGAACCGAAAAGTTATTTGTCGACCGAACAAGTATCGCACTTGGCTCCCTACTGGGCGGAACTCTGGCTGTCGCAAATGCCGGGCAGGACGCTCTATCTTACGTTGCACTTGCGCTGGGGTTTGCAACTTCCGTATACGATGCGTATCATAGCAGCTTGCTACTTGGTCTAGAAGGTTCGACTATCAAGGAGATAGTTGATCAGAGACGGATGCTACATCGGGAAAGTTTTCGGAATCGAGTTTACAAAAACCGCCCAGAAGCGATTCTCTCGTTGAGAACGTATCTTACGTATTGCACCCCCCAAAGCATTATCTCGGATGTGAACACATTCTCTCGAGACGCCGTTCTTGGACGACCAAGCGGCGCGGCCCAAGCCGCTCAACGACTCGCTCAGCTAGTTCCGACGTCGGAAAGCCCTGCAGGGCCGACGACCCGGCGGAATCTGAGCGCACTACCTAGTGTGAAGGAGCTTTTCACTGGCGACGGCTACGACAAATTTGATGTAGCGGATTTTCAGAAAGGTCTTTGCCTTGATAGAGTAGATGGAATAGCAGGAAAGGAAACTAAAAGCGGTGTAAAATTTATAGAACAATTTGTAACAACATTCGATACTGACGGTAAAATAAATAATGACGAGTGGAATTCTATTCAGAATGAAGTATATAAGAAATGTAAAGAGCCATATAAAAATATATATGAAGTTATTAAGTTCGGAAAAGAAGACTTGTATGGAAAAAGACTAATCAATAGATTAGTTGAACGGGGAATTTTTGACAAGAAACTTAAAGATCTTGGTATCGATAGCGCGTTAGTGCGGAAAGAAATTAAAGATAAGCGCATAGAACTAAATATCACAGAAATATATCCTGGATTAGATGTTAGTGATCAGTTTACTCCAATGTTAACCGATAGATTGCGCAAACTTCCTGATGCTAAAAAAGAAATAGATAATAATAATAAAGAGGGTAAGAAAAAGGCTAATCCTGCTGAGGAGAACGATGATAAGCAAGATGATGCGAAAGAGGACGGATGAAAGGGGTGGTGTAATGACTCGGAGATATTCGATAAACGAGTATGGACCCGATGGATCTCTTACAAAATTGTATCGCGAACCGGATTTTGAATCGGGTAGCGAGTATCCATTTATTAATTTTGTTGTCATTTTGGGTGACGGAGCAGAAACAGAAGACTGGGTAAAGGTGGAGAACTACGATACCAAATTTAGCTCACCGATTGTTGGTTGGCTCCCCTCATGGGCTATTGGGAAACCACTGGCAGACGAACCGCAGGCACTAGACGCGCGTTCTCTGACGTTTTCTGCAGTCCGCAATGAAGCAACTATGATTGCAATAGCGAGAAACGATGAATCTTTGAACGTTGTTTCTGCCGAGTATCTGATGGCTATATTTTTTATCGAAAACAGTATAGATGCGAGAAAAATAGTATTCGATACTAAAACGGAATTCGCAGTTATTCAAGATCGGTCAAACCCTGATACATTTGGAGCCTATTCAATAACGGAAGAAGAGTGGGGTGCATTTATTGCAAACGAGGGCGTTGTATTGAGATGGGAAAATCCGTTCATTGGTATGCTTCCACTTCCACAAATGCGGTGTTTCTCATTCTTGACGCGCCGAGACTGGAAAAGAATTAGTACATCTTTTGGCGGAACACCAATCAACCCATTTGTGCCGCGGAAGCTGGATCTGTTCACTTCCAGATTGATTGGAACAGCTGCGGCGATTGATGTGGCCAAGCGTGAGCGTAAAAAAGTCGGATTGGACGATCCTGTCGACAAAGTAATCAGAGATGCAAATGGCTGGCTCGCCGGAAGCCCGCAAATAAAGAACCTTATCAAGTGGAGAGCTGATTTTCTAACTGAAGACAACGAACCGGTCGATGTCAAAGGCTTCTTAGAATTGTGCCGTTCGAAACTGGATCCGGCGCTCTCGACCGCTCATGAGATGATAAAGCATTTTCTACCAGGATATATTGTACAGCCATCGCCTACCGCCAGTGGTTGGATGGAAAAGGCGAAGGCTGAACTCCAGGAATGGCAAGACGGGGGGTGGACGGAACACGCTGACCCGGGACAAGAGAGAGCCTTCTCATATTTCAAAGAAACTGACCACGGGGAAGCCAGTATCACCAATGCAGCAACGGGTGAGATCACCGACTGGTGCGGTGCCTTCGTTGCGTATTGCGTTGCAAAGGCCGGAGGAACTGTTCCCAGCGGGGCCGCTGCTTCGGCGAATTGGCAGAAGTGGGGTGATGTTTCGCTTCCGACGACGTATGGAAGCGAAGTACCTATTGGGTCGGTCGTCACACTCGCCGGCGGCGAAAACACGAGCCAAGTTAGCCATGTCGGTTTTTTTGCCGGTTGGTCGGAGGGCGACAAGTCGTTCAACTGTCTTAGCGGCAATCAAAGCGACAAGGTATCAATCGCGAAGTTCGGCGCCGATAGAATTGTGACAATCCGAACAATCGCCGGTAAAGAATCACAAAGTGATGATGATGTTATCATACTAGCGAAAACGCTATACGGTGAGATTCTAGGCGGATCAGACGAACAGATACGTAACGTTGCGAATGTTGTGCTTAATCGATTTTTGACCGGATACCGTTCAGGCGGCTCGATCGCCGGCACATGTAAATCACCGGCTCAATTTTCTTGCTGGAATGCAGGAACTAGTGCAAGAGCGACACTTGATTCGCTACCGAATTCTGGAAATCAGCATCTAGATAATCTAAAACAGGTTGCGCTCGAAGTAATACAATCGCGCCTTAGTCAGGGGGGCGACGGCAATCTACCGCTTGAAGGAGCGAGACACTATCACAACCATCATGTGAGTCCCGATTGGGCTATACCGTCAAGAATAGTTCTGGATGATGGAAAGCATATATTTTATAAAAACATAGCGTAAGGCGAAAAGAGTTAAGCCTAACAAATAGGATAGATCGGCTGCGCGAATTGAGCGCTCAGCGAATGTAATAGCCAAGCGGCCTATCGGGAAGCCGCTGGAGACTTTTTTACTGTGCTGTGTATCGATTGGCAAAGTACCGGCAGAAGGATTTAGTCCTAGCACTATTGGTGCGAATGCTGATCTACAAACTGCGGCTGACCTTCCCGTTGCTCTACACTCTGGTTCGGAGTGATTTCAGCCTCGGTATATTTTAGGGGCTCATAACTCACCCCCTTGCAACCCGTCGAGATAATCAACGGCTCTGGCGGCATGGGCGGACGCCTTGAAGACGCAGGTCTTGTCGTCCTTGAGCGCTATCAGCCAGCTCTTGATGTAGTGGGCGTGATCGTCGCGCGGGGTCTGCACGACACCAAGCTTCGCACACAGAAACGCCGCGCCAAGCTCGGCTATCAGTTCCTCAAAGGCGTATTTGTCGATCTCCTTTCGGGTCTTCGCCTTGTCGCGGTCCAGCCTGTTCGGTGCACCGGTCCAGTGGGTCAGTTCGTGTAGCAGGGTCGCATAGTAGTTTTCCGTTGCCGTGGCGTGCCGCGTGTCGACAAAGGCAATCGTGTCCGGCATCGCGATATAGTCGTCGCTGCGACTGTAGAATGCCCGGTTGCCACCATGCCGGATACTCGCGCCAGAGGCCGCGCAATAGCGCTCGGCGTTGTCGATCCGGGTGACAAGATCGGTCGCATTCGGCGTGCCGTTTTCGTGATGTTCGTATGCGTCCACCTGATTGGCGTTGAACACGGTGTAGAAGCGTAGCATGGGAATACCGACTTCTACGGTATCGCCCTTGTTGTTCTCCTCCTCTCTGGTCAGCGTTTTGTAGAATATGATCGGGCTGCCCTTCTCGCCCTTGCGGACGCGTGTACCTTGCTCCTTCCACTGTTTGAAGGTTGCCCACTGGTTTGAGGTGAACTGCTTTTCCTGCTGGTCGATCCACAACGAGGGGATGTTAATGCCCTGATAGCGGTGGTCGGTGGTTGGGTTTAGCGGAAGTCCTTGCGCTGCCAATCCGGCAAATGGCGGCTGGTAGTCGTCCAGATTGATGCTGTCGAGCACCCTCACAATCTTGTCGGTTATCTCCTGCTGAATATCGCGTTTCGTCATGGTCCAATCCTCTTTGTCGGTGTCGCCGGGGGATGCTTCCAAAGAGGCGCGGTGTTGGTTGTTTGAGCGCCCTTGTCTGTCCCGTTTCTCCCCTTCCCCGCGTTTTTTCCGCCGGGAGGGGGCGGCGTAACAAAGGGCTGCGTTTGCATAGCCACGGTTCTGCCCACACCCGAAACCCATCAGGGCTTGAGGGCGAGACCCCCTTGCGGGGTTGTGGGCACGGTTCTGGATATGCGAACGCTGGTTCTTGCCGCGCCCGACCTGCGGAAAAAACATCAAAAAAGCTGCCCCCGGTTTCCGGGGGCGACCGCCTGTCTTCCACGTCAGGGATCGTTACCCTTCTGGGCCGAAACCCATCCTTTTGATGGGATTCGGTGAGGTTGGCGCGCGGGCGGATTTCAATCCGTTCGCACGCCTAGCGAATAGAGCCCGCCCCCCATCCCGCGGATGGGGGAGACGCCCGAGGCCTGCGATATCGACCTATTCCCGAACGGGAGTGAAGGACACGACACGGCATCCTCATGATGCGGAGGCACAAAGGTGTCGATGTCCGCACGATTGAACGCATCGATCCAGCGCCTGACAAGAGCTTTCAGCGACCTGTGCACGCGCTTGTGCCTATCAGCGGTTCGAGCCTTTGGAAGATCGTTGCAGCCGTTAATCGCATGTACAAAGGCTGAAGGCCTATGATAGCTGGATCAGGTCTCCCACTCTGCAGGGATCTGCATGCGGGTACTACGGATATCGGTGATCAGCAGCCGGTTTTCGTTTTCGAGGATGCGATAGAAAACGTAGTGGGCACGGTAGACGTAGCGGCGCTTCAGATCGCCCGCCCAAGCCTGTCCCATCTGCGGATTGTCCGCCAAAAGGTCAAAGCTGGTGTAAAGGCCGCCGACATAGTCCGCCGTCTGGTCCGGCCCGAAATTCTCATCGGTGTAGCGAATGATGTTGTCGATTTCCGTCGAGGCCTGTCGGCTCAGCTCATAGCGCATGAGCCAGGCTTGCGCGCACCCGCGCCAATCGGTCTTCCAGCGTTTCCGGCTCTGCGGTACCGCTCAGGAACCCGGCTTCTTCGTCCCGCTCGATCAGTGCGCGCTGCTCTGCAGCACTCAGCGAATTCCACACAGCCATATCATCGGCCGTGGGGAAAACGCGGGAGCTAAATTCTGCTGATTTCGCATTATTTTTCATGGTTACATTGTACCATCTTGCGGTCTAAAAAGTCCATTGAAAATATAGGGTTTCGCCAATAGGCTCACTCTATAATTTCCAGAATGACAGGGCTAATGCCTGTCAGCAGAAGGATCTGGCGCACTGCATCGCCATCGTTTCCCTTGTCAGCCAGGAACAGTCGGGGCTTGCGGCAAGGCATCTCCAGAAGGGTCGGAACGGCACTGTAGTCCGAGATCTCGCCGCCTGTCAGGACAAAGGCGAGAGGGCGTCCTTGACCGTCTGTTCGGGCGTGGATTTTCGTCGTAAAGCCGTCGTGTGATCGACCAAAAGCCTCCTTATGAGTCCCCCTTAAGCGCCCGCCGCCTGACTGTGGCCGCGGACTGTAGTGCTGTCGATCATGTGCTGCCAGTCATCGGTAAGCCCGAGGTCCACCAGTGTTTCCAGCAGACCGTCCCAAACGCCTTGCTCCGCCCACCTGCGAAAGCGGGCATAGACCGAATTCCATTTCCCGTAACGCTCATGCATGTCCCGCCAAGGACAGCCAACGCGCTGGACATGCAACATGCCGTTCAAATAACGACGATTATCCTGCGACGGGCGGGACTTTCGGCCTCGCTCCGAAGGAAGCAACGCTTCGATCAAATCCCATTCTGCGTCCGTTAAATCGCCACGTGCCAAGACTGCCTCCTAAAAGACAAGCTTGAATCACAGCCCAGCTGATTTGGGAATCCACTTGGTCAACAGGACCTAAGTAACTACCCTCCAACTGCGAAGAGGACAGTGATTTTTTAAAGAACAATCTGTCGGAAGTCCTCTATCGTTGCCCCGACTGCTAACCCGGAGGCCACCGTTTCCAGCCTGTCCAGCGGATCGGCGGCAGCAAGCGGTCCAAAGTCGTGCCCGGTTTGCTCCTCAAGATCCCGGATACGGATTTGGTAGGTCTTGTATTCGCCGTACTCAAAGCCTTCCGTTGTTTCAACACGTCCCCGCGCCGAAAGAATGTCCGCCACCAAGTGGCCCTGGGACAAAACATACGCGGTTGCGTGCAGCCGTAAAACGTCCGGGTCGTCCTCAAAGGCAGCCGCCATGGCGACGACCTTGAAAAACTGACTGGGCACCGGCGCGCCAGTTTCGCCAAGTTGCGGATCCTCTGCGGAAAGGATGGGTCCGGTAAAGACGCTGGCCCGGAAACCGTGGGTGCGCGCCGAATAAAGAATGTAGTTTTCGAGGCCCAGCCAGGTTTTGCTGTTGCGATTAAGCTTGCGATGCTGCGGCGCGGCGACCGTGTAGTGGTAACTGTCGCGGTTGGAAAGGTTCGCTTCATCCTCGTTGGCGCCCCAGTTGGTGGCCGCGCGGCGGACAAGGTGCCCTCGGTCTATGTCATCATGAGCGTATTCCGCCCCGCTGAGCTGCTGCTCCGCGGGAATGCGCAAATCCTTGTGCCAGCGGCCGTAGTCTTTCACAGCCTGGGTGCGTCCGCCGTCGATATTGAGTGCGGTCATTATAGGCGTCTTGATGGCTCCGCTGTAATAGATCGAAAAGTGCTTGTAGCGCAGCTCAAACGGGCGGTCGTCCGTCGCATCGGCCGGTCGACTCAGCAGGAATACGTCGGACGTCTTCGGCAGCGGTACCGGCTGCACCTGGAGAAACTCAGGGTTGTATCCCGTTCGGCCGGCAAAATGATCTGGCTCATGACTGCCGTCTCTGCCTTCGAGCAATAACTCCCCCTGGATGAAGACTGACCCGGACGCGCCCTGGTCCAGGAGCGCGTTGAGGGTCGAGATACGTACCGCGCTGTTGCCGACCCCGTATCTGCCGGCAAAATGCAGGCCGATGACTTTGCCGTTGCTCGCCTGCTTGTCCTCGTCGGCTTCCATGAGGCAGATCACCGGACTTCCGGAGGAGCCGCCGGTTGTGGTTGCATCGTGACTGAGTTGATCCTGCGGGCGCGCATGGGAGAGATATCCGGGCGAAAAACGTTTGACATCATAAAGGCCCTGAAAATACCGGTCCATTATGGTCCGGTCATTTCTGCTGCCGTCGCTTGCGGGATAACCGCAGATCCCGATCAGGGATTTGTGCGTGGCATCACCTGAGGCACGCTCGAACGGCTCCAGCGTCCATTCAGCATCGGCGCTCGGCGCCGAGATGCGCGCCAGGGCAATATCGGCTGCCAGATCATCAGCGACATAGGTGAATTCCTCGATTACCTGCTGCCGGCTGGAATCGTCCATGCGGCCGTCTTCCTTGAGAAAATCAATGCCGGCCCCATAGCGCACGTTGTTCGAATTGAGCATGAAGACGGCGCCGCCCATCCAGGTCCGCCGCGCCACTAGCTTTGCAACATGCCGGTTTGTGACAATAAGAAAGCGGCCATCGTCTTCGCGGTCAATTACCCAGCCTGTGCCGCCCCAGGACATATGGTGATTGTAGAACTGGATGCGCCCGACGTTTTTCAGTTGCGGTTCGACGGCGCCGATCAGCATGTCGACATCTGCCGGGAAACCCTCGGGATTTGGCCCGATCGGCAAGTTTGCCTTATGGTCAACCGCGCCGTTACGCACCGGAAGGGACGGTCGCCCGACAGCCCGCACGATCGCTTCCAGTCTCACCGGCGGCACGCCAAGTGTCGACTCCAGCTGGGAAGGCTGCTGATCCAGCATGGCCTTTACTTGATCGGCGTCGTCGAGGCCGAGTTCCGCCAGCAGCGGCGACCCCCGATCAATCGTCTCTTTCAGCAGCTCAAAGTTCCAGCTACCCCGCAGGCTTTCCAGCCGATGTATGCTCTCTTGTTGAAATTCATCCGACATCTTTCAATTCCTCCCTGAAAACATGAAGCGCGCCGGAAGGCGCAATAAATCATTCGAATACGAGCAGACTGTAAGGTGTCGCCAGAACGAGCGGCACATCCGCCGCCAACAGCCCGGCAGCGAATTCGGAATTCGTATCGGATGCTGTTGTCGCCTTTTCCCTGACCCGGTCGCCCGCGGTCTTAAGGCGCCCGAACATGCGGTTGTAAAGCGTTGGGATATCGGACACGCCCGGTGCGCTCCAGAAGCGGAGCGCCTCTTCGGCTTGCCCATCGGTGTCAAAATGGTCCCGCATCGCAAGCATCTCCCAATCGCAATCGCGGCCGTCTATCCAGCCGGCAGGTTTTTTCCCGCCATAGCTCCACAAACCATTGGCGGTGCGGCGCCATCGCTCTGCGGCCCTTGCCAGCATCGGCAGATCCGCCGTTCGGTGGGCGTATCGGAAGGCCCCCGCCCAGTGAGCGGTCAATCCCATATCCGCCAGCAGGGCGGCAATTTCGGAACCATTGCGTGACCCTCGTTCCGAAGTGGTCTCGAGGCCCTGCAGATCCGGCGCGCTTAGCTGGACCACTTTCGGAAGATTGGCATAGAGCCCCTGCAAGTATTTCAGCAGCACTGTATCGGAATGCTCGTGTTCAGCCTCGTGGACGCGGATTCGCTCGAGGATCGGAACAGTGTAGGGATTAAGGGGAGCCAGCCGCCGTCCCACGAATTCGGCACCATCCGACGTCAGGAGGCCCGGCCCGATACCGGCGGACTTCCGCCTGCTGTCGGCAGCCTCGAAAACCCGCCAGTTCATCTCGTCACCGGGTTGGTTCAGGCTGGGGGCAACGGCCGCAGTTTCCGTACGCAGATATTGTGGCACCTTGCCGTCCAGCTGTCCCTCGGGAGCTGCAGCAATGAGTGCGAACCCGAGCGCACCCCCGGAAAGACCGGTGTCTTCCGATGAATGAAGTACATTCATTACCTGGTCGAAGAGGTCGCGATCCTGCAAATGATGCACCAGATCATCGAACCGGTATTCCGCCCACATCTCAAAAATGGACAAAACCAACGGCCGGAAGTCGAGGTCAAAGATCTCCCCTGGATTGACCGGACGTTGCAGCTTGAACAGGCTCTCTGCAAGCGACCAGCAGCCGAGCCGCCACTGCAATGCTGAGACCAATCGGCCCAGCCTGCTTTTCGGCGCAACCGGTTCCGTAACCCCTTGTGACAGAACATAGGCCGCCTCGCGAAGGTCGTTGCGCTCCAACATGATCTCCAGATCGCGCTCGACGCGGCTGTCGACTGTACTTGTCGATGACGGTACCTTTTTGATTATAAACCGCTTTCCGGACGAATGCGGCACGAGCTGGTCGATCAATTCATCGTCAGAAGACGCAGGTCTCAAATCCGCGTCAGCGATCGGGGACCTGCCTTCGTGGATAATCCCCTGAGCAGCTTCGGGCAGGCCGTCGCGGGCTGGACGGCTTTCCGCTCTCGCGCGAGCTGAACGGCTACCGGCCCTGGTGCCTGCGCGGCCAAAGCCGGACCGCTCACCGCGTGCCTGGAGCACTGCGTCGGCCGCCTCGGGCAGAAGATCGGACAGCATGGGATCCGTAAACCGGACCGCGATCTCGGAAGGCACCTCCGGAATGGGGGCACCATGACGAACCATTTGCAAGCTGTGATAAAGCGCCGCCTCAGGCTGCCTGTCCGTGAACCAGTGCGCCGCACGCCTGTCGATTTCAGCGGTCAGCTTCGGGCTGCTTTTGTAAACCAGGTCGAGAACCGTGGCGCGGATATCATCCCGGTGCATGATCCAGTCGCCATCACCGGCTGCCGCATTCTTAACCAGCCAGTGCTGTCGCTGCAATTCATCTAGAATGTCACGGGCGTCTTCCGGGCTTATCTCAAGACCGATTGCCGGTGCAACTACTTCCCGCAACACGTCCGTATTCATCCTATGAACGATAAGGCCTTCATTCGCCACCCGGCGGATTCGCTTTGGCACACGGCTCAAGATCGCGCGGTAAAGATAGCCTTCAATGGCCGTTTCACGCTCCTCGTCAGGCAGTTGCACATCGTCAAACGCGCCGAGAACGGCAGCTTTTCCGGCGAGCACCAGGCGCAACGGTATGCCCTTCGCCACTGTCAGGATCCTGTGCCAATGCATCTCGGGGACCTGACGCTCTTCCAGCAGCTTGCGCGCGGCCCAGTCTTCCAATCCATCCAGAGAAATCGTTTCGGCAATCCGCGCTCTTTCCAGCGCCAATGCGTCAGCCCGGCCGGCGGATACGATCCGAAGATCGCAGCTGGTGTTGCGGTCAAACATATCCAGGTGTTCGAACAACTGGCTGACATGGGTGTCGCCCTGCGCACGAAGGGCTTCCAGCGTATCCAGTATAAATACCACCCTGGTCTCAGGATCTTCGTTGAGCACCCTGATCAGCGTGTCAAACAGCTCGCGTGGAATTTCTCTCTGTCTGGACGGAGAATCCTGTTCATTTTCTATGGCATTTACCCTGGCATTGCGCAGGTCTATCGCCAGCTTCGGTCTGTCTTCCGCGATTTGCCGCGAGATCTCGAAAAAAAGCGCTGCCGGTGTGTCGACCCGAAGCGCAGACCGGTCAAAATCCAGCCTGACAAGGATAGGCCGGAAGTCCAACTCCTGAACCAGCTGGATAATGCGTTCGAGCAGGAATGACTTACCGATGCCCGGCAGACCCGTAATGTGTAACGTCTGCAAGGCCCCTTTGGAGGAGCCGCCTGACGCGATCCAACTCATTGCAGAGCTGATTTCATCCCCTCGTCCGACAAAACCGATCTGGAGGGTTTCTTCGGTCCGGCGCAATCTGGTGTAGAAATTGTGGAGGCTTTTGAGGACCTCGACCTGGGAAAATCCAGGCGCCGCGGGCCCGGCGCGGTCCAGCACGCGGATGAGCTGTTCGACACGCTCGCGCTCGTAATCATTCGCCTCCAGTCGCGCCGTAATCGCCTCCCTGGCAAATTCGCCGGAGTTGTTCAATGCGTCCGCAAGCATCGCTACAGTCGGGTCACTTTTGAGCTGATCCAGTCCGTCCAGAACGCTGGCACCAACTTCCAGAATCTGGTGTCTCGGTCCGATACGCATTGTCCAAAGATCACCATCATCGTGTCGATCAACAATGCAGTCGGGGGCAAGTGTACTGAGCAGCCGGGTCAACAGAATGGGATTACCAGGCGTGTCGTCTCCCAGTACCGTTTTCAGAGCTGCGCCCGGATTGAAGGAACCGGCGACTGCTGCGTAGCGCTTCAAACGTGATACGAGTTCGTCGAAATCCGGGGTAGAGGTATTCATGGTGTACCGGCTCCCCGACCCAGAACCGCTATCAGCCGATCCCGCAACCTTTCGGAGACCGTCTTCAGGTGTTCGCCGGAATATGTGCCTGCATTTACGGCATCAATTCCCGCAAGAGTTTGCACCACCTCGTGTTCGATGACCTGGTCTTCCCACTGTAATCCCATTGCTGACGTGGCCGCTTTCAACGTTGCCTCCACATCACTCAGAGTGAAATGGATCAGGTATTCTGAAAACATTGCGCGCGCGTCCGGCTGCAGGGTTTCGAGACGATCGACCCTGTTGACCTGCAATTCATAGGTCTCAAAGCCGCTCAGGATCAGATATACATCGTCCTGCAGGAGAATTTCGCGGGCCAGGTGTTCCAGCTGCAACTGGATATCTCTGAGCAGATCGCCGCCGGGGTCCTCAAGGTAAAGCCAGATCGAGCGACCTGTTTCCTGGGCAAGTCGGGCCAGCCGTTCCGCCAACTGGCGAGCGATATCCTCGTCATGGGCAGCTCCAGTTGTTTCATCCGTTGCAACTCCGGTATGCGCTTCGAGGCTCTCACCTGTGCCGAAAAATCTTTCAGTGACCCGAACCAGCAGGTCGTTTGTCTCCGCATTGATCTGAACGCGTTTTATCAGATGGGGCACTTCCCGAATTCGAAGATATTTCGCCGCTACATCAAAACTGAAGCTCAGCCCAACCTTTCTCATTTCTCGGCTGCGGCGAATCCAGACGCCTCTCGGTCGTATCTCGTTCTGAGACAGGATTGAATTCAATGCCCGGAAGTAGTCGTCACGACCAATGATGAAATGCCCGTCAGGCGTGTCCGTCAGCGACCATAATCGGGCCGGCGGGACATCTGCCTCGATGATTTCCTTGAAGCTCTCATTTCCGCTGAACTGGGAATACGGTACGAGGCGCCGTACCGTTGGCCATGCGCCTTGATGAATGCCGACGAATTCGCTGCTGTGATTGAACCCGACACCGCCGGATGACCCTGGTGCGGTCTGCACGGTGTGACAACACCGGGTGTCTCCGGCATTTCGAATAAGCTTCCCGATCGACAGCCCCTTATCGGCTCCATTGGGAAAATGAACCAGAAAAAACAGCTCGACACCTTCCACTTCGGGAGGAGCGTCTCCCAGTTTCAAATGCCCGTATTCGCGACCAATAGGATCTTCAAGCCAAAGCAGCGCCGCATCACAGAACCTTTTTGCATTCTCGGAGGTCGGCACTTCACCGGTTTCCTCGCTCTGCAGGCAACGTGAAACCCAAACGACCCGCGCTGGATAGGGCTTGGTATCCTTTGCAATGACGTGGATTCGGCGTCCCTCCAGGTCGGCGAAATCTAGTTCGCCCCGATTGTCTTGTTCGTTTTCCGCCATCGCTCCGATGACGTGTCCTGCCGTCAATACTAGCCGCGGCGATACAAGCGCACCCGACCCGTTGGTGTGACCAGCCACACTTACCTTGCAACGGAACCCTCCGAGGTTCTGGAGAAACTCGGTAAATCTCGGAATATGGACGATATCGATGTCGGGCTCTCCAAAGCCGCCGACAGGCCCGACACAGATCGGATCGCCATCGTCGAGAAATCTTTGAAAATCGCCGATATCAGTGCTGCCTCGCAGGTCCGGGCATTTGTTGAGGAGCAGCGCTATGAACCTCTGGCGAACCTCCTCTGGTTTATCGTCTGGATTTAAAGCCAGAAACAGAAGGCTTTCGACACTGAATATACCGCCGCTGGATTGTGCCACGGCTCGTATGCTATCAAGGGCAATCGGCGGATCATTCGTTTCAAACGTCGCCTTGACCACCGCCTCGAGTTCATCGGGATGGCTGTCCAGAATATCCGCCAGCCGGTCTTCCGTCAGTTCGAAGGACATCGACGTGCCTCATCGCCGGCTGACGGCTGCTTTCAGCAGGGGTTTGCTGGCAAGCGCCTCGGCAAGATCCGGGCTTATCATGTCGTCCGTCATCGGCGCCTCCAGGCTCTCCTCGGCGCGGGCGCGGGCTCCGGCGCGATAACGCAGCCAAAGCAATTCGGCCGCGTAGTCTGAAATCGTTTCGTCGAATTCCTGAACCGCTTCCGGTGCGTGATTGGCCAGATGGGTAAGCAATATGTTGGCGGTGCTTTCCACGCCGGCGTCGGTCAATGTCCCGGCAACGGCCTCGGGTGCGGCTTGTGGCAGGGGGGCCGACATGGCCTTCTCCGCGTTGATCAACCCGGCTCCCAGATCGGTGGCACCGTTCCAGACCGGCGGCTTCTGAATGCCATGGGTCACGCAGGCGTTCCAAAGTGTCTGCACGGTGGTCCCGAGCCTGTCAGCATGGGTTTTCAAATTGCCGCGTCCGCCGTGACGTGCCACCCAGCATGCAGCAACACCCGTGGTCAGCGAGGTCGCAAGGGTCGTTCCCTGCGCGGGAGTAATTCCGTGATTGACAGCATCCTGGCTACGTTTAACTGCACCCCAGACATTCTCGCCCGGCGCGGCAATCGTGACCTCGGGTCCCCGTCCGGATTTGCGCCAAGGCGTGAGGTCCTTTGTCAGCGCGGCCACCGCGGTGCACAGGCCACTTGTCGCGTAGGCGGCGGGAAACACCACACTCGGCCAGCAATTGCCAGCCGCACAGCAGACAACCAAGCCATTCTCGACCGCCAGTCTTAGTGCGCGTTCGGTCGATGCAACGCGCGTTGGCCCACCAAGCGCCATAACGATTACGTCAGCACCCTGCGCGAAGGCATGCGAAATCGCCTTTGGAATGGTTTTCTGCCGAAAGCTTATCACAGAGCGAATGGCACGGATGGGCAAGATCTGCGCCTCGGGAGCCGAACCCGTGACGGCGCCCGGCCCTTGAGTACCGCCATGGCTATCAGCATCGCCTCGGGAAGCGACCACGGACATCACCAAGGTTCCATGACCCGGATTTTTCAGGAAGCCGGTGTTGAACCGATCACGTGCATCTCCCCCCCCCTCGACGAAATTCGCATGTCCCCCCTGCCGAAGCGTCCCGGCCAGTTCTGAATGGTCGCTGTAGCCGGTGTCAATTAAAGCGACGGTGGTTCCCGCCCCTTTGCTGTGCTGCCACGCGCCAATCGTGTGGATCAGCGGGTGTACCCAGCCATAGGGCAGCTGCATGTCCTTTTCCGTCTCGCAGGAAAAGAGCATGCTTTCTTCCGCGCCTCCGACTGCGACGGTGCCGTATATGCTGTCGGTCAGGACAGGGTTTGCTTCCCGCGCGGACAACTCGGCCCGCATCCTACGGGCAAAGGCAAAGACCTCAGACTCCGCGCCTGCCGCATTCGTTCCTGGAAGGGTAACGAAGAAAAAATAGTCTCCGGCGGCATCGAAGACGGCCTCGACCTCCGTTTCGGTGTCAGGCAGGGCATCACGGACACGCTGCCGGATTTCGTCCTCCGCAAAAAAACTGTCGAAGACTAGCTCGATGACAATGGTTTCTTCTTCATTGCTATCGCGATCCGTATAGAACGCCTCTGGTACATTCAAAGCCATGGTGATTACCAGTCCAATCAACCAGTTCGGGTAATATTTCAGTCTCGCTATAATTCATAGGTTGTGTCAAGCGCTGAGGCTTAGCAAAGGTAGCAATGGATGGCCCGCGTCTCAATAGACGCCCACGATTGAAACGCGATTTTTTACCCTCATCGCAGACTGTCCTGAGATTGTATTCCGCTGCCCGTTCGCGTTTCAGCTGATCGCCAGATTGGCTGTGGCCATACCGCTCCTGAAGCGGGTTAGGTCCTGTTGACCAAGTGGATTCCCAAATCAGCTGGGCTGTGATTCAAGCTTGTCTTTTAGGAGGCAGTCTTGGCACGTGGCGATTTAACGGACGCAGAATGGGATTTGATCGAAGCGTTGCTTCCTTCGGAGCGAGGCCGAAAGTCCCGCCCGTCGCAGGATAATCGTCGTTATTTGAACGGCATGTTGCATGTCCAGCGCGTTGGCTGTCCTTGGCGGGACATGCATGAGCGTTACGGGAAATGGAATTCGGTCTATGCCCGCTTTCGCAGGTGGGCGGAGCAAGGCGTTTGGGACGGTCTGCTGGAAACACTGGTGGACCTCGGGCTTACCGATGACTGGCAGCACATGATCGACAGCACTACAGTCCGCGGCCACAGTCAGGCGGCGGGCGCTTAAGGGGGACTCATAAGGAGGCTTTTGGTCGATCACACGACGGCTTTACGACGAAAATCCACGCCCGAACAGACGGTCAAGGACGCCCTCTCGCCTTTGTCCTGACAGGCGGCGAGATCTCGGACTACAGTGCCGTTCCGACCCTTCTGGAGATGCCTTGCCGCAAGCCCCGACTGTTCCTGGCTGACAAGGGAAACGATGGCGATGCAGTGCGCCAGATCCTTCTGCTGACAGGCAACAGCCCTGTCATTCCGCCAAAGTCAAACCGCAGCGAACCGATACCTTGCGACTTCCGGGCCTACAAGGACGGGAACCGGACCGAGCGAATGTTCAACAAGGTCAAACAGTTCCGAAGGATTGCCACCCGGTACGACAAAACCAAAAGGTCCTTTGCCGCGTTCCTCAATCTCGCAGCTGCACGCAACTGGCTACGAGACTTTGTCAACAGGACCTAATACCAACGGCGATAATTATTGACTGATTGTTGCCCATGTTCTGGTTCCGATTGATGTGATGGTCTGTGGCTGTGCGATGAGTTTGTTCCAGGCGTTGCACCCGGCATCGAGGATGGCGTTGTGATCGTCGAAGACGCTGTTTGAGAGCCAGTTTTGGCGCAGATATTGCCAGATGTTCTCCACCGGGTTCAGCTCCGGCGAGCGTGACGGCAGCAGGATGATGGTGAGGTTGTCCGGCACGGCGAGCCTGGCCGTTGTGTGCCATCCGGCCCGGTCCATCAGCACGACGCCATGGGCCCCGGGGGCGATATGCTTGGCGATCTCGTCAAGATGCAGTTGCATGGCCTGGGTGTTGGCCAATGGCATCATCAAGGCCGCCCCGGTGCCGCGCTTGGGGCAGATGGCGCCGAAGAGATAGGCCGACTTGTAGCGCTGGTCGGCCGGCAGGCGCGGCCGTGTGCCCTTGCGCGCCCAGATGCGGGTCCGGCCGTTCTTTTGGCCCAACCGCGCCTCATCCTGGAACCACACCTCGATGGGTGTGCCGGCGGGCAGATGACCTATGTGGGCCTGGAGCGTGGCGGCGAAATTTTTTTGAAAGCCTCCATGACCCGCTCATCCTGCTTTGGATGTTGCGGCCGGCCGGACAGACGCACGAAGCCCAACTCCTTCAACAGGTCGGAGATCGACCGTTCCTGATAGGTGACCCCGAAGCGCTCTTCGATGACGCGTTGCAAGTCGACACGCCGCCAGCGCACCACGCCGTCGACCGCCGGGTCCGGCCCCGTCTCCACGATCACGCCCAACTCCGCCTTCTGCGCCTCGCTCAGAAAGCTCCTGCGGCCAGCCCCCTTGCGATGCAGCAGACCGTCCGGGCCTTCGTCGTTGAAGCGGTGCACCCAGTCGCGGAGCGTCTGGCGATCCATGCCGCCGACACGGGCCGCATCCGTCCCGCTCATGCCGCCATAGACAGCGGCAAGCGCCAGCAACCGACCGGCTTGGCGGGCATTGCCGCACCGCCGGGCCAGACGCCGAAGCGTCCCTGCATCGAAATCCGAACGAAGCCGAACCGCTGATCCCATGGCAAATCTCCTTTGCCACCCGTGAATCACATCAGCCACCAAATGGGAATCCCAACCGAGTCAAAAACACACGCCGGTGGTATAAGTTATGCGGCCACAGCCGTTTGATCCAGCGTGGTGTAGTATTGTTCCTTCGCTTCAGCAGGCGGTATGATTCCTATGGGCTCCAGAAGACGCCGGTGGTTGAACCAGTCAACCCATTCGAGTGTTGCGAACTCGACAGCTTCAAATCTGCGCCGCGGACCCCGGCGATGAATGAGCTCTGCCTTGCAAAGACCGTTGATCGTTTCGGCGAGGGCATTGTCATAAGAGTCGCCAACACTTCCGACTGAGGGTTTAACCCCCGCCTCGGCCAATCGTTCCGAATACTTGATCGACACGTACTGAACGCCCCTGTCGGAGTGATGGACGAGGCCGCCGCCATGAACGGGACGCCGATCATGAAGTGCTTGCTCAAGGGCTTCGAGAACAAAGGTCGCATGCGCCGTCCGGCTAACACGCCAGCCGATAATGCGCCGGGCAAATGCGTCGATGACGAAGGCGAATTAGACAAAACCCTGCCAAGTGGCGACATAGGTGAAATCCGAAACCCAGAGCCTAGAATTGCCCGGGTTTAGTGGAGAAGCATATCGTCAAGGCCTGCTCGATGGGGTGTTGGGAAGAGCGACATCTCTCTCTATCGTGATGCACCGGCCAGACGGTGCGAGTGCTCAGCGGCGATACGCTGAATTGGTGCAATGGGGTTCGATGCCCCCATGCGCCAAAAAGCTGGGGGGTGAAACGGGGGGAGCAAGGCTCCCCCCTCCCTGACGCCTGTGGCGGCAGGGCAAGATGCGTGTAGGTACTACACGCACATCTTGCGCGGGCATCCGGAACCGGAGTTTCCTGCCACACGGTATGACACGAACGCTGGCCCCGACGAGGAGCACGGCCCGGCCTCACCGGCGGGTCAGCCAGGCTCATCGGCCTGCGACAGGAGCGCCAAGACCCGTTGCTTGCGTTTCACAGCGCACGAACACACGTCGGTATGTGATCTCGAATTGCGGCCTGCTCGCGTGTATAAATGTCGGGCTGCGTTTGGTGCCCAACTCGCTAAACGTCGCTAAGGACCGATGCCACGAGACAGACTGCGACACATCATCCGTATTGCGGTTCCCTCACTTGGTGACCGGAAGCTTAGCTGCGAGTGGGCCGCAGCCTTCATCGACAGATCGGATGAGCCCCAGCGGATCGGCTACGCCCGCGTCTCATCGCCGGGTCAAAGCCATGAACTCCAACTCCATGCCTTGAAAGCTCACGGCTGTGATTCCGTCTTCACAGATTGCATATCCGGAAAGTCCTCGCGGCGCGAAGGCTTGTCCCACGCGCTGGCGCGATGCCGAGCGGGTGACGAGCTCGTCGTCTGGGGGCTCGATCGGATCGGGCGTGATCTCGTCGACCTGATAGGATTGTACGATGCGTTGACAGAGCGCGGCGTCACACTGCAAGTGCTCACGGGACGCCTCAAACGCCATGATACCGGCTGCCCGGAGGGTCGGACGATATTCGCCATCCTTGCGGCCCTTGCTGCGCTTGAAAGTGATATGACCAGTCAGCGGACACTGGCCGGGCTTGCGGCCAGGCAGCAGGATGCCATCGCCCTTTCGCGGGACTTTGCAATGCGCTCTCAGTGACTGGACTTTCCCGCTGAGCCAGTTTGCCACCATCCTGTGATCCAGGCCCTTGGGACAATCGTCCAATGTCTGCAGCAGACGTTTCGGGCTGACCAACGTGCGACGGATTTCGGCGTGAAAATGCCCATACAGCGCATCTGAGATCGGGGTGTACTCCACGCCTGCATAGGACGGCACCCGAGCCTTTGGTGACCTTTCCCGTGGTGGTGCAATATCCTCGCGGATCAGATCCGGTGCCAGCTTCGCTCTCAACAGCGCCTTGCAGTTTCGCTTTTGTGCCAGATTGGCCAGGTACTCCCATACATCCTTCCGAATCGTCTTCTCGCGCCGTTTGCCGCTTTTGCGCTTTGGTGTCAGGCGGCACATCAGAACCGGGGTCAATCCGGGAGGCGCACCCTCACCGAACAGGACCCAGGTGGGTATGGTCTCGTGCACCTGTCGGATGGTCTGGCGCATTTCCGCCGATATACGAATACGATCCTCCGCTCCAGCGGGCGGTCGTTTCGTGTTGGCTACAGGATCTTGCACACGAGCGTATGCGCGTATTGCGAAGAGAAAGAATTCGAGATCGGCTGTTTTCGTCGCCTTGGCGAACCAACTGCTGATGGTGGACGGCTTCAATCCCGGCGGAATGTCAGGCGTAGTCGCGAGCAGCGCATTGGCGGCCAACCCCGTCCGCTGTCTTTCGGCGTTGAGCCTGTCTATCAGCAATTCCGTCAGGACAATGCGCATTTCAAATCATCTTAAAAAATAGGACCTTCGGGCCAAATTGGCACCGAAGGTCATAAAGTTGAACAAACTGCGATAATCTCGGGGATTATCACTATTCCATGAAACAACAATTAGATTAATATCTAATTAAAACTCAATTGTATTTGGTATTGATTTGTTTAAAATGTATTTTACATAATGTTAATCAATTATTTACCATGATGTTCTATGATCTTCCCATAACAATAACGAAACGGCGCGGAACGAATTTCCACCGCGCTTGAACATAATCCGTGATCAACGCGGGATTTTAGTGGGGAGAAATTATGGCAATCGACGGGTGGCATTTGGAGGAAGCCGAAAGGGCTATAATCCTTGGCCTTGCGGGAACGGAAGGCACGGGTATCGATCCGCTGGTGAGGGCTGTCCAAGATAATCACAAATTCGAACTCGATTCCAAGATTCACAACTACACAGTCAGCGAAGGCCTTGATACCGGGCACAAGAGCGGCCTGCGACTAGCTGGATACACCAAGGCAGGTGGCGGTGCAGGTGAATCGGCTGAGAAGAAAGCGGCGCGCCGGGCCTATGAGGAAGCGGTGCTGCACGCCCTGCAATCCGGCGACATCGGCAGCTTCATGGCCAATGAGATCTTCGGCGATATGAGCGATGCGGAAATCAACGACCTGGTTGCCGAGATCGAGGCGGAAACCGGCATGCCGTTCGAAGACTATGCTGGCGACATTCTGGGTGAGGATGCGGCTGCCCGGCTCGACGGAGAGACCCTCACCGAATACCGCCAGCGCATGTTGATTGCTCTGGGCGCGGAGATGCTGGATGAGAATGGGATCAAGCCGGAGTACGAAGATGACCCTCTGGCGCAGTTCATCCAGAACGACCGACGCTATCAGGCTTTCATGGCAGAAATCGCGCATCTGAAGGCGGTTGCCGCCGATCAGGAAGCCAGTCAGGAACAGATAGAGCTGACCGGGGACATCGCTGCGAGGGATGCTGATGCCGCGGACCACCTTGGATATCAGGTGGACAATGCAGCGCTAAAGGACGTTGCGACGGTCGGCCAGGACGAGCACCGGAATGACCTTGGCAGTTCAGCGGCGTCGGACCTTAAAGAGGATGGCTTCGGTGGCTTTGCCGGGTTCGCGAACGCCAGCGTAGACGGATTGACAACGCAGTCGGGCAAACTGGATCAGGCAGCCCTGACGGAGCAGTTTAACGCCAAGTCTGGCGAACTCCATCAGGAACCGGAAGCAACACTCGTGGCAAAGGCAGATGCGTCGCTGACGCCCCTAACCATCTGAGGCAAGGGTGATACCGGGTGGTGTGGACGCGACCCCGTTGATCGTCTTGGTCACGGCTGCGATCTCAGGAATGGCTGCATAGGCTTCATTGATGCTCTTCAGCCCACCCCGTTTGTCAGCATCATAGGTCAGGTGAGCGACGTAGAACGCCATCACGGTGTTCTCGACATCATTCTGCGTCAGAAAATACCGCGCCTCGACGCCATGGTGAGCGAAGGCATTGATAACGGCCTCACCGAATTGCTGCGGGGTTTGGAAGTGCTGGTTGGGGAAATCGTAGCCGACATGCACCACAACGCCGACGCCGGGGTTCTGAAGCGCGTAGTCGCGGGCTGCATCCGACGCGATACGGAGGTCACAGATTTCCGGCGTGCTTAGCTCGCACTGGCTGATATCGTTGAACGGCACGAACGGTTTCTCAGCGGCCTGAGCAGCACCGGGCAACGCAGCCCCAACCGTCATGGCTACGCCTGCTACTCCGCTTATAAATCTGTCCGTCAGTGCTCCCGTTTTCATCGGTGTTCGGCCCTATACGTTGCGGCATCGAACACACCCCTTATTGTTTTCTTGCGCCATTGTTAGCATAGCTGACTGTTTATTGCAAATATATTGACAATAACCTGTAGTGAGCTTAAGCATAATGCTAACTTTTATGCAGAAGTTAGCATTGGCTATATTATGTTGAATCTATTGATATTAGCGGATCGGTATGCGATATTACTGGCGAGCTTCGGGCTCCGGGAACCTCTTGATAAGCCACGGAAAATCGACGCATCCCAACTTCTGCATAGAAGTTGGCATGGGTTCGGCGTGGTTTTGTTCATGACATCAGACGGTTCGCAAAATCCCAACCATCCGAAACAAGGCTCAACGATCAAAGTCGGGCCGATCCGCAGTCCAGGCGATATCCAGCGCATCAAGGATATGCTGGCCGACGAGCCGCGCAATTTCTGCCTGTTCGTGTTTGCGATCAACACCAGCTTCCGGGCTGGTGAGCTGCTGTCGATCCGGCGGCGTGACGTGGCCCATTTGCGCGAAGGCAGCTACTTCGAACTCAAGGAACCCAAGACAGGCAAGATCCGCCCCGTCACCATCAACGCCACGGCGGCGGAGGCGCTGCGCATTGGCATCGCCGCAATCCCGGTCAACGATCCCGATGCGCCCCTGTTCTGGTCCCGCAAGACCAAGGGCGCGCTCAAGGTGCCGAGTGTGACCCGGCTCGTGAAAAAGTGGTGCGTCCGGCTGGAGATCGCCGGGCGGTTCGGCTCGCATTCCCTGCGCAAGACATGGAGCTATCAGCAACGCATGCGCTTCAACGAGCCGCTCTCCCTGCTGACCAAGGCCTACGGCCATTCCAGCGAACGCCAGACTCTTGAATACCTGTGTATTCAGGATAGCGAGATCCAGCGTCTCTATGGCAATGAGATATGAGCCTCAAACAGAAAGACAGGATGTGAAGCAGCAGAAAGACAAGCGCCGGACGGACTACAGAGACAAACTTCTCGGCGCTCGGCTGCGGGTATGGCGATACAAATTCGAGATGACGCAAACAGACCTTGGCGACGCTGTCGGGGTCAGCTTCCAGCAGATTCAGAAATACGAGGCAGGCTTCAATCGCATATCCGCAGTTCGCCTGTGGCAGCTTTCGCAGGTGTTTGACGTTCCGGTTGACGAATTCTTCCGAGACTTCGACTGATTCAGGATATCGAGTTAGAATCCGGGAGCTACACGCAAAAAATAGCCTGAGCGGGAAGGAAATCAGATTGTTATGAGGCGCTGGAAGTGCTCTGCTCTATGCTGATTGCCAGCGGTCAAACCATGGGTGGGCACGTAGATGAGAGAATCACAAGAAAACGATCCGCTGTTTGGGCAACAAGAGCTGACATTGCTAGATCTTCAGCGTGAGACTATCATACGAGAAGCGATTATCGAGTTTACACTGACCCGTAATGTCAAGGCATATGGCCTTTATTCGATCCTCAATCTAATCGTTCTTCTTCTTCAAAAGCCGGTAGCACTTGTCGTGTTCAGTGAGTCGGTTGTGAAGTCCCGTCAACAGAACGCCGAGAGTTTAGGCACCCTGCCTTGGGTACATAGCCTGCGAAGCTTTTCTGGTTTAAGTGACAAATGTGATGAGGATATCAGAAAGAGACTAGCTGATCCGAAACAAGATTTTGATTGGATCATTGAGATTGGTGATAAATCCGCTGATGAAATCAAACAGCAACAATGCGGCATTACTCTGGGTATTCTATACCTAGATTTGCGGTTTACGGAAACCGAAACAAGTCAGAGCGCGAACCTCCGGGGAGCGGGCGCTCGGGTCGATATTCAAGAAACCAAGCTCAGGCTCCTCAATCCTAGAGATATGAACAGGGTGCGTAGAGTTTTCCATTCGATTGCGAGCTACTCCACGAGCCGTCAGAACGGAGAAATGGACTTTCCACAGCTTCGGCATCTGTGTCGCTACTGGAAACAGGCGTGTGGCGAAGTTAGCCTGTTCCCGAACGTCTCAGCAGGCATCAAGGAGGCGCAAGCCGGGTTTGATATAGGCAGTTTAATGCCTGTGCTTGATCCCCTGATAGAGGAGGTCGATAACTTCTATATGAGGATCCGTGGTGGAAGGCCCGGTGAGTTCACCGAGCATCCTGAGGAGTTGTCCAGCGCTCCGCTGCTATGGGCACGAGATCGTGAAGCAAGGGAAAATCAGCAAGGCAGGCGTCCGCCGACGATCGCCTTTTACCTGCATTTAAAGGCCCCCCATTCACTTGATGAAAGCGGTCAGGAACTCCCTGAAGCGGGCTATCGAATCGTGCCGATTGTCACCAAGGGGATCGCTCTAGACCTCGCCGCCACCGTTTTGGACTATCTGCAAAATTCCAGTGCTTCAGGTAGGGCAAAAGAATCGGAACACGAGGTGAGGGCCTATTTGGAGCAACTCGGTGTGTCGGATTGGTCAAGCCGGCAACTGACAAACCTGGAAGATTTGGCGAACGGCATTCTGGAGGCAACGGCAATAGAGAATTTTGTTGGGCGCCAAGCTTATCACTCATTTACATATCCAGCATTTGCGTCGGGTATCTCGATGTTTACACCGGCATTTGCTGCGTCCCGATGTGATCGGGTTGCGTACGGACCCGACTTCCTACAGGAGCCTAGGGGCCGCGATGTCGCATTCGTGAAACCTACGAATGTATCGGGATTTTGCCTCGTAGCCTTCGTTACAAAGACCAGAGCAGACATTTCGTGGGACACAGAGACCAGCGCAGACATTTCGTGGGACGGTAGTGCTGGCGACGCTGAACAGACCGGTCGCGCTGAATTCGACACGTTCTACTACAACTACATGTTTCAGGTCGGTGTTATCCGGCGACGTTTGTCGTCATACATCCGATCGGCCATGCATCGTACATACCTGATAGCGGTCGAGGAGATTGTGGCTTTGCATTTGGATAAGGCCAGGGTTCGCCTTACATCAAAGGGAGGCAATGAGTATATGGCCCATCTGAACAAAAACTGGTTGACGGAGACCAACCGTGGCCTTGAACGCATTTGCCAAGCGTTGCCCTTTGCCCTTACGCGTTTAACCGAACACGATGTCTCGCAAGCTGATGCTCAGGTGAACGTTTTTGGACGAGAGTTTGGCATCGAACTCAGGGCCAATCCATTCTTCGGTCGTAAACTCATTGTCGCCAATGATCGCGACTACCTAAAGCCCGAACCCGTCGCAAAGGCTATTGGGCGGGCGATAGAAGATAGAGCCCGCGCATGGACTGGTCTGGAAGTCTCGAGAAATGAGAAAGAAAAGCCGAAACCAACCGTCTGATGGCCTGTCATCAAGAAAAACGCCTGCCTCTGCGCCAGACGAGCACGGTAGGTCCAATGAATTGCAGCGTGAAAGCAGGCCTGATGCATATATTTTGCCTGTAAGCGGTCAGCAATATGCGGCTATAACAGAATTAGTATTTGAAGATCCTATTCAAAATCAGGATTATATTGTTGACTCCGGTACGGATAATGGCTTCCTTGGGGAACAAGAACGCGAGTTATTATCAAAAAATACGGCGGTGGAGGGTTTGCCCGATGAAGGAGCGGGCGAACGCATAAAACCAAAAGAGGATTCAGTTCGAGCCGCGCTTGAAGGCGAAGGGCTAAGCAAGGACGTTATCGACGATATGATTGCGGCGGTTCCGCGTGAGCAGTTTGAAGCCGCCGCCTCGGGCCTGCCGACCAAACTGCCGGAACCGGGCGAAATCTCGCTTTATGCCGAGCGCGAAGATCGCAGTGTGGATGCCGTTCAGTTCTACGAAAGTTTTTGGAGGCCATACGAGCTGGCTGGATTGCTGTATCAGCACATGTTGAGAGAACGCGACCCTAAGCTGATTGCGGGCATACGAACCCTTTGTCATCAACGCTCTCTTGACCCCGCACAACATCTTCCGCCTACGAAGTCCGCAGCAATTGACGCGGAAATTGCTGCCACCGGATTGTCCGAAAAGGACATTCATCGGTATGCCCGACATTTGGCGCGAAAGGCAGCAAAAAAAGCTTCCGAAAACAGCGATGAGCGACCCGAGCCAAATTAGATATCTTATCTTCTAGAGATACGATATTGACAAGACGAAAAGATATCATATTTTCTGTTCGATGAGCAGCCCGCTCAGGGCTGCCACATCGAGCGGAGAGAGTTATGGCTGGCCCGGCGGTACGCGCAAAGGTTGTCGACGACTACGAAATCCTCACGCCCGGCGGTCAGCATTTCTCGTACAATTCAATTTCCGACATCCGGCCCCTTGCGGCCGGCGAGCAACTGCATGGCACCGATCAGGCACTCGTTGACGAACTGTACGCCCGACTGATTGCTCAATATATGAAGGACCGCCAAGGCAATCTTGTCGGTAGCGCTCCGGATTTTAGTCTCACCATTACATCTCTGGGCCGGAGCAAAGACTTTAGGCGACTACCAGCCAGCGCCGATAGTAAGCCAGATAATCTCCCAATCAAACAAGCATCAAGTGGATGAGGCTCATGAACCTTTGCCCATTTTGCTTAGGTCACGGCTACTGCCGCAAATTGACCACCGATATGGTCACCGACGCCGAGCTTGCCGATCCGGGGTTCATCAGAGACTTGCGGAATTTCGCGTTCGGGCTTCCGCTATCTTGCTACGACTGGCTCGATGGATTGAACGATCTCTATCGAGATTACCCTGGCCGCATCATCGGCCCGGACGGCGGGGAAGTGCTGCTCGATATGGAGCAGTTCGAGCGGCCGAATATCTGTTACTGGTTCCGCGAGTTCTGCTGCACGCCCTGTCCACCGGACATTACGCCGCGCGTACGAAAGGAAGCACGGAATCGGGTGCGTGTGTTGGCAACTATCCTGCGCGCCTGTTTTCCAGCTGACGCGCAGTTTTGGGGTCTCCGAGCCGATAACGACAACCAACCTAGAAGGCTCGGCCCAATCGCCTCGGACTGAGTTTTGACGCGCATCAAGGCCGTCAAGTGGTCCGCCAGATTGAAGGAACTCATATTGGGAGACGCTGTCATGAATTGGCTCAATTCCGCGTTTCAGTACATTGTTCAGAATCCGACGCCGTTGGTCATATTTATTTGCAGTGGCCCGGCGGCAATCTGTTCCTACAAGATGTGGGCGCATAGCAAGCGAGAGCAATCCCGTAAGGACTGCATTGCGATTCTGAGGAGTCTGGTCCGCGACGTGGAGCAAGCTGATCCTGTCTTGCTTGCAGATCAAGATTGTCTCCAGACCTTTCGCAAGCTCACTGGCGCGGCCAAACTATGTTGCCAAGAGGACCTTTGGCAGGTCACGCTCAGCGTTTCGGAACGACGGCTCCTCCGTGATGTGTTGGTCTGCGGCCTGTCGGTCGCCACGGGGCGGCGGGACTTCCTCGATGCGCGGAGGGTGATGCTACTCCTCAATGGATCGCAGCCCGCAAATGCGTAGTTTCCTAACGTCAAAGCGGAAGCTGCCGCGTTATACCATTGGCCCTCATTGCTGACCTGTTGTTGCCCATTTTCGCGTAGCGATAGCATTTATGGCGGTTGGTTCGGCGATGAGCCTGTTCCATGCGTCGCATCCGGCATCGACGATGTCTTTGTGATCGTCGAAGACGCGGTTTGAGAGCCAGTTCTGGCGCAGGTACTGCCAGATGTTCTCCACCGGGTTCAATTCGGGAGAGCGGGCAGGCAGGAAGATCAGGGTCAAGTTTTTCGGCACCTTGAGATCGCCAGCCGTGTGCCAGGGCGCACGATCCATCAGCACGGCGGCGTGTGCACCCGGCCTGACGGTGCGGCTGATCTCGGCCAGGTGTAGGCTCATGGTGACGGTATCGGCCCAGGGCAGCATGAGAGCAGCCCCTGTGTCGCGTTGCGGGCAGACGGCCCCAAACAGATAGGCGGACTTGTAGCGCTGGTCGGCTGGTAGGCGTGGACGTGTTCCCTTGCGTGCCCAGATGCGGGTGCGACCGTTCTTTTGGCCGATGCGCGCCTCATCCTGAAACCAAATCTCGATGGGCGTTGTGGCAGGCAGGTGGCTCAAGTGGGCTGTGAGGGATTGGGCAAAGTTTCCCCGATCAGGTCGGGGACAAGCTTTTGAACGCCTCGATCACGTCGGTGTTCTGAGCAGGGTGGCGGGGGCGCCCGCTCATATGAGAATAGCCCAGAGCTGTCAGGAGCTTGGAGATGGTGCGCTCATGGTAGTGTACCCCGAAGCGGTCCTCGATAACGCGTTGAAGATCGATCCGACGCCAGCGGATGACGCCATCTGCTTCAAGGTCTGGGCCGGTCTCCACGATCTCGGCGAGTTCGGCCAGTTGCGCCGCGTTCAGCCGGCGCGGCCGCGGCGGCTTGCGATCCGTGAGGCCTTCAGGGCCTTCCGCGTTGAACCGATGTGCCCAGTCCCGCAAGGTTTGGCGATCCATGCCACCGGCCCGCGCCGCGTCCGCCCGGCTCATCCCGTCATAAACACAGGCCAGCGCCAGAAGCCGCCCAGCCTGACGAACATCCCGGCACCGCCGCGCCAGACGACGCAGTGTCGGCGCATCATAATCATCGCGAAGCGCAACGGTCTTGGGCATCGGGGGTCTCCTTTGCCCACATTGATTCAGAGCACCGCTGATTTGAAAAGACCCGTCGAGTCAGACACAGGGGCCGCTGGTATGAGATCCTTTCCCGACAACAAGCCGGGGAAGTGAGCCAGACTTCTTCGGTCCGTTATCCCCCCAGATCGCCATTTCGATCCGCGTATCGTGTCCCCGCCTGTAGCGAGAAGGCCTAAGCCAAGCAGTTGATCAAAGGTTGCGTGTGGGCAGCCGCACAGGTTGGCGAATCCATTACCGAGGAATCGCACCTGATAGTCCGCAACAAGCTGCACACCGCATTATGAGCAACGCGGCGAGCTTTCTGATCATTGCCGGGATGTCGGCGGCGTTTTTCGCCGGTGGCGTTCCGCTGAAGGAGTTTTCCGCCAGCAAGAATGTGTTGCACCCGGTCATGTCCTTCTGCGCCTTCGGCTACTGCGTGTTGCTGATGGTCATCAGCCAGGCCGGTCTGGCCCGCGCCATGGTCGTCAGTTCGTGCGCCCAGATCGCGCTGAGCTGCGCTGTCGCGGTCATCTACTACCGGGAACCTCTGTCCACCACACAGGCTTTCGGTGTGATGCGCTCCGTCGCAGCGGCAGTCTGAATCGGATTCCCGGCTGGCGGGCCGGAGGAAGCGAATTTCGACCCATCAGCGCCGTAACAGTCTCAACTGAGACAGGACGCCACTGGCGAGCAGCACCTGACCATCAGGCACTGAATGGAGATCAAAGCATGTTCACTGGCAGAAAGTCATCGATCCAAGATTTCAAGACCGGCCTCCTGGCCGAGCTTCGCGACACCGCCGAAGAGGCCAAGCGTCTTGTGCGCGACCTCGCCCTGACACCCCGCGCCATCTCACCCGAACACATCGGGCAGCTCATCAAGAGCGGCCTGCAAAGCCTCGACCTGATCGAACAGGAGGCGCGAGAGGAAGCCCGCCAGCTCAGAGCCAGATGCGTTGCGGCATATGGCGAGCATCGCCTGCGGCAATACGAAGACAACACGATGCGGTCGGCGCGAGAGCCCGACATCCTGAACACCCTGCTTATTCTGATGATCTGCATGCTGGGGGAAGGCGGCCTGACGGCTGGCCTGATGATCGGCAACGGCGAAATGGATGTCGTTCCTGCTGTCGTCTACGGTCTGTCGGTCTCGACGATGAACATCGTGACGGGAGCAGTCGCCGGGTTTCTGGCATGCCGCTACATGGGGTTCCGGCTCGATGCCAATGTTCCCGGTCGATACGACTTCCTGATCCGGTTGGCAGCGCGTTTGTCATTCTTCGGCGCCTATCTCGCAACCATGATCGGGATGCACTTCGGGGCGCTGCGCGTCCGGGCCACCGGATCGCATAGCGGCCTGTTCGACTTCTCCGATATCGGTTTCTTCGAAGGCTTCAACGATTACTACGCGCTCGCCATCGTCGTGGTCGGTGTCATCGGGAGTGCGATTGCGGTCTACGAGGGCTATCGCGGCTTCTCTGATCCCAAGCCCGGCCTGACCGACGCCACCAAGCATATCAAGGCGCGGATATCCGGGCCGGTCGAAAGCTGCCGGGATCGTCTTCTGGACAGCGCGGCGATGATTCTGGATGGCACCGTGGACACCGCGCTCGACCTGCGTGACCAGTCCGAGGAGGCGATCGAGACCTACCGGGCGCTGCACGATGAGGCCGCCGATGCTGTTGCCGCCAGCAACAACGCGGTGCGGCATGCCAAGGACAGCATCCGCGCCGCAGCGGCGAAACAGAAGAGCGTTGACACCTATCTGACGCAGCGCCCGGTCCGGGCAGCCTGGATCGACCTCAGCGACTTCGACGACCTGCTGCTTCCGGAACTGTCGGCGCTTGACCCCGCAATCTGCGCGGCCCCGGAGGGCCTTGAGAGGATCGATGCCGGACTGGCGCTCCTGCACGCCCGCCATACGCAGTGCGTGAACGTGATCGAGACGGCATTCGCCTGGGCGCATTCCGACATTCCCGACCTCGAGTATTACGCTAGTGAAGGAGATGAAGATGACACGCGCTCGTAAGTCCCGCCGTACCCCGCCGCGCCGCCGTGGTGGAGGCCACCGCCCCGGTCATTATCCTGGCTCGGGCCGCAGTGCTGGCTCCGGCAAGGCAGTCAAGCTTCTTGCCATTGCCGCGCTCCCGATCGCGGTCGTTGGTGGCGGCAGTTATTTCCTGATGGAACACGCCAGGACCGAGAAGATCGGCGCGGATTACTGTTACCAGCGCGCCGGTCAGCCGCAGCACGTTGTGTTCCTCGACAACTCCTACACCAAGGATTTGTCTGGCGCGCAGTACCGCGATCTGCACACCGCCTATATGCGGGCGTACGACACAGCGCTGCCGAACACGCGGATATCGCTTATGACCACCGCGGCCGATGTCAATGGCAGCTTGCCGGTGCCGGCCTATACCGCCTGCCGTCCGGCTGCGACGGTGGCGGAACAGGAGGCTATTGGCGCACCGTCCAGCACACCGATGCGGCTTGCCAATCAGGCACAGGACGCCCGGGCAGAATATGAGACGCAGGTCGATGCGCTGATTGCCGATGCTGCCAATCCCGACAAGGCGGCAGGCGACAGCCCTATCCTCGAACAGCTTCAGGCGATATCCCGTGATCCCGCCCTGAAGTCCTCCCGCCGTCAGATGACGGTGATCACCGATGGCATCCAGAACAGCGAGATCGCCCGCTTCTGTCAGGTTCAGGGCGACATGCCGAGGTTCGGCCAATTCGAAGCCAGCACTGGCTATCAGTTCGTGAAGCCGGACAACTATGCCGGTACTAAGATCAACCTGCTGTTGGTCGAGTTTGGCGAACTGCCCGCGCCGGGAATGGACTATTGCTCCAATGACGAGGTGCGCGCGTGGTGGCCTGACTACTTCAAGGCCAACGGCGCTAAGTCCGTTGAACTCACCCGGCTGCGCTACTGGGCGAACGCATCATGAAGCCGCAGCAGCCTGATCAGAACAGGACCAGCCTGCTTGCCTTGTCGGCTGTCACCGGCGGACTGGTGTGGGTGTCCTTGCAGCTTGGCTCGCCAATGGAGGGCGGAGACATCCGCCTTCTGCCCGCCGCTGTGCTGGGGCTTGCTGGTCTGGGCGGGCTGCAAATCGTCATCCGGGTATTCGAGTTGTCAGCCGATGCGGCCAGATGGAAGCGCAAGCACACGCCGACTGGCCAGGGCGGCACGGCCGCCTGGGCGAAGAAGCGGGATTACAAGCACGAGCTGAGTGGCCAGAAAGATAGCTTCTTCTACGGCGTCAGCACCGATCGCAATCCTGTTCCTTTGTTCTTCAATATCGAATCCAACGCTGCCTGCGTCGCCCCGGCCGGGGCAGGCAAGGGCAAGACATCGGTCGTTCCGGCAATTCTCAACGTCCTGCGGGCCAAGGTCGTCCCTGATTTGAAGGGCGGCCTCACCTGCATGACGATTGCCGCTCTGGAAAAGCGCGGTGAAACCAACATCGTCCTCAATCCCGGCAGGCAGTTTGAAAACATCCTCGGCCCGGGAGATTCTTACAGCCCCATCGACATCGTCGTCGACGATCTGAACCGGCCCGGGGGTTTAAGGGACGTGATGGACGACCTGCGCGAGATGACAGCCTGCATGTTGAAGGAGCCGGAGACGGGCAACTCCGAGAACAGCTACTTCCGGGAAGGCTCGCGCCGCATCATGGGGCTCGCGATCCTGATCGAGGCAATGGTCGAGGAGTATGACGCGACCCTGTCCTCCGTCGCCCTGTTGATCGAAGACCGGATCCGGCTTGAACAGCATGCCCGCTGGATCGTCGGCATTGACGACGATGGCAACGCCACTCCCGGTGAACGATTTGCGCTGGAGCAGACGGAGTGGGCCAAAAAGCACAGCGACGAGGATGTCGCCGAGTTCGCCCAACTGGTTCGGGCGCAGGCCAACAACCTGCTTGCCCTGATGTGCACCGAGGACACGCGCACCTTCGACAGCTTCATCACCGGCGCACAACAGGCGCTCGCCCCCTTCGCCTTCGGACGCATCGCACCTGCCATGGGCCGCTCGACATTCAAGATGGGAGACCTGAAACGGCGCGACAAAACGGTCAACCTCTTCGTGATCGGCGATTCCAGCCGGCCCAAGGCCTTCGAGCCCTTCATCGAACTGACCCTGTGGTGCTGCCTGACCACGTTGAAGCGCCACGAGAACCGCGACGTACCCGTCTGCTTCCTATTTGATGAGGCGACAAACTATAAGATCAGCGGCCTCATTGACCTGCTCACCTACGGACGCGAGTACAAGCTGGTCATAAAGCTCTGGTTCCAGAATTTTGCGGCGTTCACCAAGGCCTATAGCCGCGAGTCTTTGGACATCCTGCTCAGCGAAGCCGAGATCCTGCAGTTCCTTCCTGGCCAGCGCGAGCCGAAGACTCTGGACTACATCGAGAAGCGCTGTGGCAAGCAGTCGGTCATGAGCGCCAGCATGGGCGGCGAGGGTCGGCAGGACACGCTGAGCGAGACGGGCCGCTCGCTGATGGATTCCTATGAGGTCAATCACACCGACAAGGCCATCACCTTCGTCCGGGACTGCAAGCCGATCCTGTCGATCCCCCTCTCTTATTCGCAAGTGGAGCCGTGGCGCTCGCAGGCCGGGATCAACCCGTTCTTCGGCAAGCCCTACCTCGAAGACGTGAAGCTGCGTCTGAAGAAGGAGGCTGAGTGATGGATCACTATACGCCCAAGACTCTGAGGCCGTGGACGCTAGTGGGCTGGGCTTTGAACGCCATCGCCTATGTGCTCCGGCACTGGCTGCTGTTTGTGATCGCGGCGCTGATCATCTCGCCCATCGGCCCGCATCTTCGCTGGCAATACACCTATTACGACCTCGGCGGCGGCAGGAAGTCGATGATCGACTGCGTGTATGTCGGGTCGCGCGGGATGGTCCGGAAGACCTTCGGCGAAGACTGTCCGTTCATCGCCATCATCGATGCGCGCAAGAGTGCCCGCATCAGTTCCCACGACATCGACGGCAGGCCCATCAGCGCCATGCTGTCATGTGCCGGACGGAGGTGTTCCGACCGGCTTCACCACGTGTGAGAGCACGCATCACCACCCGGCCTCCCTGACCGGCGGCCACAACACCAGGAGCTATGACACCATGAGTCTTTACGTAACCATCAATGACGGCGAACTGATCAATCTGGACGCCGTCCGGCGCATCCGTCCGCTGACGGATGAGGACCGGGCCTCGCTCGCCCAACTCGGCAACAATGTCGAAGCCGACAAATACAACTCCCGTGTCGAGCTTGCCAACCGCAGGCAGCGGCTTGCTGAGGAGACGGTCGACGAAATCGCCGCAAAGGGCGTGTCGCTTGTCCAGATTGATGATGAGTCCTTCGTGCCGCGGAAGAACATCATCAGCGCCCGGAACCTGACCGATGAGGACCGTCAGGCCTTCGAGCGGAGCACTGGCCGGGAGATGTCGGCTGATCTCAAGTCGCAGGTCGAAACCAGCGGCGGCACGGTGCTGGCCAAGTATGATGCCGAGGAAGTGATGAGCCGCATTGGTCGCCCGTACCAGCCTGCAACCGCGATGCCGGGCGACGCTGAGACCCCGTCTGCGTCCGAGCAGCGTCAGGCGATGCTGGACCGCTCGAACCAGCAACAGACGTCACTGGCCAAGTCCAACAGCCAGGACCGCAACCACGGGCAGGTGCCGACCCAGTAACGACTGACACCAGCAACAGACGGTTTTGATCCGATGCGCACGGACCAGCAGACCGACACCAACGGCTTCGCCGGGTGGTCATCCATCAGCTACTCGGCACGCCACGAAGATCTGGCCCTGGGGATGCCGGTCCCGTTGCGGACGGCACCCCCATCCCGGATGGAGTTTTCTTATGCGCGCGATCCCTACATCGCGCTGCAATACGAGGCCATGAAGCAATCGGAGGCGCGGCGCCGCGGAGAGGGCGACAGCACCGAGGCCGTGGAACTCGAATGGCCGCTTGTCAGCAAACCGGCATCGATCACCATGGCGTTCAACATGGTCCGCGATCCTTTGATCGCCGCACAGACATACGATCTTGCCAAACCGGAGGCGCAACGCCGGCAGGAGAATGGCGGGCAGACCGTGCGGCCGGAGCGATTGCGCAGGCCATTGAAGCTGGATCAGCAATCGCAGGCCGCCAAAACGCATACACCGAGCAAGACGATGAGCTCGGTGGAGATCAAAAGGCAGCGCAGCGAGTTCTTCGACCTGCTGGAGCGTCAGCGGAAACGCGCCCGCGAGGTCAGGCAGGAAGTCAAGCACCGCCGGTCCAACAACCGGAATATCAGCATGGTGTAGAGGCAGACCAATACCTGGGAATACATACGAATGCATGCTTGAGATTTAGTGAAATCTTTGCTATGTTCTTTTTTTGTTCTACAGAAAGAAGAGGAGTACACAACCACCAACGCAAGGAGACAAAGCGGTGAACAAAGCAGGCGGAAACGACATGATAAAGGGTGGAGCGCTGGTGAAGCTCGCTGCCGATGGAGCCTATCGCGGCCCACTCGCATTTGAACCCGACCGCTACAGAGGCGAACTTGAAGCCAATAACGAGCTTACCGAGGAACAGGCGAATGCAATTCTCTTCGAGCTTTGGAAGATAATGCAGGCCTTTGTGTCGCTCGGATGGGGCGTCGATTCTATCCACTTTGTTTTGCCGGAATTAGCCACCAGGACATCAGAAGGCGAACCGGACGGAATGAATATCAAGTTCGTCGATCAATTTGAAACTGCCTCCTCGGAGATGGAGTCAAAGGAATAAAAGATATGACCCAAAAGGCCGTCATCTACTGCCGGGTATCCGGAAGAAAGCAGACAAAGGATGGAAGCGGGCTGAACAGCCAAGAGCACCGCTGCCGTCAGTATGCTGAGGCGAAAGGATACGAGGTGGAAGCTGTGTTTCCCGATGACGTGTCCGGCGGTGGCGATTTCATGAAGCGCAAAGGTATGGTCGCGCTGCTGGGTTACCTCGATGCCCACTCCGACACGAACTATGTCGTAATTTTCGATGACTTGAAGCGCTATGCGCGTGATGTCGAATTCCACCTGAAACTGGCCCGTATGATGCAGGAGCGCGGGGCTGCTCGTGAATGCTTGAACTTCAGGTTTGAGGATTCCCCGGAAGGCAAACTGAATGAAACGGTGACGGCTGCCGCTGGCGCCTATGAACGGGAGTCGATGGCCCGGCAAAACCGGCAAAAGAGCATTGCACGCCTTGAGCAGGGGTTTGCGGTGCAGAGCATTCCCCCAGTCGGTTACCGCTACAACAGATCGTCCGTCGGCGGCCAAGTGTTGGAACGCGACGAACCGAACGCCTCGATCGTTCAGGAAGCACTAGAGGGATATGCAACAGGCCGTTTCGCTTCCCATGTCGAAGTGCGACGTTTCCTTGAAACCCACCCGCAGTTTCCAAAGGCCGAGAACGGCAAAATCCACAAGATGTTCGTTATTCGGATGCTTCGCCAATGTCTCTATGCAGGTTTTGTGGAGTCCAAGGCGTTCGGAGTTTCGATCCGGAAAGGCAAACACAGCGGATTGATCAGCGCCGATACATACGAGCGTATTCTCAACCGGCTGGATCAAAAGGCGTATGCGCCGACCAGGAAGGACATTAAACAGGACTTCCCGCTGCGTGGCGCTGTTTGCTGTTCTGAGTGCAATACGATTCTCACTGCTGGCTGGTGCAAGGGAAAACGCCAGAAGTACCCTTACTATTTCTGCCGTAAGAAGGGATGTTCGCAATACGGTAGAATGATCAGGCGTGACGTCATTGAGCGTGAGTTCACGGAACTCCTGGCCGACTTGAAACCATCCCGAGGCGTTGTTCGGTCTGCGGCTCGTATGTTCGCGGACCTCTGGGAGCATCAGGCAGGGCAAGCCAAGGCCGTAGCCGATAGCCTGAACGGCGAAATCCGAAACATTGAGGGCAAGATTGATCAACTCGTCGAGAACACGCTCCATGTCAGCAAGGGGCGCGTTCTGGGCGCAATCGAAGCGCGCATCGATCAGCTTGAGCGGGAGAAGCTGATACTGCAGGAAAAGGCTGCCAATTCGGGCCGCCCGATCAAAAGCTTCGAAGAGATGTTTGAACACTCCATGAGCTTTCTGACAAACCCTTGTAAATTATGGGATTCCGGCTGTTTCGACTTGCAAAGGACGGTACTGAAACTGGTGTTTTCGGAGCCCATCAAATACAGGCGAAAAGAGGGATTTAGAACACCCCAAACGGCGCTGCCATTCCAGCTTCTGAACCAGATTTCTCATTCGACAGAACCATAAAAAGGGCAGCAATTTCAAAGGCTTGAAGGCGGTTCAGCCGTGGACGGTGCTTCGTCTTGCGAAGGCGCTCAAACGGTGTCTGCAGAGGGGATGTGTAAGCTGGTGCCCGAGCATGTGATGCAGGAAGGTCAGGTTGCGATAACCGCCGAGCGCGCCCGGCGATGCGGCGCCGAGCCCGAACACCCGCCCCCTGTAAGGGCCGCGCGCGCCGTCGGAAATTTTGACCCGCGACACCCAGTCCAGCGCATTCTTCAACAGCGCCGGCGGCCCGGAATTGTATTCCGGCGAGGCAATGAAGACGCCATCGTGTTCCATGAAGCGGGCGGCGAGCTGTTCGGCCATGTCCGGGACGCCCTCGGCGTCCTCGAAATCCGCGTCATAGATCGGCAGCGGATAGTCGCTGAGCGAGATAAGGGTCGCCGCCCCGCCGGCCGCATCAATCGCGCGGGCGGCGGCGGCGGCGAGTTTTTCGTTGTGGGAGCCGGTCCTCAGACTGCCGGCGAAGACGAGAACGGTCGGGCTTGGCATGATGGGCCTCCTGCGGGTCTTGAGAGGCCGCAGGTAGCGCGCGAAGTGCCCCGTGCCAAGGGTGCCCTCGACAGATACCGGCTCATCAAACCCTGTTGTAGACCCAGACCCGGGCCGGCGGCAGGTTCTTGAGCGCCAGGCCGCCGCGCCGCGCCGAATAGCGGCCGGGCCGGGGCGGAACCGGCGGCTTGAAGCCGTAGGTGAACTGCACGAAGGGGGTCTCGCGACTGCCGAAGGACAGGACTTCCTCCATGAACGGCACGGTGCTGGACTTGCCCCATTGAATGATCGGCAGGCCGGAGACGACGGCGGCGAGTTTCGGCGCACCCAGCGTGCGTAGATGATGCGGCAGGTCCCGCGCGTCGCCGCAGATGATCGTTGCCTGGGGATATCTTTTCGCCAGCAGCGCCGCGAAATCCGCATTGAACTCGATCAGCACCAGCCGGTCCGGCGTGATGCCGCGCTCGACCAGCGCTTTGGTGAACACGCCGGTTCCCGGACCGAGCTCCACCACGACACCATCGCGGCGCGGATCGACTTCGGCGGCCATGGCGCGTGACAGGCTGCGTCCGCTCGGTGTTACGGAAGCTGTCTTCAAGGGATCGGATGCCCATTGCCGAAGGAAAACAAGTTGATCCTTCAGGGTCTTCCTGTGCAGTCCGAGCGCGTGTGTAAACACAGTGGCCGATTCCTCACTCTTCTACCGGACCGTCATTTACGGCAATCGGCCTAGCCGCTCAAGTCTTCCCAGAATTCCTTTACCTTGGCGAAGAAGCCGTGCGATTCGGGATGGGTCTTCTCCGAGGACACCGCCTCGAACTCTTCCAGAAGCTCACGCTGGCGGCGATTGAGGTTGACCGGGGTCTCCACGGTTGCCTGGATGTAGAGATCGCCGAACTGCTGGGAGCGCAGCACCGGCATGCCCTTGGAGCGCAGGCGGAACTGCTTGCCGGTCTGGGTGCCGGCGGGAACCTTCACCTTCGAGCGGCCGCCGTCGAGCGTCGGCACCTCGATATCGCCCCCCAGCGCCGCGGTGGTAAACGAGATCGGCACCCGGCAGAACAGGTCGGCGCCGTCGCGCTGGAAGATCTCATGCGGCTTGACCGACAGGAAGATGTAGAGATCACCGGGCGGGCCGGCTTGCAGGCCCGTCTCGCCCTCGCCGGCAAGCCGGATACGCGTGCCGTCCTCGACGCCGGGGGGGATGGTGATCGACAGGTGGCGTTCCTTGGTGACCCGGCCGGCGCCGTTGCAATCGACGCAAGGGTCCTCGATCACCTCGCCACGGCCCTGGCAGGACGCGCAGGTCCGTTCGATGGCGAAGAAGCCCTGGCTTGCCCGGATCCGCCCCGCCCCGCCGCAGGTACCGCAGGTGACGGGCGTCGTCCCCGGCTTGGCGCCGGAGCCCGAGCAGGTCTCGCAGGCGACACTCGTCGGGATATGGATCTCGGCGGCCTTGCCGGAAAAGGAATCCTCCAGCGTGATATCCATGTTGTAGCGCAGGTCGGCGCCGCGCTGCCGGCCGCCGCGTCCACGCCCGCGCCCGCCGCCGCCCATGAAGTCGCCGAACAGGTCGTCGAAAATCGACGACATCGACGAGGCGAAGTCCTGGCCGAAACCCTGCCCGCCGGCGCCGTCGAAGGCGGCATGGCCGAACTGGTCGTAAGCGGCCCGCTTCTGCGGATCGCGCAACGCCTCGTAGGCCTCGTTGACTTCCTTGAACTTGTGCTCCGCGTCCGCGTCGTCGCGGTTGCGGTCGGGATGGTATTTCATGGCGAGCTTGCGGAAGGCGGATTTCAACTCGCCTTCGCTCGCGGTCCGGGCGCACCCCAGGACTTCATAGTAATCGCGCTTGGACATCCGGTCAGGCTCGCTCGACGCTTATGACCCGCTGGCTCGGGGTGCGGGGTATAGACCGGATTTCGCCGGTTTATGCAAATCGAAAGGGCCGATCGGCCCAAAAAGCAGTGACCCCCATTCGGGCGAAACGCGTGGCGTGTCGATCGAACGGGGGTCCTCTGTCATGCTGTCGGCGGCGCGGCTCAGGCCGACTTCTTCTCGTCGTCGTCCTTGACTTCCTCGAAGTCGGCGTCGACGACATCGTCATCCTGCGCCGACGCGCCCGAAGCCTGCTCGTCGCCCTCGGCTGCGGCCTCGGCCTGCTGGGCGGCATACATCGCCTCGCCGAGCTTCATCGCCGCCTGGGCCAGCGCCTGGGCCTTGGCGTTGATGTCCTCGGGATCCTCGCCCTCCATCGCCGTCTTCAGGTCGGCGAGCGCGGCCTCGATGACACTCTTGTCGGAGTCCGGCACCTTGTCGCCGAACTCCTCGAGTTGCTTCTCGGTCGAATGGACGAGCGCCTCGGCCTGGTTCTTCGCCTCGACAAGGTCACGCCGCTTCTTGTCCTCGTCGGCATGGGCCTCGGCGTCCTGGACCATCTTCTCGATATCCGCGTCGGACAGACCACCGGAGGCCTGGATGCGGATCTGCTGCTCCTTGCCGGTCGCCTTGTCCTTGGCCGAGACGTTGACGATGCCGTTGGCGTCGATGTCGAAGGTGACCTCGACCTGCGGCATGCCGCGCGGCGCCGGCGGGATGCCGACCAGGTCGAACTGGCCGAGCGGCTTGTTGTCGGCCGCCATCTCGCGCTCGCCCTGGAAGACGCGGATCGTCACCGCGGTCTGGTTGTCTTCCGCCGTCGAGAACACCTGGCTCTTCTTGGTCGGGATCGTCGTGTTGCGGTCGATCAGCCGGGTGAACACGCCGCCCAGCGTCTCGATGCCCAGCGACAGCGGCGTCACGTCGAGCAGCAGCACGTCCTTGACGTCGCCCTGCAACACGCCGGCCTGGATCGCGGCGCCGATGGCGACGACCTCGTCCGGGTTGACGCCCTTGTGCGGCTCCTTGCCGAAGAACTGCTTCACGGCTTCCTGGATCTTCGGCATGCGGGTCATGCCGCCGACCAGGACCACCTCGTCGATCTCGCCCGCCGACAGGCCGGCATCCTTCAGCGCCGACTTGCAGGGCTCGACCGTGCGGGCGACCAGATCCTCGACCAGCGCCTCGAACTTGGCGCGGGTGAGCTTCATGGTCAGGTGCTTCGGACCGGACTGGTCGGCGGTGATGAAGGGCAGGTTGATCTCGGTCTGGGTGGCGCTCGACAGCTCGATCTTGGCCTTCTCGGCGGCTTCCTTCAGCCGCTGCAGCGCCATCTTGTCGTTGCGCAGGTCGATGCCCTGCTCCTTCTTGAACTCGTCGGCCAGATACTCGACGAGCCGCATGTCGAAGTCCTCGCCGCCCAGGAACGTATCGCCATTGGTCGACTTCACCTCGAACACGCCGTCGCCGATCTCCAGGATCGAGACGTCGAAGGTGCCACCGCCGAGGTCATAGACGGCGATCGTCTTGCCGTCCTTCTTGTCGAGCCCGTAGGCAAGGGCGGCCGCGGTCGGCTCGTTGATGATGCGCAGCACCTCGAGGCCGGCGATCTTGCCGGCGTCCTTGGTGGCCTGGCGCTGGGCGTCGTTGAAATAGGCGGGGACGGTGATGACGGCCTGCTCGATCTTCGAGCCAACGAAGGCCTCGGCCGTCTCCTTCATCTTCTGCAGGATGAAGGCGGAAATCTGCGAGGGCGAATACTTCTCGCCATGCCCCTCGACCCAGGCGTCGCCGTTGCCGGCCTTGACGATCTCGTAGGGGACGAGCTTCTTGTCCTTCTGCGTCATCGGGTCGTCATAGGTGCGACCGATGAGCCGCTTGATGGCGAAGAAGGTATTTTCAGGATTGGTGACCGCCTGACGCTTGGCGGGCTGGCCGACCAGCCGCTCGCCGTCGTCGGTGAAGGCGACCATGGACGGCGTCGTGCGCGCGCCCTCGGCATTCTCGATAACCTTCGGGGAGGTCCCCTCCATCACGGCAACGCACGAATTGGTGGTGCCGAGGTCGATACCGATTACTTTACCCATTTTCGAACCTCTCTTTCCGGCAGGCCGTCTTTCAAGCCCTCTTGCAACCGAGGCACTCGATGACCCGGATCCGGGAGACTTTCAGTGGATCGCGGAACGGCCCCCATTTTCAATGGAGTCTGCGGCCGCGCGGAACACACGGCCGTGTCGTTGGCTGATATAAGGAGAGCGCGGGAAAGCCGCAAGGCGGGAAAGCGCATGATTGCGCGCGTTCAGTGTCCCCAAAGCCCCTTGCACGGTTCGTCCAATAAGTTATCATGTTAACAATTTCAAGCGACGAGACAATCAATGAACACAGATGAGTTCCGCCGCCTCGGCCATCAGATGGTCGACCGGATCGCCGACTACTGGGAGGGGATCGAGGCGCGGCCCGTCCGCTCGCAGGTCGAGCCCGGCTCGATCATCGCGGCGCTGCCCGATCAGGCGCCTGAGCGGCCCGAGACGTTTGCCGAGATCCTGGCCGATTACGACCGCATCCTCGATCCGGGCCTGACCAACTGGCCGCATCCGCGCTTCTTTGCGTATTTTCCAGCCAATATCAGCCCGCCCGCCGTGCTCGGCGAGATCCTGTCGGCAGGGCTCGGCCAGCAGGCGATGCTGTGGGAGACGTCGCCGGCGGCAAACGAGCTGGAAGCCGTCACCATGACCTGGCTCCGGAAGGCGATCGGCCTGCCCGACGGTTTCGAGGGGACGATCCAGGATTCGGCCTCGACCGCGACGCTGTGCGCATTGATCGCCATGCGCGAGCGGGCGCTGGACTGGTCGGGTAATCCCGACGGGCTCGCGGGCAAACCGAAGCTGACGGTCTATTCCTCGGCGCAGGCCCATTCCTCGATCGACAAGGCGGCGCGGATCGCGGGCTTCGGCGACGCGGGCCTGCGCCATGTGCCCGTCGACGCGACGTTCCGGATGATCCCCGACGCGCTCGAGGCGATGATCGCAGAGGACAGGGCGGCCGGCCACCTGCCCGCCGGCATCGTTGCCTCCTTCGGGGCGACCGGGGTCGGCGCCATCGACCCGATCGACGCGATCGCCGATATCGCCAGGCGCCACGACCTGTTCCTGCATGTCGACGCGGCCTGGGCCGGCTCGGCGCTGGTCTGTCCGGAATTCCGGCCGCTGGCCGCCGGTGTCGAAAAGGCCCACTCCCTCGTCTTCAATCCGCACAAGTGGCTCGTCACCAATTTCGACTGCTCGGCCCTGTTCGTCCGCGACCCGCAGGTCCTGCGCAAGGCGTTGTCGATCCTGCCCGCCTATCTCGTCTCGGAGGGCAGCGAGGCGGGCCCCGAATATCGCGACTGGACGATCCCGCTCGGCCGGCGCTTCCGGGCGCTGAAGCTGTGGTTCGCGCTCAGGAACTACGGCATGGAGGCGATCCGGACGATGATCCGCGATCACGTCGCCTGGACAGGCGAGCTTGAGGCGCTGATCGAGGCGGAGCCGGATTTCCGGCTCGCCGCGCCGCGCGTGCTGTCGCTCGTGGTGTTCCGCTATACGCCCGAAGGCCTCGACGACGAAGCCCTCGACACGCTGAACGACCGGCTGATCGCCGACATCAATTCAGGCGGCTTCACCTATCTGACCCGCACCCTCGTCGACAATCGGGTGGCGGTGCGCTTTTCGATCGGTAATCTGACCACCGAGCACCGCCATGTCATCGAGGCCTGGGAGCATGTCAGAACGGTCGCAAAGTCGCTCCACGGTTGACCCGCCCGCCCCGTCGCCGACGGTGGTGACGATCCCGCCTGGCGCGACCTACGCGGCCGGGTTTCTCGACCGGAAGGCGCAGGAGACGCTGCGCGACACGGTCCGGGAGATCGTCGCGCGGGCGCCCTTCTACCGGCCGTCGATGCCGAAGACGGGCAAGCCGTTCTCCGTCGTCATGAGCAATTGCGGCCCACTCGGCTGGGTCTCCGACCGCGACGGCTACCGCTATCAGGACCGGCATCCGCAGACGGGTGAGCCCTGGCCGCCGATGCCCGATATCCTGCTTGAGGCCTGGCAGCGGCTTTCAGCCTATCCGCATCCGCCGGAAGCCTGCCTGATCAATTTCTACGAGGGCAATGCCCGGCTCGGCCTGCATGTCGACCAGGACGAGGCCGATTTCGAGGCCCCCGTCGTCTCGCTGTCGCTCGGCGACACCGCGGTCTTCCGCATCGGCGGCGACACAAGGAAGGCGCCAACGCGCTCGATCAAACTCAAGTCCGGCGACGCGATCGTGCTCGGCGGGCCGGCGCGGCGGGCCTATCACGGTGTCGACCGGATCCTGCCGGGAAGCTCGGATCTTCTCAAAAGCGGCCGTCTGAACCTCACCATGCGGCGGGTGACTAAGCCGGACTGATCCTCGCTATCGGGCCGCCTTCCGGAGCGCCGAGGGCGATTGGCCGTAGCGGGCCTTGAAACTGCGCGAGAAATGGCTGGTGTCGCGAAACCCGGCCGACAGCGCGATGTCGGTCACCGACCGGTCCGGCTCGATCAGCAGCGCGGTACGGCTCTGCCGCAGCCGGCAGCGCAGCAGATAGCGGCCGAAGCTCTCGCCAGAGCGCGCGAACAGGCGGTGCAGATAGCGCACGGAAATCCTAAACCGCGCCGCGACCATCGCCGGCGTCAGGTCCGGGCCCTCGCAGTTGCGGGCGACGAATTGCCGGATCAGGGAAAGATGCTTGTCGGCGAGCGTATCGGCGCGCCCGTCCGCGTAGCACAGCATCAGAAGCTGCAACAGATCGTCAGGCTCGCCCGGTCCGTCGCTCTCGCCGTTAATCGCCGAACGGGCCTGGTCGATCACCGCGGCGGCCTGGCTGAGCGAACTGTCGACGCGCCGCGCGATCGCCCGGTCGGTATCGAGGCCGTGCGCCTTCACCCGGTCGATCGGCAGATGCAGGCAGATCTGGCGGAACGGCGTGTCGAAGCGCATGTCGAAGGGCTGGCGGGCATCGAGCAGCGTCAGGCTGCCCGGCACCAGCCGGGTCTCGATCTCGCGCTGGCGGACGATGCTGGTGCCGGCGATCTGGATGTTGACGAAGACGGCATCGCAGGGCCGCGCCGCGACGTCGGCCTTGCGGCGCAGGACATGCTGCGGGCTCGCGGTGATCTGCGAGACGGACGCCGCCGCGCCGATCGGCCGGGCGCGGATGCGGCCGGTGAAGGTGTCGCTCTCGACCCGCTCCGGCGACAGCCGCGTGAAGGCCTGGCAGACCACCTCGCGCCACTGCGCGAAGGCATCGCCCCGGCCACTCGCCGACCAGACGCGTTCCCCCGGAAGGTCTCCGGATGGCATTGATCCCGGTGCCGATGCTTCCGCGGATACCTGCCCCTGCCGACAGGACCGGACGTGTGCGCGCTGCATGGCGAAATCGTGACACCTGTAGGCGGTCCGCGCAACCGATGCGGAACGGACTGCACTCTCAGTCAAGTTCCGGGCGCGCAAAAGCGCGCACCCTTGCGCACGGCCGCTACCGTGGCCAGCCGAATGACGATCCCGCCACGTTCCTGATCCCGGAGGTCCGCATGCCCATTTCCCTTCAAACCCGCCTGACCGAGCGCTACGGCCTCACCACACCGATCGCCCAGGCCGGCATGGCCTTTGCCGGCATGACGCCGCCGCTCGGGATCGCGGTCAGCGAGGCCGGCGCGATGGGCTCCATCGCCGGTGTCGGGATCATTCCGCCCGAGGGCGTGCGCCAGCTCGTCGGCGGCGTTCAGGCGGGCACGGACAAGCCGTTCCACGTCAATTTCATCACCTGCTACACCACCCCGGAGCATATCGCGCTGATGTGCGAGATGAAGCCTAAGGCGGTGTCGTTTCACTGGGGCCATCCCGATCCGGCCTGGATCGAAAGCCTGCACGGGGCCGGAATCGACGTCTGGGAGCAGGTCGGCTCGGTGAGCGATGCGGAAAAAGCGGTGGCGGGTGGGGTCGACGTCGTCGTCGCCCAGGGCAGCGAGGCCGGCGGCCACAATTACGGCACCGCCGGTACCCTGGCGCTCACCCCGGCCGTCGTCGACGCGGTCGGCGACAGGGCTATTGTGCTCGCTTCAGGCGGCATCGCGGACGGTCGCGGGCTTGCCGCCGCGCTTATGCTCGGCGCCGACGGCGCCTGGATCGGCACGCGTTTCGTCGCCACGGCGGAAAGTGCTGCGTCCGATGAGTACAAGCAGCGGCTGCTCGCCGCCGGCGCGGGCGATACCGCGCTGACCCACCTGTTCGGCCGCCATCATCCCGAGTTCAATCCGATGCGGGTCCTGAACAACCGCGTCGTCGCGGACTTCTCCGACAGGCTGGACGACGTGCCCGCCGACAACTCCGGCGAGCCGGTCGTCGGATCGATGGACCTGTTCGGCGAAGCGACCGAGCTGCGCCGCTTCGGCAATCTGGTGCCGATGGCTGGCGCGACCGGCGACTATGAGGAACTGCCGCTGCTGGCCGGCGCGGGCGTCGGGCTGGTCACCGATCTGCCGACCGCCGCCGAGGTCGTCGCGCGGATGACCGCCGAGGCCGAGGCGGCGCTGTCGCGCCGGGCGGACTGAGCCGATGGCGACCGTCCTCGTTACCGGCGCGACCGGCCGGGTCGGCTCGGCGCTTCTGCCGCTGCTTGTCGGCCGTGGCGATACGGTGCTTGCCGTTACCCGCAGGCCGGAGGCGGCCGAAGCCTTGTTGGAGGCGGGCGCCGAACCGATTATCGCCGACATGACCGACCCGGCCGTGCTTGCCCCGGCCTTGAAGCGGGCCGACTGCCTGTTCCTGGCAACCGCCGACGCGCCCGATCAGGATCGCATCGAGGCCCGGCTGATCGAGGCGGCCCGCGCCGCCGGCGCCGCGCAAGTCGTCAAGCTGTCGGCACAGTCGGCGGGCCTTGATCCGCCGGTCAGCTTCGGCACCCTGCACCGGCGCGCCGAACAGGCACTTCAGGGCTCCGGCCTTGCCTACACGATCCTGCGGCCGGTGTTCTTTCAGCAGTCGCTTTTGCTGTTCGCCCCGGATATCGCCGCCAAGGGCCGTTTCATCGCGCCGGCGGGCAACGGACGGATCGCGATGGTCGATGTCGGCGACATCGCCCGGTCGGCCGCGGCCGTCATCGGCAGCGACGCCCATGCCGGCCGGACCTATACGCTGACCGGCCCCTCGGCGCTGAGCTTTGCCGAGATCGCCGCCTATTTATCGGAAAGGCTCGATCGCACGGTGAAATTCACCAGTCCGCCCGGCTTCATCGCCCGGCTGGTGCTGCCGCTGGCAACCGGCATGCCGCGCTGGCAATCGAACCTCGTCGTCGATCTGTTCGCCGCCCAGAAACGCGGCGCCCAGGCACCCGTCAGCGGCGATGTCGAAGCGCTGACCGGCCAGGCCGCGCAATCGATCGAGGCATTTCTCGATGCGCATCTGGAGGCCTTCCGCCGGCGATAGCGACTGTCAGCCCGGTTCGTCCAGCTTGTCGATCAGCTGCGCCAGCATGTGCTTCAAGGCGTCGGTCTCCGCCGGCGTGTATTTGTCGAGCAGGTTGGCCTCGTGCGTGCGCGCCCGTTCGATCAGCGAGGAGACCAGCTCTTCGCCGGACGGCGTGATCGTGACCACCACCTGCCGGCGGTCTTCGATGCCCGGGGTACGACTGACATAGCCGAGCTTCTCAAGCCGGCCGATCAGCTTCGTCATGGTCGGTTGTTTGGCGAGCGCCCGCTTGGCGATGTCGCCGATCGTCCGGCCCTCGCAGCCGCTCAGGAGCGCCAGCGCCCGCCACATCTGCGGCGCAATCCCCAGTCTTTCCAGTTCGGCGTGGAACTCACCGCTGGCAAGCTGCGAGGCGCGGGCCAGGAGATAGAGCAGATAGTCGTCGGTGAAGTGACGGTCGTCACCGGAAACGGCAGCCCGTCTGTCGGCGCCGGTCCTGCCGCTCACCGGCCGCGCCGGTGCCGTCCGATGTCGACCGGTATCGACCACCTGGTCCCCCTGTTTGTCCATGATCTTGTCAGCCTACCACGCGATACGAGGGTGCTCAATTTAGTTGAAGCCTAAAATTATCACTTTTCATATAATTTTGCGAGTGCTACGGTCTCTTCCGCAAATCGCCTGATTGCATAAACTGCAGCGACAAGAGCGAATTCGGCGTAAGCTTACGATGCGTCACGCACAGTAGAGGGGAGAAGTCATGAAAAACCTATTCGGGGCGTTGGTTCTGGCGGCAGGGGTCGCGCTCGCCGCGGCGCCGGCATCGGCGCAGACGGTTCTGCGCATGGCCAACTGGCTGCCGCCGCAGCATCCGCTGTTTGCCGAGATCATCAAGCCGTGGGGCGAGAAGGTCGGCGAGGTCACCGATGGCCGCGTCGTCGTCGAGGTGCTCGACGCACCGCTCGGGCCGCCGCCGGCGCATTACGACTTCGCCGCTAACGGCGTCGCCGACATCGTCTTCGGCGTGCATGCCTATACGCCGGGCCGCTTCAAGGTCACCACGCTCGCCGAACTGTCCTTCCTGTGCGAGAAGTCGGCCTATCTGTCGCCGGCCTGGTGGCGCATCTATCAGGCGCATTTCGCCAAGCTCGACGAGCATCGCGGCACCAAGCTGCTCGGCCTGTGGGTGCACGGCCCCGGCCAGCTTTGGACACGCGACCGCGACGTCTCGACGCTCGCCTCGATCAAGGGCTCGAAGATCCGCGTCGGCGGCGGCTTCGCCCAGGACGTCGCCAAGGCGCTCGAGGTCGTGCCGATCCAGTCGCCGGTCACCAAGGCCTACGAGATCCTGTCCGGCGGCGTCGCCGACGGCATCACCTTCCCGGCCGAATCGGTCACCGCCTTCAAGATCGACGAGGTGCTCGACCAGGGCCTGATCGTCGAGGGCGGGCTCTACACCGCCTCGATGTTCCTGGTGATGAACGGGCCGAAATGGGACAGCCTCGCCGACGAGGACAAGCAGGCGATCGAGAGCATTTCCGGCGAGGCGCTCGCCGTGATCGCCGGCGACGTCTGGGACCGGGCCGACCAGAAGGCCTTCGACATCATGAAGGAAAAGGGCAACATCACGCTGGTGACGCCGAGCGACAGCGAGCTTGCGGCGCTGAAGACGGCGATCAAGCCCTACCAGGACGCCGTGCTGGCGAGGATCTCCGAATCGGGCGTCGACGGCCAGATGGTCTATGACGCGCTCGTGGCCGAGATCGCTAAGGTCAAGGCCGGCAACTGAGTGATCCACGGGTCTGACCGCGGCGGCCCCCGCCGCGGCCGGACCCGTCGCGGTCTCCCCCGACGCGGCCTCCTCCCATGACCGATCTCACCTCGCCGGATCCGGCCACCGAAGGCGACGGCCTCGACACGGCCGCGATCGTCGCCCGCCGCAGTCCGGTGCTGCGCGCAGCCGAACGGCTGCTCGGGATCATGGTCGCGATCCTTTTGATGGCGATGATGTTCGTCACCGCCATCGACGTGTTCGGCCGCTATCTTCTGTCGCGGCCGCTGCCCGGCGCCTTCGAACTGACCGAGATCATGCTGGCAATGATCGTCTTCATCGCCATGCCGCTGGTCTGCCTGCACCGCGAGAACATCACCGTCACCCTGATCACCGACCGGCTGTCGTCACGGGCGCGCAACCTGCATCACGCGGTCGTCTCGCTTGTCTGCGGGATCATTTTGGCAATCGTCTCCTGGCGGCTGATGGAACATGCCCTCCAGCTTGCCTCCTATGGCGACGTCACCGTGTTCCTGCGCGCGCCGAAGGGGCCGATCGGCTACACCATGTCGGCCTTCACCGCGCTTGCGGCGCTGGCCATGCTGATCGTCACGGTCGAGCATGTCCGCCTCTATCAGCGCCTGCGCCGCGCCCGCCGCGCCGGGGGAGCAGCGAACCGCGATGCTTGACTGGATCGTCGGCATCGCCCTGCTGCTCGGCCTGATCGCCGCCGGCGCGCCGATCGCCTTTGCCATGACCGGCGTCGCGCTTGCCGGCATCGTCTACCTGATCGGCCTGGCGCCGGCCTACGCCATGCTCGGCCAGGTCTGGTACGACAACGGCATGAGCTACACGCTCTCGGTGATGCCGCTATTCGTGCTGATGGGCAATTTCGTGCTCAAGGCGGGGCTTGCCGACGACATGTATTCGGCTGCCAATGCCTGGCTGCGCCATTATCGCGGCGGGCTGGCGATGGCAACCATCGTCGCCTGCGGCGGCTTCTCCTCCGTCTGCGGCTCGTCGCTGGCAACGGCTGCGACCATGGCCCGCGTCTCGATGCCGTCGATGCGCCGCTACGGCTATTCCGACAGCCTGGCGACCGGCGCGATCGCGTCGGGCGGCACGCTCGGCATCCTGATCCCGCCGTCGATCGTGCTGGTGCTTTACGGCGTCATCACCCAGGAGAATATCGGCAAGCTGTTCCTGGCCGGCATCCTGCCCGGCCTGATCGGCATCCTCGGCTATCTGATCGCGGTGCGCGCGACGCTTATCCTGGAGAAGCAGCATGCCCGCCGGGCCGAGCCGCTGCCCTTCCTGGAGCGGGTGCGGGCGACCAAGGGCGTGTTCGGCGTGCTGGCGCTGTTCTTCTGTGTGATGGGCGGCATCTATGTCGGCATCTTCACCGCCACCGAGGCCGCCGGCGTCGGCGCGACGGGCGCCTTCCTGCTGGCGCTGTTTCGCGGCCGGCTGTCGCTTGCCACCCTCTATGACGTGCTGGTCGAGACGGCGCGGATGACGGCGATGCTGTTCCTTGTCCTGTTCGGGGCGTTGCTGTTTTCCAATTTCGTCAATTTCGCCGGCATGCCGGGTGACTTGAGATCGATGATCACCCAGTTCGGCGCCAATCCGACCGTCGTGCTGTTGCTGATCCTGGTGATCTACCTGATCCTCGGCGCGGTGCTTGAAAGCATCTCGATGATGCTCTTGACGGTGCCGGTCTTCTTCCCGGTCGTCGTCGGGCTGGGCGTCGATCCGATCTGGTTCGGCATCTTCGTCGTGGTGGCGATCGAGATCAGCCTGATCACGCCGCCGGTCGGGCTCAACGTGTTCGTGTTGAAATCGATCGTGCCGGACGTGCCGACCTACACGATCTTCCGGGGCGTCGTGCCGTTCATCGTGATGGACGTCATCCGCATCCTGCTGCTGATCTTCATCCCCGGGATCGCGCTGTTGATCCCCTCGACGATGTGAGGCACGGCGGTGCGTTTCGTGTTCGACAGGTCTTGCTTCATCCAGTGACTACAAAGGAACCCGACCCATGGACATCGCCGTACTGGGAGGCGGGAACGGCTCGCATGCCGCCGCCGCCGACTTTTCCGATCAGGGCCATCGGGTCCGCTTCTGGCGCCGCGACGCAGCCGGCGTCGAGGCCCTGAAGGCGGCCGGCAACCGGCTGGCGCTGAAGGATTTCAAGGGCGAGCGTCCCGTCACGATTCCCGTCGTGACCGGCGACATCGGCGAGGCGGTGGCCGGCGCGGAGCTGATCGTCTGCCCGGCCCCGGCCTTCGCGCAAGCCTCGATCGCCGAAGCCATGGCGCCGCATCTTTCCGACGGGCAGGTGATCTATCTGCCGCCGGGAACCTTCGGCTCCTACGTCATGCTGAAGGCGATTCGCGATACCGGGTCGACCGCCGATGTCGCCTTCGCCGAGACCGGCACGCTGCCCTACCTCACCCGCAAGCACGGGCCGGATACGATCGCCATCAGCGTCTACGCGACGCGGCTGCCGACCGGCGTGCTGCCGCTGCGCCACGAAGCCAGGGCGCTCGAGGTGATCGCGCGCGCCTATCCCTCGATCGAGCCCTGCGGCGACGGCCTGTCGGGGGCGCTGATGAATGCCGGGCCGGTCATCCATCCCCCGCTCATCATCATGAATGCCGGCCCACTGGAGCATTTCGATCGCTGGGATATCCACAACGAGGGCACGCAGGCCGCGGTCCGCCGTGTCACCGACCGGCTCGACGGCGAACGCGTCGCCGTGCGCGAGGCACTCGGCTATGGCGCGCCGCATTTCCCACTCGCCGACCACTACGCCCCCGACGGGGACGAATGGATGTATGGCCGCAAGAGCCATGAGCGGCTGGTCGATTCCGGCGACTGGCGCGAGCACATCGTGCTCAACCAACACCGCTACATGCGCGAGGATGTCCAGCAGGGGCTGGCCCTGCTGGTCTCGGTTGCCGACTGGGCCGGCGTCGAAGCGCCGACCGCCACGGGCCTGCTCGCGATCGGCTCCGCCATCTGCGACGACGATTTCCGCAAGAGCGGCCGGACGCTGGAAAGCCTCGGCCTGGCGGGCCTCGACCGGACGGCGATGACGGCGCTTCTGCGGGACGGCCTGTGATGGCCGATAGGATCCAGAGGATCGCGGCCGCCGGCGCTGGCCGGATGGGTCGCGGCATCGCGGTTGTCTTCGCCTATGCCGGCTATCCGGTGACGCTGGTCGATCTGAAACCGCGGCCGGCCGAAGACACCGCCCGCGTCGAGGCGGAGGCGCTCGGCGAGGTACAGTCGACCCTGCGCATGCTCGCCGATATCGGGCTGATGGAAGAGACGGCGATCGCGCCGATCGCCGAGCGCGTGTCCTTTGCCGGGGCAGACGGGGCAGAAGCAGCCCTTGCTAGCGCCGACGTGATCTTCGAGGGCGTGCCGGAGACCCGGGCGGCAAAGGAGGAGGCCTTCGCGGCGCTGTCGGCGATGGCCCGGCCGGACGCGATCATCGCCTCGACCACCTCGACCATGCTGTCGGACGCATTGCAGGACCTGGTCACGCCGCCGGAGCGGTTCCTCAACGCGCACTGGCTCAACCCGGCCTTCCTGGTGCCGCTCGTCGAGGTTTCGCCGGGCGCAAAGACCGACCCGGCGGTCACCGACAGACTGGTCGAATTGCTCGAAGCGATCGGCAAGGTGCCGGTCGTCTGCAAGGCGAGCCCGGGCTTCATCGTGCCACGCCTGCAGGCGCTCGCCATGAACGAGGGGGCCCGTCTCGTCGAGGAGGGCGTCGCATCCGCCGACGACATCGACAAGGCGACCAAATACGGCTTCGGCTTCCGCTTCGCCGTCCTCGGCGTGCTCGAATTCATCGACTGGGGCGGCGGCGACATCCTCTACCACGCCTCCAACTACATGCGCGAGGCCACCGGTTCGGACCGGTTCGCGGTGCCCAAGGTGGTCGAGGACAACATGACCGCCGGCCGCATCGGGCTGAAGACCGGAGCCGGCTTCCTCGACTATGACGGCATGGATGTCGATGCCTATCGCAGGGACCGGCTCGCGGCGTTTGTAGGGCAGTTACGGCACATGGGAGCGGTGAAGCCGCCGGTGGAGTGACGGGGCTCGGACAGGCGGCCAGGTTTCGGCGTCACGTCGATGCACAGTGGCGCGCAGGCACGGAGCCATCAACCTCCGGCGCCTGCATCCGGGTCGCCGTCAGATGTCGAAAGCCGAATTGACGGGTCCGGTCCGAAGCAGGTCCGCCAGCGTTTGCAGACCCTGTTCCAATCGTCGCTCGTCGACTTCGTGGCTCAGGCAGATCCGAACCGCCTCGGGCGCCGTCGAGATATCGGGAGCGAAACTCCGCCCTTCGCTGATCAGGACGCCATGGCGCGCGCATTGGCTGCGCAGGATATCCGATCGGCGATTGTCGGGCAGTGGCATCCAAAGATGCAGCCCGTCCGGATCGGCGACGATGTCGGTCCGGTCCAGGATCGTCTGCGCCAGCGACTGGCGATGGCGGGCGGCCGCTCTCTGCTTGGCCGCGATTCCTGCCGCCGTTCCATCTTTGATCATCCGGCCGGCCACCTCCAGAACCATCGGCGGTGTCATCCATACGCTTAGGTTGACCGCATTTCGCAACGCCGGGATCAGTGATTTCGGCGCGTGCAGGAAGCCAACGCGCAGCCCCGGCGCCACGGCCTTCGAGAGGCTGGTCACATAGACGGTATGATCCGGCGCCGACGCGGCGAGCGCCGGGGGCCGATCTGGCTTCAGCGGCCCGAAAACATCGTCCTCGATCAGGATCACGCCATACCGGTCCGCAATCTCGGCAATTGCATGGCGGCGCGGCGCGGAAAGCGTCAGCGTCGTCGGCGCCTGAAGGGTCGGCGTGAGATAAAACGCTCTTGGCCGCGCCTGCTTGCAAAGCGCTTCGAAAGCCTCCGGATCCACACCTTGTGCGTCCATGCCGACCGTTGCGGTATGCAATCCAAGGCGCTCGGCCATCGCGCAGACCGGCATGTAGGTCAGGCATTCCGTCAGCAGCAGGTCGCCGGGCTGAGACAGCGCCATGAGCGTGCACAGCAAGCCATGCTGCCCGCCCATCGTCGCGACGACCTGGTCTGTCCCCGCCTCCACACCGCACATCTTCAGCCATGCCGCCCCTGCTTCACTGTGATGCGCAAGGTCCTGCTCGGTCTGGTAGTCCAGCAGGGCGCGAACGCGACCGCTTCGCTGCAGGTCTTCCAGGGCCCGTTGGATATGCGGTTCGGCGAAACCCGGCAGCGGCAGGTTACGCGACAGATCGATCGGTCCGTCGTTGTCGCGCCGCAGATCGCCCTGCTCGCCGGGATCGAGGCCTGTGTCCGGCGACCGGACGAAACTGCCCCGCCCGATCTCGCCGCGCAGCAACCCCCGTTTCACCGCCTCGGCATAGGCGCGGCTCGCCGTATTGGCCGAGACATCGATTTGGAACGCCAGTTCGCGATGCGGCGGCAGCCGCGCGCCGGCCTGCAAATGCCCCGATGCAATGTCCTCGGCCATCGCATCGACGATTTGAAGATATTTCGGACCGGACCGTCCTTCCAGGCGCGGGAGCCAAATTGCCATCAGATCAATGTTTCAATTGCATCCAGGCAATCATGGGGCCAATCTTTGCTCCCTGTCAATGCAATCAGGACCGGATCACTCCAATGGCGATAGCGCGCCCCTCCGCCGGCAAAGGCATCGTGTTGTCTCTCATCTGCCTGACACTGCTGGGCGTGATGCCGATCATCGCCAACCTGCGGGCCCCCGAGGTCAGCGCACTCACATTCGCCTTCGCGTTGTCGGTGTGGCAGGTGGCGTTTGCGCTACCCCTTTTCGGCCTCGAGCTTCGGGGAGGTACGAAGGGGATCCTCGGCGCGGGCCTTTCGGTCCGGGACCGGTGGCGCATGCTGGCGGTTGCGCTGGTGACCGGGGGAATGTTCGGGCTGTCCACCTACCTCTATGTTCTCGGTGTCGAAAAGGCCGGTGCGCCCAATGCGGCAATCGCCCTGCAGGCCTACCCGCTCTTTACGATTCTTTGGGAGAGCCTGTTTCTGAAGCGCCGGAAGACACCGGTGGAACTGGCCCTGACGGCCGTTCTGATCGGCGCGCTGTACTACCTTGGAACGGGCGGTACATTCCTGATGTCCGGCCTGTCGCCCTGGTTTCTGATCACCCTTGGCGTGCCGTTCCTGTGGAGTGTCGCGCATGTGATCATCAAGGAGGAAATGCACAACACGCCGATCACGCCGATTCAGGTCACCTTCTTCCGGGTCGTTGTGTCCACCGTGTTTCTGGTCCTCGTCCTCGCGGTGTTCGTCCCCTCAGGGGTCGCGGCGGGTATCAGCGCGATCTTTCTGACGATGTCGGCGGTCATGGGTCTCGTCTATTTCCTCGAACTGATCATCTGGTTTTATGCCGTTCGACACATCGACGTATCGCTGGCAAGCTCGATAACCGTTCCCTGGCCCGCCCTTACAATGGTGCTTGCGGTGCTGTTCCTTGACGACACGATAGCGGCCTATCAGATCGTCGCGCTGACTCTCGTCATTGCCTGCATCTACGGGTTGACCCTGGCGGGCATCAGAAAGGCAAAAGCGGCAACGGCATAGAAGCGGCCGACGCGCGCGCCGGCTTCGGGACGCTCGGTCCACCATTGATAGCCATGGCCCATCGTGGGAATGCGCGCCTTAAATCGGCATATCCGGCTTCGTGAGCATCAGCCAGACGATCGCCAGCACCGCCGCGAAGGCGGGAAAGCCGCAGGCGAACCAGATCCGGTAGAGGCGATGGTAGCGCTCCGGCAGGGGCCGGTCCACGGCGGCGGCCTGTTCGGCCAGGCGTTTCAACTGGATCTGTATCCAGACCACCGGAAGCCAGAACAGTCCGGTCACGGCATAGAGGATCAGGGAGACGAGGACCCAGCCCTCCAGCAGCGGCCATCCTGCCCTCTCGGCAAGCAGATAGCCTGTAACCGGCTGGGCGACGACCGCAGTGGCGGTGAAGACGATGTCGGCTAGAACCACGATCCCGGCGGTATGCGCGATCAGGGCCGGATCCCGGCTTCTGTTCGACATCACCATGAAGAACGCGATGCCCGCCCCGGTTCCGAGCAGAACGCAGGCACCGATCACATGGACAAACAGGAGAGCGTCGTACATCACCGCTCTTCCAGCGCGGCATAGGCGATGACGGCAAGACCGATCGCCGGCAGGACCTTCACCATCGGTCCGAGCGGGTCGGCCCACAGATCGGCCGCGAACAGTGTCGCCGCCACCATGTATCCGAACGCCAGTGCCGCCATTCCGAGGCAGGCGCCGCGGGCCCATGGCCGGTAGAGGATAAGCGCTCCGACCAGGATATCGGCGATCGATCCGACCAGCACAGCCATCTGCGCGATCGCAAGGCCGAAGCCGCGACCGGTCAAGACCGCAACCGCCTCGTCAAAGCGCCAAAGGCCAACGACCCCGGACAGGACCCAGAACAGCGACAATATCGCGATCGCCAGCGGCAGCATCACATAGAGCCGCGCAAACCATCGCTCCTGCAGGGTGACCGGCATCGCCGACAGGGTGACGGGCAAGGCTGAGAAGCTGCCGCCGCCCGCCGCCTGCCAGGCCGAAGGATCGCCGGTGACCCCCCGCTCGATCGTGCGGACCGCCGTCGTTCGCAATGGCGAGCGCCATCCCAGCCAGCCAAGACAATCGGCCACCGCTGCAAAGGTCCGCATGATGATGCCGGGAACGGCAATGCTCACCCTGTGTGGCTGAAATCCGAGCCATGCGCGCATCAGGGCGACCGTCTCGCCAAATCCACGCGCATCCGGCTCCGTCAGGTCGTAGACGTGGCGCGTCGGCATCGTCCCGAGCGCGCAGTCGGCGACCGCCTCGGCCAGTTCGTCAAGGGCAATCGTCTGCACGGGACTGTCTTCGAAGACGCGCACGCCGAAGCCGGGAAGCCCGGCCACGCCGCGCAGCAGCGCGGTGCCGCCATAGGCATTGGGCCCGATAACCAGGGTCGGTCGCAGCACGACCCAGTCCAGATCGGATGCCTGGACAACCGCATCGCCGCGCGCCTTGCTGCGAAAGAACGCGGTCGCGGCGTCGCGGGAAGCGCCCGCCGCCGAAATCTGGATGAAGCGCAGGGTCCGGCCCGATGCGGCGGCGCACAGCGCGGCAACGGCGGTCACATGGATCGCTTCAAGGCTGTCGCGCCGCCCGTCCTGAAGCGCACCGGCGGCATTGATCACGATATCGACACCGTCCAGATGCGCCTGCCAGTCATGGGTATCCAGTTCACATATATCGGCGATGATCCACGCGATGTCGGGATACGCACGCTGGGCTGCCTGTCGCGACCGGCCCATGCCGACGACCTCGACGCCTTGCCGCTTCAGGGCCTCAACGCAGGCCGATCCGATCAGCCCGTAGGCCCCCAGGACGAGCGCTCTGACCACGCGTTTTCTCCGCTGCTTCCGGGTCGCCCCGCCCCCTCACAACACCCCCTCACAACACCGCCGGCAGGATCCAGCGGTCGAGGATCAAGTTCGGCTGCTTGTGGCCGATCGGCTTGTTGTAGTTGCCGCCGGTGAACACCACGACCATGTCGAGATCCGGGAACACATAGATCTTCTGGCCGCCATTGCCGCTGGCGAAATAGCGGCCGACGCGCGGGTCCTCGCCGGCTTCGGGGCGCTCGGTCCACCATTGATAGCCATAGCCCATGGTCGGAATGCCGACCTGGTCGGTTCCCGGCGGCACCGCGTCGAAGCGATGGTGCGAGGCCTCCTCGATCCAGCGCTCCGAGACGATCCGCTTGCCCTTCCAGACCCCGCCGTTCAGGATCATCTGGCCGAATTTCAGCATGTCGCGCGGCCGCATGAAGAAGCTGCCCTGCGCCACCGCGCGGCCCTTCGGCGTCAGCGTCCAGCAGTACTCGGTAATGCCGAGCGGGTCGAAAAGATTGGCCTTGGCAAACTCCGGCAGCGGCATGCCGGAGGCGCGGGCGACGATCGCGCCGATCAGGAAGGTCGTCGAGGAATTGTACAGGAACTGTTTGCCCGGGCTGAACCACATCGGCAGGTCGAGCGAGAACCGGTACCAGTCATCGGAGCGCCACATGTCGTTTTCGACGAAGGGGCCGACATTGAAATTCTCCTCGGCCTCAAAACCCGGCGTCATGGTCAGCAGGTGATCGAGGGTGATCTGCGCCTTGAGCGCCCTGTCGCCGGTAAGATCGGTCCAGTAGTCGGGAAAATAGGCCTGCATCGGCACGTCGACGCTGTCGATGTCGCCGCGCTCCAGCGCGATGCCGGCGAGCGTCGCGGTGATCGACTTGAAGGCCGAGCGCGTGTCGTGCGTGGTCTCCGCGTCGAAGCCGTTGAAATAGGCCTCGAAGACCAGCTTGCCGTTGCGGGCGATCAGGATGCTGTCGAGCTTCTCGAAATAGTCGAGACCGAGAACGTCGATCATCTCGGCGATCGGCTCCGTCCGGAACCCCTCGGCGGCAAGCGTCGAGACGGGCAAGCCGTCATCGGCCGGCTGCGGCACGGCGTCGACGGCCTGGATGATCGCGCCATGATCGCCGGGCTTGCCGGGTTTGGTGCCGGCGGGCTCGCACAGATGGCGCGTGTCCGCCGCATGGGTCATCGCGGCCGGAACCAGCAGCAGGGCGACGACAAGACCGGCGCGACCGGATCGACGCATGTGTCGGCAAGCGGACATGGAAAGACCTTTCCGGAGGGCAGTTCGGGATGGTTGTGATTTGACCCTATCATAACCGGTTCGCGTTAAGACGGCCTTGCAGGGAGGCACAGATGCAAAAATCGCCGACGGGCCGCAGACGCAGGATCATCTTCTTGGTCGCCGCGCTCGTCGCGCTGCTGGCCCTTGCCTTCGTGCTCAACACCGCCCGGCAGGCGGCGCAGTGGTCCCTCGCGCCCGAGGCCCCGGCGGAGCGTCTCGAACGGCTTGAAGCCGCATGGCGGTTGAAGCAGCCGACGGACAGGCCGCCGGAAGGGCTGGCGATCCTGCTGTCGGGCTGCGACGGGGTCGCCGACAACATGGATTACTGGGCCGACCTGTTCGTGAGCCGCGGCCACGCGGCGCTGATCCTCGACAGCCACGGCCCGCGCGGGCTCGACCGGGCGCAGGCCTGGCGGCTCGTCTGCGCCGGGCAGGTGCTGTCCGGCGCCGAACGGGCCGGCGACATCGCGGTCGCGATCGACGCCTTCCCCGATCTGGCCGCCGGCGGCGTCATCCTGCTGGGCGCCTCGCATGGCGGCTGGACGGCGATGGAGTTCATGGGGCTTTCGGGCTCCGGCACCGTTCCGCCGGGCCTGACGGCCTGGCCCGCGCCGCCCGAAACGCTCAAAGGCCGGGTCGCCACCATGGTCCTGCTCTATCCCTATTGCGGGGTGCTGAACGGCGCGGAAGCCGATCTTTGGACCGGCGCGCCGCCATCCCTGTTCGTGCTCGCCGAGGACGACAGCATCGTCAGCGCGCCGGACTGCGTCGACCGGGCCGAGGCCTATCGCCGGACCGGCGCGGAGATCGAGACCGTCGTTCTTGCCGATGCCGACCACGGCTTCGATCAGCGCGACCGGTCCATCCTGTCGACGCTCGCCTTCGATGCCGCCCAGACGGAGATCGCCCGGCAGGCGGTCGAGCGGTTCCTCAACGAAAACGGTCTCTAACGGCCCTACCAGGGCGGCGGGCGTTTGGCGAAGACGGCCTTCAGCGCCTCGGACCGGTCGTCCGACCAGTCGGGCGGATCGGTGAGTGCCGCCCAGCCGTTGATATAGTCCTGATAGACGTAGTAGTGCCCGAACCGCTCGACCGACAGGGCCACCAGCATGTCGAGCGCGACCTGGAAGGCGGTGACCAGCGGGAACCAGCGCATCTGCGGCGCCACATCCGGCGCGCGCGGCGCGGCCAGCCAGGCGGGCGGACGCCACAGCATGGCGAAGTCGAAGAAGACGATCGGGTCGCTGCCGTAGTTGAGGAAGACGAAACGGATCGGGCCCCAGGGCGCGCCGGCCTCGTCCAGTACGTTCTGCTGGTTCGTGGTCCGCACCATCGAGCCGTTGCCGAAGCGCGGCCGCCAGGCGGGGCTGCCCGGATCGCGCTGGTTGCGCACATAGGTCCAGATCGGGGCGAGGAACGGCGAGCCGGCCCAGAACGCGCCCTGCGGCGGATCAGCGAGCACGTCGAACAGTGGCAGCGTCGCCTGGCTGTTGAGCGCGCCCTGGCTCAGCCCGTGGATATAGAGCTTCGGCCGGGTCTCGGGCGGCAGCGTCGACCAGTAGCCGTGGATGACGTCGAACAGTTCGCGCGCCTGGTCGAGGCCGTATTCGACATTGGTGAGGATCGACAGGACCGAGGTCAGATAGGAGTACTGGGCGGCGACCTGCGCGGTGTCGCCACCGAACATGAAGTCGATCGTGTCATGGGCGCCCGGATCCATCCAACCGGTGCCGACCGGCGTCGTGACGATCAGGATCTCGCGGTCGAAGCCGCCGACGCGGATCAGTTCCTCAAGCGCCAGTTCGGCGCGCTCGCGGGCGGTCTCAGCCGATACCCGGCCGACATAGACCCGCGCCGGCCGCTTCGCCGGCCTGCCGGTGAAGGCGGAAATCTCTTCCGGCGTCGGCGTGCGGCCGATGAAGTCGCGGCCGCGATTGCCGAGATCGTCCCAGGCGATCAGCGATTGGTCGGAGCCGGTGATCATCGGGTCCGTCGGCTTTTCAAAGCGCGGATCGATGATCTGCTCGCCGGCGGCAAAGGCGGCATCGGCAAGTTCCATGCCGCGGCGCACCAGGACGCCGTTAGTGAAGGCGGCAAGGGCAATCGCCGCGATCAGCACGCCGGCGACGATGCCAAGCCGCCCCGGCAGGATCAGGGACAGGGCCCGTCCGGTCCGCCGGGCGACCATCGTGAACAGCGATCCGATCAGCCAGAGCAGCGCGAAGACCGCGGCGGCGAGCACAGCGACGATCGCGCGATGGCCGCTCTCCACGGGTGGCAGGTCCATCACCGCGCGCGTCGCGTTCTGCCAGGCCGGCAATTGCGCGAGCGCCAGGACGGCGATCAAGCCCGCCACGGCATAGAGGCCGAGCCGCACCCGCCGGTCGTCGGTCACCGGCAGCAGCATCAGGCGCCACAGCCACAGCCCGAAGGCCGCGACGAGATAGCCGAGCGCCATCGAAATGCCGCTCAGCACGCCCTGCGCGATCGCCGCGCGCGGGATCAGCGAGGGCGTGAGGGAGGCTGCGAAAAACAGCGCCGCGACAACGAGGCCTAGGCCCGACAGCCGCCAGTATCGTGGCCTTGCGGCCGGATCGGAGTTGGCGCCGGTCCTTGTCCTCTCAGTCGTCATTGCCGGGCCTCCTGCACTGTTGTCCGGCTCAGCGACGCCGGGCTTTGGTTCTCAGTCTGGCCGCCCCTCAGAGGTCATCCCCGGGCTTGTTCCGGCAATGACGGTAAGTGTGATTGGCGGGTGATACCAAGACACCGCTTCCATCAAGGCAAACAGTGTTGATGACGGCCGCGGTGGTGGCCAGGCTGAAAACCAAAAGCCGGTTCCCGCCAAGACGCCTCAGGCGCCGGCCGAGGGGCGGATCCGCTTGAGGAAATCCCACACCGGCAACGCGGCGAGACCGCCGATCAGGCCGCCGACATAGCTGGGCAGCGAAAAGCCGAGGATCGCCTGCCAGATAAAACCGACGATATAGCTGGCCGCCAGCATGACGACGATCGTGATCAGCAAGCGTTGCCAGAGCGGCATGAGCAGTTTCATCGCGGCCTCCTGTCGCGCCAATGCGAGTCGGGCTTAAGCCTAATCCGAATTCCCGTCTTCCGCATAGAGTAGTCGGAAGGATCGTTTCGCGGGACCGGGTCCCGAATCAGTCATAGTGCCGCCCTGCCGCGTCGTCTGTATTGTCGAGGGTCTTGAAGCCAAGTGAATTCGGTAGCCGTTTTGATGGATCCGCAGGCAGACCGGCCCGTCCCCGCCCTCAACGTCGCCGGCGCGGTGCTGATGCCGGACCGCACGGGCGTCTTGTGGTGGCCGGCCGAGAAACTCCTGCTGGTCGCCGACCTGCATCTCGAAAAGGGCTCCTCGATTGCCGGACGCGGCGCGCTGATCCCGCCCTACGATACCGCCGCGACGCTTCAGCGCCTGGCCGGGGCGATCGACACCTACCGGCCGAGCACGGTCGTCTCGCTCGGCGACAATTTCCACGACACCGGCGCCGGCGACCGGATCGGCGAGGCCGACCGGGCAGCCCTTGATGCGCTGCAGCGGGGACGCGACTGGCTGTGGATCGCCGGCAATCACGATCCGTCCCCGCCGGCGGGCATCAGCGGCGACTGGTTTGCGGAGCTGGCCGTGGGCGGCCTCGTGTTCCGTCATGAGCCGTCCCCGGTGCGCGCCGATGGCGAGATCGCCGGCCATCTGCATCCCGCCGCCCGGGTGAAGCTCAAAGGGCGGGGCATGCGGCGGCGCTGCTTCGTCTCGGACGGCCGCCGGCTGATAATGCCGGCCTTCGGCGCCTTCACCGGCGGGCTCAACGTTCTCGACGAAGCCTATGCCGGCCTGTTCGACCGCGCCGATGTAACCGCCTGGATGCTGGCGAAGACCGGCGTCTATCCGGTCGCCGGCCGCAAGCTGTTGCCGGACTGATCAGCCGAGCAGGGTGGTCAGCCACATCACCCAGCCATAGGTCAGCGCCACCGAGACGATGGTGATCGGCAGGACAGCGGCGGTGAACTGCCAGAAGGTGAACGGCTTGTGGCCGAACTTCTCCGCCTGCTGGACGACGATGACGTTGCTGGCAGCCGAGATGATGAACAGGTTGCCGGCGAGCGTCGAGATGCCCGCCAGCATCATCAGGGTGGGCACCTCGGGCGTCTGAAGCAGCTTCAGATAGATCTCGACGACCGGCACGTTGGAAAAGAGCTGGCTTGCCCAGAAGCTGATAACGGCCGTCACGGTCGGCTCGCCGAGCCGGCTCTGCAGCGATCCGAGCAGGGCCTGCAGCGATCCAGACGCCAGCAGCGAGCCGGTGACGATGAACATCGCGACGAAGAAGGCGAGCGTCGGCCAGTCCGCCTCCTTGAAGGTCTTGAAGCGCCGGTTGGAGAACAGATAGACCGGCGCGCAGGCGATAAGGCTGGCGACCCCGAACGGCACCGAATAGGGCGACCCCAGGCCCTCCAGCACGCTGTCGGCGCCGATCAGCACGACCAGCAGGCCCGTTGCCAGATAGGGCGGCCACAGGCGCGGGTTGTCATGCGGGCTCGGCAGGTCGCCGACCTCCGGCTCGTCCGCGCCGATGCCGGCCAGGATGCTGCGTCGTGTCCAGAAATAGACGAAGGCGAGCGACAGCACGGTCGGGACGATCAGCCAGACGAAGAAGGTGCCGATCGGATTGCCGAAATGGCCCTTGGTGGCGATCAGGATGTTCTGCGGATTGCCGACGGGGCTGACCATGCTGCCGACGGTCACGGTCGCGCACAGCGCGATCAACACGGCGTTCGGCGGCCAGCGCATGGCGCGCGCCAGCATCAGCGCGATCGGCGTGCCGATCACCGCGCCGGCATCGTTGGTCAGCACGATCGAGCAGAGCGCGGTCAGCAGGATGAAGACCAGGAAGGCCCGCATCGGATGGGCCGAGCGGGTTATCCGTTCGCCGATCGAATGCGAGATGCCACTGTCATAGAGCGCCGAGCCGATCGAGAAGACGCCGAACAGATAGGCGACGACGTTCCAGTCGATCGCCCTGAAGGCGTTTTGCGGCGAAATCTCGCCGAGCGCGATGAGGATGACCGCGCCGGCCCCCATGATGTGCCAGATGCGCACGGCCGGCGGCAGCCATTCCCGGGCCGCGATGCCTAAAAAGATCACGCAGGAGACGACAAGGCTGATCGAGACCATGAGACCACCGCCGCCCGTTGCTGATACGGTGCTTTGCCACCGGCCGGCAACGCGACGTCTTGAGGATCGACAGCCGTTTGGCTATCACAGGTAGGCAAGTAAGTCAGCGTCGCAAATCCTTCGGAACTGACTCGTTTGGGCCGCGTCAGAATGATCCCCTAGGCACTGGATATGCTCTAAATGGCGCTGAACCGTCCGCTTCTGTCCGCCAATTTCTTCGCCGGCGACGTCGTCGCGGGGATCGGCCCCTATCTCGCCATCTACCTGCTGTCGGCCTATCACTGGAAGCCCGGCGCGATCGGCCTGGCGCTGGCCGTCGGCTCGATCACCACGGTTATCGTGCAGACGCCGGCGGGTGCAATCATCGATGCGGTGAAGTGGAAGAAGGCGATCCTGGCGATAGCCGCGATCGCGGTCGGCTTCGGCACGACGATCGTCATCCTGACCAGCGATCCGCCCTGGCTGGTCTATATCGCCCAGATCCTGGTTGGCATCGCCGCGGCCTTTCTCGGGCCCGCGATCGCCGCCATCACGCTGGGCATCGTCGGGCCGGAGCGGTTCACCGCGCAGACGGCGGCGAACCAGGCCTGGAACCATGCCGGCAACGTGTTCGGCGCCGCCGCCGGCGCGGCGCTGGCGCTGTGGTGGGTGACCGAGGGCGTGTTCTGGCTGATCGTCATCATGTCGGCGATGATGGTGGTGAGCGTTTTGATGATCGACGGCAAGTCGATCGACCACGACGCCGCGCGCGGCGGCATGATCGAGGAGCCGGACGGCGAGGAACGCGCCGCCGGCATTCTGACCCTGCTTGCCGACCGGCGCCTTGTGGTCTTCGCCGTCACCGTGGTGATGTTCCATTTCGCCAACGCCGCGATGCTGCCGCTGGTCGGGCAGAAGCTGTCCCTGGGAACCAAGACGCAGGACGGCATCGCCTTCATGGCGGCCTGCGTGGTCTCGGCCCAGTTCCTGATGGTGCTGATGGCGATCCTGTGCGGCGCGCGGGCCGACAAATGGGGCCGCAAGCCGCTGTTCCTGTTCGCCTTCTCGATCCTGCCGATCCGCGGCATTCTCTATACGCTGTCGGACGACAAGTTCTTTCTCGTCGCCGTGCAATCCCTCGACGGGGTCGCGAACGGCATTTTCGGCATCCTGTTTCTCTTGATCCTCGCCGATATCACCGCCGGCACCGGCCGGTTCAACGCCGCCCAGGGGGCGATCGCGACGCTGATCGGCGTCGGCGCCTCGCTGAGCAACGCGATCGCCGGCTGGATCGCGCAAGCCGGCGGCTATTCGGCGGCGTTCTATTTCCTGGCCGCCGTGGCGATCCTGGGCGCTGCGATCTTCGCGCTGTTCATGCCGGAAACGGCGCCGCACAGGACCGGCGCAGCGCGACGCGAAAAAGCCCCGTCCTAGACCGAGACGACGGCCATCTCGACGATCGCCGTGATCAACAGGGCGACGACGGCCGCCGCGGTCAACCGGATCCGGAGCGGACCGAACCACAGCGGCGCGCGGCCCTCACCGACCGCGCGGACGTCGAGCCAGGCCTGCAGGACGAAGGCGGCGATCAGCACGGCCTGGCCTTCCAGACCCGACACCAGGAGCGCGATCCAGGCGGCGAGAGCCGGAACGATGCTGAGCGCGAAGCCCTGCGTGCGTTCGGAGCCGTAGAGCGGCCCCATCGCCATGCCCCAGCGAATGCCGCCGAGAAACGACAGGACCAGCGCGCCGTAGACGCTGGTGGCAAAGGCGATCAGCGCGGCGAGCCCCAGATCGGTGACCACCAGCGGCCCGATCGCGCCGGCGGCGAAGGGAACGACGCCGGCCCAGCCGAGCACGGTGGCGGCAAGCGGCGCTCTCGCGCTGTCGATCGGCCGGTCGGATTGAACGGTCATGGTCTGTCTCCGTGAGAACGTCGCGTCATCGGTCGCGGTCAATTGCGCTGGAACAGGATGCTGCCGAGCCAGCCGACGCTGAAGGCCATGATGACGGTGGCCAGCCCATAGACCAGCGGCCGCTGGTGGGCGAGATCGTAGACGGCCTCCTCAAAACCGGACTTGACCGCCCAGAAGCCGAGCCGCGTCGTGGTCAGGAGCGCCCCGCCGGCGAAGACATGCACCCGCACCCGGTAGCCGCCGGTGCGGATGTTGGCCGGCAGCTTGATATGGGCGATGAACAGCCTTTCGGTGAGCATCTCGACCGCGTCCGGATCGGCGAAATAAAGCCCCTCGCTTTCCTTCACGTCGAGCAGCGCCGTCCGGTAGGTCTCGGGGTCGGCGGGCTCGCCGGCGACCCGGATATCAACGAAGCGCTCGCCGATCCCCTTGCGCCGGAGCACGGCCGGGCCGGAGATGTCCTCGAGCGGCCGGCCGGACAAAACCGCGTAGTAGGACGGCGCGGAGGGGAAGGTGACGCCAGCCCCGTTCACCCAGATCCCCATCACCCGGTTCTTCCGGCGCACCACCAGATCCTCGCCCGGACCGAGGACCTCGATCACCACGTCATAGCCGTGCGCCCGGCCGACGGTGGCGCCGTCCCGCTCGATCGAGCCGAACAGCGTCAACTCGGTGCCGACGAAATTCGAGCGGATCTCGACGATCTTGTCCGACACCGTGGCGACCACCGTCTCGGCGCGGGCCGGACCGGCGACCCCGGACAGCAGCGCGGTCAGGACGGACAGGACGATCAGGATGGCGGCGAGGCGTCTCATTCCAGATGCACCGCCGCCGTGGTCAGCACGAACAGGGTTTCAGGCTCGGCGACGAGGCCCCAGAAAACGCGCCCGCCAACCGCCAGGACCAGGATCGCCAGCATCAGGCGCAGCTGTTCGCCGCGCAGCTTGTGCCCGGCCTGCGCTCCGAACTGCGCGCCCATGACGCCGCCGACCATCAGCAGGAGCGCCAGCAGCGCATCGACGGTCTGGGTCGAGATCGACTGCAGGATGGTCGTCGCGGCGGTGACGAAGATGATCTGGAACAGCGAGGTGCCGATGACGACATTGGTCGGCACCCGCAGAAGATAGATCATCGCCGGCACCATGATGAAGCCGCCGCCGACGCCCATGATCGCGACCAGAAGGCCGATCAGCGCGCCGAGCGCGATCACCGGGATGACGCTGATATAGAGCTTGGACTGCTTGAAGCGGACCTTGATGGGCAGCTTGTGGATCCAGGTGTGCTGCCCCGGCCGCCGGGCGGAGACCGGCCGGCCCTGGCGACGGCGGAAGATCGCCCGGCCGCTTTCGATCAGCATCAGGCCGCCGATGCCGCCCAGAAATACCACATAGAGTACCGAGATGATCAGATCGAGCTGGCCGAAACTGCGCAGGATGCGGAACAGAACGACACCGCAGGCCGATCCGACGAGACCGCCGGCGACCAGGTAGAGGCCGAGCGTGAAGTCGATCGACCGGCGCCGCCAATGAGCGAGCGCGCCGGACACCGACGAGGCGACGATCTGGCCCGACTGGGTGGCGACCGCGACGGCAGGCGGAATGCCGGAAAAGATCAGCAGCGGCGTCAGCAGGAAGCCGCCGCCGACGCCGAACATGCCGGACAGGAAACCAACCGCCGCCCCCATTCCGAGCAGCATGAACATGTTCACGGCAAGCTCGGCAATGGGCAGATAGATCTGCATGATCGGTTCCAAGGCACGCGCATGACGCGCAGGCGCCCTCCGCGGAGATCGGGCGCTAGGGATTGGGTAGTTGCGGTATCATAGACTTGTAAACGGTGAGTTAGGCGGGCTTGTCAATCGGGCCAGTGCCGATACCGACAGCGCCAGCCTCTAAATCTTGCAAAATCATAGGGAACACCGGATCGTAATCGTCAGCCGGATCCCGCATTCAGCCTTTCGATCAGGTCCGGCGTGATGTCGCCGGTGTCCGGCAGGCCGACGCTGCGCTGATAGGCGCGGACCGCGTTGCGGGTGCGCGGGCCGATCTGGCCGTCGGCGGGGCCGGGCGCGTAGCCCAGTTCGCTCAGGCGCGCCTGTGCGGCGATCACCATGTCGCGATTGACGAAGGCCTGGCGCTGCCGCTGCACGTCGCCCCAGCCGCCCTGCGGTTCGGGAACCACGTTGGCCGAGGCGTTCGGCCGCTTCGGCTGCCAGGCATCAAGCGCCGCCCTGGCCTTGCGCAGGGTCTCCTCGTCGAGGTCGCGGGCGATCTGGTCGCGCTTGTCGAGCGCCTCGACATCGCCCTGGTCGGCGGCGATCGCGAACCAGCGGAAGGATTCGCCCAGATCCGTGTTGACGCCGAGGCCGCGCGCGAACAGGACGGCGAGATTGAACTGGCTGTCGCCGAGGCCGAATTCGGCCGCCTGGCGGAACCAGACCGCCGCCTTCTGGAAATCCGGCGCGCCGTCGATGCCGTCGGCATAAAGCACGGCGAGATTGTGCATGGCCTTGCGGTTGCCCTGCTCGGCGGCGCGCTGATACCACATCCGCGCCATCGCCAGATCGCGCTCCACGCCCTGGCCCTTCTCATACAGGCTGCCGAGCCGGTACTGCGCCGGCGCCAGGCCCTGGGCGGCGGCCTTGCGATACCAGTGGCTGGCGGTGGGATAGTCCTGCGGCAGGCCGCGGCCGTCCATGTAGCGGGCGGCGATCTCGAACTGGGCCGTCGGATCGTCCCGCTTCAGCGCCTCGGCCAGCCGATCGGGAAGCAGATCATAGGGAGCCGTGTCAGAGGCGGCCGGCTTGCCGCTCACCGCGGCGCCGGTCGCCCGGTCTGTCGCGGCGGTGTCGGCAGCCCCTTCCGATTTCGTCGCAAGGGGCTTCGATGCGCTCTTCTTGTTCGCCGCTTTCGGGGATTCGGCCTTGGCAGCCGGTTTTGGCGTGTCGTGTGCCGGCCCGGATTTGCTGACCTGGCGGACGGGTTTGCCGGGCATGTCCTCGCGGGATCTCCCGCTTTGGGATGCCGGCCCGGAGGAGGCGACCGTCGCTTCCGCGCCGGCGGGCTTGACCGATCCGGTCTTTATGTCCGATCCGCGCTCGATGTCGGAGGCGCCGAGCATCGGCAGCGTGAACGACCCGCCGGACAACGTCGTGGCGGCCTTGTAGGCGCCGAACAGGATGACGGCCGTCGCCGCCGCGATGACGATCGGGCGGCGGTAGCGGGCAAGGCCCTCGCGCAGGCCGGCAAGCCGTGAGCGCTTCTGAGCCGCGGTCAGATCCTCCGCGGCGGCCGCCTCGGTCGCCGCGCGCGCGGCGCGGCGGGCGGCGGCGACGAAATCGGTGCCGTCGACCGGCGGCTCGCCGATGCCGGACGACGTCGCGCCGCCTGTCATCCGTCCGTCCTTTGGCAGGCCGGATCCGGGGGCGAGCGGCGTGTCGTCCTCCGGTGAACTGCTTTCGGGTGCGGTTTTCCCGGACGCGGCCTTCTCTGCCTTGGCGGCCTTCGATTTGGTGCTGTCGGCTTTAGTGCTACGGGCGCGGGCGGGAGACAGGTCGGATTTGACGGGATCATCCGTCGTTTCGGCGCTCCTCCCCGCCTTTGCCTTACCGCCGCGCGGGGAGGTCTTACCCGCCTTGGTCGCCGTCCGGTCGTCGCTCTCCGGCGGCGCGCCGCCATCGGCTTCCAACTCCTCCAGTCGCCCGACGATCGCCTTCAGGGTGTCGTGAACGGAGAGCAGCGTATCCTGATGCTGCTGGTCGGCGGCCTCGGCATTGGCCCGCTGGGCGTTGATTTCAGCCCGCAGGTCGTTGAACACGTCGCTGCTTTCGGCCCCCGCCGAAAGCGAGGAGATCGCCCGCTCCACGGCGGCCTGTGCCGCCTCCTGGGCGGCGCCGACGGCATCCGCGCGGCTTTCCTCCATCCGATCAAACAGCGCGCCGATCGACTTCTCCAGGTCGCCGAGCCCGGCCATGCCCTGCGAGGAGGCATCGACGGCATCGGAAAGCTGGTTGATCTTCTCCTCGATCAGAGCGAGCTGATCGGGATCCGCGTCCTGCGAGGCCTGGGCGAGTTGCTCGGTCAGCACGAACAGATGCCGCTCGAGCTCGTTGATGCGGCCGTTCGGCGCTTCCTGGATCCGCTCGCCGAGCATCTGCATGTCGGAGCGCAGGGCGTCGTATTCGTCGCGGCGGACGCCGTCGATCTGTGTCGACAATCCGCGGATATCGGACCGGATGAGCTCCAGTTCGTCGCGCGTGATCGCGTTGTCCCGCTCCTGCACGAGCTCCTGAAGGATCTCCTTGCGAAGCTGCGTGCCGAGGTCCTGGACCTCGCTGCGCAGGGCGCGGAATTCCGACAGGCCGGCCTCGTCGAACCGGGCGGTGAAGTCGCGCAGCTCGGCGCGGATCTCAGCAAACTCGGCGCGTGTCGCGGTGTCCAGGCGGGCGGCGATATCCTCCAGCCAGGGCTCGATTTCGGGGACGACCGGCGCAGGCATCGTTTCGATCCGCTCGGCCAGGCGCAGCACTTCTTCGCGCAGCACCTCGAATTCCGACCGCCCGCCCTGTTCGATCTGGGCGATGATCTCGCGAATCTCGGCGCGAAACTCGCCGATCTCCTGCCGTGTCGCCGTTTCTATGCGCCCGATGATATCGCCAAGCCGCGCATCCATGTCCTCGCTCAGCCGCGCGGGCGTGTCGGCCATCAGCCGCGCCAGATCGGCCACATCGCCGCGCAGCGCCTCGAAATCATCCCGCGTGCTGCCGGCGAACTGCCGGGTCAGGTCCTGGCTCAGGCCGCGCAGGGCTTCGGCATCGTCTCGCCCGTCCGCCTTGATCGCCGCTTCAACCCCGGCCCCGATATCCGCTTCCATCTGCGCAACCAGGTCCCGCACCTCGGCGCGAAAGGCGACGATTTCCTCGCGGGTCGCGGTCTCGACCCGGGCGGTGATGTCCTGAAGCCGCTGATCGACGTCCTGGTTGACCTGCGTATTGAGCTGTTCTGGTGCGGCCGTGACGAGCCGGGCCAGGTTGACCACGTCACCGCGCAGGGCCTCGAACTCACCCCGCGTGCCGTTGTCGAGATCCTTGGCGATTTCGCGCACTTCCCCGCGAATCGCGTCGAGCTCGCCGCGCGTCGCGGTGTCGAGCCGGCGCATCGTGTCCTCGAGCCGTTCCGCCAGGTCCTCGGCGACCTGGTTCGGCACCGCTTCCATGCGATGGGCCAGATCCGTCACCATCAGGCGCAGGTCGGCGAAATCCTTCGTGTGCTGAGGATCGGGCGCGGCATTGGCGCTCATGATCTCGTCGCGCAGGGTGCCGAGCGCGGTCTTGGCGGAGGCATCGTCGATGCTGCGTTCGAGGCGCTCGGCGACCGAATCGATGCGATGGTCGATCCGGTCGGCATAGCCGTCCACCGTCCGGTTGAACTCGGTTTCGAGCGTCTTCTGCCGGGAGGCGATTTCCGCGATGGCCTGTTTCAGCCCGGTGGTCGCGCTGTCCGTCGGCGGGATGGCCGATGCGGCGGGCGAATCGCCGGGAGGAAGCGGCCTGTCGTCGCGCGGTGGGATCGGATCGGGTACCGTTTCGGCGACCGCTTCGGCTGTGGCGGCGGCACCATCCGGGACGGGATGATCGGGCACGCGATCGGTCGCGTCATTGGCCCCGGAACTCGCATTGGAACTCGCATTGGGCGGGCCGTCCTGGGCGCTGTCGCGGTCGCGCGATGCGCCCATCCGGCGGGCAAGCTGCTGCAGCCGGTCCTCAAGCGTCTTGATGGTCGCCCCGGCCTGATCGGGCGCGGCTTGGTCGGATGAGGATTGGGGGGCAGCCTTGCGCTCGGCCGGTGTCGCGCCGATGCGGTCGAGATGCCGGGCGATCGTGCGAAGCGTCGAAGGCATGTCGCCCGTCTGTGCGCCAACGCGATCCGGGGCGGCATCGGCCGCCTGGCCGGCGGCCTGGGCCTCGCCGACGGGGCTACCGCCGATGGCGCCGGGGCTGCCGCCGATGGCGCCGGCAAGCCGGTCGAGGCGGCCTTCAATGCTGGTCACCCTGCCCGTGCCACTCGTCCCGTCGCCGTTCGTCCCCTCACGAAGACCGCCATCGCGGCGATCCCGGGCGCGCGGCGCCCGGCCGGTCAGCCTGTGCTCCAGTTCATCGAGCCGTCCGCCGATTTCGCCGCCGATCCCGGCGGATTCACTTCGGGCCGATTCACTCCCCGCCAATTCACTCCGGGCCGATTCAGTCCGGGCCGATTCAGTCCGGGCGGACCGCCTGTACAGCCGGTTGCGGCCGGGCACGTTCTCCGGGAGAGTATTCGAGGCTTGGTTTTGCGCGCGCGATGCGGCTTTCGGCACCGGACCGGTGCCGACCGCCCGGCGGGCTTCGTCGAGCCAGTCTTCGAGAGACAGTCCGGCGCGTTCGGCGGCAAGTCGAGCCTGTTCCAAAGGATCGGGATCGGCATTGACATTACGGGAGCCGCGAGATGCCATCTTGGTCTACCGGTTCGTTGTGTTGACACTGGCTGTTGTTGCGGGGAAGCGAATGCGCAAACGTCCGGTTTCCACACGCCGCCCCATGCAATCTTCTTCAATTCAAGGTAAACAGGCGGTTAATATTTGTTTCTTTACGGAACAGCCACGAGACCTCGGCGGTCATTCATACAGGGTGACGATGGCCGCAGGTCCTGTTACAGCGCCACCTATTGACCTTTACGTAAACGGCATCTAGTTTAGCGCGCCGAAGGAGAGACCGATATGACAACGGCGGACGCGGCAGCCACGCGCCAGATCATGCCGCTTGAGGACGGCGATATGGAAACGCCGAGCGGAAAGCAGACGGCTTTCTCGATCGGCGCGCTCGCGCGCGAGTTCGACGTCACCTTGAGGACGATCCGGTTCTACGAGGACAAGGGCCTGCTGCATCCCCGGCGCGAGGGCCAGAAACGGATATACTCGCGACGCGACCGCGCCCGCCTCAAGCTGATCCTGCTGGGCAAGCGGGTCGGCTTCTCGCTGGCGGATATCGGCCGGATGATCGATCTTTACGATCTCAAGGACGGCCAGGTCACACAGTTGCGCGTTTCGCTTGGCAAGTTCGATGAGCAGATCGGCCATCTGGAGCGTCAGCGCGACGAGCTCGACCATGCGCTCGGCGATCTGCGCCGGGCCCGGGACGTGGTCGCCGGCATGTTGAAGGAACGCGAAAGCCGCGACATGTAATCGCGGCGGACATGACGACGGGAGAGAGAAATGCCGTCCTATAAAGCACCGGTCGATGACGTCCTGTTCCTGCTGAACGACGTGATCGGCATCGAGAAATACAACAATGTTCCAGGCTTCGCCGACGCGACGCCGGATCTCGTCAAGGCGATCCTGGAGGAGGGCGCGAAGCTCTGCGAGGAGGTTCTGCAGCCGCTCAACCGGATCGGCGACGAGCAGGGCTGCACCCGCCACGAGGACGGCAGGGTGACGACGCCCGAGGGCTTCAAGGCGGCCTATGACGCCTATGCCGAGGGCGGCTGGATGGGGCTTTCGGCCGATCCGGACTATGGCGGCCAGGGCCTGCCGCATACCCTGCTGGCGGTGATGAGCGAATTCCTGTCGGCGGCCAACATGGCGTTTGCCATGTATCCGGGCCTGGCCCAGGGCGCCATCGCGGCGCTGACCCTGCACGGCTCGGATGAGCAGAAGGCGACCTATCTGCCGAAGCTTATTGCCGGCGAATGGCTTGGCACCATGAACCTGACCGAGCCGCATTGCGGGACGGATCTCGGCCTTTTGAAGACCAAGGCTACGCCGAACGGCGACGGCTCCTATGAGATCACCGGCACCAAGATCTTCATTTCGTCGGGCGATAACGATCTCGTCGACAACATCATCCATCTGGTACTCGCCCGCATCGAAGGCGCTCCGGAGGGCACCAAGGGCATCTCGCTGTTCGTCGTGCCGAAGGTTCGCGTCAACGAGGATGGATCGCTCGGCGCGGCGAACGCGGTGGAATGCGGCGCGCTCGAGCACAAGATGGGCATCCACGGCAACGCCACCTGCGTGATGAACTATGACGGCGCGACGGGCTGGCTCGTCGGCGAGGAGAACAAGGGCCTGAGGGCGATGTTCACGATGATGAACGAGGCCCGGCTCGCCGTCGGCATCCAAGGGCTCGCGCAATCGGAAGTCGCCTATCAGAACGCCGTCGACTATGCCCGCGAGCGCCGCCAGGGCCGGGCGATTTCCGGCGCCAAGGAACCGGAGCAGTCGGCCGATCCGATCATCGTGCATCCGGACGTGCGCCGCATGCTGATGAGCATGAAGGCCTTCAACGAGGCGGCCCGGGCGCTCATCCTGTGGACGGCGATCCGCGGCGACATCGCCCGTCGCGGCACCGATGCCGCCGAGCGCCAGGCAGCCGAGGACCTGGTGGGCCTGATGACGCCGGTGATCAAGGGCGTCATCACCGATACCGGCTTCCAGAACACCGTGATGGCCCAGCAGGTCTATGGCGGCCACGGCTATATCGCCGAGTGGGGCATGGAGCAGTTCGTCCGCGACGCCCGCATCTCGATGATCTACGAGGGCGCCAACGGCATCCAGGCGCTCGACCTGGTCGGTCGCAAGCTGCCGGCCAATGGCGGCCGCGCGGTGATGGCCTTCTTCCAGGAGGTGGGCGAGTATGTCGCCGCCCACCAGGACGACGAAGCGATGGCGCCGTTCATCGGGCCGCTCAAGACGGGGCTGGAGACGCTGCAACAGGCAACCATGTGGTTCATGCAGAACGCCATGGCCAAGCCGGACAATGCCGGCGCCGGCTCGACCGACTACATGCATCTGTTCGGCCTGGTGGCGTTTGGCTACATGTGGGCGCAGATCGCCAAGGCGGCGCAGGAGAGCGTTGCAGGCAGTAACGGCAATGCGGCGTTCTACGAGACCAAGCTTGCCACGGGGCGCTATTTCATGGAGCGGATCATGCCGGAGGCGGCCGCCCATCTCGCCCGCATCCAGTCCGGCGCCGATAGCATGATGGCGCTGCCGGCCGAGGCGTTCTGAGCAGTCGCGATGGCTTCGGTGATACCCTCTCGCCCTTCCAGATGGCCGGCACGCCGGTCCGGGCTCGGAGAACCCCGGCGCCGGCGGGGGCTCCCCGATCCCGGCTCTCCGGCGGAGTTTATCCTCGGGCAGCGCTTCGCGCGGATCCGTGGGCCTGCGGCCGGGATGACGATCGAGAGGAAGGGGCCGACATCCACGCAGCGGTCATTGCCGGACTCGTCCCGGCAATCCATTGGCCTTTCCAATCAGTGGCGCGGTGGATTGGATCCCCGGGACAAGCCCGGGGATGACCTCGGAGGGATACGAAAGGGTGCCAGTCTCTCCCTCGTCATCCCGGAATTTGCGCCAGCAAATATCCGGGATCGGGGAACCCCCACCCCGACGATGGAACACCACCGCGCCGCCTCCTCGCTTCGCACCTCTCACAACCCGACATCGCAGATGAAGGAAACCCGATGACCGTCCTCGACGTGCCGCGCCCGGACTGGATGACCGAGGACGTCGTTCTCCTGAACGAGCAGTCCGGCCGATTCTTCGAACAGGAATTCGTCCCGCATATCGACACCTGGCTCAGCGACGGCATCGTGCCGCGCGCAGCCTGGGAAAAGGCCGGCGCGGCCGGGCTGCTCTGCGCGGCGATGCCGGAAGAATATGGCGGTGCCGGCGGCAGCTTCGCGCATGAGGCGGTGATCACCCACCAGATCGGGCTCACCGGCCTCGATTCCTTCGGCGCGGCGCTGCACAACGCCATCGTCGCCCCCTACATCCTGCATTTCGGCTCGGAGGACCAGAAGCGCCGCTGGCTGCCGAAACTCGCCACCGGCGAGATGATCGGCGCGATCGCCATGACCGAGCCGGGCGCCGGCTCCGACCTGCAGGGCGTCAAGACCTCGGCCGTCAAGGACGGCAACCAATACAAGCTGAACGGCTCGAAGACCTTCATCACCAACGGCCAGAACGCCAATCTGATCATCGTCGTCGCCAAGACCGATCCCAGCGCCGGCGCCAAGGGCACCTCGCTGTTCGTGGTCGAGACCGACGGGGGCGAGACGGACGAGGTCGAGGGCTTCCGGCGCGGCCGCAACCTCGACAAGATCGGCCTGAAGGGCCAGGACACCTCGGAACTGTTCTTCGACGACGTCCGTGTTCCCGCCGACGCGCTGCTCGGGCCGGAGGAGGGCCAGGGCTTCGTCCAGTTGATGACGGAACTGCCGCAGGAGCGCCTGCTGGTCGCCGTCCAGGCGATGGCGATGATCGAGCGGGCGCTCATCGAGACGGTCGCCTATGTCAAGGAGCGCAAGGCCTTCGGCAAGGCGATCCTCGACTTCCAGAACACCCAGTTCACGCTTGCCGAGGCCAAGACCGAGGCGACGGTCGCCCGGGTCTTCGTCGACCATTGCATCGGCCGGCACCTCGCCGGCGAGCTCGATACCGCGACCGCGTCGATGGCCAAATACTGGCTGACGGACCTGCAGTGCAAGCTTATCGACCAGTGCCTGCAGCTGCATGGCGGCTATGGCTACATGACCGAATACCCGATCGCCCGGATGTATCAGGACGCCCGCGTCCAGAGGATCTATGCGGGCACCAACGAAATCATGAAAATGCTGATCGCGCGCAGCCTTTGAGCAGGACCGCTGGCTGATGCCGGGACTCAGAACGCCTATATAGAGACTTAAGAGGTGCCGGTCTTGGGGCCGGCACAGGCAAGGGAGGCCTGAATGCCTGATTGCTATATCTACGACCACGTCCGCACCCCGCGCGGGCGCGGCAAGACGGACGGCAGCCTGCACGAGGTGACCGCGCTGGAATTGTCCGCGCACACCTTGCGCGCGCTGCGCGACCGCAACGATCTCGACACGTCGCGGGTCGACGACGTGGTGCTCGGCTGCGTCGATCCGGTCGGCGAGGCCGGCGGCGACATCGCCCGGGCAGCCGTCCTCCAGGCCGACTACAACCAGGACGTCGCCGGCGTCCAGATCAACCGGTTCTGCGCCTCCGGCCTCGACGCTGTCAATTTCGCCGCCGGCGAGGTGATGAGCGGCCAGCATCAGATGACCGTCGGCGGCGGCGTCGAATCGATGAGCCGGGTCGGTCTCGGCGCCTCGGGCGGCGCCTGGCCGATGGACCCCTCGCTGGCGGTCAAGTCCTACTTTATGCCGCAGGGCATCTCGGCCGATCTGATCGCGACCAAGTACGGCTTTACCCGCGACGATGTCGACGCCTATGCGGTCGAAAGCCAGAAGCGGGCGGCGAATGCCTGGGAGAACGGCTATTTCAAGGGCTCGGTCGTGCCGGTGAAGGACATCAACGGCCTGACCATCCTCGACCGTGACGAGCACATGCGGCCCGACACGACAATGCAGTCGCTCGGCAGCCTCAATCCCTCCTTCGTGCAGATGGGCGAGCTCGGCGGCTTCGACGCGGTCGCCGTCCAGCGCTATCCGGAGATCGAGGACGTCCGCCACGTCCACCACGCCGGCAACTCGTCGGGCATCGTCGACGGCGCGGCGGCCGTTCTGCTCGGTACGAAATCCGCCGGCAAGCGGGCCGGCCTCACGCCGCGCGCGCGCATCAAGGCCTTCGCCAATATCGGCTCGGAACCGGCGATCATGCTGACCGGGCCGCTGGCGGTCAGCGAGAAGGTCTTGAAGAAGGCGAAGATGACGATGGACGACATCGATCTCATCGAGATCAACGAGGCCTTCGCCTCGGTCGTCCTGCGCTACCATCAGTATTTCGATCTCGACGGCGAGAAGGTCAACGTCAACGGCGGCGCGATCGCCATGGGCCATCCGCTCGGCGCGACCGGTGCGATGATCCTCGGCACGGTGATCGACGAGTTGGAGCGGCGCGACAAGAACACCGCGCTGGTGACCCTGTGCATCGGCGCGGGCATGGGGACCGCGACGATCATCGAGCGGGTGTGACGCGCGCGTCACGGGGCTTGAGGGGATCTCCCCGACGCCTCCCCCGCTGTCATTGCCGGACTTGTCCCGGCAATCCATGAACACAGCCGCTGGCGCTTATGCTCACGGCGGTGTTCATGGATGCCCGGAACACGTCCGGGCAGGACACCTGGAGAATTTGGCCGGCCTATTGCCCGGTCGCCACTTCGATACGTCAGGCCCAAGCGAAAGCAGGTGCAATGCCGAAGATCGATATCGCATCCGTTCAAGCCCGAACGGGCTCGAGCTATCCGGACATGTTCAAGCATGCCTGCGAAGGCCGCGCCAAGAAGCGCCTCGGCGATGTGGTCGGCCTGACCCAGTTCGGCGTCAACCTGACCCGGCTTGCCCCCGGTGCGGCCTCCGCCCTGCGCCACTGGCAGGAACTTGAGGACGAATTCGTGTTCGTCGTCGAGGGCGAACTGGTCCTCGTCGAAGAGGATGGCGAGACGGTACTCGGAGCCGGCGATGCGGCCGGCTTCAAGGCTGGCGTTCCGAACGGCCATTGCCTCGTCAACCGCACCGATCGCGACGCCGTGATCATCGAGGTGGGTACCCGGATGCCGGGCGAGAAGGCTCACTATCCCGATGTCGACCTGGCCGTCTACAAGGACGATGACGGCCTCCACTTCACACGCAAATCCGGCGAGCCCTATACGTAAGCCGAACACCGAAACCGCGTTGCATCAGACGGGGAAACCGTAATGACCTACACCAACTTCACGCTCGACACCGATAGCGACGGCATCGCCCTGATCACATGGGACATGCCGGGCAAGTCGATGAACGTCTTCGATGCCTCGGTGATGACGGAAATCGGCGACATTATCGAAACCGTCGCAACCGATGACGCCATCAAGGGCGCGGTGATCACGTCGGGCAAGGCGACGTTTTCCGGCGGCGCCGACCTGACCATGCTGCAGGGCCTGCTCGGCGCCTTTCACGATATCCGCGCCGAGGACGAGACGGCGGCCATGCAGCGCCTGTTCGACGAGAGCCGGCGGATGTCGCAGCTCTGGCGCCGGCTGGAGACCTGCGGCAAGCCCTGGGTCGCGGCGATCAACGGCACCGCCATGGGCGGCGCCTTCGAACTCGCCCTGTCCTGCCATCACCGGGTGGCGGCCAAGAACGAAAAGACCCGGCTCGGCCTACCCGAGGTCAAGGTCGGCCTGTTCCCCGGCGCCGGTGGGACACAACGGGTGCCGCGGCTGGTGCCGACCGCCGACGCGCTGCAATTCCTGCTGCAGGGCCGCCAGCTGCGCGTCGCCCAGGCCAAGGGCATGCGGCTGATCGATGCGGTCGTCGAGCCCGAGGACCTGATCGAGACCGCCAAGGCCTGGATCCGCGACGGCGGCAAGCCGGTCCAGCCCTGGGACAAGGACGGCTTCCGGCTGCCCGGCGGCAAGGTCTATTCGCCGGCCGGCTTCCAGATGTACCCCGCCGCCAACGCCATCTACCGGCGCGAGACCTATGACAACTATCCCGCCGCCCGGGCGATCATGTCCTGCGTCTATGAAGGCCTGCAACTGCCGATGGACCAGGCGCTGACGGTGGAATCGCGCTATTTCGCCCATGTCCTGCAGACCAAGGAAGCAGCCAGCATGATCCGCTCGCTGTTCGTCTCCATGCAAGAGTTGAACAAGGGCGCCCGGCGCCCGGCCGACGTGCCGGCCTCGAAGATCGCCAAGGTCGGCGTGCTCGGCGCGGGCTTCATGGGCGCGGGCGTTGCCTATGTCACGGCGAAGGCGGGCATCGATGTCGTGCTGCTCGACCGCGACCTGGAAGCAGCCGAACGCGGCAAGGCCTATTCCGACACGCTTGTTTCCAAGGCGGTGGGCCGCGGCCGGGCCAAGGCCGAGGACAAGGAAGCGCTGCTGGCGCGCATCCACACGACCGCCGACTACGGCGATCTTGACGGCTGCGATCTCGTCATAGAGGCGGTCTTCGAGGACAAGGCGATCAAGGCCGACGTCACCCAGAAGACCGAGGCGGTTCTGGGCAAGGACGCCGTGTTCGGGACGAACACCTCGACCCTGCCGATCACGGACCTGGCCAAGGCGAGCCGCCGGGCGGCCAATTTCATCGGCATCCATTTCTTCTCGCCGGTCGACAAGATGATGCTGGTGGAGATCATCATGGGCAAGAAGACCGGCGATAAGGCGCTGGCCATGGCGCTCGACTATTGCCGGGCGATCAAGAAGACGCCGATCGTCGTCAACGATTCGCGCGGCTTCTACACCTCGCGCGTCGTCGGCACCTATATCCGCGAGGGCCATCTGATGCTGGCCGAGGGGGTACCGGCGGCGATGATCGAGAATGTCGGCCGGATGGCCGGCATGCCGGTCGGCCCGCTGGCGCTGAACGACGAGGTCGCCGTCGACCTCGCCTGGAAGATCCTGCAGGCGACCAAGAAGGATCTCGACGAAAAGGCCGTCGATCCCGCCCAGGAAGCGCTTCTGGAGGAGATGGTCGTCAAGCGCGGGCGTCTCGGCCGCAAGAACGGCATGGGCTTCTACGACTATCCCGACAAGGGCAAGAAGCACCTGTGGCCGGATCTGGCCGAGCTGCAGCCCGTTCATCTCGATCCCGACACGATCGACGTCGAGGCGCTGAAGCAGCGGCTGCTGGCCATGCAGGCCCTGGAGACGGTGCGCTGTTTCTCCGAGGGCGTGCTGACCGATGTGCGGGAGGCCGATGTCGGCTCGATCCTCGGCTTCGGCTTCGCGCCCTTCTCGGGCGGTACGCTCAGCTATATCGACCAGATGGGAACCCGTGCCTTCGTCGACCTGTGCAACCGGCTGGCCCGCAAGCACGGGCCCCGCTTCCGGCCCAACAAGCTGCTCAAGGAGATGGCGGCCGCCGGCGAGACCTTCTACGGCCGCTTTCCGCCGGCCGGACACGGGCAGCAGCAAGCCGCCTGACCGGTGAGGCGAGGCAGGTACCGCCGCCTCATTCCGCAGCGATAACCCGCGGCCCCTCGGCGCGGGGCAGGCGGGCGAGGCTGTCGAGGCCCTCCGGGTCGCCCAGAACGGCACGCTTTTCGGTCGCGGGCAGGCGGCGGGCGGCCTCCTCGACGCTCGTAACGGTGCGCAACCGGGCAAGGCCGAGCACGAGGGCTGCGTCGATATCCGCGTCGATATCCGCCTTGGGCGCCGGGCCTGCCGGCAGGTTGGCGCGATGGAAGGCGAGCAGGCCGGGATCGGCGGCAAGCCGCAGGCAGGCATCCTCCGGCGCACCGGTCGCGGCTGAAAGCTGCGCGGTCACCTGGTCGGCGCGGCGCAGGATGTCGGGGCTCGTCCGCTCCTCGGGGATGGTCAGCAGGCCGATGCGGCGCAGGCCAGTGCCGAGCCGCTGCGACGCGGTGGCCGCCGACAGCGGGGCTGCGAAAACGAGACCCGCGACCGCCGGCCCCATCCAGGCAACCACCTGCGGCGAGACCATCAGCGCGCTCACCGCGAACGCGGCGCCGAGCAGCATGTGCCAGCGGTGCCGGTAGAGGATATCGCCGAACGGCACCGATCCGTCGTCGCGGCGCTGCGCCTGCCAGCCGGTATCGCGGCCGAGCAGGATATCGACGACGGCGGCCGACTGGATCGCCATCATCACCGGCGCGAGCAGGGCCGACAAAAGCGATTCGACGAGGACGCCGAGACTTGCCCGAACCGGCCCGCCGATGCCGCGCCGCGTCGGCCGGTGGCAGAGCGCGACGATGAGCCCGAGCAGCTTCGGCACGAACAACAGCGCCATGGTGGCGACGAACAGGCCGATCGCCCGCTCCGAATCGATCGTCGGCCAGGTCGGGAAGAGCTGGAAATCGCGCGTGAAATATTCCGGCCGGATGAACTGCGCCTGCAAGGCGAGCAGCAGGCCGGCGATCAGGAACAACAGCCAGACCGGCGAGGCGACATAGCTCATGATGCCCATCGCCATGTGCAGCCGGCTCGGCCAGGTCAGGCCGCGCGCGAACAGCACCCGCGCATGCTGCAGGTTGCCCTGGCACCAGCGCCGGTCGCGGGCGGCGAGATCGATGAGGCTCGGCGGGCTTTCCTCATAGGAACCACCAAGCGCTGGAACGAGCGATACCTCCCAGCCGGCGCGGCGGATGAGCGCCGCCTCGACGAAATCGTGGCTCAGGATATGGCCGCCGAAGGGCGGTTTGCCCTTCAGATGCGGCAGGCCGGCGGCTTCAGCGAAGGCGCGGGTCCGGATGATGGCGTTATGGCCCCAGAAATTGCCGTCGTCGCGCGCCCAGGCGGCAAGGCCAGAGGCCATCACCGGGCCGTAGACACAGCCGGCGAATTGCTGGACGCGAGCAAACAGGGTGTTGCGGTTGATGACCGCCGGCACGGTCTGCAAAAGCCCCAGCGTCGGCCGCCGTTCCATCGCCAGCGCCATGCGGATCAGCGTGTCCGCCTCCATCAGGCTGTCGGCGTCGAACACGGTAAAGTAGGGATAGGCGCCGCCGAAGCGCCGGCACCAGTCGGCGATATTGCCGGCCTTGCGTTCTGTATTCTTGAGCCTGCGGCGATAGAAGACGCGCGCCCGTTCGCCTGGCCGGGCGAGGACTGAGCGAAAGGCGGCCTCCTCGGCGATCCAGACGTCCGGATCGGTCGAATCGCTCAGGACGAAGATGTCGAAGCGGTCGGCGGCATCGAATTCGGCCAGTTGCTCGGCCATCGCCGCGGCGGTGGCGAAGACCCGCACCGGGTCCTCGTTATAGGCGGGGATAAGGATCGCCGATCGCTCCGCCGGCAGCGCGCCGTCGCGCGCCGGCAGACTGAGACCCCGACGCCGGAACAGCAGCAGGAGCGCGCCGGCGATCGCGGTGACGAAGGCAAGGGCGATCCAGGCGATGTTGATCGAGAACAGCGCCAGCATCACCGTCTCGATGGCGGTGAGGCCGCCGATCGACAGGACGGCGACCATCTCGCGGATGAACAGCGCCGCGATCACCAGGCAGCCGATCGCGATCATCGCGCGCGGGAGGATGGCGACGCGATCGGCCCGGGCGCCTGCGATGCGGTCCGGCTGCGCCGCCAGATCCTGCACCGGCATGTCGATCGGCGCGCCGGGGGGCAGGGCCGTCTCCGGCAACCGGATCGGTTCGTAGTCCCTGTGATGTTCCGGAAAATCCCTCAGCGCGACCATCGGAACACCCATACCTCAGTCAGCCTCTCGCCGTCACGATCGAGCGCGCATCTGAGATCCGCCGCCGCCGCGCCGTCGGGATCGAGCCCGAAGGAAACCCGCCGGCCGCCGGTCTCCGGATTGACGTGGACGGATCCGCCGACGAGCCGGCCGGCGCTGGCGCTGAGATCGAGATTGAGATCGGTCCCGGGCGCGAGCGCATCGAGCGGACCGCCCTCGAAGTCGATCACGAACCAGCGGCTGCCGTCGGGCAGCTCGACACCGTTCTCGGCCGGACCGCCGGCCATGGTCCGCGTCACCCGGGCAAGGTCCGGGCGGACCGGCGCCTCGCCGCACCAGGTCAGCCGGTAGGTCACCATATGGTCGCTGCCGGCGGCGAGCGGTTCGATCGGCCGCCAGAAGGCGACCACATTGTCGTGGACCTCCGAGTCCGTCGGGATCTCGACCAGCATCACCGATCCCTCGCCCCAGTCGCCGATCGGCTCGACCCAGAGGCTCGGGCGGCGTTCGTAGCGGGCTTCGAGATCCTGAAACGCGTCGAAATCGCGGGTGCGCTGCATCAGGCCGAAGCCGCGCGGATTGGCGTCGAGGAAGGCACTGATCTCGAGCCGGGCTGGATTGCCGAGCGGCCGCCACAGCCATTCGCCGCGGCCGTTCCAGATCGACAGCCCGTCGGAATCGTGCACCGCCGGGCGGAAATCGTCGACCCCGGAGCGATCCTGCGGGCCGAAGAAGAACATGCTGGTCAGCGTCGCAAGACCGAGCGTGTCGATATCACGGCGCGGATAGAGCGCCGCCTCGACATCGATGACCGTGTCCGCTCCCGGCCGTATCGTGAAGCGATAGGCGCCCGCCGCGCTCGGACTGTCGAGCAGGGCGTGGACAACGACGGAGCGGGCATCCGCGCGCGGCGTCTCGATCCAGAATTCGCGGAAGGCCGGAAACTCCTCGCCCTCCGGCTCCGCCGTCATGATCGACAGGCCCCGCGCCGACAGTCCGTAGCCATGGCCGGCGCCGACGGCGCGGAAGTAGCTGGCGCCCTGGAAGACGGCATATTCGTCGCGGTATCCGGTCTCGACATCCGGATCGTTCAAGGGGCCGTGCAGCCGGAACCCGGAGAAGCCGACACCGCCGGCGGGCAGCGGTGCCTCGACGAGCGGACCGTAGGTGAAGAGATCCGGCGAGAAGGCGATCTCCCGGGCCTGGCCGTCCTCGACCAGATGCAGGCGGACCGGCCCGGTATAGACATGGCCGGCGGCAAAGAGCTGAACCTCGGCGGGCAGCGCGTCGTCACGCCAGATCGCGGCCTCGGGCCGGTAGCGGATGTCGCGATACTGGTCGTAGGTGAGGTTGCCGGCGGCCTCGTCCGAAACCGTCGGCGGTTCGACATAGTCTTGCGCCGCGAGCGCCCGGGCACGGGCACGGAGATCGGCTGCCGAGAACGGTTGCGGGTCCCCCAATTGCGGCGAACCGTCAAGGGGACCGCCCGGTTCGTCTTCCGTTTGGGCGAACGCGGGCACCGGTCCCAGACGCTGCGCCAATACACTTAACGCCGACGCGACAAGCATCGTCCTGCGGGTCACCACCATCCCGCACCACTCCTTGTGACGCCCCCGCAGGAGCCGGTTCGCACGGAACCGGCGCCTGCTGCCACATTGGTCTCGATTTGGCCGCGGACGGGGGCATGCGCGCATGTAGGCACGCATGCTGGAAACGCCCGATCCGGATCTCCCTCGCATCCCCGGATAAGGCACCGCCTTCCCACGACCGGAAGCCGTTAACAGGTGTTACGAGTCTCTCAAGGTCGGGACAATTTTGTGACCGGAATGGCAAGATTTCGGGGAATTCGGCGCAGGCGCTCACGAAACTAAAGATCTTCCGACTGCCGCATTTCGATTTTCACGCCCTCCAGGACCCGGTCGCTTGGATGCAGGACGACCCGGTCGCCCGCCTGAAGTCCACTCAGGACGGCCGCGTCGCGGATGTTGCGCGCGCCGATCTCGACAACGCGCCGCTGAACCCGCTCGTCAGGCCCGACGACGAAGACCGCCCAGTCCTCACCGCGCCGGAAAAGCGCGCCGAGCGGCACGAGCAGCGCCTCTTCGCGGGCGGTGATGATGTGGACGATCACCCGGTAGCCGTGGCCGAGCGCCGTCCAGGCCGCCTGCGGCGCGTCGATATCCAGGATCGCCTTGACCCGCTGCTCCTCGATGCCGAGCGCCGAGACCTTGGTGAAGCCGGCCGCCTCCACCCGCCGCACCGTGGCGCCGAGCGGTTCGCCGCCCCAGCCGGTGATCCGTGCTTCGGCCTGATCCGGCACGCGCACGGCATCCGACGACAGCAGATCGACCTCGATTTCCAGATCGCGCGGATCACCGATCTCCACCAGCGGCGTGCCGGGCAGGACGACGCCCTCACTTTCGGTGACGATCTTCAGGACCTCGCCGGTCTCCGGCGCGGTCACCGAGACGCAGCAGCTCTCGCCGGCGACGCGCGGGTCCTCCATCTCCGGCCCGATCAGCGCGGCGCGGGCGGAGTCCAATTCGCGCCGGCGCACGTCGAGCGTCGCCTCCGCACTCGACAGCTTGGCCATCGCCGTATCGACCTCCATCACCGCCTGCTCGTGGGCACGTTCGGAGACGATGCCGCGGTCGGCGAGGTTTTCGGCCCGGGTCAGCTGGCTTTCCGAATAGGCAAGCTGGGCGCGTGCCTCGGCGACCTGCGCCTGGGCGAGCGCGACGGCGGCCTCGGCGGCAAGCGCTGTCGCCTCTCCCGTGCGCCGCGCCCGCGCGTCCAGGAACGCCGGCGCGACGGGCTGGATGATGGCGACCAGCGTTTCGCCGGCGACAACCTGATCGCCAACCTCCAGCGGCGAGCGCAGGACGGTGCCGGCGATCGGCGCGGACACCGCGTAGATATCCTGGATGCGGGTCATGCCCTCCTCGTCGACCGTCACCTCGAGCGTTCCCGGCTCGATCACGGCGATATCGACAGGCACAGGCTGCGGCCAGAACGCCCAGGTCAGGGCGGCGGCGGTGCCGAGCCCGGCGGCGGTCAGCAGAAGCGGGCGAATCCATGTCGCGGCCATCGGGTCTTCCTCTCGAAACGGGCCTATTCGCGGGTTTTCAGAACATCGATCAGGTCGAGCCGGTCGATGCGGCGCTTGACCAGCAGGGCCGACACGATCGCCGCGCCCAGCACGATCAGGCTGGATGTCGCATAGGTCTGGCGGCTGACGATCAGCGGTACCCGGTAGAGCTCGCTCTGCAGGCCCTGCGCGGCAATCCAGGCGACGCCATAGCCGATGAGCCAGCCGAGCGGCAGGGCGAGGATGGTCAGGAGCGCCAGCTCGCCGAGCAGGATCCAGGAGACCTCGGCGCGGGTGAAACCGAGCACGCGCAGGCTCGCCAGCTCGCGACCGCGCTCGGAGAGCTGGATCCGGGCGGCATTGTAGACGACGCCGAAGGCGATCACGACCGCCAGGCCCGTATAGACCGAGATCATGATGGTGAGGTTCTCGGCCAGCGTCTCCTTGAACTTCTCAAGCGACTTCTTCTGCAGCGCGACCGAGCCGACCGCCGGCATGTCCTTGACGGCGGCGAACAGATCGTTCGCCCGGCCCTCGTCCATCGCCAAGTTGACGCCGGTCACCATCGGCGCCTCGCGCATCAGCCGGTTGAGCGCGTCGATATCCATGAAGGCGAGCAGGCCGAGATAGCTCTGGATGATCGCGGTGACCGGCATGTCGACGATGCGCTTGCGGCCCTCCAGCGTCTCGACCTGGACGATGTCGCCGACGCGCACGCCGAGGATGTCCGCGAGCGCCTCGGATGGCGCAAAGCCGGTCTCCGGCATCGCCACGGGGACGAAGTCGGTATCGAGGACGCGGCTCAGGTCGGGCCCACGCGGCTTGCCGACCACCGCGACCCGCCGTTCGACATGGCCGTGCCGGACCTTGATCGCCACGGCCCGCATCGGTTCGGCCGACAACACGCCCGGCAGGCGCCTGACCTCGTTCAGGATGCGGGCCGGCTGGGCGTCGGTGAATTCCAGCGTCGCGTCCTGCCGGTCGGCGCGGTAATAGGTGAAATCGGTCATGAAATCGATCGAATCAAAGGCAAACAGCGAGGCGACCAGGATCGCGCCCGAGAGCGCGACGCCGAGCACCGTGAAGCCCGCCCGCACCGGATAGCGCAGGATGTGCCGGCCGATCATCACCGAGGTCTGCGACAGGCCGCCAAGCCATACGCCGGCAAAGAGCTTGTGATAACGCACGGGGGCCGCCGCGTGCATCGCGACCGCCGGCGGCAGCCGCACCACCGACCAGACCGCTCTCAACCCTCCCAGCATCGCCGCGCCGACGGTGACGACGACGGCGATCGCGTAGATATCCGCGCCCCACTGAAAGACCAGGAAGGGGAAGTGGAAGAAGCCGCCATAGAGCCTGGTCAGGCCGAAGCCGAGCCAGGTGCCGGCGATGCCGCCGATCACCACGCCGAGCACCGCGATCGCGGCGACGAATTTCAGATAATGGGCGCCGATCGCACTCGAACGATAGCCGAGCGCCTTCATCAGGCCGATCTGCTCGCGTTCGAGCGCCACCAGCCGGGTCAGCGTGATGTTGATCAGGAAGGCTGCGACGAACAGGAAGATCGGCGGCAGCACGCGCGCCATCGCGGCGAGCTGGTTGAGCTCGGCATCGAGGAAGGCATGGCTCTGCTTGTCCTTGCGCCCGAAGGCGCCGCGCCCGCCATAGCGCTCCAAAAGCGTATCGATCCGCTCGATGACGGCAGCCTCCGAGGCGCCCGGCAGCAGCTTGATCGACACGTCGGAAAAGGCGCCGTCGAGGTCGAAGGCGGATTCCATCGCCTTGCGCGCCATCCAGCCGACCGCGAAGCGGCGATCGTCCGGCATCATGTCCCAGGGACCGAGCGCATAGATGAATTCCGGCGACAGGGCGGTGCCGACGATCACCAATTCGCGCTTGCGCCCGTCGATGATGGCGTGGAACGTGTCGCCGGGCACGAAACCGTGCGCCTTGGCGAAGGCTTCGTTGACGACGACCTCGTCGGCGCGCTCCGGATCGGGCGTGCGACCCTGGCGCATATAGAGGCGGTTCAGCACCTGCTCGCCGATCGCCGGCATCGAGACGAGCATCGCGGTCGCCGGTTCGGGCATCGCCGCGACATCCATGATGGCGGTCTTGACGATCCGGGTCTCGACGGCAGCGACGCCGGGGATCTCGGCGATCTCGGTGGCCAGCCAGTCGGGCGCCCGGGTCGCCTGGGCGAAGACGTCGGCGAAGCGGTAGCGCTCGTAATAGGTCTCGCGGGTCTCGTCGAGGGAGCGGTAGGCACCGATCGCCAGGACCAGGGTCGCGACGCCGGCGGCCATCACCATGGCGATCGCCAGGACCTGGGTGCGAAGCCGCCACAGGTCGCGCAGCAATTTGCGATCGAGCGCCGACATCGCGCTCACCACGAAATCGCCGCGGCGGCCTGCCGCGTCGCGTTTTCCTCGACCCGCGCGACCTGGCCGTCGGCGAAATAGACGACCCGGTCGGCGATCGAGCCGATCGCCACGTTGTGGGTGATGACCGCCGTCGTCGTACCGAGATCCTGGTTGACCTTGACGAGCGCCTCCAGAACGCGCACGCCGGTCTTGGAATCGAGCGCGCCGGTCGGCTCGTCGCAGAACAGCACCTTCGGCCGCTTGGCAATCGCCCGGGCAATCGCGACGCGCTGCTGCTCGCCACCCGATAGCTGGGCGGGGAAATGGTCGAGCCGGGCGCCGAGCCCGACCCGCTCCAGCGCCTCCTCCGGCCGCATCGGGTCGGTTGCGATCTCGGTGACCAGCGAGACGTTCTCGCGCGCGGTCAGGCTCGGCACGAGATTGTAGAACTGGAAGACGAAGCCGACATGCTCGCGGCGATAGAGGGTGAGTTGCCGCTCGCTGAAGGCGGTCAGTTCGGCATCGCGAAACAGGACGCGGCCCGATGTCGCATGATCGAGCCCGCCGAGAATGTTCAGAAGCGTCGATTTGCCGCTTCCCGACGGCCCGAGCAGGACCAGGAACTCGCCGGCGTCGATCTCAAGGTCGACGCCGCGCAGGGCATGCACCTCGACATCCCCGGTCCGGTAGACCTTGGTCAGGTCTTCGACGATGAACACCGGTTGCGGCATCTCCGGCGGCTCCGCTCGGTTTGAAAACAATCTTTCGTATCGACGGCACCAGCGCCGGCAGTATGTCGCGGCCACACCCGCAGAACATGAGGCAGGTCAAAGGCGCTGCGTCACCGGTGCCCGATCCGCAGATGGCGCCGCGGCTCCGGTTCCGCAAGGATGGATCATTGCGCCAACCGGGTCCGGCGGCTAAAAGTCGCGGCTCTGGCCCAAAACGGTCCGGTCAAAGACCGTCCGTCCAAAAACAGCACGATCCATGGCAACGCGCATTCTCCTCACCGGTGCAAGCGGCTTCGTGGGCCGCCACACGCTCAAAGCTCTGATCGAGGCCGGCGCCGAGGTCCATGCGGTCGGCCGGGAGGCGGTGCCGCCGGGGTCTATCGGCGAGGCACCGGTGCGCTGGCATCGCGCCGATCTGCTCGATGCCGGCGCGCGGCACGGGCTGATCAACGAGATCCAACCAGACACGATCGTTCACTACGCCTGGGGCACCGAGCACGGGCGGTTCTGGACCGCGCCGGCCAATCTCGACTGGGTGGCGGCGACGCTCGACATGGTGCATCAGGCGCAGCAGTCGGGCATGACCCGGTTCGTCGGGCTCGGCACCTGTTTCGAATATGCCTGGCAGACGACGGACGATTGCAGCGAGCGGGACACGCCGCTCGACCCGACGACGCTATACGGCATCGCCAAGGACGCCGCCCGCCGGGTGATCGAGGGCTTCGCCCGGCAGGAAAGCCTGTCCTGGGCCTGGGGCCGGCTGTTCCTGCTTTACGGACCCGACGAGACGACGAGCCGGCTGGTGCCGCAGGTGGCCGGCCGGCTGATCCAAGGCGAACCGGCGCCGATCGGTACCGGCGAACGGCCGCGCGACTTCATGGACGCCCGCGATGCCGGCGCAGCGGTTGCCGCGCTGGCCTTGTCTCGCGTCGAAGGGCCAATAAATATCGCCTCGGGCGAGGCGAGTTCGGTGCGCGCGGTCGCCGAGACGCTTGGGAGCCTCGCCGGCACACCGGATCTCATCCGGGTCGGCGCCCTCCCCGATCGCGACGAACCCGAACGGCTCGTCGCCCGCACCGACCGGTTGCGCGGCGAGGTCGGGTTCACGGCGATCCGACCGCTTGAGCAGGGCCTGAGCGAGGCGCTCGACTGGTGGCGTAGCAAACTGGACGCAGAAGCGGAGCAACGATGAAACTCGAAATCGATACCGACAAGGGCGAGATCGTCGTCGACGGATCATTCCCCGTCGATCTGTGGAGCGACCAGGGCTTCAAGCTTTTAAGCGACCTGTGGGTCAAGGCCGGCTGGAACCAGAAGCACGTCTATACCTTCACCTGGTTCGGTATTCCGATCATTCAGCTTCCAGAAGACATGATCCGCTATCAGGAAGTCGTCTGTGCGCTGAAGCCCGATGTCATCATCGAGACCGGGATTGCCCATGGCGGCTCGCTGGTCTTCTCCGCCTCGCTGTGCAAGATGCTCGGCAAGGGTCGGGTGATCGGCGTCGATGTCGACATCCGGGCGCATAACCGGGCGCGGTTGGAGAAACACCCGCTGATCGACCTGATCACGATGTTCGAGGGCTCGTCGACCGATCCGGCGATCGTCGAGAAGGTCAAGGCCGAGATCCGGCCGGGCGAAACGGTGATGGTGGTGCTCGATTCCGACCACAGCTACGCCCATGTCACCGCCGAACTGGAAGCCTACGCGCCGCTGGTGACGCCCGGTTCCTATATCGTCTCGACCGATGGCGTGATGCGCAACCTGACCGACGTGCCGCGCGGCCAGCCGCACTGGGGCGACGAGAACCCGGCGCAGGCGGCGATCGATTTCGTTTCGGGCGATCCCACCTACGTCATCGAACAGCCGGCCTGGGCGTTCAACGAAAGCACGCTGCTCGATCCGGTCACGCACTGGCCCGATGCCTGGATCAAGCGGGTCCGCTGAGGCGCGCGACGCGCCTGGAGATAAGCCCGCAGATCAAGCGGGCAACAAAGGCGATACCGCGATGCGTCTTGCCGTCGTCCTGCCCCGCAACATGCATTACGCGCCAGACCGGGCGACGTCGATCGACCTGTGCGCCCGCGATTTCGTGCTGCATTCGCGCTTTCGAGGCGGCATCACCGTGATCGGCGGCGCCGTGCCACAGCCCTTTCGGGACGTGCCGTTCCTCGGCGTCGTCGACATAAAGCGCAAGTTCGGCCCGTTCAGCTTCGCTGCCGTCCGCTCGGCCATCGAACGGGCGAAGCCCGACGTCATCCTGGTGCATCAGTATCCGCCGGCAGCCGCCCGCGTCGCGGCGGGCTTTCCCGACATCCCGGTCGTCCTGCAGCGCCACAATCCGCTGCCGCCGCGCTCGTTCTTACACCGGCTGTGGCGCGACCGCGCCTTCCGCGAATTAGCCGGCGTCGCCTTCGTGTCGGAGGCCTCGCGCGCCAGCTATACGGGCCGGGCGCCGTCGGCGATCGTCTATAACGGCATCGATACCGAACTGTACCAGCCGGCGGACCGCAAGGAGCCGATCGTGCTGTTCGCCGGACGGGCGGTGCCGGAGAAGGGGGTCGAGCAATTCGCGGTCGCGGCGGCCGAGGCGTTGCGGACGCGGCCGGGCTGGCGGGCGGTGCTGGCGCTCGGCGGCGGCAAGGCGGCGGCCGGCATGATCGAAGCGGTGCGCCGGCACCTCGCCGATCTTGGACCGCGCGTCGAGATCGAGGTCGACCTGCCGCATGCGCGTGTCATGGACCTGTTCGCCCGGACCGAGATCGCCGTCGTGCCCAGCGTCTGGGCCGAGCCCTTCGGCCGCACGGCGCTGGAGGCGATGACGTCGGGTGCCGCCGTCATCACCTCGGGGCGCGGCGGGCTCGGCGAGGTCACGGGCGCGGCCGCCATTACCACCGATTCGGTCGAGCCGTCCGCGTTTGCCCAGGCGATCGGCGCGCTGATAGACGATCCCGACAAACGCAAGAACCTGCAAACGGCCGGCCGGCAGCGGGCGCAGACGCTCTACGATATCCGCATCGTCACGGCCGCCTTCGACGATCTGCTGGCGGAGGTCGCGACGTGACCCGCTATTGTCCGGTTTAATCTCGACGACGTCGATTAATCGATTGTCTCGCATACCGTTTTCGGCAAACGACGGTGGCGGGACATGGCCTCACTCACCCGTCAGCCAGGCCAACGTCAACTCTCTTTTCGTCAACGAAAGCGGTGTTTGGCATCGTCCGCCGCTCACCCGCAGTGTCATTGCCGGGCTTGTCCCGGCATGACATCCGAGGGGGTGGCCAGCCTGAAAACCAAAGCCCCATCCCCGCTGAACCGAACATCAGTGGACGTAACCGGGATGCCGATCAGCCAATCATCGGCCGGGCGCGGCCGCGCAGCTTCATCCAGTGCCAGGCGTGGCGGGCCGGCGACAGCACGCCGAGCGGGGCGGCCCGGTAGCCGGTATCCATCAGGCCCGACAGGATGTTGGCGGCGGTGAAGGAATTGTCCTCGCCGTCGATCAGCGTCGGGATATCGAGCTTGGTGATGGTGTTGCGGTTGCCATAGGTGCTGACCCGCTCGCGATGGGCCGAGGTCAGGTCGGCGGGCGGCGGTGGCAGCCGGTCCTTCAGCATGCGGTCATACTCGTACAGCACCGGCGCCTCGTGCGCCTCGGCCAGGTAGAGCGGATCCTCGACCGTTTCGGCGAGTGCGGCGTCGAGCCAGGCCTGGACATTGATCTCGCGCTCCGCCCCGAACAGCTCGTTGGCGATGTGCAGGCAGATCAGCCCGTGATAGCTCATCGACCGGATATGCGAATTGTAGGGATATGGCGCGGTGTCGTCGGCCTCGACCTCGCTGATGAACTGGCCGTAGGGCGTGCCGCCCTCGCCGGATTTCGCCGCCTTCGCCGGGTCCTCGTAGAACGACATGGCGTTGGAGTTCGCCGAATGGCCGAAGCTCGTCACCGGGTGGCGGACATGCAGGATGCGGCCGGCGACGAAAGCATTGGCGAAGGCGGTATAGGCGTCCGGGATCTGATAGCAGAAATACTGGCCAGTGCGCGCCCGCACCTTGTCGATGATGCCGCGCGACACGCAGCCGTGATAGACGTGGAAGGTCCGCAGCGACATGCGCAGCTTGCCGGCGAACATCGCGTCGAGGATGTCGGACCCGTCATAGAACGTATAGTCGCCGAACAGCTTCTGATGCTTGACGATCAGGAAGCCCGCGCCGGTGGTCGAGCGGTTCGGCCAGATATAGTTGACCGACGACCACTTGATCGCCTCCGCGCCGGTCGACGTGATCAGCTCGGCGAGACGCGAGATACCGCCGATCGTGACGAGATCATCGTCGCCGATATAGACGACATAGTCGCCCGTCGTCCGCTCCAGCGCGGCTTCCCAGTTCGCCCGCATCGACAGCCGCTTGTCGGACCGGAAGTAGCGGACGCGTTCATCACGATGACGTTCGACCGCCTCGGCAGTCGCCGGCGAACTGGCATTGTCGTGGACGACGATCTCCAGATTGTCGTAGTCCTGCGCGACGCAGGTCCGCAACGTCTGCGCGAGCGTATCGGCGCGCTCGCGGGTCGGGATGACGACACTGATCCGGGGATGCATTGCCATGCTGGCTACGGCGTTGGTTCGCTTCGGGTTTTCAACGGGCCCGGTGTCTTTTACCGGATCCTGCCGGTACCCAATCCTGATATTTCCCGCTAGAAACCACTTTGCAGGTCCTGTTGCAAGCAAAGGGTAAGCATGAAGGCCGTTCTTCTCGCCGGCGGACTTGGCACGCGCATTTCCGAGGAATCCCACCTGCGGCCGAAGCCGATGATCGAGATCGGCGGCCGACCCATCCTGTGGCACATCATGAAGATCTACGCCCATTTCGGGGTGACCGACTTCATCGTCTGCCTGGGCTATCGCGGCTATATGATCAAGGAGTTCTTCGCCAACTATCTTCTCCACAATTCCGACGTGACGATCGACGCCGGGACGGGCGAAATCACCTATCACCAGACCAGTGCCGAACCATGGCGGGTGACGCTTGTGGAAACCGGCGAGGCGACCATGACCGGCGGCCGGCTGAAGCGCGTCGCGCCCTATCTCGATCCCGCCGAGCCGTTCTGCCTGTCCTATGGCGACGGGGTCGCCGATGTCGATATCGCCAGGCTGATCGCCTTTCACCGCGCCCATGGCGGACTGGCGACGGTGACCGCCGTTGTGCCGCCCGGGCGCTACGGCGCCCTCGATCTGAACGGCGACCGCGTCGAGCGGTTCATCGAGAAGCCGCCGGGCGACAACGCGCTGATCAATGGCGGCTTCTTCGTGCTGTCGCCGACGGTGCTCGAGCGCATCGACGGCGACGATACCGCCTGGGAGGAGGCGCCGCTTGAGAGCCTTGCCCGGGACGGCGAACTGTCGGCCTTCCGCCATCGTGGCTTCTGGCATCCCATGGACACGCTGCGCGACAAGCGCCAGCTCGAGGCGATGTGGGCGTCGGGGTCGGCGCCCTGGAAGGTGTGGACCTGAATGGCCGGGGACCTGTCGACGGGCGCGCTGCCCAATCGGAGTTTCTGGCGGGGCAAGCGGGTGCTGCTCACCGGTCATACCGGTTTCAAGGGCGGCTGGGCGGCGCTGTGGCTTGCGCGGATGGGGGCCGAGGTCACCGGCCTGGCGCTCGAACCCGAAACCGGGCCGAACCTGTTCGCGCTTGCGGGCATCGAGGCCGACCTGACCTCGCATATCGCCGACCTGCGCGACCGCTCAGCCGTCCAGCGGATCGTCGCCGCGGCCGATCCGCAGATCGTGCTCCACATGGCTGCACAGCCGCTGGTGCGCCGGTCGCTCGCCGAACCGGTCGAGACGATGGCGACCAACGTGCTGGGCACCGCCCATCTCCTGGATGCGTTGCGAGGGGCGACTTCGGTCGAGGCGATCCTGGTCGTCACCTCAGACAAGGTCTATGCCAATGCGGAAACCGGCGACGCGTTCATCGAGACCGATCCGCTCGGCGGTAAGGACCCCTATTCCGCCTCGAAGGCGGCGACCGAGATCATCGCGGCCTCGTTCGCCCGCAGTTTCTTTGCCGAGGCGGGACCACCCTTAGCGACCGCGCGCGGCGGCAACGTCATCGGCGGCGGCGATTTCTCCGACGACCGGATCGTCCCGGACATCGTTCGCGCGGCAGAGCGAGGCGAGCCGGTCATCCTGCGCCACCCCGAAGCGGTGCGGCCGTGGCAGCATGTGCTCGACTGCCTGTGCGGCTATCTGCTCTATGCCGAAGCGCTGGCGATGGGGGACGACATCGAGCCTGCCCTGAATTTCGGACCGGACCCATCCGCGACCACATCGGTCGGGGCATTGGCCGATGCGGTGCAGGCGGCGATCGGCGCCGAGGCCCGCTGGATCCACGAGCCGGTGCCGGGATCCGTCGAGGCCGGCCACCTGACGATCGATGCCGGGCGGGCCCGCCGGGCCCTTGGCTGGCGCGACCGGTTGCCGGGGCCGGTGGCGATCGCGGCGACCGCGTTGTGGTATCGCACCTGGCGCGACGGCGGCGACATGCGCGCCCATACGCTTGCCGAAATCGACGCCTATTGCCGGGCAGGCTCCGGGGATTCGGCACGCGGTCCGGCTTGACGCGAGCGTGCGTGCCGGGTAGCCCGCCCGCATGGATGCCCATATGGACGTAGAGCCCCAAAGGATCGAGCCCGGTCAGACCGGCACGCCGTGCCGCTTCTGCGGGACGGTGCTCGAACACAGCCTGATCGATCTCGGACATCAGCCGCTCGCCAATTCCTATCTGCGCGACAGGCCCGCCGATATCGCCGCCGAGCAGCGCTATCCCCTGCATGTCAAGGTGTGCGCAAATTGCTTCATGGCCCAGGTCGAGACGGCCATTCCCGCCGACGCGATCTTTTCCGACTACGCCTACTTTTCCTCCTATTCGGCAAGCTGGGTCGCCCATGCCGAACGCTACGCGCAGGCGATGATTGCCCGCTTCGGCATCGGGCCGGGTTCGCTGGTCGTCGAGATCGCCAGCAATGACGGCTATCTGTTGAAACATTTCCGCGACCGCTCGGTGCCGGTGCGCGGCGTCGAGCCGGCGGCCAATGTCGCAGCGGTCGCCGAACGGGCCGGCATCCCGACGGAGGTCGCCTTCTTCAATCGCGAGACCGGCCGGCGGCTTGCGGAGGCCGGCCACCGCGCCGACCTGATGGCGGCCAACAACGTGCTCGCCCATGTTCCCGACATCCGCGATTTCGCGGCGGGCTTTCCGGAGGTCTTAAAGCGCGAAGGCGTCGCCACCTTCGAATTCCCGCATCTTTTGCGCCTGATCGACGGCATCCAGTTCGACACGATCTATCACGAGCACTATTCCTACCTGTCGCTCATGGTGGTCGAGCGGGTCTTCGGCGATGTCGGCCTGCGGGTCTTCGACGTCGAGGAGCTGCCGACCCATGGTGGCTCGCTGCGGGTCTTCGCCTGCCATGCCCAGGCAAGCCACGCGGAAACGGCGCGGCTTGCCGCAGTGCGGACAATGGAAGCCGAAGCCCGGCTTGATCGCATCGACACCTATCTCGATTTCACCCCGAAGGCCGAGCGGGTGCGGGCCGGGTTCCGCGCCTTCCTCGCCCGCTGCAGGGCGGAAGGCAAGACCGTCGCCGGCTATGGCGCGGCGGCGAAGGGCAACACGTTCCTCAACTATTGCGGCGCCACCGCCTGCGACCTCGTCTGCGTCGTCGACCGCAATCCGGAAAAGCAGAACCGGCTCCTGCCCGGCACGCATATCCCGGTGCGCGATCCAGCGGTACTGGTGGAGATAAAGCCGGACTATGTTCTGATCCTGCCCTGGAACATCGCCGACGAGATCGTTTCCTCGATGGGCCACGTGCGCGACTGGGGCGGGCGCTTCGTCGTCGTCTTGCCGGACATCCGCGAGCTGTAGACGATGCGGTTCACCGAAACCGCCTTGCCGGGCGTCATCATCGTCGAGGCCGAGCCCCACGCCGACGCGCGAGGCGCGTTCGCGCGGATCTACTGCCCAGCGGAATTCCGGGCAGCAGGCATCGATTTTACGCCGACCCAGGTCAATCTGTCCCGCAACACCGCCCGCCACACGCTGCGCGGCATGCACTACCAGGATCCGCCGCTGGCGGAAGCCAAGCTGGTGCGGGTCACGCACGGCGCGATCTTCGACGTTGCGGTCGATCTGCGGCCGGAAAGCCCCGCTTTCCGACGCTGGGTCGGCGTCGAACTTAACGCTACGTCGATGCGCGGCCTGTTCCTGCCGGAAGGCATCGCGCACGGGTTCCTGACGCTTTCCGACGACACGGACGTGCTCTACCAGATGGGCCGCGATCATGTGCCCGGCGCCGGGCGCGGCGTCCGCTTCGACGATCCGGCCTTCGCCATCGACTGGCCGGCGGTGCCGGCGGTGATCTCGGACCGCGACCGCACGTGGCCGGATTTCGAGGGGTAGGGCGCCGGGAGGCTTCCAGTGCTGCCCGGTTTAATCTCCGTGAAGTCTATTAACCGTTTGCCTGGCATTGCGTTTTCGGCAAACGAAGGTCGCGGGACATAGAGTCGCTCAACCACCCCCTCGGACGTCATCAACTCTGCTTTCCTTGACGGTGACGGTGTTTTAGTACCGCCCGCCATTCCCCCTCCGTGTCATTGCCGGGCTTGTCCCGGCAATCCATGAACACAGGCGCTGGCGCCATTCTAACGGCGGTGTTCATGGATGCCCGGAACACGTCCGGGGATGAAGACTGCACGGGTTGCAGCGGGGCGCATCCCTCTCCCGCGTCATCCCGGAAGTCGCGACAGCGACTATCCGGGATCGGGGAACCCGGGCGCCCGCTGGTGTTTTCAATCGATGGATCGGTGGCTCCCCGATCCCGGCTCGGCCTAGCGGCCGTCCGGGATGACGATGGAGAGGCAGCGGCCCGCTCTCCCACTGCGGTGTTTGCCGGCCCTGTCCCGACACCCCCTGAACACAGTTGCCCGGAACACGTCCGGGGATGACGTCCGAGTGGGCGGCCAGGCCGAAAACCAGAGCCCCGTCTCCGCTAAACCCGACAGCAGTGGGAGGCTCCCGGGCCTGTCGTCCCGCTAACGCTCCGGCCCGATCACCTGCAGGCGTCCGGTCTCGCCGCGGGCGTTGAGGAACGGCCGGTACATGTCCTCGACAAAGGCCGGCGGGTGGACATAGTCGCCCGGCGACACCGCGCGCATCACATAGGCGAGCATGAAGGAGGGCGGCGAATTGCCGTCGCGCTCGAAGGCGGCGACGAAGCGATCGTCGCGGAACTCGACATGGGCCGGATTGACGTCCTCCGGCAGCCAGGCGAAGGCGCTGAGATCGGCGCTCGAGACGAGGCTCGGATTGTCGATCTCGAAACCAGCCGGCAACCGGTCGACGACCAGCACCCGGCTCGGCCAGCCATTGTGTTCGGCCACCTCCAGGACGACGACGAGACGGGTGTTCTGGCCGACCTGATCGGCCTGAACGGCCGCGCCGCTGAGGTCGTAATAGGTCCGTTGCAGGGTGAAGCCATTGGCTTCCGCGCCGAGCGGTGCGTCCGGAATGCCCGTCACCGTCAGCACCGCGTCGACCGCGCCCTTGCCGCGATTGCTAACCGTCACCGGATTGGCGGCGAGCCGCTCGCCGGAATAGCGACGCATCAGGTTGCCGTCGACGGGCGTGCCGTTCTCGGCAAGCGCGAGATCGCTCGCCTCAGCGAGCAGGGCGTTCGCGGCCATCAGCATCCAGCCGTCTTCCTGCGTCGACGTGTATTGCCGCGCCGCCCTCGCCTTGTCGACGATGCGGACCAGTGCCTGGATCGGTTTCGCGTCGACGCCGCTTTCGGCGACAAGGGTCAGCGTCGCCGCGCCGTCGCGCAGCTTCGAGCCGTAATCGGCGCGGAACTGATCGGACCCGCTCTCGCCCTTCAGGCCCGCAAGCGCCGCCGAGAAGGCCTGGTCGGCCCGGCCGGTCTCGCCGTAGAAGGCGAGCGCGGCGCCGAGCTGCGCCCGTGCGAGCGGCGAGTGGAAGGCGTTCAGCTTGGTGTCGACATAGTAGCGCAGGTCGGAGATCGCCGCCCGCTTGTTGCGCGCCAGGATGTAGAGCGCGTAAGCGATGTCGCTGCCCTGGTCCTCGACATTGTCGGTATAGGACAGCGCGTTCGACAGATAGTCGAGCGCCTGGCGCATGGCGAAATCGGGCACGGCGTGGCCGGCCTCTCTGGCCCGCGTCAGGAACTCGGTGACATAGGCCGACAGCCACAGATCGTCATTGCCCGGCCCCCACAGGCCGAAGCCGCCCGACGAGGACTGCTTGGCGAGCACGCTGCGGATCGCCTTGTCGACCCGCTCGCGCAGTTCCGGCTCGGTGCCGAGGCCCAGTTCGCCGGCGACCGAGGAGAGATAGAGCAGCGGCATGCCGCGGCTGGTGAGCTGCTCGGCGCAACCATAGGGGTAGCGGTCGAGGGCCGCCAGGATCGAGGGGACGTCGAGGGTGCCGGCCCGGGTGACCGACAGATTGACGAAATCGGAGCCCGGCAGCAGGTTGGCGGTGAGCGCGCCGTCGAGCGTCAGGCTCCTGCCCGCTTCCAGCGATACCACCCGCCGCGCGGTCACCGGCGGCTCAGCGCCGCGCACGCCGATATTAAGGCTCTGGACGATCTCCATGCCGTCCTGATGGGCAAGCCGGACGGTCAGGCGGTCCTGGCCGATGCGGATGCCCTGAAGCGGCACGGCGACGGCCGTTTTCTGCTTTTCGGCAAGCTTCAGAAGCGTGCCGGGCGCGGGCGTTCCCGTCTTGACGACGCCGGCGCTTTCGACGCTGAGGCTCCAGTCGCCCGCCGGCCCGTCGGCATTGTCGATATCGATGCGCAGGCGCGAGGAATCCCCCGGCGCCAGGAAGCGCGGCAGGCTCGAAATCATCACGACCGGATCGCGGACGATGACGTCCTTGACACCGTGACCAACGCTGTCGTCCGTCCAGGCGACCGCCATGACCCGCAGCGTGCCGTTGAATTCCGGAATATCGAAGTCGACGGTCGCCTTGCCCGTCTCGTCCGCCGTCACGATGCCGGAGAACAGCGATACCGGCGCCTGCGTCGGCGGTGCGCCCTCCATGCCGAGCCCCGGCGCCCCGCCGCCCGGCCGGATGCGGCCGGTCTCGCCGGACAGCCCGTCGATCAGAGCGCCGTAGATGTCGCGGATCGTCATCGCAAGCTGGCGCTGACCGTAATACCATCTAGCCGGATCCGGCGGCTCGTAGCGGGTGAGGTTGAGGATACCGACATCGACGGCTGCAACCGTCAGATAGGCCTGCTCGCCGGCGGAAAGCCCGTCGATCGTGGCCGGCACCGACAGCGTCTCGCGCGGCCGGGCAATCTCGGGCAGGTCGAGCGCCACGTTAAGCGTCCTATCGGCCATGTCGACCTGAAGCCAGGCAAGACCCACCGCGCGGGCGGGCATGCGGCCCTGATCGGTGTCCATCGGCCGGATGACGGTCGCCGTCACATAGGCGCCCGGCGACCAGTCGGCGGTGACGGTAAGATCGACCGTCGCGCCGGCCTCGGTGACCGCGATCTCGCGGGTTTCGATCAGCTTCTCGCCGACGACATTAATCAGCGCGGTGCCGGCAAAGCGCGGCGCGAGCGTCACCGTAGCTGTATCGCCGACGGTGTAGGACGGCTTGTCGAGGCTCAGCTCCATCAGATCGGGACTGTCGGCGCCGCTTGCCTCGACATACCAGCCGGCGGTGAAGTCGACGCTGGAAACGGGCCCGGCCGGATCCGGCGAGGCGATCTCCAGCCGGTAGCGGCCCCAGTCGACATCGACATCGATGCGGGCGGGATCCGCCGTCGCCACATTGACCGTGCCGTCGGTGACGCGGGTCGTGTAGCTGACCGCCTCATAGGCCCAGCGGCCGTCGGTGCGGTACCACTGGAAGTTCCGCTCGATCCTCAGCAGTTCCCAGCGCAGTCCGGTTTCAGACGCACGCGCACCCTTTTCCGACAGCGCGATCACGTCGAAGGACGCCGTGGAGCGTTCCGGTACCGTCTCGTCGGAAAACAGCGGGCGGATGCCGATCATGTCGCCCGACAGCGCGACGGGCAGGTCGAGCGAGCGTTCGACCGCCCGGCCGCCGCCCTCGCGCATCCGAATATCGATCGTCGCCGACAGGGGCTGCGTCGTGTCCGGCAGGGCCGGGGCGCCGACGGTGAATTTCGCCTTGCCGTCGGCATCGGTGCGCGGCAGGCCGGCAAGCGTCTCGCGAACCGGGGTGACCTCCTCGTCCTGCAGGCCGAAGCGATAGCCAGGCCAATCGGGCAGGGTCGCGACCGGCTTGACCGTGATGTCGCCCTCGAGCCTTAAGCCGGCGGCAGGCGCGCCATACAGGAAACGGCCGTCGACGCGGGCGGTGACCGGCCGGGACGCCGGCAGGGCCTTGGCCCTGGACGCCAGATCGAACTCGATCCGATCGGGGACGAAATCCTCGACCAGGAAGGTCTTCTCGGCAAGTGGCTTGCCCTTCGGATCGGCATAGGCGGCCGCCGTCCAGGCGCCGCGCATGGCCGCACCGATCATCGGCAGCGAGAAGACATGGCCGCCGGCGGAATCGGCGCGGCTCACGGTGCGCCGGTCCTCGACGCCGTCGGGCCGGGTCACCACCAGGGTGAGCGGCGTGCCGGAGACGGCCTTAGCGGTGTCGTTGCGCACAAGCGCGGTCAGATAGACGGTCTCGCCCGGTCGGTAGACGCCACGCTCGGTATAGAGGAAGACGTCGAGCGGACCCGGCGCCGGCCGCCCGGCGACGCCCCGGTCGGTGAGATCGAAGCCCGATCGGGTCAGGTCGACGAAGGTGAAATCGCCTTGCGCCTGGCCTTGTGCCGTGACCATGCCGGGCGACAGCGCGCCGGACCCGCGCACAAGGCCGGCTGCGAAGCTCGCATACCCCGCCGCGTCGGTCACCGCCTCACCGAGCACCTCGTTGTTGCGGGCAAGTAGTTGCACCGTGATGCCGGACAGGGCATCGGTGCTTTCCAGCGAGCGGGCGAAGACGTGCAGGCCGTCGCCGCCCATAAGCGTCGACAGGCCGATATCGGAGACGATGAACCATTGCGTCGCCAGCGGCTCCCAGTAGTCCTGCTCGCCCTCGCTCGTCTTCGCCGTCATCACATAGACGCCGGGCTTGCGCTCGGGCAGCACCTGATCGATCGGGAACAGCGTGGTGACCTCGGCATTCAGCGTATTGCCGGTCTCAAGCGTGCCGCGCCACAGTTCCGCGCCGGTCTCCTCGACGATCTGCTCGGCGTCCCACTTGTCGATCTGGCGCAGGAAGGGGCCCTCGCCCAGCGTCCGCGTCAGGCCGCGCGCGCCGATCCGGTAGAGCACGACCTCGATCGCCGGCGTGTTGATGGTGACCGCCGGAATGCCCTTCGAGCCGATCCGCGGCAGCACGAAATCGGTGCCGGAAAAGCGCACCGACGGCGCCCGGTCGCGCACATAGACCTTGAATTGCGACGTCTCTTCGAGCGGCTCGTCGACGACGGAGGGGATGCCCTCGCGCAAGGTCAGCCGGTAGCGCTCGCCATGCTTGACGCCATCGACGCAAAGCTGCTCGCCGGTCGCGGTGACGGCCGGCGGTGCCTTGCCGTCGAGCGTCACGTAAGGCGTGAAATCGAAACGGCCGGTCTCGAGTGCCTCGGAAAACTGCACGCAGATGCGCGGGCTCGCGGTATCGGAATCGACCGTGTAGTCGACGATGCGGAAGCCGTGCTGCTGGTAGAGCCCGTCGAAATCGGCCCGCACGGTCTGATCGTCGACCAGCGCCAGGCTCGCCTTGTAGGCCTGCAGGGCCGGGCGGTAGAGCTCACGGCGTTCGAGCGCCTTGGCGAGCTGGTCGTAGGCGGCCGCCCGGCCGGTCGTGGTGTCGGAACGCGAGACAGCGGTGATCGCGGCGTTGACCGCTTCGTCATTCAGCCGGTAGCGCTCGGATCCGTCGGCCGGCTCGATTGCAAGCGTCGCGCGGGTCAGATCGAGCCAGGCATCCGCATCGTCGGGCTTGATACCGGCGGCTGCCCGGAAAGCCGCCGCCGCGGGTCCCGGCGACCCGCTTTCCAGGTCCTGCCGACCGTTTGCCATGAAGCGGTTGAAATCCGATGCCGATCCGCGCCCCTGGCCGATCCCGGTCGCGTATCGGGCGGCTTCCTCGACAAGCCAGTCGGCGACGAAGGAGAGATCGGCGGGGGGCAGCGATTCGGCCTGTTCCGGTTCGGCGACGACGACCTTGCCGGCGGTCGCGCCCGCGAAGCTGTCGAGCCTGCCGACATCGCTTTTCAGGAAGCACCAGCCGGCATTGCCGTTATAGGTGAAGGCCTTGCAGGACGAATCGCCCAGGCAGGCCGCCTCGCAGGCCTTGAGCGTCACGTCCTTCAGCGTCTTGTAATCGTGGCCGTAATAGTCGCTGTCGTCGACCGTGACGATGCTGCGTTCGCCTTGCGCGGCTGCGAGCGTCGCCGCTGAAGCGGGAAGTACGAGGGCGGCGGCGATCAGGAAAAGACGCAAAACACGGGCAAGCGACATGGTCTGCCTCCTCGGCATGTCGGTTCCACAACAGCGCCCCCCGGCGCCGATATCACGAAGGATCAAGCAAGCGGCCAATGCGCGAAACGTATAGTGCATCGTCGCTGCCGCTACGTCTATCCGCTTGTCTGCTCGTTATCTTTGCGAACGCCCGCCGATGGCCTACCGTGAAGGCGGTTTAGGTGAAGGGTATGGAACAATGGCGCGCAGGGAGGCTTGAATGCCGGACAAATCCGTTCGCCCGGAGGATGTACTGCCTGATGATACGGATTTCGTCACCTTTCACGGGGTGCGGGTCCGCAAGGGCACGATCAAGGCGGCAATGGACAATATGGAGATTCTGAAATCCGGCGATCCGGCCGATCATGCGGCCGCGCTTGCGATGATTCGCGAGCTGGCGCGTGGGCTGGTGGCGCTCGGCGTGCACAGGCATTTCATCTGCCGCAACCCGGAAGCCGAGGCGATCCTGGAGCAGGCCGCCCGGGATCTGGGCCTGTAATCAAACGCGATATTGGGGGTAAAGAGAGAGGCTATGCACGTCATCGACAGGGACACCGTGAACGATCTGCTCGACTGGCCGACGGTCGTCGCCGCCCTGCGCGCCGGCCATCTGGGTGGGCGGCCGCAGATCAAGGACGTGCTGATGCGCGACGAGCCGGGCGCGTTCCTGACCCGGGTCGCCTGGCTGCCGGGCAATGCGCTTGGGCTGAAATCGGTCACGGTCTTTCCGCAAAACACCGCGAAGACGCCGCCGCGCCCCGCGGTGCAGGGCCAGTTCCTGCTGTTCGATCCGCAGACCGGTGCCGTCGGCGCGGTGATCGACGGGGTCGCGATCACCGCCTGGAAGACGGCCGGCGATTCGGCCCTGGGCGCCGATCTGCTGGCGCGCGGCGATGTCGAGACCTTCGTCATCCTCGGCGCCGGTGCGATGGCCGAACCGCTGATCCGCGCCCATCTGTCGGTGCGCCCCTCGCTGAAGCGCATCATCATCGCCAACCGGACCCGCGCGCGGGCCGACACACTGAAGGAACGTCTTGCCGATCTGGGGCGCGACGTCCTGGTGAGCGAGGATTTCGCCGCGGCCGGCGAGGGCGACGTCGTGTGCACGGCGACGATGTCGTCGGATCCGGTCCTGCAGGGCGCCTGGCTCAAACCCGGCGCCCATGTCGATCTCGTCGGCGCCTACACGCCCGACATGCGCGAGGCCGACGACGAGGTGTTGCGGCGCGGCCGCCTGTTCGTCGACGCGCGCGAGACGACGCTGCACGAGATCGGCGAACTGATGATGCCGCTTGCCGCCGGCGTTATTTCAGAGGCCGACGTCAACGGCGATCTCTTCGATCTCGTGCCGGCTTCGTCCGACGGGACAAGCGCGCGCCGGTCGGCCGAGGAGATCACGGTCTTCAAGAACGGCGGCGGCGCCCATCTCGATCTGATGACGGCGGGCGCCATTCACGCGGCGTTTCTGAAGAGCGGTGCGGTCTGACGCGGAACGTCTCAACCGGCAAGCGACCGCGACGCTATTCCGCGCCGTCCGGTATCGGCGGCAGGCGCTCGGACACCGGCGAGGACTGGACGATCGAGGTATTGGTCATCGCATAGGGCACCAAGCGATCGATGACACCCTCCAGGTCGCCTACCGAAGCGACATGGGCGCGTGCGATGAAGCAGTCCTCCCCGGTTACCCGGTCGCATCGGGTGATCTCGGGGATCGATTGCAGGATCTCCATGACCCGCCGCATCTCGCCGGGCACCGGCCGGATGCGCAACAGCGCCGTCAGCGGCAGACCGAGCGCATCCGGCGCGATCGCCGCATGATAGCCGGTGATCACGCCGGCCTCCTCGAGCCGCCGCATCCGCTCGGCGACACTCGGCGGCGACATCCTGACGAGGCGTGCCAGCTCGGCGGTCGAGATCCTGGCATTTTCGGCGAGCTGCCGGAGGATCAGCCGATCCGTGGCATCAATCGCTTGCCTTTTGGATAGAAGATCATTCATTGCATGTGAGATCCATTCGAAGAAATTTCCTACATCATACCTTCGATACGGTATTCAGATTCCGGATTTACCCGTTCAAGCTAATGCTCCCATCGGATCAACGCAACGGGTCGACACAATGGACAGGCCGGAACAGGGACGAGGCTTCACGCGCCTTGCCGAGGCGACACCGCCGCAGGCCTGGTTCGCGGTCAGCGCCGTCTTTCACTATCTCGGTCCGTCCTTTGCCGTCCTGCTGTTTCCCGCCGTCGGTGTCCTGGGGATTGCCTGGTTCCGGATCGCCTCGGCGGCCGTGGTGTTTTCGCTGTTCAGCGATCCGCTGGGCACGATACGGCGGGCGAGCCCGGCCGGGCGGCGCCTGCTGATCGGGCTCGGCGCCTGTTTTGCGGCAATGAACACGGCGTTCTACCTCGCGCTCGAGAGCCTGCCGATGAGCCTCGTCGCGGCGATGGAATTCGTCGGCACCATCGGGGTCGCGCTCTATGGTCTCAGGACGGCGCGCAATGGCGTCGCGCTGATGTTCGCGGTCGCCGGCATCTTCATCCTGATCGATGTCGAATGGGCGTCCGACGCGCGTGGCCTTGCCTGGGCGGTCGCCAATGCGGCGTTCTTCGTTGCCTATATCGTTCTCGGCCATCGGGCGGCCAGACACGGTGCCAGCGGCGGTGTCGCGCAACTGGGCGCCGCGATGGTGATCGCAGCGGTGCTTCTGACGCCGATCGCCATCCAAGAGGCCTCCCGCAGTTTCGGCATGCCCCTGCTGGTGCTCGCCGGTGTCGGCGTGGGACTGAGTTCCTCGGTCATCCCCTATATCTGCGACCAGCTTGCCATGTCGCGCCTGCCGCGCGCGTCCTTTGCGCTGATGCTCGCCCTGCTGCCGGCGACCGCGACGCTTGTCGCGGCGATCGTGCTGGCGCAGATTCCCACGCTCCGGGATCTTGCCGGCATCGCGCTTGTGATGACCGGCATCGCGGTCCACAAGCCCGCTCAGTCCTGAATCTCGCCGGCAAGCCGCTCCACCCGCGCGGCCACCTCATGCGGATTGACGACCGCCTGGCGGATCAACCCGTCGAACCGGTCGATCAGTACGCGGATATGCTCCGTTGTGGTCAGCACCAGATACATGTCGCCGGCATAGATCGCCGCGCGCAGCGGTCCGAAAATGGTGATCGGCGCGGAAAAGATCCGCCGACCGTCATAGAGAAACAGCCGAAAGGTCGGATAGAGCTCGTCGAGCAGCCGGGCCATGTGCAGAAGCTGGGCGCGCCGCGTACCGGCATCGAGCGCGCCCCAAATGCCCTCGCCGCGGGCGAAACCGGTCAGCCGCTGGAGCGGCATGCAGACCTCCATGTCGGTCTCCGGCCGGCGCGAATAGGCAAGATGCTGGTCCGCATCGGCGATCGTCGCTTCGACCCGTTCGTTCGGTTCACGCCCCAGTTCATACCGGATCGTCGCCTCGGTGCGCAGGAGGTCGGGCAGGGTCGCGGGCACGTAGCGGATCTTGTAGCCGGCCGCCTCGCGCCGCCATTCCTGCAGGCGCGAATCATCATGCGCCGAGGCGCCGAGCTCGATCGCCAGGGTCGGCGCGATCTCGGCGGCGAGCCGTTCCGACTGGCTGACGCCGAGCAGCCAGTCGAGGCTGACGCCATGGGCATCCGCGATCGCCACCAGCGTCTCGGCGCGGGGCAGACGTTCGGTCTTGCCCGACAGAAGCTGCGACAGCGCCGAGCGGTCGAGCCCGATCGAGTCTGCAAAGCGCGACTGCGGCCCGCCATAGCGGCGCATGATATCGGCAAGCCGTTCGCGGAAGACCTGCCCGACGTTGCGCTTATCCATCCTGTCGCCTGTTGTCTCTCTGATGTTTATAAAACAAAACAATCAGCCAATTTATAAATCATAAACTGCATAATGTAACCATTCTCTCGTTGAATCGCCGGGCCGGGGCTTGTCACTCTCCGGCCATGGGGCAAATCACATCAGAAGAACTGGCCGTTTCCGTCGCGATCGCCGCCGAGGCGCGCCGTATTCGCCGCCGCCGGATCGAATGGCCGACCTTCCTGGCGCTTGCCGGCTGTTATGCCGCCTGGGCCGCCCTGGTCTGGTTCCACGCCGCCTTGCCGGTGTTGGTATTCCTGCCGATCGCGGGCTATCTGGTCGCCCTGCAATCCTCGCTGCGCCACGAGGCGCTGCACGGCCATCCGACCCGGTCACTCGGCCTCAACGAGGCGCTCGTCTTTCCCCCGCTCTGCCTGCTGATCCCCTATCGGCGGTTCCGCGACCTGCATTTGCGCCACCATCACGACGCCCGGCTCACCGACCCCTATGACGATCCGGAATCCTGGTATCTCGCCGATGGCGACTACCGGACGCTGTCGGCACCGGTGCGGTTTCTTCTGACGGTCAACCAGACGCTCGCCGGCCGGATGCTGATCGGCCCCGTCATGAGCGTCGCGGGCCTTATCCGCCATGATTTCAAGGCGATCCGTACCGGCGACCGGGAGGTCGCCCGAGGCTGGGGGATGCACGGCCTTGGCTGCATTCCGGTCGCGGCCTTCGTGCTCGCCTCGGGGATGAGCCTCTGGCTCTATCTGCTGCTTGCCTCCTGGCCCGGCCTGTCGCTGTTGATGCTGCGGACCTTCGCCGAGCACCGGGCCCATCCGGATGTTGCCCAGCGCACGGCGATCATCGAAGCCGGTCCCGTCCTGTCGCTGCTCTTCCTCAACAACAACCTGCATGTGGTCCATCATCAGCGCCCACGCGTGCCGTGGTACGAACTACCGGCGCTCTACCGGGCCGAGCGCGCGAGGTTCCGCGCCGAAAACGGCGGCTACGGCTTCCAGGGCTATGGCGATCTTGTCCGACGCCATATGTTCCGCGCCAAGGAGCCGGTGGCGCATCCCTTCCTGAGGCGGTAGACCGGGAAGGTGATCGCCGCGCTGCCGATGTATGACTGGCCCGAATTGCGGGCAGAGACCGACCGCCTGTGGCAGGCGCTGCGCGACGCGCTCGGCCGTTCAGGGCCTGACGCCCCCGAAACGCTGACGCGGGAGCAGTCGGTAGCGGACCTCTGGCGCGACCCAGACCTGCTGTTCGCGCAGACCTGCGGCTACCCTTACGCCACTGCCCTGCGCGGCACGGTCCGGCTGGTCGCGACCCCGATCTATCATTTCGACGGCTGCGCCGGGCCGACCTATCGCAGCGCCATTATCGTCCGGTTGAACGATAGGGCTGAAAGCGTTGCCGATCTGCGCGGCCGGCGCGCCGCCTTCAATGCTGTCGATTCGCAATCGGGCTACTCGGCCTTCCGCGCCGCGACCGCACCGCTTGCCAATGGATCCCCGTTCTTTGCCGGAACGGTCGAGACCGGCGGCCACCTTGCGTCCATGACGGCGGTGGCGACCGGCGCGGCGGACTGCGCGGCGATCGACTGCGTCTGCCTCGGCCTTGCGCAGCGGGTGCGGCCCGATCTGACGGACCGCTTGCGCGTTCTCGCCTGGTCCGATCCCGCTCCGGCGCTGCCCTTCGTCACGGCCGCCGGCCGCGGCGACCGGGAGGTCGAACGGCTACGCGAAGGCCTGGAGACCATCCTTGCCGATCCCGCCCTGTCGCAGACCCGCGCGGCGCTCGGCCTGCATGGGATCGAGGTCCTGTTGGACGATGCCTATGACGCGATCCTGGAGATGGAGCGCGCGGCGATCGAGGCCGGCTATCCCGACCTGCGGTAAGGCGGGCCTACCAGACGAGTCGCTCGATCGCGAAATCAGCCTCCGCCGATGCGCCCGTTTCCGCCTGCACGCCGCCGGTGACCAGCAGCGTCGCGATGCCGACCGCCGCGGCGCCGGCGATGTCGTGATGCGAGCTGTCGCCGATCATCAGCGTCCGCGCCGGCACGGGATTCCCGGCTTCAACCAGCGCCACCGCGAAGAAGTCCGCCGCTGGCTTGCCGGCATAGCGGACCGGCCCGCCGGCCGCCGCCGCATAGTCGGCGGCGACGATGCCGGGCCCGAACGCCGTGGCATCGCCCGCATAGATGACGTGATCGGGATTGGCGCAGATCGCCGGCACGCCGGCCTCCGCGTGCGGCAGCAGCATCTCCCGGTAGCGCTCGCGGGACAAGCGCTCCGGCTCGACACTGGCGATGATGACGAGATCGGCGGGATCGCCGGGACAGACCGGCTTAAGATCGAGCCCGGCGACAACCGAGCGGTCCTGATCGCGCGACAGCACCAGCACGCGGCTGCCGGGCGCAAGGGATCCCGCGGCAAGCCGCTCGCGCAGGTCGCGCCAGACCACCTCGCCGGAACTGACGATCGCCGTGAACAGGCTTTCGGGGAAACCGAGCCGGTCAAGCCGCGCCGCGTTTTCGGCCGCCCGCTTGCCGGAATTGGTCAGCGCGACGACCGGCAGGCCGCGGTCGCGAAGGGCATCGAGTGCTTCCCGGGCGCCGGGAAAGGCCCGCCGTCCGTCATGTAGCACGCCGTACTGATCGACGAGGACAGCGTCGAAATCCGCGACGATCTCCGACAGCCCTCCGATCTCGCGTGTCATGGTGCTTTTAGCCCGGCAGGTGCGGCAGGGCGAGACGGGCGACCCCGACACAGGCCTGCACCGCCTGAGCCTGTGTCGACGGCACGCCGACGATGCGGGTGCGGATCGCCGTCCAGGTCGCGTTCGCCGCACCGCCGCCGACGGAATAGAGCGCCGACAGGGGCGGCGCGCCGAGGTCGGCGAGACGGCGATAGCCGAGCGCCTCGATCCGGGCCATGCCTTCGAAAAGCCCGTGCAGGTAGCGCGCGTCATCGTCCGGCCGCGGCGCCATCCGGGGCTGAAGCGCCGGATCGCTGATCGGGAACCGCTCGCCGGGTCTCGGCAGCGGATAGTAGTCGAGGCCGCTGTCTTCTCCCGGATCGATCCGTGCCGACAGCCGCTCCAGGTCGTCGGGCGAAAACGCCTGGGCAAGCACGCCGCCGCCGCTGTTGGAGGCACCGCCGGCAAGCCAGATATCGCCGATCCGATGACTGTAGAGCCCGTAGGCCGGCGCGAAGACCGGGCGGTCGGACAGCAGTTTGAGGGTGAGCGTCGTGCCCAATGCCGTGACGCCGTCGCCGGGCCGGGTCGCGCCGGTCGCCAGGAACGAGGCGCAGCCATCGGTGACGCCGGCAACGAGGCGGACGCCCTTGCGCAGCCCGTAGGCGCCCGAGGTGCGGCCGGTCACCGTCCCGGCGGGGACGACATCGGGCAGCAGGTTCGTGTTGAGGCCGGTGTCGGCGATCCAGTCCGGCCATGTCCGGGCGACCGGGTCGTAACCGGTCTTCAGCGCATTGCTTTCGTCGGACGGCACCGGTGCCGCCGCCAGCAGCCCGGCGATCCAGTCGGCCTGATGGCGGATCGCCGTGACGCCCGGCCGCTCCTGCAATTGAAGCGCGCGGGCGAGCGCCGAACTCGCCCCGTGCGCGGCGCTGTCGGCCGGCGCGACCCGTGCGATCCGGTCGGGGATCGCCGGATCCTCCGCCGCGTCGTTATACATCAGCGCCGTGCCGACGGGCGCGCCAGCGCCATCAAGCCCCAGCACCGTGCCGGACGTCCCGTCAACGGCGACCGCGCCGATGCGCTCAAGATCGACATCGGCGCCAAGCCGCTCAAGCGCCAGCGCCAGGGCCCCGGCCCAGACATCGGGCGACCGCCGGTCCGACCCGGCCTCGGCCATGTCGGCTGCGACCTCGCCAACAGGCGACCCGTCGCGCCTAAGCGCTGCGACACGAACACCGGTCGTGCCGACATCGATGCCGAGAGCCAATTCGCTCATGAGGCCGCACTCAGGCTGCGGCGATAGGCTTCAGCGTCCCAGTTGAGGAGATCGGCTTCCTGTTCCTGGGTCAGCCGGTTGACCTCGGCGCCGGGCGCGATCCGGGCGACGACGTCCCCGAGCGCGCGGGCAAGTGCCTTTGTGCCGGCATCGGAGTCCTTCGGGATCGCCGCACCGCGCCCGGGAAAGAGCAACAGCCTGCGCGGCGGCGACAGCCGGGCGGCCTGTTCGGTCGCGGTCCCGACATCGTCATGGTCGGCGATCGCGACACCCGGACCGAGAAAGACGAGGTGATCGGGATAGAGCGTCGCGCCGCCCGCGAACCCGAGTTGAACCGGGTCTCGTGCGAGCGGTTGCGCTTCGGCCGGCGCGGGCATCCAGTCCGTGCCGGCAAGCTGATCGGCGAGGTGCGGATCGATGGTTCCCGGTTCGGGGAGCGCGTGGGGTTCGAGGCGGGTGCTGACCGTGCGCAGCAGGGTCTCGGTGGACACCGGATTGTCACCGCAGCAGATCAGGCCGTGATTGCCGAGCACGATCACCCGCGTCGCCGGCGCACTGTGCGCCAGGATCGCCCGGGTCAGATCACGGCCGGGCTTGACATAGGGGACGAAGGCGGCGCCGAGATCGCCCAGCCTTTCGGCGATCACGGTTTCCGCATCCGTGCGTACGGCGAGCGCGATGGTGGCGACGCAATGGGTGTGGATGACCACCGGCCAGGGCAGCGCGGCGTGGAAAGAGGTCTCGATCGAGGGTCGCAGCGCGGAGGCGCTCTCGCCATCGGGCACAAAGGCTACGTCCGGCGTATCCTCATGGAGCGCCGCTGTCAGCGCATCGGCATCAACCGGCACCATGATGTCGCGCGCGCGGGCCTCGGCGAGCCACAGGCCTGACGCCTTGACCCACATCGCGCCGTTCTCTTTCAGCGATGTGTTGCCGCCCGGCCCCTGCACCTGCAACGGGTCGCGGCCAAGCCGCTCGGAGACGGCCAGCAGATCGGCATAAGCCGTGCTTGCGCGCAGAGACGACCAGGCGCTCACGCCGCAAGCCTCCCTTTGAGCCAGTTTTCGAAGCCGTCGCGCTCGTCAGCCGTCAGGAACAGGCCGTGCTTGGTGCGCCGCTCCAGAACATCTTCGGCGCTGCGCGCCCATTCCCGGCTGATCAGCCACTGCGCCTCGCGCTCGTAGAAAAGACCGCCGAAATGTTGGCCGAGATCGGCAAGGCGCGTCGCATTGCTCAAAAGGTCCGGCGTCTCGGTGCCGTAGAGCCGGCCGTAGTGCCGGGCGAGCGGCTCGGGCAGCCAGGCATGCCCGGCCCGGAACCGGCCGAGCCAGGCCTCGAAATCCGCATCCGGGATGTCGCCGCCGGGTAGCGCCGCCCCAGCCGTCCAGGCGCCTTGCATGCCGGGAAAGAACGGCCGCAACTTGTCGAGCGCGTGTTCGGACAGCTTGCGATAGGTGGTGAGCTTGCCGCCGAAGGCCGACAGGATCGGCGCCTGTCCGTCTGTTCCATCGACCTCCAGTTCGTAGTCGCGGGTGACCGCCGAGGCGCCCTTGCTGGAATCGTCGTCGAACAGCGGCCGGACGCCCGAGAAACTGGCCAGCACGTCGGCCTCGCCCAGTTCGGTCCTGAAATAGCGGTTGAGGATATCGATCAGATAGGCCGTCTCGTCGCGATCGATTTCCACCTCCTCGGGCGGCCCGTCATAGGGAATGTCGGTCGTGCCGACCAGGGCGAGATCGTCGAAATAGGGATTGACGAAGATCAGCCGCTTGTCATGGGCCTGCAGGACATAGCCATGATCGCCCTGCCACCAGCGTTTCAGGATGATGTGGCTGCCCTTGACGAGGCGCATGTGGCGGCCGGAATTGACGCCGGTGTTGGCGAGCACCTGCTCAACCCAGGGGCCGGCCGTGTTGACGATCGCCCGGGCGGCTATCTCGCGGGTGACGCCGGTTTCGGTATCGCGCAGCGTCGTGCGCCAAACGGTTCCGTCACGCCGCGCCGAGGTCAGCGCCGTCCGGGTCAGCACCGTCGCGCCGCGGCGGGCGGCGTCGACGGCGTTCAGAACGACCAGGCGCGAATCGTCGATCCAGACATCCCAATAGGCGAAGGCCTTGCGGTAGGCGTCGCGGAGCATCGCGCCTTCCGGTGACTTCGCCAGATCAATTGCCTTCGTGCCGGGAATGCGCTTGCGGCCGCCGAGATGGTCATAGAGGAACAGGCCAAGCCGGATCAGCCAGCGCGGCCGCTGCTCGGGACTGTGCGGCAGGACGAGGCGCAGGGGCCTCGACAGGTGCGGGGCGACCTCAAGCACGACCTCGCGCTCGATCAGCGCCTCGCGCACCAGGCGGAACTCGTAATACTCGAGATAGCGCAGCCCGCCATGGATGTATTTGCCCGAGCGCGACGAGGTGCCCTCGGCGAGATCGCCCTTTTCGCACAAGATCACCTTCAGTCCGCGTCCGGCCGCGTCGCGGGCGACGCCTGCACCGTTGATGCCGCCGCCGACGACCAGAAGATCGACAGGGTCGCTCCCCGGTACCGGACTGGACATCAGGTCGGCCATGCGGGGTCAGGCTCCCGCCTTGGCGCGTGTCGTGCGGCGCTTGGCGGGCGCGCGCTTGGTGGTCGTGCTCTTGGCGGCGGCCTTCGCGGGAGCCTTGCGGGCCGATACTTTGCGAGCCGGGGCGCGCTTGGCCTTGGTCGCGGCAGGCTTCGCCGCCTTCGCCTTGCCGACCTTCTTGTGGTCGTCCTGCACGCCGTAGGAGCCGAAGGCCGCCATCGTCTCGGCGATCGCCGCGTCGGACAAGAGCACCGGACCGCCTATCGTCAGCGAATGATAATACTGCCGGGCAATCGTCTCCAATTCGACGGCGAGCCACATCGCCTTGTCGAGATCGGCGCCGGTGGCGATCATGCCGTGATTGGCGAGCAGGCAGGCCGTGCGGCCCTCAAGCGCCTCGAGCGCCGTCTTCGACAATTCCGCGGTGCCGAAGGTCGCATAGTCGGAGCAGCGCACATTGGTGCCGCCGAAGGCCGCGATCATATAGTGGCAGGCGGGGATTTCCTTGCGGGCGATCGCCAGCGTCGTGCAGAAGGTCGGATGGGCATGCACCACGGCGCCGACATCCGGGCGGCTCTTCATGATATCGAAGTGGAAGCGCCATTCGGTCGAGGGCTTGAGCGGCCCGGACCATTCGCCGTAGTCGCCGTCGAAGGGCAGGTCGGCGATCATCTCGGCGGTCATCGCGTCATAGGGCGTCGCCGAAGGCGAGATCAGCATCTTGTCGCCGCAGCGCACCGAGATGTTGCCCGACGTGCCCTGGTTGATGCCGAGCGCGTTCATCTTCCGGCAGGCATCGACGATGCCCTGGCGCAGCTGAGTTTCGGTCTTGGACATTCTCTGGTCTTTCCTAGCAGGGGTTGAGCGGCGGTTCCCCGTCGAGCCAGCGGCGCACCTCCTCGGCGGCCTTGCCGGCGGCGATCCGCACGGTTTTCACCGACGCTCCGGCGATATGCGGCGTGAGCGTAACGTTCGGTAGTTTCAACAGCGGCCAGTCCGGCGGGACCGGCTCGATCGAAAAGGTTTCCAGCATCGCTCCCCGCAGGCGCCCGGAGGAAAGCGCCTCGGTCAGCGCGTCATAATCGACGAGCGGGCCGCGGGCGGTGTTGACGAGGATCGCGGAGGGCTTCATCGCGGCAAGCGCCTCGGCGCCGATCATGCCGCGGGTCTCCTCGGTGACGCGCGGATGCAGGCTGACGACATCGCACGTGCCGAGCAGGGTTTCGAGCGACACCATCTTGACGCCGGCGGCGCTGTCCTCGGCGGAGAGCTGCACATAGGGGTCGTACACCAGGATGCGGCAGCCGAAGGCGCGCAGCAGGGTCACGACGCGGGTGCCGACCGCGCCATAGCCGATGATGCCGACGGTCATCTCGGACAGTTCGTCACCGGTGATATCCGCCCGGTAGAGGTCGCCGCGATATTCCCCGCGCCGCAGCGCGTCGTGGCCCTTGGTGATGTTGCGGGTCTCGGCGAGGATCGCGCCGATGGTGAATTCCGCGACCGCCGAGGCGTTGCGGCCCGGCGCGTTGACGACCCGCACCTCATGGGCCCGGGCTGCGGCCATGTCGATATTGACCGGACCGCCGCGCGACACCGCGACGAGCTTCAGCTTCGGCATCGCGGCGAACATCGAGGCCGACAGCGGCGCCAGATGGGTGACCAGCACCGGCGCGTCGCCGATATGGGCGACGACCTCGTCGGGCGTGCCGAAATACTCCTTCAGGCCCTCCAGGCCGGGTTCGGCATAGCCATGCGCCATCGGCTCGTCCGGCCAGGCGAATTCGAGCTTGCGGCAGGCGATCCGGTCGCCGCAGGCCTCGGCAAGGGCCGCCTCGAACATGTCGGGCAGCATGAAGCGGTCGCCGATGATGGCGATGTCGGTGGTCATGAAAGCGCCTCCCGCATCACGGCCTGCGCCTGCCAGGCCGGCCGGATCGCCTGCCGGGTGGCGAGATAGCCCTCGAACAGGCGGTCATAGGTCGCCACGAGGCTCGTATCCGGCTGAACGGCGTCGCGCAGCAACGGCGTCACCCAGGCAGCCGAGGCCGCATTCGTGTCGGCGAAGTGGCCAAGCTGGATGGCGGCGATCATCGCGGCACCCGCGGCGCCGGCCTCCTCGCGGGCGACGCCGCGCACCGGCCGGTTCAGCGCCGCGGCCAGCAGCCGCTTCAGCGCGCCGGAGCGCGCCGCGCCGCCGGTGATGCGGATCTCGTCGGGGATCGCGCCCATCGCCTGGTAGCAATCGCGCCCGGCCAGCACGAGCCCGTCGAAGACGGCGCGGACGAGATCGAACCAGCCGGCCGTCTGGTCGAGCCCGGTAAAGCTTGCCCGCGCGGCCGGCTCGGCGAAGGGACCGCGCTCGCCGGCCTGCAGGATGTAAGGGTGATAGAGCGCCGCGCCCGGCCGCGCGGCGAGGACGCGGTCGTCGAGGCCGTCGAGCAGGTCCGCCGGCGTGCGCGACACGCCCTGCGAGGCGAGGATTTCGCAGGCGATCCCGAGGACCCAGTCTATATTGATGGTCGCCGCCATGCTGGTCTGCATCTGGGCGTAGGCTGCGTCGGGAAACGCCATCGTGTAGCCGGAGGCATCGTCGTTCAGCACGACCGCGCCTGCATCGGGCACGAAGCGCATATGCATGCCGGTCGATCCGAGCACGGTCAGACCCGGATTCGCGGCGCGGTCATGCAGGCCGGCGCCCAGCGCCGAACACATGATATCGACATAGCCGAGGCTGACCGGCAGGCCTTCGGGCAGGCCGGTCGCATCGGCTGCCTGGCGCGTGAGCCCGTGCGCCGTCACCGCGCCGTCGACGATCGGTGGCATCAGGTGGCGATAGTCGGCAAGGCCGAGGGCTTCGATGACCGCGTCGCTATAGGCGCGGGTACGGTAATCGCCGAAGGTGAAGACGCCCTCGGTCGGATCGGTTGCCCGGACGCCGGTCAGGCGGAAATAGATCCAGTCCTTGCAGTGAAAGGCGGTCGCTGCCCGATCGACGAGGTCGGGCATGTGCCGGATCATGTGGCGGAGCTGGCAGCGCATCTGGCTGATATTCACGCCGGCCGCCGTCGTCTCGTAGATCAGCCGGTGGCCGGGCCCGGTCGCGATCGCGCGCGCTTCGTCGGCTGCCCGCGCATCGAGCCACAGCCAGCCGTCATGCACCGGCGCGCCGCCCGCATCGATCAGCCAGGTGCCGTCGCCCTGGCCGGTGATGCCGAGGCCGACGGCACGCTGGGCGAGACCGGGAACCTCGTCGGCCAGCGCCCTGAGGACGGCAGCGGCATCCGCGAAGGTGCGCGCCATGTCCTGCTCGGCGCCGCCGTCGGGCAGCGACGTATAGGTGTTGCGCCGGCTCGCCACGCCGATCTGGTTGCCGTCGCCGTCAAAGGCGACCGCCTTGATGACCGAGGTGCCGGCGTCGAGACCGATCAGGACGCAGTCGCTCTTCTGGGCGCTTATCCGGGCGCTCATGCGGGCGCCCCTCCGTGGCTGATCGCCGCCCCGGTCGCGGTGTCGAAGAGGTGCAGGTCCTCCGGCGCGACCCGGACGCCGATTGTGTCGCCGCGGTCGAGCCGCATCCGGTCGTGGCGCACGGAGACGATCGAGGTGCCGGCGAAGCGGGCGGCGATATGGGTCTGGTCGCCGAGCCACTGGCTCGCATCGACGGTCGCCTCGGCGCCGTCATCGGCGATGCGGACCGAATGGGGCCTGACGCCGAGCGTCACCCGGCCGCGCGCCAGGATGGTCTCGCGCAGGTCGGGCCGGAAGGCGCCAGGATCATAGGCGAGCCGGACCCCGTCGCCGAGAGAAAAGACGAAGCCATCCTCCTCCTCGGCCGCGTCGGCGTCGAACACGTTCATCGGCGGCTCGCCGATGAAGGTGCCGGTGAACAGATTGGCCGGCCGCTGGCGCAGCACGTCGGGCGTGTCGAATTGCTGCAACTCGCCGTCCTCCATCACCGCGATCCGGTCGGCGAGCGCGTTCGCCTCGGTCTGGTCGTGGGTGACGAGGATCGCGGTCAGGCCGCGTTCCTTGATGAAATGCTTGATGCGGCCGCGCAGATGGGCGCGCAATTGCGGCTCGAGCTGGCCCATCGGCTCGTCGAGCAGGTGGAGATCGGCGTTGCGGATCAGCGCCCGGCCGAGCCCGGCGCGCTGCTGCTGGCCGCCTGAGATCGAAGAGGGATAGCGGTCGAGGATCGACGTGATGTCGAGCAGCCGGGCGATCTCGTCGACCCGGGCAGCGACCTCGGCCTGATCGATCCGTTCCGATTTCAGCGCGAAGGCGATGTTCTCGCGCACCGTCAGCGGCGGATAGAGCGAATAGCCCTCGAACGCCATCGCCACCTTGCGCCTTGCCGGGGCGAGCGTATGGATCGGCCGGCCGGCCAGGACAACGGCACCGCTGGTGACCGCTTCGAACCCGGCGATCATCCGCAGCGTCGAGGTCTTGCCGCAGCCCGATGAGCCGAGCAGCGCGACGATCTCGCCGGCATCGACCTTGAGATCAAGATCACGCACGGCATGGACAGCATGCCGGCTGCCCGGATTGTAAATCTTGTTGACCGTCTGCAGGTCAAGCGCGGTGTCGCTCATGCCGCGTCCCTCGCCCGCGTCTTGTCGCTGCCCGGCTCGATGCGCCGGCCGGTCTCCTGGTCGAAGAGCACAGCCGCCGAGGCGTCGATGGCGATGCCGGCCGTTCCGCTCGCCGGCGCCGGCGTGCCGGCAGGGCGCGAGATCAGGATCTCGCGGCCACCCTTCGTCGTTGCCAGCGTCACGGTCTTTTCGTTGAACGGCGTTTCCGCCTCGATCATCACTTCAATCGCCTCCGCACCGCCCGAAAACCCGATCGCCTCAGGGCGAACACCGAGAATGCAAGGCCGGCCAACGGCGCTGTCGTAGCCGGGACCGAGTTCTACGCGCTTCTTCGAAAGGGAAACGAAGTTTCCCTGCGCGTCGCGCTCCGGCGTGACCTCAAGCAGGTTGATCGCCGGATCGCCGAACTGTTCGGCGATGCGGATATCGGCGGGCCTCAGATAGATATCCTCCGGGGTTCCCATCTGGACGATCCGGCCCTCGACGAGGACGGCGATCTTGTCGGCGAGCGCCATCGCCTCCTTGTAGTCCTGCGTCACATAGATCACGGTCGCGCCCTGTTCGGATAGCAGGCGGGGCAGTTCGAGCCGCATCTCGAAGCGCAGCTTGGCGTCGACATTGCGCAGCGGATCGTCGAGCAGCAGCATCTTGGGCTGGGCGGCGAGCGCGCGGGCAAGCGCGGTACGCTGCTTCTGGCCGTTCGACAGGGCCTTCGGCGCGTGGCTCAGCACGTGGTCGATCTTCAGGAGCTTCGCGACCGCCTCGACGCCTGAACGGATCTTCTCCCGGCCGAAACGCCGCGCGGTCAGCGGGCTTGCGATATTGTCGAAGGCGGTCATGTGCGGAAACAGCGCGAAATTCTGGAACGCCATGCCGACGCCGCGGCCCTCCGGCGGCACGTCGGTCATGTCGGTGCCGCCGATCATAATCGTCCCGGCCTCCGGGTCGACGGCGCCGGCGATGCAGCGCAAGAGCACGGTCTTGCCGGCTCCGGAGGGCCCGAACAGCACCAGCGTCTCGCCCTCGGCGATCTCCAGCGAGATATCGTCGAGCACGGTGTCCGACTTGTAGCGCTTGGTCAGATTGCTGATGGTCAATCCGGACATTCGGCTACCCCTTCACCGCGCCGAGCGACAGGCCCTCGACGAGATAGCGTTGCGCATAGAGCGCCAGCGCCAGCGTCGGGGCGATCGACAGGACGACGGCCGCAGCGATCTGGCCATACTGGATACCCGAGGCGGTGACGAAGGCAAGCGCGCCGACCGTCACCGGCTGCTTGTCGGCGGACGCCAGCACCAGGGCGAAGATGAAGTTGTTCCAGGCGAAGATGAAGGCAAGCAGGCCGGCGGCCGCGATCCCCGGCCCCGCGAGCGGCAGGGCGATCTTCATGAATGTCGCCCCCCAGCCATGACCGGCGATCCGGTAGGCATGCTCGACATCCGGGCTGATATCCTCGAAATAGCCGCGCACGATCCACAGGATCAGCGGCAGGCAGATGAGCTGGTAGACCCAGACGAGGCCAACATAGGTGTCGGCGAGCCCGATCTGCTGGAAATAGAGCGTCAGCGGCAGCAGCACGAGCAGCGGCGGCGCGAAGCGGAAGCTCAGAAGCGTAAACGCGATATCCTCCGAGCCGCGGAACCTGTGGCGGGCAAAGGCATAGGCTGCCGGCACACCGAGCACCAGCGCCAGCGCCACCGAGGAGACCGACAGGATCACCGAGTTCATCAGGTTGCGCATGAAGTCGATGTCGAGCGAGCCGGCCTGCGTCTCCAGCCGCCCGGTGATCAGCGCGACATAGTTCGACAGCGTCGGCTCGAAGACCATCGAGGGCGGCGAACGCAGGATCGTCTCGTTGGTCTGGAAGCTCATCAGCACGATCCAGAAGATCGGGAACATGAAGAACAGGACGACGGCTAAAAGCGCCACGCCGCGCAGGATGCGTTCGAGGGCAGACGTATGTTCCATGGCTCAGACGCCTCCCCTGGCCCGCTCGCGCAGGCGCAGCCAGTTCTTGATGAAGATGTTCGACAGGAAGAAGGTGATCGCCCACAGGATGATCAGGAGCGCCGCCGAGCGGCCGACATTGGTCGACTGGAAGAAGTTCAGATAGGCCTCGACCTGGAACACCATCAGCGTGTCGCCGGGCCCGCCCTGGGTCATGGCGTAGATGATGTCGAACTGCTGGATCGATTCAAGCAGGCGGAACAGCGAGGCGGTCAGGATGTGCGGCGTCAGCATCGGCAGGGTGATGCGCCAGAACTGCTGGAAGCGCGGCACGCCGTCAAGCGCGGCGGCCTCGAAGGGCTGGGTCGGCAGCGAGCGCAGGCCCGCCAGCAGCAGGATCATGATGAAGGGCGTATAGACCCAGATGTCGACCAGGATGACGGTGAACAGGGCGGTATCGGGCGACGCGCCCCAGCGGAAGTCGGTGAAGCCGATCGATTGCGCGAAATAATTGAGGATCCCGAAATTCGGGTTGGTCATCAGCTTGAACATCAGGGCCGCCAGCGCCGGCGCGGTCATCAGCGGCATCAGCAGCATGATCGAGATCAGGTTGTTGAGCCGCGTGCGCTTCTGCAAGAGGAGCGCGATCGCAAGGCCCAGCACCAATTCGAAGGTGACGGTGAGGCCGGCATAGAGGAGCGAGACCTTGAGCGTGTTCCAGAAGCTCGGATCGGTCAGGAAATCGATATAGTTCTCACCCCAGTTCATGCCGCGGTTCCACGGCTGGGAGAGGCGGTAGCGCTGCAGCGAGTACCAGACGGCGGTGAAGAACGGGATCAGGATGCCGATGCACACCAGAAGGGCGGGCAGGCTGAGCAGATAGGGTAGCGCCTTGCGCGACACCCTCATGCGCCTTTTTACGGGAAGCGGATCGGCTGCGACCGTCATCTTGCCATATTACCGTGTCCGGCGACCGCCGGTCGATTGCGTGGTCGGGGCGGCAAGCGGCGCGGGGCCCCCAGCAGTCCCGCGCCGCCCTTTACAACAAGCCTTCGGATCAGCCGAGGCCGGCGTCCTTGAGCTGCTTGTTGACGTTGTCGGCGAGCTGGTCGAGGCCCTCGTCGACCGGCACTTCCTTGGCCACCATCTTCTGCAGCATCGCCGCCCAGTCGGTGGTCAGGTCGAAGAACAGCGGCTGCGGGGTGAATTTGATCGAGGCGCCGGGCGCCGACAGGTCGTGCATCTCGACATAGCCGGGATAGCTGGAGGCGAGCCGCTCGCGGAAGCCGGCATCGTCCCAGACCGACTGGCGGACCGGATTGACGAAGTCCATCTCGGCTGCGCCGAACAGGCCGTGCTCGGGACCCGACGCCCATTGCAGGAAGGTCCAGGCGGCGTCCTTGTTCTTGGAGAAGCTCGACATCGCCAGCGACCAGATCCAGATGTTCGGCGTCGGCAGCGTCTCGGCCGGGTTGGCGGCGAAGGGGGCGAAGGCCAGTTCGCCTTCCATGGCGTTGCCGCCGCCGTTCATGAAGTAGCCGAGGATGTCGGCGTCGTAGATCATCGCCGACTTGCCAGCGCCCAGATCGGTGCCGACCTGATACCAGGTATGGGTCGACCAGTCGGCGGCGCCCGATTCCTGGATCATCTTGACCCAGTGATTGTGAAAGTCGCGCGACACGTCCGTGTTCATCGCCGCCGACAGCTTGCCGTCGTCGGACAGGTTCAGGTCCTTCTGGCCGAAATTGGCATAGCCCGACAGGAAGCCCGGATGGATCGTTGCCCAGGAGCGCGAACCGCGCACGCCGATGCCGTAGATGCCGTCATTGCCGGCCTGGACGGCGGCCGCCGCCTCGACCAGTTCCTCCAGGTTCTGCGGCACGTCGACGCCGGCCTTCGACATCATCGCGGTGTTGTAGGTGAGGTTGTTCTGCTCGTAGCCCCACGGGATGCACCATTGCTTGGCACCGTCGGTGCCCAGCGGCGCGCCGGGCTTGCCGTTCCACGCGCACGAGGCCCGAACGCCGGGCAGCATGTCCTCCCAGTTGTAGTTCGGGTTGGTCTTGCTGTCGTCGGAGATCCATTCGTTGAGATCCTCGATCCAGCCGGCCGGGCCATAGGTCCAGGTCATGTAGGCGCCGGTCATGAAGGCGTCGTATTCCGAGGAGCGCGACGACAGCGCCGCCGTCACCTTGTCGAAATAGACGTCCTCGGGGAAGACGTCGTAAGCGACCTCCATCCCCGACATCTCCTTGAAACTGTCGAGATTGGCGATCATCGCATCCGTGTAGGGATGCTTGTTGAGCAACAGCTTGATCCCGGTGCCGGAATGTTTCTTCCAGTCGAAATCGGCCGCCAGCGCCCTGGTCGCCGCCGCGTTGACGAGCACGCTCGCGGTTGCCGTCGTCATGCCGAGCGCGCCGAGCGCGCGCAGCAGGCTGCGCCTGCTCATGCTGCCCCTGCGATAGGCGTCGATTAAGCCCTTTTCCTTTTCATACATCGCTCATGTCCTCCCTGTGACATCGTCTTGCGTGTTGAGCCCTTACCGTATCGTCTGCGGCGGGGCCGGCCGTCAGGCCGCCTCCCCGTCCTCGACGAGGCCGCGGGCCGTCGCCTCGTCGGTTATCAAGCCTTTCAGATGACCGCCGTTCAGGACGGCGCGGATCCCCTCGATCTTGCCCGGTCCCCCGGCGATGCCGACGGCCATGCGGTCCGCCATCGCCTCGATCGGCAGCGACATCACCCGGTCCGACAGGTCGGATTTGATCGGTGTCCCGTTCGCGTCGAGATAGTGGCCGAGCACCTCGCCGACGGCGCCGCGATCGGCCAGTTGGCGCATTTCCTCCGGCGCAACCGTGCCGATCTCGCTTAAGTGCGAGCCGCTGTCGACCTCGCCGATGCCGACCAGCAGAAGCGTCGCCGACCGGCAGGTTTCGAAGACACGGTCGACGCCGCGCTGGGCGAGCAGCACGTCGCGGTCGGCGACGCTGTTGGCATAGAGCGGCACGGGCAGAAAATAGGCGTCGGCGCCGGTCTTCTCGGCCAGCCGGTGGATCACGTCGAAGGGGTTGGCGGCGAATTTCCGGGTCAGGCCACCGAGCAGCGAGACGATGACCCCCTCCGTCCGGCGCATCGTCGGCAGTTCGGTGACGGTGGCGGCCAGCGTGCGGCCATGGCCGATGCCGATCACCTCGTGGGTGCGGCTTTCCAGTGCCTGCCGCAGGAAACTCGCGCCGGCAAGACCAAGCGCGCGCAGCGGCATGCCGTCCTGGCCGAGATCCGGCGCGACCCGGCACAGTTCCAGCCCGTAGCGGTCGCTGAGCTTCTCTTCGAGGAAGCTGCATTCGCTGACCGAGGCGTCGACGAAGACGCGCACCAGCCCCTCGCGGGTTGCCCGGGCGACGAGGCGATGCGCCTTGGTGGTGGGAACGCCGAGCCGCTTGGCGATCTGCGCCTGGGTCAGGCCGCCGGAGAAGTAGAGCCAGGCAGCCCGCGCGGCGAGGCCGGCCTCGATGTCGATCTCGGCGCCCGAGGCCGGGCGCTCGCGAGAAGGGTTTGGAATATTTTGCACACCATGCAGAATAATCCATTCCAACGGTTCCCTGTCAAGCCGGATGATGGCGGCCGGAAATGGTGCACCGGCGCATGGCGTCGACACATGGCGGCGAAAGCCGCGGGGCGACCTGCTCCGTCCGGCGTTGTCGGTGACCGGGAAGCGGTTGAGTCGATAGAAGGGCGGCCTGGAGAGCGCCGGAGGCGCTCCCTGTACCCTTCAGGCCAGCACGAACGCCTCGACATGGCGCCGCAGCCGCGCCCGCAGCAGATCGCGATCGGCAAGCTGATGGCTGGTGAAGAGGATTGCGCCGTGGATCATGAAGGCGATCAGGCCATCGACCAGCTCGGCCGGGGTCCGGTCCTGCCGCAGCAGCGGCGCGGCCTCCGGCGTTTCCTGCCAGAGCGCCAGGAAGGCGGCGAGATCGGCATCTAGCGCATCGAGCGTTGCGACGAAATCCGGCGCGCAATGGGGCTTCGTGACGCCGATATTGTCGAGAAACAGCCGGAGAATCGTCGGGTTCTCCGTGATCACCGCAATCAGCGCCATCATCCGCTCAAGCAGCAGGCCAACAGGATCGCCGGGGAACCCGGCGGGGAAGGCGGCGGGACTGGGCGCGCCGTCTTCGGGGCGAGCCTGAAGCGCCTGCAGCCGGTCAAGCAGCACGTAGGACAATAGCCCGTCCATGTCGCCGAAATGGGCGAACACAGTCCCCTTGGCGACGCCGGCGCGGGCGGCGACCGCTTCCGCCGTCACGGTTTCGATCCCCAACTCCGCGCTCAGCGTACGCGCCGCGTCTAGAATGCTGGCGCGCGTGCGGATCGTTCGCTGCTGCGGTTTGCGGCTCACCCTGCCTCCGAAAAAATATTGACCGTGGTCAAAAAATAGCTTGACGCGCCGGTTTGCGATTGTCAAATAATGACCACGGTCATTTTAAAGGAGAGCCGACATGACCAGGATCCTCGTCCTCAACGGACACCCCAAGACCGACAGCTATTGCGGCGCGCTGGCCGCCCGCTATGCCGATGGCGCCGTCAAGGCGGGGCACGCGGTCCGCACCCGCGATCTGGGCGCGCTCGACTTCGATCCCGACTTCCATGTTTCGGATTTCAGGAAGGCACCGCCCCTCGAGCCCGACCTGCAAGCCTTCTGGGACGATCTCGTCTGGTGCGAGCATCTGGTGATCGCCCATCCGTTGTGGTGGGGCGGCATGCCGGCGAAGCTGAAGGGCCTGTTCGACCGGGTATTGCTGCCCGGCAAGGCCTTCAACTACGTCAAGGGCAAGGACCTGCCCGAACAGTTGCTGAAAGGGCGCAGCGCGCGGATCCTGCTCACCTCCGATACGCCGTCGATCTATCTGAACTGGCTCTACGGGTTCGGCCTGAAGAAGCAGGCCAACCGGCAGATCCTGAATTTCTGCGGCATCAGGCCCAGTCGCTGGACGCAATTCGCATCGATGATCAAGTCGACGGCGGACCAGCGGGACGGCTGGCTCAGACAGGCCGAGGCACTCGGCGCCCGGGCGGCCTGAAGACCAACATAAAGGACAGCCTGATGCGTTGAGCGGGCGGGGCAGTCCCCGCCGCTTCGCGGCTCAGTAGATGTAGTCGAGTTGGGCGCCGACCCAGAGCCAGAACAGGGCAAGGCCGTTCATCAGCGGATTGTCGCCGGTCAGCACCACGGTGCGCACGGTGGCGCCGACGCGCAGCGGCTGGTCCTCGGTCATGTCCGGGGCAATCCGCACCTGGAAGCGCTGCGAGCGGGTGATCCAGGCATCCGGGTTGACCACCTCCGGCAACTGGCCGGTCGCCTGGCCCTGGCCGGCGCTGACGCCCCAGCCGATCGACGCGACCTTTCCGGTGACGATCACGCCGGGATACATCAGATAGCTGAGCCGGACCGGCTGGCCCGGCTCGATGACCGACAGCGCGTTTTCGGGATAGTTGGCGACGATCCACCAGTCCGACGTGTCGACCAGCGTCATCACCGCGGTGCCGACATCGATATAGGTTCCGACGCTGAGCTGCAGATTGTCGATGACGCCGTCGACGGAGGCGTGGACGGTGGTTTCGGAAAGCTTCAGCTCGGCGCTCGCCAGTTCCGCCTTGACCTGGGCGACCTGGCTATGCTCGCCGTCGACCATCGAATCGAGCTCGGCCTGGATGTTGGCGACCGACGCCTTCGCCTCGCTCCACAGGGCGGTGTTGGTCTTCAGCGTGTTGGTTGCGTTGTCGAGGCTCTGCTGGGCGGCGAAATTGTCCTTGGCCAGCGTCGAGATCCGGTCGAAGGTCGCCTGGGCGAGAGTGACGTTGGCCTCGCGCTGGCTGACCACGTCCTTCTGGCCGTCGAGCTGGGTCTGGAGCTGCTTGACGGCGGTCTGCGCCTCGACCAGTTCCGCCTTCAGCCTGTCGACGGCGTACTGGTAGGGCCGCGGATCGATGGTGAACAGCGGATCGCCCTTCTTGACGGCGCCACCCTGCTTGACCGCGATGGAGACGACCTGGCCCTCCACCCGCGGCGCGACCTGAACCACGAAACTCTGCACATAGGCGTCCGTGGTGAACGGCGTTATCCGGTCGGTTGCGATGTAGTAGACGATGACGAAGACGATCAGGGCCACAAGGCCGATCATCCAGGCCCGCACCGATATCGTCCAGTCGCGTATCCGGCTCATTGGTCTGCTGCCTCGTAGAGATGCACAAGCTGTGCGGTCTTGAGCGGCTGCGCCGCACCGTCGGCCAGGGTGGCCTCGGCAAGGCGCGCCAGGTGGAACAGCATCAGGCTGACCGCGTTCATGCCGTATTCGGTTTCCATGCGGTTTCGCAACGCAGGTTCGGGCGTATCCCCTTGCGCCAAGGTCATCGATAGGGACTGCAACTGCGCCTGCGCCGCGTCCATGGAGGCCTGAATGTCGGCGGCCGGAGCCCGTTCGCCGTCTTCCAGGCTCGCCGCAAGCGCCTGGTAGATCGTCGTCAGCGGCGCCTCCACGGCAAGGATCGGCGCCACGAGGCTGCGGCGCTCGTCCGGGTCGCTGCGGCGGGAGAGAACCTGCTCCAGGCACCAGAGCTGCATATAGATCAGGCCGGCTTCGCGGGCGATCGCATGATAGTCGAAGGCCGGACGGACACGTTTGGTCAGCATGTAGCTGTAGTCATAGAGCAGGCCGAAATCGGCCTGGATCTGAAGCTTCATGGCGGCGATGTGGCGTTCGGCGTCCTTTTCGGTCGACGATCCCGGTGGCGTGCCGCCCGCCCGGCACAGGGATGTCAGCGCCAGCTGCAATTCGCGCAGGTTGCCGGCGACGGATCGGCGCAGCATGGTCGCGGGATGGTTCGGCCAGATCAGGTGATAGACCGGAAGCGCGATCATGAAGCCGACGACCGCGCCGAGCACCCGGTCCTCCGCCGAGACGACATTGCCGATCGGGTAGACCGCCATGCCCAGAATCGTCGCCATCGCCGCGGCGAGCTGGATGCCCATATAGGCGACCCGGTCCGGTCCCGCGCCCAGATAGCCGGCAAGCAGCAGGCCCGGCAGGAGCCAGACCAGGTAGATCCCGAAATGCGGCAGTACGGACAGGACGGACAATCCGGCCAGCGCCCACAGCGACCCCATCAGGACGCCGGGAAACCACAGCCGGATGCGCAGATGCGCCCGGCCGAGATTGGGCTGCACGAGCACGATCAGGATGCTGATGACCAGATAGGCGCTCGCCGGCAGGTTCGTCACCATGAAGACGATCAGGCCGATCAATACCCCGATAACCAGCTTCGTCGCGGCCTTCAGACTGTCGGCTTGTAGAAAGGGCGCCCGACTGGCCGTCGGCTCCGCCGGGGCCATCGCCCCTACCAGATCGTCGGGCGCATCGATCAGAGCGATATAACGCTCCAGTGACCGGGCGGCGACGACGAAGCCCGTAAGACGGGCCGCCAGGCGGCGGGCGGTGAGATCGCTGCCGGCGGCGATATAGGCGCGGTCGGCCTGCTCGATCAGCCGGTAGTCCGCCTGCAGGCCAGGTCCCGGCTCGCCCTCCGGGCGTCCGTCGAGCCGATCCGCCAGTGCCGCCATGATCCGCGTCGCCGACGTGCGCACCGCCTCGTCGAGCCCCGGCCCCGGCAGGTCTTCGAAGGCGCGCTGGATGTAGCGGATGTTCGCGTAGATTTCGGTGAGGGCGTCGAGTTCGGCGATGATCGCGCGGTGGTCATGATCGGGGTCATGATCGGGGTGCCTGAACCTGGCGGCGTTCTGGTTGATCATGCGCGCCGTGTCGCCGAAGAATTTCAGGCTGAGCCGGCTCGCCGCGAAGGTGGCCGCGTGACCCTCGGAAACGGGCGTGATCGAGGCGCGCAGCAGGGCGGCGCAATCGGGCCGGATCGCCTTGACGAGGCGCTTTAGATCCCTGGCTGTCGGCGACGGCCAGAGGCCGATCAGGATGATCCAGCCCAGCACGACACCGACCGGAACTTCGATGAGCCAGACCGTCGTGACCTCGATCGCCTCTGCCGCGCCGGTGATCTCGGTGAAAACGCCGCTCAGCAGAACGAGTTCGGCGCTCAGCGGAAAGGCCATATGCGGCCATCGTCCGCGGATCGCCTGCCCCATCCAGTAGCCGAGGACGAACAGGTGCAGGAGAATTATCGTGAGAAAGGCCGGCGGCACGTGTGACCAGAAATAGGATGTCAGGTAGACGACCAGGGCGCCGTAGACGATGCCCGCCGCCATCATCATCCCGGCGGTGAAGGATTCGTCCTTGAGGAACAGCACCAGGACGATCGGCGGGACGAGCGACATGATCCCGGTCGAGAGCCCGGCAAGGGCCGACACGACGAGAATCACCGTCGAGACGACCACAAACCGCAATGCGGTGATGAACCGCAAACGATCCAGCTGCGCCTGTAAACTCGCCATCCGCCCACGACACCGCTCCGGCACGCGGCCGGACCGTCCCGACAATCGATACTGGGCTATCCCTAGCATATCCTGACGCAAATGGGACGTCGCGCGTGCGGGCGGCGGGAGAAGGCTCTGGGGAGGCGCGAACATGTGCGGGTGGGCGGGTCCGCTGCCGCCGAGGCGGAGAAAGTAACTGCGCGCTGGATTGCCTACCCGGCCGCCCCCCGGCGCTCGACTCCCAGCGATGCGTTTGAACGCATCGCGTTTCCGCCCTGCGGAAGCAATGCTTCCGCTGCCGGCTTTGCCGGCACCAGGCTCCAACTCTCGCGCGTTCGGCACTCACCTCGGTCCTGCGGACCGACCCTCTCCCGTTGAGGGGGAGAGGGTGCGAGTGCATCTGATGGGCCGGGTTTTGGCCGGAACCGTCTGGAAGCGAAAGAGGGCATTCTTGTTTCGGCGAGCCGCGGCGGTGCCGTGTTGCCCGATCCATCCAGCGCGCTCCTTCCCTCTCCCCCTTGGCGGGAGAGGGCAGCCCAAAGGGCCGGGTGAGGGCGCGCGGCACGGCCGCTCGTCATGCCAGCTCCCTACTCACGCGATTGTCCCCCGGGGCGGAAAGCCACCATGGGGCGGAAAGCCACCATCGGACCGGAAACCCGTCCCACGCCCGACCGACTGATGCGTAATATACCCCAGTGGGAATTTGCCCATCATTGCGATGGGCAAGATTTTCTTTGACAGAACATGGGCGCGCGCGGATACTCCGGGTCCCTCTCCAGCGTCCCTTGCCGTGCGAGGATCAGGACCGTGCCCGGACATACCGACCTGCTGTCGCAGATCGCGTCCTACTGCCGTCGCCACGAAATGGCGGAATCGACCTTCGGCCGGCTCGCCGTCAACGACGGCAAGCTCGTGTCGCGCCTGCGTGACGGCAAGAGCGTGACGCTCAACACGCTCGACCGGCTGCAGGCCTTCATGGCCGATGGAGCGCCAGGGGCGCCCAGCGGCGCCACGCCGAAGCCGGCAAATACCGGCGGCTCCGCAGAGCCGATTCCGGCGATATCGGCGCGCCGTCCCGCGCCCGCCCCGCAGCCGGACACCGAATCAAACAACGGGTCAAACAACGAGCAGAATAACGCGGGGGGCGAGAAGAACTTCCGCTTCTTCGACAACCGCCAGAAATATCTGATGTTCGTCAATACCTGCAGCGAGAAGTGGGTGGTGGCGAACCGCGTGGCGATGGAGCTTGCGCATATCCATCCCACTCCACCCGCCGTGCGGGTCTTCGATGCCGGGCTTGGCGACGGCACCGTGCTGACCCGGCTGATGCGGGCCATGCATGCCCGCTTCCCGACCATGCCGCATTACATTTCCGGCAAGGAGATCAGCCTGGAGGACATCCGGCTGGCGCTGGAAAAAATGCCGGACCGCTTCAACGAGCATCCCGCCACCGTGCTGGTGCTCACCAATATGTATTATTCCGAGGCGCCGTGGCTCAGGGTGCGCTCGCCGGCGGCAGCGGCCAGCCTGGTGTGGCACGAGGTCGCGCTGGAGGGCACGTCGTCCTTCTCCTTCGAGGAGCAGATCACCGAATTGCAGCCGTTCCTGGCCGAGCACTGGCAGGCCAAGGCCAGCGAACGCACCGGCAATCCGATCTACGAGCGCCCCGTCGTGCTGGTGGTCTATCGGCGCGACCACCGCTTCCTGCTCGATTCGGTCATTCCGAAACCGGGCGCCACCCATGCCGATTTCGACCTGGTCATAGCCTCGCAACCCTATCGGCTGCGCGTGCCGGCCGCCTTCAAGGCCGAAAAGGTGGTGGCGCCGCTGGCCCGCGCGCTGGCGCCCGGCGGCCGGCTGGTCGGCATCCACAGCCATGGCAACGATCCGGGCCTGGAAATCGTCCGCGACGTCTGGCCGAACGAGCAGCCCTATGTCACCGACCGCCACGACATCCTGCGGGCGGTCAAGGACACGCTCGGCTCGGCCCATCGCGAGCTGAAATTCAATGCCTATTCCGATGCCCGCTCGATCTTCCGCTATGATATGCACACGCTGCCGAACGAACTGGCCGGCGCGATCGGCACCTCGACGCTGTTCGCCGCCTGGAACGCGGCGATCTATGTGGCGCAAATCGAAGACGAACGTTTGAGTGACGTCGTCAAGGATGGCCGCTATATCGATGCGACAGCCGGGGTCTTGCGCAAGCATGGCGGACTCTGGTTCAACGATGAAACCTATGTGATTTCCCGCAAACAGGGTTAAAAGGGCCGCATTTGGTGCGGCTAAGGGGGCCGCGCGGCGGAACGCTGCGGCCCCGAACGATACGCCGGGGTCGGCGGAAGAAGGAGATATGACCCATGTCCGATGAATTCCTGTTCACCTCCGAATCGGTTTCGGAAGGCCATCCCGACAAGGTCTGCGACCGGATTTCGGACGAGGTGGTCGATACCTTCTTTGAAACCGCGATCGGCGAGGGCTGGGATCCGGGCGCGGTCCGGGTCGCCTGCGAAACGCTGACGACGACCAACCGCGTCGTCATCGCTGGCGAGACCCGCGGGCCGGCGAGCATCACCAGGGACCTGATCGCCCACAAGGCGCGCATGGCGATTCGCGACATCGGCTACGAGCAGGACGGCTTCCACTGGGAATCGGCCGATATCGAGGTGCTGCTGCACGCCCAGTCGGCCGATATCGCGCAAGGGGTCGACGCCGGCAACGACAAGGACGAGGGCGCCGGCGACCAGGGCATCATGTTCGGCTATGCCTGCAAGGAAACGCCGGAACTGATGCCCGCGCCGATCTATTATTCCCACAAGATCCTGAAACTCTTGGCGGATGCCCGCAAGTCGGGCGAGAGCGGCATGCTTGGCCCGGACGCCAAGAGCCAGCTCACCTTGCGCTATGTCGACGGCAAGCCGGTCGAGGTCACCCAGATCGTCATCTCGACCCAGCATCTCGACGCCCATCTGACCTCGCACGACATCCGCGCCATCGTCGAGCCCTATGTCCGCACCGCCCTGCCGGACGGCTGGGTGACCGGAAACACGATCTGGCACGTCAATCCGACGGGCAAGTTCGTGATCGGCGGCCCGGACGGCGATTGCGGCCTGACCGGCCGCAAGATCATCGTCGACACCTATGGCGGCGCCGCCCCGCATGGCGGCGGAGCCTTTTCGGGCAAGGATCCCACCAAGGTCGACCGCTCGGCGGCCTATGCGGCGCGCTATCTGGCCAAGAACGTCGTCGCCGCCGGCCTTGCCGAACGCTGCACCATCCAGCTCTCCTACGCGATCGGCGTCGCCGATCCGCTGGCGATCTACGTCAACCTGCACGAGACCGGCGAGGTCGCGCCCGACCACCTGTCGTCGGTGCTGCGCCAGTCGCTCGATCTCAGGCCGCGCGGCATCCGCGAGCATCTCAATCTCAACCGGCCGATCTATGCGCGCACCGCGGCCTATGGCCATTTCGGACGCCCCGCGGACGCCGATGGCGGCTTTACCTGGGAAGCAACCGATCTCGTCGACACGCTGCGCTCGGCGGCGGCCTGATCTCAGACACGCATCACTCATCGATACGCTTCAAAAGGACACACCGGATGTCGGTAGACTACGTCGTTAAGGACCTCGACCTGGCGGACTGGGGCCGCAAGGAACTGGATATCGCCGAAACGGAAATGCCGGGCCTGATGGCGACGCGCGAGGAATACGGCGCCGCCCAGCCGCTGAAAGGCGCCCGCATCGCCGGCTCGCTGCACATGACGATCCAGACCGGCGTCTTGATCGAGACGCTGCAGGCGCTCGGCGCCGAGGTGCGCTGGGCCTCCTGCAACATCTTTTCCACCCAGGATCACGCGGCGGCCGCGATCGCGGCGGCCGGCACGCCGGTCTTCGCGGTCAAGGGCGAGAGCCTGGAGGAATACTGGGACTATGCCGACCGGATCTTCCACTGGCCGGACGGCGAGACCGCCAACATGATCCTCGACGATGGCGGCGACGCGACGCTCTACATCCTGCTCGGCGCCAAGGCCGAGGCCGACCCCTCCGCGCTGCCCGAGCCGACCAGCGAGGAGGAAGAGGCGCTGTTTGCCCAGATCCGCAAGCGCATCGCCGAGACGCCCGGCTGGTTCGCGAAGGTGAAGGCTGCGATCAAGGGCGTATCGGAGGAGACGACCACCGGCGTCCTGCGGCTCTACGACATGCAGAAGAAGGGCGACCTGCCCTTCCCGGCGATCAACGTCAACGACTCGGTGACGAAATCGAAGTTCGACAACAAATACGGCTGCCGGGAAAGCCTGGTCGACGGTATCCGCCGGGCGACCGACGTGATGATGGCCGGCAAGGTCGCCGTCGTCGCCGGCTATGGCGATGTCGGCAAGGGCTCGGCCCAGTCGCTCAGGGGCGCCGGCGCCCGTGTCGTCGTTACCGAGATCGACCCGATCTGCGCGCTGCAGGCGGCGATGGACGGTTTCGCCGTTCAGACCATGGAGGAGGCGGCGCCGGTAGGCGACATCTTCGTCACCGCGACCGGCAACAAGGACGTGCTGACCGTCGACCACATGCGGGCGATGAAGGACATGGCGATCGTCTGCAACATCGGCCATTTCGACAACGAGATCCAGGTCGCCGGCCTGAAGAACTACAAGTGGACCAACGTCAAGCCGCAGGTCGACATGATCGAGTATCCCGACGGCAAGCGGATGATCCTGCTGTCGGAGGGCCGGCTCGTTAATCTCGGCAACGCGACGGGGCATCCCAGCTTCGTGATGTCGGCCTCCTTCACCAACCAGACGCTTGCCCAGATCGAGCTTTGGACCAATGGCGCGGCCTACAAGAACGAGGTCTATGTGCTGCCCAAGCATCTCGACGAGAAGGTCGCGCGCCTGCACCTGGCCAAGCTCGGGGTCTCGCTGACCGAGCTCACCAACGATCAGGCGTCCTATATCGGTGTTTCGAAGACGGGTCCGTTCAAGCAGGATCAGTATCGGTATTGAGCCGGTATCGCTTTGACCGGCATCGAGCCGGTCAAAGCGATTGCCCTGCGCTCGACTTGGGTCTCGCGCGTTCGGCACTCGAAACGCGATGCGTTTCATCCGCTTGCGCGGACCGTGCCTCACCCCAGACGCACGCTCAGGTCTCGCTTTCCGCCGGCGTCATCCAGCCGACCGGAGCACCGGAAGGGTCCTCGATGATCGCGATGCGGCCAACGCCGGGCACGTCGAAGGGCGGATTGGTCACCTTGCCGCCATTGGCCTCGACACCCGCAAGCCGCGCGTCGATATCGTCGACGGCGATATAGGCGAACCAGCGCGACGTATCGCCGCCGGGCATGGACGAATCCATCGGAATGATGCCGCCGACCGGCTTGCCCTCGGATATCGCGACCAGGTAGGTGCCACCGTTCGGCATCTCCATTTCATCGAAGGTCCAGCCGAGCGTCGCCTCGTAGAACTGCCTGGCCGCGTCGACCTTTTCCGACAGCAGCTCATTCCAGAAGAAAACCCCGTGCCCGCTCATCGCGCGTCTCCTCTCATGCGTCCTGTATCAAGACCTACAGGCAGAGAGTAACAGCGCAAAGACGGCGTCGCCATGGCATGCGTGGGCGCAGCGGCACGCTGTTGCCCGTCAGGCGGTCTTGTCGACGCCCGGTCCCGATGGCCGCGGTTCGGAGCCAGCTTGGGATGCATCCGACTGCCCAGGCGCGGTGCCGGCTGATTTCGGCCCGCCCTTGGCGACGCCGACCATCGCCGGGCGCAGGCAGCGCTCACCGATCTGGTAGCCGACCTGCACCACCTGGACGACCGTGCCCGAGGCAACGGACGGATCCGGCACCTCGAACATCGCCTGATGGAAATTCGGATCGAACTTCTCACCCATCGGATCGATCCGCTTGACGCCATGCTTGTCGAGCGCCTTGGTGAGCTCGCGCTCGGTCATCTCGACGCCGTCGAGCAGGCCGGCCAGCGCCTGGTCGGCGGCGGACCGGGCATCGGCGGTGACCGTATCGAGCGCGCGGCGCATGTTGTCGCCGACGCCGAGCAGATCGTGGGCGAATCTGGAAATCGCATATTGCGAGGCGTCGCGCTTCTCGCGCTCGGCCCGCTTGCGCAGGTTTTCGGTCTCGGCGACGGCGCGCAGCAGGCGCTCGCGCAGATCCGCGTTCTCCGCCTTCAAGGCCTCGATCGGATCGGCAGCTGCCTGCGCGGGGGCTTCCGGCGCCGCGGCCTCGGGGGATGGCGCCTGAGGGGTTTCGTGCGACGCCGCGTTGTCGTTTGTCGCCCCGGGATTTGCTGCGGGGTTTTTTCTTTCTTCGCTCATGCGGTCCTCGAACAGAACGGCCGGATGGCCGAATAGGAATGATCAACCGTCGATATCAGGGGTCGCGGGCAAAAAATCAAGATTTGCAAGGCGTAAACCGCCAGCGTCCAGCAGAAACAGGCACCGGTCAGTCCAGAATACGGCTGACGAGCTGCGCGGTATAGTCGACCACCGGCACGATCCGGGCATAGTTCAGCCGCGTCGGGCCGATAACGCCGAGCACGCCGACGATGTTCTCGTCGGCATCGCGGTAGGGCGCGGCGACGACGGATGATCCCGACAGCGAAAACAGCTTGTTTTCCGAGCCGATGAAGATGCGCACGCCTTCCGCGCGTTCGGCATGGCCGAGCAGATCGATGATGTCGCTCTGCTTTTCCAGATCGTCGAACAGGACGCGGATGCGTTCGAGATCCTCCAGCGCATGCAGGTCCTCGAGCAGATTGGCCTGGCCGCGCACGATCAGGGTGCGCGGCCGGTCGTCGCTGACATCCGCCCAGGTGGCAAGGCCGGCATCGACGACGCGGCGGCTGAGGACATCGAGTTCGGCCTCGATCACCGCCCGTGAGTGGGCGATCTCCTCACGGACCACGGCGAGCGTACGGCCCTGCAAGCGGGCGTTTAGATAGTTCGCCGCCTCCACCAGCGCCGAGGGCGGAATGTCCTCATCAAGCGTGAACACCCGGTTCTCCACCGAACCATCGTCACCGACCAGCACGACGAGCGCCCGGCGCGGCTCGAGCCGGACGAATTCGATGTGGCGGATGCGCACATCGGCCTTGCTGGCGAGCACGAGACCCGCGCCCCGCGACAGGCCCGACAGCAGGGCGGAGGCCTGGTCGAGAACCGCCTCGACCGACTGGTCGCGGCTTTCCGGGGCGAAGCGCTCCTCGATCGACCGGCGCTCGCGCGGCGACAGGTCGCCGACCTCCAGAAGCGCGTCGACGAAGAAGCGCAGGCCGAGTTCGGTCGGCATCCGGCCGGCACTGGTATGCGGCGCGTAGATCAGCCCGAGCGTCTCCAGATCGCTCATGACGTTGCGCACCGAGGCCGGCGACAGGGCGATCGGCAGGGCGCGCGAGATGTTGCGCGAGCCGATCGGTTCGCCGGTGTCGAGATAGGACTCGACGATCTGCCGGAAGATCTCGCGGGACCGCGCATCAAGGTCGGCAAGACCCGAAGACGGCGCGCCACCCGTGGCAGTCCGGTCGGCCATGAGGCTTGTCCTTGCGCGAAACTCGTTCATGCCCACCATTATGTGCGCTCGCCGGCGCGGCGCGTCAACCGGACGTACCGGGCAGCCATGCCGCCCAGCCTGTCACCAGTCTGGAAGAGGCGGAACACCGGTAAAAATAGAGCGTGCAAATGGGCCGCTCAGGGTGGCGAAGCAGGCGGGAAGCGGCTAGAAACCGCCAACCATATCAACCGTGCGACGACCCCAAACCGCACGACCATACCGGAGAACCTCATGCGCCCGTCCAAACGCGCTGCATCCGATCTGCGTCCGGTCCGCTTTGAGCGGGCGGTGTCGCGCCACGCCGAGGGCTCCTGCCTCGTGCGCTTCGGCGATACCGAGGTGATGTGCACGGCGAGCCTGGAGGACCGGGTGCCGGGCTGGCTGCGTGGCGGCGGCAAGGGCTGGGTGACGGCCGAATACGGCATGCTGCCGCGCTCGACCACCGAGCGCATGCGCCGCGAAGCCTCGGCCGGCAAGCCGTCGGGCCGGACCCAGGAGATCCAGCGCCTGATCGGCCGCAGCCTGCGCGCCGTCGTCGACATGCAGAAGCTCGGCGAGCGGCAGATCACCATCGACTGCGACGTGCTGCAGGCCGATGGCGGCACGCGCACCGCCTCGATCACCGGGGCCTGGGTGGCGCTGCACGACTGCGTCCGCTGGATGCAGGCCCGCGACATGGTGAGCGCGGATCCGCTGATCGACCATGTCGCCGCCGTCTCCTGCGGCGTCTATGGCGGCGAGACCGTGCTGGACCTCGACTATCTGGAGGATTCGGACGCGGAGACCGACGCCAATTTCGTCATGACCGGATCGGGCAACCTGGTCGAGGTGCAGGCGAGCGCCGAGGGCGAGCCGTTCACGCAGGACCAGCTCATCGAGATGCTCGATCTGGCCCGCGCCGGCATCGGCCAACTCGTCGACCTGCAGAAGATGACGATCGGCTGAGCCCGGAGTGGTCGACATGAGGGAGTGGTCGACATGAGAAAGCTTGAGCCGGGACGGCTGGTCGTTGCGACGCATAATGCCGGCAAGCTCGCCGAGATGGTCGACCTGCTCGCCCCGCACGGCTTCTCGCTGTCGTCGGCGGCCGAGCTTGGCCTGCCCGAGCCGGAGGAAACCGGCGATACGTTCGAGGCCAACGCGATCCTGAAGGCCGTCGCCGCGGCCGGGGCCGCCGGCATTCCCGCGCTCGCCGATGATTCCGGCCTTGCCGTCGACGCGCTTGACGGCAAGCCGGGCATTCATTCGGCCCGCTGGGCCGGGTCCGACCGGGATTTCGCCCGCGCCATGCGCAATGTCGAGGAACTGCTGCAGCAAAAGGGCGCGAAGACGCCGGAAGAGCGGACCGCGCGCTTCGTCTCGGTGCTGGCGATCGCCTGGCCGGACGGGCACACGGAGACCGTGCGCGGCAAGGTCGAGGGCACGCTCGTGTGGCCGCCGCGCGGCGAACAGGGATTCGGCTACGATCCGATGTTCCTGCCCGAGGGCCACGGGCGCACCTTCGGCGAGATGAGCGCGGCCGAGAAACATGGCGGCAAACCGGGCACCGACACACCGCCGCTGTCGCACCGCTCGCGTGCGTTTGCGACGCTGGTGGAGACCGGCCTTGCCCGGTAGCCCGCAGGGCACGCTCCGGCTGTTGCGCACCGACGGGCCGGAGGACGCCACTCGCGCCGATGACCCGGGCTTCGGCGTCTATGTGCACTGGCCCTTCTGCGCGGCCAAGTGCCCCTATTGCGACTTCAACTCCCATGTCCGCCGCGACACCGATCAGCTGCGCTATGCGGCGGCACTGGCCCGCGAGCTCGACTATATGGCGGCCCTTGCGCCGGGCCGGACCGTGCGCTCGGTGTTCTTCGGCGGCGGCACGCCGTCGCTGATGGAGCCGGTGGTCGTCGAGACGGCGCTTGATGCGATCGCCCGCAACTGGCCGGTCGCGGACGATGTCGAGGTGACGCTGGAGGCCAACCCGACCAGCGTCGAGGCGAACCGCTTCGCGGGCTACCGGGCCGCCGGTGTCAACCGGGTGTCGCTCGGCATCCAGGCGCTGAACGATACCGACCTGCGCTTCCTGGGGCGGCTGCACACTCGCGCCGAGGCGCTGGGCGCGCTGAAACTCGCCCGGTCCGTGTTCGACCGCATCTCCTTCGACCTGATCTATGCCCGGCCCGGCCAGACGCCGCAGGCCTGGCGGCGCGAACTGGAAGAGGCCTGCGGATATGCCGCCGATCACCTGTCGCTCTATCAGCTCACGATCGAGCCCGACACGCCCTTTGCGGCGCTGCATGCGCGCGGCCGGCTGATCGTGCCCGATGACGATTCCGCCCGCGACCTCTACGACGTGACGCTGGAGGTGACCGGGCAGCACGGTCTGCCGGCCTACGAGATCTCCAACCACGCCCGCCCCGGCGAAGCCTGCCGGCATAACCTTGTCTACTGGCGCGGCGGCGAATGGGCCGGCGTCGGCCCGGGCGCGCATGGCCGGCTCGACATCCTCGGCGAGCGCACGGCGCTGTCGACGATCCGGGCACCGGAGACCTGGCTTGCCGCCGTCGAGGCCGGCGGCCAGGGGATCACCGAGCGGCTGGTGCTGAGTGAGGCCGAGGTCGCCGACGAGTTTCTGGTGATGGGATTGCGGCTTGCCGACGGGATCGACCCGCGTCGCTATGAAAGCCTGTCGGGCCGGCGGCTCAAGGACACGCGCATTGCCGATCTCGTCGGCTACGGCCTGATCGAACGGCTCGACAGCGGCTGCCTGCGCGCGACGCCGTCGGGCTTTGCCGTGTTGAACGCCGTGGTGGCCGATCTGGCGGCTTAGATTTGCATCAGATCTCGCCGGCGCGGGCAGCCCTGCGAACCGGGCTGCCGATCCAATAGATGGCGATCGCGCTGAAGCCGAGCGCGGAAAACCCGACGGCGAGCGGCATCGCCCGGTGGTCGAACAGGTTGAAGTCCAGCAGCGCAGCAACGGCGATCCCGACCAGGGCGGCCGAGACCATCTGGCAGACCCCCATCAGCGAGGACGCGGCGCCGGCGGAGTCCGGAAACGGCATCAGCGTGCCGGCCATCGCCTGCGGCAGCGAGCTGCCATTGCCGGCAAAGAAGATCGCCGAGGCGGCGATAACGGCGTAGACACCGCCGAAATCGGCCTGAACGGCGAGGATCATCAGCGCCCCGCCTGCCGCCATCAGCGCAATTCCCAGCGCGATCCCCGCATCGATGCCGAGACGGCCCGCGACCCGCCGCCCGGCGATCGTTCCCAGGATATAGGCGAAGCTGCAGAACCCGAACGCCGCACCGAACAGCATCGGCGTCAGCCCGTACACCCCCTGCAGAATGAAGGAGGAGACGGAGATGAAGGTGAAGATGCCGCTGTAGCTCATGCACACGAGCGCGGTGTAGACGAGGAACACGCGGTCGCGAATGAGCCGGGCGAAGACGCGCAGCATGCCGAGCGGCGTCGACGGCGCGTCGCCGTCGGGGCGCGTTTCGGGCAGGCGCAGCGCCACCATGACGATCAGCACGACGCCGAGGCCGGCGCTTGCAACGAAGGTGCCGCGCCATCCAAACCACAGCGCGATCAGGGCACCGGCCATCGGCGCGACCATCGGGACGAGCCCCATGATGGTCGCCATCCGCGCCAGTTCCTGGCCCGCCCGGCGCCCGGAATAGAGGTCCCGCGCAACGGCCCGGGCAAGCACGATCGGGCCGGAGGCGCCGATCGCCTGCAACACCCGCGCGGCGATCAGAACGGGCAGCGACGGGGCGAGCGCGCATAACAGGCTGCCGACCGCGAAGACGATCAGGCCGGCCACCAGCATGACCTTGCGGCCATAGCGGTCGGACAGGGGGCCGTAGAAGATCTGGGTCGATGCGAAGCCGACCAGAAAGGCCGACAGGGTGAGCTGGCCCTGCGCAGGCGGCGCGCCGAAGCCTTCGGTAAGCGCCGGCAGCGAGGGCAGGTACATGTCGGTTGCCAGCGGCCCGAGCGCGGTCAGGACGCCGAGCAGAACCGTCAAGGCAAACGTTTCGGGCCTGAATGTCATGGAACTCGCGGTGACCGGTTGGGGCGGGCGCGACCCTAATCGAAACGACGCTCGAGCGCCAACGCGTCTTTTCCCCTCCTTCAAGCGACGAAACGTCATGCAAATACGCACGGGACGCGTTAGTCTGGCGCCAACGCGAGGGAGATCCCGACATGACCGATCAATCGACGTCCGAAAGCTGGGACAAGCTCACCGAACAGCTTGCGCAACTGCGCAAGGACCTCGGCAACGTCAACGCTGCGGCGGCCGATCTTGCCAAGGCGGGCGCGCAGGAGGGCCGTGAAAAGGTGCTTTCCGAGATCGAGGCGCTGACCCGGCAGGCCGGCTCGATCGCCGAGGACCTGTCGGCGCGCGGCCACGACGCCGGCCACAAGGCCGCCGAAACCGCCGGCGCGCTCGGCCATGAAATCGAGGGCGCGGTCAACCGCAATCCGCTCGCCGCCGTCCTGATCGCCGCCGGCCTCGGCCTGCTGATCGGCCTTGCCACCCGCCGTAGCTGACGGCCGCGCTCATTCCGGTGCCTTCATGATCAAGTCGCTCGCCGCCGCCATTTCCGCGACGGTTGCCCACAAGGCGGAGGCCGCCGCCCGCGACGCGGCGCGACGGATCTTCCTCGTTCTGCTCGCCGCGCTGTTGATGACGGTGGTGTTCGTCTTCGTCGAACTGGCGTTGTTCCTGTGGCTGCGCACGCAGATGCCCGCCTATCTGGCCGCGCTCGTCGTCGCGCTCGTCGCCCTCGTCTGCGCCTTCGTGGCGCTCTTAGCCGCCTCGCGCGGCGGATCGGGCGCGGGGGCGCCACCGCGCAACACCGACGCGAGCGGATCAAGCGACGGCGCCGATCAGGCCTCCGAGACGCTTCAGCGGCTCGTCGAGGACGCGGAAGCGGTCGGCAAGACCTTCGCCAAGGATGCCGGTCCCACGCAGCTCGTCCTCAGCGCCTTTCTGGTCGGCATGCTGCTCGGCCGGGGCCGGTAGCGCGCTACAGTCCATCCTCTACAGTCCATCCTCTACAGGGCGAACTCGATGTGGCGCGCGGCCTTCTGCAGCGCCGGCAGGTAGCGGCTTTCCATTTCGTCGGTCGAGACACGCGCGGCGTGGGCGGCGATGTTGATGGCGATGCCGGTGCGCTGGTCCGGGTTGGGCACGGCGACGGAGACCGAGCGAAGGCCGATCTCGAGCTCCTCGGAGACAAGGGCATAGCCCTGCCGGCGGACCTGGTCGAGCCGGTCGCGCAGGCCGGCCCGTGTCGTGATCGTGTGCGGGGTCAGCGCGGCAAGGTCGGCATTGGAAAAATAGCGCTCCAGCTCGCGCGGCGTCATCAGCGCCAGCAGCGCCTGGCCCATCGAGGTCGCATGGGCGGGAAGCCGCGTGCCCAGCCCGAGGCCGATCGTCATGATCCGGTGACGCGAGGGCGCGCGGGCGACATAGATGATGTCGGTGCCATCCATCATCGCCGCCGACGCGGATTCATCGAATTCCTGCGACACGCTGCGCAGGACCGACTGGACGACCTCGAGCTCCGTTGCAGAGGAGACATAGGCCTGCGACAGTTCCAGGATCGCCGGGGTCAGCTCGTAATGCTTCCCGTCGGTGCGGGCCAGACCAATGTCGCACAGGGTGATCAGGAAGCGGCGGGCGGCCGCCCGCGTCAGGCCTGTCGCGCCGGCAACGTCGGTAATGGTCTGACGCCGCTGGCCGGCGCCGAAGCTGCGGATGACGGTCATGCCGCGAACGAGCGACTGAACCGATTCGTCCCGGTGCGCCACGATCCTCTCCGTGCGAACTGCGAACAAACTATCGTAATACGCACTAATGGTTGACGCAATGGGCCTTTACGGCACAAATGCGGTGCGACGTGAAAAGGGCGTATTCTGGAGGACCGGTCGGTGGCTGAAATCTGCTCACTTGAGGAGGCAATCGAGGATTGCGTCCGGGACGGCGACCGGGTCGCGATGGAGGGGTTTACCCACCTCATCCCCTATGCCGCCGGGCACGAGACCATCCGCCAGGGCCGCAAGCACCTGACGGTCTACCGGATGACGCCGGACCTGCTCTACGACCAGATGATCGGCATGGGCTGTGTCGACAGGGTCGTGTTTTCCTGGGGCGGCAATCCGGGCGTCGGATCGCTGCACCGGCTGCGCGACGCGGTCGAGAACGGCTGGCCCAACGCAATCGAGACCGAGGAGCACAGCCACGCGGCGATGGCGAACGCCTATGACGCCGGCGCGGCCAACCTGCCCTTCGCCTATTTCCGCGGCTATATCGGCGCCGACCTGCCGACGGTGAACCCGAACATCAAACAGGTGACCTGTCCGTTCACCGGCGAGACCTTCGCCGCGGTTCCGGCGATCCGGCCGGACGTGACGATCATCCACGCGCTGAAGGCCGACCGGGCCGGCAACGTGCTGCTGGAGGGCATTCTCGGCGTCCAGAAGGAGGCCGTGCTGGCGGCGAAGAAGGCCGTCGTCACGGTGGAGGAGATCGTCGACGAGATCGACGCCGCCTCGCCCAACACGGTGATCCTGCCGTCCTGGACCGTGACCGCGATCGCCGAGGTGCCGGGCGGCGCCCACCCCTCCTACGCACAGGGCTATTACGGCCGCGACAACGCCTACTACATCGCCTGGGACCCGATCGGCCGCGACCGCGACACGTTCCTCGCCTGGATGAAGGAAAACGTGCTGGAGCAAGGGCCCGAGGCCTTTGCCATCCATGGCAAGAATCACGGCAAGGCTTGAGGAAGCAATCATGGACTTCACCCCGACCGAAATGATGACGATCGCCGCAGCGCGGCCGTTGCGCAGCGATTTCGTCTGCTTCGTCGGCATCGGCCAGCCCTCGGCGGCCTGCAATCTCGCCCGCCTGACGCATGCCCCGGATATCACGCTGATCTACGAATCCGGCACGATCCGCACGCGACCCGACGTGCTGCCGCTGTCGATCGGCGACGGCGAACTGTGCGACACGGCACTGACGACGGTGTCGGTGCCGGAGATGTTCCGCTACTGGCTGCAGGGCGGCCGCATCACGCTCGGATTCTTAGGGGGAGCCCAGATCGACCGCTTCGCCAACCTGAACACGACCGTGGTCGGCCCCTATGACGCACCGAAGGTCCGGCTGCCCGGCGGCGGCGGCGCGCCGGAGATCGCGGCCCATTGCGGCGAGATCTTCATCACCATGAAGCTCAGCCCGCGCGGCTTCGTCGACCGGCTCGACTTCTTTACCTCGATGGGCCACGGCGAGGGCGGCGACCACCGGGCGCGGCTTGGCCTGAGGACCAAAGGCCCGACCAGGGTGATCACCGATCTGTGCATCATGGAACCCGACGCGGAGACGAAGGAACTGACGGTGACCTCGATCCACCCGGGCGTTACCCGGGAGCAGATCACGGCGGCTTGCGGCTGGCCGCTCAAGTTCGCAGCAAACGTCGCCGAGACGCCCGCGCCAACCGGCGAGGAACTGACCGTCCTGCGCGCCCTGCACGAGCGGACCCGCCAAGCGCACTCTTAGAGTGGGCGCACCCGCAGACCGGGACTCTCCGGCACGGAAGCAAGCCGCGCCAGATTACAACAGACGATTCGACATCGAGTGGCTCGCTCGATGCGCGCTCTGCCGCGCCGCCGGGAAATTCCAGATCGCCCTGCCCCATTTGCGCCACTTTGCGATTTCATAAACTTTGCATTGCAGAGTGGTTGGAGATAGCAGGGTGCGAGACCTGGACCGGGCACTGTCCGACATCGAAGACATTCGCGGCCGCCTGGCCGAGGCGACCGCGTTCCGCGGTTTCGGCCCGGGCACGATGGCAGCGACCGGGATCCTGGCGGTGATCACGGCGTTTGCCCAGTCGGCCGTCATGGGCGCGGACGGCTATGCGCCGATCGTCTATTTCGGCGGATGGATCGTGATCGCCGTCGTCAGTTGCACGCTGATCGGCATCGAAACCGTCATCCGCTCGCGCCGCATCCATTCCGGCCTTGCCGACGAGATGATCCTGGCGGCGATCCTCGCCTTTCTGCCAGCGGGCGCGGCGGGTGTGTTCCTGACCATCGGCGTGTTCCGCTTCGCGCCCGACACCCATTGGATGCTGCCGGGGCTGTGGCAGGTGCTCGTCGCCATCGGCATCTTCGCCGCCGCCCGCACCCTGCCGCCGGGCGTCCGGCTCGTCGGGGCCTGGTATTTCGTCGCCGGCTTTGCCGTCTTCGCGCTGGCCAGCGACAGCGGCACCCGGATGGACTCGTTAGCACCCGCCGCAATGCCATCGCTCTCGCCCTGGCTGATGGGTGTGCCGTTTGCCATCGGCCAGATCGCGATGGCGATCGTGCTCTATCGTGCCGCGCAGGAGGCAAAGCCCGATGCCTGACCCCGATACCGCCCCCTTCGCCTATGACGGGCTCGACCGCGTCATCCATGAAAAGGCGCGGCTTGGCCTCCTCACCTCGCTGATCGGCCACCCGAAGGGCCTCGCCTTTTCCGACCTCAAACGGCTGTGCGGGCTGACCGACGGCAACCTGAGCCGGCATCTGCAGATCCTGCAGGAGGCCGGCCTCGTCGAAATCGAGAAGGGCTACAAACGCAACCGGCCGCTGACCACCTGCCGGATCACGGCCGAGGGCCGGGCGCGCTTTCTCGATTATGTCGCCGTCCTCGAACAGGTCGTCGCCGACGCGGCCGACGCGGCGCAAAGGCAGGACAGCGGCGATCCGGACGCGCATCCGCACGGTCTGAAACCGCAAACCGGCTGATTTCGGGCATATCCAATGACTGTAGGGCAACGGGGCTTGCCGGGGGGCTTGCCGCAGACGCCCGATGGCGCCTTCCCACACCGCAATGGAGATCGTGTATGACTATTAACTTTGGATTGCAAAGTACACTGCAGCGAAAACTACATGTCGCCATCATCATGGACGGCAACCGGCGCTGGGCGACGAACCGCAACCTGCCCAAGAGCGTCGGGCATGATGCCGGCGTGCTGGCGGTGCGGCGGGTGGTCTGGGCCGCGCCGGACTACGGCATCGGCACGCTCACGCTTTATGCCTTCTCCACCGAGAACTGGAATCGGCCGAAGCACGAAGTCGCGGCCCTGATGCGGATGTTACGGCGGTTTCTGGTCAACCATACCAAGGATCTCGTCCGCCATGGCATCAGGTTGACGGTGATCGGCCGGCGCGACCGGTTGCCCGCCGATGTCGTCGAGGCGGTCGACCTGGCGGAAGCCGAAACGGCCGGCGGCACGGCGCTTCATGTGCGCGTCGCGCTCGATTATTCCGGCCGCGACGCCATCCTGGAGGCGGCCAGGCGGGCGACGGCGCCGTCGGATTTCACCGCCGACGGGTTTTCCCAGCTACTGACGGGCCTGACGGCGGAGCAGGATGTCGATCTGATGATCCGCACCAGCGGCGAGAAGCGCCTGAGCGATTTCCTGCTGTGGGAAAGCGCCTATGCCGAGCTGTTCTTCCTCGACAAGAACTGGCCGGATTTCGAGGAAGGCGACCTGATCGCCGCGCTCAAGTTCTTCTACGAGAGCCGCCGACGGGCGGGGCGGCTGCCGGAGGAGGCGGCGGCGTAGGTTGAGCCGGGATTACGAGGGTGGTGTCGGGTGTCCGCACACTCTGCTGTCATTGCCGGGCTTGTCCCGGCAATCCATGAACACAGTCGCTGGCGGCTATACTAACGGCGGTGTTCATGGATGCCCGGAACAAGTCCGGGCATGACATCCGAGGGGGTGGTCAGGCTAAAAAACCAAAGCCCGCCGCCGCTGAACCGGACAGTAGCAGGACAAGCCCTGTAACGACAGCGCGGTGGGGGAGGCAGGGCACCATCCTCTCCCTCGTCATCCCGGACGGCCGTCAGGCCGAGCCGGGATCGGGGAGCCCGTGTCGGTGCCGGTTGGACTTTGGGCCGCCTCGGTTCTCCGATCCCGGATATTCGCTATCGCGAATTCCGGGATGACGAAGGAGAGGGCGGTGCCCTGCCGCCACCCATTCTGACGTCATTCCCGGGCCTATCGCACTGCCGCCCGGTTTAGTTTCGACGACATCGACTAACCGACTGCCTGACGCAAGTAAGCGCAATCAGCCCGCATGATGCTCGCGTGCGGCACGACCCGGCGCGAAACCAGCCCTAGACGTCCAGGTTCGCCACGCTCAGCGCGTTGTCCTGGATGAAGCGCTTGCGCGGCTCGACGACGTCGCCCATCAGCTCGGTGAAGATCTCCTCGGCGTCGGTGGCATCCTTCACCCGGACCTGCAGAAGCGAGCGGGCATCGACGTCGAGCGTCGTCTCCCAGAGCTGGTCCGGGTTCATCTCGCCAAGGCCCTTGTAGCGCTGCAGGGTGAGGCCACGCGAGCCGGCCGCCATCACCGTCCTGAACAGGGCACTGGGACCGCGGATCTCGGTCTCCGTCTCCTTGCGGCGGAACAGGGCGGCCTTGCCATAGACCTCCTGGAGGTGGACGGCGTGCGTGTCGAGCTTGCGGGCATCGGCGGAATGCATCAGCGCCCGGTCGATGAAGGCGGCCTCCTTGACGCCGCGCACCTCGCGCTCGAAGCGGAAGCCGACATCCTCGGTCGGAATGCCGGTCCAGCCGCGTTCGGTCTCCTCGGAGAGCAGGTCGAGCCGGCGCGCCACATAGGCCGCCGCCGCGTCGCGCTCCTCGCGCGACTGGGCCGCGTCGGCATTGAGCACGCCGGCGATCGCCGCCTGCTCGACGGCGGTGCGATGATAGCGGCCATGCAGGCCGTCGATCGTCTTGGCGACCGACCGGGCCTCCTCGACGACGGCGCGCAGGTCGGCGCCGAGCCGCACCTCGCCGTTGGCCAGCGTCAGCGAGGCATCGTCGAGGCCGCCGCTGATCAGATAGTCCTCCAGCGCCGGCTCGTCCTTCAGATACTGCTCCGACTGGCCGCGCTTGACCTTGTAGAGCGGTGGCTGGGCGATGAACAGGTGGCCGCCCTCGATCAGGTCGCGCATCTGCCGGTAGAAGAAGGTCAGAAGCAGCGTGCGGATATGGGCGCCGTCGACATCGGCGTCCGTCATGATGATGATCTTGTGATAGCGCAGCTTCTCGAGGTTGAACTCCTCGCCGATACCGGTGCCGAGCGCGGTGATCAGCATGCCGATCTGGTCCGACGACAGCATCTTGTCGAAGCGGGCGCGCTCGACATTGAGGATCTTGCCGCGCAGCGGCAGCACGGCCTGGAAGGCGCGGTCGCGGCCCTGCTTGGCCGAACCGCCGGCCGAATCGCCCTCGACGATGAACAGTTCGGATTTCGCCGGATCACGCTCCTGACAGTCTGCGAGCTTGCCGGGCAGGTTGGCGATCTCCAGCGCGCCCTTGCGGCGGGTCAGCTCGCGCGCCTTGCGGGCGGCCTCGCGGGCGGCCGCCGCCTCGACCACCTTGGAGACGATCGTCTTGGCCTCGGCGGGATGCTCCTCGAACCAGGTGCTCAGGCCCTCGTTGACGATGTTCTCGACCACCGGCCGGACTTCCGAGGAGACCAGCTTGTCCTTGGTCTGGCTGGAGAATTTCGGATCGGGCACCTTGACCGACAAGACGCAGGTCAGCCCCTCGCGGCAATCGTCGCCGGACAGCGAAACCTTCTCCTTGCGCATCAGGCCCGACGAATCGGCATAGCCGCCGACCTGGCGCGTCAGCGCGGCCCTGAGGCCGGCCAGATGCGTGCCGCCGTCGCGCTGCGGGATGTTGTTGGTGAAGCAGAGCACATTCTCGTGGTAGCTGTCGTTCCACCACAGGGCGACCTCGGCGACGACGCCGTCGCGCTCGCCGCGGATCAGGATCGGCTGCTGCAACAGCGCCGACTTGGCCCGGTCGAGCCATTGAACGAAGGCCTCGATGCCGCCCTCGTAATGCATCTCCTCGACCTTCGGCTCGACGCCGCGATCGTCGGTCAGCACGATGGTGACGCCGGAATTGAGGAAGGCGAGCTCGCGCAGGCGGTGCTCCAGCGTCGACCAATCGAACTCCGTCATCGTGAAGGTTTCGGTCGACGGCAGGAAGGTCACCTCCGTGCCGGTCTGGCCGCCGGCATCGCCGGTGATGGAGAGCGGCGAGGTGGCGACGCCGTCGTTGAACACCATCTCGTGGACCGAGCCGCCGCGCCAGATGCGTAAGCTCAGTTCCGACGACAGCGCATTGACGACGGAAACGCCGACGCCGTGCAGGCCGCCGGAGACCTTGTAGGAGTTCTGGTCGAACTTTCCGCCGGCATGCAGCTGGGTCATGATGACCTCGGCCGCCGAGACGCCCTCCTCGTGCATTTCGGTGGGAATGCCGCGACCGTTGTCGGTCACGGTCACCGAGCCGTCGGGGTTGAGCGTCACGGTCACCCGGTCGCAATGACCGGCCAGCGCCTCGTCGATGGCGTTGTCGACCACCTCATAGATCATGTGATGCAGGCCGGAACCGTCATCGGTGTCGCCGATATACATGCCCGGGCGCTTGCGCACCGCGTCCAAGCCCTTGAGAACCTTGATCGATTCGGCACCGTAGTCGGCCCCGTTGTCGATGCCTTGAGGGGCCGGCTGATGATCGTCGTTCGTCGTCAGTGTCGTTCTCCCGATCCGGGGGGTTCGCGCCGCGTCGCCGGGCCCGTCTTGACGAGCCGGTCGGCGGGGCGAAGCCTATTGAGAATCAATGACATCTTAGCATTTCGGGCGACCGTTTGCCGAGCCCGAAGAGGGGAAATGGCGCGCCATCCCCCGAACCATCGCCAGTGTCGTTCATATGGGGATTTCGGCCGCCTATTACAAAGCCGGTTTCGCTGCTCCTATCCGCGCTCCGCAATCGCGCCGGCCGCGCCCAGCATCGCCGTTCCGGCGACCCGGTTGAGAGTTCGTTTCGCCCGTGAGGAGGTGAAGATCAGCCGGGCCCGCGCGGCGAGCGCCGCATAGAGGCCGATCACCACCGCGAGCACCAGGGCGACGATACCGGAGAGCTCGACAAAGCCGACCAGCGACACGCTGCCCAAGTCGATGATGGTCGGCAGAAGCGCCAGATAGAACAGGATCACCTTGGGATTGCCGAGCGTCACGAGCAGACCGGCAAGGAAGGTCGACCGGCCGGTGTCCGGCGTCCGGACATCTTGCTGCTCGGGCCTGGCCGTGAACAGGCGGAAGGCCAGATAGATCAGATAGGCGACGCCGAGCCAGCGGATGACGATGAAGACGGTGCCGAAGGAAGCGGCGATGACGCCGAGCCCGAAGGCGGCCGCCGACAGATAGACGATATCGCCGGCGATCAGGCCGAGGATCATCGGCGTGGTGCTGCGGAAACCGCTCGACAGGGCGCGCGCAACCACCGCCGCGATCCCGGGTCCGGGTGTCGCGGCGCCAAGCGTCAGCGCGGCGGCAAAGGCGATCAGGCTGGTCCAGTCCATGAGAAGAGGTTTTAGCGGCTGGCGCTGCCGGCGTATAGGCCACCGCGCGGGGGGCTGGGTTGCGGGCTGGATATCGCTTTGACCGGCTCGATGCCCGCGAAGGCGTCCTTGCTCCGCCCGTGCGACAACCGCCTCCACCCGATCCTAGACCGGCCTCACCGCCCCATCCGAAACCTCGAAGCCCTGCGCGTCGCCGGCGATATCGGCGAACAGCGCCCGGTCGGTGCCTGTCATCCAGGCCTGGGCGCCGAGCGCCAGGATTTCGGCGAACAGGGCCGACCGACGCATGTCGTCGAGATGGGCGGCGACCTCGTCGAGCAGCAGGAGCGGCGCCATGCCGCCCGACGCCGCCGTCACCAGACGGGCATGGGCAAGGATCAGGGCGATCAGCAATCCCTTCTGCTCGCCGGTCGAGCCAAGGGCGGCCGGCATATCGCGGGCGGCGTGGATCACCTCAAGGTCGGAGCGATGCGGGCCCGTCAGCGTCCGGCCGGCGGCCGCATCGCGGGGCCGCGTGGCCGCGAGCCGGTCGCGATAATCGGCTTCCACGTCGACCGCAGGACGGCCCTCGCCGAGCATCGCCTCGAAATCACCCGTCATCGCCACACGCGGCACCGGAAAGACGCCGCTGCCGCGCACCTCAAGCAGCGCCTGCAGGCGCGCCACCGCATCGACCCGGGCGAGCGCAACCGCGACCGCGCGCTCGGCCATGGTCTGCTCGATGCCGTCAAGCCAGCGGCCATCGGGACGCGGCTCCTCCAGGACCCGGTTGCGCTGGCGCATCGCCTTTTCGAAGTCACCGACCCGGCCCGCATGGCCCGGATCGAGGGTCAGCACAAGCCGATCGAGAAAGCGGCGGCGGTCGGAGGCGGGGCCGGTGAACAGCCCGTCCATCGACGGCGTCAGCCATAGCGCCCGGACGATCTCGCCGAGTGCGCCGACCGACGGCGCCGGCTGCCGGTCGATGCGTACCGTCCGCCCGGTTTCGCCCTGGCGGTGGCCGGTGCCGAGATCCGTCGTTTGCGCATGGCGGGAAACGGTCGCGGCAACGGCGAAGGCATCCGCGCCGATGCGGATCACCGCGTCGAGCCCGGCGCCGCGCAGACCACGGCCGGGGGTAAGGTAGGACAGCGCCTCGAGCAGGTTGGTCTTGCCCGCGCCATTCGCCCCGGTCAGCACCACGGGGCGCGGGTCCAGGTCGAGCCGCAAACGCGAATAATTGCGGAAATCGGTCAGCACGAGCCGCGTGACGGCGATGGCGCCGCCCGGTCGATCGGTCTCATCGTCGAGCTGGAAATCGTGGTCCGGCAGGGCCTCGGCCCTCCGCTTGGGATACCGCCCCGCGCTGCTAGACGCGCATCGGCATCAGCACGTAGAGCGAGGCCCGCTCGCCCTCGTCGCAGATCAGTGTCGGCGAACCGGGATCGGCAAGCTCGAAGCGCGCCTCGCCGGTCTGGAGCTGATCGACGATGTCGAGCAGATAGCGGGCGTTGAAGCCGATCTCCAGCGCATCCGCCCCGTAGCCGACGGCGATCTCCTCCGTCGCGCTGCCTGAATCCGGGTTGTTGACGGTCAGCACCAGCTTGTCGTCGTCCATGGCGAGCTTGACAGCCCGGCCGCGCTCACTGGAGACGGTGGACACGAGATCGACGGAACGGCGGAAGGATTCCCGGTCGACCGTCATTACCTTGTCGTTACCGGTCGGGATCACCCGGCCGTAATCGGGGAAGGTGCCGTCGATCAGCTTGGAGGTCAGCACGACCTGGCCGATGGTGAAGCGGATCTTGTTGGTCGACAATTCGATGCCGACGCTCTCTTCCGGATCTTCGAGCAGCCGCTGCAATTCCTGCACCGCCTTGCGCGGCACGATCACGCCGGGCATGCCGGCGGCGCCGTCTGGCGCCTCGATCTCGACGCGGGCAAGCCGATGGCCGTCGGTGGCGACCGCCCTGAGCACCGGCGGATCGGCATCGTCGACCGTGTGCAGATAGATGCCGTTCAGATAGTAGCGGGTCTCCTCCTGGGAGATCGCGAACTGGGTCTTGTCGATGAGCCGCTTCAGGTCCTCGGCGGACAATACGAAGCGATGGGTGAACTCGCCGGCGGTGATGTCAGGGAAATCGGATTCCGGCAGCGTCTGCAGCGAGAAACGGGCGCGGCCGGCGGTCAGCACGATGGTGCTCGCGTCAGGCCCGGATTCAAGCTGCACCTGGGCGCCGTCCGGCAATTTGCGGACGATGTCGTAGATGACATGGGCCGGCACCGTCGTCGCGCCGTCCTGGGCGACATCGGCGGGGACCGCCTCGACGACCTCGATGTCGAGATCGGTCGCCTTCAGTTGCAGCGCGCTGCCGTCGCCGCGGATCAAGACGTTCGACAGGATCGGGATCGTGTTGCGCCGTTCGACGACGCGATGCACGTGACCGAGCGATTTCAACAATGCGGCGCGTTCAAGCGTGACACGCATGGCGGGGAATCCTGTCCTGACCGTCGGCGGCAGACGCTTGCGCCGATCCCTGTTCCTTCGTCGTCCGCCCTGCGGGAGAGACGGGCGACCCCATCGCGCGCCCATTTTCCGAAGCGGCGAGGACGGAGAACTTGCCCCAGAATACGACGGTTTTGCAAGTGCACAACGATCCTGGCGAATCTGGCCGCCCGGTCTGTGCAAAAAGGCAGGAGAAAGCCGCCGGAACAGGTCCCGGCGGCCGCAGATGCGTCGTGGGTCGGGCGGGAGATCGGCTTACCGGGGGCTAAGGCAAGCCCCACGCGGGCCGATCGCCCTCGAGTCGATTCAGGGGAGGCCTTCACTGCTGTCCGGCTCAAATGTGCTGATACCGCCTAATCTGTTGCCTGGCATGGCGTTTTCGGCACGCTGCGGTCGCAGGATACGTACCCCCATCCACCAACTCGGCGGTCATGCCCGGACTTGCTCCGGGCATCCATGACCACAGTCGCCGGCGGAGGTGTTCATGGATTGCCGGGACAAGCCCGGCAATGACAGCAGAGTGTAGGGCCAGGCTGAAACCCAAAGCCCAATCCCGCTAAACCGGACAGTGGTGGGAGGCCTCGGGCCTCCCCTTTCCCCAGTCGATTCAGGGGAGGCCGCTCAGGCCTCCCCGTCCTCGATCCGCCGCTTGAGTGCGTCGATATCGCGGGCCAGCCCCTTGTCGTCGCCCACCAGCTTCTCGATCTTGCGGACCGCGTGCAGAACCGTGGTGTGATCGCGATTGCCGAACCGCCGGCCGATTTCCGGCAGCGAGCGCGGCGTCAGGGTCTTGGCCAGGAACATGGCGATCTGCCGGGGCACGACGATCGCCCGGGTGCGCCGGCTCGACACGAGATCGGCGCGGGAGACGTGATAGTGACCGGCCACGACCCGCTGGATGTCCTCGATGCGGATCTGCGGGCGCTCCTGGGCGTCGACGAGATCGCGGATCACCCGCTCGGCAAGCTCCACGGTGATCGGCATGCCGGCATAGCAGCAATAGGCGGCGAGCCGGTTGAGCGCGCCCTCCAGTTCGCGGCCGCTCGAGGCGACGCTGCGGGCGACATAGTCGAGCACGTCGCCGGGCAGGTCGATCTTCTGGCCGCGGCGGGCCAGTTCGACGACGCGGGCTTCGAGGATCTGGCGGCGCAGGGCCAGTTCCTGGGTGCCGATGGCGGCGACCAGGCCGCCGGCGAGCCTCGACCGGGTGCGCTCGTCGAAGCCGTCGAGTTCGCAGGGCGGCCGGTCGGCGACGATCACCACCTGCCGGCAGCCCTCGATCATCGCGTTCATCGTATGGCTGAACTCGCGATGGGTGGCCTTGCCCTGCAGGAACTGCAGATCGTCGATCAGCAGGAGATCGATCGAGCGCAGCGCCTCCTTGAAGGCGATCGCCGAGCCGTTGCGCAGGGCGGCGACGAAGCGGAACACGAACTGGTCCGCCGACATGTAGAGGATCTTCTTGCCCGGATTGGCGCGCGCCGCCTCCCAGGCGATCGCGTGCAGGAGATGGGTCTTGCCGCGACCGACGCCGCCGTGGATGAACAACGGGTTGAACATCGTGCCATCCGATCCGCTGCGCGCCACCGCCATCGCCGTTTCGTGGGCGATCTTGTTGGAGGCGCCGACGGCGAAGGACTCAAACCGATGGCGCGGGTCGAGCGGAGCGCTTTCCAGCGCCCCGTCGGCTCCTCCGCGCGCCTTGAACGCAGCCGATCCGGCCGGCTGGGTCGCCGCCACGTCGTCCGAACCGGCCCGCCGGGAGGGACGAAGCGCGGCACCGGAGGCCTGTGCGCCCGGTGCCTGTCCTGTACGCGCCTGTCCTCCGCGCATCTGTCCGTTGCGTGCCGGGGCGCCGCGCCCGGCATGGGCCGCCGTCTCGACGCCGCGGACGCGGATATCGAGCCGTTCGGCGGCAACCTTCTCCGCCCGCCACAGGGCCAGCAGCCGGGCGCCGTAATTGGTCCTGATCCACATCCGAAGGAACTGGGTGGGCACCGACAGGACGATCGTCATGTCCGATATCTCGACGAAGGCGAGGCCCTTGAACCAGCTCTTGTAGATGTCCTCGCCGTATTCGGCGCGCAGCCGCGTCACGATCCTGGCCCAGATCGCCGCGTGGTCGCCGGCTTGCGCCGTGTCGGCGCCCGCCTGGCCTGCCTCCTGGCCTTTCGGGGCCGGATCACCGGCGCGCGCGCCCTTTAGGCAGGGGCGCGTCTGCTCGGTGGACTTCTGCTCAGGAGACGCCTGCCCCGAGGCCGCCGCACTGGCCGCCGCACCGGCCCCCGCACCGGCCATTGCGCCCGCTACGGCGTTGACCACCTCGCCGGCCAGCACATCCGCACGCTCGATTTCTCCAGTCCTCTCAATCCACTCAGATCCGCCGCTCTCTCGTAGTTCCATTTCCCATCCTTTCCACAAACCGCGTCGTTTGAAGGATCTGCCCCCTTGTCAGGCCCCTGCTATGTCTGACGCCACGGTAAATCCGCCGCCTTCCATCCATTCGATCTGCCGCGATGCCGCTCGGAATCCAGCGATCCCTCGAACCCATCGGACACGTTCACGCAATACCTGAAGCCAGCGGCCGTCATGGCCGCCGCTGCCGCCGCACTCCTGGCGCCGGACCGGCACAGGAAATAAATCGGCGTATCGCTACGCGCACCGCGCTCGGCAAGCGCCGAACGCAACTGGTCGACAAAATCGGCATTCGGCTCCATTCCGGGAAACCGCTGCCATTCGAGCAGGACCGGTTCCCTGCCGATCGGCGAGAGATCCGGAACGCCTACAAAGGTCCACTCGGCCCGGCTGCGGACATCGACCAGAACGGCCTCCGGATCGGCCTTCAGGGCCGGCCAGACCGCCATCGAAGCGACATCCGCCCGATACGCACGCCCAGGCGCGCTACTCGACTGAGACACAATTATCCCCCGCCCCGGCGCGTGCCCGCGCCGGCAAAAGTGCTGTTGCGATTTTGGCTAAACGGCGATCCAGCCGGTGGCTAAAACGCCTCTGCTAGGTGATGTACTCGGCAACTAAGGGGGCGCTATTTCGATGGTCCTTTATTTGTTCTCTATTGTTTTCGGACATCATATAGCTTCCCTGTTGCTTGTTTTACAAGCTTTTTACGTGTCGCCTTTAGTGTTGGGTATCGACGACCCTGTCGATGACTTGAAGATACACATCGGCCCCGATCGATTCAATAGAAACCGCCGGGCGGAGCGTTAAAAAAGAGTCGTCTTTGTGTCAGAAATCTCCGCGGCCGATTGGCAACCGTTTGACGAGTCTACACAATCACGGGGTCGTGAAACGCCGAAATTCGGCGCTGATTCGGCCGAAGAAATCCGCGCCGAGACGCCCGGAAAGCAGGCTCCGGCGGCCCCGTCCGGCACCGCAATCGCAACCGCCTCCCAAACCCTTGATCCTACGCGGCTTTTTTTGCGACTTTTTTGCCGCGCACTTTCAACGTTCGATGACGGAATGACGACAACCACCGGTAAGTGGTTGAAAAGCCTCAGACTTTATTATGTCAGCTAAGCAAAAAGCCCGGCTGGACGCCAGGCTGAAATTCCCCCGCAGGCCCGGTTTCTAGACCAACCGCAGGCAGGCTCGTGTGGTGTGTCGTGCGGGCCGGACGCCGGATCGAAACTCCGGGCGGTATGCCCCTGGCGACCGAAATGCCCGGGCGATGACCAGGCTCGACGATCAAGGGGCGGGTGACCGGGTATCAGGAACCGAGCGGGCAGGCACCGGACGCGCCCTCGGCCCGGGGCCCAGGCCGCAAGATCAGGCCGACAGCGCCTTCACCCGCGCGGCGAGCCGCGAAACCTTGCGCGAGGCGGTGTTGGCGTGGAAGACGCCCTTCTGGGCAGCCCGCATCAGCTCCGGTTCCGCAATGCGGAAGGCAGCCTTGGCTGCATCGCCGTCGCCGGCCTCGAGCGCTTCCTCGACCTTCTTCACATAGGTGCGCACGCGGCTCTTGCGGGTCTTGTTGACGGCCGTCCGTCGCGCGATCTTGCGCGTCGCCTTCTTGGCCGACGGGGTATTCGCCATGATAGCTCTCCGAAAAAAGGCCGGCGGGCCGCTCGGTTGCGTTCTCGCGAGCGGTCTTCGCTGGCCGTCATCTCAATGCCAAAGGCGGCAGACACGGATGTCCGCCGCTTCGTTGGCGGTGGTGTAGCGCCTCGCCATGAAGGCGTCAACCGCCAGCGCAGCCAATATAAGGCTGCCGGATCGGGATACAAGCCGCCCCAGGCCCGGACCTTACTTACCCGGACCTTAAGCGGCGCCCTTTATGCCTTGGCGGCAGCAACCCTCAGCGATGGCGGAAGTTCGGACTGCGCTTTTCGATGAAGGCCTGCATGCCTTCCGCCTGGTCCTCGGTGCCGAAGGTGGAGTGGAACAGCCGCCGCTCGAAGCGAACGCCCTCGCTGAGCGTGGTCTCGTAGGCGCGGTTGACCGATTCCTTGACCATCATCACCGCCGGCAGCGACATCGAGGCGATCTTGGCGGCGACCTCCAGCGCGGTGTCCACCAGCTCTCCCGCCGGCACGACGCGGCTGACGAGCCCGGAGCGCTCGGCCTCCTCGGCATCCATCATCCGGCCGGTCAGGCACATATCCATCGCCTTCGACTTACCCACGAAGCGGGTCAGCCGCTGGGTCCCGCCAGCGCCGGGCATGGTGCCGAGATTGATCTCCGGCTGGCCGAACCTGGCGGTGTCGGCGGCGATGATGAAATCGCACATCATGGCAAGCTCGCAGCCACCGCCGAGCGCATAGCCGGCGACCGCGGCGATGATCGGCTTGCGGGTTTGCGAAACCCGTTCCCAGGGGGTGATCAGGTCGGTCATGTAAGCGGTGACCGAGGAATGCGGCTGCATTTCCTTGATGTCGGCGCCGGCGGCGAAGGCCTTGGCGCTGCCGGTCAGCACCGTGCAGCGGATCTCTTCATTCGCCTCGATCTCGTCAAGCGCCCGGTTGAGATCCTCGAACAGGCCGGAACTGAGCGCGTTCAGCGCCTTCGGCCGGTCGAGCGTGATCAGCGCGACATGCCCCCGCGTTTCGACCTGTATGTAAGAATAGCCCATGCGTCCGCTCCCTGTGACGACAACCCGTTCGCTGCCCAGATCACTACGGGAGTGACACCGCGACCGCAAGCCGGCGGGGCCGGCTGGCAATGACTTAGGGTCGGAGCCAGTCTGCGGCTACCCCGGTTTGCAGCCACCCCGGTGTGCCGCTATCGCTGACAGACGGGGCAGAAGAAGGTCGAGCGACCCGACTGGACGATGCGCGAGACGATGCCGCGGCAGCCTGGTGTCGGGCATGGCTCGCCCTCTCGGTCATAGACGCGGAAGCGGTGCTGGAAATAGCCGAGCGAGCCGTCGGCCTGCGTGTAGTCGCGCAGGCTGGAGCCACCCGCCTCGATCGCCTCGGCGATCACCTCGCGAACCGCCGTCACCAGCCGTTCGGCCCGAACGCTGGGCCGGCCCGTCGCCGTGACGATCGTGCCGGCCTCGCGGCGCGGCGACAGGCGGGCGCGGTTGAGCGCCTCGCAGACATAGATATTGCCGAGCCCGGCGATGATCTTCTGGTCGAGCAGCGCGGCTTTAAGCGGCATGAACCGGCCCTTAAGGGCTTCGGCCAGATAGGCGGCGTCGAGCCGGTTGCCGACCGGTTCGACGCCGAGGTCCCGGAAGAACCGATGCTCGTCGAGCTCGGCGCGCGGAATGAGCGTCATGAAGCCGAAGCGGCGCGGGTCGTTATAGGTCACCGTCGCACCGCCCGACAGGTGCAGGACGACATGATCGTGGGCGGCCGCCTTGGAGCGCTCGTGGTGAAAGGCGCCCGGCATCCGGGCCTCGTCTTCCGCTTCAACGCGGAAGGCACCCGACATGCCCAGATGCATCACCAGGACGGCGCCGTCGTCGAGATCGGCGAGCAGGTATTTCGCCCGGCGCGACAGGCCGGTCACCGTGCGGCCTTCGAGCCTGGCGGCGAAGCGGTCGGGAAAGGGGAAGCGCAGGTCGGCGCGCCTGACATCGGCGGTTTCGATGCGCGCGCCGGCCATTGCCGGTTCCAGGCCGCGACGCACGGTTTCGACTTCGGGCAGTTCGGGCATTCAGGATCCGTGAAGAACAAGATGGCGCGGCTATGCCGCAGGGAGATCGCGCGGCTATGCCGCAGCGGGGCGGTAACCGAACCAGCCGCCAACCGCGCCGTGACGATAGCGCGGGGCTGAGCCTTGCGCTATGGTCCCGGCCATGATCAGCAGCAGTTCAGATACCGGCGAGACGCATTTCGGCTTCGAAACGGTCGCCGAGCCCGAAAAGCAGGGCCGGGTCGACCAGGTGTTCGACCGGGTGGCGCGGCGCTACGACCTGATGAACGACCTGATGTCCGGCGGCCTGCACCGGCTGTGGAAGGACGCGATGATCGCCTGGCTCAGCCCGCCGCGGAACGCCGGAACGGTCGGCACGGGCTATTCGGTGCTCGATGTCGCCGGCGGCACCGGCGATATCGCCTTCCGGATCGCCGAAGCCTCGCCCGGCGCCGATATCACGGTGCTCGATATCAACCCGAACATGCTGGCGGTCGGCGAGGCGCGGGCGGAAAAGCGCGACCTCACCGATCAGCTCACCTTCGTCGAAGGCAATGCCGAGGCGACCGGCCTGCCGGACCGCGCCTTCGACGCCTATACGATCGCTTTCGGCATCCGCAACGTCACCCATATCGACCGGGCGCTCGCCGATGCCTACCGGGTGCTGAAGCCCGGCGGCCGGTTCCTGTGCCTGGAATTCAGCCAGGTCGAGATGCCGATGCTCGACCGGCTGTACGACGTCTATTCGTTCAACGCCATTCCGGCGATGGGCCGGGTCGTCGCCGGCGACGCGGAGTCCTATCGCTATCTGGTCGAATCGATCCGGCGCTTTCCCGACCGCGAGACCTTCGCCGACATGATCCGCGATGCCGGCTTCTCGCAGGTCAAGTGGCGGGCGTTGTCCGGCGGGATCGCCGTCCTGCATTCGGGCTGGCGGACCTGACGCGGTCTTTAGGATCAAGAGCAGGCTTACTGAAGAGCAGGGGCGCGAACCGGTGCTGCAGTCCATCGTCCATTTGAGCCGGCTCGCCAGGGCGGGCTGGGCGCTGACCCGCGAGGGCGCGTTCGCGCTGATGGACCCGACCGACCTGCCGGGTCCGCCGGCCTTCGCGGTCAGGACCGGAAAGCTGCTCGGCAAGGTCTTCGGCCGCCGCAACCCGAAGGACGCGCGGCTCGCTGCCGCCTTCGCCCGGCTCGGCCCGAGCTGGATCAAGCTCGGCCAGTTCCTGGCCACCCGCCGCGACGTGGTCGGTGATGAAATCGCCGAGGACCTGTCGCAGCTTCAGGACAAGCTGCCGCCCTTTGCCGAAGCCAAGGCACGCCAGGCAATCGAAGCCGCCCTCGGCCGGCCGGTCGAGGAGGTCTTCGAGACCCTCGGACCACCGGTCGCCGCCGCCTCGATCGCCCAGGTCCACAAAGCGCGCGCCGACGGCGCGGATCTGGCCGTCAAGGTGCTGCGGCCGGATGTCGACCGGCGGTTCCGGCGCGATCTGGAAACCTTCTTCTTCGCCGCCCGCAAGCTCGAGCAGGTCGACCCGCAGGCCCGGCGCCTGCGGCCGGTCGATACGGTGGCGACGCTCGCCCGCTCGGTCGCCATCGAGATGGACCTCCGGATGGAGGCCGCGGCGATTTCCGAGATCGCCGAGAACACGGCGGAGGATCCGCAGTTCCGCGTGCCGCGCGTCGACTGGAACCGCAGCGCCAAGCGGGTGCTGACGCTGGAGTGGATCGACGGCACGCCGATCGCAGATCGCGCGGCGCTGATCGCCGCCGGCCATGACCTGAAAGCCCTCGGCGCGCTGGTCATCCAGTCCTTCCTGCGCCAGGCGCTGCGCGACGGCTTCTTCCATGCCGACATGCATCAGGGCAACCTGTTCGTCGATGCAAGCGGCAATCTGGTCGCGGTCGATTTCGGCATCATGGGCCGGCTCGGCCAGAAGGAGCGGCGGTTCCTGGCCGAAATCCTGTGGGGCTTCATCCGCCGAGACTACCAGCGCACGGCGGAAGTGCATTTCGAGGCGGGCTACGTGCCCTCGCACCACGCGGTAGAGGACTTCGCCCAGGCGCTGCGTGCCATCGGCGAGCCGCTGCGCGACAAGACGGCGCGCGACATCTCGATGGGCCGGCTTCTGACCCAGCTTCTCGAGGTCACCGAGCTGTTCGACATGAAGACACGGCCGGAATTGATCCTGTTGCAGAAGACGATGGTGGTCGTGGAGGGCGTCGGCCGCAATCTCGATCCCGAACTCGACATGTGGACGACCGCCGAGCCGGTGGTCGGCGACTGGATCAAGCGCAATCTCGGGCCGCAGGGCGTGCTGACATCGGCGGCGGAAGGGGCGACCAATCTGGGCCGGCTGATGGTGATGGCGCCGGAACTCCTGACCCGCGGCGAGCGGATCGCGGCGGGGCTTGCCGACATGGCTCGCGACGGGCTGCATCTCGACACGGCGTCGGTCGAGGCGATCGCCCGCGAGGAAGCGCGGCAGAGCCGGTCGGGCCGGATCGCGCTGTGGGTCGCCGCGATCGCGCTTGCCGCGATCGCGATCGCGGTCTGGTGGTAAGCATGCCAGCCGGTCGGCCATGGATCGCGGCAGCCGGAATCACTACAGTGCGCCGGGACGCCTGTTCGGGCGCATTCGGGCGAACACGACCATGACCAAACGCATCCTGCTGATCGTCGGCGGCGGCATCGCGGCCTATAAGTGCCTGGAACTGGTGCGGCGGGCCCGCGACCGGGGCATCGCCGTGCGCTGCGTGATGACCAGGGCGGCAACCGAATTCGTCACGCCGCTGTCCTTTGCGAGCCTGTCGGCCGATACGGTCTATACGGACCTGTTCTCGCTCAACGAAGAGACCGAGATCGGCCATATCCGGCTGTCGCGGGAGGCCGATCTTGTTGTCGTCGCGCCGGCGACGGCCGATCTGATGGCCAAGGCGGCGAACGGGCTTGCCGACGATCTGGCAAGCGCCGTGCTGCTGGCCACGAATAAGCCGGCCCTGATGGCGCCGGCGATGAACCCGTTCATGTGGGCGCATCCGGCAACCAAGCGTAACGCGGCGCGGCTGGTCGCTGACGGTGTCACGCTGATCGGCCCGGAGCGCGGCGAGATGGCGGAGGCGAACGAGGCCGGCGAGGGGCGGATGGCCGAGCCGCTTGCGATCCTCGACAGGATCGAGGCGATGCTTGGCGGAAACGGCCGGCCGCTTGCCGGCGTCCGGCTGCTGATCACATCCGGCCCGACACACGAGCCGATCGATCCGGTGCGCTATCTCGCCAACCGCTCGTCGGGCAAGCAGGGGCACGCGATCGCGGTCGCGGCCGCCCGCGCCGGCGCCGACGTGACGCTGGTGAGCGGCCCGGTGGCGCTTGCCGATCCGGCTGGCGTGACGACGATACATGTCGAGACCGCCCGCGAGATGCTGGCGGCCGCCGAGGCCGCGCTGCCGGCCGATATCGCGATCTGCGCGGCCGCCGTCGCCGACTGGCGGCCGGACCGGCAGGCCGATCAGAAGATGAAGAAGGACGGCAGCGGCGCACCGCCTGGCCTGGCGCTTGCCGAAAATCCCGACATCCTCAGGACGATCAGCACCCATGCCACGCATCGGCCGGGCCTCGTCGTCGGCTTCGCCGCCGAGACCGAAACCGTCGTCGACCACGCCAAGGCGAAGCTTGCCCGCAAGGGCTGCGACCTGATCGTCGCAAACGACGTGTCCGAGGCGTCCGGCGTGATGGGCGGCGATCACAACCGGGTGCATCTGGTGACCGCCGATGGCGTCGAGAGCTGGTCGGAAATGAGCAAGGACGCCGTTGCCGAGGCGCTCGTCACCGATATCGCCAGGCGGCTCGGCAAGCCGGCATGAGCGTCACCGTCAAGACCGTCCGGCTGCCGAATGGCCGCGATCTGCCGCTGCCGGCCTACGAGACCGAGGGCGCCGCCGGGCTCGACCTGCGCGCGGCGATCGATACGCCGATTACGCTGGTGCCGGGACAGCGCGCGCTCGTTCCGACCGGGCTGGTCTTCGAATTGCCCTCAGGCCACGAGGCCCAGGTGCGGCCGCGCTCGGGCCTTGCCGCCAAGCACGGCGTCACCGTGCTCAACACACCCGGCACCATCGATAGCGACTATCGTGGCGAGGTAAAGGTGATCCTCATCAATCTCGGCGACGCGCCCTTCGAAGTAGAGCCAGCGGCGCGGATCGCCCAGATGGTCATCGCGCCGGTGACCCGGGCAACGCTTGTCGCCGCCGACACGGTTAAAGAGAGTGATCGCGGCAGCGGCGGCTTCGGCTCGACCGGCCGGTCCTGAACGGAGCGCATCGGGGACAACCGATACCATTTGACACAAATGCCAGCGGGCCGGTTTAGCCTTCATTCACCTAAATCCTGATTTCCCGGCGTCAATGGAGCTATATGAGGACCTGCCGGGCCCCGCTTGCGGCACGTTCGGGCCTTTACGCACGGGAATTGCCGTATAAGACTGTTGGCCATGAGAGAGGGGATACGGGTTGGGACGCCATGCGAGTTGAGATGCGCCTGATTGCCAGCCGGCTCGTCGCCGCGGCGCTGACCCTGGCCGGTCTCTCCGCCACCCTGCCGCCGGCACCGGCCGCCGCCGGCAATATCGCCGAACGGCGCATCCTCGGCTTTTCGCCGGACAAGAGCGTGTTCGCCTTCGAAACCTTCGGCATCCAGGACGGGTCCGGCTTTCCCTTCGCGACGATCTACGTGATCGACACGACGACGGATGCCTGGCTCGCGGGAACGCCGTTCCGGGTCCGCATCGAGGACGACACCGCGACGGTGGCCGATGCGCGCGCGCAGGTGCGCCAGCAGGCCGCCCCGGTGTTCAGCGCGATCGAACTGGCCGACAACTACAAGACGCTGGCCGCCAATCCGCTCGGGCAGATCGGTACCGACCCGCTCAGGCTCCGGTTCGGCGAGCCGCTGCCGGCAAATCCGCTGGCGGCGATGGCGCCGCGCTATGCGGCGACGCTGGATGTCTACGCCGCTGACGCGCCGGGGCGCGACTGTTCGATCCTGACCGACGGACCGCCCAAGGGCTTTCGGCTGTCGCTGCGCAACGCCGAGACGGATGCGGTCGCGGTCTTCCATGCCGATCAGGAAATCCCGCAATCGCGCGGCTGCCCGATCGGCTATCGGATCGACAGCGTCATCGTTCCCGATGGCTATCCCGCGTCAAAGGCGGTCGTGCTGCTGAGCGTCTTCACGCCCGGTTTCGAGGGGCCGGACCGGACATTTCTGGCGGTTTCCGGTAGTTTGCCGCAGTAAACGGCCCTATTTTAAGCTTATGAGAATGCGGCCGGGCATCGGAGCCCGACCGGTAAACGGGAGTACGGCCCGCGCGCGGTGCCGTCTGTTGCAATGATCCTGAGTAACGAGGAACTGGAGCGCTATGCCCGGCATATCGTGTTGCCGGAGGTCGGCGGGCCGGGCCAGCAGAGGCTGAAACGCGGCCGCGTGCTGGTGATCGGCGCCGGCGGTCTCGGCGCGCCGCTCCTGCACTATCTCGCCGCGGCGGGGGTGGGAACGCTTGGTATCGTCGACGACGACACCGTCTCGCTGTCCAACCTGCAACGCCAGGTCATCCATGACACCGAAGCCGTCGGAACGGCGAAGGTCGACAGCGCCGCGGCCGCGCTCAAGCGCGTCAACCCGCATGTCACGGTCGAACGCTATCCGGTCCGGCTGACGGCGGAGAACGCGCCGGGCCTGGTCTGCGGCTTCGATGTGGTGGCCGACGGGTCGGACAACTTCGCGACCCGCTACGCCGCCGCCGATGCCTGCGCGATCTGGCGCCGGCCGCTGGTCAGCGCCGCCGTCGGCCGTTTCGACGGCTCGATCACCACGCTGAAACCCTACGAGGCAGACGCGGACGGCCGTCCCAATCCCTCCTATCGCGACCTGTTCCCCGATCCGCCACCCGACGGCACCCTGCCGACCTGCGCGGAGGCCGGCATCCTGGGGGCGCTGACCGGCGTTCTCGGCACGATGATGGCGCTTGAGACGATCAAGCTGATCACCGGCATCGGCGATCCGCTGATCGGCCGGCTGATGCTGTTCGACGGCCTGGCGATGCGCGTCGAGACGATCGGCTATGGTGGCGACCGGTAGGCCGGTCGCCAGCCGCTATCGATCAGCAGTCTTAAAAAGCCTATCCCTGCCAGCCGGGCGGGCACTCGACGACGACCCGGTTGCCGTACTGGTCATAGGCGTGGCAGTAGCCCGGCCGGTTGGCGACGGCGCCGATGATCGAGCCGGCCGCGCCGCCGACGGCTGCGCCGACAAGCGCACCCTCGACCGACCCGCCGGCGATCGCACCGACCACGGCCCCGGTTCCCGCGCCGATCGCGCCGCCGGTCAGGGCGCCGCGCTGCTGCTGGGAATTGCAGGCGCTCAATAGCATCAGGGAGGCGAGAGACATCGCGACGACAGCAAGTTTCCGCATGAAACGATCTCCTGGCTGCGCGCGCGCCAACAGCGGTGCGACATAAGGGTCAAACGCAACCGATCGATGATCAGTAGCAAAACCGGTTAATTCTTGGCAAGCCGCGGGCTATCGCCGCGGTAAATGGTTGGTTTCGGCCGCTACCGCGACAGCCGTCGCGCGATGCCGAGATTGTAGTCGCGGATCCAGCCCGGAATCAGGAAAGCGTCAATCACCCACCATATCGCCCAGACCGCCAGGAAGGCCCAGCCGATTACAATATAGACCGTGACCGTGCCGATGCCCCAGACCGCGAGCATGATCAGGCCGGAGAGGACGCGGCCGGCATACATCCGGTGGGCGCCGAGAAAGCCCAGGAAGAACCAGAGGATATAGGTGAGAACCGCCGACTTCGACATCGCGTCGTATTCCATCAGACGCTGGGACTCCGGTGTCTCGCTCATCGTCGCCTCTGTGGTATCGGGTGCGGTGAACTGCGGCAGGCACGCTTGCCGCCAAGATATGTGATCGGCGCGACCGGCCCGCAAGCCCGCGAGACAATCGCGCTTACAACATCGACGGCAGCACCCGGTCGGGCGGCCGATGGCCGTCGGCGAAGGTCTTGATGTTGATGATCACCTTCTCGCCCATGTCGATCCGGCTCTCGATGGTCGAGGAGCCCATATGCGGCAGCAGCACGACCTGGTCGGACTTGGCGAGCTTCGGATTGACCGAAGGCTCGTGCTCGAACACATCGAGCCCGGCGCCAGCCAGCTCGCCGGCTTCCAGCATCCGGGCAAGCGCGTTCTCGTCGATCACCTCGCCGCGCGCGGTGTTGACCACATAGGCCTCCGGACGCAGCAGCTTCAGCCGGCGCGCTGACAGCAGGTGGTAGGTCGCGGGCGTGTGCGGGCAGTGAACCGAGATGACGTCCATGCGCGCCAGCATCTGGTCGAGGCTGTCCCAATAGGTCGCCTCCAGCGCGTCCTCGACGTCGCCGGGCACGCGGCGGCGGTTGTGGTAGTGGATCTGCATGCCGAAGGCCTTGGCGCGCCGCGCGACCGCCTGGCCGATCCGGCCCATGCCGATGATGCCCAGCCGCTTGCCGTTGATCCGGTGGCCGAGCATCCAGGTCGGCGACCAGCCCTTCCAGCTGCCCTCGTCCATGACATGCACGCCCTCGGCGAGACGGCGCGGCACGGCGAGCATCAGGGCCATCGTCATGTCGGCGGTGTCCTCGGTCAGAACGCCCGGCGTGTTGGTGACCGCGATGCCGCGGGTCGTCGCCGTATCGACATCGATATTGTCGACGCCGTTGCCGTAATTGGCGATTAGCCTGAGATTGGGACCGGCCTGGCTGAGGATCGAGGAATCGATCCGGTCGGTCACCGTCGGCACCAGCACGTCAGCCTCGCGGACGGCGGCGACCAGCCCGGCATGGTCGAGCGGCCGATCCTCGATATTGAGGCGCGTGTCGAACAATTCGCGCATTCGGGTTTCGACCACATCGGGCAGTTTGCGCGTGACGATCACGAGCGGTCGCGACTTGGGCATTGCCGGGTTTCCCCTCGTCTGGTGGCGCCATCCCGTATCCGGCCGGATTCACGCGTCATTTACCATGGCCGTGATAGAGGTCGGTTTAAGCGGCGCGGGCCTGAATTTCCGCTTTCTCTAGCAGACGAATTTTAGAAACACAAAGCGGATCGGTGCGTCCTTCGGTATGGTTGACAGGAAAACCGCGAAGCGGCTTAACGTGGCGCCGAACCCAACGGATCGCTTCGGAACGAATATGATCGAGACGACTTGGAGAGCGGGGCTTGCGACAACGCTGCTGTCGGCCCTGCTGCTCATGCTTGCCGGCGCGGCGACGATTCCCGCCCAGGTCGCCGCCAAAACGGACAACCCGGCTGCGGCCGCACGAAAGACCGGACCGAGCGGCCTGCCGCTGCCCCGCTTCGTCAGCCTGAAGTCGGACCGCATCAATGTCCGCGCCGGGCCGGGGCAGGACCATCGCATCGCCTGGATCTTCGCCAAGGCCGGGCTGCCCGTCGAGATTATCGCCGAATATGACAACTGGCGGCGCATCCGCGACAGCGAGGGCGCGGAGGGCTGGGTGTTTCATTCGCTGCTGTCGGGCCGGCGCACCGCGCTGGTGGCGCCCTGGGCGACCGGCAAGACGGTGGGCATGCGCCGCCAACCCTCCAAGGAGGGCTCGCTGGCGGCCAAGGTCGAACCGTATGTGCTCGTCGATGTCAGCGAATGCGACGGGGCCTGGTGCCGGGTCTCGGTGGAAAATGTCAGCGGCTGGATCCAGCAGAACATGCTGTGGGGCGTCTATCCGAAAGAGGCGCTGGATTAGGGCACGCCGGACCGGGCGGGCAATCGATCGACGGTTGCACTGGAGTTCGAGGTGGATTGGACCCCCGGGACAAGCCCGGGGATGACCTCGGCGGGAAGAGACGAGGCGAAAACCCCTCCCTCGTCATCCCGGAAGCCGCTTGCGAATATCCGGGATCGGAGAGCCCGGGCGGTGAGGCGTTCTCTTGGTGATGAAACCGGCGTCAACGTTTGAAAGGCCCCGGTTTACCGGCGCCACCCCCGGCGGGGCCCAGGAACAGTGCGCCTCAGCGCTTGCTGCGGCGAACCCGGACCACCACGTCGATATGGGTGATCTCCATGCCTTCCGGCGCGCGCGGCAGGCCGCTGACGACGAGGCCGCCGTCTTCGATATCGACGAGCCGCTGCTCGTCCTCGACATAGAAATGATGATGGTCCGACGTGTTGGTGTCGAAGTAGGACTTCGCCCCGTCGACCGCGACTTCCCGCAACAGGCCCGCCTGGGTGAACTGATGCAGCGTGTTGTAGACGGTTGCCAGCGACACCGGGACCGAATCCCTGACCGCCTGCTCGTGCAGCATCTCGGCGGTGACGTGCCGGTCGTTGCCGTCGAACAGCAGCGCGCCCAGAGACAGGCGCTGGCGCGTCGGACGCAGACCCGCGGACCGCAGCCGTTCCGTGATATCCGGCTGTCCGGCTCCACGCGAATGAGCGGCCCGCCCTTCGGCGCCGGCGCTTGATCCCGATCGGATGTTATCCATGACGTCTGCCTAGGAATTGTTGCGATCAGAACCAATATACGGCCCGGATGACACTTCGGCAAGAACCTGTGGAGGGGCGGAAGCGCCAAATATGCCCCACTTTCGAGGGGCGGAAAGCTATGATAGGTAGGCGTAGGACAGCGCCGGATCGGCCGGGAGCCTTGGAATTGCGCGACGCTCGCGCGACGATCGGTTCCACACCGCGAATTCCGGCCAATACGAACAAATGACGAGCGATGCGAATGACCGAACGGCGGTCCAGGTTTGACTTCGAGGATCTGCTGGCTTGCGCCCGCGGCGAACTGTTCGGCCCCGGCAATGCGCAGCTGCCGCTGCCGCCGATGCTGATGTTCGACCGGATTTCGAGCATATCGGAAGAGGGCGGCGAGCACGGCAAGGGCCAGATCCGCGCCGAATTGGATGTGCGTCCGGATCTCTGGTTCTTCCCCTGCCATTTCAAGGGCGATCCGGTCATGCCGGGCTGCCTGCAGCTCGACGCCCTGTGGCAGATGCTCGGCTTCTTTCTGGGCTGGTCGGGCGGCGAGGGCCGCGGTCGCGCCCTGTCGGCGGGCCAGATCAAGATCTCGGACATGATCCTGCCGACCGCGAAGGTGATCGAATATGGCGTCGATCTGAAACGGGTGATCCGCCGCAAGCTGACGCTCGGCATCGGTGACGGCTGGCTGAAGGTCGACGGCGAGCCCGTCTTCCAGGCGCTCGACCTGCGCGTCGGCCTGTTCACGAGTGAACCGGCGACCGAGTCGTCCTGACCAGTCGTCCTAACGGGCGCCCATTGGCTGCGATGGCCCCCGAATGGGGCCGCGACGAGGCAATGGAGGCGTGATCGCGATCGGGGACAGGGCCAGCGTTCGGGGATCGGGGACCACAAGGGGATTTCGATGAAGCGCGTTGTAGTGACCGGCATGGGAATCGTGTCGAGCATCGGCAACTCCACCCAGGAGGTGGTGGCGTCGCTGCGCGAGGCGCGGTCGGGTATCAGCACCGCCGAGGACTACACCAGGATCGGCTTCCGCTCGCAGGTGCACGGATCGCCGGATCTCGACGCCAGCGAGCTGGTCGACCGGCGGGCGATGCGGTTTCACGGCCGCGGCACCGCCTGGAACCATGTCGCCATGGATCAGGCGATCCGCGATTCCGGGCTTGAGCAAGGCGATATCAGCAACGAGCGGACCGGCCTGATCATGGGCTCCGGCGGCACCTCGACCCGGACCATCGTCGAGGCCGCCCGGACGGCCGAGGACCGCGGGCCGAAGCGCATCGGGCCGTTCGCGGTGCCCAAGGCGATGTCGTCGACGGCCTCGGCGACGCTGTCGACCTGGTTCAAGATCAAGGGCGTCAACTATTCGATCTCGTCGGCCTGCGCGACGTCGTCGCACTGCATCGGCAACGCCGCCCAGATGATCCAGTGGGGCAATCAGGACGTGATGTTCGCCGGCGGCTGCGAGGATCTCGACTGGACCCTGTCCGTCCTGTTCGACGCGATGGGTGCGATGTCGTCGAAATACAACGACACGCCGGAAAAGGCCTCGCGGGCCTATGACGCCGACCGCGACGGCTTCGTCATCGCCGGCGGCGCGGGCGTGCTGGTGCTGGAGGAACTCGAGCACGCCAAGGCACGCGGCGCGCGCATCTATGGCGAGCTTGCCGGCTATGGCGTCACCTCGGACGGCGCCGACATGGTCGCCCCCTCCGGCGAGGGCGGCGAGCGCTGCATGCGCATGGCGCTGTCGACGGTGAAGCAGCCGGTCGACTACATCAATCCGCACGCCACCTCGACGCCGGTCGGCGACGGGCCGGAAATCACCGCCATCCGCAACGTCTTCGGTTCGGGCGACAAATGCCCGCCGATCTCGGCGACCAAATCCCTGACCGGCCATTCGCAAGGGGCGGCCGGCGTGCAGGAAGCGATCTATTCCCTTTTGATGATGAATAACGGTTTTCTTTGCGAATCGGCGAATATCGAAACGCTCGATCCGGACTTTGCCGATATGCCGATCCTGCGGGAGCGGCGTGATAGTCAGGACATTAATTGCGTGCTGTCGAACAGTTTCGGCTTCGGTGGCACGAATGCGACTTTGGTGTTCAGCCGCCATGACGGCTGATGCTTTTTCAAGACGGGCGGTCCCCCGCCCGACAATAGATGCCGGAAAGGCGGGAACCGCGAATGGGTAAGTCTCTGATGGCCGGCAAGCGCGGCCTGATCATGGGTGTTGCAAACGATCATTCGATCGCCTGGGGCATCGCCAAGGCACTCGCCGCGCAGGGCGCCGAGCTTGCCTTCACCTATCAGGGCGACGCGTTCGGACGGCGGGTGCGGCCGCTTGCCGAATCGCTCGGCGCCGACCAGGTCTACCCTTGCGACGTCGAGGAGGCCGGCACGGTCGATGCGGTCTTCGAGGGACTGACGCAGCGCTGGGGAACGATCGACTTCCTCGTCCATGCGGTCGCGTTTTCAGAGAAATCGGAGCTGAAGGGGCGCTACGCCGATACCAGCCGCGACAATTTCACGCGGACGATGCTGATCTCCTGCTTCTCCTTCACCGAGATCGCCAAACGCGCCTCGCAGGTGATGAATGGGGGCGGCAGCCTGCTGACGCTGACCTATGCCGGCTCCACCCGGGTGATGCCGAACTACAACGTAATGGGCGTCGCCAAGGCGGCGCTGGAGGCGAGCGTACGCTATCTCGCCGCTGATTACGGGCCTGAAGGCATCCGCGTCAACGCGATCTCGGCGGGCCCGGTACGGACGCTTGCCGGCTCGGGCATTTCGGATGCCCGCCGCATGTACAATTTTCATTCCGCCCATTCGCCATTGCGCCGGGCGACCAATCTCGACGATGTCGGCGGGTCGGCGCTTTACCTCCTCTCCGACCTCTCGTCCGGGGTGACCGGCGAGGTGCATTTCGTCGATTCCGGCTATCACGTCGTGTCGATGCCGCATCCCGACGACATGAAGGCGGAGAACGGCGGATAGCGCCTTTCCGATCCCCCTCCCGCGTCAGACGTCTTCGGCCTTGGGCAGCGGCCCGGTTGAGAAGATCAGCGGCTCGTTGCTGTCGTCGGGATCGCTCCAGGCCTCGACCCGGTTGCGACCATTGTTCTTGGCCTTGTAAAGCGCCATGTCGGCGCGATGCAGGATGGCCTCGAAGTCGCGGTCGCCGGCGGCGAAGACGGTGACCCCGAAGCTTGCCGTAACATGGTCACCGCCAATCGCCGGCATCGGCAGGCCGGCAATGGCGCCGCGCAAGCGTTCGGCGATCGACAATCCGTCCACCAGGTCCGTACGCGGCGCGATGACGGCGAATTCCTCGCCGCCCAGTCGGGCGAAGGGGGTGTCGGCGCGCAGATTGCGCTCGACGACGCCGGCAACCGTGCGCAGCACCGCGTCGCCGGCGGCATGTCCGTGGGTGTCGTTGATGCGCTTGAAGTGGTCGAGATCGATGACGATCACCACAAAGGGGGGACCGCTGCGCCGCGCGTCGCTGATCAGCCGCTCGCCGATCCGCATCAGGGTGCGCCGGTTGGCGATACCGGTCAGCGCGTCCGTTTCAGCGGTTCGAGCAAGATCGGCCTTGGCCGATTCGGCCAGCATCAGGGCGCTGCGGATTTCGCGCATCAGCCGGCCGGCCTCGTCGTCATAGCCGGCGGGCAGGTCGGGGATGCGCCGTGTCGCGCGATAGGCGCTGAGCGCGGCAATCGACATCCGCAAGGGCTGCAGGGCGCCGCGCAGCACGATCAGCATCAGGCCGATGCCGATCAGGTCGGCGCCGAGGATCAGCGCGATCGTCAGCGGCGAGACGCCGACCGCGCCGCCGGTGGCAAGGCCCGCCGCAAGTAGAACCAGCACCAGCGGCGCGCAAGCGGCAAGCGAACAGACCAGCATCAGCCGGCCGAGATAGCTCGCCGGCCAGGGCAGGCGGTTCAGCCAATCATAAAACCGCAGCGATCCGGTCCCCGGACCGCCCGCGCTTTCCATTCCGGCGGGATGATGCATCTGCATGGTGCCGTTCCAAGCCAATCCGCCAATCCACACGGCCGTACTGCGCCGATCGGATACCATTGGACGCCAGGCCACTTTCCGCCCGGTTTAGGCAAACGCTACAATTTCATTCAGATCGCTAAGGCGTTGATGGCGCGTGAAAAGAATTGGCCCGGCGATCACCCAGGAGGCTGCCCGGCAGCGTTGCCCGGATAGCTCTATCGTTGCTGGAGGCAGTTTAGAAATCCGTAGCGCTTATCGGTTGTAGACATTTACTTTATGGTTGAGACCAATGGTTGTGTTGAGCATATCACCGCATCTGGCAAAGAGAGGATGTCCGCCATTCCTGATTGTTCAATTCCGAACTATCATCGCTGGACGATTCCGGCTGTTCTGGTGATGCTCGGCCTGTCGTCAGCACCTGCGCACGCCGGGGATTCCTCCACGACACTTCGGGCGTCCGCGAAGAAAACCGTCTTCAGTGAACCCGTTACCCTGTCTGCGACCGTGACCGGCGTGGAGCCGACCGGCACGATCAATGTCAGGGCTGACGGGAAATCCATTGGCAAAGCTACGCTGCCGGATGATCCGGTTGTTTACAGCGCTGTCTCCGGGGGTCGGTTTCATGCCTGTGCGCTGATCGAAAACGGAAACGTTCAGTGTTGGGGAAACAATGGTCCTGGCCAGCTTGGCAATGGCACAACCAAAGAAAGCTTGATCCCGGTTTCGGTCATCGGTCTGGCGGGGCCGGTCGAAGCGATAGAGGCGCAAGGCGTTCGCAGTTGTGCGTTGATCAAGGGCGGCACCGTTCAATGCTGGGGCTATAACGGCAAGGGAATACTCGGCAACGGTACCACGGACAACAGTCCACTGCCCGTCAGTGTTCTCGGACTTTCCGGTCCTGTGACTTCGATCTCTGCCGGTACAGACCACACATGCGCCTTAATCGAGGGCGGTGCCATTCAGTGCTGGGGCCGCAACGTTTTCGGCGAGTTGGGCGATGGCACCACAAAGGACAGTCCATTGCCCGTGACAGTCGTCGGTCTATCCGGGCCGGCAAAGGCCGTCGCGGCGGCGGGATTTAGTACCTGTGCGGTGATTGAGGACGACAGCATCCAGTGCTGGGGGGCGCGATTCCGGTCAGGCCCCCGCGAAATTGTCAAATTCAACAGCCCCGTTCTGACAATCACGGCCGGAAGTTCTCATTTCTGCGCGCTGATAAGCGAGGGCACTGTCACGTGCTGGGGCAGCAACACGTTCGGGACACTCGGCGACGGAACCGACACATCGCGGACGGAACCGGTCTCCGTCAAAAATCTAGACGGACTGAAGGTCACCACCATCAATGCGGGCGTCCATCATACTTGCGCCGTGATCGAAGGCGGTGTCCTGCGATGCTGGGGCGCCAACTTTTCGGGCGCCATCGGTGACGGCACGACAACCGACCGCTTCGCGCCGGTATCCGTGGACGGCATCGGCGGCCCGGTCCTGACCAGTAATGCCGGTGGCTATCACTTCAGCTGCGCAGTGCTTGCCACCGGGAGGCTCCAATGCTGGGGCGCCAATAATTTCGGCCAACTTGGAGATGGCACGAAAAACGACAGGTTGACCCCTGTCGATGTGCTTCCGGGAAGCATCAGCCGGACAACGCACTTGACGGTCAAGGCACCGGAAGCAGGAAAACACAGCCTGGTCGCGCGTTATCGCGGCGATGCCGAGAACAACGCCAGCAGATCCGATCCGTTCGTTCTCAAAGTCAGCAAAGCGAAGACGGAAATCGGCGCGATCAAGATCAAACCGAAGGCCGGCAACAGGGCGAATGTCCGGGTTTCGATCAAGAGCGTGTCGCCCGCAACCGCCAAGCCCCGCGGCACCATGTCGATCAAGCTTGACGGAAAAAACCTCGGAAAGGTGACGGTGGAGAATGGCCGGGCCGCCTTCAGGTTAAAGCACCTGGCGCAGGGCAGGCACGAACTGAAAGTGCAGGCCAAGGGGGTCGGCAATTTCAAAAAGAGCCGTACTGCGACGAAAACCTTCGAAATTGACTGAGCTACCCACCGGCCTCTCAAATAAAATGCGGCCCGACGATCGCTCGCAAGGCCGCATCATTATCTAGGCTTGATCAGGCCGATCAGGCCGCCTGGTCTTCCTCGCCGGTTTCCTGGTCGACGACCTTCATCGACAGGCGGACCTTGCCGCGGTCGTCGAGGCCAACGAGCTTGACATAGACCTCGTCGCCTTCCTTGACCACGTCGGTGACCTTCTCAGGCCGGCCCTTGGACAGCTGCGAGATGTGGACGAGACCGTCGCGCGGGCCGAAGAAGTTCACGAAGGCGCCGAAATCGACGACCTTGACGACCTTGCCGCGATAGATCGCGCCGACCTCCGGCTCGGCGACGATGCCCTTGATCCAGTCGAGCGCCGCCTTGATCGCCTTGCCGTCGGCAGAGGCGACCTTGATGGTGCCGTCGTCCTCGACATTGATCTTGGCGCCGGTCTTCTCGACGATCTCGCGGATGACCTTGCCGCCCGAGCCGATCACGTCGCGGATCTTGTCGGTGGGGATGGTGATCACCTCGATGCGCGGGGCATGCTCGCCAAGCTCCGGGCGGGCCTGGGTGATCGCCTTGGCCATCTCGCCGAGGATATGCATGCGGCCGCCCTTGGCCTGGTCGAGCGCGACCTGCATGATCTCCTCGGTGATGCCGGCGATCTTGATGTCCATCTGCAGCGAGGTGATGCCCGCATCCGTACCGGCCACCTTGAAGTCCATGTCGCCGAGATGGTCCTCGTCGCCGAGGATGTCGGAGAGTACCGCGTAGCGGCCGTCTTCCTGCAGGATCAGGCCCATGGCGATGCCGGCGACCGGCCGCTTCAGCGGCACGCCCGCATCCATCAGCGACAGCGAGGTGCCGCAGACGGTCGCCATCGAGGACGAGCCGTTGGACTCGGTGATCTCGGAGACCACGCGCAGCGTGTAGGGGAACTCGGTGTGCTCGGGCAGGATCGGATGGATCGCCCGCCAGGCGAGCTTGCCGTGGCCAATCTCGCGCCGGCCGGCGCCGCCCATGCGACCCGTCTCGCCGACCGAATAGGGCGGGAAGTTGTAGTGCAGCAGGAAGCGCTCCTTGTAGGTGCCTTCCAGCGAATCGATGAACTGCTCGTCCTCGCCGGTGCCCAGCGTGGCAACCACCAGCGCCTGCGTCTCGCCGCGGGTGAACAGGGCCGAGCCGTGGGCGCGCGGCAGGATGCCGACTTCCGCCTCGATCGGCCGGACCGTCTTCAGGTCACGGCCGTCGATGCGGTGGCCGGTCTCGATGATCGAGCCGCGGACGATCTTCTTCTCGAGCTTCTTGAAGCAATCGGCGACCTGCTGCTTGTCATGGCCCTCGCCCTCCTCGGGGCAGAGCGTCTCCATGACGGCGGTCTTGACCGCGGCGACCGCGTCCTGGCGTTCGGTCTTGGCAGCGATCTTGTAGGCGTCGGCAAGACCCGCCTCGCCGATCTCGCCGACCTTGGCGGCGATATCGGAGGTATCGGGCAGGACGACGTCGCGCGGCTCCTTGGCGGCGCGCTCGGCCAGCCTGATGATCGCGTCGATGACCGGCTGGAAGCCCTTGTGGCCGAAGGTGACGGCGCCGAGCATGATATCCTCGGAGAGTTCATCAGCCTCGGACTCAACCATCAGAACGGCGTTGTCGGTGCCGGCGACGATGAGGTCGAGATCGGAATCCTCCATCTCGTCGACCTGCGGGTTGAGAACGTACTCGCCATCGATGAAGCCGACGCGGGCACCGCCGATCGGGCCCATGAACGGCGCGCCGGACAGCGTCAGCGCCGCAGAGGTGGCGACCATCGCGACGACGTCGGGATCGTTTTCCAGGTCATGCGACAGGACGGTGGCGATCACCTGGGTGTCACAACGGAAGCCCTCGACGAAGAGCGGCCGGATCGGCCGGTCGATCAGACGGGAAACCAGGGTTTCCTTCTCGGTCGGGCGGCCTTCGCGCTTGAAATAGCCGCCCGGGATCTTGCCGGCGGCGTAGTATTTTTCCTGGTAGTGGACCGTCAGCGGCAGAAAATCGATGCCGGGCTTGGGATCCTTGGCGGCGACCACGGTGGCGAGCACGGTGGTGTCGCCATATTTGGCCAGAACGGCGCCATCGGCCTGGCGGGCGATCTTGCCCGTCTCAAGCACGAGCGTGCGACCGCCCCATTCCAGTTCTTCACGGTGTATATCGAACATTACGTCTTGCCTCTTGGCGAAATGCGGGCGCCAGGGGCCATGGGCAAGATGGCAGGAAACTTCCGCAAGGTCAGAAGTGGCCTGCTATCCTCCCCATGGCCGACAGGCGCCCCGTCATGAAAGGCGGCGGACCATACCGCCGCCTGAAAAGGGCCCTCTAGCGGCGGATGCCGAGACGGCCGATGAGATCCCGATAGCGCGCCTCGTCCTTGGCCTTGACGTAGTCAAGCAGGCGGCGGCGCTGCGAAACGAGCTTCAGGAGCCCGCGCCGGGAGTGGTTGTCTTTCTTGTGGGACTTGAAATGCTCGGTGAGATTGACGATCCGTTCGGTGAGGATCGCAACCTGCACCTCGGGCGAACCGGTATCGCCGTCGCCCTTGGCATATTCCTTGATCAGTTCCTGTTTGCGCTCTGCGGTAATCGACATAGCGACATCGTCTCCAAACTGTTTCCGGGGTCTATCCGGGGAGGTTGAACACACGCCTGGGGTGCAATGCTCCCTGGTCCGCCTCGGCGAGGGCGACAAGCTTTCCCTGCGTCGTCGCGTAGACAAGACCGGTGAGCACGGGCGCATCCCGTCCGCGCAGCAGCACCGGCTGTCCATTCTGCAGCCGGGCCGCGTCCGACCGGTTGACGGCCAGCGCCGGGATGTCGTCCAGCGCGGTCTCGACCGGTCGAATGGTGGAGGCCAGGTCACCCGAAGCCGGGTCCTGACCGGTGGCTTCATTGCACACCTCTTCGAGATTTTCCAGCGAAATCATATCCTCTTCGCCGAACGGCCCGACCGAGGTGCGGCGCAACGCGACGATATGGCCGCGCGTGCCGAGCAGACGGCCCAGATCCCGCGCGATGGCCCTTACATAGGTGCCCTTGCCGCATTCGCAATCAAATTCGGTTTCCCCGTCAACCGTCGGCCCGGTGCGCTCCAGCGACAGGATCTCGACGATGCGGGCCTTGAGCTGCACCTCCTCGCCGTCGCGGGCGAGATCATAGGCGCGCTCGCCGTCGATCTTGACCGCCGAATAGGCCGGCGGCACCTGCTCGACCTCGCCGACAAAAGCGCCGAGGCTTGCGTCGATTTCATCATCGGAGGGTATTTTGTCCGATGTCGCGACGGGCGCGCCTTCCGAGTCGTCCGTATCCGTCTCGATGCCCCATTTGACGGTGAAGCGGTAGGATTTCTCGCCGTCGACGACGAAGGGCACGGTCTTGGTCGCCTCGCCGAAGGCAACCGGCAGGCAGCCCGAGGCGAGCGGGTCGAGCGTGCCGGCGTGCCCTGCCTTGCGCGAGCCGAACAGGCGCTTCAGCCGTCCGACGGCCTGGGTCGAGGTGAGCCCCGATGGCTTGTCGAGGATCAGCCAGCCATGCACCGGCGATTCGCGCTTGCGACGGCCCATCAGCGCTCGTCCTCGTCCGTGCCCTGATCCAGATCGCGCGCGACATCGGGGCGGCGCAGCAGTTCATCGATCCTGTCGGCGGTGTCGAATGAGCGGTCGATCTCGAATTTCAGGTCCGGCATGTATTTCAGCGTGACCCGGTGGGCCAGTTCGCCGCGCAGGAACTTGCGGTTCCGGTTGAGCGCCTCGATCACCTCGTCCGCCTTCAGGCCGCCGAGCGGCATCACATAGACGGTGGCGTGGCGCAGGTCCGGCGAACAGCGCACTTCCGGCACGGTGACGACGGTCGTCTCCAGGACGGGATCAGACACGTCGCCGCGCTGCAGGATCTCGGCCAGCGCATGGCGCAGCATCTCGCCGACGCGGAGCTGGCGTTGCGAGGGGCCAGATGCGGTTGAATGATGCTTCGATGCGCGGCGGCTCATGAACCGACCTCCCGGTGCGGGACGCAAAACGACAAAAGGATCGGTCCAATCGACCGATCGGGACAGACAGACATGGTTCGGTACCTTCAGGCTGTCCGGCGCGGAGTTGGACCACGCCGAACCAGTCCTCGTTTCAATTCTTCGGCCCTATCTCGCAAGGGCTGGTCAGGCCGCAAAACGCCTGACCTTGTCGCATTCAGCGGTTCCTAAAGCGTCCGCTGCACCGTCTCGACATTGTAGCATTCGATCACATCGCCGGGACGCATGTCCTGGTAGTTCTCGAACGCCATGCCGCATTCCTGGCCGGCATTGACCTCGCGCACCTCGTCCTTGAAGCGCTTGAGCGTCGACAGCTTGCCTTCGTGGATCACCACGCTGTCGCGGATCAGGCGGACATGGGCGCCGCGCTGGACGACGCCGTCGGTGACCCGGCAGCCGGCGACCTTGCCGACCTTGGTGATGTTGAAGATCTCCAGGATCTCCGCGTTGCCGAGCATGGTCTCGCGCAGGTCCGGCGAGAGCAGGCCGGACATCGCCGCCTTCACGTCGTCGACGAGATCGTAGATGACGTTGTAGTAGCGGATCTCGACGCCGTCGCGCTCGGCCGCCTCGCGGGCCTGCTTGTTGGCGCGGACATTGAAGCCGATGATTATGGCCTCGGAGGCCTGGGCCAGCGTCACGTCGGATTCGGTGATGCCGCCGACGCCGATCGACAGGATGCGGGCGGCGACCTCGTCGGTGCCCATCTTTTCGAGCGCCGCGGCGATCGCCTCGGCGGAGCCCTGCACGTCGGCCTTCAGAACGAGCGGGAATTCGGCCCGGCCCTGTTCTTTGAGCTGCGACATCATCTGCTCGAGCGACGTCTTGGCGCCGAGGCCGACGGCCTGGCTGTGCTCGCGCTTCTTGCGCTGGCGATAGTCGCCGATCTCGCGGGCACGGGCTTCGGAATCGACCACGGCGAACTGATCGCCGGCCTCCGGCGTGCCGTCGAGGCCGAGAACCTCGACCGGAACGGCGGGGCCCGCCTCCTTGACCTGCTTGCCGTGATCGTCGACGAGGGCGCGGACGCGGCCGGATTCGGCACCGCAGACGAGGATGTCGCCGACCCTTAGCGTGCCGCGCTGGACCAGCACGGTGGCCACGGGGCCACGGCCGCGATCGAGCTTGGCCTCGATGACGACGCCCTCGGCGGCGCGGTCCGGGTTGGCCTTCAGTTCGAGCAGTTCGGCCTGCAGCTGGATCGCCTCGAGCAGCTTGTCGAGATTGATATGCTTCAGCGCCGAGACCTCGACCTCGAGCGTGTCGCCGCCCATTGATTCCACCACGATCTCGTGGCGCAGAAGATCGTTGCGGACCTTGGTGGGATCGGCGTCCGGCTTGTCGATCTTGTTGACGGCGACGATGATCGGCACCTCGGCGGCGCGGGCATGGTCGATCGCCTCCGCCGTCTGTGGCATGACGCCGTCATCGGCGGCCACCACGAGGATGACGATGTCGGTGACCTTGGCGCCGCGCGCGCGCATCGAGGTGAAGGCGGCGTGGCCCGGCGTATCGATGAAGGTGATCACCTGGCCGTCCGGTGCCTTGGCCTGATAGGCCCCGATATGCTGGGTGATGCCGCCGGCCTCGCCGGAGACGACATTGGCCTTGCGGATCGCATCGAGCAGCGACGTCTTGCCGTGGTCGACATGGCCCATGATGGTGACGACCGGCGGACGGGGCTTGAGATCGTCGTCCGCGTCGGGTTCACCGACCAGGCCCTCCTCGACATCGGCCTCCGACACGCGCTTGACCGTGTGGCCCAGTTCGTTGGCGATCAGTTCGGCGGTATCGGCGTCAATCACGTCGTTGATCTTCAACATCTGGCCCTGCTGCATCAGGAGCTTGATCACATCGACGGCGCGCTCGGCCATGCGGTTGGCGAGCTCCTGGATGGTGATCACCTCCGGCAGCGTGACTTCGCGGACGATCTTTTCGCCGGGCTCGCGCGGTCCGGCGGCGCGCTTCTCGCGCTCGCGCCTGCGCCGCATCGCCGCCAGCGAGCGGTTGCGCTCGTTCTCATCGAGCGCGTTGGAAATGGTCAGCCGGCCGCGCCGCCGCTCCTCGCCGCGCCGCACGGGCTTCTGTTCCGGCGTCTGCTGCTTGCGCTTGGAACGATCGGTATCGTCGGGCCGCGCACCAGCCGGTTTGGCGGTCGCGGGCCTAGCGGTCGTCGACTTCGCGGCGGCAGGCTTGGCAGCCGCCGATTTCGCGGTTGTCGGGCGTGACGCATCGGATTTGGCAGCCTGTGCTTCCGGTTTGGCATCCGCCGCCGTACCGGCTTCCGCCTCGGCCTTTGCGCGTGCGGCTTCCTCCTGCCTGGCGCGCTCTTCTTCTTCCTGGCGCTTGCGCTCGGCCTCCTCGCGCTCGCGGGCGAGACGGGCCTCCTCCTCGGCGCGCAGCTTGGCCTGGCGTTCGGCAGCCACGCGTTCCTCGCGGTCGCGCACACGCGCCTCGGCGAGCGCGATGGCACGCGCGTCCTTTTCCTCGTTGGTCAGCGTGCGCAGAACGGCGCCGCGCTGCGGCTTCTGCTGCGGCTTGGCGGCGGGCGCCTTCTGCGGGCCGGGCTTTTGCGGCGCGCGCGCGGGCTTCTCCGCCTTCGTCTCGACCGGCTCGGGCTTGGCGGCGGGTGGGGCCTCGGCCTCGGCAGGTCCGGCGATGGTCCGCCGCTTCTTCTTCTCCACCAGGACGGGCTTCGACCGGCCGCGCGGGAAGTTCTGGCGTACCGTACCGGACTCGACGGTCCTGCGCAGGCTGAGCGTCTTGCGCCCGCCGAGCGAAAGCGTCTTGTCTTCCGGCTGCTTCGTGTCGGTCATTCGGTCCTTCCTGCACTTCCGCCCGGTCGAGACTCACGTCCGGAGTCTCCGGCCGGCTCCATTTTCCTGGCCGTCACATCGCGATCCACCGCCTCGGCCGGTCCCAAATACCGGTCGAGCCGTCGGCAACTCGCGATGACCGCATCACTGGCGCCGCCCCGTTGAAGAGCAGCATGTATCACATTCCCGCGCCCTAAAGCCAAACCCAATTCAGCCGTGGTGAACGCGCGGCACGCATAAGGTGCCTGCCGATCCGCTTGGCCCCCCGTATGGCCGCCGGCATAGGCAGCCTGGCTGATCTTGCGAACGCCGTCGTCTGCCGCATCGATCGCCGTTACGAGTAGCACGCAGTCGCCCGAGCGCAACAGCCGGTCGACCTCGGTAAATCCGAGCCGCAGGCGTCCGGCCTTGCGTTCCAGTCCGAGCCGATCGAGCACGGACCGGCGCAGCAGCGCGCCGACCTGGTCGGCCAGATCGTCCGGCGCCCTGGCATCCGCCTTGAAGGCGCGGCCGAACAGCTTCCTGCGCTGGGCTTCGTCCACCAGCCGCCGCTCCGCGCCGATCCAGACGCCGCGGCCGGGCAGCCGCCGGCGCAAATCCGGCACGACTGTACCATCGGGCGTGCGGACAAAGCGAATCAGGTCATCGATCGGCCGCGAGACGCGCGTGACGATGCAGCGCCGCTGCGGCGACCGGTCGCCCGGTCCCTTATCCAACGGTCCCTGATCCAGCGATCCTCGATCCGGCGAACCCGAATCCGGGGGCCCGGAAGCGGCTAGGCCGGCATCGGGTTCGCAGCCGGTAACCGGCGCGCCGTTTCCGGGATATGGCTCATTCGGGTGCGACAGGAGCGGTCTCCCCCTCTTCGCCATCCCCGGCGTTTGCCATTTCGCCTTCCATCCCGGCGTCTTCGCCAGCCTCGGCCGCCTCTGCGTCCGCGGCGGCCTGGGCGGCGAGATCCTCCTCGGTGACCCAGCCGGCCTTGAGCCGCGCGGCCATGACGATCGCCTCGGCCTCCTCGCGCGACAGGTCGAACCCGTCCAGGAAGCCCTCGAAATGCTTGGTCTCGCCATCGACGCGCTCGTACCAGCCGATCAGGTCGTCGCTGGCGCAGCCGGCGAGATCCTCGAGCGTCTTCACCTCGTTCTCACCCAGCGCCACCATCATCGCCGCAGTGATGCCGGGAACCTCGGCAAGCGCGTCCTCGACGCCAAGCTCGCGGCGCCGGGCCTGCATCTCTTCCTCGACCCGCTGCAGGTGCTCGCGGGCGCGTAGCTGGATCTCCTCGGCGGTCTCCTCGTCGAAACCCTCGATGCCGGCGATCTCGTCGATCACCACATAGGCGACCTCCTCGACGCTGGAAAAGCCCTCCGAGGTCAAGAGCTGGCCGACCACCTCGTCGACATCGAGCGCTTCCATGAACATCTCGGTGCGCTCGAGGAACTCCTTCTGGCGACGCTCGGATTCCTCCTGCTCGGTGAGGATGTCGATATCCCAGCCGGTGAGCTGCGAGGCGAGCCGGACGTTCTGGCCGCGCCGGCCGATGGCCAGCGAGAGCTGGTCGTCGGGCACCACCACCTCGATGCGCTCGGCGTCCTCGTCGAGGACGACCTTGACCACCTCGGCGGGCTGCAGAGCGTTGACGATGAAACTCGCCGCATCCGGCGACCAGGGAATGATGTCGATCTTCTCGCCCTGGAGCTCGTTGACCACCGCCTGCACGCGGCTGCCGCGCATGCCGACGCAGGCGCCGACCGGATCGATCGCCGAATCGCTGGAGATCACCGCGATCTTGGCGCGCGAGCCCGGATCGCGGGCAACCGACTTGATCTCGATGATGCCGTCATAGATTTCCGGCACCTCCTGGGCGAACAGCTTCGCCATGAATTGCGGATTGGTGCGCGACAGGAAGATCTGCGGACCGCGCTGCTCGGAGCGCACGTCATAGACATAGGCGCGCACCCGGTCGCCGGGCCGGTACATCTCGCGCGGGATCAGCTCGTCGCGGCGGATGACCGATTCGGCACGGCCGAGATCGACAACCACATTGCCGTATTCGACGCGCTTGACGACGCCGTTGACGACATCGCCGATGCGGTCCTTGAATTCCTCGTACTGGCGCTCGCGCTCGGCCTCGCGGACCTTCTGCACGATCACCTGCTTGGCCGACTGGGCGGCGATGCGGCCGAAATCGAGGGGGGGAAGCGGCTCGGAAATGAAATCGCCCAGGCCCGCATCGGGATTGCGCTCGCGAGCTTCCTCGACGGTGATCTCGGCGGCGGGGGTCTCGATCGTCTCGACGACCTCGCGCAGCCGCGCCAGGCGGATCTCGCCGGTCTTCGGGTTGATCTCGGCCTTGATATTGGTCTCGCTGCCGTAGCGCGAGCGGGCCGCCTTCTGGATGGCGTCCTCCATCGCAGCGATGACGATCTGCCGATCGATCACCTTCTCGCGCGCCACAGCGTCCGCGATCTGCAGAAGCTCGAGCCTGTTTGCACTGACAGCCGTCGCCATTTCGATCTCCGTTCCTACGCCCGATCCGGCGTAACGTCTTCCGGATCGTCGCCCGGTATGTCGCCGCCGGTTTCCAGATCCCTGATGCGCGCCTTGCCGGATTTCAGCGCCGCCTCGACCAGTTCGTCTGTCAGCACGAGCCGCGCCTCGGCGATATCCTCAAGCGCGATGCGCGCCTTGTCGTTCAACCCGTCCATCAGGGCGATGTCGACGCTCGCCTCGTCAAGGCCGGTGATGCGGCCGCGGAAGCGCTTGCGCCCGTCCATCGCGACGGCCAGCTCGATCTTCGCCTCGTGGCCGGCCCAGCGCTCGAAATCGCGCCGGCGCACCAGCGGCCGGTCGATGCCCGGCGAGGACACTTCGAGCGTATAGGCCGTCTCGATCGGGTCCTCGACATCGAGCGCCGGCGACAGGGCGCGCGAGAAATCGGCGCAATCGTCGATCGACATCTCACCGTCGGGGCGCTCGGCCATGATCTGGACCGTGCAGCCGTCACGACCGGTGACGCGGACACGGACCAGATCGAAGCCGAGATCGGCTGCGACCGGCCCGGCGATCGCCGCGACCCGCGCGGCAAGGCCGGTCTCGCGCACAATGCGGCTATCCGCGCCGGCGCTGTCCGATATCGCGTTTTGATCCTTGATCGGCGTGTCTGCCTGCATGCCCGTTCCGGGTGTCCATAAAAGCGATGCCGGTAACACCGAACGGAGCGGGCCCCGGGGGACCCACTCTCAATCCGTCACTGACATCATGAGAAGGAATTACAGGCTAGATATACGCCGCACGGCGGCGGCGCAAGCCCAAAGCGCGTGAATTTGGAAACCGCCGGCCCGGTCAGACACGCCGGAACGTCAGATAGCAGGGGGTGCGGCCGGCCCGGATCGCCTTTTGCTCATAGCGCGTCGCCTGCCACGGCTGCCAGGGACGGCGCCAGTCGTCGGCCACCCTGGCGGTCCAGGCGAAATCCGTGCGCTGCGCGATCAGGCGCAGGCTGCGGTCGGCATAGTCGGCGATATCGGTGGCAAAGCACAGGTCGGCGCCCGGTTTCATGATCCGCGCAAGCGCATCGAGCGTTTCGCCTGACAGAAACCGGCGCTTGCGATGCCGCCGCTTCGGCCAGGGGTCGGGATAGAGCAGAAAGACCCGGTCGAGGCAGCCGGCCGGCAGCCGGTCGATCACGTCGCGGGCATCATCGTCGTGGATGCGGATATTGGTCAGCCCCTGCCGGTCAATCTCGGCGAGCAGCTTGGCGACGCCGTTGACGAAGGGCTCGCAGCCGATGAAGCCGATGCGCGGATCCCGGGCCGCGCGAAAGGCCAGATGCTCGCCGCCGCCGAAGCCGACTTCCAGATGCAGGCCGGCGAGCGGTTCCGGCTGATCGGCAAACAGCAGGGCCGGATCGTCCAGGCGCCAGTCGTCTTTTTCGGATTGCCTCAGGCGCAGCCGGGGCAGCAGGGTGCGGACAAGCTCGGCTTGTCCGGCGCGCAGCTTGTGGCCCTTGTTGCGGCCATAGAGCAGCCGCCGGTCCTGTGTCGTGCTGTCCTGTTTCACGCCGCCCTGTGTCGCCGGGCGTTCAGGCAAGTCGTCGGTGTGCACCATGTAAAAACGCCTCCGGCGCCGGAACCATTGGCGCCGGCGGGGAGGCGTTTTGGCAGTCCGGACCGGACCCGTCAAGCAACGCCGTTCAGCCGGCCTCCGCGGCAAGGCGGATCGACGGGCGACCTGCCGGTCCCGGCCGGTCAATCCGCCTGTCCAATCTGCCTTGCGGTGAGGGCGTCCTCAAACGCGCGACTGAGGGTGCGGACGCGATCCGGATCGCTTCAGTTCAAGCTGTCGGACATCGCCTGGACGAGTTCGACCACCTTGCGGCGGATCCTCGCGTCGGAAATGCGCAGGAACGCCTTGTTGAGCTGAAGCCCCTCGGCACTTGAGATGAAGTCGACGACGTAGCGTTCGGATTGGGTTTCCTGAAAGCCGTTATCGCCCGCGATCTGGCCTGGAATATCCTCGAAGAAGAAGGAGACCGGAACGCCGAGGATCTGAGAGATCCGATAGAGCCGGCTGGAGCCGACCCGGTTTGTGCCCTTTTCGTATTTCTGGACTTGCTGAAAGGTAATGCCGAGCTGTTCGCCCAGTTTTTCCTGACTCATGCCGACCAGAACCCGCCGCAGGCGAATTCTGCTCCCGACGTGAATATCGATTGGATTGGGTGCCTTGCGATTCATTTCAATCTTGTCGTTGAGACAGGACGGCCAGTGCCGCCTCGGTCCTAAGGGTGGATAAATGCCGCCATTCGTTGGGCGACCACGATGCGGCACAGGCGACTTTACGTAATTAAGGCGTCGCTCGAAACCGCTTTTACCGAGTGTCCCGGCCAAAAGGGCCGAAAAATCAGGCGTAAGTTGTATAGACTCTACTCCCCCTCTTTTTTAGCCGAATATCTAAAAAATCCGCCAACCGCCAGTACCAGCAACAATCCCGACAGCATCAGACCGCCACTCTTACGGAAGCGAGTCGTCGGCAGATTGCCCGGCAGAGTGGAATCAATGACGCCACGTACGTCAAGACCAAGCCGGGAAACAATTCGGCCATAGGGATCGACAACCGCGGATATACCGTTGTTGGCCGCGCGGACCAGCGGCAACCCCTCTTCCACCGCGCGCAGCCGGGCCTGCCTGAGATGCTGCCAGGGGCCGGGGCTGTCGCCGAACCAGGCATCGTTGGTGACGTTGAGGATCCAGTCGGGCCGTGTTTCCATGTCGACGAAGGCGCCGGTGAAGATCGCCTCGTAGCAGACGAGCGGCGCAAACGGCGCGATTGTTTCGGTCGACAGGCTCTTCGGGCCCGGTCCGGCGGAAAAGCCGCCGATGACATTCGTCAGCTGGCGCAGGCCGACGGATTCCAGCAGCGACTGGAAGGGCAGGAACTCGCCGAAGGGCACCAGCCAGGCCTTGTCGTAGATATCCAGGATGGTGCCCTGGTGGTCGATGAGCATCACCGAATTGTATATCCGCGCGACCCCCTCCCCCGCTTGCGAATCGCCAGATTGCGGGTCGCCAGATTGCGGGTCGGGGGGGTCGCGTTCGAGCCGCTGCATGCCGGTGATCAGGGTGGTTTCCGGCGGCAGCAGGGCGGCGATGGCGGGCAGGGCGCCCGGTTCGAAATCGAACAGGAACGGCAGCGCCGATTCCGGCCAGATCAGCATGTCGACACCGCCGATCCCGGCGGTCTCCGGCGAGGACGAGGTGTCGCTGAGCGTCAGGTAATCGGCGAAGATGCGGTTGCGGTTCTCCGGCTGCCACTTCTCCGCCTGGGGGATCGCCGGCTGCACGATGCGCAGGGTAAGGCCGGTGTCGGCGACAGATTGAGCTTGGGACAGGCGCAACACGCCGTAGCCGGCGATCGCCGCAAACAGCACGAGGCCGAGCGCGGGAACGCAGACCCGGGCGCGCCGGCTGCCGCCGCCCGACAGTGCCGCGGGGCTTGCGAAGATGAACAGGGTAAGAACCGTCAGCCCGTTGATGCCGAACAGCGAGGCCGATTGCATCAGGACCGGCGAACCGGTGAGCGCATAGCCGAAGGCATTCCACGGAAAGCCGGTCAGCACTACGCCGCGCGCCAGTTCGCTCAAGCTCAGGAACAGGGCGAGGATGAAGATGCGCTGCGGGCCGTTGCGCCAGAACAGCCGCGCGAGGCCGGCGGCCAGGGCCGGAAACAGCGCCAGGCCGCCCGGCAGGAGGACGATCGCGATCGGCAGCATCCAGCCGAACACGTCGGCCTCGACAAGGAAGGCCGCGCCGACCCACCACAATCCGGCCAGGAAATAGCCGAAGCCGAAGGCCCAACCGACGGCGATCGCGGCACCGATCCGGGAGCGACGCTGCGGACCGACCGTCCCGTCGATCAGCCAGACCAGGACCGGCAGGGTGATCAGCAGGACCGGAAACAGGTCGTAGGGCGGCATGGCCAGCGCCGACGCCGCGCCGGCAAGAAAGGCAAGCAGCAGTCGCCGCCATCCCCACAGGACGATGATACGGCTTGCGACGGCGTCAATCACGAGCAGTAATCACGAGCAGTCCGGCGCCAAGGATCCCTCCCGCGGGCTCAATCCCGTTCGCAGGGCCGCGGCCGATCGGGCGACCGCGGGCCTGCGGCGCGAATCGCCTCTTTTCGCGCGCCTGTCCTTTTGCCCTGTCGGCCGACCGCCCGCAAGTCGGGGCCGTTCGGCACACCATGGCAGGCCATGTGTCAGGCAGGGGCGTCGGGCCAGCTTGCCGTCAGGCTGCGTCGGTGCGGTTTCCCGATGGCTTGGGGTCGGATTGCGCCGCCGGCGGCGCCTTCGGATCGGCCGCCTCGCCCTCCTTTGCCGTCATCGGCCGGACGATCCTGGGCTTGGCGGTGTCCGTTGCGGCAGGTGTCGGGGATGAGGCTGCGGCAGTCGTAGCGGACGGGGCCGCCTCCGGCCGCGCGGACTCGGTCCGGTCGCGGCGGACACCGCGCTGCGGGGCGGTGCCACGCCTGTGAATGCGGACCCGCTTGATGCGGCGCGGATCGGCGTCGAGGATCTCGAACTCGTAGCCGCCCGGGAAGGGGATCAGCTCGCCGCGCACGGGCACGTGGCCGGCGCGGTTGAACACCAGGCCGCCGAGCGTGTCGATTTCCTCGACGAGATCGCCGATCTCGAGTTCCGCGCCGAGGACTGCGCCGACTTCCTCGATCGGCGCGCGGGCATCGGCGATGAAGCCGCCATCGCCACTCGGCACGATCATCGGGGCCGACGCCTCGTCGTGCTCGTCCTCGATCTCGCCGACGATCTCCTCGACCAGATCCTCGATCGAGGCGAGCCCGTCGGTGCCGCCATATTCATCGACGATGATCGCCATGTGGATGCGGGTCGCCTGCATCTTCACGAGCAGATCGACAGCCGGCATCGAGGGCGGCACATAGAGCACCTCGCGCACCAGGCCGGCTTCCTCAAGCGTCATCTTGAGCGGCACGCCGCGCAGGTCGAGGCGGCCGGGCGGCTTGGCGCGGCGGCGCTTCACTTCCTCGTCGGTGAGCAGCGAATTCTCGGTCATCCAGCCGAGCAGGTCCTTGATGTGGACCATGCCGGCGGGCTCGTCGAGCGTGTCGCGATAGACCGGCAGACGCGAGTGGCCGGCGGCGCGGAATTCCTTGATCAGGTCGGCGATGCCGACATTGATCTCGACCGCGTCGATATCGGCGCGGGGCACCATGACGTCGTCGACGCGCAGGTCGCGCAGGCCCAGCACGTTGCGCAGCATCGAGCGTTCCTTGGCCGAGAACGGGTCGGCCGTGACCTCCACGTCCTCGTCAAGGGCGCCCTCCAGGCTTTCGCGCAGCGACGAGGACGGACGGCCGCTGAAGGCCGCGCGAAGGCGGCTCAGCAGGGAACCGTTGCCGTTCGATCGTCCGTTTCGCGCGCCGGGGTCGGATTGGGATTGCGGGTCGTCGGTCATGTCAGGGTTTGAGACAGGCCAGTGGCGGACGGGGCAGCGGCGGCCTCGCCGGCCGGCCGATAGGGATCGTCGATGCCCAGATCCGCCAGAATATCGATTTCCAATCGCTCCATATGCTGGGCTTCACTATCCGATATATGGTCGTATCCAAGCAAATGAAGGATACCGTGAATGGTGAGATGGTTAAAATGGTCGCCCGGCGCCTTGCCATCCCGCGCCGCTTCCGCCTGCAGCGTCTCGGCCCCCAGGATCACGTCCCCGAGATAGAGACCGCTGTCGGCATCGGGTTCTCCGGCGGGGAAGGATAGCACATTCGTCGGCTTGTCCTGATTGCGGAACCGGCCGTTCAAATCGCGCATGAAGGCGTCATCGGCAAGCACCAGCGTCAGCGTTCCCGCCGCCTCCGGCAGCCGCGCCGACAGCGCCGCCGCGATCGCCGGCAGGCGCCCGGCCGGGTCGATCGCGCCCCAGTCACCGGCCTCCTCGACCAGATCGATCGTGATCGCACGGTCGGATGCCATCGCGCTCAAATCCCGTCCTTCGTCCCGCCCGGCCCCGGCGCCGCCTCGGCCGCGTCATAGGCCCTGACGATGCGCTGGACGAGCGGATTGCGAACGACGTCCGCCTCGCCGAAGGCGACCTGGGCGATGCCCTCGACATCGCTTAGAAGCCGTGTCGCCTCGCTCAGGCCCGATTTCTGGCCGGGCGGCAGGTCGACCTGGCTCGGATCGCCGGTGATGATCATCTTCGAGCCGTCGCCGAGCCGTGTCAGGAACATCTTCATCTGCATCGGCGTGCAGTTCTGCGCCTCGTCGAGGATGACGGCGGAATGGGCCAGCGTGCGGCCGCGCATGAAGGCGAGCGGAGCGATCTCGAACACACCGGTCTGCAGGCCCTTCTCGACCCGTTCAGCCGGCATCATGTCGTAGAGCGCGTCATAGAGCGGGCGCAGATAGGGATCGACCTTCTCGCGCATGTCGCCGGGCAGGAAGCCGAGCCGCTCGCCGGCCTCGACGGCGGGCCGCGACAGGATCACCCGGTCGACCTGGCCACGCTCGAGCAGGGAGGCGGCAAAGGCAACCGCCAGATAGGTCTTGCCGGTGCCGGCCGGGCCGATCGCGAAGACCAGGTCGTTGTCGGCGAGCGCGCGCATGTAGCGGTCCTGGCGCGGCGTGCGCGCGGTTACCGTGCGCTTGCGGGTGGAGACCTGGGCGAGTGCCGACAGGCCGGGCAGGTTGTCCTGATAGTCCGGCGGCGTGGTCGCCACCCGGATCGCGCCGTCAACATCGCCGAGCGTGATCTGCTGGCCGCGGACGAGCCGCTGATAGAGGCTTTCGAGCACCTCGGCGGCGTCCTCGCAGGCCTGGGCCGTGCCGCGCAGCGTCACGTGGTTGCCGCGCGCGCTCGCCTCGACGCCGAGCCGCTGCTCGATCAGCGCCAGGTTCTGGTCGTACTGGCCGTAGAGATCGCTGGCGAGCCGGTTGTCCTCGAAGGACAGGACACGCTCGCCGGCCGCATCGCGGCTTGCCGATCCGGCCGCGGATCCTGTCGTGGTCGAACCGGCGATGTCGGCCGGAGCATCCGTCAAAAGGCTGCCTCCAGCGGCTTGGATGCCAGCTCATCCCGGTCTCGTCCGCCGATCACGCCGGTCAAGCTGTTCGGGCCCGCATCGGTGATCGTCACCGAAACGATATCGCCACGACTTTCAGCCGGAAGGCCGACGATGACGGACTGGAGATAGGGCGAGCGGCCGACCATCTGGCCGGGCTTGCGGCCGGGCTTCTCGATCAGGATATCGACCGTGCGGCCGACCATCGCTGTATTGAAGGCCTGCTGGCCGTCATTGATCACCGCCTGCAGGGCGGCGAGCCGGTCCTTCTTGACGTCCTCGGGCACCTGATCGTCCATCGTCGCGGCGGGCGTGCCCGGGCGCGGGCTGTATTTGAACGAGAAGGCCTGCGCGTAGCCCGCCTCCTCGACGATCCGCAGCGTATCGGCGAAATCGGCATCCGTTTCGCCTGGAAAGCCGACGATGAAATCGCCCGACAGGGCGATGTCCGGCCGTGCTTCACGGATCCTCTCGATCAGCCGCAAATAGCTGTCGCGCGTGTGGCGCCGGTTCATCGCCTTGAGGATGCGGTCCGAGCCCGACTGCACCGGCAGATGCAGATAGGGCATCAGCGCCGGGATATTGCGATGGGCGGCGATCAGGGCATCGTCCATGTCGCGGGGATGGGAGGTGGTGTAGCGGATCCGGTCGAGCCCTGTGATCGTGGCGAGCCGTTCGATCAGGCCGGCAAGCCCGATCGTCGCGCCATCGGTATCGGACCCGTGATAAGCATTCACGTTCTGGCCGAGCAGCGTCACCTCGCGCACGCCGGCGGCGGCGAGATCGGAGGCCTCGGCGATAAGGGCCGCGACGGGGCGCGAGACTTCCGCGCCGCGCGTGTAGGGCACCACGCAGAAGGTGCAGAACTTGTCGCAGCCTTCCTGGATGGTCAGGAAGGCGGTCGGCCCGGCCTGGCGCAGGCGCTTCGGCGTCGCGGCGGGCAGGTGATCGAACTTGTCTTCCTCGGGAAACTCGGTCTCGACGACGGCGCCAGATCGCGCTTTACGCAACAGATCGGGCAGGCGGTGATAGCTCTGCGGGCCGATCACCAGATCGACGGCGGGCGCGCGACGGACGATCTCCTCGCCCTCGGCCTGGGCGACACAGCCGGCAACGCCGATCATCGTTTCCTTGCCATCGGCCCGGCGCTTCTCGCGCAGGACCTTCAGCCGGCCGATCTCGGAATAGACCTTCTCGGCGGCCTTTTCGCGGATATGGCAGGTGTTGAGGATGATGAGGTCGGCATTTTCGGGCGCATCGGTCGGCTCGAATCCGTCCGCGGCCAGCGCATCGTTCATGCGGCCGGAATCATAGACGTTCATCTGGCAGCCGAACGTCTTGATATAGAGTTTCTTGGAAGACGCCGTCATCGTCTGGCGCAATACCCGTTCATCTCGCCGTTATACAATATCGCATACAGGGTCGCCTGCAGGCGCGAGCGCAATTCCCGGCGCCATCCGGCCCGTCGAAGTGACCCCTATACGGCACGATCACGACAGTTTTGAGCATCGACGTTCCTTAGCCTGTTTCCGGCCTGGCGGAAAGGGCCGTTCTCGCGTGTCCGGTCGCAACAGGTCCGGCCCCTGCAGTTCCGGCCCCCGCCGGGCCGGTGGCGGGCAGTGCCTGCGCCCAGGCATTGCCGCGGCCGGTCAGGGTCGGTATCGCCATGCCGCGCACCGAACGCTCGGCATCGCGGGCAACCCGCTTGCGCCCGCCGGCATCGGTAAGCGGGATCGGTTCGCCGAAGGACACCGTGACGTCGATCGAGCCGGCGCGCAGAAGCCGCCACAGATGCGGTCCCAGATCGATATCGCCATGCCAGGCGACGATCGGGCGGTGCTGCCGGCCCATCGGCAGGCCGTTGAGCCGGATATAGGCAAGCGCCACCGGCTGGACGTAGACCGGTCCGTTCGCCGCGTCCTCTTCCGATCCGCGCACCAGGTCCTGGGCGACGCCCAGAAGCGCGCTGCGGAACGGCAGCACGTCGTTGCCGTCGCTCGACGTGCCCTCGGCGAACAGCACCATGACGTCGCCGGCATTGAGCCGCGTTGCGATCTCGCTGTTCACCCGGGCCGTTGCCGAGCGCCGTTCCCGGTCGACGAAGACCGAGCGCTGCAGCTTGGCCAGCCAGCCGAAGACCGGCCAGCCGGCGACCTCGCGCTTGGCGATGAAGGAAACCGGCGCGACCGACGACAGCACGTTGATGTCGAGCCAGGAGACGTGGTTGGCGGCGATCAGCAGCGGCCGCTCCTCGGCCAGCCTCCCCTCGACGCTGACCCGCACGCCGATCAGCCGGCAGACGAAGCCGTGCCACCAGACCGGCAGCGATTTCGCCGCGCGCGCGCCGATCAGCACGAACAAGAGCTGCAGCACCATCAGCGGCGCCGTCACGACGACGAGCACGCAGATGATGAAGAGGGCGCGAACGGTCTGCATGCTCTACCGTTCATCCTCGCCGATCGGCACGCCGTAGAGCTCTAGCCGGTGATCGACCAGGCGGAATCCGAATTTGCGGGCGATCGCCTCCTGCAGCCGTTCGATTTCCTCGTCGCGGAACTCGATGACCTTGCCGGTCTTCAGGTCGATCAGGTGATCGTGATGGGTCTCGGGCACCTGCTCGTAGCGCGACCGGCCGTCGCCGAATTCGTGCCGGGCGATGATGCCGGCATCCTCGAGCAGCTTCACCGTACGATAGACCGTGGAGATCGAGATCTTCGGGTCGATCGCGACCGAGCGCCGATAGAGTTCCTCGACATCCGGATGGTCGGCGGACTCCGACAGGACGCGGGCGATGACCCGGCGCTGCTCGGTCATCCGCATGCCGCGCCGCTGGCATTGCTGTTCGATATGGCTGTCGGTGTCTGTCATGCGCGCCGGGATCCCCAAGATCGCCCTCAGTCTAGTGTTTCTTTATGCGAATCGAAACCGGGTCCGTCACAGGTCCAGGTCATCAGCACGGCATCGATGCGACCCGCCGGTCGGCTGTAGTAGCCTGCGCGGAGGCCGCTGCGGCGAAAGCCTGCCCGTCGATAGAGCCGCAGGGCCGCCGCGTTATCGGCGGCGACCTCCAGGTGCACGCTTGCCGCGCCCCGCCGCGCCGCCTCGGCAAGACCGGCCGCCAGCAGGCCCTCGCCGATGCCACGCCGGCGCCAGGCGGTTGCGACCGCGATCGTCAAAAGCTCCGCTTCATCGGCGACGATCCGGATCAGCAGCACGCCGGCAAGGCTCCCGTCTTCGGGAAAGACGCCGAGCGCCACCACCCGTTCATCGGCGCCGTAGCGGGCCCAGTCCGATGCGCTCCAGGCCTCCGCGAGGCTTTCGCGATGCAGCCGCGCGGCCGCATCCGAATGCGCCGGCATCAGGCGCGCGATCATATCCGCAACCGGGATCATCGCCGCGCGATGCGCTTGCCGGCCTGCGGCTTTGCGTCGGCCGGGCGCAGGTAGAGGGGTTCGGGCGGCGCATCGACCGGGCAATCGCGAGCCAGTTCGGCGATCGCCACCGGATCTGGCGCAGCCGGCATGTCGAGCACCGTCAGCGCATGTCCGCGCGCGGCTGCCTCGGCCTGCACCGCCTGTGCCGCCGATCCGCAGACCACCGCGACACGCGTTTCGAGACCGTCGAGCAGATCGGGAATGGCGATCGCGCGGGCCTCTGACAGCGGCGCGCGGCCGAGAAAAGACTGGGCGTAGACCTCTTCCCGGCGGGCGTCGAGGGCGACGAGCACCGGCTCACCCGTGCCGCCGCGCGCCGTCTCGGCAAGGGCCTGAAGCGTCGTGACGCCGACCGCCGGCCTGCCGGTCGCAACCGCCAGGCCGCGTATGGCGGCGACGCCGACGCGGACGCCGGTGAAAGTCCCCGGCCCGACCGTCACGGCGAAGCGGCCGATATCGGGATAGGCGAGGCCGGCGTCTTCCATCGCCGCTTGAAGCATCGGCATCAGCGCCTCGGCATGGCCGCGCTGCATCGGCTCGGATCGCGTAATCGTCCGCGTACCGGTCAGGATCGCGACCGAACAGGCCGAAAGCGCCGTGTCTATAGCGAGAATGGGAGGGGACTTGCTCATAGGAAGCACACAGGGGGAAGCGCGCGGGCACGAGGGTCTACCTGCGCCCGTCTAAACCGAAGGCCAGCGATTGGAAAGCCCGGTTTGTCCGGACGGGACCCGCTCAGACGGGCCGCACTTCCTGGACGTCCGGGATGAAGTGGCGCAGCAGGTTCTCGATGCCGTGCTTGAGCGTCGCCGTCGAGCTCGGGCAGCCGGCGCAGGCGCCGCGCATGTGCAGGAAGACGATGCCGTCGCGATAGCCCTGGAAGACGATGTCGCCGCCGTCGGTTGCGACGGCCGGGCGGACGCGGGTGTCGATCAGCTCCTTGATGGTGGCGACGGTCGGCGCGTCGGCCTCGTCGAAGAACTCCTCGCCGCCGGAAACCTCCATGCCGCCCTGGATAAGCGGCTCGCCGGACATGTAGTGTTCCATGATGGCGCCGAGGATCGCCGGCTTGAGCTGCTGCCAGTCGCCGCTGTCCTTGGTGACGGCGATGAAATCGGCGCCGTAGAACACGCCGGTGACGTTGGCGATCTGGAACAGCCGCCGCGCCAGCGGCGAGTCCGCCGCCTCGTCGGGCGAGCGCAGGTCGAGCGTATCGCCGGGCAGGACGTCACGGCCGGGAATGAATTTCAGGGTCGCCGGGTTCGGGGTCGCCTCGGTCTGGATAAACATCGCTTAACCTTCGATCTTCATGCGCATGGCGCCGCCCAAGCCGGACGGCCGGCGCCGACAATCCCCAATATAGGGCGGTTTCGGCCCAAACAAGCCTTAGCTTGCGGAATCGCCGCAACGCGATAGCCGCGGTTGCGCCTACGTATCCCCTTTCCCTCGTCATCCCGGCCGAGTGTAGCGAGAGCCGGGATCGGGGAAGCCCATGCCGGTGCCGGTTTCATGGAGGCAGGAATATAGAGACGCCCGGGCTCTCCGATCCCGGACAATCGCTATCGCGATTTCCGGGATGACGCGGGAGAGGTTTGTGTCCCATCCCCTCAAACCCTGATGTCATTGCCGGGTTCGTCCCGGCGATCCATGAACACCGTCGCTGGCTACTGTGGTCATACACCTCCGGGCATGACAGCCGAAAGCCGCTGCGATGGCCCGTCGGGTCTTTAAGTCACCGCCTGGATTTCGTCGTCGGACATGGAGCCGGGCACCACCGTGATCGGGATCGGGAAGCTGCCGGCCGAGCGGGCGACGATCGAGGTGATCAGCGGACCGGGCCCTTCCTTGCCGGTGCCGGCGGCGAGCACGAGGATCGCGATGTCCTCGTCCTCCATGATCAGCTTGAGAACCTCCTCGGACAGGTTGCCCTCGCGAATCACCATTTCCGGCTCGACCTCGGCCCATTGCCGCGCCTTTTCGGCGAAGTCGCCAAGCACGCTGCGCGCCTCGTCCTGCGCCTCCGCGCGCATGATGTTCTCGACACCGAGCCAGTGCTGGAAATCCCCGGGCTCCGTAACGTAGACCATCACCAGCTTGCCGCCGGTGCGCTGGGCGCGGCGGCTGGCATAATAGATGGCGCGATCGCATTCGGGCGATTGATCGATCACGACCAGGAATTTCCGGCGATGGCCCGGTTCGCTGCTGCGCCGCATTGTGCTCATGGCGCCATGCTGCCATCGCGCGCGGTCTCCGGCAAGCCGCTGATTTGACAGGCGGCGTTGCGGCGCGCGCGTCGGGCGCCCACTACACGCCGCCACGGCGGGTTTCGGGATTGTTATTCGCCTTTACGGCCTGTTTAGCGATACGGTTTTAATTGCGGCTTATTCTCAAGCCGAATTGCGTGTTCGTCGCACGCGGAGTGCCGGCAACCAGGGAGCGGTGCCATGTCGACTGTTTCGCGCGCAATGCCGGAAGGGCATATCCTCCGGTCCGGGCTGGCCGCGGCGGGGCTGGCCACAGCGGCGCTGGCGGCTTCGCTCATCACGCCGCCCGCCCTTGCCGGGCCGGCACAGGCGATGACGGCGCTTGAGGCCACGCGGATCGAAACATTCAACCGACCCGTCTACATGACCCCGGCACCCGGCGACGACGATCACGTCTATGTCGTCGAACAGGGCGGCCGGATCCTGCTCATGGAGGACGGCGTGGCGCGCAAGACCCCGTTCCTGGACATTCGCGACCGGGTCTTCGGGCCCGGCGACTCGGGCGCGGGCACCGAGCAGGGGCTTTTGTCGATCGCCTTCCCGCCGGACCACGCGCAGTCGCGCCTGTTCTATGTCGCCTACACCAACACCAAGGGCGATCTCAGGATCGACGAATACCGGCGCAAATCCGGCGATCCGCTGGCCGCCAAGCGGTCGAGCCGGCGCAAGGTGATCCGCATCCGGCATCGCGAGCACCAGAACCACAATGGCGGCCATATCCTGTTCGGGCCGGACGGTTTCCTCTACATCACCACCGGCGATGGCGGCGGCCAGAACGATATCGAGGACAATGCCCGCAAGCTCAACACGCTGCTCGGCAAGCTTCTGCGCATCAAGCCCGAGCCCTCGGCGAAGGCCTCCTACTCGATCCCGAAATCCAATCCGTTCCGCAAGACGAGCGGCCGCGACGAGATCTACGCCTATGGTCTGCGCAATCTGTGGCGGATGGCGTTCTTCAAGAACCGGATGATCCTCGCCGATGTCGGCCAGGGCGCGCGCGAGGAGATCAATATCGTCAAGCGCGCCAAGCAGGGTTCGGGCGCCAATTTCGGCTGGCCGGAATGGGAAGGCGACGTTATCCACGACGAGGACAGGCCGGGCCCCGATCCGGCGGTGTTTCCGCAGATCGTGCTGAAGCACAATAACGGCAACTGCTCGATCACCGGCGGGTTGGTCCTGCAGGATCCGCGCCTGCCCGATCATGCGGGCCGCTATTTCTACGCTGATTTCTGCGCCGGCGAGATCTTCAGCGCCGTTCCGAAGACCACGCCGAAGGACAACAAGACGACCGGCATCACGCTGAACCGGCCGACCAGCTTCGGCGTCGGTCCCGACGGCGAGATGTACGTGTCCGAATTTGGCGGCGGCGTCTACCGGATCGATCCGCAGGGCCAGTAGGCCGGAGGGCCGATGGCCGAGCCGGTATGACGTCCGAGGGGAGCATTCTTCCCTAGGCTGTCATGCTCGGACGTGTTCCACTGCTGTCGGGTTCAGCGACATCGCGCATTGATTTCCAGCCTGACCACCCCCTCGGAGGTCATCCCCGGACTTGTCTTGATGATTTGGTGCAAGATTGTGTGGCTCGCGGGAGATGTACCCCGCGAGCCTTGAGGCGGGAGGCCGTTTTCCGGACCGGTCGACTGAGACCGAGATCAAGCTTGGCCCCGCCTCTCGATGTCTCCCGAACAGTTGCAAGGGGCGCCGCGTCGGCGACCCCGCATGACAAGCCAGGGACATCCCATCATGACAGACTTTCGCACTTTCGTCGGCGTCGATGTGGGCAAGGACTTTCTCGACGTCCATCGCCATCCCGACGGGCTGGCCTTTCGGGTCGCCAACTCCCCCGCCGGCATCTGCCGACTGCTCAAGCGCCTCGGCGCGGGGCCCTACGCGATCGGCTGCGAGGCGACCGGCGGCTATGAGGACCGCCTGCTGCTGGCCCTCGGCCAGGCCGGTCGCCCCGCCTGGTGCCTGCATCCGGCCGATGTCCGCGCCTTCGCCCGCCTGCAAGGGGTGCGGGCCAAATCCGATGCGATCGACGCCCGGCTGATCGCCGAGGCCCTGGTGGTGGCCACGGCCCGCCGCGCGCCGACGCGCCGCACGCCAATACAAAGCAAAATCAGACAGATGGCCACCGTGCGCCGGCGCCTCTGCGCCGCCATCACCCAGCTCAAGAGCCTGCTCTCCAGCCTCGACGATGCGGCCGCCCGCGCCCCCCTGCTCGCCCTCCTGCAGGCCCACACCGCCGCCCTCAAGGCCCTCGGTCGGGACCTGCAGCAGGCCATCCAGGGCGATCCGGCCAGCGCCCGCATGGCCCGGCGCATCACCACCGCCCCCGGCGCCGGGCCCGTGCTCGCCATCGAACTGATCGCCGCGATGCCCGAACTGGGAACCCTCTCCAGCCGTCAGGCCGCTAGCCTCGTCGGCGTTGCCCCGCATCCCAGGCAGTCCGGCAAAACCACCAGGCCCGGCCGCTGCCAGGCCGGACGATCCAACATCCGCCGGGTGCTCTACATGGCAACCTTGAGCGCCATAAAAGCCCGCTTGCACCCCATCTACCCCTTCTACAAACGCCTCCGCGCCGCCGGAAAACCCTTCAAGGTCGCCATCGTCGCCGCCATGCGAAAGCAAATCGTCATGCTCAATGCCATGAGCAAAAACCAGACCGACTGGAAACCAGAAAACGCCGCATAAATTCGACAGTTGCTTGTTCCGGGGATCCATGACCACAGTCGCTGACGGAGGTGTTCATGGATTGCCGGGACAAGCCCGGCAATGACACTGAGAGGGAATGGCGGTCGCTACCAAGACACTGATTCCGTTGAGGAAAACAGAGTTGATGATGTCCGAGTTGGTGATTTAGCGAGTCCGTGTCCCGCCACCGTCTTTTGCCGAAAACATTATACCAGACAATCGGTTAATCGACGTCGCCGAAGTTAAACCGGACAGCGGTGGAACACGTCCGGGCACGACACCGGAGTGAGAGACCGCAGCGCCCGGGACCCGGCTACAGCTTCCGCAGCCAGACCTCCTCGACGAGGTGGTCGCCGCCCTTCTTCAGGATCAGGTCGGCGCGCTGGCGCGTCGGCAGGATGTTCTCTTCGAGATTGGCCAGATTGATGCGGCGCCAGATGTCGAGCGCGGTCTCGACCGCCTGCTCGTCGGTGAGCGTCGAGTAGCGGTGGAAATAGGCGCCGGGATCGCGGAAGGCGGTCTGGCGCAGGCGCATGAAGCGCTCGACATACCAGCGCTCCAGCGTCTCCCTTTCCGCATCGATATAGACGGAGAAGTCGAAATAGTCCGACACGAACGGCACCGCCTTGCCGTCGCGTGGCATGCGGCCGGGCTGCAACACGTTCAGGCCCTCGACGATCAGGATATCGGGACCTTCCACGACGACCTGCTGGTCGGGCGGCAGCACGTCATAGGCGAAATGCGAATAGAGCGGCGCGGAGACGACCGGCTCGCCCGCCTTCACCCGCGACAGAAACTTCAATAGCGCGGAGACGTTGAAGCTTTCCGGAAACCCCTTGCGGTGCATGAGGTCTTCGCGCTCGAGAACCGCATTGGGATAGAGGAAGCCGTCGGTGGTCACGAGCGCCACCTTCGGGGTGTTCGGCCAGCGGGTGAGCAGCGCCTGCAGGACGCGCGAGGTGGTCGACTTGCCGACCGCGACCGACCCGCCGATGCCGATGACATAAGGCACCTTGCCGTCCTTGGCGCCCAGGAAGTAGCGGGTCGCCTTGAACAGGTCCTGGGTCGCGGAGACATAGAGGCTCAAAAGGCGCGACAGCGGCAGGTAGATATCGATGACCTCGTCGATCGACAGGTTCTCGATCAGGCCGCGCAGGGTCAGCACCTCCGCCTCGGTCAACGTCATCGGCGTATCGGCGCGCAATTCGGCCCATTCGGCGCGGGTAAAGGTGCGATAGGGCGAGGGAACGCTGTTGCCGTTCGCCGGCCGGTCGCTGACCAGGACGGGGCCCGTCTTCGCCGGTTCGCCGGTCATGACGCGCCCTCCTTCAGGCCCCGACCTGCCTTTTCGACAAGGCCGGAGGTGCCTTCGCGCCGGCCAAGTTCGGCATAAACGTCGTCAAGATCGACATCGCTCGCCGCCAGCAGCACGGCCAGGTGATAGAGCACGTCGGCGACCTCGTTTGTGATCGCCTCGCGGTCGCCCTCGACGGCGGCGATCACCGTCTCGACCGCCTCCTCGCCGAACTTCCTGGCGCAGTGCGACACGCCGCGATCCAGCAGTTTGGCGGTGTAGGACGATTGCGGATCGGCGCCCCTGCGCGACGCCACGATCGCCGCGAGGTCTTCGATGCTCAGCCTGACCGTCGCCATCGGTGTTTCCTTAGAAGCGTTTGTCCAGTCGTTTCTCGCGGATCACGGCTTACGGATCAAGCCGCATCGCGATCCCGGCCTCCGCCATGTGGGTCTTGGCCTCGCGGATCGAATATTCGGCGAAGTGGAAGATCGAGGCGGCCAGCACCGCCGTCGCGCCGCCGTCGCGGATCCCGTCGACCAGATGATCGAGCGTGCCGACGCCGCCCGACGCGATGACGGGAACCGGAACCCGGTCGGCAACGGCGCGGGTCAGCGCGATATCGTAGCCGATCTTGGTGCCGTCGCGATCCATCGAGGTCAGCAGGAGTTCGCCGGCGCCGAGCGAAACCACCTCCTCGGCATAGGCCAGCACGTCGATGCCGGTCGGCTTGCGGCCGCCATGGGTGAAGATTTCCCAGCGCGGCGATTGATCCTCGCCGCTGACGCGTTTGGCGTCGATCGCAACGACGATGCATTGATTGCCGAATTTCTCCGCCGCCTCCCTGACGAAGGCGCGGTTGGTGACGGCAGCCGTATTGATCGAGACCTTGTCGGCGCCGGCGCGCAGGAGCACCCGGATATCCTCGACCGTGCGGACACCGCCGCCGACGGTGAGCGGCATGAAGCAGTGCTCGGCGGTGCGCCGGACCACGTCGAGCAGGATGCCGCGGTCTTCGTGGCTTGCGGTGATGTCGAGGAAACAGAGCTCGTCGGCCCCGGCCGCGTCATAGGCGATCGCCGCCTCGACCGGATCGCCGGCATCGATCAGGTCGACGAACTGGACACCCTTGACGACCCGGCCGTCCTTGACGTCGAGACAGGGAATGACGCGCGCTTTCAGCATATCGAACTCAAGCAATCCAGGCTTCCGGGCCGCGGTTTCGGCGACCATACCGCCGACCCGACTTCCCCCGTCTTAGACCGCCGGGCAGAAACAGGCCACCCGTTTGAACGGCAATGATCGCAATATCGTGAAGCCGCCATCCACAATTACCCCCGCGATCATGCTGGGGAACACATGAGCGATCCCGTTATCCAGCCTCAAACTCCAGCCCTGTTAGCCGGTGGCGCGGGTTTAAATCAGGGCGTGTGTGGCGGCTTGCGCAGCAAGCGTTTTACGACGACGACGACAATTACTCCTATCGACAGCACAATGGCGCCAATGGGCAGGGCGACGGACAACGCCAGCCAACCCAAAATGTACAAAGCGATGAGCGTTCCCTCCCAATCCTCGTGGAGGGCGTAAATCAGCAGAACGGCAATGGGTGTAATCACCACAAGGCTGATCGCTATTATGATCCGTCTCGTCCGCAAGCGCATGGTTCACGCTCCGCTATCCCGTCAGTGCCAGCGCTTCTGCTGCATCGAGGCGGCCGTCATAGAGCGCGCGGCCGGAAATCGCGCCTTCCAGGATGGCGCAATCGGGCTCGACAAGCCGCCTGACGTCGGCGATCGAGGCGAGGCCACCCGAGGCGATGACGGGGATCGCGACGGCGCGGGCAAGTTCCAGCGTCGATGCGATGTTGAGCCCGGTCAGGATGCCGTCGCGATCGATATCGGTATAGACGATCGCCGCCGCGCCGGCGTCCTCGAAGCGCTTCGCCAGATCGATCGCGGTCATCTCGGCGGTTTCCGCCCAGCCCTCGACCGCAACCTTGCCGCCGCGCGCGTCGATGCCGACGACGATGCGGCCGGGAAAGGCCTTGCAGGCTTCGCGGACGAGATCCGGATCGCGCACGGCGACCGTGCCGAGAATGACCCGGCGGATCCCCTTGCCAAGCCAGGAGTCGATACCGGCCATGTCGCGGATGCCGCCGCCCAGTTGAATCGGCAGCGAAACGGTTTCCAGGATCGCCTCGACCGCCGCCGAATTGACGCTGCGGCCCTCGAAGGCGCCGTTCAGGTCGACGACATGCAGCCATTTGAAGCCGGCCTGTTCGAAATCCTTCGCCTGCGCGGCGGGATCGTCGTTGAACACGGTGGCGGCCGCCATGTCGCCCTTGACGAGCCGCACGCAGCGTCCGTCCTTCAGATCGATCGCGGGGAAGAGGATCATGGTGTCCATTTCAGGAAGTTGCCGATCAGGGCCAGGCCGAGCTTCTGGCTCTTCTCGGGATGGAACTGCGTGCCGGCGCGGTTGTCGCGGGCGACGATCGCGGTGAGCGGTCCGCCGTAATCGGCCTCGGCGATCAGATCCGCATGGTTTTCGGCGGCAAGATGATAGGAGTGGACGAAATAGGCATGCAGCCCGTCGTCACCCGCCGACACGCCATCGAGCAGCGGATGATCGGACAGCACACGAAGTGTGTTCCAGCCCATGTGGGGGATCTTGAGGGACGGATCGTCGGGCGTCAGCCTGACGACATCGCCGGAAATCCAGCCGAAGCCTGGTGCCGTCTCGTATTCGCGGCCCCGGTCGGCCATCAATTGCATGCCGACGCAGATGCCGAGGAAGGGCCGGCCCTTCCGCTCGACCGCCTCGTTCAGCGCCTCGTGCAGGCCCGGCACCCGGTCAAGCCCGCGCCGGCAATCGGCGAAGGCGCCGACCCCCGGCAGCACGATCCGGTCGGCCGCGCGCACGGCGTCGGGATCGTCGGTGACCGCGATCGTCGCGGCGATACCCGATTCGGCCGCTGCCCGCTCGAACGCCTTTTCGGCGGAGCGAAGGTTGCCGGAGCCGTAATCCAGAATGGCGACACGCATGGGTGATTTGACCGTGTTTAAGCGAACGGGAGGGGGACCGGATCAGGTCCGGTCCGTATGTGGAAACAGGCCGATGACCGGCTGTCCCGAACCCGACGGGTTAGTGGGACGGGGGCCGGCATTCGGAACGCGGCCTGCCGGCGAGGCCGGCCCGGCGGGACCCGGGTGCAGCGGCGGGGGCATTGTGGCGGGCCGCTGGTAGCGCTGGAAGAAGGACCGCTCGGCTTCCTCGCGATCACGCCCGGTTGTGACGTCCAGCATCCGCCAGCCCTTCTGCGTCAGGCTCCAGCGATGCAGCGCATTGGCTTCGAGCGCGAACCAGATCGAGAGCAGCACCGAGATGACGCCAATCATCCAGCCCGCCCGCGGCAGGACTTCGCCGGCGAGACCGAGCGCGGCGCCGACGGCGAGCCAGGCGAGCAGCACCCACCACATCCGGTTCCACAGGATCCAGATCGTCGGCACGATCAGCGCCGGCAACGAAAAGCCTTCCCGCACGAAGACGATCTCGTCTTCGGGTTTTGCCCGGCGGTCGGGCGATCTGTGCACGGTATAGACCTTCATGGCCCCCGTCTTAGAGCAAACGGGCGATGAGGGGAATTGGAGTGTTGCGAAAACGTGGGTCGCCGGTCGACGCGAACCGGCAGGCCGGGACCTGTGTCGGTGCCGATGTCGAGGGAACAGCGAGCGCCCGGTTTCTCCGATCCCGGATAGTCGCGAAGGCGAATTCCGGGATGACGCGGGAGAGGTCGGCGTTTTGATGATGCGCAGGTCTGTTACCGCTATGGCGGAGGAAGCAACTGCGCGCGGGATTCCCTGCGCGGCCGCCCCGGCGCTCGACTAGGGTCTCGCGCGTTCGGCACTCGAAATGCTCACGCATTTCGCCCGCTTACGCGGATCGTGCCTCACCCCTCACAAACTCCCCTTGGTGGAGGGAATCCGCCCCGCCTCGCGCGGGTCGATGGCGATCGCGGCGCGCAGCGCGCGGGCCAGGCCCTTGAAGCAGCTTTCGGCGATGTGATGGCTGTTGACACCATAGAAGCACTCGACATGCAGCGTGATGCCGGCGTTCTGGGCGAAGGCCTGGAACCACTCGCGCACCAGCTCGGTATCCATCGTGCCGATCTTCTCGGCGGTGAAATCGACGCGCCACACCAGGAAGGGCCGGCCCGACACGTCGAGCGCGACCCGGCACAGCGTCTCGTCCATCGGCAGGTGAACGGTCGCATAGCGGGTGATGCCGCGTCGCTCGCCGAGCGCCTCGCGGATCGCCTGGCCGATAACGATACCGACATCCTCCGCCGTGTGGTGGAAATCGACATGCAGATCGCCATGCGCCTTGACGTTGAGATCGATCAGCGCGTGCCGGGCAAACAGATCGAGCATGTGGTCGAGAAAGCCGATGCCGGTATTGATGTCGGCCTTGCCCTCACCGTCGAGGGTGAGCGATACGGTGACATCGGTTTCGCCGGTCTTGCGGGCGATTTTCGCCGTGCGCGCCTGATCCATCTGCCTGATACTTTCAACGTTTGACCTATGCGAGGGCTATCTAACAGGCCGCCATGGCCCTGAAAAGCGGTGTCGAACCGGCCGGTAAACGCGGGCTGAAACGGGAATTCATCTTTTCAAGTCAGGAGCAGGCTTGTTGAATCGGGTCCGAAACGAAATACATGTCCTGCCTGCCGCGGCAGTCGCCGGCCCCGGCTTTCAGCAACATCGCGCGGCGGACCAAGCGAACTGGAGCCAGAATGACAGCCTCTTCCGACACCCAATGGCATGCGACCACGATCCTCACCGTGCGCAAGGGCGGCAAGGTCGTCGTTGCCGGCGACGGCCAGGTCTCCGTCGGCGAGACGGTGATGAAGGCGACCGCCCGCAAGGTGCGGCCGATCGGCGGCGGCGACGTGATCGGCGGTTTCGCCGGCGCCACCGCCGATGCCTTCACCCTGTTCGAGCGGCTCGAGAAGAAACTCGAGCAATATCCGAACCAGCTGATGCGGGCGGCCGTCGAACTGGCCAAGGACTGGCGCACCGACCGCTATCTGAGGCACCTGCAGGCGATGATGATCGTCGCCGATCCGACGATCAGCCTGGTCGTCACCGGCAATGGCGATGTTCTGGAACCGGAAAACGGCATCGCCGCGATCGGATCGGGCGGTAACTACGCGCTGGCCGCGGCCCGGGCGCTGGCGGAGACCGACATGGACGCCGAGGAGATCGCCCGCAGGGCGATGGCGATCGCGGCCGATATCTGCATCTACACAAACGACAATGTCGTCGTCGAGACGCTTGATGCCGATTCGTGAGGATCTCGGGCAGGCGGCGCGGCTGGGCATCATAGAAGCCCGCCAGATCGAGCGGCTGGCCAGTTTCCTGGAGGCGCGCGCGCGTGGCGAGGTGCTCGGCGCGGCCGATCGCGAGGAGGTGCGCTTTGCCCGCGGCTTCCAGGACGTCTTCCTCACGCTCGGCATCGCGATCCTGTTCGTCGGCATCATCGCCACGTCGATCGCCATCGGACAGGGCGTCGCGCTGTCGCTGATCGCGGCTGCGCTGTCCTGGGGCCTGGCCGAGGTCTTCGCCAGGCGCCGGCGACTGGTGCTGCCGTCGATGGCGCTGTCGGTCATCTTCATCCTGTCGGTGGGATTAAGCGTCTATGGCCCTGTAGCAGGGTCGTATGATCCCGTGCTCGGACTCCTGTCCGATGGCCTGCCGTTCTTGATCGCCTCGCTCGTTGCCTGGGCGGCAAGCGGCGCGTTCTATCTGCGCTTCCGGCTGCCGTTTGCGCTTGCCGTTTTCGCTGCCGGCGGGGTCACGGTGCTGGTGAGCGCCGTGCTGACCGCCAATCCGGATCTCGGCGACACGACCCTGTCGGCCGTCATCCTGCTGGCGGGACTGGCGATCTTCGGGTTCGCCATGGCCTATGATCTCTCAGATCCGCGCCGCGTCACCCTGCGCGCCGACAACGCCTTCTGGCTGCACCTGCTGGCCGCGCCGTTGATCCTGAACGGCGCCTTCGGGCTGCTGACCATCTGGTCGACCAAGATGGACACCGAGTCCGCCGTTGCCGTCGTCGTCACTGTGCTGCTGCTCGGGCTCGTCGCGATCATCGTCGATCGGCGCGCGCTCTTGGTTGCCGGCCTTGCCTATCTTGGATATGCGATCGGCCAGCTTATCTATGCAGCAGACATCGAACCCTCGATGGTCGCCGCTCTGACCCTTGTTCTCATCGGCGGCGGCGTCATCCTCCTTGGCGCCGGCTGGCGCGGCGCACGGCGCGCCCTCCTTGCGGTTTTGCCGCTGCCGACCAATCTAACCGACAGACTCCCCGCATCAACGGATCACCCATGACCGATTTTTCGCCCCGTGAGATCGTTTCCGAACTCGACCGCTTCATCGTCGGCCAGAAGGACGCCAAGCGCGCGGTCGCGATCGCGCTCAGAAACCGCTGGCGGCGCCAGCAGCTCGACGACTCGCTGCGCGAGGAGGTGCTGCCGAAGAACATCCTGATGATCGGCCCGACCGGCGTCGGCAAGACCGAGATCTCGCGGCGGCTGGCCAAACTCGCCGACGCACCGTTCCTGAAGGTCGAGGCGACCAAATTCACCGAGGTCGGCTATGTCGGCCGCGATGTCGAGCAGATCGTGCGCGACCTGATCGAGGCGGCGATCGGCATCGTGCGCACACGGCGGCGCAAGGAGGTCGAGGCGAAGGCGCATCTGGCCGCGGAGGAACGGGTACTGAATGCCCTGGTCGGCCCCGGCGCCGGCAACGCGACCCGCGACGCCTTCCGCAAGAAGCTGCGCGAGGGCGATCTCGACGACAAGGAAATCGAGATCGAATTGCGCCAGACCGGCCTGTCGATGCCGCAGATGGACATTCCCGGCATGCCCGGCGCCTCGGTCGGCATGATCAATCTCGGCGACATGCTGGGCAAGGCCTTCGGCGGCCAGACCAAGTCGCGGCGGATCTCGGTGCGCGATTCCTACGAGCTGCTGATCGCGGAAGAATCCGACAACCTGCTCGACGATGACCAGATCGTCCAGGAGGCGACCACGCTGACGGAGAACCACGGCATCGTCTTTCTCGACGAGATCGACAAGATCGCCGGCCGCTCCGAGCGCGTCGGCGGCGCCGATGTCAGCCGCGAGGGCGTGCAGCGCGATCTGTTGCCGCTGATCGAGGGCACGACGGTCTCGACCAAGCACGGGCCGGTGAAGACCGACCACATCCTGTTCATCGCGTCGGGCGCCTTCCATGTCTCCAAGCCGTCCGACCTGTTGCCCGAACTGCAGGGCCGGCTGCCGATCCGCGTCGAGCTTCGGCCGCTCACGGAAGAGGATTTCCGCCGCATCCTGACGGAGACCGAGGCGAGCCTGATCAAGCAGTACATTGCTCTGATGGGCACGGAGGGTCTTGACCTCGAGATCACCGAGGATGCGATCGCGGAGATCGCCAGGATTTCCGTCGAGGTGAACGCCTCGGTCGAGAATATCGGCGCCCGCCGGCTGCAGACAGTGATGGAGCGGGTGCTCGACGAGATCAGCTACGATGCGCCGGACCGGTCAGGCCAGACGGTGACGATCGACGCGGCCTATGTGCGCGAGCATATCGGCGATCTCGCCAAGAACGCGGATTTGAGCCGGTACGTGCTGTAGAGTTTCGCCGGGGCGTGTGGCCGTTATCGGCTTGACCGATATCGAACCGGTCGTTCCCGGCCGATCCAAGGGCAAACTCCGCGAAGCCGCAGAGCCGGAATGACGAGAGAACGGTGGTGGTCGACACACTCTCCCCGGTCATTACCGGGCTTTTCCCACTGCTGTCCGGTTTAGCGGGGACGGAGCTTTTTTGATTTCAGCCTGGCCACCCCTTGGGCTGTCATCCCCGGACTTGTCCCGGCAATGACACGGAGGGGGAGTGGCAGGCGATACCGAACACCGCTTCCGCTAAGGAAAACAGAGTTGATGGTTGAGCGAACCCCTATTCCGCGATCGCCATTTGCCGAAAAAGGCATGTCAGACAATCGGTTAATCGATGTCGCCGAGATTGAACCGGACAGTAGTGGACGTGTTCCGGGGATGACGTCCGAGTTGGTGACCAGGCTGAAAACCAAAGCCAGATCCCTGCTGAACCGGACAGCAATGGGAAAAGCCCGGGGATGGCCTCAAAGGCATGAGGAAGAGACGGCGTCTCGCCGCACCCCGCCCCTACTTCCCCCCGCCCGCAAGCCGCTTGACCCGCTGAACCAGGTCCGCAGCGTCATCGCGGCTGAGCTTGGCGATATCGCGGGCGAGCCGGTTGGCCAGTTCGGTCGCCTCCGGCGACAGACCGGCGGTGTCGACGGTGACGCGGGGATGGGAGAGTTCGGCCAGCCGCGCCAGTTCCTCCGCCTCGTCCCAGATGACGTTGAAATAAGCGATGATCGACTGGGTGAGATGCCAGGGCGGGCGGCCGCGTTTGCCGTGTTCGAGGGCGGAGAGATAGGCCGGCGTCACGCCGAGATGCCGGGCCATGTCCGACAGCGTCAGGCCACGGGCCTGGCGCATGGCGCGCAGACGGGCGCCGAACGGCGTCATCGCCCGCCTCCCGCCCCGTTTAGCCTGCGCGACTTGCGGCGAATCTGCACGTAGATCGCGCCGGCGCCGCCTTTGTGGCGATGCGCCTGTTCGTAACCGACCACGAGATCGCGGAACGGCTCGGTCGTGAGCCATTGCGGCACGGCGCGGCGCAGGATGCCGCGATTGCCGTCCTCCCACCAATGGGCGGACGGCTCGACAAAGCCCTTACCCGTTACCACCAGGACGAGCCTGTGGCCATCGGCCTGGGCGCGCAGGAGGAAGGCGAGAAGGCGGTGATGGGCCTGGCGCTGGGTCAGCCCGTGCAGGTCGACGGCGGCGTCGACCGGCCGCGCGCCACGGCCGATACGGCGGGTGAGCTTGCGGTCGACCGGATTGAGCGACGATCTGGCCGGCGGGCTTGCCTGCGCGGGTGGCTGATAGGGCGCGGCGGCCGGTTTCGGCTTGGCGGCTGTCTTTGGCTTGTCGGTCTGCTTTTCGTCCCGTCGGGCATCCGGTGACGGCTCCGCCGTCCCGGCGCGGCCCTGTTTCAGCGGCGTAACGGTGTCGGTGACCCGCTGCCAGAGCGCCTTTTCCTCAGTATCGAGGTCCCGTGACCGGCGAGGAGGCCGCATGCGTTGCCCAACCGTTCAGTCTTTCGGCAGCAGCACGTAGAAGGTGCCGCCCGCCTTGATGCCACCCGCCATCGACCCGGCCGCCTCTCCCGTCCCCCAGAAGAGATCGGCCCGGGCCGGCCCCTTGATCGCCGATCCGGTGTCCTGGGCGATCATCAGGCGCCGAAAGGGCGCCGGAGCGCGATTGTCGCCGATCTGGGGTTGGGAATCGATGAAGATCGGCGTGCCATAGGCATGGTATTTCGTGTCAACCGCGATCGAACGGCCCGCCGTCAGCGGCACGCCCTCGCCGCCGATGGGGCCGAGATCCGCCGGCAGATCCTTGATCTCGCGAAAGAAAATATAGGACTTGTTGACCTGCATCAGGTCGCGGGCGCGGTCAAGATCGGCGTGGAAATAGGCGCGCATCGAATCCATCGAGAAGCCGCCTTCCGGCCGGATGCCGCGCGCCATCATCGCCTTGCCGACCGACGAATAGGGATGGCCGTTCTTGCCGGCATAGCCGATCCGCACCGTTGAGCCGTCGGTAAGGGCTATACGGGTCGAGCCCTGGATGTGGATATAGAAGGCCTCGATCGGATCGGCGACATAGACGAGCGGCTCCAGCGCAGCGCCGAGCGCGCCGGCATCGATTTCGGCACGCGTCGGCGTCGGCACGAGGCCGGCCGACGTCCGGCGCCCCCAGGACAGAGAATCGTCCCAGCCCTCCGGGCGGTTGTCCCCGGTGACGCGGACGAAATCGGGTGGCAGCGGATAGAGCGGTGTCGGGAACTCCGCCGTTTTCTGCAGCGAGCCGGCGACGACGGGCTCGTAGTAGGCGGTAATCACCGCCTCGTCGTCGACAGGATCGATGCGAAAGGCCTGAAAGTTGTCCTCGAAGAAGGCCCGCGCCGTTTCCGCGTCCACGGGGCCGTCCAGCGCCGCGGCCTGCGCGCAGGCCGATGCCAGGGCCTCGTCATCGCCATGGCGGCAGGATCGCAGGAAGGCGGCGAAGGGCGCGGTCAGATCGTCATCCCCAAAGCCTGGAAGCGCGGAAAAGCCGACCGGTACCAGGCCGTGGCCGGCTGTGAGCATTGGATGATCGGCCGGGCCCGCAGGCTTGCGCGGAAGAACGAGGGCCAGGGCCGCAGCGGCGGCGAAGAGCACCGCCACTGTGCCGTAGACGATTTCACGCCGTGTCGGCGGGCGCCTGAAGAACGGGACGGATGCCCTATTCGGCGGACTCAGTGGCAACGAGCTTCCAGTTCGGATCGCGCGATCCCGTATCCCGCGCGAAGGTCCAGATATCGGTCACTTCGCTCACCGTATTCGGGTCGCCGGAAACGATATTGCCGTCCTTGTCGCTGGTCGCCGTGACGAGCTGCGAGACGAACCGGACGGTGACATGGGCCGTGCGGCCGCGCAGACCCGCCTCGGTGATCTCGGCTGCGTCGATCGCGACGAATTTCGACATCACCGTCTCGCCACTGGCCTCGCGTTCGGAAATCGCGCCGACGAAACCGTCATAGACATCCTTGTTCAAAAGCGACTTCAGCGCCTTGCGGTCGCCCTCGGCAAAGGCGGAGACGATCATCTCATAGGCGACCCTGGCGCCGTCGAGGAACTGGGCCGGGTCGAAGCCCGGATCGGAGGCGCGGATCTCCGACAGCGCCTTGGCGAGATCGGAGCCGGCCGGCGCGATGTCGCCGAAATCGTCATTGGCCGGCTGGTCGACCCGCGAGGCCGGTGCGTCACCGCTGCGCTGCGGCAGGCTGACGACCTTGTCGGAGGAGCCGGCCTGATCCGGCTTGGAGGCCGAATAGGGATCGAAGGGCGGACGTTCGCTGCCGGTGCGGCGGCCAAGCACGCTCCGCAGCCGCAGGAAAATCACCACGGCCAGCACCAGGAACAAGATCGTGTAGAAGTCGAAGAAACCGTTCATCGGGATCCGTTTACCGGCTTTCACCCGCCGCGCCAAGCAAGCGGCGCAAAAAACCAAGCGAATGTGTATGTGGCCTACTATGTAAGGATTGATACGCCACGGTCCAGAGCGGTTTACAGATATCTGCTCCCACGCCGCGCGTGAAGCGGAAAACGAAGAGACTTCGAAAGCATCACCGGGAGAGCATCATGGGATTGATCCTGCTTGCCCTGTTCATCGGCGTGCCGATCGCCGAAATCGCCCTGTTCATCGCGGTCGGCGAGCAAATCGGCATTCTGGCGACGATCGGCATCGTCATCGCGACCGCGATCGCCGGAACCGCGCTGGTGCGCCACCAGGGCTTCAGCACCCTGCAGAAGGCGCGCGCCGAGATGGACCAGAACCGGCTGCCGGCCGACCAGATGGCGGAGGGGCTGGCCATTCTCGTTGCCGGCGTGTTGCTGCTGACCCCCGGTTTCCTGACCGATGCGATGGGTTTCGCGCTGCTCATCCCGCCGGTCCGCCGGGCGATCATCGCCTTTGTCGGCAAGTCGGTGGCGGCGCGGTTCACGGTTGTCGATATGCCCGGGGACATACGGGGTGGAACGGTTCATGGATCGATGCATCGCGGGCCTACTCGTTCGGGACCAAGTCATTCGGGGCCGGGCCGGCCAGCGAGCCGGGGCGACGACGTCATCGACGGCGAGGCGGTGGAGATCGATCCGGACGAGACCAATCAGAGCGAGGCCAGTCGGGGCGAAGCCAGTCAGGGCGAAGCCGGGGGGGCCGGGCCGAAGCCGGGAACCGGATCCGCCTCGCCCTGGCGGCAATGAGCCGGGCGGTTGCGGGCACCGGTTGCGGGCTGGGGGGTGACGTGCTAGCCAGCGCCAAACCATCCTGAACGCGTCGCTTCGGCGCGCGGTGGCCTTTTCGGAGAAAATCAATGGCAAATGAAACGACGAATGGCGGCGGAGCCGCTGGTGACCAGCCGGCGGCCGGTGCTCAGCCGGGCGCCCAACAGCAGGCCGGTCCGAGCGTCGAAGTCGTCGCGCAGTACACCAAGGATCTGTCTTTCGAGAATCCGAAGGCACCGGGCGCGCTGAGCAATCAGCAGAATCAGTCGCCGCAGCTCAATTTCAACGTCCAGGTCAACGCGTCGCCGATCAGCGACACCGATGTCGAGGTCGAGCTGCGCATCGAATGCCGGGCCGGCGAGGAGGACAACGTGGTCTTCGCGCTGGAACTGGTCTATGCGGGCGTCTTCCGGCTGCGCAACATTCCCCAGGAGCATCTGCAGCCCTTCATCATGATCGAATGCCCGCGGCTTTTGTTCCCGTTCGCCCGGCAGGTCGTCGCCGAGACGATCAGCGGCGGCGGCTTCCCGCCGGTCATGCTCGGCCTGATCGATTTCGGCTCGCTCTACCAGCAGCGCATGGCCCGGCAGCAGGCGCAGGGCGCGGTGCAGGCCTGACCGGCCAGCCGGTTTGGGATTTGCGTTGACGTCCGCGATGACGCGGGGGCCTTTGCTTTCAGCATGACCACACACTCGGACGTCATTCCCGGGCTCGTCCCGGGGATCCAATCCACCTCGAAATTCGGTTCGACCGCCAATGGATTGCCGGGACAAGCCCGGCAATGACCAAGGAGAAGTCGCAGCGCAGGGGCTGGAGACATAAGACCGTCCAGGCGCGCCCAAAGCGTGCTCCATGCCCGACAGCGAAAACCGGGGCGACGGGCAAGCCTCAGTTGGACGACGATCCCCGGTAGTGTCGCCAGAGCGCGTTTTCGCCAAGCGTTTCGATAAAGGCGTCATGCGCGGCCCGTTCGGCCGCGCTGATGCGCGGGGGCAAAGGCTCGGGCCGGATGCCGGCGGTGCGGGGTCCCTCGCCTGAGGCCTGTGTCCCGGTTTCGACCAGCGACAGGGCGGCCTGCTTGCCGCCGATCAGCTCGATATAGACTTCCGCCAGCAGTTCGGCATCAAGCAGGGCGCCGTGTTTCTCGCGCCTGGAATTGTCGATGCCATAGCGGCTGCACAACGCGTCGAGATTGTTCGGCCCGCCGGGATTGCGCCGCCTGGCCAGCATCAGCGTGTCGAGCGCATGGTCATAGGGGATCGGCCTGCGGCCGCTACGCTCCAGTTCCGCGTTCAGGAAGCCCATGTCGAAGGAGGCGTTGTGGATGACCAGCCGCGCACCCTCGACGAAGTCGACGAAACTGTCGGCGATATCCTCGAAGATCGGCTTGTCGGACAGGAACTCCTCCGACAGGCCGTGAACGTTGAAGGCCTCCGTCGGCATATCCCGTTCGGGATTGATGTAGATATGCAGGATACGGCCGGTCGGGATGTGGTTGAGCAGTTCGACGCCGCCGATCTCGACCAGCCGGTCGCCGCCCTTGGGATCAAGACCGGTTGTTTCGGTATCGAGAACGATCTCGCGTATCAAGACGTCTTCCCCGGGACACAGAGTGTCGGCTTGATCGGCCCGTTCGCCGCCCGGTCTTAAAACCTATCCGCCCGCCCGCCTTCCTGCATAGGCTGTACCGGTGCGACCGGCAAGCGCGCGCAGGATGTCATCCACCTGTTTCTGGGCTGCCTCGAAGCCGCGGCTGGTATCGACGATGAAGTGGGAGCGGCGGCGCTTTTCGGCATCCGGCATCTGCCGGGCGAGGATCGAGGCGAATTTGTCAGCCGTCATGCCGGGCCTGCCCAGCACCCGCTCACGCTGGGTTTCGGCCGGCGCGGAGGCCAGCACGACGGCATCGGCGCGGCGATCACCGCCCGTTTCGAACAGAAGCGGAATCTCAGCGACGGCAAAAGCACGCCCCTCCGCCTTGGCCCGGTCGAGAAAGGCGAGATCGGCGGCGCGCACCAGCGGATGGACGATTTTTTCGAGCCGCTTCATTGCCTTGTCGTCGCCAAGCACGGCAGCGCCCAGTTTTTCGCGATCGACCGCGCCGTCGACCACGGTTCCGGGAAAGGCGGCCTCGATCAGCGGCACGGCGTCGGTACGATAGAGGCGGTGGACCTCCGCGTCGGCGTCATGCACGGCGACACCGCGCTGCGCGAACATCCGCGCAGTCGCCGACTTGCCCATGCCGATGGATCCGGTCAGGCCGATCAGAAACATCACGCGGCCTCGAGGTCTGCAATGATCAGGGCGCGCAGGTCCCCGGTCACCTCGGGCTGGCGGCCAAACCATTTCTCGAAGCCGGGAACCGCCTGGTGCAGCAGCATGCCGAGCCCGTCGACTGTCCTGAAGCCGCGATCCTCGGCCTGCTTCAACAGCGCGGTCTGCAGCGGCACATAGACGATATCGCTGACGACCGCGTCCCCGGTGAGCGGGGCGAGATCAATGTCGAGCGGCGCCGCGCCGGCCATGCCGAGCGACGTGGTGTTGACGAGCAGTCGCGCACCGGCCAGCCGCGCCGGCAGGGTATCCATTGAAAAGGCGGCGACCCGGTTGCCGAAATCCCCGCGCAGCGCCTCGGCCTTCTCGACGGTGCGGTTGACCACATCGATCCGGTCGACGCCGCGGCTCATGAGGCCGTGCACGATACCCCGCGCGGCCCCGCCGGCGCCGAGCACGACGGCCCGATCGACGCCGGCCTGCCAGTCCGGAACCGCCGCGTCGAGATTGGCGAGAAAGCCGTAAACGTCCGTATTGGCGCCGACCAGGTCGCCGTTTTCGTACCAGACGGTGTTCACCGCGCCGAGAGCGGCAGCCGTTTCGTCCACTTCGCGGACGATACGGGCGGCGGCAACCTTGTGCGGCACGGTCACATTGCCGCCGACATAGCCGTTTTCGCGCAGACCGCGCAGGAACGGATCGAAATGCTCGGGCGATATCTCCGCGATTTCATAGTCACCGGAGAGCCCGTAGCGCTTCAGCCAGTAGCGATGGATCATCGGCGAGCGCGAGTGCTTCGCCGGCCAGCCGATGACGCAGGCAAGCGGCGCGGCGGCGTGAGAAGGCGTCTCGGGCGACATCATGTTTCCAGGATCTTCAGGTCGCGCAGCTTGGCCAGCAGCGGCAGCAGCGGAAGCCCGAGAACCGTGAAGAAATCGCCGTCGATCTGCCGGAACAATTGCGCGCCGAGGCCTTCGAGCTGATAGCAGCCGACGCTTTCCAGGATCGCCTCGCCCGCCGCCGCGCTGTAGTGGCCGATAAAGGCCGGCGAACAGGCGCGCATGGCAAGGCTCGCGGTCGCGGTATGGGCCCAGAGGGTCTCGCCGTCCCGGACCAGGCTGACCGCGCTGTGCAGGTGGTGGGTCTTGCCGGAAAGCTGCAGAAGCGTATGTCGGGCCTCCTCCATCGAGGTCGGCTTGGTGAACAGGTTCCCGTCCAGCTCGAGCGTCTGATCGGCGCCGATGACGAGCGCACCGGCCCGCGCCTGGCTGACCGCTTGCGCCTTCGCCTCGGCGAGGATCGCGGCGACATCGGCGGGCGGCAGGCCGTCCGGGCCGGCGGCGACCGCATCGATGATGGCGCGCTCGTCGAGCCCGGAGGCAATCGCCTCGACGTCGAGGCCGGCATTGCGCAGCATATCGAGCCGGGTCCGGCTTGCGGAGGCAAGGACGACCGGTTCGAGCGATAGGGGCAGTCCGTTATCCTCAACCATTTCGGCGCTCCTGATGCAGTGCGAGAATGGCGGCGGCCGTTTCCTCAATCGACCGGCGGGTCACATCGATCGTCGGCCAGCCGTTTTTGGCGCAGAGCTTGCGCGTGAAGGCGATTTCATCGGCAACCGCGAGCCGGTCGACATAGGCCGTGTTGTCCTTGTCGTTCAGGGACAACAGCCGGTTCTGGCGGATCTGGACGATCCGCTCCGGGCTTGCGACGAGACCGACGACGAGCGGTGAACGAAGCGCGTCGAGCTGTTCGGGCAGCGGAATACCCGGAACGATCGGAATGTTGGCCGTCTTGATACCGCGATTGGCGAGATAGATGCCGGTCGGCGTCTTCGAGGTACGGCTGATGCCGACCAGAACGACATCGGCCTCTTCCAGCGTATCGGTCATCTGGCCGTCATCATGGACCAGCGTGTAGTTAAGCGCGTCGATGCGGCGGAAATAGTCGGCGTTCAGGACATGCTGGCCACCGATGCGCGGGGTCGATTCAGTGCCGAGATAGGACTGGAAAACGCCGAGCACCGGCGCCAGCACCGAGACGCAGGGCGCGCCATAGTCGCGGCAATGGGCTTCCAGCCGGGCGCTCAGGTCGGAACTGATCAGCGTATAGAGAACGATGCCGGGTGCCTTTTCGATGTCGGTGGCGATCTTGTCGACCTGCTTCAGGGTCCGGACGAGCGGATAGACATGCTCGATCGCGCGCACCGAGGAATACTGCGCGGCGGCAGCGCGGGCCACCGCGATCAGCGTCTCGCCGGTCGCATCCGAGACGAGATGCAGATGTACATAGCTGTGAACGCGGTCCGGCATCGGCTGTTAACACCTGTGGAGAAAACCCGACTTATCCGGCGATCCCGGAGATATCGGGTGACGTCATGCGCTGACTTACGGTTTTGTGGTCCCGGTAATCAACAGGTTCTTCCCGCAGGCAGCGAATCCGGGCACTGCCTGTTAATTGGGTTAACAAAGGGTAAAGCGTCGCAGGGCGTATCCGGGCGCAGACAGGCGGCCTTGAATCCGTTAAGGAAATATTAACGATTTGGGCAGCAGTCGATCCGACCGATCGGGATGTTGTTCAAGCCATGCGGTCCGGACCCTGTGGACGGACGGTTTTCCCCCCTATCGGCTTGCTAAGAGTCAGAATCAAAAGGAATCCTCTCTCTTTGACTCTTCTGAATGGAAATCCGAGCGAACGGACGGTGCTGTCCGTCCTGGCCGGCGGGACGGCAGCGACGCCACCTGTCTGGATGATGCGGCAGGCAGGGCGCTATCTGCCCGAATACCGGGACCTGCGCAGCCGCTATCCGACCTTTCTCGACCTTTGCTATACGCCGGGGGCGGCCTGCGAGGTGACCCTGCAGCCAATCAGGCGCTTCGGCTTCGATGCGGCGATCCTGTTCTCCGATATTCTCGTGGTACCGGACGCCCTTGGCCAGAAGGTGGCATTCGAGGCGGGCGAGGGACCTAAGCTCGATGCGATCGACTCCTCTGAAGGGCTTGCGGGACTGAAACCGGATGGAGCCGTCAAGCGGCTGCAACCGGTCTTCGAGACCGTCGAGCGGGTGCGCGAGGGTCTTCCCGCCGAAACGACGCTCATTGGCTTCTGCGGGGCGCCCTGGACGGTTGCGACCTATATGGTGGCCGGACGGGGCACGCCGGATCAGCGTCCGGCGCGTGTCCTTGCCTATCGCGACCCGGATCTCTTCCAAGCGCTTATCGACATGCTGGTGGAGACCTCGGCGGCCTATCTCGTCCGGCAGCTAGAAAGCGGCGCGGATGCGATTCAGATCTTCGATACCTGGGCCGGCGTTCTCGATCAGCGCGGCTTCGAGCGCTGGGTGATCGATCCGACGCGTCGGATCGTCGAGGCGGTCCGGTTAGCCCGTCCCGATGCGCGCATCATCGGCTTTCCCAAGGCGGTCGGCCTGCGCGCTGAACGGTACATCGCCGGGACCGGGATCGATGCGCTCGGTCTCGACTGGACGGTGCCGCTCGATATCGCCCGCGACCGCCTTCAGTCCCGGCTTCCCGTGCAGGGCAATCTCGATCCGCTGGCGCTGCTTGCCGGCGGGCGGGCGCTCGATCAGGGGGTCGATGCGATCCTGGAGGCGCTTGGCGCCGGGCCGCTGATCTTCAATCTCGGCCACGGCATCCTGCCCGAAACGCCGATTGCCCATGTCGAGCAGATGCTGAAGCGGGTTCGCGGTACCGCCGGATAGGAGGAACCGGCCGGTTCAGTCAGGCCGGTAGAGGGGACAGGCATGTTTCTCTGGATCAAATCCCTGCATGTCATCTCGGTGATCGCGTGGATGGCGGCGCTGCTCTATCTGCCGCGGCTGTTCGTCTACCATACCGCCGCCGAGCCCGGCAGCGTTCAGTCCGAGACGTTCAAGGTGATGGAACGGCGGCTGCTTCGCGCGATCGCCAATCCGGCGATGATCGCGACATGGGTGTTCGGCCTGTGGATGGTGTTCGGCTATATCGGCTGGGCCGGCCAGGGCTGGCTGCACGCCAAATTCACGCTCGTTATCCTGCTGACGGTCTATCATCACCTGCTGGTGCGGTGGTGGAAGGCGTTTCGCGACGACCGAAACATCCGCTCGCAGCGGTTTTTCCGGTTCATGAACGAGGTTCCGACGCTGTTGATGATCGGCATCGTCATCCTGGTCATCGTCAAGCCGTTCTGACGATTCGGTCTTCACGATACCGGCATCGACACGCTGCCACCGACGTGTCGCCTGCCACTTGTCGTCCTGCCCACTTGTCGGTGGGGGGTGCGCGGTATATATGTTTTCTCGACTCACCACACAGTGCGCCGGATACCTGACCCGAATAACGGGCGCGGCGGCACGATCTTCCGATCCGTACATGACCCTTGATGCAGGCTTTGCCGAACCGGTCATGCACAACTCTCATATTTGACAATCCCCAGGAGTGCTTCCCAGATGCGGGAAATGAAACTGCAGGAACTCAAGGCGAAATCTCCGCCGGAGCTCCTGGCATTCGCCGAAGAATACGAGGTGGAGAACGCCAGCGGCCTGCGCAAGCAGGAACTGATGTTCGCGATCCTGAAGCAGCTGGCTGCGCAGGATGTCGAGATCATCGGCGAGGGCGTGGTCGAGGTCCTGCAGGACGGCTTCGGCTTCCTGCGCTCGCCGGATGCCAATTATCTGCCGGGGCCCGACGATATCTATGTCAGCCCCAGCCAGATCCGCCGGTTTTCGCTCAGAACCGGCGATACCGTCGAGGGCATGATCCGCAGCCCCAAGGACGGCGAGCGCTATTTCGCGCTGCTCAAGGTCAACACGATCAATTTCGAGGACCCCGAGCGCGCGCGCCACAAGATCAATTTCGACAATCTGACGCCGCTCTATCCGGAAGAACGCTTCCGCATGGAGCTGGTCGATCCGACATCGAAGGACAAATCGGCCCGGGTCATCGACCTGGTCGCGCCGCTCGGCAAGGGCCAGCGCGGACTGATCGTCGCGCCGCCGCGAACCGGCAAGACGGTGCTGTTGCAGAACATCGCCCATTCGATCACCAGCAATCATCCCGAATGCTATCTGATCGTTCTTTTGATCGACGAGCGACCCGAAGAAGTGACCGATATGCAGCGCTCGGTGCGGGGCGAGGTGATTTCCTCGACCTTCGACGAGCCGGCGGTGCGCCACGTCCAGGTTGCCGAAATGGTCATCGAGAAGGCAAAGCGCCTGGTTGAGCATGGCCGCGACGTGGTGATCCTGCTCGATTCGATCACCCGCCTTGGCCGCGCCTACAACACCGTCGTTCCCTCCTCGGGCAAGGTGCTGACCGGCGGTGTCGACGCCAACGCGTTGCAGCGGCCGAAGCGGTTCTTCGGCGCGGCGCGCAACATCGAGGAAGGCGGATCGCTGACCATCATCGCGACCGCGCTGATCGATACCGGCAGCCGCATGGACGAAGTCATCTTCGAAGAGTTCAAGGGCACCGGCAACTCGGAAATCATTCTCGATCGCAAGGTCGCCGACAAGCGGGTGTTCCCGTCGATGGACATCACCCGGTCCGGCACCCGTAAGGAGGAACTGCTGGTTCCCTCCGACGAGCTCAAGAAGATGTATGTGCTGCGCCGCATCCTCAATCCGATGGGCACGGTCGACGCCATCGAGTTCCTGCTCGACAAGCTGCGCCAGACCAAGACCAACGGCGAATTCTTCGATTCGATGAATACCTGAGCCGGCACGGGAGTGCTTCGCGTGACCGGTCCGTCGAGACCGGTCTGATGGCGAAGACAGGTCCGGAAGGGTTGTAGGCCGATTTCATATTTAAATTGATCTGCGGGTTTGTCCGGCACTAGGATTGCCGTAACGTAATTTTGGCAATCGAGAGGCTTCCCGTGTTCGACATCAGATCAACGGTAGCAGTTCGCTATGGTTTATTCGTTCTAGCTATTGTCGTAGCTGCATTGCAGCCTGTATCCGGACAGGCAGGAGTGAAGAAATCGCTGTGGATCAGTACGACGGCCGCGCAAAGCTTTGTCGGTGCCCAGATCAATAATACGATTATGCTGGAGCAGACCGGTGTCAGTATTTTCAGAATTGATTTTGTAATTCCTCGTGACTATAAGGAAAACTCCAAAGTTACGGTTATATTTCATATGTTGGCAACAAATAACACACCATGCGTTGCGCAATTCAACCGGAACGCCGCCGTGCGGTCCCGGGTTGGCGAAGTCCTGGTGAGCAGCGTCGATGGGATAACGATGAAAGGTGGCGCGACGGTCGCCTTTGCCGAGGACAATCTCGTGCGAAGGAAAGTCCTCGAGATCAAGCCGGGTGGGTTGCCAGGCCAGAAACCCGGCGACGCGGTAGCGCTGGAGATGGCGCGAAACGCGGGCGCGCCGGTCGATGATTGCGCGCGGATACATGTCTCGGGCATCGAATTGCGATACACGGCGACTCAATAGCGGCGATGCCGCAATGGGGCGCCTTGAAAGCACTCCTACACCGAAACGGCCTGGATCGGCGTTAATCGCAGGCCGTGCCTTGTATTGACCCTGTCAGGTTCCCGTCCGGCTCTTCAGCAGCGCTTCGAGTTCATTCGCGTCGGTGATCGGCAGGGAGCAGGTTTTTCCGCGGCAGACATAGACGGTCGCGGCGTCGGCGATCGCCGTTTTGCCGGTGGCGGGATGACCGGGTGGCAGATCCTGACCTGGAGACAGGATGATCAGGGATCGATTCGGATCTGGAACGGTCTTGATCGTGTTGAGAAGGACGTCGGCCGCTGCATCTGATTCTCCTGCGATCAGAACGATTTGCAGACCGTCGGCCGCCACCGACAGGGCCGTCAGCAGGCTTGCGTGACCAAGCGGATTGCGGGCGGCTTCGGGAGCGAAGGCGTTGATCACGCGTTCGGCCCGGTCCGAGAAGCGCGTCTGTCCGGTGAAGTGGTACAGTCTGGCCAATCCCGCGGCGGCGAGGCCATTGGGATTGGGGGTCGCTTCATCGGTGCCCGATCGCATGCGGATGATGACATCTGCGGCATCGGAGGCGGCAAGCCGGTAGGTGCCGTCCTCGTCCAGGTGCCAGTCTTCCAGCGCGTCGGCGAATTCGATCGCGTCGTGAAGATAGGCCGGCTTGCGTGTGATGTCGTGCAGGGCAAGCGCGGCGGTCAGGAAACCGGCGTGATCGGAGGCAAATCCGGGCCAGACTGATTTGCCGTCGCACAGCGAGTGCGCCAGGCGGCCGTCGCGGCGCATCGATTCGGCAATGAAACGATAGGCGGTTTCTGCTAGCGCGCGCCAGTCGGGCTGCTCGAAGGTATCGGCGGCGCGCGCCAGCGCGGCGATCATCAGGCCATTCCAGTCGGCCAGGACCTTGTCATCGCGGCCCGGTCTGATGCGCGGCTCACGGGCTTCGAACAAGACGACGCGGGATCGGGAGAGGAAAAGCTCCTCGTCGTCGGAGCGCGGGAAGGGGTCTTTCAGCCGATTGAGGATCGTCCGGCCCTCGAAATTGCCGCTCGCGGTCACGTCATAGGCCTGTTTGAACGACCCGGATTCGGTGCCCAGCAGGTCGTCGACCTGCACTTCGTCCCAAAGATAGAACAGCCCCTCCTCGCCTTCGGAATCGGCATCGAGACTTGCCGCGAAGGCGGACCCTTCCGCCATCATCTCCCGCGTCAGCCAGCCGACGGTTTCCTCGATTCGCTGCCGGAACAAATCGTTTCCGGTCCGCAGCCAGGCGCTGGTCATCAGATCGATCAGCTGGGCATTGTCGTAGAGCATCTTCTCGAAATGCGGGACGAGCCACTCTTCATCGACCGAATAGCGGGCGAAACCGCCGCCGAGGTGATCGTAGATGCCGCCGCGGGCGATCCGCTCCAGCGTGTGCTCGACCGCCTCGAAATAGCGGGTCTTGCCGGATACCAGCCCGGCCCGCCAGATCAACTCCAGCATGGAGGCTTGCGGAAATTTCGGCGCTCCTTTCAGGCCGCCATTGACCGGGTCGAGCAGGTTCAGGAGCCGGTCTGCGACTTCGGTGACGATCCGCGGGTCGATCCCCACGGCGCCCTCGGGGATCGCCAACAGCCGCTGGCCGAGCGCCGATCTGTTCTGCTCGATCTTGCCGGGTTCCTCGCGGAACAGGCGGGCGACTTCCTGGAGGACGGCGACGAAGCCGGGGCGGCCGAATTGCGGCGTCTTGGGAAAATAGGTCCCGCCCCAGAACGGTTCGCCGCCCGGCGTCAGGAACATCGTCAACGGCCAGCCTCCTTGTTCGCCGAGTTGATGTAAGGCTGCCATATAGAGTTGATCGATATCGGGACGTTCCTCGCGATCGACCTTGATGTTGACGAACAGATCGTTCATCCAGCGAGCGGTTTCGGCGTCCTCGAAACTCTCATGCGCCATTACATGGCACCAGTGGCACGCCGCATAGCCGACCGACAGCAGGATCGGCTTGTTCTCGGCGCGCGCCTCGGCCAGCGCCTCCGGGCCCCAGGGGTGCCAGTGGACTGGATTGTCGGCATGTTGCAGGAGATAAGGGCTGGTTTCGTGCTTGAGACGGTTCTCGGTCATTGCGTCGGGCGGGTGGTTGTGGGGGCGTGCCTTGATACCTAGGGCCAGGCCCGATTAATTTCATGCAATTCTGTTTGGCATGGAGGGTTCGAATGCTGGAAAACAAGCGCAAGACAAGGCTTTATGCCTTTTCGAGCATTGTTTGCCTGCAGGGGGACCCTCTATGCCAAACCCTTCCGGCGTGTTGCACTTGGCCCGTGCGTGCGTTGGAAAAGCTTGAAAACCGACAGGTTTCCTGTGCTTTCCCGCCTGCTCACGAACCAAGTGCAACGCGCAGAATGGATCAAATTAATGGGGCCTGGCCCTGGTCGCGGATCTTGGTTAGGACAGGATTGACGTGAGCGAAGAAGCGACAATTTTCGCGGTATCCAGCGGTGCGGGAAAGGCGGGAGTGGCGGTAATTCGCGTATCCGGGCCAGCGTGTGCGGGGGTTCTTGAGAACATTGCCGGTGGAATACCGGAACCGCGCTATGCCGCACTCAGATCGATTCGGAATCGAAACGGCGAGACGATCGATCGCGGTCTGGTGCTGTGGTTTCCCGGACCCGGCAGCTTTACCGGCGAGGACTGTGTCGAATTTCATGTTCATGGTGGTCGGGCGGTGGTTCGGGGCGTTCTTGAGGCGTTGGCACAGGTTCCAGGATGCCGGCCGGCGAAGGCCGGAGACTTCGCGCGCCGCGCCTTCGACAACGGCAAGATCGATCTGACCGAGGTGGAGGGCCTTGCGGATCTGATCGATTCGGAAACGGAATGGCAACGGCGTCAGGCCTGTCGACAGATGGAAGGCCACTCCGGCCGCATCTATGAGGACTGGCGGCGCCGTCTGATCGGTCTGATCGGGCTGTGCGAGGCGGGGATTGATTTCGCCGACGAGGACGACGTGCCGGCGGATATCGCGTTGAAGGCGGCGCCCGATCTGGCCGGGCTGATCGGCGAGATCAGGGACGTTCTCGATGACGATCATCGCGGCGAGCGGATACGCGAGGGTCTGGTCGTCGTCATCGCCGGCCCCCCGAATGCGGGAAAATCGAGCCTGATCAATGCGCTTGCAAGGCGGGATATAGCGATCGTCTCCGAGCGGCCGGGCACGACGCGGGACGTTTTGGAGGCGCGCCTCGATATTGGTGGCGTTCCGGTGACGGTGGTCGATACGGCCGGGCTTCGCGAGAGCGAGGATGAAATCGAGCGGATTGGCGTAGACCGTGCCCGTGGACGCATCGAATCGGCTGATCTCGTGCTGTGGCTTGCCGAAACCGATTCGCGAGCGGAACGGAAGGAGGCCCCGGGGCACTGGCGTATCCGGACCAAGATCGACCTGTCGCCATCGACCGCTTCTGGACGAGCGGGAGACGGGCTGTGGGCGATCTCGGCGAAAACAGGGGCGGGGATTGATGCGCTTCTGGAGGGATTGCGGAGATTTGTCGAGGAGACCGTCGCTGGCGAAATGGCGCTGATTACCCGGATGCGGCACCGTATTGAGCTTCAGAATGCGGTCGGGTACATGGAAGCGGCGTCGCGGCTCGACTATATCGCGGACAGCGAGCTGGTTGCGGAAGATCTTCGCGTTGCGGGACAATGCCTTGCCCGGCTGACGGGACGGATCGATGTCGAGGATGTTCTCGATGTGATCTTTCGTGATTTCTGCATCGGCAAATAGGCCGGCGTCTGGCAGACCGGGCCGAACGGACCGGGATCGCGGCGGGATGCCAACCCGCATGTTTCACGTGAATCATGCAGGCGGGACTTTGGATCTGGATTCACGTGAAACACCATGGCGGAACTGACAGCGAGTGGTTTGGATGGGTGAAGGAACCCGGTTCGATGTGATCGTCGTTGGCGGCGGACATGCCGGCTGCGAGGCAGCGGCGGCCGCCGCCCGGACAGGTGCGCGGGTCGCGCTTGTTACGCATAGCGCTGAGACGATCGGCGTCATGTCCTGCAATCCGGCGATCGGCGGGGTCGGCAAGGGCCATCTCGTGCGCGAGATCGATGCCCTGGACGGTCTGATGGGTCGGGTTGCGGACGTAGCGGGCATCCAGTTCCGGCTGTTGAACAGGCGAAAGGGGCCAGCCGTTCGTGGTCCGCGCGCGCAGGCAGACAGAAAGCTCTATCGCAAGGCAATGCAGGCGGCGATTGACGAGCAGGAGCGAATCACGATCGTCGAGGGAGAGGTCGCAGACTTGGTTGTCCAGGATAATCGAGTCGGAGGCGTAACGACCTCCGCCGGCGCGACTGTTAAGGCCGGCGCGGTGGTGCTGACGACCGGAACGTTTCTGCGGGGCGTCATTCATCTTGGCGATACATCCTGGTCGGCCGGCCGGATCGGCGATCAGCCGGCGGTTCGGCTGGCGGAGCGGATCGAGGCGATGGGTTTTGCGCTTGGTCGGCTGAAGACCGGCACGCCGCCGCGGCTTGACGGGCGGACGATCGATTGGGCCGCGCTGCCGGCGCAGCCGGCCGACGCCGATCCCGTGCCGTTTTCCTTTCTGACCGACCGGATCACGACTCCGCAGATTGATTGCCACATCACGCGGACGACGGAGGCGGCGCATCGGCTGATTGAGGCCAATCTCGATCGGTCGGCGATGTATTCGGGCCGGATCGAAAGCCGCGGGCCGCGCTACTGTCCCTCGATCGAGGACAAGGTCGTCCGGTTCTCGGATCGCGACAGCCATCAGGTTTTCCTGGAGCCCGAAGGGCTTGACGATCACACGGTCTATCCAAACGGGATCTCCACGTCGCTGCCCGAAGATGTCCAGGCGGGCCTGATCGCGCTGATGCCGGGTCTGGAAAACGCCAGGATCCTGCGGCCCGGCTATGCGATCGAATATGATTTCGTCGATCCGCGCGAACTCAAGCCGACGCTGGAAACGAAGCGGCTGAAGGGTCTCTATCTCGCCGGCCAGATCAACGGCACCACCGGCTATGAGGAGGCCGGCGCGCAGGGTCTGATGGCCGGGCTCAACGCCGCGCGGGCCGTCTCCGGCCGGGACGGTGTCGTCATCAAGCGGTCGGATGGCTATATTGGTGTCCTGATCGACGATCTGGTCATGCGGGGGGTCAGCGAACCCTATCGTATGTTCACCTCACGGGCGGAATATCGTCTGACGCTTCGTGCCGACAATGCCGATCAGCGGCTGACCGGGCTCGGGGTTCAGGCCGGCTGTGTCGGGCCGGAGCGGGAGAAGGTCTATCGCCGGAAGGCGGCGGATCTCGAACAGGCGCGAACCCTTGCCGGGCGGCTGTCGCTGACACCGCAGGAGGCTGCGCGGCACGGGTTGACGGTCAATCGCGACGGCAGCCGCCGGTCGGCCCTTGATCTGCTGTCCTACCCGGACATCGATCTTGACCGATTGCGACCGATCTGGCCGGAACTCGACGACCTGTCGCGGCGTATCGGCGACCAATTGGAGATCGAGGCGCGCTATGCCGTCTATCTCGAGCGGCAGCAATCCGATATCGAGACCTTCCGCCGGGATGAGGCGCTGGAAATCCCGGATAGCCTGGATTTTTCCGAGCTGCCCGGCCTTGCCAACGAATTGCGGGAGAAGCTTATCGCGGTCCGGCCGCGCTCGATCGGACAGGCCGGCCGCATCGAGGGCATGACGCCGGCGGCGCTGTTGCTGTTGGCCGCCCATGTCCGGCGATACGACCGTGCCAGAAAGAGCGCGTGACCGGGTGGCGAATCGGATCGGACCGAGCTCGGCGGAGCGGGAGGAGGGCCTTGCGCTCATCCGCGCCCATCTGCCTGTTTCACGTGAAACAGTTGGAGCCCTCGATGCCTATGCCGCACTCCTGGTGAAGTGGAGCCGGGCCAAGAACCTGGTCGGCCCGGATACGCTTTCCAGCCTGTGGACGCGCCATATCGCCGATTCGGCACAGGTCGTCTCGGCTGCCGGAATGGTCTCTGACAAGGCGAGTTGTTGTGTCGATCTTGGTTCCGGCGCCGGATTTCCGGGGCTGGTGATCGCTATCCTGACGGGCGGGACGGCGGGAAACAGTGTCCATCTGGTCGAGGCGAACGGCCGAAAATGCGCCTTTCTGAGAGAGGCGGCGCGTGTCAGCGGGGCGGCTACGATTGTCCACAACAAAAGAATCGAGGCATTCTCTGGCACATTCACGGGCAAGGCCGACATCATCACCGCCAGAGCCTTGGCGCCGCTTGAAAAATTGCTCGCCCTGGCCGAGCCTCTGTTTGCGGACGGGACTAGGGCAATCTTTCACAAGGGACAAGATGTAGAGCGTGAATTGACCGAAGCCGCAAGATGTTGGAAATTTGACTACGAGCTCGTCCCCAGTTGGACACGTCGCGAGAGCGCCCTTGTGATTATCGAAGATTGTCGGCGCCGGGACGTTTAGAGCAGGTCAGTCAACACGGTCCGGAGGCCAGGGACATGTCACCGCGCGTCATTACCGTCGCGAATCAGAAGGGCGGCGTCGGCAAGACGACGACGGCCATCAATCTGGGCACCGCGCTTGCCGCCATCGGCGAGCGCGTGCTCGTCGTCGATCTCGACCCCCAGGGCAATGCGTCGACCGGTTTGGGCATTGATCGAAAGGACCGGGACCGGTCGATCTATGACGTCCTGATGGGCGAGCGGCGTATGGCGGATGGAATCATGCCGACGGCCGTGCCACGGCTCTCCGTCGTTCCCTCGACACTTGATCTGCTCGGTTTCGAACAGCAGATTCTCGGCGCGTCCGATCGGTCGTACCGGTTGCGGAACGCTATTCGCGACCTGTCTGATGGAACCGGTGATTGCGGTGTGGACTATATCCTCGTCGATTGTCCGCCATCGCTGAACCTGCTGACGATCAATGCGCTGGCGGCCGCGAATTCCGTGCTGGTGCCGCTGCAGACCGAATTCTTCGCGCTGGAAGGCCTGAGTCAGCTTCTCCAGACGGTCGAGCACGTCAAGACGTCGCTTAATCCGGAGTTGACCATCCACGGCATCGTCCTGACCATGTTCGATCGCCGAAATAACCTGTCCGGTCAAGTGGTTGACGATGTCCGGCTGCATATGGGTTCGAATGTCTACGAGACGGTGATCCCGCGCAATGTGCGGGTTTCGGAGGCACCGTCCTTCGGCAAGCCGGTGCTGCTCTATGATATGAATTGCGCCGGAAGCCAGGCCTATATTCGTCTCGCGTCCGAAATAATCCAGCGGGAACGTCGCCTTCGCGCTGCCTGAATCCTTAAAATCCCTTTCGATTCGAGGCCGAAACGATGAGTGTGATCAAGAACATGGTTGCCGGTAGTGATCCATCGGGATCGGATCCGTCACCCTCGCGGCTCGGGCGCGGCCTTGCCGCGCTGATCGGCGACGTCGATACGGAAAAACAGGCAATCGATCGCGCCCGCGGCCAGCGGCGCGTGCCGATCGAGTTCCTGCGCGCCAATCCGCGCAATCCGCGCAAGAGCTTCGCCGAGGACGACCTCGCCGATCTCGCCGCCTCCGTTCGCGACAAGGGCATCATGCAGCCGATCCTGGTGCGGCCCGCCGGGGAGGATGAAGAGCGGTTTGAGATCATCGCCGGCGAACGGCGCTGGCGCGCGGCGCAGAAGGCCAATCTGCACGAGGTTCCGGTCATCGTTCACAAGGTCTCCGACAGCGAGGCGCTGGAGATCGCGATCATCGAGAACGTGCAGCGCGCCGACCTCAATCCGCTGGAGGAGGCGAGCGGCTATCAGCGTCTGATCGACGAATTCGACTACAGCCAGAACCAGCTCGCCGAGGTGATCGGCAAGAGCCGCAGCCACGTCGCCAACACGCTGCGGCTCTTGAAATTGCCCGATACGGTCAAGACCTATGTGAGCGAGGGTCAGCTCAGCGCCGGCCATGCGCGCACGCTGGTGACGCATGAGGATCCGGACCGGCTGGCCAGGGCGATCATCGATGCCGGCATGAATGTGCGCGAGGCCGAGGCACTCAGCCGCGAACCCGATTCGGCACCGAAACAAAAGCGTACGGATACGGCACAGGCCAAGGATGCCGATACGCGGGCGCTGGAAAAACAGCTGACCGACGCGCTGGGCCTTGCCGTCGATATCCGCCACAAGGCGAATGGCAGCGGTGAAGTCCGGATCCGGTACAAGACGCTCGAACAGCTCGAGGGGATTACGGAACGGCTCGTGCGTTAGGGGATCGCGGCAGGCGCGCTCGCTCGCTTGTCGTCATCCTGGCCGCGTTCCGGTGGTTTCCGATGATGGATTGGTGGTTCCCCGATCCCGGATATTCGCTAACGCGAATTCCGGGATGACGAGGGAGGGGTTTGCGCTCTGCCGCCCACACTCCGGTGTCATGCCCGGAACACGTCCGCTGCTATCCGGTTTAGTTCCGGCGATGTCGATTAACCGGTTGCCTAGCATAACATTTTCGGCAAACGACGGTTACGGGACAAGGACTCGCTAAATCACCAGCTCGGATGTCATCAACTCTGTTTGCCTCAACGAAAGCGGTGTCTGGCATCGCTCGCCACTCCCCCTCCGTGTCATTGCCGGGCTTGTCCCGGCAATCCATGAACACAGGCGCCAGCGCCCATTCTAACGGCGGTGTTCATGGATCCTCGGAACAAGTCCAAGGATGACAGCCGAGGGGGTGGCCAGGCTGAAAACCAAAGCCCGTCCCCGCTTAACCGGACACCAGTGGAACACGTCCGGGGATGACCTTGGAGGGATACGAGAGCCCGCAACCCTCTCAATTGCCATCCCCCCGGCATCCCGAGACCTGGTCAGGCTTCCACCTTCGCGGAGACGACATGTGGGTGGTTTGCGACGCCCGTCGACTAATCGATTAATATATTGAAAATAAAGCCATTTATCGTGTGAAATCCGAAAATCGCTACTTTCGCTGCGGCGTCAGCGGCGACCGGCCTGGCGGGCGGCGGTTGCCAGCATGATCAGGATACGCCCCAGCATCGCCTCGGCGAGATCGGGACGCAGGCGGATATCGCCCTCGCTTCCGGAAATCAGGTCGAGCGCCCGACCGATGGCCTCGGGCGACCAGTAGCCGAGCTGCCGCCGGAAGGCGTTCTGCCGCTTGAAGAAGACCGGCGGCCGCAGGTCGCGCATGGCCGCATCGGCGGTCGCGCCGCGATCGATCTTCTGGCGCGCAAGGTTGAGCTGGAGGAAGTGCCGGCCGAGCGCCGACAGGATGCCCGGCGGCGCGGATCCGGCCGAAAGCGCCTTGGCAAGCATGCGGTCGGCGCTTGTGGCATCGCCGAGCGCGGTCGCGTCGATCAACGTATCGAGTTCGAGCGCGGACGCATCGCCGACAACGGCGGAGACGTCGTCCAGATCGACATGCTCGCGGCCCTGGCAGTAAAGCGCGAGCTTTTTCAACTCGCCGCGCGAGGCGAGCCGGTCGCCGCCAAGCAGGTGCAGGAGGGCTGCGCGGGCATCGGGGCTGGGCCTGAGGCTGGCCGCGCCGAGTTCGTCGAGGATCAGGGTCTCGAGCGCCCGCTTGTCGTCGACATAACAGGGCAGGGCTACCGCCCCGGCTGCCTTTTCGACGGCCTTGCGAACGGGCGAGGAGGGTTTCAGGTCGCCGGCCTCGATGACGACGAGCGCTTCCGACGGCGGGTCGGACAAAAGCGGCTCGACGGATTTGACGATGTTCTTGGTCGTCGACGTCACCCGGACGGCGCGCTTGCCGCCGAACATCGGCACGCTATGGGCTTCTTCGGCAAGTAGATGCGGCGCGGCGCCCAGCGAATCCCCCTCGATGACCGCCCGGGCCATCGGATCGGCGTCGGGACCTAAGAAAATCTCGATCAGGTCGCGGCTGCGCTCGCCGACGAGGCCGGTATCGGGCCCATAGACGAGGACGACCGGCTTGTCCGGCCGTTTCAGGAACCGGGAGATCGCCTCGCCCTTGAGGGCGGTCACGGATTGGTGCCGCCGTAGGTCGGCTCCCGGTCGTTGAAGATCGTGTCGCCGGAGCCGGGGAACTCGTCGAGCTGGCTGCGGGGCGGCGCGGCGCGCTGATAGGACTGGCCGGTGACGAAGTAGGCCGCGACCTGGATGTTGATTTCCTCGGCGATCTCGCGGGCAGCCCGGTTTTCCGCGTCGATCGTGGCGCGATCGTTGGCGAAGCGCTGGTTGAAGTAGTCGAAGGAGGCGATCCGCGTCACGGTGCCGGACGTCAGTACCTCCGGCTCACCGACTTTTTTGAGGGTATAATCGACATTCAGCTTGATGTTGCGCCCGCCGGGCAGGCCGCTGACCGTCCGCGTGATCGTGTTGGTGTAGCGCTCGTCGACCTGCAGATCGACCCTGTAGGTGCCGCCGCCACCATCGCCGCCATTCATCAGGAACAGGAGATCGTTGCGCACCTTCTGGCCGACGCGGCCCTCGATCGGCGCGACATCGACATCGGACAGCGTCATGCCGAGCGACTGATCGGTCAGCGCGGTCGGGCCGTAGAGCGGCCGGACGTTGCAGCCCGACAGGATCAACGCGCAGCCGACCGCGACGGCGGCCGTCAGCCGGCCGGAGCGTGCTTTCAAGCGTTTCGTCGTGTTTCCGGTTGGAAGCGATCGGTCAGATGACGACATTGACGATCCTCTGCGGCACCACGATGATCTTGCGAACCGGCTTTTCGCCGAGCGCCCGCTTGACGCCGGCAAGGCCAAGCGCTGCCTCCTCAATATCGGCCGTCGCGGCGTCGCGGGCAATGATCAATTCATCGCGCCGCTTGCCGTTGACCTGAACCGGCAGGGTGATCGTCTCGTCAACGAGCAGGTCGGGCTCGACAGTCGGCCAGTCGGTTTTGGCCAGCATCGTCTGGTGGCCGAGCGCCTGCCAGCATTCCTCGGCAAGATGCGGCACCATCGGACCGGCCATCGCCACGATGGTCTCGATCGCCTCGCGCAGCGCCCAGGCGAGATCGGCGGAGACCGGCCCCTCGCCGACATCCTTCAGGACGGCGTTCACCGCGTTCACCACCTCGTAGATATGGGCGATCGCGCGGTTGAAGCGCAACTCCTCGATATCCTTGGAGACGGCGGCGAGCGCTTTGTGCGTGGTGCGCCGCAGCGCGGTCGCCTCCGTGCCGATTGCGTCGGGGCCGATTGCGTCGGGACGCGCCGTTCCGGCGGGCGGGGCAAGCGCGATGACCTGGTGAACCGTCCGCCAGAGCCGCTGGACCAGCCGCCAGGCGCCCTCGACGCCGGCTTCGGTCCATTCGCTGTCGCGTTCGGGTGGCGTATCCGACAGCATGAACCAGCGCGCTGCGTCGACGCCGAAGGTCTCGACGATCGCCTCGGGCGAGACGACATTCTTCTTCGACTTCGACATCTTTTCAGGCGGACCAACGGTGACGGCCGCGCCGGACTGCCGTTCGATGACGGCGCCCGCGTCGTCGCGCTCGATCTCCTCGGGAAACAGCCAGCGGCCGTCTGCCGCCTTGTAGGTCTCGTGGGTGATCATGCCTTGCGTGAACAGGCCCTTGAACGGCTCCTCGACCGCCGTATAGCCGACCTTCTTCATCGCCCGCATGAAGAAGCGGGAATAGAGCAGGTGCAGGACGGCGTGCTCGATGCCGCCGATATACTGATCGACCGGCAGCCAGTCGTTAACGGCTTTGCGGTCGACGACGTCTTCGTCGCGCGGCGAGCAATAGCGGGCAAAATACCACGAGGAATCAACGAAAGTGTCCATCGTGTCGGTTTCGCGCCTTGCCGGCCTGCCGCAGGCGGGGCAATCGACATGTTTCCAGGTCGGATGATGGTCGAGCGGGTTGCCGGGCCTGTCGAAGGTGGCATCGTCGGGCAGCAGCACGGGCAGATCGGCTTTCGGCACCGGTACGATGCCGCAGGCCTCGCAATGGATCACCGGGATCGGGCAGCCCCAATAGCGCTGCCGCGAGACGCCCCAGTCGCGCAGGCGGTAATTGACCTTGCGTTCGCCGGTGCCGGCGGCCTCGAAGCGCGCGGCGATGTCCTGCTTGGCTTCCTCGACGCTCATGCCGTCGAGAAAGGCCGAATTGATCATGTGAACGGCTTCGCCATCCTTTTCGACGAAGGCCTCGTCGCCGATTTCGAAGCCGGCCGGGTCGGCATCGGCCGGAGCGACCACGGGAATGACCGGAAGCTTGTATTTCCGGGCAAAATCGAGGTCGCGCTGGTCATGCGCCGGACAGCCGAAAATGGCGCCCTCGCCATAGCCCATCAGCACGAAATTGGCGACATAGACCGGCAGTTTGACCTCGGGATCGAAGGGATGGACCGCGTAGAGGCCGGTGGCATAGCCTTTTTTCTCGGCCCGCTCGATCGCCTCCTCGCTGGTGCCCAGCGCCGCGCATTCGGCCTGGAAGGCGGCCAGCGCCTCGTCGGTCTCGGCAAGGCGCTTGGCGAGCGGATGATCCGGCGACATGGCGCAGAAGCTCGCCCCGAAGATCGTGTCATGCCGGGTCGTATAGACGTCGAGCCGATCGGCTTGGTGCACGCCGGCTTCGTCAACCAGGTCGAAGGAAAACCGCACGCCCTCGGACCGGCCGATCCAGCGGCTCTGCATGAGCCGCACCTTGTCGGGCCAGTTGTCGAGCGTGTCGATCGCCTCGAGCAGGTCCTGGGCGTAGTCGGTGATCCTGAAGAACCACTGCGACAATTCGCGCTTTTCGACCGGTGCGCCGGAGCGCCAGCCGCAGCCGTCGATTACCTGTTCGTTGGCGAGCACGGTATTGTCGACCGGGTCCCAGTTGACCACCGAGGTCTTGCGCTCGACGAGGCCATCTTCAAGGAAATCGACGAACAACGCCTGCTGCTTGGAATAGTATTCGGGATCGCAGGTCGCCAGTTCCCGCGTCCAGTCGATCGACAGGCCGAGCAGCTTGAGCTGGGCCTTCATCGTCGCGATGTTCTCGTAGGTCCAGTCCCTGGGCGGGACCTTGCGGTCGATCGCGGCGTTCTCAGCGGGCAGCCCGAAGGCGTCCCAGCCCATCGGATGCAGCACGTTGAAGCCGCGGGCGCGCTTGTAGCGGGCGACGACGTCGCCCATCACGTAGTTGCGGCCATGGCCGATATGGATCTTGCCCGAAGGGTAGGGAAACATCTCGAGCACGTAGTATTTCGGGCGCGGATCGTCGTTATCGGTCTCGAAAACGCGGGCTTCGTCCCAGGTTTTCTGCCAGCGGGCCTCGGCCTCGCGCGGATTGTAGCGTTCGTTCGCCATCACGTGATATTCGGGTCTTTGAAGGGGTTTCGCGTAGATGGCCCGAAACGGTCAGGCCGGTCAACCGCATGCGAAATACGCCGCAGCCGGGGCCGCGACGCCGTGCACTGTCTATCAGGCGCGTTAAGAAAGGCATAGTGATGACGGAACAGGACGATCGGGCGGCCGCCGAGCGGCTCGTCGAGGTACGCGCCCGGATCGAGGCCGCCGAGGTCGAGGCGGACCGGCCGCGCGGCGGCGTCTCGCTGATCGCCGTCTCCAAGACGTTTTCGGCCGACGTGATCGAGCCTGTGATCCATGCTGGCCAGCGGGTGTTCGGCGAGAACCGGGTGCAGGAGTCGCTCACCAAGTGGCCGGCGCTCAAGGAGCGCTATCCCGACATCGAGCTGCATCTGATCGGCCCCTTGCAGACCAACAAGGTGAAGGAGGCGGTCGGTCTCTATGACGCGATCCAGTCGGTCGACCGCGACAAGCTCGCCCGGGCCCTTGCAAAGGAAATGGACCTGCAGAGCCGCAAACTTCGTTTGTTTGTGCAGGTGAATACGGGGGCGGAGCCGCAGAAATCGGGGATTTTGCCGCAGGAGACGGCGGCGTTCGTCACGCGTTGCCGGGATGAATACGGCCTGGAGATCGCCGGGCTGATGTGCCTGCCGCCGGCCGGCGAGCCGCCGGCGCCGCATTTCGCGCTCTTGGCGAAGCTTGCCGGCGAAACGGGTCTGACGGGCCTGTCGATGGGCATGAGTGCTGATTACGAGATTGCGATTGCCCATGGCGCGACGCATGTGCGTGTCGGCAGCGCGGTGTTCGGCGCGCGGGCGAAGCCGGTGCCGGCGTAAGGCAAGCGTCCTATCCGATCACGATCCGCGTCGCAGGCCCGATCCGCGGCAAGAGCCGGGTGAGATCCGGGCGTCGCAACGCGACGCAGCCCTCGGTCGGTGTAAATCCCGGCCGGGCCAGATGTAGGAAAATCGCGCTCCCCAAGGGACTTATCGGGGTGGGATCGTCATTGTGGCCGATCACAATGACGAGATCGTAGAGTGAGTCGTCGCGCCACATTTTCTCGTGACTGCCGGTGAAGGGCAGGCGCACGGGGCGATTGTAGTGGCGGCTCGTCGCATCGTCGCACCAGCCGAGATCGGGCGAAATCGGTGCGGTTTTGAGCCCTGTTCGGGGGATAAAGCGCCGATCCGGGCGGAAATAGAGTTGTCTCAAGGCAAAATCGCCAATCGGCGTCGCGCCGTCACCCTCGCGCTTTCGGTGGGTCAGGCCGCCGCGGCCAAGCGCGCAGGGCATGGTAACGCCGCCGGCGGCAATAAGGCCTGAATGCTGCTCCAGACCGTTCGAACGGACATGTAATGCCTCGAAAAACGGGCCGATCATTGCCATATGCCGTCAATCCCTTCCAACAGCCGCCTTGCGGTTGCCGCTGAACGTGTTTTACATCGGTAGCCGGGTCGGCACAGGTCGAAAATCCTGACCGCAATCACATTCCGGAGATCGCCCATGACGACGTCGAAGCACATCCTTATCGTCGATGACGATACGGAGCTGCGCGAAGCCCTTGTCGAACAGCTGGCGCTGCATGACGAGTTCTCCACCTCGATCGCCGAATGCGCCAAGTCAGGGCTCGATATCGCCAAGGCCGATCATGTCGACCTCGTCCTCCTCGATGTCGGCCTGCCGGACATGGACGGACGCGAGGCCTGCAAGATCCTGCGCAAGCATGGCTTCAAGGCGCCGATCATCATGCTGACCGGGCACGATTCGGATTCCGACACGATCCTGGGCCTGGAATCCGGTGCCAACGACTATGTCGTCAAGCCGTTCCGCTTCGCCGTGCTGCTGGCTCGCATCCGCGCGCAGCTCCGCCAGCACGAGCAGAGCGAGGACGCCGTCTTCTCGATCGGCCACTACACGTTCAAGCCGGCCTTGAAGATGATGATCACCGAGACCGGCTCCAAGGTGCGGCTGACGGAGAAGGAAACGGCAATCCTGAAGTTCCTCTACCGGGCCGGCGAGAAGGTCGTTACCCGCGATATCCTGCTGCACGAGGTCTGGGGCTACAATTCCGGCGTTACCACCCACACGCTGGAAACCCATATCTACCGGCTGCGCCAGAAGATCGAGCGTGATCCCTCCAATGCCGAGCTCCTGGTGACCGAAAGCGGCGGCTACAAGCTGGTGCCGCGCGGGGTGCACGCGTGACGCTCGGCACCGACGTCGCGCTTCTGCAATCGATCCCGCTGTTTGCGGATTTTCCCAACGAACAGCTGCGGCTGATCGCGTTTTCCGCCGAGCCGATGACGCTGCCGGCCGATACGATGCTGTTCCGCGAGGGAGCATCGGCGGATGGCGGCTATGTCGTCGTCTCCGGCGCCGTTCAGTTCTTTACCGGCACCGGCGAGGCCGAACGCAGGATCGCCGTTGCCGGACCAGGCGCCCTGATCGGCGAGCTGGCCCTATTGAGCGCGACCAACCGGCCGGCCAGCGCAAGGACGCTGGAGCCGACCGAGCTTCTGTCGGTGTCGCGCCGGCTGCTGCGCCGGGTGCTCGAGGAATATCCGGAAATGGCCGCGCGGCTTCACCTGGCGCTCCGGGAGCGCCTTGCCGCGATGACCGGCGAACTCAATGAGACCCGCGAGCGGCTGCTGGCCGCGGATGGCGCCAATCCGGGCTGAAGTCCCGGTATCAGGCCTCCAGTCTGACAATGACCGGCACGTGGTCGGACGGCTTCTCCCAGCCGCGCGCCTCGCGCAGCACCTCCACATGGGAACAGGTTTCGGCGAAGCCCGGCGACAGCCAGACATGGTCCAGCCTGCGACCCTTGTCGGCCTTGTTCCAGTCCCTGGCGCGGTAACTCCACCAGGTATAGAGCTTTTCGGGCGGGGGAATGTCTCGGCGCACGACATCGACCCAGTCGAGCGACCCGCGCACCCGTTCCAGGCCCTCCGTCTCCACCGGCGTGTGGCTGACCACCTTCAACAGCTGCTTGTGCGACCAGACATCGTCTTCCAGCGGCGCGATGTTGAGATCGCCGACGACGATGGTGCGGTCGTCGGGTGAGACCGTTTCGGTCTCGCCGGAAAACCAGCTGATCATTTCTTCCAGGAAATCGAGCTTGTGGGCGAATTTCGGGTTCTTTGCCGGATCCGGATCGTCACCGCCGGCGGGAACGTAGAAATTGTGGATCCGGACCGGCCTGTCGCCGTCCGCCTCGACGTCGACGGCGATGTGGCGCGTGTCGCCCATGCCGCAGAATTCCCGGGCGACAACCGTCTCCATCGGCCGTTTCGATAGGACGGCGACGCCGTGATAGCCCTTCTGGCCGTTAATCGCGATGTGGCGATAGCCGAGCTTTTCGAAGGTCTTGGAGGGAAATTCCGGGTTCGGGCACTTGGTCTCCTGCAGGCAGATCACGTCCGGGTTCCGGGCCGCCGCGAGCTGGCCGATCAGATCCTGCCGCAGGCGGACGGAGTTGATGTTCCAGGTGGCGACGCTGAGCGGCATGGGCGGATCCTGTCGGGCGGGGAGAAGGGAACAGTCTCTGGCTCTACCGCGAGACCGGCGCAACGACAACCGCGATGGTCATAAAAAGCGCCCGGTTCCGGGGGAGGGAACCGGGCGCGATCCGCGGGTTTTGCGGAAGCACCGGGAGGGAAATCCGGTGCCAGCGGCGGCTCATCTCGGCGAGACGGGGGCGATACCGATTGTCAGAGCCGTTCCGCTTATGAGGTTAATTTGGTGTTACCCTCGGGCCGGTTCAAGGTTTACCCGGCAATGCACCAAATCGTGATCGGCCGCGATCAGACGATAACGCGGGCGATATCACGTCCGCTCAAGTGGTTTGTCCGGTCTTTACCGGACCTGATCTTCATCTGTCCCGGTCACGATCAACCGAGCCCGCTCAGCGGGTGTTTCCGCTGCCGACGTCGAGAATCCGATGTTCGATGATGCGGAACTTCTTCGGATCGATCGGTGTGCCCGCGACCGCGGTGTCCAGCGACACCGTCGTGTCGAGGCCCTGGACATCCGTCACGGTCCAGCGCATCAGCCGGTTCTCGATCGGATCGAACATCAGCGTCAGCGTGCCGGGCGCGTCGCCGACACGCTCCTCGATCGAGACCGTCACCAGTTCGGTCTCCGGATAGACCGCCAGGATCTTGGTGTCGCGCAGAAGGTTGATATCCCGGGACAGGATCATCTTCAGCGGCGTCGTGCCGAGCGGATATTTCTCGGTCGTCCGGAGCTTGGTGTCCTGCACCGCGACCCAGCGCCCGTCCGAAATGACCAGAAGCGGCGACGGCGCGGCATAGTCGAAGCGCAGCTTGCCGGGCCGCTCGATGAAGAACTGGCCGGCGGTCACGGTGCCGTCGGGCGCGGTCTGGGTGAAGTCGCCGGACAGCGTGGAGATCCCGTTCAGATAGGTGCTGACCTGATCGATCGCGGCGAGCTGCGCGATCGAAAAGTCGCTGGCGTCGGTGCGCGCCTGCGCCGAGACCGTCAGCGCGGCGAGCCCGAATGCGGCAAGCCCGATAAAGAATGTGCAGATCCGTCGCATTGGCATTGATCTCCGTAACGCTTTCCCCCGGCACCGATCACGCCGGTTGGGCGAAATCGAGGCAGCCGCTCGGGTCCCCGGGCTCAGCCCTCGTCCTCCCCCAGGGCTCAGCCCTCGTCTTCATTACCGACGAGCACTTCACGCTGCCCCTTGGCATTCGGCCGCGAGATGATCCCTTCTTCTTCCATGCGCTCGATCAGGGTCGCCGCGCGGTTGTAGCCGATCGACAGCCGCCGCTGGACGTAGCTCGTCGAGGCCTTCTTGTCGCGGACGACGACCTGAACCGCCTTGGTGAACAGATCGTCGGCGTCGTTGCCGGTTACAAGACCTGGGATCTCGGATCCGCCCTCCTCGCTCTCCTCCGTCACCTCATCGAGGTACTCGGGCGAGCCCTGCGCCTTCAGGAAGGCGATCACGTCCTCGACCTCCTCGTCGGAGCAGAACGGGCCGTGCACGCGGGTGATGCGGCCGCCGCCCATCATGTAGAGCATGTCGCCCTGGCCGAGCAGCTGTTCGGCGCCTTGCTCGCCGAGGATCGTCCGGCTGTCGATCTTCGAGGTGACCTGGAAGGAGATGCGGGTCGGGAAGTTGGCCTTGATCGTGCCGGTGATAACATCGACGGAGGGGCGCTGGGTGGCGGTGATCAGGTGAATGCCGGCCGCGCGCGCCATCTGGGCGAGCCGCTGGACCGCGCCCTCGATATCCTTGCCGGCGACCATCATCAGGTCGGCCATCTCGTCGATGATGACGACGATGAAGGGCATCGGCGTTAAGTCCATCTCCTCCTGCTCGTAGACCGGCTCGCCGGTCTCGCGGTCGAAACCGGTCTGGACGGTGCGGACGATCTGCTCGCCCTTGCGCGCCGCTTCCTTCGCCCGGCCGTTGAAGCCGTCGATGTTGCGGACGCCGAGCTTCGACATCTTGCGGTAGCGGTCCTCCATCTCGCGGACCGTCCATTTCAGCGCCATCACCGCCTTGCGCGGATCGGTGACCACCGGCGACAGCAGGTGCGGGATGCCATCATAGACCGACAGTTCGAGCATCTTGGGATCAATCATGATCAGCTTGCACTGGTCCGGACCGAGCCGGTAGAGCAGCGACAGGATCATGGTGTTGACGGCGACCGACTTGCCCGAGCCGGTGGTGCCGGCGATCAGGAGATGCGGCATGCGGGCGAGATCGGCGATCACCGATTCGCCGCCGATCGTCTTGCCGAGGCACAGCGGCAGCTTGGCCTTGGATTTCTCGAAGCTCTCGGAGGCCAGAAGCTCGCGCAGATAGACCATCTCGCGGAAGCTGTTGGGCAGTTCGATGCCGATGACGTTGCGGCCGGGCACGACGGCGACACGGGCCGAGATCGCGCTCATCGAGCGGGCGATGTCGTCGGCAAGGCCGATGACGCGCGAGGACTTGGTGCCGGGCGCCGGCTCCAGCTCGTAAAGCGTCACGACCGGACCGGGCCGGACATGGATGATCTCGCCCTTGACGCCGAAATCGTCGAGCACGGTCTCGAGCAGCCGGGCGTTCTGCTCCAGCGCCTCCTTGTCGGCGGCGGTCGAGTTGCGGGCCTGCTTCGGCTCGGCGAGCAGGCGTAAGGGAGGCAGCTCGTGGCCGTCCTTGGGCAGGAGCGAGGGCTGGGCTTCCTTGGTGGCGCGGCGGCCCTGCTTCAGCTTGGACTTGGCAAGGGTGACGCGGGCCGCGCCCGGGTCGGCGGGATCGTCATCCGCCGGCCGGTCCGGCGCAGGCTCGAAGTCCTCGGGATCGTCATCAACAGGGTTGTCATAAGCGGCATCGGGATGCGGATCGTATGACGAGTCGAACACCGGCTCGATCCGTCCGGTGACCGGCACCGCGACGATCGGCTCGTCCTCGACGAGTTTGCGCCAGAACGGCCGGCCGGACGTCGATCTACGGGTGACGGGATGTTTCGCGCCGGGCCGCAGGGTGCGGCGCAGGCGGGCGCCAAGGCTTAAGACCATGTGCTGGAGGAAGCCGAGGCGCGACGAGGCCTCGTCGTCGGGCTCGATGTCGGCGTCCGCGCCATCGGTCTCGTCGATGAAGGGATCGTAGTCGTGTTCGGTTTCTTCGGCTTCGGCCTCGTGATCGGCCGGCCGGGCCCGGACAAGCCGGATGTCGGAGGCATATCCGAGCAGCAGCGCCGAGCCCGCTCCGCCCATCAGGCCGGCGGGGACGGCGGCCAGGCCGCCAAACAGTGGCGAGAACAGGAAGCCGGTGACATAGAGTTGCGCATCGCCCATCAGGCCGCCGAGCCCCGAGGGCAGCGGCCAGCCGGCGGGCGCGGGAATGGCGGCGAAGAAGGCGCAGGCGAAGGCCGAGCCGGCGAGCCAGGCGAGCAGCCGGCGGCCGACCGAATCGATCGGCTTATCGAGAATGAGGCGGATCGCCCAGACCGCGATCGGGATCAGCAGCGCACCGGAGGCCAGGCCGAGTATCTGCATCGTGAGATCGGCGATCGCGGCGCCGGGAAAGCCGAGCAGGTTTTCCGGTTCGGCCCCGGTCGCGTGGCTCAGCGAGGGGTCCTGCACCGACCAGGTCGCCAGGCTTGCGACGATCGCCAGGACGAGCACGAGCAGCGCCAGGCCGGTCGCCTGCGTCGACAGGCGCTCGGCGCCCTCGCGCAGCCGTTCGGCGAGGCTCAAGTCATCGCGGAAATGCGATCCCGTGGCGCTCATGAAATCCGCTTGCGATCCGTGTCTGCGGCACGATCAATAGCCGCCGGACAAACGCTAGGGCTTTGGGGTTAAGAGGCCATTAACCTTGTGGGACGGGATGGCCGGATCATCTGCGTTGGCGGTGCCCATTGCGGTGTGTTTGCTCCGGGCTTTGGCTTGATCGGGGAACCCAGACGCCCGCTGGTGTTTTCAATCGATGGATCGGTGGCTCCCCGATCCCGGCCGGCAGGCCGGTGATCCACATACCCTTCGCCTTCTGCTGCGATATCAATCAACGCGCATCTTCCGTGGCGGTATGGTACAGTGACAGCGGTGTCTTTGGCCGGCCTCACGCAGCAGACATTTTAAGCTCGAGATCGCCGATTTAAGCGCCCCGGCCCGATAAGGCGGCACGCCGTCGTTTTGCGCCTGTGCGCCGCTTAAACCGATAGCCAGACAGATTTTTAAAGAGATACGACACATGCGGACCCTCTACGTGTTATCAGCCGTGCTTATCACCAGCAGCCTCGCACTTAGCGGAAACGCCGCGGCGCAGCCTGCGGAGTGCGCCCCGTTCAAGGTGTATCTCGGTGATGGTCATCTTGAGGTGATTGATCTTGGCGAAGCCGGCCTGTCGCTTGGCGACGAGCGGGTCGGGAGCTTCGATCTTGAAGATGCGGACGGTGCGGTTGTCGGCCTGGCTGCATTCAAAACAACCGTCGTGGGATCCAAAGATGGTCGCTATCGGACGATGGGTAGCACCTACACTGTCTTCGACAACGGGACGCTGCATTATAATATTCTGAATGAACTGTCCGATCCGTCCATGCCCAAACCGGACATCGAAGCGCCCACGTTCGAGTATCTCGTCATCGGCGGCACGAAGACGTTTGCCGGGGCGCATGGTATCGTCCGAACATCCCTGGGCGATGACGGCCGGCGTGTCATCGCCTTCGATATCGCCTGTAATCGCTAGCGGTCCGATGCGCTTCTAACGGGACCGTCATGTCGCGCTGCAGTCCCGGACGGCCGTCAGGCCGAGCCGGGATCGGTAAGCCCCGGCGCTTCAATGTATGGTCGAACCGTCCGGCCCGTACCCGGATAAACGCAGCGCTGAAAAACAAAAAGGCCCGGGCTTTCGCCCGGGCCAGTCGGTCCGCAGTGTGCGGGGGCAAAGTCCTACATGCGCTGGCTGCCGACGCCGAATTCCGGGTAGGCCTCCACGCCGATCTCCGTCATGTCGAGACCGTTGGCTTCCTCTTCCTCGCCGACCCGCAGGCCGGTGACGGCGCGCAGGATCAGCCAGACCACCGCCGAGGCGACGAAGGTGAAGAGGCCGATGGCGACGATGCCGACGATCTGGGTGCCGAGATTGGCGCCCGGATTGGTCAGCGGGACGACCAGCGTGCCCCAGATGCCGGCGAGCAGGTGGACCGGAATGGCGCCGACCACGTCGTCGATCTTAAGGCGGTCGAGCAGCGGCACGGAAATCACCACGATTGCGCCGCCGATGCCGCCGATGATCAGGGCAAAGGGCAGGCTCGGGGTCAGCGGCTCGGCGGTGATCGAGACCAGGCCGGCGAGCGCGCCGTTGAGCGCCATGGTCAGGTCGACCTTCTTGTAGAGGACCTGGGTGAGCAGCATCGCGACGACGACACCGCCGGCCGCGGCCATGTTGGTGTTGACGAAGATCTTCGACACGTCGGAGACATCGCCCACAGTGCCCATGGCAAGCTGCGATGCACCGTTAAAGCCGAACCAGCCGAGCCATAGGATGAAGGTGCCGAGCGTGGCCAGCGGCATCGACGAGCCGGGGATCGGGTGGATCTTGCCGTCGGAGGTGTATTTGCCCTTGCGCGCGCCGATCAGCAGGGCGCCGGCAAGTGCCGCCCAGCCGCCGACCGAGTGGACGATGGTCGAGCCGGCGAAATCGGAGAAGCCCATTTCGGCAAGCCAGCCGCCGCCCCACTGCCAGGAGCCGGTGATCGGATAGAAGACGCCCGTGAGCACCACGACGAAGATCAGGAACGGCCACAGCTTGACGCGCTCGGCGATCGTGCCGGAGACGATCGAGGCGGTGGTCGCGCAGAACACGAGCTGGAAGAAGAAGTCGGAGGCGGTCGAATAATCGCCCGGATCATTGGCCGGGTCGGGGATCGCCTTCGGCGTGAACGAGCCGAGGAAGCCGCCGTCGACGCCGTCATACATCAGGTTGTAGCCGATCAGCCAGAACATGATGGTGGCGATCGAATAGAGCGCGATGTTCTTGATCAGCTGCATGGAGACGTTCTTGGTGCGGACCATGCCGGCTTCCAGCATGGCGAAGCCCGCGGCCATGAACATCACCAGGAAGCCGGCGATCAGGAACAAGAGCGTGTTGAAGATATAGGCGGTGCCGACATCTCCCGCCGTCTCGGCGGTCTCGACCATCTCCTCGGCGGCTTCGGTCGCGTCCTGGGCAAGGCTCGGATCGACCAGCACCGCGGCAAGCGCGGCGGCTCCGGTCAGGGTAAGAAGCAGTTTTCGCAGGTTCATCGGATTACGTTCCCTGAAAATCCCGTCATTGGTGGGGACTGTGTCGTTCGGGTCGCGCTTGCCCCTTGAAAAGGGGCGCTCAAAGCGCGTCGGAATCGGTCTCGCCGGTGCGGATGCGCACGGCGCGGTCGATCGAATGGACGAAGATCTTGCCGTCGCCGATCTGCCCGGTGCGCGCTGCGCCGGAGACCGCCTCGATGACCGCGTCGACCCGGTCGGCGGCGACGACGATCTCGACCTTGAGTTTGGGCAAGAAGCTCACGGCATATTCCGCGCCGCGATAGATTTCGGTGTGCCCCTTCTGGCGCCCGTAGCCCTTCACTTCCGTGACGGTCAGGCCCTGAACCCCGATCGCGGTCAAGGCCTCGCGGACGTCATCCAGCTTGAAGGGCTTGATGATGGCCATAACGATTTTCATGTCGGTTCCCTGTCCTGTTCCGACCCCCTGTCCGGCGGAACGGTCCGTGACCGGGCGTTTCGCCGCGATCGGGCCGTCCTTGACCGGACACTCCTGGCGGGTGCTGGCCGCCGGCTTCCGGCCGATGGGACAGCATCCGATACGGGACAGAGAACAAATGTCGTGCCAGTTGCACCGACAGACGGTTAACCTGTTGACTTAGATCGGCTTTTCAGAATCAGTGCGGCACGGCGCCATTTTGATGCGCTGCACAATGCCTGGAAATTGAGCAAACTATAGGCGATGCACAATTATTGAGCTGAACCGCAAACCTGAGGCCAGCGTACGGGGTGAGGCAGGCGACCGCCTGTCAGGCCGGCTTCGCCTTGACCGGCCGGATCAGGCCTTCCTGCACGGTCGAGGCGACGAGAACGCCGTCGCGGGTGAAGATCAGGCCGCGGTTGAAGCCGCGCGCGCCGCGCGAGCTCGGGCTGTCCTCGGCGTAGAGCAGCCATTCGTCGCAGCGGAAGGGACGGTGGAACCACATGGCGTGGTCGAGGCTCGCAACCATGAAATCGCGCTCGAAGACGCTGCGCCCGTGCGCGATCAGCGAGGTGTCGAGCAGCGTCATGTCTGAGGCATAGGCCAGGGCGCAGCGCTGGATCTCCGGCGAATCGGGCAGCGGCGCCGTCGCCCGGAACCAGACATATTGATAGGGCACCTTCTTGGCCTGGCCGGCATAGCGGCTCAGGTCGACCGGGCGGAACTCGACCGGCCGCTCCCGCTCCCAGTAGCGGCGGATCGCGTCGGGGACCTGGTCGGCGTGCTGCTCAACGAAGCTGCCGACATCGGGCAGGTCTTCCGGCGCCGGCACGTCCGGCTTCTCGAACTGGTGTTCGAGGCCCGGCTCCTCGATGTGGAAGGAGCAGGACATGGAAAAGATCGCCCGGCCGTGCTGGATCGCCACGACCCGGCGGGTCGAGAAGCTGCCGCCGTCGCGGATGCGCTCGACCTCGTAGATGATCGGCACCTTGGGATCGCCGCCGAGCATGAAATAGCCGTGCAGGGAATGGACCTGCCGGTCCTCGACGGTGCGCGAGGCGGCAACCAGCGCCTGGCCGATCACCTGGCCGCCATAGACCCGCTGCCAGCCGTCCTGGGGGCTGCGACCACGAAACAGGTTGTCCTCGAGCCGTTCAAGATCGAGTATGGAAATCAGGTTCTTGACCGCAACCGACATGCGCATGTCCTCGTTTCGTGGTTGCGCGACCCTGACGGCCATGCCATGGCGATGTCAAGCGCGCGATCCCCCGGTTGCGGCACTCGCGAAAACGGTGTGACGATGCCAACGCCCGACCTGACCATGACGCCCGCGACCGACATCACAATCGCCGGGGCCGGGCTTGCCGGACAAGTGATGGCGCTGGCGCTGGCGCGGGCCGATGGTGTCGATCTGGGCTTGCGGATCGTCGACGCGGCGCCTGCGGGGCGGCAGCCGGACGATATCCGCGCCTATGCGATCGCCGCCAGCGCCCGGCGCATGCTCGCCGAACTCGGCATCTGGGAGCGCGTGGCGGACCGCGCCGAGCCCTGCATGGAAATGCGCATCACCGACAGCCGGCTCGAGGAGATCGTCCGGCCGGTCTTCCTGGAAATCGTCGGAGCTGCGCGGGACGGCGAGCCGTTCGTGCATTTCATCGACGGCCGCGATCTGCAGGCAGCCGTCGCCGCGGCCTGCGATGAGGCTGGACTGACGATCGAATACGGGTTTCCGGTTGCCGAGATCGCATCGGACACCTATGGCATCGGCCTCGACGCAGGCAAAACCGCGTCCAGCCTGCTGATCGGGGCCGACGGCGCCCGGTCCGCCGTGCGCCGGGCCGCCGGTATCCGCACCGTCGGCTGGGACTATGACCAGGGTGCGATCGTCGCGATCGTCGAACACGACGTGCCGCATGAGGGCAGCGCGGTGCAGCATTTCCTGCCGGGCGGGCCGTTCGCGATGCTGCCGCTTGCCAGTGACTCAGGCAATCGCAGCGGCATTGTCTGGTCGGACGAGATCGAGGCGGCCCGACGCTACGCGGCCCTGCCGCCGGATGCCTTCCGGGCCGAGGTCGAAAGCCGGGCGGGGCCGGAATTCGGCGATATCGCGATTGTCGAGCCGCCGCGCGTCTATCCGCTCGAACTGGGCCTGGCCCGGGCCTTCGTTGCGCCGCGCATCGCGCTGATCGGCGATGCGGCGCACCGGCTGCATCCGCTCGCCGGCCTGGGGCTCAATCTGGGTCTGCGCGACATCGCCGCGTTAACGGAAGTCGTCGTCGATGCGGCCCGGCGCGGCGAGGATATCGGCTCGCTGGCGGTGCTGGAGCGCTATCAGCGCTGGCGGCGTTTCGACACCGTGCAGGTGGCGGCGGCCACCGACCTGATCAACCGGCTGTTCTCCAACGATATCGGCCCGCTCAGGGGCCTGCGCAGCGTCGGTCTCGGGCTGGTCGACCGGATACTGCCGCTGAAGCGCGCGATCATCGACGAGGCGGCCGGGGAGTCCGGCGCGCCGCCGCGCCTGATGCGTGGCGAGCCGGTTTAGGGCTACGACTGTCAGCGCTTGGCGTTGAGTTCGTCCTCGTCGAGCGCGCGGGCCTCTTCGGGCAGCATGATCGGGATGCCGTCGCGGATCGGATAGGCAAGGCGGGCGGCGCGGCTGATCAGTTCCTGGCGCTCGGCATCGTATTCCAGCACCGTCTTGGTCAATGGGCAGACCAGGATCTCGAGCAGCTTGGGATCGATCGTCGCGGGTGTGTTCGTCATCATCGGCGGGATTATTGCAGCGATGGGCCGGACTCGCCGCTGTCGCGGGCCAGTGCCATCTCGGTGACGGCGATCAGCACCTCGGCGCGGGTCTCCAGGTCATCGGCCTCCAAAAGCGCCTGCTTCTCGCGCGGCCCGTAGGGGCTCAGCATCGACAGCGCGTTGACCAGCGTCTCGTTGGAGGCGCGGTTGATGTTGTCCCAGTCGGTCTCCATGTCGTTGGCCTCCAGGAAGGCCCGGAAGGTCGACAGGAGCTTCTTGCGATCGACCTCGGTCTCGCCGCGCCCGGCGGTGAAGTCATCCGTATAGGGCAAGGCGCTGACCCGGCACTGGCGATAGGGCGTGCCGGCGTCGATCTCCTCGACGACCTCGAAGCGGGCGACGCCGGTCAGCGTGATCAGATAGCGGCCGTCGCCGGTTTCCTGAAAGCCGGTCAGCCGGCCGACGCAGCCGACCTGCGACAGGTTCGGCGCATCCTCGTCGTCTTCCTCGCCCGCTGTGCCATCGGCGGCGATTTCCGGCTGCAGCATGCCGATCAGCCGGGCGCCGGCCAGGACGTCGTCGATCATTTCGAGATAGCGCGGCTCGAAGATGTTGAGCGGCAGGTCGCCGCGCGGCAGCAACAGGACGCCGGACAGCGGAAAGACCGGAATGACCTCCGGCAGGTCGGTGGGGCTGTTATAGGGCCGGTTGATCGACATTGGGCAAGCCTCCTATTGAGGACCGGCTGGGATAAGGCCGAATGGCCCCCGTCAGGAAAACAGGACCGAGGAGAGTTTCCGCCGCGCTTCGATCGTCATCGGGTCGGTCGGGCCCCAGGCCTCGAAGAACTGCACGAGCTGCTTGCGGGCCGCCTCCTCGTTCCAGTCGCGCTTGCGGCGGACGATCTCGACGAGATGATTGACCGCGTCCTCCCGGTCGCCGCGGGCGTTCAGGGCAAGGGCCAGATCGAACCGGGCCTGGTGATCGTTCGGGTCGGCTTCGAGCCGGCCGGCCAGATCGCCCAGGTCGCCGAGCTCGGCGGTCTGTTCGGCAAGTTCGAGGGCGGCGCGGGCGCCGGCGATCAGCGGGTCGTCCTCCTTGTCCGGCGGGGCAAGCGCCAGCGTCTGCTGCGCCCGGTCCAGTTCGCCCGACGAGATCAGGCAGCGCGCCAGTCCGGCGATCGCCGTAATGTTCTCGCGATCCTCCTGCAGCACGGCGGCGAAGATCTCGGCGGCGCCGGCGACATCGCCCTCCTCGAAGGCGGCCTGGGCGGAGGCGAGAACCTCTTCCAGGCCCGCTTCGGCGGCGCTTGGACCGGCGATGCGGGCGATGAACTCCTTGATCTGGCTTTCCGGCAGCGCGCCCATGAAACCGTCGACCGGACGCCCGTCGGCGAAGGCGAAGACGGCCGGTATCGACTGGACGCCCATCTGCTGGGCGATCGCGGGATGCTCGTCGATATTCATCTTGACCAGCTTTACGGCGCCCTTGGCCTCGCGGACCACCTTTTCGATCGTCGGTCCGAGCTGCTTGCACGGGCCGCACCACGGCGCCCAGAAGTCGACCAGCACCGGTTGGGTCTTCGAGGCTTCGATAACATCCGTCATGAAGCCGGCGGTCGTCGTGTCCTTGACCAGATCACCGCCATTCGCGCCGCTGCCCGCAAGCGAAGTCAAATCCATACCCTATCCCCATGCCTTCGATGGTCGCTGTTGATACGCATCGGTTCCAACACAGCCGATGCCGGTCCGGCTCAATCCCGCGCGTTACGGATCAAACGGACAGATATACCGCGCTAATGTGGGACGAACCGCCCTCAAGTGCAAATGGCAATGCCGCGAGGCGGCCATGGCCGCGCCCCGCAGACCCTCTTGGACCGGCTGCTCAGTCCTTGTTCTGCGAAACGGCCAGGATCTGCGGGGTATGTCCGCAATCGGTCAGAAAGGTGACGAGGTCTTCGCGGGCGATCGTCGTCGTCGCCTCGTTGGTGAGCGGATGGAAGTTGATCCGGTCATGGCGCATCAGGCCTTCGTCGAGGATGACCGTCACACGGTTGTCGATGTCGTTGGCGATGCCGAAGGGCGTCACCGATCCCGGTACGACGCCGAGCGTCTCCATCAAAAGGTCCGGCTTGCCGAAGGACAGCCGGGCCGAGCCGATCCGGCCGTGCAGGGTCTTCAGGTCGATCTCGGCGTCCTCCTCGGCGACGACGAGCCAGAGCCGGCCCTTCTTGTCCTTCATGAACAGGTTCTTGGAGTGCCCGCCTTCGATTTCGCCGCGCAGGGACTGCGAGTCGGCGACGGTGAACAGCGGCGGATGCTCAACCGTCGTCGTCTCGATGCCGAGGCGGTCAAGACGGGCAAACAGGTCTTCAGGTGTCAGCGGCATGGGTCCAACCTGGTCATTGAGGGTAGGCGCGGACGCGAAACAAAGCGGCATGAAATCAAGGGTCCCTGCCCCCAGGTTCCAAGCCCCGGAACTCAGAACGGCAGCGGGATGCCGTTGGCAAGGATCTTGCCATTGGGCTTGACCTTGATCTGCGACACATATTCGTCGCCGCCCTCCCCCGGCTTGGCGATCATGCCGATCATGCCCTTGACGACCGCGATCTGTTCCTTCGGCAGGACCTTCAGCTTGGCGAGCTTGGTCATCAGGCCGTCGAGACCGGTCAGCGACATGTTCACCGTGCCCTTGGGCGCGGGCAGGCCGTCGAAGGTGGTCAGGTCGGAATTGTCGAAGGTGAAGCTGCCGCCTGCGGTGAATTTCGCGCCCAGCGCCGAAAGGAGCAATTCGTTGATCGTGGCCTCGCTGAACTCGATCCCCGGGTCGTCGGCGTCGATCATGGACAGCATCTCGTCCTCGTCGAACAGGTTCGCAAGCCATTTCACCTTTCCGCTGACATCGACCGAAAAATCGATCGGGTCCTGCGGCAGCACCGCGCCCGGATCGAACAGGGACCAGATCGCCTTGTCGATCTCCAGGCCGCCGAGCTTGATCCTGAAATCCGCCGGAGCGAATTCATCGGTCTTCTGAAGCGGCATCGATCCGCCATAGGCAAGCTCGGACAGTTTCGCCTTGATCTGCGGCAGCGGGATATCCGAATCGGACAGTGTCAGACCGACATCCCGAATGCTCACGTCGCTGGTGACAGTGCCGCCCTCGAACGCCCCTTTCGCGTCGGCTCCCGATGCGGCGATCTGCATGTCGAGCGTCTCTCCCTCGGCGGAGAAATCGATGGTCATACCGCTTTCGCCGAGCCGGTAGCTATAGGCGGCGGAGAGCGCCGGGTTATCCTGTTCCGCCAAGGTTTCCGAGCCCAGTAAGAACAGCGTATTGAAGTCGCCGGACACATCGCTGCCGAAGTCAGCAACGGCTGCGGTGATCTTTGCAGTGTTCTTGCCGTTCCCGGGATCGCTCAGGTCGATCGTCATCGACATTGCGTCGGCCGACAGCGCCTGTGAATAGGCCTTGCTGGATGTGTCTATCGACTGGCTGGATTTGGTGCCGGCCAGATCCATCTCGACCGTGCCCTCCAGCTTCTCCCCATCGATCTTGAGGGAGGTCGCCTTCGCCGTGATCCTGGGCGCGTCATAGTCATACTGTGTCGTCGTTCCGCTTCGCGAGATGACCGTCTGTCCGCCAGGATCGTCGACCGTTCCCTTGATCCTGGTCGTCTTGGAACCGGGAGGGTCGATCTTGACGACGAAACCCAAGCTGGGCGTATCGGGGAAGGTCATCACCACGTCCGACCCCGTCTCGGTCAAGGCGAGGGTGCTGGCAGTCATGGTCATGCTCAAATCGTCGAGCGCATATCTGATGACCATGTCGGAGACCGTCATCACGCCGTCGCTCTTGTCCACCGCGCCCGATGTCACGGTCATGCCCATTGCCGCATAATCGTCCTTGAAGCCCTGCCAGGCTTCTTCGGCGGTCATCGACCAGCCGGGGAGTGCAGACAGGCAGACCACCGCGGTGACGGCGCCCCGGAGCGTCCAACGGGTCATGGCGAACATCCTTTACGTGACAAGCAATCGCATCCTGGGATGGGTTTTAGTCAGGTCGGCGCTGAGCGACAATCTGAATTACGCACCGGATTCGAAAGTCGGGTGAAGTTAGGGAGTTGCATTCCATCGCACTGATGTGCATATAAGGCGCCCGATCGCTTCCGAAGCGATCCGCCGAGCGGGCGTAGCTCAGGGGTAGAGCACAACCTTGCCAAGGTTGGGGTCGTGAGTTCGAATCTCATCGCCCGCTCCAGTTATCCTTCCCGTCAATTCGTACCCCGACCCGGATTGAGCGGACCGCGATCATTATGATCTTCCGACTGGCCCTGCTTTACCTCGTCGCCCTTGCCTTTTTCGGCTGGGGGATGGCGACCGTGCAGTTCAAGATCTTTCCCTGGTCGCTGCTCGGCCCGCTGCTGAAGGACATGCAGGCCTTTGCCGAGGGGACGGCGGAGGAAGACACGACGCTTGTCGGCCGCATCCGCAACGATATGGGGCTGGGCTCCGGTCGGCACGGGCACAACGTGCCGATTTCGCTTGGCGACCTCGCTCCCGTCAGTGTCGATAAGGGCGTGTTCGTCGACCGGGCGCCGCCACTGTTCAACTCCCGGCTCGATGACGGCTACTATCTGATCCAGGGCGTCTTTCAGTTCGACGGGGCGCTGCACGGAACGATCGTCGTCGATACGGACGGCAGGGTGGTCAAGACGTTTCCCTATCCCTTTTCCGACGAGCAGCGCGAGACCGAACTGCGCGGCAACAGCCACGGCTTCGATATCGACAAGAACGGCACGCTCTACGTCAATACCGGCGAAGGCGTGCGGGCCTATGGCTGGTGCGGTGACGAGCTTTGGCGGGCCAGGGGCGCGCACCACTCGCTCACGCTCACCGATCGCAAGACCCTGTGGCATCCGCAGGGCAATGGCATGACCGAGCGCAAGGCCAAGTCGGGCAAGCCGGTGCGCACGTTTTCGAATGTCGACATCATCAAGGCCAATCCCGAAGCGACCTTCCTGACCGTGCTGTCACGCAACAACTGGGATCACGCACGCGGCAACCTGACGATGGCGGATTTCAAGGAAGATCCGTTTCACCAGAACGATGTCGAGGAGCTCCCCGCCGCGCTCGCCGATCAGTACGACCTGTTCGAGGCGGGTGATCTGGTGATTTCGCTGCGCGCGGTGAATTCCGTCTTCGTCATCGATCCGGAGACGCTGAAGGTGAAATGGTCGCTGACCAACGAAACCGACCGCCAGCACGACCCCGAGTTCATCGGCGACAACAAGATCTCGATCTACGACAACCGCACCCATGACGGCACCGAAAGCCGTATCGTCGTCGTCGACACGGTGACCGGAACCCTGGAAACCGCCTATCAGGATGCCGAGATCTTTACCGCCGCGCGCGGCAACCATACGCCGCTTGCCGATGGCGGCATGCTGATCGTCGCCTCGCATCGCGGCATGATGATCCACGTTTCGCCCGACGGCGAGGTGCTGACCCGCTTCGCCAACGTCATCGGCCCGTCGACCGCGACCAGGCAGGCGGCTCGCATCAAGCTCACAGGCGACGAGCAGGCCTTCCGGATCCTGCGGATCTACAACGCCGATTATATTACCAACGAGCAATTTCAGGATTGGGAAAAGCAATGCGCGTAGCCATCGCCGCCTTGGCCTGTTTTCTGCTGCTGGCAGGGTCCGCTCAGGCCTATATCGGTCCCGGGCTCGGCGCCGGCACGCTGGCGGTCGTCCTCGGGGTTCTGGGATCGATCCTGCTCGCGGTGTTCGCGGTAGTCTGGTATCCACTCAAGCGGATGATGAAACGCCGCCGCAAGGCGGCCGCATCCGACACTGAAACGAAACCGGATACCGACAGCCGGACATGACCTATCTCCTGGCCGTGGTCGCGGGCATCGGGTTCGTCGAGATCCTGCTTCGATCCCCGCTGCCGCGCGCCATTCGGGGCCTTGGTGATACCGCGGGGCGTGCCGCGCATGTGGTCCGGTCCGCGCGCATTTCCGATCACTGGAAGGAAAAGGTGCTGCTTGCCTATTCCGGCAGGCTGCTCAGGTCGACGGCGACGATCGGGCTCTGCCTGGTCGTGGCGGCAGTTCCGCTGCTGCTGGCCGTGCTGATCGGCAATGCGACGGGCGCGGATGTCGCCGGCTTCATTATGAGCCTGCCCGGATTGGCGGTTCTGACCCTCGTTGCCCTTGCCTATGCGGGGTTGCGGTCGCGTCTGGGGGCGGTTCGCTCCACCGGGGCAGGTGATGAGGGCCCTCGCAGCGACTACGGCTTCGGGGCCCGCCTCCTGCATCGCCTGGCGCTTGGCAGTGACGCGGTCGCGGAGGCCTCCTTCGATATCGAGCAGGCAAGCCGCGCCAAGGCCGGCCCGGTGCCGGATGCGGGCCCGCCGGTTTTCGTTGCCGGGCTGGCGCGGGCCGGCACGACGGTTCTGATGCGGGCGCTCCATTCCTCCGGCGCGTTCTGTTCGCTGACCTATCGCGACATGCCCTTCGTGCTGGCGCCGAACCTGTGGCGGCGCCTGTCGTCGGGATCGCGGCGCGACGCGGCCGCGCGCGAGAGGGCGCATGGCGATGGTCTGGCGGTCGATTTCGACAGTCCGGAAGCCCTGGAGGAGGTGTTCTGGCGGGTTTTCTGCGGCGATCGCTATATCGCGGCCGACCGTCTGGTGCCGATGACGGCGGATGCGGAGGAGGTGGACAGGTTCCGCGCCTATGTCGCGGCGATCCGCGCCGGCCATGGCGGACCATCCGGCCCGACGCGCTACCTGTCCAAGAACAACAACAACATCCTGCGGCTGTCCTCGCTCAATTCGGCCTTTCCCGGGGCGCAGGTGCTCATTCCCTTCCGCGAGCCCCTCCAGCACGCCGCCTCCCTTCAGCGCCAGCATCAGCGCTTTACGCGGATCAACGCGGAGGATCCGTTCTCGCGCCGCTATATGGGCTGGCTGGTGCATCACGAGTTCGGCGCCGACCACCGGCCCTTCGTCTTCGGCGATTCGGTGCCGGGCGGCAGCCCGGATACGCTGGATTACTGGCTTGCCCTTTGGATCGATACCTATACGGCGCTCATCGAGACGGCGCCGCCGGCCTGCCGCTTCGTCTGCTACGAAAGCCTGTGCGAGGATCCGGCGGTCTGGCCGTCGCTCTGTGCCTGGCTGTCGCTTGCCAAGCCCTGGCCCGATCCGGGCTTCGTGCGGTCGCGGACCGCGATCGAGGCACCCTATGACGTGGCTCTCTCGGCGCGCGCGGACGCGCTCTACCAGGCCTTGCGAGACCGGGCGTCGGCTGCCTGGACCTGATCGATCGCCGGGTCGGCCGGAGGGTCAGGCCATGGCGGCGGGAGTGGGGATGGTTGCAATGGGGACAGCTCAATGGGGGGACAGCTCAATCGGGGATGCGCCCCGGACGGCAAAGCTGGGGAAACCGTCCGGGGCGCGGCCGAGGCATCCGGACAGGGTTCGGGGCAGCCCGGATTTTCGATGATCCGCTGTCTGGAATGAGTCCGTACAGGCCCATGAATGACCTGGCTGGGGGGTTGGACTTCACGCCGTAAGCGGCATCGGCCTCGGTAACGGAAAAATCAGGCCAAAATGGCAATCTCTCCTATAAGTTGCAATTCTATCCCTCTTTCTACTACATGCAACGAAAATTTTCGTCGAAGCGGAGGAGTTTTTGGTGGACTTAGTTCGTATTTAGCTGATTAACATATCAAATATTGCGCAATACGCTTAAAGAATCAGGTACTAACTCCTCAACTTTGACTAATTGCTCGGCTCGCTGTAAATCTTGTTGATGCAACCTTTAGTCGTAATATGGCCAGATCGAATCGCCAATAAACATATCTAAATTGCAAACTGCCGCGACGCAATCCCCCTTATCCGCTCCGGGATCGCTCGCCGGGTCGAAATCGCACGCGTACCCGGCTTCGTCAATCACACTATCGTGAAGCCGGCATTCGGCAGACCGGCGTAAGGGACAGGCCCCGGCTAGCGTGGTTGTTCAGACAGCGTCCGGGCGATCGCGTCGCGCCAGATCGCCTGCTTGCGATCCCGCAGCGCGTCCTCCATGGCCGGCGAAAACCGCCTGTCGACCTGCCAGGCGGCGGCAAAGCCCGCCATATCCGGCCAAAGCCCGCTCTTGCGGGCAGCAAGCCAGGCGGCGCCGAGCGCCGTCGTCTCCAGCACCTGCGGTCGATCGACCGGCGCATTCAGAATGTCGGCCAGGCGTTGCATCGTCCAATCACTTGCGACCATGCCGCCGTCGACGCGCAGCACCGTATCGGCGCGCCCCTGCGGCCAGTCGCGATACATTGCCGCAATCAGGTCGCCGGTCTGGAAGCAGACCGCTTCCAACGCGGCGCGCGCCAGTTCGCGCGGACCGGTCGCCCGCGTCAGGCCGAACAGCGCGCCGCGCGCCTCGGCATCCCAGTAGGGCGCGCCCAGCCCGGTGAAGGCGGGAACCAGCACGACCTCCTGTTCGGCGTCGGCTTCGGCGGCCATCGGCCCCGATTGCGCGGCGTCGTTAAGGATGCCGAGCCCGTCGCGCAGCCATTGCACGGCGGCGCCGGCGACGAAGATCGATCCTTCCAGCGCATAGGTGCTGACCCCGTCGAGCCGGTAGGCGACCGTGGTCAGCAGCCTGTTCTGCGACACGGCTGCCTCGGTGCCGGTGTTGAGGACGGCGAAACAGCCGGTCCCGTAGGTCGACTTGACCATTCCCGGTTCGAAACAGGCCTGGCCGACGGTGGCCGCCTGCTGGTCGCCGGCGATGCCGCAGATCGCGATTCGGGACCCCTGGGACCCAAGGATATCCGGATCGGTGGTGCCGAAATCGGCGGAACTGTCCATCACCTCGGGCAGGACGCTTGCCGGGACGCCGAAGGCTTCCAGAAGGGTCTCGTCCCACGTTCCCGACCGGATGTCGTAGAGCAGCGTACGCGAGGCGTTGGTCGCGTCCGTCGCGTGTACCCGTCCGCCGGTCAGCCGCCACAGCAGGAAACAGTCGACGGTGCCGAAGGCGATGTGGCCTGCGTCCGCGGCGGCGCGTGCGCCGTCGACGGTATCGAGGATCCAGGCGATCTTGGTTGCCGAAAAATACGGATCGAGCAACAGCCCGGTCCTGTCCGATACCGTCTCTTCGAGCCCCGCCGCCTTTAAGCCTGCGCAGGTGTCCGCCGTTCGCCGGTCCTGCCAGACGATGGCGTTGTGGAGCGGCTTGCCCGTCCTGCGGTCCCACAGGATGGTGGTCTCGCGCTGGTTGGTGATGCCGATCGCGGCGATGGTCGCCGCCCCGCCGGCCTCCTCGACCGCTCCGCGCGCCGTCCTCAGGGTCGACTGCCAGATGTCTTCGGGGTCATGCTCGACCCAGCCCGACGCCGGGAAGTGCTGCGGGAACTCCTCCTGCCGCGTCGCGATCGGCCGGAACCGGCCGTCGAAGACGATCGCCCGCGACGATGTCGTGCCCTGATCGATCGCCAGTATATGTCCGGCCATGCGCGTCGTCCTCCGCCCCGGTCTATGCTTTTTCCGACACTAGCGCCCTTTGCCTGCCGGAGATATCCCGCCGCCATCAATGCGGCATTGCCCTGCGCGCCGCGCAACACTAGATTCGAAGAGACCGCTTCCCCCAAATCACATACGGGCAAACCCATGAAATTCGGTATCGGCGCGTCGTTGCGACGCAAGGAAGATGTTGCGTTCGTCACCGGAGCCGGCAGCTATCTGTCGGACCGCATTCCCGCCGGAACCGCCTTTGCGCAGATGGTCCGAAGCCCGGTGGCGCATGCCCGCTTCCGCATCGGGAATGTCGACGACGTCCGCGCGATGCCCGGGGTGCTCGCGGTGTTGACCGCCGAGGACACGGCCGGCATGACCTTTCCCTGCGTTGGAACGGCGGATAACAGCGACGGCTCGCCGCTGCAGGTGCCCGAGTTTCCGGTGCTGGCGACCGATACGGTCCGCTATGTCGGCGAGGGGGTCGCGATGATCGTCGCCGACAGCGCCAGCGCGGCGCGTGATGCCGCCGAGGCGATCGAGATCGACTGGGACGTACTGCCCGCAACCATCGACCTGAAGGCGTCGGTCGAAGACGGTGCGCCGCAGGTCTGGCCGGCGCTGCCCCTGAACACCGCCTTCGACGGCCATACCGGCGACAAGGCGGCCGCGGACGCGGCGTTCGAGAACGCCGATCACGTCGTCGAGGTCGAACTGGTCAACAACAGGCTGGTCACCAACTACATGGAGCCGCGCGGGGCGATCGGCGAGTTCGATCCCGAGACCGGGCGCTACACGCTGACCTGCGGATCGCAGGGCAGCGGCATCGTCCGGCAGATACTGGCCGGCATGGTGTTCGGCAAGGATCCCGAACTGTTCCGCGTCATCACGCCGGATACCGGCGGCGGCTTCGGGACCAAGCTGTTCATCTACCGCGAATACCCTCTCGTGCTGATCGCTGCTGAACGGCTCGGCCGGCCGGTGACCTGGGTCAGCGACCGCAGCGAGCACTTCCTCGCCGACATGCATGGCCGCGACAATGTCGCCCGGGCGGAGCTGGCGCTCGACGCGAAGGGCCGGTTCCTCGGCCTCCGGGCCGATGTGCTCGCCAATATGGGCGCCTATCTCAGCCAGTTCGGCCCCTACATTCCCTATGGCGGCGTCGACATGCTGCCGGGTCTCTACCGGTTCAAGGCGCTCCATTGCCGGGTGCGCGGGGTCTATACCAACACGGTCCCGGTCGATGCCTATCGCGGCGCCGGCCGGCCCGAGGCGGCCTATCTGATCGAGCGGCTGGTCGACAAGGCGGCGCTGGAACTGGGCATCAAGCCGGACGTGTTGCGGCGGCGCAACTTCATCACCCCCTCGCGCATGCCGTGGAAGACGCCGACCGGCAAGGTCTACGATTCGGGCGAGTTCGACGGCCACATGCGCCAGGCGATGGAAAGCGCCGACTGGAAGGGCTTCACCGCCCGCCGCCGCGCGAGCGCACGAGCCGGCAAGCTGCGCGGCATCGGCCTTGCGACCTATATCGAGGTCTGCGCCGGCGGCGGCGCGGAGACGGCCAGGGTGGTGCTGGAGGAGAGCGGCGGCCTTACCGTCTATGTCGGCACCCAGTCGACCGGCCAGGGCCATCAGACCGCCTATGCCCAGGTCGCTGCCGAGCGGCTCGGCGTCGATCCGGACCGCATCACGGTCGTTCAGGGCGATACCGACAAATACGAGCATGGCAGCTTTACCGGCGGCTCGCGGTCGATGCCGGTCGGCGGCGCGGCGGTCTCGCAGTCCTCGACCAAGCTCGGCGAGCGGATCAAGGCGAAGGCCGCCGATATGCTTGAGACGGCCGCGGGCGATCTCGAACTGATCGATGCGACGGTGCGGGTCGCCGGCACCGACCGGCTGGTCACCTTCGCCGATGTCGCGCAGAAGGCGGCCGCCGACGGCGACACGATGAGCGAGACCGAGGCCTGGACCCCGCCGGAGGGCACCTATCCAAACGGCACCCACGTCGCCGAGGTCGAGATCGACCGGGACACCGGCCGCGTCGACCTGATCGCCTTCACCGTGGTCGACGATTTCGGCGTGCTGCTCAATCCGCTGCTGCTGGAAGGACAGGTGCATGGCGGGGTCGGCCAGGGGATCGGCCAGGCGATGCTGGAGCACACGGTCTATGACGAGGACGGCCAGCTTCTGTCCGCCTCGCTACAGGACTATACGCTGCCGCGCGCCGACGACGTGCCGAACATCCGCTTCGAGACGCGCAACGTGCCTTGCACGACCAACCTGCTCGGTATGAAGGGCGCCGGCGAGGCGGGCGCCATCGGCGCGTGCCCGGCCGTCGTCAACGCGGTCGTCGATGCGCTGCACCGGGAGACCGGGCTCACCCATATCGACATGCCGCTGACGTCGGAGCGGGTCTGGACGGCGCTGAACGCCGGCTAGCCGGTTTGGGGCCAGGTCGGTTGAGGCCAGTCGGGGACCGGCCTGCCGACTGCCGGCGCCCCATACGTGCGCGACGGCCCGTCCGCTCACTTGCAACAGGGCGCGTTTGATGACACACCGCGCCCTTCTGGGCCGGGCGGCCGGCCCGAGGTGTGCTGGAAAGGATCAGGGACCGTGTCCAAGGAAGCTCCCAAGACCCGCAAGGGCTATGTGCGATGCGAGATATTGCAGCCGGCGCTGCGCTATCAGCTCAGTCAGCATCCCGAAGAGCCGTCGGTCTGCGTGGTCGCCATCCTGACGCCCGAAGGCCCGCTGACGCTGACGATGCACAAGGATGCGCTGTCGCAACTGGGCACCGCCATGATCGTCGAAGCGCAGAAGATGCCGGACACGACACGTCCGATGTGAGGCGCCTCGAGCCCATCCTATCTGAATGGAAAGCGCGCTGGCGTGATGTCTCGCGGGGATCCTGTCCCGGCCCATCCAGGGCTCGGATTTCAGGGAACCGGGCGGTAGGGCGGCCGCCCCACTGGGAAAACGGTGGGGCGGCCTTGACTGATACCCGGTTGGGGGCACGGGCATCAGATCTCGATACGGATCGGGTCACGATCGGATCAGTCGCGCAATCCGCACTGTAGACCCGGTCTCGTCAGGCCCGATGTCCTGACCACGGGACACGTTCCGACACACATAGCAATTTCTACATATATCACCAATGGGGCCGCTGCTTCATGTCGCGGTCCGCTCCCCACGAAACCGTGAAGTCTGAGGGAATTCACTCATCTTCGGCGCCGGCCCGATCCGGTTCGCATGAGCGGTGATCCGGTTCGGTTTCCATGCCGTAGCAAACCCTGTATCAACGAGGACGTCGATCGTGTATGCGGCCTTAAGAATGCAGGGAACTTCGAGTAGAGACGGCGCGGCGCCTCCAGGCGAGGCGATGACGTCCCTGCTCGTGCGGATCGCCGAACATCGCGACCGCGACGCCTATCAGGACCTCTTTGTCCATTTCGCTCCGCGAATCAAAGGGTTCCTGATGCGAAAAGGCGCCGATTCGGAACTCGCCGAAGAGCTGATGCAGGACACGATGCTGTCCGTCTGGACCAAGGCATCGATGTATCGTCCCGGCCGCGGTTCGGCATCGACCTGGATCTTCACGATCGCCAGGAACCTCAGGATCGACCGGCTCCGGCGGGAATCGGTTCAGCATTTCGACGATGTCGACGACCTCGAAATATCCGAGGACGACACGGCCAGCGACGTCTCCGTCGTCGCCCAGGACGATGCGGTGATCGCCAGCCAGGAGCGGCAGCTCGTGGCCAGGGCGATGAAGGATTTGCCCAGCGAGCAGGCCCAGGTGATTCGCATGTCTTTCGTCGACGATTTGTCGCAGAGCGATATCGCCGAACGGCTGTCACTGCCGCTTGGCACCGTGAAATCCCGGATGCGGCTTGCTTATATCAAGCTGCGTCAGGCACTGGAGTCAGAGCTTTGAGCATTGTTCACCACCCCGACGACGCGACGCTGACGGCCTATGCTGCGGGAACGCTGTCGGAAGCCTTAAGCGTTACGGTGGCCACCCATGTGGCGATCTGCCCGCGCTGCCGGGCGCGTGTGCGTACGGCCGAGGCGGTCGGCGGCACGCTTCTGCGCGAGGCCGAGCCGGTCGCCGTCGGTGCCGATGCGCTGGCCCGCGCGATGGCGCGGATCGAATCGTCTGCCGGTGCGCCGGTCGATTTGATCGAACGGCCGGCCATTGCCGACACGCGGCTTCCCGCCCCGCTGGCGCGCCGGCTCGGCGCGAGCCTCGACGACATCCGCTGGCGCTGGATCGCGCCGGGCGTGCGCAGCCACGATATCGCCGTTTCGCCGGGCAGTGGCAGCCTGTTCCTGCTGCGGATCGCGCCGGGCAAGACGATGCCCGAGCACGGCCATGGCGGCGCCGAGCTGACGATGATCCTCGATGGCTCCTATAGCGATGTGACGGGCCATTACGGCCCCGGCGACGTCGCCGATCTCGACGAGGAGATCGAGCATGCGCCGAAGGTCGATTCGGATATCGACTGCGTCTGCCTGATCGCCACCGAGGCGCCGACCCGGTTCAAGGGCGTGATCGGCCGTCTGCTCCAGCCCTATTTCGGCATCTGACTCGCGCGCGGGCCGGTCCTGCCGATATATCGTCCCGTCATGCCGTCTCCCGCGATATCCGCGCCGCTACCATGGAAAATCGCCTGGGTTGTTGGCGCGAGCCACGGCATCGGTCGCGCGGTCGCCCTGAGGCTTGCCGCCGCCGGCGTCACGGTCGCCGCATCCGCGCGCGATGAAGCAGCGCTCGCTGCCCTGTCCGGGCAGGCGGAGGGACGGATCGTCGCCTATCCGCTGAACGTCACCGATCCGGACGGGGTTGAAACGACGCTTGCCGCGATCGAAGCCGATCTCGGTCCGGTCGACCTCGCCGTCCTGAGCGCCGGCGTCTGGGACCCGTTCTCGATCGACAACATCGATATCGCCGCCTTCCGGTCCGGCATCGAGGTCAACTATCTGGGAACGGTGAATGCGGTCGCCGCTCTCGTTCCGCGCATGCTCGGTCATGGACGCGGGCAGATCGCGGTGGTCTCCTCGGTCGCCGGCTATTTCGGCCTGCCGCGCTCTGCGGCCTACGGGCCGACCAAGGCGGCGCTGATCAATCTCGCCGAATGCCTGCGCACCGAACTCGATGGTTCGGGCGTCACGGTGAGCCTCGTCAATCCGGGCTTCGTCAAGACGCGGCTGACGGCGAAGAACGATTTCCCGATGCCGTTCCTGATGACGCCGGAAGCCGCCGCCGACCGGATGGTCCGCGGGCTCGTCTCCGGCCGTTTCGAGGTGGCTTTCCCCTTGCGCTTCGTGCTTATCCTGAAGACGATCGGGCTTCTGCCCTATCCGCTGTTCTTCTGGATCATCCGCAAATTCGTGTCGCGCAAATGAGCACGCAGACAGGATCGACCGCTCCCGAGGAGGCGATCGCCGCCTATGTCGCGGCGCTTGAGGCGATGCGCGCGGATACGGTCGACAGTGTATTGGCGCTGTGCGCGGACGATATCCGCTTCTCCGATCCGTTCACCGACGTCACCGGTCGGGCGGCGATGCGCCACGTCTATGAGGACATGTTCAGGAAGATTTCGGACCTGCGGTTCAGGGTCGAGGAGTGCCACGGCTCGGGCGAGCGCTGGCTGATCCGCTGGACCTATTCGGCCCGGAACCGCCTCCTGGGGCCGATGGAGTTCGTCGGCACGAGCCTCGTGCTGCTCGATGACAAGGGTCTCGTGCGCCGGCATGCCGACTATTGGGATGCGAGCGCCCTGTTTGCCCGCCTGCCTGTCCTCGGCCCGATCATCCGCCTGATCAAGCGGCGGATCGCGGCCTCATAGGCCCGTCGAGACGCCTGAAGACGATCGTCAGGGCGCCGATCCTGATGCCCCATTTGGTGACGACCGCGCGGTTGAGAAGAACATCGTTGTCGATCAGGAACATGCGGTCGTCGAAGCGGGTGACGATCGTGCGGCCGGCGGCGCGCAGCTTGAACAGATAGCGCAGGCTGATGACAGGCCCGTCGCGGTGGCCGGCGGCGGTGCCGACGACATCGTCGGTCGAGGCGGTGAAGCGGCCGTCCTCGCCGGGATGGATCCGCCAGACCCTGTGGTCGACGGCGCCGTCGTCGAACTGGAAGGCCTCGTCCATGGCGAAGCTGTCGCCCTCCCAGCCGCCTTCTATCTTGACGGTGAAGCGGCGCCGCAGCGTTCCGAAGCGATCCTGAAACAGGCCCCAGGCATCGGTGCGGCCATCGAAGAACCGGGTGAGGTCCAGCGCCTCGGGCGCGGCATAGCGTGTTGCATCCAGCATGGCGTTCGTTTCTCCTCTTGAAGAGGCTTACGAACGCCTGTGGTGATTGGATTGCTTAGGCGGGTTTTACCAGCCGGTAGATTCCGACATCGATCCGGCCCTCCAGGAAGCCGGCCTCGCAATAGGCGAGGTAGTATTCCCACTTGCGGCGGAATTCCTCGTCGAAGCCCAGATCGGCGATCGAGGGCCAGCGCTTCAGAAAGGTCTGGCGCCATTCGCGCAAGGTACGAGCATAGCTGCGCGCGAAGGTCTCGACCCCGTCGAGCACGAGACCGGCCCGGCGGGCCTCCCGCTCGATGATGGTCGGCGTCGGCAGCATGCCGCCTGGAAAGATGTAGCGGCGGATGAAATCGACGCCGCGCCGGTAGTCGTCGTAATAGGGTTCGCCGATGGTGATCGCCTGGATCGCCGCGACGCCGGAGCGGCGGAGCCGGTCGGCGAGCGTCGAGAAATAGGTCTGCCAGTATTCCGCGCCGACCGCCTCGATCATCTCGATGGAGGCGATGCGGTCATAGGTGCCGGTGGTATCGCGGTAATCCTGGAAGTTCAGCGTGCAGCGGTCGTCGATGCCGCTCCGCGCGATGCGCTCTCGGGCATAATCGAGCTGGGCGTTCGACAGGCTGATCCCGGTGACCTGTGCGCCGCGTTCCTCGACCGCCGTTTCGGCGAACCCGCCCCAGCCGCAGCCGATCTCAAGGACGTGATGCTCCTCGGACAGATCGAGCGCGTCCATCACCTTGCGATACTTGGCGCGCTGGGCGGAGGGAAGGTCGTTGGCGCCGTCGTCGAAATAGGCGCTCGAATAGGTCATGCTCTCGTCGAGCCATAGCGCGTAGAAGTCGTTCGACAGATCGTAGTGCTCGGCGATGTTGCGACGCGAGCCGGCGCGCGTGTTGGCGCGCCGCTTGTTGTAGAGCCGGTCGGGCACCCGGACCCGGAACAGGCCCCGCCGCGAAGCGGTGAATTGGTCTTCGTTCGACAGGTAGAACCGGAAGAAGCGGACAAGGTCCGACGTCGTGAGATCGTCTTCCAGATAGGTCTGGGCGAAGCCAAGCGATCCGCGCCGCATGGCGTTGCGGATGATGTTCAGGTTGCGGAACTCGATATCGGCGTCGTAGCCGGGCCGGTCGCCCGACAGGCGATAGCGGCGCCCGTCCGGCGCGGTCACGGTCAGCGTCCCGGCCGGATCGATGCCGGACACCATCCGCCGCGTCGCGGCGATGATGGCGCCATCGACGACCCGTCCGGTCACCGATCGCGGTCTGGTCGGTTGATCCGACACGATTTCAATCTTCATCAGGCGGTGTGATCCATCTTTCCGGCCAGTTTCCCGGCCATCTCCCCGGATGTCGGCAGATAGCTCACCGGAACATCCGGGCCCGGCGGCCGGGGCACCAGACGGAGGCCTTTCAGATAGAGCTTCAAGGCTTCCCAATGGATCCCGGCGACGACCTTCCATGACAGCGCGGGATATCGCAAGACCGTTTTTGCCAACTCACCATCATCGAGCGGTCGCCTGGCGCCGACCAGATGGGCATCGAGAAGGCCGCCGGCCTTGTTCGACAGCGCAACGCCGACACGCACCCGGTCGGCCGGCGCGTTGATGCGGAAATCGTAGCGGCCGTGCGCATCGTTGAACGGCGAGACGTAGAGGCGCTTGGCGCAGTTCTGGCGGATCGGTCCCGCTTCGGGGTCGTCGACCGGCAGGACATAGGTCTTGCGCTCGCCGAACGTGTTGTTGACCTCGTAGAGGACCAGCCGGACGCGGCCGTCGCGATCGTGGGCATAGTAGATGCTGAGCGGATTGAAGACGTGTCCGAGCATGCGCGGCAGGCAGAGCAGCGAGATCTGCTTGATCTCGTCGGCCATGCCGGCATTGGCGATCGTGCGCCGGACATGGTCTGCGATCGGCGTCCCGTCGCCCGGCCCGTGGTCGCGGTCATGCAGCGAGAACAGGTTGAAGCGGTTGTAGGAGAAGAGCTTCAGTCCCCCCGACAGATCGGCCAGCTCGTCGATATCAACGAGCGCATAGGCGACTTTGTAGCGCAACTCATGGGTCACGGGCCGGTGGCGCCGATGCACGACGACGCAATCGTAAAGGGCGGACCGGAAGGCGGTCATTCGGCCGCCTCGAGGACCGGCCTCTGCGACGCGGGCGGGGTCAGGCTGATCCGGCCGGATTCGTCCTCCACCGACCACGGCCGGCGCATGCCGCCGAGCTGCTCTGCGACCGCCAGGCCGGACTGGATGCCGTCCTCGTGGAAGCCGTCGCCGAAATAGCTGCCGCAGAACCAGGTGCGGCGATGGCCCTGAAGGCTCCACAGCCGTTCGCGCGCCTCGGCGGCGCGCGCGTCGAAGACGGGATGATCATAGGCGAACGTGCCGTGGATCGTCTCCGGCCTCGGCATCCGCGGCGGGTTGAGCGTCACGAAGATGTCGGTGTCCGTTTTAAGGGTCTGCAGATTGTTCATCCAATAGCTGACGCACAGATCGGTTTCGCTGCCGCCCGACAGTTTCATGTAGTTCCAGCTCGACCACAAGCGACGGCGTTTCGGCATCAGGTCGGCGTCGGTGTGCAGGACCGCGAGGTTTTCCTGATAGCCGAAGCAGCCGAGCATCTCCCGTTCCCGCGGATCGGTGTCGGGGAGCATTGCGAGCGCCTGGTCGGCATGGGCGGCGATGACGACATGGTCGAACCGGTGGGCGACATTGTCGGTATCGACCAGGAAGACCTTGGCGTTGCGCCGGATGATGGTGTCGATGCCGCAGCCGGTCTTGAGCGTGATCGGCGTATCGGCGAGCAGCTTGTCGACATAGACCCGGCTGCCGCCAAGCACGGAGCGCCAGCGCGGCCGGCCCATCAGCTGCATCAGCCCGTGATTGCGATAGAAGCGCAGGAAGGAGGCGGCGGGATATTGCAGCATCCGGTCGATCGGCGTCGACCAGATCGCAGCGCCCATCGGCAGGAGATGGGCGTCGATGAAGCGGCGCGAATAGCCGCGTGCCATCAGCGCGTCGCCGAGCGTCAGCGGCCCCTCGTCGCGCTCGATCGCGGCGGGCGCCTCGCGGAAGAAGCGCAGGATTTCCAGGAACAGCCGCCAGTGCCCGGGGTCGAGCAGGTTGGCGCCCTGGCCGAAGAACCCCTTCAGCGATCCCGAATACTCATAGGCGCCGTCGTTCAGCGACAGGGTGAAACCCATCTTCGTCGGCACCGTCTCGACGCCGAGATGGGCGAAAAGCGCCGTCAGGTTGGGGTAGTTGCGCTCGTTGTAGACGATGAAGCCGGTATCCACGGGAATGCGCCCGTCGGCCGTGTCGACATCGACCGTATTGGAATGGCCGCCGGGTTTCGGGGCGCTCTCGAACAGCGTCACGTCATGCTCGCGGGAGAGCAGCCAGGCCGCCGACAGGCCCGAAATCCCCGATCCGACAACGGCAATCTTCATGTTTTTGTTCCGATTATTGCAGAGTCCAAGTTCTGCGTACGGATTGACGCCAAGCCCGGATCACAGAGCCGGCGGGTCAGGCTCTCGAAAGGGATCGAACCGAGAAGCCATCACAGGCTCCAGTAGTCCAGACCGTCCGGCAGGTCCGCCGGGGCAACCGCCGAGGTGACGTCAGCGAGCAGGCCATCGGGCCTGAGTGCGGTGAGCAGGCCGCCTGCGCCGTCTTCCAGATAGGCCGCGTGCGGCACCGCCAGGATCAGCGCGTCGAGATCGGTGATCCTCTCGAAAGGCGCAAGCTCCAGCCCGGTCTCGGCCTGAAAGGCGCCGGCGTCGGCGAGCGGATCGTGCAGGAGGGCCGTGATGCCGAAGTCCGACAGGGCGCCCGCGATCGCCGGCACGCGGCTGTTTCTGGTATCGGCCACATTCGGCTTGAAGGTGACGCCGCAGATGCCGATGCGGGCCTCGGTCAGGCGTCGGCCGGCGCGGCCGAGCCGCCGCGCCACCTCGCCGGCGATATAGGCGCTCATGCCGTCATTGATGCGGCGGCCGGCGAGGATCATCTGCGGGTGATGGCCTGCGGTCTCGGCGCGGGCGGCGAGCCAATAGGGGTCGACACCGACGCAATGGCCGCCGACCAGGCCCGGCCGGAAGGGCAGGAAATTCCATTTGGTGCCGGCGGCGGCCAGCACGTCGGCGGTGCGGATATCGAGCCGGTTGCAGATCATCGCGAGCTCGTTCATCAAGGCAATGTTTATGTCGCGCTGGGTGTTCTCGAGCACCTTCGCGGCCTCGGCGACCGCGATCGTTGGCGCTGGATGGATACCGGCCGGCACGACCGCCCGATAGGCGCGGGCGACGCGCTCAAGCGTCGCCTCGTCCTCGCCGGCGACCACCTTGACGATCGATTCGAAGCCGTGCTCGACGTCGCCCGGATTGATCCGCTCGGGCGAATAGCCGAGGCTGAAATCGCGGCCGCGCACGAGGCCCGATGCCTCTTCGAGCAGCGGCCCGCAAATTTCCTCGGTGACGCCGGGATAGACGGTCGATTCGAACACCACCACGGCGCCCGGTTTGAGATGTCCGCCGATCGTCCGGCAGGCGGCCTTAAGCGGGGCGAAATCCGGACGATGATGCGCGTCGATCGGCGTCGGCACGGCGACGATGATGAAGGAGGCCTCGGCCACGCTTTCAGGATCGGCGGAAAAGCGGGCCCGCGTCGAGGCGATCTCGGCGGCGTCGACATCGCCATTGCCGTCGCGGCCGTCGGCGAGTGCCGCGATCCGGTCGCGGTCGAGATCGAAGCCGACGGCGAGCGGCGCCTTCCTGGCAAAGGCGAGCAGGACGGGCAGACCGACATAGCCAAGCCCGACCACGGCGATCCGTTCGTCCACCTGCCAGGCGTGCGCGGCGGAGTCCTCCGATGAGGCCGTTTGATCTAGCATGTGCTGGCGCCTGTTTTCAGAAGCGTTTGTCGCGGCGCATCAGTAGCGTCTTTGCGCGACAAAGAACAAGGCCCACCGTCGGTCGCCGGCCCCGATCGGACCCGGTTCGGACCAGCCGGGCATTCCAGAGCTTCCCAAGCCGTGTTATTCGACCGTAACATCGGCCGGTAATTGTCCGGTGCGTGCCAATCGAGGGGGAAGACGGGTTGAGCATCCTGTCGATCGAGGATCTGTCAATCGACTTCAAGTCGATGGAGGGCGGTCTTCGCGCCGTCGACGGCGCCTCCTTCTCGATCGCGCCGGGCCGCACCACGGCGCTGGTCGGCGAATCGGGATCCGGCAAGACCGTCATCTCCCAGGCGATCATGGGCATCCTGCCATCGGTGGCGTCGATCTCGGGCGGCAGGATCTTGTTCAACGATCCGGCCGATCACCGCCAGATCGATATCGCGACGCTTGATCCCGGCGGCACGACGATGCGCGATCTGCGCGGCAACCGCATCGCCATCGTCTTCCAGGAGCCGATGACGTCGCTGTCGCCGCTGCATACGGTCGGCGACCAGATCGGCGAGGCGGCGCGGCTGCATCTGGGTCTCACCGCCACGCAGGCCCGCGCCGCGACCCGCGACATGCTGCGGCTCGTCCAGTTTCCCGATCCCGACCGGGCGCTCGACACCTATCCCTTCGAGCTGTCGGGGGGCCTCCGGCAGCGCGCGGTGATCGCCATGGCGCTGGTCTGCCGGCCGGCGCTGTTGATCGCCGACGAGCCGACGACCGCGCTGGATGTGACGATCCAGGCGGAAATCCTGCGCCTGATGAACCAGCTTCAGGCCGAGCTCGGCATGTCGATCCTGCTGATCACCCATGATTTCGGCGTGGTCGCCAACATGGCCGAGGACGTGGTCGTGATCTTTCGCGGCCGGATCATGGAATCGGGGCCGGCCGACGAGATCTTCCGCGACCCCCAGCACCCCTACCTCAAGGCGCTCCTGAACGCGGTGCCGCGCTTCGGCATGAAAGCGGACGAGCGGCTGGTGCCGCTGCGGGCGATCGAGCCGGAGACCTCGGGCCACCTGATGAAGCCGCGCGAGGAGGCGGGAAAACGCGGCGAGCCGGTCATCGAGGTCGACCGGATTACCAAGCAGTTCACGCTGCGCGCGGGCGGCCCGTTTTCCGCGCCGAAGCTGCTCAAGGCGCTCGACTGCGTGAGCTTTACCGTCAATCGCGGCGAATGCCTCGGCGTGGTCGGCGAGTCGGGCTCGGGCAAGACCACCACGGCGATGGCGATCCTGAAGGCGATCGGGATCGACAGCGGCGCGGTGCGCTATGCGCTGAACGGGACCATGCGCGATGTCGCGGGCCTTACCGGCGAGGACCTGATGGAATACCGCCGCAAGATGCAGGTGGTGTTCCAGGATCCGTTCTCCTCGCTCAACCCGCGCATGACGATCTACGACATCCTGTCGGAACCCTTCGTCATCCATAAGACCTGCGGCGTCGCCGAGCGCAACGAGCGCATCGGCGAGTTGATGCGCCTGGTCGGTCTCGACGAACGGTTCCTGAGCCGCTACCCGCATTCGTTTTCCGGCGGCCAGCGCCAGCGCATCGGGATTGCCAGGGCGCTGGCGCTGGGCCCGGACGTCATCCTGTGCGACGAGCCGGTCTCGGCGCTCGACGTCTCCGTCCAGGCGCAGATCCTCAATCTGCTCAAGGACCTGCAGGACAAGCTCGGGCTCACCTATGTGTTCGTCAGCCACAATCTGGCGGTCGTCGACTATATCGCCGACCGGATCGCCGTGATGTGCCGGGGGCTGGTCGTCGAACTGGCCGACAAGGCGTCGCTGATCAGCGATCCGCGCCATCCCTATACCCAGGCGCTTTTGAGCGCGGTTCCCGAACCCAGTCTCGACAACCTGCTCGATTTCGAGTCACTGTCTGCCGGGCGCGCCTCCGAGCCGACCGCGTGGCCGGACCCGTTCCGGCCGACGGAGGGCCCGGCGCCGGATCTGACCGAGGTCGCGCCCGGTCACTTCGTACTTGCCCCAGGTCTGATCGATGGGTCTGATCGACAACCGGGCGGCTTGAGGGTCCAGGCCCTGACATGAGGGAGAAGACGTTTATGTGGTTTCGCAATGGGTCAGTAGGAGTGGCTGTGACGGCCTTCGCAGCCGGTGCGATAGGCTTGGCCGTCGGTGCCGCCTCGGCGATGGACTTGAAGGAAACGCCGACGCTGTCGCGCACCCACGACACGTCCGCCCTGCCGCCGATCGCCGAACGGCTGCCGAAGGAGCCGCTGGTCGTCGATCTTGCCGAGCACGACCGCGAGGTCGGCACCCATGGCGGCGATCTCGAAACCCTGATCGGGCGCGCCAAGGATGCCCGGCTGATCAATGTCTGGGGCTATGCCCGGCTGGTCGGCTATGACGAGAACCTCAATCTGGTGCCCGATATCCTGCACGATGTCGAGATCGAGGAGGACCGGATCTTCACGCTGCATCTGCGCGAAGGCCACAAATGGTCGGACGGCGCGCCGTTTACCTCCGAGGATATCCGCTACTGGTACGAGGATATCGTCGGCGAGCCGCGCCTGACGCCATCCGGTCCCGATCCGTTCCTGCTGGTCGACGGCAAGCCGCCGGTGTTCGAGGTGATCGACGAGACGACCGTGCGGTTCACTTGGGACAAGCCGAACACGCTGTTCCTGCCGACGCTGGCCGCCGCGCGTGATCCGTTCATCTACCGGCCGGCGCATTATCTTCGCCAGTTTCATATCAAGTATGGCGACGAAGCGTTCATCCAGAGCCTGGTCGACAAGTATCGCGCCTCGAGCTGGGCGGCGGTCCATAACGGCCTGGACGAGATGTACAACGCCAAGAACCCGGACCAGCCGACCCTGCAGCCCTGGACGCTGCGCTCGAAGGGCGACGAGCAGCGCTTCACCATGGTCCGCAATCCCTATTACCACCGCGTCGACACGCAGGGGCAGCAGCTTCCCTATATCGACCAGGTGATCCTGTCGGTCACCGACGGCCGGCTGATCGCGACCAAGACTCAGGCCGGCGAAAGCGATCTGCAGGCCCGCGGCCTGTCGCTGTCGGATGCGACCGTTTTGAAGCGCGGCGAGGCCGACCAGGACTACCGCACGCTGTTGTGGCCGCTGTCCTATGCCTCGCAGGTGGCGCTCTATCCGAACCTTACCGTCAAGGATCCGGAATGGCGCAAGCTTCTGCGCGACGTCCGGTTCCGGCGCGCGCTGTCGCTGGCGATCGATCGCGAGCACATCAACCGGGCGATTTATCTGGGTCTCGGCAAGCCGGGTAACAATACCGTGCTGCCCGAAAGTCCGCTGTTTGAACCGAAATTCCGCGAGGAATGGGCCAAGCACGACATCAAGAAGGCCAATGAGGAACTCGACAAGATCGGCCTGACGAAGCGCGACGCCGAGGGTATTCGCCTGATGGAGAGCGGGCGGCCGCTGGAAATCATCATCGAGACGGCCGGCGAGAGCCAGGAGCAGCTCGACGTCCTGGAACTGATCGCCAACGACTGGAAGGCGATCGGCGTCGCCCTGTTCGCCAAGCCCTCGCAGCGCGACGTGCTGTTCAACCGGGCGCTGTCGGGCGATCTGGTAATGGGTGTCTGGTCGGGCTGGGACAACGGCATCGCCACCGCCGACATGGCGCCGGACGAACTGGCGCCGGTGCACGGCGATTCCTCGCTGGTCTGGCCGGCCTGGGGCGACTACTGGGAGAGCAAGACGGCCTCCGGCGAACCGGTCGACTATCCGCCGGCGAAGGAATTGCTCGATCTCTACATCAAGTGGCTCGATGCGGCCGGTCACGGCGAGCGCGAGGCGATCTGGCGCAAGATGCTCGAGATCCACGCCCGCGAGGCGCTGATCATCGGCATCGTCAACGGCGTGCGCCAGCCCGTCGCCGTCAAGTCGAAGGTCAGGAACGTCCCGGTCAACGCGTTCTACGGCTGGGATCCGGGCGCGCAGTTCGGCATCTGGCGGATGGACGAATTCTTCATCCAGCAGTAGTACCGGGTTAGATCGAGTAATAGACGCGAACGGGGCGACACCATGCTGGCCTATAGCCTGCGACGCATTGCCGGGATGGTGCCGACCCTGATCGTGATCAGTTTCCTGGTCTTTTTCGTCATCGAACTGCCGCCGGGCGACTATCTGTCCAACCAGATCTCGCAGCTCAAGGCCCAGGGCGAGGCCTCGAGCGTCGCCCGGCTCGAGTTCCTGCGCAAGGAATTCGCGCTCGATGAGCCGTTCTGGAAACGCTACCTGATCTGGATCGGCGCCTGGCCGGGGCCGCATGGCTTTTCCGGCCTGTTGCAGGGCGACTGGGGCTGGTCGTTCGAGTTCAACAAGCCGGTCGACGAGGTGGTCGGGCCGACCCTGTTGCTCACCATCATCCTGAACTTCACCACGGTGCTGTTCGTCTATGTCGTGTCGTTCCCGATCGGCATCTATTCGGCGACGCGGCAGTATAGCTGGGGCGATTACGGCTTCACGCTGATCGGCTATATCGGCCTTGCGACACCGAACTTCCTGCTCGGCCTGATCCTGCTGTTCCTGGCCAACGAGTGGTTCGGCCTGTCGGTCGGCGGCCTGATGGCGCCGCAATTCGTCGGCCAGCCGTGGAGTTTCGACAAGGCGCTGTCGGTGCTCGCCCATCTGATCATCCCGACGATCGTCATCGGCACGTCCGGCACCGCCGGCATGATCCGCCGCCTGCGCGCCAACCTGCTCGACGAGCTGCACAAGCAATATGTGACGACCGCGCGAGCCAAGGGGCTGCAGGAGGCGCGGCTCCTGATCAAGTATCCGATGCGGATGGCGCTCAACCCGTTCATCGCCGATATCGGCAACATCATTCCCTCGCTGGTCTCCGGCTCGGTCATCGTCTCGGTGGTGCTGAACCTGCCGACCGTCGGACCGATCCTGCTGACCTCGCTGCAGAGCCAGGACCAGTTCCTGGCCGGGTTCATCATCCTGTTCGTGTCGGTGCTGACGCTGGTCGGCATGCTGATCTCCGACCTGCTGCTCGGCGTCGTCGATCCGCGCATCCGGCTTGGGGCGGAGGCGAGCCGATGAGCGTTTCCGACGACAAGCGCGATCATTTCGTCGATCCCGAGCCGTTCGACCCGAACTGGCAGCCGCCCGCCGATGCCGACCGCGAACGCTATTTCCAGGCCTCGCAATGGCGCATCGTCTGGTGGAAGTTCCGCCGGCACCGGATCGCCGTCGTCGCCGGTGTCATCCTGTTCCTGTTCTATCTCACCGTGCCGTTCGCCGAATTCATCGCGCCCTACGGGGCGAACAAGCTGAACGACGACTATCTCTACGCGCCGCCGCAGGCGGTGAAGCTGTTCCACGAGGGCCGGTTCGTCGGCCCCTATGTGAACGGCTATGTCGCCGAGATCGACATGGAGACGCTCGCCTGGGTCTACAAACCCGATCCCGGCACGGTCTATCCGATCCGCTTCTTCTGCCTTGGCGAACCCTACAAGTTCTGGGGGGTTACGCCGGGCCGGTTTCACATTTTCTGCCCGGCCGAGGGCGGCACGCTGTTCCTGCTCGGCACGGACCGGCTCGGCCGCGACCTGTTTTCCGGACTCGTCTATGGCGCGCGCCTGTCGCTCACCATCGGCATCGTCGGCGTCGCCATCTCGATCGTGCTGGGCATGTTCTTCGGCGGCATCGCCGGCTATTTCGGCGGCTTCTGGGATTCCGCTGTCAACCGGATGATCGAGATCCTGCGCTGCATTCCCGAACTGCCGCTGTGGATGGCGCTGTCGGCGGCGCTGCCGGTGACGTGGAGCCCGATCTGGATCTATTTCGGCATCACCGTGATTCTCGGCATGCTGGACTGGCCGGGACTTGCACGCGCGGTGCGCTCGAAACTGTTGTCGCTGCGCGAGGAGGACTATGCCCGCGCCGCCGTCTTGATGGGCGCGAAGCCACGGCGGATCATCGGCAAGCACCTGCTGCCGGGCTTCACCAGCCATCTGGTGGCGAGCGCGACGCTGGCGATCCCCAACATGATCCTCGGCGAGACGGCGTTGTCCTTCCTCAATCTGGGCCTGAGTCGGCCCGCGGTGAGCTGGGGCGTGCTGCTCAATGAGGCGCAGAACATCACCATCGTCACCGTCTATCCCTGGCTGATGGCGCCGGTCATTCCGGTGATCATCGTCGTGCTCGCCTTCAATTTCCTCGGCGACGGGTTGCGCGACGCGGCCGATCCCTACAAGACGTGACCGTCGGCGGTAGCCGGCTGAAATCACGACCGTGAAAGGACTGGATATGCCGAACGCCGAGACGGGCGCGGAATGGGATGCGGAATATCGCGAGGGCCGCTGGGACTTTCTGCTCGACATCAAGGAGATCCCGCGCACCGGCGTCCTGGCCGGCTGGCTGAAGGCGACCGGCGCAGGCCGCCGCGTCCTCGACATCGGCTGCGGCGAGGGCGTGCTCTATGCCCATCTCGACCAGACCGGGCTTGAGCGCTATGTCGGCGTCGACATTTCGCAGGCCGCGCTGGACCGGGCCAGGGTCGATCCGGCGAAGGCGCGGCTGGTCGCCGCCGACCTGCAATCCTTCACGCCGGAGCCTGGCGAGACATTCTCGGCGATCGTCTTCAACGAGGTGCTGCATTTCGCCGAGGAGCCGGGCAGCGAGCTGCGCCGCTATGCCGACTGGCTGGCGCCGGGTGGCATCATGGCCGTTTCCATGTATGCGCCGTGGAAGGAGACGGGCGGTGGCTATGCCAAGGTCCAGGCGATGGAGGCGGGCAGCGAGGATCCGTTCTGGGAGGTGCTGGACGCGCTCGAACTTGTGAGCCAGTCGAAGGATGTGCGCTGGCGGCTGCGCTTGCTCAGGCGCCGTGAGATGCCGTAACGTCGCAACGGGCAGATATGGCAATTACGGGGATCTGGATATGATCGAGCTGTTCCGCGGGCCGGTTTCGGCCCTTGTCGCCGGCGCCGTCGCTCTGGCGGCGGGTCTCGGCTTCGCTGCCGTCGACGCGAAGGCTGCGCCCTATGTCGAGACGGTGCGGGTCTTCAGCGATACCAAGACCTGTCACATGGCCTCGCTGTGCCGGGTCAAGGTCGATAAGATAAAGAAGAAGAAACAGCTTCACGTGCAGTCGGTGTCCTGCAAGCTGAATGGCGAGAACACGTTTCTGGTGATCAGCGCCGCCGCTGTCCGGGCCGCGGGACAGAACGACTATCCGGTCTTCATGTCGATCGGCAGTGAAGTGGTCAACGGGCTCAACAAGACCTATACGACGCAAGCCGATAGCGCGCTCTATGTCGGGCCGGGAGAGAAATTGTTCATCGATGTAACCGTCGCCAACCAGATGGTCGGCCTCGTCTGCACGGTTGTCGGCGATTTGAGTTGATAGACTGATCGACGAAGCCGGATTGGCGCTCGGGCTCCATGCTTGAGCGTCAAAATTTCTTGCCGGTAGACATCTGCTTGTTTCTATTTTCACGTGTTTCTTTAAAGGGTTTCGATATGAACATAATGAGGATACTGCTCTTTATGTGTATTCTTGCTTTGTTGCCACCGCTTGTTTCGAATAGCGATTCTAAAGAGGCTGCTGAAAGCAATACTGGCGCATTGAAATATACGTCACCGTCGCAAAATAAAATCAAATCTCGAAAATATTTTCAAAGAAAAAGAGTTTTAACAGATGCTGATGATTGCGTCGCTGTTAGTTGCAGACAAACTATTCTCAAATCAGGTGATCGGAAACAAATCAATATCCAAGACGTAAATTGCATTCTGATCGGGAATGCCGATTTTAACGTTAGTTTTGCTCAGATTGGTACTTTCAAGGATGACGAAGTACGTTTTGTATATACGCTCATCCCATTGCCGGGCCAAACTGGGGCCAGCTCCTATCAGTTTATCTCCAAAGCGACCCGTTTTTATGTTGGCCCGGGAGAAAGGCTGGTCTTTCAATTTGAGTATAGCGGTGACGTGACGAATACGGCTTGTAACTTCACCGGCGAGACGATCACGTTCAAGCAATAGACGGCATTCTCCGCCCGGCCGGAGCGGCTCCAGGCCTGCTCAGGAAAACAGCGATCCGACCGCCGGCCAGCGGACAGCGGGATGATCGACGGCAACGCTCAGAAATGTGTCCAGAAACGCCCGGGTGTCGTCGTCGTGATCGAGATGATGGGTCAGCAGGCCGAGCGGCTCGCGGTCCATCCTGCCACGGGAGGGCTTGATCCGCTGATCGATTTCCTCGGTGACGATGGCGGTCATCTTGGCATGGCCGGCGAAACGCCGTCCGCCCTTCCAGTCGATCACGTCGATATGGGTGTTGACGCAATCGGGGTCGTCGGCATGCATGAAGGCGAAGGTCGACAGGCCGGTCAGGCCGATCTCGTCGCGACGCAGGGCGACCTCGTCGCAGATCCGGTTCCAGGGCGGGGTCAGGACCGGCAGGAACCGGTGGCCGAACAGCGTTTCGAGCTTGCGGCGGCCGTGCAGCAATTCGTCGAGCACCAGGCCGGCGGGGCGATGGATGCCGAGTTCGCTGGCCTTCTCGCCCTGCGGCGCGTGATTGCGATGAGCGAAGCCATGCTGGAGGACCGTGACGTTGTCGGACGCGTTCTCAAGCCGCGTGCCAAGCGCCTGCGTCGCCGGCTCGGGGATGACGGCCAGCGCGATCGGCACGTCGAACCGGTCCGCCGTCGCCAGCAACGTGTCCAGCGCTTCGGACGGCTCGATCGCATCGTCGTCGCGCCACCACAGATCGATCGTGACGCCTGCATCGCGGGCGGCGTCCAGCCGGTCCCTCAGGGCCGCTGAAAAGGCGTCTGCCTCGGTTGTCATCTGCGGCTCCCCGTTGCTGCATGCTCTAGGATGATATCGGCTGCCGCCTGCGCGCCATTGGCGGCGATCGGCAGGGTTTGTTCGGGCTGCGCCAGCGCGTCGTCGACGGCTTTGGCAAGGATCGGCGGCGTCAGGCCGGCCTCCGGCACCGTGACCGCCAGGCCCCGCTCGGCGAGCAGGTCGGCGCGCTGGCTCTGTTCGGTCTCGCCGCCGCGGGCAAAGGGCACGAAGACCGCCGCGCAGCCGGCCGTGAGCACGTCGACGGCGGTGTTGTAGCCGCATTGGCTGATCGACAGCAGCGCCCGGTCCAGCAATGCGGGAAAGTCGCGCCGCGCCGGCTCGACGATGAGGCCCTGACCCGCGTTTACGGCAAGCGCGGCGAGAACCGTGTCGGAGAGATCGGTGCCGACGAGACAGCGCCAGGTGCGATCGCCGGCGCGGGCCGAATGTTGGCGGGCGGCAAGCGCGGTTTCGAGCAGTGCCTGTCCGACCGCACCGCCGCCGCAGGAGACGATGACCTCGTCCGTGCCGTCGCCGGCGTGCGGCACGGGCGCGTCGGCGCCGGTGTCGATATAGCCGGTATAGCGGATCAGGTCGGCGATCTCGCCTGTGAAGGGAAAGCTCGCATCGAGCGTAATCAGCGACGGGTCGCCGTGGACGAGCACCAGGTCGAACCGGGCGCGGGCCCGGTCGGCCATCCGCCGTTCCTTCCTTTCGCTCTGCTTGCGCACCAGGATATCGCGGACCGAAGAGGCAATCAGCGGCCTTCGCGCCGAAACGTGGGCGCGGTCGAGCAGGGGCTCGAGCTCGAAGGCGAAGGCGTTGCGGCCGAAGGGCCAGGTCTCGGTGACCAGAATATCGGGATCAAGCGCGTCGTAGAGCGACAGCAGTTGGTCCCGGCGTGCGGCCTTCCAGGCCTCCGAGATCGGCGCTCCGCTATCGTCGACGACGCCGGAGAACACCGCGTCCGCGGCCCGCGCCGGCGGCAGCAGGGCGACGTCCAGTCCGCTCGTATCGAGCGTGCGGGGAATGCGGTTGCCCGACACGAGCGTCGTTTTCACACCGCGCGCCGCCAGCGTCCGGGCAAGCGCTGCGGCACGGACGACATGGCCCGTTCCAAGCAGGTGCTGCGCGTAGACGAGGGCCTTCATGCGGGCGCGGGTCCTGTCATATCGGGCGTTTAGGCCTTTCCCCGGTGGACGGCCTTGGCGAAGGCGAGGATCCGCGCAAGGGCGAGACGCCCGGCGGAGAGATCGTGGCGGGCGCGGACATGATCGGCGGCGGCGGTTGAATAAGCGTTACGACGCGCCGGATCGCCGATCAAAACCGCAATCGCCTCGCTGAACGCGCCGACATCGCCCTCGGGCACGACCAGACCGGTCCGCCCGTTCAGGACGATGTCCGGGACGCCGCCGGAATCGCCCGCGACGACCGGCAGGCCGGCCGCCTGCGCCTCCATGAGCGCCACGCCGAAGGCCTCGTTGATGGCCGGCCAGACGAACATGTCGCCGCGGCCAAGAAAGCCGGGAATGTCGTCGGGGGCAAGGGCGCCATGCCAGTCGATCCGGTCGGCGGGAAACAGCGCCAGGATCTGGTCGCGGTGCGGTCCGTCGCCGGCGATCCGAAGCCGCCAGTCAAGACCGGCAAGGCGCGACAGCGCGTCGGCGAGCAGACGGTAGGAGGCCTCCTTGTCGCCGGCGCGCATCATCGCGACGGTCGTCAGGGCAATGGTCGTTGTCGCCGGCGGACCGGCCTTCGGTCGAGCCGCTCGGGCCTTATCGAATCGGGTGGCATCGATGAAGGGCGGCAGCCGGTGGAGCCGGTCGGGTTTGAGGAACCCGTCTAGCCCTTCGGCGTCCTCGGCATGCAGCGCGGCGACCGCGTCGGCGTGCAGCAGCGCCCGGTCGGCGGCCGCGAACAGGTCGGCCCAGGGGCCGGTCGCGCGTTTCTTCGCCCGGCAGCCCTCGAGCACCACATAGGGAATGCCGAGCGCCGTCGAGACGGCCGGTCCGATGCAATCGGGGGCCTTGTGATAGAGGTGGTAGGTGATCCAGATATCGGGCGCGCCGTCTCTTTCGTAGAGATCGAGCAGGCGGTCCGTTTCCCGGCTCGCTTCCGACCGGATCCGCGCGGTTTCCTCCGGGTCCGGGGTGCGCTGCCAGGCACGCAGGCGCGAGGCCAGCGAGACGGTATGGCCGTCGGCATCAAGCGCCTTCAGGATCAGCCGCGCGGTCTCCCGGTCGCCCGAGATGACCGGATCGTCGGGCGGTTTCATCGGGGCGTAGAACGCGATGTCCATCGATCTCGTCAGGCCGCCCGGCGTAACAGCGATCCGGTCAGCAGTGTGGCGATGCGGTCGAAGCCGGGGCTGGCGGAAAAGTCCGTGCGCACGCGGCTGCGGCCGGCGGCGGCGAGCGCCCGGCGGCGTTTCCTGTCGCGCGCCAGCGTCTCGATCGCTTCGGCAAGGGCTGCGGAATCGCGCGGCGGCACCAGCAGGCCGGTCTCGCCGTCGCGGATCAGTTCGGGGATCGCCGAGACCGGCGTTGCGATACAGGCGACACCGAGCGCCTGGGCCTCCATCAGCACGTTCGGCAGGCCGTCGCGGTCGCCCGATTTGGCGATCCGGCTCGGCAGCACGAACAGGTCGGCGTCCTGATAGGCGGCGATCACCCGGTCATGCGGCATCGGTCCGTGAAAGCGGGTGCGCGCGGCGATGCCGAGCCGGTCGGCGAGCGCCTGCAAGGTGTCGAGCATCGCGCCGCCGCCGATATGCTCGAAGCGCCAGTCGATCGTGCCGTCGAGCCTTGCGAGTGCCCGCAACAGGTCGTCGAAGCCCTTCTTTTCGACCGCGCGTCCGACCGCGAGGATACGCACCGGACCTTTTTGCCGCTTGCGCGTCTGCGGCTGCGGGAAGCGGCTGAAATCCAGGCCGTGATAGACGAGTTCGACCTTGTTCGGACCATTGTTCGGACTGGGGGAGAGGCCTGTCAGATAGTCGCGATTGGCGGCGGTGCAGGTCACGCCCCAGTCGGCGCTTGCAAGTTTCTCCGCAAGCTCCCAGCGCGGCGTCGTCCAGATGTCCTTGGCATGCGCCGAAAACGACCAGCCGAGCCCGGTCAATGCTGCGGCATAGCGGGTCACCGAGGCCGGCGTGTGGAGATAGTGGACGTGCAGCCAGCCGATATCGGCGGGCAGTTCGCGGGCGAGCACCTGCGCCTGGCCCCAGCGCCGCCAGCGGTTGACCGACTTGTCGCGGGCCAGATCGGCGCGGAAGAGCGCCTCGGCATCGGCATAACCCGGCAGGGTCTCCGCGTGGCGCCGGCCGAGCCGGACCCGCTCCGGATCGTCCTTGAGATATTCAGGCAGGTACAGCACCTCGGCGCCGATGCGCCGGTTGATCTCGTGGACCGCCGGATCGGTCGGGTGGCGCAGCGAGACGATCAGCACGTCGATGCTGCGCTGCTCCAGGCCGAGGATCTCCTGGGAAATGAAGGTCTCCGACAGACGCGGATACCCCTTCACGACAATGGCAACGCGCGGCATCTGTTCGTTCCGTCAGGATACGGCGGCCTTGGCGGCGGCTTCGGTTTCGGGCAGATAGGCGCGGGTGCGCGCGCCGAGGATCTCGGCGACCCGCCGGTTGATGCACTCAAGACCGTCGAGCATGCCGGCAAGGCCGCTGGCCTGCGGCGGCTTGTTGCGCGGCAGCCGGGCGAGCGCCTCGATCATCCGGTCGGTGTCGGGATACAGATCGATCGGCAGGACGCTGAGCAGGCCGGCCTCCTCCGCCTTCAGGGCGCGAATCATCTGCTCCTGCCGCGGCACGACGCGCGGCACCAGCAGGGCGGGACGGTTGAAGGAGACGATCTCGCAGAAGGTGTTGTAGCCGCCCATGCCGACAACTGCCGTGGCGGCCTGCAGCAGCGGTTCCATCTGCGGGGTGAAGCGCTTGACCTCGATGTCGCGCTCGGCCTCGGCGCGCTCCATGAAACTGGTCTGGTTGGCCGTATCCATGAACGGACCGAGCATGATCAGGGCGGGAAACAGCGGCCGCTTGCGCGCCTCATAGGCACGGATCACCCAGTCGACGAGCTCGACACCGTCGCCGCCACCGCCGGGCGTCACCAGCAGAAACGGCGCGCCGCCGAAGGGCAGCGCGTCGTCGGACAGGGCGGTCTTCGGCATGGCGCTGCGCAGATAGCCGGTGAAGATCGCCTTGTCGCGCACGGCCGGCGAGACCCCGACGCCTTCCAGCGGGTCGAAGACCTCGCGGGGCCCGAAGATCCAGATGTCGTCATACAGGCGTTCAAGGGCGGGATAGACCCGCTTGCGCTGCCATTCCTCGCGCAGGACGTCGGGATCGTCCATCACGTCGCGCAGGCCGAGCACCAGATGCACGCCGCATCCCTTCAGGCGCTCCAGCGTGCCGAGCATCTCGCCGCGCAGGCCGAGCGGCTCCTTGTCGACGATCAGGATGTCTGGCTCGAAGACGTCGGCGACCCGTTCGATGATCGAGGTGCGCAGCTCCATCGTGTCGTCGATGTCGAAGGGCAGGCTGAGCGAGGTATAGGCGCCGTTGCGCAGCTTGGTGACGCCCGGCACCCGGACGAAATCGACACGGGACTTGAACTCGAATGATCCGACGATCGGCGACCCCGACAGGATCAGCACCGACAGGTCAGGATTGGCGTCGACCAGCGAATGGGCGATCGCGCGGCACCGGCGCAGGTGTCCCAGCCCGAACGAATCATGGCTGTAGATCAGGATCTTCGGCTTGGTGCTTAGCATTCGGGGAAGTGTGTCTGAAGGGAGTTCGGACGTGCGAGGGCGGTGTGCTGATGCCGATAGGATATCCCGGGACCCTACGCCGACCGCAGGCGCGGGGCAATCCGGTTGTCGAAATTCTCGCTGTCGCTTAAACAACCTGAAATCCGCAATCCACCAGGTCGAAATCCCGGTGACCATCTGAAAGCGCAAAAATGAGCCGTCTGGACAGCATGATCAACCGGCTGGTCGCCCAGCGCAAGATCCTCGATCACGCCGCGGCCCTGATTGCCGAGGTCCCGGGACCCGTTCTCGAGCTTGGACTGGGCAACGGCCGGACCTTCGATCATCTGCGCGAAAACCTCGCCGGCCGCGAGATCTTCGTGTTCGAACGCAAGATTACCGCCTCGCCCCGGTCGATACCCGATTCCGACCATGTCGTGCTCGGCGAGATCCGCGATACGCTGCCGTTCTGCGGCCCCCGCATCGGCGGGCCGGCAGCTCTGATCCACGCCGACCTGTCGAACGGCGATCCGACCGACGATCTTGCCCGCAGGGCCTGGCTGTCGCCGATGATCGCGTCCCATTCCGGCAGCGGCACGGTCGTCGTCTGCGGCCATGAACTTGACCTGCCGGATTTTGACACCCTGCCCCTGCCCGAGGGCATCCGTCCGGGGCGGTATTATCTTTATCGCAAGGCCTGACACAGCCGGCTTGTGCGGAGAAGGTTGCCTTCACCGTTTGCGCTAAGCGCCGAAATGGCTAATGTCGGGGACGAAAAACGGGGCCGGCGTCGACCGCAAACCGGATTGTCCGGTTTACGGGTTGGCGATCCGATGATCTTCCAGGCGGGCTCTTCCGCTGGGATCGGGCATTCGGGGATCGGCAATCCGGGGGATCGGAATGGAGACGTCGCTCTACCGCTATATCTGGAAGCACAGCAAGCGGCAGCAGATCATCATTCTGATCGTCACCGTCTGCTCGTTTCCGCTTCTCTACTACTCCCTCGACCTGCCCAAGCAGATCATCAACGAGGCGCTGCAGGGAACGGACTGGCCGCAGCCGATCCCGGTGCTCGGCACGCAGCTGGACCAGATCCCCTATCTGCTGGCGCTGTGCTTCGCCTTTCTTGGCCTGGTCATCATCAACAACGCCATCAAGTACTGGCTGAACACGACCAAGAACCAGCTCGGCGAGCGCATGCTGCGGCGCATGCGCTTCGAGCTGTATCAGCGGGTCCTGCGCTTCCGGCTGCCGCGCTTCCGCCAGGTCAGCCAGGGCGAGATCATCCCGATGGTGACGTCGGAGGTCGAACCGCTGGGCGGCTATATCGGCGACGCCATCGCCCTGCCGGCGTTCCAGGGCGGCACGCTGATGGTCTATCTCTACTTCATCTTCGCCCAGGACGTGCTGCTCGGCGCGGCTGCGATCGCGCTCTATCCGGTGCAGATGTGGATCATCCCGAAGCTGCAGGCCAAGGTGAACAAGCTGGCGCGCGAGAAGGTCCTCAACATCCGCCGCATGGCCGACCGGATCGGCGAGACCATTTCCGGCGTCCGCGAGGTCCATGCCAACGACACCAGCGCCTGGCACCAGGCCGACATCGCCGACCGGCTCTACACGAACTACGTCATCCGCTACCGCGGCTTCCAGCTGCGCTTCCTGATCAAGTTCATCAACAATTTCATCAACCAGCTGACGCCGTTCTTCTTCTATTCGATCGGCGGCTATCTGGTCATCAAGGGCGATTTGAGCTTCGGCGCGCTGGTCGCGGTGCTGGCCGCCTACAAGGATCTCGCCGGCCCCTGGAAGGAGCTGCTCGCCTTCTATCAGGAGCGCGCCGATGTCGAGATCAAGTATCAGACGGTGGTGGAGAATTTCGACGTCTCCGACGTCAAGCCGCTGCCGCTCCTGATTGATGACGCGGATGGCGAGGCGCGGCTTACCGGCGATGTCGTGCTGAAGGCGGTGACCTATGCCGGCGCCGGCCATCCGATAACCGATATCACCGCGGATATCGGCGCGGGGTCGACGGCGGCGCTGGTTGGCGACGACACCGACGGACGTGGCGAATTGATGGAGCTGATCGCCGGCCTGATCGTCGCCGATTCAGGCTCTATCACCATCGGCGGGCGCGATGTCGACCAGCTTCCCGAGGCCGTGCTCGGCCGCTCGATCGCCTATGTCGGGCCGAACCCTTACGTGTTCTCCGAGACCATTCGCGGCAACCTGACCTATGGCCTGCGCCACCGGCCGTTCACCGGCGATGACTGGCCCGACACGCCGCTTGCCAAGCGGATGGCGGAGGAGGCCGAGCTGACGGCCAACACGCCCTATCCGATGCTCGCCCAGTGGAACGATCTCGCCGAGGCGCAGGTCGACAGCGTCGCCGATCTCGACGACCGGGCGCTGGAACTTCTCGACAAGGTGGGCCTGGGCGACGATGCCTTCCGGCTGGGCCTGAGTGCTCGGATCGATCCGAAGGATCCCGGCGCCCCGGTCGCCGAACTGATCGCGGCGCGCAAGAAGGCGGCCGAACGGATCCTGTCGGATGCCCAGGTCGCCGATCTCGTCGAATTGTGGAATGTCGAGCGGCTTAACCAGAGCGCGACGCTCGCCGAGAACGTGCTGTTCGCGCTGCCCTCCGACGCCGACGTCAGCATGGCCGATCTGGCCAAGGACCCGCTGGTCGTCCGGTTCCTCGAGGAGGCTGGCATCGCCGATGAGTTCCTCGAGATGGGCATCGAGATCGCCCGCACGATGATCGATCTGTTCGCGCAGCTGTCCGGCGAGGGCTCGCTGCTTGCCGAGTTCAGTTTCATCACGCCGGACGAGCTGCCGATCTACGACGTTCTGATCAAGCGCATCGACAAGCAGGGCCTGCGCCGGCTGTCGAAGGCCGAGCGGGCCGATCTGACCGGCCTCGCCTTCGAGCTGGTGCCGGCCAGGCATCGTCTCGATATCCTGAACGACGAGCGCGAGAAGAAGATCATCGAGGCCCGGCCTGTCTTCCGCAAGATGCTCGACGCCGATCCGCAGGCGCATTTCGTTCCGTTCGATCAGGAATTGCTGATCGCGCCGTTGTCGGTGGAGGACAATGTCCTGTTCGGCAAGTCGCGGGTCGACCGGCGCGGCAGCCAGGAGAAGATCGACCGGATCATCCGCGACGTCATCGTCGACATGGGGCTGCAGGGCCAGATCCAGCGGGCCGGGCTCGACTACAATGTCGGCGTCGCCGGCTCGCGCCTGTCGCCCGGCCAGCGGCAGCGCATCGCGGTCGTCAGGGCGCTGATGAAGCGGCCGAATATCGCGATTTTCGACGGCGTTTTCGCCTCTTCGAGCGATCCGCTGCTGAAAGTCGTGCGTGAAGAGCTTGGAGACGCTACCTTTATTGTCGGTATAGAGTTGCTCGAAGGGGCAAAAGGGTTCGATACTGTGCTGGCGATGCGGAATGGGCGATTGGCTGCGCGCGGCAGCTATGACGAGGTTGCAGCGGTCCTGGGCACGGACTGATCAGGGCGCGGGGCCGCGAGGGGATCGCAGAACGGAACTGGCGATATGAGCATCAATTCGGAAGTCGAAACGCTTCGCACGATCCCGATGTTTCGGACGATCGAGCCGGGCAAGCTGAAACTCCTCGCCTTCATCAGCGAAAGGATGACGTTTCGCCCCGGCGAGATCATGTGCACGCAGGGCGAGGCCGGCGATTCCGCCTTCATCATCCTGGACGGCCAGGGCGACGTGCTGGTCGATACCGGCGGCGGGGACCGGCGCAAGGTGGCCGAGATCAAGAAGAACGACGTGGTCGGCGAAATGTCGCTCTTATGCGATTCGCCGCGCACGGCAACGGTTGCAGCCGCAAGCGAGATCACCGCGCTGACGGTCTCGAAGGACAATTTCTTCCGGATCCTGCAGGAGTTTCCGGAGGTCTCTCTGGAGGTGATGCGCGTGCTGGCGCGCCGTCTGGAGCGCACCACGCGCGATCTTGCCGAGTTGCGCAATCAGGTTTCGGGCAGCGGGGTCAATTGATGCGCGCTGCGGCGGGCCAGTCGGATAGCGATACAGACGAACTGGAGCCATCCGAACCGGATGCCGCCGCCATGACGCTGCGGATCTGGGGCGCGCGCGGATCGACGCCGGCGCCGGGCCCCGAACGGGACCGCTACGGCGGCGAAACCACCTCGATGGAAGTCGAGATCGACGGCCAGTCGGTGCTGATCGATTGCGGCTCCGGAGCCCGGGCGCTTGGCCGCCGGCTCGCCGCGCAGGGCGTCACCGAGGTCGATATCCTGTTCTCCCACTTTCATCTCGACCACATCTGCGGGCTGCCGTTCTTCGCACCCGCCTACAACCCGAATGCGACCCTGCGCCTGTGGGTCGGACATCTCGACGAGAGCGACGATCCCAAGGACGTCTTGTGCCGGATGATGTCGCCGCCGATCTTTCCGGTCGCCTTCGATCAGCTTGCCGCCTGCGAATGCAAGGTGTTCCGGCCGCCGGAAACGCTGACGCTGGCAAACGGCATTACCGTCGACACGCTCATGCTCAACCACCCCAACGGCGCGGTCGGCTTCCGCTTCCGCGCAGGCGGCAAGACGCTTGTCACGGTGACCGATCACGAGCACGGCAAGCCGGAGATCGACGCCGCGGTCGAGGATTTCGTGCGGGACGCCGACGTGATGGTCTATGATGGCATGTTCGACGATGGCGAATACGAGACCTTCGTGGGCTGGGGCCATTCGACCTGGCAGGAAGGCCTGGCGCTGGCCCGGCGCGCGGGCGTGAAGGTGCCGGTGATCTTCCATCACAATCCCGACCGGACCGACGAGGAACTCGACGACTACGCCCGGCGGGCCGCCGAGATGTTTCCCGGCGCCCTATTCGCCCGTCAGGGCCTCGACATCGCGCTCTGACAGCAGTTCTCCGGCTTGAGCAGTTGCGGTCCGGCCGGCGTGTAGACGCGCTGTGGTTTGCGGACGCCCTTCAGCTCGTAGGTGCCGAGCTCGGTGAACGGGTGGTTGACATATTCGATGAAGTCCTCGCTCGCCAGGATCGGATGGCCGAGATCGCGGGTCAGGCCGTTGATCCGGCTGCCGACATTGACCGCCTCGCCGATCACCGTGAAGTCGAGGCGGGCGCGGCCGCCGACATTGCCGTAGAAGACGCCGCCCATATGCAGCGAGATGCCGACCGACAGGCTGTCGACCGTGGCTGCATGCGGTGTCTCCGAGTAGCGTTCCAGATTGGCGAGTGCGGCGTGGGCCGAAATCAGCGCCTTTTCGGAGGCTGACCGGGCGCCGGCCTCGTTGTCGAAGGTGAAGATCGCCAGAACCGCGTCGCCGATGAATTTCAGCACCTCGCCGCCATGCTCCTCGACGGGATCGGTCATCGCCTCGAAATAGAAATCGAGGACGTCGACGAGGTCGGGCGAGCTGAACCGGGCCGACAGGTCGGTGAAGCCGCGCAGATCGGAGAACCAGATGATCGCCTCCATGTGCTGGCCCTCGCCGCGCTGGATCTCGCCGGCGAGCACGCGCGGCGCCGTCGAGCGGCCGAGATAGGTACCAAGCAATGTCTCCGCCGAGCGGCGCTGCGTGTGGATCTCGTAGACGAGCGCGATCGGCTTCAAAAGCGATTCGACCAGGGCGATATGCGCGTCGGTAAAGCCGCCGGGCGCCCGCGTCGCAAGGGTCAGCGACTTGTGCGAACTGTCGGAATAGACCAGCGGGAAGGCGACATAATCCGTCGCGCCCTCCTCGCGCAGGTCGGGGACAATGCCGAACTCGCCGGGCTGCGGCTGCGGGGTGATCGGCACGCGGACGGTCTCGCCATGCTCGTAGACCGGGCGCAGCGGACTGTTCGTGTACATGGTGTCACTGGCCAGCGCCATCGGGAACTGGCGCCAGGAGACGCCCTCTCCCTCGCGCCAGATCGCGCTTTCGGCCCGGATCAGCGGATGCAGGATCGGGATGCCGCTGCTCAGACGGTAGACCGGGACGCCGGCCCGCACGAGCTTCTCGGCGAGGCGGGAAATGAACTCGCCGAGATCGGCGCTGATATGCCCCTTGTCTAGCACCCAGTCGCGCAGGTCGCTGCGGGTCTTGACGACGGCGAGGCCGGCCGCCGCCCCGGTCGGGCGGGCTGAAACCGGGCCAGCCGCAACCGTGGGCGACGTTGTCTGCGCATTGGCGGTGACCGGTCCCGTCATTCCCCTAACTCCCAAAAGAAACTGTCCGCGGTTTGACCGCCCGACCAGATCGGGATACGCAGCGACATGTCAGCCTGGATCGAATGCCGGCCCCAAAATCGCGAAAGTGCGCCTAAATGCCCAATCTCGTCCTTGTCCATTGGCCGGAACGGCAGTCGCTCGACGATTTCAAGGAAATAGCCCGTCTGATTTCCGTCCGTGCACCGGAGATAGGCGTCCTGATCGCCGAGGGCAAGGAACGCGATCTTCACGTAATGCTGAAAGCGGCGCTGAAACCGACCGTCGTCGTAGCGATGATGCCGCGAAAAAAATTCCGCGTGCTGCATGGCCGGATCTTCGAGGGCAACGATTTGCCCAAGTCCGAGCAGTATCGCCGCTACCGCGATCTCGGCCTGCCGGTGCCGGACTGGCAGGTGATCGGTCCGGATACCCGGCTCGACCCAAAAGTCTGGGGCGACTATGTCATCGTCAAGCCGGATCTCGCCCGCAAGGCGGCGGGCATCGTCATCAAGAAGGCCGGACGGGTGCGCTACAAGGCGCCGGAGGACTATGAGGACGGCCATCCCGGTCGGTCGGCGCCGATGGTGGCCCAGAAATTCGTCTATACCGGGCGCTGGGCCAATCACTACCGGATCACCACCCTGTTCGGCCGGGCGCTGTTTGCCATCCGCTGTGAGGCCGACAACAGCTTCCGGCCGCTCGAATCGCGCGACGGCTTCAAGGGCGCGGCCGGCGTCGGCGGCGCGCCGGTCGTCTCCAACAAGAAGAGTTCCCGCTACACTTTGAGCGATGATGAGGAGATCATCGCGCTCGGCGAGCGGGCCCACGCGGCCTTTCCGGATATCCCGCTGCTCGGCCATGACATCGTCCGGGATGCCGATACCGGCGAGGTGTTTCTGCTGGAAAGCAATACGCGCGGCGACGTCTGGCTCTTGTCGTCTGGAACCGGACGCAGCCTGCAGGCGACCAACGGCTTTGATCTCTACAGCCAGTTCGGCGCCCTGGAGGTCGCCGCCGACGCGCTGATCACCCAGGTCCGCAAGGTGTTCGGCTGACTATCCGTATTGTCCCGAATCCAATCGTTTGATCCACTACCCACATGTCACTCAAAGCCCGGCGGCAATACCCTCTTGTGCCGGGCCTGATATGGGAGGAGGAGATGATGTTCAGGGCTTGTATGCTGGCGATCCCGTTTGCCTTGGCGGCCGGCACGACCGGGTTTGCGGATGATGACGCGCATGGCGATATCGCGGCGGGCCACGCGCTTGTGGAGAAGAATTGCGCCGGGTGCCACGCGGTGGGCGCAAGCGATGACAGCCCCAACCCGAACGCACCGCCGTTCCGCACCTTCAAGGCCAAATGGCCGCTCGAACACCTTGAGGAAGCGCTGGCCGAAGGCATCGTCGTCGGCCATGGCGGCGCGGAAATGCCGGAGTTCGTCTTCGAACCCGACCAGATTTCCGATATCCTCGCCTATCTCGATTCGCTGGATGAGACCTGACCGTATCGGATGATCGGACCCGCAGCCGCCGATGTGCTGGCGGATGGACGCCAGTCGGAAACCGCGCTGTCGGTTCAGCGTGGCACCGGGCGGATGCTGCGGGCGCTGGGATTTTCCATCGTCACCGAAATGCCGCTGGCCTCGGGCCGGCGGGCCGATATCGTCGCCCTGTCGAGACCGGGCGACGTGTGGATTATCGAGATCAAGTCGAGCCTCGCCGACCTGCGCGCCGACCGGAAATGGCCGGACTACCGGGCCCATTGCGACCGGCTCTATTTCGCCGCGCCGCCGGCGCTCGACCGGGATCTGTTTCCGGGCGAGGCCGGCTTCATCGCGGCCGATTCCTATGGCGCCGACATTCTCGACGAGGCGCCGGAGCACCGGATGGCGGCTGCGACCCGCAAGGCGCTGACCCTTCGCTTTGCCCGCTTCGCCGCGCTGAAGCTCCATGCCCTGGCCGATCCCGGGGCGCAGTTCGGCGAGGGCGCGCTTTAGGGAGCTGGACCCCGCGATGCGCCGGCAGTGTGGCCCATCTTAATGTATACATTGTTGCGCGTTGGTGCTATGCCCTGTCGTAGAGGGGTTCGGCGAGGGAGCGACAGGCATGACGAGGACGATCCTGATTACCGGCGCGAGCCGTGGTATCGGGGCGGCAGTGGCCCGGCTTGCGGGCGGGCGCGGTTGGTCGGTGGGCGTGAACTTCGCCGGCAACGAGGCCGCGGCGGACCATACGGTCGCCGCCATCGAGCAGGCCGGCGGCAGGGCGATCGCGATCAAGGGGGATGTCGCCAAGGAAGACGACATCGCCGCCATGTTCGATGCGACCGAACAGGCCTTCGGCACGCTCGACGGGGTCGTCATCAATGCCGGCATCCTGTTCGACGTGTCGAAACTCGCCGATGTCTCGACCGAGCGGCTGCGGCGCGGTTTCGACGTCAACATCCTCGGCGCGACGCTGACGGCGCGGGAGGCGGCGCGGCGGATGGCAACGAGCCGGGGCGGCCGGGGCGGCAGCGTCGTCATTGTCTCTTCCACCGCCTCGCGGCTCGGCACGCCGAACGAACGGGTCGACTATGCGGTGACCAAGGGAGCGGTCGATTCGCTGATGATCGGCCTGTCGAAGGAGCTGGGTCCCGACGGCATCCGCGTCAATGCCGTGCGGCCTGGCCTGATCCTCACCGACATCCACGCAAGCGGCGGCCAGCCGGGCCGCGCGGAGGCACTGGCGGTCGACACGCCGCTTGGCCGCGCGGGGACGGCGGATGAGGTCGGCGAGGCGATCGTCTGGCTGCTCGATGATGCCTCCTCCTACGTGACCGGATCGTTCCTTGACGTCAGCGGTGGCCGATAGGGTAGAGCCGCAGGCACAAATCTGGCGTAGTATCCGGCCTGACCCAGTCGGAGAAAGCGAATCATGCGCCGTGCCGTCGTCCTGAGCCTCGTCGCGATCTGCATCACGATGGTCTTCGCGACCGTGGTCTCAAGCGTCTCGGCGCAATCGAGACAGGCCGTCGAGGCCAAGTTCCGCACCTGGCTCGAACAGACGGTGTGGCCTGAGGCCCGGCAGAAGGGTGTCGGCCGGGCAACCTTCGACACTGCCCTGGCCGGCGTGACGCTCGACTGGTCGCTGCCGGATCTTTCGCCGAGCGGTGCGCCGCCGCAGGTCAACTGGCAGGCGGAGTTCTCCTCGCCGGCGAATTACATGTCGGAAAACACCATCGCACCGCTGGTGCGGATCGGCCGGCAGCTTGAACGCAAATGGGCCTCGACCCTGAATGCGGTCGAGCAGCGCTACGGCGTGCCGCAGGAGATCGTGCTGGCGATCTGGGGCCGCGAATCGGCCTTCGGACGGGCCGCGATCCCCAAGGACGCGGTGCGCACGATCGCGACCCAGGCCTTCATCGGGTCGCGCCGCGACCTCTATTTTCCCGAGCTGATCGCGATCCTGCAGATCCTGCAATCCGGCGACGTGCCGCGCTCGGCGCTCAAGAGTTCGGTTGCCGGGGCGCTCGGCCAGCCGCAGTTCCTGCCATCGAAATATTTGCAATATGCCGTCGATTTCGACGGCGACGGGCGGCGCGACATCTGGAATTCGGTGCCGGATACGCTCGGATCGATCGGCAATTATCTCAACAAACACGGCTGGCAGCGCGGCCAGCACTGGGGTCACGAGGCGCGGGTGCCGGAAACAGTCAACTGCGCCATCGAGGGCCCGGCCAACGCCTACGCGCTGTCGGAGTTCCACAAGGCCGGGGTCGCTCATGTCAGCGGCACGTCGCTGCCCGGCAAAGACCGCGATCCCCGCCACCTGATGATGCCCGCCGGCCGGCTCGGGCCGGCCTTCATCGTCTCGAAGAACTTCTATGTCCTGAAGGAATACAATGAATCCGACCTCTATGCCCTGTTCGTCGGGCATGTGTCGGACCGGCTGAAGTCCGATCACCGGATTGCCGGCAAATGGAACACCAGCGCCCGTTTCAGGCGCGGCGACGTGCGCGAGATGCAGAAGCGGCTGGAGGCGAAGGGCTATGATGTCGGCGGGGCCGACGGGCTCGTCGGCTTCAGGACGCGCACGGCGATCGGCATGTGGCAGCGGCAGAACGGCCTCAGCCCCACCTGCTTTCCCGACGCGGCCCTGATCCGGACGATCCAGTAAGCGGCGTCGGCCGGAGGGCTGGCGGATCGCGTGGGCGTTAATGTAAATCGCTTTCACATTAGATTGATCCACGCTACGTATCGTAAGGTGTGAAGGGGTGTCGTAGGGTGTGAGGGGGTCCAGATGCCGGGCACATCCGCCCGTCGGGAGGACCCGCCGCAGAGTGACGGAGATGCTCCGGTGACCGATCGCAGATTACCGACCTTGTCGTCGATCCTCGAAACCTTCCGGCGCGTCGAGATCCAGCCGGGCGAGGTTGCCGGCGACCCCTATGTCGCCCAGGCGCTGGAGCGCAACAAGCGCCAGGGGCTGGTGCTTGCCGTGCGGGCGCGCTGGATCGCGCTGGGGGCCGTCGCGGTCCTCGTCTTCTTCCTCAATCCGGGCTGGGATCAGATCTACTATCTCGCCCTGATCGGCCTGTTCATGGTGTTGGGCTGGGCGCAGTTGCATTACGGCCGCGTCGGCCGGTCGCGGGCAGAGCTGCTGCTGTTGTTCTGCGACCTGGCGCTGATGACCTTCGTGCTGCTGGTGCCCAATCCGCTTTCGGCGGAAGAAAGGCCGCTGGCCAGCCAGTACTGGTGGGGCGGATTCGTCTACTATTTCATCCTGCTCGCCGGCGGAACGCTGTCCTATTCCTGGCGCACCATCATGGCGATGGGGGTCTGGACGGCCGGGCTTTGGATGATCGGACTGGTGGTGATGCTGCTGATCCCCGACCGCTATCCCGAACTCAGCGACATTCACGACACGGCCTTTGCCGGATCGCCGGAAATCCTGGCGCAACTCGACCCGAACAATCTCAGCGTGACGGTCCGGATCCAGGAGGCGGCCGTGTTCCTGATCGTCGCGGCGATCCTGGCGCTCGGCGTGCGCCGCTCGAACTATCTGATCATGCAGCAGGCCGCGATCGAGCGGGAGCGGACTAACCTCGCCCGTTACTTCTCGCCGAACGTGGTCGATCAGCTCGCCCAGAACGACGAGCCGCTCAAATCGGTCCGGTCGCAGAAGGTGGCCGTGCTGTTCGTCGATATCGTCGGCTTCACCACTTATTCCGATGGTCGCGACCCGCAGCAGGTCATCGCGACGCTGCGCGATTTCCACGCGCTGATGGAGCAGGAGGTGTTCCGTCACAACGGCACGCTGGACAAGTATCTCGGCGACGGGCTGATGGCGACCTTCGGGACGCCGATCGCTGGCGATTCCGATGCCGCCAACGCGCTGAAATGCGCCTGCGCCATGCTCAAGACGGCCGCCGACTGGAATACCCGGCGCGAGGCCAAGGGTGAGCCGCCGATCTCGGTCAGCTTCGGCTTGCATTATGGCGACGCGGTTCTGGGCGATATCGGCGCGACGCGGCTGGAGTATGCCGTGATCGGCTCGACGGTGAACGTGGCAAGCCGGCTGGAAGCGATGAGCCGCAGCCTGGGCGCGCCGATCGTTGTGTCCGACCAGTTGCTCAGCCGGGCCCGCGAGGAGGATGGCGGCACGGATATCGGCCGCTTTGAGGAACGCCGCGCCCAGCCGATCCGCGGCCTGTCGGAACCGCTCGACGTGTGGACGCTGAACGGCGGCACGGCGGGGCGGGCTTGAACGGCGACGGGCGGGCGAAGCGCGGCGTCTCCGGCAGGCATTTCCCGATTGCAGAGCTGTCATGCGGGATAATTCGATGTAGAATGTTATGTTATAACATATATAATTGGTCTCGCGGACACGGAGGCGGCGGACCGAATGATCAACTCTTTTGCACCGGCGGTCATGATCGGCATCGGTGCGACGCTCATCCTCGACCTCTGGTCAATCCTGCTGAACCGCGTGTTCGGCATCGCGACGCTCAATGTGTCTTTGATCGGACGCTGGGTCGGCTCGATGGCAAGGGGCCGGTTCATCCATCGCCCGATTACCGCGACCGCGCCGGTCGCCGGCGAGCAGGCAATCGGCTGGGCCGTTCACTTCGCAATCGGCGTGTTCTTTGCCGCGATCTTCGTGGCGCTCAGCGGTCCGCAGTGGCTGGGCCACCCGACTGTTGCTCCCGCCCTCCTGTTCGGGATCGTCACCGTGGTCGCGCCGTTCTTCGTGATGCAGCCGGCGATGGGCGCGGGTTTCGCCGCGTCACGGTTGCCCGAACCGCAGCTGGCGCGGCTGAAAAGCCTTTCCTCTCACGCGGTCTTCGGGGTCGGATTGTATCTGTCCGCCCTCGGGCTTGCGGCGCTCTCCGCAAGATAGCGATGCCTTACTCCTCGTCGCCCATCCGCTCGGCGAGCGCGGCCGCGTCGTAGTTCTCGCCGATCGACATCGAGCAGATCCGCGAGATTTCCGTCCGCGACCGGCCGCTTTCCTCGGCCCAGGCGTTGATTTGGTCCTGGATCTTCTTCCTGTCGCGCTTCGAGGTGGGGGTCTCCGCGATGTCGAGACCGGCGTCGCGCAGGCAGGCGGCGAGGTCCTTGGACACGATGAAGCTGTCCTTGCCGAGAAAGCGGATCAGATACTGGCCGGTATTGCCGCCCAGCCGCTTGCCGCGCTTGGCGAGCACGTCGAGGAGCCCGATCTGGTCATCCGCCGGCCAGTCGGCCAGGAAGCGGCCGAAGCCGCCGTGTTCGGCGGCGATATCCGACACGAACCGTGCATTGTCGCGAACCGCCATGATCTTCTGGCCGTTGCGGACGATGCGGGTGTCGCGCGTCAGGTCGTGCCAGAACTCGTCGGGCTGAAACAGCAGCGTCTTCGACTCAAAGCCCAAAAACGCCTCCTCGAAGCCCTCCCACTTGTCGTTGATGACGCTCCAGACGAAGCCGGCGCTGAAGATCCGCCGCGTCATCTCGGCAAGCACCCGGTCGTCGGCAAGGGCGGCAAGCTCGGCGTCGGGTTTCGGACCGTGCAGCAGGCGCTCCAGGGTGGCCTTGCCGCCCTTTCGGTCGGCAGCGCGGGCATAGATGTCGGCAAAGGGCGTCATGGCGGGTCCCCCGATGGCGGTCTGAAAAGTCTATCCTACGGCCTTGGCGGCGATTTGCACGACAAAGAGCGTTCAGCGCGGCGGGGTTTTGGCCCGTTGCGCGTGACGCACCGCCCGGTCGAGCGCCGACAGGAAGGCGGAGCGGTCCTTCTTCGAAAACGGCTTCGGGCCGCCGGTCGTCTCGCCGGCCGAGCGCAGATCGGTCATCAGGTTGCGGGTCGCGACCGCCATGCCGATCGAGGCCTCATCGAAGATCCGTCCCGTCGGGGCGAGCACGGTCGCGCCGGCCTTGACGCAGCGATCGGCGAGCGGGATGTCGGCGGTGACGACGATAAGGCCGGCCCGGGCGCGCTCGGCGATCCAGTCGTCGGCCTCGTCCGGGCCATGCGGCACGGCGACGCGCTTGATCCACGGATCGCGGGGAACCGCGATATAGCCGTTGGAAACGATATAGACGGCGACACCCAACCGCGCGGCGACCCGGTAGACCTCGTCCTTGACCGGACAGGCATCGGCGTCGACGAGGATCGCGCCGGCTTCGATGGTCTCTTCTATGCTCACGACCTAGAGCCCTTTCCGATCACAAACCCTTCGGGACAAGTCCATTTGGGCCAATGCCTGCGCCATCATTCTCAACCGTATCCCCGATACGGCCTTCGAATGCCGGCTTGACCTTGACCCAAATGGGCACGTCAGAACGATACTGTGTGAGCGGAAAGGGCTCTAGCGCGGCGCGCGCTTTGCCAGGATCCGCTGCAGGGTGCGGCGATGCATGTTCAGGCGCCGGGCGGTTTCCGAGACGTTGCGGTCGCACAGCTCGTAGACCCGCTGGATATGCTCCCAGCGCACCCGGTCGGCCGACATCGGGTTTTCCGGCGGCTCGGCCTGGTCGCCGGGCGCGGCCATCAGGGCGGCGAACACGTCGTCGGCATCGGCGGGCTTGGCGAGATAGTCGACCGCGCCGATCTTCACCGCGGTGACGGCGGTGGCGATATTGCCATAGCCCGTCAGGATGATCGCTCGGGCGTCGGGGCGCTTTTCCTTCAGGCGGCGGATGACGTCGAGCCCGTTGCCGTCCTCCAGCCGCATGTCGACCACCGCGAAGGCGGGGGCCGCGGCCTCGACGGCGGCCAGGCCGGCGGCGACCGTTTCGGCCTCGGTGACCTCGAAGCCGCGGCGCTCCATGGCGCGGCCCAGGCGGTGCAGAAAGGGCAGGTCGTCGTCCAGGACGAGCAGCGTCCTGTCCTTCAGGGCGAGTACGTCCTGATCAGCGGCGTCGGTCATGTGTCTTCCGTCGTCAATTCGTGCGGTCTTCCGGGCATGCTCTATGCGCGCTCATCCGGCCCCGATCGGTGCGGAACCGGCCCGGCGGATGTCGCGGCATGGCTGTAGTTAGTGGAGGAGGCGCCTCGCGTAAATACGGCCTCCGGCGCAGATGGCGGCAATTCGCCGGGTATCTCCGGCTGTACCGGCGTCACTTCGAAGCGGGACCGGTCCCAGATGGCGCGAACGACGGCGCCGTGCCCGGGCGGCTGGCGGTTTGCAAAGCGCGTCTGCGCGCCGGACCGTTCCAGCAGGGTCTTGGCGATGAACAGGCCGAGGCCGAGGCCGGATTCCTCCAGGCCGCCGCGCCGGCGGCCGCGTGTCGAGATATAAGGCTCGCCGATCTTGTCGAGCACGTCGGGGGGGAAGCCCGGACCGTCGTCGCGGAATTCGATGGTGATCCGGTCCTGCGTCCAGTGCGCCTTGATCTCGACGGCGGATCGGGCGAAATCGACCGCGTTTTCGATGAGATTGCCGAGCCCGTAGAGGACCGCCGGATCGCGGCGGCCGACCGGTTCGGGGGCTGCGCCCTCGGTGTCGATCGCGATCGTTATCCCGAATTCGCGGTGCGGGGCGGCAAGCTCCTCGATCAGGCTGGTCAGCGGCAGGCGGTCGAAATGGCCGCCGCTTTCCTCGCCCAGCGATCCGATCCGCTCCAGGATGTGGCGGCAGCGTGCGACCTGGCTGCGCAGCAGGCGCAGGTCGTCGGCCTGCGGGCCGTCGGCGGGCAGGTCGCGCTCCAGTTCGCGGGCCACCAGCGCGATGGTGGCAAGCGGTGTGCCGAGTTCGTGGGCGGCCGCGGCGGCCAGGCCGTCGAGGGCCGAAATCTGGTGCTCGCGCGCCAGCACCAGTTCGGCGGCGGCCAGCGCATCCGACATCTGCCGGGCTTCCTTGGCGACCCGGAAAGCATAGATGCCTGTGAAGCCGATCGACAGAGCAAGCGCGGTCCACAGCCCGCCGAGATAAAGAAGCGGCAGGGTCGGCGCACCGCCCGAGACCCAGGGAAGCGGCAGGTGCACCATCGCCAGGATGCTGGCCGAGGCAAGCGCGATGATGCCCAGCAGCACGGTGCGGGCGGGCGGCAGGGCGCTCGCCGAGACCACGACGGGCACCAGGAGCAGGATCGAGAACGGATTCTTCAGCCCGCCGGTCAGCGCGAGCAGTCCGGCAAGCTGCAGGATGTCGTAGCCGAGCAGTGCCATCGCAAGCCCGGCGGAGAGCTGGCGGGAGGCCGGGAACCAGATCCGCAGGAAGATGTTCAGCCAGGCCGACAGTGCGATCAGGGCGAAGCAGAAGCCCAGCGGCAGATCGAAGCCGAAGCCGAAATAGACGAGCAGCACGGCAAGCGACTGGCCGATCACCGCGATCCAGCGCAGCCGGACGAGGGTGCGCAGGCGCAACAGGGTCGCCCCCGGCGTGAAGTCGTCGGGCGTAAGGTCGTCGGGGATTTCCCTGTCTAGCATCGTGGCATGCTTCGCCGCTTGCGACCGTCGCGACTGCGGACGGGCCGGACCATGGGCCGTTGCGTCCGATCATTACCCGCTGCAAAGCGAAAAAGCCAATTGTGGCAATCGGTGGCGCGGAAACGGATTGGATTGCCGATGGCAAACTAAGGTAGAACAGGGGCGAGCGCCCTGACCGTACCCCGACCGCAGCCTGTATCGTGATGAGGCCAGAGGGACAGTGTATTCGAACCTTCTCCCGTTGGCGGTGCTGATCGGCGCGGGCGCCGGTGTCGCGATCGGCATTTACAGCCCGCCACTTACCGGGCTTATCGCACCGCTCGGCACGATCTATGTGCGGCTGATGGAAGTGGTCGTGCTGCCCTACCTGGTCTCGACGCTGGTGCTGGGGCTTGGCCGGCTGACGCCGCAGATCGCCATCCGGCTGTTTGAGAAAAGCTGGCGGATCTACATCCTGTTGTGGACGACTGTCTTCGCTGCGCTGCTGCTCGCCGCGTCGACCGCCCCGCTCATCAGAGCGCGGACGATCGTCGATTTCGGCGGAACGGATCCGGCCGACACCGGATCGGGTCCGTCCCTTATCGACCTGCTTGTTCCCGACAATTTCTTCGAGGCGCTGAACCAGAACTACATTCCCTCGATCGTCCTGATGGCCGTCATCTTCGGCATCGCGGTGCAGCGCATCGAAAACCGCGGCGGCATGCTGGATGCGCTCGGCGTGATCCAGTCGGCCTGCGTCAAGGTGTGGAGCTGGATCGTTCTGTTCGCGCCGATCGGCGTGCTCGGGCTCGTTGCCGGCTCGATCGATTCGATGAGCACCCGGGAATTCGCGGCGATGTCGATCTACATGTCGGTCGTCGTGCTCTCGACCCTGATCCTGGCGCTGTGGATCCTGCCGATGCTGATGACGGTGTTCGTGCCACTGCGCTATCTGGAGATCGTCTCGGCCCTGAAATCGGCCTATCTGATCGGCATCGTCACCTCGCTTTCGGTCGCTGCCCTGCCGATGGTTCAGCGCGCCGCGGAGCAGTTCGCCGACCGCTTCGATCGTGACGATCCGGAAAGGCAGGCCGAACGGAAGGAAATCATCCAGACGACGCTGTCGGTGAGCTATCCGCTGGCGCAGGTGGGCAACTTCGTCATTCTGGTGTTCGTGTTCTACGCGCTGTTCTACTACAGCGTGCCGATCGAAACCCGGCAGATGATCGAGCTGCCCTTCATCACGCTGTTGTCGGGGATCGGATCGCCGACATCGTCGATCGGCGCGGTCTCGTTCCTGACCAATTGGCTCGGCCTGCCGGCGGAAGCGACCAATCTCTACGTCGAGACCATGGCGGTGACGCGCTACGGCCAGGTCCTGGCCTCGATCTCCGGCTTCGCCTTCATCACCGTGGTCGTGACCTTCGCGTTCTACGGACGGCTTCGCTTCAGCCCGCGCGCGCTGGCCGTGACGGTCGCCGGCACGGCCGTGCTTCTCGCGGCGGTCTGGTCGGTGGGACGGCTGAGCGGGACGCATGTTCAGCTGCGTTCCGAGGACAGCTATCTGGCAATGGAACTGCCGGCCGATATCCAGCGGATCAGCGACGCCAATCTGCTGGCCAGCCTGAAGCAGGCGCCGGCCGGCGAGGAAGGGGCGCCTGCGAAGGAACCGGCCTCCGGCAGGCCCAGTGTGATGGAGTCCAGCGCGATCGAGCGCATCCAGTCGAGCGGTGTGCTGAGGGTCGGCATCAATCCGAACGTCATGCCGTTCGCCTATACCAACAATGCCGGCCGCCTGGTCGGGTTCGATGTCGAGCTGATCTACCGCTTCGCCCGCGACCTGAATGTCGACATCGTCTTCGTCCCCTACGCCTGGCAATCCCTGGCGCGGGATCTCGTCGAGAACCGCTTCGACCTGGCGATATCCGGGCTGTACATCACCGAGCAGCGCGAGCGCATGCTGACGGTCAGCGACCCCTATTTCGAAAGCAAGATGGCGCTGATGGTACGAACCGACCGTCTCGATGACTTTACATCGCGGGAACGGATCGACCGCATAGAGGGTCTGACGATCGGGGTCTTCGACGATCCCGTTCTGGTCCCGCTGGCCAGGCGCAGCTTTCCCACGGCTGAGATCAAGGTGGTGCCGAGCTACGACAAACTCGTTCTCGGTTCGGGGCTCGACGGGGGGATAGACGCGGCGATCTGGACCCAGGCCCAGGCGTCGGCATGGGCGATTTCGCGGCAGGATCACTCCGCCGTCGTGCCGAATAACATGGCATACGGGTTCCTCTTCGGGTATTTGATGCCTCCCGACTCAACCGGACTTGCGAACTATCTCGACTACTGGATGCGGCTGGAGCGCGCCAACGGGCTCCTCGACGACATGACGAAGCGCTGGATCGATCCGGCATTCGATGGGGGCGGCTGACGGTGTTTGGACCGCCGGCACGGTATCGCGGTGGATCGCCTGGTTCCGGACATCTGCACGATGAGCAACGTCATGGATCTACCGGCTGCTGGAGACAACGACACTGAAGGCGGGGCCGGTCCCGTCGGCCGGACCGGCACGCCGGCTATTTCCGTGCGCAGTCTCCTCAAGCGCTACGGTACGGTCACCGCCGTCGGCGGCATCGACTTCGACATCGCCAAGGGCTCGGTCACCGGCCTTCTGGGCGGCAACGGCGCCGGCAAGACGACGACGATTGCCATGCTGATGGGGCTGGTGCTGCCGAGCGCCGGGTCGATCCGGGTACTCGGCACCGACATGCTGCGCGACCGGCACAAGGTGCTGCATCGGATGAATTTCGAGAGCCCCTATGTCGACATGCCGATGCGGCTGACGGTCAAGCAGAACCTGACCGTGTTCGGCCGGCTCTACGGCGTCGCGCGCCTGAAGGACCGGATCGCCGAGACGGCCGAGGCGCTTGACCTGACCCATCTCCTCAACCGGCCGTGCGGCAAGCTGTCGGCCGGCCAGAAGACCCGGGTGAGCCTCGCCAAGGCGCTGATCAACCGGCCGGAATTGCTGCTGCTCGACGAGCCGACCGCCTCGCTCGATCCGGACACCGCCGACTGGGTGCGCAGCCATCTGGAGCACTATAAGGCCGAACGCGGCGCGACGATCCTGCTTGCCTCGCACAACATGCCCGAGGTCGAGCGGCTGTGCGACCGGGTCTTGATGATGAAGACCGGCGGGATTGTCGATGACGGCTCGCCTGCCGACCTTGTCGCCCGCTACGGCCGGGCGACGCTCGAGGACGTGTTCCTGGATGTGGCGCGGGGCCGCGGGAAGGCGGCGGAAGACAGGGCGGAAGAGGCGTTTGCGGAGGGCGGGACGCAATGACGATCGAAGCTCGGACACAGGTGGAGACGGCCACCCCAGCGGCGGCCGACGATCCGGCCTACCGTTTCATCTCGCCGGGGCGAACCTGGGCGATGGTCATCCGTTACATGTATCTGCTCAAGGGCTCGTGGCCGCGATTGGTCGAGCTGGTCTACTGGCCGACCGTGCAGATGCTGATGTGGGGTTTCCTGGCGCTCTATCTGTCGGAGCAGTCCGGCTATTTCGCCACCATCGGCAGCGTGTTCATCGGCTCGGTGCTCTTGTGGGACATCCTGTTTCGTGGCCAGCTCGGCTTCTCCCTGTCCTTCATGGAGGAGATGTGGGCGCGCAACATGGGCCATCTGATGATGACGCCGCTGAGGCCGCTCGAATTCGCCTCCGCTCTGATGGTGATGAGCGTCATCCGGCTGGCGATCGGCCTCGTCCCCGTCACGCTGATGGCGATGGCCTTTTTCGGCTTCAACCTGTGGGCGCTGGGCCTGGCGCTGGTCGCCTTCTTCTGCAACCTGTTCCTGACGAGCTGGTCGATCGGGCTGCTCGTCTCCGGCCTCATCCTGCGCTACGGGCTCGGCGCGGAGAGCCTGGCCTGGTCGCTGATGTTCCTGCTCCTGCCGCTGGCCTGCGTCTACTATCCTGTCGACGTGCTGCCGGCCTGGCTGCAGTGGATCTCGCTGTCGCTGCCGCCGACCTATGTGTTCGAGGGCATGCGGGCGCTGCTGATCGACGGCGTGTTCCGGGGCGACCTGATGGTCTGGTCACTGATGCTCAATCTCGTCTGGTTCGCCGTCGGCCTGTTCGCCTTCCTGCGCTTTTTTGATGCGGCGCGGGATGCCGGGTCGCTGCTGCAACTCGGCGAATAGCGCCGCGCCGTTGCCCAAATGCAACAAAACCGCATCGTTTGCGTCTTTCGTCCAGTGGTGGCGGACTTGCTTTTGAATTATTCAAACGCTAACTTTTTCGCACTGCACACAAAGCAGATGCCGCATCAGGTCGAACGTGCGCGGTTCACAACGCCGTACCGGCATGCGGGGGGAACCACGGATCAGGTATCGGGGAACCACCGGGTATGCCCTACTATCACTGGTATGAAATGACCCATGCCGCCCTCAGCCCGGCACGGGCCATGGCGGACGCGGCACGGCTTTACTACAAAAATCCGCTCAATCCCTTCACCCACACCTCGATGGGCCGCAGCATGGCGGCGGCGATGGAGATGTTCGAGCGGGTGACGCGGCGCTACGGTAAGCCCGAGTTCGGCCTCGACACGACGCTGGTCGGCGGCATGCGCGTGCCGGTGCGCGAGGAGATCGTCTGGGAACGGCCGTTCTGCCAGCTGCTGCACTTCGACAAGGTCCTGCCCTCGCGCATGGATCGCGGCCCGAAACTGCTGATCGTCGCGCCGATGTCGGGTCACTACGCGACGCTTTTACGTGGCACCGTCGAGGCGATGCTGCCCGACCACGATATCTACATCACCGACTGGATCGACGCCCGCATGGTGCCGATCGCCCAGGGCACGTTCGATCTCGACGACTATGTCGACTATGTCCAGAACATGCTGCACGTGCTCGGCGGCGACACCCATGTGATGGCGGTCTGCCAGCCGTCGGTGCCGGTGCTGGCGGCGGTGGCGCTGATGGAAGAACGCAACGACCCCTACGTGCCGCTGACGATGACGCTGATGGGCGGGCCGATCGACACGCGGGTCAACCCGACCGCGGTCAACGAGCTAGCGCAGGAACACGATATTGAGTGGTTCCGGCGCAATGTCGTGATGAAGGTGCCGTATCCGCATCCGGGCGTCATGCGCGACGTCTATCCGGGCTTTCTGCAGCTCACCGGCTTCATGAGCATGAATCTCGACCGGCATGTCGCCGCCCATCGCGAGCTGTTCAACCACCTCGTCGACGGCGACGGCGATTCGGCGGAGAAACACCGCGATTTCTATGACGAGTATCTGGCCGTCATGGATCTCACCGCCGAGTTCTACCTGCAGACGGTGGAGACCGTGTTCATCGACCATTCGCTGCCGAAGGGCGAGATGGTCCATCGCGGCCAGCTCGTCGACTGCTCGGCGATCCGCAACGTCGCGCTGATGACGGTGGAGGGCGAGCGGGACGACATTTCCGGGCTCGGCCAGACCAAGGCGGCCCACACGCTGTGCTCGTCGCTGTCCGACGAGATGCGGGTTCACTACGAACAGCCGCGCGTCGGTCACTACGGTGTCTTCAACGGCTCGCGGTTCCGCGCCGAGATCGCGCCGAGAATTTCGGATTTCATCCGCTCCAACAGCGGGACGGTCAAGAAGCGTCCCGGTGCGCCTACCGGTGTCTCCACCAAATCGGGCAACGGCTCCAGGGCCAACGGCGCGTCGGCGGCAGCCGCATCGAACGGAACGTCTAGATCCCGGTCGGGGGCGCCCGCAAAGTCCGCGGCAAAGACGGTTAGCAAGCCAGGTACCAAGTCTGGCACCAAGTCTGCGGCCGACGACCTGACCGAGATTTCCGGTATCGGACCCAAGCTCGCCGAAAAACTCAACGCCAACGGCATTCATCGCTTCGAACAGCTTGCCGCGCTCGGCAAGGATGACATTGCCAGACTGGACAAGACATTGGGTTTCGCCGGTCGTATCCTGCGCGACGACTGGATCGGCCAGGCCGATAAACTGACAAAATAGCCGAAAATACCTGTTTTCTCCCAAAGCCTTGGCGGAAATTCTCCGGAAACCGGCTTGAATCGGGCGATCGCCCTCCCCACGTCGATTGCATCGTTTCATCGCAGTTTCATCGCTCTGGGAGGGATATGTGTCGAGATTTCCGATTAGACCTGCCTGGTCGCCGCTGACCATTGCGCTGATGGTCATCGGGTTCATTGTCTGGTGGCCGCTCGGCCTTGCCATGCTTGCCTTCATCATCTGGGGCGATCGTTTCATCGCCTGGTGGGACGAGAGCCAGCACAAGATGCAGGCGCGCGGCTCGACCGGCAACGAGGCGTTTGAGGAATATCGCCGCTCCGAACTCGACCGGCTGGAGCGCGAGCGCCAGCGCATCGAAGAGGAAGCCGTGGCGTTCCAGGAATTCATGCGCAATCTGCGCAAGGCGCGCGACCGCGAGGAATTCGACCGCTTCATGCGCGACAAGCACGGCGCGGATGCCGAGGCCACCGGCTCCGGCGACAAGCCGTCGGCAGGTGCCGCAGGCGCCCCGGCTTAACGCCAGGTAGTTTGCGCGGTCAGGTGACCGAACGGGCGCGACGGGCAACCGTCGTGCCCTTTTTCCATTCGCTCCCGTTTCCACTGCGCCGCGAATCGCGGCGCAAGTCGCTATCCTGCGCCATCGGAAACACGGTGGTGACGGCAAGAAGGCATGACAGCGTCTGAGCGCGCCCGGGCGATCGTGGAGAATCGGGCAATCGCGGAGAGCTTTGAGATCGCGATCGACGGACGTCCCGTCCGGATCGACATCCGCCGGTCGTCCCGGGCACGGCGCTACACGCTGCGTCTGCAGAACGCCACCGGCACGCCGCTGCTCGTCGTTCCAGCCCATGGCACGGTCGAGCGGGGCATCGCCTTTGCCAGGAGCCAGGCCGATTGGCTTAGCGGCCGGATGGCGCGTTTGCCCGACAGGGTCGCCTTTGTCGACGGCGCCGAGATCCCCCTGCGCGGCGTGCCGCACCGCCTTTGCCATTCCGGCGCTTTGCGCGGCACGGTCCGCGTTGTTCCGGCCAGCGCCGAAGACCCCGCCCGGTTGCGCGTCGCCGGTGGTGCCGAGCATATGGCGCGGCGTTTGACCGACTGGCTCAAGACCGAGGCGCGCCGGGACCTGGAACCGGCGGTGATGGCCTATACCGAAAAACTCGGCGTCCGGGCGAAGCGCATCACCATCCGCGACCAGGCCTCGCGCTGGGGCTCCTGTTCGGCCCGCGGCACCCTGTCGTTTTCCTGGCGGCTGGTGCTGGCGCCGCCGATGGTGCTCGACTATCTCGCCGCCCATGAGGCGACGCATCTTACCGAGATGAACCATTCGCCGCGCTTCTGGAAGACGCTGCGGGCGATCGCGCCGCATACCGGCGAGGCGGAGGCCTGGCTGAAACGGCACGGCACGTCGCTGTTCCGCTACGGTCCGCGCTGACGCGTCGCGGGCCGATGTTTTTCTACGAGGGAAGTGACGTCGGACCGCTTGCGTTTGCCGGCCGATTGGCTTAAACGAGCCCTCTCGCGGCGCGAACCCAGGGGCCATAGCTCAGTTGGGAGAGCGCTTGAATGGCATTCAAGAGGTCGGGGGTTCGACTCCCCCTGGCTCCACCAAACATCGATCAGGATGTTTCGGCTTCCCCGGATGACCCGCGCCGCGCCCGTTTCCCGCTGAGAGTCCACAGTTTTCGTGCGCTCAAGATCCGCATCATGCCGGTGCCGCATGGAATGTTTGCGTGTATATTACATCTATCTCTAGTATTGCGCGAAACGCGGTGTGTCGCGGCGAATAACTGTTATATTATAACAGGTTGATATGAAATTCCCACTCTGGCCGACCGGTGCCGTTGTTGAATTTCCGTTACGTTTGGTGTCTAATTTAACTCAAATAACGAAACTCCACCGGGCTGGCGGTTACAGGTTTTCGTTTTCGCCTGATCGATAGGTGTCTGCGATTCAGTCGGTTCCTGCCGCCCGGACCAACCGGTGCAACAACAGGTACCCGAAACCATGTTTTATTCCATCAGAATGAGCGCGCTCGCGGCATCGCTGGCGGTCGCCGGATTGTCGTTTGTGGGGGTGAATGCAGGCTTTGCGGCTGAGGCTGGCGTTGTCCCGTCAACCGCTCCGGATGTTGTGCAAACCCTTCCCGATGGGATTCAGGCCGCTTCCGGTCTCAAAGTGTTCTATCGAAAGTACGGCCGATTGAAGCTCTCCGTCGACGCAATCGGCAGCAATGACCCATCACACCAGGTGAAAGTATACAAACCGCACAAGAATGCGAAGGTGGTTAAAGCTTATCTTATGGCATCATCGCATAGCTTGTTCGTAGGAAACAAGACAATCAGCAATGGTGATATCAAACTGGAAGGAAAGAACGTAAATTGGATGGCAGCGATCACCAATTCGGCGGGATCATTTCCGACTTTTTTCCATAGTGTGCTCGCAGATGTGACCGGCATTGTCAGAGACAAGATGAAAAATGCCAGCGTCGGGAACAAAAAGCTTAAAATCAAGGAAATTGTCGACAATACAAGTGTAAACGGTGAGGTACTGGCCGTTGTTTTCCAGGTGCCGAATATCAAGAAACGATCGGTAATTCTTATGTTTGGTGGTCAGCAGCTTACTGGTGATCGCTTCGAAGTCGTACTCAAGGATCCGATCGATCCGAAAAAGAAGAACGCCTTGGCTGATATGGGGTTGGGAATTGCCCATGGTTTCCAGGGCAGCGGGCAATACAGTACCATCGATGTTCAGGGAACCCGTCTCTCGACTGCTGCCGGAGGACAGGATGACGGCTCAACGGCGAACGGAACGCTCATAACGGCCGGCGGCATTGGCGACAAGAACAAGAATCCGAAGGACCCGAGCGCCCTTCCGACCGGGCCTCGTGACGATGATGAACTTTACTCTCTGCTTCCGCTCATCAAGAAGAATGATAAGATTATTCGTGTCGACACCCTAAATCCGTCTGATGACGACAATATCTTTTTTGCGTGGTTCGAATTATCGGCAAAGGGCGATGTCAACAAGGATACCGACGGCGATGGCCTGCTCGATGAGTGGGAAAAGAACGGCTACGACCACGACGGCGACGGCAAGGTCGACGTGCCGCTCCACAAGATGGGGGCGAACTGGAAGTACAAGGACATCTTCATCGCCTATGCCTGGATGGAGAAAGGTCCCTCGGAGACGAAGTCGCACAAGCCGAGCTCGAAGGTCCTGAACGACGTCAAGAAGGCGTTCCAGAAGGCGCCGGTCAAGAATCCGAACGGCAAGAAGGGCATCAAGGTGCACTTCAAGAATCTCGGCGGCGTTCCCCATGACGAGGATCTCAATCCGGTCTGGACGCAGTTCGACGCGATCATGGATCCGCTGGTCTCCGAGGCCGAGCGCGTGATCTATCACCGCATGCTGAATGGCCACGGCTATAACGGCGGCGGATCAAGCGGCCTGTCGCGTGGCATTCCGGCGAGTGACTTCATCGAGACGCTCGGCAAGTTCCCGTCCAATCCGGGCACCAGGATCGAGCGGGCCGGCACCATCATGCACGAGCTTGGCCACAATCTCGGCCTGCGCCATGGCGGTCCGGATCATGTCAACTACAAGCCGAACCATCTGAGCGTGATGAGCTACTTCAACCAACTCGTCGGGCTGCGGAAGAACGGCAAGGCGCTGCTCGACTACGAGCGGTATGACCTGAAGAACCTCGACGAGACCGCACTCAACGAGAAGAAGGGCCTCGACCGCATAAACGGTGACGGTCCGATCAAGAAATATGCGGTGCGCTACTACAGCGGTAATGTCGCGCAGCAGAAAAATTCCGGCGCCCACAAGAATGTCGACTGGAACAACAACGGCAATCCGAAGGACAATCCGGTCGCCGAGAACCTCAACGCGGGCTTTGACACGGTCCAGAACACCCTGGCCGCCCGCTATCCGGAATGGGCCAACATCGTCTATGACGGTGGCTCCATCGGGCCGGGAGCACCGTCGAATGAACTGAATATGACCACTTCGTCTGACTCCCTGAAGGAACTCACGGTGGAAGAGTATCTGAAGATGCAGAGCGATTTCGCTCAGTAGGGCGTCGACCGATCGTTGCGAACGTGAGCCGGGGCGGCGACGTCGCCCCGGCTTTTCCGTGCAATCCTTCAGGTGAGGTTCAGGTCAGATACTGTATGGAATTGCGTATGCCGCTGCTTCGCCCGATATCCGTCGCATTGGCGCTGCTCGTCACCGCGACCGGTGTCGCCGCGACCCGCGCTGACGAGTTGCCGCCGGGCGTGAGGCCAAGCGGGCAGTCGGGCGGCATCAGTCTTGAGGCGCACACACGGCTCTATCCGCCGCAGCCGCTTGCGGTGATGGTGGTCCGGTCGGGCGATCAGGCGGTGATAAGCTGGCAGACGCCGGCCGATCCGCGCTGGGCCGCGCCGCTCAACTATGATCCGGAGATCAAGACCTACCGGGTCTACCGGATCGGGCCTCGCCAGCGGCGCGACATCGTCGGCGAGACGCGGGCGACCACCTTGCGCGTCGACCTCCCGGACGGCGGCAGGTCGCGGCGCTACGGCGTCACCGCCGTTCAGACGTCCGGGCAGGAAAGCCCGATGTCGGAGATCGTCAAGCTTCGGCTTCGCTGAGATCTGCCGGCATGTATCCGAGCACGCTTGCCGCGAATTGCGGATAGGGCCCGGCGATATCGCGGGCGACGGGGCCGCGGATCAGCGCCAGCGTCTGTGCATCCGGCGGTGGTGATTGCGGCACCGCGTCGGGAACATCGAAATCGAAGCCGGTATTGTCGTGGACCTCTTCAAGCGTTACGCCCGGATGCAGGCTTTCGAGTTGGAAGCGGCCCGCGTTGCGATCGAACCGCATGACGCAGAGATTGGTGACGAGCGCATAAGGGCCGCCGGGCCGGTGGACATTGGCCGGGCTCGTCCCCGGCGCGCTGATGAAATCGACCTTCGGCACGAAGACCCGGCGGCTGTGCTCGGCCCGGAACAGGATGACGCGCGGCACCAGGAAATAGAGATAGGCCGAGCCGAAGGCGCCGGACCAGCGCACATCCATGTCCGGATAATCGCCAAGCCCGGTCAGGTTGATGTCGGCGGATCCGTCGATCTGACCGCCGGACAGGAAGAACGCGCCGATACGGCCCTGCCCGGCGCTGTCGAACAGGTCGACGCCGCCATCGGTGCGGAAATCGGGGTGCGTCGAGCCGATGATCGAGACCCGGGCGCCGCTGCGCCGCCGGGCCAGCAGCGCGGCTGATCCGGGGATCGGCGACAGGACGCCGACGGCGATGTGATCGACGCCGTCGAGCAGGCGCGCGATCGCGGCGATCATGATCTCTTCGGGGCCGGCTTCGTCGAGGCAAATGGGATCGGCTTCGCTCAAGGGTGGGACTTCGGACATGATGCCGGCCTATTCGGCGGCCTCGGCCGGCATCAGGCCCTGTTCGATCAGGTAGGCGCGCATTTCCGCCGGATCGCGGGTCCGCGTGGCATAGGCGCGCAGATGATCGGCATCAGCGCCATAGAGGAGGCCGTCGGGCCCGGGACACTCATAGGGCCAGGCGCCCCGCGGCGCGGGCGCCAGCGCGGTCACGTAGTGACGCGGCAGGCAGGCGGGCGCGAGGCGGTTGTCGTCGAGCAGATTGCCGTCGATGATCTTCTCCGCGGTCGCCAGCGTGCGGGCGCTGGCATGGGCCAGGATCTTCAGCTCGGCCGCGCGGCCGAGCCAGAGATTGCCGTGCCGGTCGGCGAGCGGCACATGCATGACGGCGATATCGGGCCGTATCGCCGGCAGCGCGACGATCGGATCATTCTCGGCGAACGGATTGCCGATCACCGCGTAGTCAGGCCGGTTGTTCAGGATATCCGAGCCGATCAGGCCGCGCAGCGGCATGAAGGGAATGCCCTTCTGGCCCGCCTGCAGACCGGCATAGATCGCCGGGCAGGTCGAATCCTTGATCTTGAGCGTGCCGCCGCGCACCGCACGGGTAAAATTATGCGCCGGGCCGAATTCGCCGAGCGAGACGCCGGCCGTCTCGATCGCTAAGACGCAGCCCGCGCCGATCAAGAGGTCGGCGAACAGGCCGGACGTCGGAACCGTGACGAGATTGAGGTCGCGCACTCGGGCGCGCACCAGCGCCCGGGCGATCTCCATCGGGATGCCGTTGTCCTTGAACACGGCCACGCGGCTTCCATCCGGCACATCGCGCACCAGATCGTCGGCATCGCGCATCAGTCGCGTTTCGGACATCGGCCTGCTCCCATAGCCCTTGACTGAACCCCTCAAGACAATGTCCCGAAGACTATTCCATCCCTTCCGGCCCGAGCAAGGCGCCGCTCACCGGCCGCGCCCCAGGCCGGCATGGCCGGCGGGCTGGAAATAGGTGGCGTTGCCCGTCAGCAGGGTCGCAAGCGCGTCGATATCGGCGATCAGCGCATTGGCCTCCCGATAGATCGGATGGCGCACGGGATAGGCGGTGAGCACGCCGACCATTTCCCGCCGACACGCGGACAGGGCGGCAAGCGTTGCGGACGGATCGGTCAGGCCAAGACGTTTGTTCATAGTATGTTCTTAGCCGCATATGAGTTCGCTGACAAGCACGCGAAACGTGTGGCGCCGCGACCGCGACCGGCACGGGCGCGTGACACCTGCCGCGTCCTCCCTGCCGGCGGAATGCGACTTGCGCGGACCCGGACAGAGGACTAGGGTTCGCGCCGCTTGTCCGGCGACGACGACCCATATGCCGCATTGCTGATCGCGGTCGTGCCGAAGTCTCAAACCGCAGCCCATGTCCAGACCCGTCATCTTCTCCAACCATATCCCCAAGACGGGCGGCACCTCGCTTGCCCATGCGCTGCGTTCGGCGCTCGACGATGACGCGTTCTTTCCGCTCGGGCCCCATTCGCGCTTTCAGCGCTTCTGCGCCGGGCTGCCGCAATTCGAGGAATTGTCGGTCGCCGAACGGGCGCCGATCCGGGTCGTGCACGGGCATGGCGTGCGGCTGGCCTCGCTGTTGTGGCTGCCGGAGGCGGCGCCGGATTTCATTGTCATCCTGCGCGCGCCGCGCTCGCATGCCCGGTCGCGTTATTTTCACCGGCTGCAAAGCAAGGAACGGCGTGCGGAAAGCGGTGGCCGGATCAATCTCGACGCCAATCCGATGGCCTCCTATCTCGTCGAGCACTATCCGTTCTTCGCCGAGCACGGCGCGGAGATTTCCGTGCGCAACGCGTTGAGCGTGTTGAAGCGCTTCAAATATGTGCTGCGGACCGAATCGCTTGCGCCCGATTTCGCGCTGCTCGCCGGCGACTATGGGCTCACCGCGGAGATTGGCCACAAGCGCCCGGGCGGCTACAAACCGGCGGACGCGGACAGTGTCCCCTTCGATCCGAAACGCTATGCGGTCGATCTCGCTCTCTATGAGGCGGTGAGCACCGGCGCCGGACCGGGTATCCGCAATCCGGTCGGGTTCGACCAGGCCGCGCTCGACCGGTCGATCAAGGCGCTCAACCGCAAGGGCGCCGCGGTCCGCGCGCGCTATCTGGACCGCACCGAGAACCGCCTCGCCGCGTTTGCCGTCGGCAATCTCGACTATCAGGTGGCCCTGGAGCGGATCCGGCGCGGCGATCACGGCTTGATCGGCGATGCGGAGGCTTTCGCCAAACGAATGCGTACGCGCTATGCCCGCCGCCCCTATGACGACCGGAAGATGGCGCGCGCCAAGATCAAGCTCGCCGACTATCTGGACGCCAGGGGCGAGACAGCCCGCGCGCGGGCCGAACGGGAGGAGGCGAGGCGGCTCGATCCGTCGGCGGTTCGCTCGCCGCTGCGTGTCCTTGCCTCACGGGCGCGCAGGTTTCTCAAGGTCTGAAGTCCGCCGCACCATGCGGTTTAGCCGTCTTTCGGACTCCGCTGGAGCGATATGTCACAAAGCCGTCATATCATCTTTGCGCCGGTATAGTTCGCCGGAGAATCTCCAGAATTGTCACGATCGACCTGGCGTTGTAGCGTGGATAATGCGCACGACACATAACCGTTAAAAATCATACATATTCGAGTGATACCGGCAGCGCGACCGGGCGCTATTGAGGCGCTGCAACCAAGAGGGGTTCGCATGACATTCTCCAACCTGACGAAGTCGATATTGTTCTCCGGCACCATGCTGTCGGGTGCGTTCGCCATTGCCGGTGCGGCCAATGCCGCGACCGAAGTCGAATGGTGGCACGCGATGGGCGGCGCGCTCGGCGAGAAGGTCGAGAAGATCGCCGGCGATTTCAACGCGTCGCAGTCCGATTATGTCGTCAAGCCGGTTTACAAGGGCAACTACACCGAGACGATGACGGCGGCGATTGCCGCGTTCCGCGCCGGCCAGCAGCCGGCGATCGTCCAGGTGTTCGAAGTCGGCACGGGCTCGATGATGGCGGCCAAGGGCGCGATCGATCCGGTCTATCAGCTCATGGAGAAGTCCGGTGAGCCGTTCGATCCGAAGGCCTATCTCGCCGCCGTCGTCGGCTACTACACCGATACCGACGGCAACATGCTGTCGATGCCGTTCAACTCCTCGACGCCGATCGTCTACTACAACAAGGACGTCTTCGAGAAGGCCGGCCTCGACCCGAACACGCCGCCGAAGACCTGGGGCGACGTCGAGGACTTCTCCAAGAAGATCATCGATTCGGGTGCTGCCAACTGTGGCTTCACCACCGGCTGGCAGTCCTGGGTGCAGCTTGAGAACTTCTCGGCCTTCCACAACGTACCGTTCGCCTCGGACGCCAACGGCTTCGGCGGCGCCGGCGCCGTGCTCGAGTTCAACGGCGACCTGCAGAAGCGCCATATCGGCAATATGGGCGAGTGGCAGAAGTCGAAGATCTTCGACTATGGCGGCCGCCGCTCCGATTCCGCGCCGAAGTTCTATTCGCAGGACTGCGCGATGTACATGAACTCCTCGGCAGCGCTCGCCGGTGTGCGCGCCAACGCCAAGGACTTCGAGGTCGGCGTCGGCATGCTGCCCTATTACGACGATGTCGAAGGCGCACCGCAGAACTCGATCATCGGCGGCGCGACGCTGTGGGTCCTGTCCGGTCACGATGACGACGAGTACAAGGGCGTCGCCCAGTTCTTCAACTACCTGTCCTCGCCCGAGGTCCAGGCCTGGTGGCACCAGGAAACCGGCTACCTGCCGATCACCAATGCCGCCTACGAACTGACTAAGGAACAGGGCTACTACAAGAAGAACCCGGGCGCCGACACCTCGGTGCTGCAGATGAACCTCAACCCGCCGACCGAGAATTCGCGCGGCCTGCGGCTCGGCAACTTCGTCCAGATCCGCGACGTCATCAACGAGGAGCTGGAAGAGGTCTGGGCCGGCAACAAGTCGGCCGACGAGGCCCTCGACACGGCTGTCGAGCGCGGCAACAAGCTGCTGCGCGACTTCCAAAAGCAGACGGACTAGGTCCGATTGACCGGCGGCGGGTCCTGTCGGGTCCGCCGCCGGCTTTCCTCTTCCCATGCAGGACAAACGCGTCAGCTTCAAGGGCCTGTGGCTGCCCGCCGCGCTGCTTGCGCCGCAGCTCGCGGTCACGGCCGTGTTCTTTCTGTGGCCGGCCAGCCAGGCGATCTACCAGTCTGTGCTGCGCCAGGACGCCTTCGGCCTGTCGGTCAAGTTCGTCGGACTGGAGAATTTCGCCGACCTGATCGTCGACCCGAGCTATCTGAACTCGGTCAAGGTGACGCTGGTCTTCAGCGCGGCGACGACCGTCCTGGCGATGGGCCTGGCGCTTCTGTTCGCGGTTGCCGCCGACCGGGTGCTGCGCGGGGCGACCATCTACAAGACCCTGGTGATCTGGCCCTATGCCGTCGCACCCGTGCTCGCCGGCGTGTTGTGGTGGCTGATGTTCAACCCGACCATCGGCGTCCTTGCCTATGCGCTTAGCTATCTCGGCATGGACTGGAACCACCTCCTGAGCGGCTCGCACGCGATGACCCTGATTGTGATTGCGGCGGCCTGGAAGCAGATTTCCTACAATTTCGTCTTCTTCATCGCCGGCCTGCAATCGATCCCGCGCTCGATGCTGGAGGCCGGCGCGATCGATGGGGCGGGGCCGGTCAAGCGCTTCTTCACCATCACCCTGCCGCTCTTGTCGCCAACCACCTTCTTCCTGATCGTGGTCAATCTGGTCTACGCCTTCTTCGACACGTTCGGCATCGTCCACGCCACCACGACTGGCGGGCCGGGCCAGGCGACGAACATCCTCGTCTACAAGGTCTATAGCGACGGCTTCATCGGCCTCAATCTGGGCTCGTCGGCGGCCCAGTCCGTGATCTTGATGGTCTTCGTCATGGTGCTGACCGTCATCCAGTTCCGCTATATCGAGCGGCGCGTGCATTACTGAGGGCGGACGAGATGGTAGAGCGCCGCCCCTTTCTGACCTTCCTGACCCACCTGACGCTGATCCTCGGCGTCGCCTTCGTGGCGCTGCCGGTGTGGATCGCCTTCGTCGCCTCTACGCACGGCGCCCATGACTTCATCTCCGGGCTGATGCCGCTGTGGCCGGGCGACCAGATGGTCAAGAATTACTGGCAGGTGCTGTCGGAGGGCGAATCGACGGCCGGCGCGCCGCCCATCGGCCTGATGCTGTTCAACAGTTCCGTCATGGCGCTGGGCATCGCGGTGGGCAAGATCGCGGTTTCGCTCCTGTCGGCCTTCGCCATCGTCTATTTCCGCTTTCCCTTCCGCATCGCCGCCTTCTGGGTCATCTTCCTGACCCTGATGCTGCCGGTCGAGGTGCGCATCCTGCCGACCTTCGAGGTCGCCGCCTCGCTCGGGCTCCTGAACAGCTATTCCGGCCTGATCCTGCCGCTGATCGCCAGCGCCACGGCGACCTTCCTGTTCCGCCAGGTGTTCCTGACGATCCCCGAGGAGCTGGCCGAGGCCTCGCGGATCGACGGGGCAGGGCCGATGAAATTCTTCCGCGACATCCTGATCCCGCTGTCGCGCACCAATATCGCGGCGCTGTTCGTGATCCTCTTCATCTATGGCTGGAACCAGTATCTGTGGCCGCTGCTGGTCACCACCGATGCCAGCCACTACACGGCGGTGATGGGCATCCAGCGCATGGTCGCGGTGCCCGATTCCGAGCCGCTCTGGCATCTCATCATGGCAACCGCGATCCTCGCCATGCTGCCGCCAGTCCTGGTGATCCTGGTGATGCAGCGGCTGTTCGTGCGCGGTCTTATCGAGCAGGAGAAGTAAATGGCGAGCGTCACCCTGTCGGACGTTGGCAAGGTCTATCCCGGCGGTGTCGAGGCCGTGAAGTCGATCGACCTGGAGATCGCCGACGGCAGCTTGTGCGTGCTGGTCGGTCCGTCCGGCTGCGGCAAGTCGACCCTCCTGCGCATGGTCGCGGGGCTGGAAACGGTGACCGGCGGCACCGTGTCGATCGATGGGGCGTCCGTCAACGACCGCGAGCCGGCCGAGCGCGACATCGCCATGGTGTTCCAGAACTACGCGCTTTATCCGCACATGTCGGTCTACGACAACATGGCCTATGGCCTGCGCAACCGGGGCACGGCCAAGCCGGAGATCGACCGGAAGGTGCGCGAGGCGGCACGGCTTCTGGCGATCGAGCCGATGCTGGAGCGCAAACCCCGACAGCTTTCGGGCGGCCAGCGCCAGCGCGTCGCGATGGGCCGGGCGATCGTGCGTGATCCCAAGGTGTTCCTGTTCGACGAGCCGCTGTCCAATCTCGACGCCAAGCTGCGGGTGCAGATGCGCATCGAGTTGAAGCGGCTGCAGCAGCGGCTCGGCACGACCAGCATCTATGTCACCCACGACCAGCTCGAGGCGATGACGCTCGCCGATCTGCTGGTGGTGATGAATGGCGGCGAGATCGAGCAGATCGGCACCGCAATGGAGGTCTACGAGCGGCCGCAGACCACCTTCGTGGCAAGCTTTATCGGATCGCCGCCGATGAACCTCATCCCCGCCGCCGTGGCCGAGGGCGTGTTGCGGCTTAAGGACAGCGCCGCGCAGGTCGCCCTGCCGGGCGATGTATCCGATCTGTCCGGCGCGGTGATCGTCGGCGTGCGGCCCGAGGACCTGCGGATCGAGGGCAGTTCGGAGACTGGCGGCGCCGAAACGCTGGCCTTCGCGGCCACGGTCACCGGGGTCGAGCCGATCGGCGCGGAATCGCTTTTGCATTGCCAGACCGAAAGCGGTGCGGAGGTAACCGTCCGGCTGCCCGGATATGCCGTTCACGAGGCGGGCGCGGCGATGACACTTGCAGCGCCGGCCGAAAGGCTGCATCTGTTTTCGGCCGATACCGGGCAGCGCCTTTGACCGGCTGCCCGCCGGCGCCGGCTTGAACGCCCGTATCCGATCCCCATATCCTTAAGCGAACCGGCGGACGCCTGTCGTCGCCGGTCGTGCACCCCCCGGGCGCCTGAAGAGGGCCTGGTCAAGGTCGCTTGGCAACGAGGACTTTGCATCATGTCTCGCGTACCCACGCTGAACAGCCCTTACCTGCTCGGTTTCGATGGCATCGAACGCCTGATCGACCGTGCCTCGCGCAGCGCCGGCGACGGCTATCCGCCGTACAATATCGAGCGGCTGCGGGGCGCCGGCGAGGCGGATGCCGGGGAGATTGGCGCCAGCGACACGGCGACGATCCTGCGCATCACGCTGGCGGTTGCCGGCTTCACCCGCGCGGAGCTCGACGTGACGCTGGAGGAAAACCAGCTCACCATCCGCGGCCGCCAGGCCGAGGATCCCGACCGTGACTACATCCATCGCGGCATCGCCGCGCGCCAGTTCCAGCGCACCTTCGTGCTGGCCGACGGGATGGAAGTAACCGGCGCGGCGCTGGAAAACGGTCTTCTGACGATCGATCTCGCACGACCGGAGCCCGAACGGGTCGTCCGCACGATCCAGATCCGCGAATAGTCCTGACGCGTAGACGTTGGGAGAGACGGGTCTGTCAACGAGCAAGAGGACCAAGTCGCATGAACAAGATTTCCGATCCGTTCGACAGGGACGATCCGACCGTCAGCCAGGAAGCGCTGGCCCATCTCGGCGACGGGCAGATCGCCTATGTCAGGCCGATCATGTCGGATGTCCTGAAGGACCTGTTCCCGGACGCCCCGGCGATGGCGCCGGGCATCCAGCTGTTCGTCCTGAACGGTGCCGACGGCACGCCGCTGATGCTGGCCGACAGCGAAGAGGTCGCCCGGGCGAGCGCCCGCGAACACGAATTGATGGCGGTGAGCGTGCACTGAGGCGCGGGTGGCGGGTGGCTTCGAAGCTCACTCGGAATCGGTGCGAGGCCGCCCTTTTCGATAGCGCCTCCGGCCCTCTCGAAGCCGCCCTGCGGGCGATACCCTCCGCACCAGCGTACAAACCGCCACACGAACGGCCCGATACCGCTGCCGCTCAGGCCGCGTTCGGCTCGGCGGCGCGGCTCAGGACGGCGTAGATCGAGGCGGCGTCGCGGGAGGCGCGCAGCTTCTGGGCAATGCCGGGCTCGCGCATCAGGCGGGCGATCCGGGCAAGCGCCTTCAAGTGATCGGCGCCGGCACTCTCGGGCGCCAGCAAGAGAAACACCAGGTCGACGGGCTCGTCGTCGATGGCGTCGAAATCGATCGGCTTGTCGAGCCGGGCGAACATGCCGAACAGGCCGTCGATCCGGGCAAGCTTGGCGTGCGGGATGGCGACACCCTGGCCGATGCCCGTGGAGCCGAGCCGCTCGCGCTGCAGGAGATGGTCGAAGACGTCCCGGCCTGGCAGATTGAGCAGCGATCCGGCCCGCTCCGCCAGCTCCTGGATCACCTGCTTCTTCGAATTCGCCTTGAGTGCGGGAACGATCGCGTCCTGCTTTATCAAATCACTCAGGTCCATTGCTGTTCATCACCGGCAAACGACGCGCAAAGCCGCGTCCGTCGTCAGCCGCGTGCCTCTTTATCCCCGTTTTCGCTCGGATCGACCCAGCCGATATTTCCGTCGTCTCGGCGGTACACGATATTCAGACGATCATTGGCGATATTGCGGAACACAACGACCGGCGACTGCGCCAGGTCGAGGGCCATCACCGCCATCCCGACCGTCATGCGCCGGACCTTGGTCCGGGTCTCGGCAATGATGATCGGATTGTCATCCGGATTGTCATCCGTCGGGGGAGCTGCTTCGTCTTCGTCCTCGCCCGGCGCGGCGATCACATAGCTGGTCGCCGCCTGGGGCTCGTCGCCGCGGCCTTCCTCGGCCGCGTGGCGCACATGGTGGTGCTTGAGCCGCTGCTTGTATTTCTGCAGCCGCGTCTCGATGCGGCCGGCCGCCTGCTCGAAGCACTGATAGGCATCCGGCGCCGTGCCATGGCTCTGCAGGTCGATGCCCGAATCCAGATGCACGCGGCACTCGGCCCTGAAGCCGGACCCCTCGCGCTCGATCGTGACATGGCCCGACCAGCCGCCAGCAAAATACTTGGCGAGCGCATCCGCCAGTCTCGAGGAGACCTGCTGTCGCAATGCATCGCCGATGTCGATATGTCGTCCAGTGACCTGAAGCTGCATGATCTTCCAAAACGTCCGGTCCGATGTCGCCCGAAACGGTCGCTATCGGTGTGCTTGCTGTCCGTCAACCGCAGGTCCGGCACCATCGCGTCCACGGTACCGCTGTTTCGCCCCGTAGACGCCCGCCCTGTCAGGGTCTGACCCGTAAACATTGGGGCCTGCCCTGTAAACATCTGACGGTCTCTCCGCCGCGGCGGTGCGGAACCTACGGATGCGCGCGGTGCAAGTCAATCTTTCGTATGGGCAACCCCTGTCCCGCCAGTAGAAATGGTCAACCGGGCGCTGGTCAACCGGGGATATGGCGCGACTGGGGAAATCCGTCGGCCCTCATCATTGCTTACAGGCCGGCCCGCTTCTCGCGGCGGCGCTGGACCGACGAGGGAATGCGCAGGCTCTCGCGGTATTTGGCGACCGTGCGCCGGGCGATGTCGATGCCGGTGTCCTTGAGCATGCGCACGATCGCATCGTCGGACAGGATCCTGTCCGGCGATTCGGCATCGACCAGCGCCTTGATGCGATGGCGGACGGCCTCGGCGGAATGGGCCTCGCCACCTTCGGTCGCGGCGATCGCGGTGGTGAAGAAGTATTTCAGTTCGAAGATGCCGCGCGGCGTCGCCATGTATTTGTTCGAGGTGACGCGGCTCACCGTCGATTCGTGCATGTCGATGGCATCGGCGACCGTCTTGAGGTTGAGCGGGCGCAGATACTGCACGCCCTGGGCCAGGAAACGATCCTGCTGGCGGACGATCTCGGTGGACACCTTCAGGATAGTGCGGGCGCGCTGGTCGAGGCTTCTGACCAGCCAGCTTGCCTGCTGCAGGCAGTCCGACAGGAAGCTGCGCTCGGCGTCGGTGCGCGCGGTCCGCGACACGGTTGCGTAATAGCTCTGGTCGAGCAGGACGCGGGGCAGGGTGTCACTGTTGAGCTCGATATGCCAGGTGCCGTCCGGGCGCGGCCGCACGAAGACGTCGGGAACGACCGGCTGGACGGGCTCGGAGCCGAAGGCGAGGCCGGGCTTGGGGTCGAGCCGGCGCAGTTCGGCGATCATGTCGGCGATGTCCTCGTCGTCGACGCCGCAGACGCGCTTCAGGGCGGCAAGGTCGCGCTTTGCCAGAAGATCGAGATTGCCGATGAGCGCCTGCATGGCCGGATCGTAGCGGTCAAGGTCGCGCAACTGGATCGCCAGGCAGTCGGCGAGGTCGCGGGCGCCGATGCCGACGGGGTCGAAGCCGTGGATGATCGCCAGGACGTCGAGCACGTCCTGTTCGTCGACGCCGAGCCGCTCGGCGGTCGTCGCCGTGTCCTCGCTCAGGTAGCCGATCTCGTCGATCAGGTCGATCAACTGGCGGCCGATCATCCGCTGCGTCGGGTCGGCGACCGCGATCGAAAGCTGGTCGGCGAGATGGTCGTGCAGGTTCTGGCCGGCGGCGACCGTCGTCTCCAGATAGTCACCCTCGCCTTCGCCGCCGCGCCGGTCGCCGCGCACCGCGGTCCAGCCGCTGTCGGCCGGATCGCCTGCGCCCAGCAACGGTTGCGTGTCCTGGGCGGGCGCCGGCTGGTCGGGGTCGAAGACATTCTCGAAATCGGTATCCAGCGTGTCGTTGATCGCCGCGACGTCATCGCCGCGGGCCGCCTCTAAAAGATCGCCCGGCGTGTCGGCGCTGGCTGGATCGCGGTTCGGGTCCGCCGCTTCCATCCCTACCGGGACCGCATCCGCTGCGCCCTCCGACACGGGCGCCGCCGCCACTTCCCCGTCCTCCCCCGACCAGGCACCGTTCTCCCCCGAACTCTCCGCCCCGCCTTCCGGCGCCCCCTCTTCCGATGCCTGCCGGTCGCCTTCATCGCGTTCGAGCAACGGGTTGCGCTCCAGTTCGGCTTCGACATAGGCCGTCAGGTCGACATTGGACAATTGCAACAGCTTGATCGCCTGCAGCAATTGCGGCGTCATCACCAGCGACTGGGATTGCCGGAGTTCCAGCTTCGGGGAGAGGGCCATCGTCTCGACGCTTGCCTGTCTTCGCCGCCTACATGCGGAACTCGTCGCCGAGATAGAACCGGCGCACATCCTCGTTGGCGACGACCTCGTCGGGACTGCCCTGCATCAGCACCTGCCCGTCATGGATGATATAGGCGCGATCGATCAGGCCGAGCGTCTCGCGGACATTGTGATCGGTGATCAGGACGCCGATGCCGCGCGCCGACAGGTGCCGGACCAGGGCGCGGATATCGCCGACGGCGATCGGGTCGATGCCGGCGAACGGCTCGTCGAGCAGCATGAAGGCCGGCCCGGAGGCGAGCGCCCGGGCGATCTCGACGCGGCGGCGCTCGCCGCCCGACAGGGCGATGGCCGGCGATTTGCGCAAGCGTGTGATGGTGAATTCCTCGAGCAGCGATTCGAGCTTCTCGGCGCGCTTCTTGCGGTTCGGCTCGGCGATCTCGAGCACCGAGCGGATGTTCTGCTCGACCGTCATGCCGCGAAAGATCGACGGCTCCTGCGGCAGGTAGCCGATGCCGAGCCGGGCGCGGCGATACATCGGCAGACGGGTGATGTCGTTGTCGTCGAAGGTGATCGAGCCGCTGTCGGCGCTGATCAGGCCGGTGATCATGTAGAACACGGTGGTCTTGCCGGCGCCGTTGGGGCCGAGCAGGCCGACCACCTCGCCGCGCCGGACGCCGAGGCTGACGCCCTTGACCACCGGCCGGCTCTTGAAGCTCTTGAAGATCGAATGCACCTCGAGCGAGCCGGCCTGAAGGTCCGGGGCGGGTGCCTGGCGGGGGTCGATATCCGCAACCGACACCGCCGGTGCAACAGGCGTGGCATGCGGGACGATCTGGGGCGCGACCGGGGCGGCAGGTGGGGCGGGCTGTGCCTCGAATGCGGGTGCGGCCGGAGCAGGCGGCGTGTGGGGCTCGGGGGGTGACGGCTCGGGCGTCGGCGGTTGGGGGATGGCGGGTTGATCGGGACGGGCGGGCGGCTCGGCGACCGCCTGGGCGACCCGTTCCTCCAGCGCCTGCCATTCGCTTGCGTTCAGACCGCGCAGATCCGCGTCGTTACCGGATTGGGGGGCGGCACCGTTGACGCCGACGACCGGGGCCGGCCGGCCGGTGTCGAGCCCGCTTGCGCCCAGATCGTGCGGGCGGATGTCGCGGCCCTTGGCCGCGCCCTTGCGGCCCGACCCCCGTCCGGCCGTATCAGGGCCGGGCAGGCGCGGCCGGCGCAGGCGGCGCGGCAGATCAAGAAGTCTGGCCAATGTCCCTGATGGTCCCATGGTTCGGTTCTTCGCGCGGACGGCGCGTCGTCCTGAATGGTTCGGCCCGGCTTGCCGGATCCAACCTAGTTGGTCTGATCTTCGGCCGGTTCGGATTTCTGGCGCTTTTCTTGCTTCTGCCCGATTGCGCCGGGAATGAAAAGCCCCTGCACCCGGCCCGACCCCTCCGTATCGGGGGCTGCCGACACCAGTTTCGACTGTCCGGTTTCCAGATTGACGATCAGTTCCGTGCCGCGCAGAACGTTGCGGCCCTGCGACAGAACGACCTTGCCGCCGAGCGTCACCTCCTGCGTCGTCATGTCGAACACGGCCCAGTCGCCGGTCGCCGTCTGGCCCTTGGTGTCGACGACGACCTCGCCGGTCGCCTCCAGGCGGGACAATTGCTGCCCCGTCGCGCCCTCCACCGCGCTGCCCTCGCCACTGTAGAAGACCTTCAGCGCCGAGGTGCGCATCGTCGTCGGCCCCTGCTTGACGACGACATTGCCGCTGAAGGTGGCGGTCTTCTCGTTGTCGTTGACCTCAAGCTGATCGGCCTCGATCTTGACCGGCTTGTCGGAATCGACGGAGAGGTTCGAGAACGCGTCGGTCACCGCCTGGGCGTGGGCCGGCTGCGGCGACAGGGCGGTTGCGCCGAGGGCAGCTAAGGCAAGCGCGCCGATGAAGACGCCGCGCGCGCTCAAGCGATGCAGGGAAAGCCGGTCAGTTGCCATTCGCTGTCGTCTCCGCTGGAGGCGTTTCAGTCTGTCCATCCGAACCTGACGCTTCGGGTCCTATCGCCAGCGCCTCCTCGACGGTCTGCTCATCGATCGCGCCGCCATCGAAACGCAGGACCACCGCCACCCGACCCTTGAACAGCATGTGGGCGCCGCTGTCGGTGATTTCCATAGAATCGGCGCGAATCTGGCCGGCCTTGGTCGCCGCCCGGATCGGATCGTCGGTGCGGATCGTCTGGGCCTCGATATCGACATGAGCGGATTTCAGATGGGCGGTCTCGCCCTTGCTGGTCTTCACGACGATCCGGCCCGACAGGTCGAGCAATTGCTTGTCGGCATCGAACACACCGTCGCGGGCGGTGATCCGCACGGTCGAGCCGTCGGTTTCCCTCAGCCGCCCGTCGATGCCCTCCAGCGTCACGACGCGGGGATTGGTAATGTCCTGCAGGGCCCGGTCTGCGGTAACCTCGTAGGAGGAGCGGTTCTCGTTGAAGCCGGACAGCGAGGGGTTCTGCATGGTCAGCGTCGTGCCATCCATGCCGACCTCGCCCAGGTCGATATCGCCGATGCTGGTCGGCACGGCGCGGACCGAAACGAACATCGAGGCGATGACCATAACCGCGAGCACCGGCAACACGACCCGCAAGGCGATGACGAGCCGGCTGTGCCAGCGCGCCGCGCGCCAGGCCGCCGAAACCGCTCGCCGCCGGCCCCGGGGGCGGCCGGCGCCGCCGGCCGGGCGGATGCCATCGAATGCGGCCTTGAGGGAGGCGCCGGCCGGCCACTGGCCGTTCAGCGCCCTGTTCAATGCGGACATCGTGCTTCTGTCGCGTTCGTTCCGTTAGGGCCGGCGATCCTGCCGGCCGTTACACGCCCCGCAATCATACAGTTGCGACCTTAAGGTCTCGTATCCCCCCGTTTCCTTGCTCTTGCGGGGGGTCTTCCGGTCTTTCGCCGAAATTGCTGCCGGCGGTCTTGCCCGGCTTCCATCTCCCTTCCCCGATAATTGCGGTCAAATCGCGGCGTCTCCCACCGGGTGCGATCTGCCGGCCGGTCCGGTGTGCGAAGCCTGCCTCAGGAATGGGCGAAAATATCTTCCTCTGCCCAGCCGGCAATGTCCAGCAGGGCGCGGGCCGGCAGAAACCGGAAGCAGGACTCGGCCAGGTGCATCCGGCTCTCGCGGGCAAGCCGGGCCTCAAGCCGCTCCTTCAGCGCGTGCAGATAGAGCACGTCGGAGGCGGCGTATTGCAACTGGGCGTCGCTCAGCGTCTCCGCGCCCCAGTCGGAACTCTGCTGCTGCTTGGAGATGTCGATCTCGAGCAACTCGCGGACGAGGTCCCTCAGGCCGTGCCGGTCGGTATAGGTGCGGGTCAGCCGCGAGGCGATCTTGGTGCAGAAGACCGGCTCGGTGAGCACGCCGAGATTGCGGGCGATCATGGCGATGTCGAAGCGGGCGTAGTGGAAGATCTTGGTCACCGCCGGGTCGCCCATGAGTGCCTTCAGGTTCGGACAGTCCTGGTTCTCCCGGTCCATCTGGACGAGATGGGCGGTACCGTCGCCGGCCGACAATTGCACGAGGCACAGCCGGTCGCGGTTGAGGTTGAGGCCGAGCGTTTCGGTGTCGACGGCGACGACCGGCCCGAGGGAGAGGTCGCCTGGCAGGTCGCCTCGATGCAGGGTGATGCTCATCGCGTGTCCCAGAGGAAGAGCTGATCGGTGCCGATCACGATCCGGGCGCACCGGCGGATCCTGACAAATCGGCATTCAGCCTTGAAAAATATGGAGTATTCCGGTCGCCGGCGGCTTGTTTAGCAGCCTGCTCCCGTTCGCGCAATATGGCGGGGTCCCGCAAAAGGAAACCGGCCCGCCGTGGTGTGCGGCGGGCCGGTCGGTCTTTATTCGGATTGTCCGGAACGGTCAGTCGTAGAGAACGGCCGCGATTTCCGGATCGTCGATATTGGAGGCGTCGTAGTAGAAGAAGCCGGTATCGATCAGCGCCGGCACGTCCTTGCCGTTGACGGCGGCAACGGCCGCCTTGACGGTCTCGTAGCCGATGCCGACCGGGTTCTGGGTGATGGCGCCGGCCATCAGGCCGCTCTTGATGGCGTCCTTCTGGGCCTTGCCGGAATCGTAGCCAATGATGACGAGGTCCTTGGTGCCGAGTTCCTGCACGCCGTTGACCACGCCGATCGCCGAGCCTTCGTTGGTGCCGAAGATGCCCTTCAGGTCCGGATTGGCGGTCAGGATCGCCTTGGTCACCTCGGTCGACTTCAGGTGGTCGCCCTGGCCGTACTGGATGGTGACGATCTCGATATCGGGATACTTTTCGCCGATGCGGTTGACGAAGCCGTCGCGGCGGTCGATGCCGGTGCGGCTGGTCTGATCGTGCGCGACCACGGCGACCTTGCCCTTGCCGCCGATCTTCTCGGCCATCTTGTCGGCGGCCAGCGAAGCGGCTGCAACATTGTTGGTGGTTGCGGTTGCGACCGGAATGTCGCTGTCGACGCCGCTGTCGAAGGCGACGACGGGAATGCCGGCCTCCTGCGCCTGGCGCAACAGCGGGATGGCCGCCTGGCTGTCGAGGGCTGCGAAGCCGATCGCCGCCGGCTTGTTGGCGAGCGCCGCCGACAGCATGTCGATCTGGCGGTCGACCATGGTCTCGTTGTCGGGGCCTTCGAAGGTGATCCGCACGCCTTCCTCATCGGCGGCCTTCTCGGCGCCCTGCTTCACGGCCTGCCAGAACTGATGCTGGAAGCCCTTGGAGACGAGCGGGATATACATCTCGTCGGCGAGCGCCGTCGTGGCGGGGATCGACAGCGCCATCGCGGAGATGGCGCCTACTACGAAGCGACGTGAAAACATGACTGTTCCTCCTGGGTCCGTTTCACAGGGTTGTCGGGTTTCAAGGACGTTTGATCGCTCTCTTGTTGTTGTTCATCCGGGTGGCCGTCCAATCGGCTGAATGTCACTTGACCTTGCCGCGCCGCACCATGTCGGCATAGACGGCGATGATGATGATCGCGCCGGTGACGACGGTCTGCCATTCCTGGGCCACCGACAACACGCGCAGGCCGTTGGTCAGCACGGCCATGATCAGCGCGCCGATCAGCGTTCCGATGATGGTGCCGCGCCCGCCCGACAGCGAGGTGCCGCCGATCACCACGGCGGCGATCGCTTCCAGCTCGTAGCCGAGGCCGAGGGCGGGCTGGGCGGAATTCAGGCGCGAGGCGATGAGGATGCCGGCGATGCCGCAGATGCCGCCGGCAAGCGCGTAGACACCCATCTTCCAGGCGTCGGTATTGACGCCCGACAGCCGCACCGCCTCCTCGTTGGAGCCGAGCGCGAAGGTATAGCGCCCGAGCACCGTGCGGCCGAGGATGTAGGCTGCGGCCAGCGCCACGGCGAACAGGATCAGCACGCCGTTAGGGATCGGTAGCGCCGGGATGATCTCGCCGATCAGCGAGCCGCGCGAAATCTGGTCGAAGCCGGGCGTGTCGTTGAAATAGATCGGCCGGGTGCCGGAGATAACCAGCGACAGGCCCTTCAGGATCAGCATCATGCCGAGCGTGGCGATGAAGGGCGGGATCTTCATCTTGGCCACGAAGGTGCCCGAGCACAGGCCGCAGAAGGCACCCGCGGCGATCGCCGCGAGCACGCCGAGCGGCAGCGGCATGCCGGCATAGGTCAGTACGACCCCGGCGATGACGGCGCAGAAGGTCATCAGCGTGCCGACCGACAGGTCGATCCCGCCGGTGATGATCACCAGGGTGGCGGCGACCGCGAGCACGCCGTTCACCGAGGTCGCCTGCAGGATGGCGATCATGTTCGACGTCTGCATGAAGTTCGGCGAGGCGATCGAGAAGCCGATCAGCAGGGCCAGCAGCGAGGCGAAGGCCAGGAGCTTCTGGTGCGCGCCCGTATCGATCAGCCGCATCAGCGGATTGACCGGTTTGGTGTTCTCGGCGGTGTTCACGCTGTCCCCTCGTTTGGCTGCATCCCGGCGGGCGGCTGCATCGCCGCCTCGCGCTGCGTCGCCAGTTGCATGATCATTTCCTGGGTGGTCATCGCGCCGCCGGGCAGGATCCCGGTCAGGCGGCCCTCGCACATCACCGCGATGCGGTGGCTGAGCCGCAGGATCTCCGGCAGTTCAGACGAGATGACGATGATCGTCTTGCCCTGGGCGGCGAGGCTTTCGAGCAGTTTATAGATCTCCGACTTGGCGCCGACATCGATGCCGCGGGTCGGCTCGTCGAAGATCAGGATATCGCAGTCGCGCAACAGCCATTTGGCGATGACCGTCTTCTGCTGGTTGCCGCCCGACAGAAGCCGCACCTCCTGGGTGTCGGAGGGCGTGCGGATGCCGAGCGTGCGAATGTAACTCTGCGCGGTGTCGCGCATCTCGTCCTCGTTCAGCCGGCCGCCCCAGCCGGTGAAGCGGTCCATCGAGGCGAGCGCGATGTTGTCGCGGACGTTCATGCCGGTCGCCAGGCCGAAATGCTTCCGGTCCTCCGAAAGATAGCCGATCCCCGCGCGCACGGCGTCGGCGGGCCGGGAAATCGAGACCTCCCGGCCATGCACCCGGACGGTGCCGGCGTCGGTGGGATCGGCCCCGAAGATCGCGCGTGCGACCTCCGTTCGGCCTGCCCCCATCAGGCCGGCAAACCCCAGTATCTCGCCCTTGCGGACCGAAAAGCTGACATCGCGGATTTCCCGGCCCCGGCTGAGGCCGGCAACCTCGAGCGATACCTCCGCGTCGGTCAGGTCGGGGACGGCGAGCGGTTCTTCCTTGACCTCGCGGCCGACCATCATGGCGATGATCGCGTCGATCGGCGTGTCGGCGGCGCTGACGGTTGCGACATACTCGCCGTCGCGCATCACGGTGACCCGGTCGGCGATCCGCTTCAACTCGTCCATCTTGTGACTGATATAGACGATGCCGACGCCTTCCGACTTCAACCGGTGGATGATGACGAACAGCTCGGCGATCTCCGCGTCGTTCAACGCCGCCGTCGGCTCGTCCATGATCAGCACGCGCGAGCGATAGGACAGCGCCTTGGCGATCTCGATCATCTGCTGCTTGGCGATGGTGAGCGTGTCGACAAGCGCCCTGGGGTCGATGGCGAGGTTCATCGAGGCGAAGATCTCGGCCGTGCGGGCATTGAGGGCCGCGTCGTCGAGCCGGCCGAAGCGCTTGCGCGGCTCGCGGCCGATGAAGATGTTCTGGGCGACCGTCAGGTCGTTCATCAGGCTGAGTTCCTGATGGATGATGCCGATGCCGAGATCCTGCGCCGCGCGCGGCGAGTCGAGCGTCGCCGGCTCGCCGTTGATCAACAACGCGCCGGCATCGCGCTGGTATATGCCGGCCAGGATCTTCATCAACGTGGATTTGCCCGCGCCGTTCTCGCCCATCAGGGCGTGGACTTCGCCGGCCAAAAGCTCGAATCGCACGTCTTTCAGCGCATGCACGCCGGGAAACCGCTTCTCGATTCCAGTCATCTCGACCAGCTTGCGCATCATCCCTCCCGTGATGCCGATCCCGTGGCGTTGACCACAGTGCCGGCGGCGCTGCGCACCTGCATGCGACCGCCTTTTGCGAAAAAAGCGGTCCCGACCCGGTTTGCCCGGATGCTTGTTTGAGATCCCCCGTTCGCCGAACGCCCGAACCGGGGCTAACCCCAAGTTTGCTTCCGGTGAAAAGAACTCTCACATATGCACTGCTAACTTGACAACGCGCAGATGTCAACTAACATGTTAGCATGTCAGTAAGGGCAGCACGGAATCCTGAATGGAACCTGCCGGGGAAATAGATCCGACTCTCCTGAGGGACCTGGCGACGCTGGAGGGTTCGCTGGCGCAACGGGTCTATCTGGCGGTGAAGGAGGGCATCCTGTCGCTCGACTTCCCGCCGGGCGCGATCCTCCGGAAAGGGGCGATCTGCGAGACGTTGGGGGTTTCGCGGTCGCCCGTTTCGGAGGCCCTGACCCGCCTGTCGGAGGACGGGTTGGTCGATATCGTGCCGCAATCAGGCTCGAGAGTGTCCTACTTCTCGATGCCGGAGATCCGCGAGGGCGCGTTCCTTCGCGAGGCTTTGGAACTGGCCGCCGCCGCCAAGGTGGCGCGCGATCGCAGCGAGGACCAGATGATGCGGCTCAACCGGAACCTGCGGTTGCAGACGCTGCTGGTCGAGGACAACGACTATGCCGGTTTCTTCGAGGCGGACCAGGAGTTCCACGCCATGCTGATGCGGTTCACCGGCTTCGGCCGCTTAAGCGAGATCGCCGAAGCGGTGTCGCTGCAGGTCTTGCGCGCGCGCATCCTGCTGCTGCCCGAACCGGGCCGGATCACTGATACGCTCGTCGAGCACGAAGCCGTTCTGGACGCTATTCGCGCGCGCGATCCGGACGCGGTGCGCGAGGCGATGCGCCACCATCTGGATCAGCTCATGCCGCGCATCGAGATCCTCTCCAGGACGCGGCCAGACCTGTTCAGCCGAACGTAAGACAGTAACACAACCACCTGATTTCAAAGGACCATGGCATGAAGGCCGCCGATACCACATTGCTCAACACCCGCACCGCCCGGCCGGTGCCGCTGACCCGGATGGGGTTCGGCGGCGCGCCGCTCGGCAACCTGTATCGCAAGGTGAGCGAGGCCGACGCCCAGGCCGCCCTGCAGGCAGCCTATGACGCGGGCATCCGCTTCTTCGATACCGCGCCGCAATACGGACTCGGCCGCTCGGAGCGGCGCTTCGGCGAGGCGATCAAGCGCTTCGGCCGCGACACCATCCAGCTTTCCACGAAGATCGGCCGGCTGCTGGTCGATTGCGAGCCGCACGAGGTGACGCCCGAGGCGTTCGTCGACGTGCCGCAGAAGCGCATCGTGTTCGACTATACCTATGACGGGGTGATGCGCAGCTACGAGGCAAGCCGCGAGCGGCTCGGCGTCGCCAATGCCGATATCCTGCTCGTCCACGATGTCTGCGTGTTCAGCCAGGGCAGCCAGGCGGCGAGCGATGCCAAGGTGCGCGAACTGTTCGACGGCGGCGGCTACCGGGCCTTGAGCGAATTGCGGGCGGCCGGCGAGATCGCCGCGATCGGCGCCGGCGTCAACGAATGGGAGGTCTGCGAGCGGCTGCTCGGGCTCGGCGATTTCGACGGGTTTCTGCTGGCCGGGCGCTACACGCTTCTGGAACAGGAGGCGCTGGAGAGTTTCCTGCCGCTGTGCCGGAAGCGCGATGTCGGGATCATCCTCGGCGGCCCCTACAATTCCGGCATCCTGGCGACTGGGGCGGTGCCGGGCGCGAAATACAACTACGCCGACGCGCCCGAGGCGATCCTGGAGCGGGTGCGCCGGATCGAGGCGGTTTGCGCGGCCCATTCGACGCCGCTGATCGCCGCGGCGCTGCAATTCGTGCTCGGTCACCCGAGCGTCAAGACCGTCATTCCCGGCGCGGTGAATGCGGCCGAGGTGATGGCCAATGTCGCGGTTTTGCAGACGCCGATCCCGACCTGCCTGTGGTCGGACCTGCGCGGCGAGGGCCTGATCCGCGCCGACGCGCCGCTGCCGCTGGAGACGCGCGATGCTGCGTGACATCGATCCGCTGCTGTCGCCGGATCTGTTGTATGGGCTGCGCGCCATGGGACATGGCGACGATATCGTCATCGCCGACGCCAATTTCCCGGGTGCGAGCTCAGGCCCGCGGCTGATCCGCGCCGATGGCAATTCGGCAAGCGACATCCTGCGCGCGGTGCTGTCGGTCATGCCCCTCGATACGTTCGTGGACGACCCGGCCCTCAGCATGCAGGTCGTCGACGATCCCGATGCGATGCCGGATGCGGTGGCCGATTTCCAGCGGATCATCGACCAGGTGGCCGACACGCCCGCCCGGATCAAGCCGCTGGAGCGCTTCGCCTTCTACGAGCGGGCGCGCACCGCCTTCGCCGTGGTGCAGACCGGCGAGCGGCGGCTTTACGGCAACATCATCTTGAAGAAGGGCGTGATCGCATGAGGATCGACGCGCACCAGCATTTCTGGTCGCTCGCGCGCGGCGACTATGGCTGGCTGACGCCGGAATTGAAGCCGATCTATCGCGACTTTCTGCCCGGCGACCTGGAACCGCTGCTGGAGGCCGCGGGGATCGCCGGCACGGTGCTGGTTCAGGCCGCGCCGAGCCTTGCCGAAACCGAATTCCTGCTGTCGATCGCGGGACAGCATCCCTTTGTCCGGGGCGTCGTCGGCTGGGTCGATTTCGAGGGCGCCGACGCGCCTCGGCAGATTGCGCGACTTGCCCACCATCCGGCGTTCGTCGGCTTGAGGCCGATGATCCAGGACATCGCCGATCCGGACTGGATGCTGCGCGACGACCTCGCGCCGGCGTTTGCGGCGATGCAGACGCACGGCCTGACCTTCGATGCGCTCGTCCTGCCGAAACATCTGGCCAATCTGCGCCGCCTGCTTGCCCGTCATCCGGGCCTGCGGGTGGTGATCGACCATGGCGCCAAGCCGCAAATCCGCGATGGCATTCTGGCCGGCTGGGCCGAGGACATGGCGGCGCTGGCTGAAGAGACCAACGCTTTCTGCAAGCTCTCCGGCCTCGTCACCGAGGCGGGCGAGGCCTGGCGGACGGCGGATCTGAAACCCTATGCCGACCATCTGCTCAAGCAGTTCGGGCCCGGTCGCCTGATCTGGGGCAGCGACTGGCCGGTCTGCACGCTGGCTGCAAGCTACGCACGCTGGCTGGAGGCGACCGATACGCTGTTTGCCGGCATTCCCGCCGCCGACCGGGACGCCATTCTGGGCGGCAACGCCATCCGCGCCTACGCCCTGAAGGCCTGAGATCAAGGCCTGGGATCAAGGCCTGAGATCAAGGCCCGAGACGACCAACCGCAAACGGCAGACCGTGGAGATTGCCGCATGACCCGCATAACCGGTATCCGGACCCATGATCTGCGCTTTCCGACCTCGGACAGTCTCGACGGATCGGACGCGATGAACCCCGATCCCGACTATTCGGCGGCCTATGTGGTGCTCGAGACGGACGGACCGCACGAGGGCCACGGGCTGACCTTCACGATCGGTCGCGGCAACGAGATCTGCGTTGCCGCGATCGAAGCGCTCGGCCCGCTCGTGACCGGGCTCGATCTTGCCTGGATCACGCAGGACATGGGCCGGTTCTGGCGCCACATCACCGGCGACAGCCAGTTGCGCTGGATCGGGCCGGACAAGGGTGCGATCCATATGGCGGCCGGCGCCGTGGTGAACGCCGCCTGGGACCTCTGGGCCAGGACGGCGGGCAAGCCGGTCTGGCAGCTTGTCTGCGAGATGTCGCCCGACGAGATCGTCCGGCTGATCGATTTCCGCTATCTCACCGACGCCCTGACGGCCGAGGAGGCGCGGGCGCTGCTGGTCGCGGCGGAGCCGGGGAAGGCCGCGCGCATGGCCAGGCTGCGCGACGAGGGCTATCCCTGCTACACCACGTCGGCCGGCTGGCTCGGCTATCCCGACGACAAGCTGCGCCAGCTGTGCAGGGAGGCGCGCACGGCGGGCTTCAGCCACGTCAAGTTCAAGGTCGGTCGCGATCTCGATGACGACATCCGGCGCCTGACGATCGCGCGTGAGGAGCTCGGCGAGGGCATCGCCATTATGATCGACGCCAATCAGGTCTGGGAGGTGGGACAGGCGATCGACTGGGTCAGGCAGTTGTCCTTTGCCCGTCCCTTCTTCATCGAGGAGCCGACGAGCCCCGACGACGTGCTCGGCCACAAGGCGATCCGCGCCGGCGTCTCACCGGTCAAGGTCGCGACCGGCGAGATGTGCCAGAACCGCATCCTGTTCAAGCAGTTCATCACCGCCGGTGCGATCGATATCGTCCAGATCGACAGCTGCCGCATGGGCGGTCTCAACGAGGTGCTGGCGGTGATGCTGCTTGCGGCGAAATACGGTCTGCCGGTCTGGCCGCATGCCGGCGGCGTGGGTCTGTGCGAATATGTCCAGCACATGTCGATGATCGACTATGTGGCGATCTCGGGCGAGAAGGACGATCGGCGGATCGAGTTCGTCGACCATCTGCATGAACACTTCGTCGATCCCTGCGTGGTGCGGGACGGCGCCTATATGCCCCCGGAAAGGCCCGGCTTCTCGATCGAGATGAAGCCGGCCAGTATCGCGGCGTTCACCTTTGCGCCACCAGATGACCCGGGCTGACCTGGAGTCCTGACCCTAAGCCACCTCAACCCGGTCGGCCGCCCAGGTTCCGGCGGCCTTGAGCACGAAGTCGGGTTCGCGGTAGCGATCCCTCAGAAGGCGCTCATAGAGCCGCGCCTCCGCGGGACGGTCGACAGGCGCTGCCGCGCCGGCGACAGTCCGAAGCGCCGTCGACAGCGCGTCGACGGTGCCGGACCCCTCGTCGAACTGGGCCTTCTTGCGCCAGACCAGATCGGCGGGCAGCAGGTCTTCGCAGGCCTTGCGCAGGATCCATTTCTCGGTGATCGCGCCGGTCGAATCGATGGCATCGGGATCTGTTCTGCGCAGCTTCATCGTCGCCGGGATCGACTGGGCGAAATCGATCAGCTCGCGATCGAGGAACGGCGTGCGTGCCTCGAGTCCTTGGGCCATGGTGATCCGGTCGACCCGCTGCAGGTTGATGTTGTGCATCGTGCCGAGCGATCTGGTCAGCTCATCGGCAAGCTCGCGCGGACTGTCGACATAGGCGGCGTGATAGGCATAGCCGGCGAAGAGTTCGTCGGCACCCTCGCCGGTCAGCACCGCCTTGACACGGGTGCGCGCGAGTTTGGCGGCGAACAGCGTCGGCACCGCGCTGCGCACCAGGTCGGTGTCGGCGCTTTCGAGATGATAGATGACGTCGCCGAGGGCCCTGGCGACGTCCTCGGCGGTGAACACGTGTTCGAAATGCTCCGAGCCGATATGCTCGGCGACCCGGCGCGCGGCCAGCAGGTCGGGGCTGCCCTCGGTGCCGACGGAGAACGTCTTGAGCCGATAGGGCGCCGTCCTCGCGGCGATGGCGGCGACGATCGAGCTGTCGAGCCCGCCGGACAGGAACGATCCGACCTCGACATCGGCGACCATCCATTTGCGCACGGCGTCCTCGAGCACCAGCCGCAACTCGCGCCAGGCGGCCTCCTCGTCGAAATCGGGCTCCGGCGCGCCGGCGCCCTGCGGGGCGCGATACCAGCGTCGAAAGCCGTCGCGGCTGTCGAACAGGCTGCCCGGCGGGACCGTTTCGATTTCGGCAAGACCGAGCCCGTCAAAGGCCTTGAGCTCCGAGGCGAAGGCCAGCCCCTCGCCGATCCGCGCCATGTAGAGCGGCTTGATGCCAAGCGGGTCGCGCGCGGCGATGATCCTTGTCGGTGTCGCCAGGACGAAGGCGAACATGCCGTCGAGTTTCGAGATCCAGCGCGCTTCGCCGGAGCGGAACAGATGCAGGATCGTCTCGCTGTCGCTCTCGGTTTCGAAGGCGCTTTCGCCGAGGATCGCGCGCAGGTCGGCGTGATTGTAGATCTCGCCATTGGCGACCAGGACTTCATGTCCCTGATAGATCGGCTGGGCGCCGTCATGCGGGCCGATGATCGAGAGGCGGCAATGGGCCATCACCGCCGGGACACCCTCAGCCGTGGTGATCTCGACGGCGTCGGGACCGCGATGCGCGATGCGGTCGATCATGCCGGCCGCGAGCGCTTCGTCGCCGATCTTCCATAGTCCCACAAAACCGCACACGCCGTCTTCTCCTTATCCCGCCGCCCGGAAGCCTGCCGTCCGGACTCTTGCCGCCGGGAAGCCCGCTGCTTGAAGCGGGCCGTTTCAGCCCGGCATACCCTTCCGGCGGAGCGCCACGCTCGGCCGTCAAACGGATCCGTCGGCGCGCCGGGCCAGGGTTCGTAGCGGCTCTCGATGCATGTGTCTATCAGAACCATGGTTGATTTACGACCCATAGTGTTCTAAATGCGTCGCATCCAATCCAATCAACTATCCCAATCGCGGCATTGGCCCAATCGCGGCACCGGCGCAGACGGTGTCCCATGGCTTGCTGCGACAGCCACCGGTGCGCCTCGAAAGGAAACGAATGACGTATCCCGCGATCGATCAGACCTTGCGACGGGGCCAGGACCCTGCGACGAAGCCGCTCCAGGGCAAGGCATCCTTCAACGACATCTACGATGCGCCGGACCCCGGTCCGTATTTTTCCACGCTGCGGCCGCTCGACTACAGGATCCCGCATTTCGCGCAGCCGGTGATCCGCAGGCTGGTTGCCGAATTGCGGCGCGTGCTCGGCCGCGAGAAAATCGCCGTCCTTGACCTGTGTTCGGGCTACGGCGTCAACGGAGCGCTGCTGCGGCACGATGCGGATCTTGACGATCTATACCGGTTCTATGCCGATGATGTGTCACGCTCGCCGGAAGTCGCCCGGGCGGCGCTCGATCCGCTTCGCCGCGAGGATCACGCCCTTCGGATCATCGGCCAGGACGTTGCCGGGCGGGCGCTGGCCTATGCGAAGGAGGCCGGGTTCGTCGATGCGGCCCTGCAGGCGAATCTGGAAACGGACGACCTGACGCCCGCCCAGGCCGAACAGATCCGCGAGGCCGATCTCGTCACCATCACCGGCGGTCTCAGCTATATCGGCAAGGCGACGCTCGCCCGGATCCTCGGCGCGCTTCGGCGTCGGCCGTGGATTCTCTACTTTCCGCTACGCGGCACCGATACGCGCATGGTCAACACGACGCTCGCCCAGGCCGGCCTCCGTCCCGAACGCTGGCACCGGCCGCTGCCCCAGCGCCGCTTCGCCGATGATGGCGAGCGCCGCGGTGTGCGCGCGACGGTTGGCCGGTCCGGAGACGGACTTGGCGCGGCCTCGTCAACCCATCAGGAGGCCGTTCTGCACCTCGCCCGCCCGATTGGCGAGGCGCGCGCGGCGCCGATATCGGCATTGGTGGCGGGGATGCATGCCGGCGCCGCGGCCTCCTGATCCGGCACGGTGGGATGAAGATGCAGGTTCGGCGACCTGGACCGGCTGGCAAGGGGCTATAACTCCGAAGGGAGCCAGCTCGAACCCGTCAGGGTTCGCAAGGCCGACCGGCCGCCGGCCAACGGATATCACTTGGCAGGCCGCGCCGTCGCAGGCTCGAGCGAAGCGAGAAACAGCCGCGAGACAAAAGAAGATACCCCCGCCCTATCGCCTGGTTTCGACCCGGAATTCGCATCGAGCACGAGACCGAAGCGGATCGAGGTGCCCGGCGTCTATCCGGTGCTGCCGGTCTTGAAGGATAGAGTGAAGGCAACGCCGGCAAGCTTCCAGCCATTGTCCGATCGGACAAGGGGAATTCTGTACGAGCCGAAGAGGGTCTCGATCTCGCTTCCCTTCGATCCGTCGGCCATATGGGTCGCAGTGACGTGCGAGCGAAATTCGGCGCGTGAGCCGTCGATCTCGACGGTCTGATTGCCGATTTGATGATGTGACGCGCGATAGGGCGACAGGATCCTGTCCCACAACTGGGTGAACGCTTCCGGCGTCGCGTCCATAGCCGGTTTTCCCGTCAGCGAAGAGAAATCGGCATGAAACGGATCCGTCATCAAGCCGCGCAGGCCGTCCCAATCGCGTTCATCGACGGTCATCATGAACCGCGAGACGACATTCATGATCTGTGCATAGTCTTCCATCTGGGCGCCCATGGCTTGAGACCGTGTGTCAGGGGGGCAGCGCACCCTCTAACTGATACTCCGATTGGCGAGGAAAGCGCGCGCTTCGCCGGCGTTCCGCTCGGCGATCTCGATGTGGGACATGTGCCCCATGGCGTCGAAAACCACATGCTCGGCGCCCGGTATATCGCCGGCGAGCCGCAAGCCTGCGCCAATGGACACGATCTTGTCATCGCGACCCAGCAGGAGCAGCGTTGGGCAGGCAATTCCGGCAATGCCGACCAGATCCTCATCGTGGAGTGCCTCATACGAAACGAGGCTCACCAGCACGCCGCGATTCTTGTCCAGTCGGAAGAGCTTGAACTGCCGGTCAATGGCGGCTTCGGAAACCGGCGTCTTGTCGTGAAAGAAGTTCGTGTATTGAAGTCGTGAAAACAGAGCGTGGGTGCCAACGGTCCGAAGGAACGTTCGGCCAAGCCCCGACTGGGCGAACGAGGCCAGCGGAAGGGGCATCTTGAGGCATTTCTCATCCGTGTAGCCGCCGGGCGAACTGAGGATCATGGCGGCGGGCGCGTCGGGGTGTGCGAGGACGTAACGCAGGACCGTCTTCCCGCCAAAGGAGTGGCCGATGATAACGAAGTCTTTCAGCGCCTTGGCCGCCACGAAGGCTGCCACGAACGCCGCAAACCGTTCTGTCGAATAAGGTCCGTCCGGATAGGGGCCTGTCAGGCCATGTCCAGGCAGATCCACCGAAATGAAATGAAACTGGTCATCGAAATGGGCAATCCAGGCGTTCCAGACCGAAAGCGAATCGCCGCCGCCATGGATCAGAAGCATCGGTCGTTTCGACGGGTCCCCTTGAGTCCTGAAATTCACCTCCATGCCATCAGGCAGGCGCAGGGTGTCGAAGGCGTACTCCGCCACATCGTTGCGAGACAGGCTGGAACTGCAAAGGCCGTATCTGAATACAAGCGCCAAGATCAAAGCAATCAGGATGATCCAGAAGATAAAATCCATCGCAGAATCCTCCGCGTCCGGTCACCACTCCCACATTTCTGTAAGCCAGCATACATAGCAATCGGTTGCGTTGCTTGTGACAAGCGACAGGTCCCGACCCCGGAGCAAGGTGTGCATTTCCGCCTGTCCGAGAAATCCTTCAGTCCGTCGTGTGGTTATGTCGACGCTCAAGCGGTGACGCCGAATTCGCAGCTCGTGCTCATTGACGCGTGCGGGCATACGCCTCACCACGACCTAGTCCAAAGGCCTTGCGATATTTGGGAATAAAGAGGTCTTCCCCCTTCATCTTGCGGGTGACCCAGTCGCCAAAAGTCGTGAACAACCAGCTATTGCCGATGACGGGGCCAAGCGGCACCAGAATGGGCGCCTTTTTCCAGGGCGTATAGGGCTTCTGACTCTCCAGGGACGCACCCTCCAACTGCCTTTTTAGCGTCCTGACAAGCCAAGGGTTTTGTCGGGTTGTCGCAACGATTGTCATGCCGTCGCCGACGTCGACGATGTCACCGGCGGCGAAGACGTTCGGGTAGTCGGACGGACGCAGCCAATTGTCCGTCCTGACCCGGCCCGAAGACCCTGAAGTCACGCCCGGAAGGCTTTGCACCAATGACGCTTGGGGCTTCGATCCGATCACCGGGAAGATAAGATCGGCCGCAATCACGCGGCCGTCGGTCAATGTCACCGAGCCCGCGTAAGGTCGGTCCAAATGACGCAAATCCTGTGCTCTCTGGCCAAGAACGACCGTAACGCCCAGTCGTTCCAGCTTGCGTTTGAGCTGCGCACCCATCTTGGCCGGATACATCGGGAACAAGGTCTCGTCCGCCGAAATCAACGTGATGGTTTTTTCGGGCTGTGCCGAGGCAATCTCGCCCGCGAGTTCCGTCCCCACGGCACCCGCACCGACAATTGCGATCGAGTTGGCCCTGGCCAGTTGCGCACTGACTTCTGAACTGGCCTGACGAAAATCAGCAATGCCGTCCCCGGACGGTTTGAATGGGGCCGCATAGGATGATCCGGTAGCGATGACGATGTAGTCCGCCGGAAAGACGGCCCCCGATTGCAACGTGACCTCTGAGCGGCAAACTGAAACCGCGCGACCCCGCACGACTTTTCCTGATTTAAGAAGGTTGTCGTAGGGTAGAATGATCTGGTTCAGCAAGGTGGGTTCAACCAGCGCACGGATCGCGGCGGGCGGCTGTACGAAAGCTTCGCGTTGTTCGATCAGTGTGACGTCTGCGTACGCATCCAATCCCCTGGCGACCTCAAACCCGACATAACCTCCGCCAACGACTACAATTTTCTTCTTGGCCATCCGGTCCTCCGTTGCGGCACGCTGCTCCGGTCGCTAGTTAGTTTTACGGGCGCATATGAACAAGTACGGTCATTTGGGATACCGCTATGAAACAGGGTGGGCCGGAGGAACACTGCCGGATCGAGGCGCTGATCTCGGCCATTTCTGGCCGGTGGAAGCTGTTGATCATTTATTGGCTGGCGCAGGGAACTTGCCGATTCAATCAGCTTCAACGCAACCTCGGTGGCATTACCCACCGTACGTTGACGCGCCAGCTTACCGAATTACAGGAGACGGGGTTCGTCTTGCGCAAAGACTTTCAGACCATACCGCCACACGTCGAATACAGCCTGACACCTCTTGGCCAAAGCCTGATCCCGCTTCTGCATGAGATGCATGACTGGGCGGCGCAGAATGCAGACAAACTGCCAGACCCCAGGGACCCGTTCTGAGTTGGATATGCTCTGGCTTGCAACGCTGGAGCCGGGTCGTCGGAAGCAAGACGTTTGCGACCACTGCTGCATCCCGCGCTTTGGGCTCGCAGCGGTCCTGGCGATTTCGACCTATCGTTGGCCGCTCGAATGGCCTGAGCGGATAGGGCTCTAGGTTCGCTACAAACCTGCCGATGGTCATCCCGTCGAAGAAACCCCGGGACGGTCGACCGCCACACGCAGGATCTCGGCGCGATCGGACAGGGTCGCGTATAGATTCCCGCGGCCATCGAACGCGAGATTGGTCAGCAGAAGTCCGGCGGGCGCGGTGTATCTGAATTTCGGTAAGCCGAGCTCCGAGAAGTGCCACACGCATCCCAAGCCTGCATGGGCAACGAAGATGTCGCCGTTTTCCGAGACGAGCATGCCGTCCGGCCCCGACAGGCCGCCGGAAAGCTGCAGAAACACGCCCGCCTTCGAGACGCTGCCGTCGGCCATGAACGGCAGGCGCCAGACGGAATTGCCGCGGGTCATGGCGACATAGAGCGCGTTGCCGCCGGGCGTCAAGGCGAGCCCGTTCGGGCTGGGACAGGTATCGATCAGAAGATCCAGCCGGTCGCTTTCGGGCGAATAGCGATAGACGCGCCCATTCGGCAGGTGCATGCCGCTCTGGCCCTGGTCGGTGAAAAACAGATCTCCGCCGGGCGCCAGGATCAGATCGTTACACCCGCGAAATCCCTCCGAATGATGATGCGTGACAACCGGACTTACGGCGCCGGATTGGGGGTTCAGCTTGAGAATTCCGCGCTTGTAGTCGGCCAGGAAAACCTCACCGTCCGGACCGAACCGGAGACCGTTGGGCCAGCCGTCGTATTCGGCCACGATCTGCCAGTCGCCATCCGACGAGATGCGGAACACCCGGCCGAACGGAATGTCGGTGACCCACAGGTTGCCGTTCCGGTCAAAGCCCGGGCCTTCGAGGAAGCTGTCCACCGGGGCGCCGGGTTTGTTCGCCCGGGCCCAGTCGGATGGCTCGCCGGTACGGCGAAACGCCTGCGGCATGGAAGTCCATACCTCAAACGCGATCTCGATCGGCGGCGGGAAGAGGGACATCGCTCAGTCTTTCATGTAGAGGCCGTGCCGGCCGAGAGAGCCGGCAGCCTGGGTCAAGGCGGACAAAAACCTGTCCTGCGCCTCGGCGGGTTCGAAACGCGAAATCAGTCCCGATACGCACAGCGCGCCGAGAAAGACGTCATCGACATCGAAGACCGGCACGGCCATGGCCGCGACCTCCGGATCGCGCTCGCCGAGCGACAGCGAAAACGCCGGGGCGTCATCATCCGATTGCGCCGCGCTCCTGCCGGTCCAGGCATTGATGATATGGCTGCTGGCCCCGGTGTTTAGCGGAAGCCGCATTCCCTCGGTGACGATATGGCGGATCGCGCGGTCGGGTTCATGCCTGTACAGGCACTCGCGCATATCGCCGCTCTTTACATAGAGCGACGCGGTTTCACGGGTGTGATCCGACAGCTCCTTGAGCGCCGGCCGTACCGTTGCCGCCAGATCGAAGGCGTTCGCGGCCGCCCGCCCCATCCGGATCAGGGTCGCGCCGGGCTGAAACACACCGTCGGAACGCCTTGATACATATCCGAAATCCTGAAGCGATCCAGCGAGGCGCAGGATGGTGCTCTTGTAGAAGCCGCTGCGGCGCGACAGTTCGGCCAGGGTCAATCCGCCATTCGCCTCGAGGCACAAATTGACAATCCGCAAGGCGCGGTCCACCGCCTCCACCCCCTTCGTGTTGGCCACACCGGTTCTCCCACGTTGACATGAACAGCTTACTGTGTACTACTGAACAGTATAGTCATTCTGTCAGATAGAACACAAGCAAATTCTCGTCGGAGAGACCGCATGAAAGTCGTGATGGGGCGGGAAATCCCGACAGACCCGGACGAGCTTCTCGCAAGAGCCCGCAATCCCGCCCTGTTGATGATCGATGTGCAAAACGATTTCGCGCATACCGACGGGCATTTTGCCAAAGGCGGGTCGGATCTGAGATTGATCGAGCAATCCCTGCCGGCGATGAAATCCCTGCTGGACAAGGCCCGCGCGGCCGGGCTTGCGGTGGTGCATGTGCATCAAAACACGTTGCCCGATGGGCTTAGCGACAGTGTTGCGTGGCTGCATTTCAAGACCCGGACGGGGCGGTCGCCGGACTATTGCCTGCCTGGCAGCTGGGGCGCGGCGGCGGTTAGCGGCTTCGAAGCGCGATCGAACGAACCGGTGGTGGTGAAGTTCCGTCCCGATGCCTTCCTGGGCACCGCGCTGGATCGAATCCTCGCCGCCGGAGGGCACCAGACAGTGGTCGTTGCGGGGCTGTTTACCGAAGGCTGTGTCGAGAGCACCGTGCGCTCCGCGTCCTATCGCGACCATTTCGTTGTCGTTGCCGAGGACGCCGTTGCAAGCGCGATCGCGGACCGCCATGCCGCCTCGCTCGGCCTGATGCGTGAACGATACAGCGTGTTTCCGACAGCCGAGATTCTCGACTTCTACCGCCAAGCGCGCAACCGCGCCGCGTCATAACCGAAACGGGAGGGTTCTCATGGTTACAAGACGTACCATTCTGCAAGCTGCGACGGTCATCACGGCATCATCCGCCCTGGCCGGCTGGCCGGTCGGACCGGCCCGGGCCACGACGAAGCTGAAGGCGTATACCTATCTGCCGACCATCGCGCGGCCCGGCGCGGCCGGCCTGGAGCGCATGGGCAAGGAGATCGAGGCTGCGAGCGACGGCGACCTGAGCGTTCAGCTCAATCTAGGCGGGTCGCTGGCGATCAAGGGCTCCGATATCACCCAGGCCGTCGGCGACGGCGTGGTCGACCTGGCCGGCAACGGGTTCTTTCACGGTTCGGTGCCGGTCGGCGGTATCCTGCGTCTTCCGATGTTGATGACCGACTATGATCAGTTCTTTGCCGCCCGTGACATCGTCATGCCGGAAATGGAAGAGGCGTTCCGTCGCCAAGGCGTCAAGGTCCTGGGTGGCTATGTCTATCCGCCCCAGGTGGCCTGGGCTTCCAGCCCGATTACCAGCCTTGATGATCTTGCCGGCAAGAAGATGCGCGTGACGTCGGCCGAGCAGGGCGCGTTTGTCGAAGCCTTCGGAGGCGTGCCCGTCACGATACCGTCGGCCGAAGTGACCTCGGCCCTGCAGCGCGGCGTCGTGGACGGGGTGTTTACGGCGTCGATCGGCGGCGGGGCGGCCTGGAAGGACCTGCTTACCCATACCTATCGGCTCGGCATCAGCTACTTCGACAGCGTGATCATCATGAACGCCGATGTGTATGACTCGCTGAGCGCCGAGCAGCAGGGCATCGTCTCGAGGCTGGGGCGCGAGATCGGCGAGGCCATTACGGTGCAGATGATGGAAGAAGAGCCGGCGATGACGAAGACCCTCGCCGAAGGCGGCATCGTCGTCACCGAAGCCGATCCCGCTGACGTGGCCAGGGCCAACAAGGCGATGGCGCCTTTCTGGGACAAATGGGCGGAAAACAAGGACGACACCATCAAGTCGACGCTTGCGCGCGTGCGCAAGTCGCTCTCGGACTGATGCACAGTGCGTTGTCCACTCTGACACGCGGGGTAGCCCGTGTGCTGGACGGGTTCTTCGCGATCGTCGCGGCATTGGGCGATCTGGCGCTGCTGGCCATGATGCTGATCATGGCCAGCGAGATTGTTCTGCGCACCTTCGGACTTGGAACGCTCGTGATTGCCGATGAACTGTCCGCGGCGCTTCTGGTCGCCAGCACGTTCCTCGGCCTGTCGATTGCGGTTCGCCAGGATGCGCTGTTCCGGTTCGACGGGTTGTGCAGACGCATCCCGGCGGCCTGGCGTCTGGCCTATGAGCGGCTGCTGTTGCTGCTGGCCCTGCTTACGACACTGGTCCTGGCGCGCTATCTCGTGAAATTCGTCGGCAGCACCTATCGCCGCGGCACCGTGTCCGACGGGATGATCGATTATCCCTTATGGATCGCACAAATCATCATGCCGCTGGGGCTGTTTTTCCTGGCGGTCGCCATCGTCGAGGCGATGTTCCGGCGGAGCGTCGCGCACGAGGATCGTGCACACCATGTCTGACATCATTCTCATTTTCGGCGCGTTCCTGGGACTGCTGCTCGGCGGCCTGTGGGCGCCCTTCGCGATCGCCACGGCGGCCCTGTTCTATCTATGGCTCGAAGGTGGACTGAGAAGCCTGAACGCGATCGGCTTTGTAAGCTGGGGCGGCCTGAACTCGTTCACCCTGACAGCGGTTCCCCTGTTCTTGCTGCTCGCTGAAATCCTGCTGCTGTCGGGCGTCGCGCGCCGGGTCTATGCCGGATTGTCCCGGCTTGTCAGGCGTCTGCCGGGCGGGTTGCTGCAGACCAACATCGTCGGCTGCACCGTGTTCTCCGCCATCAGCGGATCCAGCGTCGCAACCGCGGCCGGGATCGGCACGGTTGCCCTGCCGCAGTTGACCCAGCGCGGCTATTCCAGGGCGCTGTCGGCCGGATCGCTGGCCGCGGGCGGCACGCTGGGGATCCTCATTCCCCCTTCAATCGCGTTCATCATCTACGGAGCCTTTACCGACACCTCCGTAAGCGCGCTGTTCTTCGCCGGACTCGTGCCGGGCCTGATGATGACGGGGCTGTTCATCGTGTTCATCGCGGTCGCGTCGTGGGCGAACCCGGACATCGTGCCGAAGCGCCGACAGCCTGGAACCGGGGTGGACGACGACGGCGTGCGCGCCCTGTCCTGGAGGACTGTGGGCGACATCGTCCCGTTTGCGTTTCTGATCGGCGCGACGCTCGGTGCGATCTATGCGGGACTGGCCACGCCGACCGAGGCGGCGGCTCTCGGCTCGATCGCTGCAATTCTCGTCGGAGCCATCTGGGGCGATCTGACCCTTGCGGTTCTGGGACGTGCGTTCCGTGCCGCCATGGTCACCAGCGCGGCATTGATGTTCATCGTCTTGGCTGCGTTCTACTTTTCCTATGCCTTGGGGATCAACGGCCTCGGGCAGACCCTGTCCGAAATCATCGTCGAGGCGGAACTGACCAAGTTCCAGCTCATGCTGGCGATCATCGTTCTGTATCTCTTCCTGGGCTGCGTCGTCGAAAGCATCGGAATCATGGTGATTACGTTGCCTGTCCTGTATCCGATCCTTCTGGCCTATGACTTCAACCTTTTGTGGTTCGGCGTCATGATGGTGATCCTGATCGAAATCGGTCAGCTCACGCCGCCGCTGGGCATCAATCTATTCGTCATTCAAGGTATCTGGGATGGCCGCATCGAAGAGGTCATACGCGGCGTGGTGCCGTTCTTTCTGATCATGATTGCAGGCTTGGTGCTGATCTGGATCTTCCCGCAACTGGCAACGGCGCTGCCGGACGGGATGCTGGGCCGATGAGCGAAGACGTCCGCAAGCCGCTCGCAGGTATTCGCGTCCTCGATATGACAAATGTGCTGGCAGGCCCGTTCTGCTGTCACCACCTCGCCCATCTTGGCGCCGACGTCATCAAGGTCGAAGCCGTCGGCCGTGGCGACCTGTCCCGGCGGCTTGGCGCGGATCCCGAACTGAACGAGCGCGGCATGGGCGTTTCGTTTCTGGCGCAGAACGCCGGCAAGAGGTCCGTGACGATCAACTTGAAGCATGCCCGCGGAACGGAGCTGCTGCATCGATTGGTCAAAAGCGCCGATATTCTGGTCGAGAACTTCCGGCCCGGCGTGATGGACCGCCTCGGCATCGGCTACGAAGCGCTGAAGGCGGTCAGGCCGGAGCTGATCTATTGCGCGATTTCCGGATTTGGACAAAGCGGGCAATGGGTCGACCGGCCCGCCTACGACCAGATCATTCAGGGCGTTTCGGGGGTCATGTCGATCACCGGCAACGCGGAGAGCGGGCCTCTGCGTGTCGGCTATCCGATCGCCGATACCGTGGGCGGACTTACGGCCGCGTTTGCCGTGACATCGGCGTTGAACGCCAGGCCGCGCGGCGCATTCATTGACGTTTCGATGCTTGAATCGGTTCTTGCCACGCTGGGCTGGGTCGTCTCGAACTATCTGATCGCCGGGGTAGAGCCGGCTGCCAACGGCAACGAGAACCCGACATCGGCGCCGTCCGGGACGTTTCAGGCCGCGGACGGCCTGATCAATATCGCCGCCAACAAGGACGAACAATGGCTGTCGCTGGTCGAGTTCCTGGGATTGGGCGCTCTGGCGGAAAGACCCGAATATGCGACCCGTGAAGAGCGAAAACGCAACCGCGGCCAACTGCGCGACGATCTGAACGCGGTCCTGTCGACGCGGCCTGCCCGCGAATGGGCCCGCGAACTGAACGCGATCGGCGTGCCGGCGGGCGCGGTCATGACGGTCCCGGAAATCCTGGACACCGAACAGATCTCCGGGCGCGGTTTCTTGAAGGCGTTCGCGAACGTTCCCGGGGCCGATCGCGATATCACCGTGGTTACGACTGGAATCCGTGTCGACGGCAGTGCCCAGACCGTCGATGCCCCGCCGCCGAGGCTGGGCGAGCACAACGAAGAGGTCTGGTCCCAGCTTGGCTTGAGTGCGCAAGACATCGAAGCGCTCCGCAAGGAAGGAACGATATGACAAGCGATGTTGCCGATTGGTGGAGCACGTCCATCATCGACATGGAACCCGGACGCATATCGTTTCGTGGGCATCCTATCGAGACCTTGATCGGCAATGTCGGTTTTTCCGAGATGATCTGGCTGATGACGCGCGGCGACTTGCCGAAGGCCGAGGAGGCCGCCTTGCTCGAAGCAGCCCTCGTCGCCGCGGTTGATCACGGGCCCCAGGCCCCGTCGATTGCGACGGCGCGAATGGCGGTCACCTGCGGGCTTGGCCTGAACGGCGCATTGGCCTCGGCGGTCAACATGCTGGATGACGTGCACGGGGGGGCCGGCGAGCAGGCGGTGGAGCTCTATACGTGGATCGCGGAGCAGGAGCCGCCGCTTGAGGACGCCGCGTGCGAGGCGATACGACGATGGCAGGCGGACCGCTCGCCCTATGTCCCGGGATTCGGCCATCGATTTCACAAGCCCGTCGACCCTCGGGCGCCGCGACTTCTGGCGCTGGTCGACGAGGCAAAGGCCGAGGGCATCATCAGTGGTCGGTATTGCGAGGCCGCGCGCGCCGTCGAAGCGGAGCTCTTTCGACAGACGGGAAAACCCGTACCGATGAATATCGATGGCGCCACGGCGGTCATCTATTCCGAACTCGGCTTTCCCGCCCCGCTTGCGCGCGGTTTGTTCTGTCTGTCAAGGTCGGTCGGCGTTGTTGCCCATGCATGGGAACAGCTAAATCAAGGAGGTCGGAACAAGGGGCCCACGCCTCCGCACTATCGCTGGACTTACTCCGGGCCGTCCGGAACCGCGAAATCCTCACCACGACCTAGAAACGCCGGGTGATTTGCAGGACCGCCGCCCATGCACCCTGCGAATCCTGGATGCCGACGTCGACGACATTCAGATCAAAACCGTTGTAGTCGATGTGACCGTAGTGGAGGTCGAGCAGGAACAGGGTATGCTGTACGGGCTCCCATTCAATGTTGAAAAGCGCTTCGAAGCTGTTGACGCGCAGGATACCCGGAGCACCGAATTGGCCGGTGGTCGCGGTCCCCAGGGCTCCGTAGTTGGTCTGGGCATATCCGGCCGCAATGGTCGTTGAGACAGTCGGCGTCCAGTAATGCGTGAAAGATGAGCTGATCGACGCCTTCGTTACCGTGTCGAGAATACAGTTCGTCGCCCCGCACCGGCCCCACACGACCTCGGTGCCGGTACCGTACAGGTCCTGCTGATAGCTGCTGGCGCCACCCAGGTACATGGCCATGAAGGTGACTTTGTCCCCCTTGCCGGTCGGCGCCTTCAGGGCAAGGCTGAACTGCGCGCCGTAGCCAAGCGCGCTGTCATAGGCGCTGGGAGCCGTCGCGCCGCCGATTGTCTGCACTTCCGCGAAGCTGTTCTGACGGACCACGCCGGAGATCTGGGCCGATCCGATACCCTCGTCCTCCCATTTCAGCGCGCCCACCAGGTTGGGAAGATCGTTGCGTCCGTTCACGACGGAGGTGGATGTGACGCCGGGTTTGGCGAGAGGTGCGAACGGTCCGATTCCGACGACAGCAGCGCTCGGCGCGTTATAGTCCTGGTCCTCGACCGCGACGGCCAGGGAGATGCCGGCCGCGAACCGCCGGGTGTAGCGGATTTGATTGAGACGTATCGACTCGGAATTGTCGCCGACGAACTTGTAGGGCGAGGCGCGACGTATCCGGGCATCGCGGTTCAGAAAGGTCGACCAGGTTTTGCCGACGGTCCAGTTGCCGAATTGCACGAAGGCGTGGCGCAGACTGAATGCACCGCCGGAGCGGCTTTCGTTGTCTCTGAACTGACCTTCGACGAAGCCGCGGATCACGCCGTGGTCCGTGGCTTTGCGCGTATCGAAATTGATGCGCCCCTGGGCAGTCATCTGGAGGGTTTGGTTCTGAAAACCGAAGTTCACTGTCGGGATAATGCCGCTTGATGCGCCCCTGTAGCCGTCTACGGCGATGTTTCGCACAAAGTAGGAATTCGTGCCCAGCCAGTGCTTGTCGAGGGCAGCCGTGATGAGGCGTGCGTGACCGCCGATCTTGAGACAGATATCGCTGGAGGGAAGCGCGATGAAGCCGCTGATACTGCAACGATAGACCGCATCGCGTGGCGCCTTGCCCGTGATCAGATCGGCGGCGCCGGCATCCGTTCCGCAGGCTATCGCTGCGAGGATCAGCACTGAATTGAAACCGGAGCGACCTGGCATGCGTTGCGAATGCCTGTAGCTGGAGCGGCGGACCTAAGGGATGGTTTTCTCGACATTGTCGCCAGTTTGGCGGCAGATCCCCTGTCGCCCGCCGGCTCGTCATTCGGAACGGCGGAGGAACCGGCGCCGATCGGTCGGCTGCGCCCGGTCAGACGCAGCCGGACCTTTCGCCAAACCTTTCGACGCCGGGCCCGATCCGGTTTCGTTAGTTAGCCACACGCTCGACGAGGGGTGCTTTCCATTCGCCCTTCAAAGCTTCTTCCTTCGGCCAATACATGCGAATCGGCATCCAGAAGCCCTTTTCGGGCGCCGGCAGCCAGTTCGATTCCTTGTCCGCGCCGGGCGATTCATGCTGGATATAGATGGTCAGGCTGCCATCGGCGTTCTTCTTCAGATTCGGCAGCATCGGCGAATTGATCAGATAGCGATCGATCGGATTCGCCACCAGCAGGCTCTGCGGCAGATCGTACATGGTCACCGACCAGAAGGCGTTGACGGGGGGATACTCGCCCTCGGCGAAGGTCAGCGTGTAGCGGTTTGCTCCATCGAACGGCTTTCCGTCCGCATCGACAGTGAGAATGGGATACATGGCTTCCTGCTTGGAATTGCCGTAGATGCCCATGATCGTACCGCCCATCCGGTAGATCCAGCGGCCGTCGATCAGTTTGCGGGAGCCAAGCATGTCGCCCGCGGTTACCTTGCCGGTATCGATCTCCGTTTTCTTGAATGCGTCGAATTCGGTCCAGGCGTCAGCCATGCCCTGCTGGATTGCCTTCTTCATCTCCGGCGAAAGGGTGTCGGGATCGAAATCGAGATCGCCGCCGATGCCGATCTTGGCGAAACGGGCCCGGAGCGCTTTTTCCTCCGGCGGGGTCGGGGCGATGGACAGCACCAGATTGAGGATCTCAAAAAACTCGAGCGACGTCTTTTCTTCCGCCTGCGTCAGGGGCTTGATTGCCTCCGGCGCCGACACTTCCTGGGACACCTCAGCCGCTGCGCCGGATGGCTTCATCAAGTCGGGATCGTCCTTAGGCGCCGAAGCGTCCTTGCCAAGAAACGTGGAGAGTGGTTCCACCTTGTAGCCGGCCTGGATTTTCCTGACGTTGTCGATGTCGCCCGGATTGAACAGCTGGGTTCGATAGGCAATGAAGGCAAACTCGGTTTCGGCCCGGATCAGCTCATCGATGCCTCCCGGCTTGTCGCCCTTCCAGTTCGGGCCCGCGAGCAGGTATTTTCCGCCGCTATTGCCCGTCGTGCGACTGCCGACATAGTGAAAATTGAAGGTGTAGGCATTGATGAACTGCAGCGAGTAGTACCGGCCCTTTTCGATTGGCGGAACGGTCAGCACGATTGGCTCCGCCCTCAAATCGGCACCCACCAATGAATATGGCGTATCCGAATTGGGCGTCTGGATGGCGGTGTCCTTTGGTGTGTAGACGCGGCCGATGTTTATGATCGTGTTCCAGGGGCCCTTGTATTGCTTCCCGCCCTTGTCGGCAAAATAGGCATATTGGATGCGGTAGTTCTCAACCAGGGGGTAGCCGTAGATATAGGCTTCCTTGGCAATCTCCCGCGCTTCTTCCGGCGTGACGTCCTGAGCACTTGCAATCATCGGATAAACTATCAGTGTCGCCGCGACGGCTGCATACTTGAATGTCGATAGATTCATATCCAACATCTTCCTATTTTGTTTCTATCTTCAACATCACATTTCATCTTGGATCTGAGCATGACTTGATTTCTCGCAGGCACGGTATGTTTGTGTGCCGAACCGGTCCGGTCCGCGGCCGGCCGACGAAAGAATACGTAAGCCGTGCCTGCGATGCGGCGTTGTCGCTCCCCTCAAGGAAAACCGGCCCAAGGTCCCCCGATGGCCGTGGTCCGAGGGAGGCGATGCCTATTCGTCTCCGTCGAGGATCGCGAGCGCCTCGCTGAGCGGCGTGGTGCAGTCGGTGCTCGCTCGCGAGTTGTGAACCATGCCCTCGTCGCGCAACTGCATGACCTGGTTCTTCTTCTCCTGGCTCAGATCGGCCGTGCGGAGTTTTTCATCGATTTCACCGACCATGGCGTCGCAGTCCTGCGCGGATGCCGGTACGGCCGACAGGGCAGAACCGATTGCGAAGGCACCAAGAAGTGCGTAGGTAGCAATGGATTTCATGATCATTTCTCCCAAAGTTTCCACTTTCACCTGTGTCACCCGTTGCGATCCCCGGAACGGCCGGTCGATGTTGCCAGCCGCAGCTGTTCCTTGACTTCCTTCGTCAGGCTGGCGATCCATTCCAGGCACTCGGCACGACGCGCCTCTGCGTTTCTGCCTTGCATCGCCCCGATCGCCTCAAGGGTGGCGTCGCATGCAGCCAGATCGTCGCAAAGCTCCCGGAACGTTTCACTTGCACGCGTAAGGTCGTCGATCAGTTCTGCCTGCGCGGAGAAGCGTCGCTTGACCGCGTACAGTCCTGGCGTGGGTATCGGCGTTACCTTGGGCATCCCTACCTTGGGTATCCCCGGGTTCTCGACCGGCACATGCCGATGGGTCCTTAAGGACAGGCTGCCTCCCTGACGGAACTTCGGGTACGTAAATTACGTGTATTTACGTGTAAGATTGGCCAGCGTTCGCCTGACCCTATGTTCATTGGATATGGTCTGGATACAATAGCCTCAGATCAAAGCAGGCGGACCGTCGCCCTATTTTTTATGAACGGGAAATCCTGCCTTTTGGGCATCATTGATAACCTTGGCATGGTCTGCGGGATTGAGATATCGTTTGGCGAGTTCGGCTTCGAAGTCATCGAAAAAATGCGGCCATCGCGTCATGAAACGCTGCCGGGCGCTGGCTGCGTCCTGTTCCATGTTCGCATCTGCATAAATCAGTGCAGCCAATATGTCGTAAAACGGGAACTGACGCATGTCGGCGATTTTGATGAGATGGACCGCCCGTTTGGTATCGCCGCGCATGTAAGCGGATTGCGCAAGTCCGATGTTATACAGGGTCGCCAAACTCGGATTCCGGTCGACTGCCTGCTGCAGCAACTCATCACCCCGCTCCCAGTATCCGGCCTGTCCGAAGCGCACACCGAGTTCGCCGAGCAGTTCGGTATCGTTGGGATTTAGAGCCACCCCCTCCTGCCCGACCTTGAGGGAGTCTTCGATCTTTCCGTCATAAAACAGCGCTGTCATAAGGGCCTGGTAGGCGCGTGCATTGGCCGGATCGAGCCGCACCGCGTGTCTGGCGGCCTCAAGCGCCCGCTCGAGTGCGGGACCGGATTCTGGCATCGGATTGAATTCGAACCGGTACTCGTCGATGTAGATATAGGCCAGCAGCGACCACGCCGTCGCAAAATCAGGATACTGCCGGACCGCCTCCTTGAGGCACTGGCGAACCTCCGCATGGCGCTCCGGCGTGATGGCGCTACGATACGTGTAGAATGCCAGTGTGCAATCGTAGGGATCGGGGCTGGAAGCCCGACTGCGATCGCCTCTTGAACGAGCCCGGAAAATTATTCCGCCGGGTTGGGCGATTGCCGTTGCGATCGTGTGGGCAACGTCGATTTCGATCGTCGAATAGTCGGACCCGACTACGCTGCGCTCGTAGATATCGGACCAAAGAACGCGGCCACTGGACGATTCGGTCAACCGCGCGGTGATCCGTATTTGCGCCTCGTTTCTGCGGACCGTTCCGTTAAGCGAATAGTCGGCGCCGGAGTTGCGCTCCAGTATCGTCAGTTCCCGAAATCGTGCCAGCTGCGCGGTGATTTCCTCTGAAAGGCCGTCGGCGACGAGATTGGCTCCTGAGGTTTCATCGAGGCTCGCGAAAGGCGCAATTCGAAGCGTTGGTCCGGGCAGGACTTCGCCCGCGCCCAGATCGATCCGCGTAGCCGGAGACCGCGCATACCCGAGCCAGTATGCGCCACCGGCAACGAGCAGCGTGAGAATGATCGCCACCCCTGCTGTCCTGGCGAAACGTTTGTGAACCGGCGTGGCCGCCACCGCCGTTGCGGCCTCTTTGCCGATTGAATGACCCTGTTCGCCGGCTTGGTCCCGGAGCGAAAACGTCGGTACATAGCCGCCCTTTGGAATATCGATGATCACGGGATCCGCTGCGCCGGCGACGACATAGTAGCGCTCCAGGTCCCTGCGCAGACGACCGGCCTCGATTCGTACAATCGGATCATTCTGAGCGTCGAAATCAGAATTGCGCCCGAAAACTTCGGTCGCGATCGTAAAGGCCTTTATCCGATCCGCGCGCCCATTGAGTGTTTCTTCAACCACATATCTCAGGAAACGGCGCCCCCGCACCGAGGCGCCGAATTCCGAGCTTTCCAGAATACGGCTTAGTTCAACGCAAACGGCCTCCACCGGAACCGGCGCCATGGACGCCTGATCTCGTGAAGCCGGCGTTTCAGCTGGTTGCTCTCGCTCCTGTGCTGTCACTGGAACTCCCTCAGGGATCAACCCGATGTGGGATCAGGATGTGCCATTGCGGTGACATCGGATCGCGGTAGCGCATCGTTCGTCCGTGGAAATCGGTAGCAGAGGTGCTTCTGCGAAGAGACTACATTGAGCCTGCTGAACTCGACAATGTCCGCTTGGCGAGGGCATCTACAGGGATACGTTTGTTGAAGTAGGGATATCGGGAGTTGGATCGCTTCATCGGTCGCGGGACTCTCCAGAGCCTGTTCCCCACCGCTGTTTGTCACTCAGGTGAGGCGTAAGCCATTGATATAACTTATCTGCTTGTTGGAGAAGCCGAACTCAAGGCAGATGGTGCAGGGGGGAGAGGAGCAACCGCGAACCGGCAGGGTTCGCAAGCGCGACCGCGTGCCGGCCGGTCAGGCCGCCCCATTGGAGCATTGGAGCGGTGAGGGAGGCGAACTCGGGTGAGATAAATCAAAATGGCGCAGGTGAGAGGAGCAATCTCTAGCCGGAGCCCGCAGGTTGGGTTGGCGGGCGGCAATCTGCGAACAAAGAATCCAAAATCTGAGATTTTGGTGCCCAGGAGAAGACTCGAACTTCCACGCCCTTACGGGCACTAGCACCTGAAGCTAGCGCGTCTACCAATTCCGCCACCTGGGCTTGCGGCAAAGGGATGTATTGGCGCAGCGCGACAATGTCAATCCGTCTGCGCCAATCAACTTCAGGGCAATTCCGCCGCCGGGCGGTTATGCACCGAAAACCATCTCGCTGCCGGCGATCAGGTCTCTTCTTCGCCGTCGATGCCGCCCTCGATCAGGCCGGACACGTCGTCGCCGTCCTCATCGTCGTCATCGAGGAACTCGTCGTCGTCGTTCTCGATCGACTCTTCCTCGACATCGGGCACGTCCTCGACATCGACATCGTCGGTATCGGTCCCAGTGCGGCCGGTGTCTTCTTCTTCGGCGTCGGCGTCCTCGAGAGCGACAAGCGATTCGTCCTGCTCGTCCTCGGTCTCTCCGGTTTCATCCGACTTTTTCGCCTCGTTCGCCGTCTCCGGCTTCACTTTCGGCGCCGCGGCGACGGCCAAGACGAATTGCGCGCCGCATTTCGGGCAGACGATCGGATCCCGCATCAGATCGTAAAACCGAGAGCCGCATTCGCCGCATGTCCGTTTGGTGCCGAGCTCGGGTCTTGCCATCGCTCCAAACCTGTCCTGAATTCTTAATCACGAGCCATATACGGCGGGTTCTTGCGTCCGCCTGTAAATCGGCGCTTCCCATAGACGGAAAGCCGGAACCGTGTCAAAGCCTAATCCGCACCTGAAGATGACGACCAGGCGGCGGTGTGCTACGACGCGGCCGTTCAGGTCCGCGTGAGGGCGTCCGGACCAGGGGCCTCACAGTATCCGAAAGCCAATAGCCATGAGCACCGCGTCCGTTGAGACCGAAACCGGCGTCGCGCCGCACTCCCAGCATCTTGCCGGCCCCGCCGCGGCGGTCCGCGCAGACCGGCTGGCCGGCACGATCCGGATCCCGGGCGACAAGTCGATCTCCCATCGCGCGTTGCTGTTCGGGACGCTGGCGCGCGGCCGTACCGACATCACCGGATTGCTGGAAGGTCACGACGTGTTGGCAACCGCCGACGCGATGCGGGCCTTCGGCGCGCAGGTCACAAGGGACGAGGACGGCATCTGGCATGTCGACGGCGTCGGGGTCGGCGCGCTTCTGGAGCCGGACCACACGCTCGATTTCGGCAATGCGGGCACCGGCTGCCGGTTGATTCTCGGGCTCGTCGCCGGCCACGGCATCACGGCGACCTTCGATGGCGACGCCTCGCTGCGCAAACGGCCAATGGGCCGGGTGCTCAAGCCCATGCAGGAGATGGGCGCGCGGGTTCTTCAGGCAGATGGCAACCGCCTGCCGCTGACGCTCAAGGGCACGGCAAGCCCGATCCCGATCAGCTATCGCCTGCCGGTCCCCTCCGCCCAGGTCAAGTCGGCGGTGCTGCTGGCCGGGCTCAACGCGCCCGGCGTGACCACGGTCATCGAGCCAGAACGCACCCGCGACCATACCGAGCGGATGCTCGCCTATTTCGGTGCCGACCTGGCGATCGACGACCTCGACGACGGCTCGCGGCGCATCGCGCTCACCGGCCGGCCGGATCTCGTCGCCCGCCCGATTACCGTGCCCGGCGATCCGTCCTCGGCGGCGTTTCCGCTGGTCGCCGCCCTGATCGTGCCGGGATCATCGGTGCGCATCGAAAACGTCATGGTCAATCCGACCCGCTCCGGCCTGATCACCACGCTGATCGAAATGGGCGCCGATATCACGTTCGAAAACGAGCGCGAGGCCGGCGGCGAGCCGGTCGCCGACCTTGTCGTCGCCCATAGCGCGCTGACCGGCATCGAGGTGCCGGCGGAGCGGGCGCCGAGCATGGTCGACGAATATCCGGTGCTGGCGGTCGCGGCCGCCTTTGCCCGGGGCAGAACGGTGATGCGCGGCCTGTCCGAGCTCAGGGTCAAGGAATCCGACCGGCTGGCAGCGGTTGCCGACGGGCTCGCCGTCAATGGCGTCGACGTCACGGTGGAGGGAGATGACCTGATTGTCGCCGGTGGTGTTAGGTCCGGCGGTGATGGGTCGGCGCCTGATGGCCTCGTTCCAGGCGGCGGCACGGTCGCGACCCATCTCGATCACCGCATCGCGATGGCCTTTCTGGTGCTCGGCCTTGCCACGAAGGCGCCCGTGACGATCGACGACGCGGCCATGATCGTGACGAGCTTTCCCGATTTCCTGCCGATGATGCGCGGACTGGGGGCGGACATACAGTCGGGGCCTGAGCGGTGATCGTCGCCATCGACGGGCCGGCGGCGTCCGGAAAGGGCACGCTCGCCCGGCGGCTGGCGGCCCATTACGGCCTGAAACGGCTTGATACCGGATTGCTTTATCGCGCGGTCGCCCGCGCCGTGCTCGATGCCGGCGGCGATGTCGAGGATCCCGACGCCCGGCGGCTGGCTGCCCGCGACCTTGACGGCGCCCAGCTCGACACCGAAGCCGATCTGCGGATGCCGGGGATCGGCGAGGCGGCCTCGATCGTCGCCGCCGATCCGGCGGTGCGCCAGCATGTGCTCGCCTTCCAGCGGTCCTTCGCCGCCGATCCGCAGGGGGCCATCCTGGACGGTCGCGATATCGGCACGGTGGTCTGTCCGGACGCCGACGTGAAGCTGTTCGTCACGGCGACGGCGGAGGCGCGGGCGGAGCGCCGCTTCCGGGAAATGGCGCCTCTTGGCGCCGGCCTGACCTACCAATCCGTGCTCGATGATATCCGCCGGCGGGATGCCCGCGACACCTCGCGGGCGATCGCGCCGCTCAAGGCGGCGGACGATGCGCTCTTGCTCGATACCACCGAGTTGGATATAGAAGCCGCGTTCCGGGCGGCTGTGGACTTGATCAGCGGCTTGCGAGCGGCGATATGAGGGAGTGCCGTTAGGTACGCCCTTATCCGTGCTTCCGTTGCGCGTTCGCAGCCGGTTGCCGGTTCGCCCGCACCCCCGGGCAGCACTATCATCGCCTGACTTCCGGTTCTGCCTCTTTAGATGACGCACGGTTGTGCGGGGCGGCCCGTCGGGCACTCATTCGTATGTCGATACCGGCCGGTACGGTCGGCCGGTCTCGAACAGGAGCAGGAAAACACCGTGGCTACAGCCAATATGGAACAAACCCCCACCGTTGAGGATTTTGCGGCTCTCCTCGAGGAGAGCTTCGAGACGAATACGCTTGCCGAAGGCTCCGTCGTCAAAGGCACCGTCGTCGCGATCGAAAAGGACATGGCGGTCATCGATGTCGGCCTGAAGACCGAAGGCCGCGTCGCGATGCGTGAATTCGGCGGGCATGGCCGCGACGGCGGCCCGGCGATCGGCGACGAGGTCGAGGTCTATCTCGAGCGCGTCGAGAACGCGCTCGGCGAAGCGGTCATCAGCCGCGACAAGGCGCGCCGCGAGGAGAGCTGGGAGAAGCTGGAGAAGGCATTTGCCGCCAACGAAAAGGTTGAAGGCATGATCTTCAACTCGGTCAAGGGCGGCTTCACCGTCGACCTCGACGGCGCCGTTGCCTTCCTGCCGCGCAGCCAGGTCGATATCCGGCCGGTCCGCGACGTCGGTCCGCTGATGAACACGCCGCAGCCCTTCCAGATCCTGAAGATGGACCGGCGCCGCGGCAATATCGTCGTCTCGCGCCGCACGGTGCTGGAAGAGACCCGCGCCGAGCAGCGCTCGGAACTGGTCCAGAGCCTCGAGGAAGGCCAGGTCATCGAGGGTGTCGTCAAGAACATCACCGATTACGGCGCCTTCGTCGATCTCGGCGGCATCGACGGCCTGTTGCATGTCACCGACATCGCCTGGCGTCGCATCAACCATCCCACCGAGGTGCTCACCGTCGGCCAGACGGTCAAGGTGCGGATCATCAAGATCAACCACGAGACCCAGCGCATCAGCCTCGGCATGAAGCAGCTGGAAGCCGATCCGTGGGAAGGCGTCGACGCGAAATATCCGGTCGATGCCCGCTTCAAGGGCCGCGTCACCAACATCACCGACTACGGCGCCTTCGTGGAGCTGGAGCCGGGTGTCGAGGGCCTGATCCACGTCTCCGAGATGAGCTGGACCAAGAAGAACGTCCATCCGGGCAAGATCGTCTCCACCTCCCAGGAGGTCGAGGTGCAGGTGCTCGAGGTCGATCCGGTCAAGCGCCGCATCTCGCTCGGCCTGAAGCAGTGCATGGACAATCCGTGGGACAGCTTCGCCGAGAGCCACCCGGTCGGCTCGGAGATCCAGGGCGAGGTCAAGAACAAGACCGAGTTCGGTCTGTTCATCGGCCTGGAAGGCGATGTCGACGGCATGGTTCATCTGTCGGATCTCGACTGGAACCGGCCCGGCGAACAGGTCATCGACGAGTACAGCCGTGGCGACGTGGTGCGGGCCCAGGTGCTCGACATCGATGTCGACAAGGAGCGCATCAGCCTCGGTATCAAGCAGCTCGGCGGCGATCCGTTCGCAACCGCGGAAGCCTCCGACATCCGCAAGGGCGCGGTGGTGACCTGCGAGGTGACGGACGTCAAGGACGGCGGTATCGACGTGACGATCTCCGGAACCGACCTGACCGCCTTCATCCGCCGCGCCGATCTCGCCCGCGACCGCTCCGAGCAGCGGCCGGAGCGGTTTGCCGCCGGCGAGAAGGTCGATGCCCGCGTCACCCAGTTCGACCGCAAGTCGCGCAAGGTGTCGGTGTCGATCAAGGCGCTGGAGATCGCCGAGGAGAAGGAAGCGGTCGCCCAGTACGGCTCGTCCGATTCCGGTGCCTCGCTCGGCGACATTCTCGGCGCCGCCCTGTCGAAGGCCCAGGCCGGTGCCCCCGCCGAGGACGCGCCAGCCGAGGAAACATCCGCCGAGGAAGCGCCCGCAGAGGAAGCCTCCGCCGAGGAGCCGGCCGCGGATGCCGCGTCCGAGAGTACGGACGAGGACGGCAAGGCATCGGCGGGCAAAGAGTCCTGATGCACAATCAAGCCGGCCGCGGTGCAGACCGCGGCCGGCTTTTCTTCAGGTCCGATTTTCCTGAACCCTAGGCCGGTGCAGTCGAGCCGGCCGACGCGGTGGAGACCCGATGACGATGGATGCCGATCAGATCGTTGACCGCCGCCGGCTTCGCCGCAAACTCTCGTTTTGGCGGGTCGTGGCCTTCCTGTTCGCCGCTGTCGCCATCATCGGCATCATCATCGCCTCAACGCCCGATACGCTGATCGGCCCGTCCCGCAACCACGTGGCGCGGGTGACGCTCGATGGCGTCATCGTCGAGGACCGCCGGTTGGAGCAGATGCTCGCCCGGATCGCCAAGACCAATTCCGCCAAGGCGCTGATCGTTTCGATCAACAGTCCCGGCGGCACGACGGCCGGGTCCGAGGCGGTCTACGAGGCGATCCGCAAGGTTGCCGACAAGAAGCCGGTGGTCGCCCAGATCGGCACCGTGGCGGCGTCCGGCGGCTACGCGGCGGCGATCGCGGCGGATCATATCGTGGCCCGGCGTACCTCGATCACCGGTTCGATCGGGGTGTTGTTCCAATGGGCCGATATCCACGGGCTCCTGACCGACATCGGCGTCGAATACGAAACCGTCAAGAGCGGCCCGCTCAAGGCCGAGCCCAACCCGTTCCAGCCGACGCCGGAGGCGGCCCGCGACGCGGTCAAGGCGACGGTCATGGATTCCTACGACTGGTTCGTCGGCCTGGTCGCCGACCGGCGCGACATGAAGCCCGGCGAGGCGCGCAAGCTCGCCGACGGGCGGATCTACAGCGGCGGCCAGGCGCTCGATCTGAAACTCGTCGATGCGCTCGGCGGTGAGGATACCGCCCGCGACTGGCTCGCCAAGGAACACGGAATTCGGCGCTCGCTCAGCGTTCGCGAGTGGAATCCGGAGCGGACATTGCGTAATGTCGGGCTTAGTGAGACGGCTGCATGGCTCGCCCGGTCCGCAGGTTTCGATGTCGTTGCGCGAATCCTGGAAGCCGGTGCGGGGCGCGGCGTCGGCGGCCTTGACGGACTGGTATCCGTCTGGCAGCCTCAAGATGTTGAAAAATAACAGTTTCACGGGGGTGAGATGATTAAGTCGGAACTGGTCCAGCGGATTGCACAGAACAACCCGCATCTCTACCAGCGCCACGTGGAAATGATCGTCAACACGATCCTGGACGAAATCACGGCCGCGCTGGCCCGGGGGGATCGTGTCGAATTGCGTGGCTTCGGTGCGTTCTCGGTCAAGAACCGCCCCGCCCGGACCGGCCGCAATCCGCGCACCGGCGAGAAGGTCGCGGTGGAACAGAAGAACGTGCCGTTCTTCAAGACCGGCAAGGAGATGCGCGAGCGGCTGAATGGCGGCGCGCCATAGCCGGTCGCCCATCACGATCGGAGGCCGTCGCGATATCGCCTGAGATCCCCCTGCGACACCATTGTTCTGCCAAATGGAATGCGTATCTGTTAGGGACTGAAGATGCATCGGCCGGGAGAGCGCTTTCGCGGTCGTAGAAATGCAGGGAAATCCTGGGAAATTCCCGGTTTCGCAATTGCCGCCCGGAGGCGCGCTCAACATGGTCCATCGCCTCGTTCAGGTTCTCGTTTTTCTCCCGCTCGCCATCATTCTCATCGCGCTGTCGGTGGCCAACCGGCATTCGGTGACGATCTCGCTCGATCCCTTCGGCGGCGGGGCGGCCGAACCGGCGCTGTCGCTGTCGGCGCCGCTGTTCCTGGTAATCTTCCTTACGCTGCTTGTCGGCGTCGTCATCGGCGGTGTCGCGACCTGGATCAGCCAGGGCAAGTGGCGCAAGACCGCGCGGCTGTCGCGCCGCGAGGCCAGGCAGTGGCAGAGCCGCGCCGACGAGGCGGAGCGCAAGGAGGCGGCCGGTCGGTCCGGCCCGCAACTGCCGGCCCTGCGACAGGGCTGAGCCCATCGGGCCGCTACGCCGAAAACCGGCGTAAACGGAATGGACTCCCGCTGCCGTTTCATGCGACCACTCGCCCGTCATCACAGAAGGCGTTCCGCTCGTGCCGACCGAAGTCAAAATCTGCGGGTTGACCGATGAGGCCGCCGTCGCGGCCGTCGTCGAGGCACGCGCGGACCATGCCGGCTTCGTGTTCTTCCCGCCGAGCCCGCGCCATGTCGCGCCGGAGCGCGCCGCCGCGCTCGCCAAGCCGCTGCGCGGGCAGGTGACGACCGTCGCGCTGACCGTCGATGCCGACGACCAGACCTTCGACGACATCTTCGACAAGCTTGGCCCGGAGCTGTTGCAGCTGCACGGCTCGGAAAGCCCCGAGCGGGTCGCCAACCTGAAGGCTCGCTACCGGGTGCCGGTGATGAAGATGGTGCCGATCCGCGCGCGCGCCGATCTTGCCGGCATCGAATCCTATCTCGGCGTTGCCGATCGGATCCTGTTCGACGCCAAGGTGCCGGCGTCGGCAAGCCGGCCGGGCGGTATGGGTATCCGCTTCGACTGGCATATCCTCGTTGGTGTCGACCTGGCGCTGCCGGTCATGCTGTCGGGCGGGCTCGACGCGAAATCCGTCGGCGAGGCGATCGCGATTGCGGCGCCGGATGCGGTCGACGTGTCGTCGGGCGTCGAATCGGCGCCCGGCAAGAAGGATCCGAAAGCGATCGCGGCGTTCGTCGCCGCGGTTCGCGCCGCCGACGCGTCGGCGGCGAGGTCGCAGTCCAATCTGGAAAGGTCAGTATCGTGACAGCCGTTTCCCCCAACACCTTCCGGTCCGGTCCCGACGAGCGGGGCCATTTCGGGCTGTTCGGCGGGCGCTTCGTCGCCGAAACCCTGATGCCGCTGATCCTGGACCTGGAAACGGCCTGGAGCGAGGCCAAGACCGACCCCGACTTCCAGGCCGAGCTGAAGCACCTGAACGCCCACTATACCGGCCGGCCGAGCCCGCTCTATTTCGCCGAGCGGCTGACGGACCATTTGGGCGGGGCCAAGGTCTACTTCAAGCGCGACGAGCTCAACCACACCGGCAGCCACAAGATCAACAACTGCCTCGGCCAGATCCTGCTGGCCAAGCGGATGGGCAAGACGCGGATCATCGCCGAGACCGGCGCCGGCCAGCACGGCGTCGCGGCGGCAACCGTCTCGGCCCGCTTCGGCTATCCCTGCGTCGTCTATATGGGCGAGACCGATGTGGAGCGGCAGAAGCCGAACGTGTTCCGCATGAAGCTGCTCGGCGCGGAGGTCAATCCGGTGACGTCGGGGGCCGGCACCCTGAAGGACGCGATGAACGAGGCGCTGCGCGACTGGGTCACCAATGTCGAGTCGACCTACTACATCATCGGCACGGCGGCGGGTCCCCATCCCTATCCGGAACTGGTGCGCGACTTCCAGTCGGTGATCGGCAGCGAATTGCGCGGGCAGATGATGGAGGCCGAGGGCCGGTTGCCGGACGTGCTGGTTGCCGCCGTCGGCGGCGGCTCGAACGCGATCGGCCTGTTTCATCCCTTCCTCGACGATCCCGAAGTGGAGATCTACGGCGTCGAGGCGGGCGGGCACGGTCTTGACGGCGAGGAGCACTGCGCGTCGCTCAATGCCGGCCGGCCGGGCGTGCTGCACGGCAACCGCACCTATCTCCTGCAGGACGATGACGGCCAGATCCTCGAGGGGCATTCGATCTCGGCGGGCCTCGACTATCCCGGTGTCGGGCCGGAGCATTCCTGGCTGAGGGATTCCGGCCGGGTCTCCTATGTGCCGATCACCGACGCCGAGGCGCTCGATGCCTTCCAGCTGTGCACGCGGCTTGAAGGCATCATCCCGGCGCTGGAGCCCTCGCACGCGCTGGCGCAGGTCATGAAGCTCGCGCCGTCGATGGACAAGGATAAGATCATCGTCATGAACATGTGCGGCCGCGGCGACAAGGACGTCTTCACCGTCGGCAATATCCTGGGATACGACCTGTGAGCACCACCCGCATCGACACCCGCTTCGGCCAGTTGCGCGCCGAGGGTCGGGCCGCCTTCATCACCTTCGTGACGGCCGGCGATCCCGACCACGAGACCTCGCTTGAAATCCTCCGAGCGCTGCCGGAAGCTGGCGCCGACCTGATCGAGATCGGCATGCCGTTCTCCGATCCGATGGCCGACGGGCCGGCGATCCAGGCCGCCGGCCTGCGGGCGCTGAAGAGCGGCCAGACGCTCAAGAAGACGCTCGACCTGGTCAGGTCCTTCCGGGAAACGGACGATGCGACGCCGATCGTGCTGATGGGCTACTACAATCCGATCTATTCCTTCGGGCCCGAGACCTTTCTCGATCAGGCCAAGGCTGCCGGCGTCGACGGGCTGATCATCGTCGATCTGCCGCCGGAGGCCGATGACGAGCTTTGCCTGCCGGCGGTGGCGCGCGGCATCAACTTCATCCGGCTGGCCACCCCGACGACCGATGACAAGCGCCTGCCGAGGGTTTTGCAGAACACCTCGGGCTTCGTCTACTATGTGTCGATTACCGGGATTACCGGAACGCGGGCGCCGGATGCGGCCGCCGTCGGCTCGGCGGTCGGGCGCATCAAGGGGCACACAGACCTGCCGGTCGCGGTCGGCTTCGGCGTCAAGACGCCGGACCAGGCTGCCGCGATCGCGGCGAATGCCGACGGTGTCGTGGTCGGTTCGGCGCTGGTCGAGGCGGTCCGGACGTCGCTTGACGCCGACGGCCGGGCAGGGCCGGAGACGGTTGCCGCGGTCCGGGACCTGACGGCTGCACTCGCCGGTGGCGTGCGGGCGGGTCGACAGGCTGCCGCGGAATAACCATTTTGAGCGAAGACAGTGTCGCAGCACCGGCAAAGGCAGTAGATCCGAGGATCGCCCGATTGCCGCACATCTGTTTGAAGAGGCGCTAAGTGAACTGGATCAACAACGTCGTCCGCCCGAAGATCCGCAGCTTCCTGGAGAAGCGCGAGACGCCCGACAACCTGTGGATCCAGTGCCCGGTGACGGGCGAGATGGTGTTCCACCGGGACCTGGAGGCGAACCAGTACGTCATTCCCGGCTCCGGCCATCACATGCGGATGCCCGCCGAGGCACGGCTGAAATCGGTCTTCGACGGCGGCGAATACGTCGCAATCGAGACGCCGGAGGTCGCCGCCGACCCACTCAAGTTCCGCGACGAGCGTCGCTATTCCGACCGCATCCGGGACGCCCGCTCGAAGACCGGTGCCCGCGACGCGGTGCGGATCGCCTATGGCACGCTCGACGCGCTGCCGGTCACGGTCGGGGTCCAGGATTTCGCCTTCATGGGCGGCTCGCTGGGCATGGCGGCGGGCGAGGCGGTGATCGTCGGCTTCGAGACGGCGGCGGAGCGGCAGACTCCGTTCATTCTGTTCGCGGCCTCGGGCGGGGCGCGCATGCAGGAGGGCATCCTGTCGCTGATGCAGATGCCGCGCTCTACCGTCGCCGCCCAGAAGCTGCGCGAGGCCGGCCAGCCCTATATCGTCGTCCTGACCAATCCGACCACGGGCGGCGTCACCGCGTCCTACGCGATGCTTGGCGATATCCACATCGCCGAACCCGGCGCGCTGATCGGCTTCGCCGGACCGCGCGTTATCGAGCAGACGATCCGCGAGAAGCTGCCTGACGGGTTCCAGCGGGCGGAGTATCTGCAGGACCACGGCATGGTCGACATGGTGGTCAGCCGTCTGGAGATGCGCGAGACGCTGAGCCGCATCTGCCGGCTTCTGCTCAATCAGCCCTCCCTCGCCGCCGTGGAAACGGCTGATGACGAGGCCGGCGGGCCGTCGGGTGCGGGAGCGGTCGCGGCCGATGTCGCGGCGACCGATACAGATGCCGCAGCACAGAAGGCGCCGCTTGCCGAAGCCGCCGATTAATCGGCGACGCCTGTATGCCGGCTGATTTTGGCTGACTTGTAGCCTCAACCACCCTATATGCGCGCGATGGGCCTGTCCGGCCGTGCCGGGCCGGCCCGACCCTGACGCGATTTAGGTTGCCAGAGCACGTTGATGGACTCCTCTCAAGACATTCTCGCGCGGATCACCGCCCAGTCGCCCGATCGCATCGATCTGAAGATCGACCGGATGCACGAAATCCTCGAGCGGCTCGGCAATCCGCATCTCGCCCTGCCGCCCGTCGTGCATGTCGCCGGCACCAACGGCAAGGGATCGACGGCGGCCTATATCCGCGCGATGCTCGAGGCCGCTGGCTATGGCGTGCATGTCTATACCTCGCCGCATCTCGTCCGGTTCCACGAGCGGTTCCGGCTTGCCGAGACCGCCGATGACGGGTCCGTGGCAAGCCGCGACGTCACCGAACCGGAACTGGCCGCCGCCCTGCTCGAATGCGAGGCGGTGAAGGGCGATATCGCGATCACCTATTTCGAGGCCGCGACGGTCGCCGCCTTCATCCTGTTCGCCCGCTTTCCCGCCGACGCGGTGATCCTCGAGGTCGGGCTCGGCGGTCGGCTAGACGCGACCAACGTGATCGACCAGCCGGCTGCGACCATCATTACGCCGATCTCGCTCGACCATGCGGAATATCTCGGCAATTCGCTGGAACGGATCGCCGCTGAAAAGGCCGGCATCCTGAAGCGCAACGTGCCCTGCGTCGTCGCCGAGCAGACGCGCGAGGTGGAGCGGGTGATCGATCGGGCGGCGGCGCGGCTCAGCGTGCCGCTGTCGATTTCCGGCCAGGACTGGCATGTCGGCGAGGAGCGCGGCCGGCTGGTCTTCGAGGACGAGCGCGGGCTGATGGATCTGCCGCTGCCGCGCCTGCCCGGCCGGCACCAGTTCGAGAATGCCGGCGCGGCGATCGCGACCCTGCGCCACCTGCCCTTCATTGTCGGCGAGGACGCCGTTACGGCCGGGCTGCAGACGGTCGACTGGCCGGCGCGGATGCAGCCGATCGTCGGCGGGCCGATCTCCGATGCCGCGCCGCCCGGCACCGAGATCTGGCTCGATGGCGGCCACAACCCGGCCGCCGGCGAGGCGCTTGCCGCAGCGCTTGCCGAACTGGAGGAGCGCCGCCCGCGGCCGCTGATCCTGATCGCCGGGATGCTCGAGGACAAGGACTGGGGCGGTTTCTTCACCCCGTTCGAGGGGCTCGCCCGGTCGGTCATCGCCGTGCCGATCCCCGAGGAGGGCTACGGTGTCGAGCCCGAAACGCTTGCCCGCCACGCCCGGCAGGCCGGCCTTGCGGCGGAGACGGCGGCGGATATCGGCGAAGCGCTTGCAAGCCTGCCGCGTTCCGAGCCGCTGCGGGTCTTGATCTGCGGCTCGCTCTATCTGGCCGGCCACGTTCTGAAGGTGCAGGAATCGGTCCGGCAATAGCCACACGAAAAACGGCGCGAGCCGGAGCGGCCGCGCCGTTTTCAATTGGAACGGAGTGTTATCCTCAGATCGAATCGGAGATCCAGGAGACCAGCCGGCTCTTGGGCTGCACGCCGATCTGCGTGCCGACGGGCTGGCCGTCCTTGAACAGGATCAGCATCGGGATCGAGCGGACCTGGTAGTTCGCCGCGATCGCCGGGTTCTCGTCGACATTGACCTTGGTGATCTTCAGCTTGCCGGCCATCTCGCCGTCGATCTCGTCGAGCACCGGCGCGATCTGCCGGCACGGACCGCACCACTCCGCCCAGAAATCGACCAGGACCGGCTCCGCGGAATTGAGGACATCGGTCTGAAAGGCATCGTCGGTGGTGTGGGAAACGGCCATGGATCTGATCCTTGTCTAGCGAATCGGCGCGTTGAACGCCGGGCTGTCGTTTGCGTTCGGCGAAAGTTAGGTAGGCGGCCTTGGGCCGTCAAGCCGGCGCGGGGAGGCCATGCGCGTCGAGCACGGCTTGCGGAACACCCATCAGCACCGGCTCTGCCGTCCACAAAAGCGCGCAGCGGATCGGGCGCCCGGGCCAGATCTGCCGCGCAAGCGCCCGGTAGGCGGCCAGTTGGACGAGATAGACGGGCGGCACATCGCCTGGCGTCGCCGGCACCCGCCGGTCCGTCTTGTAGTCGACGATCACGATTTCGGTATCGCTGACCGCCAGCCGGTCGATCTGCCCGGAGACCGGGACATCATCCGGCCCGAGTGCTCCGGCGATCGAGACTTCCGCGTTGCTGTCCGGCGCAAAGGCCATCGCGAAGTCGGGATGGTCGAGCACCGCAAGCGCTTCGCCCAGGACCGCGCCGCGTTGCTCTTGCGGCCAGTCCGGCGCCATGAGCCGCAGCGCCCGCGCGCCTGCCTCGGTTCGCTGTTCGGTCGCCAGGTCGGGCAGGGTTTCCAGCAGCCGGTGCAGGATCGTGCCGCGTTTAAGGGCTGAGGCCCGGGAGCCGGTATCGTCGGGGTGATCGGCGTATTGCTCCCCGGCGCGGTCATGCGGCAGCGCATGGCTTGGCGCGACCGGCCGGGGCGCCGGGGCCTCCTTCGGCGCCGGCAGGCGCAGCCAGGGCGGGTCGTCGTCTTGAACGGATGTCGGCTCCACCGCATCGCTTGCCGCTGCGGGTTCGCCCGCCCCGACATAGCGGTGGACCGGCCCGTCTGCCGTCTCGACCGTCTCGCACAGCGGCCGCACCACCCTTTCGATGATCGGATGCCAGGCGGCCTCCGGCACCGCGCTTCGGGCGTTGGTTCGGAAGCCTGCGACATAAAGTCGGTCGCGGGCGCGCGTCATCGCCACATAGAGCAGCCGGTTGTCCTCCTCGCGCCGGCGGCGCATGGCCTCTTCGCGCAGGCCGGCGCTTAAATGACAATCGGCAGCCTTGCTCGGCGACCACAGCAGCGGCGCGCCGAATTCGCGACCCAGCGTAAACAGCGGGCCGATGCCGCGTCCGCCGGGCGTCCGGCAGGTATCCGGCAGGAACACGATCGGCGCTTCCAGGCCCTTCGAGCCGTGCACCGTCATCACCCGGACCTCGTCGCGGCCCTTATCCATATCGCGCTTGATCTCGGCGGGCGCGGCATCGAGCCAGGCCAGAAAGCCCGGTAGGCTCGGCGTTTCCGCCCGTTCGTAGGCAAGCGCGAGGTTGAGGAACTCCTCCAGCGCCTCGAAGGCTTCTGCCCCGAGCCGCCGCTGAAAGGCCGCGCGGCCGCCATCGGGGCCGAGGATCAGCGAATAGAACTCATAAGGTCGCGTGAAGCCCGCGCGCCGCCGCCACAACGCCAGCCGGTCGCGAATGACGGTCAGCCTGGCGTCATCGCTTGCGCGGATCTCCTGCCAGAGTGATCCGGTCCGGCCGATCGCGAGCGCCATCAACTCATCCTCGCTCAAATCGATCAGCGGCGATTTCAAAAGCGCCGCCAGGTTGAGATCGTCCTCGGGCATCAGCGCGAAGCGGCCGACCGCGATCAGGTCCATCACCGCGATATGCTCGCTCAGCACCATCCGGTCGGCGCCGGCGACGGGGATCGCGCGGCGTTTCAGGGCGCGGATCATCGGCTCGGCGAAGGGGGCGCGGCGGGCCATCAGGATCATGATGTCGCCGGGGCGGATCGGCGCGCCGGTGGCCGCCAGCCGCTCGCCGCTGTCGAGCCAGCCGCGGATCGTCCGGGCGATCCGGTCGGCGAGCCGGGCCGGCGGGCTGTCGCTGCGGTCGGCGTCGAGCGGCGCGTCCCAGGGCGTGACCTCCTCGGCGGCTTCGGGCTCGGCGATCTCCCAGAGTTCGACGAGGCCGGGCTCGCGCTCTCTGACCGCCTCGTGGATGACGGCTTCCGGCTCATCGGGCAGCGACAGGCCGGCGGCCGCGCCAGCGTCGTCGAACACCGCGTCGACTGCCTGCAATACGGTCGGGGTCGAGCGGAAGGACAGCCGCAGCGGCACCTTGCGGAAGGTCTTGTCGGCGGCCTCGGCGCGCTTGGCGAAGTGCGACTGCATTGCCCCGAAGCCGGCCGGATCGGCGCCCTGGAACGAATAGATCGACTGCTTGATGTCGCCGACGGCGAAGATGGTCCGGTCGGCCCGGCGGGCGCCCTCGCCTGCGAAGAATTCGGCGGCGATCCGCTCGATGATCTCCCATTGGCGCGGGCTCGTGTCCTGCGCCTCGTCGACCAGCACGTGATCGATGCCGCCGTCGAGCTTGTAGAGCACCCAGCCGGCGTCGGCGCGACCCAGCAGCATCGCGGTGCGCTCGACGAGATCGTCGAAATCGACCACGCCGCGGGCGTTCTTCAGCGTCTGGAAGCGGCCGATCACGGCATCGGCGACCGTGAACAGCGCCGTGTTGCCGTCCATCAGGCGGGCCGCGGCAAGGCGCTCCGACAGGGTGGCGATGCGGTCGCGCTCCCGGTCCAGCCGTTCGGCGAGGTCGGGATAATCGGCGGCGAGCGATTTCGTGATGATCGCCTTGCGCGGCTTGCCCTTCGTCAGGAAGACCTCGAGATAGCGCTCGGCCCTGTCGGCGGGGTCGGTTGCCCGTTCGGCGGTGAGAAGCCTGTCGGCGGCCTTCTGGTCATTCGCCGAGCCGAGCGCGAGGCAGGCCGCGACGGTGGCCCATTCTGTGCGCGGCAGATGCGGGCCTGCGAGAATGTCAGCGACGACCGTGTCCTCGTCGTCATCCGCGTCGAGGCCGAGTTCGGCGCGCAGGCCGGACAGGGCGCGATCGAGGCCACCGGCTTCGCGCAGCCAGTCGACGAAGGCGCCGCGCCGCCCCAGCACGACGCGGAGAAGCTCACCGAACCCCTTGTCGCTCTGGCGCGCGAGCAGGTCGGGAACCGCCCTGGCCAGGGGGGCGGCGGCGAGCGGGTCTTCTGGTTTCGCGTTCGCGGAGCTGATGAGCACCGCATTGCGGGCTTCGGCGAGCAATTCCGATGCGGCGCGCTCGTCGAGCACGGTGAAGCCCGCCGTGACGCTCGCCTCGAAGGGGAATTGCTGGAGCAGTCGTTCGCAGAAGGCATGGATCGTCTGGATCTTCAGGCCGCCCGGCGTCTCGACGGCGGCGGCGAACAGGCGGCGGGCGCGCTTCAGCGTCGCCGGGCCCGGACGGCGACCCTCGATCGCCGCGATCCGTTGCGCGAGGTCATCGTCGGGCGCGGTCGCCCATTCACTCAGCCACTCGAACACCCGGTTCGCCATCTCGGCGGCGGCGGCCTTGGTATAGGTGATGCACAGAAGCTTCGCCGGATCGGCCCCGGCCAGGAGCTGGCGCAGCACGCGGGTCGCCAGCACATAGGTCTTGCCGGCGCCGGCATTGGCGCGCACCCAGGCGGACGCGTGCGGATCGGCGGCTTCCTGCTGGGCCCGGATCGTCGGGGCCAGTATCGCCGGCGCCAGTATCGACGAGGGGATGACGGGTTTTGCGTCCGTCATTCGGCGTCTCCCCCGAGCCGACCCCATTCGGGCCAGCGCGACAGGTGGTCATAGTCGGTCACGGCTCGGGCGAACTTGGCGCGGGGCTTGACCAGATAGGGCTGGCCGGGATCGGCAAAGCGGGTCAGGAGGCCGATCAGGCGCGCCAGCGTTTCTATAGCCAGATCGGCGGTCGTGCCCTCTTTCGGCGCTATCGTCCTAACCTGTCCGGGCACGCGGCCGCCCTTCAGCTCGATATAGGTGAGGTCTGCCGGCTGTAGCCCCTTGAGATCGGCGCCGAAGCCGCCGTTCAGCGCCATCGCCGCCTCCAGCGGCAATTGCGGGCTGAGGCCGGAGAGGACCTGAATGTCGCTCGGCGCGGTGCCGGTCTTGTAGTCGACGGCGCGCACGGTGCCGCCTTTAAGGATATCGAACCGGTCGGCCCGGCCGGTCAGGTTAAAATCCTCCCCGGCAACGCTCAGCGTGTGCCGCCCGTCGATCTCGACAAGCCGGCGTTCGATCTCCTCCCGGTCCAACCTGTCCTGCGCGGTGAACCAGGCGGCGACGCGCTGAAAGCGCGGCCACCAGAAGGCGCGGACCTCCGGGAAGGTCTCGAACTGCGCGAACAGGTCGGCGCCGATCTCGATCAGGTTGGCCGGATCGCCGGCATCGACCGCCTTGGCGTAGCGGGCCAGGGCGTCGTGGATGACCGTGCCGCGATCGGCCGCGTCGGGCGCCTCGTCGAGCCGGGCCAGCGGCTCGAGCCGCAGGATGCGGCGGGCGTAGATCGCGTAAGGGTCGCGGATCAGGGTCTCGACCTCGGTGATCCGCAGGCCGCGCGGCCGCGCCTCGGCCGGCGGTCGCGGTTTCGGTTCGCCGCGCTGGGCAAGCGGCTCGGCGCTCATGTCGATCCGCCTTGCCAGCCGGAGATAGGGATCGCCACGCGCGATCAGCGTCTCGAAGCGGCGTTTCCCGATCACGGTCGCAAGCCGCCTGATCCAGCGCGAGGGCACGGCCGGCGCGCCGCCGACCTTCTGCGCATGGGTCAGCACGACGTCCGGCCCGGCAAGCGCCTGGGCGACGTCATGGGCGGCAAGGCCGATGAAGCGCTCCGGCGCCTCCAGGCCGATATCGCGGCGCATCGGCCGGTTGAGGAACGGATCGACCCGGGCCTCGGACGGCCAGACGCCCTCGACCAGGCCGCCGAGGATGATCCGGTCGGCGCTCAGCAGGCGCGCTTCCAGCGGCCCCAGGATCGCCAGGCGCGGATGGTCCGGCGCGCCCGGACGCACGGCGATGCCGGTCATCAAGGCGCGCAGCAGGGCGGGGTATTCGGCAAGCGTCGGCGAAAGGCCGCCGGGCGCTGCAACCGCCATGTCGTCGACGAAGCCGAGCAGCGCGTCGCCGTCCCACTCGGCAAGTGTCGAGCCATCGGGGGTTGCGGTGATCGCCGCGAGTGCGTCGGCGTGGCGGGCGCCGATCCCGGCGAGCGGAGCGGCATCGTCAAGCCCCAGATCTTCCAGCGGTTTCAGGCCGGCGGCGATCCGTTCGGCAAAGTCGATCGCGGCCATCCAGTCGGCCTCGCCGAGGCGTCCGACGGCGGCATGCACCCGGCCGGTGCCGCGTCCGGCGAAGGCCTGGCGGATCGCGCGGACGAGCCCCGCGCCGCCGGGGGCGGGCCGCGGGCCACGCAGGACGATCAGTTCGAGATGGCGCGCCGCGCGCCGGCAGGCCTTAAGGTCGAGCCCGAAGGCTGCCAGCGGATGCTGGATCAGCGCGACCAGCGGCACCGGCGCAAGCCGCATCGCCGCGGCATCGGCGATCAGCCGGTAAAGCGCGCCGGCCGGCGTCTCGGACAGCGGCAGGCCGGCGGAATCGCCGATGTCGATGCGCCAGCGGGCGAGTTCGGCGGCGACCCGGCGGGCGAGCCCCCGGTCGGGCGTGACCAGAACGGTGCGCCGGTCGGGCTCCTCCAGCGCCTCGCGCATGAGGAGTGCGATCGCCAGCGCCTCTTCCTGCTCGCTTGCCGCCGCGATGAGCGTCAGGCCGTCAAGTGCGGTGTCTTCGGAACGGGCGCCGATCCGCGCGGCCAGATCGACCCAGCGGTCGGTGGTCGCGACCGGGCGGAAGGCCTCTGAGACAATCCGCTCGCGTGCCGGCCGCTCCGGCGTCGCCAGGATTTCGACGCCTTCGCGAATGCCGCCAAGCCGCGACAGCAGGCGTTTCAGGCCGTATTGCGGATGGCCCGGCTGCGGGGCCTCGGGTTCGTCGATCGCCGCCCAGCTATCCGCGTCGAGGTCGAGATCGAGCCCGGGTAGAACGACGGCGCCGTGCGGCAGCCGGGCGATCGCGGAGAGCAGTTCGGCGGTCGCGGGGATGGTGCCGGTCGAGCCTGCGGCGATGACCGGATGGCGCGGCGGCTGCGCCGCCAAGCGGCCGGCCTCGGCGCGCAACAGTCGGTCGCGCCGGTCGGCCGGATCGATCGCGCCTTCGCCGGTCAGGATTTCGGGCCATTGCTCCGTCGCGATCGCTAGGAAAGCGACGGTGAGCTGCCAGTAGGCGGCGTGGTCGGCCGGCGCCAGCGTGGCGATCCGGGAATAGTCGCGGCCCTCGGTCAGGAAATCGTCGATCAGGGTGGCGAGATCGCGGGCCAGAAACGCCGCGTCGCCGGGAACGACCGGAATGGCGACCGGCTCGTCGCGTCCGGGCACCATCAGGGTCTTTGCCACCGTGCGTCCCCAGGCGAGCACCAATTCGCTCAGCAGCACCTGACGGCGTAAGGGCGAGATCGCCGGCGGCAGGTCCAGATCGTCCGCCGCCGATCCGCTCAGGCTGCCGATCAGCGCCAGATCGACCTCGTCGACCTCGCCGATCGGGCGGATACGGGGAAGCAGCAGCGCCTTTTCGCCCGACCGCTTCAGCAGGATCTCGCCGAACGCCCGGCAGGCGCGGCGGGTCGGCAGCAGGATCAGGTGATCGGCCGGGTCGAAGGCGCTTCCGTCCGGGGCGGGGGGAACGAGCGTGCCGTCAAGGACCGCGTCGGCGAGCCGGTCCAGGAACGGCACCGACGGCGGCAGCGTCCACAGGCGCGGGGCGATATGGCCCGTTGTATTGCCGGGGGTCGGGACCGTATCGCCATCGCCGTGCGGGTCGTGCGCCATCGCTCCTCACCGTTTCCGCCCGTGGCGTGCGCTCATAGCGCGCTCCCGGCAAGCGCCGCCTCGGCCTCGGCGATCGCCGGCGGCGTGCCGACATGCATCCAGATACCGTCGAGCCGGATGCCGAACAGGCGCTCGGCGGCGATCGCCTCGTCGAACACGACGTTCAGCGAAAAGGCGCCGTCCGGCACGGTCTTGAACAGGGCCGGCGACAGGATCGCGATGCCGGTATAGACGAAGGGTGCGGTGATCCGCTCGGGCCGGCGGCTCAGGCGGCCATCGGGATCGAGCAGGAAATCGCCGGTGCCGGAATAGCCGGAGCTGGCAACCGTCGGCGCGACGGCGAGCAGCGCGTCCATCCGCTCGCCGTCCCAGCGCTCGGCGAGCCGGTCGAGCAGCGGCCTTGCGCCGTCGACCCACATGGAATCGGTGTTGAGCAGGAAGAACGGGTCGGAACCGAGCAGCGGCAACGCCTTGGCGACGCCACCGCCGGTCTCCAGAAGGCCGTCGCGCTCGTCGGAGAAGGCGACTTTCGGCGCCGTCCGGTTCGCCAGATGGGCTTCGATCCGGTCGGCGAGATAGTGCACGTTGACGACCGCCCGCATGACGCCGGCCTCGCTCAGCCGGTCGAGCGCCCGGTCGATCAGCGGCAGGCCGGCGATCTCGACGAGCGGCTTGGGGATCGTGTCGGTGATCGGCCGCATCCGCGTGCCGAGCCCCGCCGCCAGCACCATTGCGGTTGTTGGGGCGGTTTTGGGCGCTTCATCGCGGCGCGCAGCCGGGGCGGTACCGTTGACCGTCATCGCGGCGTCTCCGCGGCGCCCAGCCGGGACGCGTGCGGCAGATGGGTGTCGTACCAGGATTTCAGTCCGGCGAGAACGGGATGCGTCAGGGCGGCCTCCAGATAGGTCGACAGACGGGGGATATGGGCGAGATAGCCGGGCTTGCCGTCACGCAGATAGAGCCTGGCGAAGATGCCGAGGATCTTGGTGATGCGCTGGGCGGCGAGGATCGCGAAGTCGCGGTCGAAGGCCTCCGCGTCGAAGCCGGGGTCGGCGATCTGCCGCTCGGCGATGTAATAGGCATAGAGCTCGCGGCGCATCCGCTCGGGGACGTCGACGCGGGCATCGAAGATCAGCGAGGCGACGTCATAGGCCGCAGGCCCGATGACCGCGTCCTGGATATCGAGGATGCCGACCCGCGCATGCGCCTCGCGGTCGGCCAGCCACATCAGATTGGGCGAGTGATAGTCGCGCAGCACCCAGGCCCGGTGCCTGTCGGGATCGGTCAGGTCGAACAGCAGATCCCGCCAGTGCGCCTGATAGGCCTCAAGCACCGTCTCCGGCAGGGGCGCGCCGGCGGCGAGCCCGGCGAACCACTCCGGCATTAGCTCGATTTCGGCGAGAAACGCGCCCAGATCATAGCGCGGCAGGCGATGGAGGAGGCCCGGCGCGGCCTCGGCGTGATCCGGCAGGTTAAGCTGGTGCAGCGCGGCGAGCACGTCCAGCGCTGCGCAATAGCGGTCCTGCACAGGCCTGCCGTCGCCGTCGAGGACGGTCTCGGTACCAAGGTCCTCCAGCACCAGAATGCCATTGCCGAGATCACTTTCGTAGATCTCGGGCGTCGACAATCCACGCGCCTTGAGCGCTTCTGCGATCGCCATGAAGGGCGTGACGGATTCGGCGAGATGGGCGATCCGGCTATAGGGCGCCGATCCGGTGCCCGGATCGGGAAGCGCCGGCGAATCCATCAGGACGGCCTTGTCGCTATCCTTGCCGAGCCGCTCGTAGCGGCGGGTCGAGGCATCGCCCTTCAGGAAGCGGCGATGCCAGTCGCCATAGCCAAGATCGGCCAGCACGGCGCGGACGGTGGCGAGCCGGTCGAGGCGGCCGGCCCAGCCTCCCTCGCCCGTGAGCGTTACGAGCCGCGTGTCGGGAGCGGCGGGATCGGCCTTGAGGAGGAGGTGCAGCCGGTCGCCGCCGAACCGGCCGGCGCCGCGCTCGGGCCATTCGGCGACGATGACGCCGTTGCGCGCGTAGTCCTCCAGGCCGAGTTCGTCCAGCTCCTGCGGGTCGGCGAGCCGGTAGAGGTCGACATGGGCGACGCGCAGGCGTGGCAGGTCATAGGTCTGCAGCAGCGTGAAGGTCGGGCTCGGCACCTCCAGCCGGTGGTCATCGGCGACGGCGCGCAGGAAGGCACGGGCGAACGCGGTCTTGCCGGCGCCGAGATCGCCCTCAAGCAGGATCGCCTCGCCGGCATGCGTGCTGGCCGCGACCGCCTCGGCAAGCCGCGCCGTGGCGGCCTCGCTGTCCAGTGCGAAGCGGTGGACGGATCGGAGCGGTGTGTCGGAAGGCGTCACGGTCGAAAGCGGGTCTCGTGTGGGTCTCGTGCGGGTCTCGTGTTCGGCGGCGGCGTGGACAGGTCAGGTCGAAGACAACTGGCCTATCCGTCCTTTTCCGTCAATTGCACCTTTCGCGCAGCATTGATCAGGCCGTTGTCCACCGGTGGTTCGCCCCACCTGCCCTGATCTGCCCCGCCGTCGCGGCCCGGCGCGTCCAGCCGGTGGACGGTGGCGGTCTCGCCGCGCGTCTCGCCGATGCCGTTGCCGGGCGGTTCGGTCCGGCGCGGGGGAAAGCGGCAGGCGACCAGCGTGCCGCGGCCGGGACTGGAGTCGAGATCGACGCTACCGCCGTGCAGTTCGACGAAGCTCTTGACGATCGACAGGCCGAGGCCGGCGCCGCGATGGCGGGTTCCCAGCGAATGGCTCTCGAAGCGCTCGAACACGCTGCGCCGCACGTCCTCGGGAATGCCGGGGCCGGTGTCGCGGACCTCGAAGACGATGTGGCCGGTTTCCTCGCCCGCCGTCTCGCCCCCCGTTTCGCCGGCTGTCTCGCCAGCCGTTTCTCTGCGGCAGGCAAGCGTCACCGTCTGGCCGGGATCGCTGAAGCCGATCGCGTTGGACAACAGGTTGAACAGCACCTGGCGGACCCGTTTCTCGTCGGCCTCGAAGCTGCCGATCCCGTCGGGTACGGTAAGCGACAGGGTGATGCCGGCCTCGGCCATGCGGTCGCGCAGGCTGTCGGACGCCGCTTCGATCGCCGCGGCGATATCGACATTGCCATATTCGAGCTCCATCACGCCGGCGTCGATTGTGGCGAGGTCGAGAATGTCGTTGATGATCGCAAGCAGCGCGCTCGAGGAGGTCAGGATATGGCCGGCATATTCGCGCTGCTGCTCGCTGAGCGTGCCTTGGTCGCCGTCGCTCATGAGCTGGGCGAAGCCGATGATGTTGGTGAGCGGCGCGCGCAATTCGTAGGACACCTTGTGCACGAATTCGTTCTTGATGCGGGCGGCCGCCATCAGCGCCTCGTTGCGGTCGCGCAGGGCACGCTCGATGCGGGCGGAATCGCTGACATCGGTGAAGACGACCAGCGTCGCGCCGTCCGGCAGGGGGACCGCCCGCATGTCGATGACGCTGCGGTCGGGTCGCTCCAGCCGGGCGGAGACGGGCTCGCGGCTGTCCAGGAAGCCGGTCACCACGCCGCGCAGCGACGACCAGACCGCGCCGTCGTCATAGAGCGCCTGGCAGCCCCTGATCACCGTTTCCACATGGGGTTCGCCGGAAAGCTGTTCCTCGCCGAGCCGCCAGATCGCGGCGAATGCCGGGTTGTTTAGCTTGAGGCGCCCGTCGGTGGCGAACACCGCGATGCCCTCGTCGAGGCTGTCGAGGGTCTCGCGCTGGACCTCGGTGATGGCGGCCAGGCGGCTTTCCAGGTCGAAGGATTTCGTGACGTCGACGAACAGGCAGGAGACCAGCCCGTCGGCCTGGCGGCTCTGCATGACGCGCACGGCGCGGTTGCCCGGCAGGCGCCACAGCGTATCGCGCGCGCCGTTGCCGCTTTCCCCGGCCTGGCCGGAAAAGATGGCGATCTGTTCGCCGCGCCACGTGCGGTAGTCGCCGGGCTCCTGCAGCCGGCCGGCGGCGCGGAGGCGGTCGAGGATGGCGCCGAATTCCGGATCGCCGCGCAGGAAGGCGGGGTCGAGGCCCCACAGATCGGCGAAGGTGCGGTTGTGGATGATGAGCCGCTGATCACTGCCGAAGACGGCCAGCGCGGTGGCCGCCAGGTCGAGCGATTCGGCATGGGCGGTGTCGCGCCGGTCAAGCTGCCGGCGCAGCACGTCGAAGCCGCTGATATCGATCACCAGCCCGGCGCGGTAGGCGGGATCGAGGACCTCGACGATGTCGTGCTCGGCCGTATCGCCGTCGATCGTCACGAGGTCCTGGCGGACGACCGTACTGCCGGCCTGTCCGGCAGCCGGCATGACGGCCTCCGGGTCGCCGGGATCGACAAGGCTCGTTCCCGCAAGGACCGCGGCGCCCGCCGAATCGGCGCCGATCGCCCGCGCATAGGCCGCGTTCACCCAGGCAAGCCGGCCATCGCCGTGCATCAGCCAGGCCGGCATGGGCACGGCGTCGAGCAGGGCGCGTAGGCCGGAGACGTCGCGGGCAAGCTTCTTCTGCCGGTCCAGTCCCTCCGCGACCTCGCGCCGGGGGCCGGACAGGTCGCGCAGGCGCAGCACCGCGCGTCCGCCGGCGGAGCGGCCGTCGGCCTCGACGAAATCGGCTTGCGCGGTTTCCGCGCCGCGCCGGGCTCGGGTGCGCAGCATCGCGGTGAAGCCCTCGCCGCGGCTGCGCAATGCGGCGACGCGCGCTTCCAGCTCGATGGCCGATTCCGGATCGAGCCACTTGCCGAAGGCGAGCACGTCGCCGGCGTGGTCCGGCAGGCTTTGGGAGGCGCCCGGATCGCAGAGGATCTCCGGCGTTTCGCCCGAGGGCGGCCAGACGACGAGCACGTTCTGGTCGATCGCCAGCAGGCCCTCGGCCCGTTCGAGCCGGGCGCTCAACTCGCCGATCCGCTCCTCGGCCTGCTGCTCGACGACCTGCAGGCGCGTGCGGGCACGCACGAACAGGACGGCTGCGAGGACCGCGAAGATCAGGATGCCGAGAAACAGGCTCAGGCCGACCAGCGTTTCCTGGTTGAATGGCAGGGCGCCCTGAAAGCTCCCCTGAAAGCGCCAGGGCGGGGCGGCCGTCGCGTGTCCGGCCGGGTCCGTGTGGGCGGCGGCGCGCGTCGACAACAGCCAGAATGCCGGGAGACTGCCAATGGTAGCTATCGGGGCGATGGCGGCCAGCCAAGCCGGCAGCCTCCCCGGATGCAATCGGGCAGGCGGCGTCAGGCGGATGCATCCGCCCGTGTTCCGCCCCGTCTTCCGCATCCGGTTCATGCCTCCGCCGCACCCGTCGAACCGTGTCCCGATGCCCTGCGCCGCCAGCCCCGTGTCGCAAGCCCCTGCGGCAGATCCACGGCTTTCGGGCGAATCATTCCGATGACAATCTACTTCCGCGAACCGGCGCTGTCATGGGCGCAACGTCGGGCCAGGTCCGAATTTTGCCGCCGCGGCGGGGTCTGGTACGTGCGGAAAGTGTCGCACCGGCCGCGCGCGCTTTGCCGTCGGCGGACACCGGCCTAAACTGAGAGCGGATTGAAGGGACCGGACGCATGTTCGAGATACTGCTCGACAAGGTCTATGGACGGCTGTTCGCCGCGCAGGTGATCGCGCTGGCGGGCACCGGCCTTTTGACGGTCGCGCTCGGCCTGCTTGCCTATCAGGTCGCCGGCGCCGATGCCGGCGCCGTGCTGGGCACCGCGCTGGCGATCAAGATGGTCGCCTATGTGACGATCGCGCCGGTCGTCGGGGCGCTGGCGGCACGATTGCCGCGACGCGGCTTCCTGGTCGCGATGGACGCGGTGCGGGCGGCGATCGCCCTGACGCTGCCCTTCGTCGACCAGGTCTGGCAGGTCTATGTGCTGATCTTCCTGTTGCAGGCGGCGTCCGCCGGCTTCACGCCGACCTTCCAGGCGACGATTCCCGACGTCCTGCCCGAGGAAGCCCGCTACACGCGGGCGCTGTCGCTGTCGCGGATTGCCTATGACCTTGAAAACCTGGCGAGCCCGGCGCTCGCTGCCGTGCTGCTCGGCTTCATGAGCTTCCACTGGCTGTTTATCGGGACGGTCGCGGGCTTTGCCGGATCGGCGGCGCTGATCCTGTCGGTGAAGCTGCCGAGGCCCGGCGCGCAGCCGGAGCCGGAAGGCGGGTTCTACGCGAAGGTCACCCATGGCGTGCGTATCTATCTGAAGACGCCGCGCCTGCGCGGCCTGCTGGCGATCAACCTGGCGGTCGCGGCCGCCAGCGCGATGGTGATCGTCAACACGGTGGTGATCGTCCGGGCGCTGATGAACCGTCCGGACGGTGATGTGGCGGTGGCGCTTGCCGTCTATGGCGGCGGATCGATGGTCGCCGCGCTGGCGCTGCCGCGGCTGCTCGACCGGCTGGCGGACCGGGCGGTGATGCTGAGCGCGGCCGCCGGCCTGGCGGTGCTGATGCTCGCCGCCGGTGCGATCGCGATCGGTGGCCGGGGGGATGGTCTCGGGGATGGTCTCGGGGATGGTCTCGGGGATGGTCTCGGCTGGCCGGTTCTGCTGGCCCTGTGGGGCGGGCTCGGGCTGTTCTACGCCGCCGCGATGACGCCGTCGGGACGGCTGCTCAAGCGCTCGGCCCACAGCGCCGACCGGCCGGCGGTCTTCGCCGCCCAGTTCGCCCTGTCGCATGCCTGCTGGCTGATCGCCTATCCGGTCGCCGGCTGGGCCGGCCAGTGGATCGGTATCGGCCCGACCTTCCTCGTGCTCGGCGGGCTTGCCGCCTTCGGCGCGATGGCCGCTTTTCTGCTATGGCCCGCCGGCGATCCGCAGGTGATCGCCCACGACCATCCCGATCTGCCGGCCGACCATCCGCATCTGGCCGAGCCAGGCCATATCGCGGGCCAGGCGCATCGGCACGCGGTCGTCATCGACACCCTGCATCCCCACTGGCCGGCGATGAAGACTTAGTGAAGGCGACTTAGTGAAGACGGGGGGCCGCTACTCTTCGCCGAATTTCGACTGGACGAGATCGGCAAGCGCTGCCATCGCCTTGTCCGCCTCCGCGCCCTTTGCGGCGATCGTGATCGAACAGCCGCGCGCGGCGCCCAGCGCCAGGAGCCCCATGATCGAGGTGCCGTTGACGGTCTGGTCGTCCTTGGTGACGGTAATGCTGGCTGAAAAGGTGCCGGCGAGCTTGACGAACTTGGCCGAGGCGCGGGCATGCAGGCCGCGCTTGTTGCAGATTTCGACGAGCCGGACGATCCGGTCATCGGCTTCAGGCTCGGCATCGGGGTCTGTATCGGTGGGGGCCGGTTCCGCCCCGCCGGGCGTTTGTGCGCCGGGATGGTCCGTCTTCACGATCAGCCGCCGCCGGACAGGACGTCGCTTGCGACGCTGATATATTTGCGCCCGGCATCGCGCGCCATGATGGCCGATTCGTTCAGTCCGCTGTCGCCGCGGACGCTGGCCAGCTTGATCAGCATCGGCAGGTTGACACCGGCGACCACCTCTACATTGGCGTTTTCCATGACCGAGATCGCCAGGTTCGACGGCGTGCCGCCGAACATGTCGGTGAGCACGATGACGCCGGTGCCGTCATCGACCTTGGTGACCGCACTCAGGATGTCGTTGCGGCGCTGCTCCATGTCGTCATCGGGTCCGATCGAGATCGTCTCCAACTGGTCCTGGGGTCCGACCACATGTTCGAGGGCGGCCCGGAATTCGGCGGCGAGGCGGCCATGCGTGACGACGACGAGACCAATCATCATTCAGTTCGCTTGATGTCCCCGGTTCGCAGACCGGAAGGCCCCGCGCGGGTCCGGCCGGAAAGCTGGCAATGGCCCGGCGGCCAAAGCCGGCGCATCTTGAACCGGTCGGCGCCTGCGTTGCAAGCCTGTGAATTCGAAAATCGACGCGGATGCGGGCATGGTGCTTCCGGTATCAGACGACTGTGCCGCGCGCGCCGATCAGCGCCAGGACGCGGTGTGCATTGGCCGGATCATGTCGCGGCAGTCTGGTGTTCGGTAGGCGAATGCCGGCGATTTCGGTGACGGGGGCAGGTTCCTCGGGCAGTCTCTCCACGGCGTCGGCGGGCACCAGGTTGACGACCAGCCGGACCACCGCGCGCGGCTCGAAGGGAACCGGCCGCAGTCCGATGCCGCGCATCTCGATCAGGCCGCGGGTCGGTTCGGGGGCGAAGGCCACCAGCCTGCCGCCTGCCGCCTGGACATGGACCGCGTCGTCGCCGACCAGTCGGATGAACGTCGTCTTGTCGCAACGGGCGATTAGGTCCGCGGCCAGCGCCGATTTGCCGCTGCCGGGCTCGCCGCGGATGAGCACGGCGCCGGCGCCGACCAGCAGGCAGGTCGCCTGCACGAGCGATCGGGCGCTGCCGGGATGTGTCATCGCCTGATGTACCATCGCGCGCGGCGTGTCAGGCATTGGCCGCGGGCAGGCGGACGACGAAGCGGGCGCCGAGGATGCGTCCCTCCTCGCGGCCCGATTCCGCGCTTGAGCGGGCCAGCCGGTTCTCCGCGAAGATGCGGCCGCCATGGGCCTCGACGATCTGGCGGGAAATCGACAGGCCGAGGCCGGAATGCTCGCCGAAGGCAGCGCTGTCGCCCCGGTCGGTATAGAACCGCTCGAAGATGCGATGGGTGTTCTCCACCGGGATGCCGGGGCCGTCATCCTCGACGACGATCTCGATCTCGCCGCGAATCCGCTGGGCCGACACCCGCACCGCCGAATCGGGCGGCGAGAAGGAGCGCGCGTTGTCGATCAGATTGTTGATGACCTGGCCGAGCCTTGTGTCGTGACCATTGACGAAGAAGGCGGCGGCGTCCGCCGTCGACCGGCCCGAGCCCGACTTCCCCTGGGCTGACTTGCCGGAGCCCAACTTCCCCTGGGCAGGCTTGATCGTCAGGGTGATGCCGGCCTGGTCGTCGCGGCGCATTTCGTTGAAGACATCGGTCACGGTGGTCAGGAGCGCGACGATATCGACCGGTTCGGCATCGGTGCGGGCGAGTTCCGCGTCGAGCCGCGAGGCGTCCGAGATGTCGGTGATCAGCCGGTTCAGGCGGTCGACATCCTTCTGGACGATGGCGAGCAGCCGGTCGCGGTCCTCCGGGGTGCGGGCGCGCGGCAGCGTGTCGATGGCGCTTTTCAGCGAGGTCAGCGGGTTCTTCAGCTCGTGCGCCACGTCGGCGGCGAAGCTCTCGATCGCCTCGATGCGGCGATAGAGCGCCTGGGTCATGTCGTGCAGGGCGCGCGACAGGTGGCCGATCTCATCCTTGCGCTCGGAGAAATCGGGGATATCAGCGCGCGACCGGGTGCCGTAGCGGACCCGCTCGGCGGCGGCGGCGAGCCGGTGGACCGGGCCGGCGATCGTCGAGGCGAGCAGCATCGACAGGCCAAGCGTGACGACGGCCGCGACCAGGAAGATGCGCAGGATCGCCCAGCGCTCGGCGGCGACGATCGCGTCGATGTCGCCGCCTTCCGTCGACAACAGCAGCGCCCCGTGGACGGCCCGGAAGCGCTGGATCGGCACGGCGACGGAGACGATCATCTCGTTCTTGTCGTTGACCCGGACGATGCTGGCCGCCGAGCCGCTGAGCGCCGCCTCGACCTCGGCATAGGTCAGGCCGGCATCGGGGCCGATCTCCTCGTAGAGCGGCAGATCGCCGCGCCTGAGCCAGTGGCGCACGTCCTCGACGAAGCGTTCCAGCTTGCTCGGCTTGTCGCCGCCGGGCGGCGGCAGGGTGTAGGAGAGGATCTGGCCGCGCGAGAAGATGTGGCGGGAATCGAGGATCAGATAGCCGTCGCGGTCGTAGATGCGCGCGCGCGTGCGGGTCGGCGAGATCAGGCGACGCATGATCGGCGCCACCTGTTCGGGATTGATCAGGAAGTCGATGACGCCGAGCTGCTCCTCGGTCGGCGCGACGGACTGGCCCTGGCCGAGATTGAGCAGGATTTCGGGATCGAAGGTCAGGGCGCCGGGGTCGTAGGTGCCTGACGCCGCGATCGCGCCGGCGATGATCTCGCCCTGAGTCAGCAGGCTCTCGACGCGCGCGTCGATCAGGCCCTCGCGGAACTGGTTGAGATAGAGGATGGCCGAGACCATCGCCACCAGGCCGAACAGGTTGAGGATCGCGATGCGCCGCGACAGGCTGGAAAAGGCGTGGTTGGCCAGGAAGGCGCGGATGCGCCGGGTCCAGGAGACGCGCGGTGCACCCTCGTCGACCGTGTCGGCGTCGACGGTGGTGTCGTGGAATGCGGTGTCGGCGGACGCGGTACTCCGGGACGCGGGGGTGGCGGGATCGCTGCCGCCTGCCGTCCGCGTCGCCTGCCAGCTCTGGTCGACCTCGACCGCCATCCGCCCCGATCAGGCCTCCTTGAACCGGTAGCCGACGCCGTAGAGCGTTTCGATCATGTCGAATTCCTTGTCGGCGGACTTGAACTTCTTGCGCAGCCGCTTGATGTGGCTGTCGATGGTGCGGTCGTCGACATAGACCTGGTCGTCATAGGCCGCGTCCATCAGCGCGTTGCGGCTCTTGACCACGCCGGGCCGCTGGGCGAGCGCCTGCAGGATCAGGAATTCGGTGACGGTGAGCGTCACCGGCCGACCCTCCCAGGTGCAGGTGTGGCGTTCGGGATCCATCATCAGCTGGCCGCGCTCGATCGCCTTCGATCCCTCCTCGCGCGGTCCGTTGGTCTCGCGCGTGTTGGCGCGGCGCAGCACGGCGCGGACCCGCTCGACGAGCAGGCGCTGCGAGAACGGTTTGCGGATGAAGTCGTCGGCGCCCATCTTCAGGCCGAACAACTCGTCGATCTCGTCGTCCTTGGAGGTCAGGAAGATGACCGGCATCTCCGACTTCTGGCGCAGGCGGCGCAGAAGCTCCATGCCATCCATGCGGGGCATCTTGATGTCGAGGATGGCGAGATCCGGCGGCGCAGCCGTCAGGCCGTCAAGCGCCGAGGCGCCGTCGGTATAGGTCTGGATGCGATAGCCCTCTGATTCCAGCGTCATGGAAACGGAGGTGAGGATGTTGCGATCGTCGTCGACGAGAGCGATTGTCGGCATGTTCTATGCTGCTCGCGGCTATTGGTCCTTGGTGTGGACGCCAGACACCGCGCCCGCAGGGCGAAAATGTGGCGGCGCCGCAATGGAATTTCCATAGCAGCGACCCATAATCGCCAGGTAGTGTAATGCGAATAAGGTCAAGTGTCATGACCTGATAGCGGCCCCGACCGGAGGCCCGACCGGAGGACTGGGCGGGATGGAAGACGCGATCAAGAGAACCGACGATACCGGCTTCGACCCCGTGGCGACGACCCGGACGGTGCTGCGGGCCGCCGCGACCGGCAGCCTGGGGACCCTCAGCGAGGGTGGCGATCCGTTCACGTCGCTGGTCACCACCGCGACGACAAGCGCCGGCGAACCGGTGATGCTATTGTCGGATCTCGCCGTTCACACGGCCAATCTCAAGCGCGACGCAAGAGCCTCGCTGCTGCTGGTCGGGGCAGGCGGGGAGGGTGGCGACCCGCTCGCCGGCGCCCGGATCACCGTCATCGGCACGGTCGAAAAGGACGAGGACGACGCCTCGGCGCGGCGGTTCCTGGCCCGGCACCGGGAGGCGCGCGGCTATGCCGCCTTCGCCGATTTCGGCTTCTATCGCCTGCGCGTCGAGCGCGCCCATCTGGTCGCCGGCTTCGGCCGGATCGAGACAATTTCGGCCGCCGACATCCTCACCGACGTTCCCGCAGCGCTCTCAGACGGCGAGGCCGGTGCGGTGGCGCATATGAACGAGGATCATGCCGACGCGATCGCGCTCTACGCGACCGTCCTGCTCAGACGCCCGGCCGGCGACTGGCGGATGACTGGGCTCGACCCGGACGGCATCGATCTTACCGGCCCCGACGGGGTGGCGCGGCTCGACTTCGAGGCTCCGGTATCTGACCTGACGGGCCTGCGCGAACGGCTCGCCGACCTAGCCAGAACCGCGCGAAACAGGTCCTGATTCGCGCGTATGATTTGAGGGCAATGGATACGTTGTAAAGAAAAGGACATATTCGCGGCCTGAGTCCCTTGCTCCGCCCAAATGGTTTGACTAGGGTCCGCCCTCACGTGACCGTGACGGGATGTTTTCCGGCGAGAAAAGGCGGCCGCATCCGGCAGCGCCTGCGCCACGTGGGGAGTGTGTCTAAGGTGAAAGAGCTCGGTGTTCGCAATCCGGCGCGGGGCGCCGAGATTTTCGGCTTCTCCGGCCTTGACGAAATCCGATGGAACTGGAGCGAGCCCGAGCTGGTCGAGGCCGCGATCGCCGCCGGCGAGGGACGGCTCACCGCCGCCGGCGCGCTGGCCGTCGAGACGGGGCAGCACACCGGCCGCTCGGCCAAGGACAAGTTCGTCGTCCGCGATTCCGACACCGACCCGGCGATCTGGTGGGACGCCAACAAGGCGATGGCGCCGGAGCATTACGAGACGCTGCGCGCCGACATGCTCGCCCATGCGGAAGGAAAGCGCCTCTACGCCCAGGACCTGTTCGGCGGCGCCGATCCCCAGACCCGGCTGAACGTCCGGCTGTTCGTCGAATATGCCTGGCACGCGCTGTTCATCCGCCACCTGCTGATCCGCCCGGACCGGGCCGAGCTTGGCCGCTTCGCGCCCAATCTCACCATCATCGACCTGCCGAGCTTCCGGGCCGATCCGATGCGGCATGGATGCCGCGGCGAGACCGTGATCGCCTGCGATTTCTCGCGCGGCGAGATCCTGATCGGCGGGACGTCCTATGCCGGCGAGATGAAGAAGTCGGTGTTCACCGTCCTCAACTACCTGCTGCCGCCGCGGGGCGTCATGCCGATGCACTGCTCGGCCAATGCCGGGCACGACGGCGACGTCGCGGTATTCTTCGGCCTGTCGGGCACCGGCAAGACGACGCTGTCGGCCGATCCGGCGCGGATCCTGATCGGCGACGACGAGCACGGCTGGGGCGACAGCGGCATCTTCAATTTCGAGGGCGGCTGCTATGCCAAGACCATCCGCCTGTCGGAGGCCGCCGAGCCGCAGATCTACGGCACGACGAAACGGTTTGCGACGGTTCTGGAAAACGTCGTCCTCGATGACGCCTCGCGGGCGCCCGATTTCGACGATGGCAGCCTGACCGAGAACACCCGCTGCGCCTATCCGCTGCACTATATCGACAATGCCAGCGAGACCGGCATCGCCGGCCATCCGGCCAATATCGTGATGCTGACCTGCGATGCCTTCGGCGTGCTGCCGCCGATCGCGCGGCTGACGCCGAGCCAGGCGATGTATCACTTCCTGTCGGGCTATACTGCAAAGGTCGCCGGCACCGAGAAGGGCGTCACCGAGCCGGAGGCGACGTTCTCGACCTGTTTCGGCGCGCCTTTCATGCCGCGCCATCCGACCGTGTACGGCAACCTGCTGCGCGACCAGATCGCCCGGCACGGCGTCTCCTGCTGGCTGGTCAATACCGGCTGGACCGGCGGGGCCTATGGCGAGGGCCAGCGCATGCCGATCGCGGCGACGCGGGCGCTCCTGACCGCCGCGCTTGACGGATCGCTTGGCCGTCAGCCGATGCGCATCGATCCGGTGTTCGGCTTCGAGGTGCCGCGCGAGGCGCCCGGCATCGACGGCGGGATGCTCGATCCGCGCTCCACGTGGGCCGACAGAAACGCCTATGACCGTCAGGCCGAGAAGCTCGTCGGCATGTTCCAGGTGAATTTCGACAAGTTCGAGTCCCATGTCGACCCGGAGGTCCGCGCCGCCGCGCCGGATCTGCAGGCAGCCGCCGAATAGCGGCGGCCGTCTTCCCTCCGGCATTTGGGCCGAAACCCAGGGACCGTTTTCGATGGCGGACGGTTTCACTCTTGGCTCCTATCTGGCGCGGATCGGCTATCGCGGCCCGACCGAGCCGACGGCCGAGACGCTTGCCGGCATCGTGCTCGCCCATGTCCAGGCGATCCCGTTCGAATCGATCGATCCGCTGCTTGGCGCGTCCGTCCCGATCGACATGCCGTCGATCGTCGCCAAGCTCGTCGACGGCGGCCGCGGCGGCTATTGCTTCGAGCAGAACGCGCTCCTGAGGGCCGCGCTGGAGACGCTGGGGTTCCGCGTCACCGGTCTTGCCGCACGGGTGCTGGCGGTCGATCCGGAACGCGGGCGCCTGCCGCGCACCCATATGCTGCTCGCCGTCGACCTGGACGAGGGCAGGGCGATCGTCGATGTGGGCTATGGCGGCCAGACGCCGACCGGGCCGCTGCGGCTTGAGGCGGCCGACAGCCAGGAGACGCCGCACGAACCGTATCGGCTGGTCCGCCGGGACGTCGGCGAGTTGCCCCTCTACACCCTGGAATCCTTTGCCGGCGACACCTGGACCCGGCTCTACGAATTCGACCTGCAGCCGCAGACCCATGCCGATTACGTCCTGGCGAACTACTATACCTCGACGCATCCCGAAGGCGGTTTCCTGGGCGGGCTGAAGGCGGCCTTGCCGGCGCCGGGCTGCCGCCATGCGCTTGTGGGCAATCGCTATTCGATCTATTTCGCCGACGGCCGTGTCGAGCGCCGCCATCTGGCCTCGCCCGCCGCGATCCACCGGGTCCTGACCGATACGTTCGGGATCGCGCTGCCCGATCATCCCGATCTGGAGGTGCGGCTTGCCGCCCTTGCCGCGACACCGGCGCCGGACACGGGGGGTGGCGCATCATGAGGCGGCATGGCGCGGTCGCGGCCGGGCATGCGCTGACCGCGGGGGCGGCCGCCGACGTACTACGCGAGGGCGGCAACGCCTTCGACGCGGCAATCGCGGCCCTGTGGACGGCCTGCGTCTGCGAGCCGGTGCTGGCAAGCCCGGGCGGCGGTGGCTACATGGCCGTCTGGTCGAATGGCCGGGCCGGCGTTTTCGACTTTTTTCCGCTGACCCCGAAGCGCAAGCGCGCGGAAGGCGAGGCCGAATATGTCGATGTGGTCGTCGATTTCGGCACGGCCGAGCAGGAATTCCATATCGGCGCCGGGACGAGCGCGACGCCGGGCTTCGTGCCGGGGCTGTTTGCGATCCACGACCGGCTCGGCTCGCTGCCGATGCGCCGGCTGGCCGAACCGGCAGTCGCCGCTGCTTCCGCCGGTGTCGAGGTCACGCCGCTGCAGGCCTATCTGTTCAGCATCGTGGCGCCGATCTACCGCTGGAGCGGGGAGGCCGCCGCGCTGTTTGCGCCGGACGGCAAGCCGTTCGAGGCCGGAGACGTGTTGCGCAATGCCGATCTCGCCGCCGCCATCGAGGCGATCGCGCGCGAGGGCCGACGGATCGCGACGGAGGGCGAGATCGCCCGTGCGATGGTTGCCGAATCGGAGCGTCACGACGGCCATTTGCAGATGGCCGACCTGGCCGAATATGCGGCCGCGCTGCGCGACCCGCTTGCCGTCACGATCGGCGGCCATTCGGTTCATCTCAATCCGCCGCCGGCGCTCGGCGGGGCGCTCGTCCATGCGATGCTGGCTGCCTGCGGTCCGGCGGGCGTAGCCGATGCTGCCGGCCGGGCCCGGGCGATCGACAGGGTCGATCGCTTCTGGCGCGAGGATCCGGTGAATGCGGAGCGCCTGATCGCCGCTCCGATGGCGTCGGGAGGCGCACGCGACGGCGCGACCGCGGTCGCCAGCCGCGGCACGACCCATATCAGCGTCGTCGACGGCAGCGGCAACGCGGCGGCCGTCACCGTGTCGAACGGCGAGGGCAACGGCCGGCTCATTTCCGGCTGCGGCTTCATGATGAACAACATCCTCGGCGAGGACGACGTCAACCGCGACGGCGCCTATGGCTGGCGGCCCGGCTCCCGGCTCGGCTCGATGATGGCGCCGGCGATCGCCGCCGACCACGACGGGCGGCTGATCGCGCTGGGCTCGGGCGGCTCGAGCCGCATCCGCACCGCCGTGCTGCAGGCCCTGCTCAACCGTTGCGGGCGCGATGAACCGCTCGAGCAGGCCATTCTGGCGCCGCGCCTGCATGTCGAGCAGGGGCATCTCGATTTCGAGGATTTCTTTTCGCTCGAAGACCGGGATGCCCTGACGGCGGCCTTCACCGCCCATCGCGCCTGGCCGGAGCGCAATCTCTATTTCGGCGGCGTGCACGGCGCCGAAGTGGATCCCCGCGGCGGTTTTGACGCGGCCGGCGACCCGCGCCGGGGCGGCGTCGGCCTTGTCGTCTGACGGGCAGCCTGGCGCGGAGCGGCGACTTCCGCATCGTCAAGGTGTGAAGAATTCGTCGTTGATTGCGCCGGCCTAAGCCTGTATCGCCAATAGGGTCTCGATTGACTCTACAGGGGAGATGCCGATGCGGCTGAGCACGATCCCGACGTTTTCTTGCCTGACCGGACTTGCAGCGGTCGCAATCGTCGGGGGCACGCCCGCAGTCCTGGCGCAAAGCTCGAACGCCCCTCCGCCCGCCGTCGTCGTCGCGCCCGTCAAGAACGAGGACATCACCCAGCGGGCGCAATATGTCGGCTATGTCGAGGCGATCCAGCAGACCGACATCGAGGCGCGGGTCGAGGGCTTTATCGAAGCCGTCGATTTCACCGAAGGCTCCCATGTCAGCACCGGCGACAAGCTGTTCACCCTCGACAAGGGCACCTACCAGGCCGCGCTCGCCAGCGCCGAGGCCGAATTGCAGAGCGGCCAGGCCTCGCTCGCCGGTGCCAAGGCGACCCTGCAGGCCGCCGACCTGAACCTGGAACGGCAGAAGACGCTGGTCAAATCCAACACCGTGTCGCAGGCGACCGTCGACGACGCCCAGGCCTCGCGCGATGCCGACGCCGCCCAGGTCCAGCAGGCCGAGGCGAGCATTTCCTCGGCCAAGGCCGATATCGAAACGGCGCAGCTCAACCTGTCCTATACCGACATCGTCTCGCCGATCGACGGACGCATCGGCAAGGCGTTGTACACAAAGGGCAATCTCGTCGACACCAGTTCGGGAACGCTTGCGACCGTCGTGCAGATGGATCCGATCCGGGTGGTCTTCTCGGTGCCCGACCGCGACTACATCCAGGTCCTGGAGACGACGAAGGACATGCCGGACGAGGCCGTGCGCAAGGAATTCGCGCCGTCCATCGTGCTGCCGACCGGCAAGGACTACGAGTTTCCCGGCACGATCAGCTTCGTCGACAACACGGTCGACAGTTCGACCGGCACGATCGCGATCCGGGCCGATTTCAAGAATCCCCACGACATCCTGGTTCCGGGCCAGTTCGTCACCGTCAACGTCAAGATCGGCCAGACCAAGGTCGCGCCCGTCGTGCCGCAATCGGCCGTGCTGGAGGACAAGGACGGCAACTATGTCCTGACGCTGGATTCGAACGACCGGGTGCAGATCACGCGGATCAGGACCGGCATCACCGTCGGCCAGGATATCGAGGTGACCGACGGTCTGGTCCAGGGCGACACGATCATCACCGAAGGCATCCAGCGGGTGCAGCCGGGCATCGTGGTCAAGCCGACGACGGCGCCGGCATCGTCCGACAGCGGATCGCAAGGGGGTGGGGCCCAAACGGGCGGGTCGCAGGAGAGCGGCTCTCAAACCGGGGCCGCCCAGTCGAGTGACACCCAGGCGGGTGATACGCAGTCGAGCGCGTCCCCATCCGACTCCGCGCCATCCGACGACACGCAAACAGACGCGTCACAAACAGACAGCTCGCAGTCCGGATCGGGGGGCTGATCCGCAATGTTTTCCGCCATCTTCATCCGTCGCCCGCGCATGGCGATGGTCGTCGCGATCCTGACTCTGCTCGCCGGCGGCCTGGCGATCACGCAGATCTCGATTGCCCAGTATCCCAACATCACGCCGCCGGTCGTCACCGTCAGCGCGTTCTATCCCGGCGCCGACGCCACCACGGTCACCGAAACGGTCGCCTCGGTGATCGAGGAACAGGTCAACGGCGTCGACAACATGATCTACATGTCGTCGACCAGCGGCAGCGACGGCAGCTATACGCTAAGCGTGTCGTTTGCGATCGGCACCGATCCGGATATCGCCCAGGTCAACGTGCAGAACCGGGTGGCGCTGGCCGAGCCGAACCTGCCGGAAACGGTCACCTCGCTCGGGGTCTCGGTGCAGAAGGAAAACCCGGGCTTCCTGGTCATCTTCAACCTGTCGTCGCCGAACGCCACCTACGATTCGCTGTTTTTGTCCAACTACGCGACGATCAACGTCGTCGATCCGCTGTCGCGCATCCCAGGCGTCGGCAGTGTCAGCCTGCTCGGCGAGCTCGACTACTCGATGCGGGTCTGGATGGACCCGAACCGGATGACCTCCCTGTCGCTGACACCGACGGATGTCTACAACGCCATCGAGGACCAGAACATTCAGGCGGCGATCGGCCAGATCGGCGCGCCGCCGATCTATGACGGCCAGTCGATCCAGTACACCATCACCGCCGAGGGACGGCTGAAGACGGCGGAGCAGTTCGCCAATATCGTCGTTGCAACCAATGACGTGGGCGGCGTGGTGCGCCTGCGCGATATCGGCCGGATCGAACTGGGCTCGAAGAGCTATACGTCGCTGAGCCTTCTGAACGGCAAGCCGACCGCAACAATAGCGCTGTATCAGTCGCCCGGCGCCAATGCGCTGTCCGTCGTGTCGGCCGCCAAGGCGGAGATGGACCGCCTCCAGGCCCGCTTTCCCGACGACCTCATCTACGAGGACGTCTACGATTCGACCGCCTTCGTGCGGGCGACGATCGAGGAGATCATCTTCACGCTGGGCCTGACCGGCCTGATCGTGCTGCTGGTCGTGTTCGTCTTCCTGCAGGACCTGCGCGCCACGATCATCCCGGCCTGCACGATCCCGGTCTCGCTGGTCGGCACCTTCGCCATCCTGCTGGCGCTCGGCTATTCGGCGAACCTGATCACGCTGTTCGCGATCATCCTGGCGATCGGGCTCGTTGTGGACGACGCCATCGTCGTGGTCGAGAACTGCCAGCGCGTCATGGAGGAGGAACCGGGCATCAGTCCGCATGATGCCGCGCTCAAATCGATGCGGCAGGTGACGGGGCCGATCATCTCGACGACGCTGGTGCTGATCGCGGTGTTCGCGCCGGTCGGCTTCCTGCCCGGCATCACCGGCCAGCTCTATCGACAATTCGCGGTGACGATCTGTACCGCCGTCACCCTGTCGGCGATCAACGCGCTGACGCTCAGTCCGGCGCTGTGCTCGCTGGTGCTGCGGCCGCCCCGGGAGGCGCGGGGACCGTTCCGCTGGTTCAATCTCGGTCTCGACAAGACCCGTGGCGGCTATACGCGCGTGGTCGGCATGCTGGCGCGGCGCTCGGTTGTCGCGGGCCTGCTGATCGTGGCCGCCGGCGTGGCGACTGGCTTCCTGTTCTCGCGCACGCCCACCGCCTTCGTGCCCAACGAGGACCAGGGCGCGCTCTTCGTCGTGCTGCAGCTTCCCGATGCTGCCGCCCTGCCCCGCACGGAGGAGGTGCTCGCCCGGGTCGAGGAGATGAGCGCCAAGGTTGATGGCGTTTCCAATGTCATTTCCGTGTCCGGCTTTTCGATGTTCACTGGTGCTGCGGCCTCGAATGCCGGGCTGCTGGTCATCGTCATGAAACCGTGGGGCGAGCGAACCACCAAGGAGACGCAGCTCCTGTATATCTACGGCGAGCTCAACCGGATGTATTCGCAGATCCCGGAGGCGGACTTCATCGTCGTGCCGCCCTCGCCGATCCCCGGGGTCGGGTCGTCCGGCGGCTTCGATTTCCGTCTGCAGGCGCAGGGCAACCAGTCGCCGGCGGATCTGGCGGCCGTCACCCGGTCCTTCATCACCGAGGCCAACGGGCTGCCGGCGGTCGGCCAGTCCTTCACGCAGTTCTCGGCGAATGTTCCGCAGCTCTTCCTCGATGTGAACAGGGTGAAGGCGGAAAGCCTCGGCGTTCCGGTTTCGACGCTGTTCTCGACGCTGCAGGCCCAGCTCGGCCAGCTCTACGTCAACGATTTCACCGCCTTCGGGCGCACCTACCAGGTGAACATCGCCGCGGACGAACAGTTCCGGCGCGAGATCGACGACATTCTGCAGATATACGTCAAGAACAATGCCGGCAACATGGTGCCGGTCGGGACGCTCGCCACCGTCGAACACAAGGTCGGCGCTGCGACGATCACCCGTTACAACCTGTTCCCGAACGCCACCATCAACGGCCAGACCGCACGCGGCTATTCGAGCGGCCAGACGATCGCGCAGATGGAGCAACTGGCCAAGGAGAAGCTGCCCGCCGGTTATGGCTATGAATGGTCGGGCATGAGCTATCAGGAGGTCCAGGCCGGCGCCACGATCGGCCTGATCTTCGCCCTGGCGCTGACCTTCGGCTACCTCTTCCTGGTCGCCCAGTACGAAAGCTGGACGGTGCCGTTCGCCGTGATCACCTCGGTGACCATCGCCCTGCTCGGCGCGATTTCGACGATCGCCATCCTCGGCATCCTGTCGCCGGTCGGCTTCGACAACAATATCTACTGTCAGATCGGGATGATCCTGTTGATCGGCCTTGCCGCCAAGAACGCGATCCTGATCGTCGAGTTCTCCAAGGAACAGCGCGAATCCGGCAAGAGCCTGGTGGACGCGGCGATGGCGGGGGCGCATATGCGTTTCCGCGCGGTGCTGATGACGGCGATCGCCTTCATCCTCGGCCTGATCCCGATGGTGACGGCGACGGGCGCGGGCGCGGTCAGCCGCCTGTCGATGGGCTTCACCGTGCTCGGCGGCATGATCGCGGCGACGCTGGTCGGCATCATCCTGATCCCGGCGCTCTACGTGATGTTCGAATGGGTTGGCGAGCGCGTCTCGGGCAAGACCTATGACAAGCCGGACGAGCCGGGGGACGATGGCGATACGGGCTCCGCTGCGGGCGCCAAGCCGGAGGCGAGCCCGGCGGGGTAGAGTCCTGAAGGCTGACTGCGGGCATCGACCCTGTTTGCCGCTGTCCGCGGTGATTGCATGTCCCGGTCTTCCAACCGCCCGCCGTCGTGGTGCGGCATCGCTTCGATCGGGCAGCTGCCGAGATTTAGAGTAATACGCCTTGCCTGCGTCGGCGCGATCATCCCTACCAACAAAAAAGGACGATTTCGTTCAATTCGTGGTGGCGATTTAAGCTGCTGTTAGCAGGCTCGATACTACTTTTGCGCGAGTGATTCCCTCCTGTCGGAAATCTAGCGCACATGATTAGATTGATCGTTGTCTATGGCACGCTGGCCGTTCTCGGGCTGTTCGCGGCGGCGTACGGCTATACAGCCTGGAACGAACGCAAGTATCGGCCTCTTGATATCGGAGAGCCGCCGGAATCGGAGGCGTATATCCGGTTCGCTGAAAGAACCGGCCGGATCCCGAGCTGCGATGGTCATCCCGGCGGACGAAAATACATTGCGCTGGGCGCCGGCGGCGATCGGATGTTTCTGTCCACCGGGCGGTTCGTGATCTACGATGAGCGGGACACCTCGATCGGCGAGTTGCCGACGATGCGGGAACACGACACGCTGGTGTTCAGGCGGAAAGTGCGGTCGGGCATGTCCTTCCGAAAGGCCGGCCAGCATCTGCTGATATGCGGAAACGGGCTGGATTTGACGATCCTGCGCTTCTTCTGCCGCAATCCCGTCGAGGGGCGGCAGTGGAACAACGGGATCGAGGAGATAACCTTCGGCAATGGCGAGACGTTTCTGTCACCCCATCTATACGAAATCCATACCGAGGATCCTGAGTTGTTGGATCTTGGCTATCGACTGCGGAAGATCTACGAACTCGAGAGTGTGAGCGACACGGAGCTTGCCCGCTGGCGCGTCGCGAGCCTGTCGAAGATCCTGCCGGGCGATTTTCTCGCGCCAGTGGCGTGCTACTACGAAAACGAGACGCTCGGTCTCCTGCCGGAGAGCACGAAGAATCCGGTCCGGGACTGATCGAGCCGGCCTCTCGTCAATCGCATGGCCCAGCTGCGTTGCGGGAGAGACTGCTTCCCGCTTCCCTCGCGGATTAACCGGTGCTATCCAGCGCGCCATGACAGACACGGCGCTCATCCGCAACTTTTCCATCGTCGCGCATATCGACCACGGCAAGTCGACGCTTGCCGACCGGCTGATCCAGGTGACCGGCGGCCTGACGGCGCGCGAGATGAAGGAACAGGTGCTCGATTCGATGGATATCGAGCGCGAACGCGGCATTACCATCAAGGCCCAGACCGTACGGCTCGACTATCAGGCCGCCGACGGCAACATCTATGTGCTGAACCTGATCGACACGCCCGGCCATGTCGATTTCACCTATGAGGTGAACCGGTCGCTTGCCGCCTGCGAGGGCTCGCTGCTGGTCGTCGACGCCAGCCAGGGGGTCGAGGCGCAGACGCTTGCCAATGTCTATCAGGCGATCGAGGTCGACCACGAGATCGTGCCCGTCCTCAACAAGGTCGACCTGCCGGCCGCCGAGCCGGAGCGCGTGAAGGCGCAGATCGAGGAGGTGATCGGGCTCGATGCGTCCGAGGCGATCGAAATCTCGGCGAAGACCGGCCAGGGCGTCGAGAATGTGCTGGAGGCGATCGTCACCCGGCTGCCCGCCCCGACCGGCGACCGCGAGGCGCCGCTGAAGGCGCTGCTGGTCGATAGCTGGTACGACCCCTATCTCGGCGTCGTCGTGCTGGTGCGGGTGATGGACGGTGTGCTCAAGAAGGGCATGAAGGTGCGCATGATGCGCGCCAAGGCGACCTATGACGTCGACAAGGTCGGTATCTTCACGCCGAAGCTGGTCGATGTCCCCGAACTCGGCCCCGGCGAACTGGGCTTCCTGACGGCGTCGATCAAGGAGGTTGCCGACACCAATGTCGGCGACACGATCACCGAAGAGCGCCGCCAGACGGCAGAGCCGCTGCCGGGCTTCCGCCCGTCGGTGCCGGTCGTCTTCTGCGGCATCTATCCGATCGACGCGGCCGATTTCGAGGATCTGCGCGCGGCGATGGGCAAGTTGCGCCTGAACGATTCAAGCTTCACCTACGAGATGGAGACGAGCGCCGCGCTCGGCTTCGGCTTCCGCTGCGGATTCCTGGGGTTGTTGCATCTTGAGATCATCCAGGAGCGGCTGGAACGGGAGTTCAATCTCGACCTGATCGCGACCGCGCCGTCGGTGGTCTACAAGATGCTGCTGACCGACGGCGAGGAGATCGAGCTGCACAATCCCGCCGACATGCCGGATGTGGTCAAGATCGACACGATATCCGAGCCATGGATCCGGGCGACCATCCTGACGCCGGACGAGCATCTGGGCGCGATCCTGAAGCTGTGCGAGGACCGGCGCGGCGAGCAGGTGGACCTGTCCTATGTCGGCAACCGGGCGATGGTCGTCTACGACCTGCCGCTTAACGAGGTGGTGTTCGATTTCTACGACCGGCTGAAGTCGGTCTCCAAGGGCTATGCCAGTTTCGACTATCAGATCACCGGCTACCGGGCCGGCGATCTCGTCAAGATGTCGATCCTGGTCAATGCCGAGCCGGTCGATGCCCTGGCGATGCTTGTCCATCGCACCAAGGCGGAGACGCGCGGCCGCCAGCTTTGCGAAAAGCTGAAGGACCTGATCCCGCGGCATCTGTTCAAGATCCCCGTCCAGGCGGCGATCGGCGGCAAGGTGATCGCCCGCGAGACCATTGCCGCGCTGCGCAAGGATGTGACGGCGAAGTGCTATGGCGGCGACGTGACGCGCAAGCGCAAGCTTCTGGAAAAGCAGAAGGAAGGCAAGAAGCGCATGCGCCAGTTCGGCAAGGTCGAGATCCCCCAGGAAGCCTTTATCGCAGCACTTAAGATGGGTGAGTAGCGGTCGCTGCTCCGCAAGGAGCAACGACGAAACGCAACGCGTTTCGAGCTACGAACGCCCGAGGCGAAGCCGCCGAGGGCCGGACGGGTAGCGGTCGCTGCTCCGCAAGGAGCAACGACGAAACGCAACGCGTTTCGAGCTACGAACGCGCGAGACGACGTCGTCGAGCGCCGGGAGAGTGACGGTTGGTGCCTCTTTGAGGCGCCAATGAAATGCGCAGCATTTCAAGTCACGAGCGCCCGAGGGTTTACGCGGGGTGCCGGCGAAGCCGGCAGCGGAAACACTGCTTCCGCAGGGCGGAAACACGATGCGTTCGAACGCATCGCCGGGCCGCCGAGGGTCGGACGGGTGCCAACGAAACGCGCCACGTTCGGATGCCGACCGCGCTTAGGTCCAGAGACTTTGCCGGTTCATCTTTTCAACGCGCCGTCGTTGACGTATGGTAATGCGGCCAACGAGACGGCTTGCAAACGAGCCGCGACGCGCGAGGAGCGCAGAGCGTGGTGCAATTTCGCCATGCTCCCTTAGGGGCGTCCGCGACCGCCATTCGGACGGTTTCCGGTCTTTTTTACGTCTTCATTCCCTGTCGATTGTGCTGCCGGGCCCGGGCCCGGCGACAAAAGGAGAATAATGGGATGGCACATACACTATCGAAAATAGCAATCGCCGCCGTCGTTGCCGCCGGGTTTTCAGCCGCGGCGCATGCCGACACGGTCGTGCGGGCGGGTACCGGCAACCAGACCGGGATCGTTCATCCGGACGACAACAAGTGGTACCGGCTCGGCGCGGTGAAGATCCGGCCGAAATACAGCGGCACCTGCCTTGTGTGGGCGAACGGCAATACAAATTCTAGAAAAATCCATATGGAGTACACGATCTCCATGTCGGATCCGCCGCCGACGCCAAGCTGGGTCAACGCCAACTGGGATTTCAATGGCTATTGGCGGACCTGGTCGATGCACCAGGCGTTCCAGGTCAAGCGCGGCCAAACGTACAAATTCTATGCTCATGCCCGCAGCCATCTGGGCACCAGCAGCACCAAGATCGAGCATGAATTCACCCGGATCTCCGCGATCTGTGGCAAGGGCGGCAAGGTGCGGCCCGGCAACAGGCCGCAGGGCGAGGGTCCGAACGGTCCCGAGAAGACCGAGTGAGCGTCGACCCCCGTTAATACGAGAGGGGACTGATATGGCGGGCGGCCAACGGGCCGCCCGTTTTCTGTCCGGCCCCTGTTCTGGCCGCTGTCGCAACGCGGTATTTGTGTGTAGCGTGCCGAATCGTGGGTGAAAACGGACTTGAAGCCAGGGGAAACCATGACGTCTCACGCCGATACGATCGTTACCAATGCCAGGGTCCTGACGATGGATCCGGAGCGCCCCCGCGCCGACGCGGTCGCGCTTGCCGGCAACGAGGTCCTGGCCGTCGGGTCCACCGAGACGGTCGCCGATCTGCGGGGTGCTGCGACGCGGGTGATCGACGCGGGCGGCAATACCGTTGTGCCTGGCTTCAACGACGCGCATGTGCACCTGTTCGTCGGCGCGGCCGAACTGGATAACCTGCAGCTTGGCGGCGTCGAGGGCCTTGAGGCGCTTCAATCGGCGATGCAGGCGTTTGCCGCCGCCAATCCGGACGAGACGATCCTGCAGGCCCAGGGCGCCGACTACACCATCCTCGGCGGCGAGCGGATCACCCGCCAGGTACTTGATTCCATCCTGCCGGACCGGCCTTTCATCATGTTCGCCGCCGATCACCACACCGCCTGGGCGAATACGGCGGCGCTGAAGGCCGCCGATCTGCTGCATGGTCGCGAACTTGGCGTCGGCAACGAGATCGTGATGGGCGAGGACGGGCTGGCGGCCGGCGAATTGCGCGAGGGCCAGGCCTTCGCCCCGGTGATGGAACTGAGCAATGCCGGCAACCGGTTCCGGCTCGGGCTGGAGACCGGCGGCGAGCCCGACCCGGCGCCAACGCCGGCCGAGCGGGCCCATGACCTGGCGCTGATGCGGCGCGGCCTTGCCCATTGCGCGCGGCACGGCATCACCTCGGTCCAGAACATGGACGGCAATCTCTACCAGCTCGACCTGCTGGCCGAGATCGACCGCGAGGAGGGCCTACCGGTCCGGGTGCGGGTGCCGTTCCACTTCAAGAATTTCATGGAGCTTGACGCCCTCGACATCGCAGACGATATGCATCGCCGCTACCGGTCGGAGCGGCTGCGATCGGGCTTCGTCAAGCTGTTCATGGATGGCGTGATCGATTCCTGGACCGCGGTGATGATCGAGGACTATGCGGACAAGCCCGGCGTCAATTGCGATCCGCTGTTTGATCCCGCCCGCTTCGCCGAGATCGCCACTGAGGTCGACCGGCGCGGGCTGCAGATCGCCGTCCATGCGATCGGTGACGGCGCGGTGCGGATCGTGCTCGACGGCTACGAGGCGGCGCGGCGGGCAAACGGCGTTCGCGATTCGCGTCACCGCATCGAGCATATCGAGGTGGTGCACCCGGACGATATTCCCCGCTTCGCCGGCCTTGGTGTCGGCGCCTCGATGCAGCCGATCCACGCGCCTGGCACCGGCTTTCCGCTGGAGCCGACGATCACCCAGATCGGCCGGGCGCGCTGGCCCTATTCCTATGCCTGGCAGACGCTGCGGGAGACCGGAGCGCGGCTGATTTTCGCCACCGACTGGCCGGTCTCGCCGCTCGATCCGCTGGCCTGCCTGAAGGCCGCCGTCGCGCGCAAGCGCTGGGACGACGATAGTCCCGACCAGCGTCAATCGCTCGGCGATGCGCTTGCCTCCTATACGCGCGACGGGGCCTGGATCGAGGGCATGGAGGCCCGCAAGGGCGTGCTGAAGCGGGGCATGCTGGCGGATCTGACGGTCCTGTCGGCCGATATCGAGGCGATCGACCCGCAAGCGCTCGACACGGTGGGTGCGGCGACCACGATCGCCGACGGGCGCGTGACCCACGAAGCCTGACCGGTCGGCGGGGACATGGCCGATCCGGCGCTCTATCTCACGACCAAGGAACTTGCCGACCTCATCCGGGTGCGGGAGCGCAAGGTCTATGACCTTGCCGCTGCCGGCGAGGTGCCGTTTACCCGGGTCACCGGCAAGCTGCTGTTTCCGCGCCACCTGATCGAGGCCTGGCTTGCCCGGCACACCGAGCTTTCGGCCGATCTCGCCGCGCTGCCGGATCCGCCGCCGGTTGCCGCCGGCAGCCATGATCCGCTGCTCGACTGGGCGCTACGGGACTCGCGCTCGGATATCGCGACAATGTTCGACGGATCGCTCGACGGCCTGGAGCGGTTCGCCGACCGGCGCGCCCTGTTCTGCGGGCTGCACGTGCCGGAGGAGGCGCCGGGGCCGGGGGAGGAGCGCGAAGCGCTGGGTTGGAACCAGGCGCGGGTCGCCGCGCGATTTGCCGCGATGCCGGTGGTGCTGGTCGAATGGGCCTGGCGGGAGCGCGGCCTGATCGTTCAGCCGGACAATCCGCTTCAGATCGCCGCCCTGTCCGATATCGCCGGCAAGCGCTTCGTGCCGCGCCAGGCGGAGGCGGGCACGCAGCATCTGTTCCGGGCGCTTGCCGACCGGGCCGGTCTTGACCAGGGCGCGGTGTCGTTTGCGCCGCCGGCCCGCAGCGAGCAGGACGTCGCCGTCTCGGTGCTGAATGGGCATGCCGATGCGGGGCTCGGGCTGTTGAGCGTCGCGCGCGAATACCGGCTCGGCTTCGTGCCGCTTGCGCGCGAGCGGTTCGATCTCCTGGTGTGGCGGCGCAGCTGGTTCGAGCCGGCTTTCCAGACCCTGCTCGCCTTCTGCCGGAGCAGGGCGTTCGCCGACCGCGCCGAGGAACTCGGCGGCTACGATATCGGCGGGCTGGGCCGGGTGTGGTTCAACGGGTCGTAGGGTCGCGCGCCCGCCTCAGTGAAAGTTCCGCCCCTTGGGCATCGCCTTGTGGGTCGCTTTCGCCAGCCGTTCCAGGTCCCCATCGAGATCGTCGTCAGGATCCGGCACCTCCTTGACCAGCCGGCCGAGCCGGGGGCGGCGGGAGAGCTTCTCGGCCATATCGGGGATCGGCCGGCGCACCTCGTCGCAGCGGGCGAGCGCCTCCAGGTCGCCTGCGTCTTCGGACAGGGTCGCCAGCATCGGGGTCAGGTCCATGATCTTTTCGGCGACCACGTGGATGACGGATTGCTCGTTCTGCAGGCGCCCGGTGGCGGCGATCAGCCGGGCGCCGATCACCTGCGGCCGGAACCGTTCGAACACCTTCGGCCAGACGATGATGTTGGCGACCGTCGTCTCGTCCTCGAGCGTCATGAAGATGACGCCGCTGGCCGATCCCGGCCGCTGCCGCACCAGCACCAGGCCGGCCACGGTGACGCGCCGGCCGGGGCGCAGCTCCCGCAGGGTCTCGTTGCGGGTCACCTTTCGCGTATCGAGCTCCGGGCGCAGGAAAGACACCGGATGGGCTTTCAGCGACAGTTTCAGGTACCGGTAGTCGTTGACCACCTGCTCGCCGAGCGGCATCGGCGGCAGATCGACATCGGGCTCCCGGCGCAGATCGCCATCGGCCGCGGCGGCAAACAGCGGCAGGGTTTCGGCGGGACCGCCCGTATCGAGGCCGCGTGCCGCCCACAGCGCCGCCCGCCGATCGAGCCCGATCGAACGGAAGACATCGGCATCGGCCAGTCGTTCGATCGTGGCTGCGGGCAGGCCTGTCCTGAGCCAGAGGTCGCGGAGGGAATCATAGCCCTGGCCGCGCCGGGCCAGGATCAGGTCGGCCTCCTCCTCGCCGATGCCCTTGATCTGGCGGAAGCCGAGCCGGATCGCGTGGTCCGACCAGACATCGTCGCGCATTTCGGCGTGGAGCGGATGCAGGCGGGTTGCCGGCCCGGTATCGCTTTGACCGGCATCGAGCCGGTCAAAGCGATTTACCCCCACCCCGACCCTCCCCCGCAAGGGGGGAGAGAGGGCTGCCATTGTGCTGCCTGGCTTCAGCGCCTTGCAAACAGTGGGGCGGATCAACTTAACCGTATCCGGTGCCGTTATCGCTCCCTCCCCCCTTGCGGGGGAAGGTCGGGGTGGGGGGTGAGGCACGGTCCGCTTTAGCGGACGAAATGCGCAGCATTTCGAGTGCCGAACGCGTTCGGCCCAAGCTGAGCGCCGGGAGGCGGTTGCGCCAATACGGACCCGGCCTCGGGTGCCGAACGCGCGAGGGTTTACGCCCCGTGCCGGCGAAGCCGGCAGCGGAAGCAGCGCCTCCGCAGGACGGAAACGCGATGCGTTCAGACGCGTCGCTGGGAGCCGGGCGGCGGACACCGGGAGGCGGTTTCCGCCAGCGGACCGGAATTCACGTTCCAGCGTGTTGTCCCAGTCCGACAGGTTCACATCGACCGGGCGCGCCTCGATCCCGTGCTCGGCGGCGTCGCGGATGATCTGGGCCGGTGCGTAGAAGCCCATCGGCTGGCTGTTTAAGAGCGCTGCGGCGAAGACGTCCGGGTAATGACACTTCAGCCAGGACGAGGCATAGACCAGAAGCGCGAAGCTCGCCGCGTGGCTTTCGGGAAAGCCGTAATCGCCGAACCCCTCGATCTGCTTGAAACAGCGCGCGGCGAAGTCGGGGTCGTAACCGCGGGCGCTCATGCCGTTAATCATCTTGGCCTGGAAGGTGCCGATCGTGCCGACGCGCCGGAAGGTCGCCATGGCGCGGCGCAGCCGGTCGGCCTCCGACGGGGTGAAACCGGCCGCGACGATCGCGATCTTCATCGCCTGTTCCTGGAACAGCGGGACGCCTAGCGTCTTGCCCAGCACCTGCTCCAGTTCATCCTTGTCGCCTTTCCCAGGCGCCGGGGAGGGATAAACGACCGTCTCCAGGCCCTGCCGGCGGCGCAGATAGGGATGCACCATGTCGCCCTGGATCGGGCCGGGCCGGACGATCGCCACCTCGATCACCAGATCGTAGAAATCCTTCGGCTTCAGCCGCGGCAGCATGGTCATCTGGGCGCGGCTTTCGACCTGGAACACGCCGAGCGAATCGGCCCGCTGCAGCATCCGGTAGACGGAATCGTCATCGGAGGGAATCGAGGCGAGCGTCAGATCGCGCCCGTAGCGTTCGCGCAGCAAATCGAAGGCCTTGCGGATGCAGGTCAGCATGCCGAGACCGAGAACGTCGATCTTCAGCATGCCGAGCGCGTCGAGGTCGTCCTTGTCCCATTCGACCACCGTGCGATCCTCCATCGCGGCGTTCTGGATCGGCACCGTTTCGTCGAGCCGGTCGCGGGTGATGACGAAGCCGCCGACATGTTGGGAAAGATGGCGCGGAAAGCCGATGATCTCGCGGGTCAGCGCCAGCATCCGGGCAAGCGTCGGATCGTCCGGATCAAGGCCGCGCCGGCGCACCTCGTCGGGGGTGATCGATTTTTCCGACCAGCCCCAGATCGCGCCGGCAAGACCGCCGGTGGCGTCCTCGGACAGGCCAAAAACTTTGCCGACTTCTCGAATTGCCGAGCGCGCCCGATAGGAGATGACGGTGGCGGCGAGACCGGCCCGCTCGCGGCCGTATTTCTCGTAGATATACTGGATCACCTCCTCGCGCCGCTCGTGCTCGAAATCGACATCGATATCAGGTGGTTCTCGCCGTTCCTCCGAAATGAAACGCTCGAACAGGAGGTCCATGCGCTGCGGATCGACCTCGGTGATGCCAAGGCAGAAGCAGACGGTGGAATTGGCCGCCGAGCCGCGGCCCTGGCAGAGAATGCCGCGGGCGCGCGCGAAGCGGACGATATCGCATACCGTGAGAAAGTAAGGCGCATAATCCAATTTCCCGATCAGCGCGATCTCGTGATCGATCCGTTTGCGTATTTCCGCCGGCACGCCATCGGGATAGCGGTTAGCCGCGCCTTTATTAGTAAGTCGAATTAATTCTTCTTGCGGCGTGCGGCTCTTGCCGGCCGGCTCGTCGGGATAAATATAGTGGAGTTGGTCCAATGAAAAATTTATCCGACATATTATAATTTGGATTGTTTGTAATGCCTGTGGATATGCGCGAAACAGCCGTGCCATTTCCGATGGCGATTTCAGGTGCCGCTCGGCATTCGGTGCCAGTAATAATCCGGCTTTCTGTAGTGTCGCATGCTCCCGGATACAGGTGACCACGTCCTGTAGCGGGCGACGCTCGGGCGTGTGGTAGAGCGCCTCGTTGGTGGCCAGAAGCGGCGTGCCGCAGCGCTCCGCCAGGCCGGCGAGCCGGGCGAGCCGCGCCCGGTCGTCGCCGTGATAGGCAACGCAGGCGGCAAGATGCACCGCACCGGGAAAGGCGTCGACCAGGACGCGCAGCGTCTCTTCAAGGCCCCCCAGCCTGTCGGGACCTGCCAGCCTGTCGGGACCCGCCAGTTGTCCCGATGGCGGCGCGACCGCCATCAAAAGCCCGACGCCCCAGTCGAGGAGGTCGGCGAGGTGGAGATGGCAGTCGCCCTTTTCAGCGCGCCGGTTGCCGGTGGTGAGCAGCCGGCAGAGGCGGCCATAGGCGGCGCGGTCCTGAGGCCAGACGAAGATGTCGGGCGTGCCGTCGCAGAACACCAGCCGGGCGCCGACGATGATGCGCAAAGGAGCATCGAGGCCGATCTGTTCGTCGGTCGGTTTGGCCGTCTCGCGGGCCGCCACATGGGCGCGCACGACGCCGGCGAGCGAGTTGCGGTCGGTGATGCCGAGGGCGGGATAGCCGAGCTGCATGGCGCGGGCGACCAGTTCCTCCGGGTGCGAGGCGCCGCGCAGGAAGGAAAAGTTGGTGGTGGTCGCCAGTTCCGCGAAAACGGGCGGCTCGGGAGGGGCGCCTTGCGCGCTCATCCGAACAGCCCGTGCAGATACCAGCGCGGGGCCGCCGTTTCACGGCCGTAAAGGCCCGCCCGGAAGACCCAGTAGCGGCGGCCGGCCTCGTCCTCGACGCGGAAATAGTCGCGGGTGAACGCATCGCCACCGCCGTCGAGCTCCTTCACGCGCCACCATTCCGGCGCGATCCGCTCCGGCCCCTCGGCGCGGACGATGCGCCGCTGGACCCGGCGCCAGTAAAACCGCACCGGCGGTCCGTCCGGCACCTCGGCGATCGCCTCGATCGGCTCGGGCGTCTGCAGGAGCCGCAGGGGCCGCTCCGGCGCCCGCCCCGGATGTGGCCGGAAGCGCGCTGCCGTCTCGGGCCGGTCCCGGTCGGGTCGGTCCGGGTTGAGTCGGGCCGGGTTGGACCGGTCCCCGACGGCCGGTGCCGTTGCCATCGCGCGTTCGGGGATGTGGCTGTCGCTCCGGAGGATCCGGACGACCCGGTCGCGGCCGAGCCGGGCGGCCAGCCGGTCGGCCAGATGCGCCAGCGCGACGTCGTCCCGCCCGCCCGGGTCCGGGGCCAATGCCGGTGAGGCGCCGGTCATCTGCCTGTCGGTCATCTGTTCTGGCCCCAGCGGATCGACGGCCTCGGCGGCAAGGCGAACCTGCTCGATGCCCTCGCCGCTGTCGAACCCATCCTGGAAGGCGCTGAGCCGTTCGCGCAGGAGCGTGGCGATCACAGCGGCATCGCGGCTTGGCCGGCTCAGGCCCGTGGCGATGCGCAGGGCGGTGGTGTCGAGCCGGAACAGGGTGAGCACCAGGTGGCGGGCGCCCTGGCCATGCCGGACAAGCGGGGCGGTCAGGCTGGCCGCGAGATGGTCGATCGTCCGCTCGACATCCTCGATCAGCCGGATCGGCTCGGCGAAGAGGCGCTCGACGGTGAAGACGGGTGGGGATTTAAGCGGCGAAAGCGGTTCCTCGGCCCGTCCCAGCGCCCGGTCGAGCCGGGTCAAGAGGTCGGTGCCGAACCGGGTGGCGAGCGTTTCCCGGGGCAGGCCGGCAAGCTGGCCGATCCGCTTCAGGCCGAGCCGGTCGAGCAGGGCGGCGGTGGCTGGATCGGCTTCCAGCGCCTGGACGGGCAGCCGGCGGACGGCTTTTTCGTTGCCGCCGGGCGGAACGACCGGCGGGCTGTCGGTGATATGGCCGCTTAAAAGGATCGCGCGGGCGGCCGTCGGCGTGTCGGCGATCGCCGCTGCCGCCGACAGGCCGCGCCGGCTGAGCCGGCCGGCGAGATCGGCAAGCAGGCCGGCCTCGCCGCCGAACAGATGGGCGCAGCCGGTAATGTCGAGGACCAGGCCGGGCGCCGCCCTTGTCGCTTCGTGAGCGCTTCGGTCGATGGCGACCAGTGGCGTATAGCGGCTGGCCCAATCGGCGAGCGCCATGAGGGCGCGGTCGTCGGCGGACGGATCGGCGGGATGGATCTCGAGATCGGGCCGCCGGGCCCGGGCATCCGACAGGGTGAGGCCCGGATCCAGGCCGGCTTCGGCGGCTGCCCGGTCGACGGCCGCGAGCCGGATGGCGTTGCCGGTGGTCTCTATCGTCGCGCGCGGTGTTGCCGGAGGTGTTGCCCTGGATGGTACCTTGCTGTGCTTCGCCGGCCGCCTATCCGGCGTGCCTGATCGGGATGACGGAGCCGCCCGTTGTGGTGCCAGTCGCTCGAGCGGCAGATGCGGCAGGCGCAGCGCCAGATAGCGCCGGTTCTGTGCCGCCTTCTGCGTATCGGTCACCGGATCGATGGCTGGAGGGGCGGGGTGTGGCATCGGCGAAGCGGTGGTCATGAGCGGTCCACATCAGGTTGAAGCGGCCGCCGGGCCGGGAGGCGCCCGGGGCGGCGTTGCGTTCCAGATCGGCCTCCCAGGCCGGCGGCGACAGACAAAAGAGAAACGAAGTTTCCAGCGAAGCTTCCAACGGCGTTTCCGAAGAAGCTTCGCGTGGCGTTTTATGCGGGGTGTCTTCGGATGAGAGTGTCGAAGCGGCGGGGTCGGTGACGGCATGCGGGGCGATCCGCCAGCGGGTCCGGGCCGCGCTCAGGCCGTCCGCCGTGCCCGGGCGCACCAGGATCGCGGTGACGCCGGAACGGGCTGCCCGCAGCACCAGCCGGCGCGTCGCGGTCAGGTCGACAAGCGGTGGATCGCCGCGGATCTCGGTGACGACGGCCGAAAGCGCCCGGCAGGCAAGGCCCTCCTCGGTCGCCCAGAGCGCCTCACGCGGGCGGCGCGCCTCGACCAGCAGCAGGTTGTCCGGATCAAGGCCGAAGGCGGCGAGACCGGGGCCATAGGGCCGGCCCCACTCGCCGGCGCCGTCGAAGGTGCTGACGATCAGGGTCGTGCCGATCAAAGGAACGTGGGGAACAGGATTGGGGGGGACAGGGCCGCGTGATGAAGTCTCGCGGTTCGCAGCCGTCAGGCGGGCGGCGAGGGCAAGGGCGAAGCCGAAGGCGAGCGGCCCGTCCGCGTCGGCCGAACGGATCTCGTGCAGGGCGCCGGGCAGAAGGCCGCCGCCGAGCCGGTCATCGAGCCGGTCGACGCCGAGCGGAACCGCCGGCCGCGCGGCGAAATGAGCGCTTGCCGGTGCGCCGAACCCCGTCTTCGCCGCCTCCTGCGCCTCCAGCCGGGCGATCCGGTCGCGCAGGGTCGCCAATTCGGCCGGCTTCGGCATGGGGTCCGGATCCGGCGGGCTTTCGCCAGTTCCGTCCGTTCCCGGACTGTCAAAGGGCTCTCCGGCGGGTGCATGACCGGCGTCCCTGCGGTGAGCGGCTATGGACACAATACCTCTCCCGTCCGGCGGACAAGTCCGCCGGATGGCGCCCGTCATCAGTGGCGCGCATAAATGTTCCTGTTATGTTCCTATATGGATTCCATTGATCGGCGCCGGAGTCAATGCTGTTGTCGATATATGAGCCGGCTTGTCGGCTCGTAGTCCGTGGTTGGGCTTTGCATGCCCGGCCTGTCGTCATGAAGTCGTCTGCGCCGTATATCCTCATCGATATCCACTGCTGTCTGATTTAGGCTCGTTGGCGCTTGCTATCGGTCACAGGCCGTAAACAAAGGCGCTTTACCCCTGAACCGGACAGCCGTGATCGATATCCGCGACGTGCTTCCGATCAGCCGGCCTTTGCCGCGTCGGTTTCGGCGATGATGCGGTCGGCTTCCTCGATCGTGAGCCGGGGCGGGTGCCAGTCCTTGCCGGGCGCGGCGTCGAGCAGTTTGCGTGTATAGGGGTGCTTGGGCGCGCTGAAGACATCCTCGGCGGTGCCGAACTCGACCATCTCGCCGCGTTCCATCACCGTGATGTAGTCGGAGATCTGGGCTGCGACGCGCAGGTCATGGGTGATGAAGATGATCGCGGTGTCCAGCCGGCGCTGCAGGTCGTTCATCAGCCGCAGCACCTGTTTCTGCACCGAAAGGTCGAGCGCGGAGACGCTTTCATCGGCGATCACCACGTCCGGCTCCATCGACAGCGCCCGGGCAATGCCGATGCGCTGGCGCTGGCCGCCGGAGAAATTGCGCGGAAACCGGTGATAGGCCTGCCGGGGCAGACCGACCAGCTCGAGCAGGTCCTCGGCGCGCTGCTTCGCCTCGTCCTTCGCAACACCCATCAGGACGGGGCCGCGGGCGATGATCCAGCCGACGCGGTGGCTCGGATTGAGCGAGCCGAAGGGGTCCTGGAAGATCATCTGGATCTCCCGCCGGGCCGCCTGCAGGTCCTTGCCGGCAAGCTGCAGGAAGTCGCGCTCGTGGATCACGACCGATCCTTCCGTCGGCTCGGTCAGCCGGATCAGCGCCTTGGCGAGCGTCGACTTGCCCGATCCGGATTCGCCGACGACGGCGAGCGTCTCGCCCCGCCTCAGCGTGAAGCTCGCGTCTTTCAGCGCATGGACCTCGCGGTCGCCGGTGTCATAGACCTTGTGCAATCCGCTGACCGCGACGATCGGCTGGTCGTGGCGGCCCGCATCCGGGGTTCGCGTCGTCTCCAGGGCCGGCATCGCGTCGACCAGCAGCCTGGTATAGTCCGCGCGCGGGTGCATCAGGATCTGCTCGGCCGGCCCCTCCTCGACCAGCCTGCCCCAGCACATCACCGCGACCCGGTCGGCGATGTCGGCGACGACGCCGAAATCATGGGTGATGAAGAGGGTGCCGTTGTCGTAGGTCCCCTTCAATTCCTCAATCAGCGACAGGATCTGACGCTGGGTGGTGACGTCGAGCGCCGTGGTCGGTTCGTCGGCGATCAGCACATCGGGCTTGCAGGCGAGCGCCATGGCGATCACCACGCGCTGGCACTGGCCGCCGGAAATCTGGTGGGGATAGGACTCGTAGATGCGCTCCGGCGCGGGCAGGTGCATCTCGTCGAACAGTTGCAGCGTTTCGGCGCGGCGGCCCGCCGGCGAAATGTCGGGCCGGTGAAACCGGAACACCTCGTCGACCTGGTGGCCGACCTTCATCGCCGGATTGAGCGCGGCCATCGGCTCCTGATAGATCATCGCGATGCGGGCGCCGCGCATCTCCCGTAATTGCTCGGCGTTAAAGTCGAGGACGTTCTCGCCCTTGAACAGCACCTCGCCCGAGGTGATGGTGAGCCCCGGCGGCACCGCGTTCATGATGGCCGAGCTCATCACCGACTTGCCGGAGCCCGATTCGCCGACGACGCAGAGGATCTCCTTGCGGTTGAGCGTCAGGGAAACGTCCTCGACGGCGAAACGGCGATCCGCCTTGGCCGGCAGCGCGATCGACAGGTTGCGGATTTGAAGAACGGGATCGCCGGTGTCGGTCATGCTCCAAAGGCCCTTCGCCCTGTTGGCGTTCACGCAGCGCAAACCCGATGCTCAGGTCGCGTGTTTGGGTTTCCGGCCGGGAAGCGGTCGCGGCGCGGGGCGCTTCCAGCGGCGGTTGAGCGCCTTCAGATCCAAGTCGATCCGCTCCATTTCGCCGCCCAGGCGCCGGGCCGCCACCGTCAAAAGGGCTGGGTCGTTGCCCTCCAAGAGCAGCAGGCCACGGCCGAGCAGAGCGGCCTCGTCGTCACGGCGGCCGGCGCGGACGACGGACATGATCGCCTCTTCATGCGGCAGCACCGTCGCCCTGCAGCTCGGACAGACCGGATCGGAGAATTCAAAGGAACTGTTGCGGCCGCGGCGGATCGCGGTCATCAGCGCGGTGACGCCGGCGACGAGACAGGGGCCGTCGCGCTGCCCGAGCACCGCATCGGCCCGGGCGAAGGCCTGCTCGAAGCCCGAACTGTTGGCGCGGCTGTAGCCGACGCACAGCCAGCGGATGATCTCGAGCGTGAAGCTGTCGATCCAGTCGTAGCCGCACTGGTCCAGGTCGGGCAGAGCGTGGCGCTTCTGGCAATGGGATTTTCCGGGAGACTTTCCGGGAGATTTATCGCGGGGGCTATCAGGCACGGCAGGTCGCATCCGTTAATATGATAAAAAAAGTCATATTAACGGATGCAGCAGAAATCAAGTAATTTCAGATATTTGGAATCATTCGAAACGGCCGGCCGGTCGATTCACGCCCCAGTGCCCAAAATCTGGGGGCCCAAAATCTAGGACCCAAAATCCGAGTGCCCGAAATCGAGGCCGATGGATCCACCACTGACAATGGGGACGGGTGCCGTGCCCGGGTCCGCCCCTTTCAGCCGCATTTCGAATAGCCGCAGTCGAGGCAGGCAAGGCAGCCTTCCTTGTGCAGCAAGCTCGGCCGGCCGCAGCGCGGGCAGGTGGCACCGGCCGGAACCGCGCCCGTCTCAGGCGGAATGGCCTCGGGCAGCATGGCCGCAGCCGTCCCGTCGGGGGTCACGGCCGCCGGCGCGCCGGCTCCGCCGAGGCGGCCGGCCTCGGAGGCCTCCAGAAAGCCGATATCGATCATGTGTTTCTCGATGATGTCGGCGATCGCGGCGAGCAGGCTCGGCACGTAGCGGCCATTCATCCACTGTCCGCCGCGCGGGTCGAACACGGCCTTCAACTCCTCGACCACGAAGGAGACATCGCCGCCGCGCCGGAACACGGCGGAAATCAGCAACGTCAGCGCCGCCGTCCAGGCGTAATGGTCGACATTGCGGGAATTCATGAAGATCTCGAAGGGCCGCCGGCGCCCGTCGCGGACGATGTCGTTGATGGTGATGTAGAAGGCGTGCTCCATGTCCGGCCAGCGCAGCTTGTAGGTGAAGCCGGGCAGGATCGCGTCGCGCTTCAACGGGTCCGCCAGCCGCACCACCGATCCTCGCCCGCCAGCGAAGGCGGAAGCGGAGCGTTCGCCGGAGGGGACTTCGGGCGCGGGCAGCGGCAGGCTCGACTGATCGCCACCCTCGGGGTGCCGCAAAGCGGTGAGATCAGAATCGGCCTCCTCCTCAACGCTCAGGACCGAGCCGGTCACGGCGTTCGGCCGGTAGGTCGTGCAGCCTTTCAGGCCGCGCTCGTAGGCTTGCCTATAGACGTCCTTGAAGGCGTCGAAGGCGATGTCGCGCGGGACGTTGATGGTCTTCGAGATCGAACTGTCGACGAAAGGCTGCATCGCCGCCTGCATGACCAGATGGGCGTCCGGATCGAGCGTCTGGGCCGTGACGAAGCTGCCGGGCACCTTATCCCCATCCGGCCCGTGTCGTGCCGTGTAGAGCCGCCAGGCATGGTCGCTGACCTCTTCCTCGCGCCGGCTGCCGTCGGGCTGCAGCACCGCGCGCCGGTAGGACAGCGAGAAGATCGGCTCGATACCCGACGAGACATTGTCGGCGAACAGCGAGATCGTCCCGGTCGGGGCGATCGAGGTCAGGTGGCTGTTGCGCAGGCCCTTTGCCGCGATCTCTGCCCGCACGTCTTCGTCGAGCCGCGCAACCGTCGGGCTTTGCAGGAATTCATCGGCTTTGAACAGCGGGAAGGCGCCTTTTTCGCCGGCCAGGCCGGTGCTGGCGCGATAGGCCTCGTTCTGGATGATGCGCATCCATTCGCCCGCCAGTGCCGCGGCTTCGGCCGATCCGTAGACGACGCCGAGCATGACGAGCGCATCGGCCAGTCCGGTGACGCCCAGGCCGAGGCGTCGCTTGGCCTCAGCCTCGTCGCGCTGGGCCTGAAGCGGGAAATTCGAGATGTCGACGACATTGTCGAGGAACCGGACGGCGGTCGCCACGGCCTCGCGCAGGCGCGTTTCGTCGAGCGCTGCTTCGTGGGTGAACGGATCGGCGATAAGGCGGGCGAGATTGATCGAGCCGAGCAGGCAGGCGCCATAGGGCGGCAGCGGCTGCTCGCCGCAGGGGTTGGTCGCGCCGATCGTCTCGCAATAGCGCAGGTTGTTTTCCGCGTTGATGCGGTCGATGAAGATCACGCCCGGCTCGGCATAGTCATAGGTCGCGCGCATGATCCGGTCCCACAGCGCGCGGGCCCGGACGGTCCTGTGCACCGTGCCGGCGAAGACGAGGTCCCAGTCGGTATCCGCCTTGACGGCTGCCATGAACGGGTCGGTGACGAGCACCGAGAGGTTGAACATCCGCAGCCGGCCGGCATCGGCCTTGGCGTCGATGAAGGCCTCGATATCGGGATGGTCACATCTGAGCGTGCCCATCATGGCGCCGCGGCGGGAGCCTGCCGACATGATCGTTCGGCACATCGCGTCCCAGACATCCATGAAGCTGATCGGGCCGGAGGCATCGGCGCCGATCGATTTCACCGCCGCGCCCTTCGGCCTGAGCGTCGAGAAATCATGGCCGATGCCGCCGCCCTGCTGCATGGTCAGCGCGGCCTCGCGCAGATGGGTGAAGATGCCGGCGAGATCGTCGGGGATCGTGCCCATGACGAAGCAGTTGAACAGCGTCACCTTGCGCCCGGTGCCGGCGCCGGCGAGGATGCGGCCGGCCGGCAGGAAGGCGCCGGACGTCAGCAGCGCCTGGAACGTCTGCGCCCAGTCGGCGCGCCGGTCCTCGGGCTCGGCCTGCGCCACCGCCGACGCGACCCGGGCAAAGGTGTCGTCGATCGACGCCTCCACCGGCGTGCCGTCGCCGTCGCGCAGGCGATACTTCATGTCCCAGATCTCGTGTGCGATCGGGGATGGCGGCACCACGGTGCCTGTCCCTTGCGCGCTATCAGCCATGGTGACGCTCATACATCGACATGATCCTGTCGGGCCGGCATTAGGCTTCAAGCGATAGTGTGGGCCGACTCCGGTGAAGAGTCAATGAATGTTCTTGTTTTGTACTAAATCTGAAGCGTAAGTCGGGGTGCGGCCGGTCCGCTATCGGGCGTTCCGCTATCGGGCGGCCTGCGAGCCCGCTGCCGTCGTTTCCTTCACTTCCGCCAGGCGTTTGACCGCCGTCTCCGGCAGCGGTGGCGAGTTGTCGCTTTCCGCCGCCTCAGTGAGCAGTCGGTCCGAGGCCGCCTCGATGCGCTCCTGCAGGATCGTCATGAACTCGCGCGGCGGCAGGCCCGGTTCGATCGGCTCGAGGATCTCGACGATGATGGTGCCGGGATAGCGGCGGATCGAGCGGCGCGGCCAGTAGAGGCCGGAGTTGAGCGCAATCGGCAGACATGGAACCCCCATCTGCTGATAGAGGATCGCAGCGCCCGGCTTGTAGTCGGGTACGTCGCCCGGCGCGCGCCGGGTGCCTTCGGGAAAGATCAGGATCTGGCGGCCGCTCAGCGCCTCCGCCTTGGCGGTGCGAGCCATTTCCTTCAGCGCTTTCGCCCCGCCGGTGCGCTCGACCGGGATCATCCGCATGCGCCGCTGCCACCAGCCCCAGACCGGAATGGCGTTCAGTTCCTTCTTCAATATGAAGGCCGGATCGGCAAACAGCGGCAGCAGGGCGACCGTCTCGAACATCGACTGATGCTTGGCGGCGACCAGCAGCGGGCCGTCATAGGGGCCCGGATCGCCGCGCACCTCCATCCTTACGCCGGCGACCACCCGCAGGATCCAGCGCGTCGAACGCGCCCAGGCCAGAAACGGCACCAGCAGCCACTTGCGCGGCAGCCAGACGAAGGGCGTGCAGACGATCACCCAGAGGGCGAAGTTCACATAGAAGGCGATCTGGTAGAGGATCGATCTGAGGATCACGGCCGCTGCCCCAATGGTATCAACTGCATGCGCCACCCAAGAGCGTCCATGGCGACGCGGATTGCAGGGCGAGCCTAATCGCTTACCCGGATGCGGCAGTGCTGTCAGCCCCGAGGGGTGAATTGCCGCGCCAAAAAGCCCTTGTCGCTAGCGATTAACCGCCGCCTGCGCGGTCTCGTAGGAAATCGCCGGGCCGCTGAGGCGCAGCTTGATGATCGACATCAGGTACTTGGTGTATTCGGCGAGCATCAGCCGGGTCGTGCCGGGATTTTTCCACCAGTCGTCGAGCGCGACCCGGTGGGCGGTGACGGGATAGGGAATGAGGCTTGCCTCCGGCATCGCCCGGCGGATTTCGTAGAGCGAGCGCGGCAGGTGGTAGCTGGAGGTGACGACGATCAGTGATTCGAAGCCGTTGCCGCGCGCCCAGTTGCGCGCCTCCTTGGCGTTGCCGACGGTGTTCATCGCGGCATGGCCGAGATCGACGCAACAGGAAAACAGGGCGCCGCTGCCCGTCGTCATGCCGGCGAGCGTCTCGCGCGTGGTGCCCGGATGGACGCCCGAAATGAGCAGTCGCCGGGCCCGGCCCTGATCGAGCAGCGTGACGGCGTCATTGATCCGCTCCGACCCGCCGGTGAGCACGACGATCGCGTCAGCGGTTTGATTTGTATCGGGTTTTTCGAATGTCGCGACGGTGTGGACGAAATGGGTGAAGCCGATCACGAAGGCGATGAGCGCGCTGATGGCGAGGCCGCCGAGGCCGACCAGGACCATGCGGCCCCGCCGGCGCGGCGCAGGCGTGTCCCGCCTCCCGAAACCGCTCGTGCCGCCGTCTGTCGGTCGCGCCGGCGCGCCGGAAGGCACCTCGTCTCGTTCGGGCGCCTCGAAGGCCACTGGTCTATGCTCGCTAATGCTCATACCCGCCAACAGGATACTAGAAAATACGGCCCTAGCGCGGCAAGGGCCGGGAGCCAATGGGATTCGTCAAATCCTCAATCGAACACCTTGAGGAACCGGAATACCGCAAGCCGCGAGCTCAGCGCCGTCAGGCCGGCGACCAGCAGGATCGTCACGACGATGCCGGCAACCGGCGCCCAGCCGATCGTCAGCCCGCCGAACAGGGCGTCGAACTGATCGCCGGCGGGCGTCGCGACGAACTGGGCGGAGATCCAGCGGATCGCGGCGAAAGCGAGGATCGCGGCCAGCCCGCCGGCAAGGCCGCCGCGTAGGCCAAGCCGCAGGAAATGGCGCTGGAACTGGCCGGCGATGAAGGATTCCTTGGCGCCGACCAGATGCAGCACCTCGACCGTGCCGCGATTGGAGGCCATCGCGCCACGGGTGGCGAAGACGACCGACAGCACCGTGGCGCAGAGCACCAGCACCAGGATGCCGAGGCCCGTCACCACCAGCGTGCGCGCCATCACCGCCAGCCGGCCCTGCCACAATTCGTGATCGTCGAGGCTGGCACCCGGCACCGTGCCGGCAAGCTGTTGGCGAAGCTGTGCGAAATCCGGCGGATCGTCGGGATCGATGCGCACGACGATCAGCCTGGGAACCGGCAGTTCGTCCAGGTCGACATTGCCGCCGAGCCAGGGTTCGAGCAGGTCGCGCAGTTCCTGGTCGGAAACGGCCTGGGCGTCGCTGACGCCGGGGGTCGCGGCGATGATCGACAGGGCGTCGGCAACGGAGTTGGCCACGTCGATGCCCTCGAGCGGGCGGATCTGCACGGTCACCTCGCCGGAGATGTCCGATTGCCACTGGTTTGCCGCCGAGGCGACGATCGCCACCGTGCCGACCGTGATGCAGGACAGGAAGGACATGATCGCCAGGACGAAGAACAGCGCCCGGCCGGAAATGCTGGTGGCCGGCACGATCGCGCTGGCCGGCTCGAAGCCCTCGGGCTCGGCGAAATCGTCCTCGCGGTCGGCGTCCTCCCCGGAGCCAGCATCGGCCGGCATCGTCGACGAGGATGGTCCGGGCGCCTGAAGCGTCGATGAGGATGTCCGGGGCGCCGGCGTCTTCGCCACCGCCTCCCGCGGGTCTGTCTCGCGTTCCTCCTGAAGGGCCATCACAGCCTCAATCGTAGATGTTGATCCGGCCTTCGTTCAGGACGAAGCGGCGGACGTCGTGCTGGTCCATGAGACCGATGTCATGGGTGGCGATCACCACGGTGGTGCCGAGCCGGTGCAGCTCCAGGAACAGCCGCAGCAGCCGGCGTGCCAGCGTCGGATCGACATTGCCGGTCGGCTCGTCGGCGAGCAGCAGTTCCGGCTGGGTGATGACGGCGCGGGCGATCGCCGCCCGCTGCTTTTCGCCGCCCGACAGGACCGGGGGGTGGACATGGGCGCGCTCGCCGAGCCCGACCCAGCGCAGGAGTTCGATCACGTCGGTGCGGTAGGAGGCCTCGTCCTTGCCGATCACCCGGAGCGGCAGCGCGACGTTCTCATAGGTCGACAGGTGGTCGAGCAGCCGGAATTCCTGGAAGACGACGCCGATGCGGCGCCGGAGCGTCGGCAGGTCGGTGCGCGACAGGGTGGCGACGTCGTGACCGAACATCGACATCAGCCCGCGCGTCGGCTTCAGCGCCAGGAACAGAAGCCGCATCAGCGACGTCTTGCCGGCGCCCGACGGGCCGGTCAGGAACTGGAACGAGCCCCGATCGATGCGGAACGAGACGTCCCGGAGCACCTCCGGTCCCATACCGTAACGCAGTCCGACATTCTCGAAATGGATCACGCCAAACCCTCGAAAGCGGCAGGCCGGGCGCTCACGCCGCCGTGCCGCGATCATGCTATCCTGATCGTCTACCGCAAAGACGGGACCTGTCCGACAAGCCGTTCCACCGTCTCGACGGTCGTCTCGACGGCTACACTGGCAGACTCGCCCTTAACGCTTCATTAAACATAATCCGGCGAGGTGGTCATGCTGGAAACGCGCTGTCGGGACAGACCCGCCTGCGCGCCCGCCGCCTGCATCTGATTCGTCTGTTGGGGGCAGACGACGGCCATGAAGATCACCTGCCCGAGCTGCAACACGAGCTACGCGGTCAACGCCGAGACCTTTCCCGCGGACGGCCGCAATGTCAGGTGTGCGCGGTGCCGCTCGGTCTGGCACGCGGTCGCCTATGCGTCCGAGGCCGACATCCTGCCGCCGGATCGTGAAGGGCGGGCGAAGCCTGGACCTGTGATCGCAAAGGCGCAGCCTTCCGAAGCGCCTGATCCTGATCCGGCCGATCCCGCCAAGGCCGAAACCGCCCCCGAAACCGCCGTTACCAAGGTGGCCCGCCCGTCATCCCCGGCCCCTCCGCCAGCTCCGGTAACCGGCGCGCGGCTGATGGATACGGGGCCGGAGGGCGAAGCCGCCGGCATGACGGCCGAGGACGGATCGCCCGTCCCGGCGCATCTGGCCGCCCATCGCGCGGCGCGCCGCGCCGCAAGGAGGCCACGCATCCGGGTCAAATCCTCCGGGAATAGTGGCCTGACCGCCTTTCTTGCCGGCGTGGCGATCGCTGTCGCGGTCGCCGCCGTCCAGTTCCGCGAGGATGTCGTGCGCTCGCTGCCCTCGACCGCTGGCCTCTATGCGCTTGCCGGGATGCCGGTCAATCTGCGCGGGCTCGAATTCAGCGGCATCACCCAGCGCCGCGACTTCGACGACGGCCTGCCGGTGCTGATCGTCGAGGGCGAGATCCACAACCTGGAAGAGGCGTCGCTGCCGGTTCCCGCCCTGCGCTTCTCGCTGCGCGGCCAGGGCGGCAGCGAGATCTATGCCTGGACGATCGAGCCGCGCCAGAAGATCATCGAGGCCGGTGCGACGATGACCTTTCGCACCCGGCTCGCCTCGCCGCCGCGCAATGCCGACGACATGCTGATCCGCTTCATCGACCGGCGCCGCCAGACGGTCGGGCTTGCGCCGGGCTGACCGCGTTCGCGGCTTGCCGGGGGCCGGCCAAGGCGTCCGGTCGATTGGGAAAGGCGCGGGTTTAAGCCCGCCTTCAAGCCGCGAAAGCTTGACGATCGCGCGCGGTCCCGTCATGACGCAGGGGAGCAGTTCCAGTCCGGTCAGTAGCGGAGCAGACGATTTGACGACCATCGAGCGGCGGGGCCACAGGATCCGCGTCCTATTCGCACCCGAGACGATCGCCGAGCGCAACCGCGAGCTCGCCGGCGAGATCAGCGGCCGGACCGGCGGCGACCTCATCGTGATCGCGATCCTGAAGGGCAGCTTCGTCTTCGCCGCCGACCTGGTGCGCGCGCTCTACGAGGCGGGCCTGTCGCCGGAGGTCGAGTTCATGAGCCTGTCGAGTTACGGCGCCGGCACGCAATCGTCGGGCCAGGTCCAGATCCTGCGCGACATCGAGAGCGATGTGGCCGGCCGCAACGTGGTGCTGGTCGACGACATTCTCGAGTCCGGCCGCACGCTCGCCTTCGCCAAGGATCTGCTGGTCGCGCGCGGGGCGCAGGCGGTCTATACCTGCGTGCTGCTCGACAAGCCCGGCAAGCGGGCTGCGCAAATCGACGCGGACTTTACCGGATTTTCATGCCCTGACCTGTTTGTTGTCGGCTACGGGATGGATGTCGCCCATGCCTTCCGCGAACTGCCCTTCGTCGGCGTCGTGGAGAGCGCCGGCGATTGAGACGTCCCGCACGGTATTTTGTGTGGAGGCAGGCATGGCGCGGGTTTTGCTGGTCGATGACGACGACGGCGTGCGCAGTTTCGTCAAACGGGCGCTCGAAATCGACGGGCATGAGGTCGACGAGGCCTCAGACGGCGCCGAAGCGCTTGACCTCCTGCGTGGTGATCACGGCGATACCGGGCTCATCCTGTCCGACATCATGATGCCGGTGATGGACGGCATTGCGCTGGCGCTGAATGTCGCGCGCGAGCGGCCGGAGGTGCCGGTGTTGCTGATGACCGGCTATGCCAATCAACGCGAACGCGCCGACGGGCTTGACGAAATCGTCCATGACGTGGTGCTGAAGCCATTCACGCTTGCCGAGATCAGGGCGCGGGTCTCCGAGGTCGTGGCGACCGGAGAGGCGCAGCGCGGCGCGTCCGGACGCGTGGTGCATTGAGAAAAACCTGGGCCCGACCGGCTGCGATCCGGTCTAAGTCCATCGGTGTTGCTTAACCGATTGGCTGGCATTGCGTTTTCGGTAGACGAAGGTGGCGGGACATGGACTCACTCAACCACCTGCTCGGACGTCATCAACTCTGTTGTCCTCGATGGAAGCAGTGTCCTGGTATCGCCCGCCATCCCCCTCCGTGTCATTGCCGGAACAAGTCCGGGCATGACATCCGAGGGGATGGCCAGGCTGAAAACAAAAGCCCGTTGCCGCTAAACCGGACAGCGGTGGGCCAGCCCCGTACGTTATCCGGCCCCGCATCCTATCCGGCAACACGCCGCATCAGGGCCTCGATCGGCCCGCGCTTGAACGTCTTCGACCAGACGAACGCATAGGCCGTGGCGAGCGCGCAGAAGATCAGCGCCGCGACGAGGGCCGTCGAAAGCGGTTGATCGCCGAGCAGTCCAAGCTCCTCGATTATGCCCATGCCGATCAGGATATGGGCGATGTAGAGCGTCAGCGTCTGGCGGCCGGCGGGCAGGACCAAACGCAGGACGCGGGCGCGCGCGGCCCGTTCGGCGATCAGCAGGCAGACGCCGATGACGAGCGAGGCCGCGCCGATCCCGGCCAGCGTGTAGAGCGGCATGGGCGGTATCGGTTCGGTTGAACTCAACGACGCCAGTTCGGGATCGATGGCGCTCAGCGCCGGCGTGAGGAGCGCGCTGATGCCCTCGGCAATCGCCAACGCGATCGCGCCGCCGATGACGAGGCCACGCTGCACCGACCGTTCGCCCAGCTTCAGACGGGCGAGCATGACGCCGAACAGGAGGAAGCCGATCCAGGGAAAGACCGGGTGCCAGCCGTTGAAGAAGAGATTGCGCACGAAGCCGGCCGGCGTCCAGAAATCGGCATAAGTCAGGTCGTCCCAGTTCCAGCCCTGGTCGTAGTTCAGCGTCAGCATCATCACGACGAAGACGATGTTGACCGCGACGATCGCCAGGAAAAGCTGGCGGTTGCTCAAGGGCAGCAGGAAGACGCCGAAGAAGAAATAGAAGGCGTAGTAATGGATGATGTCCGCATCGAAGACGAGCGTGTTGACCAGGCCGAGCACCAGCAGGAACGCCGCGCGCCTGACCGTCACGGCGACGGTCCGGTCGGCCCCTTTGAGGCCGGCGAGCCCCAGCCCGATCCCGGCCAGGACCACGAATGTCGCCGCCGCCCGTCCCTCAAGCGCGCCGACGAAGAACCCGAGCGGGCTAGCGAGAAAATCGGGGGCGCCGGTCTCGGTGCTCATCACGACCTGAAAGTTCACGATGACCATGCCGACAAAGGCCAGGAAGCGCGCCAGGTCGAGCCCGTCCAGCCGGGCCTTTCCGGCGCGGATCGTCGGTGCGTCGGTCACATGTCTCTCCTTGGTGATCACGTGCGGGATGTCGGTTGAGCCGTTCCGGCCTGAAGCGGCAGGAAGGGGGTCAGTCCCGCTGTTGGGCCGAAGCAGGCCACTTCGTCGGAATGAAGTAGGTAAACCAGAGGAACCAGAGTGCGTTCAGAAGACCAAGCCAGGCCCCGTCCGGCTGGAACGCCGATAGCGTCCTTGGCAGGAAAAGGAAACCCAAGAAGCCGAGGAAGCCAAGATACCAGTGCCTTTGAAATTCCATGCCATGCCTCTGTGTGTCGCAATTTATACTGGACGAACGTTCGTTCATTATTTAGTAGCAATCGACGGGCTGTCAAGGCGGTGGCGGGTCGGCTCCCCGCTGTCCCGCCTGGCGGGCGGTCCTTGGTTTGCGGCCGGCCGGACAACAGCAACCGCTGACGGGCCCTTACCCGGCCCTGCGGCACCCTCGTTCTCCCCCCTCTCCTTGCCGGAAAGAGGTAGAGTTTGCGGGAAGCGGGTCACGGACGTTTCATGCCCTCGGCTGATCGCAGCCATTTGAGCGAATGCCCAAAATATGCCATGACCCTATACTCACTTGACATGCTCTAAATAGTCCGAACATCGAATTCCAACGGCGGCCGCTGCAACCAATGAAATCACGCTTTCGTCCTCGCCCGGGACGGCACTTGAAAAACAGGGCGCGCGCCGCCGGTCTGGCCTGCCTTGCCGGTCTCGGCTTCGTTGCGGCAACGCTAGTCGATGCGCGACCGGCGATGGCCGAATGTGCCCGGATCACCTCGACGCGGCCCGGCGAGGTTTATCTGTTTCGGGGCCTGGGAAATATCGCCTCGCTGGGGCCGGACGAAATGGCGAGCCAGTTCTCGAAGCTGGGCATGCGCAACTGCGTGGACAATCACGTCAACTGGAAGGCGTTCGCCAACGACATACTGGAGCGCAGCGAGGTTTCGGCCGTCTCCCATCCGATCATTCTCGTCGGGCATTCGCTCGGCGCCAGGGCGGCCGTCTCGATGGCGAACTATCTGGGCAAGCGCGGCGTCCCCGTCGCCTATGTCGCGATGTTCGACCCGATGGAGTCGACCGAGGTCGGCTGGAATATCGGCGAAGTGGTGAATTACTACGTCAAGATCCCGCTGATGAACAAGCTCGTCCGGCCGGGCGAGGGGTTCACCGGATCGATCGACAATGTCGGGCTGTCGGGATGGTCCGGCGTCAGCCATTTCAACATCGACAACCGAAAGGGCCTCCAGTTCAACATCTACGTCCGCGCGTTGAACCTGTCGAACGAAGCGACGCTGGCCCAGATCGAGGCGGCGGAGGCGGAACTGTCCGAGACGCCAAGCGCGGAAAACTAGGGAAACGCGGTTTCCGGTCGTATCGAGGCGGTCTTCTGGCGGCAATCGCCGCTACTGTTGCTCCTGATGCGCGGCGGCGTGGATGGCGCGGGCGAGCGCGCGGCCGATGCAGTCATAGCCGTTGCGGGAATTGTGCAGCCCGTCCAGGGCGACCAGCGCGCGTCTTGGCAGGCCGGCCTCGACCGACCGCCGCATCAGGGCAAAGCGCGAGAACAGGCCGACGCCTTCCTTGTGGGCTGCCGTAAAGATCGCGACCTCCATGCCAAAGTGCTGCGGTGAAGCGAGCACCTGCGGGGCGTATTGCAGGTCCATGAGGATCACGTCGGATCCGCGCGCCTTGAGCGCCTTCACGCCACCGATGATCGTCTCCCTGAGCCCGCCGACCCTGCCGCCCCAGGCGATGTCGTTCGTTCCCAGTTGCCAGATCACTAGGTCCGGCCGATGGGCGAACACGTCGCGTTCAAACCGCGCCACGGTGCCTGGGATCGTATCGCCGACGCGCCCGCTGTTGACGGCCTCGACGGATGTGCCGGGCCACAGGCGCTCGAGTTCGCGTTTCATCACCGCGGGATAGGTATCGGCCGGGTTCATCATCCACAGGCCGGTGGTCGACGAGGAGCCGATCGCGACGATCTTGAGCGGTCCGCCTTCGCGAAGCCGGGCCGTGGTGCGGGGCAGTGCGGCGCCAAGCGACAGGTCGGCATTGGCCGACAGACAGGCCTCGGCAGCCGGGATGCGTGTCTCCGAAGCCGCCTGGGGCGTCAGCGCGAGAAGCATCATCACGCAGGAGGCGAGCGTAACCGAGATGCTGCCCAATGCGATTTTCCTGCTGCGCATCATTCTTGTTTTGTCTCGCGGCTGTTTCTCGCTTCGCTTAAGCCTGCGACGGCGCGGCTTGACCGGCCGGCGCGCGGTCGCGCTTGCGAACCCTCTCGGGTTCGAGTTTCCTTCGACGGCTGGCCCGGAGGCCTGATCCGTTTTGAAACACCGTCTACAGGAGAGATGTTCGCGTTGCGTTAACCCTGTCCTTCGTTATCGCAGACAGCCGAAGGCTGATCCGGGATCGGAGAATTAGCACCATGAGAGGCCGTGCCACGGGCTCCGGCTATACACGGGCTCCGGCTATAACAGTGCCCCGCTGAGCCGGTGACGATACAGTAGCTTGGGCGGTTGCCTGTGGTCGCTGTGCCAAAGCCCCCCAGAGTGTCATGCCCCGGCGTATTCCCCCGGGGCGCGGTTCGATCCTCCATAAACACAGTCCCCCGACCAAATGGGGATAACGCCTGAGGGGGCGCACTCTCCTTTCGGCTGTCATGCCCGGACTTGTTCCGGGCATCCATGACCACAGTGGCCAGCGAAGGTGTTCATGGATTGCCGGGACAAGCCCGGCAATGACAGCAGAGTCTGTGGCCAGGCTGAAAACCAAAGCCCAATCCCACCGAAGCCGACAGCAGTACATGGCCGCGACGGACCCCCGCGGTTCCGCCCGGAAGAATCGCCCGTCAGCCGCGCACCCGGATAAACTCCGGGTCGTAGGGCGATGGCGCGATCACGGTCGCCTCGACCGGGTCGCCGCACAGGTCGAGCGTCATCGCGGTTTCCGCTTCGGCCAGGCCGGCATCGACGAAGGCATAGGCGAGGTTCATCCCGACCCGGTGTCCCCAGGCTCCGGAGGTCACGGTGCCGACCACCGTGTCGCCCAGCATCAGCGAGGCGCCGGCGTGCGCCGGGGCGGTGTCGGTGTCGAGCTTCAGCGTCACCAGCCGCTTGCGCGGCCCCGCCGCTCGCCGGTCGTGCAACGCCCGCCGGCCGATGAAATCGCGCTTGTTAAGCCGGATGAAGCGGTCGAGGCCGGTTTCGAAGGGATCGAACTCGGTCAGGATATCCGCCTTCCAGTGCAGGAATCCCTTCTCCAGCCGCATCGAATCGACGGCGCGGGCGCCGAACAACGTCAGGCCATGCGCCTCTCCGGCCTTGCGCAGTGCCAGATAGGCGGCATGGAGCGAGGCGTTGGGAACGTGGATCTCGTAGGCGAGCTCGCCGGAAAAGCTGACGCCCATGATTGTCGCCGGCGCGATGCCGACGAAGCCCTCGCGGACCGATAGCCAGGGGAAGGCCTCGGCCGACCAGTCGCCGCGCGCTGCGGCCGACAACACCTCGCGGGCGCGCGGGCCGGCGAGGACGAGTGTCGTCTGGTCGTTGGTGAGCGAGCGGATCCGGACATCCTCGCCGATGCGGATATGGGCCTGCAGCCAGTCGCGGTCGTGAAACTCGCTGGCCGCGGCCGAGCCGTACCAGACCCGCTCGAGCCCGCGGTCGGAGGCGGGCAGGTTGGCGATCGTCGCCTCCGCCTTGACCATGCCGCGATGGTTGAGGAGATAGCCGAGCCCGACCCGGCCCTGCCGCTCGACCAGGCGCCCGCAGATCATCCGGTCGAGAAAGGCTTGGCGGTCCGCGCCGGTGATCTCGAGCCGGTTGAAGCCGCTCACCTCGCAAAGACCAACGGCTTCGCTGACGGCCTTGACCTCGTCGGCGACGATCCCGAAGGCTTCGTCGAAACCGAAGCCGAGGGTTACGTGGAAATCCGGGTCCGGTTTCAGATACTCCATCCGCTCCCAGCCGTTGACGGTGGTGAATTCGGCGCCCTCGGCGGCCAGCACCGGGGTGAGCGGCGTCGTCTTGGCCGGGCGGCCGGCCGGGCGGTGCTCGTTGGGGAAGTGGAAGCGGAACTCGTTCTGATAATCCTCGATGGCCTTTAGCGCGGTCAGCTCGACGGTGGCGTGGCCGGTGAAGCGGCGCGGATCGAGGCACCAGGTGTCGTAGCAGGCCTCGCCGTGGACGATCTGCTGGGCAAGCAACCAGCCGTGGCCGCCGCCCTCGCCGAGGCCGGCGCGCAGGCCGATGATGCAGAAGGCGTTGCGCTTGCCGGGGATCGGGCCGACCAGCGGTGCCCCGTCGATCGTATAGGTGATCGGGCCGTTGACGATCGACCGGATGCCCGTTTCCTGCAAGACCGGCATGCGGGCGAAGGCGCCTTCCAGAACGTCCATCACCCGTTCCAGGTCGTCGGGGCAGAGCGCGCTTGAGAAATTCGGGTCGATGCCGTCCATGCCCCAGGTCCGGCAATCCTGCTCGTAGAAGCCGATCAGCAGCCCGCCGCGTTCCTGGCGGCAGTAATAATCGCTGATCGGGCAGCGCAGGAGCGGCATTCGCTTATCCGCCGCGACGATTTCGGGGATGTCCTCGGTAAGGAAATACTGGTGCTCCATCGAGGCGACCGGATGCTGCACCCCCATCATCGCGCCGACCTCGTTTACCCGGTAGCCGCAGGCATTGACCACGATGTCGCAATCGATATCGCCGGCGCTCGTGTGCACGGTCCAGGTGTCGTCCGATCGCTGGGTCAGGTCGGTGACCGGCGTATGGCGGTGGATTTCGGCGCCGGCCTTGCGGGCGCGCCGCGCCAGCGCCTGGCAAAGCTGGGCCGGGTCGATATCGCCGTCGAGCGGGTCCCACAGCCCGCCGATCAGGTTGTCGGTCGAGATCAGCGGGTGGCGCCGGGCGCATTCCGCTGCGTCGATTACCTCCAGATGCACGTCCATGCCGCGCGCCATGGAGGCGAAATGGCGATAGCCCTGCATCTGGGCGTCCGTATTGGCGAGCCGGATGCCGCCGTCGCCGTGGTGGTAGTTGATCGGATAGTCGGGATCGTCGGCCAGTTCCTTGTAGAGCGCGATCGAATGGGACTTCAGCCCGACCATCGTCTGGTTGGTGCCGAAATTCGTCACCTGCGCCGCCGAATGCCAGGTCGTGCCGCTGGTCAGTTCGTCCCGTTCGATGAGAACGACATCGCTTACGCCTTCCTGGGTGAGGTGATAAAGCGTCGAGCAACCGGCAATCCCGCCGCCGATTACGACGACCCTGGCGCGTGATTTCATGAAAAGGCCTTCCCAACCGGATTCGCGTTATACGCGAATCCTTATCGCCGGATTCGGGTGTGTGCAATCCCGTTGTGGGGGCTGCTTAGGGTCGCGGTGAGACCCGTCGTGTCCGGATGTGTTCCGGCAATGACATCGCGGCTGGAAGCGCAGGGCGCAATCCTCACCCCCCGACTTCCGGGATAACGGGGGGGAGGTGGTGGTCGACACGCTCTCCCCGGTCATTGCCGGGCTTGTCCCGGCAATCCATGAACATAGTCGCTTGCGCTCATTCTGGCGGCGGTGTTCATGGATGCCCGGAACAAGTCCGGGCATGACATCCGAGGGGATGGCCGGGATGAAAACAAAAGCCCGGTGCCGCTGAACCGGACAGCAGTGGGACGAGCCCGGGGATGACCTCGAAGGGTGGGAGCGCCTTGTGTCTCTCAGCCGCAGATTGCCCGAAAAGCCACTGGATCCGTGACGGGGGAGCACCGGCACGTACCACGCACCCCCGCCTCACTCACATCTCCATCACGATCCGCCCGTCGATCCGGCCGTCTTCCATGCGGGCGAAGATCGAGTTGATGTCGTCGAGCGTCTCGGTCGAATAGTGGGCGGCAACCTTGCCCCCGGCGGCGAAGGCGAGCGATTCGGCAAGGTCGTTGCGGGTGCCGACGATCGACCCGCGAATCGTCTTGCGGGTCAGCACGACATCGAAGATCGGCAGTTCGAAGCCACCGGGCGGCAGGCCGACGAGGCTCATCGTGCCGCCGCGCGCCAGCATCTGCAATCCTTGCGAGAACGAAGAAGTCGAAACGGCCGTCACCAGCACGCCCTCGACGCCGCCACCCTTCTGCGCCTCTACGCCGGGGTCGGTCTTCGTGGCGTTGATCACCTGGTCGGCGCCCAGCGTCGTCGCCAGCGCCAGCTTGTCGTCGGCAATGTCCACGGCGATCACGTGCAGGCCCATCGCCTTGGCATATTGCACGGCCATGTGGCCGAGCCCGCCGACGCCCAGGATCGCGACCGTATCGCCCGGCTTGGTGTCGGTTTCCTTGAGACCCTTGTAGACGGTGACGCCGGCGCACAGCACCGGGGCGGCTGGGGCGAAGGCGAGAGCGTCGGGCAGATGGCCGACATAGTTGGGGTCGGCGAGCACATAGTCGGCGAAGCCGCCGTTCACCGAGTAGCCGGTGTTCTGCTGGTCGGTGCACAGCGTTTCCCAGCCGCCGCAGCAATGACGGCAATGGCCGCAGGCGGTGTGCAGCCACGGCACGCCGACCCGGTCGCCTTCCTTCACGGCGGTCACGCCCGCGCCGACCTCGGCGACGATGCCGACGCCCTCGTGGCCGGGAATGAAGGGCGGTGCCGGCCTGACCGGCCAGTCGCCGTTGGCGGCATGCAGATCGGTGTGGCAGACGCCGGAGGCCTCGATCTTCACGACGATCTTGCCCGGTGCCGCGACCGGTTTTTCCACGTCGCGGATCTCCAGCGGTTTGCCGAACTCGGTAACGACGGCAGCTTTCATGGTCGCCATGGCGAGTCACGCCTCCCTTTCATGCGCTCAGGTTCCTGAACGAAATTTCGGGTGCGGCGATGAAAAGACAATGCCGGAGGCTGGGCGTCAGGCACGATTATCGCAGTCCGGCAGGCGGGCCGGAATGGCCCGCTTTTTCAATGGCTAAGAATGTCGTGGTACAGCGCCGATCAACGATGGCCGGGGCAATCGCGACGATTCGCCTCAGAACTGATTGAGCAGCCGTTCCAGATAGTCCTTCTCGATCCGTGGCCGGGCCGGATCGGACAGGCGGCGGCGGAGCTCCTCCAGGATCTCGCGGGCGCGCTGGACGTCGATCTCCTCCGGCACCTTGACGGATTCGCCATAGTCGGGACCCTCGGTGCGCAGCGGCCGCCCGAAGGGGTCTGTGCGCTGGCGGCCCATCGGACCGGGCTGACCCTGCGCCATGCCCTGGGCCATCTCCTCGGCCATCTGCTGGGCGCCGCGGCGCAGGTTGTCGAGCGCCCGGCCCTGCTGCGACAGGGCATCGCCGGACTGGCCCTCGCCGAGTGACTGCTCCGCCTCGCCCATCGCCTCGCCGGCCTGGCCGAGCTCGCTGCCGGGCTGGTTGCCCATCTCGCGCAGCCGCTCCATCAGCTGGCGCAACTGTTCGCGCAACTGTCCCTGGCCCTGGCCAAGCTGGCCGAGCTGATTGCCCTGGCCCTGCTGGCCTTGTTGACCCTGTTGACCGGGCTGTTGTCCTTGCTGCCGGCCCTGTTGCTGCCCCTGCTGCTGATTGAACTGGAAGGTCTGGTCCATCAGTTCCTGCTGGCGGCGGATCATCTCGCCCAACTCGTTGAGCATCTCGCCCATCGGGCCGGCCTGCATCTGGCCCTGCTGCATCTGGCCGTTGCGCAGGTTCTCCAGAAGATTGCGCAATTCGCTCAGCATCTGCCGGGCGGCATCGCGCGAGCCGGAGCGCGCCATGTTCTCGATGGCGTCGAGCATGCGCTGCAGGTCGTTGCGGGAGAAGGACTGGGCGTTCGGATCCATCGGCATCTGCTCGGCGAGATCCTGGTTCTCCATCGCCCGGCGCGCCATCTCGCGCAGGAATTCGTCGAGCGCCTGGCGCAATTCCGCCATCAACTGCTCGATCTCTTCGTCCGAGGCGCCTTCCTCCAGCGCCCGCATCAGCCGTTCCTGGGCCGAGCGGAGCTGTTCGGCGGCCAGCGACAGGTCGCCGTCCTCGATCTGCAGCGCCACGTCCCAGAGCTGGTCGACGACACTCAACAGCGTGTCGTCGGAGCCGTCGCCCGACCGCAGCCGCCAATAGGCGGTGCGCAGGCCGAGATAGACGGTGTAGTCGCCGACATGCTCGTGCGGATCGATCGACAGCACGTCGAGAATGGTGGCGACGCGGGAGGCTGCCTCCTTGTCGAGCGCCAGCCGGCGGCGCTGCTCGACCACGGCCTTGGCGAGCGGATCGAAGAAGGGCCGCTGCGGCAGGGTCATCTCGAAGGGCTCGCTGAAGCCCTCCTGGCCGGGATCGTCGCGGGCGACAAGCGTCAGCTTGACCTTTGAACCGGCCCAGGGGTGGGCGGAGAGATCCTTGATCGTCTGGGCGCTGCCGGCCTGGGCGCGCACGCGCGGCAGCGACAGCGGAAAGTCGGGCGGGGGGATCAGCGGATCGGCCTCGGCGAGCTCCGGGTCGAGCGGCCGGATGCGGGCTTCGCCGGAGACCACGCCGTAATCGTCGCGGACCGAATAGGCCAGCTGCAGGGCCTGGGTCGCGGTGACGCCGGGATCCTCGTCGAAGGCGATTTCGGGCGGCGCGTCGGGAAGGACGTCGAAGGTCCAAGCATAGACGGTCTGGCCATCGAGCGTGATATGGACGGAGCCGCTTTCGTCAAGCGTGACGCGATATTCGGTCGGCGCGCCGGCGGCCGTCGTCGCGGCGGCGTCCGGCGTCCCGGTCTCGCCTGCCGGTGCCACCGGCTCGGCCTCGCCGCCGGCGATCGCGGAGAGGACCGCCACGCCGCCGCCGGAGCGATCGTCCCGGTCCGCCGGCGCCCGCACGACGAGCTCGGCGCCCTGCGGCACCGTGATCGCCTCGGCTACGATCGTTCCATCATCCGACCGGATCGCGGGTGTTTGCGCCCCGGCCGTGCGGTCACCCGTCAGCAGCACCGGCGGCCGGCCGGTATAGCGCGGCGGCGAGACCCAGGCGTCGATCCGGGCGATCTCGGCCTCGTCCGGCGCGACCGGCATCGCCGGCCCGGCAAGCCGGCTGCGCCAGTCCGGACCGGCCCAGCTCAGCGAAACGATGAACAGCAGCACGACGATCGCCCGCAGCGCATAGGGGTCGCGCTCGGCGATGCGCGGATCGGGCAGGCCGGCGCTGAGGTTCGCGATCCCGGCCTCGGCGCGCTGACGATGGGCGGCCCACAGCCGTTCGGCGGCTTTGTCCTGCGTGCCCGTCGACAACGTGTCCTCGAGCGCCGTCAGCGGTCGGTGGGCAAGCCTGGAGGCGGTCTCGACGCGGTGGCGGGCTTCGCCGGGGCCCGGCAGGCGCACGCGAGTGAGCGGCCACAGCGATACCAGGAAGGCGAGCGCGAACAGGCCGGCGAGGACATAGCGGATGATCGGCGGCACGATCATCCACAGGCCGAGCCAGGAGATGATGCAATAAACGGCCGCGATCAGCACGGCTGGCAGCAGGGCGGGCCAGAGCCGTTCGAACGCAAGGGCTGCCGCCGCGCGCCTGACGGCGCCCCGGATCGCCCCGAGCGTGGTGCCGGAGCGGTTTGATGTCACACGAGATTTCCGGTTCGACTTCGCTTGCGCATCGCGATGCGCGGTGCTGGGTCCGGCCAACGAATCATCCCTTCGCTAAGGCGACATCCTCTAATTAGGGCACAGCCCGGCGGCGAAAAGCAAAGCCGCCGGTATATCAGGCAACGTTTCAGATGCCGTTTCAGACGACGCTTCGAGCGTGCCTGACAGCTTAGGATGAATTGGGTTCGTGGCGCCAATCAGGCATTCGTGAGCCAGGCCGGAACCTGGTCGAGGCCGATCAGCTGGTCGTAGTCGGGCCTGGGCCGCACGGCTGCGAAACGCTCGCCGCTGACCAGCACCTCGGGCACCAGCAGCCTGGTATTGTAGGTCGAGGCCTGCACCGCGCCATAGGCGCCGGCCGACATCACCGCGAGCAGGTCGCCGGCGTTGGGCCGCGGCAGGGCGCGGGCATGGGCGAGATAGTCGCCGGTCTCGCAGACCGGGCCGACCACGTCGGCGATGATCCTGTCGGCGCCCGGGCCGGGCTCGCTAACCGGAATGATATCGTGATGGGCCTCGTAGAGCGTCGGCCGGATCAGGTCGTTCATCGCCGCGTCGACAATGAGGAAGGTCTTCTCTTCCGTATCCTTCACGTAGATCACGCCGGTCACCAGGATACCGGCATTGCCGGCGATAAGCCGGCCCGGCTCGACGATGACCTTGCAGCCGAGTTTTGCGACATGGCGGTGGATGATCTCGCCATAGGCGGCCGGCAGCGGTGGCGGGTCCTGTCCGTCGGAATAGGGGATGCCCAATCCGCCGCCGAGATCGACATGGTCGACCGCATGGCCGTCGGCGCGCAGGTCGGCGATCAGCCCGCCGAGCCGCGCGAACGCCTCGTCGAAGGGACCGAGCTCGGTGATCTGGCTGCCGATATGCATGTCGATGCCGGTGACGTTCAAGCCCGGCAGGGACGCGGCGCGGCGATAGACGTCGCGGGCCCGCGTCCAGGCGATGCCGAACTTATTTTCGAACCGGCCCGTCGAGATCTTGGCGTGGGTGCGCGAATCGACGTCCGGATTGATGCGCAGCGACACCCGGGCGGTGCGGCCGCGCGCCGTCGCGACCTCCGAGAGAAGCTGCAGTTCCGGTTCGGATTCGACGTTGAAGCACAGGATGTCCTCGTCGAGGCCGAGCGCCATCTCCCCGGCGGTCTTGCCGACGCCGGAAAAGACGATCCGCGAGGCCGGCACCCCGGCGGCGCGGGCGCGGCGCAGTTCGCCTTCCGAGACCACGTCCATGCCGGCGCCGAGCCGGGCGAGCAGCGTCAGCACGGCCTGGTTGGAATTGGCCTTCATCGCATAGCAGATCAGCGCCGGCAGGCCCGACAGCGCCTCGGCGAAGACGCGGTAGTGGCGCTCAAGCGTTGCCGCCGAATAGCAATAGAACGGCGTTCCCACCGCGGCGGCGATATCGGCTATCGGGACGTCCTCGGCGTGGAGGGCGCCGTTCCTGTAATCGAAGTGATGCATCCGGAAGCCCCGGCGGTCTGGGTCGCGATGTCTGTCAGTCGCGATGTCTGTCAGGGGTCGGGATTGGCCGATTACATCAGCAATCCGTCGAGAACGAAGGGCCTGTCCGGTTTCTCGCCATCGGGCGGCGGCGCCTTTTCGAGGTCGGGATCGCGGACATCGGCCGGATCGGCGCTGGCCGGCGGTTCGAGCTGGCTCGGCTTGACGCCGCAGCCGGCGACCAGCAGCGCGGCGGCGAGCGCGAGCCCCGGCAAGATCTGTCTGAAACCTGATATAGGCACCGTCCTGGCACTCCCGCAGTGGACGCAACCAACCCCGCGTCCGGGGTTCGGTATCAGAAAACCGCGAGGAACGGAACAGGCGGGACGATCACCCGCGCTGCCCCGCCTCGATCGCTTCCATATCGTCATCGGACAGGCCGAAATGATGGCCGATCTCGTGGATCAGCACATGCGCGACGATATCGCCGAGCGTATCGTCGGAATCAGCCCAGAAATCGAGCAGCGGCCTGCGGTAGAGCCAGATCATGTTCGGCATCGATCCGGACTCCGCCATGCCGCGATGGGCAAGCCCGACGCCTTGGAACAGACCGAGCAGCTCGAAGGGCGAGTCACAGCCCATGTCGTCGAGCACCTCGTCGGTGGCGAAATCGCTGACCTGGATGACGATCTCGCCGCACAGGGTCTGGAACGTCTCCGGCAACTGGATATAGGCATCGGAGGCAAGCGACTTGATCTCGTCGAGCGAGGGCGCGGAACGATCCTGCCAGGGGGAATAGGGGACTGCGCGGGCCATTGGCGAGGCACTTCGATCTGTTCGGATGCGGCTATAGGTAGGTAACGCTCAGATAGATTGCGAGCCCGATAAAGGCCATGAGCGACAGGCCGCGGCCGATGCGCCGGCCCCAGACCTCGACGGCGTCGTCCGGATCGGCATCGGCGCCGGAGAAATGCGCCTTCGCCTGCTCGGCGCGGCGGGCAAGGCCGGACGTGCCGACGACCTCCGATTCCGCGGACGCCTTCTTCAGGTCCTCCGACGCCTGCCGGGTGCGCTCCCGGTCACGCTGTTCCCGTGTCATGCGTCGACCCTATCATGACCTGGTCATCGATGTCGCGGGCCTCACCCGGCAGTTCGGCGCCCAAGGTCGCCTACCAGCCGAGCGAAGGCAGCAGCGAAGTGATCCGCGACAGCAGGCCGCCGTCGTCGTCCTCCGACTGGGCGGCCGGCGAGATATCGATCGGCTTGCCGTTCGTTGGCGGCAGGATTTCCTGCGGCACCGGCAGGGCGGGAACCGGCGACGATCCGGCCGGCGCAGGCGGGTTTGCGGCGACCTCGACCGATACGGGGCGCACCGATACGGGGCGCGGGGCGTCCTGCCGTGCCGGATCCGCTTCGCCGGCAGGCGGCGGCGCGGAGGTGGCGGCAACTGGCGCGATGTGATTCGGCGTGATGTGATTCGGCTTGGGGCCTTTGTCGTCCCGGGCGCGTTCGAGTGCTGCGACGCGCCGGGTCAGCGCGGCGATGGTCTCTTCGAGCCGTGCGCGCTCGTCCTGGGCGGCCAGGCAGGCCCAGTCGCCGCCCTGCAGGCGGCACAGGTCGAACCGGCCGGTCTCGGTATCAAGCCGGACGATCCGGTCGTTGATTTCCATGAGCTGGTAGCGCCCGCCATCGGTGAGGGTGTCGACCGGGGCATCGATTTGCGTATCGATTTGCTTTGGGCTGTCGACGGTCGCCGGAACGGACCCCGGCTCGGCAAGCGCCGGCTGCGCGAAGACCGCGAGCAGGGCGAGGATAAGGTGACGGGCCATCCCTGGAACTCCTTGACCACAGTGCCGACGCGAGCCTGCGCGCGGGCGACCGGACCATCGGTGCCAAAGCGAGCGGAAGTTGGGTGGAATCGTGGCGATTGACGCTGGAATTGTGGCGATATGCGGTAGCTCGGCCCGTCTCAGAAGTCGGATAAATTACTTCGGTTCTCGACGAGATTGAAACAAAACGTCCCGCGAGCCCGGATCACCGACATAATAGTTCGCTATATTGACCATGTTTGTGATAAAACGCCCTTCCGGGACAAGAAACGCCGGATGTGCCGGGCGGATGACGCTGTCGCCATGACGAGAGGGGCGGTCCGACGCGGAATGCCCGGCGGCAAGAGGGAGGGTTCGATCCGGCGGAATACACCCATGGATTTTATTTTGCAGGCAAAGCACCTATAATCTGTGCCCTGCGGGCCTCGATGGCGCCACCAGAAGCGCCAGGCCGAGAAAAGTCCCAAAACAAAAACGCAAGAGCTCACCCTAGGCAATGGCGATCCGAGACAAGCGCGGAGTAGCCGGCTGGCTGTCCTATCAATGGGCTGCGCAGCCGGTGCAAAGCGTGATTTTCAGTTTTATCTTCGCACCCTATTTCGTCTCCCAGGTGGCGGCCGATCCGGTCACCGGACAGTCGGATTGGGGTCTGGCCGCTGCGTCGGCGACCTTTGCGACCGCGTTGTTCAGCCCCGCGCTGGGCGCGGTCGCCGACAATACCGGTTCCTTAAAACCCGGGCTTGCCCTGTGCACACTGGCTGTCGCGGTGGCGGCCGCCACCCTGTGGTTTTCGGTGCCGGGTCCGGAAGCACCGGTCGCCCGGACGCTCGTCGCGGTGGTCGCTATCGTGGTTGCGGCCGATTTCGCCCGCATCCTATCGAATGCGCTGATGATGCAGCTGGTGCCGACCGATCGGATGGGCTGGCTGTCCGGCCTGGGCTTTTCGGCAGGATATCTCGGCTCGCTCTGTGCCCTGGTGCTGATTCTCGTCATCATGGTCGCGACGCCCGAGACGGGTAAGACCGTGATCGGGGCGGATCCGATCCTCGGCCTCGATCCCGCCCGCGCGGAGGGCGAGCGGGCGGCCGGTCCGCTCGTTGCGCTCTGGCTCCTGGTATTTTCCGCGCCGCTGTTCTTCCTGACCCGCGACAGGCCGCCGACGGGCGCATCGGTGCGCGCGGCGATGGGCGACATGGCCGGGCAGTTGTATCACACGCTCGGCGAAGCGAACCGGCATCGCCAGGTGATCCGGTTTCTCTTCGCCAATCTGTTCATCCGCAACGGGCTGCTCGCGCTGTTTGCCTTCGGCGGCATCTATTCGATTTCCGTGTTCGGCTGGTCGGTGCAGACGATGGGTCTGAGCGGCATCGCCATCATCGTCGTGGCGGCGGTCGGTGCCTATGTGGGGTCGGCACTGGATGGCCGGATCGGGTCCTGGCCGCTCGGCATCGCCTCGCTGGCGATCATGGTGCTCGCCTTCATCGGACTACTGTCGGTGTCGCCGGACCGGATCCTGTTTGTCCTTCCCGTCGAGCCGCCGCAGCCCGAGGCGGGTCCGCTGCGGTCGGTGCCGGAGGTCGTCTATCTGCTGTTCCTGCTGGCGGTCGGCCTCTGCGTCGGGCCGGTGCAGGCGGCAAGCCGCAGCATCATGGGACAGATCGCACCGGTCAGCCGGTCCGCCCAGTATTTCGGGCTCCTGGCCCTGTCGGGCAAGATCACCGCCTTCGTCAGCCCCCTGCTGATCGGTCTCGTCACGGCGATAGCGGCAAGCCAGCGGATCGGAATGGCCACGATCGTCGTGCTGCTGGCGACAGGCCTGAGCCTGCTCATCACCGTCGGGCCGCCCCGGCGGATCGGTGAGGCGGGTGCCAACACCGGCACTTCGGAGGCGCCCGGATAGGCGTCAGCCCGCCGCGATCCGGTCCATTGCTCGTGCCAGCCCGATATCGAGTTCGGTGAGACCGCCGGCGTCATGGGTGGACAGGACGACATCGACCGTGCGGTAGACGTTCGACCATTCGGGATGATGGTCCATCTTCTCGGCGATCAGGGCTGCCCTGGTCATGAAGCCGAAGGCAGCGTTGAAGTCCTTGAACTGGAAGGTCTTCGCGATCGCGTCGCGGCCCTCGACCGGGCGCCAGCCGTCAAGCGCGCCGAGCGCCTCTTCGCGCTCTGAATCAGTCAATCTCCGAGCCATAATCTTCGTCCTCCAGGTCAAATTCGAAATCGCCGAGCGGATAGGCCTCCTCGATCACATAAGGGCCGCCGCCCTGACCGGATCGCGAGGAAAACAGCACGAAGCGCGCAATCCCGATCGGGCCCCAGTGAAACCGCCCGCGCGACTGGATGTAGTCGGCGACCGCCGAGGGCGCTGCGCCGCGCAGCCGGGCAACGGTCACATGCGGCGCGAATTTGCGCGGATCGGGCGGCAGGCCGAGCCGCTGCATCATCCGCTCCTGCTCGGCCTGCAGGGCGGTCAGGTCGCGCGATGCCCGGACATCGGCAAAGACCGAATGCGGCTTGCGGCCGCCGAACACGCCGATCCCCTCGAGTGTGATCTCGAATGCGGGCCGCCTGATGCCATCGAGCATCTCGGCGACCGAATGGGCGGTGCGGTTGTCGACATCGCCGATGAAGCGCAGCGTCACGTGGTAGTTTTCCGGATCGATCCAGCGGGCGCCCGGCAGGCCGCCGCGCAGGCCCGTGAGCATCGCGGTCGCGTCCGCTGGGATTTCAAGGCCTGTGAAGAGTCTCGGCATGGAAGGTCACCGGCAAAGGGGCCACGAATTGGGAAAGCCGGATCGGCGGCGGGCGCCCGGGATCGGCCTATGTGCGGATTAACTGTCTGAAGCCTGTTTGCGGGTCTGCCGTATTCCTTCGATCAGCGTTTCGACATGGGGCGTGATTCGCTTAACGATAACATCGACGCCCTCCTCGTTTGGATGCATGCCGTCGTCGAGATTGAGCGCAGGCTCGGCGGCAACCCCGTCCAGGAAGAACGGGTAGAGCGCGAACCCGTGGCGGGCGGCAAGATCGGGATAGAGGGCGTTGAACGCGCGGCCGTAGTCCGGGCCCATATTGGGCGGTGCCAGCATGCCGGCGACCAGCACGGCGATGCCGCGTTCCTTCAGCCGGGCCGCGATTGCCTCGAGCGACTGCCGCGTCACGTCGATCGGGATGCCGCGCAACGCGTCGTTGGCGCCGAGCTCGAGGATGACGCCGTCCGTGCCGTCGGGGATCGACCAGTCGAGGCGGGCAAGGCCGGCACTCGTCGTGTCGCCGGAGACGCCGGCATTGGCGATGGTCACATCATGGCCGCGCGCCTTCAGCGCCTTTTCCAACCGAACGGGGAAGGCATGGTCGGGCGGCAGCTCATAGCCCGCTGACAGGCTGTCGCCGAAGGCGACGAGGCGGACCGGATCGCCCTGGGCGGACGCAGCGTGAGGGTCTGCGGAAAACCAAATCGCGCAAACGAGCGTAACGATTAGGAGAGGCCGGCGACTTCCGGCTTGGACTGCGCGGCGAAATAGCCCATATGTCCGCAAGCCCGTCCCGAGCGCGAAAGCCGGGAACAGGGAAGCCGCGAGGAGTGTCGTTCCGTGTCGCATGACGCAATCCGCCTAGAGACCATTCACCTGAGCCTCGGCAGCGGGGCCGCCAGGGTCCACATCCTGAAAGGTATTAGTCTCAATATAGGGTCAGGGGAAGCCGTCGGCATCGTCGGGCCGTCCGGTTCCGGCAAATCGACCCTGCTGATGGTGATGGCCGGCCTGGAACCGCCGGATTCCGGCACGATCCTCGTCGCCGACAACGATCTCACCAGAATGGACGAGGACCGGCTCGCCCGGTTCCGCGGCGCCAATGTCGGCATCGTCTTCCAGTCCTTCCACCTGATCCAGAACATGACGGCGCTGGAAAACGTCGCCGTGCCGCTGGAGCTTTCGGGCCATCCGGATGCCTTCAAGCGGGCCGAGGCCGAGCTTGCGCTGGTCGGGCTGGGGGAGCGGCTGTCGCACTATCCCGCCGAACTGTCCGGCGGCGAGCAGCAGCGCGTCGCACTCGCCCGCGCCATGGTCGTCGAGCCGAAGATCCTGTTCGCCGACGAGCCGACCGGAAACCTCGACGCGACGACCGGCGAGCAGATCGTCGATCTGATGTTCTCTCTGCATCGCGAGCGCAAGACGACGCTGGTGCTGGTCACCCACGACATGGCGCTGGCGGAGCGCTGCGACCGGGTGATCGCGATGCGCGACGGCGTCGTCGACAGCGATTCCAAGGGGGCGGGGGATTCGAAAGATGCCGGGGACACGGTATCCGCGGAAGCGGGGCCGGCCGGATCGCCGGACCTGAACGTCGCCGCCCAAGCCGCCCGATAGGATCCCGACAGGACGATCGCCATGACAGCTTTCGCGCAACGGCTACCGCTCCCCGTCCGGCTGGCGTTTCGCGAATTGCGCGGCGGCTTGCGCGGCTTCTACGTCTTCATCGGCTGCATTGCGCTCGGCGTCGCCGCGATCGCCGCCGTCGGCTCGGTGTCGCGTTCGCTCGTCGACGGGATTTCCGAGGAGGGCCAGGCGATCCTCGGCGGCGACCTCGCCTTCGCCGTGATCCACCGCCAGATCGAGCCCGACGCGCGCACCTATCTCGACACGCTCGGCCGCGTCTCCGAGATCGCCACGCTTCGGGCAATGGCGCGCCTGCCGGGTTCCGACAAGCAGACGCTGGTCGAGATCAAGGCTGTCGACGATGCCTATCCGCTGTACGGCGCCTTCACGCTGGAGGGTCAGGAGGCGGCGGGCAAGGGCCTGCACGACCTGATCGCGACCGAAAGCGATATGCCGGGCCTCGTCGCCGAGGCCGGGCTTGCCGAACGGCTCGGCATCGGTATCGGCGACAGCGTCACGATCGGCACGCAGACCTTCCGCCTCACCGGGCTGATCGACAACGAGCCGGACCAGCTCAGCTCCGGCATCGGCTGGGGGCCGCGGGTCGTCATGGACAGCGACGACCTTCTGGCAACCGGCCTCGTCCAGCCCGGCAGCCTGGTGCGCTGGCACTACCGCATCGCCCTTGAGGGATCGCGGACGCCGGCGGCGGTCCAGGCGGCGAAGGAGCGGGCGGCGGCGGCCTATCCGGATGCCGGCTGGCGGATCCGCGACCGCAACGACGCCGCCCCCGGCCTGCGCGACCAGATCCATCGCTTCACCATGTTCCTGACGCTGGTCGGCCTGACCGCGCTGGTGGTCGGCGGGGTCGGCGTCGCCAATGCGGTCAATGCCTATCTCGACGGGCGGCGCACGACGATCGCGACGCTGAAGAGCCTCGGCGCGCTCGGCGGGGTGATCTTTTCCAGCTATCTCGTCGAGATCCTGCTGCTGGCTTTCGGCGCGATCCTGATCGGCCTTGCCTTTGGCGCGATGACGCCATGGCTCGCCGGCTCGGCGCTGTCGCAGGTGCTGCCGGTCGCCGATGCCGCGCCCGGGCTCTATCCGACCGAACTGATCCAGGCGCTCACCTATGGCATCCTGATCGCGCTTGCCTTCGCGCTGTGGCCGCTCGGCCGGGCCCGCGAGGTGCCGGCGACCGCGCTCTACCGCGAACATGTCACGCGGTCCGCGCGCCGGCCGCGACCGGTCTATATGGGGCTGCTTGCGGTCGTTCTGCTGGTGCTGATCGGGCTTACCGTCGGCCTTGCCTACGAGCCGGTGATCGCGGCGTTCTTCGTCGGCGGCACGGTCGCCGCCTTCGCCGTGCTGCGGCTCGTGGGCACCGGCATCATGATGCTCGCCCGCCGCGTGCCGCACGGCCGCTGGCTGGAGATGCGCCTGGCGATCGCCTCGATCCACCGGCCCGGCGCGGTGACGCCGAGCGTCGTCCTGTCGCTCGGGCTCGGCCTGACGCTGCTCGTCACCATCGCGCTGATCGACGGCAACATGAGCCGGCAGCTCACCGTCGCCCTGCCGGACCGGGCGCCGAGCTTCTTCTTCCTCGACATTCCCCGCAACGACGCGGATGCGTTCCGCGACACGGTCGAGGACACCGTTCCGGGCGCCGATATAGAGGAAGTGCCGATGCTGCGCGGCCGTTTCGTGTCGCTGAAGGGGATACCGGCGGCCGAATATCCCGCGCCGCCGGAAGCGGCCTGGGTGCTGCGCGGCGATCGCGGCATCACCTACTCGGAGACCCCGCCCGAGCATGGCGAAATCGTTGCGGGCGACTGGTGGCCGGCCGACTATGCCGGGCCGCCGCTTGTCTCCTTCGATGCGGAAACCGCCGAGGAACTGGGCCTTGCGATCGGCGATACGATCGAGGTGAACGTCCTCGGCCGGGCGATTTCGGCCGAGATCGCCAATCTGCGCGTCGTCGACTGGACGACCCTGTCGATCAATTTCGTCATGGTGTTCACGCCGAACACGTTCGCCGGGGCGCCGCACATGGTGCTGGCGACCGCGACCCTGCCCGACGGCACGACGGCGGAGACGGAACGGGCGGTGATGCGCGAGGTCACCGCTGCGTTTCCGACCGTGACCTCGGTGCGGGTGCGCGAGGCGCTGGAGACGGTCAACGACCTGGTGCGGCGGCTGGCGACGGCCGTTCGCTCGGCAAGCGCGTTGACGATTGCGGCCGGCGTCCTGGTGCTCGCCGGCGCGCTGGCGGCAAGCCATCGCCATCGGATCCACGACGCGGTCGTGCTGAAAACGCTGGGCGCGACGCGGCGGCGGCTGCTCGGGGCCTATATCCTGGAATTCGCGATCGTCGGCACGGTGACGGCGGTCTTCGCGCTCGCGGCGGGAACGCTGGCGGCGGCGATCGTCATGACCCAGGTCATGGAAATGGAGTTCGTGTTCCTGCCCACCGTCGCGATCGGCGCGGTGGTCAGCGCGCTGGTCGTCACCGTGGGGCTCGGACTGGCCGGCACCTGGCGTGTGCTCGGCCGCAAGCCGGCGGCCTATCTGCGGGATCTGTAGCGCACCAAGAAACCTCCCGATCCCTAACCGTTTCATAAGGTTTTTCGACTCGAAATCAGGTAAATTGGTCTTGCCCGCATTGGCCCGCATGACCATATTCGGGACGGGTATCAACAAACTTCAGGGGAATCCCATGGCGGAATTCGACAGACAGGCTGCCCGAAGCTACGGCATGGGCGCCTCACGCGCCGATGCTGCGGCATTCGACGCCGGCCTGCGCGCTTACATGCTGCAGGTCTACAACTACATGGCCATCGGCCTGGCGCTCACCGGTGTGGTGGCGCTGGGATCGTTTTCGATGGCTGTCTCCGACGGCCAGCTTACCGCTTTCGGCCAGGCAATCTATGCTAGCCCGTTGCGCTGGGTGATCATGCTGGCGCCGCTTGGCATGGTGTTCCTGATCTCGTTCCGGGTTCAGAAGATGAGCGTCGCCGGCGCGCAGATGGCCTTCTGGGCCTTCGCGGCGCTGATGGGCCTGTCGCTCTCCTGGATCTTCATGGTCTACACCGGCACGAGCATCGCCCGCGTGTTCTTCATCACCGCGGCGTCGTTCGGTGGCTTGAGCCTCTACGGCTACACGACCAAGAAGGACCTGAGCGGCTGGGGCTCGTTCCTGTTCATGGGCCTGATCGGCATCATCCTGGCCTCGATCGTCAACATCTTCCTCGGTTCGTCCGCGCTGCAATTCGCCATCTCGGTGATAGGCGTCCTGGTGTTCGCCGGCCTCACCGCCTACGACACGCAGCAGATCAAGGAGATGTATTCGGCCCAGGACGACGGTACCGTGGCCGGTCGCAAGGCGATCATGGGCGCGCTCAGGCTCTATCTGGACTTCATCAACCTGTTCATCATGCTGCTCAGCCTGTTCGGCAATCGCGAATAGCGGCAGCAGGGAACGCGATCTGACGGGGCCCCGGTCAATCGACCGGGGCCTTTTCGTTGCGGGATACGATATCGGTCGGGGATGACGCCGCCGACGGCGAGGGATATGAAGGCGCTGCCCCGACCGACCGCCCATCGACCAAACCCATGTCCAACAGATCGATCCGCCCCGCGACCTCCGCCGATCTTGCCCAGATCACCGAAATCTACGCCGACGCGGTGCGCAACGGCACCGCGAGCTTCGAACTGTCGCCGCCCGGTGAGGCCGAGATGGCCCGGCGCAGGGCGGCGCTGGTCGAGGGTGGTTATCCGTATCTGGTCTGTGCCGAAGAGACCGGCGCGATCCTCGGCTATGCCTATGCCGGCGCCTACCGGACGCGGCCGGCCTACCGGTTCACGGTGGAGGATTCGGTCTACATCGCCCGGTCGGCGCAGGGAACGGGGGTCGGCCGGCTGCTGCTGACCGCGCTGATTGCCGATTGCGAGGCGCGCGGCTTCCGCCAGATGATCGCCGTCGTCGGCGACGAGGCGAGCACCGGATCGATCGCCCTGCACCGCGCGCTCGGCTTCCGGCTGGTGGGAACGCTCGACGCGGTCGGCTGGAAGCACGGCGGCTGGCGCGGCTCGGTGCTGCTGCAGCGCGCCCTGGGCGCCGGCATGACCGACAACCCCGAAGAGGCCTGATCCTCAGGCCTGGACCAGCCGCAGCCGCTTGTCGATGGCGCCGAGCACCCGGGCTAGATCATGCCCGCGCTTCAGGATCAGTCCGGTGGTGGTGACCACCGAATAGGCGCCCTGGCGACGCGCCAGACGGGGCGTCTTCTCGATCCGGTAGAGCGGCGCTTCGCTGGCCCGCCGGAAGACCGAGAACACCGCCTTGTCCTTCAGTCCGTCGATCGCGTAGTCGCGCCATTCGCCGGCGGCCACCATGCGTCCATAGACGTTCAGGATCTGGGAGAGTTCGCGCCTGTCGAAGGAAACCCGCGGTGTGGCCGATGTCCGGCTATCCGATGTGCGGTTATCCGATGTTCGGTTCTCCGGGCGGGCTTCGTTTACGGCGGCCCGCGGCGCGGATGCGCGGCCGCCGAGAAATGCTATCGGATCCGTTTCGCTCAATGGCGCCTCCCCTCGTCAAGCCCCGGCCGGTGCCGGCCCGGTCTGCCCGAAATCCCGCCGGCCGAAATCCCGCCGGGCAGCAAACATTTCCCTGTCACATGATCGTCAAATCTTCCCGGCCGCGTCAAGGACACCTTTCGCCGGCCAAGTCTTGTGCAAAAAAAACACCGCCGAGATGTCACATTTCCGCCTCAATCGCGCCCTTGCTCCGCCAGAATAGTCGTCGAAATTGTCATCGTTGCCTCGAGGCCCGGTTTGAGGAGGCTCCGGAACACCCAGCCCCCCAGCCCCCCGGGGTTTTCTTCGGACCGGGCCCGTTTTCCACTTTAGGCATCAAGTATTTCTGCTGATTAATCTGACATGGTTACCTTCAAGGGCCGGCTCGTTCCGGCCTGCTTCTTTGTCGGTGCGGCTTGCCGATCGCGCCCGGCCGACTGGAGCGTTGCGTGTGACGCCCCCTTGAAATCCCGACCCTGAACATCCTATCTCGCCACCGGGCCCTAAAACGATCCGCGCGGCGACGAACCGCGCTTCGGGCCTGGTTTACAGGAAGCAGACAGATCAGGGTCAGGACATGGAAGACGCGAACACGCCCGAGGCGAATGAAAAGAAGACGGCCGACAGCGTGTCGCCGGATGGAACATCGCATGCCTTCGAGGCGGAAGTCGGCAAGATTCTCGACCTGATGGTCCATGCGGTCTATTCCGACCGCGAGGTGTTCCTGCGCGAACTGATCTCCAATGGCGCCGATGCCTGCGAGAAGTTGCGCTATGCGGCGCGCAGCGATGATTCGCTTATGTCGGAGGATCCCGACCTGGCGGTGACCCTCATTCCCGACGCCGAAGCCGGCACGCTGACGGTGCAGGACAACGGCATCGGCATGGACGAGGCGGAGCTTGCCGCCAATCTCGGTACGATCGCGCGTTCTGGCACCCAGGCTTTCGTCGAGGCGCTGGAGGCGGGTGAGGGCGTCGACGGGGCCGCGCTGATCGGCCGGTTCGGCATCGGGTTCTACTCCGCCTTCATGGTCGCCGACCGCATCGCGGTGTCGAGCCGCAGGGCCGGCAGCGACGGGCCGGGCCATCAGTGGCGGTCGGACGGTCGCGGCACTTACGAGATCGGTGTCGACGAGGCGGCGCCAGAGCGCGGCACGCGCATCGTCCTGCACATGAAGGAGGATGCCAGGGACTTCCTGGAGGAGGGGCGGCTCGAGGCGATCGTGCGGGCCCATTCGGCGCATGTGCCGGTGCCGATCCACCTCAAGGACGGCGACACCAGCCGCGAGATCACCGATGGCGGCGCGCTGTGGCTTAAATCCAAATCCGACCTGTCCGACGAGGACTACACCGAATTCTACCGCCATGTCGGCGGCGCCTGGGACGAGCCGGCGGTCACCATCCACTACGCGGCGGAGGGCCGGCAGGCCTATCGCGTGCTGATGTTCGTGCCGACCGAAAAGCCCTTCGACATGTTCGATCCGGACCGCAAGGGCCGCACACGGCTCTATGTCCGCCGCGTCTTCATCACCGACGATGCCGAACTGATGCCGGGCTATCTGCGCTTCGTGCGCGGGCTGGTCGATTCCGACGATCTGCCGCTCAACATCTCGCGCGAGATGCTGCAGGAAAGCCCGCTGCTCGCCCAGATCCGCAAGGGCGTGGCCAACCGGGTGCTGTCGGAGCTCGGCAAGATCGCCGACAAGGACGCCGAGCGCTACGAGAAGATTTGGTCGAATTTCGGCCCGGTGCTGAAGGAAGGGCTTTACGAGGATATCGAGCGCCGCGACACGCTGCTCGGCCTTGCCCGGTTCCACTCGACCACGGTGCCCGATGGCTGGCGCTCGCTCAAGGACTATGTCGCGGATTTGAAGCCCAACCAGACGGCGATCTACTATGTCGCTGCCGAGAGCCCGGCTCAGGCCGCCGCGAGCCCGCATCTGGAAGGCTTCCGCGCCCGTGGCATCGAGGTGCTGCTGCTGTCGGATCCCGTCGACCATTTCTGGGTCCGGGCCGCGACCGGCTTCGATGGCAAGCCGTTCCGCTCGATCGCGCAGGGCGACGCGGATATCGGCGAGATCCCGCTGCTCGACGACAGCGATGAGCCCGAGGACGAGAGTTCGAAGTCGGCCGTCGCGACGCTGTCGGCCTTCGTCAAGCAGACGCTCGGCGACACGGTCCAGGACGTGCGCGCGTCGGCCCGTCTCGCCGAAAGCCCGGTCTGTCTCGTTGCCGCTGACGGGGCGCTCGACCGCAAGCTCGAAAAGATGCTGGCGCAGCGGGAAACGGCCGGATCTGGTCCTGCTTCGGGTCGCAGCGCGCCGGTGCTCGAGCTCAATCCGCGCCATCCGCTGATCAGGCACCTCGCCGAGCAGGCAACGGGCGACGGCGACAAGGCGCTGCTTGGAGATGCCGCCTGGCTCCTGTTCGACGAGGCCTGCATTCTGGATGGCGAGGCACCGGAGGACCCGGCCGCCTTCGCCGGGCGGCTGACGCGGCTGTTGCTGGGGCAGGCGGGGTAGGCTGGCATCACTCAGGCATTTCTCTCGTGATCCCGGATAGCCGCAAGCGGCTTCCGGGATGACTATTGAGAGGGTTTCGCCTCGCCTCTTCCCACCGAGGTCATCCCCGGGCTTGTCCCGGGGATCCAATCCACCTCGAACGCCAACGCAACCGCGAATGGATTGCCGGGACAAGCCCGGCAATGACCGAAGAGAGCGTGGGGCGGCAGGACACAAACCCCTCCCTCGTCATCCCGGCCGAAACGAAGTGGAGAGCCGGGATCGGGGAGCCGCGACCTATCGGTTGAAATCACGAGACAGCGGCGCGGGACCAAGAAGGAAACAAACCGCTGGAACAGAATTGATAACGCCAGCGTGAGGCGTTTTACCGGGACGATTTCGCACCCGACGCCACGCCAGCCAATCCGCTTACATCACCTTGGCCGCCGCCAGGATCGGGCCCGGTGCGCGGCCATCGCCCTCCTGCAGGAAGATCGCGCACCGCACGCCCGGCTCGGGCACGGGCGCGCGGAAAGACGCCGCCTTGCCGCGCCAGGTGCCGATCGGCTCGATGCGCTTGACCACATTGGCATAGGTGATCGTGCGGCCACGGTTCTCGCCGCGCTCGATCTTCACCGTGCGCGCCTTGTCGTAGACGACCATCCAGACGGTGGCCGGCTTCGGCCAGCTCAGGACGCCGCGGGTCTTGCCGGTGTCGACGACGATCTCGTCGCCCTCGCGCCGCGCCGAGATCTCGATCGCCCGCTTGTCGAGCTTGTCACCGGTCGACTGCAAGGCATTCTTCAGGCTCATCCGGTCGGAGCCGACCGCATGCATCATGCCGTTGACGATCGCCTGCGGCGTATAGACGGCCCGGTCGCCGCGGAAATGGGCATAGGCCTTCTGGCGGGCGGTGTTCTCGGGGCTGGCGAGCGTGTCCTTCCAGCCGAGATAATCCCAGTAGTCGACGTTGAAGCTCAGGGTCAGGACGTCGTCGCGGTCGGCCATCTCGGCGATCACCGCGTCGGCCGGCGGACAGGACGAGCAGCCCTGCGAGGTGAACAGCTCGATGACGTCGATCCGCTCGGCTCGGGCAGCGCCCGCGGCCAGAGCCGTCGCCAGCACCGCGATCGCCACTATGATTCTGCGTCGTTTTCCAGTCATTCCGAACCGCCCTACGGATCATGCCCCCAATCGGCACGGCCGCTGCCATGCCCGTTATCGGACATACGCTCCGGCGCCTTCAATGACCAGTCACATTGGGGTTATGGGCGGGGCATGCACCCCTGAGCGAACCGCGAGGAAAGCCCATGAAAAACGCCCCCGACGATAGCCGGGGGCGTTCTGAAGACGCGATGCGATAAAGCGATCAGGCGGCGAGATTGCGCAGCACGTAGTGCAGGATGCCGCCATTCCTGAAGTAGTCGAGCTCGTCCTCGGTATCGATCCGGCACAGGACGGGCGCGGATTTGGTCGTGCCGTCGGCGAAGGTGATGTCGACAGTGAGGTTACAGCGTGGCGCAAGCCCGTCGGCGAGGCCGTTGATCGTCACGGTCTCGTTGCCGGTCATGCCGAGTGCCTGCCAGGACTGGCCGTCGGCGAATTGCAGCGGCAACACGCCCATGCCGATCAGGTTCGAGCGGTGGATGCGCTCGAAGGACTGGGCGATCACCGCGCGCACGCCGAGCAGGCGGGTGCCCTTGGCCGCCCAGTCGCGCGAGGAGCCGGTGCCGTATTCCTTGCCGGCGAAGACGACCAGCGGCACGCCGTCGGCCTGATAGGCCATGGCGGCGTCGTAGATCGGCATTTCCTCGCCGCCCGGATAGTGGATCGTCACGCCGCCCTCGGTGCCGGGCACCATCTGGTTCTTGATGCGGATATTGCCGAAGGTGCCACGCATCATCACCTCGTGGTTGCCGCGCCGCGTCCCGTACTGGTTGAAGTCGAGCGGCTTGACGTTGTTGCCGACCAGATACTGGCCGGCCGGGCTCTGAACCTTGATCGAGCCGGCCGGCGAGATGTGGTCGGTCGTGATCGAATCGAGGAACAGGCCGAGCACCCTTGCGCCGTCGATATCGGTGACCGGCGCGGGCTTCGTCTCCATGCCGACGAAATAGGGCGGGTTCTGCACATAGGTCGAGCCGGAATCCCAGCCATAGGTGAGGCCGCCCTCGACATCGATCGTCTGCCAGTGGGCATCGCCCTTGAAGACGTCGGCATAGCGCTCCTGGAACATCTGGCGGGTGATCGTCGAGCGGACGAAATTGGCGACCTCCTCCGTGGTCGGCCAGATGTCCTTCAGGTAGACCGGGCTGCCGTCTGTATCGGTGCCCAGCGGCTCGCGGGTGATGTCGACCTGCAGCGAGCCGGCAAGCGCATAGGCGACGACCAGCGGCGGCGAGGCGAGATAGTTCGCCCTGACATCCGGATTGACGCGGCCCTCGAAGTTGCGGTTGCCGGACAGGACCGAGCAGGCGACGAGATCGGCCTCGTTGACCGTTTTGGAGATCGCCGGCGGCAGCGGGCCGGAATTGCCGATGCAGGTGGTGCAGCCGAAGCCGACTAGGTTGAAGCCGATCTTGTCGAGATCGGCCTGCAGGCCGGACTTCTCGAGATACTCCGCGACGACCTGGCTGCCGGGCGCAAGCGAGGTCTTGACCCAGGGCTTCGGCTTCAGGCCCTTCGCGGCGGCGGCGCGGGCGACCAGGCCGGCGGCCATCATCACATAGGGGTTGGAGGTGTTGGTGCAGGACGTGATCGCGGCGATCACCACGTCGCCATTGCCGAGATCGAAGTCCTCGCCGGTAACCGGGACGCGGCGATCGGCCTCGTCGGCCTTGTTGAACTCGGTGCCGAGCACCTCCAGGAACTTTTCCTTGGCTTCCGACAGGAGTACCCGGTCCTGCGGCCGCTTCGGGCCGGCGATCGAAGGTTCGACGTCGCCAAGATCGAGCTGGAGCGTGTCGGTGAAGGCGGGATCGGCGCTGCCGGGCTCGCGGAACAGGCCCTGCGCCTTCGAATAGGCCTCGACCAGGGCGAGGCGGTCCTCGTCGCGGCCGGTCTGCTTAAGATAGCGCAGCGTGTCGGCGTCGACGGGGAAGAAGCCGCAGGTCGCGCCGTATTCCGGCGCCATGTTGGCGATCGTCGCGCGGTCCTCCAGCGGCAGATGGTTAAGGCCCGGGCCGTAGAACTCGACGAACTTGCCGACGACGCCGCGGGCGCGCAGCATTTCGACCACGGTCAGCACCAGGTCGGTGGCGGTGACGCCCTCCTTCAACTGGCCCGACAGCTTGAAGCCGATCACTTCCGGGATCAGCATCGAGATCGGCTGGCCGAGCATGGCCGCCTCCGCCTCGATGCCGCCGACGCCCCAGCCGAGCACGGCCAGGCCGTTGATCATGGTGGTGTGGCTGTCGGTGCCCACCAGCGTGTCCGGATAGGCGATCTCGGTCGCTCCCCCTTCGGTGCCATTCTCCGGCTTCGTCCAGACGGTCTGGGCGAGATATTCCAGGTTGACCTGGTGGCAGATGCCGGTGCCGGGCGGGACGACGCGGAAATTGTCGAAGGCTTCCTGGCCCCAGCGCAGGAAGCGGTAGCGTTCGCCGTTGCGCTCGTATTCGCGCTCGACATTGGCCTTGAAGGCGCGGGCATTGCCGAATTCGTCGACGATCACCGAATGGTCGATGACGAGGTCGACGGGCACCAGCGGGTTGATGCGCTTGGGATCGCCGCCGAGCACGGTCATCGCGTCGCGCATGGCGGCGAGATCGACGATCGCCGGGACGCCGGTGAAGTCCTGCATCAGCACGCGGGCGGGCCGGAAGGCGATCTCGCGGTCGGAGCGCCTGTCCTTCAGCCAGCCGGCCATCGCCTCGATGTCGGCCCGCGTCACGCTGCGGCCGTCCTCGTTGCGCAAAAGGTTCTCAAGCAGGACCTTGAGCGAGAAGGGTAGGCTGGAAATTCCGGCAAGACCGTTCTTTTCGGCCTCCTTGAGATCGTAGTAGGTGTAGGACTTGCCGCCGACGGCAAGGGTCCGGCGGGCATTGAAACTGTCGGGGGACTGTGCGGACACGGGCTATGACCTTCTTTAGTGAACAGGGGCCAAGGCGAAATGAGCGTGTGTTTTTGTCAGGCATTGCGGATGCCGAAAACCACAGCGCCGCTTGCCGGGTATATAGAACCTTTCTAAGACAGGTGCCAATACGCCATGCGACGAGGACCTATTCGATCGTGACGCGCCCGGTAACGACCCTGCTTCTCCCCACCGTGACCGCAGCCTCATGCAGCTGACGGGCCGGGATCTTGCCTGTATCCGCAGCGGCCGTCTGGTGTTCGAGGCGCTCGACTTCCGTGTCGACGCGGGAACGCTGCTGCAGCTTCGCGGCCGGAACGGGGCGGGCAAATCGTCGCTGTTGCGGCTGATCGCCGGGCTGGTGCGCATCGCCGAGGGCGACCTCGCCCTGGAAGGTGGCGCGCCGGACGTTCCGGTCAAGGAGCACATCCACTATGTCGGGCATCTGGATGCCATAAAGCCGGCGCTGAGCGTTGTCGAGAACCTCGCCTTCTGGGCGCGCCTGCTTGAGGGCGAGGAGGTCGCCGCCCTTGCCGGTCAGACGGCAATCGACCCGCCGGCGGCACTCGATGCGATGGGGATCGGCCCGCTTGCCGACTTTCCCGCCGCGATCCTGTCGGCCGGCCAGCGACGGCGGCTGTCGCTGGCCCGCCTTCTGGTCGCTGCCCGGCCGGTCTGGCTCCTGGACGAGCCGACGACCGCGCTCGACACGGACGGGCAGGCCTGCCTCTTCAGGATGGTGGAGCACCATCTGTCCTCCGGCGGGCTCGCGCTGATCGCCACCCATGTCGATCTGCCATTGCCGGCCGAAACGCTGACGCTCGGCTTGCCCCAGCCCGAGCCCCAACCTGAGATCGAGCCGGCATGATGGGCGCGATCACGATGCTGTTCCGGCGCGAGGCGACGCTTGCCCTGCGGGTCGGCGGCGGCGCGATGATGGGGGCGGTGTTCTTCCTGACCATCGTCGCGATCATGCCATTCGCGGTCGGCCCGGACCTCAACCTGTTGCAGCGCATCGGCCCGGCGATCCTGTGGGTCGGTGCCCTGCTGGCTACGCTGATCGGCCTCGACCGGCTGTTCCAGGCCGATCACGAGGACGGCTCGCTCGACCTTCTGGCGATGACCGAACTGCCGCTTGCCGTCATCGTCGCGGTGAAGGCGGCGGCCCACTGGGTGACGACCGGCCTGACGCTTGTTATCGCAGCGCCGCTATTGGGACTGATGCTCAATGTCGAGCCGGCCGCGCTTGGCGCGGTCGCGCTGACGCTTGCCGCCGGCACGCCGGCGCTGACCTTCATCGGCACGATCGGGGCGGCCCTGACGGTCGCGCTCCGGCGTGGCGGCCTGCTGGTGCCGATCCTGATCCTGCCGCTGACCGTGCCCGTGCTGATCTTCGGCGTCAGCGCGACGAATGCGGCGGTGACCGGCCCGATGGCGGTGTCGACGCCGCTCACTATCCTGGCCGGCCTGACGCTGCTCAGCGTGGTGCTCGCGCCGATCGCCGCGGCGGCCGCCCTGCGACTGGCCTTCGATTGAGCATGTCATCTGTTGGCCAGGTTTTCCGGGCTCCCTATATTCGAACACATGCGTGTGATCGGCGCCTGTGTTTGCGTCGAATCAAGACTCGAAACCGAAAAAGGCGTATGAAGGGCTGAAAAGGTCCCCCGATGCTGGAATTCGCCAATCCGACCCGGTTCATGGCGCTGTCGCGCTCGGTTCTGCCCTGGCTGTGGGCGGCTGCGGCGGGCGTGCTCGCGATCGGTCTCGTCCTCGCCTTTCGGGCACCCGCCGACTATCAGCAGGGCCTGACCGTGCTGATCATGTATATCCATGTGCCGTCGGCCTGGCTGGCGATGATGTGCTATGCGGTGATCGCCACCTCGTCGGTGGGCACGCTGGTCTGGCGCCATCCGCTCGCCGACGTCTCGGCCAAGGCGGCCGCGCCGATCGGCGCCTGTTTCACCTTTCTGGCGCTCGTCACCGGCTCGCTGTGGGGCAAGCCGATGTGGGGCACCTGGTGGGTCTGGGACGCGCGGCTGACCTCCGTGCTGATCCTGTTCGTGATGTATCTCGGCCTGATCGCCCTGTGGCGCGCCTTCGACGATCCCGCCCGCGCGGCCCGGCCCGTGGCGATCCTCGCCCTGGTCGGCTTCGTCAACATTCCGATCATCAAGTTCTCGGTCGACTGGTGGAACACCCTGCATCAGCCCGCCAGCGTCTTCCGCCTCGACGGGCCGACGATCGATCCCTCGATGCTGTGGCCGCTGATGGTGATGGCGGTCGCTTTCACGCTTTTGTTCCTCGCGCTTCATGTCGCCGCGATGCGCAACGAGATCCTGCGGCGGCGGGTGCGCGCCATGCGGGTCAAGGCGGCGAGCACGCTGGTGCCGGCTGAGTAAGCGAGAGATCAGGAGCAGGCCCTTTGTCCCATATCGGTTTCATCGCCGCTGCTTATGCGATCACCACGATCGTGCTCGCCGGGCTCGTCGCCTGGGTCATCATCGACGGGCGCATCCAGCAGGCAGCGCTTGGCGAACTCGAACGGCGCGGCATCCGCCGGGCGGGCCGTCAACGCGGTGGCGAAGCGGCATGACGACGTCCGACCTCGACACCGGGGGCGCCGCTCCGGAAGAAAAACCGCGGCGGCGCGGCGGCTTTGGCCGGCTGGTTGTGCTGTTGCCGCTGCTGATGTTCGGCGCGCTTGCGCTATTTCTGCTGTTCCGGCTGTTCGCCGGCGATCCGTCGATCGTGCCGTCCGCGCTGATCGGCCGCGAGGTGCCGCACTTCACGCTGCAACCGCTCGAGGGGCTGAATGAGGCCGGCGCGCCGGTTCCCGGCTTCTCGGACACCGATCTCAAGGGCAGCGGCGTCGCGCTCGTCAATGTCTGGGCGTCCTGGTGCGTTCCCTGCCGCGAGGAGCATCCGTTCCTGGAGGCGCTCGCCCGGGACGGCCGCTTCAGGCTCTACGGCATCAACTACAAGGATAAGGCGGAGAACGCCCGGCGCTTCCTCGGCCTGTACGGCAATCCGTTCGATGCCGTCGGCACCGACCGCAACGGCCGCGTCGGCATCGACTGGGGCGTCTACGGCGTGCCGGAGACCTTCGTCGTCGATAGCGAGGGCCGCATCGTCTACAAGCATATCGGTCCGCTCAACGAACAGTCGGTCGCTGAGCGACTGATGCCGGAGGTCGAAAAGGCGCTTGCCGGCAAGCCGGCATCGTGACGGTGTCGGCGGGGCTGCGATCGAAAACCCGGCCGCATGGTTGATTTCCGGCCCGTTCGCGCTGCACCATCGCCGCCATGTCCGAGACCAGTCCCGATTTCCATAAAACCGTCCCCGACGGCGACACCCACGAACGCAGCGTCTGCCGGCAATGCGGTTTCGTCGACTACGTCAATCCGAAGGTGGTCGTGGGGTCCGTCGTCCGGTCCGGATCGCGGATCCTGCTGTGCCGGCGCGCCATCGAGCCGCGGCGGGGCTACTGGACGATTCCCGCCGGCTACATGGAACTGAACGAGACGACCGAGCAGGGCGCCCGGCGAGAGGCGATCGAGGAGGCCAATGCGGACCTCGCTATTTCCGGCATCCTCGCGGTCTATTCGGTGCCGCGCCTGTCGCAGGTCCAGGTGATCTTCCGGGCAAGCCTTGTCGGCGGCTTCAAGCCGGGGCCGGAAAGCCTCGAGGTGGCGCTGTTTGCCTGGGACGAGATCCCCTTCGACGAACTCGCCTTCCCGAGCGTTCACTGGTCGCTCAATCACGATCAGGCGGTCGAAACCGGCGTGGCCGTGCCGCCATTCGCCAATCCGGACGGGGCGGTCGGCGACAGGATGCCGGACGGGCGTCCGTTCCTTTGAGCGGGGCCGCGCATCCGGTCCGGACCGCCCTTCGCGAGCAGGCCGAGGCCTGCCGCAATCTCGGCTCCCCCCTTCACCGGACATGTGCTTGACCACCTCGCCGACCGGCTCGATCCGGCCCATCCAGTCGGCGCGGCTGTGCTGGGTTGGGCGGGCGACCCCCGTGCCGATGCCCTGGCGCTGCGGATGACCGGCGCGTTGCATGGCCTCGTGCTTGAGGGGACAGATGAAGATCTTGCCGCCGCCTATCCGCCGGCTGCTCACGATCCGGATGCAATCGGCCGGGCAATCAGCAATAGCCTCGATCGCCATGCCGACCGTATCCTGGACTGGCTTGAGCACCCGCCGCAGACCAATGAGGTCGCCCGGTCGGCCGTGTTGCTGCCCGGGCTGCTGACGATTGCCCGCGAAACGGGGCGGCCGATCGACCTGATGGAGCTCGGTTCCAGCAGCGGCCTCAATCTGCATCCCGACCGGTTCCACTATGTCTACGGGTCATCGTCCTGGGGTGAGCCGGACAGTCCGGTAAGGCTTGCGACCGAGCTGCGCGGCGCCGCGCCATCGCTTGACGGTGACCTTGCCATCATCGGACGCGCCGGTTGCGATGCCAGGCCGCTTGATCCCGGTAATCCGAAACACCGGCTGCGGCTTGCCGCCTTTACCTGGCCGGATCAGTCCTATCGGCTGGAACGGCAGGCCGCGGCAATGAAGGTCGCAGCCGAAAACCGCGTAGACATTGAATGCAGGGACGCCGCCGAGTGGCTGGAAGAGCGGTTGTCCGACCCATCATCCGGCCGTTGCGCGACGGTCATGCATTCCGTCGTCTGGCAGTATCTGCCCGACGCGACGCAGCGCCGCATCGAGGCTGCGCTGTCGCGCCATGGTGCGACAGCGACGGCGCAGACGCCGCTTGCCTGGCTGCGGATGGAAGGCATCGGCGAGCGCGGCTGCGCGGGCCTGACCCTGACGCTGTGGCCAGGTGGCGAGACGCGGCTGCTCGCCCGCTGTGACTGGCACGGCCGCTGGATCGACTGGCTCTAGGCTTCCTTCGAAGCCTCGCCGTCCTCGTCTTCAAGCCCGTATTTCTTCAAAAGCGGCAGTTGCAGCGTGGCGAACAGCATGGTGATCGGGAAGACGCCGAACACCTTGAAGGTGACCCAGAAATCGGTCGAGAAATTGCGCCAGACCACCTCGTTCAGCGCCGCCAGGAACAGGAAGAAGCCGGCCCAGCGCAGCGTGCAGATGCGCCAGCCCTCCTCGGTCATCTTGAAGACGGTGCCGAAGGCGTATTTCAGCAGCATGCGGCGGAAATAGAGCCCGATCACCAGGCCGATGGCGAAGAACACGTTCACGATCGTGGGTTTGAGCTTGATGAACAGGTCGTCGTGCAGCCACAGCGTCAGGCCGCCGAAGACGGTGACGACGACGGCGGTGAACATCGGCATGACCGGGATGGTCCGCATCAGGTACCAGGAGATGCCGACCGACAGGAGCGTTGCGGGAATGAAGAAGCCCGTCGCCCAGAAGATGCCACCCTGCCAGTTGACCGCGAAGAACACGATCAGCGGCCCGAGCTCGAGGGCCGGCTTCACCCAGTCCGGCGGTCCGGGAACGTGCTCGATCGTTTCAGGCCGGCTCATGCGTTTCGTCCTTCCGTTGCTTCCGGTCCGCGAGGCGGCTTCTCGTTTGCCGTTCTTTGCCGTCGTCATCCCGGAAACCGCGTCGGCGGTTATCCGGGATCAGGGAACCCGCCGGTGCGGTGTCCTGTCTTCCGGGACTGGGGCTCCCCGATCCCGGCTCTCCACTTCGTTTCGGCCGGGATGACGATCGAGGGGTCTAGACCCCGCCGCCGCCACTCCGTTGTCATTGCCGGGCTCGTCCCGGCAATCCATGAACACCAATGCCAGCGAAGGTGTTCATGGAGGACCGGAACACGTCCGGGCATGACGCCTGTAGAGAGATTGCATGCCCTCTCTCGTCACCCCGGTTCCGCACGGCATCGCAGTGACAGGGTTCCCCTCCCCCAGTTCCAATAGATTGGAGGGAGGGGAGATCCCGGCCGTGCGATTTTCGCGCCCTTCCCCCTTGTGGGGGAGGGCCGGGGTGGGGGTACGTCAGTCAGACAACCGGTAGTCCCTGCCGTGCTACCCCTCAATCCACCGCGCCGCCGACGATCGCGCTTGCGAACTCATCGGCGTCGAACGGTTGCAAGTCCTCGATGCCCTCGCCGACGCCGATCGCGTGGACCGGCAGCTTGTGCCGGGCGGCGATCGCAACCAGGATGCCGCCGCGCGCAGTGCCGTCCAATTTCGTCATCACAATCCCTGATACGCCGCAACGGGCCGAAAAGATCTCTGCCTGCTGCATTGCGTTCTGGCCGGTGGTCGCATCGAGCACCAAGAGTACGTCATGCGGGGCCGTCTCGTCCTGCTTGCGGATCACCCGGACGATCTTTTCAAGCTCGGCCATCAGCTCCGACTTGTTCTGCAGGCGGCCGGCGGTGTCGATCATCACGACATCGGCGCCGCTGTCGCGCGCCTCGCGCATGGCATCGAAGGCGAGACCGGCCGCATCGGCGCCCTGATCGCGGGCAATGACCGGCGAGCCGGTCCGCTCGCCCCAGATTTTAAGCTGCTCGATGGCGGCCGCGCGAAAGGTATCGCCGGCGCCCAGTACCACCGACTTGCCGTCGGCGCGAAACTTCGAGGCGAGCTTGCCGATCGTCGTGGTCTTGCCGGCGCCGTTGACGCCGACGACGAGGATGACGTGCGGCTTGTTGCCGGGATCGATTTCGAGCGGCCTGGCAACCGGTTTCAGGACGGCTGCGATCTCGGCGGCCAGCACCGCGCGCAGTTCGGCGTCGTCGATTTCCTTGTCGTAGCGCTCGCTCGCCAGCCGTTCGGTGATCCTGACCGCCGTCTCGACGCCGAGATCGGCCTGGATCAGCACGTCCTCGAGGTCCTGCAGCGTCGCGTCGTCGAGCTTGCGCTTGCGGATCAGGGCAGTGAGGTTTTCGCCGAGCGCCGAAGAGGAGCGGGCAAGGCCGGATTTCAGGCGCTGGAACCAGCTGCGCGGTTTTCCGGCTTCGGTCGGTTCGGCATCCGGCGCGCCCTGCTCCCCGGGGGCCGCGTCCGGCGCCTTGCGGCCGAGCATGCGGTCCATGAAGCTTCTGCCGGTGGTCTCGTCGTTCATGCGGCCAGTGTCTTTTTCATCGGTGTCGCGGATAGCCGCCTGCCATCATGGCCGGTGATCGTCGCTGCGACGATGGTGCCCGCCGGCAGCGGGCGATCAAGCATGGCAGACGTGAAATGCTCGGTCCGGCCCATTGCGCCGTCCTCGATCAGCACCTGCCGAGTGCGGCCGATCTCGGCGTCGAGATGGCGGGCGAGCGCCCGTTCACCCTCGGCGCGCAACGTCGCGGCGCGCGCCTTGACCAGCGCCCGGTCGACCTGCGGCATGCGGGCTGCCGGCGTGCCGTTGCGCGGCGAGAAGGGAAAGACATGCAGATGGGTCAGGCCGCAGTCCGCGACAATCGCGCGGGTGTTCTTAAACATCGCGTCGGTCTCGGTCGGGAAGCCGGCGATCAGATCGGCGCCGAAGACGGTATCCGGCCGCAGCCGGCGCACCTCTTCACAAAACGCCACAGACTGGGCCCGGCTGTGCCGCCGCTTCATGCGCTTTAAAATCATGTCGTCGCCGGCCTGCAGCGACAGGTGCAGATGCGGCATCAGCCGTTCTTCCTCGGCGATCGCCCGCATCAGGTCGTCATCGGCCTCGATCGAATCGATCGACGAGAGGCGGAGCCTCCCGAGTTCGGGGACGTGCCTGAGGACTGCCCGCACCAGCGTGCCGAAGCGCGGTTCTCCGGGCAGGTCGCCGCCATAGGAGGTGAGGTCGACGCCGGTCAGCACCACTTCCGCGTAGCCGTTCTCGACCAGCTTGCGCACCTGGTCGACGACCGCGCCCATCGGCACCGAGCGCGACGGCCCGCGGCCATAGGGGATGATGCAGAAGGTGCAGCGGTGGTCGCAGCCGTTCTGGACCTGGACGAAGGCGCGCGCCCGGCCCTCGAAGCCCTCGACCAGGTGGGCGCCGGTCTCGGTCAGTTCCATGATGTCGTTGACGCGGACGCGCTCGCCCGGCTCGGCGCCGAAGGGCAGGGGCCGGTAGCTGTCGGCCTTCAGCTTCTCGGCATTGCCGAGCACCAGGTCGACCTCGTCCATCGCGGCGAAGGTCTCCGGCTCGGTCTGGGCGGCGCAGCCGGTGACGATGATGCGGGTGCCCGGATTGTCGCGGCGCGCCTTGCGGATCGCCTGACGGGCCTGGCGGACCGCTTCGGCGGTCACCGCGCAGGTGTTGAAGACGATCGCGTCATCCGCGCCGGCTTCCGCGGCAAGCGTCTTGATGGTCTCCGATTCGACCGTATTGAGCCGGCAGCCGAAGGTCTGGACGCGGGCCTGGATGCGGTTGGGCGGGTTGGGACGGGTCATGGCGCCCTCACGCCGCCGGAAGGACGAGGTCGGCGGGCAGCGCGCCCTCGTATTCGAGTTCCCATGGCCCGGTCATCAGCACGTGGTCGTCGCGCTCGCGCCAGTCGATCCTGAGGGGACCGCCCGGCAGCGTGACGGTGACGCTGCGCCCGGTGCGGCGCAACCGGGCCGCGGCGACCGCGGCGGCGCAGGCGCCCGAGCCGCAGGCCCGCGTGATCCCCGCCCCGCGCTCCCACACGCGCAGCGTGATCGCGTCGGGAGCCGTGATCTCAGCCAGGGAGATGTTGGCGCGCTCGGGAAAGAGCGGGTGGTGCTCGAGCATCGGCCCGATCTTTTCAAGATCATAGGCTGCGACATCGTCGACCCAGAAGATCGCATGCGGGTTGCCCATCGAGACGGCGCTCGGCGAATGCAGGATCGGCGCGTCGATCGGCCCGATCTGGACGGGGATGATCCGTGTGTCCTGGATCTCTTCGGCGAGCGGGATCTTGTCCCAGTCAAACGCCGGCGGTCCCATGTCGACCGTGATCAGGCCATCGCCCGCGTCCCAGGCCGGCAGCAGGCCGGCATCGGTCTCGAAGGTGGCGTCGGTGTTGCCGGTCTCTTCCATGACGATCGCGGCGATGCAGCGGGTGCCGTTGCCGCAGGCAGCCGATTCCGATCCGTCGGTGTTGTAGATCCTGACGAAGGCGTCGAGCCCGTGCGCGCGCGGCGGCAGCAGAACCATCATCTGGTCGAACCCGGTGCGCTCTCCCGCCGCGATGTCGCGGGCGGCCTGCGGCGTCAGCCGCGCGGATTCCGCCCTGAGGTCGACGACGAGGATTTCGTTGCCGAGCCCATTCATCTTGCGGAAGCGGATCGCGGGCACGCTCATGGATACCAATCGGTCACTAACGGGTCACTGCCGGCGCAGCGCTCGAAGCGCGCCCGGCTGGCGGCCTTTATATGGCGTTTTGCGGGGTTGGCGCTAGATGTGGCGGTCTGGTCGACGCGGAAATGTCGGCTGGCGCCGGGGCATGCCGATTTTTCGTGGGGGGACTTGGCGGGCGCGACCGGAAAGACGATGGAGAGGTCGTGGCCTCTCGTCTCCCTTCGAGGTCATCCCCGGACTTGTTCCAGGGATCCATGAACACCGCCGTCGGAATGGATGTAAGCGACTGTGTTCATGGATTGCCGGGACAAGCCCGGCAATGACAGCGGAGGGTGGGGGACGGCAGGACACCACCCTCTCCTTCGTCATCCCGGAAATCGCGAAAGCGATTATCCGGGATCGGGGCGCCACCGATCCATCGATGGAAAACACCAGCGAGCGTCCGGGTTCCCCGATCCCGGCTCGGCTTGTCAGCCGTCCGGGATGACGAGGGAGAGGGTGGCTGTCCATACGCTCATCCACACTCCATCACCGGCCGGGCCGCGCCAATAATTCCGCTTGCAAATTCGCCAGAAAATGAAAAAATAGAGGAAATTTTCATTTCCCACCTCCAGGCGATGCGGGCTTCAGGCGACCATGCTCGACACGGCTTCCAGGACAGGAGCGCGGCAGGCCGGCGGACCGGAGGGTGGTACCGCCGGCGTCGGTCCGGCAATCCGCGCGCTGCGCAAGTCGCGGGCGATGACGCTTGCCGATCTCGCGGGCACCCTTGACCGCTCGGTCGGCTGGCTGAGCCAGGTCGAGCGCGGGGTCGCGGAGCCGGCGATCCGCGACCTGCGCCGGATCGCGGCCGAGTTCTCGCTGCCGCTGGGCTTCTTCTTCTCAAATGACGAGGCGCCCGAGGCCGAACGCGGCTGGATCGTCCGGGCCGCCGCCCGCCGGCCGCTCGGCGATGGCGAGGACGGCCTGGTCGAGGAATTGCTGTCGCCCGATCTCGGCGGCTCCTTCGAACTGATCCGCTCGGTGTTCAAGCCGGGCACACGCCTGGAGGAGCCGGTCACCCGTAAGACCGAGGAGGCCGGCTATCTGATCTCGGGCACGCTGGAGATCGAACTGCGCGGCACCTGGTTCACGCTCACGCCGGGCGATTCCTTCCGTTTCGAAGGCGAGCCGATGCGCTGGCGCAATTCCGGCGACGAAGCGGCGGTCGTGATCTGGGCGATCGCGCCGCCGGTCTACTGAGCTTTCATTGATGTCGGCCCGCGCCAGCGGGCCTTCCGGAGGAAACGAAAATGGCAGACCTGCCAACGACAGCGGAAGTGGTGATCATCGGCGGCGGCGCGGTGGGCTGCTCGACAGCCTATCATCTGGCGAAGATGGGCATCACCGATGTGCTGCTGCTTGAAAAGAACGAGCTGACCGCCGGCTCCTCCTGGCACGCGGCCGGCAATTGTCCGAACTTCTCGGCCTCGTGGTCGGTCATGAAGATGCAGAATTACTCGATCGACCTCTATCAGCGGCTCGGCGAGGAGGTCGACTACCCCTACAATTATCACATCACCGGCTCGATCCGGCTTGCCCACACGGTTGAGCGGATGCGCGAGTTCGAGCGCGTCGCCGCGATGGCCCGCCATCAGGGCATCGACGGCTTTGAGATGATGAACAACGGCGAGATGCGCCAGGTCTATCCGTTCCTGGAGACCCATGACCTGGAAGGCGGCTGCTGGGACCCGCTCGACGGCGATATCGACCCGGCCCAGATCACCCAGGCCTTCGCCCGCGGCGCCCGCAATCTTGGCGTCAGGATCGTTCGCTTCTGCCCAGTCACCGGCATTTCGCGGGCCGGCGACGAATGGGTCGTTGAGACCGAAAAGGGATCGGTGCGCTGCCAGAAGGTGGTCAACGCGGCCGGCTACTATGCCGACCGGGTCTGGAAGATGTTCAAGCCCTTCGGCGCCTATCCCGAGCGTCACCTGCCGATCGTCACGCTCGCCCACCAATACCTGATCACCGAAGAGATCGCCGAATTGCAGGAGCGCGACGGCCTGCTGCCGCTGTTGCGCGATCCGGATTCCTCCTACTACCTGCGCCAGGAAAAGGACGGCCTGCTGCTCGGCCCCTACGAGCGCGACTGCAAGGCGCACTGGCACGAACCGGGCGATCCGACGCCAGACGATTTTTCCTTCCAGCTCTATCCCGACGATCTCGACCGGCTGGAATGGTATATCGAGGACGCCTGCGCCCGCGTGCCGGTCCTCGGCTCGGCCGGCATCACCCGCGTCGTCAACGGCCCGATCCCCTATGCGCCGGACGGCAATCCGCTGATCGGCCCGATGCCCGGCGTGCCGAACGCCTTCGAGGCCTGCGTCTTCACCTTCGGCATCGTCCAGGCCGGCGGCGCCGGCAAGGTCGCGGCCGAATGGGTGGCTGAGGGCGAGACCGAATGGGACATGTGGTCGGTCGACCCGCGCCGCTTCACCCGCTTCGCCGACCACGACTATGCGGTTGCCAAGGGCATCGAGATCTATTCGCACGAATACGCGATGCACTTCCCCCATCACGAATGGCCGGCGGGCCGGCCCAAGCGGCTGTCGCCGGTGCATGACAGGATCGCCGCGCTCGGCGCCCGCTTCGGCGCGCGTGCCGGCTGGGAGCGGGCGGTCTGGTATGGCGACGGGCCGGACGATCAGATCTGGGTCGACGACGCCGATACCTGGGCGCGCGACGACGTGACCTATGCCGCCATCCGCGCCGAATGCCATGCCGTCCGTGACGCCGTCGGCATCTGCGACATGCCCGGCTTCTCCCGATACAACCTGTCCGGACCCGGTGCCGCCGACTGGCTGAAGACCATGGTCACGGGCACCATTCCCTCCGTCGGCCGCATCGGGCTTGCCTATTTCGCCGACGATCACGGCCGCATCCTCACCGAGATGACCGTGATGCGCTACGGCGCCGACGACATGGTGCTGCTCGGGGCAGCCGGCGCCGAATGGCACGATCTCGACCGCCTGCGGGCGCATCTGTCGCCGGCTTCGGGGATCACGATCGAAAACACCACGGACGACTATTCCTGCCTGATTGTCTCCGGTCCGAAATCGCGGGCGCTGCTCGATGAACTGGTCGGGATCGACCTGTCGTCGGACGCCTTCCGCTGGCTTGCCCACCGCACTGCCGAAATCGCCGGCCGCGCGGTCAACCTGATCCGCGTCTCCTATGTCGGCGAGCTGGGCTGGGAAGTGCATTGCGCCAATGCCGACATGCCCGCCGTCTTCGACGCGATCATGGCCGCCGGCAAGGCGCACGGCATCCGGCCATTCGGCATGTATGCGATGGAATCGCTGCGGCTCGAAAAGGGCTACCGCGCCTGGAAGCAGGACCTGTCGACCGACTACACCATGCTGTCGGGCGGCCTCGACCGGTTCATCAAATGGGACAAGCCCGATTTCGTCGGCAAGCCAGCGCTGGAGCGCATTCGCGACCAGGGCTCGCCGGAGCGCTTCGCGATCCTGACCGTCGAGGCGGAGGCCTGCGACGCGCCTTATCTGGCGACCGTCTGGCAGGGCGAGACCCGCGTCGGGCTCGTCACCTCGGGCGGCTGGGGCCACCGCGTCGATAAGTCGATCGCTCTCGGCGTCGTCGACACCCGCTGCGCCGAGCCCGGCACGGCGCTCGATGTCGAGATCTACGGCAAACGCCACCGCGCCGTGGTCGAGGCCGAGCCGCATTATGATCCCGAAAACGAGAGGCTGAGAGCATGATGCTGAACGCCTTCTCCCGCCGGATCATCGAGACCTTCCCGCTCGGCTTCGTCGCGACCGTGACGCCCGATGGTCGGCCCGGTGTGTCGCCGAAGGGCACGTTCCTGGCCCTCGATGACGAAACGATCGCCTTCGGCGAGATCCGCTCGCCGCAGACGATGGCGAACCTTGCGGAAAACCCCGAAGTCGAGGTCAATTTCGTCGATCCGTTCCTGCGCAAGGGCGTGCGCATTCGCGGCAGGGCGCGGATCGCGGCGAAAGGCTCGGCCGAATTCGAGACCCTCTGGCCGAAATGGCAAACACAGTGGGGCGCGCTCGCCGAGCGGATCAACGCTATCGTCATCATCCCCGTCGAGGCAGCCAAGCCCCTAACCACGCCGCCCTATGACGACGGCGCCACCGAGGACGAGATGATCGCGCTCTACAAGGCGAAATACGCGGAGATCTATCCATGAGCGCTCCCCTTCCGAACAAGGCCCGGGTCGTCATCATCGGCGGCGGCGTCGCCGGCTGCTCGATCGCCTATCACCTGGCGAAGCTCGGCTGGACCGACATCCTGCTGCTGGAACGCAAGCAGCTCACCTGCGGCACCACCTGGCATGCCGCCGGCCTGATCGCGCAATTGCGCGCCACCGCCAACATGACCCGGCTCGCCAAATATTCCCAGGAACTCTATGGCGAGCTGGAGGCCGAGACCGAGATCGCCACCGGCTTCCGCCGCTGCGGCTCGATCACGGTCGCGCTGACCGAGGAGCGCAAGGAAGAGATCTGGCGCGGCGCCTCGATGGCGCGGGCCTTCGGCGTCGAGATCGAGGAGATCGGCGCCACCGACGTCAAGGACCGCTATCCGCACCTGAATGTCGAGGATGTCACCGGGGCTGTCTGGCTGCCGAAGGACGGACAGGGCGATCCGGCCAATATCGCCCTGGCGCTCGCCAAGGGCGCGCGCAGACGCGGCGCCCGGATCGTCGAGGGCGTCAAGGTCACCGCGATACACAGCGATCGCGGCCGGGTCTCGGGCGTGACGGTCGAACAGAATGGCGAAGTAATCGAGATCGCCTGCGAGCATGTCGTCAACTGCGCCGGCATGTGGGGCCGCGAGATCGGCGCGCTGGCCGGTGTCGCCGTGCCGCTGCAGGCCTGCGAGCATTTCTATATCGTCACCGAGCCGATCGCGGGGCTGACGCAATTGCCGGTCCTGCGGGTTCCCGACGAGTGCGCCTACTATAAGGAGGACGCCGGCAAGCTTTTACTCGGCGCCTTTGAGCCGAATGCCAAGCCCTGGGGCATGGACGGTATCCCCGAGGATTTCTGTTTCGACCAGTTGCCAGAGGATTTCGACCATTTCGAGCCGATCCTCGAAAAGGCGGTCGACCGCCTGCCGATGCTGGCCGAGGCAGGCATCCACACCTTCTTCAACGGGCCGGAGAGCTTCACCCCCGACGACCGCTATCTGCTCGGCGAGGCGCCGGAGGTCAACAACTTCTGGGTCGCCTGCGGTTTCAACTCGGTCGGCATCCAGTCGGCCGGCGGCGCCGGCATGGCGCTTGCCCAGTGGATGGAGGATGGCCAGCCGCCCTTCGACCTCTGGGACGTCGATATCCGCCGCATGCAGCCGTTCCAGGCAAACCGCACCTATCTCTACGAGCGCTCCAAGGAGGCGCTCGGCCTGCTCTATGCCGATCATTTTCCCTTCCGCCAGCCCGAAACCGCGCGCGGTATCCGGCGCTCGCCGATCCATGAGCACCTGAAAGCCCGCGGCGCCTGTTTCGGCGAGACCGCCGGCTGGGAGCGGGCCAACTGGTTCGCGCCAGACGGCGTCGCTCCGGAATACCGCTATTCCTGGGGCCGGCAGAACTGGTTCGACCAGTGCCGCGACGATCATCTTGCCGTCCGGAACGGTGTCGGCCTGTTCGACATGTCGAGCTTCGGCAAGATCCGCGTCGAGGGGCCGGACGCGGAAACCGTGCTGCAGCGTATCTGCGGCAACACCATCGCGGTAGAACCGGGCCGCACGGTCTATACCCAGTTCCTCAACCCTCGCAGCGGCATCGAGGCTGACGTGACGGTCGCCCGTCTGTCGGAGACCGCCTTTCTGGTCGTCACGCCCGCCGCGACTCCCGTCCGCGATCTCGCCTGGATCAGACGACACGTGCCCGAGCAGGCCCGCTGCGTCGTCCTCGACGTGACGCCGATGGAAGCTGTCTTCCCGGTGATGGGGCCGAAGTCGCGCGACCTGTTGCAGCCGATCGTCGATACCGATCTCGGCAACGATGCCTTTCCGTTCGGATCGGTCCGTAGCGCTGGGATTGGCATGGCGGAGGCCCGCCTGCACCGGGTCTCCTATGTCGGCGAGCTCGGCTGGGAAATCTATGTCTCCGCCGATATGGCCGCCCACGTCTTCGAGGTCATCGAGGCGGCCGGCGCTGCGCATGGGCTGCGGCTGTGCGGGTTGCACGCGCTTGACACCTGCCGGATCGAAAAGGCGTTCCGCCATTTCGGCCACGACATCACCGACGAGGACCATGTGCTGGAGGCCGGTCTCGGCTTCGCGGTGAAGACCGACAAGGGCGATTTCATCGGCCGCGACGCGGTGTTGTCGAAGAAGCAGCAGGGCCTGACGCGACGGCTCGTCCAGTTCAGGCTCACCGATCCCGAGCCGCTGCTCTATCACAACGAGCCGATCCTGCGTGACGGCGAGATTGTCGGATACTTAAGTTCGGGAAACTACGGCCATCATCTGGGCGCGGCGATCGGGCTCGGCTATGTTCCCTGCGCACCGGGCGAAAAGGCCGCGGACATGCTCGCAAGCGCCTACCAGATCGAAGTCGCGGGAACCCGCGTCGTCGCCGAGGCAAGCCTGAGACCTCTGTACGATCCGAGGTCGGAACGCATGCACGCCTGACCCGCCCCCAGACGAGACGGTGCAGACAGGACACACAGACAACGGAGACCCTTAAGCAATGCTGAGCCACGCCGAGAAAGCCGAGACCTTCAAGAGCCTGCACCACGCCTCCGAGCCCTTCGTCATGGCCAATGTCTGGGACGCCGGCACGGCGCGCCTGTTCGCCGGGCTTGGCTATAAGGCGCTGGCGACGACGTCGGCCGGCTTCGCCTTCTTCAACGGCTGGCGCGACGGCGCCGGCGATTTCGGCCTGTCGGAACACCTCGATCACGCCCGCAAGATCGTCGAGGCGGTCGACCTGCCGATCAACGGCGATCTCGAAAACGGCTATTCCGACGACCCCGAGGGCGTTGCCGATACGATCCGCCAGGCCGCCGATGCCGGCCTCGTCGGTTGTTCGATCGAGGACACGCATCCGGGCGAGGACAAGTTTTATTCCTTCGAGCACGCGGTTGCCCGGATCGAGGCGGCCGTGGAAGCCGTTCGCGCGCTGCCGGACGCCTTTACCCTGACCACCCGCGCCGACGGGCTGATCGTCGGCCATTACGATCTCGCCGAGGCGATCCGCCGTCTGCAGGCCTTCGCCGCGGCCGGCGCCGATGTCGTCTATGCGCCGTTCCTGAAGGATCTCGACTCGATCCGCACCGTCTGCGAGGCGGTCGATAAGCCCGTCAATCACCTCGGCGGCCTCGGCGTTCCCGGAGAAACGATGGATGCCCTCAAGGCAGCGGGCGTCAGCCGGGTGTCGCTTGGCGGATCGACCGCCCGCGTCGCCTTCGGCGCCCTGCACCATGTCGGCGCGTCGATCCTGGAGACCGGAAACTTCGAGTCCTTCGGAGATACGCCGGGCTGGAAGCCGATCTTCCGGGCGATCCGCGCCGGAACGCCGCAATGAGTTGATGGAAGACTGTAATAAAGTCGGCTAATAATAATTCCCGAGGAAACACTCAAGACAGAAAAGGACGCGGCCATGAGCGAGGTCGCACAGCGCAAGTCCCGCCGGTCCGGTGGTCGTGAAGCCCGCAAGGCCCTGCGGGCAGCGCCCCTTGCCGAGGATATCCGGCCGATCCGGCCAGGCCTCGAAGGGGGGACCTACCGGCCGCTGAGCGAGGCGGGCGTCAACCGGATCCATCAGGCAGCGCTTGAGGTGCTCGAGACGATCGGGCTGGCCGATGCGCCGCAATCGGGCATCGACCTGATGACCGGGGCCGGCGCGATCCTCGGCGAGGACGGCCGGCTGCGCTTTCCGCGCGCGCTGGTCGAGGACATGCTGGCGATCGCCGGGCGCGATGTCACCCTGCATGGCCGCGAGGCGCGCAACGACATCCGGCCCGGCGGCAGCCGCGTCCACTACGGTACCGCCGGCGCGGCGGTCCATATCGTCGACCTGGAAACCGGCGACTATCGCGATTCCCTGCTCGCCGACCTTTACGAGGCCGCCCGGATCGCCGACACGCTCGACAACATCCATTTCTTCCAGCGCACCGTCGTTGCCCGCGACATGGAAGATCCGACCGATCTCGACGTCAACACGCTCTATGCCAGCCTGGCGGGGACGACAAAGCATATCGGCACGTCGTTCACCTCTGTCGAGCGGGCCGGGATGGGCCTTGAAATGGTCCGCATGGTCGCCGGCTCTGAAGCAGCCTGGCGGGAGCGGCCATTCGTCTCCAACACCAACTGCTTCGTCGTGCCGCCCTTAAAATTCGCAACCGAATCCTGCGAAATCATGGAGGCGGTGATCCGTGGCGGCATGCCGGTATTGCTGCTGTCGGCCGGCCAGGCCGGCGCCACGGCGCCCGCAGCCCTTGCCGGCGCGGTGACCCAGGCGGTTGCCGAGTGCCTTGCCGGCGTCATCTATGTCAACGCCCTGAAGCCGGGCCATCCGGCGATCTTCGGCACCTGGCCCTTCGTCTCCGACCTTCGGACCGGGGCGATGTCCGGCGGCTCGGGCGAACAGGCACTGCTGACGGCGGCCTGCGCTCAGATGGGCCGGTTCTACGACCTGCCGTCCGGCTCGGCCGCGGGCATGGCCGACGCCAAGCTTCCCGACGCGCAATCGGGCTACGAGAAAGGCATCTCCAATGTCATGGCCGGCCTCGCCGGCCTCAACATGGTCTATGAGAGTGTCGGCATGCACGGCTCTCTGCTCGGCTTCTGTCCCGAGAGCCTGATCATCGACAACGACCTGATCGGCCAGGCGCTGCGCTGCGTGCGCGGTATCGAGGTGACCGAGGATTCGGTCTCGATCGAGGCGATGCGCACGGTCTGCCTGGAGGGCCCCGGCCACTATCTCGGCTCGGAGCAGACGCTGTCGCTGATGCAGCGCGACTATGTCTATCCGGTGATCGGCGACCGCACGAGCCCGAAGGAATGGGCCGAACTCGGCCGGCCGGTGCTGATCGAGAAGGCCAGGGAACGACGCCGCGCCATCATGAGCGCGCCGCCGTCGCACAGCATCGATCCGGCGGTCGACGCCGCGATTCGCCAGCGGTTCTCCATCCTGCTTCCCGGACTGGGTGAGGCCTGAGGGCCGCGGCCTTATGGCAGCCCCACGGCGGCGGAAAAACTGTTTGTCCACACCCCTGGCCGGCGCTCTACCGTTGTGAGAGGCGGCCCGCTTTAGGGGAATTGCCCACCATTTCAAGGCCCCGCTCACATTGCGGCCCGCCGCCTGCACGCATCGCTAGTTGTCCGGCCGGCGGCCCGCGTTCCGATTGCCGGAATTTCTGATCGATTCCTATGATTAATGTATCCATAGGCCTTGCCAATTGAGAAAAATTGTCGACAATTCAGTGCCGGATGCAGTGTTGCCGCAATTGAACGCCTTGCTGATCAGCAATGTATACGGCTACAGTGCGTCGGGCGCATAGACGCCATGCAGAAACTGTGAAGCAATGCCTTCAAGGGGAGGAAACTGGATGAAATCCGTGATCAAGGGCCTGGCCCTGGGTGCCATCGCCGCCGTCGCCGTCTCGACCGCGCCGGTTGACGCCAGCGCCGAAAAGGTGCGGTGGAAGATGCATTCCGCCTTCGGCACGCAGCTCGCCGTGCTGGGCCGCGTGGGACCGTATATCGCCGATCAGGTCAGCAAGATGTCCGGCGGTGATTTCGACATCAAGGTGTTCGAGCCGGGCGCGCTTGCCGGCGGCTACGCCTACTACGACCCGATCAGCCAGGGCGCGTTCGAGGCCGCCTACGGCACGCCGGGCGCCAACCAGGGCAAGAACTCGGCCCTTGCCTTCGCCTCGTCCTGGCCGTTCGGTCCCGGCATGGGCGAATTCCTCGCCTGGCTGAAATTCGGCGGCGGTGAAGAGATCATCTCCGAGATCTATGCCCGCGACAACATCAAGTACTTCATGTGCGGCCTGATCGCGCCGGAGACGTCGGGCTGGTTCCGCGAGCCGGTCGAATCGCTTGATGATCTGAAGGGCATGAAGATGCGCTTCTTCGGCATGGGCGCCAAGGTCATGCAGAAGTTCGGCGTGTCGACCCAGCAGTTGGCCGGCGGCGACATCTATCCCGCGCTCGAGCTGGGCACGATCGACGCCACCGAGTTCTCGATGCCCGCCATCGACCGCTCGCTGGGCTTCTATCAGATCGCCAAGTACAACTACTTCCCGGGTTGGCACCAGCAGGCGACCACCAATGAGATCCTGGTCAACATGGACGCCTGGAACGCGCTGCCGGAAAACTATCAGGTGATGTTCGAGACGGCCTGCACCGCCAATATCGCGATCGAGATCGCGGACGGCGAAGCCTCCCAGTATCAGGCCATGCTCGACAACGAGGCCGACGGCGTGACCAACATGGTCTGGTCGGACGAGATCCTCAACGAGCTGCGTGGCGCCTGGGAAGAGGTTCTGGCCGAGGAAATCGCCGCCAATCCCGACGTCAAGACGCTCTGGGACAGCTACAGCGACTTCAATGAGAAGTACAAGGTCTGGGGCGAGCGCGGTTATCTGAAGTAAGCCCGACACACCACGACCGGTCGCGCCGGGCATCCGGCGCGGCCAAAAGACTTCGCACGCCGATGCGCCCGGGACGACGCGTCGGCGTTTTTCAAGCCGGAATTCAGATAGCCGCCGAAGAGAAGCGGTAGCCGGCTTGGATGTCAGCTTTATAGAGTGACGCGACATTTGGGAGGGAGCCAGTCAAGGCAATGGACGCGATCCTGAGAGTATGCGGCCTGTTCGACCGCGTGGGCAGAACTGCGGGCAAGGCCGCCGGCTGGCTCATGGTACCGCTGATCGCCGTGATCATGTTCGACGTGGTGACGCGCAAGATCGACTTCACGCGGTTGTTGTTTTCAGAATTCACGATCCGCTACGGCTATTCGATCTCCACGATCATGCAGGATCTGGAGTGGCAGTTTCACGCCGCGCTGATGATGCTGAGCTTCGGCTTCGGCTATCTCGCCAATGCCCATGTCCGCGTCGATGTCTTTCGCGAACTCCTGCCCCGCCGCAAGCAGGCCTGGATGGAGTTCTTCGCGCTGCTCATCATGGGGATCCCCTTTCTGATCTTCATGACCATGTATGGCTGGACCCTGTTCTACATCTCGTTCCTGCAGAACGAGGGGTCGGACTCGATGACCGGCCTCGACTATCGCTGGGTCATCAAATTCTTCGTCCCGCTGGGCTTTCTGATCACGCTCCTGTCGGTGCTGGCGACCTTCGGCAGGCTGGCGGCCTTCTTGTTCGGATCGGAAGCTCAGAAGCAGGAGGCGACATCGCGTCTCGAGATCTTCGCCGATGACTTCGCCGAACTGGAAGCTGCCCGTATCGCGGCCGAGGAGGCCCTCAAGCAGGAGGAGGAGCACGAACGCGAGCTCCACCATAAACATGATGGTGACAAGCGTGACGGGGGGGAGAAGTAAGTCATGTTGATGGAACTCTGGGAGCCGATCTACGACCATTTGTACGATTATATCGGCGCGTACATGTTCCTGGCGCTCGCCCTGATGCTGTTCACCGGCATGCCGGTGGCGATTGCGCTGGGTGGTGTCTCCACGCTGTTTGCGCTGTGGGCGATCCACCTTGATTTTCTCGACTTCCCGATCTTCTACCAGATCATCCAGCGCTTCTGGGGCGGCGACGGTGCCTCCGGCGCGGTCCAGAACCCGATCCTGGTGGCGATCCCCTGTTTCGTGTTCATGGGCACGATGCTGGAGAAATCGAAGGTTGCCGAGAACCTTCTGCACATCCTCCAGGTCATGCTGCGGCGCATGCCCGGCGGCCTTGCGGTTTCGGTCGCGCTGATGGGCACGATCATGGCCGCCACAACCGGCATCATCGGTGCCTCGGTCGTCATGATCACGCTTTTGGCGCTGCCCACCATGCTGGCCCGCGGCTACAGCCCGTCGCTGGCGACCGGCACGATCGCCGCCTCGGCGACGCTGGGCATCCTGATCCCGCCCTCCATCATGCTCGTCCTGATGGCCAACCTGCTGGCCGTCTCGGTGGGCACGCTGTTCATCGGCGCGATCCTGCCGGGTCTCGTCCTGTCGGGTCTCTATATCCTTTACATCATCGCCGTCAGCACGCTCGATCCAAAGAAGGCGCCGCCGATCGGCGAGGACGAGCTCAATCTCCAGCCGTCGACGCCGCGCAACATCTACCTGTTCTTCGCGATCTGCATCGTTGCCGTGGCCGTGGCGATCATCGGCCAGCGCGTCGGCGCAGAATCCGACATCAACTGGCCGCTGCTCGGCTTCCTGATGATCTTCGGCGGCTCGACCTGGATCGGCAAGATCGAGGGCGACACCCTGCTGGGCGGCATCCTGCGCGGCTTTGTCCCGCCGATCTTCCTGATCGTCATGGTGCTGGGATCGATTTTCGCCGGCTGGGCGACGCCGACCGAGGCCGCCGGTGTCGGCGCCTTCGGCGCGATCCTGCTGGCCTGGATCAACCGGACGCTGACCTATGAGGTGATGAAGGCGGTGGTCCAGCGCACGGCGCTGACGACGGCGATGATCTTCTTCATCTTCGTCGGCGCCGTCGCCTTCTCGACCGTGTTCCGCAACGTCTACGGCGAGGACCTGATCATCGAGTTCATCGAATGGCTCGACCTCGGCCCCTGGCCCCTGCTGTTCATGCTGATGGGCGTGATCTTCCTGATGGGCTTCTTCTTCGACTTCCTGGAGATCACGCTGATCATCCTGCCGGTCTTCGCGCCGATCATCAAAGCGCTGGCGCCCGCCTTCGCGGTTCATCTGGGCATGGAGGAGCCAACCAACATGGCGGCCGTGGCGGCCGTTCAGGCGCAGGTGATATACTGGTTCGCGATATTGGTGGCGGTGAACCTACAGACATCGTTCCTGACACCACCCTTCGGCTTCGCGTTGTTCTACATGAAGGGCGTCGCGCCGCGGTCGGTGAAGATGCAGGAGATCTATACCGGCATCATCCCGTTCGTGATCCTGCAGCTGATCGGCCTGGCCATCGTCATCGAGTTCCCTCAGCTCGCGCTGTGGCTGCCGAACGTGATGCTGGAATAGGGCGTTCACGCGAGGGGGCATTCCCGATGGCGCGGTCCGGCAAGGGCCGCGCCATTTCCTTTATTCACCTGTCGTCGAGGGAGATGGACCCTACTTGCCGGACTGACCGCCGGCGCTTTGCGACGCGTCGCCGGCGCCGGCCATGACGTCGAGCAGGGCGGTCTGGTCGATCGAGGCGGCCAGATGCTGCAGCGTCTGGACATCCTGGCCGGTCCAGGCGCGGGGCCCGTGATCGATCACGCAGAGCACGCCGATCACGGCGCCATCCGCCGCGCGGATCGGCACGCCGAGATAGGCACGGACCGACAGCTCGGCGACGATGGGCAGCTTGGCGATGGGTGGCGTCCGGCGAACATCCTCCACCCGGAAGACCGCGTTGTCGTCATGGACGACCCGGCAGGGTGTGTCGTCGAGCGCGACGGTCCGGTGAACGATACGGCCGCCTTCGAGGCTGCTGAGGCTGGCCAGGATCAGCTGCCGGCCGGGGCCGTCGATGACCGACAGAATGACGACCGGCACGTCCATCAGCCGGCGGGTGAGGCTGGTCAGCCGATCGAATTCCGGACGCGTATCGCTTGCCGCCGGCGCCGCGCCGTCCTCCTCTTCCGGCGGGGTCGGAGCGGCGTCTCCGGTTTCGGCGTCTCCGGTTTGGGGGGCGTCGGCCGGATCGAACCGGTATCCGACGCCGTGCACGGTCTTGATCTGCTCGCCGAACGCGTTGAGCTTCTTGCGAAGCCGGGCGATATAAACATCGACCACGTTGGTGTGGGTTTCGGTGGTGTTTCCCCAGACGGCGTTGAGGATGCGTTCCCGCGCCAGCACCCGCGAGGGATTGTTCAGGAACAGCGTCAGGATCTCCCGCTCCCGCGTGGTCGTGTCGACCGTTTCGCCGTTCAGCGTGACGATCAGCGATTCCTGATCGAGCTCGAGCCCGCCGCCAGAGAGCTTGCGTTGCGCGTCCGATTGCTGCTCGGCCAGCACCGGCCGCCGGTGCAACGCCTCCAGCCGGGCGACGAGCTCCTCGAAATTGAACGGCTTGACGAGATAGTCGTCCGCCCCCGTCTTCAGGCCGGAGACGATGTCCTCGATATTGTCGAGCGCCGTCAGCATCAGGACCGGTGTCTGCACGCCATCCCAGCGCAGGCGGCGGCAGACGTCGAGGCCGGACAGGCCTGGCAGCATGATATCGAGCACGATCAGGTCGAAGCTGCTTTCGCCCAACAGCTCGATCGCGGCCTCGCCGCTGTCGACGACGCTCGCCGACCAGCCTTCGCCCTTCAACCCCCGTTTTATGAAATCGGCGACCCGCGTGTCGTCTTCTATGACCAGGATATTCATCAGCTCAGGCGTCGGGTTCGGCTTTGCAAGGGGCGTCGGGTCCGGCGGTCGGATCAACTTCCAAGGGATATGTATGGATTAACCGGTGTTCCGTCTATGCCACCGCGCTGATCTCGGGACGCAGTTTCAGGTTGAACGATACGACGGTTCCCTCTCCCAGCGTGCTGTCGATCGATATCTTGCCGCTATGCGCCTCGACGATTGCCCGCGCAACGGGCAGGCCCAGCCCGACCCCGTCGGCGCCGGTCCTGATCACGCTGGCGCCGCGATAGAACCGCTCGAAGACCGAAACCTGTTCGTCCTCGCTCATTCCCGGGCCGTCATCCTCGATGCGGACAACATAGCCGTCGACCGAACGGCCGAGACGCACCACGACATTGGCGCGCCCGTATCGCATGGCGTTGTCGATGAGAATGTTGACGACCTGTCGGATACGGCTCGGATCGGCGGCGACGACCGCCTTGTCCCGATCCGTGTCGAAATGCAGATCGACGGCCGTCATGGTCGCCTTCGACCGGTTCGCCTCGACCGTCTGGGCAAGCAGGCCAACGAGATCGGTCTCCTCGATCCGCAGGCGGACGCCCCCCTCTTCCTGGCGCGCGATCAGCAGCAGATCGTCGACCAGCCGGCTCATGTCCTCAGCGGTGTCGCGCACCCGGCCGAGCGCGTCGCGGTATTCCTCGGATGTCTTGTCGGCGCCGCGCAGCGTCACGTCGGCTTCGCCGCGTATGATCGTCAGCGGCGTCCGCAGTTCATGGCTGACATCGGCCAGGAGCCGCCGCCGGTTGGTGTTGCTCCGCTTGACCGTCTCCAGCAGGCCTTGCAACTCCGCAGTGCGCTCGGCGATTCGTTCCTCCAGGGCCTGGTTGGCGCTCGACAGCGCAACCTCCCGTTTCGCCACCTCCTCGGCGAGGGTGTTCAGGGTTGTCGCGACCTTGACGAATTCCTCGGCCCCCTGCTCGGGGATGCGGGCGTCGTATTGCCCTTCGGCGAAGGCCTCGGCGCCGGCCGAAATCTCGTCGATCGGGCGCCGGAAGCTGCGCAGGATGGAAACCAGGCTGAGTGCGGCGGCGATCGCGGCGATCGCGGCGAAGATTGCCGCCAGGATCTGGTCGCGGCGGATCTGGGCAGCGGTTTCCGCATGGGTTTCGGCGACCTCGCCGGCCTCCTCCTCTATGCCGATCTGGATGAGCCGCTTGAAATCGCGGTCGACCCGCTGGTCGAGGATCTCGGCGAGCCGCCACCACTGGCTTTGCGGCCGCTCCGACGAGGCCACGGCGATCGCCTCGGTGTATTCCTTGAGAAGCTCCTCGATCAGGGCCTCGATCTCCTCTAGGAACTCCAGTTCCTCGATTTCCTCTTCCCCGACGAGCTCGACCTCCCTGGCGACGATCAGGCGCAGCCGGGCGATGTCGTCGCGGATGGCCTGCTCAAGCTCTGATTCCCCGGTGCCCAGGTCGCGGTCGCCGATCAGCAGCGCGTCGCCGAACTGCTTGAACAACTGATAGGTGTTCGCCGCGAGCATCAGATAGCCCTGATACTGCCGGTTGGCGAGCTCGGTCCGTTCGATGTGATAGGCCGCCTGGCGCGCCGTCCACACGGCGAGAAAGGCGCTCGCGAACGAGATCGTCAGCATCACGCCGAAGGTGATGAACAGTCTGGATGTGATCTTCATCGCACCCGCGCGTCGCCAGAGGCCGGACAGTACCGATATCATGCCTGCCATCGCATTGCGACGCCATCGTCACCTGGCCGGCGTGCGCCGCCCGCCGGTTCATCAACGACCTGCCCCTCCAGCGTCCAGACCTGCCGGCACAGGGCAAGCAGCCCGGCATCGCGGGTCGCGATCAGCGTCGTTGCCCCGCACTGCGCGATCAGATCGGCAAGATCCGTGCGCACATCCGCATCGAGATCGGCATCGATCCCGTCGACAAGGAGGACATCGGCCTGCTGCAGCGCCGCCCGCGCCATCTGGATCCGGCAGATCTCGCCCGACGACAGATTGCGCCCGGCCTCCGACACCCGACCGTCCAGGCCGCCGAGCCGCGTGATCAGCCCGGCCAGGCCGAACCGGCGCGCCGCCGCCTCGATCACCGCATCGTCCGGCCGCGGCGCGACCGCCAGTGCCAGCGCCTTGCGCAGGCTTCCCTGGACGAGCGTCGCCGGGGCGCCGATCCGGGCGATGCGATAGACCGCCGGACCGCGGCTGTTGACGCTGCCCCCCGGGCCGCCATCGGTGTCGTCAGTGTTGTCTTCGGGGTTGCTGTCTTCAGGACGAAAGAACCGGATGTCTCCGCCGTCCGGCATGTCGAGCCCCGCGACCAGGTTGAGCAGGGTCGATTTGCCCGCGCCCGCCGGGCCGGCCACGCCGATCGTCTGTCCCGGCTGCACGGACGCCGAAAACGCCGCCAGCGGCGGCGCGGAAACGGCCTCGAACACGATACCCGGCGCTCTGGCGCCCGGCGGGTCCTGCGCCGCTCCCTGCGCTGCCCCTTTCGCCGATTGCCGCAGGTCGCCGCGATGATGCGGCCGGGCCGGCGCGCGGAGAACATCCTCCAGCTTGCCGGCGGCGATCCGCCAGGCACAGCGCCGGTCCCAGACACCGGCGAGGTCCCTGAGCGGCTGGGTCAGGATCGCGAGAACCGCAAGGGCCGCCGCCGCCTCGGCCGGCGCCGCCCCGGTGCGCCAGGCCATGAACAAGACCGCGATGCCGCCGGCCGCCGCGCCGATCTCCGGAACCGCGCGCAATCCGCCCGCCGCCGTCGCCCGCCGGACGGCGGCCGACCGCAGCAGATCGCCGTCGCGGCGCAGCTTGGCAAGCTCGGCCCGGGTGCGGCCGATCAGGTCGAGTTCCGGCGCGAGGCCGGCCCGCTCGATCATCGCGATCGCGATCCGCGCCCGCCGCGACCGCAGCCGCCTGTGCAGCGGCGCCAGCAGGGTCGAGACGACGATCATCAGGCCGACACAGACGACGAGCGGAACAAAGGCGGCCAGCGCCAGATCCGGATTGATCATCGCCAGCGCCAGCGCCGCGCCCGGGATAAGGATCGCCGCGACGAGCAGCTTGACGATTCCCTGGCTGATCCACAGCCGCGCCGCCGACAGATCGCCGACATAGCGCAGGCCGAGCGCACCCACCCGTCGCGCGGAATGAGCCTTTACCGGCATCCTTGCCAGATGCCGGTAAAGGTCGCGCCGTAAAGATATCGCGTAACTCTGACCGATATCCTCCCCCAAGGCGCGAATACAAATACGAATGAGAGCGATCGCCACGCCGGCCGCAGCGAGCATCGCCAGGGCCTGCACGACCGGCATCTGGGTCCCCGCACCGGGCGTTCCCGCATGCAGCAACCGGAAGACGTCGCGCGTGGCAAAGGCCGCGACACCGGCCGCACCCCCCTCCAGGCACCCCAGCCCGACGGCGCAGGCAATGCTGCGCGTGCGGCCGCCCGACAGGATCGGGGTAAGGGTGACAGGCCCGTTCACAGATTGTTTCGGGTCCCGCTTCCCGGATTGGGCGCTCATGCCGCCTCGGCGCCCGACTGTACTCTGCCGGCATGTGACTCGCTGGACGGCATAGCGACGAGGTCTCCTGTCTATCGCGCCCCGAGCCTACTAAGCACGATTACGTTGAAGGCCTCCTGTTTAGGCAGTGAACATCCCGTTGAGGGCACATTAAAAATTTCTGAAACAGTGCAACCGCTTGAGCGAAAAGGAGTTTCATCAAATTTTCAGAACTTTATGCGCCGTATGGCGATATTCGAACCGGTTCCGGCGCGGCAGAGGGACCGGCGATCGCCTGTACGGCGATAGGCCCCCCTGGGCGCTTGTACACGCCAGCTGCCCGGCCGGCCGGGCATCGTGACCGGACCGGCCGGCGGCGCCTGCGGCTTGCATTCATTTTCCGACTGGTTTAGCCACGGCCCGCAGCCAACAAAGATGGACGCCGGCTATCGGGCCAGAGTTGCACAGGGCGTGCCCGCGCCGACCCGCAAGCAGGCAGTATCGAGGACGAGTACGATGGATGAGGCCAGCCTCCTTTCGACGATCAAAGACCTGGCATCGAAGACCACCGGCCGGTCGGATCTGGCCATTTCCGCCGAGACCGATCTGATCGCGGACGATATCCTCGATTCCCTCGACTGGTCGGTGTTCCTTCTCGATCTGGAGAAGCATTTCGATATCGCGATCCCCGACGATGTCGTGGAAGAAAACAATCTGCAGGTCGCCGGCAATCTGATGCGGCATATTCGCGAGACGGCATGACATCGCCCTCCTTCGAGCCCCGGCTCTATGCAGGTCGCGACTATATTCGCGGGGTCGATTTCACCGTCCATGCCCTAACCGGCCTGCTGGCGCCGATGCCCGGGCCGATCGGCGCGGTCGACCTGCGGTTTCCGCGGTTCACCACCCGGACGGGACAGTTCGAACGGCTTGAGGATCCGCGCGGCGCGCGCGACGCGGCGGCGGTCCTGCGCGCGACAATGCCCGAGGGGGCCATCACCTTTGCCTATCGCGAGGACGCGGCCGAGGCCCCCCGCGACGAGCATGATCCCGAAGCCGCGTTCGACGGGCAGGAGGAAATCGCCGCATCCTCGGCGCGGATCGAGGACGTTGCCGGCGCCGACCTGTTCAGCGCCGCGATCTTCATCACCAAGCGGATGCATCAGCGCCGCGTCGAGGCCGAGGGCAAGTGGATCTACACGCGCCTGCGCGCGCAGTCCGGTCAGGCGCTGCTCTCCCGCCTGGCCGCGGCGGATCCCGTCTCGATCGAGGTCGAGCTTGTCGCGCAGCGCGAGGCCGCCTCCTCGGTGAGCAATCTGCTTGTCGACGGTGAGGTGGCCGCGGAGATCTTCTTTGCGCGTCTTGCCGCATAGCATCCGGCCGGCCGGCCGCGTGAAGGGCCTCCGGCAACCGGCGCCGCCCGGGCGGATACCGGCACGCCGATGACTATTGTTTTCGAGACGCTCCTGACGGCTGCGGCCTTCGTCCTGGCCTATCTGATCTGCCATCTCGGCGCCCAACTGACCGGCTCGCGCCGGCTCGTCTATGCCAACAGTGTCCTGTTCTCGCTCGCCTTCGCCTGGATCGCCTCGCTTGAAACCCTGATCTTCCTGCTCGTCGCGGCCGGCTATTCCACGGGCTTCGTCGCGCTCGGCGTCAAGCGCTGGTTCACCCTGGGCGCGCTGCCGATCACGGCGCTGTTCGTGCTCGGCCGGATCGCCGGCGACCAGGACCTGCTCGACCTGCTGTTCGCCTCCTTCGTCTATATCCGGGCGCTCGGCGCGGTGCTGTGGACCTGGCGCTATCCCAAGGACAGCCACCGGCCGGGCGACGTGTTCCTGGCGCAGGTGTTCTTCCCGACCCTGGTCGTCGGTCCGATCCAGTTCGCCGACCGGATCAATCTGGACCGGCTCACAACGGTGCCAAGCCGGGAAGCGGTCGGCGACGGCGCCCGGCGGGTGATAATCGGGATTGCCAAGGTCGCCTGGATCGGCCCGGAAGTGACGGCCAATCTCGGCCGGTTCTTTACGGGCCAGGAGGTCGGGCCGCTCGGCTGGCTGTTCGCCACCTTCGCGATCTGGGCGGGCCTCCTGAACATCTATGTGATGTTTTCCGGCTATGTCGACATCGCCGTGGGCCTGTGCCGGTTCGTCGGCATCGACAGCAAGGAGAACTTCAACCGGCCCTGGCTTGCCCGCACGCCGCAGGAATTCTGGCAGCGCTGGCACATGAGCCTCGTCTGGGTGACCAACAATATCGGCTACCACCCCTATGTCAGGCGCACCGGACGCCGCTATCTCGGCATCGTGCTGGCCTTCACCTTCATCGGTGCCTGGCACGCCTTTACCTGGCAATATCTGCTCTGGGGCGTCTGCCACGGCGCGGCCCTTGCCGGGATCGCCTGGCTGCAGCGCCAGAACCAGGTGCGCGCCTGGTGGGCCCGATCGGAGCAGAACCGCGCCCTCAACCTGACGCTCCAGGTGCTGGGCTGGTTCGCCACGATGACCTATGTCTCGGTGCTGTCCGACTTCGCAACCGGAGAATTGGGATGAACCGTCAAACGCTGATCGGCCGCCTGCGCGGGGAAGCCGCCGCGGTCATCGCGCTCCTGCCGCTGGCAATCGCCATCCTGATCATCCTGACGCAATGGCCGCTGTCGGATGTCACCTTCGTCTATGCGGATCTTTAGGTCGTGCTTGTAACCGCCCTGCGCCTCTGCGTCGCGATCGCCCTCGTCATGGCGGTGGCCTTCGGGCTGCGGCAATCCGGCTTCCTGCTTCAGGCCAAGGCGGCGCTGGACCCCGGCAGCATCCGTAACGGTCCGGCCGCCGCGCTCTGGTCGGGAGGATCGGACCCCGTGCCGATTGTCGTCGGCGATGCCTGGTTCCACAAGCTCATGCGCCGACACTGCGGCTTCGAGCAGGCGACATTCATCACCGCCGAGCCGACGACGTTCCGGAGCCTGTCCAGACTGGTCGGCAGCCTGCCGGACGGGCCCGCGCAGGCGCCGGTGATCCTTCAGCTCACCGACGAAACCTGGTTTCCCAACCGCAACGTCGTCGAATTCGACTTTCGCTATCTGCCCGAGCGGTCCGGCTCCGTCATCGACACCGCCTGGACCTCGACCGGGCTGATGTTCGCCTTCGTCTCGGACATCCTCCGCCGCGACGGCCGGCCGAAGAAGCCGAAGAAGGGCAGCCTCCTCTTCGCCGCTGCCGATCTCAACGGCCTCGCCAACCTGCACGGGATCATCGATGCGGCGAACCGGCGCGTCTTCCTGGTCTCCGCCGACGAGCGCAAGCCGGTCGACGTCACCGATCGCCAACTCAAGCGGCGGGTCAAGGCCATTCGGGACGATGAAACCGGCCGCCTCCACCGCGGCGTCGCGGAATTCGCCGAAAATACCGATTGCGGCCTTGCGGAGGGCTCGCGGGATGATGTGATATCCGGCCAGACCTATATAAATCGCATGCACCAGGGATCGACATGATCGAACATATTTCCGTCGCGCTTCCCGAGTGGACGGTTACCGCCGACGAGGTCGCCGCGTGGACATCGTCCGACCCGGACTTCATCCGCGGCAAGGTCGGCATCGAATCGCGCCGGTTCCTCAAGGAGAACGAAACCGCCTGCGATCTTGCCGTAGCGGCGGTGCGCACGCTGCTCGCCGAAACCGGCCGCGACGGCGCGGATCTCGATTTTCTGATCACCGTGTCGCAGACCCCGGATGACCGCCTGCCGCATCTGGGCGCGCAGGTACAGACCGCCGCCGGCCTTCCCACGTCGATCATGTCCTTCGACATCGCGCTTGGCTGCTCCGGCTATGTTCATGCGCTTGCCACTGCCCGCGGGTTGATGCTCGGCGGCATGCAAAGCGGCCTGATCGTTACCTGCGACCCTTATTCCAAGATGATGCGACGCCAGGACAAGGCGACGGTGACGGTCTTCGGCGACGCGGCGACCTGCAGCCTCGTCACGCGCGCCGGGATCGACCGGCTGGGCGGTTTCGATTTCGGCACCGACGGCTCGGGCGCGGAGCATCTTACCTACAAGGGGCCGTCTCTCGGCGATGCCCTTGCGCGGGGGGGCGATGCTGAAGCAAGCGAGGGCGACGATCCGGTCGCGAGCCTGCATATGAACGGTCGCGAGATCCTCAACTTCATGCTCGAACGGGTGCCGGAATCGGTCGATGCTTGTCTCGCCACGAACGGGCTTGGGCGAGATGATGTCGACCTGTTCGTGTTTCACCAGGCCAGCCAGTACATGCTGACTCTGCTCGCCCGCCGCATGGGCCTCGACCCGGACAAGGTGCCGATCCGCATCGCCCAGGTCGGCAACACCGTTTCCTCGACCATTCCGATCGTTCTGTCCGAACTTCAGCGCGAGAACGCCCTTGCCGGCAAGACCGTGCTGATGTCGGGTTTCGGGGTCGGACTGTCTTGGGCAACGACGATTTGGCGCGGATGAGCCGATGACGCGGTCGGAGAAAACGGCGACACCTTCGCGCGGACGCGCCCGCCGGTCCCTGGCGATCGCCTTCCTGCTTCTGTGCGCCGTGGCGATCGCGGTCCTTGTCCTGCCGGACCTGCGGGCGTTCCGCTATGCCGGCGAATATCGCGGCCACGCGCTGCAGATGTTCTGCCGGGACACGCCGGTCGATGTCGTCGTGGTCGGCACCTCGCGCATGGCCCGCGCCGTCGATTCCGGCAAGATCGCCACTGCCTATCGCCGGAAGACCGGCCAGGACCTGACGGTCCTCGACCTGTCCAAGGTCGGACCCTCCGAGATCGTCTGGGAAACCCTGCTGGAAGATCTGACCGCGTCACGCCCGGTCAAGTTGATCGTCGCCGAATATGCCCACTATCGCAGCCCGTCGAAACGGCTCAAGCACATCGAGAAGGTCGGCGCCGTGCTGCCGGGGCGGCGCATGTTCGCCGAGATCCGCCAGGCAAGCGCCAATTCGGGCGCCAATTCGGGCGGCGGTTCGCTGGCCGGCGACATTCTGACCTTCGTGTCGATGCGCCTGCGCTTTCTGGAAAGCGGCGCCCTGTCGCTGTGGACCGGCTGTCCGGAGCAATACCGCAGCGCGCCGCCGCCCGATCCCACTCTGTCGCGGCCGCAGGATACGAAGTTCCTGCAATACGCCCCCGACCTCGATACGGAAACGTTCAAGCCCTTTCCCGATGATCTCCTGTTCGACGCGCGGAAAAACCCGATCCAGATCGGCAGCGCGGAGACCATGGTCGCGCTGGCCGACGGCATCGGCGCGGACATCATCTTCCTGAACCACAACAATATTCAGATCGAGCAGGTTTCCGCTGCTTCCAGGGCGCGGTTCGGCGAACGCTTCGGTGCCGATCTCGTCACCTGGCCGGAGCGGACCGACCGCCTGTTCAAGTCGGAATATCTCTATGCCGACAAGACCCATTTCGACGAGGACGGCGCGACCATCTTCGCCGACTGGCTCGCCGGCGAGATCGCCACGCGGCTGCCGGCCGGATCGTAACGCATCTCCCCGATAGAACCGGGCACTCCCGCCCCGACTTATCCTGCGGGCGCGAAGGAATTCGCCTGCGCCCGCTTCCAGGCGCGGTGCAGCATCGCCGGCTCCTTCCCACCCTTGGCGAGCAGCGCGCCCGGCTCGACGAAATTGTAGACATGGTCGAGCGGCAGGGCATGGTGCTCGTCGATACGGCGGAAGATGTGCCCCGGTGTCAGTTCGCCGGGATGGGACAGCCCCGCCGCGCCGAGGACCAGCGCCAGCGCCTCGAGGGTCTCGCGGTGGAAATTGTGCACCCGCAGCGCCTTGTCGGCGACCACCAGGCCGCGCTGGCGGATCGGATCGCTGGTCGTGACGCCGGTCGGGCACTCACCGGTGTGGCAGCGCAGCGACTGCACGCAGCCCAGCGTGAACATGAAGGCGCGCGCGGCGTTGCACCAGTCCGCGCCGATCGCCATGTTGGATGCCAGGTAGAAGGCCGTCGTGACCTTGCCGCTCGCCGCCAGCCGCAGCTTGTCGCGCACGCCCGATCCCACCAGCGCGTTCTGCGCGAAGACGAGGCCTTCGCGCAGCGGCATGCCGATATGGTCGGAGAACTCGACCGGCGCTGCGCCCGTGCCGCCTTCCGCGCCGTCGATCACGATGAAATCGGCGAAGATCTCGGTCTCGTTCATCGCCTTGCAGATGGCCAGAAGTTCGTGCGGATTGCCGATGCACAGCTTGAAGCCGACGGGCTTGCCGCCGGACAGGTCGCGCAGCTTGGCGATGAATTCCATCATCTCGATCGGCGTCGAGAAGGCGCTGTGCGCCGGCGGCGACACGCAGTCCTGCCCCATCGGGACGCCGCGCGTTTCGGAAATCTCCGGCGTGATCTTGTCGGCCGGCAGCACGCCGCCATGGCCCGGCTTGGCGCCCTGGCTGAGCTTGATCTCGATCATCTTGACCTGATCGGACACCGCCTGCTCGGCGAAGCGCTTGGGATCGAAATGCCCATCCTTGTCGCGACAGCCGAAATAGCCGCTGCCCAGTTCCCAGACGAGATCGCCGCCGTTCTTGCGGTGATAGGGGCTGATGCTGCCCTCGCCGGTATCGTGATAGAAGCCGCCCTTCTTGGCCCCCAGATTAAGCGCCTCGACGGCATTCGCCCCCAGCGCGCCGAAGCTCATCGCCGAGATGTTCAGGACGGAGACGGAATAGGGCTTCGAGCATTGCGGCCCGCCGACATCGACGCGGAAGTCGTCTGGATCGACCTCCCGGGCCGCGATCGAATGGGCGAGCCATTCATAGTCGGATTCGTGAATGTCGAGCTCGGTGCCGAAGGGATGCAGATCAAGCGCTTCCTTGGCGCGCTGATAGATGAGCGAGCGATGCTCGCGCGAATAGGGCCTGCCCTCGGTGTTGCTCTCGACGATGTACTGGCGCAGGAACGGCCGCAGTTCCTCCGATATCCACCGCACATAGGCGATCACCGGATAGTTGCGCATCAGCGTGTGCTTGGTCTGGATCAGGTTCCAGATCCCGACGCCGGTCAGGAAGAGAAAGATCAGGAACAGCCATTTGACGAAACGGGCCTCGCCGAGAAGCCCGGCCGTAACGATCGTGCCAAGTATGACGAACGCAAATGTTCCAAACCGCGTGAACAGCGTCACGGGCCGGGTTTCCTTGAAATCATTGAAGGTCATGCGACTTCCTCCCGCCGGTCTGCCTGCGGCGGGAAGGAGATTGGGGGGGACTCCCGCGCGACGCAGGGTGCAAGTTGACCCTACGAACGTCTTTCAGGCAAGGCCCGACACCGGAACTGCCTACCGCGGATTTAACGTTTCACCCCCGGCCTCCATTGTATCGCTTTCGGCAAGGCCGTTCGGGATTGGTTGGGGAGAGGCCCGCGGGCTCTCGTCTCCCTTAGAAGTCATGCCCGGACGTATTACACGACTGTCCGGTCTAAATCCGGCGACGTCGATTAACCGATTGCCTGGCATTGCGTTTTCGGCAAACCAGGTCGCGGATACGCATTCCCCCCATCCACCAACTCGGTCGTCATGCCCGGACTTGTTCCGGGTATCCATGAACACAGTCGCCAGCGCGGGTGTTCATGGATTGCCGGGACGAGCCCGGCAATGACACTGGGGCGAAATAGCGGGCGATGCCGGACATAGCTTCCATCGAGGAAAGCAGGGTTGATGACGAAACGTCATCAATTGCAGTGCGGATGTCACACATTTCTTGGAAAACAGGACCCCCGATACGGACCGACCGGTTATCGGGCTATACCCTTAGAGGAAAACATGACCCGACCTGTGCCCAACCGCCTGGCCGCGGCAGTCGCTTCCGTGTCGCTGCTGCTTGCCGCAACCCTGTCCGCCATGGCCGAAAACCGCATCGACATCGTGCGCCCGGACGCCCCGGAACTCGCCGCACACGGCGACCACGGCGTCGGCCGCCTGACGCTTAATCTCGTCAACCCGGACCAGATCGACATCCTGAACGTTGCCGAGGGCGCCGAGACGCCGCGCTACGACCGTCCGCTCACCGTCGAAGTATTCTATCCCGCCGAAGCCCATGGCGCCGCGACGCCGATGCGCGTCCTGTTGCGCGACGGCGAGACCGAAGCCGATATCGTCGGCCTGTCGGCGGACGGCGCCGCGCCGGATATGGGCAACGCGCCCTATCCGCTGGTGCTGGTCTCGCACGGCTATCCGGGCAACCGCTTCCTGATGAGCCATCTGGCCGAGAACCTCGCCTCCAAGGGCTATGTGGTCGCCTCGATCGACCACACCGATTCGATGTACCACGACAAGGCGGCCTTCGGCTCGACGCTGGTCAACCGGCCGCTCGACCAGATGTTCGTGCTGAACGAGATCGAACGGCTGTCGAAGGAAGACGGCTCGCCGCTCGCCGGCCTCGTTTCGACCGAGAATACCGGCCTGGTCGGCTATTCGATGGGCGGCTACGGCGCGATCATCTCGGCTGGCGGCGGCGTCACCGATAAATCGATCGACTATGAATGGGGCGCGCCGGAGGGTCTCCTGGAAATGCACAAGGCCGGCAGCGACAGCCACGAGGCGTTGATCGATCCGCGCCTGAAGGCGATCGTCGCGATCGGCCCCTGGGGCCGCGCACGCGATTTCTGGGACGCCGAGGGCCTTGCCGGCGTGCGCGTGCCGGCGCTCTATGTCGCCGGCAGCGAGGACGACATTTCCGGCTACGAGGACGGGATCCGCAGGATCTGGGAGGAGTCGACCGGCACCGACCGCCATCTGCTGACCTTTATCAGCGCCAACCACAATGCCGCAGCGCCGATGCCGGCGCCGGCCGAATCCTATGCCTACAGCGAGACGCTCGGCTGGGCACCGTTCGGCCACTACGGCGACGCGGTCTGGGACACCGTCCGGATGAACAACATCCTGCAGCACTTCGCCACTGCCTATCTCGACCTGCATCTGAAGGGCGATACGGGCAAGGCGGCCTATCTCGATCTCGTCCCGGTCGCCGAGGACGGCGTCCATGCCTTCGAGAAGGACGGCACCGAGACGCCCGAGCACACCTACTGGAAGGGCTTCGACAAGCGCACCGCCAAGGGGCTGAAATTCGAGCACCTGCCGAAGGGCGAGTGACCGCCGGGCGATATCTCCAAACGAGAAACGCCGCTCCTCGGAGCGGCGTTTTTCTTCGATAGCTCCGCGAGAGGGGGCGACTACCCCCGCCGGTCGCGCGCGGCAAGCGTCCTGAGCCGCAGGGCGTTCAGGCGGATGAATCCCGCCGCGTCCTTCTGGTCATAGGCGCCGCGGTCGTCCTCGAAGGTGACGAGCTCCTCCGAATAGAGCGAATGCGGGCTTGCCCGGCCGATCACGTCGACATTGCCCTTGTAGAGCTTCAGGCGCACCGTGCCGCCGACCTTCTCCTGGCTCTTGTCGGCCATCGCCTGGATCATCTCGCGCTCCGGCGAGAACCAGAAGCCGTTATAGATCAGCTCCGCGTAGCGCGGCATCAGATCGTCCTTGAGGTGCGCCGCGCCGCGATCGAGCGTCAGCGATTCCATCGCCCGATGTGCGGTAAGCAGGATCGTGCCGCCGGGTGTCTCGTAGACGCCGCGGTTCTTCATGCCGACGAAGCGGTTCTCGACCAGGTCGAGCCGGCCGATGCCGTTGTCGCGGCCATAGGCGTTGAGCGCCGTCAACAGCGTCGCCGGGCTCATCGCCTCGCCGTTGATGGAAACCGGATCGCCCTTTTCGAAGCCGATCTCGATGGCCGTCGGCGTGTCGGGGGCGTCTTCCGGACTGACGGTGCGCTGATAGACGTGTTCGGGCGCCTCGACATTCGGGTCCTCGAGAACCTTGCCCTCGGACGAGGAGTGCAGCAGGTTGGCGTCGACGGAGAACGGTGCCTCGCCGCGCTTGTCCTTCGGCACGACGATCTGGTGCTGCTCGGCGAAGGCGACGAGATCGGAGCGCGACTTGAAGTCCCATTCCCGCCATGGCGCGATGACCTTGATATCGGGATTGAGCGCATAGGCCGACAGTTCGAAGCGGACCTGGTCATTGCCCTTGCCGGTCGCCCCATGGGCAATGGCGTCGGCGCCCGTCTCCTCGGCGATCTCGATGAGCCGCTTGGTGATCAGCGGCCGGGCGATCGAGGTGCCGAGCAGGTAGACCCCCTCGTAGACGGCGTTCATGCGGAACATCGGGAAGACGAAGTCGCGCACGAACTCCTCGCGCACGTCCTCGATATAGATGTCCTTGATGCCGAGCCGCTCGGCGTTGCGGCGGGCCGGCTCCAGTTCCTCGCCCTGGCCGAGATCGGCGGTGAAGGTCACCACCTCGCAGCCATAGGTTTCCTTGAGCCATTTCAGGATGATCGAGGTGTCGAGGCCGCCCGAATAGGACAGCACCACCTTCTTGATGTCCGCCATTGCAGGTCCTCATGAGGTGTTTTGGGAAAGCAGCAAGCCGGGCTTATAGGACGCGCCCGCCACCCCCGCAAGACGGCCCGTGATCGCGATGTGGGCATCGGTCAGAGCCAGCGGCGCACGCGCGCCTTGTAGGCCCGGTATTCCGCGCCGAAGCGCGCCTCCAGCGCGTCTTCCTCCGGCTCGATCTGAAACCGGGTCAGGAACCAGACGAAACCGGGCGCCACGACAAGGGCCGCAAGCGTTCCAAGATAGACCGCGGCGGCAAGCAGCAGGCACAACAGCCCGAGATACATCGGATTGCGGCTCAGCCGGTAAAAGCCGGTCACGACGAGCGTGCTTGCCGCCTGCGGCTTCACAGGGCTGACCGTCGTCCCCCGTCGCAGGAACGCGATCACCGATCGGGCATCCAGCACGACGCCGGCTGCCGCGAAAACGGCCGCGACGACGGCCTGTCCGGCAAAATGCGACATCGGCGACGCAAAAGTCCGGCTGCCCAGATAGAGCAAGCCCACCGCGATCAGCAGGACGATGGGCGGCGGGACTTTCAGGCGCATGGCTGGAGACCCTCGCACGAGATCAAAAATCGCCGCCACGGACGACGAAAACCGTCAGGACCGGTTGCGGTCTGCCGCATCATGCCGGATAGGTTCTCGAGAGCAACAGGAAGCGGCTGCGCCCGCACGGGCAAACGGAGATCGCCACATGCCACGGATCGACTTCTGGTACGAGTTCGCCTCGAACTATTCCTACCTCTCCGCCATGCGGATCGAGGCGCTGGCCGAGACGGCGGGCGTGGAGATCACCTGGAAGCCGTTCCTGCTCGGCCCGATCTTCGCCGCCCAGGGCCTGGCCGATTCGCCCTTCAACATCTTCAAACGCAAGGGCGACCACATGTTCCGCGACATGGAGCGGCAGGGCGTCGCCATGGGCATCCCGTTCAAGCTGCCCGACCCGTTTCCGCAGAACAGCCTGATGACGGCCCGCGTCGCGCTCGTCGCGCTTAAGCAGGGCTGGGGCGTGCCCTTTACCAAGGCGGTCTATCTGGCGCAGTTCCGCGATGGCCGCAGCACCGCCGATCCGGACGTGTTGGGCGCGATCATCGCCGAGCTCGACCATGATCCCGAAACGGTCTTCGCAGCGGCGACCATGCCGGACAACAAGGCGGACCTGAAGGCGCGCACGGAAGAGGCGCTGGAGCTCGGCATCTTCGGCGCGCCGACCTTCATCACCCAGGACGGCGAACTGTTCTGGGGCGACGACCGCCTCGAACAGGCGCTTCACTGGGCCCGCCACGGGTCGCTCAAGGGCTGGCGCGGCTAGCAACGGAGAGTTTGCGCCATGGCCGACTGGATCCCGAGCCTCGCCGTGCTCGCCGCCTTCACGCCGGCGGTGCTGATCATCGCCATAATGCCCGGTCCGGACATGGCGATCTATCTGGGCAGCGCGATCGCCCGGGGCCGGCGGGCCGGCTTTGCGGCGCTTGCCGGCACCAATGCCGGGCTCGTCGTCCATGCGATGTTCGCCGCCTTCGGCCTGTCGGCCCTGCTGGCTGCGTCGGAGACGGCCTTCATGATCGTCAAGGTGGCCGGAGCCGTCTATCTGCTGTACCTGGCCTGGCAGGCGCTGCGCGGCGGATCGGTCCTGTCGATCTCCGGCGCGCCGGATAATGGCGGATCTGAGGGTAGGGGGCAGGTTGCCGACCGGATGCTGACGGCTTTCGGCGTCAACCTGCTCAATCCCAAGATCGTCCTGTTCTATGTAACGTTCCTGCCGCAATTCGTCAGTCCGGCCGATCCCTTCGCCTTCGGCAAGCTGTTGTTCCTTGGTCTCTATTTCATTGCGCTGTCGCTGCCGATCGTCGTCTGTCTCATTGTGTTCGCAGACCGGATCGCGGCGCGGTTGAGGCGCTCGCAAAGGGCCATCCGGGCGCTCGACTACACCTTCGCGGGCCTGATGAGCGCCTTCGCCGCGCGGCTTTTGCTGACCCGGGCCTGAGCCCTGAAAGTCCGAAGACGGCGCAAATCCGAAGGTGCTTCGATCCGCTTTGGCCGCGGTCCCGTATCACCGGGCAACACCGCAACCGATATGGAATGGATCGCCATGCTCACGCGCCCCCTGCTTCTTAGCCTGACAGCCCTGTTCGTGATTGGCCTGCCCCTGATTTCCGCGATCGCGGCGACCGCCTCCGGGCAGGCGAAGGCCGGCAATACATCTCTGGTGCTGGAGGATTTCTTTTCCGGCCGGACGATTGGCCACGGCACCTTCGAGAGCGGCATCGCCGGTGTCGAACGCGATTTCGTCGTCACCACACAGGGCCATTGGGACGGCACGGTGCTGACCCTTGTCGAGGATTTTCGCTACGACGACGGCGAGACCGACCGCAAGACCTGGCGCTTCACCAAGATCGGCGAGGGCCAGTATACCGGCACGCGCGAGGACGTCGCCGGAAAGGCCAAGGTGGTCGCCGAGAACGGCCGGGTCCGCATGGCCTACGACATCGACCTGCCGCGCGACAACGGCCGGACGACCCGCCTGCACTTTTCCGATATCCTCGAATACCAGCCCGACGGCAGCGTGCTGAATACGGCGCGGGTGACCAAGTTCGCCTTTCCCGTCGGCCGGGTCGAGGTCGTCTTCGAAAAGCAGTAGCGGTCAGGCAGCCGGCCGGGTCAGCACGCCGGCGGAGCGGCCGGCAAAGCCCCAATAGACGAGGCCGCCGATGATGCCGCCGACGACATAGAGCGTGAACAGCGGCCCGAACTGCAGCGGCGCGTCGCCGCCGGCGCTGCCGTAGCGCTGGGCTGCGACATAGGACAGCGCGCCGATCAGCCCGCCGCACAACACGTAGTAGGTCGAGCGCCGGAACCGGAACACCTCGGCGACGACAATCGCGATCACCGACGGGGCGAAGGCATAGGTCGCCACGATCGAGGCGACCATGCCTGCGACGAACAGCATTTGGAGGAAGAACTCACCGCTTAGCGTGCGGTTGCTATCGGCCAGGAACCATTGCAGGAGGAGGCTGGCCGAATAGGTCAGCCCGGCTGCGCCGCAGGCGACCACATAGGCAAAGGCGACCGCGAACAGCCGGCCGAGGATCCGGCCGATCCCGCTCAATGTGCCTCGCCCGCGCCGGCCCGGCGCTTCTTCCAGGCGGGAACGCGCTCGGAGTCCGACTTGAGCTGGCCACAGGCGGCCATGATGTCGCGGCCGCGCGGGGTGCGGATCGGGCTTGCATAGCCGGCCCGGTTGACGATGTCGCCGAAGGCCTCGATCGTCTCCCAGTCCGAGCATTCGTAAGGGCTGCCCGGCCAGGGATTGAAAGGGATCAGGTTGATCTTGGCCGGAATGCCCTTCAGGAGCCGCACCAGTTCCCGGGCATCGGCCGTCGTGTCGTTGACGCCCTTCAGCATCACGTATTCGAAGGTGATCCGCCTGGCGTTCGACAGGCCCGGATAGGCCCGGCAGGCCGCGAGCAGGTCGGCGATCGGATATTTCTTGTTGAGCGGCACGAGCTCGTTGCGCAGCTCGTCGCGCACCGCATGCAGCGAGATCGCCAGCATCACGCCCATCTCGGCGCCGGCGCGCGGGATCATCGGCACGACGCCGGAGGTCGACAGCGTGATCCGCCGTTTCGACAGCGACAGGCCCTCGCCATCCGTCGCGATCGCCATGGCGTCGCGGACATGGTCGAAATTGTAGAGCGGCTCGCCCATCCCCATCAGCACGATGTTGGAAACCGCCCGGTCCGCGTCCGGTACGTGCCCTTCGGCCGGCCGCTCGGCGCCCGGCCAGTCGCCGAGCCGGTCGCGCGCAAGGAGGATCTGGCCGACGATTTCGCCCGCCGTCAGGTTGCGCACCAGCGGCTGGGTGCCGGTATGGCAGAACCGGCAGGTCAGCGTGCAGCCGACCTGGCTGGAGACGCACAGCGTGCCGCGGTCGTGTTCGGGAATATAGACGGTTTCCACGTCGACCGGCGCCTCGCCGGGCGTCTTCGCCGGAAACCGCAAGAGCCACTTGCGCGTCCCGTCGCTGGAGACCTGCTCGGTCAGGATCTCGGGGCGGTCGAGCGTGAAGGCCTCGCCAAGCGCCAGGCGCAGGTCCTTGCCGATATTGGTCATCGCCGCGAAATCGGTGAGGCCGCGCCCATAGAGCCAGCTCCAGAGCTGGCCCGTGCGCATGCGGATCTGCTTGTTCGGTATGCCGAGACCGGCAAGCGCCTCGGCCAGCGCGGGCCGGGTCAGGCCGATCAGCGGCTGGCGATCATCTGCATCGGGCGCAGTGCCGGCTGCAAGCGTCGGCGCGTTGGCGTTGTGGCGGGCGATATCGAGCGTCGCGGTCATCGGTAAAGACTACACGGATAGGGCTGTGCGGTGAAACGAAACGGCGCGACAGACATATCCGCCGCGCCTTCCTGACTGGCCATCATAGGCCAACAGGTCGCCTACACCTACTTAACAGGCGCGTGATTTCAAGGCCCGGCAACGATCAGGGCGTCAGACCGGCGTCGCCGAGACGCCTGCTATTTGCACCCGACCTATTTGCATTCGGCCGCGATCTTGTCCAGCGCTGCCGAGATGCCCGACAGCGAATAGTCGTCGACCGTGTTGGTGCCGCGCTGCGAGGTGCCCTTGACCTTCATCGTCGCGCCGGCCCGCATGGCGGCGACCAGCCGCGCCTCCTCGGCGGCGTTCTCGACCCAGGCCCCGTCATCCTTGGTGAACAGGGTGAAGCTCGCCGAGCCGATCTCCGCGCTCGCCTTGCTGCCGTCCTTGTAGGGATAGCCGATGACGATGCTGACCTCGTTCTTGACGCCCTGGCCCGGCCGGGTCGTCACGAAGAAATAGACCGGGTCACGGTTGACGCCGGACGGCGCGGTCCTTTTCGGTTCGGACAGCGCATAGCAGACCTTGCCGCCGCCGGATTCGGCGACATAGGCGCCCCAGTCCTTGAACTGCCCGAGCGGCTTCGCCGTCTGCGCGGCGGCCGGACCGGTGAGAACAAGCGCGCCGCCGGCAAGGGCAGCCACAAGCGCAAGAGCGGATTTTCCAATCATCGTTGCCTACCACGCATCGGTTTGGCCGCCCGTCCCCGCGGCCCGTTCAACGTCCAAGTCACCCTATCGCCATCGCCGTGTTGGTCGGATCCGGCGGCAAAAGACAGCCCCCTCGCTGTCTTGCCGGCGGCCTTAACGGCAATCGCCTCTCCGCCGGACTGCATACCGGTTGCACACCAATGGCGGCAAGATTTTGACGCTCTGTAACAATTCGTGAACGTCCTGCAAACGGAAATTCGTCCGCCCATGAAGCCGAATAAGCCTTAACACGGCGTTTAGACCGATACCGGTTGCCGTGCCACCCTCGCTTGGTTATCCCACATAGGCCGGTACCGGTCGGCGACCATAACCAAGCCGCGAACCCCGCCGCCGCAAACCTCACAAAGGAGACCCCCGCAATGAAAGCCGTCCTCTGCGAAACGCTGGGCCCTCCCGAAACGCTCGTCCTGCGCGATCTGCCCGATCCCGCGCCGGGGCCGGGCGAGGTCAGCGTGCGCGTCACGGCGGCGGGGCTGAATTTCTTCGATACGCTGATCATCCAGGGGAAATACCAGGTCAAGCCCGACCTGCCGTTCTCGCCGAGCGCCGAACTGTCCGGCATCGTCGAGGCGATCGGCGAGGGCGTCACCGGTTTTGCGCCTGGTGACGCGGTGATCGCCTATGGTGGCTGGGGCTGCTGCCGCGAGAGCGTGGTGCTGCCGGCCGACAAGCTGGTCGCGGTGCCCGACGGCGCCGACCTCAAGCAGGCCGCCGGCCTGATCGTCACCTACGGCACGACGCTGCATGCGCTGAAGGACCGCGCCCGGCTCAAGCCCGGCGAGACGCTCTGCGTGCTTGGCGCCTCGGGCGGGGTCGGCTCGGCGGCCGTGGAAATCGGCAAGATCATGGGCGCCCGCGTGATCGCGGCCGCCTCCTCGCCCGACAAGCTCGACTATTGCCGCGCGCTCGGCGCCGACGAGACGATCGACTATTCGAAAGAGGACCTGAAGACCCGCCTGAAGGACCTGACCGGCGGCGCCGGCGCCGACGTCGTCTACGATCCCGTCGGCGGCGCATTGTCGGAGGCAGCGCTCCGGGCGACCGCCTGGGAGGGCCGTTTCCTGGTGATCGGCTTCGCCGCCGGCGAGATCCCGAAGATCCCGCTCAATCTGGCGCTCTTGAAGGGCTGCGACATCGTCGGCGTGTTCTGGGGCCGGTTCACCGAGCTCGATCCCGACGGCGACCGCACCAACACGAAGCAATTGCTCGACTGGCTCGCCGAGGGCAAGCTGTCGGTCGCCGTCCACGATACCTATCCGCTGGACAAGACGGCAGACGCGCTCGGCGCAATCGCCCGGCGCGAGGTCAAGGGCAAGGTGCTGATATTGCCGTGAGGTGCTGAGCGCCTTACTGGTCCAGTGCTTTGAGGGCGTCCTGCGCCTTCTGCCGATGCTCGGGCTTGATATGGGCGGCGACGACCGTGAGCGCCGCCATCAGCACCGAGGCATCGTCGCTGAAGCCGATGCCGGCCAGGATGTCGGGCACCAGATCGGCCGGCAGCACGAAATAGGCAAGCGCGCCATAGAGCGTCGCGCGCACGCGAAACGGCGTCTGCGGGTCGGCGGCGCAATACCAGGAGGCCGCAAGGTCCTCGGCGAAGGGAAGCCGGGCGGCGAGCCGCTTGAACTTCTTCCAGAAGCCGCGTTCGACGCGCCGACGGTTCGCCTGGTAGACCACCGGTAACTGCGCGTTGTCGCCCGTCCAGTCGCCTATGCCGTTGGCGGTTTCATCCTGCACGATTGCGTCCGTTTCGGTTGATCCATCTGATTTGACATGGGGGCTTTTCGGCCTGCGTACAAGATAGCGCATTTTCACGTCCGCCGGGATCGGCTAGAGAGTCTCCTTTCAAAAAAGCGCTCAAGACGGGGTGAAGTCATGGAACTTGGTAAGGATATTGCGGCGGTCGTGACCGGTGGCGCGTCGGGCCTCGGAGAGGCGGCGGCGCGGACGCTGGCCGGTGCGGGATGCAAGGTCGCGATTTTCGACATGAATGCGGAGCGTGGCGCGGCGGTCGCCTCCGACATCGGCGGCATCTTCTGCACCTGCGACGTTTCCGAGCCCGGCAGCGTCGACGAAGCGCTTGCCGCGGCCCGTGCCGCCCACGGCCAGGAGCGGGTCACGGTCAATTGTGCCGGCATCGCCATCGGTATGAAGACCGCCGCGCGGAAGCGCGATTCCGGCGCGATCGTCGCCCATGACGCATCGGCGTTCCAGAAGGTCGTCGCGATCAACCTGCTCGGCACCTTCAATGTCAGCTCGAAATCGGCCGCCGGCATGCTGGAGGCCTCGCCGCACGGCAAGGATGGCGAGCGCGGCGTCATCGTCATGACCGCCTCGGTGGCCGCCCAGGACGGCCAGATCGGCCAGGCCGCCTATGCCGCCTCGAAGGGTGGCGTGCTGGCGCTGACCCTGCCGATGGCCCGCGACCTGTCGAAGGACGGCGTGCGCGTGATGACGATCATGCCCGGCCTGTTCCACACGCCGATGTTCGACACCCTGAGCGACGAGGTGCGCCAGGCGCTGGCCGACAGCGTGCCGTTCCCGCAGCGGCTCGGCGATCCGGGCGAATATGCCGCTCTCGTCCGGACGATCTGCGAGAACCCGATGCTGAACGGCACCGGCATCCGCCTCGACGGCGCCCTGCGGATGGCGCCCCGGTAGGCGGGGGCCGCCAGAGAGGCATGGTCAGGGACCGCCCGGGCTCCCCGATCCCGGACAATCGCTGTTGCGATTTCCGGGATGACGAGGGGATAGTCATTATCCCCCGTCTTCGGCGCCGCCGTCTTCAGTAATCACCGATCCGACCGCCTCAGGCGAGATAGTCGTGCACGACATCGCCGAGGCCGAGCGTCAGGTCGGTGAGGATGTGGGTCGCGCCGAGCACCTCGAGCACCGGCAGGTCGGCGACCGGGGCCAGCGCGTGGCCGTAGAGGTCGAGCGCGGCCGGACCCGTCCAGGCGCCCTTGAAGACGATGTCCTCCATGTAATAGCGCACCAGCTCGCAGATCCGCGGCGTGCCGTCGACATGCGGGATGATCTTCAGCAGGAAATTCGGCGCCGTCAGCGCCGGCATGACATCGGCTTCGGCCAGTTCGCGATGCTTGTAGCCCATCGTCGCGGTGGCGATCCGCACGGAGCCGAAATCGAGCGTGCCGACCAGCGTCTCCTTCTCGATCGCAAGCTTCGGACAGGCGAGCTTCTTGGGGAAGCCCCAGAGCTCGCGGCCGCCGGCGATCGGGGAATCGTCGTCGAGATACATCGCGTGCACATAGCCGCCGGTCTGGCCGTTGAAGCGGACCGGAATGACCTGGCCGGACTCGGTGTAGTCGCCGAAACCGGTCGAATCGGGCATGCGGATGAATTCATACTTGACGATCGGGTCGGTAACCTCGAGCGGCGCGGGAACGATGGCGGCCAGCGCGTCCGGGTCGGTGCGATAGGTGATGATGAAGAATTCGCGGCTGTAGAACCGGTAGGGGCCGGGCGGATAGGCCGGGCTCGTCAGCGGCATGGCATAGGCGCGGGCGCGGACATCGTCTTCGCTGATCATCAGGGCCTCCTTGAAAGAACTGGGTCGTAGAAAACATCGATGTGACGGGCGCGAACGGCCGGTCTGTCCTGCCCTGCACCGCACACTACGCTTCTTTCGCAACTGCGAAAAGACACCGACGCAAGGCTTGCAATCCGGTCGCGAATAGCCCATGTATCGCCCACCGAAGAGGCGCGGACCGCGTTGCTTGAAGGCCGACACCATGGCTTTCCGTCCGCCCCCATCCATTCGCTTCACCCATCGACACCCCAGGCTGCGCGGGCTGTCTCAAAGCCCGACGACCCGCGTGACGCGGCGCTGCGGATGCGCGCCCGCACGCGGCCCCAGGCGTCCTATGGGCGTCGTAACGAAAGTACATACGTGACCACATTCAATGACCTGTCGCTGTCCAGGACCCTTCTCGGCACGCTCGAGGAGACCGGCCTTGTGACACCGACCCCCATTCAGACCCAGGCGATCCCCTTCGTGCTGGACGGCCGCGATCTCGTCGGCATTGCCCAGACGGGAACCGGCAAGACGGCGGCCTTCGCGCTGCCGATCCTCGACCGGCTGCGGCCGAAGAAGCACAAGCGCACGGCGAAATCCTGCCGGACGCTGGTGTTGAGCCCGACGCGCGAACTGTCCGGCCAGATCGTCGATAGCTTCCGCCGCTTCGGCGCGAAGCTCGACCTGCGCGTCGAGCTGGTGATCGGCGGTGTGTCGATCAACAACCAGATCCGCGCCCTGCGCAACGGCTGCGACGTGCTGGTGGCGACGCCCGGACGGCTGCTCGATCTCGTCAAGCGCGGGGCGCTTAGCCTCGATGCGGTCGAGATCCTGGTGCTCGACGAGGCCGACCAGATGCTCGACATGGGCTTCATCCACGATATCCGCGCGATCATGACGTATCTGCCGCCGGAGCGGCAGACGCTGTTGTTTTCCGCCACCATGCCAAAGGCGATCGCCGACCTGTCGCGGCAGTTCCTGAGCGATCCGGCCGAGGTCTCCGTGACCCCCGTCGCCAAGACCGCCGACAAGATCGCCCAGACGGTCGAACACGTCGCCAAGGCCGACAAGCCGGCCCGGCTCGCCGAGATCCTGAGCGATCCGGCAATCGACCGGGCGCTCGTCTTCACCCGCACCAAGCACGGCGCCGACCGGCTGGTGCGCGGCCTGGACAAGGCCGGCATCCACGCCGCCGCGATCCACGGCAACAAGTCGCAGAACCAGCGTGACCGGACCCTGAAGGCCTTCCGCACCGGCGGCATCACCGCGCTGATCGCGACCGACATCGCTGCCCGCGGCCTCGACATCCCCGGCGTCAGCCATGTCGTCAACTACGAACTGCCGGAGGTGCCGGAGGCCTATGTCCACCGTATCGGCCGCACCGCCCGCGCCGGTGCCGAGGGCATCGCGGTCGCCCTGTGTGATCCGGCCGAGCGCGCCCTGTTGCGCGGCATCGAGCGGCTGATCCGCATGCCGATCACCGTTAGCGGCGACGAACCGGGCGAGGCACCCGAGGACCGGGCCGCCGCGCCGCAACGCAGGCGCCGCCGTCGCAAGCCGTCAGCCAACCAGGCGGCGAAGCAAACGGGCGACACGACGGGTGATAGGGGGCGGACGTCGCGAAAGGGACCTGGCCGCAAGAAGACCGCGTCCGACACGGCACGCCCCCGGAAGGCAAGCCGGCCCCGCCGGCGCACCGGCCGCAGCGCCGAAGCCGACCTCGACACGGTATCTTTTCTGCATGGATAGGGTGATCTCCGCGCCGGTCCGTGCCATAACCCCGGCAGCGCAATCGGCAATGGGAGCCTGATCAGGAGTTCTGTATGGCAAAGGAAGAAATGCTCGAATTCGAAGGGACCGTCACGGAAGTGCTTCCGGACGGGAACTTCCGGGTGAAGCTCGACAACGACCACGAGATCCTAGCCTATGCGGCGGGCAAGATGCGCAAGCACCGCATCCGCACGATCGCCGGCGACCGGGTCACCGTCGAGATGAGCCCTTACGATCTCGAACGTGGCCGCATCAATTTCCGCCACCGCACGGCCGGCCCGACGCCCGGCGGCGGACCACGGCGCGGCGCGGGCAATTTCCGGCGGCGGTGATCTCCGCCAGCCGGCCTTGACTCTTCACCCCCGCGACCGTATCTACCGCGCTAATTCACGTCGAAGCGACTGAACCAGACAAGGCCGCGCCGCACTTGAGGCGGTCGGGGTCAACACCCGCCAGCGAAGGCTCGCCCGCGGGTGCGTTTCCGTATGGAGCCGCCATTCTCATGGCTAGAGCGTTGAACATCGCCGATTGCGTCAACGAGACCTGCCCCTGGTCGGGCAAGCCGGTGAGCCAGGATTCGCTGACGCTCTATCAGGGCAGGGTGGTCGGCTTCTGCAATCCCGGCTGCCGCGACAAGTTCGAGGCGGCGACGGCGCATTTCGACGCCGCGGTGGCGAAGGCCGGCGGCGGATCTGAAGTCGGCAACGGATAAAGCGGGTCAGTCACACGATGTTCGATTCCCTTCAGCAACGCCTGTCCGGCATTCTCGACACGCTGACCAAGCGTGGCGCGCTGAGCGAGGCCGATGTCGCCGCCGCGCTGCGCGAGGTGCGCCGGGCGCTGCTGGAGGCCGATGTCGCCCTCGACGTGGTGCGCGGGTTCGTCGATAAGGTGCGCGAACGCGCCGTCGGCGCCGAGGTGCTCAAATCGGTCAGCCCCGGCCAGATGGTCGTCAAGATCGTCCATGACGCCCTCGTCGAGACGCTGGGCGCGACGGCGGAGCCGATCGATCTGAACGCCGCTCCGCCGGTGGCCATCATGATGGTCGGCCTGCAGGGCTCGGGCAAGACGACGACGACGGCGAAGATCGCCAAGCGGCTTTCCGAGCGCGGCAGCTCGAAGATCCTGATGGCCTCGCTCGATACCCGCCGTCCGGCCGCGCAGGAACAGCTCAAGGTGCTGGGTGAGCAGGTGTCGGTCGACACCCTGCCGATCGTCGCGGGACAGTCGCCCGTCCAGATCGCCGGCCGCTCCATGCAGGCGGCCAGGCTCGGCGGTTATGACGTCGTCATGCTCGACACCGCCGGTCGGCAGTTCGTCGATGAGGCGCTGATGACCGAGATGGCGGAGATCGAGGCGGCCGCGAAGCCGCACGAGATCCTGCTGGTCGCCGACGCGCTGACTGGCCAGGATGCCGTCAACCTCGCCCGCGCCTTCGATGAAAGACTGCCGCTGACCGGCATCGTGCTGACCCGGCTCGACGGTGACGGGCGCGGCGGTGCGGCCCTGTCGATGCGGGCGGTGACGGGCAAGCCGATCAAGCTTGCCGGCACCGGTGAAAAGCTCGATCAGCTCGAGGATTTCCATCCCGAACGCATCGCCAACCGGATCCTCGGCATGGGCGATATCGTCTCCCTGGTCGAGAAGGCCGCCGAGACGATCGATGCCGAGAAGGCCAAGACGATCGCCGACAAGATGCGCAAGGGCGCATTCGACCTCGACGATCTCGCCACCCAGCTCAAGCAGATGGAAAAGATCGGCGGAATGTCCGGCGTGCTCGGCATGCTGCCGGGCATCGGCAAGATGAAAAAGCAGCTGGATTCGGCCAATCTCGACGACAAGGTGATCAAACGCCAGTCGGCGATCATCTCCTCGATGACGCCGCAGGAGCGCCGCAAGCCCGATATTCTCAAGGCCAGCCGCAAGAAACGCATTGCCGCCGGCTCCGGCACCCAGGTTGCCGAAGTCAACAAGCTTCTCAAGATGCACCGCCAGATGGCCGACGTGATGAAGGCGATGGGCGGCAAGAAAGGCAAGCGCGGCGGCCTTGGCGCCCTGTTCGGCATGGGCGGCGGGATGCCCGGAGGAATGCCGCCCGGGATGCCCGATCTGTCGCCGGAAGAACTCGCCGCGCTACAGGCCGAAGGCGGCCTGCCCAAGGAAATGCCCGACCTTTCGAAGTTGCCGGGCGGACTGCCTGGTGGTCTGGGTGGTATCGCCGGTGGTGGATTGCCCGGATTGGGCGGCGGCCTGCCGAAGGGCGGGCTTCCCGGATTGCCCGGAATGGCCAGGCCCAAGGGCAAGGGAAAGAAGCGCTAGGACAGCTGTCCTGCCCGATGAATTGAGAACTTCAACGAACAGCAACGTAAGCGTAAGGAAACCTGAATGTCTCTGAAAATCCGACTGGCCCGCGGTGGCGCCAAGAAGCGGCCGTTCTACCGGATCGTCGTGGCCGATTCCCGCAGCCCGCGCGACGGCCGCTTCATCGAGAAGCTCGGCACCTTCAACCCGCTCCTGCCGAAGGACCACGAGGAGCGCGTCGTGCTCGACCTGGAGAAGACCCAGGGCTGGATCGCCAAGGGCGCCAAGCCGACCGACCGCGTGCTGCGCTTCCTCGACGCCGCCGGCGTCATGACCCGGCCGGCCCGCAACAACCCGAACAAGGCCAAGCCCGGCGCCAAGGCGCAGGAGCGCATCGAGATGAAGCGCCAGGCCGAGGAAGAGGCCAAGGCCGCAGCCGAAGAGGCCGCTGCCGCGCCGGCTGAAGAGGCCCCGGCTGCGGAAGCGCCCGCCGAGGAAGCCGCGGCGAGCTGACCGGCCTGCGGACTGTCTCGGGGCCTCAAGCGATGGCCGGCAAGCGCGAACGGCTCTGTGTCGGGATCATCGGCGCCCCGCGCGGCGTGCGCGGCGAGGTCCGGATCAAGAGCTTCACGGCTGATCCCCTCGACATCGCGGCCTACGGGCCGGTCGAGACGGAAGACGGCAGAAAGCTCACGATCACCTCGGCACAACAGGCCAAGAGCGTGGTGGTCGTCCGGTTCGAGGGCATCGCCAATCGCGACCAGGCCGAGGTCCTGAAGAATGTCCGGCTCTATATCGACCGGGCGCTGTTGCCGGAGCCGGACGACGAGGAGTGGTACCACGCCGACCTGATTGGCCTTGCCGTGGAGGACACGGACGGGACGCGGATCGGCACGGTGACGACGGTGCAGGATTTCGGCGGCGGCGATCTCCTGGAGGTCGCGCTGACGGGACAGCGGAAGACGGCCTTCGTGCCGTTTACCCGCGACGCGGTGCCGGTGGTGAATGTGAAGGACGGCTTGGTGGTGATCGATCCGCCGCCCGGCCTGATGGACGAAGAGGACAGATCATGAGCGGATGGCACGCGACCGTGCTGACCCTCTACCCCGAGATGTTTCCGGGACCGCTGGCGCACGCGCTGGCGGGCCGGGCACGTCGGGACGATCTGTGGCGCCTTGATGTCGTCGACATTCGCGATTTCGCGACCGACAAACACCGCTCGGTCGACGACACGCCGGCCGGCGGCGGCCCCGGCATGGTGATGAAGGCCGACGTGACTGCCGCCGCCATCGACCATGCCACGCGGGAAGCGGACGCAAGGCCGCGCCTTCTGCTGACCCCGCGCGGCAGGCCGCTCAGCCAGGGCCGCATCCGCGATCTTGCGGCAGGACCGGGCGTGATCCTCATATGCGGCCGGTTCGAGGGGGTCGACGAGCGGGTCGTCGAGGCCCGTGACCTCGAGGAGGTCTCGCTCGGCGACTTCGTGATGTCGGGCGGCGAGATCCCCGCGCTCGCCCTGATCGATGCCTGCGTCCGGCTGCTGCCGGGCGTGATGGGGGCCAGCGCCTCGGGCGACGAGGAGAGCTTCGAGGCCGGCCTGCTCGAATACCCGCACTACACAAGGCCGCAGGTCTTCGAGGGGCGGCCGATCCCCGAGGTCCTGCTGTCCGGCGACCACGGCAAGGTGGCCGCCTGGCGACGCGGGGAGGCGGAACGGATCACCCGCGAACGCCGGCCCGATCTCTGGTCGGCTTATGTTGGTTCGGCACCCGCTGGTTCGGGGACCGGTGTCGACAATATGACAGGTTTGAAGTAGACGAACGCCAACCGAAGCGCAGGCGGCGGCAGCACCCGCGACGCGCGCGACAGTTTGAAGGAAGAGTAAGAAATGAACATTCTGCAGCAACTCGAAAAAGAGCACGCCGACGCGCTTGCCGCCAGCCGTCCCGTACCGGAGTTCCGGCCGGGCGACACGCTTCGCGTCCATGTCCGCATCGTCGAGGGCGAGCGCACCCGCGTGCAGGCCTATGAGGGCGTCTGCATCGCCCGCGGCGGCCAGGGCATCAACGAGAGCTTCACGGTCCGCAAGATCTCCTATGGCGAGGGCGTCGAGCGTGTGTTCCCGATCCACTCGCCCAATGTCGAGCAGATCGAGGTCAAGCGTCGCGGCAAGGTGCGCCGGGCCAAGCTCTATTATCTGCGCGAGCGCCGCGGCAAGGCGGCCCGTATCCCCGAGCGCGTCGACCATCGCGCCGGCCCGAAGGGCAAGGAAGCAAAGGCCGCCGAGAAAGCCGCGGGCGCCAAGTCGGGTGAGTTGAAGGCGCTGTTCACCAAGCCGAAGGGCGCGCCGGACGATCTGACCCGGATCAACGGCGTCGGTGAGGTACTGGTCGAGAAGCTGCACAAGCTCGGCATCACCAAGTTCGACCAGATCGCCGGCTTCTCGGATGAGGATATCGCCAAGGTCGACGACGTTCTCGACTTCAAGGGCCGCATCGAGCGCGAGGACTGGATCGGTCAGGCCCGCGCCCTGATCGCCGAGGCGACCGCCGACGAGATCCAGGTCGACGAGGCCCCGGCCGAGGAAGCCGCTCCCGAAGCGGCGGCGGACGACGCGCCGGCCGAGGAAAAGAAGGACTGACCAGGTCTTTCCGATGCGATTTCAGGGCGGCCGCGTGCCGCCCTTTTTATGTGGATTGAATTGGTCACCTTCATGGACCGCACGGCGCTCGAACTGCGGCGCGTTTCGTCCGTTTGCAGGGTCGGGGTGAGGGGGCGCCGCCCAAAAGGCGGCTTCGACAGTGCCGAAGGCGATGTCGAACAGGCGACTGTTTCGGATTTGGTGACATCAGCGACTATCCGATGACACACCAGCCTTCGGGGGACGTCATGACGAATTCCTTTTCCAACGCCAACCGCCGCAACTGGGACGAACGCGTCGGCATCCACCTGAAGGACGATGGCCGGATCTACCCGATCGAAGCGTTCCGAAACGGCGCCGATGTGCTGATGCCGATCGAGGCGGTCGAACTCGGCGATGTTTCCGGCCTGCGCGTCGCCCATCTGCAATGCCATTTCGGCCTCGATACGCTATGCCTTGCCCGCCGCGGCGGCGATGTCACGGGCCTTGATTTCTCCGGCAAGGCGATCGCGGCGGCGCGGGCGCTGGCCGCGGAAACGGGGATCGCCGCGACCTTCATCGAGGGCGATGTCTACGAGGCCCGCAGGCTGCTGACCGGCGACTTCGACTTTGTCTATGTCACCTGGGGTACGATCAACTGGCTGCCGGACCTGACGCGCTGGGCCGCCGTGATCGCCAGCCTGCTGAAACCGGGCGGACACCTGTATCTGGCCGACGGCCATCCGGCCCTGTTGCAGCTCGAACAACCCGCCGACCGGCTCGAAGTCACCTGGGACTGGCGAACGCCCGCCGATGCGCCGCTGCGGTTCGACGAGACGGAGACCTATGCCGGCGACGGCAGTGCAGTCGAACAGGCGACGAGTTATGAATGGCTGCATCCGCTTTCCGATATCGTCGGATCGCTGCTTAAGGCCGGGCTGACGTTAGAGTTCCTGCACGAGCATGACAGCCTGCCCTGGCGCTGCGTGCCGATGATGGTGCAGGGCGCGGACAGGATGTTTCGTTTCCCCGATGGCGTGGCCGCGCCGCCAGCGGCGTTTTCGCTTCGAGCCGGGAAGCGGTGACGGATCGCTGTTGGGGCCGAATGACGAGTTGGCCCGAGGCGCCGCCCTTTTCCCCCGCCCTTTGCCATTGCCGTTTAATGGGCAGACCACTATCTTGCCGGCCATGATCGAGATCGGACCCCGTCCGAACGGGCCCTGCGCCGCGCCGCTGCATGACCATGCGCTGCTGCCCTGGCGCTTTCATCCGCGCTTGAGCGCTGCCGACGGCATCCTCTGACAGGACGCCGCGCCGCCGCGCGCACGGTCCCGCACGAATACCCCCCGACTTCCGAATGGAAACCGAACCGATGTCCGAACCTAAATCCGAAGCAAAGACCCTTTACGACAAGATCTGGGGCGATCACCTGATCGAGGAACACGAAGACGGCACCTGCCTGATCTATATCGACCGGCACCTGATCCACGAGGTGACGAGCCCGCAGGCCTTCGAGGGCCTGCGCATGAACAATCGCAAGGTGCGCGCGCCGCACAAGACGCTGGCCGTCGTCGACCACAACGTGCCCACCACCGATCGCAGCCTGGAAAACGACGATCCGCAGTCGGCGCTGCAGATTGCGACGCTGGCCAAGAACACCGCCGAGTTCGGCATCGACTATTACGACGAGCACGATATCCGCCAGGGCATCGTCCATGTGATCGGACCGGAACAGGGCTTCACCCTGCCCGGCACGACGATCGTCTGCGGCGATTCGCATACCTCCACCCACGGCGCCTTCGGCGCGCTGGCGCACGGTATCGGCACCTCGGAGGTCGAGCACGTGCTCGCCACCCAGACCCTGATGCAGCGCAAGGCGCATAACATGAAGGTCGTGGTCGACGGTACGCTGCCCAACGGTGTGACGCCGAAGGACGTGGTGCTCGCCATCATCGGCGAGATCGGCACCGCCGGGGGCACCGGCCATGTCATCGAATATGCCGGCGAGGTCTTCCGCGCCATGTCGATGGAAGGCCGCATGACCGTCTGCAACATGTCGATCGAGGGCGGTGCGCGGGCCGGAATGATCGCGCCGGACGAGAAGGCCTATGCCTATATCGAAGGCAAGCCGCTGGCGCCGAAGGGCGAGGCCTGGGACAAGGCGCGCAGCCATTGGGACACGCTGTATTCCGACGACGGCGCCCATTTCGACCACGTCGTGACGCTCGACGGCGGCGCGCTGCCACCGATCGTCTCCTGGGGCACCAGCCCGGAAGACGTCATCTCGGTCGCCGGCGTCGTGCCCGACCCCGACGAGATCGAGGACGAGCATCGCCGCCACGCCAAGCACCGGGCGCTCGAATATATGGGCCTGACGCCGGGCATGAAGATCACCGACATCCGGCCGCAGCGGGTGTTCATCGGCTCCTGCACCAATTCCCGCATCGAGGACCTGAGGGCGGCCGCGGGCATCATCCAGGGCCATCGCGTGCACGATGACGTCACCGCCTGGGTCGTTCCCGGTTCCGGCCTCGTCAAGCATCAGGCCGAGGCGGAGGGTCTCGACAAGATCTTTACCGCGGCCGGTTTCGACTGGCGCGAGCCGGGCTGCTCGATGTGCCTTGCCATGAATGCCGACCGGCTGGCGCCCGAGGAGCGCTGCGCCTCGACCTCGAACCGCAATTTCGAGGGTCGCCAGGGCTTCAAGGGCCGCACGCATCTCGTTTCACCGGAAATGGCGGCCGCCGCCGCCGTGGCCGGCCATTTCGTCGACGTGCGTGCGTGGCCGAAGGCGGGCTAGGAAACACACTCAAAACGTAGAGGGTCCCCGGTCCCGGACAATCGCTCACACGATTTCCGGGATAGCGAGGGTCCTGACCCCGGGGCGTGCGGTTCGCTTTGGGCGGACGGCCGCTACCGCAGGAAGTCGTCGGCGGCCGTCAGCTGCGCGTAGCCGGAGCCGAGGGCTGCCATGAAGGCGGCATGGACGTTGGACGCCGGTACCGTAACGTCGTTGAACTGGAGGTCACGCGAGGCGCAGGCGTCGTGGATCAGCGTGCAGCGATAGCCCATGTCGGCGGCCGCGCGCGTGGTGCCGTCGATGCAGATATGGCTCATCGCCCCGCAGATGACGACATCCTCGATCCCGCCCCGATCGAGCAGGTCCTTCAGATCCGTGTTCTTGAACGCGTTGGCGCTGTGCTTGAGGAGGACCGTCTCACCATCGGCGGGGCTGACGACCGGATTGATTTCGGCGCCGGGCGAGCCGGGCGCGAAGAAGGGGGCGTCCGCTGTCGGGAATTCATGGCGGACATGCACGATCATCTCGCCTGTGTCGCGGAAGGCGCCGATCAGCCGTGCGGCCTTGGCGGCGGCGGCGTCGATCCCCTCCAGCGTCCACTTTCCACCCTCAAAATAGTCGTTCTGCAGATCGATCACGATCAGGGCGCGTTTGCTCATGAGCGTCTCCGTTGGTTTCTGGCCGCCATGCCGGCGACGGGCCGGGCAGGTGCTGATGGTCACCCTAGACAGGCCGGGAAAAATGCGGAATTGTCGAAACTGACACCGATAGGGTCAAAAATGACAAATGGACGAGCGCACGCAACCCCATCACATCGCCATCCTGGCCTATCCGCATGCGCAGGCCGCGGCGGTGCATGGCCTCACCGACATGTTCCTGGCCGCCAACCGGCGCAGCCAGGCGGCGACGGGTGTCGGCCCGCATCGCTTTGCCGTGACCCACTGGTCGCCCGATCCGGACGGGTCGGACATTATCGCCGTTCATGCCGCGCAGGAGGGGCCGGTGCAGACCGAGCAGACGATGGCGCCGGCGGCAGTCATCGTGCCGCCAAGCCTCGTTCCGGGCGCGACGGATGGCCCTTCCGATGCCCTGACCGGCTGGCTTTGCGCGCAGCACCGCGCCGGGGCCATCGTCTGCTCGATCTGCGCCGGCGCCTTTCTGCTGGCCGAAGCAGGCCTTCTGAACGGTCGCAAGGCGACCACCCACTGGGCCCTGCATAACAGCTTTCAGGCGCGCTTTCCCGCCGTGCGCCTCGACACCGACGAACTGATCGTCGATGACGGCGACGTCGTCACCGCCGGTGGCATCATGGCCTGGGTCGATCTTGGCCTGCGCCTGATCGGCCGGTTCGGCGGCCCGGCGCTGATGCTCGACGTCGCCCGACTCTTCCTGGTCGATCCGGGCGGGCGCGAGCAGCGCTTCTATTCGGTCTTCGCGCCGCGCCTCGACCACGGCGACAAGGCGATCCTGAGCGTTCAGCACTGGCTGCAGGCCGAAGGCGACCGGCCGGTGACGATCCGGGAGATGGCGGCAAGGGCCGGCCTCGGCGATCGCACCTTCCTGCGCCGCTTCCAGAAGGCGACCGGCCTGAACCCCACCGCCTATGTCCAGCAATTGCGGGTCGGCCGGGCCCGCGACCTGCTCGAGCGGTCGACCCTGCCGTTTGCCGATATCGCCTGGCGGCTCGGCTACGAGGATGCCGGGGCGTTCCGAAAGGTGTTCCAGAAGATCGTCGGGCTGGGGCCGGCCGACTACCGGCGCCGCTTCGCGGTTTCCTGACGCAGCCGGCTACATCCGGCAAACAGGCTGGTGCCTGTCACCGCAAAGTGCGCTAGGACTATCCGCACGGACCGGATCAGGGAGCGTTTCATGGCGACATCCTTCTTCAACGACCTGATGTCGACCATCGTCGAGCGCGGGCGCGGCCTTCTCGAGATCGGCCGGCAGCGAGACGCGTCGGGCGGTGATCTCGCCGTACTGGCCGAGGACCTGCTGACCGGGCGTGGCGAGGCGACCGGCGTTGCGATGGCGCGCGACCTGCTCGACTGCTACGAGGCGCTTGATGGCGACGGGCGGACGGAGTTCTTCGAGGCGCTTGCGACGGAATTCGGCGCCGATGCCGAAACGCTGCGGGCCGCCGCCGAGGCCTATATCGCCGATCAGAGCGAGGAGACCGGCCTTGCCCTGCACGAGGCCTCCGAGCCACGCCGGCAGGAGCTGATCCGCCGGCTGAACAGGGCGCCCGGCGGCACCGCGGCGCTTGTCGGCATGCGCGAGGACCTGATCGACCGGCTGCGCGATCACCCGGATTTCGCTCCCGTCGACAGCGATTTCACCCATCTGCTGGGGTCCTGGTTCAATCGCGGTTTTCTCGTCCTGCGCCGCATCGACTGGTCTATGCCGGCCTCGATCCTGGAAAAGATCATCCGTTACGAGGCGGTCCACGAGATCAACGGCTGGGACGACTTGCGCAGACGCATCGATCCGCCCGACCGGCGCCTTTACGCGTTTTTCCATCCCGCCCTCGTCGACGAGCCGTTGATCTTCGTCGAAGTCGCGCTGACGAGCGAAATCCCCGAGGCGATCGGGCCGATCCTCGCCGGGGACCGGGAACCGATCGACCCTGTCGAGGCGACGACGGCGGTGTTCTATTCGATCTCGAACTGCCAGCGCGGGTTGCGCGGCGTTTCCTTCGGCAATTTCCTGATCAAGCAGGTCGTCGAGGAACTGGCGCGGTCCTTCCCGGGCCTGAAGACCTTCGTCACGCTGTCGCCGGTGCCCGGGTTCCGGCGCTGGGTTGAGGCGCAGCGGCACAGCGACCCGCCGACTGCCCTGAACGAGGGCGACGAGGCGATCCTGGCCGACCTCGATGACGATGACTGGGCCGACGACCCGGCGCGCGCCGAGGCGGCACGGCCGGTGCTGATGCGGCTTGCGGCGCAGTATTTCCTCAAGGCCCGGACCGGGCGTGGCACGCCGCCCGATCCGGTCGCCCGTTTCCATCTGGGCAATGGCGCGCGGCTCGAACAGCTCGATTTCCTCGGCGATCCCTCGCCCAAGGGCCTGGCCGCCTCCTACGGACTGATGGTCAATTATCTCTACGACCCCAAGACCATCGAGCGCCATCACGAGGCCTATGCCAACACGGGCGAGGTCGCGGCAAGCCAGGCGGTGCGGCGCTGGCTACGGGGTGCCCGGGACAGAAGCGCACAACTGTCGCTTGCCGGCTAGGTGATGGTTTTGGGCCTAGTTGCGTACCGCAAGCAGAACGGATTCTACCTGAGCTGAAGGGGCGCTAGGAGACACTTTCCGAAAAAATGATGGTTCCGTACCGATGGTCTGGAACAAACACCACGTCCATTATTCCCTTGTGATGATTTTCGGGGAAATCCGCAATTTCTCCCGCACCGGGGTTTTCCAGATCCAAGCATTTGTATCCCAATGCCGAGAAGAAACCTAAGTAGTCTACTACTGAGCATCCAGACACCTTTTTCAGCTGGGCTGGATGCAATTCCGATACGATGAGTGGTTTACTGCGCATGGCCAATTCGCGTCCGCCGCGCCACACTCTTGGCTCCGCACCTTCAACGTCGATTTTTACGAAATCCACGTGCCCGGGTTGCATATCGTCCAAGCGCTTGAGCGCAACGGGAACCGTATTTTGCGATATCGCCGTCTCTCCCAGAACATAGCTTCCTCCTCGGTTTACAGGATGCTCCGGGGCAACCATCTCCAGTGTCGCATCAACGTCCCAAAGGCCATATGCCCTGACGTCGATCACTTCAGTCAGATTGTTGGCGGTGATCGTCTTCTCCAGATACGATGCCGTCGTCGGGTGTGCTTCATAGGCATGGACTTTGCCTGTCGCCCCGACAGCGTCGGCCATGTGGAGCGTATGCCATCCGATGTTGGCCCCGATATCCAAGCACACCTGCCCCTTATGGACATTGCTTTGAATAAACTCTGTTACGAGAGGCTCATATACTCCGGAGAGACAGCCATGCGAAACAAACTTGTCCCCTAGATCCAGCCACATTTCCCGATCATCAAATACATTGGTGCACACCCATTTCTTGGGTGGTTGACGGAATTGCGGAAATTTGCTTACACGCTTTTGAAACTCCGCGCTTAGTATTATTCTTTCACAAAGCGTTTCAAAATTCGGGGTTCCAATGCTGGAAGAAATGACTTGTTCACTCTCGGGATCTCTATTTAGAAGAACGTTGTAGGCCCAAACGACTTGTTCCCGCGTCAACGTCATTTCACATCACTCCAGCTTCAATCTTTCTCCCGCGCATCTAATGCACATTCCGATCAAACCTCAACCACTCTGTCTGTGCTGAACGAGTCGAGGTGGCGTAGAGAGCGCCCCGGTCGATTCTCCCTCTGCATTGTGGGGCTCCGACCTAGCGCCGCTGCACCGCCGCCAGGATTGCCGGAAAGGCGCTCGGGTCAGAAATCAGGCCGAGATGATCCGTTGCGTCGATCAGGTCGACGATCTGATCGGTCGACGCGCCCTGGAGCATCTCGACATAGCGGGCGGCGTCCATAAGCTCGTCGTCCCGTCCGGCGACGATGCCGATCGGCAGGGGGCTTGCGGTGAAGGCGGCTTCGGGATCGTCCGGCGGGCCGAAATCCGTCGCCAGGCGATAGGTGTAGGTCCGCGTCGCGAAGCGCGCGCTTTCTGCGGGTAAGGCAAAGGCGAGCACCTTGAGCGCCTCGCAGCAGGCGATACCGGCGCGGCGCATCAGGTTGAGCGCGATGATGCGGGGCACGTTGGCGAACGCCCAGGCGTCCTCGGACGGCAGGTCGCGCGAGGTCGGCGCGAACGGGCCCAGATAGGGCGCCAGCAGGACGGCGCTCTCGAAGGCCGGGCCGAGCGGGCCGGTAACGGCCTTTAGCGCGAAACCGCCGCCCGACGAATAGCCCAGGAGCACGTAGGACCGGGCGCCGTGACGGTCGCGCAACTCGTCCAGCAGGTCGGCGAGGTCCTCGTCGAGCTGGCCGATATGGCCGATATCGCCGCGGGTGCCGGACAGGCCATGGCCGCGGATATCGGGGGCGGCGACCGCCAGGCCGTTTTGTGCGAGGAAGCGGGAGATCTCGTTGAGATCGGTGGCGTTGCCGGCCGACCCGTGGATGGCGACTACGACCGGTCCGGCCGGTTCCGCCGCATCGCCCGGCGGTTCGTAGAAGCGGTAGAACAGGGTCGTGCCGTCGCGCGCCTGGAACGGCGTCGGCGGCGGGCTGCCGGTCCGGTCGATAGCCCGCGCCGCCGCGTTCAGGGACGGGTTGGGCGCCGGATCGGCGAGCGGCGCGGCAAGCAGCATCGCCAGGGCAAGCGTTGCCAGCCCGACGACGATGAGAAGCGCAAAGACCGGAATCAGGAGCAGGCGGCGGAGCCAGTCGATCATGCCCTGTTCACCTCGCAAACGCCTTCATGGCCCGTCATTGGATATGCTCTAACCAGTCAAATGTTTCGGTTCGATTTCCGCATTGATACCCCGCAATCCCGCCGCTTCGGGCGTGCGGAATCACGATCCTATCGTCGCCGCAGAATGGCCGTCAGTTCCCAGAGTTCGCCCCGGTACGTTCCCGGATTGTCGCGGTAGAGGGTTTCGAAGCGTCGGTAGAAGTCGCTCGCCAGGGCGTCGGCATGCGCGTCGTCGCAGGCCGCGGGCCGGAACAGCTGCGTGTGCAGCGAACTGTCCGCAAAGCCGCGCATGTAGCCGGTATACAGTCTGGCATAGAGGGCCGGATCGTCGACCGCCTGGGCGTAGACATCGTCTGCGTTGATCGGCGCGGGGCGGACCGATACCTGCTCGATCGAATAGGCATCGCGAAGAACCGGATCGGCCTCGATCGGGTCGCGGGCCTCGGCTTCGGTGAGAAACCAGAGCGCGAAGACGAAGCGGTCGAGAATGTCTTGATCGATCAGCTCGTCGTCGGCCATCGTCTGGAGCACGAGCTGGATTGCCCGGTAGACGTAGCGTCCGGAGGCGGCGACGCCGTTCTTTTCGGCCGGATCCGGCACGGCGGCGAGCGTCGAGACCAGAAGGTAACCGCCCGGCCGCAATTCCTCGGCGCGCAGGCGCAGAAAACGGGTCCAGTCGCTGCGGGCGAGGTCCTCGAGCTCCCGCCGGGCGGCACCCTCCAGATCGACGAACAAGACCGCGCCGGGCGCCTCGAGATGGACGGCGTGGCTCAGCCAGTGGCTTGCCGCGTAGCAGGTCGCCAGATCGACCGAGGCATCGTCGAGCATCCGCTCGTAGAACGATCCGACCGCCGCCTCGGTGCGGATGTTTCCGCCGCCCGGCTGGTAGCCGTCGGGGCCTGATACCAGCGCAAACAGCGCGTTCCAGTCGTTGCCGGGCTGATCGGCGTGGCAGACGGCGATCGCTCCGTCCGGATCGAGGGCGCGATAGGCCTCGATCGCCGGACGCACGGCGCTTATCGTGCTCAGACCCGGGCCGCAGCCATAGTCGGCGATCCTGAATTGCGGGCGGACCTGGCCGATCGTCTCGACAAGCCGGCGGACCGTCGCGTCGTGCACGTCGACGATTCCCCGCTGGACCGTCGAGTTGGCGTTGTAGTCGACCATGCCCTCGGTCGAGCGTTCGATGGGCGAGGATGTATCCGGCATTCGGGGAGTCCTTCGTCGGCGTCAAAAACACGGGCGATCGCACCCTAACCCCGATTGGCCGCGTATGTCTCGACTAGGATCGTCGTGATGGCTTGCTTGGAAATCAGGCAGACTCGGCCAAATTGCCTTATCTTTAGTCATCGCCCCGTGTGGATGGTCCGACAGGCGGGCTGGATTTCGAGCGATACCGACGCCGATCGCCCGCCATGGTGGCGTTGGCGTGGGGTTGGCCCGGGTCTTGCCACAACACCCGGGTTGATCGCGCGGGCGTCGATCGTGGCAGGAGCCGACAGAGACTGTGAGGACAATGGTGGCGGCACTGGAGGCGTGTGGCGGTTCGGGCCCTGTGTCCGGGACGGAGCCGGAGCGTCTTGAGCGGGCACGCGGCGCCGTGCGGATCACGGCGCAGGCGCGGACGGGACGCAGCCACATCGCCGAGGCCTATCAGAGCGGATCCTCGAAGGTGCGGTTTCCCCGCCAGTTCGATACCGACGTGCCGGAGGCGGTGCTGCTCAACACCGCCGGCGGCATCACCGGCGGCGACCGTTTCGCGGTCGCCTGCGATGTCGGCAGCGGCGCGGCGCTGACCGTGACCAGCCAGGCGGCCGAGAAGGTCTACCGGTCGCCGGGCGGCGCGGGGCGGATTTCGGCCGCCCTGAGGCTTCATGCCCGTGCCCGGCTCGACTGGCTGCCGCAGGAGACGATCCTGTTCGATCGCGGCCGGCTTGAGCGGCGGATGGATGTGGAGATGGCCGCCGATGCCTCGCTTGTGCTGTGCGAGGCGGTGGTTCTTGGCCGTGCCGCGCATGGTGAGACGGTCGTCGGCGGCCTGTTCAAGGATACCTGGCGGATCCGTCGCGACGGCCGGCTGGTCTATGCCGACGCGCTCAAGCTCGACTGGCGCGCGTTCGGGGCAAGGGACGCCCACGGGGGCGATGTGGCGACGATCGGGAGGCCGGGCGCGAAAGCGCAGGCGTTGCGGGGGGAAGCAACGCTTGCGGGGGCACGCGCCTTTGCAAGCCTTCTGGTCGTCGCCACCGATAGCGCCGACCGGCTCGAACCGGCCCGCGCGGCGTTTGCCGGGGTGGATGCGGTAGGAGGGGCGAGCAGTTGGGACGGTCTTCTGTCCATCCGTCTGGTTGCCGCCGATGCCGGGTCGCTGCGTGCTGCGTTGCTGGTGCTGCTTGCGGCGGTCGGCGTGCGCATACCGCGCGCCTGGACGATCTGAACACGAGGAAAGCGGTGCGATGAAGCTGACGCCGAGGGAAAAGGACAAGCTGCTGGTCTCGCTTGCCGCGATGGTGGCGCGCAACCGGCTGGAGCGCGGAGTGAAGCTCAACTATCCCGAGACGGTGGCGCTGATTTCCGATTTCGTCGTCGAGGGGGCCCGCGACGGCCGTCCGGTCGCCGAGCTGATGGAAGCCGGCGCCCATGTCGTCGCCCCCGATCAGGTGATGCCCGGCGTTGCCGACATGCTGCACGAGATCCAGGTCGAGGCGACGTTTCCCGACGGGACGAAACTGGTCACGGTCCACGATCCGGTCCGCGGCGCGGCGCGGGCCGAGGTGTCGCCGGGCGAGATCGCGGCGGCCGAAGGGACGATCACGCTGAACGCGGGCCGCGAGACGGTGAGCCTAAGCGTCGCCAATACCGGCGACCGGCCGATCCAGGTGGGCAGTCACTATCACTTTTACGAAACGAATTCGGCGCTCGACTTCGACAGGGAAGCGGCGCGCGGCTTCCGGCTCGACATTCCCGCCGGCACGGCGGTGCGCTTCGAGCCGGGGCAGAGCCGCGACGTGACGCTGGTCAAGCTGTCGGGTTCGGGTACGGTGTACGGGTTCAACCAGAAGATCATGGGGGCGCTGTAGCGGCGCACTGGTTAAATCCTCACCACGACCCAGGAGAAACTCGACGATGAAAACGATCCTTGCGGCGCTCTTTATAGGCCTTGTTCCCGCCGTTGCGCTTGCCGACGACAAGCCCGATTGCAGCGATCCGCAGACGCAGATGGACATGAATATCTGCGCCGGCGAGGCCTACAAGGCCGCCGACAAGAAACTCAACACCACCTATCAGGCGGCGATGAAGGCGATGAAGGACATCGACAGCTACCTGCCGGCGGACCAGAAGGGCGCCGCCGATGCCCTGCTTGCCGCGCAGCGGGCCTGGATCCCGTTCCGTGACAAGGCCTGCATCGCCGAGGGCTACATGGTCGAGGGCGGCTCGATGCAGCCGATGATGGTAGCGGAATGCCAGACCCGGCTGACCAAGGAGCGGATCGCCGATTTGAAGATCCTGATCAAGGGAATGGGCAACTGACCGCCGGTTGCGCCAGAAGAGGAGCGCCTCGCTGATGGCTGAGATGTCGCGTGCCGCCTATGCCCACATGTTCGGCCCGACGGTGGGCGATCACGTGCGGCTGGCCGATACCGATCTTTGGGTGGAGGTCGAGACGGACTTCACCACCTATGGCGAGGAGGTGAAGTTCGGCGGCGGCAAGGTGATCCGCGACGGCATGGGCCAGTCGCAGGTCACCCGGGCCGGCGGCGCCGTCGACACGGTCATCACCAATGCCCTGGTGATCGATCACCATGGCATCGTCAAGGCGGATGTCGGCCTGAAGGACGGCCGGATCGCCGGCATCGGCAAGGCCGGCAATCCGGATATCCAGCCCGGTGTCGATATCGTCATCGGGCCGGCGACCGAGGCGATCGCCGGCGAGGGCAAGATCCTCACCCCCGGCGGTTTCGACGCGCATATCCATTTCATCTGCCCGCAGCAGGTCGACGAGGCGTTGTGTTCAGGCGTGACCACCATGCTCGGCGGCGGCACGGGACCGGCGACCGGCACCAATGCGACCACCTGCACGCCCGGCGCCTGGAATATCGGCCGAATGATCCAGGCTGCCGACGGGCTGCCGATGAACCTCGCCTTTGCGGGTAAGGGCAATGCCTCGCTGCCCGACGGGCTCGTCGAGCAGATCGAGGCAGGCGCCTGCGCCATGAAGCTGCACGAGGACTGGGGCACGACGCCCGGAGCCATCGACTGCTGCCTGTCGGTCGCCGACGATCACGACGTGCAGGTGATGATCCACACCGACACGCTGAACGAGTCCGGTTTCGTCGAGAACACTATCGCGGCGCTGAAGGGCCGGACGATCCATGCCTTTCACACCGAGGGGGCCGGCGGCGGCCACGCGCCCGACATCATCAAGGTCTGCGGCCTCGACAACGTCATCCCCTCTTCGACCAACCCGTCGCTGCCCTATACCGTCAACACGATCGAGGAACATCTCGACATGCTGATGGTCTGCCATCATCTCGATCCGGATATTCCCGAAGACGTATCGTTCGCCGAAAGCCGCATCCGCAAGGAGACGATGGCGGCCGAGGACGTGCTGCACGACATGGGCGCCTTCTCGATCATCGCCTCCGACAGCCAGGCGATGGGCCGGGTCGGCGAGGTGATCACCCGCACCTGGCAGACCGCCCACCGCATGAAGCTGCAGCGGGGACGTCTTGCCGACGAGACCGGCCACAACGACAATCTGCGGGTCCGGCGCTATGTCGCCAAATACACGATCAATCCGGCGATCGCCCACGGCCTGTCGGCGCATATCGGCTCGGTCGAGACTGGAAAGCGGGCCGATCTGGTGCTCTGGTCGCCGGCCTTCTTCGGCACCAAGCCGGACCTGGTGCTGCTCGGCGGGTCGATCGTCGCAGCCCCGATGGGCGATCCGAACGCCTCGATCCCGACGCCGGAGCCGGTCCACTATCGGCCAATGTTCGCCGCCTTCGGAAAGTCCGTCGCGCAGAGCGCGGTGACCTTCGTCTCGCAGGCGGCCGACGCCGCCGGACTCAAAGGGCGGCTGGGGGTCGACAAGACGCTGTTGCCGGTGTCGAACACGCGGACGATCTCCAAGGCCAGCATGGTGCACAACGCGCTGACGCCCGATATCGATGTCGATCCGGAGACCTATGAGGTCCGGGCGAACGGCGAGATCATCACGTCGGCGCCGGCGGAAAGCCTGCCGATGGCGCAGCTCTACTACCTGTATTGAGTCGGATTCGGATATGACTGTTCGTGCCTGTGAAATTGTGCTGGCTGATAAATTCGTAGACGTTTGCGATACCGTCGAGCTCGACCATGATCATCGTTTTCGGCGGCGTATCGCCCTGACCGGCGAGAAGGGAACCGCGTTTCTGCTCGATCTGCCGGAAGCGGTTGCGCTTAAGGACGGCGACGGGCTGAAACTCGAGGACGGGCGGGTGGTGTCGGTTCGCGCCGCCGCCGAGGACCTTGTGAAGATTACTGCGTCGGATTCGCATCATCTGACGCGGCTCGCCTGGCATATCGGCAATCGTCATTTGCCGGCTCAAATTGAGACCGATCATATCCTGATCCGGCCCGATCACGTGATCGCGGCGATGCTTGAGGGTCTCGGCGCGACGGTCGAGGCCGTGCGGGCGCCGTTCGAGCCGGAGGGCGGGGCCTATGCGCATGGCGGAGGCCATCATCACGGTCACGATCATGCCTGAGGCGCCGAACGCCGGGAGCCTCGCTGATCGCGCGCTCTATCGGCTGATGGCCTGGCTGTCGCCGTCCTATCCGGTCGGTGCCTTCACCCACAGCCACGGGCTGGAATGGGTGATCGAGGACGGTGCGGTCTCCGATGCCGGGTCGCTATACGACTGGATCGAGGACATCGTCCTCTACGGCGCCGGGCGGCAGGACGCGATCCTGCTGGCGGCAAGCTGGCGGGCGGTGGTCAGTCGAAATACAAATCGGCTTGTCGAGATTGCGGAACTGGCCGCCGCCCTTGCTCCGTCGAAGGAGCGGCAGCTCGAGACGATGGCGCAGGGCCGTGCCTTCAAGCTCGCCACCGATGCCGCCTGGCCGGCGGAGACCGATAGGGATGAGGCCGGCGGCGATCTTGCCTATCCGGTCGCCGTCGGCGTCGCGGCGGCGGCGCATGACGTGCCGCTGCGGCCGGCGCTGACGGCCTATCTGCATGCCTTTACCGCCAATATCGTTTCGGCCGGAGTGCGGCTCGTGCCGCTCGGCCAGACGGACGGGCAACGGCTCATCGCCCGGCTCGAACCGGTCGTCGAGCGCGTTGCGGAGGACGCGCTTGGTGCCGATCTCGACGATCTCGGCGGCTGCGTCCTGCTCGCCGACATCGCTTCCATGCGTCACGAAACCCAATACACGAGGTTGTTCAGGACATGAGCTCTTCTCCAAACGGTCCGCTGCGCGTCGGCATCGGCGGCCCGGTCGGTTCCGGCAAGACCGCGCTGATGGAAGCGCTGTGCAAGGCGATGCGCGGGACCTACGACATCGCCGCGATCACCAACGACATCTACACCAAGGAGGACGCGCTGATCCTCAACCGGGCGGGCGCGCTCGCCGAGGAGCGGATCATGGGGGTGGAGACCGGCGGCTGCCCGCATACGGCGATCCGCGAGGACGCCTCGATCAATCTCGCCGCCGTCGCCGAGATGCGGGCGAAGTTTCCGGAGCTCGATCTGGTGCTGATCGAATCGGGCGGCGACAACCTCGCCGCGACCTTCTCGCCCGAACTCGCCGATATCACGCTCTATGTCATCGATGTGGCCGCCGGCGAGAAGATCCCGCGCAAAGGGGGGCCGGGCATCACGCGTTCGGACCTGCTGATCATCAACAAGACCGATCTCGCCCCGCTGGTCGGCGCCTCGCTTGAGGTGATGGACGCCGACACGAAGCGCATGCGTGGCGAGCGGCCCTATGTCTTCACCAACCTGAAGGCCGGCACCGGGCTCGAAACGATCATCGCCTTCATCGAATCCGCCGGCGGGCTCGCGTCGGCATCGGTTGAACCGCCGGCCGCAACGCCGCTAAGTTGACGCCATGACGGCACTGACCAGTGAGGACAAGCGGGCGCTCCGGGCGCTGTCGGCCCGATCGGACCGCAAGGGGTTCCAGCGGCTTGCCGCCCATATCGGCCTGATCGCGCTGACATCGGCGCTGATCTGGGCCCTGTCGGGCAGCCTGCTGGTCATCCCGGCGATGGTAGCGCAGGGCATCCTGCTGGTCTTCCTGTTCTGCGCCCTGCACGAGACGGTGCACCGCACCGCCTTCGCCTCGGTCCGGCTGAACGGCATCGTCGCCCATGTCGCCGGTTTCATCGTGCTGCTGCCGCCGGCCTGGTTCCGGGCCTTTCATCTCGCCCACCACCGGCATACTCAGATCCCTGGCGAGGATCCGGAACTGGACGACAAGACGGTCGATACCTGGCCGCGCTATCTCTGGCATGTCAGCGGCCTGAAATACTGGCTGGGCGCGGTCCGCGCGCTGGTGACGCATGCGCTTGGCCGCGTGCCGGACCGCTATGTCCAGACAGCCCTCGTGCCGCGCGTGATCGCAGAGGCGCGCTGGTTTCTTGGCCTCTACGCGCTGCTCGCCGCCCTCTCGATCCTGTTCCGCACGGACGCGCTGCTGGTCTACTGGATCCTTCCGGTGCTGCTCGGCCAGCCGGTGCTGCGGCTCTATCTGCTCGCGGAGCACGGGCTGTGCCCGTTCATCGGGGATCCCTTCGAGAACACGCGGACGACGCTGACGACGCGCTTCGTCCGGCTGATCGCCTGGAACATGCCCTATCACACCGAGCACCACGCCTTCATGGGCGTGCCGTTCCACGCGCTGCCGAAGGTCCATGCGCATTTCCGCGACCGGCTCAAGACGATCTCGGACGGCTATGTCGGCTTCAACCTGCGCTATCTGCGCGAGGGGCTGAAGCGGTAGCCCGCCCTGTTACGATTGCGCAATGAAACTGCCCGCCGCGGAGAAACGCGGCGGGCAGCGGTTACCGTGCGGTTCGGCGTTCCCAAGCTCAGAGCTTGTTGCAGCTCGAATTGCCGTAGTAGGACCGCGCGACGTCGCAGGCGCGATTATACATGCCCTTGAAATCGTTGTGGTTGTTGACGCCGCTCAGGGCCGGCGAATAGGCGACCTCGTAAAGCGTCGACCCGTCCTTCTCCTTCGGGCTCCAGGAGCGCACGGCGAAGACGATGTTGCGCTTGGTGTAGTAGCCCTTGTGCGTGTCGTTGTCGGAAATGTAGCCGAGATTGGTGACATGCGGCCCGCCGCTCGATCCGCCCTTCATGCCGGACCCGAACTTGTATTCCTTGCCGGCATTCTTGGCCAGGTGATTGCCCTCGGTCATGTAGTCGCCGTCGTAATAGTTTCCCGGGTAACCGATGGCGGTGAAGTGGTTGTAGGCCCAGCGGCAGCCGCTGTAGCAGAAGCCCATATAGCCGGTGTACCGGCCCATTTCCTTGGTCGTGCCGTGACGCTTGCGCAGCACGATCAGCGCGACGTCCTCGCCCTCGCCGAGATCCTCGTCAGCCGCCCAGCCCTTGGTGATCTTCATCCACCGGGCCCAGGCATAGCCGTAGGGGCGGTTGTTGCCGTTCGCGGCGGGAACGTAATAGCCCTTCTTGATCCACTGGTTGTTGCGGTGGACGCAATGCCCCGCCAGCACGAGGATCGACCGTTTGATCAAGGAGGCCGTGCAGCTGTACCACTTGTTGTTCTGCTTCTGGAAAATGAACTTGCCGGCCCGCCGATACGGTGCGTCATTCATCAGTTCCGTATCGACCCGCCTGTCCGAGAAGTGGTAGATTGAGCCCTTGTTGCCCTTGCCGTAGTTTCTCGCAGCCGCGCCCGACGCCGAGGCGTCATCGTCGGCCTTGATCCGGACATTGTTGTTCCTGGGGCCTTTTTCGTCAGGTTCGATCCCGACCGCGCCGCCGTCTCCCGCGGCGGCTTCCATTTCGCCGGCACGGTCTCTTTCCGGCGCCGTTTCGAAGATCGGGATGGCTTTTTTCGTGATTCGATTTAGTTTTTTGTCGGAGTACGAGCTGCTGCTTTTGGAAGTACCTGCCTTGATCTCGAATTCAGAGTCATCGGCAAATGTGGGCCCGGCTGCCATTGCAAGTATTACTATAGCAGAGAGGCCAAAGACGACATTTACTTTACCCATCGCAATATCTCCTCTTCATGCGATCAGTCGTAGTGTCGTCCCCTCGCGCAATCCTATTCCGTATCCCCTTTCTTCCTTTGCTGCGGCGTGAAACGCGGCGAACAAAGTCGAAGCACTGACATTACGCCGCGTCATAGCAGCGACGGCCGTGATTGTCAAAGCCGGCTTTCAATCCGGGCGTGATGGCGAGATTCCGCGACCCGGTTACAGGAGGCGGACAATTCTCGGCCCGATCATTGTCAAGCACCGCCCGTATCGCTATATTGCAACGCAACATCACCCAACGGGCACGGTTTCAAGAACCGCGCCCGTTTTTTGGTTTGAGATCATGCAGCTCAGAAACATCGCCATCATCGCCCATGTCGACCATGGCAAGACGACGCTCGTCGATTGCCTGCTCCAGCAGTCCGGCATCTTCCGGGAGAACCAGAAGGTCGCCGAACGGGTAATGGATTCAAACGACCTGGAGCGCGAGCGGGGCATCACCATCCTCGCCAAGGCGACCTCGGTCGAGTGGAACGACACCCGTATCAACATCGTCGACACGCCGGGCCACGCCGATTTCGGCGCCGAGGTCGAGCGCATCCTCAATATGGTCGATGGCGCGATCGTGCTGGTCGATGCCGCCGAGGGGCCGATGCCGCAGACCAAGTTCGTGGTCGGCAAGGCGCTGAAGATCGGCCTGAAACCCATCGTCGCGATCAACAAGGTCGACAAGCCGGACGCCCGTCCCGACGAGGTGGTCGACGAGGTCTTCGACCTGTTCGCGGCCCTCGACGCCACCGACGAGCAGCTCGACTTCCCGATCCTCTACGGCTCGGCCAAGCAGGGCTGGATGGCGGGCGAGCCCGAACAGCCGGATGACGGCTCGATGGCCCCGCTGTTCGAGATGATCCTGTCGCATGTCGCAGCTCCTGAGGTCGAGGAGGGGCCGTTCCGCCTGCTCGGCACGATCCTGGAGGCCAATCCCTATCTCGGCCGGTTGATCACCGGCCGGGTCTCCTCGGGGTCCATCAAGCCGAACCAGGCCGTCAAGGTGCTCGCCCGCGACGGGTCCGTCGTCGAGCAGGTGCGGATCTCCAAGATCCTCGCCTTCCGCGGCATCGAGCGCACGGCGATCGAAGAGGCGCAGGCCGGCGACATCGTGGCGATCGCGGGCCTTGTGAAGGGTACCGTCGCCGACACCTTCTGCGCGCCGGAGATCGACGTGCCGATGGTCGCTCAGCCAATCGATCCGCCAACCGTCTCGATGACCTTCCGCGTCAACGATTCGCCGCTTGCCGGCACCGAGGGCGACAAGGTGACGAGCCGCGTCATCCGCGACCGCCTGATGAAGGAAGCCGAAGGCAATGTCGCGCTGAAGATCGAGGACACCGAGGACCGCGATTCCTTCATCGTGTCGGGCCGTGGCGAATTGCAGCTTGCCATTTTGATCGAGACCATGCGCCGCGAGGGCTTCGAGCTCGGCGTGTCGCGGCCCCGTGTCGTGCTGCGCAAGGACCCCGAGACGGGTCAGCTGCTCGAACCCGTCGAGGAGGTGGTCATCGACGTCGACGAGGAGCATGGCGGCGTCGTCGTGCAGAAGCTGTCGGAGCGCAAGGCGGAGATGATCGAGATGAAGCCGTCTGGCGGCGGCCGGCAGCGGCTCGTCTTCCACGCGCCGACGCGCGGCCTGATCGGCTATCAGGGCGAGCTTCTGACCGACACGCGCGGCACGGCGATCATGAACCGGCTGTTCCACGCCTATCAGCCCTACAAGGGCGACCTCGCCGGCCGGCGCAACGGCGTGCTGATCGCCAATGAGCCGGGCGAGGCGGTCGCCTATGCGCTGTGGAACCTGGAGGATCGCGGCCCGATGATGATCGAACCGGGCTGGAAGGTCTATCAGGGCATGATCGTCGGCGAGCACACCCGCGAGAACGATCTTGAGGTGAATGTGCTCAAGGGCAAGAAGCTCACCAATATCCGCGCCGCGGGCAAGGACGAGGCGGTGCGGCTGACGCCGCCGATCAAGATGACGCTGGAGCGCTCGCTTGCCTGGATCGACGACGACGAGCTTGTCGAGGTGACGCCGGATTCGATCCGCCTGCGCAAGGCGCTGCTCTGCCCGCACGAGCGCAAGCGGGCGGAACGGGCAAGAGAAGCCGGCGCGGTGGCTTAAGACGACGACGTCACCATCGATTTGATCGCTGCGCGGATTGCAGCGCCCGGTGGGCGTTGCTAGGCTTTGCGCATGAGCACGATTCTCGTCGATGTTCGCCCAGCCCGCGCGCGTGATGCGGAGGGGATCGCCAGGGTCCATGACGAAGCCTGGGCGACGGCCTATCGCGGCATCATTCCCGCCGTCGCGCTGGAAAAGATGATGACCCGCCGCGGGCCGGCCTATTGGCGGCGCATGGCGCGGCGCGGCGGCGCCGGGACGCTTGTCCTGATCTTCGACGGCGAGGTCGCCGGCTATGCGACACTCGGGCCGAACCGGATCCGCCGGATGAGCTTCGGCGGCGAGATCTTCGAACTCTATCTACGCCCCACCCATCAGGGCGCCGGGCTCGGCCGCCGCCTGTTCTCGGAGGCGCGTGGCGTGCTTGCCGCAAACGACCTGAAGGGGTTGATCGTCTGGGCGCTGGAGGACAACGAGCAGGCCCGACAGTTCTATCTGCGGCTCGGCGGCCGCATCGTCGGCCGGGCGCTGGAACCCTTCGGCAGCGAGCGGCTCGCCAAGATCGCCTTCGCCTGGTCCTGACCGGCTTAAGTCGGCTGGCAATTCGTCCTAAAGAATTCGTCCTAAAGGCTGGGTCCCGGCTTTCCGACCATGACCGGTGATTGCGTGCTGCAGTCGAAGCCGGCGGCTAGCGTGTCGGCGGCCTGCCGGGCCAGCACGTTGGCGTCCGGATTGGACCGCGCGTCGACATAGGCGACATGGCAGACGGCCTTGCTTGTGGCGTCCGGCAGACGGGTCACCACCAGCACCTGGCCGTCGGCGCGGCCGTCGAACTCCGTGAACCAGCGCAGGATGGTCGCGACCGGTCGGCCATCGGGGCCGATCCGCCATTCCAGCGTGTCGTTCAGGCGGTTCCACGGCGGCAGCGTCTGGCTTGCGGCGGGCTGCTTGCGCGCCTTCTTGCCGAACGAGACGAAGAAACGCAGATCGCCCTCCGCGACCCAGATTTCGATGCCGTTATGCGGCGGACAGCTCCAGGTCGCCCCGCCGGCTTGCCTGTCGCGGCTCCTTATCGTGCACAGATCGAGGTCGAGCGTCGAATAGGCGCTGGTGAACCTGCTTGATTGCGCCGGCCCGAATGTCGCAGAAAGCAGTATTGCTGCGATTGCGAAGACGCGTATGTTGAAAGCCATTCTGTCCTCCGATATCCGCCTTGGCGGCTCGAGTTGCTGACAAAACGCAAAGAGCCAGACATCCTCCGACACTCAGGAAACAACCCATGCGTATCGATGCGGTGCCGATCGGCGCCAATCCGCCCGACGAAGTCAACGTCATCATCGAAGTGCCTGTCGGCGGCGAGCCGATCAAGTACGAACTGGACAAGGCGGCCGGAACCCTGTTCGTCGATCGTTTTCTCTATACGCCGATGCGCTATCCGGGCAATTACGGCTTCATCCCGCATACGCTGTCGCTCGACGGCGATCCGATCGACGTCCTGGTGCCCAACCAGCGGCCGATCGTGCCGGGCGCTGTGATGCCCTGCCGCCCGATCGGCGTATTGATCATGGAGGACGAGCAGGGTGAGGACGAGAAGGTCGTCGCGGTGCCGGTGCACCGGCTGACGCGGCGCTACGACCGGATCGAAAGCTATCAGGATCTGCCGCCGATCACGCTGGAGCAGATCGAGCACTTCTTCGCCCACTACAAGGACCTGGAGAAGGGCAAATGGGTCCGCGTCAGCCGCTGGGACGGCGCCGATGTCGCCCGGCGGATGATCCTGGAGGCGATCGCCCGGGCCGAGGCGGAAGCGGACTAGTCCAGCAGCGGCTATTAGCTCAGCAGCGGCTCCAGGCCGTTCTGCCGGCAGGTCGCCTCGACGGTCGAGCGCAGCAGGCAGGCGATCGTCATCGGGCCGACGCCGCCGGGCACCGGCGTGATGGCGCCGGCGATCTCCAACGCCTCGTCATAGGCGACATCGCCGACGAGCCGCGTCTTGCCGTCGTCCTTCGGGATGCGGTTGATGCCGACATCGATGACGGTCGCGCCCGGCTTGATCCAGTCGCCCTTGATCATTTCCGGACGGCCGACGGCGGCGATCAGCACATCGGCGGAGCGGCAGACGCCGGCAAGGTCGCGGGTACGCGAATGGGCGATCGTCACGGTGCAGTTCTCGTTCAAAAGCAGTTGCGCGACCGGCTTGCCGACGATGTTCGACCGGCCGACGACGACGGCGTTCAGTCCGGTCATGTCGGCATGGACTTGCTTTGCCAGGATGACGCAGCCGACCGGCGTGCACGGCACCATGGCCGGCAGGCCGGTCGCCAGCCGGCCGGCATTGACGACATGGAAGCCGTCGACGTCCTTGGCCGGCTCGATTGTGTCGATCACGGCGGCCGGGTCGATGTGATCGGGCAGGGGAAGCTGGACGAGGATGCCGTTGACGGCCGGGTCGGCATTGAGCGTGTTGATCAGGTCGAGCAGTGCGTCCTGGCTCACCGAGGCATCGAGCCTGTGCTCGAAGGAGTTCATGCCGGCTTCCAGCGTCTGGCGGTGCTTGTTGCGGACATAGACGGTGCTCGCCGGATCCTCGCCGACGAGCACCACGGCGAGGCCGGGGGTGATGCCGTGATCGTCTTTAAGCGTCGCGACCGCGCCCGCCACGTCCTGGCGCAGATTTGCCGCCGTTGCCTTGCCGTCGATGATGCGCGCCGTCATGGGCCTTGTCCTTCACTCAAATCGTGTTGCTGAGCGCGATCAGCGATCGCGCGAGGGACTGCGGGTTGCCCGAAACATGCACCCTCTTGCGCCGTCCCTTATGACCGGAAGCGACGGAGACGGTCGCGGGCGCGACACGCAAGGTCTCCGCGATCAGCTTTTCCAGCGCCGCGTTGGCCTTGCCCTTCTCCGCCGCGGCGCGCACCCGCGCCGTCAGGACCCGGGAGCCGTCGGCAAGCACGACGATCGCCTCGATCCGGTCGCCGCCGCCGCGCGGCGTCAGGCGCACGTGGATATCGATGCCGCCCGGCTTTGTTTCGAACCAGTGTCGGGCGTCGGTCGATGCCAAATCGTCAGAAGACCGCCGGATAGAGATAGAGCACGATGACCCGCTGGATGAAGAAGATGATCAGCAGCAGGACAATCGGCGAGATGTCGATGCCGCCGAAATTCGGCAGAACTTGGCGAATCGGTCTGAGGGCTGGTTCCGTCATGCGCCACAGCGCCTCGCCGATCATCCCGACGAACTGGTTTCGCGTGTTGACGACGTTGAACGCGATCAGCCAGCTGAAGATCGCCGCTGCGATGATGATCCAGGTGTAAAGCTGGAGAGCCAGCAGAATGACATCGAGAAGGGCGCGCATGGGCCGTCGTGCTCACAATTGATCCGGACTTGCCCTGACGATCTAACGATCCGATCCGGCCGCCGCAACCCTTGGCCGCCGGCATTCGCCCCGTTCGGTTGCCTCATGGCGCGAAATCTCTTGTTCGCGGCGCTTGACAGAGCGGTGGTCTCAACCCTAAATCCGCACCACCCAAGTGGAAGGGGCCGTAGCTCAGTTGGGAGAGCGTCGCGTTCGCAATGCGAAGGTCAGGGGTTCGACTCCCCTCGGCTCCACCAGTTTTATATCTCGTGGTTATTTATCTCGCGGCTGTTCCTCGCTTCGCTCGGGCCTCCGATAGGGCGGCCTGACCGGCCGGCGCGCGGTCGCGCTTGCGAACCCTGACGGGTTCGGGGGGGTATACTTTTATCTCGCGGCTATTCCTCGCTTTGCTCGGGCCTCCGATAGGGCGGCCTGACCGGCCGGCGCGTGATTGCGCTTGCGAACCCTACGGGTTCGATCCTGTTTCTATCGGCTCCACCATTTATTTGTCTCGCTGCTGTTTCCGTCTTGCGACTGTACTCCCGCGTCGCGCGAACTTGCGACGGCGCCCTCCGCTCGGCGATGTGGTACAAGGGCAGAGTCGTCCTTCCGCTACGGCGCGGAGCGCATGGCTTGGCCTGCGCGGAGGGCAATGGTTCATAAGGGAGGACGTCGATGGAGTGTTGCGGCCCCGGCTATTCAAGCCCCGCCGAGGCGATCAAGGCGGAGCGGGAAAAGCTGCTCTACACGATCGCGATCTATACCGGCACGGGCATTCAGAAGCCGGACTATCTGGTGACGATCGATGCCGATCCCGACAGCCCGACCTACAGCCAGGTGATCCACCGGCTCGAGATGCCGGGGATCGGCGATGAACTGCACCACATGGGCTGGAATGCCTGCTCGTCGTGCCACGACGACGCCAGCATGGCACGCCAGTTTCTGCTGGTGCCCGGCGTGCGTTCGACCAATATCCATATCGTCGACACCGCGACTGATCCGCGCGCGCCGCGACTGCACAAGGTGATCGACGGGGCCGAGATCAAGGCGAAGACGGACCTGTCGGCGCCCCATACGGTGCATTGCCTCGGCTCGGAGATCATCATCTCGATGCTCGGCGACGCCAAGGGCGAGGCGCCGGGCGGTTATCTGCATCTCGACAAGGAGTTCAACATCCTCGGCCGCTGGGAAAACTCGATGGGCGATATCCCCTTCGGCTACGACTTCTGGTACCAGCCGCGCCACAATGTGATGGCCTCCTCGGAATGGGCGGCGCCGAATACCTTCATGCCGGGCTTCGATCTGGAAGAGGTCGGCCATCTCAAATACGGTCGGCGCATCCATCTGTGGGACTTCGAGAAGAAGGAGCCGAAGCAGACCTTCTATCTGGGCGAGGACGGGCTGATCCCGTTGGAGGTGCGGTTTCATCACAATCCCGCCTCGACGCATGGCTTCTGCGGCGCGGCGCTGTCGGCCAACATCATCCACTGGTGGAAGGACGAGGCCGGCGACTGGCAGTGGGAAAAGATCATCGACGTTGAAAACGAGCCGCATCCCGACTGGCCGATCCCGGTGCCCGGCGTCATTTCGGTGATCCTGCTGTCGATGGATGACCGGTTCCTCTATCTGTGCAACTGGCTGCATGGCGACATCCGCCAGTACAATATCGAGGATCCGCACAACCCGGTGCTGACCGGGCAGGTGTGGATGGGCGGCCTTTTGGGTAAGGCGCCGGAGGTCAACGGGGTGAAGGTGACCGGCGGGCCGCAGATGATCCAGCTCTCGCTCGACGGCAAGCGGCTCTATGTGACGACGTCGCTGTTCTCGACCTGGGACAACCAGTTCTATCCGGAGATCCGCACCAATGGCGGCTGCATGCTGATGGTCAATTGCGACACGGAGGCCGGCGGCATGGCGATCGATCCGGATTTCGTCGTCGATTTCGGCAAGGAGCCGAACGGGCCGAGCCGCTGCCACGAGACGCGCTATCCCGGTGGCGACTGCACCAGCGACATCTGGCTATGACGCGGCACACGGTTACGATCGCCAACCGGGACGGGGCGACCTACCGGGTCGAGGCGCGCCGGCCGCTGCTCGATACGCTGCGGGAGCAGGGTGTCGACCTGCCCTATGGCTGCAAATATGGCGGCTGCATCACCTGCGCCGCCAAGCTCGTTGCCGGCCGGGTCGACCAGCGCCGCCAGGTCGCCCTCAACAACCGGCAGATCGCCGACGGCTACGTGATCCTGTGCGTCGCCCGGCCCGAAACCGACATCACGCTCAAGATCGGTGTCGAAAGCCACGACACGCTCTACCGCAACCCGTTCCTCGACCCGCTCGAACCGCATGAATTGAAGGCGGATATCGCCACGCCCAAGGAGGCATAGGACATGCCCGAAGCCGATATCGATCGGATCTACGATTACAGCCCCGGCTATCTCCACGATATCCTGAGGTCCACCAGGACGATCGCGATGGTGGGCGCGAGTGCCGACAAGACGAAGTTCAGCTACGGAGTCCTGCGCGTTCTGCACGAGACGGGCTACGAGATGCTGCCGGTGAACCCGAACCCGAAGGTCACCGAGATCCGCGGGATCAGGGTCTATCACGCGCTTGGCGAAATCGACCGTCCCGTCGACATGGTCGAGGTGTTCAGGCCCAAGGAAGAGCTCTACGGGATCGCCGAGCAGGCGATTGAGATCGGCGCCAAGGTGCTGTGGGGCCAGATCGGTGTCTATGACGACAGGGCGGCGAAGCTGGCGGAGGATGCGGGTCTCAAGGTCGTCATGAACCGTTGCCCGAAGATCGAACTGTTCCGGCCGTTCTGGAAACCAAGGCTCGACCTGCCGATATAGGCCGTCTGGTACGTGGCGCGGTCGGCCGTTGGAAACGCCTTCGGGCTTGACTGTCAGCCGCACGCATGGCTTTCCAAGCAGCAATGGCAATGAGGGACGGAGAGAAGGGACTGCAATGGCGCAGAAAATCACCAAGAGCGCGAAATCCATCGTCGCGGACGCGATGGCGCGCGTACCGGCGATGGGGGTCGAGGAGGCACTGCCGCTGGTGGGCAGCGCGGATCATGTCTTCGTCGACCTGCGCGACGGCACCGAGCAGGCGAAGACGGGCATCATTCCCGGCGCGATCGCCTCTTCGCGCGGCTTGATGGAGTTCCACATCGATCCGGAAAGCCCGGCCCACAAGCCGGCCTTCGACCAGGACAAGACATACGTTTTCTACTGCGCCGGCGGCGGCCGGTCCGCGCTTGCCGCCGTGGCCGCGATGGACATGGGCCTGAAACCCGTCGTCAACCTGACCGGCGGCTTTTCGGACTGGAAGAAGGCGGGCGGACCCGTCGAGGGAGGTGAAGAATGACCGGTGTCGTGATTTCGTCGGGCGTGCGCACCGCGATCGGGGATTTCGGCGGCGCCCTGGCGTCCGTCCCGCTTGTCGACCTTGCGGAGAAGGTCGCGACGGAGGCGATCTCGCGGGCCGGGATCGAGGCTGCCGACGTCAAGCAATCCGTCTTCGGCAACGTCATCCATACCGAACCGCGCGACATGTATCTCGCGCGCGTCGCCGCGATCGGGGCCGGCGTGCCGGACCGTTCGCCGGCACTGACGCTCAATCGGCTTTGCGGCAGCGGCCTGCAGGCCGTCGTTACGGGTACGGAGCAGATCATGCTCGGCCGCGCCGATGTCGTCCTGGCCGGCGGGGCGGAATCGATGAGCCGGGTCGGCCACAGCGTCAATGCCGCGCGCTTCGGCGCCAAGATGGGCGACGTTACCGCCGTCGACATGATGACCGGCGCGCTGACCGACCCCTTCGGCAACGGCCATATGGGCATCACGGCCGAGAACGTCGCCGACGAAAAGGGTATCGATCGCGCCACGCAGGATGCGTTTGCCCTGGAAAGCCATCGCCGCGCCGCCGCCGCCATCGAGGAAGGCCGCTTCAAGGACCAGATCCTGCCGGTGACGGTTGGCAAGGGCCGCAAGGAGACGGTGTTCGATACCGACGAGCATGTCCGCTGGCCGCTGGCGCTTGCCGATCTGGAAAAGCTGCGTCCGGCCTTCCGCAAGGACGGATCGGTCACGCCGGGCAATGCGTCGGGCATCAATGACGGTGCCGCCGCCCTGGTGCTGGCCGGGGCCGACCGGGCCCGCAGCGCGGATATGCCCGTGCTCGCCCGCGTGATCGCCTATGGTCTTGGCGGCGTTCGCCCGGAGACGATGGGGCTTGGTCCGATCCCGGCCGTTGCCGAGGCGCTCGACCGGGCGGGCATGAAGATCGAGGAAATCGACTGTGTCGAATCCAATGAAGCCTTCGCGGCGCAGGCCTGCGCGGTTGCCCGGGAACTCGGCTTCCGCCCGGAGATCACCAATCCGAATGGCGGGGCCATCGCGCTCGGCCATCCGGTCGGCGCGTCGGGTGCGATCATCCTGGTCAAGTTGATCTATGAGCTGCGCCGCATCGGCGGACGATATGGCCTGGCCACCATGTGCATCGGCGGCGGCCAGGGCATAGCGCTGATCATCGAGAACCCATACGCTTAAGGTCCGGGAAACACGACCGGGCGGACGCCTGTCCGGCGTCCGCCAGATGCGCGGCAGCGGTGTCATGCGCGTTGTCGCGGCCGGAGCAGATCAGGAGATCGCCCGGTAAAGACCGTGGTGGAATGCGGGCTTCTGTCTCTCAGTCGTCATCCCGGCCAAGCGTCAGCGCGAGCCGGGATCAGGGTGCCCGTGTCGGTGCTGGATGTCGAGGGCGAGCGAACACCGAATCGTCCGGGATGACGCGGGAGAGAGTGGTGTCCGTTCTCCGCGCACTCTGCTGTCATTGCCGGGCTTGTCCCACTCCCGTCCGGCTCAGCGGGAACGGGGTTTTTATTTTCAGTTTGGCCACCCCCTCGGAGGTCATCCCCGGACGTGTTCCGGGGATCTATGAACACCTAGCTGGCATCTGTGTTCATGGATTGCCGGGACAAGCCCGGCAATGACACGGAGGGGGAATGGCAGGCGATACCAGACACTGTTTCCACCGAGGCAATCAAAGTTGATGACGTCCGGATTGATGGCTGAGCGAGTCCATATCCCGTAACCGTCGTTTGCCGAAAAACATCATGTCCGACAAGCGGTTAAGCGGCGTCACCAGACCTTAAACTCCCGGCCTGCGAACGCCGATCGCGAAGGCCGCTTCGACAAACTCCGGGAGTTCTGATTCCGGCGCGTCGAGCGTCAGGATCTCCTCTGCCGTCGCGATCGTGCCGACGAAGCCCTCGCGGTGCCAGTGGCCCGGTTTCGGGAGGGTTGGCATTCCACGCCGCCTGCTCAGACCAGGTCGGGATCGGTGATGATCTCGACCAGCGCGGGACCGTCCTTTGCGATCGCCTCGCCGATCGCGGCTTCCAGCCCCGTCGCCTCGGTGACGCGGACGCCGTGGCCGCCGCACAGGCGGGCGAAGGCGGAAAAGGAGGGGTTGTGGAGGCTCGTCTCCCAGACCGGCCATTCGCCGGCGCGCTGCTCCTTGGAGATCTTGCCGAGTTGCGAATTGTTCAGAAGGATATGGGTGATATCCATGCCGTATTTGACGGCGGTCGTGAAATCCATCGGGTACTGGCCGAAGCCGCCGTCGCCGGAAATCGAGATCACCTTGCGCCCGGCGAAGGCCTCGAAATCCTGCGTCGCCGACCAGGCGCCCATGGCGGCGGGAAAGCCGAAGCCGATCGAGCCGAGATAGCCGGACATCAGCACCCGCTGCCCCCTGGTCTCGAAATAGCGGCCGAAGGAATAGGTGTTGTTGCCGACATCCACCGCGATGATCGCATCCTCCGGGCAGAGGTCCGAGAGCACCTTGAAGATCGCGGCGGAATGAATGCCCTTGCCCTGATCCTCCTTGAGACGCGATTCCTTTTCCTCCCGCCAGATGCGCCAGCGCTCGGCCAGTTCGCCGATCTGGTCGCCGGCATCCGCCCGGCGTGCGAGCTTCGGCGTGACGGCGTCGCAGAACGCGCCGATCTCGCCCCAGACCGGCAGCGTGACGGGATGGAACTTGCCCAGTTGCATGCGCTCGAAATCGACCTGGATGATCGGCAGCGACTTTTCGATGCCGGTGTGGTTTGAAAATGACGAGCCGAGCGCGATCAACAGATCCGCCTCGTTCATGAACCAGCTCGCGATCGGTGTCCCCGACCGGCCGAGCACGCCGGCGGCATTGGGATGGGTGTCGGGGATGAAGCCCTTGGCCTTGAAGGTGGTCAGCACCGGGGCGCCGAGCGCCTCGGCAAGCGCGATCACCTCGGCGCGGGCATCGACGGCGCCATAGCCGATGACGACGATCGGCCGCTTCGCCGCGTTCATCATTTCAAGTGCCCGGTCGAGATCGTCCTGCGACGGCGCGATCTCCGTGCCGCCCATCCGTCCGTCCGGCTTGCCGGCCGGGGCGTCGCTGGGCAGGGTCTGGATGTCGTCGGGAAAGATCAGATGGGCGACGTCGCGCTCGACGATCGCCGTCTTGCAGGCAAGCGAGGTCAGTTCGGCGTGGTTTGAGGTGCTCAGGACCGGCTGGGAGAACCGGGCGACTGCGTCGAAGGCGGATTTCAGGTCGATGTCCTGGAAGGCGCCCGGCCCGAAGACCTGGGTCTGCACCTGGCCGGTCAGCGCCAGCGCCGGGGCGCGGTCGACCTTGGCGTCCCACATGCCGGTGATCAGGTTGGTGGCGCCGGGGCCCGCGATCGTCAGGCAGGCGGCGGGCCTGCCGGTGAGCTTGCCGTAGGCCGACGCCGCAAAGGCGGCGGCCCCCTCGTGGCGCACGCCGATATAGCCCATCTCGCCGGCCTCGGTCCTGAGCCTGATCGCGTCGGCAAGTCCGAGATTGGAATGCCCGACCATGCCGAAAACGCGTTTCACGCCCCAGTTGACCAGCGTCTCGGCGACGACGTCGGTGGTCGTGCGGGCGCGCTCGGGCTCCGGCTCCAGGCCGATGAAGATCTCCTCGCCGCGGATCTCGACCGGATAGAGCTGCTGGCCGGTATCTTCATGTCCACCGGGCGGTGCGCCGGTCAGCGGGTCGAAATCCCAGCCGTGCCAGGGGCAGCGGATCCAGCACTTGCCGTCCGAACCGGTCTCGATGGAGCCTTCGCCGAGTGGTCCGCCCTGATGCGGGCAGTGGTTGTCCATCGCCGCCCATTGTCCGTCGAAATGGGACAGGCAGATCGAGACTGTGCGGGCCGTCACCGTCTTGACGCGACCCTCCGGCAGGTCGTCGACATGGCCGACGCTGATCCAGTCGAGGTCCTGGTCGGACATTTCATCTCCTCCTTGGAAGTTCGGATATCGGGGGCATATGTCGGGGGCTACCGGGACGCGGACACGCCGGCATAGGCGACGCCGGACAGGTCGGCCATCTCGTGTTTCCAGGTCGTCAGGTCGTCGGGGTTGAATTTCGACAGGTGATCGTGTCCGCAGGCGCGCGCCATCACCTGCATCAGGCCGACCGAGGCATCGAAGAAGTTCTTCAGCCGCCGGGCCGATTTCTCGACGACGAGGCGCGAGACCAGATGCGGTTTCTGCGTCGCGATGCCGACCGGGCAGTTGTTGGTGTGGCAGGCGCGCATGGCGATGCAGCCGATCGCCTGCATGGCCGCGTTGGAGAGCGCCACCGCGTCGGCGCCGAGCGCCAGCGCCTTGATGAAATCGGCCGGCTTGCGCAGGCCGCCGGTGATCACCAGCGAGATGTTCTGCGTCTGCGCGGCATCGAGATGGCGGCGGGCGCGGGCAAGCGCGGGGATCGTCGGCACCGAGATGTTGTCGCGGAAGATGATCGGGGCCGCCCCGGTGCCACCGCCGCGGCCGTCGAGGATGATGTAGTCGACGCCGATCTCGAGCGCTGCGTCGATATCCCTCTCGATATGCTGGGCCGACAGCTTGTAGCCGATCGGGATGCCGCCGGTGCGGTCGCGCACCTCGTCGGCGAAGTCGCGGATCCGGCCGACCTCCGCCCAGTCGGGAAAGCGCGACGGCGAGATCGCCGCCTCGCCCTCCGCCAGGCCGCGAACGGCGGCGATCTTGCCCTTGACCTTGGCGCCGGGCAGGTGGCCGCCGGTGCCGGTCTTGGCACCCTGGCCGCCCTTGAAGTGGAAGGCCTGCACCTTCGCGAGCTTGTCCCAGGAAAAGCCGAAGCGGGCAGAGGCGAGCTCGTAGAAATAACGCGAGTTCGCCTCCTGCTCCTCCGGCAGCATGCCGCCCTCGCCGGAACAGATGCCGGTGCCGGCCAGTTCCGCGCCGCGCGCCAGCGCGACCTTGGCCGGCTCCGACAGCGCGCCGAAGCTCATGTCGGAGACGAACAGGGGGATATCGAGCTTGAGCGGCTTCTGGGCGTTCGGACCGATCACCACGTCGGTGCCGACGGGATGGTCGTCGAGCAGCGGCGGCCGATGCAGCTGGGCCGCCAGAAGCTGGATGTCGTCCCAGCTTGGCAGTTGCTCGCGCGGCACGCCCATCGCGTCGACCGCGCCGTGATGGCCGGTCTTGGCAAGGCCGTCGCGGGCATATTGCTGGATCAGGCCGTTATGGGGCTCTTCGGGGGTGCCGTGGCTGGTGTCGGCATAGAGCCCGAGATAGTCGTCGCGGTTGAAGGGTTGCGGATTGTCCTTCGCCCAGGCGTTGATCTCGTCTGAATCGACGAGCACCTCACCGTCCTCGACCCAGGAGGCGAATTTCGGCAGCGCCTCGTCATTGGCGTATTCCGAAACGCCGCTGTCGAGGCGGTAGTCCCAGTAATGGACGCCGCAGATGAGATTGTCGCCGCGCACGAAGCCGTCGGCCATCAGGGCGCCGCGATGCAGGCAGCGGCCGTAGAAGACGGATGCCTGATCATCGATCCGCACGACGACCAGATCGACCTCGCCGACCAGCGCATAGGCCGGCTTGCGGTCCTCCAGCTCGGCGAATTTCGCAATGGAGACCTTGGTCACCCTTCTCCTCCTCCTTGCTTTCCACTGTCTAACGTCGGTTTTCCGGCTTCGGATTGCGGGATCGGCCGCGTCGGGCCGCCTATTTCCATCGTTTCCGGGCAGTCGCCCATCTGCGCGACTTTACCGGCGTACCACTTCGCCGCCGGCGCGGCGCTGATGCCGTGCAGCAGCGCGCTGATCCAGACCGCGTTGATCGCCAGGGCGAGCATGGGTTCGGCAAGCGTGTGATCGATCTGATCGACGATCAAAAGCGCAAACAGCGCGGTTGCCAGGCCGCGCGGCCCGAACCAGCCGAAGAACACCCGGGTTATGGGGGACGCATCGGTGCCAAGCAGCGACAGCCAGATGGCGAGCGGCCGGACCACGAACAGGCTGATCAGGATGATCGCCAGCACCGCCACATCGAGATGCTGCAGCGCTTCGGGAAGGAGGGCGAGGCCGAGCAGGAAGAAGGTGCCCCAGGTCAGAAGCTGGCCTTCGCTCTCGGTGAACTCGTAGATGAAGCCGCACTGACCTTTAAGTGCGTTGCCGAAACACAGGCCGGCGACGAAGGCGGCGATGAAGCCGTTGCCATCAATCAGCGTGGCGGCGAGATAGGCGCTGCCCGCCAGCGCCAGGGCACCGACGCCCTCGAAGGTTTCGGACGTCCAGTTGCGCCGGACGGCGGCAAGCAGCAGCGTGCCGCCGACGATTCCGATAACGGCGCCGGCCGCCGGTCCGAGCAGGAGCTGTTTTGCGGCAAAGACCAGCCAACTGGTCTGTTCGGCCTCCATGGCTTCCGCCGTCAGGCTGGCAAAGAGCAGCACGGCGGGGAGCGCCAGCCCGTCATTGAGCCCGCTTTCGACCGTCAGGGCGCGGCGGACACGGATCGGAACGAGCGTGTTGGAGACCACCGATTGCCCGAGCGCGGCATCGGTCGGGGCAAGCAGGGCCGCCACCAGCGCGACCGCGACAAGCGGCCAGCCGGGCAGGAACGGGTAGGCTGCGAGCGTTCCCAGCAGCAGCATCAGCGGCATGCCGATCAGCAGCATGCGTTGTGGCCAGACATGCCGGCGCTTCAGGGCATCAAGATCGGTCTGCGAGGCGTCGAGGAACAACAGGATGACGATCGTGACCTCCGCCACCAGGTGCAGCGCGGCCTCCATGTCATCGCCAGGCAGGATGCCGGTCGTCGACAAAAGATAGCCGAGACCGAGGAACGCCATCGGGGCGGTGATTACGCTACGCGACAATCGCTGCCCGGCCATTGCGAAGGCGGCTGCGAAGAGGGCCAGGATCAGAAGCCCGCTGGTCATGGGTGTCTCGCCCCGGTGCCGTATGCTATCGATCGTGCCTAATGCGGATGCCGGACAAAGGTTACAGACACTCTCGTCATTTCGGCAATGGTGGCCAGCGGGCAGTGTTGGACGGCTTAGGATCCGGTGCGATCAATCGGCGTCCGCGTTCATGAGCCAACCTCCACAATCGGATGACGATGCGATCGTTGTGCGGGCGGCCGAGCGGATCGAGGCGCGGCGCGCCTGATCGACGGATTTCAGCCTGCTACTTCACTTTCAGGGCGACAAACCGTTCGGCCAGCTCCTCGATGTCCGTGGCCATCATCGTGTTGCCGTTGAGCTTGTGGCAGTGGGCGAGCGTCTTCAGAACGCGGGGACGGCCGGGGGACAGCTCGCGGGTCGCCTCGGCGACCGCAAGGGCGGCGGACGGCTCGCCGCGGCGGATCAGGCAATTGATCAGCAACAGGCGATAGCGGATCGCGGCCGCGTTGAGCGTAACCGCCTCGCGCAGGTGCCGGTCGGCGGCGTCGAGATCGCCCAGGTCCATGGCAACCTCGCCGGTCTCGGCGTGAAGTTCGGGAATGCGGGGGTGCGTCTCGATCGCGCTGCGCAGGGTGGCGAGCGCCTTGCGCGATGCACCGGTGCGGGCCGCTGCGACGGCCCGGGTTAACGCCGCCATGGGTGCCGACAGGATGTCCGCGATGCGTTCGCCATTCGCATTCGGGCTTTCGGGCGGGGCCGAGGCCTCGCGGATATCGGTGGAATAGCCGAAGGCTGCGAAATCCTCCGCGTAGCGGGTGCGGACGAGGTCTGCCAGCTCGTCGGTATAGTGCTTGTCGACCGCCTTGCCGGCGCCGGTGCGGTGGGGAATGTAGCTTTCGACCGGGCGCGGCGGCAGGCCGGCTGCGACCAGGATGCGGTCCATGTCGGTGTCGATCGCCTCGAGCGAACCGATGACGTCGTAGCGCAGGTCGCGCGGTTGGCTGAGATAGGCCTGGGGCGCCCAGTGGGCGTCCATGTCGCGGGAATCCTGGCGCACGACGATCTGAACGAAGGTTGCAAAGGACAGCGGCTCGTTGCGGTCGAGGCCAAGGTCGAGCAGGGCGATCTTCTTCGGCGGCTTGCTGCCGGCGATCTTCTCCAGATAGCAGGACAACAGCCGCGTATAGGGATTGCGGACCATGGTGACCCGCGGCGTCGCGGCCAGATCGGTTGGCAGGGTGGCAAGGTCGGCGCGGCGGAAGATGGCGTCGGCGGCGCCGTGGATGCCTCGTTTCTTCTTCGGTGGGGCCTTCTTGACGCGTCCGGCGGCGAATTCGGCCGCCCAGAGATTGTATTTCACCGTCGAACAGGCGGATTTCGGGTTGATCCCGAGATAGTAGCGGCCGCTCAGCGGGCAGAAGCCGACCCGTGGAAACTGCCGGACCGAGAGATCGCGGTCGGCGTCCGGCAGGCCGGCGGTATCGGGAGAACGGGCCGGCGTGCGGGCGGGCGCGGGGCCGGTTGGGTCATGTCGCATCGCCGGGCAAATAGCATTGTTGCGCGGCTTAAGCCAACGGTGATCTGGTAAACGGACAGCTTTGGGGAAAGAGGAACGGGAAGCAGCGGAATGGGGTCGCGGTCAACGCTGCTTCCCGCCCCTGAGTGCGGCCGACTACGCACGACAAGATGCCAGCCTGGCACCAATGTCAGCAATCGGCGTGCCAGTTAAGGTAAACGGATCGGACCGCAAGATATGGTGGCCACGCATCGGATCGGCGGAGGATATTGAGGGGTGGCGCCACAGGTCCGTCAGCGGTTTCGCAAAATGCAATGCAAACTGCGAGGCCGATTGCAGAGGGCACGGGGCAGTATGGCCGACCGGGACGGCCGGTTTACTCGGCCGCTTCGCTGAGCGCGCGCGTGTCGCGGGCGATCCACAGGTCGAGGAAGTCCTCAAGCCACGAGCGGATGGCCGGATCGTGGACCGAGCGGCCCTCGAAATGGTCGCGGCGGCTCTTTGCGCCCGGCATCTCCAGCCGCTCGGCGCCGTGCACGGTCCAGCGATGCATCATGGCGAGCGTCAGTTCGGCATGGAACTGGATGCCGAAGGCGCAGGGGCCGACCGACATCGCCTGGTTCTCGAACATGTCGCTGCCGGCAAGGCGAACCGCGCCGGAGGGGATGTCGAACCCGTCGCGGTGCCACTGGTAGACGATCTCGGGCCACTCCATCAGCGCGGCGCCAGCTTGCGTTGCTTCAATCGGATAGTAGCCGATCTCGGCCTGGCCGCGCGGATGCGCCCACACGGTGCCGCCGAGCGTCTTGGCCATCTGCTGGGCGCCGAGGCAAACGCCGAGAAAGGGCGCGCCCTCCTTCAGCGGGATATTGATCCAGTCGATTTCCTGCTTGATGAAATCGTCGGGATCGTTGGCGCTCATCGGCCCGCCGAAGATCACCGCGCCGCGATGGCCGGCCATGGTGTCGGGCAGGGGATCGCCGAGCACCGGGCGGCGGATATCCAGATCAAAGCCGCGCCGCTGCAGCGCCTGGCCGATCCGGCCCGGTGTCGACTGTTCCTGGTGGAGGACGATCAGGATCGCGTTGGACATCAATTCGCTCATCTACATCGCGCTCAGGCCGCCATCGAGCTTGATTTCCGCGCCGGTCATGATCGCGGATTCGTCGCTGGCCAGATAGATGGCGGCATAGGCGACGTCTTCAACGGTACACAGCTTGTGCAGCGGGATCTGGCGGGTCAGCTTGTCGCGGAACTCGTCGTTGAAGTCGCGCGGCTCGCCGTCCTTGGCGAACATGCCGCGCACCATGCCGGTCTCGATGAAGGTCGGATGGATGGAATTCGCCCTTATGTTCCAGCCCTTGCGAGCGCAGGACAGGGCGACCGACTTGGTCAGCATCCAGACGGCGGCCTTCGAGGAATTGTAGGCGGCGACGTTGTGGCCGGCATAGAGGCCCGCGACCGAGGAGAGATTGATGATCGAGGCGGGGGCTGAAGCGCGCAGATAGGGCAGCGCGGCCTTGGTGCCGAGGAACACGGCGTCGAGATTGACGTCGTGCAGGCGGCGCCAGTCCTCGAAGCTGGTATCCTCGATCGGCGCGATCATGGCGACGCCGGCATTGTTGACCAGCACGCTGAGCCCGCCGAACTGTCGGCCGGCAGCCGCCAGTGCTTCGTCCCAGTCGGCCTGCGAGGTGACGTCGTGGCGGCAGGACAGGGCAGAACCGGTGCGGATCCCGTTCAATTCCTCGGCCAGCGCGTCGACCGCCGCGCCATCGCGATCGGTGACCGCGACCCTGGCGCCCTCGCCAACGAAGGCACGCGCGATCGCGCTGCCGATACCGCCGGCGGCACCGGTGATCAGGGCGATCTTGCCGTCAAGCCGTCCCGTCATCTTTTCGCTGATCCCATCCTGTCTTGCCTACCCATTCCGGCCCGCTCGAACAAGAGGGCCTGGGGCATGGCGGCCATGCTTCGGTCTGCCGGTATTGGAAAGAGCGGCGGCACGCGGTCTCGTTGTCCGATCGCTAGCTATCCGACACTTTGTCGGGAGACTGATCGGGCGAGTCATCATCGCCCGGGCGCGGCTCGTTCTCGACGCGCAGCTTCAGGGCGATGCGTTCGCGCGAGGAGACGCCGAGCAGTTCGGCGACCCGCCAGATGAAATTGTCCTCGAACTCGTGCACCTCGCCGTCGGCATAGACCAATTCCCAGAGCATCTCGATGACGCCCTGCCGGCCCTTCTCGTCGAGCGCCCGCTTGATGACGCTGGTGAAGGCGTAGAGATCGATCGCCTCGAGATCGCGGCGGCGCGCCTCGGCGATCAGTTCCGACGTCTGCGCGTCGTCGAGCTCGAAATGATCCTTCAGGATGGCGCGCAGTTTGGCCTTCTCGGCGTCGTCGATGACGCCGTCGACGGCAATGGCGTGGACGGCGAGCGCCGCGGTCGCGACCTTCGGATCGGCGTCGTCGAAGGCGGGCTCCGCCTCGCTCGTGAGATTGCGAAAGACTTTCTGAATGGCCCCGAACATGTCCCCTTGCGCCTTCCTGGCCCGCACCGGCGGCTTCGGTTTAATGGTTTGTCCCGGTGGATTTTCCACTCAGGATTGAGATGCCGCATCGGCCAACAGTCTACAGACAAGCCGAAACGGCGACCAAGTCCCGCAAGAGCGGAATTTTCCTGGGCGTGTCCCGCCGGACACAGGCGGCCCGACTACCCGGGCGCCCCGCATCGTGCCGCCCTACATCGTCGCGCCGATCACCCAGGGCGTGAACTCGTTGTCGCCGAAGCCGAGCTGCTCGCTCTTCGATTTTTCCCCCGAGGCGACCGCCAGAAGGGTGTCGAAGACCCGCTGGCCCATCTCCTGGACGCTGATCCCGTCCGACAGGATCAAGCCGCAATTGACGTCCATGTCCTCGCTCATGCGCTCATACATCGGCGTGTTGGTGGCAAGCTTGACGCTCGGGGCCGGCTTGAAGCCGAAGACGGAGCCGCGGCCGGTGGTGAAGCAGACGATATTGGCGCCGGAGGCGACCTCACCGGTGATCGAGGCGGGATCATAGCCCGGCGAATCCATGAAGACGAAGCCCTTGGCGGTCACCGGCTCGGCATATTTGTAGACGCCGGTCAGGTTGGTCGTGCCGCCCTTCGCCGACGCCCCGAGCGACTTCTCCAGGATCGTGGTCAGCCCGCCGGCCTTGTTGCCGGGCGAGGGGTTGTTGTTCATGTTGCCGCCGTTGCGGGCGGTGTAGTCCTCCCACCAGCGGATGCGCTCGATCAGCTTCTCGCCGACCGCCCGGTCGGGCGCGCGTCGGGTCAAGAGGTGCTCGGCCCCATAGATCTCCGGCGTTTCGGCGAGGATCGCCGTGCCGCCGTTGCGGACAAGCAGATCGGCGGCGGCGCCGAGCGCCGGATTGGCGGTGATGCCGGAATAGGCGTCCGAGCCGCCGCATTGCAGGGCAAGGCAGAGATGTTCGGCGGAGACCGGCTCGCGGCGCGCGTCGTTTGCCGCCGGCAGCATCGATTCGATCCGCCGGATGCCCTCCTCGGCCGCCTTCCGGGTCCCGCCCCAGTCCTGGATGGTCATATGCTGGAAGCGGGTCTCGTCATTCAGTCCGTAGGCCTCGATCAGGAAGCGGATCTGGTTGACCTCGCAGCCGAGCCCGACGAGCAGCACGCCGGCGCAGTTCGCATGCCGGACATAGCCCCACATGGTGCGCTGCAGCGTGTCGAAGCCCTCGCCCGCATCGGCAAGCCCGCAGCCGGTGCCGTGCACGAAGGCCGAAACGCCGTCGACATTGGGGAAGGCCGCGAGCCGCTCCGGCGTGAAATGGGCGGCGATCATCCGCGAGACCGTCGCCGAGCAGTTCACCGTGGAGACGATCGCGACATAGTTGCGCGTCGCGACCCGGCCGTCGGCGCGGACGATACCCTGAAACGTCGCGCGCTGATCGGGCGGCAACATCTCGGTCGGGCGGGCATCGGCGCCGAAGGCATAGTCGCGGGAAAAGTCGCCCATCGCGCAGTTGTGCGTATGGACATGGTCGCCGGCTGCGATATCGGCCGACGCGAAGCCGATGATCTGGCCGTATTTACGCACCGCTTCGCCGGCCGGGATCGCCCGGGTCGCAATCTTGTGGCCGGAGGGGATATCGGTGCGGACGCCGACATCCTCGCCAGCGACGACCGTATCCTTGGCGATCTGCGCGGTTGCGACGACGACATTGTCTTCGGCATTGAGCCGGACCGCCTGCGGCAGGCCGACGGGGGACGTGTGTTCGTTCATTTCGTCTTTCGGAAGCCATTTCGAATTCGGGGGCGATATCTCCAATGTATGCACTGTCGCGGGCGTCAGGTCCAGCAGTGACCAATTGCCGGCAAATCCATGCCTGCGCCGCTGCCGGCCGGGCGCGCGCTTCGCATCTGCGACGACACAATCGCGGCTGTCATACAGAAAAGGCCTTGCGCGCCAAATACTTTAAGCTTAAACTTATTTGTCATTCAGAATAGCAGGCGCGCGCGGCGGACCGTGGTCCCGGACCGATTGATCGGAGGGGACATCTCATGACGATCCCGGCCTTGAGCGTCGACACGGTTGCGGCGTTGGAGGTGTGCGCATGGCTGAAGATGGGGCCTTAGAAGAGGCCGACGGGGCCTGGCAGGTCGCCGGATGCCATGCCGTGGTCACCGGCGGCGGGCGCGGCATCGGTGCCGCGATCGCCCGGGCGCTGAGCGATGCCGGCGCCGTCGTGACGGTGACCGGGCGCAGCGAAGGGCCGCTCAAGGACCTCGTCGCGGACGGTGGGGCGGAGGGCTATCGTCTCGCCGACGTGACCGACGAGGCAAGCCTGCGCGGCGCGATTAAGGCGGCGGTCGCCGAGCATGGTCCGGTCGGAATCCTCGTCGCCAATGCGGGCGCGGCCGAATCCGCGCCGTTTCATCGCAGCGACGCGGATCTGTTCCGCCGCATGCTCGACGTCAACCTGATGGGCGTCGTCTATGCCGCGCAGGCCGTGCTCAAGCCGATGATGGAGGCCAAAGGGGGCCGGATCGTCGCGATCTCTTCGACCGCGGGCCTGAAGGGCTATCGCTACACATCCGCCTATTGCGCGGCCAAGCATGCCGTGGTCGGGCTCGTCCGGTCGATGGCGCTTGAAGCCGCGCGGTCGGGCGTCACCGTCAATGCCGTCTGCCCCGGCTTCACCGATACCGACCTGGTCGCGCAGTCGATCGATCGGATCGTTGCCAAGACCGGCATGAGCACGGCGGAAGCCGATGCCGAACTGGTCAAGGACAACCCGCAGGGCCGGCTGGTGAAGCCGCAGGAGGTCGCCGACGCGGTGCTGTGGCTGTGCGGGCCGGGTGCCGCCGCGATCACCGGACAGGCGGTCGCGGTCGCCGGTGGCGAGGTGATGTGATGGCCCGAATGGCCGCTATCGTTGACAACACGGAGGATGCCCGTTGACCTGGACCCCGGCAAATGTGTCGCTGCCCCTGAAGGATTACGCGGCCGAACATTTCAAGCTCGAGATCGACGGCAAGCTGGCGACCGTCACGCTGAACCGGCCGGAGCGCAAGAACCCGCTCACCTTCGACTCCTATTCCGAACTCGGCGCCATGTTCCGGGCAGCCGCCCATGACGAGGACATCAAGGCCTTCGTCGTCACCGGCGCGGGCGGCAATTTCTCCTCCGGCGGCGACGTCTTCGAGATCATCGGGCCGCTGGTTAAGATGGATACCGCCAACCTGATGCGCTTCACCAAGCTCACCGGCGAGTTGGTGAAGGCGATGCGCAACTGCCCGCAGCCGATTATCGCGGCGATCGACGGCGTCTGCGCGGGAGCCGGCGCGATCGTCGCGATGGCCTCGGACATTCGCTACGGCACGGCCGGCTCCAAGGTGATGTTCCTGTTTAACCGGGTCGGCCTTGCCGGCTGCGACATGGGCGCCTGCGCGATCCTGCCGCGCATCATCGGCCAGGGGCGGGCCTCCGAGCTGCTCTATACCGGCCGGGCGCTGCGCGGCGAGGAGGCCGAGCGCTGGGGCTTCTACAACCGGCTGATCGAGGCTGATGCCCTGCTCGCCGAGACGCAGGCCTTCGCGAAATCGCTGACCGAGGGGCCGACCTTCGGCAATGCCATGACGAAACGCATGCTGCAGATGGAATGGGCGATGTCGGTGGACGAGGCGGTCGAGGCGGAAGCGGTCGCCCAGGCGCTGTGCATGACGACCGAGGATTTCGCCCGCGCCTATCGTGCTTTTGCTGAGAAGCAGACACCGGTTTTCGAGGGGAACTGACGATGGCCGACACGAGTTTTCTCACCTGGCCGTTTTTCGAGGACGGGCACCGCGCCTTTGCCGAGGAGATCGCCACCTGGGCGGACGACAATGTCGGTCCGCTCGTCGATCATCACGATATCGACAAATCCTGCCAGTCGATCGTCGCAGCGCTTGGCGCGTCGGGGTGGCTGAAGGCCGCAGCCCCGCTCGACGAGGGCGAGAGTCATGACGTGCGCACCCTGTGCCTTGCCCGCGAGACGCTTGCCTATCACACGGGGCTCGCCGATTTCGCCTTCGCCATGCAGGGGTTGGGCTCCGGTCCCGTGGTGCTGGCGGGAACGCCGGAGCAGAAGGCGAAGTATCTGCCGGGCGTTGCCGACGGCACGGCTATTCCGGCCTTCGCCCTGTCGGAGGAGGACGCCGGCTCCGATGTCGCGGCGATGGCGACGACGGCCGAGCCGGACGGCAACGACCATGTCCGCCTGAACGGTGCCAAGACCTGGATCTCGAATGGCGGCATCGCCGACTGGTATGTGGTGTTCGCCCGCTCCGGCGAGGCGCCGGGCGCGCGCGGGCTGTCGGCCTATCTGGTCGAGGCGGATGCGCCCGGCTTCAAGGTCGCCGAGCGGATCGACGTGATCGCGCCGCATCCCCTGGCGACGCTTGAATTCGACGGCTGCCGGGTGCCGATCGAAAACCGCATCGGCGGTGGCGGCGACGGCTTCAAGGTGGCGATGGCGACGCTTGATATCTTCCGCTCGACGGTCGGCGCGGCGGCGCTTGGCTTTGCCCGCCGGGCGCTCGACGAGGGCCTGGCGCGGGCGCGCTCGCGCCAGATCTTCGGCGCGCCGCTCGCCGATCTGCAACTGACCCAGGCCGGCCTCGCCGACATGGCGACCGGCGTCGACGCCGCCGCCCTGCTGATCTACCGGTCCGCCTGGACCAAGGACCAGGGCGCCGCGCGGGTGACGCGCGAGGCCTCGATGGCGAAGATGTTCGCGACCGAGACGGCGCAGACGGTGATCGACCGGGCGGTGCAGATCTTCGGCGGCCTCGGCGTCAAGAGCGGCGTCAAGGTCGAGGAGCTCTATCGGGAGATCCGCGCGCTGCGGATCTACGAGGGGGCGACCGAAGTGCAGAAGGTCGTGATCGCCCGCGAGCTGGTCAAGGCGGCGGAGGCCGCCGAAGCGGCCGCGGCGCGTTGAGTTGGATGAATTGGAGGGTGATGCGGTGTCGATGACAGATATGCCGGCGACCGGCGCAGCGACGCAGACGGACAGCGCGCCGTCCGCGGAGGACGACCGGCCGACGGTCCTGCTGCCCGAAGGCTGGGCGCGTCCCAAGGGCTATTCGAACGGCATGAAGGCGCGCGGCGAGGTGGTCGTCACCGGCGGCGTCGTCGGCTGGGACATAGAGGAGCGGTTCGCCGAGGGCTTCACCGCCCAGTTCCGCCAGGCGCTTCAGAACATCCGCGAGATCCTGGAGGCCGGCGGCGCCCATCCGCGCCATCTCGTCCGGCTGACCTGGTATGTCACCGATCTCGACGCCTATCGCGGCAGCCTGCGCGAGATCGGCCGGATCTACCGCGACGAGATCGGCCCGTATTATCCCGCGATGGCGGTCGTGCAGGTCGTCGGGCTGGTCGAGCCGGCGGCGATGATCGAGATCGAGGCGACGGCGGTCATCCCGGATCGCGATTGAGGGGGTGGTCCAAAATCCCACCGGCACCGACACGGGCGCCCCGATCCCGGCTCGGCCCTAAGGCCGTCCGGGATGACGAGGGAGAGGTGTTTGGTCCTACAGCTACCCTCAGACGTCATGCCCGGACGTGTTTCACTGCTGTCCGGTTTAATTCCGGCGACGTCGATTAACTGTTCGCCGGACAGGGCTTTTCCGGCAAATGACGGGGGCGGGACAGGGACTCACTCAACCACCAATTCGAACCTCTTCAACTCTGTTTCCTTGATGGTAGCGGTGTTTTGATATCGCCCGCCATTCCCGCTCCGTGTCATTGCCGGAACAAGTCCGGGGATGACCTCCGAGGCGGTGGTCAGACTGAAAGCAAAAAGCCCCGTCCTCGGTAAACCGGACAGTAGTGGGCTTGTGCCGGCAATGACAGCAGAGTGTGTGGAGAACGGACACCACCCTCTCCCTCCCGGACGTCGCGCAAGCGACTATCCGGATCGGGTAAACCGGGCGGCTCAGTGGTCCCTCGGCCGTCAAACCGGCACCGACGCGACGACTGAGAAAGTTGAGTTCCCGTCGGTGCGGCGACCCCCCTTCAGGCCGCCGCGCCGGTTTCTTCACGAATCGCCGCCTGCCAGCGGCTACCAAACCATCACGACTGGGCGAAGACGCGCAGGCGGTGGCCGTCGGGGTCTAGGCCGACGAAGGTCCGGCCGAACGGCATCGTGGTGGGCTCCTGCGCGATCGTGATGCCGCGCGCCTTCCAGTCGGCGCAGGTCCGGTCGACGTCGGCGTCGGAGGGAACGGGAATGGTCAGTTCCGCGCCGCCGGCAGCCCCATCGGCCTGCGGCACGACCGTGTCCGTCGCCCACAGGCCGAGCATCGAGCCGCCGTCATTGCCGAACATCACGAAGGCGTCCATCTGGTCGACCGGCTTGCGGCCGAGCAGGTCCTCGTAGAACGCTCCGCTTGCCAGGGCATCCTTCACGAACAGGGTGGTCATCGTCGTATTGAGCATTGGTCGTCTCCTTTGATTGCGATCAGGTGATTGCGGTCTGGAGACACTAGGTGCAACCATTGCCAGATTATGGCAGCAGTGGTCAAAGCTCGTCCGGCAGGTTCAAGCTGTCGCGCCAGTCCTTCAACAGCACCTGGCGCCGACGGGGATAGCGGGTGACGGTGAGCTCGAAGGCGGAAATCCTGTCGGTGCGGAAGTGGCGGATGTCCGAGCGCAATTCGCACCAGGCCGAGACGACGCGGGCGCGGTCGAAAAAGGCGAGCGCGAAGGGCCAGATCGTCCGCTCCGTCTCGCCGCCTTCGGCGTCGCGATAGGCGATCTTCAGCTTGCGCTCGGTGCGGATCGCCCTGCGCACGACCGACAGGTCGATCGTATCCGGCGGCGGGCTGACGCCCGGGCCGACGAGCAGAGCCGCGGTGTCGAGGCTGTCGCGCAGGTCAGCGGGCAGGACGGCCGCGATCTTGACGAGCGCGTTACGCGCCGCGCCGCCGAGCCGGTGGTCGACCCGGTTGGCCACCCAGCGCGAGCCGAGCACCAGCGCTTCGATCTCGTCCTCGGTGAACATCAGCGGCGGCAGCATGTAGCCGGGCTTCAGGACATAGCCGAGGCCCGGCTCGCCCTCGATCTCGGCGCCCTGCGCCTGGAGGCTGGCGATATCGCGGTAGAGCGTGCGCAGGCTGATCCCGAGTTCGCCGGCAAGCGCCCGGCCCGTTACCGGCCGGCGATGTCGGCGCAGGATCTGCAGCAACTCGAGAAGGCGTTCGGATCGCGACATGGGCAGCCGTGTTCCTATTGGCAGCTACTGTCAGTTTTCGGCAGTAGCTGATCTTACGCCCCTCCGTGCCGTTTGAAAGCAGGCCGATCCAAGATGCTTCAATAGCCGAACACCATCGGACCGAGCGTTGCCGCGATCGTCGCCACGACGAGGATCGAGACGACATTGATGTAGGCGCCGGCGCGCAGCATCTGCCGGGCGCTGACGGCGCCGCTTCCATAGACGATCGCATTGGGCGGCGTTGCGACCGGCAGCATGAAGCCGAGCGACGCGGCCAGCGCCACCGGCAACGCCAGCGACAGCGGTGGGTCTCCCAGGCCGACGGCGGTCGCCGCGGCAACGGGCAGGAACATGGCGGCCATGGCCGTGTTGCTGGCGAGTTCGCCGAGGAACACGATGACCGCCATCACCGCCAGCACCATCAGCCAGGTCGGCAGCGTTTCCAGGAAGACGAGCAATCCGCTGATCCAGGCGGCGAGGCCCGTGCTGTCGAGCGCCGCAGCCAGCGCCAGGCCGCCGCCGAACAGGATCAGCACGTCCCAGCGCAGATCGCGAAGATCCGCCCAGGTGAGCAGGAACCGCAGCCGCTTCCAGCGCACCGGGACGGCGAACATCAACAGCGCACCGAAGATCGCGATGCCGGCATCGCTGAGCTGAACGCCCGGGAGATAGGCCTGCAATCGCGGATGCAGGATCCAGCCGAGCGCGACGGCCACCATGATGGCGGCGACGGCCTTCTCCTCGCGCGACATCGGCCCCGGCGGCTCAAGCGTCTGCGTCTCCGGCGCGTCGTGCCGATCGGCGATCGGAAAGGCGATGCGGGTCAGGATGATCCAGGTCAGCGGCAACAGGACGAGGACGACGGGCAGGCCGATCAACATCCATTCCGCGAAGGTGATCGTGGTCGCGTAGCGGGTCTCCATCAGGCCGGCGAACAGCGCGTTGGCCGGCGTGCCGATCAACGATCCGATGCCGCCGATGGTCGCCGCATAGGCGATGCCGAGCATCAGCGCGGCCCCGAAATGTGCAACCTGCGCGGGGCTGGCGCCATCCTGTCCGGCTTGGCGGGCTGCCCTCTCGGCGATCAGCGACTGGCCGATCGGCAGCATCACCATCGCGGTCGCGGTGTTGCTGACCCACATGCTCAGGATCGCGGTTGCCAGCATCAGCCCGCCGATCAGCGACATCGGACCGGATCCGGCGGCCCGGACGATCAGGATCGCGAGGCGCCGGTGCAGCGACCATCGCGCCATCGCGCGGGCCAGGATGAAGCCGCCGAGAAACAGGAAGATCAGCGGATGGGCATAGGAGGAGGCCGTCGCCTGCACCGTCTGCACACCGAGTAGGGGAAAGGCGATCAGGGGGATCAGCGCGGTTGCGGCAAGCGGCACGGCCTCGGTGACCCACCATATCACCATCAGAACCGCGACGGCGGCCGCGCCCCAGCCGGCGGTACCCAATTCGGCGGGCGGGCCTGCCAGCAGCATGAGCGACGCAACGAGCGGGCCGGTGATCAGGCCGATCCGGCGCAATCCGCTTGGCCTCTCCTGCTCGTTCATGATTTCGCCACCTCGATTGGACCATAACAGCCGCATGCCGCGGTTCGGCCGGCATGTGGTATCGTCCGCGCCACTTGAGCCCCCCTCTTGTCCAGCCTCCTTGAGCCGTTGGGCGCGACCGGGATAGGACTGGCCCAAGAAGAGAAACTGCAAAGGCCCATGACGTCGAATAGGCACCTTCGGCAAAAGACCGCCATGACCCTTCGCAAACCGGTGCAGATCGTCGCCCCGCCGGCAAGTCCCCATAGGGCAGGCCACCATCAGGCAGGTGCCCAAAAGGCAGGTTTCTTGCCATGACGCTTGCCAACACCCTTCTGATCATCGCCAGCCTGATGGTGCTGATCAGCGTGCTGCAGCCGCTGGCGCGGCGGTTGAACCTGCCGAACGCGGTGGTGCTCGCCTTCGTCGGCGTGATGATCGGCCTTGCCGCGAGCTACATCCTGCATACCCAGCGTACCACCGGCATGGAGACGGCGGCAGAACTGATCCTCGGCGTGCCGATCACGTCGGAAGGCTTCATCTATATCTTCCTGCCGGCGCTGTTGTTCCAGTCGGCGCTGATGATCGATACCCGCCGGATGCTCGAGGACGCGGTGCCGATCTTCATCCTCGCCGTCATCGCCGTATTGGTGTCGACCGGTGTGATCGGGCTGGCGCTGTTCTGGACGTCGGGCATGACGCTGGTGGTGTGCCTGATGGTCGGCGCGGTGGTCGCGACCACCGATCCGGCCGCCGTGGTGGCGATCTTCCGCGATCTGGGTGCGCCGGGCCGGCTGACCCGGCTCGTCGAGGGCGAGAGCCTCCTGAACGACGCGACCGCGATCGTCCTGTTCACCGTGCTGCTCGAGATCCTGATGACCGGGGTCGAGCCGAGTGTCCTGTCGGCCGTCGAGATGTTCCTGATCGCGCTGATCGGCGGGGCGGCCTTCGGCTTCGTCGGCGCGCGGTTGGCGATGGCGCTCTTGCCGCTGATGCGCGGGCATGTCGCCGCCGAACTGACGCTGTCGATTGCCGTGCCGTATCTGCTGTTCGTCGTCGGCGAGAGTTATCTGAATATTTCCGGTGTCGTCGCCGTCGTCGTTGCCGGGCTCGTCGTCGGGACGGTCGGCCGCAATCGCCTGAAGCCGGCGTCCTGGCAGTTTCTCGAGCAGATCTGGGATCAGCTCGCCTTTCTGTCCGGCTCGCTGATCTTCGTGCTCGCCGCCCTCGTCGTGCCCCACCTGCTGCTGGGTGTGGAGTGGGTCGACGTGCTGCTGGTCGGAGTGATCGTCGTTGCCGCGCTCGTTGCGCGCGGGGTCGTGCTCTACGGCCTGATGCCGCTGGTCAATCCTCTGCGGCTGGGCGAGCAGATCTCGAATGCCTACAAGTTCGTCATCTGGTGGGGCGGCCTGCGCGGCGCGGTCACCCTGGCGCTGGCGCTGGCGCTCACCGAAAACGCCCGCGTCGACACCGAGGTCCAGCGCTTCGTTGCGATCCTGGCGACGGGCTTCGTGCTGTTCAGCCTGCTCGTCGGCGGCACGACGCTCAGGCCGTTGATCCGTCTGTTGCAGATCGACCGGCTGTCGCCGCGGGATCAGGCGCTGCGCGGGCAGATCCTCGAACTGGCGCTCACCTCGGTGCTGGAGACCGTGTCGGAGACGGCCAAGCGCTACGACATGGACGAAACCGTCGTCAAGGACGCGATGCGGACCTATCGCTCGCATGCCGCCGACATCGCCGATCGAGAGGGCGGGCTCGACGACGCGGTCTCCGAACGCGACCGGCTGATGATCGGACTGGTGGCGATGATCGGCCACGAGCGCGACCTGATCGAGGAGAACGGCGAAGCCGGCGTCATCTCCTCGACGATCATGGAACGGCTCCTGGCGAGCACCGAGGAAATGGCCGATGCGACGCGCAGCGACGGGCGGCTCGGCTATCTGCGCACGGCGGCGAAGCGGCTGCGCTTCGACCGGTCCTTCCGGCTGGGACACTTCCTGCACCGTCAGTTCAGATTCGACTGGCTGCTGGAGCGCTGCGTCGCCGACCGGATCGAACTGCTGATCGTCAACCGGATCGTCCTGGAGGAGTTGCAGCGCTACGATATCGGCAAGCTCAAGGCGATGTTCGGCAGCCGGCAGTCGGAGATCCTCAGCGAGATCCTGTCGATTCGCATGACGGCGGTGGTCAACGGCCTGGACGCCCTGAAGCTGCAATATCCCGAATATGCCGAAGCCATCGAACGGCGCTTCCTGGGGCAGCTGGCGCTGCGGCTTGAATCGAAGGAATATGACGATCTGCGCGACGAGGCGCTGATCGGCCCGGAACTCTACGGGACGCTGAAACGGGAACTGACGGTGGCCCGGGAGACGGTGTCGCGCCGCCCGAAGCTCGATCTCGGCCTGAACACCCATCTGCTCGTCGAGCAGTTCCCGATGTTCAAGACGCTCGACGAGAGGGAGCGGGAGAAAATCTGCGGGCTTTTACGGTCACGGCTGGTGCTGCCCGGCGAGCGGTTGATCAAGCGGGGCGATCGGGGCGGCACGGTTTATTTCATATCGTCCGGCGCCGTCGAGGTTTCGACCGAGCGGGCCGGGTTCAAGCTGGGCCGCGGCGAGGTGTTCGGCGAGATGGCGGTGCTGACCGGCGAGCGCCGCCAGGCTGATGTCACCGCGCTCGGCTATTGCCAGCTTCTGGTCCTGGAGGAGGTCGATTTCCGGCGGATGCTCGCCTCCAATCCTCTGATCCGCGCACGGATCGACGCGGTGGTCGAGGAACGGCGCCAGGTTAATCTCGGCGTCAAGCCCGATCAGGGCGTGGATGGCGGCGATTCGATCGGGGCGGACCTGTCCGCCACCAATGCGTAGCGGCCAAAGACCGGTTCTCATGCACGACCTCGGCTATCGGCGTGATATCGACGGCATGCGGGCGATCGCGGTGCTCCCCGTCGTGTTCTATCACGTAGGCTTTGCGGCTTTCGGCGGCGGCTATGTCGGCGTCGACGTGTTCTTCGTGATCTCCGGCTTCCTGATCACCCGGCTGATCACCGATCAGCTCGAGGCCGGGACATTCCGCTTCTCGACCTTCTATATCCGCCGGGCAAGGCGGCTGTTTCCCGCCCTGTTCGTCACCTTCGTCGGCTGCTTCATCGCCGCCGGCCTGTTGTTCATTCCCTCCGACATGGAACAGTTCGCGACCTCGCTGATCTGGGCGGCACTGTCGGTGTCGAACATCCTGTTCTGGCTCGAAAGCGGCTATTTCGACGCCGCAGCCGAGGTGAAGCCGCTACTGCATACCTGGTCGCTGAGCGTCGAGGAGCAGTTCTATCTGGTCTGGCCGGCGACGCTTCTGGGGCTTTCGGTCGTCGCGGCCCGGCTTAGAGTGCGGGGGCGTGCAGTCGCTGCGGACTGGACCGTGCCGGCGTTTCTGATCGCCGCGGGTCTGCTCAGTCTCGTCGCTACCGAGATCTGGCTGCCGATCGATGCCTCGGCGGCGTTCTTCCTGGCGCCCTTCCGGATCACCGAGTTCGCCATCGGCGCGCTGATGGTCTGGGTGCTGCGATTGCCGAAGACGCGGGCCGCGGCCGGGGGACCTGTCGGCGAGATCGCCACGATCGCGGGCCTCGCGCTGATCGCCTGGCCGGTCTTCGCCTATGACGAGCAGACCGTGTTTCCGGGGCTTGCCGCGCTGCCGCCCTGCATCGGCACGGCGCTGGTGCTGTTCGGCGGGACGGCCAGATGGACGGGCGTCATCCTGCGCAACCGGTTCGCGGTCGGGCTCGGGCTGATCTCCTATTCGCTCTATCTGGTGCACTGGCCGATCATCGTGTTCTGGACCTACTGGATCGACCGGCCGCTTGCCGCCATCGAGCAGGCGATCGTGGTGCTCGCCTCGATCGGGCTTGCAACGGCGATGTATTTCTATGTCGAGACGCCGATCCGCCGAGGCCCGCGGAAGCCGGGCGCACTGCCGCCCGGCCGGTTCGCGCTGGCCTGCGTGGTGCTGATCGGACTGTTATTCGTGCCCGCCATAACGGCGGTTGCCTCCGGGGGGTGGCCGGCGCGCTGGCCGGAGGCGTTCAGCCTGACGGCGCAGCAGATCTACGACAAGCGCGTGGCAAGCCGCGAATATGCCGAGACGCTGAAAGGGCGGACCGGGTTCGACGGCGACGGTGTCAGGCTGCTGGTGATCGGTGATTCACACGGTAAGGACGCGATCAACATGCTCAAGGGCCTTGCCGAGGCCAGGGGCGCGGCGGTCGACATCGCATTCGCGAGCATTCAGTACGAATGCCAGCCCTTCATCGGCCCGCGCGAGCGGATCAAGGGGCTGAACGACCGGCGGATCAACCGCTGCAACGAGGTTCTGCGGCGGACCATCGAGGACGGCCTTGCCGCCGAAGCCGATTTCGTGCTGCTGGCGCCGCGCTGGACGCCGACCGGGGTCGACAAAGTCGCGGATACGATCGAGCGGATCGGGGCGCATTCCGATGCGCGGGTCGTCATTCTCGGCCGCACCGCCGAGTTCTCGCCGGCGCCGAAGCTGATCGCCCGGCACGGCCACAAGGCGGACTTCCCGGCGATCGCGGCGGAAAACCGGATCGACCTCGACGGGATCAACGCGCGCCTGCGCGACATCGCCGATCGGGAGGGCGCGATCTTCGTCTCCAAGCAGGACCTGGTCTGTCCCGAGGCGGATGCCTGCCATCTGCTGGGGCCAGGCGCCGAACTGCTCGTCTATGACTACGGCCACTGGACGCTGGAGGGCGCGGAGGTCTATGCCGGCGAGGCGGCGCGGACGGAAGCGCTCAACTTCCTGTTCGACTGACCTGTGGCGTCTTGCGCTATTTGAGGAAATTGTCCTCCGCCAGCGCCCAGACATCGTCGAGCCGGCCGTTGAGGACGGCCTTGACGCCGTACATCGCCGTCGAGACGGCCTGTCCGACATGGACCTGCGAGGGCATCACCAGTTCCATCCGGTTGACCTTGACGTCGAGGAGGGCGGGGCCGTCGTGATCGAGCCAGGCCCGCATGGCCGGTTCCAGATCGTCGGCATTGTCGACGCGCGCGCCGTAGAAGCCGCAGCCTTCGGCGAGCTTGGCGAAATCCGGGTTCTTCAGGTCGGTATAGGCATCGAGCATGCCCTCGACCTTCATCTCCATCTCGACGAAGCCGAGCGAGCCGTTGTCGAAGACGAGCACCTTGACCGGCAGATCCTCCTGGACCAGCGTCAGCAGGTCGCCCATCAGCATGGTCATGCCGCCGTCGCCGCACATGGCGACCACCTGGCGGCCGGGATTGGACTTCTGCGCGCCGATCGCCATCGGATAGGAATTGGCCATGGTGCCGTGCAGCAGGCTGGTGGCGAAGCCGCGTTTGCCGTTGGCGCGGATATAGCGCAGCATCCAGACGAAGGTGGTGCCGCCTTCTGACGTAAAGATCGCGTCGTCGTCGGCCAGTTGGTTGAGCTTGGCCGCGACGAATTGCGGATGGATCAGGTCAGGCGAGGGTTCCTTCGTCTGCTTGTCGAGCGCGATCATGCTGCGCCTGTGCTCGTCGAGGCACGTGTCGAGGAAATGCGTATCGCTGCGTTCCGCTATCAACGGCAGCAGCGCCTCGATCGTCGCCTTGACGTCGCCGATCACGCCGAGCGTCACGGGCGTGCGGCGGCCGATATTGAGCGGGTCGGTATCGACCTGAACGATCTTGGCCTTCTTCGGATAGAACTGGGTCCAGGCGAAATCGGTGCCCAGGCACAAAAGCAGATCGCAGTTCTCCACCGCGTCGAAGCCGGACTTCACGCCGATCAGGCCCGTCATCGAGACGTTGTAGGGGTTGTCGGGCTCCAGCCACTGCTTGACGCGCGAGGTGTGGGCGACCGGCGCCTTGATCTTCGCGGCAAGCGCGACGACCTCGTCATGGGCGTGGCGGCAGCCGTAGCCACCATAGATCGTGACCTTCTTCGCCTCGCCGATCATCTGGGCGATCTGCGCAAGCTCGTCATCACTGGGCCGGATGACCGGGCTCGGATTGGAGACTTTCCAGTGGACCGCGTCCTCGGTCTTTTCCTTGGTCATGTCGCCATTGACGATGACGACGGCGAGACCGCGCTTGGTGATCGCCGCCTGGGCGGCCATGACGACGATGCGACGAGCCTGATCGGGATGGGAGATGTATTCGCAGAAGACCGAATACTGCTCGTAGATCTTGCGCTGATCGACCTCCTGGGGAAAGCCGAGGCCCTGCTGGACGCGGTCGATCTGGGTGGCGATCAGGATGACGGGGGCGCCGTTGCGGTGGCTTTCGAACAACCCGTTGACGAAATGCAGGCTGCCCGGTCCGGCCGAGCCGGCGCAGACGGTCAGGGTCTCGTTCAGGAAGGCGTCGGCGCCGGCGGCGAAGCCCGCCACCTCCTCGTGACGGACATGGATCCAGTCCATCTTCATGCGGCGCATCGCGTCGGTGACGTAGTTCAGCGTGTCGCCGACGATGCCGTAGCACCGCGTCGCGCCGGCCTCGAGAAGCGATTCGACTATGACATCGGCAACAAGCTTGCTCATGATCGGATTTCCTCGCCGTTCCTTGTGAGACGCAAGCCTACATCGCACCGTATCGTTAAGGAACCTTAGCAGGTCCTCGCGTCTGGTGGCCTACAGTTTCAAACAGCGATCAGCGCTTGTCGCCGCGCCCGTAATGGGCCTCGATGCGCGCCTGGATCAGCTCGAAGACGATCGACAGCGCCCAGTAGATCAGCGAGGCGGTGATCAGCATCTCCAGATGCTTGAATTCCGACCGCCCCTGCGTGCGGGCGAGGAAGGTCAGTTCCCAGACGCCGACGACGGAAACCAGTGAGGAATCCTTCAGCATGGCGATGAACTGGTTGCCGGTCGGCGGCACGATCAGCTTCATGGCCTGCGGCAGCACGATCTTGCGCATGGTCAGGAAGGGGCGGATGCCCAGCGCCGCGGCGGCCTCGGCCTGGCCCTTCGGAACGCCCTGGATGCCGGCCCGGAAGATCTCGGCCATATAGGCGCCGTAGCAGACCGACAGCGCGATGATGCCGGCGGGCACCGGATCGATGACGAAGCCCAGCGCCGGCAGGCCGATATAGATCAGATAGATCTGCATCAGGAGCGGCAGGCCGCGGAAGAACGAGATGTAGAAGGTCGAGATGCCGAACAGGAACGGGTTCGCCGACATCTTCGCCAGCGCGGCGAACAGGGCGATGAGGCTGGCGATCGCGATCGAGATCATCGAGATATAGATCGTCGTCACCGCGCCCTGGGTGATCAGGAAGCCGATCTTGCGGCCGATGAACTCGTAGGACAGGTCGAAGGAATAGAAGAAGGCGAGGAACAGGAGCAGAAGCTCCAGCCAGACCACCAGCACCTGAAGGTGGCGCGGCAGGCGCAGGACGATGGCGAAATTGACCATCAACAGCGCCGTGACCACCAGCGCGCAGGCGAAGCGGCCATAAAGACCGCTTTCGGCGGGCTCGCCGATCGCCGGGCGCAAAAGGTCGCCCAGCGCGCTGCCGCGCAGGTCGACGGCCATGAAGAAGACAAGGCTTATAAACGCAAGGAGCAGCCACCGGGCCGGCCGCCGCTCCAAAAGTGTGATGAGACTGTCCATCTAACCGAGTATCCGGCGCCGATGGGTGGCGGCGCCGGCTCCGCCGGTCAGGATTTCGGCTTGGTGTAGTCGGTGCCGTACCATTTCTCCGACAGCTTGGAGAGCGTCCCGTCGTCATGCATCGACTGAACGACCTCCTTGATCTTGTTGGAGAATTCCGGGTCGCCCTTGTCGGTCGCCACGGCAAGCGGCTCGTAGAACACGGCCTCGCCGACGATCTTCATCGGATAGCCGTTCTTGATCGCCTCGCGGATCGTCGGCTCGGCCGAGAGGACCGCGTCGAGACGGGCGCCGTCGCCGAGCTTCAGGTCGTCGAAGACATTCGTGTCGGTCTCGTAGGAGCGGATGTTGCCGGCGTCGACCTGGTATTCGAAGGGCGGCGTGCCGGCCGCGTCGATCACCAGATCCTTGTTGAGATAGGCCTCATAGGTGCAGCCGCCGCAGACGCCGATGGTCCTGCCGTTGAGGTCGGCGACACTGGCTGCGTCGCTGTCGGTGTGAACGGCGAAGACGGCCGGCGTGTAGTAGTAGACGACCGGAAAATCGAGCACCTCGGCGCGCGCCTTGGTCGGCGTCATCGAGCCGACCGACATGTCCCAGCGGCCATTCCAGTTACCGGCGGTGATGACTTCCCAGGCCGGCGTTATGATGTCCAGCTCGACACCGAGCCGATTGGCGATTTCCTTGGCCACGTCGACGTCGAAGCCGTCCATCTCGTTGTTGTCATTGAGGAAGGACTGCGGCGGATAGGCGGCGTCCGAGGACAGCACGATCTTCTTGTTGTTCATGACGCGGTCGAGCGTCTCGCCAGCCGAGGCGGGCGTCAGGCCGGTCGCGGCGATGATCAGTCCGGCGACAGCCGTCGCGGCTGCGAGCTTCAGGTTTTTCATCTTGTTCCCCTATGGCGTACTGCGTTTCCCCACCGGGCTCTTTTAGGCCCGATCCGTTCTGGAGCGGATGTTTGCACGATTGTACACCGGTTGTCATCTCGTCTGTTCGGTGTGTGTCCTCCTGGTCTTCCTGTCCCCTCGATACGCGCCGGTCAGGCCGCCGCGACCGTGCGCAGGCGGCTCTCGAAATCGGCGCGGTCGTGATAGCAGCCGTAGAAGACCCGCTTGCCGACATAGCCCATGCGGCCATGCAGGCAGCGCCAGTTGTCGAAGATCAGCGCCATGCCGGGGCGAAGCGGAATCTTGAGCCAGTTCTCCTGGTCGCAGGCATGGCGATGGAATTCGCCATAGGCGGCATAGAAGGCCGATAGCTCATCCGCCGGCAGCAGGAACGGCGCCCGGTCGTAGTTGTTGAAGGTCACCTGGACGAGCCGGCCGGTTCGGTCGAGCCGGAAGGGCGGGCGCTCGGCGCGCAGATGCACGCCTGGCTCCAGATAGCGGCCCGGCACGATCACACGGGTGAGGGTCTCGAAATGCTCCGGCGTCTCGGCTCGCATTTTCTCGGCGATCGCGAAACCGTCGACGACGACGCTTTCGCCACCCTTGCCGTCGAATTCCAGGCAGTTGAACATCTGCAGGCCGGGGGCGTCGTCGTAATAGGTGGAATCGGTATGCGGCTCCAGATACTGGGTCGAATAGGCGGTGTCGCCATGGTCGGTGAGTTCGGCGGACAACAGCCAGTAGTCGCCGAAGATCGTATGCTTGGCCGGCGCGATGCGCTTTGCCAGTTCGACCGTGCCCGCTTCGCTCGCCGGCACGCCGGTGACGACGGAAAAGCCGTAGACGTGAATGTAGCGCAGCCAGTCGGCAAGGCCGGCCTCGCTGCCGGTAATGGCATCGAAGGCAACGCTCGGCAGGGCGTTGGGCATGGCGCCGGCCGACCACAGGATCGGCGTGCCGGCCCGGTCGAGATGGCCTTCATGCGGTGTCCGGCCGGCGCAGGCGGCGAGCCTGTCAGCCGAAAGCGTGGAGGCCGGGGCGCCGTCCGGCCAGTCGACCATCAGCGTCGTGCCGTCATCGGCCACGTTCGCGGTGCCGCCCGCGAGGTCCTTGGGGATCGCGAAGGTGTCGACGCGCCGCTGCAGCGTATCGGGGTCGAGGCTTGCCTCGTCCTCGCCGTGGTCGCGAAGCCAGGTCCAGGGAAAGGCATCCCGCGATCCGTCCTGCCACTGAATGGTGAGGGCGTCGGCGCCAGCGTCGGCGGAGAGAATGCGTTGCGTCATGACGGGTCCTTGATCTCTTGCGGTGTTCTCTTTGGGGGTGAAGGCCGCGGGTCGGCTTGCGCCAGAGCGGGCCCGCCGAAACGGCTTTGACCGTCGCGCGCCGTTCACTCGACTGTATTGTACATTTGTACAAAATCTATCCGGAGGCCGATATCCGGGTCAACCCCGATCTGCAAAACGTGTTAGATTTGTCGGCTGGGACGACAGTGTGGGATCGGGGAATGGCCATCGGGACCGAACATGGCGGGGCCGAACCTGGCGGGGCGGAACATCGTGGCGCGGACGACCGGGAGACCGGCGGGCCGGTGAAGGACCGGCGCGCCGATTTCATCGAGGCGACGCTTGCCTGCATGGCCGACCACGGCCATCAGGGAACGACGGTGCGCCGCATCGCCGACTATGCCGGCGTGGTGCCGGGCCTGCTGACCCATTACTTCTCCGGCAAGGACGCGCTCATCGCCGCAGCCTATCGGGAGATGAGCGATCGGCTGCATCGCCATGTCGTCGAGGTGGTGGAGGCGGCCGGCGCCGATCCGGTCGCCCGGCTGTCGGCGTTCCTGGCGACATCGTTCCGCCCGCCGAGCTTCGAACCGGCGCAACTGAAGCTGTGGGTCGGCTACTGGTCGTTCGTGCTGAGCGATCCGGCCGTCCGGCGCATTCACGCCGAAACCTATGCGCGGTATCGCGTTCTGGTCGTTTCGCTCGTCGGTCCCGTCCTGGAGGCGAAAGGACGGGTGGCCGATGACAGCGAGGTCGAGGCGCTGGCGATCGGGATCAGCGCGCTGCTGGACGGGCTCTGGCTGGAGCACGGCCTCGATGCGAGCGCGTTCGGCAGCAGCGATGCCGAAGGAATCGCGCGGGAGATGATCGGCGCCCGGCTCGGGATCGATCTGTCTGTGTGAGCGTGCCGCGAAGCGGCTTCGAAAGCGCCGAAGGCGGTATCGAACCTGCAGCCGTCCACCCAGCCCGGACGTGACGCAGGGACCAGTAAGCCCGGCAGATGTCATCCGAAATCGCCCCGAGGCGCTTTCTTCTCCTAAGTAGCCCGAGTAACCCCGGTCCCTCGGACCGAGCCAGCACCGGCAACGACGCGCCGCGCACATTGACATGACGACTGATTCATGTTTCATATCTGAGCAAATCAGATACCGACGTCCCGCACTCGCCAATTGCCCCGGAGACGGGCAACGTCTGGCGCCAGCGAAAGCGGCGACAAGAACAGCCGCGGATTAAGCAGGAGCGGGAAGACAGGATCGCTGAGATCAATCGCTGAAATCAGGGGCCGGGATCGCCCGGTCGCGCAAAGGAACCGCAATCGGGAGGACACAGAATGCGGATACTTGGATCGACGTTAGGGCTCACCGCCTTCGCGGCAACCGCCTTTGGCGGCGTGCTCGCCGCGCAGGCCGAGGACATCGTCATCGCCCATGTCTACGGCAAGACAGGGCCGTTCGAGGCCTATGCCAAGCAGTCGCATACCGGCCTGATGATGGGGCTCGAATATGCCACCGACGGGACGATGGAGATTGACGGCAACAAGATCGTCGTCATCGAGAAGGACACGCAGCTCAAGCCCGATATCGGCAAGGCGGCGCTGGCTGAGGCCTTCGGCGACGACGATGCGGTGATCGCGGTCGGGCCGGTCTCGTCGGGCGTGGCGCTGGCGATGCTGCCGGTCGCCGAGGAATACGAGCGCATCCTGCTGGTCGAGCCGGCGGTGGCCGATTCGATTACCGGCGACAACTGGAACCGCTACGTCTTCCGCACCGGCCGCAATTCCTCGCAGGACGCGGTCGCGAACGCGGTGGCGCTCGGCAAGCCCGGCGTCAAGATCGCGACGCTCGCCCAGGATTATGCCTTTGGCCGCGACGGCGTCGCAGCCTTCAGGGACGCACTCGACGGCACCGGCGCCGAACTGGTCTTCGAGGAATATGTGCCGACCGACACCCAGGACTTCACGGCAAGCGCCCAGCGGATCTTCGATGCGCTTAAAGACGAGGACGGCCGCAAGTTCCTGTTCGTGATCTGGGCCGGCGGCAACAATCCGATCGGTAAGATCAAGGCGATGGATCCCGACCGCTTCGGCGTCGAAATCGCCACGGGCGGCAATATCCTGGCGGCGATGAAGGCCTACAAGGCCCTGCCCGGCATGGAAGGCGCGACCTACTACTATCACGACATCCCGGACAACCCGGTCAACGACTGGCTGGTCAAGGAGCACCAGGCCCGTTTCGACGCGCCGCCGGACTTCTTCACCGCCGGCGGCATGGCGGCCGGCATCGCGCTGGTCGAGGCGCTCAAGCAAGCCGGCTCGACGGACACCGAGGACCTGATCGCGACGATGAAGGGCATGGAATTCGACACGCCCAAGGGCATGATGAAGTTCCGGCCGGAGGACCATCAGGCGCTGCAGCCGATGTATCACTTCAAGATCCGGGTCGACCCGGAGGTCGAGTGGGGCATTCCGGAACTGGTCCGTGAATTGACGATCGAGGACATGGATATCCCGGTCCGCAACGGCGGCTAGATACCGATCGGCAGTAAGCGGAACCCGACATTCCTTTCCGCTGTTGCCGTCTCCTTCCTGCCTTCGCGAGGACCGGCTATGAACGGGCGGACCCCCAACCGCCGCGTTCGGTGGCGATATGCCTGGCGTGTCTTTGCGAAGGCGGGATTTTCCCGCCAGATTTCCCCAGTCGCGGGTTTCTCCAGTCGCAGGGTTCAAATTCGCTTGTGCGCGCGGATCGGTCGATGACACAGGAACATCCAGTCCTTGAAACGGAGGCGCTGACGATCCGCTTCGGCGGCCATGTCGCCGTCGACCAGGTGTCGAGCGTCTTTCACCGCGGCACGCTGACGGCGATCGTCGGGCCGAACGGTGCCGGCAAGACGACCTATTTCAACCTGATCTCCGGCCAGTTGCGGGCGAGCGCCGGCCGCGTCCGGCTGAACGGCGAGGACATCACCCGGATGCCGGTGCCTGAACGCTGCGACCGGGGCATCGGCCGGGCCTTCCAGCTTACCAACCTGTTTCCCAATCTGAGCGTGCGGGAGAATGTCCGCCTAGTCGTCCAGAACCGGTCCGGCCGGCGCTACGATCTGTTCTCGCGGGCGGAAAGCCATATCGAACTGATCGAGCGGGCCGAGCATGTGCTGGCCGAAGTGCGGCTGCTCGATGACGCCGACCGCACCGTCGCGGCCCTGCCGCATGGCGACCAGCGCAAGCTCGAGGTGGCGCTGCTGATCGCGCTTAAGGCGCAGGTGCTCATGTTCGACGAGCCGACCGCGGGCATGAGCGTCGACGAGGTGCCGGTCATTCTCGACCTGATCCGCGACCTGAAGGCCGACAAGGACCGGACGATCCTGCTGGTCGAGCACAAGATGGACGTGATCCGCTCGCTCGCCGACCGGATCATCGTGCTGCATAACGGCGCGCTGGTCGCCGATGGCGAGCCGCAGGCGGTGATCGCCTCGTCGGTGGTCCAGGAGGCCTATCTCGGGGTCGAGGCGGGAGAGGGGGAAGCGGAGGATGCCTGAGCCGTTGCTGACGCTCGAGGGCGTGCACACCCATATCGCCCAGTACCACATCCTGCAGGGCGTCGACCTTGCCGTTCCCGCCGGCGGCGTCGCCGTCATGCTCGGGCGCAACGGCGCCGGCAAGACGACGACGCTCAGGACGATCATGGGCCTTTGGTCGGCCTCGTCGGGCCGGATCCGCTTCGACGGCACTGACATCACCGGGCTCGACACGCCGGCGATCGCCCGGCTCGGCATCGCCTATGTGCCCGAAAGCATGGGCATCTTCACCGACCTGACGGTGCGCGAGAACATGGTGCTGGCGGCCAGCAGCGGGCCGATGGACGAGGCACGGGTCGACTGGATCTTCTCGCTGTTTCCGCCGCTGAAGACGTTCTGGTCGATGCCGGCGGGCAACCTGTCGGGCGGCCAGAAGCAGATGCTGTCGGTCGCCCGCGCGGTGATCGAGCCGCGCCGGTTGATCCTGATCGACGAGCCGACCAAGGGGCTCGCGCCGGCAATCATCAAGGCGATGACGGCAGCGCTTGCAGAACTCGCCAAGACCGACACGACGATCCTGCTGGTCGAACAGAATTTCTCGATGGCCAAAAGCGTCGGGCAGTCCGTCTCGGTGATGGATGACGGGCGGGTCGTCCACTCCGGCGCGATGGCCGAGCTCGCCGCCGATCCGGACATGCAGGAACGCCTGATGGGACTGAGCCTGGAGGCGCATCAGTGAGCAAGATGTCGGAAAACGAGACGACGATCGCGCCGAAGATCGTCGAGACCGGTCTCACTGACCGGCTGGGCGAACTGGCGCCGCTTCTCCTGGTGCCGGCGCTTGCCGTCATCGGTTTCGCGGCGATCGGCTCGCCGTCGACCTGGATCACGCTGACGGCGGCGGGGCTTGCGATGGGCATGATGATCTTCATTATGGCGTCGGGCCTGACGCTGGTCTTCGGCCTGATGGACGTCATCAATTTCGGCCATGGCGCTTTCATCGCCGTCGGGGCCTTCGTCGGCTTCACGGTGCTTAGTTACCTGATCGGCTGGACGGACCAGCCATCCGTTCTTCTCAATCTCGCCGCGCTGATCCCCGCGATTATCGCCGCGATGCTGCTCGCCGGCGGCGCTGGCTACGTGTTCGAGCGCTTCATCGTCAAGCCGGTCTACGGTCAACATCTGAAGCAGATCCTGGTGACGATGGGCGGGCTGATCATCGCCCAGCAGGTGATCGTCATGCTCTGGGGGCCGGACGAGATCCATCTGGCCCGGCCCGAGACGCTGCGCGGCTCGGTGGTGATCGGCGAGGCGGCGATCGAGAAATACCGGCTCGTTGCCGTGGTGATCGGCCTTGCCCTGTTCATCGCCATGCGGCTCGTCTTGAACCGCACCAAGATCGGCCTGCTGGTGCGCGCCGGCGTCGAGAACGGCGAGATGGTCGAGGCGCTCGGCTACCGGATCCGGCGGCTGTTCCTGGCCGTCTTCATCGTCGGCTCGGCGCTTGCCGGCCTCGGCGGCGTGATGTGGGGGCTCTATCAGGAGACCATCACCGCCCATATGGGTTCGGATATCATGGTGCTGATCTTCATCGTCGTCATCATCGGCGGGCTCGGTTCGGTCGAGGGTTGTTTCATCGGCGCGCTGCTGGTCGGCCTGTTGTCCAACTACGTCGCCTTCCTGATGCCCAAGGCCTCGCTGGTGTCGACTATCGCGCTGATGGTGATCGTCCTGATGTGGCGGCCGCAGGGGCTCTATCCGGTGGTGAAGGCGAAGTGAGGGGCGGGATGATGGATACCAGGGCTTCTCACGCTGGCGTCATGGCCGGACTTGTCCCACTGCTGTCCGGTTCAGCTGGGACGGGGTTTTTTGCTTTCGGCTTTGCCATACATTCAGACGTCATCCCTGGACTTGTTCCGGGGATCCATGAACACCGCCGTCAGAATGGATGCGAGCGACTGTGGTCATGGATTGCCGGGACAAGCCCGGCAATGACCCCGGAGGGCGGGGGACGGGAGGACACACCCCTCTTCTTCGTCATCCCGGAAATCGCGATAGCGATTATCCGGAATCGGAGAACCCGGACGGTGCGGTGTTCGCACGGCCTCGACATCCAGCGGCGACACGGGTTCCCTGATCCCGGCTCGGCCTTGCGGCCGTCCGGGATGACGATCGACAGGTCTGATCAGATACGTGACGGCCGGCAGTTGTCGGGCCACGCCTGTCCCGGCCAATCCACCACGGTGCTCCCATGCTGACCCGCCTGCTCTCAGGCGATACGCCGCGCAGCCGCCTGCTGTCCGCCGTGCTCATCGTCATCTTCGTCTCTCTGCTTTTCGCGCCGTTCCTGTTTCCGGGAACGCGGTCGCTGGAGACGGCGGCTTATATCTGCATCTTCATCGTGCTGGTGGCGAGCTACGATCTGCTGCTTGGCTATACCGGCATCGTGTCGTTCGCCCACACCATGTTCTTCGGCATCGGCGCCTATGGCGCGGCGCTGTCGCTGTCGGCCTTCGGGCCGACCTTCCTGGCGATCCTGATCGGCGCGGTGCTCGGCGCGCTGGTCGCCGCCGTCATGGCGCTGGCGATCGGGCTGTTCTCGCTCCGGGTCAAGGCGATCTTCTTCGCCATGGTGACGCTGGCGGTGGCGAGCGCCTTCGCGGTGCTGGTCTCGCAGCTCTCCGGCCTGACCGGCGGCGAGGACGGGCTCAACTACCGCATCCCGCGGGTGCTGACGCCGGCCTTCAAGCTGGCGGACGAGAAATTGTTCGGCGTCCGGCTGAACGGCAAGCTGCTCGCTTATTACTTCGTCTTCTTCGTCTCGCTGGCGCTGTTCCTCATCCTGCTGCGCTTCGTCAATTCGCCCTTCGGGCGGGTGCTGCAGGCGGTGCGCGAGAACGCCTTCCGGGCCGAGGCGATCGGCTACCGGGTGGTCAACTACCGGACGCTGGCAACCGTGCTGTCGGCGGTGGTTGCCGCCCTTGCCGGCGTGCTGCTCGCCGTCTGGCTGCGTTATACGGGGCCGGCGACGACCCTGTCGCTGGAGATCATGATCGATATCCTGCTGATGGTCGTGATCGGCGGGCTCGGCACCATGTATGGCGCGGTGATCGGCGCGACCGTCTTCATCCTGGCGCGCAACTACCTGCAGGTGTGGATGGCCGACGTCTCGGAGGCGACGGAGGCGGTGCCGCTGATCTCGGCGCTCGCCTCGCCCGATCGCTGGCTTCTCTGGCTCGGCCTGCTGTTCGTGTTGAGCGTCTATTTCTTCCCGACCGGTATCGTTGGCCGGCTGCGGGAGGGTGGCCGCTTGCGCGGGGCCGGCAGGTGACGCCGCTGCATGTCGTCGAGACGGGTACCGGCCCGCCGGCCCTGCTCCTGCATGGCTGGTCCTGCCATGGCGGTTTCTTCAAGCCGCAGATCGAGGCCCTTCAGGACCAGTGCCGCCTTCTCGTTCCGGACCTGCCGGGGCATGGCAGGACCGGCGGGGCGGGACCGGATCTGACGATCGAGGCGGCCGCGGACAGCGTCGCCGCCCTGCTCGCCGAACGCGATCTTGCCGACGTGCTGGTGGTCGGCTGGTCGATGGGGGTTCTCGTTGCCTATGCGATGATCGCGCGGCACGGGCCACAGCGCCTTGCCGGCCTCGTGTCGATCGACATGACGCCCAAGGTGCTGAACGATGCCGACTGGTCGCTTGGCCTGAAGGACGGGCTCGACCGCGCGCGCAACCCGGCGCTGATGCGCTCGATGGCGGCGAACTGGAAACCGGTCGCGCGGCGCGTGGCCCGGCGCATCTTCGCCGACGGCCTGGCGGTGCGGCCCGGTCTTGCAGCCTTCGCCGAGCGTGAGATCACCGCCGGCGATCCGGAGCTGCTTCTGCCGATGTGGGCCTCGCTCGTCGCGCAGGATTTCCGGACCCTGCTTCCGGACCTGACGGTCCCGGTCGCGCTTATTCACGGTGCGCGGAGCCATCTCTACGGGCCGGACGTTGCGCAGTGGCAATTGCAGGCCGTGCCGCAGGGTCGCCTGTTCCGGTTCGATCGCTCCGGCCATGCCCCGCATCTGGAGGAACCGGAGGCCTTCAACGCAATTTTGAAATCGCTGAGGCTTTAGAACCGGACCGGAACCACCAGGTTCGTCGCCCAGACGGCGGCGAACAGGACGAGGAAGGTGGCGACGATCCGGATCGCGGCGGCCGGCAGCGGCAGGTCCTTCATCTGCATGGCATGACCTTCATGACCGCCATGCTCGTGCCCGCCGGTCGCATGGCCCATCGCAGGGTGGTCCATCATCATCGACGGTTCCGGTGATGCATGGCCGAGGCCGGCGGCCGGCTGGTCGGCGCCGGGCAGGGTCATGCAGCCGTGTTTCAGATGGTTGGCGACAAGCCAGTAGTTGATCGGATAGGCGATGATGCCGCCGATAATCGTCGCGATGCTCATGCGGAACCAGAAGGCCGGATCGGTCGGGCTGTCCGAGCCCTCCCAATAGGACCCGAGGATCAGCATGACCGGGATCATCCCGGTCATCACCATGTTCATGGAGACGGTCTCGGCGAAGAAGGTCTTGCGCACGGCCTTCCAGTAGTCGCCGTCGAACATGCCGATCATCATCAGCGCCTGGAAGATGAACAGGCCCGAGACGAAGCCGGCGAGATACTCGATCGTCGCGTCCCAGCCATTGGCGAGCCCGAAGATCGGAACGATCGAGGCCGCGACGACGATGCCGGTGGCGTCGCCGGCCAGGCAGTGCATCTCGCTGTTGAGCGCCTGCTTCCAGGTCGCCGCGGTAAAGGCGTCGTGGGTGCCGGGAACCGGCCGGCGGCAGGCGAGGAGATAGAAGAAGGCACCGACCGGTCCGGTATAGGCGGTGACCAGGATCCAGGCGATGCGCTGAACCCAGCTCGTGACGCCGTTGGTCAGCGAATCCCAGATCACAAAGACAAGGCTCAGCGCGGTGAGCGCGAACCAGACGATCATTGCCCCGTCGAGCATGGTGGCGCCCCTTGGAAGCCGGACCTCAAAGACCCGATGGTGCCCCATCGGCAGGCCGAACGCCAGCGCGGCGGTTACGGATGTTTGCCGGCGGGGGGTTCAGCAAATCTTCACCCAGACGGCAATCGAGCGATGCGCCGCCACGTTCGGGTCGCTATTGACGGCATACTGCATTGCGCGACCGACCCGACCGGCCGCGAACGAGGAGGAGCAAATGATCGGATCCCGTCATACGGCAGCGCTGCTGCGCAGGGCCTGGTGTTATCAAACCGGTTTGGGTCGAATTTGGGCGGGTCCGACCGGGCTGATGATCGCCGGCATCGCGGCGATCGTTCTCAGCGGCCAGGCGGCGGAGGCGGGGACGATTTCGATCACGCCGAAAGGCGAGCAGACGATCAACGCGCAAGCGGATGGCAGCCTCGGTCCGAAGAAACTGAAATACCGGCTGAAGACCGATAAGGGCAAAACCCGGTGGAAGCTCGGCTCGGTGCCGAAATGGCTATTGCCCGATGCGACGAAGGGCACGGCCAAGCCGAGGAAATCGACCTTGGTCATCAAGGCGGACAGGCAGAAGATCGCCAGGATGGACGCCGGTATCTATAGCAAGACGCTGAAATTCACCTATTCGCAGTCCGGCGACAAGGTGAAGGCCAAGCGGGTCGTCACGCTGATCGTCGAGGGGGATCCGGCCGACGGGCTTCAGGTCTACAACGCCAAGTGCTCCGGCTGCCACGATCTCGATATCAACCTGAACGGGCCGATGCTGCGGGCCGTTTACGGGCGCAAGGCGGGAACGACACCCGGCTTCAGCCATTCGGCGGAGCTTACGGCCTATGGCGAGATCTGGCAGGAACGCAATCTCGACAAGTGGCTCGCCAACCCGCAGAAGCTCGTCAAGGGGTCGGACATGTTCCTGTCGCTGAAGAAGGGCGACGACCGGATGAACGTGATCGCCTATCTGAAATCCGTCAAACCGTAAGGCCGGTCGCCGTCAGGCGCCGACATCCTCGACATAGACGAGCGCGCGGCCCTCGCACAGGCGGGTGCCGTCGGCGCGCTCGCAGACCGTTTCGAGATCGACCAGATGCTTCTCCGGTCGCAGCCGCGTGACGGTGACCCGCGCCGTCAGCGGCTCGTCGAGGGGCGCCGGCGCCAGGAACCGCATCTCCTGCTTCAGATAGTTGGTCCCGAAGCCGGGCAGGTCGACGCCGAGCAGATAGGAAAAAAGCGCGCCGATCAGCGGTTCGGGCACCTGGACGGGTCCTTCTCCGGTCGTGCCGGCAAGCTCGGCGAAGGTCCGGATGTCGCGCGCCTTGTAGACGCGGGTGACTTCGGCTGACTGACCAAGTGAGACCGGCATCACGACGCCTCCGACATGGCCGGCTGCGTGATGAGGCACTCGCCCTGAAGCGTCACCTCGCCATCCGCCTCCCGAGTGACCGATACGGCGATCCGGTCCGGCGCGCCGGCAACCGGCGCCACTTTCAGCAGCAGCGCCTCGTCGGCATAGGAAGGATTGGGGAACATCAGCGTCTGGCCGGCATGGGCGGCATCCGGCCAGTGGCGCCGGACCATCGCCCAGACGCGCGAATAGAGCAGCATGCCGTGCGACACGGTGCGGCCGAACCGGGTGCGGGCGGAGAATTCGGGGTCGACATGGATCGGGTTGTCGTCGCCGGAGACGGCGGCGAAGCGGTCGAAATCGGACTGCCGCGGCGTCCAGATCTCGATGATTTCCCTGATCGGCTCGGTCATGGCGAACGCTTCCTCAACTCATGTTTCTGCACCTTGCCGGCGGCGGTGCGCGGCATGTCGTCGACGATGTGGAACTGCTTGGGAACCTTGTAGGCGGCGATGCGGTCCCGGCACCAGGCGGGCAGGGCCTCGCGATCTATTTTATTACTCGGCTTTGCAATAAGGAAAGCCTCGCCGACCTCGCCCCAGCGTTCGTCGGACACGCCGATCACGGCGGCCTCGAGAATGTCCGGATGGCTGACGAGAACCCGTTCCACTTCAGCGGGATAGACGTTCTCTCCGCCTGAAATGAACATGTCCTTGATGCGATCGACGATATAGTAGTAGCCGTCCGCGTCGCGCCGGGCGATATCGCCGGTCTTCAGCCAGCCGGTGCCGGTGAAGGTGGTATCGGTCGCTTCAGGGTTGTTATAATACCCCGGCGTAATACCAGGTCCGCGGATCTGCAGCTCGCCTTCACCCGGTGTGTCGATCACCGATCCGTCGGGGGCGACGATGCGCGTTTCCGCCAGCATCTGCGGCTTGCCCACCGAGCCGATCTTGCTTTCGGCGTGGGCCGGGTCGTTGAGGAAGACGGTCGGTCCGGTCTCGGTCATGCCCATGCCGTTGCACACCAGGACGCCGCGCCCGGCGAAGGTGCGGATCAGTGGTTCGGGCAGCGGCGCGCCGCCGCAGGCAAAGGAGCGGACGGCGGAAAAGTCGGTCGCAGCGAAGCGCTCGTGCAGGGCGAGCGCCTGATAGATCGCCGGGACGCCGAAAAAGGCGGTGATGTCGCCGGCATCGATCAGGTTCAAGACGGCGCCGGGATCGAATTTGCGCAGTATCCGGCTCGTTCCGCCGGCCAGGAACAGCGGCAGGGTCGGCAGGTTGATGCCGGCGGTATGGAACAGTGGCAGGAAGTTCAGTGATCGGTCCTGGGAGATCAGGTCGACGGCCTGTGAATAGTTGACCGCGTTCGCCCAGGCCATCCCGGGCGTCTGGATCACCGCCTTCGGCAGGCCGGTCGTGCCCGACGTATAGAGCAGATACCAGGGTTCGCCGGTCGGAACGGGGGCGGGATCCGGGCCGTCGAGATCGGCGGCGAGCAGGGCGTCGAGGCCGGTATCGGCGGGTGTGTCGTCCTGCATGCCGATACGATGCAGGTCGCGCTCGCCGGCAAGGGTGTCGGCGATATCCGCGAAGGCTGTATCGACGAGCAAGTGGCGGATCCCGGCCTGGTCGATCAGCGGTCCGAGTTCGGCCGGCGGATTGCGCCAGTTGAGCGGGACCAGGACGAAACGGCCCTTCTGGCAGGCGAACAGGGCGGTGAAGAAGTCCGGCCGGTTGTGGCAGAGGATGCCGAGGCGGTCGCCTTGCTTGAGACCGAGACCGGCAAGGCCCGTGGCAAGTCGGCCGGCGCGGTCGTTGATGTCGGCGTAAGTCAGGGTCTCGCCGGTTTCGTCGTCGATCAGGGCAATCCGGTCCGGCGTCAGTTCGGCGCGTCTGGCCGCCATGTCGGTCACGGTCTGCATGGTCCCTCCCGGCCCGTCTTGGACCGCTCCCTTCAGTGGCGGTCCAGGAAGGCCCGCATGCGTTCGGCGACGCAGTCGCGGCCGATCAGGTCGAGAAAGGCCTGCCGTTCCGCCTCGAGGTCGCGCCGCAAGGCCTCGCGCCGGTGCGCGTTCCAGATCAGCCCACGGGTCGCGCGCAGGCTTGTCGGTTCCTTTGCGCGCAGTGTTTCGAGCGTTTCGGCGATCGCGTCCGGTAGCCGGTCGGACGCGACGACACGGTCGGCGAGGCCCAGATCGAGGGCGGTTTCGGCGCCGATCCGCTCGTTCAGCATCTGGATCCGGGCTGCACGCGCGGTACCGATGCGCTCCGGCAGGAGCGCGGTCCAGCCGCCGTCCGGCGCGAAGCCGACATCCACGTAGTAGGGCTGGAGGAAGGCGTCCTCGGCCATCAGCACGATGTCGGCGGCAAGCACCAGGCCGGTGGACCCGCCGGTGACCGGGCCGTTCACCGCTGCGATCACCGGGGCGGGGAAGGCGGCGAGTGCCAGGATGGCGTCGTTCAGCTTGCCCACGAGCGGGCCCGCGTAGGCGGCGATGCCGGCTGTCTCGGTTTGCGCGGCGAGGAAGCCCGCGATATCGCCGCCGGTGGAGAAGCTGCGGCCGCGACCGGTGAGCGTCAGGGCGAAGATATCCGCAGATCGTGCGGCCTCGATCGCGGCAAGCAGATCGTCGAGCAGGGCGGGGACGAGCGCGTTGTGGCGCTCCGGCCGATCCAGCGTGATCGCGGCGGTGCCGTCGTCAAGCGTCAGGGAGACGAGGGAAACGGACATCCTATCGCTTCAAGCCGTTGACGATGAGGTCGTGCGCGGCGTCGACGACCTCGTCGATCGGCGTCTCGTCGCCCCAGATCACGGCGCGCTCGCCGAGATTGCGGGCAATGCCGATCAAGGCCCAGGCCCAGATGTCGGGATCGCCCGACCGGATTTCGCCGGCGGCAACCGCCTCGCCAAGCGCGTCGCGGTAGCTGTCGGCGAAGCTCTGGAAATAGGTTCTGTAGGCGTCCGGATCGACGAACAGGGCCTCCTGAATGATGCGGTAGAGGTTGGGATGGGCGGTGACGAAAGTCAGGAAACCGCGCAGGCCCGCACGCTCGGCGGCGATCCGGTCGCGGGCCTCGGCGGTGGCTTCGCTCAGGGCAAGGCGCAGGAGCCTGCCCATCTCGACGACCAGTTCGGCGAAGATATCGTCCTTGCTCTTGAAATAGATATAGAATGTGCCCTGCGCGACGCCGGCCTCGCGGGTGATGTCGATGATCGAGGCATCGTTGAAACCCTTGGCGCCGATGACGGCCTCGGCCGCTTTCAGAATGGCGCGCCGGGTCGCCTCGCCGCGGCGGGTCTTCGGGCTGGCAGTCGCTTCCACGGACATCTCGAGCCCATTCCTCCCAAGGCAAACATGAAACATGAACCATGTTTCATGTTACACGGCTTTTCGCGACCGTCAAGATGTGATGGCGTGGCGCTGGTGGCCGCAGCGTTGATCGTCATGGCGTGACATCATGGATATGCGCGGCTGCTATCGGGTTCAGCGAGGCTTGCCCCCTTATGCCGGACAGCCGGCGGCTGATCCGGGATTGGAGAGCTTGCATGAGGAACAGCCGTGCCACGTGCCCTCACCCCGGCCCTGTGGGCCGACCCTCTCCCGCCAAGGGGGAGAGGGTGCGAGTGCATCTGAGAGGCCGTGCGATAATGGCCACCGCTCACGGACAGGAAACGCCGATACCGCAAATGATGTCGGTGCCGCCATGTCCGGTCCGTCCTGCGCGCTCGTTCCCTCTCCCCTTGCGGGAGAGGGTGGCCCGAAGGGCCGGGTGAGGGAGCCGCGGCGGGGCAAGGAATCCTGCGCGCAGCTATGTCTCACGCCCGAGCAATACCGGACCCTTGTCCCGCTAACCCGGACAGTAGTGGGACAAGCCGGCAAGGACACCGGGGGCGGTGGACCGCAATCTTCTCCCGCATCATCCCGGAAATCGCGTCAGCGATTATCCGGGATCGGGGACCCGAGGCGGTGCGCAGTCCCATCAGCACGGACACGGGGCGGCCGGATCCCGGCTCGGCTTGTCGGCCGTCCGCGCCGACGGGGAACAGCGCGCGGCGACGTTGTGCCGATGCGGCTGTTTGCCGTAGAGTCCGCCGATTGCACCTTGTCTTTCGTCCAAATGCGTTTGATCAAATTCATTCCGTGCCGAAGATGACCGATACGATCCAACCCGATCCCGAACCGGCCCTCCGCGAGGCGCCGTCGCGCGAGGAGGGCGACTATCGGGGGATAGCGCTCGCCAATCGCGACCGGCTGGCCGCCACGACACTGGAATTCATGAGCGACGCCGTGCTGATCGTCGACGACAGCGGCACGATCGTCGCGATCAATCCGGCCTTCCAGCGGCTGTTCGGGCTCAGGTGGTCGCAGGTCGTCGGCGAGCCGTTCGCCAGCGCCATGATCGCGCGGCCCGAATTCACCGAGTTCACCGACACGTTGCTCGAGGCGATCCTGCAGCCCGACAAGGCCATTACCCGCGACGTGGTGGTGACGCCTGACGGCGGCAAGCGATACTTGTCGGTGCGCACCAGCGTGCTCGCGCCGCAGCAGGATGGCGATGTCCACGGCCTCGTCGCGGTGGTCAGCGACGAGACGGACCGCGTCCGCTTCCTGCGCTCGCAGACGGAATTGATAGGCCTGCTGCTGACGCTGATCGTCAGCTTCGCGCTCAGCCTGATCGGGACCGCGTTCATCGTCGCCAATACCAGTATCGAGGATCTCGGCGCCGGGTCGATCGAATGGCTAACGGTCTCCTGGAGCTACATGCTGGTGCTGGTGGTTCCGAGCCTGATCTACATCCTCTATTCCGGCATTCCGCTGGCATCGGTCGGCCTGACGTTTGCCAACTGGCGGCGGGCGATCGCTGAATCCGCCGTGGTCTTCGTTTTCCTGCTGGCCGCCCTGATGGGGGTCGCGTTTGTGTTCGCGCCGTCCGGTTTGCTTGGACCGTTCGACCTTGCGCTCACCTTCGGCGCGGGATTCGGCATCCCGGAAGCCTTGTATCTCGTCCATTCCTTCCTGCAGGAATTCATCGCCAGAGGCGTCATGCAGACGTCGATCCGCCGGATCCTCTATGCCCGCCACCCGTTCTGGGCGATCCTCATCGCCGGGATCGTGTTCTCCTCGATGCACGCGGCCTGGGGACTGCCGATCGTGTTCTTCACCTTCGTGTCGAGCTTCGTGTTCGGCTGGCTTTTCGACCGGCACAAGACGCTGATCGGCATCTGGCTTCTGCACTTCGCGCTCGGCTCGGCGATGTTTGCCCTGCAGGTTCACTGACCGGGATATGGATCGGAGGCCGGTCGGCCGTTCGGCACGCCGTTTCAGGCGGAACCGGTCGCCCCGGATCCTGTTGCCTTGGGCGATTCCCCGAAACGGGCCTTGTAGTACCGGGCGAAGCGGCCGGGATGGTCGAAGCCCCAGTTGCGGGCGATCTCGCGGACGGTCCGGGTGTCGCCGCTGGCCAGGTCGAGGCGGCAGCGGTCGAGCCGCTCGTCGCGTAGCACCCGCATCGGCGTCGTTCCAAGGAAGGACTTGAAGCCGAGCTGCAGGGTCCGGCCGGCAACGCCGCTGGCCCGGGCGATCGTGCTCGCCGTCAGCGGTTCGCCGGCATGGGCGCGGATGAAGTCGAGCGCGGCCTTGACGTGGCGCGGCATCGGGCCGCGCGGCGTGTCGGTCATGAAATGCGAATGGGAGTGGGGCTGCGCCTCGATCAGTCCGCGCAGGATCTCGTCGGCGTAGTAGGCGCGCAGATCGTCTGACCCCGGTCCGGTTCCGACACGGTCGATGAGGTGGGCATAGGCCCTGACGGCGCCGACCCAGTCTCCGGCCTGCGGCCGGCTGAGATCCATTACCGGATCGAAAGTGAGGACGTGGCCGATATCGCGGCCGAGATAGGACGCGGCGAAAGCGCTCAGTTCGGCGGTGCGGATCTGGACCTGCAGCTTGCGGCAGCCGGCTTTCCAGGTCATCGCCGTGTAGCGGTTCGGATTGAGCACCGACACGCAGCGGGCATGGGTCGTGAAGGCCTTGCGGCCGCTGCGTATGGAGGCCGAACCGGACAGCGGGATCTGGATCAGATAGAAGGAGCCGAGCTCGCCCGGTTCGATTTCGACATCGGCGCCGTAGTCGATGTAGCTCAACGATACCCTGCCGGTGTCGACATGGTTCTGGACCGCGTCGAAGCGGCGCGGCTCGCGGGCGATCGTCAGGCGGTGCGGACAAAAGACCCGGCCGACCTGTTCGCGCGCCTCGTCGAGATCGCGCGAGCGGAACAGGTTGAAACGTCTCAGCGGTTCTCTTGCCGGTGTGCCGGGCATTCAGATTTCTCCGGCCGGTTTCGTTTCCCTTTTGCTGAAGCATAGCGCATGGCCATCGCCTTGCGGCACTTTAACTCAGGCCGGTCGGGGTTGGCCAAGCCGGTTTGTTGCGTTTTTCGGATAGCCGGCCCGATACGCCGATTTACAGCATCCTCCTCCCGATGATTGCATTGTTTCAAGCTTGAAGCAATTTGAGGGAGGATCATGTCCGAATTCGCGGGAAAGGTCGCGATCGTCACGGGCGGCGCGACGCTGATCGGTGAGGCGGTCGTCAAGGCGTTCACGGATGCGGGCGCCAAGGTCGTGATTGCCGATATCGACGAAGACGGCGGCGCGGCGGTGGCCGCGCGGCTCGGCACGACGGTCCGGTTCCACAAGACGGATCTCAAGGTCGACACGGAGATCGGCGATCTGGTCGAGACGGTGGTGAAGACCGAAGGCCGGATCGACTATCTGGTCAATGTCGCCTGCACCTATCTGGACAATGGCGCGGACTCCACCCGGGCCGAGTGGCTCGAGGCCTTCGACGTCAATGTCGTCGGCTCCGTCATGTTGATGCAGGCGGCCCGGCCGCATCTGGCTGCAACTAAGGGGGCGATCGTCAATTTCGGGTCGATTTCCTCGCGCGTCGCCCAGACCGGCCGCTGGCTCTATCCGGTCAGCAAGGCGGCCATCCTACAATTGACCCGCAACCAGGCGATGGACCTCGCCCCCGACGGCATCCGCGTCAACGCGGTGTCGCCCGGCTGGACGTGGAGCGCGATCATGGTCGAGCTCACGAAGGACAACCGGGAGAAGACGGACCGGGTCGCCGCGCCGTTTCATCTGGAACGCCGGGTCGGTGACGCGGAAGAGGTCGCAAACGCGGTGCTGTTCCTGTGTTCGCAGAAGGCGTCCTTCATCAACGGCACCGATATCCGCGTCGATGGCGGCTATACGGCGATGGGTCCGGAACGGGCCGATCCCGCCATTCCGCTGCTAATGGACGACTGATCATTCCGGAGGAGGTAACAATGACGGCAAAACGCAGTGTCACCATAGTCGGCGGCGGCCAGTCGGGCCTGCAGCTTGCGCTTGGCCTGTTGCAGGACGGCGGCTATGACGTCCGCGTCGTGCAGAACCGGACGGCGGAGGAGATCGCCACCGGCCGCGTCACGTCGAGCCAGTGCATGTTCGACCAGGCGCTGGAAAACGAGCGGGCGCTCGGCATCAATTTCTGGGAAGCCGACTGCCCGACGGTCGATTCGATCAACTTCACCGTGCCCGCGCCAGACACCCCCGGCGTCAAGGCGATCGACTGGAACGGCAAGCTCGCCCGCTATGGCCAGAGCGTCGACCAGCGCGTCAAGTTCCCGGGCTGGATGAAGGCGGTCGAAGAGCGCGGCGGAACGATCGATATCCACGAGGCAAGTGTCGATGATCTGGAGCGCTATGCGCGCGAAAGCGATCTCGTGGTGGTCGCCGCGGGCAAGGGCGAGATCGCCGGCATGTTCACGCGCGACGACGAGAAGTCGGTCTTCGACAAACCGCAGCGGGCGCTGGCGCTCACCTATGTGACGGGCATGCTGCCGCGGCCGGAGCACTCGGCGGTCTGCTTCAACCTGATCCCGACGGTCGGCGAGTATTTCGTGTTTCCGGCGCTGACCACGACGGGCCCTTGCGAGATCATGGTGTTCGAGGGCATTCCCGGCGGTCCGATGGACTGCTGGGGCGATGTCGATACGCCCGACGCGCATCTGGAGAAATCCAGGTGGATCCTGGAGACCTTCCTGCCCTGGGAGGCCGAGCGCTGCCGGGAGATCGCGCTGACCGACGACAATGGCGTGCTGGCCGGCCGGTTCCCGCCGACCGTGCGGCATCCCGTCGGCCGGTTGCCGTCGGGCCGCGCGGTGCTGGGGATGGGCGACGTCGTGGTGCTCAACGATCCGATCACCGGGCAGGGCTCCAACAACGCCTCGAAATGCGCCCGGGTCTATATGGATGCCATCTTGGAGCGGGGCGACCGCGGCTATGACGAGGCCTGGATGCAGGCGACGTTCGATACCTACTGGGCCTACGCGCAATATGTCGCCGGCTGGACGAACGCCCTGCTGCAGCCACCGCCGCCGCATGTGCTGCAGATCCTGGGGGCCGCCCAGCAGTTCCCGACGCTCGCCCGGCGCATTGCCAACGGGTTTAACGATCCGACCGATTTCTTCCCGTGGTTCGCCGTTCCCGACGAGGCGGATGCCTATCTGAAGCAACTGGCCGCGTGAGCGGTGACCTTCAGGCGGGAGATCCGGAAATGGTCAGCGGCGACGGCTTCCGACGAGCGATGCGGCAGCTTGCCTCCGGTGTCTGCGTGATCGCGACGCGGACGCGGGACGACAAACGCTGCGGCCTGACGGCGACCGCGGTGACGTCGCTGACCGCGGATCCGCCGTCGCTTCTCGTCTGCATCAACAAGTCGACCTGGCTGGGCAGCGAGATCGAGCGGTCCGGGCAGTTCAGCGTCAATCTCATCGGCCACGCCCAGGCAGAGGTCGGCAAGGCCTTCGCCGGCATGACGGGCCATGTCGGCGAGGAGCGCTTCGCGGTCGGTCGCTGGCGGGACGGCCATACCGGCATACCGGTTCTCGCCGATGCGACCGGTGCGTTTGAATGCCGTGTCGATCAGGTGGTTCAGCGCGATACGCATCTCGTCGTGTTCGGCATCGTCGAGGCGATCGTCGAGGGAGACGGCCCGGGCCTGATCTATGCCGACGGTGATTTCGGCATCTGCGCGCCCGTATCGGTGTAGGCCTTGGCGGGAGGTGATATGGCCGCGTTTCGTTTAATACATAGTCGACATAATAAAATGTGTAATAATTAATTATTCGGCGTTTCATATTTGATGCCACTTAGAATGTGTGGCGGCTAACTCCTTCACGCTTTCGTGACCAGCAAGCCGGGCCCAAATTCCGATTTTCTATAACACTTTGATTTTATTTTTCTTTTAAAAGCTGTATTTCCGCTAGGTTCGGAAGCTCGAATTATCGAGCCGGGTCCGCCAGGCCGCGATTCCGGTGATCCGTCGGGATGCCTCTCCGTAGCCCTCCGCATCGTCTCCGGGGCGGGGGCGATCCCACAGGAGGACTGTTTTATGCGTTTCATTAAAATGTCTGCCGCAGCCTGCGCGCTGCTCGTTTCCGTCGCCGTTGCCGCCGACGCCAAGCCGAAGAAGAACATCGTCGAAGTGGCCGATGACGCGGGCGTCTTCTCCACGCTTCTGGCCGCCGCGACGGCCGCGGGCTTTGCCGAGGATCTCGCCGAGGTCGACGGTCTGACGGTTCTGGCCCCCACCGATGATGCTTTCGACAAGCTGCCGCCCGGAACGGTCGATGATCTCCTGAAGCCGAAGAACAAGGACAAGCTCCGGGCCATCATCGCCTATCACATCATTCCGGCGAAGGTTAAGGCCAAGCAGATCGACAAGAAGCCGGACCTCGTCGAAACGCTCAACGGCTGCGAGCGCGTGCGCACCGAAAAGAGCAAGAACGGCAAGAAGGTCTTCGTCGACGGTGTGAAGGTGGCAGCCGCCAACGTGAAGGCGTCGAACGGCATCATTCACATCATCCCGGACGTGCTCCTTCCGGAGCGTGGCTGCCCGTAGGTTGCTGCCAGCCAGATAATCGAGCGAAGCGGGGCCCGGCGCGCTCCGCTTCGCGTCCGCTCGATGCCTCCCGTCGCAGCCGGCGATCAGGGGGCGTCAGCGATGGGGGGCACCGGCGATCAGGGGACGTGGTGTTGCCCGTAGGTCTGCGAGATCATCGCGACCAGTTCGTTCTGCCGATGCACGCCGGTCTTCTGGAACACCGACTTGAGCTGGTTGCGCGCCGTGCCGATCCCGATGCCGAACTCGGCACTGGCGTCCTTCAGCGATCGGCCGGAGGCGATTTGCGAGGCAAGGCGTGTCTCGGCCGGCGTCAGCCCGAATTCGCTGGAGAACGAGGACAGGTCGAACCGCCCTCCTTCGGCAATCGGCTGGAAGGTGACCAGGATGAGCGGAACGGATCCCTCGAACCAGGCGGACTGCGTATAGCGGGCGCCGCAATAGGGGATGAACGACCATTTTCCCCGTGTTCGGTCCCGCAAGGTCACGGACTGCTCCGCGCCGATGGTCGAGCGTCCGTGTAGCAATGCCGCCTTCAGCGTTTTCAACGCCTTGTCGCAATCGGGATCGGCAACGACAAGCCGTTCGGCGCCGTCGAGCCGCGCGGCGACGCGGTCCTCCAGAAGGTCCTGGGCGGCTGCGTTGGCAAGCCAGACCTTGCCGTCCGATGTCAGGACAATGGTCGCGACATCGGAGGCGTCGACCATCGAGCGGACGAGTTCGTTCGGTGTGTTCAGCAGCCGCCTGTTCAGATCGATGGCGTTGCGCAGATGCGGCACCAGCGAGCGAAGCAGTTCCGGGACGGACATGTTGTAGACGTCCGCAATGCCGGTGCCGTAGTGAACGTTCAGCATGGCGAACTGATCGGCCCCCTGAAACAGCTTGATTCCCGCCGAACTCTCGACGCCGCCCTCGGCGATGATGAACTCGTCATAGAATTCCGTATCGCGGAACGCGGAGGAGGGCAGGATGTCGTCCGATATCGCCGGGCTGAGCAGGGGCAGATTCTGGGTGACCGGGATCCACGGATTGATCGGCGCGAGATGGCGGCAGTATTTGTCGATGATCGCGTCCGAGAATCCCGAATAGGCAAACGCAACGCCCTTGCGTCGGCTTATGTTCTCCGTGATCAGAACCGACTTCGAACCTGGAAACAGGTTCGACAAGCCGTCGACGACCCCCTGCCACCGGTCCGGACTGAGACCAGCCTCATACACGGCATCTTGAATATGCATTTCTCCCCCATGGATTGCCACCCGACTGGAATCCAATCTATCGGCGCGGTACGCGGCGCCACATTCGCGGGGTCACGAGGCCGTCGTCTCCCTTAAATCCCGTGGTCATTCCCCTGACGACGGGCCGGCATGCCGGACCAGGAGATGGAGACGTGCTTGTGAACCAATAAATAACGCGACCGTCACCGACGCAGCGTCCACTCTGTTCCCCACCTAAATGTTGCAGTCTTCCCCAGACTGAAACACTTAACGGTAGCGGTGAGCGTTCCCACATTGCCGTCCGATGCATCACGAATGTTATCGGAAAGACCACTTTAGCCTCTGGATATTGTTATGAAACCTCCCAAATTGGGGGTGTGTCGGTTTGAAATATGGGGTCGCCGTCGCGCGTTGCCCCAGCCGCTCGGCACATCTCCGGGTCGGACACGCAATGATTGAATATCCGTATAATTGCTCGTAAACATCTATATTGTTGGGGAGACAGCCGCTTGCCGCCACGAGACTACGACACCGTCACGATTTCCGGTATGATCGGGTCGGCCTATGCCTGCGTGCCGGATACGGGCCTGTGGACCGGTTTCCTGGAGACGGTGACGACGGTCTTCGATGTCTCGGGCGCCCAGATCCTGTGCACAGACCTTGCCGAACGAAAGATCACATTCAGCGCGCTCCACGGGTTCGACGCGTCCCTCGTCGACGATTTCGAAGCCTATGCCTTCGATGACCCGATGCTCCCCCATATCCTCGACAATCCGAACAAGGTGTTTTCCGACCGGCGAACGAACGCGGTCGGCAACATGCTGGAGACGCGGATCTCGCGGGAATTCCTGCAACCGATCGGCATTACCGAGCGGGCCGGATTCCTGGTGACGAGGGGCAACATGACCTTCGCCTTCGCGCTTTTATGCGGCCCGGGGCGCGATCTGCTTTCCAACGAGGAGCTGGGCATCATCGCCCTCCTTCAGCCGCATATCCTGCAGGCCGTCTCGCTTCAGCAGGATTTGCTGTCGGCCCGATACATGAACGACTCCTTCGTCAGCCTGCTGGACGGGTTGCCGGGCGGCATCGCCTTCGTCGATCGCGACTGCCGGCTTCACTTCGCCAACCGGGTGGCGCGGGACGTGCTCGATGCCGGGGCCTATCTCCATCTGCGCCGCGGCGAGGTGCGTTGCCGCAAGCCGGAGGATACCGCGGATCTGCGCGATGCGGTCCGAACCGCAGCCGGCGGCCTGTCGGAGGATGCGGAAGCGGACGCGCCCCGCACCCGTGTCCTGATGGTCGACAAGGGAACCAGCGACGACCCGGTTCTCGTATCCGTCAGCCCGATCGGGGCCGGCGGACCGTTCGATGCGGGCGCGTTCGATCCGATGCCGGCGGTGATGGTCCATATCTGCGATCCGGATATGCGGCTGGAGACCTCGCAGGACCTGCTGGCAAGGCTGTTCGGCCTGGTGCCTTCGGAGGCGCGGACATTGCGGGCGCTTGTTGCCGGCAAGACGATCCGCGAGATAGCCGACGGCGACGGGCTGTCGGTCGAAACCGTTCGCGGCTATCTGAAGCAGATCTTCAACAAGACGGGCTGCCGGCGGCAATCGGAGCTTATCCGTCTCGTCGCCAGTTCGCCGGCCTGGATCAGGCACCGGCGCCGGCCCGACTGAACCCCGACTGAACAACGCCGGGGGGCGGCGATGTCGGGCGATGTCGGCGGCGTGGGATGCCGGGCCGCTGAGGGGGCGTGATGCATTTGCATCATTCCATGGGCCGCCGATCTTTGTTTCCCTTGCATTCTGTATTCAAAATCCGCGCTCGCGCCTCTGGAGGGATCGCAGACCGCCCTAAGGGATGCGACGGCGCATGGGCGACGGAACACGGCCGGAGGGACAAGAATGACGCATTCCAGAACCCGCACCACCCCGAGCAAATGCCTGTCGTCGATCGCGGGCGGGGTATTCGCCCTGTCGCTCGGCGCATTCGCCCTGTCGGCAACGCCGGACCGGGCGTTCGCCGAGGACATCGTCATCGGCATTCCCGCCGCCCAGTCCGCGCCGGTCGGGGTCGCCGACCATCAGGACTGGACCAACGGCGTGCTGATGGCGATCGACGAGATCAACGCGGCCGGTGGCGTGCTCGGCAAAAACCTGTCGGCCAAGATCGTCGACACCGACATCATGACGCCGGAAGGCACGATCGCCGGCATCCAGGCGCTGACGGAGGCCGATGTCGACGCGATCCTGTCGGCCTTCGTGCTGATCGCCCAGCCGGCCATGGATGCCGCCGCCACCACCGGGGTGCCCTATCTGCATGGCAATACGTCGACGCCGTCGGAGGACCTGTTCAAGTCCGATCCGGAGAAGTACCGCAACATCTTCCAGCTCGACGTCCCTGAGTCCTACTACGGGGCCGGCTATATCAAGTTCCTGACCGACCTCGTCGAGAGCGGACAGTGGGAGCCGAAGAACAATTGCGTCCACATCGTCCAGGGCCAGATCTCCTATACCCAGCTCATCTCGAAGGCGACGCAGGAGGCGATCGCCCAGTCGGATATGTGGGAACAGGGGCCGATCACCGATATCCAGTTCCCGGTCCAGGACTGGGCGCCGGTCATCCGGGCGCTGCATGACGGCGACTGCGCGGCCCAGATGATCGATCACTGGGTGGCCGCGGAACTCGCCGCCTTCGCCCAGCAATACGCCTCCGATCCGGTCGACGGCGCGCTCGTCTACATGCAATACGGCCCCTCGCAGCCGGAATTCCTTGATCTGGCCGCCGGCGCCGCCGAGGGCATGGTGTGGGGCACGGTCTATGGCGTCTATGCCGACGAGCAGGGCACCAAGTTCCGCGAGGCCTACCGGGAGCGCTATCCCGGCATCATGGGCATGGTCTATACCGGCGGCGGCTATGACGCGGTCTACATGATGAAGGATGCTTGGGAGAAGGTCGGCGACACCAAGGATTTCGATGCGGTCGGCGATGCGATCCGCGAGATGGAGTATCGCGGCGTCAACGGTCTCTACAAGTTCGATCCGGCGACCCAGTCGGGCATCAGCTATCCGAACATGACAGACGATCCGGAAGGCGGGCAGGCGCATCTGTTCTTCCAGGTGCAGGACGACGAGCACCGCATCATCGCGCCGGAGCCGTTCGCCGAGGTGCCCTTCGCGCCGGCCCGGTGGATGCAGTAACCGGCGGAGCCGGCCGTTCCACCAAGACACCGGTCGTATCAACGTGACGACGTCACCGATCTTCGGCTGTGAGGGGATCTGCCTGTCGCTTGGCGGCCGGCAGATCCTCGAGGATGTCAGCCTGTCGGTCTCGCCGGGCGAGATCCTCGGGCTGGTCGGTCCGAATGGCGCCGGCAAGACCTCGCTGTTCGAGGTCCTGTCCGGCCGTTACGAGGCCCAATCCGGATCGGTACACTTTCGTGATCGCGACATCACCCGCGTCCGCTTTCCCGAGCGGGCAAGGATGGGCATGGCGCGCACCTTCCAGAGCCCGGTCGTGCCGGGGTCGCTCACGGTCGGCGAGACCTTCCGGGCCGCCCGCAAGGCCTATCGGCCTTACCTGAGCGCGCATGATGCGGAATGGGCCGCCCGGCTTGCCCATCTCACCGTCTCCTGGGACCGGCCGGCGGCAAGCCTCGATACGTTCGACCGGCGCAAATTGCTGCTGGCCTGCCTGATCCTGCGCCGGCCCGCCGTGATGCTGATGGACGAGCCGGCTTCGGGGCTGATCAACACGGAAATCGACGAGCTCGACCTGATCATCCGCCGGCTGGTCGACGAATACGAAATCGCCATGATCCTGATCGAGCACCGGCTGGAACTGCTGTCGGCGATCGCCGACCGGGTCGTCGTGCTCGATCTCGGCGAGGTCATCGCCCGCGGCGCGCCCGGGGAGGTGTTCAAGGACCCGCGCGTCCATGCCGCTTATTTCGAGGGCGTCGTCTGATGGCCGAACTCCTGGAAATCCGGGGCCTGACAGCCGGCTACGGTCCCTTGCGCGTCCTGCATGAAGTGGATCTGACCGTGCGCCCCGGCGAGCGCATCGGCCTCGTCGGCCTGAACGGACACGGCAAGACGACCCTGTTTCGCGCGATCACCCACATGGTCGGCTGGCAGCAGGGCTCGATCCGGTTTGAGGGCACCGAGATCGGCGGGACCCGGTCGCTGGGGGCCGGGCGCCGCACCTCGGGCATCATCCGCTTAGGGATCGCGATGGCGCCGCAGGGCGATGCGATCTTTCCGGGCCTCACGGTCCGCCAGCATCTCGACTGCGGAGCGTTCACCCGGACCGCCTGGCGCGAACGGTGGCAGCGGCGCGAGCGGGTCCTGGAGATCTTCCCGCCGTTGCGCAAGCTGCAGGATTCGCTGGTCGGCAAATTGTCCGGCGGCGAACGCCGCATGGTCTCGCTCGGCCGGATGCTGATGGTCGAGGCCGATCTCTATCTGATCGACGAGCCATCGCTGGGCCTGGCGCCGAAGATCTCGGCCGCGGTGATGGACGCGATCTGGTCTTTGAAGATGGAAGGCCGCGGCATGATCATCGCCGAACAGAACGTCACGCTGCTGTCGGGCCATGTCGACCGGATGATCGGCATGCATGCCGGCCGCATGCGCGGCGAAGTCGGCCATGTGGAATTGAGTTAGTACATGGATTTCGGCGTCATCATCTACGGGCTCAATCTGGCGGCGATCTACGGCCTGATGGCGATCGGCATCTCGATCCTGTGGTCGAGCGTCGGCATGATCAACATGGCGCATGGCGCGACCTTCGCCGTGTCCGGCTATGCGGCCTGGCTTGCCTCCGCAGCCATGAAACCGGTGATCGCGGCGGCCTTCGGCAAGGGGCTGATCGCCTCGCTGGCGACGGCCGGCGTCGTCGTCGGCGTGGCGCTTCTGGCCGGCGCGCTGATGGGCGTGCTGATCTATCTGCTCGCCTTCCTGCCGATCCATGACAAGCCGAATTTCGCGGTGCGCAGCCTGATCATCACGCTCGCGATCAATATCGCGACGGTGCAGGCGCTGCTGTTCTTCTTCGGACCGCGCAATCGCGGCCTGCCGAAGATCTTCGGCTTCGGCCGGTTCGAGGTGTTCGGCGTTTCGATCCGCTACGACCAGGCCGGCACGATCCTCTGCACAGCCGTGCTGCTAGGGCTGGTGCTCGGCTGGCTCAGACACAGTCGCAAGGGGCTGGAAATCCGCGCGATGATGCAGAACGCGGAAGGGGCGGCGCTGTCGGGCGTCTCGGTGCGCTGGACGGCGCTGCCGGTGATGGTGGTGACCGGCGCGCTTGCCGGCATGGCCGCGGCGCTCCTGTCGCAGACGATCTTCGTCAGCCCGACCGCCGGCGCGATCCCGCTGATCAAGGGCCTGACCATCGCCCTCCTCGGCGGGCTCGGCAGCGTGCCCGGCGCGGTGCTCGGCGCCTTGCTGATCGGCTATCTGGAGGCCTTTACCGGGATCATTCCCTTCCTTGGCCAGCGCTATGTGATGTTCGTGCAGTTCGCCTTCATCATCACGGTGCTGATCATCCGGCCGCGCGGTCTCGGCGGCCTGCTCGACGATACACGGGAGTAGGCCGATGCCCGAAACGAACGCCAGAACCTCCGAAAGAACGGACAAGAAACTCCACAAGGTCGGGCGATATCACCACGACTATCGGCTGAAGCCCGATGGTGCCGCTGAATGGACGCGGTCGCGCGTGCCGTTGACCCGCCGCCACTGGCTGAAATGGCGCGGCGTCTACAATCCGCGCACTCTTGCCCGCGAGCGCATCCTTGCCGACAAGATGCCGCTATGGTGGACGCTCGGGCTGGGCGGGCTGGTGGTCGTCACGCCGTTCCTGCCGAACCCGATGATCAATGTCGCGGCGATCTTCTGCATGTTCGCGGCGATCAACGTGCTGTGGACGCTGATCATCGGCACCGCCGGCATCTTCTCGCTGGCGACGCTGGCGGTCGTTGGCATGGCCGGTTACGCGGCGGCGGCCGCGAATGTCTATCTCGGCCTGCCCTGGCCGCTGATGTTCCTGGTTGGGCCGCTGGTCGGCTTCGCGATCGGCGGCATTCTCGCCTTGCCCTCGACTCGGCTCGACGGGCTTTACTACGCGCTCCTGACCATGGGTGTCGCCGAGATCTGCCGGATCTTCGTCACCCAACTGCGCGCCCTTGCGCCGATGAACGGCTCGATCAACAAGGTCGGCAGCTTCATCCCCGAAGACTGGTTCCTGCAGCGCGAGGGCCTGTTGCTCGGCTTTGCCGGCGCGTTCCTGTTGCTGCTGGCGGCCCTTCTCGTCTTCCGGCTGGTCAATTCGGAGCGGCTCGGCCTGCTCCTGCGGGCGGCCAAGATGTCGCGCGAGGACGAGGCATTCTCGGAGGCCTGCGGCATCGATTTCCGCCGGGCCCGGCTTTACGTCTTCCTGATCTCGTCCGCGGCGCTCGGCGTCTGCGGCGCCTTCTACGCGATGTATTACCGGTCGATCTCGCCGTCGGTGTTCTCGCTCGACCAGTTGCTGCTCTTGTTTGCGATGATGGTGATCGGCGGGCTTGGCCGGTCCGAAGGCGCGGTGCTGGGCGCCGCGATCGTCATCGTCATCGACAAGGGGCTTATCGAACTGGGCCCGCTGCGCATCATCCTGATTGCCGCGATCATGCTGCTCGTCACCGTGTTCGCCCATGAGGGCCTGACCGGGGCGCGCCAGCAATTCCGCAACTTCCGCAACCGCAAGAAGGGCGAACGCCGCGCCCTGCGCACGGAGAAAGGGGGCGAAGTGATGCCCGAGGAAGCGACCGAAATCGACGACAAGCAGGAAATCTACTACCGCCGCTTCAACAAGCGCCTGCGCGACGAGTTGAAGACCTTCATCACGCCGGAGCTGATCGAGGAGCACCGGCAGGCGCCGCTCGGCCGCCATTCCGACACGCTGGAGCGGGTGCTCAACTTCTTCCGGCGCGGCGACATGCCCGACAAATACGCGATCCTTCGCGTCGACGGCGCCTGGGACCGCTTCCGCATCATGGCGCTGTCGGGCGAACGCGGCGCGCCGCCCCGCGTCGTCGACGACAAGGAATACGCAAGCCTGTCGGAGGCCTATCACGCCGTCTTCCTCCTGCGCGTCAACGACCTCCTGGAAAGCTAGGCCTCATGACCGACGTCCGTATCTTCGGCTATTCTGATCCGCTCGCTGCCCGGGCCGGCAAACCGATCGATTTCATGGTGTCCGTGGAAGGCACGAAAGAGGTCGAGGCGCAGATCGTCCGCCTCGTCCACGGCGATGAAAATCCGGAAGGTCCGGGCTTCGTCGAGGAAGAGGTGGAGACCGATGTGGCGGGCACGCTGTCGGTGCGCCGGCAATATACGCAGCTCGGCTCCTTTGCCTCCGTCGATGATCCCGATGGCCGGCTCGACGCGCCCGGCGCCTTCACGCTGCATGCCTTCTTCTACGCGACCACGCCCGGCAAGCGGCGCCAGACGCTCCTTGGCTCCTGGTCGGTCAATTCCTCGAAAGGCTACGGCCTTGGCGTCAATCCGGACGGCCATCTGGAATTCTGGGTCGGCGACGGCGAAACCGTCGATCACGTCACCGCCGAAGTCGCGCTGGTGCCGAAGGTCTGGCATTTCGTCGCGGCGACCTACGATCCGGCGACCGGCGCGGCGCGGCTGCACCAGATCGGCGTCGTCAACCGCTGGAATTCGCATGTCGGGCCGGTCGTCCCGTTTGATCACGACAGCCACGTGTCGGAGACCCTGCGGGTCAGGCCGGCCGTCTCCGGGGCATCGTTCCTGATCGCCGGGTCGCATGAGAACAATCCGACGCGCGGCGACTTCGTCTCGATGATCTTCAACGGCAAGATCGACCGCTGCGGCCTCTACGACCGGGTGCTCGAACGCTCCGAGATCGAGGCGATGGCGACAGGATCCGTTCCGGATGCCGGCATCCTCGCCTATTGGGACACGACCGAGGGTTATACCGACCGGGGCATCGGCGACACGATCGTCGATACCGGGCCGCATGGCATGAACGCGACCGGCCACAACCGCCCGATCCGCGCCATGACCGGCTGGAACTGGCGGGGCCGGGAGGACAGCTTCCGCCTCGATCCTAAGCAATATGGCGGCATCGCCTTCCATGACGATGCGCTGATCGATTGCGAGTGGGAGCCGACGGTGACCTGGACGCCGCCCGAGGACATCAAGAGCGGCGTCTATGCGCTGCGATTGCGGGCCGGTGGTGCGGAGGACCACATTCCCGTCATCATCCGCCCGGCCGCGCCGCGCGCCAGGATTGCCGTGTTGATGGCGACCTTCACCTATCTGGCCTATGCCAACGAGCATCTCGCCTTCGAGGCCCATACCGCCCAGGCGATCACCGCGCACACGCCGGTGCTGGTGCCGGAGGACATCGAGTTCAAGAAGCTCGAGGAGTTCGGCCTGTCGACCTATGACCATCATTCCGACGGCGCCGGGGTCTGCTATTCATCCTGGCGCCGGCCGATCATCAACATGCGGCCGAGATACCGGATGCCGGGCATGACCTTTCCCTGGGCGCTGCCGGCCGACCTGTCGCTGATCTGGTGGATGGATCAGTCCGGCTACGACTACGAGGTGCTGAGCGACCACGACCTGCACCGGGAGGGCGTCGAGGCGCTTCGGCCTTACAAGGCGGTGATCAACTGCACCCATCCGGAATATTATTCCGAGGAGATGATGGATGCCACGGAGGACTATCTGACGGAGGGCGGGCGGCTCCTCTATATCGGCGGCAACGGCTATTACTGGGTGACGTCGCTGTGCGACGGCGATCCGGCCTGTATCGAGGTGCGCAAGCTCGATGTCGGTTCGCGCGCCTGGCAGGCGGAGGCCGGCGAGGGCTATCTCGCCTCGACCGGCGAGCGCTCCGGCCTGTGGCGCTCGCGCGGCCGGGCGCCACAGAAGATCGTCGGCCTGGGCTTCACCACCGAAGGCATGGACGAGAGCCAGCCGTTCGAACGGATGCCGGACAGCTTTCACAAACGGGCTTCCTGGATCTTCGAGGGGATCGGCGAGACGGAGCTGATCGGCGATTTCGGCCTTGCCCAGGGTGGCGCGGCGGGCATCGAGCTCGACCGCTATGAACTGGCGCTCGGCACGCCGCCGCATACGCTGCTGGTGGCGGCAAGCCATGGCCATTCCGACAATTATCCGCTGGTCAGCGAGGAAATCACCTATGCGTTTCCCGGGCGCGGCGGCACCCAGGATCCGCAGGTGCGCGGCGACATGATCTACTTCACCACGCCGAAGGAGGGCGCCGTCTTCGCCGCCGGCTCGATCGCCTGGAGCCAGGCCCTGCCCTGCCATGGCGGCGACAATTCGGTCGGGCAGATCATGCGCAACGTGCTCGACGCGTTCACCCGGGACGGCCCGCTTCCGGGCTCCGCCTTCGTGGGAGAGGAAAAGCACTGGCGTTGACAGACGGGGTTTATCCGGTAGCGTCTAGGGTCCAAACGAGAACAAACGACGACACGGGTCCGACCATGCCGGTTGGAATTACGGCGTTCAGTCGCTTCATCGGCGACCTGCATGAAGCGAGCGGCACCTTCGACTGCGTTTCCCTGATCGATTGGGGCGTGGGCCGGATCCTCGACGATCTCGGTGCGGATGCCCACTGGTGCGGCTGGGCGACAATCGGCTATTCCGACGTAATCGTCCATTCCTCGGCCTCCGGCAACCTGCCGGATGACTATGCCGATTTCTGGCATACGATCTGCCGGGATGACCTGCTCGCCCGGGATTTCCGGGCCGATTCCGAGAAAACGGCGACCTATGCGCGGACCGACAGCCGCCAGACCGAGGGCATGATCGCGCTTGCCGACCGCTATGGGCTGACCCGGATGATGGCGGCGGCCGAACACCTGTCGCGCGGCCGTCCCGGTTTCTTCCTGTCGGCCTATCGCGGCGGTCCGGCCGCGCGGGACTGGACGAGCGAGGAAAAGGAATACCTGTTCTGCGGGGTCGAGCACCTGGCATCCGCCGCCCGCACCAAGCTGCGCGGCGCGCTCGAGGATGCCGAGACGCGCCAGGAGGTCGTCGTCCTGGCCGACCAGTCCGGCAATGCCTTTATCGGCGCCAAGGCGCTGGCGGCAGCCTTCGGCGACGTCCTGCGCCCCGATGCGCTGAACACCCTGCCCGGTTTCCTGCGCGAAGCCGCCTCGACGCCGGGCCGCAAGGTCTATGACGAGCTCGATCTGATCGTCGACGTCAAGCCGTTGCGCGGCCGGCGCTATTCCGGCCTGTCGCACCTGACGGTGCGCCGCCGCGGTCCGCTCGACTGCCTGACGGCGCGCGAGATCGAGATTGCCCGGCAGGTCTCCGACGGGGCGAGCCACAAGCATATCGCCCGGAGCCTCGAGATCTCACCGGCGACCGCGCGCAATCATATCCAGGCGATCTATCGCAAGACCCGGGTCGACAACCGGGTCGCGCTGGCGCGGCTCGTGCTCGACGCGGAAATGCAGCCGGCGCCCTGACGGATGCGGTCCGAGTTTCGGAGCTGATCCTCGGTTGGCCTTAAGGGGGCGGCCTCAGGCCGCGACCTTGCGGCGGGCGAGTTCGCATTGCCGCCACAGATCACCGAGCGCGTCGAGCAGCACATCGATATCGGCGGCGCTGTGGACCGGCGAGGGCGTGATCCGCAACCGCTCGGTGCCCTTCGGCACGGTCGGATAGTTGATCGGCTGGATGTAGATGCCGTGTTCGTCGAGCAGGCGGTCGGACAGCGCCTTGCACTTGACCGGATCGCCGACCATGACCGGGACGATATGGCTCGGATTGTCGAGATGTGGAATGCCGATTTCGTCGAGCCGGCGGCGAACCTCGGCGACGCGGGCCTGCTGTTGGTCGCGCTCGGTCGAGGACGTCTTCAGATGGCGAACGGCGGCAGCCGCGCCGGCGGCGACTGCCGGCGGCAGGGCGGTGGTGAAGATGAAGCCGCTGGCAAAGGAGCGGATGAAATCGCACAGGTCCGCGGAGGCCGCGATATAGCCGCCGACGACGCCGTAGGCCTTGCCGAGCGTGCCTTCGATGACGGTGAGCCGGTCCATCAGGCCCTCGCGCTCGGCGATGCCGCCGCCGCGCGGACCGTAGAGGCCGACCGCGTGGACCTCGTCGAGATAGGTCATCGCGCCATAGGCATCGGCCAGATCGCAGATCTCGGCGATCGGCGCGATGTCACCGTCCATCGAATAGACCGATTCGAAGGCGATCAGCTTCGGCGCGTCGGCGGGTGCCGCCTTCAGGCAGGCTTCCAGATGGGCGACGTCGTTGTGGCGCCAGATCACCTTCTGGGCCCGCGAATGGCGAATGCCCTCGATCATCGAGGCGTGGTTGAGGCTGTCGGAAAAGACGATGCAGCCGGGGATCTGCGAGGCGAGCGTGCCGAGCGCTGCCCAGTTCGACACGTAGCCGGAGGTGAACAGGAGGGCGGATTCCTTGCCGTGCAGGTCGGCGAGCTCGCGCTCCAGCAGGACGTGTTCGTGGGTGGTGCCGGAGATGTTGCGCGTGCCGCCGGCACCCGCGCCATAGCGGTCGATCGCCTCATGCATGGCGGCGAGCACGGCCGGGTGCTGGCCCATGCCGAGATAGTCATTCGAGCACCACACGGTGATGTCGCGGGTTTCGTCGTCGACATGCCGGGTGGCGGCGGGAAACGCGCCGCGATGCCGCGACAGGTCGGTAAAGACGCGGTAGTTGCCTTCGGCGCGCAGCGCGTCGAGCCGCGATTTGAAATAGTCGTCCATCACCGAACCCTTCTCCTGCACTTGGCCGACTTGTAGCCGGCCGATCGGTGTCCGCCTTGATTACCATCAATCGGCGCCGTTCGCCTATTCCGAATACGGCTATCATAAGCGGTATTTTGACACGGTTGATGCTAGTCATGTTGACTATGCGCCGGACACGTGAGGATGGGCGCCGCGAACGGAGACGCCGAAACGATGCCAGATGACGCGACGCGCGCTGCGGTGCGATCCTCTCTCATTCTCAAGAGCCTGCCCGCGCCGATCGTCGACACGGTGCTCGCGAGCGCGGTCGAGAAACGCTACGACCGCGGCGAGACGATCTTCCTGCAGGGCGAGCCGGCCGCGTCGATCCATATCGTCGTCGAGGGGTGGGTTAAGCTTTATCGGATCTCGCCGAACGGCACTGAGGCCGTCGTCAACGTCTTCACCCAGGGGCACAGTTTCGGCGAGGCGGTGGCGCTGCGCGATCTCGACTATCCGGTCTCGGCGGAAGCGGTCACCGACTGTACCGTCACGCAGATCCCCGCCGCGACGCTGATCGGGATCATGCGCGACGAGCCCGGCATCTGCATGTCGATCCTCGCTTCGACGTTCCAGCACCTGCACGAACTGGTCCAGCAGATCGAGCAAATGAAGGCCCAGACCGGCACGCAGCGCGTCGCCGAGTTCCTGATCGAACTGGCGCCGGTGGAGACGGGAAGCTGTGTCGTCACGCTGCCCTATGACAAGGTGCTGATCGCCGGTCGGCTTGGGATGAAGCCGGAAAGCCTGAGCCGGGCCTTCGCCAAGCTGCGCGGTGTCGGCGTGCGGATTACCCGCAACAACGCCTCGATCGAAAGCGTCGAGCGGCTCCGGACATTCGCCGAGGAAGACCCGGCGGCCGCCTGGAACCACGCGCTTTAGGGGCTGGTGAGGGGGGCGGCTGGACAAGTCTTGCATTTGTGTCGGGTAAGGCGGGGATGGTGGCCGAGGGGGCAACCTCTCTTCAGTTGTCATGCCCGGAATAAGTCCACCGGTGTCCGGCTTAATCTCCGTAGTGTCGATTAACCCTTTGTCGAGTATGGATTTTTGACGAGAGACGGTCGCTGGACATGGACTCACTCAACCACCTGCCCGGACGTCATCAACTCTGTTTTCCTCGATGGAAGCGGTGTCTTGATATCACCCGCCATTCCCCCTCAGTGTCATTGCCGGGCTTGTCCCGGCAATCCATGAACACGGATGCCAGCGAGGTGTTCATGGATCCCCGGAACAAGTCGGGGGATGACGTCCGAGTGGGTGGTCAGGCTGAAAACAAAAAACCCCGTCCCCGCTGAACCGGACACCAGTGAGACAAGCCCGGCAATGACAGCGGAGGGGGTGGTGACGGAACGCCATCCTCTCCCGCGTCATCCCGGAATTCGCGATAGCGAATATCCGTGATCGGAGAACCCCGACGGTTCGGGTTCCCTCGGCCTCGATATCCGGCACCGACACGGGCGCCCCGATCCCGGCTCGGCCTGACGGCCGTCCGGGATGACGAGGGAGGGGTTATGCGGTAGCGCAACCGCCGCAAAGGGTGCTCTGCCCGAGCCGGTTCCGGGCCTCCATCAACAACAGGCGCCCAACCAAGTCGGGACGACGTCCGGGCATGCGGTCAGGCTGAAACCCGAAGCCCGGTATCGCCGACCCTGATAGCGGTGGATCAGGACCGGGTCTCTCCGGGTGCGTAGGGTGAATTGATGCGGCGGATGATCTCGGACAGGCGCGACCAGTGTTGCAGCGTCATGGGCAGGGCCAGCGCGCTTTCGACGAACTCCCAGGAATAGCTGACGATCGAGAAGATCGTGCCGGCCTTGGCGCTGATCTCGGTCGTCGCGAACCACAGGTTGAACAGGACCAGGGCCAGGAGAACGACGAAGATCGCGCCATAGAGCACGGCTTCGGTATCGGAAATCCGCACCTCCAGGCGGCGCAGGCGGATCAGGTGGACGAAGGTCAGCCCGGCCATGCGCTTTTCCAGGATGTTGACCTGCCGCTCGGTCTGCTGGTTGAGCGCGCCGTTCAGCCGGTAGAAGCGGCGGTGGAACAGGGCGTAGATGGCGATCATCAGGCCGGCCGCCAGGCCGCCGGCCAGCGCCAGGACGGGCGAAAAGGCATAGAGGATGACCACGGCGATGACGAGTTGGACGCTCGAGGCCATCGCGCCGGGCAGGGTCTCCTCCATGAAGTCGACCAGTTCCCGCCCCATGCCGAGCCGCGCGTTCAGCGCCGAGATCGGCAGGCCGGACGCCCGGGCCGCTTGGGCCTTGCCCAGTTCGACCCGGATCGTTCCGTAGACCCGCGTGTCGTAGATGCGGCGCGAAACGCCCACGACGATCAACACCGCCATCAGGGTGGCCAGATGCCACAGCGGTTCGATCTCGCCGGCCAGCAGGCCGTTGATGGCGAAGCCCATGAACAGCGGGATCAGCGCCATCAGGGTGGTCTCGCACAGGATCAGGATCCAGGTCAGCGCAGCGCGCCAGCGGAAGACGCGAAGCAGCGTGACGATGCTCAGATGGTGCCCGTCCAGCATGGCGGCCTACTCGTCGTAGAACAGCGGTACCGTGACCGTGCCGGGGCCGACGGCGGCCTCGGCGAAGGTCGCATCGAACGTCTGCTTGCCGGAGGCGCCGACGCCCTCGAGCAGGCGATCGTTGTCGTAGTTCAGGTCCCGGTCGCCGTTCTCGTCGTGAAAGACGAAGATCGCATAGGGACCTTCGGTGAGGTCGGGGAAGTGGTGCGTCACCTGCCCGGGGCGGGCCGGGATTTCGGCCAGTTGAACCGCATAGCGCCACTCCAGATACTCGTAGGCTTCGGGATGATCGAAGACCATGACCACGACGTTGCCGTCGGCGTTGCGAACGCCGTCGACCGTCAGGGTCAGGCCCCCCGCAAGGGCGGGTGTGGCGAGTGCCGTGGCCGCGACGGCGGCGGCGAATCTTCGAAGACCTGTCTTCATGCTGAGGGGGCCTTTGCTTTCCGGGCGTGGGGGGAGGGTCGGAACAGGGCGATGACGTCCTCGGTGATGGCGATCAGGACGGGGACGAGGATCAGCATCAGCGCCGTCCCGAACAGTTCGCCGAAGGCGAGCGAGATCGCCGCCGGGATCAGGTATTGCGCCTGTTCGGAGGTTTCGGTGAGCAGCGGCGTCAGGCCGATGACCGTGGTGGCGGTGGTCAGGAAGATCGCCCGGAAGCGGCCGATGCCGGCAGCATGCAGGGCGTCCTCGACGCTGTCGCCCTCCTCGCGCGCCTGGTTGTAGCGGGTGATCATGACGAGGCTGTCATTGACGATCACCCCGGTCAGCGCCAGCATGCCGAAGAAGGACAGGATCGACAGCGCGACGCCCATGATCAGGTGGCCGATCGCCGCGGCGACGAAGCCGAAGGGGACGATCGCCAGGATCACGAAGGGCTGCCAGTAGCTCTTCAACGGCACGGCCATCAGCACGTAGATCAGGACGGCGGCCAGGATCAGCGCCCTCACCAGGCCGCCGCGGATCTCGCCCATTTCCTCCAATTCGCCGGCGGCGATCACCTCGACGCTAGGATATTTCGCGTTGAGCGTCGGGACGATCTCTTCGAATATCGCCTGGCCGACCTCCTCCGGCGCCACCACGGCGCGGTCGATTGAGGCGGCGATCGTGCCGATGCGCTTGGCGTCGCGGCGGGTCACCACGCCGGCGGCATAGGCGCCCTCGATCTCGGCGACGGTGAGCAGCGGCACCCAGGCGCCGTTCAGGCTGCGCAGCCGGGTCTGCATCAGGTCGTCGATCGTGTCGCGGGCCGCCTTCGCGTTCTGCACCACGACACGCAGCTCGGCGCCGTCGCGGCGCACCCGGGTCAGTTCCGATCCGCCGAAGCCGTAGCCGATCTGGGCGGCCAGCGTCTCGGCGGTGAAGCCAAGATTGCGCGCTTCCGGCCGCAGCTTGAGCCGCAATTCCGGCTGGCCGCCGGCAAGGCTGTCGCGGATGTTGGAGACACCCTCGATCCCCGCCAGGAAGTCGCGCAACTCTTCGCTTGCCAGCCGCAGGAGGTCGGTATCCTTGGACACGAGACGGATCTGGAAGCCGCCGGCGAGTTCCTCCGAGCCGGTGAACTGGAGTTCGGTCGCCCCTTCCACCTGGCCGACGCGCTCGCGCCAGATGCGCACCACGTCGAGGATCGGCACGTCCGGCCGCTCGGCGACCGGCAGCATCTCCGCGTAGATCTGCGCGCTTCCGGCGCTGTCGACGAGGGCGAAGACCGTGCGGATCGGCGCTTCCTCCATGCCGGCCTGCACGCGCAGGTCCTCGTTCAGTGCGTGGCCGATACGTTCGATGCGGTCGACATTGGCCTTGGTCAGGGTAAACGGCGCGCGCGCGTCCATTTCCAGGCTGACCGTGATGACCTGGCCGGGGACATCGGGAAAGAACACGGTCTGGACCTTGCCCTTGGCGATCAGGCCGAGGCCGGCGGTCGCCGCCGCGATGAACAGGACCAGGACGGCGTAGCGATGGCGCACCGAGCGCACCAGCAGCGGCTGATAGACCCGGTCGCGAACCCATGTCAGGCCGGCCTGCGCGCCGTCCTGGATATAGCCCCACAGCCGGGCCGGCAGGTGGCGGCGCTCGCCGTCGAGCGGCACGGCGGCCAGATGGGCGGGCAGAATGAACTTGCTTTCGATCAGCGAGAAGATCAGGGCGAGGATGACGATGCCGGAGAAGCTCGCCAGCACCCTGCCGAGCGGATTGTCGATCAGCAGCATCGGAAAGAAGGCGGCGATCGTCGTCAGGACGCCGAAGACGGTCGCGACCGCCACCCGCTCGACCCCGCGCTCGGTGCCCTTGATCGGGTCCTTGATCTTGCGGCGCTCCTCGAACACGCTTTCGCCGACGACGACGGCGTCGTCGACCAGGATGCCGAGCGCGATGATCAGGCCGAAGGTGGTGACGTCGTTGAGGGAGTAATCGACCCATTTCGAGCCGGACACGGCAAGCGCGCCCATCACCGAGACGGGAATGCCCATCGCCACCCAGAAGGCGAGCCGGACGTTCAGGAAGATGGCGAGCAGTGCGGTGACCAGGATCAGGCCCTGTATGCCGTTTGAACGCAGCAGCGCCAGCCGGTCGGAGATATAGCCGGCGCTGTCGCCCCAGACGGTGGCGGTGATGCTCGGCGGCAGCTGGGGCTGGAACCGCTCGACCACCCGGTTGACGACCCGGCTGACCTCGAGCAGGTTTTCCTTCTGGCCGACCAGGACCTCCATGCCGACGGTCGGCTCGCCGTTGAAGCGGAACATGAAATCGCCTTCGAGGAAGCCGTCTTCGATGGTGGCGATTTCGCCGAGCAGGACGTTGGAGCCGTCGGCGCGTTCGATCACCGGCAGGGCGGCGTATTCGGGGGCGTAGAGCGCCCGGTTGTCGGCGCGCAGGAAGATGGTGCCGCCATCGGTGCGCAGGCGGCCGGCCTGGAAGTCGAGCGAATTCGCGCCGATCGCGGCGGCGATGTCGGCGACCGTCAGCCCGTAGAGTCGCAGCCGTTCCGGGTCGATCTCGATGCGCAGGTTGCGCGGGATCAGGCCCCAGATCTTCAGGCGCGACAGTTCCGGCTGGGCCAGCAGCTCCTCCTTCAGGCGCTGCGCGACGGTCTGCAACGTGGCCGGATCGGCCGGACCGTGCAGGTTCACGTAGAGCGCCGGCAGGTCATAGCCCTCCGCCTCGATGACCGGGCGGCGCGCGTCCTCGGGCAGGTCGGTGATGCCGTCGACGCGCAGGCGCACACGGTCAAGCACGGCCTGCAGCTTTTCGCCGCCGGCCCGGCGCACCGACAGGGTGGCGAGTTCGTTGTAGGAGCGCGCGGTGATGCTGCGTACGCCCTGAAGGCCTTCGAGCGCCTGCTCGACCTTCTGGGTGACAAGCCGGTCGACCTGTTCAGCGGTCGCGTCGGGATACTCGATGGCGATCTCGACGGTTTCAGGCGGAACGCGCGGAAAGCCCTCGATGCGGATCGTGAACGCGGTCAGCACGCCGAGAAAGAGGATCAGCGCCATCAGCAGGTTGGCGGCGACGGGATTGCGGATGAACCAGCCGGTCAGGGCATGCATCGATCAATCCCCCTTTTGCGGGAGGGCGGGCGCCTCTTGCGGGGCGACGCGCTGGCCGGGCAGGAAAGAGGCGAGCGGCGTGGTCGCGACACGCCAGGGGCCGTCCTCGCCGAGATTCTCGTCAACCGGCGCCTTGATGACGAGCGTATCGCCGGTGCGGAACAGGATCTTCGGTTCGATGCGTTGAAGCCTGTCATCATCATCGACGAACCAGACATGGCCGGACCGGGTCAGCGCGGTTTCAGGCAGCGCCAGCGTGTCGGCGATCGGCCGGCCGGTGAAGGCGACGCGCACGAAGTCGCCGGCCAGCACGCCGTCGCCGGGATCGGTCACTTCCATGAAGACGCGCGGCTGACGGGTCTGCTGGTCCAGAAATCCGCCACCCTGGCGGATACGGGCGGAGCCCAGCGGCGTCCCGTCGCGGTGAAACAGCCTGGCGTCCTTGCCGGAAATCGGATGGTCGAGCAGCGCCCAGTCGGCGTGGCTCAGTTCGGCGACCAGTTCGTAGCGATCGTCGTCGGACAGGTGGATGAGCGGCTCGCCCGCGGTGACGGTCTGGCCGAGGCTCGCCATCCGCTCGATGACGAAGCCGGAGAAGGGCGCCGTCACCTCGGTATAGGCCAGTTGCCGCCGGGCCGCTTCGAGCTCGGCTTCCGCCGAGGTCACCGTGCGTTCGGCGATGCGCAGGTCCGGCAGGCGCAGGGCGAGATCGTTTGGCGGCGTCGTGCCCGCCCGTTTGAATTCGGCTCGCGCCAGCGCAACGGCGTTCTTGGCGCGCCAATGGGCGAGCTTCGCCTGCTCCAGGCCCAGTTCGGCGGCCGCCACGGCGGTTTCGTACTGGGTCTTCTCGATCGAGAACAGCGGCGTGCCGGCTTCGACGCGCTGGCCGGCCAGCGCTGATTCCTGGACAGCCGTGATCCGGCCGGATACGGCTGCGCGTATCTCGGCGTCCCAGCGCGGGCGCAGGCCGGCAAAGGCGGTTACGGTTGCGACTGTCTCCTCCGGCGCGACCGTCACCACCGAGACGGTCTGGACGGGCGGCGGTGCGGGGTTGCGGGTAACGTTCGCGGTATCTTCGGTCTCCAGCAGCAGGGTAACGACCGCGATGAGGAGAAGGACGGACAGGGTTATCCAGAGCCACCGCCTGCGGGGCCGAGACGGTTCCTCAAGGGGTGCTTCCTCGGGCTGTGCATCCTTCGAATGTGTATCCTTCGGGGAGGCCTCCTTTGGAGAGGTGTCCTCAAGGTTGGCGTCCTGCGATACGGAGTGGCTTGCAGAGGTATCGGTCATGACGAATTCCTGCCGGCGCCGCGGACCGGAAAAGCCCACTTGTCGCGTCCGATGAAGATCATATATAATGAACGATCGTTCGCTCAATAGGAATAAGCGAAAAATGTCGAAAGAGCAAGGCGGGCCCGAAGCCGGGCGGGAGGCATCGACGGGGCGGGATTCCTCTTCTGGGCAGGAAATCTCCGCCGGGAAAGAGACATCTCCCCGGCGGGAGTCGCCCACCCGGAGGGAATCGGCGGCGCGGCGGCGGGAGAAGATTCTCGAGGCGGCGGTGATGTGCTTTCTCGAAAAGGGCTATCACCAGACCGGTGTGCGCGACATCGCCAGACGTGCCGGGGTCAGCCTGGGCAATCTCTACAACCATTTCCCCGGCAAGCACGACGTGCTGGCCGAAATCGCGACGCTGGAGCGCGCCGAGACCGAGCCGCTGTTGCGGCTTCTGGCGAAACCGGCGCCGGCGCTTGAGACGCTCGATGCATTCATCGAGGCCTACGCGACCTATCTCGCCGTGCCGGAGAACATCATCCTGACGATCGAGATCACCAGCGAAGCCATTCGCAAGCCGGACATCGCCGCGATGTTCGTGGGCAACCGCGAGGCGCTCGTCACGGCGCTCACCGACGTGATCCGGCGCGGCCTTGAGGACGGCGATCTGCGCGCGATCGCCGACCCGCCCCAGATGGCCTGGCTGATCCTCGAGCTGATCGAGGGCAGTGCCTATCGCAGCGTTCTGGGCGGCGTCGCGATCGCGGGGATCAGCGGCTCCGTCCGCGATTTCATCTTCGCCGCGGTGCGCAAGCCGTGACCGGGGCGCCCGGGACCTGATTATTTACACGCCGAGACCTGCCTGACGACGTCAGCGTGGGTCTGAAAGCGAACGTCGCCGCGGCTTCGGATCAGGTCGATCAGGTCTTCCAGGATCCATATGCGTGACCGGTGGCCGAGATGGTGCGGATGCATCGTCAGCTGAAAGATGCCGCCCTCCTTGTAGGCGACCTCGAACTCGCGCCGGAAGATGTCGAACACCGCATCGGGCGCGGTGTAGGGGCGCAGGGTCGAAAACCGGTTCATGTTGAAATAGACCGCGTCGTCCCGGATCCAGTCGACGGGAAGCTCGACCACGCCCGTGGGTTCGCCGTTCAAAAGCAGTTCATAGCAATCGTCGTCCGCCATCAGGGAGCTGTCATAGAGCAATCCCATGTCGCGGATGATGCTCAGCGTCTGGTCCGAGAAATCCCAGGACGGTGTTCTGATGCCGACCGGCCGCGAACCGATGATCTGTTCGAGCGTATCGGCGGCGCGCATCTGCAGGTCGCGCTCGACGCCGTCGGGCAGGGTCGTGTTGCGCTCGTGAATCCAGCCATGCAGGCCGACCTCGTGGCCGGCATCGACGAAAGCGCGGGTTTCCTCCGGATAGAGCTTGGCGACGACCGCGGGGACGAAGAAACTGGCGCGGATATCGTGGCGCTCAAGCAGGCGAAGGATGCGGGGAATGCCCTGCCGGCTGCCATACTGCCCGCGGCTCAGATTGTTGATCGACCGCGCGCCCTCCCGCAGTTCGGCGGTTTCGTGGTCGACGTCGAAAGACAAGGCGACGACGCAGCGCGCGTCGTCCGGCCATCTTTCCGGTTTCAGCGTGCGTCCCGCGCGCACCTGATCCACCTTCCGGCGCCAGGTTGCCTCCGACCACTGCCAGGGTTCTGCGTCCTGCATTTTGCATCTCTTTACGTGTAGCTCTTTGGTTTCGTGAACGGTGCGAGGGGCGTGGCGGGAATACCTCATGGCAGGGCCTCCTCCTCTCCGACCGCATCGCCCCAGGCCGAATAGGGTTCGCTACAGCCCGCGCGCTTTTTCCCCGTGTCGCATACGCCGGCCGGAACGCCGAAAAGATAGGGATAGGATCCCCGCCGGCCGCATTGCGCGCCCGGCCATCGCGACCGGAGCGCCCGTTTCGCCGCATCCGCGAGCCTGGGATCGAGCACCGGCAGTTCGACTGCGCTCATATCGATGCGTGGAGCGTGAAAGGCTTCTTCCAGGGACATCTCGTCGTCGACGATGCTGCTGGTCAGGTTGGCGATGCAGGACAGGATCTTGCGGCCACCGGAGGCGGAGAGCCCGTATCGGCCGCCGGGTGCTTCGATGATGGTCGGGCAGATGTTCATCAGGCAGTCCCGGCCCGCCTGCAACGCGTTCGGGCGCCCTTGCACGGGCTCGAACCACATGATCGCGTTGTTCATCAGGGATCCGGTCGACGCCGACAGCGTGTGGGCCCCGAAGACGGACAGCAGCGTCTGCGTCACCGACACCATGTTGCCGTCCTTGTCGACCACGCAGAAGGCCGTCGTGCAGGTCTCCGGTTGTCCCGCCGCGTGGCCCGCATGGGCCAGCCTGTCCCTTTGCGCGTGCGCCAGGGCGTCTGCCAGGGCAACGAAGCGTGCCGCGTCGGGATCGCTGTCCGGCGTGAAACCGGCCTCACAATGCTCAAGTGCGGTTTTCAGATCGGGGCCGACGCACAGTCCCGCGGGGACGTGAATTCGCGCGTTCCTGTATCCAAAGGACAGCGGCGGCACGCGCTTGGCCGAATAGGCGGACAGGTCGCGCTGTGACAGGCATCCACCTTTGTCCCGCACGTCCTGGACGATCGCCCGGGCCAGATCGCCGCGATAGAAGTCGCCCGCCCCGGCCTGGCCGATGCGGTCAAGCGTGTCGGCCAGCCGGGACTGATCGAGCCGTCTTTGGCCGTTCGGGGCCCAGCCGCCGATATTCGGCCATTGCCCGTCCTCGAGGAACAGGTCGGCCGCGTCGGGGTCGCGGGCCAGGGACCGCGACGCATAGGCGATCATCATCGAGGCGAACCAGTCGAGCCGCAGCCCCTCGCGGGCAAGCGCTTGGGCCGGCCGCACCAGATCCGCCCAGGGCAGGCGGCCCCAGCATCGGTGCGCGGTGTCCATCCCGGCCACCACGCCGGGCACGCCGATCGCCGTTGCGCCATAGATGTTGCGGTCGCCGACCACGGCGGGCCAGGGCGAAAGCCGCGCGCTCGACCGGTCCGGATCGAGCGGATAGTCGGCGGGATCGAGCGCCAGCGGCGCGCGCATGCCGAACTCGATGCACTCCGCTCGCTGTTCGGCGTTGCGCCAGACGGTCATCATGCCGCCGCCGAGAAGGCCGCTCATCCAGGGTTCGACCACGCCCAGCGCAAAGGACACGGCGACGGCCGCATCGATCGCGTCGCCGCCGGCGGCCAGTATTTCGGCGCCGGCCCGGGAGGCGAGCTTATGCTGGGAGGCGACGACGCCGTGCTTCGTCCAGGTGACCGTCTTGCGGACGACCTGGGTGTCGGAGAAATTGTCCGGCGGCCCGCAGCCGGCCATATCGTAGTCGGCCGGCATCTCAGCCCGCCGTGGCAGGCTGAAGGCTGTCGTTCAGCGCATTCAGGGTGTCGAGATGTCCGATATCGGGCGTGGTCTCGCCGTTCTCTATCTGCGCCAGCAGCTCCAGCATCCGCGCATTGAGCGGCAGGTCTAGGCCGTGCCTGCGGGCGGCCTGGAACACCGGCCGGTAGTGGTAGTGCTTCTCGGTCGGGCGCTTGCGCACGACCAGGTCGCGCCAGATCCCGGAGCGCACCTTGGAATATCCGCGCAGCCGCTTCACATGCAGCATCATCTGCGCCGTCATCCGGGCGATATCGCGCCGGTCCGCGGGGTGAACGAGGTTGGGGTCCCAGTCGTCGAAGGCCACGAGCGCGACGCCCTCGTGCGCCGCGACGGACAGGACCTCGCCGGCCAGATCGGCCATCAGATCGACATAGGCAGGGGCGGCGAAAACGTCGGCGATTTCTTCGTTGGTCAAGGCCGTGGCCGTCAGCATGGCCCCGTAGGCGAGTTTCGACCAGAGCAGGCCAAGCACGTTGTCGCTGACGGTGATGCGGTCCAGGCAGGACAATACGCCCTCAAGCCTGCGAATGCGCGGCGTCTCCCCGCCGTCCAGCTCGCCGATGCTCAGCGCGCCCTTGCCGCCATGGGAGATGACGCCGGGGCCCTGGTAGTCGGCGAAGATATTGGTAAAGCCGCCGACCGTGCGATCCGCGCCGACGAGGCCTGCGATATCCGTTTCGCACAGGCCGTTCTGGATGGAGACGACGAAACCGTCCTCGTCCAGCCGCTGGACGAAGGGCGTCAGCGCCGCGACGGTATGTTGCGCCTTGACGCATAGCAGGATGCACTCAAAGCCGCCGGGTTCTGCCAGGCGCTCCGCCGGCGTCCAGGCGGGCAGTCGGACCTTATAATTGCCGCCGCGTATCCGCAGGCCGCTTTGCGATATCGCCGCGACATGCGCCGCATCCAGGTCGACGATCTCGACCTGTCGTCCGCCGCATGCAAGCTGTGCGGCGATGACGCCGCCAATGGCGCCGGCGCCGATGACCGTGATCTTCATTCAGCTTTCCTCAGGCCGTATTCCTCTGGGCGGCTTGCTCCGGGCGGCCGCATCTGTCGACCAGGGCGGCAAGCAGCGCGGCCCGTTCGGTCAGGTGGTCGACAAGGACATATTCTCCGGGTGTGTGGGCCCCGGCGCCCACGCCGCCCAACCCGTCCAGGGTGGGAACGTGGGCGGCGACATCATTGGCATCGCTGGCGCCGCCGACCGCGATGCCCGTTATGTCGCGATCGATCGTGCGCATGAGATCCTGCGCGAGACACAACAGGGCCTGCGTGTCGGCCGTTTCCGGCATCGGCGGACGCGAGAATCCGCCCTTGACCTCGAGGCGGGTCCCGGCGGTCGCCGGCGACAGCGCCCGAAGCCTGGCGTCGATGTCATCGGCCGCCTCCGAGTCGGGCGCCCGCACGTCCACGACGAGCCGGGCGGTGTCCGGAACCGTGTTCTTGGCGACCCCGCCATGCACCAGCCCGCAATTTACCGTGATGCCCCGGGCGTCGTCGTTGAGCGCCTGCAGGGCCAGGATCTGATGGGCGATTTCCGTAATCGCGTTGCGGCCATCGGCACTGTTCAGGCCGGCATGGGCGGCCTTGCCATGGGCGGTGACCCGGTAGGTCGCAACGCCCTTGCGCCCGGTCTTCAGCGCCGCCTGCGCGCCGGCTGCGGGTTCGAGCACGAAACAGGAATTGGATTGTTTGGCCTCGCGGAGCAGAAGCGGGCGCGAGCTCGGGCTGCCCACTTCCTCGTCCGAGGACAATAGGAAGACGACCCGGTACGGCATCGCTTCGCGGCCGTAGCGATATTGCTGCAATGCGTGCAGGGCGAACATCGCCTGGGCAATGCCTGCCTTCATGTCCAGAATGCCGGGCCCGAAGATCCGGCCGTCATCGACCCGGAACGGCGACCGGGCAAGGCTACCCGCCGGATGGACGGTGTCGAAATGCCCGAGGATCAGGATCTGGCGCGGACCGGAGCCCATTCTGACCGCCAGGTGGTTGCCGTGGTCCTGCGTCTCAATCACGTCCGTCCGACAGTCGAGCAGGTCATGCATCTCGCGTTGCAACATATCGGCCATGCGGTCGTTGGCCGCCTTGTCGGCGCTCGGCGTTTCCAGCCGCACCAGCCGCTCGATCAGGGCCAGAAGCGCGGCGTGCCCGGCGTCTATTTGTTGCTTGAGGTCTTGCATTCCGAACAGCCTGCCGGGTCCGCTCCGCGCGGGAAGCGGACCCGGCCTTGGTGATTACTGTGCCTTGAGGTTCCGCTCATAGGCCTCGCGGAACTGGTCGTAGACTTCGGTTGCCGGATAGCCGGCCGCGTCCTGCTCGGCGAGCCAGGCCTTGGTGATCGGCTCCAGCTTTTCGGCGACCTGACCAACGACCTCCTCGTTGACTTCGTACAACGCCACCCCGGCCTCGCTGACCCGGTCCCATGAGCCGCTGGTGTAGTCACGGACATAGGCGCCGATGTCGCGCGCCATCTCTTCGCTCGCCTGCTCGATCGCTTCTTGAGAGGCTTCGGGCATGCTGTTGAACCGGTCCAGATTGATCGAGAAGACGCCGCCCCAGCCGTTCAGCGGCAGGTTGGTGACCGCGTTCTCGAGCACCTGCACGAACTGATAGTCGATCAGCGAGGTGCTCGACCCCCAGTATCCGTCGACGGTTCCCTTGCGCAGGGCCTCCAGCGATTCCGAGGCGCTGACGGCAACCGGAATGATCCCCAGCGCGGCGGCCGCCTGGTCATGCAGGCCGCCCGAGGTGCGCAGTTTCAGGTTGGAGAAGTCGTCGATGGAAACCGGCTTTCCGTCGACCATCGAGATCGAGTAGGTCGACCAGATGATCGGGATGATCGGCTTCAGGTTCAGTTCGGCCAGATAGTCCGACATCGGCGCCTTGTTCAGCACCTCCCACCAGGCGAGCGTCCCGGCCGCCACGTCCTCATAGAGGTTCGGCAGCATCGGGATATCCATCAGCGGCAGCTTGTTCTGGACATAGAGCGTGTAGCCGGCATCCAGCGCGCCGGCCCCGACCAGGCGATAGATGTCCTTGGCCTTGCCCATCTGCGAATTGGGGAAGTGCTCGAACTGCACCTTGCCGTCGCTCAGTTCGGTGACCCGCTCCATCCAGGGCTCGACGGCGTTGACGGTGAGGTTGTGCTGAACCGTCAGATGGGTGCCGAAGCGAAGCGTTTCGGCATCCTCGGCCTGCGCGAGAGAGACGCCCAGGCCCGATGCGACGACCGCAAGGGCGGCCGCACCGAGTGTGAGATCAAGTTTCATCGTTTTCCTCCTTTATGGAAACGTTTTGGGAAAGTTCCGGACATCAGATCGGGCCGCTAGAGGGCGGCGGTGCGTTACGCAGCAGAAGGCCCGGCAGCTCGGACAACAGGCGCAGGCAGAACAGGCTGCCGCCCAGCGGCATCCAGACCAGCGCCAGCCAGATCGGCCAGCGGATCAGGCCCGACGTCAGTTCGCCGCCCTGGTAGGCCGCGACCGTGTTCTGCCAGCCGACATAGGTGATGAGGCCGAAGATCAGCAGGCCGAAGAGGGTGTCGCTAACCCGAAGGACCCGGCGCACGGCTGAGGGCATCCGGTCGCGCAGCAGGCTGATCCCGACATGCGCCCGTATCATCCAGACATAGCCGATGAGCGGGAATATCATCGCCGGCATCAGATATTCCTCGATCAGCACATAGGCGCCGGTGATCGGCTGGTCGAAGAGGTTGCGGCCCAGGGCGTCGATGCCGACGATTGCCATCACGGCGAACAGGCTCAGGCAGGCCAGGGAGACGAAGAAGGCGTCTATTCTGTTCAGCATGGCGATCGTGCCCCGTCTCAGATCAGCGCCAGCGACAGCCAGGGCACGCTGAACAACAGCGCGATGACGGCGACCTGCGCGATCAGGAAGGGCCCGACACCGGCGAAGGTCTCCTCAAGCGACTCATTCGCCGCGCCGGAGGCCACGTAGCAATTGAGTCCGACCGGTGGCGTCACCAGCCCGGTCTCCGCGGCTGCCACGATCAGGACGGCGAACCAATAGACGTCGAAGCCCAGGTTCTCGACGATCGGCACCGACAGCGGCAGGGTCAGGAACAGGATCGCCACCTGGTCCATGAAGAAGCCCAGCACCGCGTAGAGGACGACGAGCGACAGGACGATGAGCGCGGGCTCGATATCCAGCGTGCTGATATAGTCGACCACCTGCGAGGTGATCTGGGTCAGCGTCAGGTAGTAGCCGAAGAAGGCCGCGCAGATGATGATCGAGAAGATCATGGTCGTCGTGACCAGCGACTTGCGCAGCGACACATGGATCTTGGCAAGCGTCAGCCGGCCCATCGCCAGGGGGATCAGAAACGCGCCCAGAGCCGAGATCCCGGCGGCTTCCGTGATCGTCACGAAGCCGGAATAGAGGCAGGTGAAGACGACGACCATCAACAGCAGGATCGGCCACAGGTGCCGGGTCGCGTCGATCTTCTCGCGCATCGACACCGGCTCGCTCAGCGTCGGCGCGTCCTGCGGCCAGAGCTTTTGCCAGACGACCACGACGACGCAATAGGACAGTGCGGTGATGAGGCCGGGGATGATGGCGGCGCGGAACAGGTCGGTGATCGAATATTCGGAGATCAGCCCGAAGATGATCAGCGTGCCGCTCGGCGGGATCATGATGGCCAGCGTGCCGCTGATGCTGACGGCGCCCATCGACAGGCGGGTGGAATAGCCGTGCCGCTTCATCTCCGGCACCGCGGCGGAGGCAAGCGTGCTGGCCGAGGCGGTGCTGGTGCCGCACAGCGCGCCCAGGCCCGCCCCCGAGATCACTGTTGCGATCGCAAGCCCGCCGGGCAGGTGGCCGAGCCACTTCTGCGCGACGCCGAACAGGTCCTTTGTGAGGTTGGAGACCGTCAGGAACTGCGCCATCAGGATGAACAGCGGGATCGACAGCAGTTCGTAATGGGCAACGCTGGTATAGGCCGAGGTCGAGAACACGCCGAGAAGCGTCTGCGGGCCGCCCATCAGATAAAGGCCCAGCGCCCCCGAAACGCCCATCGCCAGGAAGACGGGGGTGCCCACCGCCAGAAAGACGAACAGCAGGACAAGTGGAAGAAACATCACCATGGCCCTACTCCGTCTCTGGCGTCGTTTTTGGCTCAGGCGCCGTCTGCGGCGGCAGCTTCCAGTCGCCCGCGGTGCTTCCGCCATCGACGAAGATCGATGTGCCGGTGATGAACGCGGCCTCTTCGGAGCATAGGAAGCGGATGGCCGATGGCGCGTCTTCGGGCCCCGACGGGCGGCCGAGCGGAATGTTGGCGGTCGCCGCCGCCACGTAGCCCTCGCCGAGCGGGCTGTCCTTGCCGCCGGGAATGAGGCCGGGCGAAACCGCGTTCACCCGGATGCCGTGCGGGGCAAGCTCCATCGCATAGCCCCGCGTCAGCATATCGACCGCCGCCTTGGTGACCGCGTAGGGAACGCTGTGCGCCCGCGGGATGCGGGCCGAGCGCGAAATGATGTTGACCACGGCCCCGGCGACATCGTGTTCGATCATCAGCCGGGCGCTTGCCTGCGTCATCAGATGGACGGCGCGCAGGTTGACGGCCATCAGCCCGTCCCAGTCCGCCGGGGTGACATCGAGCAGCGCCTTGCTGGGATACAGTCCCGCGTTGTTGATCAGGGCGTGCGGAGCGCCCCAGCGCGCCGCCATGTCCTCGTGCAGCGCGGTAATCTCGGAGGGGTCGGTCAGGTCCACCGTGGACATCCGGACAGCGCTGTGACCTTCCAGGCGGGATGCGGCGGCATTCAGCCCGGCCTCGTCCTTGTCGACGAGCCACAGCGCGGCGCCATCCCGTGCGAAGGCTTCCGCGATCCACCCTCCGAGCAGGCCGGCAGCGCCGGTCACCACGACCTTCCTTGTGGTATCGCCGCCGGTAACCGCTGCCGGGCTCATCGGGATGCCGCCCCCAGCTTGGCTTCGATCTTCGCGACGGCCTCTTGCATGCTGGCGACCAGGGCGTCGCGGCGCTGGTCGGTCAGGCTGTCGATATGCGTCAGGATGGAGAGCGCCGCCGGCGTCGAGTAGCCGCGTATCGGAACGGCGATCGCGCTGACGCCCTTGAGGTATTCGCCGTAGCTGATGTCGTAGCCGTTGCGCGCTGTCTGTTCGATCCGGGCCCGCGTCTGCGTCAGGGCGTCCCTGGAGGCCTCCGGCAGCAGCAGCGGCAGCAGCGCGTCGCGTTCATTCGGGTCCAGTTGCGCCAGCAACACCCGGCTGGTCGCGCCCAGGGCCAGCGTCGAAACGAAGCCGTGGCCAACCGAGATCTTCGCGCCGTGCCCGCCCAGGACTTCGTCCACGACGACCTTTTCCAGACCGGTCCTGACCACCAGCGAGACGGTCTCGCCCAGTTCCCGCGCCAGGGCGTCGAGCTCGGAATGGGCGCTGATCGAAAGATACTGGTGCGAGACCGAGGCGGCGCCGAGCAGCGAGATGATCCGGGGACCGATGTAGTAGCCGCCATCGACAGGGTCCTGCAGCGCCAGTCCGGCCGCCTCCATCGATTTCAGAATGCGGTGGATCGAGCTTCTGCTGACGCCGAGCTCGCGGGCGATGCTCGACAGTCGGTTGTTCCCGGCCGCCATGGCATCGAGAGCATCCGCAACCCGCATGACGTTTCTGACGGGGCCTTCGGTGGCCATCTGAGTTGTCCCTATATATTGAACTATAGTTTTCTATTTAGGACAGAATACGCGGAAATCCCGTTTTGTCAACAAACGGGTGTGCCGGACGGCGTCTGTGACGTTTGCGCGAAGGCGTTCCGGACGGGGTGAGGGCGCGCGTACGGCTGCGACCGCCGGCCTGAGGCCGGTGAACGGACCGGTAGGCGATACCGAAGGCTATTGGGGTGAGGCGATCACACGGACCGCCCGGGGCGGCCGCCTACCGTGGCTTGGCGAAGGGGAGGCCCAGGGCGGCCGGCATGCGGCTTGAGCGCGAGCCGACGGCCAGCGAGACGATCGCCACGACATAGGGCGCGATGACGAAGAACTGGTAGGGCACGGCCGGGAAGATCGACTGGAGCCTGATCTGGGCCGCGTCGGCGATGCCGAAAACCAGCGCGACGAGGACGGCCAGCACCGGGTTCCAGCGCGCGAACACCACGCAGGCGATCGCCAGGAAGCCGCGACCGGCGGTCATGTTCTCGACGAAGCCCCACAGGTGGGCGGTCGACAGGAAGGCGCCGCCCGCGCCGGCGAAGCCGCCGGCGGCCAGCACGCACAGGAACCGTACCCGGTCGACATCGATGCCGGCGGAATCGGCCGCCGCCGGGGTCTCGCCGACGGCCTTGATGATGACGCCGAGCCGGGTTGCCCGAAACATCCAGGCCATGGCGATGGCCGCCGCGACGGCCAGATAGACCAGCGCGTGCTGGCCGAACAGGACCGGGCCGAGCACCGGGAGATCGGCGAGCCCGAGAATGTCGAGCTCGCGAAAGCCAGGTACCTTGACGGCCGCGCCCAGCTCGCCGAGCGTCAGGCGATAGCCGTATCCCGACAGGCCGAGGCCGAGGAACAACAGCGCGATCCCCGTGACGATCTGCTCCGTCTTCAGGGTAACGACGAAATAGGCGTGCAGGCTCGCCATTGCGATGCCGGCCAGGATCGCGCCGAGCAGGCCGATCCACGGGCTGCCTGACTGCACGGCGAGCAGGACGGCGATGAAGGCGCCGACGAGCATGATGCCCTCGATGCCGACATTGATGACGCCGGCGCGTTGCGACAGGGTTTCGCCGATGGCGGCAAGCGCGATCGGGGCGGCCAGGCGAATGCCGGCGGCGAGCAGTCCGCTCAGAAAAACCACCTCATCCATCGGCAGATGCCTCTTTCGTTGTGCGGACGGCCCCCTGTCGGAATGCAATGGTGGCAGCGAGAAAGACCAGGATGATGGCGCCTTCCAGAATGTTGATCAGCGGGAACGGCACGACGCCGTTGCGCGCCAGCGCTCCCAGCCCGGAATAGAGCAGGGAGAAGCCGAAGGCAGAGACCGGCACGAGCAGCGGATTGAGCCGGGCGACCAGCGCCACGGCGATCGCCGCGATCCCGAAGCCGGGCGCGAAGCCTTCCTGCAGGCGGCCGTAGAGCCCGGCCACCTCGACGGCGCCGGCAAGGCCCGCAAGCGCGCCGGACAGGATCAGCACCGCCGCCGCCATCCTTGCCGGGCTGATCCCGGCATAGCGTGCGGCATGGTCGTTGGCGCCCACCACGGCGAGCCGGTAGCCGAACCGTCCGCGCAGCATCACCAGCGCGACGATCGCCACGGCAAGGACCGCGACGATCAGTCCGGCATGGATCCGGGTGCCGTCGAACAGGACGGGCAGACGCAACGCCTGGTCGATCGCGTCGGAGCGCGGGATGATCTTCATCTTCTCCTGCAGCGGCCCGCGCACCAGCCAGGACAGCAATTGCACGGCGACATAGTTGAGCATGATCGTGGCGATGATCTCGTTGCCGCCGAACCGCGCCTTGATCACGCCCGCGATGCCGCCCCAGACCGCGCCGCCCAGGAAGCCGAGGGCGAGGAAGAAGACGATGCCGGCGATGTTGCCCGGCAGAAGCGGGGCGGCGACCACCGCGAGCACGCTGCCGGCGATCAACTGGCCGTCCATGCCGATATTGAAGATGCGCGCCTTGAACGCGATCGCGATGCCAAGCCCCATGATCGTCAGCGGGATCGTGCGCAGCAGGGCCTCGAGCAGGCCGGCCCGTGTGAACAGCGCCCGCTCGACGATGCCGTAGGCGACAGCCGCCGGATTGGCGCCGGCGAGCAGGATCGCGGCGACGACCATCGCGACCAGGAACCCGATGGCCAGCAGGGCCGGCAGGCGCAGTGCGGTGCCCGTCATGCCTCGATGTCCTTGTGCCCGGCGATCCAGGCGCCGATCGTTTGCCGGGTCAGGTCGCGGCAGGGTGCCGGGCCGAAGGTCCGTCCGCCGGCGAAGACGATGATCCGATCGGCGATTTTGAGGATCTCGTCGATATCCGAGGACAAGAGCAGGATCGCCTTGCCGGCGTCGCGCGTTTCCTCAAGCGTCTTGTGGACGAAGGCGATCGTGTTGAGGTCGAGCCCGCGCGAGGGGTGGGCCGCGAGGATCAGCTTCGGGTCGCCGTCGAGCTCGCGGGCCAGCACGACCTTCTGCTGATTGCCGCCGGAGAGCGTCTTCATCAGGGCGCCGCTGCCCGGGGCGCGGACCTTGAAGGCGGCAAGAAGGCCGTCGACCACCTGCGCAAGGTGCCGATTGTTCACGAGGCCCAGGCGGAAGACGTCGGGCCGGTCGAGATGGCTGAGCAGATAGTTCTTCGCCAGCGTCATGTCGGCGACGATGCCGGAGTGGCGGCGGTCTTCCGGGATGTGGCTGACACCGGCGCGCCTGAGCCGGGCGGGCGACCACGCGCGCGCGCGTGAACTGAGGCCGAGGCAGTCGATCTCGCCTGCGTCGGGGCGCTGCAGGCCGGCCAGGCAATGGACGAATTCGCTCTGGCCATTGCCATCGACCCCGGCGACCGCGACGATCTCGCCGGCGTGGAGGTCAAGCGACAGCCCGCTGACCGCAACCGATCCGTTCGGCCGGCGCAGGGTGACGTCGCGCACCTGGCAGACGATGTCTCCAACGGGATGCGCGGGTTGTACCGTTTCCGGTAGCATTTCGAGTTCCGAGCGGGCCTCGGCGTCCGACCCGACCATATGCGTCACGATGGTCTCCGGCGACAGATCCTTTACCGGCAGGTCGGCGGCGACCGCGCCATTGCGCAGGATCACCGCGCGGTCGGCGACGGCGAAGATGTCCTCCAGCTTGTGGGTGATCAGCACAACCGAGACACCCTGGCGCTTCAGGCCGCCGATTGTGTCGAACAGCCGCGCCTTGTCGTCCGCACCGAGCACCGCGGTCGGTTCGTCGAGCACCAGCAGCCGGACCTCGTGGATCAGCGCCTTGATGATCTCGATGCGCTGCTGGTGGGCGACGTCGAGGCTGTCGATGCGCTGATCCCGGTCGAAGCGGAAGCCGAGCGCTTCGGCCACCGCGCCCGCCCGGTCTCCCAGCGCCTTGCGGTCGATCTTCCACAGGCCCAGTTCGCTCGCCTGCAGCGCGATGTTGTCGAGCGCGGTCAGGGTCGGGACCAGCATGTAGTGCTGGTGCACGACCCCGATACCGGCTTCGACCGACGCCGCCGGACCGGTGAAAACGGTCGCGGCGCCGTCGATTTCGATCGCGCCCTCGTCGGGCGGAAACACGCCGGAGAGCATGTTGACGATCGTCGACTTGCCGGCACCGTTCTCGCCGACCAGGGCAACGACCTCGCCCCGGCCGATCTCAAGGTCGACCGCCCGGTTGGCAACAACGTCGCCGAACCGCTTGGTCACGCCGCGCAGGGCGACGAGCGATGCGACGAGTGGGGCGGATCCGGTATCCGTCACGGCCGGTCCCCCGGGCGGTGGCGCGCCGTGCCCGATCAGGGCAGGTCCTTGACCTTGCCCGCGCGGATGTCCTCGACCAGCGTGTCGATGCGCGCCCTGTCCTCGGCGGGGATTTTGCCCTCGAAGTCGCGCAGGGGTGCCAGGCCAATGCCGCCTTCCTCGAGACCGAGCACATAGACGGTCGGCTCGAGCGTTCCGTCGATCATCTTGCCGACGGCCAGGTCGATATTGACGTCCATGTTGATGAGCGCGGTGGTGATGATGGTCTCCGGCGCCATGGCGTGGCTGTCGAAGGCCGTGCCGATGGCCAGCACGTCGCCCTTCTGCGCCGACTGGATGGTGCCGACCACATTCTCGTTGCCGGTCGAGGTGACGACGTCGGCGCCCTGCTCGATCAGCGAGGTGGTGATCTCGGCGCCACGGGCGATGTCGGAGAAGGACCCGACATAGGCTGACAGCACCTCGGTGTCCGGGCGCATCGCCTTGGCGCCGCGCTCGAAGCCGAGATTGTAGTCCTCGATGACGGGGACCGGAATGGCGCCGATATGACCGATCTTGCCGTTTTCGGAGAACAGGGCTGCGACCGCGCCGGCCATGTAGCCCGCGTCGCCCCAGCGGTTGTCGAAGGAGGCGACATTGGGTTCGGCCGAGACCTGCGCGGTGTTCACGACGAACCAGGTATCGGGATACTCGGCATGGATCTCCAGCACCGGCTCGGCGAACTGGAAGCCATGGCCGATGACCATGTCGTAGCCCTCTTCGGCATAGGAGCGTAGCGCCTCCTGGATCTGCGCGAAATCGGTGTTCTCGCGGATCGCCACCTCGATGTCGTAATTGGCCTTGGCCGCTTCGATCCCCTTGTTGGCGGCGGAATTGAAGGTTCCGTCCGTGATCGGCCCCGGAAGCACCAGAGCCACGCGCTTGGTCTCGGCCTGGGCGGAGGCCGTGGCCATGACGACGGCAAGCGCCGTCCCTGCGATCAGTTTCCACATGTCAGTTCCCCTTTTTTCAGGTTGGTGCCGCCAGAATTATCGTTGGTCCTGAAAGGCGCCGGCGGGCGTCAGCGGTTCAGCCTTTCCAGTATTTCATCGACGCTCAGCACATCGCCGAACTGCTGGATGATGTTCTCCAGCGTCGCCCGGTGTTCGGCATCGGACAGGGCAGCGGTCCCGTCCGACACCATCACCACCTTGAAATCCATCATCATCGCGTCGCGCGCGGTGGATTCGCAGCAGACATTGGTCTTCGTTCCGCAGATCAGCAGCGTGTCGATGTCGAGGCTGCGCAGCACGCGCTCAAGCTGCGAGGAGCCTGGAACGAGCGCGCTGTAGCGGTTCTTGAACAGCTTGATGTCCTTGTCCTCGACGGTCAGCTCGTGCCAGATGTCCTGGCCGGAGCCGCCGGGCGACAGGCTCTCGATGGTCCGGGCGCGGACGTCGTCTGAAACGAAGAAATCGAAGAAGTTGCGCCAGTCGCTGCCGCCGCCGGTGCCGACATTGGCGTGCGTGCACCAGATCACGGTGCCGCCGGCGCGGCGGAGGCCGTTGGCCAGCCGGTTGATCGCCGGCACGATGTCGCGCGACGCCGGCACTTCCGCTGGGGCGCCGGGCTCGCAGAAGGTCTTCTGCATGTCGATGACGACCATCGCCGCACGGTCCGCATCGATGTCGTCGAACAGATGCAGCCGACCGCGCCGCGCCACGACCCGGTCGATTATGTGCTGACTGATCATTTTCTTGTCCTTCATGAAACTGCGGGCCTCAAAACGACAGACCGTCGGAGAAGACCCAGAGAAGTTCGGCGGGGCCGTCGCTTTCGTTGTACCAGCGGTGCGGCGTATCCGATTTGAACTGCAGGGAATCGCCCTGTGCGATCTCGACGATCGTGCCGTCGATGTCATAGGTCACGGTGCCGGACAGGACATGCGCCAGTTCCTCGCCGGGATGGGTCATGTATTCCTCGCCGGAATGGGCGCCTGGACTGATCGTGCCGATGCGCGATTCCAGGAGGCCGGGCACGAAGCCGCCGCTCAGGTCCTCGAGCACAAGGGCGATCTCGGGGAACGACTGGCGTCCGCGCTGATTGCGGCGCACTACCGAATAGCGGGCGTGGCGGGTGCGGGTGCGGTCGAGCAGGAAGCCGAGATTGGCGTCAAGCGCGGTCGCCAGATTGATCGCGTTGACCAGGCTGGGATTGAGCAGCCCGTTCTCGATCTTGCTGATCGTGCTGGCCGGCACGCCGGAGCGCCTGGCCAGCGCGGCGATGCTCATGTCCTGGCTCTGCCGCAGATGCCGGAGCCGGAGGCCGAGCGTGTCGGCGACCTTCGCTGCTTCGGTCTGCCCGGCCTTCGCCATCGCTCAGCCCCGCACCCGGTCGACAAGGAACGGCTCGCCCTCAAGGGCGGTTTCGGTATCGAGCGCTACGCCGCAGCCCGGACAGTAGAAGCGCCGCAGCAGCAGCTTCGGGTCGGTCGCCTCGAAGACTAAGCCGCCGGCCTCGCAGAGCGGGCGCTCGTCGAGCCGCGCGACCTCCTTCCAGACCGCGTCGACCGAGCCCAGGCCATGGCCGCAGGACCGGCAGACCAGATCTTCGCCGCCGGGGGCTGCGACGCGATCGATCGTCGCCGAATAGGGGCGCCTGTCACTCATGATACCTGCTCCCCTTCAAGCCGTGCGGCCAGGCGTCCGCTGCGCAGCCGCTGCGTCGCCGTCTGGTCCACCGCGCCCGTATCGCCGAGCGCCACCGCGTAGATGTCCTTAGCCGCCGTCCGGCTGACCAGGCCCTTGCGGACATCCTCGGCGACCCGGTCGGGATCGCGCGCCAGCGGATCGCCGAATCCGCCGCCGCCGTTCCATCTAACGTAAAGGGCATCCGCGCCCATCAGCGGAAAGACGCCCCAGGACACGGGGTCGGCTGCGCCGGGAATGCGGTCATCGCCGCCACCCTCCGCCGCCGGCTCGCCGGCTTTGATCCAGAGATATTGGTTCGGCGCGCCGGGCAGGCCGCCGGCCAGGCCGTCGCTCATCGGATGGCGGGCGCCCTTGCCTGAGATCACATAATGGATGCCGCCGTCGGGGGCCTTGTGCGGGGTGATCGCCATCTCGCCGCCGGTGCCGCCGCGCCATTCGCCGGGGCCGCCGGAATCGATCATGCGCTTGCGGAACAGGTAGCGGATCGGGAAGTTGGCCTCCACCGTCTCGACATTGGCCATGCGCGAGATCGGATTGGGGATCTCGCCGCCGATCTCGACGCCATCGGCAAAGGACCGGGCGCCGCCGGCGCCGGCGAAGGTCTCGGTGAGGATGCCGATCGCCTCGCCGCCCTTCTGGTTGCGGCCGAACTTGAAGATGGCGAAGTGGTTGGCGTGCCAGACGGCGGTCGCCTGGGCGCGATAGGTGTCGCTGGCCGCCAGCATCTTGCCGATCGTCGCGCAGGCGGCGTTGTTGACCGACTGGATGGCGGCGACGGTGGCCACCGAGACCGGCGCCGGCCGCGTACAGTTCACGATCGAGCCCTCCGGCGCGACCATCTCGACGGGCCGGATCACCCCCTCGTTCCAGGTGATGTCGTAGCACAACAGCGGAAACAGTGGCGCGAACAGGCCGCCGAGCGAGGCCCATTTGGTGCAGTTGATGGCATAGCGGCTCTGTGGGCTCGATCCGGTGAAGTCGAAGACCAGCCGGTCGTCGGTCTTGGTCATGGTCAGCTTGACGACGGCGGTTTCGCCATCCACATCGAGATATTGCCGCGACTGCCATTCGCCGTCGGGAAGCTCGCGCAGGCGGGCGCGGAACAGGTCTTCGGACTGGCGGATCAGTTCGGACCCGGCCGCGTCGACCGTGTCGGCCCCGTATTTTTCGATCAGCGCCTGCATGCGTTCGCGCGCGACATTGTTGCAGGCGATCATCGAGCGCAGGTCGAGCGTCACCATTTCCGGCGAGCGCACCATGTTGAGCATCGTATCGAGCACGTCGTCGACCATCTCGCCCTGGTCGACGATCTTGATGCCGGGGGAGGAAAAGCCCTCGGTGAAGATATCGGGGGACTGCGGGCTGAAGCCGCCCGGATTCATCGCGCCGATATCGTAGACATGGACGAAGCAGGCGCTCCAGGCGACCAGTTCGCCGTCATGATGGATCGGTGCGACCAGATAGATGTCGGAGGTGTGCAGCGCCGCCGTGTAAGGGTCATTGAGCAGGTAGATGTCGCCCTCGCGGATCCGGCCTTCGAAGCGCCGGATGATCGACTTGCAGGCCTCCGCGGCGCTGGTCAGATGGTGCAGGAAGCCGACGCCGCCCATCAGCAGCGACCCGTCGGCCCGGTAGAGCGACACCATCAGGTCGTGGCCTTCATTGGTGATGGCGCTGCCGGAGACGTGCTTCAGCGTGATCACCGCCTCGTCGACGATGCGGAACAGCCGGTGGCGGATGATCGAGAAGGTCATCGGATCCATCGCGCTTAGCCCTCCAGGTCGAGAATGATGTTGCGGTAGCCGTCCATCCGGGCGGTCTGATCGGCCTGTACCGCGATGGTAGTGATCGGCGTGTGGATGACGGCGGGGCCGGCCAGCCGGTTGCCGGGTTCAAGCCGGGTGAAGTCGTAGATATCGGCCTCCACCAGCGCGCCGTGCTTTTCGGAGAAGATCGGCCGGCGCCCGGTCCTGGCCGCGCTCGCCTCGGCGCCGCCCTCGGCTTGTCTTGGAAGGCTGGGCCGCTCGATCATGCCGCTTGCCGTCAGCCGGAACATGGTCATCTCGATGCCGGCCTCGCGATAGGCCGAGCCCTTGCCGAACTTGCGTTCGTAGAGGGCCTCGAAGTCCTCGATCAGGCGGTTAAGGCCGGCCCGGTCAAGCGGCGTTGCGGCAGCGACCGGTGTCGTCACCTCGTGCACCTGACGGCGATAGCGCATGTCGACCGACCAAGTCAGCGACACGCGATCTTCCGGGAAGCCCTCGCTCAGCAGTTGCGCCCGCGCCTGCTCGGCCAGCGGCGCGAAGATCGCGTTGACCTCGTCCGGCGCGGCCTCGGCGGGCAGGGTCGTGGTGGTGGAATACTCGTGCCGGACATCGGCGGTGACGAGGCCGAAGGCGCAGTTCACCGACGCAGTATAGGGGATGACGATGCGGCGGACCTGCAGTTCCGCGCCGAAGGCCGAGGCCAGCATGCCGCAGGAGCCGCCGAAGGAATGCAGCACGAACTCGCGCGGATCGAGGCCGCGCTCCACCGTGATCTTGCGGATCAGGTCGGTGATCTGGGCGGCCGCGACCCGGTAGATGCCGATCGCCGCCTCCTCGACCGTGACCCCGAGCGGCCGGGCGATCTTCTCGTCGAAGACCCGCCGCGCGCTGTCGCGATCCAGTTCCATCGACCCGCGCAGGAAGGAGCCCGGATCCATGTAGCCAATCAGCAGCATGACATCGGTCAGCGTCGGCTCCTCGCCGCCCAGGCCGTAGCAGACCGGACCCGGCCGCGAGCCGGCCGAGCGCGGCCCGACCGTCGGCAGATGGGTCTTCGGGTCGAGCTGGATAATGCTGCCGCCACCGGCGCCAATTGAAACGACGTCGATCTTCGGCGCGACGTAGTGGAAGCGGTCGACCAGCGGCTCGCGGGCGAATTCGATCTCGCCGTTCTGAATGACGCCGACCTTGAAGGTCGTGCCGCCCATGTCGGCGGCGATGATGTCGGCATCGCCCATCATGTCGCCAAGGAACTTCGCGCCGATGACGCCGGCGGCCGGTCCGCACTCGATCATGCCAACGACCCGGTCGGCCGCCTCCTGCACCGGCAGCAGCCCGCCATAGCCCTGCATCACCATGGTCTGGCCCCGGTAGCCATGGGTGCGCAGCAGGCCTTCGAGCGCGTTGAGATAGTCGTGGGCGATCGCGCCGGCATAGGCGTTGATGACGGCGGTCGAGGTGCGCTCGTATTCGCCGGGGACCGGGGCGATATCGGAGGAGAGCGTCACATAGGTCTGAGGCGAGACCCGCTTGATGATGTCGCGGACGGCGCGTTCGTGGTCGGCGTTGAAGAACGACCACAGGAAGGAGACCGCGACCGCCTCCACCTGCCGCTCCTCGATCAGGAACCGCACCGCCTTCTCGGCGCCGGCAAGGTCGAGCGCCTCGACGACGTCGCCGTCGCAATCGATCCGCTCGCGGACGCCGGCGATCGCGTCGGTTGCGACCAGCGGCTCGGCCCGGCTGGTCATCACCGGGTTCTTGATGCCGTCCTCGGTCAGGCCCGACCAGCGCCCATAGGCGCCACGGGTGACCAGCAGGGTATCCTCAAAGCCCTCCGTCGCGATCAGGCCGGTACGCGCGCCGGCGCGCGTGAGCAGCGTGTTGTCGGCGACCGTCGAGCCGTGCATGAACAGCGTGGTGTTCTCCAGCGCCTGTTCCAGGGTGATGCCCATCATCTCGACGGCCGACCGGATCGAATTCACGACCCCGGTCTCGAAGTCCGGCGGGGTCGACAGCGCCTTGCCGATATGAATGTCGCCGTTGGAGGCGACGATGATCGTATCGGTGCATGTGCCGCCAACGTCGGTCGCGACAAGGTAGGTGGTTTCGGACATGCGGGCGGATTTCCTTCGTGTCGGGCGCGGGTCAGACGCCCTGTTCAGGTGTGGGGGACGCTGCCGGGCGCGCCGCCGAGGGCACCGCCGGCTTCGACGATGAGGACACGGCTCTCGCCGCCTTCCGGGCGCCAGTTGCCGTCGACGCCGGCGTCGACATGCAGGCTGTCGCCGCGCTTGAGCCTGAGCGCGTGACCGTCGACGTCCACGGCGATGGTTCCGGCCAGCACGTGATAGAACGCGGCGTTGCCCGGATGGGCAACGACGGCGGTCGGCTCGCTCTGCCGGACGATGCGCGATGTCATGCGGGGATCGGCCAGCGTCCGCACCAGCGCGGTTTCGCCGTCTCCCACTTCGGCTGCCCGTGTGATGTCGGGTCCCGGCGGGGCCGAGCGGGCGGCCTCGACGAGCTCATCGAGGGTCAGGTCGAGCTGGTCGACGATCGCGACGATGGTCGCGAGCGCCGGGTTCGAGCGGCCGGCCTCGACCTCGCGAATGGCCCGGGGCGAAATGCCGGCGGCGTTCGCCACCTGGTTCTGGGTCAGGCGTTCGCGTTCGCGCGCCATGCGGACCTGATGTCCGATGCGACGCAGCTCCTTGGGACCGAACAGCGATCTCGTTTCGCCTGCCATTCATCACAGCCTTTCATTTCCTTCCTTCATATGAGCGTAACTGAAACATCAAGTCAACGGACCGGCAGTCAAGGAGGCCGGATTGATGACGACGCGTCATCCGGATTGCGCGCCCCGGTCATTTGACAAGCGCGCCGCAATCGCCCTAGGCTTTTTTGAACGCGCTCGGAACCCCGGGCAGGAATGCGGCGACCCACGGTCGCCGTCGGCGACGAAGCCCAACTGTCGATTCACCCCGCTGAATCCGACAGGTGGGCTTTTTTTGTTTGGAGCCTCGAGAAATGCGGCAGGATGTCCCGATCGGCCTTCTGTATTCCGTCACCGGAACCTACGGGGCGATCGGCAAGGACGCGCAGGATGGCGCCCTCCTGGCCGTCGAGGAGATCAACGGCGATCCGGCAAGCGCCGTCCGTTTCACGGTGTTCTCCGAGGATCCCGGCGGCAATATCGAACAGTATCACCGCATCGCCGGGACGATGCTGCGCGAGAATGGCTGCCGCCATGTGATCGGCACGATCACCTCGATCGGGCGCAAGGAGATCATCCCGATCATCGAAAAGCACGACGCCCTGCTGTGGTACGTGCTGCCCTATGAGGGCTTCGAGGCCTGCGAAAACGTCATCTATACGGGCGCCGCGCCGAACCAGCACATCCTGCCGCTGTTTGCCCATATGCTGGCGCGCTACGGCAACCGGGTCTATCTCACCGGCTCGAACTATGTCTGGGGCTGGGAGGTCAACCGCATCGCCCGCGAACTGGTCGCGGCGACCGGCGGCGAGATCCTCGGCGAGCGCTATCTGCCGTTCGACGACACCGATGTCGACCGGATGATCGCCGAGATCGAGCGCAAACGGCCGGACTTCATCCTGAACAACCTGATCGGCACGTCCAGCTACGCCTTCCTGAAGGCCTATCATCGGCTGGCTGAGCGCGACCCCGACTTCCGGGCCGAGCACCGGCCGGTGACGAGTTGCGACCTGACGGAATGCGAGCTCGCCGAAATCGGCGCGGACGCCGCGGCCGGGCACCTGTGCTCGGCCGTCTATTTCGAAGGGCTCGACAGCCCGCTCAACCGCCGGTTCCGGGAAAAGGTCACCGTCCGGTTCGGCGCTGAGCGACCGCTGTCGACGTTCCTGGTCGCCGGCTACGAGGCCATCCACATGCTGGCACAGGCGATCGCGGCGGCCGGCACCGACGAGATCGGCCCGGTCAAGGAGGCGCTGTTTGCGCGTACGTTCGAGACCGCGATGGGGCCGATCACCATCGACGAGAAGACCAACCACGCCTCGCTGACCCCGTATCTGGGACGCATCAACGCCGAACTCGGGTTCGACATCATCGACAGCGCCGGATCGGCCATCGTCGCCGATCCCTACCTGGTCGATTTCAACCCGCGCGGCTTTGCCGAGACGGTCGCGGCGCAGGCCCCGCAGAAATCCGGCGGCCATCTGAAGGTCATCAAATGACAGGCTTTCGCACACCCAATTTCCGCGATCGCCACGCGATCATCCTGCACAAGCCAGGCGATACCATCGACCGGCTGGTGCGCCAGCTTGAACGGCTCGGGATGAAGACCGACGTTCACTGGCCGGATTTTCCGGCCGACGGCAGCTATGCCGACGTGATCTTCTTCGATGCCGACAACGCCTTCGACGAGTTATTCCCCTGGGCGCCGGGGTCCGCGCCGATGCCGCTCGTCGCGCTTTTGGGCTCCGAACTGCCCGGCCGGCTCGAATGGGCGATGCGGCAGGGCTTTTCCTCCCATGTCGTCAAGCCGGTCCAGTCCAGCGGCGTGTTCAGCGCGCTGGTCATCGCCTTTGCCAATTTCGAGGCAGCGCGGGAGACCCAGCGCCTGATCGACGCGCTGACCGCGCGGCTCGACGGCCGCCCCGCCGTCATCCGCGCCGTGGTCGCGCTGATGGCGGCCTGCGGCATCGACGACACGGCGGCCTATGCGCGCATCCGCTCCGCCGCGATGGCCAGGCGCGTCACGGTGGAGGATTTCTGCGCGACGCTCGATCCGGGCGCCGTCGACAGACTGTTCGCCGACCAGACGAACCCCCGGAAGCAGACGAACCCAAGGAAGCAGACGCGCTGATGGATATTCTCAGCCGTTTGCTGCAACGCCGGCTCGCCTTGTTCGGCGTCATCGTCATAACGATCGCCGTGGTTGCCGCGGCCCTTGCCAACTGGATCGCGCCGTTCGATCCCGACGAGCAGTTCTTCGACGGGCTGACGCTGGAGGGCGCGCCGCTGCCGCCGGGCGAGCGCTTCCTGCTCGGCACCGACCTGCTCGGGCGGGATCTGCTGTCGCGGCTGATCTACGGCGCCCAGACGTCTCTGATCATCGGCATCGTCGCCAACGGCGTCTCGGTCATCATCGGTTCGGTCGTCGGCATCGTCGCCGGCTTCACCCGCGGCTTTATCGGCGCGGCCCTGATGCGGCTGACCGACCTGATGATGGCCTTTCCCGCCCTGCTGCTGGCGATCGTGCTGGCGGCGATCTTCAAGCCGAGCCTTTGGATCGTCGCGCTGGTGATCGCGATGGTCAACTGGGTCCAGGTCGCCCGCATCATGTATTCGGAGACGGTGTCGCTGTCGGAGCGCGATTTCGTCGAGGCCGAGCGCAGTCTCGGCGCCTCGCGCGGCCGCATCCTCATCAGGCACATCGCGCCGCATCTTCTGTCCTCGATCATCGTCTTCGGCACGCTGGGAATTTCCACCACGGTGCTCCTGGAGGCGACCCTGTCCTATCTGGGCATCGGCGTGCAGCCGCCGACGCCGAGCTGGGGCAACATCATCTTCGAGAACCAGACCTATTTCGCCACCGCGCCCTGGCTGGTGTTCTTTCCAGGTCTTGCCATCGTCACGCTGGCGCTCGCCTTCAATCTCGTCGGCGACAGCCTGCGCGAGGTGCTCGACCCGACGATGAAGGGACGGCACTGATGGCAGCCTATCTGGCACGGCGGCTGACCGAATCGGTGCTGATCCTGATCGGCATCACCTTCGTCACCTATGCACTGCTCTATCTCGTGCCCGCCGACCCGGTCCGCCAGATCGCCGGCCGCAGCGCCACGGCGGAGACGGTGGAAAGCATCCGCCAGCAGCTCGGGCTCGACCTGCCCTTCTACCAGCAATACTGGCGCTATCTGACCTCGCTTCTGCAGGGCGATCTCGGCCGTTCCTACATCCAGCGCTCGGAGGTCAGCGAACTGATCCTCGCCCGCCTGCCGGCGAGCCTTCTCCTGATGGCGGCTGCGATCTTCGCCGAACTGGTGATGGGCCTGACGATGGGCATCATCTCGGCGGTGCGGCGCAACTCCGCCACCGACCAGACGCTGATGGTGATCTCGTTCATTGGCGTCTCGGCGCCGCAATTCGTCGTCGGCATCCTGCTGCTCTACGTCTTTTCCGTGCAGCTCGGCTGGTTCCCGATCGGTGGCTACGGAACGCCGAGCCATCTGGTGCTGCCGGCGCTGACGCTCGGCATCATGGGGGCGGGCTGGTACTCGCGCATGATGCGCTCCTCGATGCTGAACGTGCTTGGCCAGGATTTCGTCCGCACCGCGCGCGCCAAGGGCCTGTCGAAGGTCAGGGTGGTGCTGCGCCACGCGGTGCCGAACGCGCTGTTGCCGATCATCGCGATGATCGGCATCGACATCGGCATCTTCATGAGCGGCATCGTCGTCGTCGAATCCGTCTTCGGCTGGCCCGGCATCGGCCAGCTCGCCTGGCAGGCGATCCAGCGCGTCGACATCCCGATCATCATGGCGGTCACGCTGGTCGCCGCCTTCTTCATCGTCATGGGCAACCTTCTCGCCGACATCATCGCCCTCTTCATCGATCCCAGGATCAAGCTCAAGTGATGCGGCAAACCACCAAAGCCAACCAACCGACAAAGGGGAACTGAAATGAAATCATGGCTTCTCGCAGGCGCCGCCGGCGCCGCGCTCCTGACGGCCGCCGGCATGGCCCAGGCCGAGGACAAGCAGGGCGGGTCGATGATCGTCACCTACAAGGACGACGTGTCCACCCTTGATCCGGCGATCGGCTACGACTGGCAGAACTGGTCGATGATCAAGAGCCTGTTCGACGCGCTGATGGACTACGAGCCCGGCACCACCGAGCTGGTGCCCGATCTTGCCGAAAGCTACGAGGTCTCCGACGACGGTCTGGTCTACACCTTCAAGCTGCGGCCGGGCGTCAAGTTCCACAACGGCCGGGAGATGACGGCGGCCGACGTGAAATATTCGCTCGACCGGGCGGTCAATCCGAAGACCCAGAGCCCGGGCGCCGGCTTCTTCGGCTCGATCGAGGGCTTCGACGCGGCGTCCGGCGGTGATGCCGATGGCCTGTCCGGCGTCGAGGTGCTCGACGACCACACGGTGCGCATCAGCCTGTCGCGTCCCGATGCGACCTTCCTGCACGTGATGGCGCTGAACTTCGCCTCGGTCGTGCCGAAGGAGGCGGTCGAGGAGCACGGCGCCGATTTCGGCACCAACCCGGTCGGCACCGGCGCCTTCAAGATGACCGACTGGACCCGCGGCCAGCATGTCGTCTTCGAGCGTAACCCCGACTACTACCAGGAGGGCCTGCCGCGCCTCGACAAGATCACCTTCGAGGTCGGCCAGGAGCCGATCGTCGCCCTGTTGCGGCTGGAGCGCGGCGAGGTGGACATCGCCGGTGACGGCATTCCGCCGGCGAAGTTCCTGCAGACGATGAACGATCCGAAGTTCAAGGACCAGATCGTCGAGGGCAAGCAGCTTCACACCGGCTATGTCACCATGAACGTCAAGATGAAGCCGTTCGACGACGCGCGGGTGCGCAAGGCGGTCGCCATGGCGATCAACAAGGACCGGATCGTGCGCATCATCAACGGTCGCGCGGTGCCGGCGAACCAGCCGCTGCCGCCGCTGATGCCCGGCTACGATACCGAGTACCAGGGCCAGGCCTATGACGTCGAAGGCGCCAAGGCATTGCTGGCCGAGGCGGGCCACGGCGACGGTTTCGAAACCGAGCTCTATGTCGCCAACACCGATCCGCAGCCGCGCATCGCCCAGGCGATCCAGCAGGACCTCGCCGCGATCGGCATCAAGGCGGAGATCAAGTCGCTGGCCCAGGCCAACGTCATCGCCGCCGGCGGCGAGGAGGACCAGGCACCGATGATCTGGTCGGGCGGCATGGCCTGGATCGCCGACTTCCCGGACCCGTCCAACTTCTACGGTCCGATCCTGGGCTGCGGCGGCGCCGTCAAGGGCGGCTGGAACTGGTCGTGGTACTGCAACGAGGAACTCGACGAGCGGGCCAAGAACGCCGACGCCATGACCGATCCGGCGGACGCGGAGGCGCGCATCGAGGAATGGAAGCAGATCTTCACCGCCATTCAGGACGACGCCCCCTGGGTGCCGATCTTCAACGAGCAGCGCTTCACCATCCGCTCCGACCGGCTCGACGGTCCCGCCGGCATCTTCGTCGATCCGGTGCACATTCCCGTGCACTACGACTATGTCAGCGCCAAGGACGCGCAATAGCACCATGTGCGGATCGGCTGACTACACGATCCATCGCGCACGTCATCACTTCGGGTGGGATCATTCGATCCCACCCGTCGAAACGGTGGCGCCGGGATCGACCATTTACTTCGAGTGCACCGATTCCTCGGCCGGGCAGCTGACGCCGGGCTCGACGGTCGATGACGTGCGCACGCTGGATTTCGGCAAGATCAATCCGGTGACCGGGCCGATCTTCATCGACGGCGCGGAACCCGGCGACGCGGTCAAGGTGACCATCGAGCAGTTCGAGCCGTCCGGCTTCGGGTGGACGGCGAACATCCCGGGCTTCGGCCTGCTCGCCGATCAGTTCGAGGAGCCGGCGCTGCATATCTGGTCCTATGACGCTGCGGCTCTGACGCCGGCGCTCTACGGACCGGGCGGGCGCGTGCCGCTCAAACCCTTCGCGGGAACCATCGGCCTGGCGCCGGCCGAACCCGGCCTGCATTCCATCGTCCCGCCGCGCCGGATGGGCGGCAACATGGATATCCGTGATCTTGCCGCCGGAACCGAACTCTACCTGCCGGTCGAGGTCGCCGGCGGCCTGTTCTCCATCGGCGACACCCATGCAGCCCAAGGCGATGGCGAAGTGTGCGGCACGGCGATCGAAAGCCCGATGGACGTCGCCGTCACGCTCGATCTGGTCAAGGGCGCCAACCTCAAGATGCCGCGCTTCACGACGCCGGGTCCGGTCACCCGCCATCTCGACGCCAAGGGCTACGAGGTGACGACCGGGATCGGCGCGGATCTGTTCGAGGGCGCGCGCGCTGCGCTCGGCCAGATGGTCGACCTGCTGGCCGGACGCTATAATATGACCCCGGTCGAGGCCTACATGCTCTGTTCGGTCTGCGGCGATCTCAGGATCAGCGAGATCGTCGACCAGCCGAACTGGGTCGTCTCGTTCTACTTCCCGCGTCTGGTCCTGGAGTGAACGTCTTGGCGCAATCGGTGATTGAGCCCCGGACTGACAACCGGACTGATAGGGCGGCGTCCGGCTCATCGGCTGCGCCGCCTGTCCTCGACGTCCGCAACCTGACGACACAGGTGGCGACGCCGCAGGGCGCGAAGACCGTGGTCGACGACGTCTCGCTTGCCCTGCGGCCGGGCGAAACGCTGTGCATTGCCGGCGAATCGGGCTCAGGCAAGTCGATCACCTCGCTCTCGGTCATGGGGCTGCTGCCGCCGTCGGCTCGGGTCAGCGCCGGCGAGGTGCGGCTTGAGGGACGCGATCTCCTGACGCTTTCCGAGCGCGAGATGCAGCACATTCGTGGCGGCGACATCGCCATGATCTTCCAGGAGCCGATGACGTCGCTCAATCCGATCATGACGGTCGGGGCGCAATTGGCCGAGGCGATCGGCATCCATCACGGGCTCGGCGGCGCGGCGGCCCGCCGCAAGGCGCTTGAGGCGCTCGACGCCGTGCGCCTGTCGGAAAGCGCCCGCCGCCTGAAGCAATATCCGCACGAACTGTCCGGCGGCATGCGCCAGCGGGTGATGATCGCCATGGCGCTGGCCGGCAATCCCAAGGTGCTGATCGCCGATGAGCCGACGACGGCGCTCGACGTCACCATCCAGGCGCAGATCCTGGCGCTGATGAACGACCTGAAGGCGGAGTTCGGCACCGCGATCCTGCTGATCACCCATGACATGGGCGTGGTCGCCGAAATGGCCGACCGGGTCATTGTCATGAATGGCGGCCGGATCGTCGAGGCGCAGCCGGTGCGGGACCTGTTTTCGGCCCCGCGCGAGCGCTACACGCAGGACCTGCTGGCCGCCGTTCCCAAGCTCGGCAGCACCAGGGGCGAACCCGCGGCGAGCCTGACCGACGACGGTGGCGAGCCGGTCGTCGCCATCCGCGACCTGACCGTCCGCTTCGATATCACGGGCGGACTGCTGCAGCGCCCCGTCAAACGGGTGCATGCCGTCGAGCAGGTGTCGCTGGATATCCGCGCCGGCGAGATCGTCTCGCTTGTCGGCGAGAGTGGCTGCGGCAAATCGACGATCGGCAAGTCGCTGGTCAACCTCATCAACTGGCAGGGCAGCATCCAGATCGCTGGCCGCGAGATCGCCGGCCTGTCGGCGAACGCCATGAAGCCGGTGCGTGAAGATATCCAGTTGATCTTCCAGGACCCCTATGCGGCGCTCAATCCGCGCATGAGCGTCGGCGATCTGGTCGGCGAGCCGCTCATCATTCACGATGTTGCCGGCGGCTTAGAGCGCGAGGACCGGGTTGCCGACCTGTTCCGCCGGGTCCATCTCGATCCGGCGATGATGAACCGCCACCCGCACGAGTTCTCCGGCGGCCAGCGCCAGCGCATCTGCATCGCCCGGGCGCTGGCGCTCAATCCGAAGGTCATCATCGCCGACGAGGCGGTGTCGGCGCTCGACGTGTCGGTTCAGGCGCAGATCCTCGACCTGTTGCGGGAACTGCAGGACGAGCAGGGCCTGAGCTATCTGTTCATTTCGCACGACATGGCGGTGGTCGAGCAGATCAGCCACCGCGTCGCGGTGATGTATCTCGGCCAGATCGTCGAGACCGGGCCGCGCGATCGGGTCTTCGAGGATCCGCGGCATCCTTATACGCAGCGCCTGCTCGATGCCGTTCCCGTCGCCGATCCGGCCAGGCGCCGCGACATGCTTCCGCTGCTCGACGGCGAGGTGCCGAGCCCTATCTTCTCGCTCGATCATGTGCCCGAAATCCTGTCGCTGCGCGATGTCGGCGACGGGCACCTCGTTGCCGCGACGGCGTAGCCGATTTACCGTCCGCCCTTCTTTCCGCCGACAAGCTCGTCGAAGATCATCGAGAAAAGCTCGCGCTCGGACGTGATGTCGAGCTTGAAATAGAGCCTGTGCTTGTGGTTGCGCACGGTGCCGGCGCTGATGTTGAGCGCCTCGGCGATGCGGGCGGTGGGCTCGCCGGTCAACAGTCGCGAGACGATGTCGATCTCGCGCTGGGTCAGGTCGTAGCTGGCGGCGAACTGGCTGCGCCAGTCCTCGGTCGGAACATACATGTAGCCCGGCGAGACCTGCTCGAGCACTACGCAGGTGCCGCCCGGCGCGATGGCGTTCGAGGACTCCAGTGTTTCCCAATGCAGCATGCGTTCCGGCGCGACGCGGCGCGAGCCCTGCGCCGAGCGACCGGCATCGGCGGCGAATTCCCCCTCGCTGTCGGGCGCCACACTCGCCGCCCAGCTTGCGGTGCGAAAGAGGATGTTGCCGCCGGTGTCGAGAATGATCATCGCCACATCCGGCTGGTCGAGGGTATGGCCGGTCCGCGCCCACAGGCTCTGGTTGACGTGCAGCCGATTGAGGCGCTCCAGGGTCGCGTGGATATGGCGCGCCCGCGCGATATCGGAGGTTGAAAAGCTGCGCTTGCCCCGGTCGAGGCAGAGCGCGACGCTGACGCCGCCGATCGCCGGCAGCAGAAACACCAATTCGTCCCTGATCAGGGCCGTGTGGAACATCTCGTCGTAGAACACCGTATCCTGCGCGTTCCGCCGCAGTTGCTCGAACGTCACGACCGCTTCGGCCGTTCCGCGGCGGACCATCCGCAGCAGCGGATCGATCCGGTAATGCGTGTCGAGATAGCCGGCGACGGCCTCCTCGGGCATCGACCGGTTGACGAGAAACTTCGGCTTGGCATAGCGGGCATAGCGGATCACCAGCCAGCGCTTGCAGCCGACGAAACGGGCGACGCTTTCGGAGAGGCGATCGTAGAAATCGTCCCTGCCGACGCTGTCGATGACCGAGGCGAGCCCCTCCAGAAACCCTCGATAGCCATCCGAGGCGGCGCGCTCACGGCCTTCTGTGAGATGTGTTTCGCGATCCACGTGGGCAGAATAACTAACTGAAATCTCGATGAAAAGACTGTTTCTGCGCGCGTCCGGCGGGCGCTGGCATGACAGTTGTCACCATTGAGCATTGCCGCGCCGCAGCCTCTTCTTGTCGCAAATATCCCGATTAAGGAGAGCCCTTGTCCGACCGTTCCTCCCCGCCTGCCGCTTCGACGGCGTCCGCTTCGGCAACTCGTGGGCCAGTCCGCCGGACGACGGCTGCGATCCTGGCGGACTATGTCGCCGGCCGCCGGACGGTGGAGGCGGAAGTGCGTGGCGTCTTCGACGCGCTCCCCGAGGTTCAGAGCCGGCTCAATCCGTTCACCGAGTGGTTCGAGGACGAGGCGATGGCGGCCGCCCGCGCCGCCGACCGGCACCTCGCCGACGGTCACCCGCCCGGTCCGCTGCACGGCGTGCCGGTCGCCATCAAGGACATGACGCCGACCGCTGGGCACCACACCACGCGCGGATCGTGGACGGCGGGCGAGGCGCGCACGACCTGCGACGCGGTCATCGTTAAGCGCCTGAAGCGCGCTGGCGCCATTCTCATCGGCAAGACGACGACGGCGGAGCTCGCCTATTCCAGCTTCACCAACACGCCGCGCTTTCGCGTGACGCGTAATCCCTGGGATCCTACGCGCACCTCGGGCGGCTCGTCCGGCGGGTCGGCTGTGGCAGTCGCCACCGGTCTGGTACCACTCGCCGAGGGTACCGACATGGGCGGGTCGGTGCGCATCCCGGCGGCGGCCTGCGGCGTTGTCGGCTTCAAGCCGAGCCTCGGCCGCATCCCCATGGACATCGTGCCCTCGGCGCTAGAGACCTATTCGCATTTCGGACCGCTTGCCGCGTGCGTCGCGGATGCCGTGCGCTTCGTTTCGGTAGCGGCGGGTTCGCATCCGGTCGACATGCTGTCGCATCGCCCGGCCTTCGACGCGGCGGTTGCTGTGCCCGGCGATCTGACGGGTCGGCGGATCGCGCTTTCGGTCGATCTCGGCTACTGCGCCGTCGATCCCGAGGTCGAGCAGGCGATCCGGAAGACAGCCGAGACGCTGGCCCGGCATGGCGCGCAGGTCGAGGAGATCGCGCTGCCGTGGACGCGCGCGGTGTTCGATCAGTGGGCGATGCGCTGGAACTGCCTGCTGGCGCTCTATCCCGGCACCGACAGCGCCGAGGCCAGGGCGACGATGGATCCGGGCCTGGTCGCCTGTATCGAGCGCGGGCGCGAAACCTCGGCGATGGACCTTCTCGGCGTCGACGTTCTGCGCAAACAGCTGAACGCCGAACTTTGCGACGTGTTCAACACCTACGATGCGCTGATCTGCCCGACGAACGCCATCCCCGCGCCGCCGGTCGATGCCACCGATGCGGATTTCGAGCAGACACTGCCGGATGGCCGGCTAAAGGCCTTCGACATGGCGTACCCGTTCAACATGGTGCCGTCCTGCCCTGTCCTGTCGCTGCCGATCGGCCGCACGCGGGCGGGCCTGCCCATCGGCATGCAGATCGCCGGACCACCCTTCGCCGACGAAGCAACGCTCGCGCTTGCCGGCGCGGTCGAGGCTGTCGTCGACCCGTTGCCGCTTCCCCTTCCCCATCAACAGGACCCATCGCATGTTCGCACCGAGAATCCCCGACAGTGAATTCGCCGATCGCCGCCGCCGCACCCAGGAGATGGCCAAGCAGATGGGGCTCGACGCGCTCGTCGTCTGGTCGCGGAGCGGGCATGCGGTCGAGGCTTATGGCGATCTCTACTACCTGACCAATTTCGTCTCGCTGTTTCCCTGCGTGCCGGACCGGGCGACTTGGTCGAGCCGGGGCCACGGCGCGCTGGTCCTGCCCGTCGATGGCGACGCGATCCTTGTCACCGACTATCTCGACGATCCCGAGGACCGGGTGAAGGTCGCGGACGTGCGCCTGTCCATCGACCTTGCCGCCGGCGTCGCCGACGTGCTGCGCGAGACGGGTCTTCTCGACAAGCGGCTCGGAATGGCGGGCATGATGTCCTATCTCGTCAGCGCGCATAAGCGCATGGAGGCGCGCGCCGGGCAGACAATCGACTTCGTCGACGCCGACGCCATCCTCGACCGCCTGCGCCTGATCAAGAGCCCGGCCGAGATCGACCATATGCGCTGGTCGGCCGGTGTCGGGGTCAAATGGATGGACGCGACCATGGCCGCGGTCGTGGAAGGCAATACCGAGGGCGACGCCGTCGGCGCCGGTCTCAAGGTGCTCGCCGCCAATGGCGGCACGCAGCAGGATATCGCGATCGCCAGTGGCCCCAACTCGATGCACTACATGGGCAGTTCCGGCATGCCCCACTGGAACGTCACCCGGCCGCTCGAAACCGGCGATCTCGTCCATATCGACCAGTGGGGACCAGTCGATGCCTACTACACCGACTTCGCCCGCTCGACGGTCGTCGGCGGCAAGCCGAGCGACGGCCAGCGCGAGCTGCTCGACGGCAATGTCGCGCTGATCCATCACATCATCGAGGGCATCCGGCCGGGCGAAACGACCTTCGGCGATCTCTACCGGCGCGGCTCGCGCTGGCTCGACGACAACGGCTTTGCCAACCACAAGACGACCGGCGACGAGACCAACGCGTTCAGCCAGCTCTTTCCCTGCTTCGGCCACGCGCTGGGTCTCGGCATCGACGGGCCTTGGATCACCGAGGACGAGACGACCGTGATCGAGGCGAACATGACGCTCGCCGTCGAGGCGCTCGTCAGCAAGCCGGGCGTCGGCGCGTCGAACTACGAGGAAGACGTCCTCGTCACCGGGACCGGGGCGGAGATCCTGACCGCCGGCTGCGACGCCAAGCGCTGGGCCTGAGGCCCGCCGGCCTCAGGGCGCCACGAACCACAGCACACAACACCCGATAGGAGAGGAATACCGACATGACCAGGAAGACCCCGCGTTTGTTGAGACATGTGGCGGCCGCGACGCTCGCGGCCGCGAGCCTGGCCGGGCCGGCTGTCGCCGAGGACACGATCGGGCTCGGCGCGCCGATCCCGCTGACCGGCTATTTCGCCGCCGACGGCGAGACGATGGAGCATGCCATCCGCCTGGCCGTCGATGAGATCAATGCCGATGGCGGCCTGCTCGGCAAGCAGGTCGAGGTCATCACCTTCGACATCGGCGACCTGACGCCCGACAAGCTGACCGCGGCGGCCTCCAACCTGATCGAGCGCGAAGGCGTCAGCGTCCTGATCAACGGCTATGGCGGCATGGGGCCGGATATCCCGGCCTTCTGCCCCTACGACATTCCCTATATCCACAATGACGCGGTCACCAGCGTCGTCGAGCTCACCGAACGGATGGGCTGCGGCGCGATCTTCAACGCCTCCGACGTCGACTACAGCTACGGCGGGGAGGTGTTCAAGCAGATCGTCGGAACCGGTCACGACTTCGAGCGCAAGAAGATCGCCATCGTCCATGGCGACTTCGAATGGGACATTCGCCTCGCCGAAGGCATGGCGAAGGCCGCCGAGGAGGCGGGCTGGGAGGTCGTCTTCACCGAGGAAGTGCCCTACGACACGGTCGAGTGGACCGGCATCCTGTCGAAGATCCGCGAGGCCAATCCCGCGCTCATCCATCTGGAGGCGCTCGAACCGGCCGTCGCGACGACCTTCATCGACCAGTTCGGCAATCAGCCGATCGACGATGCCCTGGTCAGCGTCGGCTATATCGGCGCGACGCCCGGCCTCGACGAGGTGATCGCGCAGGGCAAGGCGGAGGGCGTGCTCGCCTTCACGCTCAATGCCCATCTCGAAGACGCGGCCGGCGACACGTTCGTGGAGAGCTGGAAGGCGGCCTATGACAACGAGCCGCCGCTGAGCCTCGCCGCGGCCGTCTACGACATGGTGCGGATCTGGGCCACCGCGGTCGAAGCGGTCGGCGATCCGTCCGACTATGCGGCCATTGCCGACAAGATCCGTATGCTTGACTATGACGGGATTGCCGGGAAATACGTCTTCAACGAACAGAACTTCATCGAAACGGGGTCCGAGACGCAGCCTGCCCAGCTTCTACAGGTTCAGGACGGCAATCGCGTCCGCCTGATGATCGGGCAGGAGAAGGCCGGCGAGATCCGCGCACCCGACTGGTCCAACTGATCGGTCCCTCGCCCAACTGATGGACTCCGTCCAACCGACCAGACAGATGGCCGGCCCCGCAAGACGCCGGGGCCGGCTGTCCTTGAGGATGGATGCATCCGCCCCGGAGGAAAGCCGGTTCACCATGGCCCTGATGTCGCTTGATACCGTGTCGATGCGCTTCGGCGCCTTCCAGGCGCTTAGCGATCTCTCCTTTTCGATCCTGGAGGGCGAGATCCTTGGCGTCGCGGGGCCGAACGGCGCGGGTAAGAGCACGCTGATGAATGTCTGCACCGGCGGGCTCACCGCGAGCGGTGGACGGGTGATCTTCGAGGATGAGGACATCACCCGGACCAGGCGGCACCGCCGCTGCGGGCGCGGCATCGCGCAGACCTTCCAGATTCCGACCCTCCTGTCCTCGCTCACCGTCGGGGAGAACCTGCTTGCCGGCCATCTCTTCGGCGCCGAGGCGTCCGGCCGGGAGCCGGCCATCGATCTCGATACGGCGATCCGGACGGTCGACCTGGGCGCGGCGCTGAACCGGCCCGCGTCCGAGGCCGACCTGCTGACGCGCAAGCGCATCATGCTGGGGGCGGCGCTGGCGACCGGACCGAAGATCCTGTTCATGGACGAGCCGCTCGGCGGCCTCAACGCCGACGAGATCGACATCCTGCTCGAAACGGTCGGCCGCGTCCGCGACCGGCTCGGCGTCACCGTCGTGATGGTCGAGCACAAGACGCGGGCGCTGGCCGAGATCGCCGACCGCATCCTGATCATCAATTTCGGACGCTTCGTCATGCTCGATCGGCCTGAGGTCGTCCTGAACGACGATCACGTCGTGGAGATCTATCTCGGAAAGAAACACGATGCTTGATGTCGAGCGGATCAACGTCTTCTACGGCGACTTCCATGTGCTGCACGACGTCTCGCTGTCGGTCACCGAGGGGGAAATGGTGGCGGTGATCGGCGCGAACGGCCATGGCAAGAGCACCCTGCTGAAGACGATCTGCGGGCTGATGCCCGCCCGCTCCGGGACGATTAAGTTCCGGGGCCGGGAGATCGCCGGGCGATCGCCGCCGGCGCTGATCGGCGAGGGCCTCGTCTATGTCGCCGAGGACCGGCGGCTGTTTCCCGACATGACGGTGCTGGAGAACCTGCAACTGGGCGCGTTCCGGCCCGAGGCGCGGCGGCACGAGAAACGCAACCTGGAGCGGGTCTTCGATCTCTACCCGCGCCTGGCCGAGCGCCGTGGCCAGTTGTGCCGGACGCTGAGCGGCGGCGAATCGCAGATGGTCGCGCTTGGGCGCGGCCTGATGTCGAACCCGACCCTGCTTGCCATTGATGAGCCCTCGCTCGGCCTTGCGCCCAATCTCACCGCGCAGATGCTTGAGACCATCGCCATGCTGAACGATGACGGGCTGACGATCCTGATCGTCGAGCAGAGCATCGCCCAGTTAGAGGGCCTGATCGACCGGACCTTCGCGATCGAGGAGGGCGTGCTGAAGGAAAGCGCGCCAGTGGATGGATCGCCAGTGGACGGATTGCCCGCATGACCCAGACTATCGAGATCCTGATCGGGGGCTTGAGCCAGGGCGCCGTCTACTGCCTCATCGCGGTCGGCCTGTCGCTCGTCTACGGCGCGTCGCGTATCCTGAACTTCGCCCACGGCTCGCTTTATTCGCTGGGCGGCTATATCGCCTGGGCGCTCGTCGTCGGCTATTTCAACCTGCCGCTGTGGCTTGCGGTCGTTATCGCGATCCCGCTGCTGTTTGCGACCGGCGTCGGCATCGAGCGGCTGGTCATCCGGCCGCTTCGCAGCTGGGGCAACTGGCGGATCAACACGATCATGGCGACGCTCGGGCTCGCCTTCATCATCGAGAACACGCTGCAACTCGTGTTCGGCCCGGGCACCAAGTCGATCCCCGCCTTCATCGAGGGCACGGTCACGCTTAGTGGGATCACGATCTCGTCCTACAAGCTGTGGATGTTCGTGATCTCGCTGGCACTCGTCGGGGCGCTGGAGTTCTTCCTCGCGCGCACCCGCTACGGCCAGGCGGTGCGCGCCGTCTCGCAGGATATCCAGGGGGCCAAGCAGGTCGGTGTCGATGTCAACCAGGTCTTCGCCTTCACCTTCGGGCTATCGGTGGTGCTGGCGGGTCTCGCCGGGATCCTGCTCGCGCCGATCTTCCTGATTTCGCCCGTCGGCGGCTGGGGGCCCTTCCTCAAGGCCTTCGTGATCGTCGTGCTCGGCGGGCTCGGCAGCACCAAGGGCGCCTTCGTCGCCGCCTTCGTCCTCGCCATACTGGAGGGGTTCGTCATCTTCTACATCGGTCCGAACTGGGTGATGCCGGCCTGGCTATTGGTGCTGATCGTCGTGCTCGCGGTGCGGCCGAAGGGACTGTTCGGGGTCTGGGAGAGCTGACATGAGCGAAACGACCAACCCCGGCACGGCGACCGGCTCGACGTCGATCCGGTCGGTCTTCAAGGGCGACCGCTTCGGCCGCGACAGCGGTCTCTTCTGGGCCGCCGTGGCGCTGCTGGCGCTGGCCGGCGGGCTGATCGGCGACAGCTATGTGCTGCATATCTTCATCCTGGTCTTCATCTGGTGCGTGGTGATCGCCTCCTGGGACCTGATCCTCGGCTATGCCGGCATCTTCAACTACGCGCAGCTCGTCTTCTTCGCCTTCGGCGCGTACACGGCGGCGATGCTGTCGATTTATGCCGGCACGACGCCGCTTCTGTCGATCGCGATCGCCGGGCTTAGCGGAGCGGTGGTCGGCGTGATCATCGCGCTGCCGACGCTGCGGCTGAAGGGCGAATATATCGCGCTCTACACCTTCGCGATTCATCTGGCCCTGCCGCCGATCATCCAGCAGGGCCGCTCGATCGGCATGGGCGGCAATACCGGGCTTTTAGGGATTCCCAGGGTCGAATTGTTCGGCACGACGCTCTCGACCATCGACAAGCAGGCCTGGTTCTGGCTGGCGCTGGCCTTCGGGTCGGTGTGCGTCTATGCGGTCTATTTCCTGATCCTGCGCCGGCGCACGGGGCTTGCCTTCATCGCGATGCGCGATGTCGATGCCTTCGCCCAGGCGATCGGTGTCAACGCGGTGCGCTACAAGCTCACTGCCTTCATGATCTCCGCCTTCTTCACCGCGATCGCCGGTGGCCTCTATGCCCATTACACCGCGGTTGTCACGCCGAAGATCCTCGGCACCGAGTTCTTCCTGATGGCCATGGTCATGCTGGCGATCGGCGGCATGGGCCGGTTCCCGGGGGCGATAGTCGGTGTCTTCGTGGTGGTGATCGGCAACGAGCTGCTGCGCGCCTTCGACGACTATCGGCTGCTGCTGCTGGGCATCGCGGTCGTCCTCGTCGTGATCTTCCTGCCGCGCGGGATCGCCGGCGCCTTTCTCGGACAGGGCGGCAACCGGTCGCGTTGAACCTTTGATGGGGTGCTGGCCCTTCGGCCCGGCGCTGCCGGTCGCGGCGTAAACCGGGGGATCGGCAACAACACTGTCATGTTCTCGCGGTATTTCGGCTCGAAACGCGATTCTGCAGGGCATGTCTATGAAAGTTCCCACCGAAAACAGGGGCTCTTCGGAGCCGTTCGTGCCGGATGCGCCGCCGCTTTCCGAGCAACCAGGGTCCGGGCAATCGTCTTCCGGGCGACCATTCCGCGAGCGTCTCGCTCTCACGACGATGGGCACGTCGCCGGTATCCCTGCTGACGATGATGAATGACTGGGCCCTGCATCTGGCCAGCGCGCCGGACAAGCAGATCTCGCTGGCACGGAAGGCGTCGGAGAGCTGGTCGGGTTGGCTGCGCTACCTTGCGAAGGGGTGTCCCGCCGAAGAGGAGGCGCGTCCGATCGCGCCCCGGCCGCACGATCGGCGGTTTGCCCACGAGACCTGGACGCAGGCGCCCTTCGCGGCCATGGCGCAGGCCTTTCTGCTGGCCGAGGACTATGTCGATCACGCCACGTCCGACGTGCCCGGACTGAGTGCCGACCACGACAGCGCGATGACCTTTCTTGCCCGGCAGATGATGGATGCGGTCGCGCCGTCCAATTTCCTGGCGACCAGCCCTGAGGCGATCGCCCGTACGGTCGAGCAGGGCGGTCTGAACCTGGTTCATGGTTCGGCGGCGCTGGCGCGCGACCTGGACGCGACCCTGCGCGGCCAGGCGCCGCGTCCTGAGAAGACGGTCGGGCGGGATGTCGCGGTCACCCCCGGGACGGTGGTCTATCGCAATCATCTGATCGAACTGATCCAGTACGAGCCGGCGACGCGTAAGGTCCATCCCGAGCCGATCCTGATCGTTCCGGCCTGGATCATGAAATACTACATCCTCGACCTCAGCCCGGACAACTCGCTGGTCCGCTACCTGACCGAACAGGGCTTCACGGTCTTCATGATCTCGTGGCGCAATCCCGACGCCGCCGACGCGGATCTGGGCATGGAGGACTATCTGCGCCTGGGGCCGCTGGCAGCGCTTGATCAGGCCAGGCAGGCGACCGGCGCCGCGAAGGTACATACGGTCGGATACTGTCTCGGCGGCACGTTGCTTTCGATCGCGGCTGCGAAACTGGGCCGCGATGGGGACGACAGGCTGGCCAGCATGACGCTTCTGGCCGCGCAGACGGATTTCAGCGAGGCCGGCGAGTTGATGCTGTTCATCAATGACAGCCAGGTGTCCTTTCTGGAGGACATGATGGCGGCCCAAGGCTATCTCGATTCACGACAGATGATGAGCGCGTTCCAGATGATGCGCTCGAACGATCTGATCTGGTCGCGGATGGTCCGGTCCTATCTTCTCGGCGACGATCCCGCGCCGATGAACGATCTGATGTCCTGGAATGCCGACGGGACGCGGATGCCGGCGCGCATGCATTCGCAATATCTGCGCAGCATGTTCCTGAACAACGATCTCGCCTCCGGCCGCTACGAGGTCGACGGGCAGGTGGTTTCCCTGCGCGACATCCGCTTGCCCGTCTTCGGCGTGGGAACGGAAACGGACCACATCGCCCCGTGGAAATCGGTGTTCAAGATCCACGGTCTGGCCCATGCCGACATCACCTTCGTGCTGACCAATGGCGGCCACAATGCCGGCGTCGTGTCCGAACCGGGCCACCGGCGCCGCCACTATCGCATTCATACGACCGCGGACCGGGACAAGGCGCTGTCGCCCGATGACTGGCTGGCGGCTGCCAGGCGCGAGGAAGGCAGCTGGTGGCCCGCCTGGAGCCGCTGGCTGGCAGGCCATTCCGGCCCGAAGGGCACGGCCCCGGCGATCAGGAGCGGCCTGTGCGGCGCGCCCGGCACCTACGTCCTGATGGTGTAGCGGATGCAACCCATGACGGATCTGCTTGCGGGCAAGAAGGGCCTGGTCGTCGGCATCGCCAACGAGCACTCGATCGCGGCTGGATGCGCCAGCGCGTTCCGGGCCTGCGGCGCAGATCTCGCGGTGACCTATCAGAACGAAAAGGCGCGCAGGTTCGTCGCTCCCGTGGCCGATGCCGTCGGCGCGGACATCCTTATGCCCCTGGACGTCACCGATACCGCGCAGATGGATGCCGTCTTCGATGCCGTCCGCGCCCGCTGGGGCCGGCTCGATTTCCTGCTGCATTCGGTTGCCTTCTGCCCGCGCGAGGATCTGCACGGACGGGTGGTCGACTGCTCGCGGGACGGCTTTGCGATCGCCATGGACGTTTCGGTGCACTCGCTGATCCGGCTGGCCAGCGGGGCGGAGCCCCTGATGCGGGATGGCGGCACGATCCTGACGGTGTCGTATCACGGCGCGGAGAAGGTGGTGGACCACTACAACATCATGGGGCCCGTCAAGGCCGCGCTCGAAGCGACCGCGCGCTACCTGTCGGTCGATCTGGGACCGCGCGACATCCGCGTCAATTCGCTGTCTCCCGGTCCGCTTCAGACCCGGGCCGCGTCGGGAATCGACCATTTCGACGAACTCATCGAGGACGCCAAGGCGCGCGCGCCGTTGCATCGCCTGACCACCATAGAAGAGGTCGGCGCGATGGCGGCCTGCCTGGTGTCCGACTTCGCGCGCTCGGTGAGCGGCAACACCGCCTATATCGACGGGGGGCATCACGTTGTCTGAGGCCGGGCTGTTTGAGACGGGGCCGTCTGAGAGGGGGGCATCTGAAACCGGCGGGACGATCGGATATATCGAGAACCGTCCGATCGACGAGATCGAGGTTGGCGACCATGCCGAGCTGGTGCGGACGCTGACGGCCCGCGACATCGATGCCTTCGCGGTCGTGTCCGGCGACGTCAATCCGGCCCATGTCGACCCCGAATTCGCGCAGGACGGCATCTTCCACAAGGTCATCGCCCACGGTATGTGGGGCGGTGCGCTGATCTCGAACGTGCTGGGCACGCAACTGCCCGGGCCGGGGACGATCTATCTCGACCAGTCGCTGAAGTTCCTGAAGCCCGTGGGGATCGGCGATACGGTGACCGTGCGGGTCACCGTTAAGCAGAAGGACAGCGAGAAGAACCGCGTGACCCTGGACTGCCGGTGCACCAATGGCGACGGCAAACCGGTCATCACGGGGCAGGCGGTGGTCATCGCGCCGGACAAGAAAATCCGCCGGCCGCGCGTCACGATGCCGGATCTCTTACTGCATCGCCGCGGCGCCGTGCACGATCGCCTGCTGGCGCGAGCGCGCAGCCTGCCTGCCCTGCCGACCGCCGTGATCCACCCCTGCGACGCGGCGTCCCTGCAAGGGGCGCTGCAGTCGCGCGATCTGGGATTGATCGATCCCGTTCTGGTCGGCCCCGAAGAGCGGATCCGGAGCGCGGCGGAGGAGGCGGGTCTTGAGGTCGCCGGCCTGCCCCTGGTCGACACGCCGCATAGCCACGCATCGGCGGAAACGGCGGTGAAGCTGGTTCGCGAGGGTCGGGCGGGGGCGTTGATGAAAGGCGCGCTCAATTCCGACGAGGTGATGGCCGCCGTCGTCGCGAAATCGAAGGGTTTGCGGTCCGAACGCCGGATGAGCCATGTCCATGTGATGGACGTTCCGACCTATCCCAAGCCGCTGCTGATTACCGATGCGGCAATCAACATCGCGCCGGATCTGCAGGCCAAGGCCGATATCGTCCGCAACGCCATCGACCTTGCCCGCGCCATCGGGATCGACACACCGAAGGTGGCCATTCTGTCGGCCGTTGAACGGATCACGCCGCGGATGCAGTCGACGGTCGAGGCCGCGGCGCTGTGCAAGATGGCCGACCGGGGCCAGATTTCTGGCGGCGTGCTGGACGGTCCGCTGGCCTTCGACAATGCGGTTTCGATGCGGTCGGTCGCAAGCAAGGGCATCTCGTCGCCCGTTGCCGGTCAGGCCGATATTCTGGTGGTGCCGGATCTTGAGGCGGGCAGCATGATCGCCAAGCAGCTGATGTATCTGGCCGGCGCCGAAGCCGCGGGGATCGTCCTGGGCGCCCAGGCGCCCATCCTCCTGACCAGCCGTGCCGACGATACCCGCACGCGCGTCGCTTCGGCGGCTATCGGTGTGCTCTTTAGCGAGACGAGACATCGGGCGTGGTGAGCGGCTAAAGATCAGCCGCCGCCCCTGAGAGACCCGACCAGGCGCCCAGCATTCAGGTCGATTCCCAAGCGAAAAGCGCCTTGACCGGCCGCATCCCGCCGATCGCTTCCGTTGCGGGAGGACATAGCTGGTTAAGCAGCGAAGGCATGCCGTGTGCCGGGGCCGGTTTGACCGGGCATTCAACAGAGCTTGCGATTTCTGCAAAATTGGCAAACAGTAGCGCATCAAAACAACATTCGGGGAAGTGAAATGAGTACTGCCAAGAAAGCCATTCTGGCCTCCGTCATTGCCGCGGTCGCGTTTCCGGTAAGCGCAGAGACGTTGCGCTGGGCGCGCGCGGGAGATGCGTTGACCCTCGACCCCCATTCCCAGAACGAGGGGCCGAGCCACACGATTCGTCACCAGATGTACGAGCCGCTCATCATCCGCGACACGACCGGTGCGTTCGAACCGGCGCTCGCCACCGAATGGGGCCCGAGCGCGGACGACCCGAACGTCTGGGTGTTCAAGCTGCGCGAGGGCGTGAAGTTCCATGACGGCGCCGATTTCACGGCCGAGGACGTGGTCTTCAGCTTCGAGCGCGCCAAGCAGCCGAACTCGGACATGAAGGAGCTGATCGGTTCCATCGTCGAGGTGCGCGCGGTCGATGACCACACGATCGAGATGGTGACCGACGGGCCCAACCCGATCCTGCCGTCGAACCTCACCAACCTGTTCATCATGGACAAGGGCTGGACCGAGGCCAACAACACGGTGCCGGTGCAGGATTTCGAAGGCGGCGAGATCACCTACGCCACCACGAACGCCAACGGCACCGGCCCCTACAGGCTGACCAGCCGCGAGCCGGACGTCAAAACGGTCATGACCCGCAATGACGACTACTGGGGCAGGGACCAGTTCCCGATGGAGGTCAGCGAGATCGTCTACACGCCGATCCAGAATGCCGCCACCCGTGTCGCCGCGCTGTTGTCGGGCGAGGTGAACTTCCTGCAGGACATGCCGGTTCAGGACCTTCAGCGGGTGAACGCCGCCGACGGGCTTGTCGTCAAGAAGGCGCCGCAGAACCGCGTGATCTTCTTCGGCATGAACCAGGGCGCCGACGATCTGGAGGCTGATGACGTTTCCGGCGCCAACCCGCTCGCCGACGTCCGGGTCCGCAAGGCGATGTCGAAGGCGATCAACCGCGACGCCATCCAGAAGGTGGTGATGCGCGGCCAGTCCGAGCCGGCCGGCATGATCGCGCCGCCTTTCGTCAACGGCTGGACCAAGGAGATGGATGCCGAAAGCGCCACCGATATCGAAGGCGCCAAGGCGCTGATGGAGGAGGCCGGCTATGGCGACGGCTTCTCGATCCGCCTCGATTGCCCGAACGACCGCTACATCAACGATGAGGCGATCTGCCAGGCCGCGGTCGGCATGCTCGGCCAGATCGGCATCACCGTGAACCTCGACGCCAAGCCCAAGGCGCAGCACTTTCCGCTGATCACCGACGACAAGACGGACTTCTACATGCTGGGCTGGGGCGTTCCGACCTACGATTCGGAATATATCTTCAACTTCCTCGTCCATGGCCGCGAAAGCGATATCGGCACGTGGAACGGCACCGGCTTCAATAACGAGGAGCTGAACGCCAAGATCAAGTCGCTCGCCTCGAATACCGATCTGGAGGTCCGCAACGACGACATCGCCGACATCTGGCGGGTGATCCAGGACGAGCAGGTCTACATCCCGATCCACCACCAGGTCCTGAACTGGGGCATGGCCGACACTGTCGGGATCGAGGTCGACCCGGAAGATCAGCCGAAGGTGAAGTACTTCACGGTCAACTGATCAGCCGAATTGATTAGCCCGGCGGCTGCACGCCGACCGCCCTGGGGGACATCTCTCCCCCAGGGCGTTTCAGGGGGCGTTTCGGGGGCGTTTCGGGCAAGGCGCGAGCCGGCCTTGCCATGTTCTGGCAGCCGTTCGGCGATGGTGCGTTGCAGGCCAAGCGTCAATCCATGATCGACGAGGCGCACGAGATCCTGCAGGATGAAACGGCCTATGCGCTGCCTTACGTGCCGCCACGCCTTTCAGGACACGTGACGCGCTATCGATCTCACCCGATGGCCGGACATTGCCTTCATTCTGCGCCGGGTGAGCGTCAACTGATCTGCGGGATCCAGCGCTTGCGGGCTTGACCGGAGCGATCTCGCGGGCACAGCGATCTCGCGGGCGCGGGGGAAAGGACGACAACGACTTATGCTGGCGTTCATTATCCGGCGCATCGGACAATCGATCCTCGTTCTGCTGATCGTGGGACTGGTTGCCTTTTCGATGTTCCGTTTCGTCGGTGACCCGATCGACAACATGCTGGGCCAGGAGCGGACGATCGAGGATGTCGAGCGGCTGCGGTCGCAACTCGGCCTCGATCAGCCCTTTCCGGTGCAGTATTTCAGGTTCCTGCAGGGTGCGGCACAGGGCAATTTCGGCGTGAGCTACCGGCAGGGCCGCCCGGTCTCCGAAATCATCCGCGAGCGCGCGCCGGCAACCCTCGAACTGGCCGCCGTATCGGGGATCTTCGCGGTCGTGTTCGGGATCGCGCTCGGGGTGATGACGGCCATCCGGCGCAATGGCGTGGCGGCGAACGCGATCATGGCCACCTCGCTGATCGGCGTGTCTCTGCCGACCTTCCTGATCGGCATCCTGCTGATCTACCTGTTCTCCGTCGAGCTTGGCTTGCTGCCGTCGTTCGGGCGCGGCGAGACGGTCCGCCTGGGGGACTGGTGGACAACGGGGTTCCTGACCGAAAGCGGATTGAAGGCGTTGATCCTGCCGGCGATCACGCTCGGGCTCTATCAGATGACGCTGATCATGCGTTTGGTGCGCTCGGAGATGCTGGACGTTCTCAGGCAGGACTATATCCGCTTCGCCCATGCGCGCGGCCTCAAGGACCGGGTGATCAACTTCCGCCATGCGCTGAAGAACACGATGGTCCCGGTGGTGACCGTGATCGGCCTGCAGCTTGGCGCGATCATAGCCTTCGCCATCATCACCGAGACGGTGTTCCAGTGGCCGGGCGTCGGGCTGCTCTTCATCAACGCGATCCAGTTCGTCGATATCCCGGTGATGGCGGCCTATCTCATGCTGATCTCGGTGATGTTCGTCGGGATCAACCTGATCGTCGACATTCTCTACATCTTCATCGACCCGAGGCTTCGGGCCGATCGTTCGGGAGCGCACTGATGACCGACGCGCCATTGCCCGCAACCGCGAAGGCTCGGGAGAAGGGACGCTGGGAACGGTTCCGCGAAAGCGACTTCTTCTATGCGTTCAAGCGCTCTCCGGTCGCGCTGGTGTCGTTTGCCGTCGTCAGCATCCTCGTGCTTTCGGCGATCTTCGCGCCGCTGATCGCCCCGACCAATCCGTTCGATCCGGCCAGCCTCGACCTGATGAACGGTTTCACGCCGCCGATGGAGCCGAACGCCTTTACCGGCTCGGCCTTCCTGATGGGAACGGACGATCAGGGGCGGGACGTGTTCTCGACTATCCTGTACGGCATGCGCATCTCGCTCTTCGTCGGCGCCGCGGCGGTCCTGTTCGCGATGGTTCTTGGCATCGTGATGGGGCTGATCTCCGGCTATTTCGGCGGCTGGGCCGATACGTTCATCATGCGGGTTGCCGATGTGCAACTGACCTTTCCGTCGATCCTGGTCGCCATGCTCATTTTCGGCATCGCCAAGGGGGTCACCCCCATCGAATATCGCGACCAGATGGCGATCTGGGTGCTGATCCTCGCCATCGGTCTTTCGGACTGGGTGCAGTTCGCCCGCGTGGTCCGGGGGGCGACGCTGGTCGAAAAGAACAAGGATTACGTGGCGGCCGCCCGGCTGATCGGGCGCAGTCCCTGGGCCATCATGACCCGGCATATCCTTCCCAATGCCCTCTCGCCCGTCCTGGTGATCGCCACGATCTCGCTGGCGCTTGCCATCATCGCCGAGGCGACCCTCTCCTTCCTGGGCGTCGGCGCGCCGCCCACGCAGCCCTCGCTTGGAACGCTGATCCGGATCGGGCAGGGCTTCCTGTTCTCCGGCGAGTGGTGGATCCTGTTCTTCCCCGCCTGCACGCTCCTGGCGCTGGCGCTCAGCGTCAACATGCTGGGCGACTGGCTGCGCGACGCACTCAACCCGAGGCTCCGTTGACCGATCCCGTCCTGTCCATCCGCGACCTCTGCGTCGAAATCCCGACGCGGACCGGCGTCGTCAAACCGGTCGACGGCGTCAGCTACGACATCGCCAAGGGTGAAATCCTCGGCGTGGTCGGCGAGAGCGGGGCGGGCAAGTCGATGGCCGGCAATGCGATCATTGGCCTGTTGAACCGGCCCGCGCATATTTCCGGCGGCGAGATCTGGCTGAACGGCCACCGCATCGACACCCTGAAAGGCGACCGGGTCCGGCGGCTGCGCGGCAAGGAAATCGGCATGGTCTTCCAGGATCCACTGACCTCGCTCAATCCGCTCTTGTCGATCGGCGACCAGCTTGCCGAGACGATGATGACCCATCTGCCGATCGGCCGGGCCGAGGCGCAGAATCGCGCGGTGGCCGCGCTCAAGGAAGTCGGCATTCCAGGCGCGGCGGAGCGGATCGGCTCCTATCCGCACGAGTTTTCCGGCGGCATGCGCCAGCGGGTGGTGATCGCGCTGGCGCTGTGCGCCGAGCCGAGCCTCGTCATCGCCGACGAGCCGACCACAGCGCTCGATGTGTCGGTCCAGGCGCAGATCATCTCGCTTCTCAAGCAGCTCTGCCGGGAAAGGGGCACGGCCATCATGCTCATCACCCACGACATGGGGGTGATCGCGGAAGCCGCCGACCGTGTCGCCGTGATGTATGCCGGGCGCCTGGCGGAACTCGGACCGGTTCGCGATGTCCTGACGCAGCCGCAGCACCCCTATACCCATGGTCTTATGGCGTCGACGCCGCTGGCCGCGCAGAAACAGCGGCGCCTGCACCAGATCCCGGGCGCCATGCCGCGTCTTGACCAGATGCCGGAGGGCTGCGCGTTTCATCCCCGCTGCCCGCAGGCGCAGGAGAAATGCCGCCACGCGCCGCTGCCGGCGATGGCGGGGGGGCGGGCCGCCTGCTGGTTCCCGCTTCTGGCGGAGGCCGCACAATGAGCGCCTTCGTCACCGTCAAGGGGCTGACCTGCGTGTTCGACGTCTCGAAGCCCTGGCTGAACCGGGTGCTGGAACGGCGCGGGAAAGCCTTTCTCACCGCCGTTTCCGACGTCGACTTCCAGGTCGAGGAGCGCACGACCTACGCGCTTGTCGGCGAAAGCGGATCCGGCAAGTCGACGATCGGGCGCATGCTGGTCGGCCTGCTGCGCCCGAGCGACGGGGATGTCGAGATCGAGGGGATCAATCTGGCGCGGGAGGAGGACCCGGCGAAGGTCGCCTCGGTTCGCGCGAAGATCCAGATGATCTTTCAGGACCCCTATGCCTCGCTCAATCCGAGATGGCGTGTCCGCGACATCATCACGGAGCCTGTTCTGACACAGGGCGGCGATCTGGAGGGTCTGGCCGAAAAACTGTTGCAGCAGGTCGGCCTTCACCCATCGGATGCGGGCAAGTTCCCGCACGAGTTTTCCGGCGGGCAGCGGCAGCGGATCTGCATCGCCCGGGCGCTTGCCTCGCAGCCGCGCCTGATCGTCTGCGACGAGCCGACCTCGGCGCTGGATGTGTCGGTCCAGGCGCAGGTGCTCAACCTGATGAGCGACCTGAAGGACGAACTCGGCCTGACCTATCTCCTGATCACCCATGACCTGACGGTCGTCCGGCATATGGCAGACCGGATCGGCGTCCTCTATCTCGGGCGCCTGGTGGAAGAGGCGGATCCGCACTCGCTGTTTGAAACGCCGAAGCACCCTTACACGCAGATGCTGCTGGACGCGGCGCCGCGCGTCGACGGTTTCGGCCGCGAGGTGCCGCCGCCGCAGGGCGAGATTCCCGATCCGATCAACCCGCCCTCGGGCTGCACGTTTCATCCCCGCTGTCCGATCGCCACCGATATCTGCCGCCGCGAACGCCCGGCAACCCGGAAGGTCGGCAACGCTCTGGTCGCCTGTCACCTGGCCGAGTGACGCGGGCTGCCTAACTCTTAATCAGCGGGTCCAAGGTTCGAGTCCTTGTGCGCCCACCAAACTTTTCAATGGTTTAGCAGACAGAGCACATCAATTTAGGCTCGTCCTAGGCTCAAGAATGCCACTTCTATGGGCGAGTGACTGCCCGTTTCGAAGCAAACTTCAGCAGGACCGCAGTGAGCTCGGCGCCCAAATTGGGAAGGCGTCAGCGGTTCAAGATTTCTGAAATTTGATTCCCCAAGACTGGCCGCGCACAATTTAGATCGTTGCGCTTGTGAATAAAGAAGCGCCGGTCCCGGACCGGCGCAAGGCATTCTAATACTCCTCGGGGAACATGATCGTCATCACCCGCGTTGTCTGGTCGGGATCGGCCGGGTCCTCGGAATGGAACCGGAGTTCCTTGTCGTAGTAGTCGATTTTCCAGAGCACCCGATGTCCGTCGACGGTCACGATGGCGCAGTCGTGTTCCCCGTAAGGGTCATTGTGCGCCAGATGAGCTGGGCGCATTCCAGTGAGGTGGAAGACCTCACATTTCTGTGCCGCGCAGGGTGCGGATGAAGCAGACAGGTGAGGTACGCTGTGCGTCTGCAGCAGACCATACATGAGCAGAACCTGTCAAAGCCGGAGGGACTGGGGAATTCCGTCCCTCTCCGCTCCGGCAAGCGTGTTTGCTATGGAGAGAAAACGAACCGATGCCTGACGCCTCGGTAGAGTACTGGAGCCTGCCAACCGGAATTGGGCAGGTCGGGCCTGGCCTCTGGCCATGTCTGGTGAAGTGCTGGTCTTGGCCAATGATCCTGAGACCGGGGTGGCCCATTGGGCCGCAGCCCCTGGAAGTGTTCTGCGAGCGCCGGGGGCCAGAGTTCACACGGGGTATAGTCGGCTCCCAAGGCAAATGATGGAAGGTGCTTGGAACCTGGGAACCTTTGCTCGGCTTCCCTCAGCGTGGGGGATGATCAAGACGGCTGATGATCGCCGAACAAAGGGGCGGAGCCTTCGTAGTAGTCTGAGGACGGGAAAGCCGTCTACAGGGCGAAGGGAGGCAGTGTATAGGGTTTCGCAGCAGGAGGTGGGCGCATGCCCGGCATGGTGAACACCAGCTTTATCCTCGACATGCAGCCGAAACTCTATCGGTGGAGCGCGTCGGACAAGGACAAGACCTTTTCCGACCTGTTCAATCTGATCTGCGACCGCCGAACGCTGCTCGAGGCCTGGATCAGGCTGGCCCGAAACCGGGGCAGCCGGACACCGGGCACGGACGGCATGACGCGAAGCAGGATCGAAGAGCAAGTGGGCGGCGTCGGGCGTTTTCTGGACGAGGTTCATGACGAACTGCGATCAGGAACGTACTGTCCCGAGCCTGTCAGGCAGCGGCTGATACCGAAGACTGGCAAGCCTGGGCAGTTCCGCCCGCTGGGAATACCCACGCTCAGAGATCGCCTTGTGCAAATGGCGATGAAGTTCGTTCTGGAACCCATCTTCGAGGCGGATTTCTATCCGAACTCGTATGGGTTCCGGCGTGGCCGGAGCGCCCACGATGCCTTGGCGGCGGTGCAGCGACAGTTGCATCCGACCAACCATGGTCCATCCTTGACGCATTATGTGATCGAGGGCGATATCAAGGGCTGCTTCGGGGCCATCAATCATCACCTGCTGATGGAGGAAGTGAAACGGCGCATCCGGGATCGCAAGGTTCTGGTGCTGATCCGCTCATTCCTGAAGGCAGGCCTCATGATTGAGGGCAGCCTTGAGCATTCGGCAACAGGCACGCCTCAGGGCGGCGTGTTGTCACCGCTCCTGGCGAACATCTTCCTGCACCGGCTCGACGAGAGATACGACAGGTGGGTGCCGCGCCCGCGGGAGAAACCGGCGAATGCGGTCAACCGCCGCCGACTGGATCGGCGTCACGGCAAGCCGACATTCTACATGGTGCGCTACGCGGACGACTTCGTTTTGCTTGTGGTCGGTTCCCGGCGGCAAGCGGAAGCCGAGCGGGAGGCTCTGGCGCAGTTCCTCTGGAATGAGATGCGCCTCGAGCTCTCAGCAGAAAAGACCCTGATCACCCGGCCAGAAGACGGCTTTATCTTCCTCGGGTACCGGGTTGTTCGCACCAAGTCGTACAAAAACGGCAACTGGGTGGGCAATCTGCGTATCCCGCAGGAGAAGCTCAAGGCCCTGCGCCGGGAGATCAAGAAACGGACATCGCGGTCCACGCTGGTGTTGCCGTTCAAGGATCTGATCTGGTCGCTCAACCCCCTGATCACCGGATGGCGGAATTACTTTCAATACGCCACCTATGCCAGCAAGGAGTTCCAAGCATTGGACAACTGGCTCTGGCACAGGATCGACCGGTGGCTTCAGAAGAAGCACCGCAAGACCGGGGTACGGAAACTGCGGGCCAAGTTCCGCGCCGGCGCGCATCCACCAATGCGCAACCGCTGGCGTGACGGTACGGCCATATCAAAGCGGTTCCTGGACGGGGGCACACGCCGCTATCGCAACCGAGGCGTCAGAATACCAAACGGATGGAATGAAAAGGAGCTGGGGGACGATCCTGCGATGCAGGGGGTAACCCAGTTCTGGCGCGCATATCACGCGCTCGAAACCATGCAATCCACCGGCGGTCAGACCGCACATGGAGAGCCGGATGCCGGGAAACTCGCATGTCCGGTTCGGAGAGCGGGATGGTGAAACCGACCTCAGCAATGGGGCAAGGCGCACCATCTCGACTCTACGTCGCCCGTGAAATCGTCGAAGACGATCACTGCCGATAGAATGTTGAACCGCGCCACCTCGTCGAGATCGGCGATCCCTGCCGACAGGAACACGCGTCCAAGTCCCCAGTTCTTCCTGAACGCGTCATTGAGCGCGCGGATACGATAGACGGTTTCGGCTTTCTGCCCCGCCATGGAGTACCTCCTTCTGCCTCTCGCTCGGAACGAACCATTTCGCACCGAACGATGGTCGGAGGAGGCCGATGCGGGGAACTTTGCTGCTATATCGCAGCTCACGAGAATGTTATCAGCTGCGCACGGTTGAACATGGCCCCTCCTGTCCGCGCATAGCAGGAAATAGTGAACGGAGACAGGGCGTTAGCGGCGCGATAGGCCTCAGTCCTCACGCAATCACGGAGGACTAACCCATGGCCAATACCCACCTTTCGTCGGGAGCAGAACAGGCGCACCCGCTCACCGGTATGGAGCCGGTCGAGCCGGTCAAACCCGCAGCGCCCTATTACGGCGGCAAGAAGCGCCTGGCGCGCACCATCATCGAACAGATCGACTGCATCCCGCACCGGTGCTACGCCGAGCCGTTCGTCGGCATGGGCGGTGTATTCCTGCGCCGCCCGCAGAAGCCGAGGGCGGAAGTCGTCAACGACTTCAACGGGGACGTCGCCACCTTCTTCCGCATCCTGCAACGTCACTACGTTCAGTTCATGGACATGCTGAAGTTTCAGGTGACCAGTCGCCGGGAGTTCGAGCGTCTGTCGGCAACCGACCCCGAGACGTTGACGGATTTGGAGCGTGCCGCGCGCTTTTTGTACATGCAGCGGGCGGCCTATGGCGGCAAGGTGACGGGTCAGGCGTTTGGCGTGGCCGCCGGTGGCGTTCCGGCGCGGTTCAACCTGACGAAGCTCGGCCCGATGCTCGAAGACCTGCACGAGCGCCTGTCGGGCGTGGTCATCGAATGCCTGCCGTATCACGCGTTTATCGCCCGCTACGACCACACCGATACGCTCTTCTATCTCGACCCGCCCTATTGGGGCACGGAGGACTATTACGGCAAAGACCTCTTTGCCCGGTCCGACTTCAAGCGGTTGGCAGAGCAACTCGGTGCCATCAAGGGCCGCTTTATCCTGTCGCTCAACGACACGCCGGACGTGCGGCGGCTCTTTGCGTCGTTTTTCATCGAGGAGGTTCCCGTGACATACACCACGCAGCAAGACGGCGTGAAGCGGACCCACGAGCTGCTGATCAGCAACTGAACAATCTGGTCCCCGATATAAAAGGCACCCGCGTCGGGTGCCTTTCTGCTACATGGTCTCGCGAAGCCGCAGGGCGAGCGCGAGCGCTTCAAACAGGATCATCCGCTTCGGCTCGTTCAGCCAGCACTTCGGCTTCTCCGGCACATGCGGCAGGAGTTCCGGGAATTCCTCGGCCAGGGCAGCCGCCTCCCGGTACTTGTCCTTGTATCGTCGCACCTTGGGGGTGGTGACGCTGATGGCGTCACTTTCCCGGACGGTCTCGTAGACCGCCTTCATCACACACAGCGTCCTGCCGCGCTTGCGGGGGTTGCTGCCGATCTCTTCGGTGACGATGGCGCCGGGTTGAACGAGGTCGATCCAGGCCTTCACCTTGGCCGCAGCGTCTTCCGGCGAGCGGGCTGCGGTCTGTGACGCGCCCTCGTCGAGCAACTTGTCGTCCTGTGAGAGAACCGCGTAGCCGATCCGTCCCGAGGCGACGGCAATCCCCATCGTCCGGAACTCAGGCATGGAACGCGCGGCCGTCCTCCAAACGCTCGGCCAGGGCATTGAGGCTGTGGCGCCGGTTAAGGCGGCCAAGCCATCCGCCAGTCTGTCTGGGTAATGTCTCAAGGCGGACCGCAAGGTCGCCCTGCACGTCAAGGAACACCGACCGGAACAGGCTCTCGAAGCTGCGTCCGAAGACGAGCGACAGCGCGCAGATCTCCGGCACCGAGGGCAGCACCTTGCCGGTCTCGAATGCCGATATCCGGCGTTTGGGAACGCCGAGCAGGTGACCGCAGTCGGCCTGCGACAGCCCCGAGCGGCGCCGGGCCGTCTTCAGGTCGTGAGCAAAAGAACTGAACATTATCGTTGATTGGTCCCCGGTACGCGGCCCGATGGGCAGCCGCAACGCGGGGGTTATTGCTAATACGCTAAAGACCTGACTGCGCGCGCATCGGTCCGGTGTGGCGCATCGATGGAGGGGTGGAACCCCTCCATGGCAGCGACCGTCCCGACCCGCTCCTCATCGATGCGGCACTCGGTTCCCGGTACGCGATACCCAGTATCCTCCAGTCTTTCCCATCGCAGGGACAGGGTACCGTTTCCGCACCCCAAAACAACGTCCTCACTTGTGCAGAATTCTGCACTTTTCGGCAGCTTTCGCCGAAGGAGCCAGTGCGTACACTGATGGGCATATCACACGACGAGCATGAACTGCCGACTGATGGTCTCGGGCGGTCAGACGATGGCGTTTTCGGTGAAGACCGAGATGGAAGGGAGGAATTGCTATGACATCCCTATAGTTCGCATTCATGAATAATTTGGGCGGACTGCGGCCGTTCGTTGCGGGCGCGAGAAACCTGGCTTGCCGACGAGCAAGCGGTCGTTCTCTGCGGGTGCGATGGAACAACATCGGATGAGAAGAAACGGACGTTCGGCGGGTTGTAATCTGCTTACCCGCAACTCATATGGTGGGGAACGAAGGGTGAAACTTGAGCATGGCTGTCACGATCACTAAGCAAGCTGAAGCATATCTTGAAGCTTTGGCAAAGGCGCTCGAAATTCCGTCGACACGCTACGAACAGGCGGAAAAAAGCTATAAATCACTTGGCGACTGGCTACATCGGGACGCGTCCAGTGTTCGGAACCACGATCCAGACGTCTTCGTCCAGGGCTCTTTCCGGCTCGGAACCGTCATCAGACCGCTGAGTGACGATGAGGAGTATGACGTCGATTGTGCCTGCTCGCTCAGGCGCCTGAGCAAGTTGGACCTATCCCAGCACGATTTGAAGAACATGCTGGGCCAGGAAATCAAGCTCTACCGTCAGAGCAAGGGCATCCAGAAGCCGGTCCAGGAAGGCCGACGGTGCTGGCGCCTCGAATACGCCGATGGCGCGCAGTTTCATATGGACATTGTGCCTTGCATTCCGAACGCTGATGACCAGCGCCGGCTGCTCGAGGTCCGCAGTCTCGATGCAACCTACGCCGACACGGCCATCGCCATCACGGACAATGAGGAAGCGGCATATTACGTCATCACAGACGATTGGCCGCGCTCCAATCCGCGCGGCTACGCGGAGTGGTTCAAATCATGCATGGGCGATGTCTTCCTTCGCAGGCGACAGAAGATCTTGGAAGAGTTGCGTGCTGAAGGTGTGACCGCCAGTGTCGAAGACATCCCAACATACCGCGTTCGCACGCCACTGCAGTCCGCCATCATGATTTTGAAGCGGCACCGTGACACCATGTTCGCGGACGATCCGATCGACAAACCGATTTCGATCATCATCTCCTCTCTCGCCGCGCACGCCTACCAGGGCGAAGAAACGATTGGTTATGCCCTGCTATCGATCCTGAGCCGGATGGAAGGGGCCATTGAGCACGACGGCACGAAATACGTCATCAAGAACCCAACGGACGCGCTCGAGAATTTCGCGGACAAGTGGGAGAAGCATCCGGAGCGTGCTGACGCGTTTTTCGAGTGGTTGATGCAAGCGCGAGAGGATTTTTCCGCCGCAAGCCGTCTAGTCGAACACCGGCGTATGTCGAAGGTGCTGGCCGACCGTATGGGGCGGGACCTCACCGATCAGGCCAGTGATGCTGCGTTGCAGCCGTCGCGGCCAGGCTCGCCCGGTCTTGTGAATGCGGCAGGGGTAGCCTCCGCGGCCTCTGCCCCTAGTGTTTCCTTTGCAGGTGCACCTCGTACGCCCAAAAAGCCTGATGGTTTTGCATGACTTGGTGGCTGCTACAGCATTCAAGACTGGGGAGCGAAAAGGCCGCCCTCGCTGAACTCGAGAGCGGCGCAGATTGGCTGTATGTCGAGAACTGGCAGGCCAACAGTGATCTTGAAATGTGCGTCGCTTTTGCCATCACGCATGGCGACAAATGCTTTGGTTTTCGGATGCGGTATCCGAGCATCTTTCCCGATGCCCCGCCGATGATTTTCACGAACGACGCATCGCAGATTTCAAACCATCAGTACGGGGCTGACGGCGAGCTTTGTCTCGAACACCGCCCGGATAACTGGCATCCTTTGATTACGGGCGCTGATATGGTGGCAAGCTGCCAGCGCCTGATTGTCGAAGAGCAGCCCGAGACCGGCGAGATCGTGCATGCGCGATCCGCACACACCGCCTCTCTCGGACGCGACCTTCGCTCTAAGTCTTGTCGGTTCTTGATGAGCAAGAGGGATGTGGTAGCGCTCAACGGCCTGCCGGACCACCAAGAAAGCGAATTCACGTTTTCAGAGCGGAAGACGGCAACCATCTATGTCGCATCACTGACGCGGATCGGGCCGAAGGATGACCCCACTTGGGTAAGCGACCTGATACTGCCCGAAGGATACGCACCGGAAACTGGGACTGTTGTGCGGGTGCCGGGCGCCGGGGATTTTCGTGCCGTCACTGCAAAAACCCTTGGCGCCTTTCTGGACGACCAAGATCTCGGTAGCCTGCGCGGTCGCTTGCTCGACACTGATGCGGTCACCCATTTGCTCTTGGGTGACGAAGACAAGTGGGAACTGTTCTCGATCTTCGGCAAAGCAGACGACCGTAAGATCCTCCCGCACAAAACTGTGATGGTCCCGGCCGCGCAACAACGCTTGCCAGACGAGTTCAAGGTACTCGCTGACAAGACCGTTGGAATCGTTGGATGTGGCTCCGTTGGGTCGAAGGTTGCGGCCAGTCTTTGCAGAACTGGTGTCGGCAAGTTCCTCCTGATTGATGAAGACATCTTCTTCCCTGGGAATGCGGTGCGCAACGAGTTGGACCTGAGTGTCACGGGCGCGCACAAAGCGGTTGGCCTGCGCGAGCGACTTAAGAACCTTGCGCCTGAGGTCAGTGTCAGAGTGTTCAGCATGACACTTGGCGGCCAGGAAAGCGCGGCGTCGATGGTCGGCGCGCTTGAGGCACTTGGCGACTGCGATGTGCTCATAGACGCCACCGGGTCGTCCACCGCATTTAACATGATCGCGTCGATGGCCACGCGCAAAAGCAAGCCTATGGTCTGGGCTCAGGTGTTTGCCGGGGGAATTGGTGGCCTTGTCGCAAGAGCGCGGCCCCATGTCGATCCAGTGCCGCTCCTGGCACGGGGACAGATTGACAGGTGGTGCGAAGACCAAGGCGTTGAATGGATCAGGCCGGATGATCCAGAGCGCTATGGCGGGCAGAGCGCTGACGGGACGCCGATGATGGCTGACGACGCTGAGGTTAGTGTCGTTGCCGCGCATGCCAGCCGTTTCGTGATCGATCTGCTGGTGCGTCCGGACGGCAGCATCTTCCCTTTCTCTGCGTACGTGATCGGCCTCTCATCGGAATGGCTTTTTGACCAACCCTTCGACACGCGGCCAATCGATTTGCCTCCTGAAGGGGAGTGGGGCGAAGCATTCGAACCGTTCGATGAGGACACCTGGGTCGAGCTCCTCAAGGAGCATTTGCCGCCGAAGGAGGACGCGGATGCAGCTGCAGTTGCCGACTGATGTTCTGCGAAGCATGCGACGCCATCTGTTCAGGTCCGGATCACGGGAGATCGGCGGAATCTTAATGGGCGAAGAGATCGGCGACCAAGAGTTCCAGATTGTTGATTTCAGCGTAGACACCGCCAGCGGGACGCGTGCCCAATTTGTGCGCGACGCCGATCAGCATGATGAAGCCCTCTCGGCCTTCTTTGAAAAAACGGGCGGCGAGTACAGTCGCTTCAACTATCTGGGCGAATGGCACAGCCACCCGAGCTTCAGCGTGCACCCCAGTCTTAAAGATGTGCATGCCATGCAGGATCTCGTCGACGGCTCTGGAAGCGTTGATTTTGCCGTGCTCCTCATCAGTCGGCTGAGATGGTATTGGCGCTTTGAATGCAGCGCGCATCTCTTTGTGCGCGGCTATCCACCGTCCGTGGTCAGCGTCACACGTGTGGAGTCCACACCTTAGACGAAAGACCTATTCAGGAATGCTGAGACGACACTTCGACAACTTTCTTACCAAGCTCATCGACTGGTGGTTTCGCGTCACAACGATCGAACGGTTCCTGATCGGAACGGGCGTAGGTCTGTTGATCGCGATCTTTGGCGGCGTGCCCTTCATCCTTGCGCTTTTGCGATTTGCGCTTGGGGGCCTTCCAGAAGACGTTATCCGCTTTGAGGCAGCACTCGAGACCATCGATGTCCTCATCTTTGGAGCCGCGCTCCTTCTCATAGCCGCCGGCCTTGCATTCGCGACCGCCAGATTCGTGGGAGAGGCCCGGGCGCGATCGAAGTTGCGGAACATCGTTATCGAGGCGCGCGGTTTGCGGGACGACAACGGCAACCCACTCGCCGACACGGTGGCGAAACACCACAAGGGCACAGTGGTGCCCGTCTTGCTGGACTTGAGAAACAGATTGGACGGTCGGGTGATCGCGCCAGAAAGAGCCCTGAGCAACATCACATCAATTCATCGGTCTGTTCTGCAAAACAAGATGGATGGGGACCGCGCTAATCTGACGACAGTCTATGGCGGACTGACATCGGTCCCTTACACGTTCCTGACGGGCGTCTTGCTCGACGATGAAGGCAACATCGTCACCTATGACTGGGACCGCGCTCAGGAAACATGGCGCAAGATTGAGGGGCCCGACGACGGCGCTCATTTCCAAGTAGACGGGATCGAAGCGATAGAAGACGCGCCGGAGGTGGTGCTGGCAACGGCATTCTCCTACCCGATCCAAAATGACGACTTGGCGACGACGTTTGATCTCCCGAGGGTCAAACTGACTCTCGATGGTATGTCCTCAGACGGGCATTGGTCGCAACAAAAGCAGAACCGCCTAGCGCAGGAATTTCTGGAGGTCGTGAAGAACCTTGCCGGGAAAGGCGTAAAGCGATTGCATCTGGTTCTGGCCGCACCAAATAGCGTGGTTTTCACATTTGGTAGGCGCTACGATAAGCGGAACCTGCCGGAAATCATAGTTTATCAGTATCAACGCGGCGAGCCTATCGCCTATCCGTGGGGTGTATCCATGCCCGTCGCTGGCCTTGACGATGCCAAAGTAGTCTATTGCTCAGAGCTGTGTGCAACAGTTGGGGCGTCGGGTCCTGAACGACCGCTTCGGTGAAGCTGCGCCGCAGCGCCTACAAGCACAACGATAAACCGCTTTGGGCCGAGTTTTGTTGCGCCTGATCCGCCACTACCAAGTCGACACCTACCACGCATTCTAAAGTGGATCGAAGATCTGCTCGGGATGATAGTGTCCGACGATATTCTCAGGCGCGACATTGGCCCGGATCGACAGTGCCGATCCTGACCATGGGGATAACACCTCGGTGTCTATTTGGTCGACGAGACCGGCGAAAAGATACTCGAGCATCATGCCCGAAAATTCCTCAAGCGTACCGTCCCGGATCTGGCACATCGGAATGTCGCACACGAACATGGTAGGGCGCCCGATCCCGCTGAGGACTTTTTTAGCGTTGATGGTGCCTGCGGTCCGCATGGCGATGCAGTACAGATATTCGCTGCCGTAAATGAGATAGTGCCCGGCAGAACCCTCGCGAGTATATAAGCTGTCCTCCTGCGCTGCGAAGTATAACCGGCCTTCGCGGCCTTCACCTCCAACATCGCTGATAGCAGCTTCAAGCCTGGCTTCTGACGCGCTGCGATGCTGCCCATTCAAGAAAAGCAGACGAACCCTATCGTGAACTTCTTCGGGCCGAAGAACACGGAGACCGCTTTTGTAGAAAGGGGTCAAATCATCGGTTCGCGTCGCATGACCCGCTCGAAAAAGCCTATATGTCGACCTTAGCCGGGTGGCGAGCAGCGCTTTGATATCGCTGGGTTTGCCCAAGGTAGTTTCGATAATCCCGTCAAGCCAGCCAAGTTCGTCTGAGACAAGATACTTCGGCGGTTCCACACAGAATGCGGAGCGCACATCGTCTGTTATGTAATCGTTGAGAATGGCCCAGACAGTATCACGCCATGTCTCCGGCATGCTGAAGGAAAAGGCGTTGGCGGGCGGTGCGTCTCTTTCTTGCGGATTGGCTGCGATCTGACAACCCTCGAACTCGGCGCGCATCTTGCCCCAATCTGCGCTAGTTTTGTGCATCGGAATTGAATACCTGTTGCTCTGTCGCCTTCTCAACTCCTATCACGTTTGGCTCAAACGCGAATGGCCACTATGCGGATGCGCAACCGCCGCGTCGGTAAGACCGATCAACGGCAGCTCTGGGCCGCAAGGGACACTCATCCACGCCCGAAAATGCGACGCGGCGAATTCGAACTTTGAGCCCATATTGACCAATGCGGCAATCTGCAGGAACATCAGCTAATGCAGCCTCGGAAGCTCAATCACTCAACGTCTCAAAATTCGCTGGCTCTGGTAGAATAGCGGACTGAAAATCTGAAATATCCAGTTCGAGGAAACGCCAACCAGCTTGATCCGTTCCTGAACGAATCAGTAATTTGAGGTCTAAAGGGTTCCCTGAACTATCTCTGGCTGGTTTCCGGTAAACCAAAGTACGCTTTCCGGCTTTTGCAAAAAATTGGTCGGATACAAACATTGCAGCCCGGTATTCGCATTGGTGGCTAAACTCGCTGCGCTTGATATAGGCTTCCTTCCAACGCTTTCCGTCTATCTGAGCCGGATGATTGTTTACATCATAGTATTCTACAGGGGCATGGCTGAAGAATCTTAATCCATCGCGATTGTCATCTGGCGGGATCGGTGTTGCAAGTAGCATCTCAAAAACATCAAAAATGTCAGTATCGAGTTCAATTGAGTAATTGCAGCCATCAATGACGCTTTCGCTTTTTTTCATACTTGCGCAAAAAACGAAATATTGACTAAGGTATTTCTCATCTGGGGAGACTTTGACACAGAAAAATTCAACGCCAGCAAAACTTCCAATTGGGAGAGACTCTGGTGAATTCCTAACTTCTTCGTCAGTGAAAACTAACGAGCCTTCTGACGGATCAGAGCGTCCGGTTTGTTCCTCTAGCTTGATATACTTCGTCAGTTCGTAAAATCGAAGTACGCCTTTCGCGACCTGATGTGCAATTTCAACTGTTGGAACGAACTTGTAGAGAAGCAATGGTACTCTTCCTGCCGCTTGGGTTATGCAGTGTTCATACTAAATCATTTGGCACTTCTTGTAAGCAATCATTGGCGAGGCAATTGGGAATTGTCGGTTTGTCCGCAAACCAGTCTTTCGCTTCTGCACCATTTCGCACATGCAATGAATGTCTGCAATCAGAGACGGCGTTTAGTAGCGCTGGACGTCGGGTTTGGGCCGGAATCGACACCGGAGCCAATAGCACTGGCTGAAGTACCGAGCTGGCGGATGAGCAGTGCACCCAAAACAACGCCCTCACCTTTGCAGAACTCCGCACTTTTCGGCACCTTTCGCGCTTTGGCACCGCCCGTACACTTGTGGGCATGTCACATGACAAACAAGAACTACCGCCTGAGGTGGAGCGCTACCTGGCGCTCTGCGAACGCGCCTATGAGCGCATGGTCAGGGAGGGCACCTGGCCGTGGAGGGATTCGCCAGATTTTGAGGATGTGGTAGAGTCCGACGATAACCCCCACGCCATATGAAAACCTGTTTCGGCTACATCCGCGTCTCCTCGCACAGGCAGGGAGAAGGCGTGTCGCTCGACGTGCAGAAGGACGCCATCCTCCGCTTTGCCGAACGAAACGACATCACCGTCATTCGCTGGTTCGAGGAGCAGCAAACGGCTGCCAAGTCGGGCCGTCCCGTTTTCAGCCGGATGCTGAAGGCGCTCAAGGCGGGCAAGGCAGATGGCGTCGTGATGCACAAGATAGATCGTTCGGCGCGCAACTTCTTCGATTGGGCCAAGATCGGCGAACTTGCTGACAGCGGAGTCGATGTCCACTTTGCCACCGAGAGCCTTGATTTCCGCTCCCGTGGCGGACGGCTTGCCGCCAACATCCAGATGGCAGTGGCCGAAGACTATGTGCGCAATCTGCGCTCCGAGGTGCTAAAGGGCCAGCGCGGTCAGCTTGAACGCGGCCTTTATCCGTTTTCCGCACCGATAGGATATCTGAACAACGGCAAGCGGGAACTGAAGACCATCGATCCGGTCAAAGGACCGCTGGTGAAGCGGGCATTCGAGCTGTATGGCTCGGGGCAATACTCGCTGCACTCACTGCGGCGGGAGATGGCAAAGCGAGGCCTTGCAAAAGCTTCAGGGCAGCCGCTCTCGAAGGGGTGTGTGGAAAAGTTCCTCGGCAATTCCTTCTATACCGGCATTATCCTCATACGGCGCACCGGCGAGGTATTCCAGGGCGGGCATGAACCGCTGATCTCGGTCGAGCTGTTCGAGCGTGTTGCCGCTATTCGCGCCGGAAAAAGCGGCAAAAAGGTCACCCGGCACAATCACCTGTTCCGAGGGTTGTTCGTCTGCGGACGGTGCGGACGTTCCATGATCCCGGAGCGGCAGAAAGGCCATGTCTACTATCGTTGCCAATTTCCCGAGTGTCCGCGCAACTGCATCCGCGAAGAACCGCTCACCGACAAGATCGTCGAGGTGCTGTCCGCCACCTCATTCTCCGATCAGGTGATCGCGTCGATTGACAAGAAGGTCGCAGCTTGGGCGAAGAAGCATGACGGCTCGGACGATAAAAGAACCCATGCCATGCGCATGGCGCAGCTGGACGCCCGTCTGGAGCGGCTCGAGGATGCCGCCATCGAACAGGTCATCGACGCGGACAGCTTCGCAAAGCGCAAGCAGAAGGTGCTTCTGGAGAAGGCCGCGCTCGAAACGGCACGGCGGAAAACCGCGCGATTTCATCAAATTCCGGGTGTGATCCGGAAATTTCTCGAACGCCTGAAAAACCTTGCAGAGCACTATATTTTCGCCGAACCGGCCGAAAAACGCGAGATCGTTGAAATCGCCACCTCGAACCGGACAGTCAGAGACAAATACGTGTCTGTTGAGCCATCAAAATGGCTAAAAGAGACCCGAGATGCCTTGGCTTTCTTCTTCTGTGAGGATGCTCGTACCACTTCTCGAACCGCTCACGAATGGGTGCAGGACGAAGAAGCCCATCTGGAGCGTCTGGCGAAAGCCGCAGAGTCGCCGGACGTGGCACGGCTGTTCGACCTCTTCATGGAGGGTTATCGGAACGCGGCTGTCGGCGAAGGTGATTGCCAGCACGACCGCGATAGGCTGTGAAGCCCATCAGCGAGGTCGTCACCATGATCGCCAGAACGCGGGGACGGCAGCCGGAACGGCTGTTCGGCATCCGGCAGTCCGACCGCCTGTTCCACACATACATCATCGGACAGACCGGAACCGGGAAATCCACACTGCTGTCGCAGCTGATCAAGCAGGATATCGCGCATGGTCAGGGCTGCTGCCTGATCGATCCGCATGGTGACCTGGCGCGTTCGATAGCCGAAATCGCTGGCAACGATGCACTCTACTGGGATGCCGCCGATCCCGCCTGCCCAATCGGATACAACCCGCTCACTTTCGTCGCCGAGCAATACCGGCCACTGGTCGCTTCGGGCCTCATCGAGACGCTGAAGAAGCAATGGGCCGATGCCTGGGGCGCCCGCATGGAGCATTTGCTGCGGCATGCGCTCCTGGCACTGCTGTCACGGCCCGGTTCGACGTTTCAAGACATCATCCCGATGTTCCTGGAGACGAGCTTTCGAAGGGAGGTCCTCGCAAGCGCGACGGACGAACAGGTCCGGCATTTCTGGACCGTGGAATTCCCCAAGATGAACTACAAGACCGCCGCCGACGGCGTTGCGCCCATCGCCAACAAGCTCGGCGTGTTCCTGGCGCATCCGACCGTCAGGAAAGCGGTCTGCGCCCCGCAGGAGCCGCTACGCTTCCGCGAGATCATGGATCAGGGGCGTATTCTCATCGTCAATCTGGCGAAGGGCCAGCTCGGCGCCGATGTCGCCAATATCCTCGGCGGTTTGATCGTCTCGTCCTTTGCCCTGGCCGCATACAGCAGACAGAGCCAGCCCGAAGCCGAACGCCGCCCCTACCTCCTATACATCGACGAGTTCCATTCCTTCACCACCACGGCATTCGCCGACATGCTCTCGGAACTGCGTAAATACCGGCTCGGATTGGTGCTCAGCCAGCAGCACACCTCACAGATCGATGCCACGGTGCTCGACGCGATCATGGGAAACGTCGGGACGTTGATCGTGTTTCGCGTTGGGGCCAATGATGCGGCCATTCTAGCGAAGCAGCTGGCAAGCGATGTCCCGGAACCGCCCGATCTGGTCAACCTGCCGAACTATGAGGCATACATGAAGCTGATGGTCGCAGGCGTGCAGACGAGGGCGTTTTCGGTGAAGACATTGCCTGAGGAGTAAAACCAGGAAGCCGACCCCACGATCCAGGTTGCGGAATGCTTGGCTCCGTTCGTCAATCCACCTCGGGGACAGGCGCACTCCTGAATGGGGAGACCGAACATTACGGAAAAGCGTGACGCATCGGCCTCATGCGCTGATCAGGTCAAATTTGAAGCCTTCATGAATTTGCCGCCGACAATTATCTCACCCATGAATCACCGCTTCTCGAGCTAGGATATCCGCAGCCCTCTTAGCAGGATCTCCGGCGAAGGCCGCCAGCCGTTCATCCCCCGAGCTAGGGCAGGATCTGGAGTCCACCGCCCGGCGGCACTGGCCATAAGTCGACGTGGCAGTCGACAGTACATGTCATACAGCCCGCGTATCTTTTTCGAGCTTGCGGTTGCCACCATCGGTTGATCGATCCTACCATTAACGGAACAAGCGTTGAGGTATGCTGGGGAAAAACGTATGCTCTGCTTCGCGAGAATTCTATTCTTTGCACTTTGGTTCGCCGCAATCGGCGTCGATATTGGTATAGCGGATACAGAAACGCCATTGCCGGAAGGGCCGGAGTTTCGCGTCAATACTCGCACTGAGTACTCCCAACATAGTAGCATTTCTTCAACGAACCTCGCCAATGGCGAGTTCGTCGTTGCATGGCTTTCAGCCGACCAATACAGCGTCAGAAAGCACTTCTATGGGCAACGATTTGATTCAGCGGGACTGCCAGTTGGAAGTGAGTTCCGAATAAACTCCGATACGGCGGGAAGGTTGAGTTTCTGGCATTCAGTCGCCGGCTTGAAAGGTGGCGGCTTTATAGCTGTATGGTCCGCTGGACACTGGGAGTACGACCCCGATATTCAGGAATCGGTGCTTCGTTACCGTTTATACGGCCGACTCTATGGGACGTCAGGAATACCCGCTGGCGGTGTATTTCAGATCAGCACCGAGACCGGTGTTAATGCCGGCGGTCCTGCGGTCACGAGCACTATAGATGGTCGCTTTGTCGTTGTATGGTCCGAGTTCCAGGGCCCGTCCACTGTTATCTACGGTCGGCGCTATGACACCTCGGGAGCACCAGTTGGCAGTGAGTTCCCAATTACGAGCGAGTCAAGTTCCGAGATAATACCATACAAATCTTCCATAGCAGCAACATCCGACGGCGGTTTCGTTGTCGCCTGGGTTCTTGAAAATGAAGACGCGTCGGGCAACTTCTATGGTCGGCGATTTGATGCGTTAGGTACGCCGGCTGGCAATGAATTTCAGATCAATACTGAGACCAATGATATCCAAAACCCGATTTCGGTAGCTGCCATGATCGACGGCGGTTTCGTTGCCGTATGGAACGCGGGTCGTTGGGGCTGGAATACCTATGGCCGACGCTACGACTCCTCAGGAAAACCGGTCGGAGGCGAATTCCAGGTGAACCTTGATGGTCACGCCTACGGATCTGATGTGATTGGTACCGCTGACGGTGGTTTTGTTGTTGTTTGGAATGCTACGCATAAAGAAGGAGGTGAAAGATCGGATATCTATGGTCAGCGCTTCGATGCTACAGCGTCACCGATCGGGAGCGAGTTCCGCATAAACACATACATAGATGGCTATCAAAGCCAGCCCGGAATCGCTGCGTTCGGCGGCAACAGGTTCATCGTCACTTGGGCTTCAGATGACCAAGACGGGTCGGAATATGGCATTTACGGCCAGCGGTTCGTGTTACCAGGTATCATGCGTCCTTCGATTTCCAGTATTAGCCCAAACCCTATCACTGGCTCCGACACTGCTCAGCCCCTCGCCATCCATGGGTCGAACTTCAAGGCCGGCATCAATGTTACACTTCGCGACTTGCGAACCGGAGAGGTGTTCGAAAACCGACCGATCAGTTCATTAAGCAGCACTAGCATCGTCATCAATCCGGTGTTCACAACCGCGGCAGCGACCTGGTCAGTGGAGGTCATCAACCCGGATGGACTCAGTTCAGGTCAGCGACAGTTTCAAGTCATAAGTAATGCGGTATCGCTCGAGGCGCCCGAACTGTTGTCGCCAGACGATAACGCCATAATAACCAAATCATCGGTGAAGCTTAGCTGGTCCCCGGTGGATGACGCTGCTGCCTATAGCATCCGTCTGAAGGATCTCACGACAGGAGAAATCATCTACAACTCGCTGAAAAGATCCGTAACCGGGCGGATCTTCAGGACAGTAAGAGAGGGGCACTCGTATATTTGGGATGTCGCTTCCTGCCTCGACAACAATGGCGGCAACAACGAGACGAATTGCCCAAACCGTTCAGCGTCAATTAAATTCAAAGTGAAAACATTTCCAAGAGCTGTAGTTTGTGTTTCCACCGCAAACAGCTGCTTGAAGGAAATAGATAAAAGCGATGATATAGCTGGAAAAATACCTCTAATATTGATCCATGGGATTAATAAAGATCGCGTTCCAGGGGAGCCGCATTATGATCAATGGGATAAATTCCTAGAATATTTTGAAAGTGAGGAAGGAAAAGAAATACGGAAAATATACAAACTCTATAAGTTCGAATACTGGAGTAATAAGAACAATATTTTCTTGGTTGATTTGGGCGGTGCGCTCAGGGATGCGCTGGATAAAATGAATGGAAACAAGTTCAATGCATTTGGGCAAAAAAAGATAGCTATTGTTGCCCATAGCATGGGTGGGCTCGTCGCCAGATCATTCATGAACCGTGTTCAGTACAAAGGATCATTTTCGGGGCAGCTGGGAGGTGAGCGGGTAATGAAGCTTATTACCTTAGGCACACCTCATCACGGGAGTCATTTGGCAAACGGCCCGGCCCGATATGCATTTACCGGCATTGCAACTCGGATTTTCATGGATGCATATGATCTTCATCATCCCCTCGACTACTATGAGCCAAATAGATTTGATTTACATTGGGATAACTACGACTCCCTATTCGATCTTAAAAGATATCCTGATGAAAGAAACGCATATTTGATCGATTTGAATAACAATCACCAATATGATTCAAAGATAATCGCATATTATGGATATTTTGACATTTTACCGAAGAAGGAAACAATAGATAGTGGTTCATATTGGGGGTCACTTGGACTTCGGTTAATATTTCATTCGAAAAACGATTTGGCGGTGCCTATAAAAAGTGGGTACTTCGATGGCCATAAGATATACAGGGTGCGAGGATTCCCTGAATACGACCACGAACAGATCGCTAAAGGCAAATTCGAAAAACCTGAGGATGATCCATTGTTTGAAAAGCTCCGCTTTGACTTGTTGGCAGCCTCTCACGGCCAGCAGTCAGCGGCTACCAAGGGATTTGAGGCATCGGCCATGTCCGATCTCGTACCACAAGATATAGGAGTCAGCTCAACGGATCTCGCTCCGGGACAATCCTTCAAGATCGATTGGATGCTGGCCAATATTGGCAATTCGGCCGCCGATTCCGAAAGTGAAACCGTTGTGCGGATCAACCAATCGGCGATATCTGCGGCAGGCTCCGACGATCTTGCGAGGATCCCAACGCCCGCACTTGATGCGGGAGCCTCAGTATCGCAAACGGCCCAACTTACCGCCCCCGCTACCAAAGGAACGTATTTTGTTTGGCTGGTAGCGGACGACGACAGCGAAGTCGGGAACCAGGGGGCAAATACTCACAACGATACGCAACGCTCGGTGGCTTTTACGGTAACGGCGCCGGCAACAGCCCTAGTCATAAATGGAATTGCCGATAGCTACAAAACTTCGAATGTACCATTCCAGCCCGAAATCGCTCTGACTGGAAGTGGTCTGAGCGCCATAATCGACATCGAGTGGAGTTGCACTAGCCCGGGCGGCATGGATTGTGGCGCGATGATTCCATGGACGCCGGCAAATTGGGCAGGCAGGTTTGCACCGAAGAACGACAATGTCGCGACGATCGTGCCTGTGCTGGTACCACCGCATAGCCCGCCTGGCACTTATGAGTGGACGGTCACTTTCTCTACGGAAAACGAATCCGTCACGAAGCAGTTCCTTGTCGACTATACGCTCGAAGGCTATCGCACGACCGAAACTGATGTCTCTGCGGTGCCTGAACCGAGTGCATTCGGCGAAGCGGTCACTTTTACCGCATTTGTTGAAACCAGTGGCGGGACGCCGACCGGCACAGTCATCTTCAAGGACGGCGCGATCGAACTCGGCACTGACGTGGTTTCCGGCGGGCTTGCAAGGCTCACCACATCGAACCTGAGCGCCGGCAACCACTCAATCACCGCGACTTATAGTGGCGATACCCATTTCGCGCCCAGTGCATCACCTGAACTGACGCATGCTGTAACGGCGGCTGCGACGAGCGTTACTACTCTCGATTCCTTGCCGAACCCAGCCACGCTCGGAGAGGAGGTGGCCTTCACGGCCACTATCTTCGCCGGTAGCGGGCAACCGACCGGGATGGTTACATTCAGTGACGGGTCGAAACGGTTAGGCACTGCCGCAGTTATCGACGGTATAGCGCGATTCGCGACATCTGCGCTGGGTGCCGGCACACATGCAATAAGTGCGCTGTATAGTGGAAATGCAAGTTTCTCGCCGAGTGCATCGTCTGGACTGATCCAAATCGTCGAACCACCACAGCCTGATACGTCCGCGGTGTTTGAAGGAGGGGCGAAATTAGTGAGCAAGACCTCCACCTGCAAAACGATCTCGGAGTTGGCTGTCGGCGGCTACGCCAATTCGGTCTATCGCGCCAAACTGAAGGCGGACGGGCGGCCCACAGCGCTAAGTCTGATCTTCACCCGCTCGGCCTTCAGCATGCAGCAATCGAGCGGTAACGGGCAGATGCATGGTATTGGCGAATATTCGGGCACATGGATTAGCGAGGCGGCTTCGGCCAAGAATACCAACGGAAGCTACGATTTGGCTATCTCGCCGAAAACCATCACCGGAAAAACCAAGTCTGTGATAATCCGCGGCGAAATTGGTTCATTTGGGGGAACAGAAAAATGTATGATCGGTATCGAAGGAAAATATACACGGCAACTGAACTGACACTCTACGAACGTTACAATAAGGGTTCACTGTCAGCGGCGGGCAAAGGCACCGTTGAACTTAATACGACAGCCTGAAATGTTCGAATAATCGCCTATTTTTCCTATAATCTGGAGAAATCGATCCTTTTTGCCTGGGTTATTTGGATTAAGTGCGAAATCAAATTTTCCGGTAAAGCCCGTGAGCGTGTTTGCCCGCTCATCGATCAGCGTTCCTACGTACTTTCCTGATCCGTGCATCTTCGCTGTACCGCCGCGCTTGCGCGTGAGAACCTTTGCGGAACGCGCGAAAAATATCGACAGCGCCGAGGCCTGCTTCGCCGAACCCAGGCGAGGTCGAAACACGCCGACGGCAAAATCCCCTGCGCCGAGGTCGTCGCCACACTTTTTGGAAACGCTCGTGATCGTTATGCCGCCCTGCCAAACCACCGGGGCCGCGGCAGTTTGGGGGGATGCCTGCGCGATCGCTGCTGCGCCCATTATTGCAAACACCGCGCTTGTTGCTATCAAAAGCTTTGCCATCGATTGACGAGTCCGAAGATGCTGGATGATGGACTAAATCGGTAAACATACACTCGATCGCAGGCTACGTTACTTAATGCAAATCTGCAACTTTAAACCCTGTCGCCATCCGCATGAGTGTTATCGCATCGACCCCTGGAACTATGGGCGCCATGGTTGTTCACGAAACGCAGACGGCGACTGGCGTCTCTGCAGTGCTTCGCTTGGATCGCATACAGAAAGAACATTGCAAGCTGTAACATAGTAGTAACCATCGTAAAACATCACATAAGAAGTTTCGCCAATAGCAAAATCACGCTTTCGTTTCATTTTGTAGCGAATTCTAAACTCACTTGGCGCATATCCTGATGTATTATCAGAGTAATGAAATCCATCTATTTTTATTTCTGTATCCGGAAATAGTTTTTCAAATTCCTCTTCGGTAGGAAAATATCCGTTAATTGTGTGATAATTTTTAAGTAATTTGATTATCGACCTTAACTCTTGTACCGATTGATAGTCATCGCTACGCTCTATCATATAAATTGTAAAATACAGTGTAGAAATGATAAAAACCACATATAATATCCACTTTTTTCTTAATTTCATTACATTCAATATCAGAATTAATTTAATTAGTATTTACAATACCATATTTATTAAATATTATAGAGGAAAATTCGTTATAATACAGGGGTATTATTAAGCTCTCTATACAAAATAGAAATTCTGATAATTATTATTATATAAATCAATTATTACGGAAATCATATTGGAATGAACACGTGCAATGGGAATCTTCAAGCGGTATGATTTGCTTTTCAAAAATTCAAAATCAATTTTATTAATAAAATAAACGTATACCATGAGCGAGATATATATTTTAAGCACTTAATTCTATATAGAATGTAGTAAAATCGACTTGCATCCTGCGCGCCGCCAGAAATTGATCAACAACGCTGCAATTAAATCCGGCGGCTTGAAGTACCCCGCAAACGCCTCAACCGTCTGGAACAGCTGATAGGTATTGCCCTTCGGCGCCAACTCCCCCAGCAGCTTGATCATATTTTCCATTGTCCGCTGCGAACTGGTGACGTTCAGCACCAACATCCCGGCCGTCAGCCCAAGGTGCTGCTTATACAGCCCCCGCCCAACATACTCGCGGTATTGCAGGAACGTCCGCAGATGGCTCTTGCGGTTGAACTTCGATGCCCGTGTCGGCTCGGTCGCCCGATCGGCCTCAACGAGGAAAAACCGATAGAGCGGTCGGTTTCCGTGGGCGTATTCCAGTCCGAAGAGCGCATCGGGGATCAGGTCGCTCCGTACCTCTCTCCTTGTCCTCGGATCGATGAACGGCACGGGATAGCGCAGCCGTGTTTTTGCCCGCTGAAGGATCGCGGATTGCGGGATGTATGTGAGGGCCGGGTTGTCGAGGGTGGCCAGCTCTATTGATGCCGTGACGCAGGCGACCATGAAGCGGTGCTGCCAGGGGCCTGCATGGGCGCCTGCGAAGTCACTCCAGAGGTCCGCTGCCTTGAGCGCCCGTTCTCCCGCAGGGGCGAGGTCATAGACCAGCGGCTGATACCGCGCATCGAAGGTGCGGAACTGCTGCACCGGCCGGTCGAGATAGGCGCCGCCATGCGGCGTCTCGGTCTCGTTGAAGAGGTCGGTCAGGCGATCCCGCGCGCGTTTTTCGCTCCGGGCGATGTGTTTGGAGAAGGCGTGCAGATAGACCGAGGACAGCGGCCCATGCTCGTGCAGCTTCTGGAACCAAAGAAGATCGCGCGGCTGTGGCGTGACGCGTTTGCCGGTTGAGCGCCGCCGGTCGCGCCGGCGACGGCCAAGGGTATCGTGGTCGGGCTTTAGCGCCACACGTCACCATTTCGGGCTTGGATCGGTGTTCGGGCGATCCGGGTCGTCAGGCTCTTTCGGTTCCGGTGTTTCGGTATCGCCGTTGTCCTCGTTGTCAGCATCAGTGCTTTCGCTGCCGGCTTCCGCCTTCGGCGTTTCGCCAAGCAGCTCGCTATAGTGAACCGCGTATTGCTCCCGCATTCGGGTTTTGAGCGCGCTCCACTCTTCCGCACTCATCCGCTCCATTTTCTCCACATACCCGAACGGGAACGACAGCGACACGGCGCCCTTGGTCAGCCCGCGCACGGCAGAGGCGAAGGCGCCTTTGGGTTGCGCCTCGATCATCGCCGGATCACACGCCAGCATGGGCGCCAAGGCCCGTGCGTCGCGGTTTGAGACGCCGCCCGCGAACTTGATGGACGTATTGGCGGCAAAGGCCTCCTGAAGCTTCGGGTCGAGCTGCCCGAGATACTGATGCGCCAGGATCATGCCCGTGTTCTGTTTGCGGGCCTGGGCGAGGATGATGCCGATGTTGCGGTCGAAGTAGTCGGCGGCCTCGTCGATATAGACGAAGGTCGGCAGGCGCTTGTGTTTGGCCAGCACGGCGCGCTCCTGGGCGGCCTGGGCAATCAGCGCGATGAAGAAGCGGCCGAAGATCTGCGTGCCGTTTTCCTTCAGGAGGTCCTTGGCGGTGTTGATCAGGATGATCTTGCCCGCATTCATCTCCGAATAGAGATCGAGCTTGGAGCGGGGATGCGAGAACATCCGTTCGAAGGACTGGTTTTCGAGGATGCCCCATAAGCGTCGCAGCACCTGCTTCTTGGTCTGCTCGAACTCCTTGGAATTGAACTCGGTCTCGAAGAAATGCTTGGCCGTGCCGGTCAGCCCGGCGATCGATGCGGCGAACTTCACCTCGCTTCCCGGTTCCATCAGCTCGCGCAGCGTATGGATGGTTGCGTCGGGGATATGCAGCATCAGCCGGGTCACATAGCGGAAGATGACCGACTGCTTCTGCGTCATGCCCGCGTCGAGCAGGCTGCCGAGCACGAAGTCGTAAAGTTCCAGGATGGAATTGGTCAGCCGCTCGCGTTCCAGCATGGGATAGCTGGCGAGACGGTCCATGCCGACATCGAACAGGTTGAGCGATACCGGGTATTCGACATCGGTCGGATCAATGAGCACGATGCGCTCATGGAGCGGCTCACCAGGCGCGAAGCATTTGAGGCCCGCGATGGTGTTGATGAGGTCGCCCTGGCTGTCGATGACGACGACGGAGGCCTCGCCGCGCGCAACGGCTTCAAGGTCGCTCGCGATCAGGTATTGCAGGGTTTGCGACTTGCCGTGGCCGGTACCCGCAACGATGTGGTGATGCTCGAAGCGCAGCGTCTCAGGAATGGTGAACGCGACGTCCCCATCGAAGAGGCGTGTCAGGGGCGTACCGCCGAGATAGGTGTCGACCAACTGCCGACTGTCAGCAATGTCGGACTTGGAGGGCAGTCGTGGCATCCGGTTGAAGCTCGCGGGATCGGCCGGATTGCCACCAGACGCAGCGATGAGATTGCGATCAAGACGCGTGCGCGTTCGCGCAAACAGGTTCGCCTCGTCCAAATCGTCGGCAGACAGGGTGGCAAGCAACTGATCGAGGAGATCGGGAACACCCTGCATGAGGTCGAGCCGCGTGGTCGCGACGCGAATGGCGGCACCGGCTGCGGGACCGGGATCAAGAGACGGAGCCGCTTCGGCAGCAAAGAAGAGCAGATTGGCGAGTGCGTCGCCGATCGTTTGCAGCGTCTCGGGATAATCCTCGACAAGGGACCGCTGAGCGAGAATCGTGTCGCGGAGGTCCCAATACTCAGAGGTCGACCGCCGTCGCGACCATTCAATGTCGGGAAGGAGGAACATCTCCTCGAAATCGAAGAGCGCCCGGACGATATCTTCTATCTGGCTGCGCTCGAAGCGCTCATTGACACCGACGGTGGTGTCATGCAGCTCGCTGCCAATCCGCGCGATCAGGTCATCACGGTCTTCGGGACGTATGAGACCGTGCCTATGGAACAGGGCTTCCGTCTCGTCAAAGGCTTCGCGGGCAAGCCTGTCGTCGCCCGGCTGAAACAGCCCGTAGAGGAAGGCATGCAGTCTGATGCCTCTTGGGAACATGCCGCCGTCACAATCCGCGTATCACCACGAACTTGGCTTCCTGCTTGGAGAGCGCGTCTATCGGCATGGCCTCGGTGCCGTCCCAATGCCTGGCGCTTTCCATCACCTGGCGCAGGAAGCTGGTGATCAGCCCGAGCCATGCCTCTTTTCGGGCAAGATCGATGACGCTGTAGCAATCGAAGAAGCGGCCGTGGATGAGGTCCTTGACGAAGACGGTTTCGCGCGTGCGATCGAAAAACAGCCAACCTGCGGCGAGGCCGGCGACAAAGCCGACAATGCCCCCAAGTTGGAGACTGACGCCGCCGAGCACCATCAGGACAAGAAGCCAAACACCACCGCCAACGAGGATGCTGCGGCGGAGGAGTCCCGGCTGCTCGGCCTCTATGAGCATGGCGCTTTCAAAGCGATAATGTCTGATGAGCGTGTCCTCGTCGCCCTCGAATTCGAGTTTCGCCCAGAGTTTGAAAACCGGCCGCCCGAACGTCGTCTTGGCCTGGCTCCGCCGTAGCAATAATTGCATTGCTCGCCCCCATGCTTCCCCATGGTTGTATACAAAGGGCTGCCTGCGAAATGGTCAAGGACAGCAAGCGCTCCAAGCGGCTCACTGTTCTTCTGTATAGATTGGAACTGGTGAAGTCGTGGCGGGGAGCCAGCAATTGACGGTATGCAGTGATGCGCAGCGTGTCTCTATGAATGTGGATTGGTTTTTCACCCGGATGGGGATACGGGCGGTACAGGCCGTGGTACCTATTTGGCAGTCGCTCACCGCAACCAAACCATTTCTCTGCAACCAAACATCGCGCAGCTGGTTACTTTCCTTGTATGATTGCACCTGCCCGGGGCTTGTCACCCACGGGGCATCGCGATGCTCCCAACGCGGGAGCTATCGTGATGAGGATACTGTCGAAGCGGGACGTGAAGGCGCTGGTTCTGTATTCACCGCAACACATCGCGCGCCTGGAAAAGGCCGGCCAATTCCCCAAGCGGATACAGCTTGGCCCCAACAGGGTGGGATGGATTGAGGACGAAGTGCTGGACTGGCTCCAGAAGCGCATAGACCGTCGCGGCGAGCCTGAACGACACTCCTGAAGACAGGAGCGGGGTGGTGCCTTCGGGTGCCACCCCAACTGCGTTGTGGCAGGCGGGAAGCCGTAGCCTCCCATCTCGCACGCCGGAACCACTCACCACATCTTTGCCGCGATGCTCCGCTCCTCCGGCCCGACCGCATTGGCGTATATGGCGGTCGTGGAAAGCTGCGCGTGCCCGAGCCACTTCTGGATCATGGTGAGGGGGATGCCGCATTCCAGGGCATGAATTGCAAACCCATGCCGCAAGCCCTTGGGCGTTGCGTGAATGCCGGCGATACCGGCCTGCGCCATAACGCGCTTCACCAGTGTCCACGCCCAGGTCCGCCGCCATGGCCAGATGCGGTCGCCGGCGGAAAGCGCATCTGCCTTCAAGATTGCCTCTATCAAGGCATCGGGAACGGGCACCTCCCGAATGAGGCCAGTCCGACGCTTCTTCAGGGATACGATGGCAATCGTGCCGTTGTCGGCCTGCACGGCATCCGCCGTCAGGTTAAGCCCTTCCGAAAGCCGGCAGCCCGTATAGACGAGCATGAGGCACAGTGCCCGTAGTGCCGGATCGCGGGTGTTCGCAGCGCGCAAGAACCGGGCTCGTTCTGCCGAATTGATATATTTGCGCGCACCAGACGGCGCATACAGGCTATAGGGCTGCGCTTCGCGCACGCCGCGTTGATTGTCCATAATGATTGTGTGATCGGAATGGGGGCGCGGTGGTAGCGTCTCAGTTCGAAAGGTTGTGAACAGTGTGGATAATTCTGTTCACAGTTATACTGGGCAATTCCGCGATTGCTCCGTCCATCCCGCATGCACACTGCCATGACGGCAGGGTATTTTCAATACTGGAAATAAGTATTTAGCCATATTATAAACAGAATTATCCAATCTGTTCGCAACTATACACTGGAAACACTGCGATTGCACCGCTCCATTCTTGGCCGCAACGGGAAAATGGGAGCTGAATATGCAATCGTTCGGGAAACTCGCGCTAGTCGCGCTTGCGCTGATACTGACGACTGAGGCGCACGCCAGTGCGACCAGCGTGACCGGTACCCCCTACCGGAAATACAAGGCTGTCGAGTGCGACGGGATCTGCACTTTGAAGTTCAAGTTCCCGAAATCGAAAACACTGATCCTGCAATATATGTCGTGTGTCCTCGATGGATACAGCTCTTCGGCGGTTCTATACGTCCAGAACGGCAAGAAACTCGTGTCGCGCGAACCGTTCATGACGAACCTGTTAGCTCCGGAAGGCTACGCAATCGCCTCTAACCTGTTCGTTCCGATCAAGGGCGGTCGCCGCCTTGATATCAACGTGTACGACAGCTCGACGGCCCGCTGCTCGATAAACGGCGTGCTGGTCGGGAAATAGCGATCCCCACGAACACTGAAGATGGCCCGTTGGCAGGAACCGTCCCGCGACGGGCGGTCTGACTGCCGACGCCTGACTGCGGCTTGTCGCAAAACCAGGTGATACCCATGACATATGCACATTCGGCCCTGCGGGCCGAAGGATCGACTGTACCTCCATTGGCGGACGGCAACATCGTGGTCGTAACCGACGGTCGCGCCGGGCATCTCAATCAATGCCTTGGCCTCGCGGCCATGCTTGGTGTGGATGACCCGGAAATCATTCCACTGCGCGCCACGTTGCCACACAAATTGTCAAAGTATCTGCCGGTCGCCTGGGGATACGACCTCACGAGCCTGTCCCGGTTGGAGTCCGGCGTGGTCCTGGGGGCGGGATGGCAGGTGAGCCGTCTGATGCGCTGGCTGAAGCGCAATCGGCCTGACGTGTTCACCGTGCAGATGATGCGTCCAAGCGGCAATCTGAAGCGCTACGACGTGGTCGTGCTCCCCATGCACGATGACGTCGGCACCTGGGTGAATCCGGGTGACCATGTCATTCGAACATTCGGGATGCTCAATCGCGTGCGGGCGTCATTGCTGGAGCAGGAATGGACACGGTGGCGGGACCGTCTTGAGCGGTGTCACGAGCCCCGTCTGGCTCTGCTGCTGGGCGGAGACAGCAGGCACCACAAGGTGGATCTCGAAGACTACGATGCGCTGGCCGAGAGTGCATTGACATGGGCCAGGGAAAACAAAGGCAGCCTGCTGGTTTCGACCAGCGGGCGAACGCCGAAGGACGTGGCACGGCACATCAGGCGAAAGCTGACACACCAGCGACATGTCCCGGTTTTCTGGTGGTCGCCCGATGAAGGCGAGGAGGACAATCCGTACTACGCTTTCCTCGCCGGATGTCGGGGCGCTGTTGTGACGGCAGACAGCCTCGCGATGTTGAGCGAAGTGGCGACCGCCGGAAAACCGCTATATGCGTGGGGCCTGACCCGGCTGGCCGTACGAAAATATCAGCGTCTTGCCGCATTGTTTGAGCGGCAACGCCTTCTATCCCCTTGGCAGGGGCGGCTGCGCGAAACAACCGAGGTTCCGCGCCTGGCTGATGTCGAGACCGTCGCTGACTTTGTACGGAAGCGATATGCCAACCGAAGTGGCCCCTCGCCGGACACCAAAAGCGAGGTCATTCTGTCCGGCCTGATGGTGGTCGTTATCTTTGCCCTCGCCCTGTTGTTGTACCTGCTCGGGTCATTTTATCGGGGGGTATCGGATTGCCCCTATACGGGGGTTGAGAAGCTGTTTCTGTGCGGAAAGGCGTAGGCGGCACGGGGATTGTCGGCATGTTCACCATCCTTCCGATTGTGCTGGCCAGCGCCGGGGCAGCGGTGGTGCTCATAGGCTGGATAGTGTTCGCAGACAGGGCTGCACGCCACGCCCGAACCACCTGCGGATTCTTCAAGGGGCGGACTTTAGAGGATGTTCCAAATGATATCTGGCTGGAGCAGTTGGCGGAGGAGCTTGGCCGGTTGCAGTCGGAAGCGGAAGACAGGGGCATCAAGCCGGTCGGCGACCTTCTGGAAATGGTACAGCAGGAAGTGATTTGTCTGCGTCCTAAAGCGCGACAACCGCCTGACCTCTGATGGGCCGCTATGTATGGTTGTATGAGGCCTGGTGGATACGGGTGTGTACCCGTCGTCCGGTCTTTGACGTAACGATGGGGGTCGTTATGACGTGCATTCAATATCTTTCCATGATTGCTGCTTGTGGCCTGACTGCCTGCCAAAGCGCCGGGACGGTTACGTCTGAGCAGGTCGCGCCACAGACGACGCTGGCGACCGCGACAGAGGTGGTCGAAGAGATGCCGGAAACGGTCACCGCGCAGGCAGTTACGGATCGCTTCCCGCTCCTCCAGCACTGCAAGGAAATGCCGATCGATGCGACCTGGGAGATATATGACGGTGTGTGGGCGACCGGATGGGTTCGCGGCCAGCAAAAGCTGCTTTCAACGCTCGCCCTCAAGCCGTCTGGCGATGGTACGACCAACATCTTCTACACTTGGGGCGACCTACCGCGCGCCTTCAAAGCCGGGTGCCAGCTGATCGTTGACACTCCAGGCAGCGGGACGCTGACACGGGACGACGCGGGGAATATCGAGATTGACGGAGAGCGGACGTATATCAGCTTCAGGCCAATCGGTGGGGAACGGTATGCCGGTACCTATCGCTTGAAAAACAACAGACGGTCACGACGTCCGGACGTTTGTGCGGCATGCGCCTGTTGGTATGGTGGTGCAGAATTAGGTTTTCCCAGAATACAACTTGATTTCTCTTCCTGCGATGCGCGTGCGTTCGATCTGAGCCAGATGTAGCGGATGCTGATGGTCATCTCACTCTGAATTCCGTCGGTAACTTTGAACTTCGAACAACGCCCTCTGAGTAGGATATCAAAGAAGAGGGGCGTCAACGGCCTTGCCACCACCGGTTGCCACCATTTATCTTCGAAGTAGCTCGTGTTGAGGTAGGTTGGGGGACGAACTGATGCGACACGTCGCGAGAAGAGTATCACTTGGACTTTGGCTTGTAGCGATCAGTGCATGCGCTGATGCTGCAAATTCGGAGACGCCGGTGCCGATAGGGCCGGAGTTCCAAATCAACACGGAAGTTGCTGGTAACCAGCTACAATCGTCCGTCGCAAATCTACGTAGTGGCGGCTTCGTAGTAACCTGGCAAACAGGGTTTGCTGCGCAAAAGGGGGTTTTTGGCCGGCGATATGACGACGTAGGCACTCCTGTTAGCGGTGAGTTTGTAGTTTTAGGCACAAGTAATCTCATAGGCAGCCCATCTGTTACAGGTTTGACAAACGGCGACTTCGTAATAACCTGGGCTCAATACGGCGATAATTGGAGTGTATTCGCGAAACGGTATGATAATGACGGGTTAGAAATCGGCGCGTGGGAAGTTAGCAGTAAAATTACTGGCCTGCACTATGATCCATCTATTGCATCGTTACACGATGGGGGCTTCGTAATAATATGGGTTCAGAACGCTAATAGTAGCGGGTTTTCCTATGAAATATATGGTCAGCGTTATGATTCTAAAGCAAATCCCTTGGGAGGGGAGTTTTTAGTAAATAAAATTATCGGTGATTCCGTAATTGTACTCTGGCATAAGCCTTCTATAATTGGACTCCGTGATGGGGGGTTCATTGTCACGTGGGAATCGGAAAATCAGAACGGTTCTAGCCGTGATATCTACGCCCAACTCTACAACACTGCAGGCGCGCCAGTTGGCAGCGAGTTCCAAGTCAGTCCTCACACCTCGAGCTACCAATATAGCCCTTCCGTAACCGCACTTGGCGACGGTGACTTCGTCGTTACGTGGGTCTCATGTTCTCTAGATGGCTCCACCAAACATATCTTCGGACAGCGATACAACTCTGACGGCGTACCGGCCGGGAACGATTTCCAAGTCAATACCTATCCTCAAAATTGTGACCACGAACCTGCCTTAAGTAGGCCTTCAGTAGCTAGTCTCAGCGACGGCGGCTTCGTCGTCATGTGGGACACAGGGGAAGCGGTAGATCAGGATGGCAATATCATCGACTTCAATATCAATGGTCAGTTATTTGATAGCGAGGGCGCGATGGTTGGGATTGAGTTCCAAGCCCATGCTCACAGTTTGAACGATCAACTTAGCCCTTGGGTTGCGGGCCTCAGCGATGACAGGTTCATCGTCACGTGGACTTCAAACTACCAGGATGGCTTTTCTCGGAGATGGGGTGTCTTCGGCCAACAGTTTTCGTCGCGTCCATGGCAGATCACTCCGTCGTCTCCCGTTATCGACGAGAATGCCGGAAACCTGACATTCACCATATCCCGCGCGAGCAGCACTGGCGCGCAGACAGTCTATGTCAGCACGACCGTAACGGAAGGCTATGCAAATGTCGGCGACTACACCGGCATCAAGAACCAGCCGCTGACCTTCGCCGATGGCGAGACATCCAAGACCATCAATGTATCGATCATCGATGACGGAGAACCGGAACCCGACGAGACATTCGGTCTGATCGTACAAGAAAACGCCAGCGATTCAGTGGATACCTATCTCGCCAACGCGACATTCACGATCCGCAACGACGACACGGCCCCGACCAGTTGGTCAATTGTGCCGGAAGTATCGAGGGTCGACGAGAAAACGGGATCCATCGCATTCACGATCATGCGCTCCAGTCGCGCCGGAAAGCAGTCGGTTTACGCGAGCACCGTTACGACCGAAGGCTATGCTAACGATGGTGACTACGTACCGCTTTGGAACAAGAAAGTGACGTTTGCGGACGGCGAGGACGAGAAGACGGTTCGCGTGAAGATAAAAGGGGATGATGTCAAGGAACCCAAAGAGACATTCGGCCTGATTGTTCAAGAGCAGGCGAGCGATCCGGTATCTGTTTTTCTTGCCAAGGCAAAATTCAATATTCGTAATGAAGATGCGCCGTCCAAGACCAAATGGTCGATTTCGCCATCATCGATGAAAGTCGCCGAAACGGTAGGAAAGATAAAGTTCATTATAGAACGTTCGAAGGCTAAGTATAAGGAAACTGTCTATGTTGGAACGACTATAAAAAAACACACTAATGACGGAGACTTTATAGAGATTCCAAGCAGCCCGCTAACATTCAAGCGGGGGAAAAAAACAAAGGCTGTCAGAATTGAGATTCTTGAAGATGGCGTCAAGGAGCGCCCCGAAACATTTGGGCTTTTAGTGTCAGATCCGGTCAAGAGGCCATCTTCACCCCAGGTTGGGGAAGCGAAGTTTACGATCCGCGATGACGATCCGACGAAGTGGTCGATAAGACCTAAGGATGGCTTCATTCAGGAAGACGGTGGGAAATTGACTTTCGAGATCACTCGGCCAAATTCGGGTAAGATAGAATCGGTCTATATCAGCACAACTACCGATAAGGGATTCTCAAACGGCAGCGGTAAGCGGAAGGACTATCAATCGATCTTCGTGCAACCCTTACGGTTCGAGAAGGGCGTTTCAACACATAAGGTTAAGGTGAAAATCAAGGATGATGCCGAGCGCGAAGGCGATGAAAAATTTGGAGTTATAGTCCAATCTAGAGCGTGTCATCCGATAGATCGAAAACTAACGTCGGCGAAATTCACCATCAGGGATGACGACAAGAGTGCGGGCAGCAAATCACAATCCCTTACTAACGTCGTCGTCGTGCCTGCCAAAGGCCCGGAGAAAAATCTCAGGCGGTTATTAATAGAGTTTGATACGCCGATTCAAAGTATCAACGGCAATGTCGTAATTCGAACGGCTGACGGTGACGTTGTCGACACAATTGCCATCAACAGGAATATCAGCAATGTTAACTCAACGAAATCTATTATTGTCGATATAAAACCCCTTCGATCGGGAACTGAATATTTCGCATCGCTTGAGGTTAATGCAGGCACGAGCGATAGCAAAATGCGGACAAGCGGTGTGGCCGATAGAAAAATAGAAATCCAGGTCCCACCCGCCGCGACACAGGTTTCCGACGGCTTCCGGCATCCACTGGGCAGCGGCTATTTGACCAAGGATAATACTCACTATTATGAGGACAAATTTGAAGGAAATTACACGGCTTACTTTAATAAGGATGGAAATGCATTGAACGGACATCAGAAGCACACTGGCTTCTTTGTGCCCTGCGGAGCTGTATTTGGTGGGAACAATGCAATCGATACCGAGCCATCATATTGGCATTTGGGGGAGGACTGGAACGGATCGGGAGGTGGCTTCACTGATCTAGGGGCGCCTGTTTATGCGATATCGAACGGCGAAGTCGCCTATGTCGGCGGTAAGGATGACCCTTATTATAGTGCATTGGGGAAGTTCTTGGTTCTCAAGCACACGCTTCCGAGCGCGCAAACGATAAATGGCAAAGTGACAGATGAGGTCTTTTCGATCTACGCACACCTTCGGGACTTTGACCCGTGTAGGACCATCGCGGATACCGGCTTCGAATCTTGCAGACTGACGCGCGGCACCCCTGTGAGTATCGGACAGACGATTGGCCACCTCGGCAATTCAGGGAAGTGTAAGGTGCATTGCGCGAAGAATGGTGAGTACTATCCCCATTTGCATTTCGAGATTCGCACAGTCGACCCGTTTGTTAATGGTTGGCTGAGCGGCTATTTATTCGATTTAGATGACTCTAAATGGTCGGAATTCGTCGACCCGACTAGCTTTATCAATGATAATCGCAATTTCTAAGTAGTGTTGCCCGCGTTTCATCATCATGGTCCAGCTATCGGTTTAAGCTCGGATATAGATCTCGTTGTTGTCGTCGATCCATCCGGGGACAAGCCGAAGCATGGTGTGGCATTCGGCGCCGGCTTGACGGCAGTTCCCAGAAAATTCTAGCGAGACGTGGCCTTAATCAAGGGGGAAGGTCACGATCAGACGACAGTAGTATTTGCGCTAACGGACTTTTTATTCCAATTTAATATTCAGATATTCTTCATATGCAAAAATAGCTTCTTTCATTTCCTCATCATATGAGTAGCGATTGTATACAGCCGCAATACCACTCACTTTCCCCGATACATGATTCAGCAGTCTCTCAGCGACATGAACGGGTACGCCGAGCTTTGCGAGATTTGTGCTGAATGTCCGTCGCAAGTCGTGGAGTGTGTAGGGTGCGATTTGCAGCGGCTTGTCGAACATCCGCTTGGCCTTTGACCATCCATTCCAAGGATCGCTGTCCGATAGGCGTGACGGGAACAGAAGATCAGTATCGCCGGGGAGGGCGGTTACGATTTCCTCGGCCATTGGCCCTAAAGGTATGCGGTGCTCGCGCTTGTTCTTGGTAAAGCCGACCGGAAACACGACGGTATTTCCATCTATCCAACTGCGGCGGAGACCGACGATTTCGCCACGCCGTTGTCCGGTGAGGATTAAAAGTTGCACAATCCGGCCATATGGGTAGCCGTATGCCTCGGCTCGTCGCCAGACGATTTTGAGTTCGTTGTCTGTCAGGACGCGTGTTCGAGCTTGCGTGCTAAATGAAAGGCGCGGAACCGGTGATGTGTCAATGAGACCGTGTTTGTGGCACCAGTTCATCATGGTGCGAACGGCCACAAAGGCAGCTCTGGCTTCGACGGGAGTGGGACGAAGCCCTTCGACTACCCGCATTATGTCCTGGCGAGTGATCTCGTGAAGCGACTTGTCGTAGCCGAAGTGTCGATTGAGCAGCCGCCGGTACTCCGAAACGGTGCGGGGTTTCGTGCGCGACTCGGCGTCGGCCAAAAACCGATCCTTGGCTTCCGTGAACGGCACCGATCGCCGCTGTGCCATATCTTCGAATGATGCATTGCCGAGGATGCGTCTCGCTTCCTTTCGTGCCTCGGCAAGCGAATAGTCGGGATAGCGGCCTATGGTTCGCCGTTTCCGGGCCGTGCCGACAACGACCACGAAGGATTTGGTGCCCCCTTGCGAGACCCGCACGCCGAAGCCGCGTAGGGCGTCGTCGAAATATGTCTTTTGCCCCGAGGCGGGTGATTTGAGACGCTTTATCGAAAGATCAGTTAGTCTCATTAGGCTCGCTCTAGGCTCTTAAATCGCACGCGTAAGGGTGATATGCGATGGTTCGTTATGAGTAGGTATAGCCTTTAATACATTGAAAATAAAGGGGTAGGTGTGCTGTCGTGAGGAGCAATGAGAAACCTAAAACACTGACTCTTAATTTGTGCGCCGGGTTATTCCGAAACCCGGTTCATTCGGGGCGCCAGCGGGACACGTCTCGGGCGAGTTTGTCGAGCAGCGCGGTAAGGGTCTCAACCTCATCAGCCGACAGCGTTTCAAGCATCTTCGCTTCGGCTTTGGCAAAATGCGCCGTCAACTGGTCATGGATCTCCTGCCCGGCGGGCGTGATGTTCAGTATCCGGCGCCTTGTGTCGACTTCGTCGCGGATCCTTGAAATCAGCCCCTTGTCCTGAAGCGACGTGACCGCGCGGCTCACGGTGTTCGACGGCTGTTCGGTGATCTCGCAGATGTCGCGCGCATTCAGGTCGCGCCGAAAGCTCAGACACATCAGGACCGTAAGCTCCGGTCGGATCAGTCCGAATTCCCGCTCCATCCAGCGCAGCAACGGCTCGCGCCAGAAATTCGTCACGAAGGCGAGCCGGTAGCTCACCGGGATCGCGGTCGCCCCAAGGATGTCGATCAGTTTCATGAGAGGCAGAATAATCGATTTGACAAATTGCTCCACATGGAACTTTATTGTTCCAAATGGAGATAAATCAGGGAGGATGGAGTGCTCAAACAGCTCTCCGCGCGGAGCCTGGAGGCGTTAGCGATCGCGCTTGTCCTGCTGATGCTCGCCATCGTCGCGCAGGTGCTGTTCAGTGCGCTGGACATCAATCCGGTCCTGACCTTCTCTGAGCGGCTGCCGCTTCTGGGCGATGCGATTACACTGAACTCGCTGCTGGATTTCCAGTGGCATCTCCTGGTCATCGTGGGGCTTGTGCCAGCCGGCCTCGTCTGGCTGCGAAACAAGCATATCCGGGTCGATTTTCTCTATGCGGGGCAGCCCGCGCCGCGAAAGCGGCTCATCGACCTTGCCGGGAACATTCTCTTCGCGGTGCCGTTCTTCGTCCTGATGATCCCGGCGGCCTGGGCTTTCATGGAGCGGGCGTGGAGATCCGGCGAGGGCTCGCGAAACGGCGGCCTCGATGATCTGTGGCTGATCAAGGCGGTCCTGCCATTGGGGATTTCATTGCTGGCGCTCGCGGTTCTGATCGAGACCGTGCGTCTCGCAGGCAAGCGCAATGGGTGAGTTTGCTCTCCCCCTCGCAATGGCCGCCCTCACGATGGCGGGCATTCTCGCAGGCTATCGCGTCGGCATGGTGCTCGCGGGATCGGCGGCACTCTTCATCCTCGTCTCCGACCTGCCGACCGCTTTTTTCAACCTGCTGACCAGCCGGATCTACGCCAACGTGCTGTCGAACTGGCTGCTGGTGGCGATCCCCATGTTCATCTTCATGGGCCTGATACTGGAGCTGTCCGGGGTGGCCGAACGGTCCCTGCGCGCGGTGCAGCGGGTCTTCGGCGGCAGCGCCGCCGGCATGGGTATCTCCGTGCTGCTGATCGGCGTGCTGCTGGCGGCCTCGTCGGGTATCGTCGGCGCCTCGGTCGTCCTGCTGGCTCTTCTCGCCCTGCCGCGGCTGCAGGAGGCCGGCTACGACAAGCCGACCTCGGCCGGGCTGGTGGCGGCATCCGGCACGCTGGCGATCCTCATTCCACCCTCCGTCATGCTGATCATCCTGGGCGATCAGCTTCAGACCTCCGTGCCCGACATGTTCGCCGGCGCGATCGGTCCCGGCGTGCTCCTCGTCGCGACCTATGCCGGCCTGGTCGCCTGGCGCGCCCGCACCCTCAAGCCGGCCTCACGGGAGGACCGGATGCCGGCCTGGCGATTGCTCCTCGATCTCGGACCGCTGCTGGCGCTCGTCGTCTCCGTCCTCGGCTCGATCGTCGCGGGGCTCGCCACGCCGACGGAGGCAAGCGGCCTCGGCGCGTTCGGGGCGATCCTGATCACGGTCCTCTATCGCAGCTTCTCCATAGCGATGCTCATGCAGGCGGCGCGGCAGACCGTCGTCACCACCGCGATGGTGCTCTTCGTGATGATCGGCGCGACCTGCTTCTCCGCCGTGTTCAAGGGCATCGGCGGCGATGATCTCGTCGAGGCCGGCCTGCTCGCCTTCGGCGACGGTCCCTACATGATCCTGGCGCTGGTGATGGGGGCGATCTTCCTGCTCGGCTTCTTCCTCGACTGGCTGGAGATCACGCTGATCCTGATGCCCATCTTCGTGCCGATCGTCGCCGGCCTCGATTTCGGCAACGCGCTTTCGGGCGACGCGTTGCTGGTCTGGTTCGGCATCCTGGTGGCGGTGAACCTGCAGACCTCGTTCCTGACGCCGCCCTTCGGCTTTTCGCTGTTCTATCTGCGCGGCGCCGCCGCCGACCGGCTCGCCACCGCCGACATCTACAAGGGGGTCGTCCCCTTCATCGCGCTGCAGGTGCTGGTGCTGGCCCTGCTGATCGTCTTCCCGGGTTTGATCACCGGACTGATATGAAAAAGGGAGAGAACGCATGAAGAAAACGCTGATCGTCGCCATGATGGCGGCGCTTGCGGCATCCGGCGCCGTGGCGAAGGACTACACGATGCAAAGCGCATTCGGCGGCTTGCCGGTCCTGGACCCGACCGCCAAGCGGTTCGTTCAAAACGTATCGACGCTCACCGGTGGCGAAGTCGAGTTCGAATACCTGCTAGCGGGGCAATTGTCGCCGCCCTTCGAGATCTTCGACAATGTCGGCACCGGCGCCATCGATGCGGGCTGGTCCTATGCCGCCTACGCGTCGGGCAAGGAGCCGGCGGCCGCCCTGTTCGGATCGGTTCCGTTCGGCGGCGATCCGCTGTCCTACGTGAGCTGGCTGCATCATGGCGGCGGGCTCGAACTCTGGCAGGAGATCTACGAGCCTTACAATCTCGTCCCGATGGCATGCGGCGTCATCCTGTCCGAGGCGGGCGGCTGGTACACCAAGCCGATCAACGCGCCTGAAGACCTTCAGGGCCTCAATATCCGCATTGGCGGGCTCGGCGGCGAAATCCTCGGCAAGCTCGGCGCGAACGCCATGTCGCTGCCGGCCGGCGAGATCTCCACCTCGCTTGAGACCGGCCGGCTGGACGCGACCGAACTCAGCTTCCCGCTGGTCGACAAGCTTCTGGGCTTCGATAAGGTCGCAAAGCACTACTATTTCCCCGGCTGGCACCAGCCCGCCGGTTTCATCGAGTTCTACATGAACAAGGACAAGTGGGACGCGCTGACCGACGCCCAGCGCACCGCGATCGAAGTCTCGTGCGCGGATGCGAACCTCTACGCGATGGGCGTAGCGGCCGGCGCGCAAAGCGCCACTCTCGAGGAATTTCGCGGCAACGGGGTTGCGGTCGAGCGTTTTCCCGACAGCGTGATGGCGGCGCTCAGGGCCGCTGCCGACGAAGTCTATGCCGAAAAGTCGGCCGAGGACCCGATGTTCAAGAAGGTCATCGACAGCTACCGCGCCTATGCGGACGCCTATAACGAGTACCAGGCGCTGTCCGACCTCAACTGATCGCGATCCACGCAACCACCGGCCCCGCTTCTCCGGGAGCGGGGCATCCCAGCCTATTGAAGCCAACCTACTGAAGAAGGAGGCGTGCCGATGCGGCTGAGCCAGGACCGTATCTTGACATCGCATGTCGGCTCGCTGCCGCGCCCCGGGGATCTGCTTGACCTGCTCGAAGCCAAGGAAACCGGCGAGCCGGTTGATGACAAGGTTTTGGAAGACAGGATCGCACGGGCGATTGTCGATAGCGTCGCGGCGCAGAGGGAGGCGGGCGTCGACATCGTCAACGACGGTGAGAATTCCAAGACCTCCTACACGCTTTACGTCCGCGATCGCCTGGACGGGGTCGGCCCCAAGCCGCCCGAGCGAACGCTTCCGAAGACGGCTCAGCACCGTGATCTCATGGATCATCCCGGGCTGGTCGAGCGCACGGCCCGGATCAACCAAGGCATGAGCTGGTTCGACCGGGCCAAGCCGCCCGCGGCGATCGGACCGGTGCGCTATGGCGATCGGGCACCGCTCGACAGGGACTTGAAGAACCTCCGCGCGGCTTGCGACAAATTCGGCATCGAGGAGGCCTTCGTCAATTCCGCTTCGCCCGGCGTGCTGACGAAATTCGTTCCCGACATGCATTACGGCAACGAGGAGGCCTATATCGCCGATCTCGCCGATGCGATGGCGGTTGAATACGAGGCGATCGTGGCGGCCGGCTTCATCCTGCAGATCGACGCCCCCGATTTCGGCTCGGCCCGGCACAACCAGTATCAGGACCTCGACGAAGCAGGCTTCCTGAAGATCGCCGAACGCAATGTCGAAGCCCTCAATCACGCCACCCGCAACATTCCGCCCGACCGCATGCGGATGCATGTCTGCTGGGGCAATTACGAAGGCCCGCACACCCACGACATTCCGCTTGCCTCTCTCCATCCCGTTATCATCCGGGCACGGCCGGCCGGTCTGCTGGTCGAAGGCGCCAATCCCGCCCATGCACACGAGTGGGAGGACATCAAACGCCTCGGCCTGCCGGACGACAAGGTGCTGTTCCCGGGCTGCATCGACACGACGACGAATTTCGTCGAGAACCCGCGGCTCGTCGCCCAGCGGATCTGCAATTGGGCCGAGGCGGTCGGGCGCGAGCGCGTGATCGCCTCCACGGATTGCGGCTTCGCCACCTTCGCAGGCCCGAACAACCCCGTGATCGAGAGCGTTGTCTGGGAGAAGTTGAAGGCGCTTGCCGCCGGCGCCGCGATGGCATCGGAGCGGCTTTGGTGAGTTACAGCCTGCGGGATTTCGGCAGCTATACGGTGGCGGGCCGCGTTAATGAGGTGACTACCGGAGAGCCGCGAGACGTCAACTTCACCCGCAGCGCCAGCTATACCTATGATCCGCGAGGTCACTTCGCGGTCGAGCACGCCTATGTCCAGTATTTCGTGCCGGCCCGCCGCAACGCCGCCCCGCCGGTCGTCCTCGTCCATGGCGGCGGCATGCATGGCAGCACCTGGGAGACCACCCCGGACGGCCGGCCCGGCTGGCTGAACCTGCTGGTCGGGGAGGGCTTCGAGGTTCATGTCCTCGACAATGTCGAGCGCGGCCGCAGCGGATTTGCACCCGGCTTATGGGACGGCGATCCGATTCTCCGGTCGCAGGAAGAGGCGTGGACGCTCTTTCGGATCGGACCGGAAGACGGGTTTTCCCGGCGGACACCGTTTGCGCGGTCACGGTTTCCGGTGGCGTGTTTTGACCGTTTTTCACGCATGCTCGTGCCGCGATGGCTGTCGACGGCACCGCTGCAGGTGGCGGCCCTGGTCGCGGCCCTGCGCCGGATTGGCCCGGCCCTGGTGATCTGCCACAGCCAGGGCGGCGAGACGACCCTCGATGCAATAGGACAGGTGCCGGATCTCGTTGCCGGGATGATCGCGGTCGAACCGTCGGCCCGCCTGGTGGATCCGTATATCGCGGCCCGGGTCCCGACCGTGCTATTGGCCGGAGACTATCTGGACGTGGCAGATCATTGGCGGGAAAGGCGGCGAAGCTGGCGGGACTGGGCGCACACCGTCAACGCAGCCGGCGGGAGGGCGGTTTTGCTGGAAACCGGCAAAGGATTGCCGCCCGGCCACACACATCTCCCCATGCTTGACCATGGCAGCGATGCCTGCCTGCGGATCTGTCTCGACGCTTTTGCCGCCGCTTCGCGGACGCGGCGGTCCCCTGCGAACGCGACCTGAAGGCTTGCGTCCAGACGGTCGCGACGCCGTGGCGTGCCGTCGCCGATTGCAGATAGAATTGACCCTGCAGTTACTGGATATGTTCTTGCTTCAACAAAGGTGAGATCTGTTGCAAGGCCTCACTACGTCGTCGAAATACCTGAGCGAAGTATGGTATGAAGGGTCCCATGTTCACCCCCTTCGATCTCTCGCGCCGGCGATTCCTCAAAGGTCTCCTGAGCGTTCCGGCCATTGCCGCGCTGATGGGAACTGCTTCGCGAGCCTCCGGTGCCGGTCACGCCGACTGGCCGGCGGTGGCCGAATGGGACAGGTTGAAGGAAGAGGTCGGCGGCCGGCTGATACGGGTCAAGCCCGCGATCGAGGCCTGCCTGGAGGCGCCGGGAGGGCCTGCCTGCGCCGCCCGCCTCAAATCCATGAGCAACCCTTTCTTCGTCGAAACGCAGCCGGGTGCGACGATCCTGACGGGCTGGTACGAGGCCTGGGAGTCCGAGCCCAGCGCCTACGCGGTGGCGGTCGAAGGACCGGAGGATGTCGCGGCCGCGGTGCGCTTTGCGGCCAAACATGGTGTGAAGCTTGTCGTCAAGGGCACGGGCCACGACTATCTCGGACGGTCGAGCGCCCCGAAGTCGTTGCTCGTCTGGACGCGACCTCATCGGGCGATCGAGGTTCTGCCCGAGTTCAGGCCGGAGGGCAGCCCTCGGTCGACGGAGCCTGTCGCGGCGATGCGAATCCAGGCCGGCGCCAACTGGGGCGAGGCCTGCCATATAGCGACCCGGCACGGCCTTTTCGTCCAGGGCGGGTATTGCGCGACCGTGGGGGCCGCTGGCGGATTCGTTCAGGGCGGCGGCTTCGGCCCCTTCACGAAGATGTTTGGAACGGGCGCCTCGAACGCCCTGGAGTATCAGGTCGTCCTGGCAAATGGAGACATCGTCGTCGCGAACGACTATCAGCATCCGGATCTCTATTGGGCGTTGCGCGGCGGCGGTGGCGGCACGTTCGGGATTGCGACGCACACGGTGTTGCGCGCCCATCCGATGCCGTCTCACTACGGGCTGATGTTCGCCACGATCCAGGCGCCCTCGGACGCCGGCTACAAGCGCCTCGTTGCGCATCTGGTCGCGGTCTATCGAGAGAGCTTCTCGAACCGGCACTGGAGCATTCAGTTCGAACTCGGGCCATCCAACGCGTTGAGCATGTGGGGCTTCTCCGTGGGCCTCGAAGAGACCGCGGCGCGGGAGGCCTGGGAGCCTCTCCTTACATGGGCGCGGGGGCAGGGCGACGGAACCTATCAGACCACGACGGCCTGGCACTACAACCCGTTCCCCACCATGTGGAGCGCCGACTGGTGGAAAGCGCACGATCCAAGCTTCATCTTCGTCGACGACAATCCCGAGAACCCGGCGCCGATGGACTATGCGAGCGCTGCATCGCAGGCCTCCGCTTATGTGACCGCGCATCATTCCCGCTACATCCCCGCCAGCAGCTTCGACGCGAGCGCGCAGCAACCCCTGGCGGAGGCGCTGTTCGAGGCCTCGCGCCAACACCCCTTCCATTTCCAAACCTACAAGGGGCTCGCCGAGTCGTCGCAGGAGGTACGGGCGCAGGCAGGAAACACGTCGATGCACCCGGCGGTGCTCGACGCGACGGCTCTGCTGATCATCTCGGATCTGCAGAAGGCCAGGTTTCCCGGGCTCCCGGGTCACGAGCCCGACCGTGTCGCGGCGGCCGCTGCGCAGGCTGGCGCGCAGGCGGCGACGGAGCCGCTGTGGCGCCTGCTGCCCGCCGCCACCTATCCCAACGAGGCCGATTATCATGAGACCGGCTGGCAGGCGCTCGGCTGGGGGCCGAACTATCCGCGGCTGCTTGAGATCAAACGGAAATACGACCCGAACAATCTGTTCTCCGTCCATCACGGCGTGGGCAGCGAAACCTGATCCGGGCTCGACGACAAGACCGACATCGAGCCGAAGGAGGCAAGATGGAAGAGCGACAACGGATGACGCGGCGTCTATCCGCAGCCGGGTTGCTGGCGGTGGTCTCAATGCTCGCGGCCGGCCCCGCCGCGACGGCGCAGGCCTCGGACAGCGCGGCGCCCGACGCGCTCTGCACGCCTGCCGGCGTCGCCGCGCGTCTCGGACTCGGTCTTGATCCGCAAGGCCGGGTTTCCGTGCCTGATCCGACACAGCCGGGCGGGCTCGATGAATACTGGCGGGCCCACAACGCTCTTGCCACCACCATCGAGATGGAACTCGCCCGGTGGAATGTCGAGCAGGATCCCGTCGCCGCGGCGCGGCGCGGCGCGGTCTCCGGGCCGACGCTGCCGCCCTATTGGCACGTCACCGTCGTCGGCGCGGGAACACAGGTCTCCGGGCTCTCGTGCCCGATGACCGGTACGGCACTCGACGGCCTTTGTGCTGCCTCGTCGGTCGGCTCTCCCCTCAACCGGCTCGAACCCTTTGGGGATGTCGGTGACGTGGACGGGGCGCGCTTCTTCTGGAAGGTGGTGAGCGATGCGCCGGAGCCCGGCCCGCAGACCTATCCGGCCCTGGTCTACGCCGAGCCGACCGTCCACCCCTGTGTCAGCAAGTTTCACCTGGCAGTCGCTCCCGCGTTGGTGACGTGCCTCGATGGCTGGATCCTGCACGAGAACCAGGGCGAAGCCTTCCTGATCGTCAACAACTGCGTCAGCCTCTACGACGCGACCACCGGGGAACCGGGGTCCACGGACAAGCAGGGGCAGCGGGGCCCGCGTCCGAGCGTCGGGTTCATGTCCGCGATCCACCAGTCGTGCCCAAACGCGTCCCAATGTTGTGAGGAGGCGTGGAAACCCTGCGACCCGCGCTGAAGCGTTGGACGAGGCGCGCGACAGGCTCTCGCGGGAGGCGCGGTCGCACCGTTGCCTGAAGAGTGACGTTTGGGGAGGCCGTCTCCTCGATCCGGTCCGACTGTGCAGCGGCCTGAAAGTTGACGCTGGCAGCGGCCACAGGTGCTGGTCAACGAAACGGCCGCTTGGCGGACAAAGCGACATAGCCAGTCGAAAACCAATGTCCGATCTGCGATACAAGCGAGGAATTCATTTTGTGCCAGATAGCTGACTTCGGCTCCTGGTTGTCTGGCGCTTCGTTCACCCCCTCAAAACGGCAAGCAACTCTCCGGCGGCGCTCCGATCGTCGCGGCAGTCGCCGTCTGCGATGCTGTCATAAACTGGATATAGCAACGCTGTGGCTTCGTCTGTGCGGCCCTGTTCGTGCCATAGGCGCGCAAGGTCAATGGCAGCGCGCAGTTCCCATAGTTTACTTCCCTGCTGCCGCGCGACTTCGGTGGAGGCCAGCAGAGACGTCTCTGCGGTCGGAACATCTCCCCGATCATGTCCTTGCCCAACCGATTCAATGCAAATCGCGTCACGATGGGGTGGCCGCCAAAGCCGTAGTCAAAGCTGGGACGTGCCGTGGCAAGGATCATTATCTGCTGGTCGGCGATCGCGTCCAGCAGGAGGTCGAAGAGTTCCAGAGATGTCGGATCGATCCAATGCAGGTCTTCGTAGACCAGCAAAACGGGCTGCTTGCGGGCTTGTTGCACCAGCAATCTGGTCAACGCCTGCATCGTTTGCGCTCTTTGCTGTGCAGGTGTCACATCAAGTTCGCCGTACCGCTCGGTTCCAAATCCCATCATGGGCGCGACCAGCTTCAGCGTGTCGTTTCCTGCGCCAAGCAGGGCCTCCAGCTTGTCCAACCGGGCATCCGAATTGTCCGCCGGCGCGAACCCGGCGGCGAAGGATAGCTGCTGAATCACGGGATAGAGCGCGGAGTCGGTGTGATAGGGCGAGCATTGATACGTGATGCGGGTATGATCATCCTGCGCAACCACGTCGATCACAGCACGGGTGATGCGAGACTTGCCGATGCCGGCCTCACCGCTCACGAGGACGACCTGACCATGACCGGAACGGGCCAGCGCCCAGCGTTCGAGCATCAACTCGATCTCCCGGTCCCGGCCAACGATGGGCGTCAGCGTTCCCGACTGGTGCGCGGCAAACCGGCTCTCGACGGATAGTTCACCTTTGACGACAAAAGCCTCGACTGGCGCAGCGACACCTTTCAGCTCCTGGGCGCCGATGGATGTCAAATCAAAGGCGTTACCCAGCAAGCGCTGTGTATCCTTCGGTAAAACCAGCCGGCCTGGTTCCGCAATTGCCTGCAAGCGCGGCGAGGTTGGGGGTCTCGCCCACAACGGCCGCCTCCTGTGTCGCTCCACTGCCGATCAGGTCGCCGACAATCACGACGCCGGTAGCAATCCCGATCCGCGTGGCAAGCGGCGTACCGTCAGCTGCCTGCAAGATCCCGACACTGTCGATGATCGAAAGTCCCGCGCGGACGGCGCGCTCGGCATCATCCTCGTTGGCGCGCGGCCACCCGAAGTAGCACAGCACACCGTCACCCATGAACTTGGCGACAAATCCTTCGAAGCGCGAGACAATCCCGCTAACAGCATCCTGATAGCCGGTAATGACAGCGCGCATGTCCTCCGGATCGGTCTTGCTTGCCATTTCCGTGGATCCCACGAGATCGACAAACAATGACCGTCAGATGACGTCGCTCAGCCTCGGAAGACGCTACAGGGGGCGTTCCGGCAGCCTCCTGATGTTGGGGCGCAATGGTCTTGGATGCCGGGGCAGGTGTTTCTGAGCCTGGGGCAAAGCTCTTGATTGCCGCGTTCACGCGGCGGCGAGGACCAAGAGGCAGTCCGAGTTCCTTCAAGTCTTCATCGGTGAGATGCGCTAGATCGGTAAACTCAATTTCCGCCTCCGCGAAAGCAGAGGCGTACTTGTCCAATCCAAGCTCCGCGAGCCAAACCTCAATGTCTGACAATTCGTTCCCTCCGGCCTCGAAGGGAGGCATTGACAAGCGTTGTCCGATATCTCCCGATTGAACAAACAATAGCTCAAAACAGGGTATGGACAAAACTGAGGTGAACTTGAGACCGAATGGCCGCGACCTATCAGAGCGACTGGCTTATTAAGTGACTTCTATGGGTCAATCTCGCCCATCCCGCAGGGTTCGGATCACAGCGATTGCGACATGATTTGGCGTTCTTGAAGGGGCTAGAGGCCGCCGATACCAGCTTACCCGAGATCAGCGCATCAGCCCTTCAGGATCAGCCGCTCAGCGAACCAGGCGGCCCCTCGGTGGAGATTCGTTGAAGCGGGCCGAGTGGAGATTCGTTGAAGCGGGCCGAGCAACAGCCGGCAACCGGATGTCAGAACTTACCGTTCTCGTTCTTCCATTCGCTGCGCGGGGCGATGGCTTCAATCGTGTCCCAGTGCTCCACGATCCTGCCCCCGGCGACACGGAAGAGATCATAGAAACTCGAATGGACGCCGTTCAGGCGCCCCTCGCTCATGCACAGGACGAAGTTACCCTCGGCGAGCACCTTGTGAAGCCTGTCATAGTGCACGGCGTGGCCCGCGCCGTGAGTGGCCTCCAGGGACGCGCGGAGCGGGGCAATTCCATCGGCGAGGCCCGGATTGTGCTGCATCAATCCTGCGTCGAGATAGGATTCAAGCCTGTCCAGCCTTCGCCGCACCAACACCTCTTCGACGAAATCCCGAACGAAGGCTCTGTTGGCCTCCGTCTTCTCAAGGTCGGTGATTTCCACCGCGCCGTCGAGCATGGTCCGGCGGGCGCGATTGGGGCCTTGCATCGGCTGGATATTGTCCCAGTGTTCGACGGCCTGTCCGTCCTCGAACCGGAAGACCTCGAATGCGACCCGCAGACTGGCGAAATCGTACTCATTGTGCGCGAAGGCATAATCGCCATCTTCAAACACCCGCACGAATGTCACGCGTGGATTGGTCTTCGACAGCCGGGCAAACAGCGCGGCGAGGCCTTCGCTGCCCTCATGCGTCTGCGGATTGTGCTGTATGTACTTGGCCTCGTTGACGACGGCCGCCGCCATGGCGTCGCCGGTTTCGATGCCTTTGAGGAGCCTTTGAACAAGGTCTCTCTTGGAGGCTTCCTGACCCATATCCCCGGCTCCGGTAACAGGCGGTTTCCACTCAGCACCACACGATACCCGCAATCAAGGGCAAAGCAACGCGCGACGCGCCCAGGCCCAATTCGTCATTGATGCCGATCGCAGGGAATGGCCGCTTCGAGTCCCTCGCGGGCGTTCACTTGACCCCGTTTCCGCCAAGTGACATTCGAATGAGCGGCCCTGCCGGGCGGCACGGTATCAAGAGGAGCGATCTGCGGTGTATTCAGATCTGAATGAGTTCAATCGGAAACCAGAGCCGTTTTCCCGCTACACAACAGACATACTCTGGACCGATCCCTGGATCGCACAGCAAATGCTCAAAGTGCATCTGGACGAGAGCACCGACTTGGCCTCGCGGAAGGGTGAGGTCATCGACGACATTGTGGGATGGTTTGACCGAAAGATCGGCCTGTCGGGCAAGGCCGTCTGCGATCTGGGCTGTGGGCCGGGTCTCTATGCAAGGCGTATGGCGGCAAGAGGCGCCAGGGTGACTGGCGTCGATTTCTCGGCCGGTTCACTCGATTATGCGAGATCCGAAGCCACTGCTCGAAATCTGGATATCGAATACCGAAAAGCAAACTATCTGATCGACGATCTGCCCGACGGACAAGACGTCGTCAGCCTGATCTGGTGTGATTTCTGCACGCTCTCGCCTGAGAACCGACGCGCACTTCTGGAGCGGATCAAGGGGATGCTGAACCCTGGCGGGGCGTTCGTTTTCGATGTGTCGACCACGCAGCAATTCGAGACGCGACGTGAAGTCATGACCTACGGTCGCCGTCCCATGGGCGACTTCTGGTCACCGGACGACCACTTCGGTTTCCAGACCACCTTTCTCTACGATCAGGATAAGATCGCCCTGGACCGTTATCTGATCGTTGCGCCGGACCGTCGGTTCGAGATTTTCAACTGGATGCAGTATTTTGATCCCGAGGGGATCTCGAAAGAAGTGTGCGAAGCCGGGCTGGCCGTAGAGGAAATCCTTGATGTTATGACCGGCGAACCCTGGACGCCGGGAGCAGGAGAACTCGCCGTAGTTTCAAGGATGTGAACTCTGTTTCCGTGGCGGCTCGTACGATTTTGGTGAAGAAGCAGTAGATGATTGAGGGGGGAACGGCCCCTTGCGGTCATTCGTACGCATCACCGGCGACTTCCACTACGATCACTTGCGGCGGGTGCGAAGAGCCGTGCAGGTCCACCTGTTTCTTTGCTGTCGTGCATACGCTGAGGGAGGCATTCCCACCTCCGCGCCAAACATGCGGGTGAAATGCGGGGCATGTTCATAGCCGAGTTCGTGCCCGATTTCAGTGATGGACAACATGCCGTCCCTCAGAAGTTCCTGCGCGCGCTCGATCCGCACAGCCTTCACAATATCCCGGTAGCTCTCTCCATTTGCGCCGAGGCGCTGTTGGAGGGTGCGCACCGCCAGGTCAAGAGATCGCGCGATGTCTTCAATGCCTGTCAGGTTATCTGCGAGATTCAGGCGCACCATCGAACGAACCTGTGATGCCAAGGTGGTCGGATGGCACGGCGAGCGCTCCCTGACGACATCTTCATACGTCAGGGCCGTCACCGCACCATGCCGGCGTTGCCTGTCCAGCACGCCTTCGTCAAATGTCAGCCGAATAACACTCTCGGATGGGCCGATCCGGCACCCGAACCAGGATTCAAGCCGGTTAAGGTCGCGCCGTGTGAGGTCAGGTATGTTGAGATCGATCTGATCTGGAACCCAGTTCGGGCCGACATAGGCGCGACAATAACTGACCAGCGCGGCTGCTCCGCCAATCGCCAACTCGCCGTAACCCGGCTTCGCGGCCGCCGCGAAAGCATAGGAGAACTCGGCCAAACCGTCTCGTGTCGCCAGGGACAGTTTGTCGAGTGTGCCGTGCAGATGGATGGATGAGCAACCGCGCAACAGGCCATCGCGGAGCGTGGACGCGGAGAGCACCCAATCTCCCCAAAGCCCGTAGTCGCTGATCTGTATGTCGCGGACCCAAGGCCCAAGGACCCAGCGCTCTCCGGCTTCTCGGGCAAATTCGTCAAAAAAGCGAACAAGGGCCGGCTCGGGTATGTAACCCTCCCGCATATAGAGGAGATCGCCCGTCAGACCGGATGCGCGGAAAACGCGGCGCAGAGCCTTGTCGCCCATTTCGCTTTGGATCAGCTCTGGTATCGGCCCCAATGCAAGGGTCGAAATCATGGATATCGGGCGGTTGGACGACAATTCTCGTCCCTCTCTAAAGGCAGCAATCCCTATGCGCAAAATGGTAAGCGTCGCAGCCCGGATTGTGCAACGGTTCGCCGCAGAAAACACGCTGCCGGTCCTTTAGGGGCAGGCTCCGGACAATCCGGGAGAAAACGATGCAAGAGACCCTACACGTCGTGGCCATATCGACCTTGTCACTGGTGCTCACCGCAACGGCATACGCCGACACAATTCCAGTCACCGCAGAGAATTTCGCGCAGGCCGAAACGGCATGGAACTTTGCCAATTGGGCCCGGGGCGGCGCGGACAAGGGGATTCTGCACCTGCGGGAAGTGACCCCGGTCGGGCCCGAAGCGCCGACTGTCCGCATGAACTGGGACACACTCTACTCGGTTCAGATCGTCAACGTGGCCGATGACGGCAAGTTTATGATCGCACTACCGGAATCCGATCTCTACGTGTCCGCCCAGGTGATGGATGCAAATGGATTTTCGCCTTATTTCCTCGTTGAGCCAGGGGATCACGATGTTTCGGTCTCAACCGACTACGCATTAATCATTTTTCGAACCGAGCTGAAGGACCGCACGGATGCGGAATCGCTGAAGCATCTGCACGGGGTTCAGGACCAGATTGCCGTCTCTGGAATGAAAGAGGACAGCACCTATGTGCCGCCGGATTTCGATCAGGCGCAGCTGGAAGCTCTTCGAGCGGAGTACAAGGAAGAATTCCTGAACGCCGGGGTCGACTACACCTATGCCAAGGGTCCGGGCGAGGCCGATCAGCACGTGCTCAATATGTCTCATGCCGCCGGTTGGGGCGGGTATCCCCCCGAACTGGGCGTTTCGAATGCCTATTCCAGTTCCAGCGCTCTTACCGGTGAGGAATGCCTGGCAGTCACGTTCGACGATCCGGAAAACAGGTTTTTCACTTCGTTCACGCTCTACGACGTCGATGGCTACCTGATGGCCGGCAACACCCACATCAATTCGAACATGTGGGAACCGAACGCGGATGGCACCATCACGCTGCATTTCAATTGTGGGGACGACAAGACAAACGCGCTTTCTTCGGGTGGCGCGCCATTCAACTACAGCATCCGCAACTATGGTGTCAGCCAGATGGTTCTAGATGGCGCGTTTCGTCCGGTCGATCCGAAGCTGGTCGGGAAATAGAGATCCACAATCATCGTTTATTCGCAGTCTTTTTCGGAGAGCCAGATGAAGCTCCTTCCTCTTTCCATCGCCTTCTGCGCCGTAGCGGGTATGGTCGCCGCACAGGGTGCACCGGACTATGCCGCCGATGTGCCGGCCGGCATAACCGTACCCGACAGCTTCCAGACCCGGCTGGGAAAGCTGGAGTATTTCGACGGGCTGCCGACCGCGGAAACCGCGGCGTTGGCCTATGATGCAATGGATCTCGTTCGGGGCATCACGGCCTTTACGGATGGAATGCCGGCCGCATCGACCTATGCGATGTGCCGTGGGCTTGCCGAGGCCGGGGTCGATCGTTCGGGTTTCGGCATCTTTCAGGACCTCTACAATGCGCGGTCCCTTCTGCTGACGCCGAATACGACGACGATCTATGTCCTGGGCTGCACCGATTTGTCCGACGGCCCGCTTGTCCTTGAGCTGCCGTCCGGCATCCTCGGTCTGATCGATGACGTGTATATGCGCTATGTGGGCGATGTGGGAAATGCCGGGCCGGACAAGGGCAAAGGCGGCAAATACCTGATCGTTCCGGCCGACTATGAAGGCGCGTTGCCGGAAGACGGCTACTTCATCCTGAAGACCCCGAGCTACATGAACTGGCTGGCCTTGCGCTCCTTTCCCGGAGACGGTGGCCCCGAGACCGAGGCGAACCGCGTCAAGGCGCAGTTGCGCATCTACCCGTGGGACGCACGCGACAATCCGCCGGAAACAGGTTTTGTCGATCTGACGGATGTTCAATTGAACACGATCCATGCGAACGACTTTTCCTTCTTTGAGGAAATGAAGGCCGTCGTGGACAACGAGGCCGAAGGGGCGTTGCCCGACGAACTGATGGGTGCGCTGTTCACGCTGGGCATCCGCAAGGGGGAGCCGTTCGAACCGGATGATCGTCTCAAGCAGACATTGACCGAAGCGGTCGCGATCGGGACGGCAGCGGCGCGTTCGTTGAATTTCGCGCCGCGGTCGAGGGCACCATTCCTCTATGACACAGGATACTGGAAAACGCCGTTTGTCGGCGGCAACCACGAGTTCCAGGCGGGTGACGTCAAGCTCCTCGATGCACGCACGTTGTTCCACTACTACGCCACTGGCATCACACCCGCGATGGTGGCAAAGAACGTCGGTTCAGGATCCCAGTATGCCGTTATTAACCGCGACAGCGACGGCAACTATCTCGACGGGGCCAAGACCTATTCGATCACGATTCCTCCTGACGTCCCGGTGAACAACTATTGGTCCTTCGTGGTCTACAGTACGCAGACCCGATCACTTCTGGAAACGGATCAGAAACTGGCCGGGGTGGACAGCACGCTTCCGACCATCGAGGCCAACGAAGATGGCAGCTACACTGTCTGGTTCGCCCCGGCGGCACCGGAAGGCAAGGAAGGCAACTGGATTCAGACGATGCCCGGAAAGGCGTGGTCCACGATGCTGCGGATGTATGGCCCGCTGGAGCCATGGTTTGACGGATCATGGCGACCCGGTGAGATCGAGTTGATGGAGTAGGCGGCTTGGCTCCTGCTACCTTCCCCTAAATTGGCTTCCTGAAATAAAACCGGACCTGCTCTCGGTTTTGTCGGCGTCTATAAGTCAGCCCTGTTCACGTTGTGGTCCATTGCGGATCGGGTTGCATACTCGTCCGGGGTGAACCGGTCGGGATTGAGCCCCAACTCCTCCGCCAGAGGCCGATTGAGCTGGAGAAGCCGCGGTGCCGGGGCGGGAGCGGGCGAGACCCTGGCGAACAGAAGATTCCTTGAAGTGGATATTGCCCTCTTGTGTTCATTTCCATATTGGCGATTGGTTGATCCAGGAGGATCGAATGCCATCAGATAACCCGGTGACGCTCACCCTGTGGACCTAAAGGACTCGAAGTGAACCTGGTTTGTCCGCACACTTGCTGCTTCCAAGCCTGACTTCAGATCGGCAATAAATCCCACTGGGCCGCAAAGCATGTAGTGGGCGTCGGTGCCGGCATTAAGGGCCAGCAAGTCGTCCGCGGTGATCCGGCCTTCGGCGTCGAAGTCTCGCCCTAGCAGATCGGTGCTTTCCGGCATGCTGAAGAAAACGCGTTTCGTAGCGTGCTGGCTTGCCGCGATCAGGCGATTGACTTCGTCGCCCAGCGCATGGTGACGTCCATTACGAGCCCCATGTATGAACCAAACAGGACGATCGCTCTGTTCCCCAGCCGTCTGGTGGAGCATCGCGAGCATCGGTGTCAATCCAACACCAACACTGACAAGGACCAAGGGGCTGTCGCCGCTCGGGATCAAGAAGCCCCCGGCAGGCGCTTTGACCTCGATGACATCACCGACCTTGACCATGTCATGCAGGAAGCGTGACGCGGCACCATCCGGCTCCCGCTTAACCGTGATGCGGTAGCGGTCGCCGCTGGCGCTCCCCGACAAAGAGTATGAGCGCCGTACCTTGGCGTCATGCCCAGGGATATCGAGCGCGATCGGCAAATGCTGGCCTGCCCGGAAGGGTATGAGCGTGTTGCCCGCGGCAGGTGCAAGGTGGAACGACGTTATGCTCTCTGCCTCCACAACCTTGTCTGCAACCACCAGCTTGGTCGATAGAGTTGGTTTTTCCGACCATCTGAGCGAAAGGGCATCGCGGCGGTCAATCACCGAGTCAATCGTCACATCGATCATGCGGAGGATGCTGGGATCACGAGCCTCCTCCGGAGCCCAATCAATCTTGGCGCGACCCGTCAAATGCATCAGTCCACCGGTCGCAAAGTCGACGAAGAGAAGCCCGATACGCGAATCCGCCAGCAGGTTTCCAATCGTGTTGAAGAAGTTATTGCCGGAGTAGTCAGGGATGCGCAGCCGGGTCGGGCTGATCACGCGCACAAATCCTGGTTCGCCCCCACGGTGGGAGGCGTCGAAACCACTGGAGGCAGCGTCTTGGGCACCATGTTGTCCCGATCCGATGAAGAGGGTATCGGCCGCGCGGATACGCGCGATCTGTGCGGGACCAAGACGATCGGACATCACCGATTCTGCGGTCGCAGTTCGCGCGACCCGCCACCAGTTCCGCTCACTGATGTATTGAGGGCAGTTGCCGAAGGTTTGACGAACGTCGATGGCGAACCCACTGTCAGTCCGCCGGGTCCTGCCGCTCAGCCGGTTGCGGCGCCGAGTGGCGAGCTCAATGCCGACCATGCCGACATCCGCGTTCTCACGAAGGGTCTGCGCTAGCGGATCCTGCGGATCGATTTTTGTGGCGACCGTGAGCATGCGGGGATCGGGGGAGCGAACGAAGCCGTCAGGACCTTCGATGATCGTCACCCATACCCGGCCCTCCGCGTCACCGGACGACACCACCAGAAACGGTTGCGCCTGATAGAATGCGCGATGTTGATCGGGCATGTAGTCCCGGATGAACGGGGCGGCCCTGGTTGCGATATCGCCGGCGCCCGCGCGTTGCTGCGCCGCCAACTCGCCTACGTGAAATGGAGTGTTTACCTCCGACATCGTCGTGATCTCTTTAGGTGCCGAGCGCGTCAGAGACCCTGATCGCCTGGGGTGATCATCTGGCCGCCATCCGAGAGCGCGACGGAACGCGCGCTCCTCTTCCCCGATCGGGTGCTTGATCCGATTGCGCCACCGGTCGTTCGGCGCGAAAACCAGCGTGATCCTGGCCAGATCACCGCTGTTCCCGCCATCCTCTGCGAAGCAATTTTCTGGATGACGATCTCACGCGCCAACGGCGCTAGGCAACGAGGCCGGCGGCGGTTGCCGGCATCGGCTCGAAGCCGTCCAATGCTTCGAAGCGCGCGATCCATGCACGCACGTTCGGGTAGGGTTCGAGCGAGACATTCCCCTCCGGCGCATGGGCCGTGTAGGAGTAAGCGGCAACGTCCGCGATAGTGGGCCGGTCACCCACCAGCCACTCGCGACCTTCCAGGCCCTGCTCCAGCTTCTGCATCGCCTTGGCGGCGGTTGCAGCCGCGAAATCAGGATCCAGGGGAACGCCGAAGACAGTGATGAGCCGAGCGGCACAGGAACCAAACGCGATTTCGCCCGCGGCCAGCGTCAACCAACGCTGGATGGCGGCTTCTCCGACTGCATCACTCGGCATCCAGTCCGGCGCGTATTTCCGCGCGAGATAGACCAGGATCGCATTGGAGTCCGACACCACCACGTCGCCGTCTTCCAGAACCGGCACCTGTCCGTTCGGGTTCATGGCAAGAAACTCCGGCGTCTTGTGCTCACCGGCAGCCAGGTCGACGAAAACCGTCTCATGCGCGATGCCTGCAAGCTTGGCGAAGACCAGGGCGCGGTGCGCATGGCCTGACTTCGGGAAGTGGTGAATGCGAACTGCATTGGACATCTTTCGGCTCCTGTCGTGCTCCGGCTGTGTTGCTCTGAGACAGATACCGCTTGCCACTGTGGGTGATAATCGTCACTTTCTGCGATTATTTAGGCCCTGAGAAGGCGCAATAAACGATGGACAAAATCGATCGCATGCGCGCCTTCGCGCTCGTGGCGAAGAATGCCTCCTTCACCCAGGCAGCCCAGCGGCTGGGAAGGTCGGCGCGGCTGGTCAGCAAGTATGTGGCGGATCTGGAAGACTCGCTGGGCGTGCAGCTCTTGAACCGAACCACGCGAAGCGTGTCCCTCACAGATGCCGGTGCCACCTATTTGGCGATGTGCGTGCCCCTCCTCGACGGGTTCGACGAGATGGAGGAAACGGTCAGGAAAGCGCAGACGTCCCTGCGCGGCACTATCCGGATCTCGGCGCCCACCGGGTTCGGATCGCTGCGGCTGGCCCCGTCCCTTGCGACGTTCGCCGCGAAACATGCGGAGGTGGAGATCGACCTGCAACTCTCGGACCGGCGGGTGTCGATAATCGAGGAAGGCCTGGATCTCGCCATCCGGATCGGCCCCATGCGCGATAGCTCGCTCAAAGTTCGTCAGCTTGGGCCGATGCCTCTGATCGTGTGTGCATCACCTGTTTATCTGAAGCGGGCAGGCACGCCGTCGCATCCACACGCGCTGGCCACGCATGATTGTATTCTGGACGGCAACATGGCCGAGCCAGCGGTATGGCGATTCGACATCGACGGCGAGGATGTGGCTGTCCAGGTCAGTGGGCGGCTTCAGGCAAATGCGCCAGCGGCCTCAGCACGTCTGGCGGCGGCCGGAGTGGCTGTCGCCAGATGTCCCGCCTACACAGTGGCCGACGCGTTGGAGTCGGGAGAGCTCGTCGAGCTCTTTGCCGAGCACCGCGTGACCCCTTATGTCGTAGCCGCGCTCTTCCCGCAGAACCGCCGTCTCACGACGCGGGTGCGGGAGCTCATCGACCACCTTGCGAGCGATGAGATGATCTGTGCAGCAGGGGCATGACCCTGTCGCCCCGGGCTCCATCTGCCCCGGTCAAACAACAACTGTGGTTGGCGCATCCTGCACATCCGTTCGTTCTTTTGCGGAAACGGTAACGGCCAGAGCAACTCCCACTCACCGACCGGCTGCAGGGCTTCTGAACTGGTGTCAACGCGGTATGTTCGTTCCAGCTTGGCTACCGAGAGCGGAGAACGGGTGATGTGACACTGTTCCCAGCTTTGTCCGGAAGCCTCATGCCGGATCGATCCTATTCGCTGCGTCAAACAAGAAATTTTAGTCCTGAGCGCAAGTGCTGATCGATGTGGTGCAGGTAGCCGTAACGATCTCTCGCATCGATCATCTCGATAAGTTTCTGGTGTTCCGCCCCGATATCAACCCGGCTCACTTTACGGGCCTTCCCGCCTTCGAGAAGCCGTCGGATGACGGGCTCCAGAAACCGGTAGACATCCACCGTTGTCGTATTTCCCGTGATTTGAACGAGCTGCAGATGAAAGAGGTAATCAAAGCGCGCCGCTTCGGTAACGTCAGCAGCCCCCTTCATGGCTTCATTGTGGGAATGAAGCGTTTGCAGGTCTTCCTCGGTTCTGTTCTCCAGCAGCGCGTCGACAATGCCCATTTCGATCAGGCGCCTGAAGCCCTGGATGTCATTGAAGGCATCCGGCGAAACCTGATGGCTGAATGAGAACAGTTTGGAAATCGCGATATGCCGATTGTCGACCAGAACCGGCCCAACACGCTGCCGGGACTCCACGACACCATAGGCCCGCAAGACAGAAATCGCTTCGCGCACCGTGTTGCGCGATGTGGAGAAACGCTGGGCAATTTCGGTCTCGGTTGGAAGCGGATCACCGGCTCTGAGCCCATCCTGCGAGATCATGGCACTGATCTTGTCCAAGACAGTGTCCACCGCAGATTTCCCGCCCGTTCTTGCCGCAGCCGGCTCTGAAACGCTTTCCATCGCATTCTCCTTATTGCCCGATAATAGCAGCGCCTGGAGATGGGGTGAAGTCGCCATTATGTCCAACATTAATGTTGACAAAAACCGGAATATGGTCATATTTCGGTTTCATCACTTAATAAGTTGGGCAATTTGGGGAGTGGGATGCTTGAATCTTGGAGGTGGTACGGGCCTGATGACCCGGTTGCGTTGGACAATATCCGACAAGCCGGGGCGAGTGGCGTGGTCACCGCTCTGCATCACAAGTACAACTACCAAGAATGGTCCGAGGCCGAAGTCGCTCAGCACAAGAAGCACCTTGATGATGCAGGGCTTCGCTGGGATGTCTGTGAAAGCATTCCCGTCCCCACCTGCCTGAAAACCGGCAAGGGCGATGTCGAGGCCGCGCTTGCGATCTGGACGAACAATTTACGGAGCCTCGCCGCGTCCGGCATCAAAATCGTCTGCTACAACTTCATGCCGGTGCTCGACTGGACCCGCACGGATTTGCGCTGGAAAGCGCCGGGCGGCGGATTGGCCTTGCGTTTCGATATCGTCGAGATGGCGGTTTATGACATCCACGTCCTGGAACGCGAAGGCGCAGAGCAGGACTATGCCGTGGACGTCGTGGAGCGCGCCCGCAAGGCCTTCGGTGAGATGGACGAGGCGGCGGTCGCCGCGCTCGAAAACAACTTGATTGCCGGGCTTCCGGGCGGCGAGGGCTGCTACACCCGTGACAGCCTGCGTGACGAGATCGCCGCCTATGACGGGCTCACGCACACCGACGTGCAGGGAAACCTTATCCGCTTTCTCGAGCACGTCGCGCCCGTTGCCGAGGAACTGGGGCAAAGGCTGACGATACATCCTGACGACCCGCCGCGCCCGCTTTTCGGATTGCCGCGCGTTGTATCGGGGTCCAAGGATTTGCGAGCCCTCTTTGAGGCCGTGCCGTCGCCCGCGAATGGGATGGTTCTCTGCACCGGGTCCTATGGTGTCAGACCGGATTTTGACCCGGTAGCAATGATCGAGGAATTCGGCCCGCGGATTCACTTTGCGCATCTGCGCAACGTCCAACGTGAAGACGACGGCAGCTTCTACGAATCGGATCACCTGGCGGGGTCGGTGGACATGGTCGCCGTCGTTCGCGCGCTGCTTGCCGAGGAACGGCGTCGGGCGGCACAGGGTGTGTGGCCGGAACAGATCCCGATGCGGCCCGACCACGGCCACCTGCTGATCGACGACATCGACAAGACGAATATCAATCCTGGCTACAGCTGCATTGGCCGTCTCAAGGGACTTGCGGAGCTGCGGGGACTCTCGGCCGCGCTCGCGCAGCAATAGCCGCTACTAGCAGTGCAACAAACAAGCAACCGAAAGGGAGGTACTTCAATCATGCTCAATCGTAGAAACATTCTGACCGCAGCGACGGCGGCGGTAATTGCCGCGACGCCGTTCGTAAGCGCCGCCTCGGACTTGCCGGAGGTCAAGTGGAAACTGTCACACACGCTTGATCCGCAGTCGATCTACCACAAGTCCGCCGAGGCCTTCAAAGCCGAGGTCGAGGAAAAGAGCGACGGACGCTTCACCGTAGACATCTTCCCGTCCGGACAGCTTGGCTGGGAGCGTGAAGTTCTTGAGGCGATGCAGCTTGGCACCGTCGAGGCGACCATTCCCTCGCTCGGGCCCTTCGCGAACTTTGTGCCCTCCTATAACGTTTTCAACCTGCCGTTCACGTTCCAGGGCGCCGAACACATGCTGGCGGCCTATGAACTGGATAGCATGAGCCAGCTTCAGGATGCCGCGGAAAGCAAGGGATTTGTCGTCGCGACGCACTTCCTGCCGACGTTCCGCTATCCGCTGAACTCCAAACGCCCGATCAAGACACCGGCGGATCTCGAGGGTGTCAAAATGCGGACAATGGGTGTGCCCGCGCATATCGACGCCTATACCGCACTCGGCGCCAACGTTCAGTCGATGCCGTTCTCGGAAGTGTACGGTGCCCTCCAGCTTGGTGCCGTCGACGGAGTCGAGAACTACTACAACAACCTGTACACGATGAAGTTTCAGGAGCAGACCAAATACATCTCCGACATCCCGGTCCTGAACAACGCCGCGGCCTTCGTCTTTTCCAAGATGGCCTATGACGCGCTTCCGCCCGAATACCAGCAGATCGTAACGGATGCTGCGCAGGTTGCCGGCAATCTTGGCAACGACATTGCACAGGAGGAAGAGACCAAAGCCCTTCAGGCACTTGAAGACTCTGGGATCGAAGTGACCCGCGTGACAGAGCTTGGACCCTTCATCGAACTGACCGAACCCGTCTCGCAAAAGTATCTTGCCGAGATGGAGCCCTGGGTCGCTGAATTGCGTCAAGAGATCATGGATCTGGCGGCGACCCAGAAATAAGGCGCTAGACCGGTGCCCGCGCGCTTTCCGGCGCGCGGGCATTTTTCAACCTTGAGGACACGAGTAACATGGGTCTGATCGAACGCGCTCTGGATCGACTTCAGTGGATCGCGGAACGCCTGATCATCCTCGCCTTCGCAATCATGGTCCTCTCGATCCTGGCGACTGTCTTCACCAGGAACATCTCGATCTCGATCACGTGGTTCGAGGAGCTTTCCCGGTTCATGATGATTTGGCTTGTCGGGCTCGGGTTTGCGGTGGCGCTCCGGGCCGGAATGCTCTCAGGCGCCGAGATCGCACTGATCTACCTGCCGACGAAAGCGGCGCGCGCGGCAGTTTTCGCGGCGAAACTGATTGTGCTGATCATTTCGGTCCTTGTGCTCAAGTCTGGCTGGGCCTTGCTTTCGCACCTTCACACGTCCGGGCAGATGGCATCCAATCTGCAAGTTCCCATGACCTGGGTTTATTTCGGGCTTTGGCTTGGGTTCTTCCTGACCATCGTGTTCACGGCCGGTTCGCTCCTTCTTGAGACCCTTGGCCACAGGGATCTGATGGCGCGGTCATTTGCTGCGTCGGCTACTGCGCAGAGTGCGAGTTCGCTGGACGACGAAACATCAGACATTCTGTCAGAAGTCGTTTCGGCAGATCCAAAGGCAGTTGAGGAAAGGAAATGATCGCTCTCTCAGGCGTCGCCCTGTTTATCCTCCTTCTGGCCATTGGCGTTCCGATCCTGTTCGTCATAGCCGCCGTTTGCCTGCTTTATCTTGAGTCCGCCGGAATGCCGTCCCTGATGATCATGCAGCGGATGTTTGTGGGGCTGGACCAGTTCATCATCCTTGCGGTTCCGATGTTCATCCTCACGGGCAAGCTGATGGAATCCGGGGGCACGCTGCGCAGGCTGATCCATTTCGCCCTCACCCTTCTGGGGCATGTCCGCGGTGGCCTCGCGCAAGTCAACGTGGCTGCCTCGATGTTCTTTTCGGGCATCACCGGCGCGGCGACTGCTGACGTCGCCGCCTTGGGCCCATTGGAAATCGAGATGATGAAGAAAGGCGGCTATCCGAAGGATTTCGCAACGGCTGTGACAATCTCGTCATCGGTGATCGGGCCGATCGTGCCGCCGTCCATTCCGTTGGTGATCTACGGGGTTGTGGCTTCAACCTCCATCGGTGGCCTCTTTCTGGCCGGTGTTATCCCCGGGTTGCTGATGGGGCTGAGCCTTATGGCGCTGATCTGGCTCCTGACGTTCCGCTTCAAAGTCACTCCTCAGCCACGCCAACCCCTGCGCGAGATGTTGAGTGCGGGGCGCGATGCGCTGGGACCGCTCGGCCTGCCGCTGATCATTCTCGTCGGGATCTATGGCGGCTTCTTCACGCCGACGGAGGCGGCAGCGGTTGCCGCGCTCTATGCCTTTGTGCTGGGCATGTTCGTCTATCGCGAACTGACCTGGCGCCACATACCGCGGGTGTTTCTGGAGAGCGCGCTGATAACCGCCGCGTCGCTGTCGATCCTTGCGATCTCGAATATGCTGTCATGGATATTCTCGATTGAGCTTGTCCCGAACGCCTTCGCGGCATTCCTGTTGTCGCTGACGGACAATGTCTATCTGCTGTTCTTCTTCATCAATGTCGGCCTGCTGCTTTTGGGCTGCATCATGGAGACCCTGGCGGCGATCATCATCACCGTTCCCATCTTCCTGCCGATCATGACGCAGCTTGGCGTTGATCCAATCCATTTCGGCGTGGTCATCGCCATTAACCTGACGCTCGGCCTTCTGACGCCGCCCCTTGGCCTGAACCTCTATATCGCCAGCGCCATCTCCGGCGTTCGGGTGGAACGTATCGCCCTCGTCAACCTGCCGTTTCTTGCTGTGCTGATCGGCGTTCTGTTTGTTGTGACCTACGTTCCGCAGCTTTCCTTGTTCCTGCCGAACCTCCTGATGAATAACTAAAAGGGAAACCCGTGCTTCCTGTAGAAGACCTCAAAAATCTGCGCGTCCTGATCACAGGCGCGAGTTCGGGCATCGGGGCAGCAGCCGCGCGCACGTTCGCCTTGTGCGGGGCTCATGTCGCCCTGCATTATCGCAACGGCAAGGCGGCGGCAGAGGCCCTCACCGAGGAGCTTCGCGCCACAGGGGCGACAGCGGAAACGGTACAAGGCGACCTTAGCCAGATCGAAGGCTGCGCAGGTGTCGTCCGTGAAGCGGCGGGGAAGCTGGGCGGGCTGGACTGTCTTGTCAACAACGCCGGTGCCATCGAGCGAACGCCTGTCGCCTCCGCCGATGAGGCCGTTGTTCAGCGGGTATTCGATCTCAACATGATGTCGATATTGCGGGTCGTGAGGGCGGCAAAGCCACACCTGGTAGCATCCCCGAAGGCCTCGATCATTAACCTCGGCTCCATCGCCGGACGCAATGGCGGCGCGCCGGGATCCGCGGTCTATGCGGCGGCGAAAGCGTCGGTACATTCCCTGACGCGATCCATGGCCAGGGAACTTGCGGCAGAAGGCGTGCGGGTGAACTGTATCGCGCCCGGAGTGATCGAGACGCCATTTCACACGCGTACCGATCCCAATGCGCTTGAGGCGATGCGGCAGACAATCCCGCTCGGCAGACTGGGATCGGCCGAGGACTGTACATGGCCATTGGTCTTCTTTGCATCGCCAGAAATGTCCGGATATGTCACCGGTCAAATCCTCGACGTCAACGGCGGCCAGTTCATGCCGTAGAAGGGGTTGACCGAGCGGAGATTGTAATCATTCGCAGCCGATGTCTGCTTTCCAAAGCCGACATCGGCGCGCCATGATGCAACGCGAATTCACGACAGACCCTATTTTGGGGAGCGTCGATGGAAGCGACCTATTCAAGCGCCCTGTTGCATAGCCATGCTGGGGTGGAGTTGGTCAAGCCAGAATTGCGGACGAGTCCGCGTGGCCGCGGTTGCGCCCGGCAAGATGGGAGTGACGACCCTGCACTGGCCAAGGGACGAACGCCTGTAAAAGAGAAAAAAACCCGAGCCGCCAAACGGGCGGCCCGGGCTGACTATTGCTGACTTAATCGCGGGGCAGCAGCGCCTCCGTCTCCTCGACCATGGCCGCAAGCGCTTCTTCGGGGGTGATCTCGCCGTTCATCAGTTCGGCGAAGATCTCCATTTGAACACGACCGATTTTGACGCTGTGCTTGCCCGGATAGCCATACCAGCTCTGGGCGCGGTGAACCTGGTTGAGCGATGTGAGCCAGTTCGGGAAGTTCTTGTAGTGGTCGCCAAGGTACTCAGGACCCGCGGCGCGCTTGTTGGTCGGCATGTAGCCCGAACCGAGCACCGCGATCTCCTGACCCTTCGGACCGGCGATGAACTTGAGATATCGCCAGGCGGCCTCCTGCTTCTTTTGGTCGCTTGCCAGGATAACCGCCGCATTGCCGCCGGTCGGCACGCCGCCGGTCTTGGTATTGGCGACAGGATAGGTGCCGGTGACATATTCGAAGTTGCCCTCGGCGCACTCGCCGTACGACCGGACACCGGCGGTGGAGGTGAAGTGGATGCCTTTCTTGCCGGAGCAGAAGAGGGTCGAGCTCTCGTCCTTGTTGATGAGCGGCATGCCGCCTTCCTCGACGAAGCGCACGGCCAGCTTCATCGCGTTGAGGCCGATCTCGTTGTTCCAGCCAACCTCGGTCTCGGTCTCGTTCATCATCGTGCCGCCCTGCTGCTTGATCAGGGCCTGGAACAGCCAGTCATCCCAGAAATCATGCACGTCATAGGACATGCCGTAGGTGTCGTCGCCGAGAGCATCGATCTTGCCGGCCAGCGCGATCAGGTCGTTCCAATTGGTTGGCAGGTTTTCTGGGTCGCCGCCGGCCTGGCGGATCAGGTCGGCATTGTAGTGCACGATCGGCGTCGAGGCGTTGTAGGGCATGCCGTACTGAACGCCATCGACTTCGCCGAGCGCGAGAATGTTTGGCTCGTAATTCGCCTCGATCCAGCCCTCGCCCTCGGCCGCGATCAGGTCGTCAAGCGGCAGGATCACCTTGCGCTGGGACAGGATGCGCGCCGCCGGCGCCATCAGGTGATAGCCGGAATGGTAGACATCGGGCAGATCGTCGGCCAGCGAGGCGCGCAGCACCGCGAGATGGGCCGCGCCATAGTCGGCGCCCGGCGTACGGAAGGTCACCGTCACGTCCGGATTGGCCTCCATGAACGCCTTGGCGATCGGCTTGTGGAAGCGCTGATGGCCAGCCCAGGCGTGGAATACCTCGATTTCGGTCTTGTCCTGTGCGGCGGCGAAACCGGTAAAGCTCGCGGCCAGCAGGCTCACAGTGGTGAGGAGTCTGATAGTCGATTTCACGGAAAATCTCCCTTGATTGCAGGTCGGTGGTTACTTCACCCCGGTCATCGTGATCCCCTGGATGAACTGTCGCTGGGCGACGAGGAACGCGACGACGAGCGGTGCGGAAATGATTGCGGCGGCGGCCATCAACGAGCCGAAATCCTTGCCCGACTCCGGATCGAAGAAGAAGGCGACGCCCAATGGCGGCGTGGCGAGCGTGTCTTTCGAAACGACGATGAGCGGCCAGTACAGGTCGTTCCAATGCGCGGTGATGGAGAAGATCGAGAAGGCGGCGATCGCCGGCCAGGCAGCAGGCGTGACGACGCGCCAGACGATCTCGAACTCGCTCATGCCATCGACGCGCGCGGCCTGGATGATCTCGTCGGGAAAGCTCTTAAAGAACTGCCGGAAGAGGAAGATCGCGAAGACCGACAGGAAGAACGGCAGCATCAAGGCGAAGTAGGTGTTGAGCAGCCCCAGATTGGCCAACGCCAGGTAGAGCGGAAGCGCCGGCACCTGTATCGGGATGCACAGGCCGAGCAGTACCAGCGAGAAGACCACGGGCGCGGCGCGGAACCGGATCTTGGCCAGCGCATAAGCGCAGGGGATCGAGGTGAGCAACTGCACGATCAGTATGCCGCCGCAGACGATCACGCCGTTCAGGATCATCCGCAGCAACGGGATCGAGGTCAGCGCATAGCGGTAATTCTCGACCGGCTGCGGGTCTTTCGGCAGGATATCCAGCCCGGCGGAGAAGATCTCGTTGCCCGGCTTCACCGATGTCAGCAGCATCCAGATGATCGGAAGCAACACAAACGCCACGCCCGAGAGAAGAAGCGCATGGGTAATGGCAAGTCGGGCAAATTTCCGCATCCTGTGCAGGGCGACGGAGATCGTTTCGCGGGCACCGACCGGCTGGGTGGGCAGCGGCGCGAGGAGGTCAGCGGTAGTGGACATTGCGGTCGATCACCCAGGCCTGGGCTATGGAGAAGAGGAGAATGAAGGTCAGGAACGCGACCGTCAGCGCGGAGGCGTAGCCGATCCGGAAATACTCGAAGCCTTCTAGATAGATAGAGAAAAGCAGCACCTCCGAGGCGCCGCGCGGCCCGCCATCGGTCAGCACCGCGACCGTGTCGAAGACCTTGAAGGCGGTGATCGTCGTCGTGACGACCACGAACATCGTGGTGGGGCCCAGCATCGGCCAGGTGACGCGCAAGAACCTGTCGACCCAGCCATCCGCGCCGTCCACGGCCGCGGCGTCGTAAAGATCCTGCGGGATCGAAGACAGCCCGGCGATGAACAGGATCATGTTGAAGCCGATGAGCTGCCAGAGCGCGATCAGCGCCAGCGAAAACAGCACGACGTGACGGTCGCTGAAGAATCCGATCGGCTCGAAACCCAGCGCGACGAGGACAGCGTTCACCGGGCCGATCTTGCTGTGCAGCACGAAGTTCCACACGATCGCCATGGCGACCAATGTGGTGGTCACAGGCAAGAAGTAGATGACCTCGTAGATCCGCTTCGTGCGGGTGCGTGCATGGACCATGATCGCCACCGCGAGGCCGAGCAGAACGGCCGAGGGCACGAGGATGGCGACATAGGTGAAGGTGTTGCCGATCGACCGCCAGAACGTCCGGTCGGTCAGCATCTCCTCATAGTTGCCGAGGCCGACCCAGCGCCAGTTGATCGCGCCGAGCTCATAGTCGGTCAGGCTGATGCCGATGACCACGAGGCTGGGGCCGAGGATGATGCCGAAGATCAACAGCATGGCCGGAAACGCAAAGGCATAGCCGAAGCGCGATGCCGCCAGTTCCTGGCGCGCGATGCCGTCCTGGGCCGCCACGGGCATTAGGCCACGGCCTGTGTTACGCAGGCGGGCGCTACGGTTTCGATCCGCTGCCCCGCTGCGTCGAAGACAAGGAGCTTGGCGAAATCGAAGGTGACCGAGACCGCGTCCCCCAGCCAGCCGGAGGCGCGCGCCGCGGCCATCGCGTTCGCCGTCGTTCGCAGCGTCAACCCTTGCCCGTCCACCTCCAGGTCGAGGACGGTCTCGTGACCGAGGTCCTCGATCGCAACGATACGGCCGGAAACCGAGCCCGGCGCGTGCGGCGCGGCGAGGACGATCGCGTCGGGGCGCAGGCCGACCTTTGCCCCGGGGGCTGCGCCTGCGCCAAGCGGCAGGCCGAAAAGAGCCAGCGCCCCCGACGCATCGACCTCAGCGTCGAGCAGGTTGATACGGGGGCTGCCGAGAAACGTCGCGACGCGGGTGTTGGCGGGACGCTGGTACAGCTCGCCTGGTGTCCCCACCTGCAGGATCTCGCCCGCCTCCATCAAGGCGACCCGGTCGGACATCGTCATCGCCTCGACCTGGTCATGGGTCACGTAGATGAAGGTGGCGCCGAGTTCGGCATGCAGCGCCGCCAGTTCGCGGCGCATATGGACACGCAAGGACGCATCGAGATTCGACAGCGGTTCGTCCATCAGGAAGACGTCGGGCTGGCGCACCATCGCTCGGCCAAGCGCGACGCGTTGCCGCTGGCCGCCGGACAATTGCGAGGGGCGCCGGCCAAGCAACTGCTCGATCTTCAGTTGCTCGGCCGTCCTGAGCACGTCCGCATGGATCTCGGCCTTAAGCCGCTTGCGCCTCGGCGACAGGAGCCGCGTCAGCGGCATCCTTTCGGCGAGATAGCAGCGGTCGATCTCCAGGGGCGTCGCCATGTTCTGGGCGACGGTCATGTGGGGATAGAGCGCATAGGACTGAAACACCATGGCGATGCGCCGGTCCTTCGGGCGGAGATGATCGACCGGGCGGCCGCCAATCGCGACCGAACCGCTTGTCTGCGCCTCCAGTCCCGCGATGATCCGCAACAAGGTCGACTTGCCGCAGCCGGATGCACCGATCAGCGTCAGGAACTCGCCATCCTTAACATCGAGGGACACCGAATTCAGAACGTCGACAGTGCCGAAGGCCTTGCCGACGTCTTGGATGTTCACATCTGCCATGAGTTGATCCCGTGTTGCGCGGGGACCATAGACTTTCTTAAAAAACATTTTCACGATCTTAATATGAAGAATTTACTACATCCTCTGAATGAAGTTAGGCGCATACTATTTTATTCACGAAAATTTATACAAGGCGTCAACTTACGGTCATGTGCCAGGATTCTAACTGCTCCGCCAGCCGGATCACTCAACGGCAACACGACGACCGGAGTCGAAGAAAACGACATGCTCAAGTTCATCATTCTTGCCGACCTGCATATCGTCCCCGAAGGAAAGCTCAGTCACGGGCTTGATACGCACGACCGGCTGAATCAGGTGATCGACTGGGTGAACGACAACCACAGCGACGCCGGCTTCGTGATTTGCGCCGGTGATCTTGCCGATCAGGGCGAAGCAGCGGCTTATGAAAGGATCAAGACCGCAATCGGGCGCCTGAACGTCACGTCCTATCTGACGCTCGGAAACCACGACCACAGGCCGACCTTTCTCGACATCTTCGGGAACGACCTTGCGACCGAGACGGGCAATGTCGATCATGTCATTGACGCACAAGGCCACCGCATCATCGTCCTGGACAGTTCAGAGCCTGAACTGCGCGGGTCGGGACGCCTTTCAGTCGCGCAACGCGATTGGCTGGCCATGCGGTTGGATGAAGCAGCGGATCGGCCTGTCGTGATCGTGCTGCATCACAACATCACGACGTTCCATGTTCAAACCGACTTCATCATTCTGGAGGAGGCAGGTGCGTTTCTCGACGTTATGCAGCGTCACCGGGATGTCCGCCAGGTGATCAGCGGCCATGTGCACATGACCACTGCGGGGACGGTGCGCGGCATTCCATTCTGTACGCTCGGCGGCGGGCACTACGCGATTGATCCGGTGTTGCAAAGCCGTTCGGGTCCTTTCCCCGGCGGGCAGGTGCCGCGGCGCGAGGGGCCGGGGCAGCTGGCGGTGGTGCTATGCGACGACACGTCCGTGGTCGTCCATATGGAGAATTTCCTCGATCGCCACATTATCCTCGCGCCCGACCTGTTCGGCTGACGCCAATCAGGCCCGCGCCCGGCCTATCTCGGCAAGCGTTGCGTGGAGCCGGCACAACGCGTCAATCACGGTCGTCGCACCAGCAGCGAGCAGCCGGCCGGCCTGGCCGTCCGGGCAGTGGGAGCCACCGACAAAGCCGACCGTCGTCATGCCCGCCGCCCGCGCTCCGGTGACGCCTGCCACACTGTCCTCGACAACGACGCATTTCTCAGGTGACACACCCATCTGCTGGGCGGCATGCAGGAACAGATCCGGTTCCGGCTTGCCATTCGCGACAAGGCTGGCCGAGAAGATATGCGGATAGAACAGGTCGAACAGCCTGGCTTCGATCAGCCCCAGGCACAGTTTGGACGGGGCTGAATTGGAGGCCACGCAACGGGGAATGTTCAGGTGCGGCAGGTGTTCCCGAGCGCCACTGATGGCCTGAAGGTCGGTGCGGAACCGTTCCAGCACGCGCTGCTCGACGGCGGATCTGAAGTCTGCGGGCAGCGACCGTCCCAGTTCGCGTTCAATCTCGGCGATCATCTCGGGTCCTGATACGCCGGCAAAGCGGCGGATGACGTCCTCCGTCGTGATCGGATAGCCGGCCCCGGTCAGGAACTCCGCATCGACATCACAGGCAATGACCTCGCTGTCTATCAGGACGCCGTCGCAGTCAAAGATGATCAGATCGATTGATTTCCCATTCAACATGATGGCGTTCCTACGCGCTATTCCGCATCAGCGGGGTGGATAGATATTCGATGTGCCCGCGCCCGTCCGGTGTCGACTGTGCGCGAGCGATGATGTCGTCGGGTTCCGGCGGCTCGACGTTTGCCATGCGCACGCCGTCTTTGTCGGTGAGCAGCACATCGAAGGCCGGCGGCGCACCGCCATGGAGTGCCCGATCGTAGCTGGAGCCATCGACGATCTTGTGACAGGCGCCATGATTGGGGCTGTAGCTTGCGCCGTCGATACTGCCGCTAAGTTCGACATGGCCGAAGGCGATATGCCGGACATTTCCCGATGCCTCGAGAAGACACATCAGCGCCATGGCGTTGCCGCTGCGCGATAGCATCATGGGGATCCGGTCGGCACAACGGCTATGCGAGGAGGCGCATCTGAAGCTGAACCTGCGCTGATTCAAATCCCTGCGCCATGCCCGCGAGGAGATCGCCCGCTGGAGGGTTCATTACAACACCAAGCGTCCGCATTCGGCCCGCAGCTACCAAACCCCGATGGACGCCCTGAACACCAACACCGTGTCAGCGCTCGAGCCTCTTGCAGTCTCCGCGCTGCCGCTCACAGCAATCACACAACCGGAACATTCCAGATCATACCGGCCCTAACCAACGGGAAAGGTCACCTGAGATATGACGCTGCGTAAGTTTTGGTCTTGCGGCAGTGACGATGTCATCCGTATCATTTTTATGCTTGGCAAAGACCAACCAAACGCCCTTGAATGATCTGCTCGGCCTCGGCCATAATCCGGTCGATCAGTTCCCGGCACGTCGGAACATCATTGATCAGCCCGACGACCATGCCGCAGGACCAGGCACCTGCATCCATCTCGCCATCCTGCAAGACGCGCGGATACACACCGGCGACCTCGTCGATGATGTCATCGAACTGGATTGCTTCACCCAGTTCCCTTTCCTTGGCGAGCACCCGTTCCACTGCCTTGTTGGTTAGAACCCGTTCGGTGTTGCGCAAGGGCCGCATGACCAGACGGGTGTCCAGTTCGGTTGCGGCGACGAGTGCGTCTTTGACGTTTTGATGCACCGGTGCTTCCCGGGTGGCAACAAAACGCGTGCCCAGATTGATACCTGCCGCGCCCATGGCGAGTGAGGCCACCAGCGAACGCCCGTCGGCCTGCCCACCCGAGGCGACAAAAGGGATTTCCAGTTCATCCGCTGCGCGGGGCAGTAAGATCATGTTGGGGATGTCGTCTTCTCCAGGGTGTCCCCCGCATTCAAAACCATCGACGGAAACCGCATCACATCCAATTTCCTGCGCCTTGAGCGCGTGCCGCACGGAGGTGCATTTGTGGATCACCTTTATGCCGGCATCTTTGAGATGGGGCATCACTTGCGACGGGTTTCGGCCCGCGGTTTCCACAACGGTTACACCGCCGTCAACAATCGCCTTGATCAGCGCCGGATAGTCCGGTGCATTGACCGTGGGCAGAAAGGTCACGTTCACGGCAATGGGCTTATCGGTCATGTCCCGGCAGCGGGCGATCTCGTTTGCCAGATCCGCTGGTGTCTTTTGGGTGAGCCCCGTGATGGTACCCAGCCCGCCGGCGTTGGAGACGGCGGCGGCCATCTCAGCAAACCCGACATAATGCATGCCACCCTGGATAATCGGATGTTCGATGCCGAACAGTTCGGTGATCGCAGTCTTCATGCCCCCCCTTTCCTTGCCAGGTCCGACATCATTGACCCTGGCCCTGTTGCCTCCGTATCTCTTCTTCGATCTGGTCCAGACGCTCCTTTCCAAAGAACATCTCCTCTCCGACGAAAAACGTCGGGATGCCGAAAACACCGCGATCGACGGCCGCGCTGGTGTTTTCCTTTAGCTGTTCCTTGGCATCCTCCTGGCCAGCGCGTGCGAGCAGGCCTTCACCATCGAGACCCGCGGCATTCATCGCTTCGACGAAAACCACTGGATCATCCATCTTCAAGCCTGCTTCCCACATGGCATGCATTCCTGCATTTATATAGTCGGCATGGATGCCTTCCATCTTCGCGACCGTCGCACCACGCATCAGCAACAAGGTGTTGACAGGAAAATGCGGATTCATCTTGAATTCGGTCAGCTTGTGCCTGCGGATGAACCGGCTAAACTCGATCCGGTCATAGTCCAATTTGCCCTTGATGTTCTGGAACGCAAGGAAAGGTGACTGGTTGCCCGTCGCCTTGAAGATGCCACCCAGAAGACACGGCATGTAATTGAACGTCACACCTGTGCGGCTCTGAATGCCTTGGACCACGCGGTGCGCCACATAGGCGTTCGGGCTGCCAAAGTCGTAGATGAAATCGACTTTGAGAGACATGCTCGGCTCCTTTTACCAGGTTTCTTTCCAGGGACGCAGATCCAGCTCATGCGTCCATGCCGTGCGCGGCTGCCTGTGCAACATCACATAATTCTGTGCGATGTGGTCGGGGTTCAATATGGCGTCTTCATCGCGAAGCTGGTCCACATTCGGGAAATTCTCGCGGATGAACGAGCTGTCGATCGCACCATCGATGACCGTATGTGCGACATGGATGTTCTTTGGTCCCAGTTCGCGTGCCATGGATTGCGCGAGAGCGCGCAATGCGTACTTGGCTCCGGAAAATGCAGAAAACCCGGCGCCGCCACGCATGCTGGCGGTCGCACCCGTAAAGATGATCGTCCCGCGTTTGCGCGGCAGCATCCGCGCCGCCACCTCGCGTCCCATCAAAAAGCCTGCGAAACACCCCATCTCCCAGACTTTCCGATAGACACGGGAGGTCGTCTCGTTGATCCCGAACCTCACATTCGCGCCGATGTTGAAGATCGCGACCTCAATGGCGCCGACTTCTGCTTCGATGCGCTCAACAAGCTCTTTCATCTCGTCCTCGTCCCGGGCGTCTGCCGGAAATGCCAAAGCCTGATGTCCGTCATCGCGGATTGAGGTGGCCAAAGCTTCGAGGGCTTCAGCATGTCTGCTGCGGCGCACGACGCATACCGTCAGACCTTCGCGCGCAAACGCGCGTGCAATCGCCGCACCGGTGTCATCACCCGCGCCGATGACAAGACAGGCCCCTTCGGGGTTCTTCATGGTGTATCCTCCATGCTTGTTCTGACTCTTGGCACCACCGGCAGATCGCTGCACGTGAGGGACGCTCCACGTTCAAAGAACGCATATTTCTGTGGGCGCAGTGGCCATTGACATGCGCCATCCAATGTCTTTCGGCGATGTGCTTGGACTGTCCTCGGGCTAAGCGCGAACTCTCTTGACCGCTTTGCCGTTTTTCCAGAAGCGATACATCACGCGCAGCGCTGGCCAGACACCGTCTGCCTTCTTTTGCACCTTCTTGCCCTGCGAGATCCGTTCGATCTGCATAGTGTACCAACTGATCTCCATGATCGCCATTGCGTCGATTTTCTTCAGGCCCGACCTGATCGGCGCCACAGGCGAGACGTGGTCTGGGTCTTGCAGAACATGGGTGGCGAATTTCGGATCGACGGCAAAGGGGCGTGCAACACCGGCCATATCAATCGCACCGGACGCAAGGGCCTGGTTCATGCCGGCTGAAGACCGGAAGCCGCCCGTGACGACGAGTGGGGTCGAAATCTGGCTTCTGACCTTTTCCGCATATTCCAGGAAGTACGCCTCACGCTTGATGGTGCTTTCCTTTTTGACTTCTTGCTTTCCCTTGCGGTTGACGGGGTTTTCCCAGCTGCCGCCCGAGATTTCGATCAGGTCGATTCCCAGCCGGTCCAGCCGCTTGGCAACCTCAATCGAATCCTCTTCGGTGAACCCGCCTTTCTGGAAATCCGAAGAATTGATCTTTATTGCGACATTGAAGCCGTCGCCGGTACGCTCGCGCACGCGTTTATAGATCTCTTCAACGAAGCGGAAGCGATTGTCGAAACTTCCGCCCCATCTGTCCGTGCGGCGGTTGTGATGCGGCGACAGGAACTGGCCAATCAGATAACCATGGGCTCCGTGCAGTTGAACACCGGTGAAACCAGCTTCCTGCAAGCGGGCGGCGGCCTCGGCAAAGCGGTCGATGATCTCTTCGATCTCACGATCGGTCAGCTCGCGCGGGGGGACGAACATCTCGTTCGGGATCGGCACGACGGAGGGCGCGACCGGTGCGTCATTGACCATTTTGGGCGACTGCTTGCCCGGATGATTCAATTGCGGCCAGATATGCGTGTTGGTGTGCCACCCGGTCGCAGCCCATTTGCGCAGTTGATCCATGTTGGTGTCCAGCAAGGCGTCAACGACCAGAGGTTCGTTCATGTGTCTGCCATCCACCATCATGTTGCCGGTGATCAGAAGGCTGGCGCCGCTGTTGGCCCAGGCGTCATAGAGCGATATGTGGGCGTCGGTGACCTTGCCGTCCAGCGTTGCCAGGGCTTCATTCATCGACGCTTTGCAAATTCGGTTGCGCAGTACAGTGCCCGACTTCAGCGTCAGGGGGTCCGCAAGCGTTGCGGTGTCTTTGCTTGCTTGATCAGCGTGAAATTGACGGGCCTGTGTCCGCTGTGTTTCAAGCATTGGTCAATTCTCCTGAATCTTCCGGCGACGGAAGCGCATTGCCTGTAGTTTTTTCAGGCTGTTGAACATGAAATTGTCCCAGGGCGGCGCGATGAAAGCCGTCGCATTGATCCGGCCCTTGCGGACCACGCCTTTGGGCTTGGAGAAATTACGGAACCCTTCCGTGCCGTGATAATGGCCCATGCCCGACGGGCCGATGCCGCCGAAAGGAATATCGTCGGCAAGCACATGGCTCATCGTGTCGTTTACGCACGCTCCTCCCGAATGAGTCCGGGCCAGCACATCGTCGGCACGACTCTTGTTCCAGTCGAAATAGTAGAGCGCCAACGGCCGCGGGCGGTCATTCACATAGGCGATCGCCTCGTCGATCGTGTCATACGGGACCACCGGGAGGATCGGGCCGAAAATCTCCTCTCGCAGGACCAGCATCTCGTCGGTGGCGCCGAGGACCAGCGTCATCGGCATCTTTCGAGAGTCGCCGAACGTCTCAGCCTGCGGATTGATAGTGATCAGTTCGGCGCCTTTTTCCTCGGCATCCTTCAGGTAGCCTTCCAGCCGGGCTTTCTGCCGGTCGGTGATGATCGCTGTATAGTCGCCATTGTCCCGCAAACTCGGGTAGGCCTTGACCATGGATTCCGAAAAGGCATTGCAGAAGGCACTCACCTTGTCGCGCGGGCACAGGATATAGTCGGGCGATACGCAGACCTGACCGGCATTGATGCCCTTGCCGAAGGCGATCCGGCTGGCGGCTTCTTCAATGGGAAAGTCCTTTTGGATGATGACCGGAGACTTGCCGCCGAGTTCCAGTGTCACCGGCGTGAGATTCTCCGCCGCGGCCCGCATCACAATCCTGCCGACCTGGGTCGAACCGGTGAACACCAGGTGATCGAAGGGCAGCTTGGTGAATTCGGTGGCAACTTCAACGCCGCCAGTAACGACCGTCACTTCGTCTTCGGCATAATTCTCCGCGATGATCTGCTTCAGCAAATCCCCAGTGGCGGGCGCGAACTCCGACGACTTGAGCATCGCGCGGTTGCCGGCCGCCAGTGCGCCGATCAACGGTGACAGGGCCAGAAAGACGGGAAAATTCCAAGGCGCCACGATGCCAACGACGCCGACGGGCTGATACCGCACCTCGACACGCGCCGGCATCAAAGTCAGCGACACATGGCGCTGCTGCGGCTTCATCAGACGTTTCAGGCGTTTGCGGTAATAGGAAATGCCGTCCAGCAACGGCATGATCTCCGCCAGTTCCGTTTCCGCCGCGGGGCGGTTGGAAAAATCCTTGCTCACCGCAGCGATGATCCGGGCCTTGTTGTCGACCAGAGCATTGTGCAGCTTGTCGAGTCTGCGAATGCGGGTCGCCCGATCCGGCATCGGATCAGCCATATACGCCCTTTTCTGAGCCAGAAGCATTGCCTCAAGATCCGGCGTTTCCAGTGTGATCGGGGTCAGGTGCGGTGCGGGCATTTGCGTTTCTCCGGGTGTTTGATTGAAATCGGGATCAGGCCGGTCCGATCCCCATGGCGGCATGAACGGCATTTTTGCGCTCAAGCCAGCCTGCTTCTTCACCCGGCGGCGGAAGGACCATTCCTCCCTCGACAACCCAATGCGGCTCGATGCCGATCAGCGTGATCAGAACTCTGGAGAGATCCAGTTGCGCGGCCTCGGCGACACGCCGCTGCATCTGATCGTTTAGCCGCTCATACAGGCCAGCATTGCGGTCGCCGCCCATGCGCACATTGCCGTTCACACCCAGGGTCGTGCCCCGGCGCATTCGAAATCCGGTCATGAACACCACATTCACGAATTCCGTTGGAGCGCCTGTAAGCCCGCAATGCACGTCCGTGATCACCTGAGCAATGTCGAAACGGGTTTGCTCGGAGAACGGCCTTTTGGATGCGAGTGTATAAAGTGGCATTGTCGAACGCTCCTATTGATTGAACCGTGTGATCATCACGCCATGTCGCATCTTCGAGATCATGACCCGGGTGAAGAGTTTGCCCAGATAGCTGACGCGGCCCAGGGTCGATAGACGGGTCAGGTTGCCTTTCAGGATTTCGCCGTAGCGCGACTGATCGAACGCCCCCACGGAAACCTGATCCGGATGCTGTCCGGTCACGTCGCGCCAGCTCTTTTCACACTCGAGCAGGAAGGCCTCGCGTCGCTGTGTTTCCAGGCCATCCGGCACTTCCATGGTTACCGTCGAAGACCGCGACCACTTTCTGTCAGTAATCGTGTGCTGCCTTGCCGCAACGTTCCAGATGACCGTCAATTTTCCGGGTCCGATATGCTCCGCGTAAAGCTTGCGCAGCATCGTCTCGAGTGCCCTGATCTGCTCCAGCGAAATTTGACCTTCTTGAATGGCAATGAGTGATCGCATGGGGTCCTCCTGCTCACACTCTCTATCATCGCTCGCCATAAGCCGATGATGGCAACGGACATGTCTTTGACATTTCCGGCCAAACTTCCTAGCTTTGCGACATGAAGAACGCATCACAGAAACGATCACCCGGAAGCATGCGTATCCTGTGCGAAGCAGCGCCAAGCTACAATGTTGACGCCGAACAGTGCCTTGAGGGCACCGGGCTCGTGACGTTCGATCTCTACAGCAATGATGTAAAAGTGACCTTAGTCCAGGAAGTCACGGCCATCGGTAACTTTCTCAAATATGCTCCAAAACGCTCCGGGTTGGGCATAGAAATCGGTCGCCGCTACCGGCCGGAGGTCTTTGGCATATGGGGTTATGCCATCCTGAGCAGCCCGACCTTCCGTGCGAGCCTGAAGACTGCAATTGACTACGCCAACCTGTCTTTCATCATAGCCACTATCGGTCTGGACGAACTCCACGACCCACCGCTGCTGACATTCGACACGAGCGGTCTTTCGCCGCGTGTCAAAAGCTTTGTGCTGGAACGGCATCTGACGGTCCTGGCGAATTTCAGCGCACAACTTCTGCCGAAAGGAACGCTGTCCGACCTCACATTCCAGACGACATTGGACGACCCCGATGTCGCGGCAGCGATTGAGAGTATGCTTGGTATCAGCGTTCTGCTTGGAAGGCCAAGGGATGCGATTGCGCTTTCCAAGGATTTGCTGGACATGCCTTTACCGCAGCATGATCCGGCGGTCATGGAATATTGCCTTGGGCAGTGCAGGAGCCTGTTGAAGCTCGAGGACAGGCCATACCCGAAATGGACGGCACAGGTGCGTGAGGCAACCCTGCTTGAAATCGGAAGCGATCCAACCATCGGTACCATTGCTGCCAAACTCGGTTTAACTGAGCGGACATTGCGACGGCGCCTATCGGAAGAAGGAACAAGTTTCCGGCAGATTTCTCTGGAGGCGCGACTGGCCATCGGCCACGAACTCCTTCGCACTGCAGGATTGGGCGTTTCAACTGTCGCCTGGCGAACAGGGTATTCTGAGCCGTCCAGCTTTGTACGTGCTTTTTTCAAGAGGTACGGATACTCGCCCGGCAGCATCAAGAACAATGCAGCAAGGGAAAGGGTCGCCATTCGGCAGGTTCAATAGCGGACCTCTTGTCCTATCGGTGATGGCGTCAGGAAAAGGACCAGGAGCCTACCCGGGGTGGTGCTCAATCTACCCCGTCGAGACCGGCGGCCGTGCTCACCAGAAGCTCGGAGAGCCAGTTGTGGCCGGGATCGTCGTTGCGGCTTTTGTGCCAAAACAATCGAACCTCGATCTCCGGACAATCAAACGGCAAGTTCAGGCATCGCAACTTCCCCTCCTTGCTCAAAGGACGCACCAGCCGGCTGGGCACGACGGCGATCAAATCGGTCACCGCAACGATATCCGGAATTGAAACGAAGCTGGCCATCTGAACTACGATATTGCGTTGAGGCAGCGCGCTGCCCAACAGAAACTCAAGAGGCGTTGCTCTGCGACTATTTTGGTAGCGAATCAATCCTGCCCTGCGCACCAGTGATACCTGTGGTAGCGACTCAAACTGTTCCATCGTCACGCCGCTGTGCGCGCAAGGATGATTGTTGGCACAGATCAGGGAGAGAGTCTCCCGGAGAAGCAGTAGTGACTCGAAATGGTCCTCAGGCATTGGCGTATAGTCGACTGCGTAGCTCAGACGCCCGTCTTTCAGGCGCGTCGGGATGTCCTCCAGATAGTCGGGATGAATCTTCCACTTCAGGTTCGGAGCTTTGTTCCGAGCCTCTTGCATCAAAACCGCCCCCCACACATGTTCCACTGCATGGTTCATCGAGATATCGATCGTGCGGGAGAAACTGGTGGAGGAAAAATCCTGGTCCTCGAAACTCTCCCGGATCTGCCTGAGTGCCGGGGCCACCAGTGCATGTAGCTCAGAAGCACGCTGTGTTGGTTTGAGCCCGCGACCTGTTCGCACAAACAGTTCGTCGGCAAATGCCATGCGGAGTCTCTTCAGAGCATTGCTGACCGCCGGTTGACTCATGTTCAAGCGCTCTGCCGCTTTTGAAAGATGCTTTTCCTGCATCAGAGAATCAAAGATCGGGAGAAGATTCAGGTCATGATTTCTTAGCATTGCGATAATCATTCATTTCATCAATAATTCTCTTATGTATTATGAATTTGTCGTTATATCAAGCCGGCCTATCCTGTCAGCCATTGTTTCAGGATGGGAGGATCATCGATGAACGACAATGCGGGAGAAGAGCTCCACGCAACGTGCCAGGTGAGCGGCTGAGCCCATATACCGGGCCGCCATAGCAGTCATTCCGGAGCGCGGAACTCTGTCCTGACACCCCCGGTTCTCGCACCATCTTTGTTGAAGCGCAGGCCGTGCGTCGGTCACGCACACGGTCGCTTGAAGCGTTGTGCTCGGTAACACGGATCGACGGATCCGTTTTCCCAACCAACGAAAACGCGCAACGTAATCGGAAGCTGCATGGGCGAACGTGCCGTGACGGACAGAACATCGATCCTTGGAACCGTATGAGTCGCAGCCTGGACAAACATAAGGTCTAAGTCGAAATGAGTGACGTAAAGCAGAACAAGACCCGCAGCTTTTACAGCTGGGGCAATGTCGAAGATGCGCTGAGCAAGGACGAACGCGCCATGTTCGACCAGGTGATGCAAGGCACGACAGCCGGGGGTGCTTACAAGGCGATCTCGTTGCCGAAGATCGAAGAATACGATCTGGAGGCGCCTCGTTTTGCTACGCCATGCGCCTTGCAAGAGATTTTGACCGACGCGCCGGAGGAGCGCGTACGCCACGCCCGTGGCCGGTCCTATGAAGATGCGGTCCGCCTTTTGATGCGCGATGCCACCGGCGCGCCGGACTACGTCGCCTATCCCGAAACGGAAGATCAGGTCTCGGCGGTCCTTGAATGGGCATCGTCCAACAATGCGGCGGTTGTGCCTTATGGTGGCGGATCATCAGTTTGCAAAGGCGTTGATACCGAGGTCGACGACAGCCACTCCGGTGTGATCAGCCTGGACATGGCGCGTTTCGACAAGGTTCTGGAGGTCGACAAGACAAGCCGTGCGGCGCGCATTCAGGGCGGCATGCTTGGCCCTGACCTGGAAGAAGCACTGCGACCGCACGACCTGACGCTACGGCATTTTCCACAGAGCTTCGAGTTCTCGACACTGGGTGGCTGGATCGTCACACGTGCGGGCGGACATTATGCAACGCTCTACACGCATATCGATGAATTCGTTGAGTCCACCCGCATAATCACGCCCAGCGGCTTATGGGAATCGCGGCGCCTTCCCGGATCAGGTGCCGGCCCGTCGCCGGATCGCATGGTTCTGGGTTCCGAGGGGATTTTCGGCGTGCTGACCGAAGCCTGGATGCGCATTCAGGACCGTCCAAAGTTCCGCGGATCAGCCTCTGTCTTTTTCGATACGATGGAACAAGCCGGACGATGCGCCCGTGCCGTCGCGCAATCGGGTTTGTTCCCGACGAACTGCCGCATTCTCGATCGAAATGAAGCGCGCCTGAACATGGTGGGAGACGGAACCAAAGTGGTTCTGATCCTTGGCTTTGAATCCGCCGATCACCCGGTCGATCCCTGGCTGACACGGGGCCTTGAGATCGTCGAGGACCATGGTGGCGTCTTTGACCAGGAGAAGGCGGAAAAATCACTTGAGCCCGAATCGACGGAGAACCGAGAGGGCGCTGCCGGAAAGTGGCGCAATTCCTTCATTCGCGGGCCTTATATCCGCGACCACCTGATCCAGTCCGGTGTCATTGTCGACACGTTCGAAACATCGACCACCTGGGATCGTTTCGACGAATTCTATCAGGCCGTGATTGCGCAGACCAAAGATGCAATCCGCCGGATCACGAATTCGGAAGCAGATATGAACTGTCGATTGACCCATGTGTATCCCGATGGTGCCGCACCCTATTTCACCTATGCTTTTCGGGGGACGAGCGATGCGGACTTCGCGTCTTGCCGGTCCAAATGGATCGACATCAAGGCTGCCACGAATGAAATAGTGGTCAAAAATGGCGGGACCGTTACCCACCACCACGCCGTCGGCCGCGATCACCGCAGCGGCTATGACGTCCAGACTCCGGATCTCTATCGCGAGGCGCTGAAAGCGAGCAAACGGCGGCTCGACCCGAAGAATGTGCTGAATCCGGGCGTCCTGATCGACATCTGAACAGCCTCGCAAAGAGCCACGACGTTCAGGTGGTGGCATGAGGAGTGCCGACCATTGGGCCTGCGATCATGTGGGTTCGATCGGCGCCAGTGACATGACCTACCCTTCCGAACCGGCAGGTTCGAGGGCTCTGCGATAGGAAAAAAGGGCCAAGGAGAAAACCCAGGGGAGGAAGAAATGGATGTACCCGCCGATTTCCAAGGCTTCTGCAATTTATCGGATATCGAAGCGTTGGAACATACGCCGCTTTGCGAACAAGGCTTGCCTGAAACCACTTACGAGGCACTGAAACGCGGCGCGGCCATGGACCCCGACGCTCCGGCTCTGAGCTTCTTTGTTTCAGCCAAGACCTATCAGAGCCCTTTGGTGCTGAGCCATTCAGACCTGTTTGCACGGGTCACCCAAACAGCCAATGCACTCCACGAGTTGGGGATCGGCAGACAAGACGTCGTCGCCTATGTGTTGCCGAACCTGCCCGAAACGCATTTCACTATCTGGGGCGGCTCGGCCGCAGGGCGGGTTTTGGCGGTCAACCCGATGCTGGATGCCGCTCAGATCGGGACCCTCCTGAGGGCCGCCGAGGTAAAGGTTCTTGTGACGCTGGAAAAAACTCCCGGCGCGGATGTCTGGGAGAAGATGCAGGAGGCGATCCAGTTGGTCCCCTCGCTGGAACATGTCCTGCTGTGCGGCGTGTTTGACTCCATGGGCTCCGGAGCGCCGCCCACAGCATTGCGCCGGGTCAGTCGGCTGCGCGACATCGCCAACCGGTCCCTGCAGGTAGCAGATCGCAAGGTCCCACTTTCTCGATTGATGCAACATGTTGATCGTGCCCGAGCGGATGGTTTGAATTTTGAGCCGCCCGAAGGCAGCGATATCTCCACAATGCTCTGCACGGGGGGCACTACCGGCCTGCCCAAGATCGCATGCCGCTCTCATGCTTCGGAAGTCTTTGATTGCTGGGCCATCTGGCGATTCAACCCCCATGTGACCAAGCCGGGCGGAGCGATCATTTGCGGCCTGCCCTTGTTTCATTCGAACGCAATCATGATCACTGGACTGTTGCCTTTCATGATGGGCGGCCACGTGGTTCTGACTAGCCCACAGGGCTATCGTGGCGACGGGGTAATGGCGAACTTCTGGAAAATCGTCGACCACTACAAAGCCACGATCTTTGCGGGTGTTCCCACTGTCTATTCCACCCTGCTGGACGTGTCGCGCGAGGGGGCCGATCTGAGCAGTGTGGAATTCGGTGCCTGCGGCTCCGCGCCAATGCCTGTTGAGGTGTTCAACACCTTTGTCGAAAACACGAATATCCCGATTGTCGAAGGCTACGGCCTGACCGAGGGTGGTGTCATTTCATCCTTGAATCCAACCTATCCGGACCGCCGTCGCATCGGTTCCATCGGGTTGCGTCTACCTTATCAGGACATGCGTTGCGCGATCATGGATTCCAACGACACTTTCGTGCGCTGGGCTGAAACCGATGAAGTCGGCGCAATCCTCATTTCTGGCCCGAACGTGTTCGAGGGCTATCTGATCGATACCCACAACAAAGGCGCCTTCCTCCAATTGGACGGAAAGGAATGGCTCAATACTGGAGATCTGGGGCGTCAAGACGCGGACGGCTATTTCTGGCTGACGGGCCGCAAGAAGGAAATCATCATCCGCGGGGGTCACAATATCGATCCGAAAATCATCGAGGAAGCGATGCACAAGGACCATGCGGTCGCTATTGCTGCCGCTATCGGTCGTCCGGATGTGAAAGCCGGCGAATTACCGGTGCTTTATTATCAATCACATACCGGCGCAGAGATCCCCTGCGACGAGTTGAAGAGATTCGCCGAGGAGAACATCTCCGAACGCGCGGCAATTCCAAAGGATTTCGTCTGGCTTGACACAATGCCGATGACCGCTGTCGGCAAGATCAACAAGGTCGCGTTGAACATGATGGAGATTGAACGGACCATCCTTGTCGAAGCAAAGAACGCCGGGGTGAAGATTACTTCGTTAAAGGTGGTTCAGGACGCGCATCGCGGCATGGTCGCAAAACTTCACATTGACCAGGGCGAAGACGCACTGCGCCAGGTACTGGGGCGATATGCTTTCGCGATTGATTTTGATTGATGGTCCGGATCAGCGCGTACCACCGGCGGATTTGATGAAGGGTGGCTGCCGTCGCGCACCCATGTGATACGCCGACTCAAGAGGCCTCCTGGCCGAAAATATCAAATTTTTGTCCGCTCCAACGCTGTCGCCAGACGGATGTATACGTCACCATAGGTGAGTGGGAGGATAAAGATGCAGTTTGACTATGTAATCGTCGGCGGCGGATCGGCTGGTTGCGTCCTGGCCAACCGTCTGAGCGAAGACCCCAATACGACCGTATGCCTTCTGGAGGCAGGCGGGGGCGGGAACGGAGTTCTGATCAGAATGCCCGCAGCCGTTGTGGCAATGGTTCCTAGCAAGATCAACAACTGGGCTTTTGAGACCATTCCGCAGCCGGGGTTAAACGGTCGCAAAGGATACCAACCACGGGGCAAGGCGCTTGGCGGTTCCAGTGCAATCAACGTCATGCTTTACGTCCGCGGTCAACGCCAGGACTATGATGGGTGGGCCAATCTCGGCTGCGAGGGTTGGGACTGGGACAGTGTTCTTCCGTATTTCGTGAAATCCGAGAACAACGAACGCGGTGCCGACGACATGCATGGTGCCAAAGGGCCGTTGCAGGTTTCAAATCAGAAAGAACCTCGACCGATCACCAGAGACTTCATCGAAGCGGCCAAGCAGTTGCAAATCCCGGAGACCCACGATTTCAACCGCGGCGATACTGAAGGTGCTGGCTATTATCAGGTGACGCAGTTCCATGACAGCGCCAAGAATGGCGAACGGTGCTCAGCTGCGGCAGCTTATCTGTTCCCTATCATGGGGCGTCCGAACCTGACCGTTATTACCGGTGCGCATGCCAAGAGACTGACGTTTGACGGCAAACGCGCAACCGGCGTGGTCTACAAAGAGAACGGTAAGGGCAAAGACATCACAGTCAGCGCCGGGCGTGAAGTCTTGTTGAGCAGTGGTGCACTCAAGACGCCCCAGCTCCTGCAGTTGTCCGGCATCGGGGATCCGGAGGACCTGACGACGCACGGTATTCAGATCCGCCATGAATTGCCGGGGGTCGGCAAGAACTTTCAGGACCACCTGGATTTCACCCTCGCCTACAAATCACGGGATAAGGATAATTTCGGCCTCGGCGTTGTTGGGACTGCAAAGCTTCTGAAGCACATCAATCGCTGGCGAAAAACTGGCGTCTCCATGGCGGCGACCTGCTTTGCCGAAGGGGGAGCTTTTCTCAGGACATCGCCATCTTTGGAGCAACCGGACGTTCAGCTGCATTTCACGATTGCTTTGGTCGATGACCATTCTCGCAAGCTGCATTACGGCTACGGGTTCAGCTGCCATGTCTGCATTCTCCGCCCGAAGAGCCGGGGGTCGGTTACGCTGAACAGCGCCGATCCGTTCGCAATGCCTGCTATCGATCCGGCGTTTCTTTCCGATCCACGCGACCTTGAAACCATGATCAAGGGCGTCCGTATGACACGCGAGATCCTCGAGGCCCCAGCGCTGACAAGATACCGCCACAAGGAAATGTTCGGCACCGAACACGCCAAGACTGATGCGGATTGGGAAGACCATATCCGTGCCCGTGCAGACACGATCTATCACCCGGTGGGCAGCTGCAAGATGGGAGTTGACGACATGGCCGTCGTCGATTCCGAGCTCAAGGTGCGCGGCCTGGAGGGGCTGCGCGTAGTCGACGCGTCGATCATGCCGAACCTGGTTTCGGGCAACATCAATGCGCCGACGATCATGATTGCGGAGAAAGCCGCCGACATGATCAAGGCTGACGCGGCATAATCGCGCAGGACGATCCGTGTCTTTGACGCCGGATATCAAGCCTGTGCGACACGTCGCAGACCAGAAGGAAGATCATGAATTCACATTCTGTTCTTTGCTGTATGGACGATATTCTGGCGTTCGAGCAGACACCCCTGCCAGATCGGGAACTGCCGCCGACCACTTATGAGGCATTGAAACGAGGATCGCAGATCGATCCCGATGCTCCGGCTCTCAGTTTTTTCCTGAACGCCGCGTCGATGCGGACACCTTATTCTCTTTCCCATAGACAGCTCTTTGCACGGATCACCCAAACGGCAAACGCACTGCGCCGGCTGGGGCTGGGGCGCGAAGACGTGGCGGCCTACATTCTGCCAAACATGCCGGAGACGCATTTCGTCATCTGGGGAGGTAGCGCGGCTGGCAGAATTCTGGCGATCAATCCGCTGATGGAAGCGGATCAGATGGCGGACCTTCTGAAGGCGGCGAACGTCAAAATCCTGATTACGCTCGAGCAAACCCCTGGCGTCGACGTCTGGGAGAAAGCAAGCACGGCCGCACAGGAGGTCACGGGGCTTGAGCGAATTCTGCTGTGTCGCTTCATCCCTTATGTCAAAGGTGACGGTGTCTGGACCGATGGCACAGGTCTGCCGCCGTTGAGGGCAAGCATTGAGGGTCGGGATATCGAAATCTCCAGGCTTCTGGACGAAATCGCTGACGAGAATGCGGATGGCCTGGACTTTGCGCTGCCCGGTCCGGGCGATACATCCACCATGTTGTGTACCGGCGGCACCACAGGTCTGCCCAAAATAGTTCGCCGCACGCATTTCAGCGAAGTCTACAATTCCTGGTGCCCCAGCCTATTCGTGGGTCAGGAGAATCTGGGGCCCGGGACTACGGCGTTCTGCGGTTTGCCGCTGTTCCATACGAACGCCATGCTGGTTACCGGCCTGCTGCCCTGGATGCATGGCGGTCACGTCGTTCTTGCCAGCCCCTCGGGTTATCGCGGCGATGGCGTGATTGCCGGTTTCTGGGACATGGTCGAGCACTACAAGATCACCTTCTTCTCGGGCGTTCCGACGATCTATGGCGCACTGTTGCAGGTTCCTCATGAAGGCAGGGACCTGAGTTCGCTGCGCTTTGGTGCCTGTGGCGCGGCGCCCATGCCAGTGGAGCTGTTCAAGCGCTTCGTCTCTGAAACCGGGTTGTCAATTGTCGAGGCCTACGGGATGACCGAAGGCGTGCTGGCCTCATCCATGAACCCGGCCAAAACGGATGCGCCGCGTATCGGGTCGATCGGCCTTCGTTTCCCCTATCAGGACATGCGTATCGGTATCCTCAATGACCGGGATGAATTTGAGCGCTGGGCCGAGACGGATGAAGCCGGAGTGATCTTCATCTCAGGACCGAATGTCTTTGAGGGCTATCTGATCGAAGAACAGAACAAAGGCATCTGGCTGGAACAGGAAGGCAAGCGCTGGTTTAACACCGGCGACCTGGCGCGCTGCGATGCCGACGGATACTTCTGGATGACCGGCCGCAAGAAAGAGCTAATCATCCGCGGCGGTCACAACATCGACCCGAAAATCGTCGAAGAGGCCATGCATAAGCACCCCGCCGTTGCGATAGCTTCGGTGATCGGTCGCCCGGATGCCAAAGTCGGCGAGGTACCAGTGATGTATTTCCAGAAAGTACCGGGCATGGAGGTCGACCGGAACGATCTGGCGGAATTCGCACAGACCCATATTTTTGAGCGTGCTGCCATCCCGAAAGACTTCGTCTGTCTCGACGCCCTTCCGGTGACGGCAGTGGGGAAGGTCCACAAAGTCACTTTGAATATGATGGAGATTGAACGGACCATCCGCGAGGAGGCACAATCTGTCTCCGCCGAGATCGAAACGCTTACGGTGGTGCAAGACACTAGCCGCGGTGTCGTTGCAAAGGTGTCAGTGAAATCTGGACGCTCGGACCTCCATCAAGCACTTGGCAGTTTCACATTCAGCGTAGATCTCGCATAGCCGAAGCCGCCAATAAGGTGACCGTGCTGTACAGAATTTCGGCGCGGAATTCCTTTATTTGTTTGCGCGCGGGCTTGGCCGCCGGTCACGAAGGCCGCTTTTCTCAATTCCAGGAACGGTCTTTTTTCTTGGATATCGCGGACAGATCAGGTGCATGGCGAGCAGAAACGCCGGTGCGCCTCATATTGGCCGAATGTATCAATTCAATGTCCGCTGGCAACATGGCGCAGGCTTCGCCAACTCCGCATAGTTCCTCAGTGCGAGGACGTGGGAGGCGTCGAACATCACCGCACAACACACTGAAATCAGTTTCATCCTCACCGTAGAGCATCCGGACTGACGTGTTGTCAGGTGTCGAGGACTCGGTGAATTCCCGGTGGTCTGAATTTGCCCCGGCGGGGGCATTTGCGCATCGGCCTTTCAACGTCAAAGCAAGAAACAGCGACCAAATCAGTGTCGACTGAACCTTAGGGTCAGGAGGAACCCATGAACATCAAGAATTTAGCAACATGCTGTGCCATCGCCTTTGGCCTGTTGAGTTCGCCGGCTTTGGCGGAAACAACCTTGCGTGCCGCCACTATCGCGCCGATGACCTCGCCCTGGGGTCAGTGGGCACAAAGCGTTGCGGATCAGATCGCAGAGAAGTCCGGTGGCAAGCTCAAGATTCAAGTGATCGGCGACGCGCAGTTGGGAGATGAACAGACTATCCTGCGACAGGGCATGAAAGGCCGTGTCGATATCGTGATGGTGTCCAACATCCCCCTGTCGCTGATCGGCCAGGAGGTCGACGTGTTTTCGACGCCGTTTCTCTTCGACAGTGTTGAACAAGGCACTTGCGTCGCCTACAGCCACATGTCGGATATTCTCGGCCCTAACCTGCTGGATGCCGGCCTGATACCCCTGACATGGATGGAAATCGGCCACTACTTAACGTTCTCCAAGAAGGAGCCTGCTCTGACGCCCGATGCGCTGTCAGGCAAGAAGCTGCGCGTAGCCGCGACCACGTCGGATGAAGCCTTCGCCAGGCGCCTTGGCGCGGTGGGCGTGCCGATGGGAACGTCGGCTACAATTCCGGCCCTGCAGACCGGCAACGTCGAATCCGCCTTCCTGCCCGGACTGTTCGGTATGGCCATTGGAACCCATAAGGTGGCGCCGCACGTCACCGTCAGCGACCATGGACGTCCGATCGGCACGGTGGCGATTTCCGAACGCAGCTACAAGAAACTGTCGGATCAGGAAAAGGAATGGCTGAAGGTCTTCGAAGAGACAGGCCCGGCCATGTCCGCCACGATCCTGGGCACACAGGAAGCGTTTCTGAAAAAGCTCGAAGGCGCCGGGCTGCCGGTGGTGCGGCTGAACGACGAGCAGACCGCCGCATGGAAGGCCTCATCGGAAGGCTTGCGCGAAGAATTGGTCGAACAACTTGGTCCGAAGGCCGCGGCGCTTCTTGAAAAGATCGAGACAGCCAAGGCAGCCTGCGGAAGCTGAAGGATATGAAGTTTCTTCGTTTCCTGATGCAAACGGAGTCGATTGTGGCGGCGCTGGCCTACGCCGCCACAACTCTTCTGCTGTTGGCCGACGTGTTTTCAAGAGAATTCCTGTCGCAATCGCTGTGGGGCGCGCAGCAAAGCGCGGTTTTGCTCTGCATCCTGGCGGGCATGATTGGGCTGACACTGGCGACCGGACGTCAGGAGCACTTTCGGCCCGCATTCGCTGACGGGATTCTTGCGTTTTCCTGGGCGGACCGGTTGGGCGATCTGATCGCGGCAATCCTGTTCACGGGCTTCGCCTATTTCGCCGTGGAGTTTGTCGCGGAGTCGCGGAGCTTCTCCGATCGCGTGCCGGTGATCAATCTCGCGCTTTGGCCGCTCCAGATCGTCGTTCCCTATGCAATGGCTTCCTCGGCAGTCAAACATTTCGTCTTTGCGCTGAACCCGGCCGCAAAAGAGCAACTGAGAAGGCCATAGGCGATGGAGGCGATCCTGCTGCTGGGTGTCGTTCTTCTGATGTTGGTGCTGCGTCAGAACGTGGTCCTGATACTCCTGGTCGTGACAGCCTATATTCAGGTCGTCTGGAGTGGCGGCACCGTCCTCTATGTCCTGGAAGATCTCTGGTCGTCCATGGACAACCATGTCCTGCTGGCGATTCCGATGTACATAATCGCCGGCAAACTGATGGCGCGGGGCTCGATCGCGCGTGACCTGATCGCCATGGTACGCGCCGCGACTGACTGGATGCCGGGCGGCCTCGGCATGGCGACGGTCCTTTCCTGCGCACTGTTTGCGGCGGTCTCCGGATCTTCGGCGGCAACTTTGCTGGCGGTGGGCGTGGTCATGTATCCGGCCCTCAAGGAATCCGGATACAGCGATAAGTTTTCGATCGGCGCCGTAACGTCGGCCGGCACGCTTGGCATACTCATCCCGCCTTCCATTCCGCTCATCATCTACGGAATCGTCACCGAAACCAGCGTCGCCGACCTTTTCCTTGCGGGTATCATCCCCGGTCTGCTGCTGACGGCAATACTGGCAGCCTACAGCATGGTCATGAATCTTGGTAACGAGCGGGGAGTGTTTTCCCTGGGGCGTCTGCTGACCGCCATTCGCAAAGGAATCTTTGCGCTCATGACCCCAGTCATCCTGCTCGGAGGTATTTATTCGGGGTACTTTTCCCCCACCGAGGCCGCCGCGGTTGCAGTCGGATATGCCATTCTGGTCGAGTTGCTGGTCTATCGGGAATTGTCGGCAAAGGATTTCTTCGACGAAACCGTTTCAACCGCGGTGATGCTGGGAACGTTGTTTCCGATCGTTGCTGTGGCGCTCTCGCTGAAATCGGTCCTCGCCATCGAAGGCGTGCCGGGCGCGTTTGCCGATTGGATTCAGGTCACCTTCGACAATAAGTGGACATTCCTCCTGGCCCTGAATGTCGCACTGCTGCTGATCGGATGCCTGATCGACGTGATTTCCGCGGTCCTGCTTTTGGGGCCGGTCATGCTGGCTGCGGCCACGCATTTCGGAATAAGCCCGATTCAGCTTGGAATTATCATGATCATCAACCTTGAAATCGGCCTGCTGACACCGCCGATCGGCTTGAACCTTCTGGTTGCCTCCGGTGTGTTCAAGAAACGGTTTGTCGAAGTCAGTCTATCGGTCATCCCTTTCATCGTGCTCATGATCGCGATGCTGATGATGGTCACGTTCATTCCCGAGCTTACATTGTTCTTATTGGAGTGAACGGCATGAGCGGCCCTCACAGAATAGAACTGGCGGCCGGCGTTCTGATCGTGCTGGAACGCCGCTCGCCGTTCCGTTTCATCGCACCGTTCCAGGCGCTCAATCTCGTTCCGGTATTATTCGCTATGCGACTACTGGCCGGGTAGGAGGACAGCAAGCACGCCGAGAGGAAGAGGAGGGAGAGCCCGGGGTGCCGGGCTTGATAGGGAGAGAGGCTCTCCTCGGCCCGGGTCCAAGAAGGAGCCCGTGACATGACCAAGACAAAAGCAAAAACCAACGGCTCTGTGATTGACCTTTCCCCTTGGCCGCGACGGCAGCATTCTGCAATGCCCAGAACTGATCGGCATCGGCGAAGTAGCTTTGCCCGCCGAACAGCCATTGCTTCAATTGATGATCGCGCAGGGCGTATTGCTCCGGATCGTTTATTATTTTTAGCCAATTCAGTGTCTTTTGCGGCGAGTTAACGCCGCTTCGACTCTACCAGCCGGCCACAGCTTTGACTTCCAGAAAATCTTCGATCCCGTAGCGTCCGCCTTCGCGCGCGTTGCCCGATTGTTTCATGCCGCCAAATGGCATGCCGGGCGCGCGGTCCGCCCCATTCATGTCGACCATTCCAGAGCGCAATCGTCGTGCCACACGGTGACGTTTGTCTTCATCTTGTGTTTGCACGTAGTTGGCCAACCCATAGACTGTGTCATTGGCCATGGCTATCGCATCCGCCTCATCCTCAAAGCTGGAAATGGTCAGAACCGGGCCAAAGATCTCCTCCCGGTAGATCTTCATGTCGGGGGAGACATCCGCAAAAATCGTCGGCCGGACATAGTAACCGGAATTGAAGCCTTCGGCACGACCGGTCCCGCCGGTGAGCAAGCGCGCACCTTCGTCTATACCGCTTTGGATCATGGCCTGGATCGATTTGAACTGGCGCGCATTCACGACCGGCCCGATATGGCCACCTTCTGCACTTGCCGGGCCAACTTCGATGGAATTTGCCACACTCTCCGCGATTTGAACGGCTTCATCGTAGTAGCTCTTTTCAATGATCATACGTGAGGGCGCATTGCACATCTGGCCGGTCAAGAGCATCAACCGGCGCACACCACGTTCCACGGCTCCTGCATCAGCGTCAGCAAAGACCAGGTTGGCGCCTTTGCCGCCCAATTCCAGATGTACGGTCTTCAGGTTACCGGCTGCATTTTGCATGATTTGCCGGCCGGCGCGGGTCGACCCGGTAAAGCTGATCAAATCCACATCCTTATGGGATGAGAGGTAATTCCCGACCACCGCACCGGTGCCATTAATCAGATTGAAGACGCCTGGGGGAAAGCCCGCCTCATCTACCATTTCGGCAAAGAGGAGGGCAGAAAGAGGGCTTTCTTCGGAGGGTTTCAGAACCATGGTGCAGCCAGCCGCTATTGCTGCGCCGACCTTTAGCGTGACCTGGTTCATAGGTAGGTTCCATGGCGTAATCAGAGCTGCGACACCGGCGGCTTCCTTCAAGATGTAATTATCGGGGTGATCGGGGTGATGTGTGTGTTCGAACTCGAAGCTCTTCGCTGCCTCGATGAATCCTGCCAGATGACGTACACCGATCCCCACCTGGAGCATTCTTGACATCTCGATAGGTGTGCCCATTTCCGAAGACATCGCCTGACCCATCTCGGCACTACGACGCTGGTAGACTTCGAGCAGTTTCTCAAGCAGTTCGATGCGGTAGGACGAATCGGAATACATCCAGTCCTCCAAAGCAGCGCGCGCGGCCTTTACCGCGCTCGCGGTTTCGGCCTCGTCGCTCAAGTGAATCTGTGCGATGACTTCCTCGGTGGAGGGATCAATAACCGGATGCAGGTTGGGGTCTTCCGGACGGAACCACTCTCCGTTCACATAATATCGGTCTTCGATTTTCATTTGTGTCTCCGTACTTGAAGAATTGGTGTTGGGAATTGGCTCAGACATTTGCGTCGGCCAAGATCATTCGGCTGGCCTTCTCCGCAATCATGGTCGTCGGGGCATTTGTATTGCCTGAGATCAGCTCGGGCATGATCGAACAATCTGCGACCCGCAAACCATCGATCCCATGAACCCGCAGCTTCGCGTCTACGACCGCATCTGGACCATGGCCCATTTTGCATGTTCCGGATGGGTGGTAGATCGTGACACCATTGCTGCGCGCCCAATTCAGGACATTGTCGTAGTCGTCAGACGAGACCTCCGGGCCGGGTCTGAACTCCGATGCCGTGATGTCCTTGATGGGTGATTGATCCGCGATTTGCCGACAGATCCGGATACCTTCTACGAGCGTATCGCAATCCGTTTTTGTCGATAGGTAGTTTGGTTTGATCAACGGGTAGGTGTCGGGATCCGGTCCGTTCAGCAGGATTTCACCGCGACTTTCCGGCCGGAGCTGGCACACTGTCGTTGTAAATGCAGAGAACGAGTGTAGCCCATTCGCATCGTTGGAAAGCGGCTGTACCAAGACTTGAATATCCGGTGTTTCCAGATCTGGGCGTGTTTTGAGGAATCCAGTCGCCAACGCGGCGGGCATGGTCAAAGCGCCCCTGCGTTGCAGCACGTATTGCAATCCGATCATCGCCTGGCCGAATAGACTCCTGGCCGAGTCATTGAGTGTCCGACAATGGCACTTGAACACAAGCTTTGCCTGAAGATGGTCCTGCATCGCCTGACCGACGCCGGGCAATTCGTGCAAAGGCGTTATGCCGTTGTCCGTGAGATGAGCCGGGTTTCCGACGCCTGATACCATGAGCGTGTGGGCCGAGCCGATGGTACCCCCTGAAAGGACCACCTCTCGCTTCGCTTTGATCGAATGAAGTGCGCCGTTCTTGTCTTTGTAGGTTGCCCCGATGCATCTCTTCCCATCAAGGTCAATGCGCTGCACCATTGCATTGGTTACGACCCTCAGATTCGGCCGTTTCCTGACGGGATTAAGATAGGCCGTTGCAGCGCTTTCACGCCATCCTTTGCGGATTGTCGTTTGAAAGTACCCGACCCCTTCCTGGTGGGCGCCGTTGTAATCGGGATTATACTTGTACCCAGCATTCTGGGCCGCCTCGATCCAATCCGAGCAGACAGGATGCTCCACCCTTGGATCACTGACTGCGACTGGCCCGCCAGCACCGTGATACTCATTCTCACCATGCTCGTAGTCTTCAAATTCCCTGAAGATCGGGAACACATCGTCCCAACCCCATCCCTCATTGCCCAGCTGCCGCCAGCGGTCGTAATCCTGTGGCTGCCCGCGAACATAAAGCGACCCGTTCAACGAGGACGAGCCACCCAGCATCTTGCCGCGCGGCCACTCGAGAGATCGGCCGTTTAATCCAGGATCTGGCTCGGTCCGATAGCACCAGTTCAGCTTTGGGTGGCGAATCAGCTTGAAGTAGCCGACGGGAATGTGAACCCATGGATTGCTGTCCTTGGATCCAGCCTCAAGCAAGACAACTTTCGATTTTGGATCCACGCTCAATCTGTTCGCCAGCACGCATCCCGCAGAACCTGCCCCTATGATGATGTAATCTGCGTCCATGCTAATGATCTCGCGTCGAAGTGTGCCGCTTCGCGGGCAATGAAAACCGCTGGGTTCCAGCGCCTCCAAGGTGCACCCTCATTTCATCTTCCGACTCCGCAGTGTTCATGCCGCCGGAAACCTACTACCAGATAGCATGATGATTGTCATCATATTGTTGCCCGTACGCGCTCCCACTAGGCCATGGACTCATAGTTTCTGATCCGGATTTTGATTGCGGCGAGCTTGAGCATGGCTAGGTCGTTTGAGACGTGCTTTTTCGTAGCGGGTCGCGATGCGAGGGAAGTGTTTGATCTTGTTGAAGCAGCGCTCGATGCGGTTGCGTTCCTGGTAGAGCGTCTTGCTGAAACAGGCCTTCCGGTGGCGGTGCCGCATGGATGGGAGGTTCGGGACAGCGCCTGCCTCCTCAATTGACCGGCGCAGCCAATCTGCATCGTAAGCTTCTGTCATTGCTGACATGATCCGGTCGAATACACCTGACCTACGCCACCGGACAACACGGTTGTGGCAGGTTGTATAGGGGCCATAGCCCTCCGGCAAAGCCCGCCAGGGTGCGCCCGTGCGCAACACCGGGAAGATCCCGTTCAGAACCCGCCTATCATCCACACGCGGGACGCCGCGTGGCTTATTCGGCAGCAAAGGCTGGATTACGCCCCACTCGAAATCCGTCAGATCGTAGTGGCTCATCAGCATCTCCCAGGCGGGAAACCTGAATCACAAAACCGACCGGTTGGGAATCATGATTATGAGTACATGGCCTAACCGGCACGTGGCGTAACGATATTGAACATGTATTCGAAGCTATCGAGCATATGGAAGAGATCCGTGATGCTCGATTTATCGCCCTCAACCTTCAACTCCCCCGATGTGATCAGGGCATCAAGATCATGGTCTCCAATAACCAAGTTAGCAAAGGTTTTTCGGTCCAGTTCAACCTCCGCAATCGACGCACCGTCTTCGTGTGCTTCCCGATAGGTGAGCGTTTGATTTCTGAGTGTGAGCGCTATCCGGTCGTCTGAGCCTGTAAACCGCCAGATGCTGCGAAACTCTCGATCTCCTGCTTTCTGGGGATTCAACCGAATTGCAAGGTAGTCAAACAGAGTTTCGATACCAATCGCCTCCATTAAGTCTGGGCCGAGACGAGGCCGCTGGCCAAGATTGAGGATACCTTCACGTAACTCTTGCGCACCAAACAGATAGGCATTCCGCCAAGTCGCCGATTCTGTCTGATAGCCCAGTTGTTCGAATGCGTCCGCTGCCAGGAAACGAGCCTCCTCATTGTCGGGTTCGGCAAAGACCAACTGGCTCGCAACTTGTGCCACCCATCGGAATTCACCGGCGTCAAAGTCATCGCGCGCCTGCGCGAGCAGTTTGTCGGCGCCGCCCATATACCTGACCATACGTTTGGCAGCCTCATCCTGAGGAAGTGGGTTCAGATTGGCCGGGTTGCCGTCATACCAACCTAGATACCGCTGACTTATGGCCTTCGTATTGTGTCTGATGGTGCCATAATACTCCCGCAAACCCCATTCTTGTTGAAGGCCCGGTGGGTAGGCAATTTTCTCCGCTGTTTCCGTTGGCTTCAACCCATGATTCATGAGTCGCAAGGTCTGATCATGGATGTGTTTGTAAAGATCGCGCTGACCTTCCAAGAAGCGAATGATTTCTTTACGTCCCCAGATCGGCCAGTGATGTTGTCCGATCAGGATTTCGCAGGTCTCTCCGTAGAGCTCGATAGCCTTGTCGATATATCGGGACCAAAGACGAGAATCACGGACTACGGTGCCACGCAATGGAAGTAGATTGTGCAAATTGTGTACCGCGTTCTCTGCGAGATTCAGAACCTTAAACTGCGGCAGGTACATATGCATCTCGGCTGGCGCTTCAGATTCCGGCGCCATTTGGAACAGCATCTCTACGCCATCGATGACAAGCGTTTCGGTATCGTCGATGATCAGCTGTGTCGGGGCAATCAGACTGAAGGTCCCCCGCGACACATTCTTGCCAAGTCCAGCGTCGACTTGTCCGCGAGGACCGCGTTTCAGTGCAACTCCGAACTGGTACTGGGCGCGGCGTGACGAGGCATTGCTTGAGTGAACGCCTTCGTCGCCCACAGCTTCCATGAACCCATGCGGCGCAATAACCTCTACTCGGCCTGAATCAACGTCCTCTTGAGAGATGATGCCCTTCACCCCTCCATAGTGATCGATATGCGAATGGCTGTAGATAACCGCTACGATGGGTCTCTTCGGCCGATGCTGGTAATAGAGCTCAATCGCGGCGGAAGCCGCCTGCGTCGTTGTCAATGCGTCGAAGATGATCAGCCCGTTATCGCCTTCGATAATTGTCATATTCGCCAAATCGTACCCGCGAATTTGGTAGACACGATCCGTCACGGCGAACAATCCGTGGATCATATTCAATTGCGCCTGCCGCCAAAGGCTGGGATTGACTGTTTCCGGCACCTCCGCTCCGAGCAGAAAATCGTATTCACGCAGATCCCAAACGGTGTTTCCGTGATCATCCTTTATCAGACCGTGGGGAATTGTGCCGATGAGGCCGCGCCGCGCGTCTGTAAAATCTCGCTGGTCCTCGAAACGCAGTGTCTCCGACACCGTCTTGTTCGTGGCAACGGTAGACGGGTGGGCGTCTTTAGGGCTTTTGCGCTTCAGGGATTCTGTCATCTCGTTACGTCTCAGCTGTCAGTGCAATAGGGCGGAGGCCCGCCGAGCCGAAAGGAACGAGCACACGCTCGATTCTCCGGGTTCTTAATATGACCTTCTGCAGCCTATGCTAGGCTGCGCTTATTAGTTTTGACGCCTTATCTTTCAGCTCTCCTTTCAATATTTTTGCATTCGGAGAATATGGTAGAGAATCTACAATAAAAATATGAGAAGGCATTTTGTAAGCCGAGAGTTTATCGCGGAGAAAGCCGAGGATTTGATTGCCGTCGACACCTTTTTCCGGCACCGCTTCAACAAATGCCACGACAGCTTCGTTTTCCTGATATTCACAACCGACAACAGCCGAGTTTATGACGTTCGGGTGATTGTTTATCTGTGTTTCAACCTCTATTGGAAAGACATTAAAGCCGGATCGGATAATCAGCTCCTTCGTACGGCCTTCAAGTGACAGAACTCCATCATATCCTTGCCGGACGACATCCCCTGTGTTCATAAATCCGTCGTCGTCGAACAAGGCATCTGTTGCTTCTGGATTATTGAAGTAACCGATCATGAGGTTGGGGCCGCGCACCCAAAGTTCGCCGGGTGCGCCTTGTGGAGCTTCTTTTCCATCTTCACCCACAACTTTGACTTCAACACCGCTGACGGGCGGGCCCAAATCCAACTTGTTCGAACCGAACTCCTGCTGGCTGCGGGAGATAAGGGTGGATGTCTCCGTTAAACCATAACCATTGTACAAGACGATCCCGAGCATATCTTCGACAGATCGGCGTAGGCCCAAATCGAGTGGAGCGGTGCCAGCATGCATATATCTGATCCTGTGCGGAGAAAGCGACAGACCGCGTTCGCGGCTGGCATCGACAAGCCTCTTAAAGAGAATAGGCGCAGCGGTCAGAACGGTCAGTTCGCCCGATGTGATTAAGTCAAAGACTTGTTCAAGGTGGAAACGAGGGCAGATGATCAGGCGGGTGCCGGCAAATATTCCTCCCAGCATGCCAGTCAAACCGAATGAGTGTGCGATGGGCATCAAGCATAGTGCGACGTCTGCCGGACCCAGATATCCCGACCTCTTTCCACGAACAGCTACGAACATCACACCCGTGTGGCTCAACATGACACCCTTGGGTTTTCCTGTCGTGCCGGTTGTGTAGATCAGCACGGCCACTTGCTTTGACGGGTCGTCGTGGATTTCAAACGGTTCGCTGTCTGAATCCCGGGCAGTCACTTTGACACTACCGATTGCTCCAAAATCGTGACTTTCGGCGCCATGGCGATCAGCGTGCTCATCTGCATCTTTAGATGTGGCATGGGCAAACAGCGCGCATTTTGGCTGACAGTCTTCGATGATCCCGGCAACCTCGCGGGGGCTTTGGCGGGCGTTGACAATCGCAGTCGCGGCATCGACCTTACTCGCCGCCAACAAAGTGACTATTGCAGCGATCGAGTTCTCACAAATCAGTGCGATCCGGTCTCCAGGACCGACCCCGAGCACGGTTAGCTCTTTCGATGCGGCATCCACAGCGTCAATGACATCGGCATACGACCAGTGCCGGTTGGTTTCGTCGGTAAAGGCCATGCGGTGCCTACCTGTCAGTGCGCCTTCTTCCAGAACCTTGTGAAGCCTGTCGGGTAGTGCCGGGATGCTCTGGGATGCGGTTGTCATGCCAAGTTCCTCCAATGCGTCGCTGCGCCATTTTCTCAGCCACACTCAGTCTCTCGTCTGGCCCACCCGCGAGCCGTCCTCCTCTAAGTTGAGCAAATGACGGGTTACTTTGTCTTTTTGGTGGGCAAACATGTTTTTCCACTGCTCTGACCCAGGTTTGGCTTCCCAATCCTTGCTGTCCTTGAGCGTGTCAATGCCCTTGCGAACACCAGGCCTTTCTTTGATCTCTTCGTACCAGTATGCGATATTGGGATAGTACTTTAAGTCGCGCTGATGCAGCTTGCGCGTCCGGATCCATGGAAAAGTGCTGATATCGGCGATCGAGTAGTCGCCGACGAGAAACCGGTTTTCAGAGAGCCGCGCCTCAAGGATGTCGTAAATCCTGCCGACCTCCCGATCATATCTCTCGATCGCATAGGGCAGTTTCTCGTCTGCGTAGACCATGAAATGGTGGGCCTGACCCAGCATCGGCCCAAGCGTAGTGTTCTGGAAAAAAAGCCACTGAATCGTCTCGAATCGTTCCGCCGGATCGGCAGACAAAAAGCGCTCGGACTTTTCAGCGAGGTACATTAGAACCGCGCCGGATTCGAACACAGGGAAAGATTTTCCGTGCGGGCCATCATGGTCGACAATGGCCGGCACTTTGCTATTGGGATTGACCTTTACATATTCCGGGTCGAACTGTTGGCCCGACGTGATATCAACGGGAACCACATTATATGCCAAGCCGGACTCGGCAAGCATGATAGCCGCCTTATACCCATTCGGGGTGGGCCAGAAAAAAAGGTCGATCATTGAGCCCTCATGGTTTTAGCTAATGATCTTCAGGCCCTTGGGCCGATCAATCAGCAAACCTGGGTTCATGATCCACTTCGGATCGAGCTCCTTCTTCACGGCGCCGAACGCCTTTCGGTAGAGCGGATCGACTTCCTTGTCGTACCAGGGACGGAACGACCGGCCGACGCCATGGTGGTGTGTAATGGTCGCGCCGACATCCATGAGGGCATCTGAAGCGGCTTCCGACAGCGCCTGATATGCCTCTAGGGAATTTGCGTGGCTGGACGGCGCCATGACCGAATAATAGGGCGCCGGTCCATCGGGATACAGGAACGAAAACCGCCGACACACGATGCCTTCGCCGGTAATCTGCTTCTGTGCCTCGCGCACGCGCTTGACGATCTCTGTATCAGCCTCTTCGAATTTGTCCCAGGTGTAGGCTGTTTCGAACGTGAACGAGACGATACCCATGGCCGCCCGCGTGTGCATTAGACGAGGCAGGTAACGGAATTGATGACGCCAATTGCCCTGCGGGCCGCTGCGGCTGTTTTCGAGTGCGTTGGAGGTCGAGTCGGCTTTGTCGGTGACGGTTCCGCCGAAATCCTGGCAGATTTCGAGGCCACGCTCCAGCCAGGCGTCGACAGGGTGGTCCGCCGACTCAAAACCCAGCAGTAGAATCGAGTTCGTCCCGTCGCCGGCGCCGTAGAATTTTGCGTCTTGTTCGTCTAGGTAACGCGCGTTGGCCGGATACAGGCCCGCTTGTGTAATTTGGCGGACGGCTTTTGCACCTTGGTAGAAGCTTGGGAAGGAAATGGACGCATTGGCCCGAAACTTCACACGACCCTGCAGTTTCATCCAAGCTTCGGTAATAATTCCCAGCGTACCTTCGGAACCGATGAACATGCGGTCGGGGTCCGGTCCCGCACCGGATCCGGGCAGACGACGGTTCTCCAAAGTGCCGGTCGGCGTGACCACGCGAAGGCTCTGAACCATGTCATCGATATGGGTCAGGTGCGTCGCGTAGTGCCCGGACGACCGTGTGGCGATCCATCCGCCGAGGGATGAAAATTCCCAAGATTGTGGAATATGACGCAGGGTCAGTCCGTGCGGCTTGAGTTGTTCCTCCAAAGAAGGACCCAAAGTCCCACCCTGGATACGCGCGCAGCGTGACACCTCATCCACCTCAAGGACTTGGTTGAGGTTTCCAAGGTCGACAACAACCACACCATTGTAGGCATCATCTTCCGGGGCCACGAAGCCACTGGTAACGCTCGATCCGCCCCCATAGGGAATACAGGCGTAACCCTTGTCCCCACACCAGTCAAAAACCGCTGCCACTTCCTCTTCATTGCGCGGATAGGCAACGACGTCCGGCGCATTGCCAAACTCGCGACGGAAGATAAGGGTCATGTCTTTGAAGCTTTTTCCATATGTATGGAAGACACGGTCCCATTTCTCGTCAGTACAGGTACTCTCAAGGCTTGTGGGGATCTTGACGCGCGAGGGCTTCAATTCGATGTCGTCGAGTGTCGGGGTCTTGTGAACCTCTATGTCTTGAATGCCCAGACGATCCCTGACCCTTTGTGCCATATCCTCTATTTCCTGGCCGGAAATCACTTCCCCCTCATACCCCCACGACCAGAATTTGCGTTTCTTTCCGTAGAATCCGCTTTTTTGTTCTGACACGGTCAGCCTCCCCGCATTCGTTGCTTGACAATCCCCAGCTGAGCGCTAGCGGATTTCTACATGATGATCATAATCATGATGAAGTCAAGCCGAACCAAGCCGGACCATTTGCTAGAGATATGAATAAGCGGCCGAGATCGCACCAAAGAGACCGAGAGCTCCGAGCACGTAGGGGAGATTCCAGGCAATCAAGATTTCACGAACAGGGGTCTTCAACTCACGGGACACCGTCATTGTTCCAAAGCCTACGGGTGAGGCAAGCCAGGACAATCCGACGGTCAAAGTCGCGGAGATAATCAAAAGTGAACGATGCACTGCGAGGCCATCGGAATGAGCGAAAACCTCCATCACCAAAGTCGCTGTGATCAGTGGGCTTATACCAATCATTGCAAGTGAAAGTGACGTCAGCACACACAAAAACAGCACGAACTCAGGCGGAATTGGCAATGACGCCAGATACATTTCCAAATTTAGAATACCCAACAAGGGCACAACCAAGCCAGCGCAGACTCCGACCAACACAAAGACGATCACCTCGCGAAGAGATGAATTGAACTTGTGATTCAAAGCCCCAAAAAAGCTGCGCAGTTCGCGTATCTCAAGTGGGTGGCGACCCAATACGAATGACTGCATTGAAAAAAAGGCGGTGCCGACAATCGGGAAGGCGAGTAAAAGTCCGAGCAATCTAGATCCACCGTGCAAAGCGGTTACCGCCCAGGTGATAGCTGGAACCGATGCCAAGATCAGGAAAAGGAGTACCAGTGGGGCGATTTCCACTGGCGTTCGAAACCCTTGGAGTGGCGTCACTGATTTGTATTGAAACCAGTCGACCAGACGTCCAACAAAGACCAGCAGGACAGCCACCAATGCACCAAGCGGCAGGTAGTCGATCCAATCCATATCGGGAATTCTTGTACTGATAATGACAACGACAACCGACACAGGCGACCAGAGAGGAACCATGCTTAAACCACGCATAGTCGCCGCGGCGCTGCGTTTTGTGATGACATTTTGAACCTGCCGGGTCACATGAGCGTCTATTTCGCGTTGAGCCTCCTCAAGCGTGCGCCTCACCATGGTCAGGAACACGGGAATCACACTGATACTCAAGAGCATTCCAAGCATGTTGACGCCAGCACTGATGCCGTAGTAGCGCCGGCCCGGCGGTTGACGAATGAAAATGCGACCTACCGTTTCGACAAGGGTCGACCTTTCGATGGCGGGCGCCAGAAACTGTAGCGACAGGAGGAAACCTCCCAGTGACAGCCCGCTTATCACAGAGGAATGCAATACCTTTGTGCTCAAGAGGCCCTGCGTGGCAGTGAACAACGCAAGAAGAAGGGTCAGGGCAAGGAGCCGCTTGGCACTTGCTGGAAGGCTATCGAAGTTCGCAAACAGGACGATGAGAGAAAACGTAACACCAAAATACAGGACGAGGTCTGGTGCGCCACGAACCGTGACCAGAGCACAAACCAGGATACCCCAAAGGGAAATCGACACGATCGTCCGCCTGATTTGCTGAAGCATTTCTTTCGTTTGCCGTGTTGTCTGGCAGGAAAATCAAAGGGTTCAATCGGTGGGCGGCGCGACGCCACGTACCGGTCTCATGGCCACCTGTGTAATTCAGGCGGCCTCTCAAATTGCCGTCATGTGCTCAGCGAAGAGCATATGATGTTGTTCATCCACCAGAATGATGTTTATCATGCAGGTGTCAAGGCGCACGCGCTTCGGTTGCGTCGGTGAGAAGCGAGTATTGCAGCGTATCATTGCGAACAAATCTCGGTTTGGATCGCGGCCGGTCAAAACCTATATGCGCAATCAGGCCGAGTGGTTTCGATATAGTTAGGTAGCTTGGGATCGGTAAGTACGCGCGTCGCGAAGAGCAATGATACCCGGGTTTCAGGTAGGTTGAGCAGGCCGGGTTATCCTCTCGGTTTCCAGGCACCTCCGACGCACGTTGGTTTGAAATGTGGACGATGCGGAAGAAATTGAATACAGCTAGCAGGCTCCCAGCTGAATGCGAGAATGCTCGAAGGGCAGCCGACTAGCGGGTATGCGAAGTAGACACACTAACGAAAGACAGTGACCATGGGCCACTCTCAATCACAAAAACAGAAGAATAAAGCGCAGATACTGACTAATGCAAGTGAAAAGCTTCGAGGTGGCGGGTATTCGGCAATTAACGTCGTTGCTTTGATGAAGTCTGTCGGGCTTACACATGGTGGTTTTTATGGTCACTTCGATTCAAAAGAGGATTTATTAGACCAGGCGCTAGCGCGCGGTTTGTCGGCGGGGCGTCTCACGCCTCAACTCTCCGCGGCGCAACGAGACTCTTCGTTTGATGATTATGTCTCAACCTACGTTAGCAAGAAGCACCGCGAACTGCCCGATGCAGGTTGTGCGATTCCGTCTTTGGTGTCTGATGTCGCTCGGCGTCCGCCAGAGTCCAGGCAGATCATGGAGAAGCACATTCACAAGTTCATTGGTACTGTGGAAGGTTTCCTGGATGGTGATAGAGACAAAGCCAGACTGGCTGTTTCCGCGATGGTTGGTGTGATTGCTCTTTCACGCGTCATTACGGATGAAGAAGAGGCGTTGGCGCTGTTGGATTCGGTAAGGGAACAACTTGTGCAATTTGAAGATGCGCAGGACGAAAAATAGTTTAGTCGAAAAATAGACAGAACTTCTGGGGGCCGTCTTCGAACGAAGCGATTCTCGCCCGCTGTTGGTTCGGTTTTTACTTCTTGAGACCTTTTGCGAACGGCGCTGATCCAGCAGGCTATCAACCTTTCCGCAGTCCTCGCCGAAGCTGATTGACGGTGTCCGGTTATGGCGTCCGGACGCGTTCCAAAGTGAGCCAGGTCAGGGCGCTCTTCGCAACGTCTGCTGTTCGTGTCCAATCAGCTGAACATAGCCACATTGTAGCGTTCACATCCTACAGCCTTGTCGCAACGACATACAGGGCTTGTTCAGCGCATTCGTATAACTCCCGGTTGTGCCCGATGGTTTCGTCGCATCGGATCGGAGGCCCATGAGCCGCCCGAGGAGTCAAGGTCGGTCGCCCGTGTGGCATTTTATATGATGACATTCATCATGCAGAATGCTAACAACTGATCATCTTGATTGGAATTGGGAGGAAAAAACGATGAAGCAGTGGTGCAGGAACCTTGCTGTTGCAGCTTCGCTGGCTGTGATGTCAACGCAGGCGGTAGCGCAACAAACTCTGATCTATGGAGAGGCCGCTCCAAACAGGGGGTCCCGGGCAGCGGCGAATACCTGGTTGATCGAGCAGATAAAAAACGAAGCTGGCGTCGACATCCAGGAGCAATGGGGCGGCGCGCTGTTCAAGGCGTCTGGCTCTCTGACATCTATCGGCAATCGTGTCGCCGATTTTGGCACGATCATCTCGGCCTACTTCCCGACTGAAATGACCGCGCATTCTATCGCTGACTTGCCGCTAGGGTATTCCGACCCCTGGGTGATGATGCGTGCCACTGATGAGCTTATGCGAACCGAGAAGGTTGCGGAGCACCTTCGTGATCTGGGTCTTGTCTATATCGGATCCAACACGACAACGGCTGTGGATATTGGCTGCAAGGGTGTGACGGTAAAATCGCTTCAGGATCTGGACGGCTTGAAAGTACGGGTGGCAGGAGTATACGGCCGTGCCTTCAGCGATAAGTATGGCGTCATTCCGGTAAATGAAAGCATCTACAAGGCGTATCAAGGCCTGGATTCCGGCCTTTATGACTGCACCATGGGCTATGCTTACATTGGAATCGCCCTGAAGTGGCAGGAGCAGTTCACCTCTTATACGCGCTTGAACTGGGGTCAGTTCGGCGGATTGGGATTATTCATGAACGCCGATGCCTGGGATGAACTTGGCCCGGAAAAACAGGCGATTGTCGCAAAATATGGTGCGCAGCTTGCAGATCACTTTGGCGAGTCGGTTCTGAGGGACACAGAAGCTGCCTATGACACGATGAAAGAAGCGGGCATCGAAGTTCTGGAAGTTACCGATGCGGACAAAACGGAACTACTGACGGCCGCTCAGCCGTATATCGGAGAGTGGTTGGAGCGGGCCAACGCCAGTGGTTTGGACGGTCAGGCGCTGTTGGACGAGTTCCAAGGGCTACTCGAGAAATACGAAACGGAGCGGCAAGAACAGGGCTATCCCTGGGAGCGTTGATCTGGAAGGTTTCACTTGGTCCGATAACGTTATCGGACCAAATGGCCTCCAAGTTCGCCTAGAAACTTAAGTGGGCAGGCTTAGGGAACCCCGCCCGATAAGCGGGGGAACGCCAATGATCCGTGGTCTCGAAAACTTCCTTCACAAACTCTCCTCGGCACTAGTACTGTTCGTGGGCTTGCTTATTTGCGGCAACGTGATCGCGAGATCGCTGTTCTCAACGCAGATCCCTGACACGGTCATCATCGTTCCTGAAGTAATGGTGGCGATGATCCTGTTCCCATTGGCGGCAGTAACAAGGGACAGAGCGCACATTGCCGTTGAGCTGTTTTCCCGAAAAATGCCGGAGAAAGTTCAGGGCTGGCTCGTCGTTTTCGGCTCGCTCGTTGGATTGATTGCGATCGGTATCCTTCTCTATGCGGGTACAGAAGAACTGCAAAAAATCCTGGAACGGCAATCCCGATTTGCTGGAGAACTTGATCTGCCGAAGTGGCCGGGAGTTGCGGCATACGTCGCTGGACTGTCTTTTGCCGCGCTGCGCCTCGTTCTCATGTTGGTTTCCGACATCGGCGCTTGCGTAAGGGGGGATGTGAAGCCCCTGATCGACAAGCATGATGAAGCCGAGGAAATCGAAGAAAGGGAGCAAGTCTAATGGGCGCCATTTTCATCGGTTTCGGATCGTTCGCATCTGCGCTATTTCTGCTCGTCTTGCGGACTCCCATCGCGTTTGCTCTGGCGCTTGTTGCCTCTATCGCGACGTTTCTGATGTTTGCGACGCGGACGGGAGTGCTCGATTTGGATCGTGCCTACAAGCCGACCATGTCGCTGCTGTTTTCCGGCACGTTTGAGATTCTGCACAGTTTCGAACTGTCGATGATTCCGCTCTTTGTGGCGCTAGGGCACATCAGCTATCACGCACAGATCACAACAAAGATCTATTTTGCCGCTCGTGTTTGGATGAACAAAATACCCGGCGGTGTCGCGATGGCCTCCGTTTTGGGCTGCGGTGGCTTCTCGGCGGTTACAGGCTCTTCGATCGCATGCGCATCAACGATGGGACGTATCTGCTGTCCCGAAATGCTGAGAATTGGCTACGATCCCCGACTGGCGACTTCAAGCGTGGCAGTGGGCGGAACACTGGGCTCACTCATCCCGCCTTCGGTTTTGTTCATTCTCTACGGGATTTTCACGGAAACATCGATCAGCCAGCTCTTCTTAGCAGGCATTCTTCCCGGCCTCCTTTCCTTGTTTGGTTTTTTGTTGGTGATTTTCATCTGGGTAAAACGAAAACCTGAAGTCGCGCCCTTGATGGAGGAGGAAATCTCGCAAAGGGAACGATTTGAAGCTTTGTTCCAAGTATGGCCGGCAGCACTGTTGTTCTTGATCATCATCGGAGGGATTTACGGCGGCATCTTCACGCCGACCGAGGCTGCGGCAGTTAGTCTTGTCGTGACAATCCTGATCGGTTTGATGCAGCGCGTTCTGACTTTTGAGCAAATCTGGAGGTCCTTCAAGGAAACCGCGTATCAAACGACAACGCTGTTTATCCTGGCGGCTGCCGCGAAAATGTTTGTCGGGTTCATCGCGCTCACCGGGATCTCGGGGTTCGTCTCGGACGCGGCAGAGGCAGCCAATCTGTCTCCCGCCATGCTGCTGCTGTTGATCGCAATTGCCTATCTGATCCTTGGCATGTTCATGGATCCAATCGGAATCATGATCCTCACCCTGCCGATTTTTGTACCACTCGTCGAAGGGTTCGGCATGGATCTGATCTGGTTTGGCGTCGTCGTGATCAAGCTGCTCGAGATCAGCTTGATCACACCGCCCGTCGGGCTCAATGCTTTTGTCATCGCGAGCGTGACCAGTAAATCCGTGAGGCTTGATCAGATTTTTGCAGGAATCGCCAGGTTCCTGGCGATCGACATAATCGTTCTGATCCTGATCATCGCGATACCCGCAATTTCGCTGATTATTCCGCGCTCAATCTAGCGGTGAGACAGCATGCGCGGAAGGAGTTTCAGGACGCCGAGCATGGGTGTGATGCAAACAAACTGTTTCTAACTCTAATCCGCGGTTATCGCCGCATAAGTTCAACAGGGCCTATTTGGGAGAGTCGAATGATAAGCCGAACAGAGTCTTCTGCAGAGCAGGAACCGTTGGGTAGCAGCAAGACCACATCGGACGGTTTGAGGTACTTCGGCTCGTCTGGCAGACATGGAACGCTTGTGTTGATCCACGGCTTCATGGACGGTCCGGCAAGTTGGTGGCCTATGATACACGACCTGCATTTGGCCGATTGGGGTGTGCTGGTACCGGATCTGACCAGCATTTCGATCGACGAGACCAGCGGCGAAAACGCTCTTGAACAGTTTGCTCGCGCCATCCGCGGCTTGATTGAAGAAGAAGTCCTTCGAAATGAGGCGCCTTTTGTGGTCGCCGGGCAGAGCATGGGCGGGCAAATTGCGGAGCTTGTGGCCGCCCAGTGCGGGCCAGGTCTGGCAGGATTGATTCTCCTCTGCCCGGCGCCCCTCAAGGGCTATCCCTTGAATGCCGATTTGCAGGCAGTGTTCCAGAGGCGAGCGCTTGACCGCGATGCATCATCCGTCGCTGAGGGCCGCAAAAGACTGGCGCCAAACGCGTCCGAAAGCGCGATGAAGACACTCGTTGCCACGTGCCTTCGAACGCCCGAGGGCTCCGCGCTTGCGCAGTTGAACGCGTGGTCGACCGGACATCCTGATGGCGAAGCTCCTTCAAAGGTTTCCGCACCGCTTCTGTTGGTGTCGTCCGACGACACATTCTTCACCCACGATTACTTGCAGGAAAATACGGGTGCCCGGTTCGAGGACGTCAAATCTGTCCAAATCTCGGGAGCTGGTCACTGGCCCCATGTCGAGAAACCCAAGGACGTCGCATGGTGTATTGCTTCATTCGTAAGCAATCTCGCGTCGCACGATTGAACCACACGTTGGAAGGAATGCATCGATGTCGCAGGAAGTCATGAATGAACTCGAGGACTTCTTTTTCGAGGGGTACTTCAAGACCTGGGTGGCGATAGCCCGTTCCGAGCGACCAGACGCGGACATTCTGAACTACTGGTCGGTTCCCATGTATGCGGCGTCGATGCATGGCGAAGGCTGGTTGACTGATGAAAATGCGGTGATTGGCTTGTTGACCACCACTCATGCGCCTCTCAAGGAAGGCGGTTATAGCCACACCAAGACACTGGATCGGGAGTTGACACTGTTCAATACCAATGCTGGCTGTCTCGATGCAATTTGGTCCCGCAGAGCCTCAGACGAAAGCGAGTTGGAGCGTCTATCGACTCACTTCGATGCGCGTCGAACGAACATAGGCTGGAGGATCATCGGACTATCGAACAACTTCACCAAGGCCGAAAACATCGATGACGCCTGGACCCGGTTTCGTATGCCGACCTGATACCCGCGTCCAACAAGCAAAAGCCTAAACATATTGGAAAGCGAGAGCGACAATGACCAGCGAGTTTATAACCTTTCACAAAGAAAAAAATGTAGGGGTCATTACTCTGAACAGGCCGCCGCAAAACCGCTGTAATCGTCAGTTTGCCTTTGAATTGGGCGAGGCGGTCAAAGAGGCTTCGCAATCAGGCGCCCGCGCCCTTATCGTGCGTGCCGAAGGCGACAATTTCTGTTGTGGTGGGGATTTTCGTGAATGGCCGGAGTTTGACACCTATCTGAAGCGCCGCGAACGTTGGAACTTGTCCAATGGAGCGCTGATTGCTCTGGAGAACCTGCCAATTCCGACGATTGCGGTCGTCCAGGGGGACGCATTCGGTTTTGGATTTGAACTGGCCCTCCACACCGACCTTGTCATTGCCGGAGAGAGTGCGCGCTTCCGCTTTCCGGAGGCAACGATCGCGGTCTTTCCGCTAGCAGGCGGCGCACAACGCGTGGCGGAGCGTGCAGGGCGGGCAGTCGCCAATCGCTTGGTTATGCTGACGGAGATCATTCCGGCTCCAAAGGCACTGGATCTGAATATCATTACCAAGGTCGTCCCGGATGCCGAGCTTCAGGGCACTGCATTAGAAATCGCGACCGCCTTGTCCAACGGTGCGACGCGCGCGCACGCGATGACCAAGATGATGCTGGCCGCATGGGCGTCCGGCGGTGTGCCTGCCGCCGATGCGCAAATGTACGAACACATCGCCAATGTGCTGGCGACAGACGACGTTCAGATGGCCATTAGGGAGGCAACCGAAGCGCTCAACAAGGGTCTGGAGCGTCCGGTTTACACATTCAAAGGGACTTGACGTTGTTCAACAGCCGCCCCGGATCGCGACATTCGTGGACTCTGCAAGCGCTCGCTGGTGCTGCCGGCCCTATGGAGACATGAACTGGAGTCTCGGGGAACCACACGACCCGATTGATTTGGAGCATGGCGCCCAGTGGTCTTAGGCAAAGCCCTGGATATGCATGACCACAAGATCAGAGCCAGGTTGAGGGTCGCAAGTGACCAGACTTAATGAAACACATGATCCCGACCTGCGGAGTTGGGTTGAAAGCGCGAATGTCGCCGGTGCGGAGTTCCCGATCCAGAACCTTCCCTTCGGGGTGTTTACGACTGGCGAATCCCGACCGCATGTAGGGGTCGCGATTGGCGACCAGATTCTAGATCTGACCCGACTAGAGGACAGGGGCGTATTGCGCCCGGCTCAGTCGGCCTCCGTATTCGATACCGGCACTTTGAATGCATTTATGGCACTGGATCAAAGCGTTTGGAGCAAGACCAGGCGCGACATCTCCAGGTTCCTCAGCCAGAGCTCCGATGAATTTCGCGCGGACGCACCCCTCGTCCAACAAAACGATGCAAAGCTGCTTCTTCCAATTTTCGTGCGCTCTTACACCGACTTCTATGCATCCCTCGAGCATGCGCTCAATGTCGGCAAGATATTCAGGGGTGAGGATGCGGCTTTGGTCTCGAACTGGCTCCACATGCCAATCGGGTACAATGGGCGCGCATCCACGGTTGTTGTCTCAGGCACTCCGATCACGAGGCCATGCGGGCAGGTCCGAGAAGCACAGAACGCGATGCCGGATTTCGTACCAACTAGGAAGTTGGATTTTGAAGTCGAATTGGGCGCCATCGTCGGTACCGGCAACAAGATGGGCACCAGAGTAACGACCGCCGAAGCGTATGATAACATCTTTGGCTATGTACTAATGAACGACTGGTCGGCGCGCGATATCCAGCTTTGGGAATACCAGCCACTGGGCCCGTTTCAATCCAAGGCATTTGGAACGACGATCAGCCCGTGGGTCGTCACACGCGAAGCGCTTGAACCGTTTCGGGTTTCTTCGCCTTCTCGGAAGACAGAGCTGCTGCAGCATCTTCACGAGGAACAGAACAACTCTTTCGACATTCGCATCGACGTGATGCTCGCCCCAACGGGGAAAGCACATTCTGTCATCAGCAGGGTAAACGCCCGGGATCTCTATTATTCGTCCGCGGTCCAACTCACACACCATGCCTCTTCGGGGTGCGCTATGGAAACAGGCGATCTGCTGGGGTCTGGGACCATTTCAGGTAAGACGCCTGACAGCTTGGGGTGCCTGTTGGAGCTCACCCGCGACGGCAGGTCGCCCTTGCGACTGGACGCTGACAGCCGGGCCTATCTCGAGGATGGCGACACAGTGACCCTGAGAGGTGGGTGCCAAGGGCATTACATGATTGGTTTTGGAAACTGCTCGGGAACAATTCTGCCGACCATCTAGCTCCCGCTGTCCTAAGGCTTGACACTACAGTTTCTGAAAGAAGTCGAACAGACCGCCATTGCTGGCAAGCGAGCCGTACCACTCAGAGTGTGACGTCCCGCAGCGGCGCGATGTGACCTGTCCCGTTGGTTAGGGCCGGTGTGATCTGGATTTTCCGGTTGTGTGATTGCTGTGAGCGGCAGCGCGGAGACTGCAAGAGTCTCGAGCGCTGACACGGTGTTGTTGTTCAGGACGTCCATCGGGGTTTGGTAGCTGCGGGCCGAATGCGGACGCTTGGTGTTGTAATGAACCCTCCAGCGGGCGATCTCCTCGCGGGCATGGCGCAGGGATTTGAACCAGTGCAGGTTCAGGCACTCGTCTGTGAGCCTGCCATTGAAGCTCTCCACGAAGGCGTTCTGCACGGGCTTGCCCGGTTCGATGAACCGCAGACGAACGCTTGGAGCAGTATGATTGGCTGTTTCCGAGCCGGAAGGATCGCAACCGTCATCTCTCGACACGGCAATATGCCCGCCTGGTTGACGATTGGGTTCAGTCTATCGGCCTCCGACGGTCAGCTTTTGGAACCCACTCGATGCGCCGCACCAAGGCTACGCTGACTTATCGGAAGACGGGAAACTTGCGCGCAGTTGCTTTTCAAGGGGCCATCATCGTTGTGGGGCTCGGACTTGTCAGCTACCCGGCGATGTCGAGGTAACACCGGAGTTCACCACATATTAGGCTCAGTGTTCCCGCGGCAACTGGGTCAGAATACCCGCTCGGATGGAGCAGATCGGCCCCATCCGAGTGGTCCAGTCTGAGTGTTGGCGCATGACCACATAATCGGGATCGACCATCGCTGGATTACCAAAAGAACTCCAGTCAAGGGCAGGCCCTTGCCGATTCATGATAACTTGTATACTCATGTGAACAAGATATCCTGCAAACAAGTGGCGAGGTTTAAGATGCATTTGTCCATGTGGGCATATCCTTGGGATTTCCAGGACCAAGGAGTCGACCACGCCCTCGCGGAGTTGAGCCAGCGAGCCAAGGTGAACACGGTCAGCCTGGCCACTTCTTATCATGCTGGCCGCTTCCTGCAGCCACGGAGCCCGAGCCAGAAGGCGTATTTTCCCGAAGACGGAACCATCTATTTCAAGCCAGACCCGGCCATGTGGGAAGGCAAGACCATTCAGCCGCTGGTGGCACGAAACGTTGTCGAGCGCGGTGATGTTCTCGCCGATCTGGTGGCGAAGCGCGAGCGCACGGGCATGCAGGTCTCCTGCTGGACCGTGTGCTTGCACAATACCCGCCTCGGCATGGCGCATCCCGGCCATGTGACGCGCAATGCTTTCGGTAATCCCAACTACTATAATCTATGCCCGTCGAGCCCGGTCGCGCGTGAATATGTGGTCACCCTGGTGGCCGACGTCACCAAAAACTACAAGCCGGATGTGGTGGAACTCGAAAGTCCGAACTTCATGGGTTTTGCCCATGAGTTCCATCACGAAAAAGATGGTATCGGCATGAACGCCGAAGACGATTTCCTGCTGTCGCTGTGCTTTTGCGACCATTGCACGACGCGCGCGGCCGATGCGGGTGTCGATGCAGCGCCAGTGCGTGAACTGGTGCGAGGCTTCATTGAGGAGATGTGCACGCGCGAGGTGCCTCGGATCCGGTTTCCCGACTTTCCTGCCAAGCGCATCGATGCCTTCAGGCCCTGGCCAGCGTTGCATGACTATCTGGTGTGGCGCACCGAGCCGGTCACCAGTCTGATCGCAGACATTCGAGCAATGGCGGATCCGAGGTCACGCGTAGTTCTCATCGATCTGGCAGATGGCTGGTTAGGCGGCGTCGCGCTCGATGCGGTGGGCCGTGCTTGCGATGGCGCCATCCTGTGCGCCTATGGCATGGAGTCCGCCGCCGTCGCCGACTTGATGAAAGCCGGTCGCGCGGCGCTGGGCGCCGACAAGTTCCTGGGCGCCGGCTATCGCATCTTCTACCCGGAAGTGCCGAGCAAGGCCGACTTGGTCGCTCGCGTCAAGGCGGCCACCGACGCAGGCGCCGACGGCATCAACCTTTACAACTACGGTCTCATCCCGGCCGCCCGGCTCGACTGGGCGGGCGCGGCGGTCAGCGCAATCCGGCATACTTGACTACTTGTATGAACAAGGTATCATGTATGCGGTCCAACGCCACTGTCTCGAAAAAAAGGGGAACATTATGAAATTCAAGGCAATACTTGCGGGCATGCTGGCCATTGTGGTGGCCGCGCCGGCTTTTGCGGCCGACAAGCTCTCGATTGGCTACGACATCTATTTCGGTGGAAACTCGTGGTCGGTCCAGCTTGAGAAGGAATTTCAGGCCGAGGCCGCCCGTCATGCCGACCAGGTCGAGGTTACCTATGTGGAATCCGAGCTCAAAGTCGACAAGCAGGTCGCCAATATCGAGGACCTGATTACCAAGGGCGTCGATGCGATCATCACCACGCCGATTTCGCCAACCGCGCTCATACCGGTGCTGAAACGCGCGCGCGCCGCCGGCATCAAGGTTGTGCTGCTCGCCTCCAAGATCAGCTCCGATGACTATGATGCGCTGGTTACCGTGGATGATGTGGAGTTTGGCGCCGCGGGCGCTCAGTGGCTCGCCGACGAGCTTGAGGGCAAGGGGAAAATCCTGGTTCTCAACGGCATCGCCGGCATCTCGGTGAGCGACGAACGCTGGGCCGGGGCTGAATCGGTCTTCTCCAAGTATCCGGACATCAAGGTCGTCAGCGCGGTCGATGCGTCCTGGGACTATGCGCAGGCCAAGGTCGCCGTCTCAAACCTGCTGGCTGCCAATCCCGAGATCGATGGGGTGTGGTCACAGGGCGGTGCCATGACGCTCGGTGCCATCGATGCGTTTGAAGCCGCGCAGCGTCAATTGGTGCCAATGACTGCGGAAGACAATAATGGCTATCTGAAGCGCTGGGTAGCGCTCCAGGAAAAGGGCTTTGACTCGGTGGCCCCCTCCAAGCCGACCTGGCTGGGTTCTGAGTCCTTGCTGGTGGCGCTCAAGCTGCTGCGGGACGAGCCTGTCGAAAAGGATGTGATATTCCCGGTACCGACGATCACCGCCGATAATATCGGCCGGTTCGTGCGCGATGACTTGTCGGACTCATTCTGGGCCAACACCCGGTTGACCGACGATCAGATCCGCGAAACTTTCCAGGACTGATCAAGCCAGTCTTTGAGATCGTCGTCCCGCAATGACCGCAGGCTCCTCCCAACCTATCCGAACGGTCCTGACCGCCTCACGAATATTCAAGGCATTCGCTCAGAATCAGGTCTTGCGGGACGTCACCGTCACTACAGCCCGCGGCGAAATCTTGGCCCTTGTCGGCGAGAATGGTGCCGGCAAGTCCACCTTGATGAACATCATCGGCGGCGGCCTGCGCCATGACCGGGGCGTCATGACCCTGGATGGCAAAGACTACACACCGGCCAATCCGCTTGAAGCGATGCGCGAGGGCGTGGCGATCGCTCATCAGGAAACGGCGATTATCCCGGATCTCACGGTTGCCGAGAATGTCTTCTTCGGTCGTGAACCCCGCAATCCGCTCGGTCTTATCCGGCAAGGCGCCCTGCACCGCCGTTGCACGCAATTCCTCGATCAACTTGGCTTCGCGATCGCGCCCGATCGGCTCGGCTTCGATCTGTCGGCGGCCGAACTGCAGATGGTGGAGATCGCCCGCGCCATCAGCCTCGATCCCAAAGTGCTCATCCTCGATGAGCCGACAGCCTCTCTGTCGAGCAAAGCGGCCGAACAGGTGCTCGGCTTGCTACGAACCCTGAAGGCGCGTGGCATCTCCATAGTCTTCATTTCCCACCGTCTGGGGGAGGTCATGGAGGCGGCCGACCGTGCAATCGTGCTCAAGGACGGTGAACTGACGCTCGACGCCAAGCGCGGACGGTTCGACCGCGACGACCTGATCCAGGCAATGGTGGGCCGTAAGCTCACCAACATTTTCCCCTCCCGTCCGTCCTTGAGTCCCACCGCCCCGCTGGCACTGAACATTGAAGATGCCGGCAATGGCGAACTTCCCCCTATCACCATGTCAGTGCGCCAAGGCGAGGTGCTGGGGATCGCCGGCCTGGAGGGTCAGGGCCAGCGCGAGCTTGCCCTGGCCCTTTGTGGTGCCCGCCCATTCCGGTCCGGCACGGTAGAGATCGCCGGTCGGTCCGCCAAGATCTCCTCGACCGCTAAAGCTATTGCGCTGGGCATCGCCTCGATCCCGGACGACCGCAAGCGCGACGGCTTGGCCCTTGATCTATCCGTGCGCGCCAATATCAGCCTGTTCGCGCTCGAAGAGGCGGCGCGGTTCGGTTTTCTACCGCTCGACACCGAGAAGAGCTTCGCCAACGAGGCCCGTGCGCGCTTCGCCATCAAAGTTGACTCTCTCGAACAGCCCGTTGAACAGCTTTCCGGCGGCAATCAGCAGAAGGTCGTGTTCGCCCGCTGGCTGGCGCACACCCCACGCGTGCTGGTGCTTGCCGAACCGACCAAGGGCGTCGATATCCAGACCAAGTCCGAGATCTATCAGTTGATCAGCGAACTGACCGACAAGGGCGTTGCGGTCATCCTCATCAGTTCCGACCTTCTCGAGCTCATCGGCCTGTCCGATCGGATTTTTACCTTATACGAGCGGCGCATTTCGGCGCGGATCAAGCGTGAGGACTTTTCCGAGGAGTTCATCATGGCACGCGCCACCGCGTCGCAGGAGGCAAGAGAGACGGCTCATGCCTAGCGGTTCGATCCGGTTCAACTTGCTGCTAACCCTGCCGGCGTTGGTGTTGGTGACCACGCTGGTCATGTTCACCGCTTCACTGTCTGACTCGTTTCTCAGCGCGTCGAACCTGTCGAACCTGACCAACCGGGTCCTACCGCTTGGCATGGTCGCTTTGGGGCAGGCCTTGGTGCTGATGGCTGGCCGGATCGATCTGTCAGTGGGCGCTATCATCAGTCTTTCTACCGCCATCATGGCGTTGGGCGTGCCGACCGTCGGCTGGCTGGCGATCCCTGCGGCGCTTGCTGTTGGAGCGATCACGGGATTGTTCACTGCCACCGGCATCGTGTGGGTACGTATCAACCCGCTGGTGATGAGCCTGGCCACCGCGGCAATCGTCAAGGGCGTCACCCTGCTGCTGCTGCCCAGGCCCGGTGGACAGGTCGACTACGAATACTACGCTGCGTTGTTTGAGGCGGACACCCCGTTAGGTGCACCGCTGGCGATCGTCATCATCGTTTACGGCACCTTCATCATTGCGACGGGATGGACGCGGTTCGGCCGATCCATCTATGCCGCCGGGTCGGATCCGCGCGCCGCGTTTGCTCGAGGTGTTTCGGGCGGGCTTATCGACTTCAAGGTGTTTGCGTTGAGCGGCGCTTTGGCGGCGCTGGCAGGTGTTTTCCTCTCCATCCGCATCTTGTCCGGTGACCCGCTGATCGGCGATTCCTACACTCTGGATGCGGTCTCTGCAGCCATTCTGGGCGGCGTGGCGTTGAAAGGCGGGCGTGGCAATCTCATCGGTGTGCTGATGGCGGTCATCTCCCTAGTGCTGATCAACAATACTTTCAACCTGCTGCAGCTCGACACCAACCTGCAGGCGATTGCCAAGGGTTTGATCTTCGTGCTGGCGCTGATTTTCTTCATGCGCGGGAGGGCTGGCGATGAGCAATAGCCTTTCCGCTGTTCTGGCTCATTCGCGCCCCTCCGCGGCCACTATGCGCACGTTCGGCCTGCTGGTGGTGGTGCTATGTATCCTGTTCTTCGCCTCAGGGCGGATTTCCGCCCACCAGGTGCTCGACAATATGCGCCAGGCCGCACCCCTGGGCATCATCACAATCGGCCAGGCACTGGTCCTGATGATGGGTCGGCTTGATCTGTCGGTGGGCGCCACAGCGGGGCTGGCCAATGTCGTTCTCGCGCTCACCTTCGCGGGTGACATGGATAACATGGTCTGGGCGGTGGCACTCACCTTTGCCTGCGGGCTGGCGGTGGGGCTTGCCAACGGCCTGCTCGTGGTTGTGCTGCGCATCCCTGCATTCCTGGCGACCTTGGCGAGTTCCCTGGTTCTGATCGGTACCGTTCTGGTGATCACTGGCGGCAGCCCGCGCGGCTCGATCCCCGCCGGCTTCCGCTCGATCACCGAGAGCTGGCTCGCTGGGCTGATTCCCTACTCGGTGCTCATCTGGGCAGCTTTTGCCGTGGCCACGGTCGTGCTGGTGCATTTTACATTGTTGGGCCGGCGCATGCTGCTTTCAGGCGCCAACGCTCGCGCCGCGCGCTTCAACGGCATCGCGGCCAACCGCCTGATCGTCTTCTCATTCGTGCTGTCGAGCCTGGCGGCCACCACTGGCGGCGTTCTGCTGTCGGCGATCACCGGTATGGCATCTATCGGGGTCGCCGACACATATACGGTCGATTCCATTGCCGCAGCGGTGATCGGCGGTGCGGTGTTCTCGGGCGGGGTGTTCTTTGCCGCCGGTGCTTCCCTGGGCGCGCTGATCCTGTTCTTCGTCCAGAGCCTGCTCTTCGTTCTGTCCCTGCCGCCGGCCACGAAGTTCATAGTTCAGGGTGGCATTATCGTTGCGGCGCTGGCGCTATCCAACATCAACAGGAGACCCTCCTGATGGCTTTTATCCGAACTCTCAACGGTGACATGTCCCCAGACGAGTTGGGGGTCACCTATGCCCACGACCATTTGTTCTGCGTTCCCCCGCTCTGGAAGGAGCAGGGCATTGACGATTTCATGATCGACAGCGTCGACAACTCCGTCGCCGACGTGGAGTTGTTCAAGGCGGCCGGTGGCCGCTCGGTCTATGACGCGACCGCCATCGACTACGGGCGCGACCCGCAAGCGCTTAAGCAGATCGCCGATCGTACCGGTATTCACATCATCGCCACTGCCGGCTTCAACAAGGCGATCATGTGGCCCGGCCAGATGCGTGGGCAGGCGATGACGTTCGCCGACTGGATCGCATCGAAATCCCGCACCGAGCTCAGGGATCACGTGATCGGCGAACTGACCGAGGGCATGGACGGCACTGGGTTACGCGGCGGGGTCGCTAAGTTCGGCACCGGCTACAACACGATTTCCGATGCCGAGGACAAGGTGGTGCGCGCAGTGCTGGACGCGCACAAGGAGACCGGCTGCCCACTGCATTCCCACACCGAGATGGGCACGCTCGTTCTCGAACAGCTGGCGATTGTTAAGCAGGAAGGTGTCGACCCTCAACGTCTGACCATCGCCCATGTGGACCGCAATCCCGATCACTGGGTGCATCTGAAGGCCGCACAGACCGGGGTTTTCATGTGCTTCGACGGCATCTCGCGCATCAAATACCACCCCGAAAGCATCCTGATCGAATGCATCTTCAACCTGGTTCGCCATGGCCACGAGAAGCAGATCCTGATCGGTGGCGACATCGCCCGGCGAACCATGTATCGCAACTACGGCGAGGGCGGCCTGGGGCTCGGCTACATTCTAGAAAGCTGGGTGCCCCGTTTTATCGAGCAGGCCGGAGAGGCCGGTTTCGACGGCGCTGCGCTGATCGAGACCTTTCTTGTCGAAAACCCAAAACACGCGTTTGCGTTCAGCGAATAGGTTTCCCAGTGACGAGCGACCCGACCGACATTTCCCGCCTGTCCGACAGCGCCCTGCAGGCGGCACTGGACAAAAAGCCCGTACTGTTGCTGCCCATCGGCGCGGTGGAAAGCCACGGCGACCACCTGCCGACGGGAACCGACAACATTCTCGCCGATGCGCTGACAACCGCCCTCATCCGAACCATCGGCGGTGGAACGCCGGTGATGCGCCTTCCGCTGATGCCGTTCGGACAGGTATGGTCGCTGGCCGACGCGCCCGGCTCTTTCGGAATTTCCAACGAGACCGTTACCAATGCGCTGGTCGAGATCGCCAGATCCACCAGGGGCAAGGGGTTGGCCACGCTGGTGGTCATCAACACCCATCTGGGTAATGCGACCGCGATCCGGGATGCCCAGCGCGTGTGCAAGGACGAGGGCATCACCATGGCCAATTTCTTCTATCCCGGCGCCGAAGCGGCGATTGCCCGCGTGCGCGAGCGACCGCAGGCGCGAGGCGCTTTCATGCATGCCTGCGAGATCGAGACCTCCTACATGCTGCATCTGGCGCCTGACTCCGTCGACATGAGCGAAGCGCGCGAGAACTATCCGGTCTTCCCCGAAGATTTTGACACCGTCGCCTACCGCTGGACCGAGTTCTCGCAAAGCCCGGTGCTCGGTGACCCGAGCGCCGCGACCGCGGAAAAGGGGAAGATTATTCTTCAGGAAGTTCTTGCCAATATGGCAAACCAGGTGGCCGTTCTGTATAACCGGCAATTTGAAGAATGAATCAGAGGCAGGCGTGAACATCCAGGCCCCTTCGGCAAAAGATCACCGGCCCGTCTACATTCAGATCGCCGAAACCTTAAGGGCGCGCATCATCTGCGGCTATTATCGTGATCGCATCGACGGCGAACTGCCGCTGGCGCGCGAATGGAATGTCAGCCGCCGTACGATCCAGCAGGCGCTGCAAGTCCTGATCCAGGAAGGTTTGGTCAAGCGGCAGCATGGCTTGGGCACGTTCGTCAATCGCTCCGGCGCCGACAAGCGCCATAGCGCCATCACCAGCATCACCGAGAGCATTACCGCCCAGGGGCTGACGCCGCAATTCGTCATCCTTTCGAGCGGCCGGGCGCCGGGCAACGAGGAGGCCTGCCGGTTCTTCGAACTCGACAACGGTGGTGAAGTCTATCTGCACGAACGACTGGTCTCGGCCGGTGGCAAGCCGGTGGCGGTTCTCGCCACCTCGCTCAACCTTAACCTGCTCGAGGGACTGGAACTGTCGCATCTGGACGGATCGCTCTATGCAGCGCTCAGACGGGAGTTTGGGCGCACTATCATGCAGGCGGAGGATCAATATGTCCCTGCCGTTGCAGACGCGCAGACTGCGCAGCTGCTCGAAATCAAGGAAGGCACGCCCATCTTCATTGCAATCCGCCGCGCCACCGATCAGACCGGAGCGCGGATCGAGCTATCGCACATCTCCATGCTGCCGGTGCCGCTGGATATTTCGATCCAGCATGTGGGCTTCGCCCCGAAAGGCGATGTGGTCCATCGCGAGCCGTCGGAATGGACATACACGGTGCGCTTCAGCGATTTTTAGAGGGCTGATACCGGGTCCGCTCAAGCGAGAAAAAGTCTAATCCACCAGCGAAGTAAGCGGACCAAGCGCATTCGTGCGCGCGGTGAGGTAATGCGCATATCCTAGCGAATAGGCATCCGCCAACGTTGGATCGGGCTCGTGGCGCCGCTGCGGGCGATAGGTCGCTTCGCAGGCCTGCGCGATCGATTCGAACGCGCCACTCGCCACCGCCGCACACAAGACAGCTCCCTTCGCGCCAAACTGCGTGCCGTGCGGCACTTCGACCGGGATGCCGGTGACGTCGGCGATCATCTGCGACCAGAACGGGCTGCGTGCGCCACCGCCGCTCAGGCGCATGGATTCGACTTCACCGCCGGTGGCGGCAAAGCTGTCACGAATTGCGTAGGCCATACCCTCGTAGATGGCCCGCGCCATGTCGGCCCGCTCATGGTGGGGAGCGAGGCCGAAAAATCCGGCCCGCGCACGCGGCTCGATCGCCGGCGCGATCACGCCGCTGGCCGAAAGATAGGGTACGAACACGACTCCGTTGGCGCCGGGCGGGCTGGTGCCCGCGAGCGCGCCGAACCCTTCGTAGTCGCCATCTCCCCCCTGCCGGGCAGTGCCAAGCGTCTTCATGCCCCAATCGATGATGGAGGTACCCGCCACATTGGGCATCGCCTTGAACCAGTTTCGGCCCGGTAGGATAAACAACAGTCCCAGATCCTTCGGCTCGTAGACGTCGCGGTCCAGAACAATGCCGTTGATGCAGGTCGTGCCAAGGATCGTCGCCGCCACGCGCGGCGCGGCGCAGCCCGAGCCGACGACGCAGGCGCCCGTATCGCCGGTGCCGATGGCCACCGGAGTGCCTTCCGCAAGCCCGGTTTCGGCAGCAGCCGTGCGGGTCACCGATCCCGCCAGTGTCTCTCCACGACGAACGGGCGCAACCAGATGAACAAGCTCGGAGATTTCGAGCAGATCGAATTGGTCGGGATGAAAATCGCGCAACGCTGCCGAACCGGGCGCCATGGCGGCCTCGGATTCGTCGGTGGCGATCTCGCCGGTGAGTCGGAAGCGCACATAGTCTTTTGCGCAGACCACGTGGCGCGTGTTGGCGAGCACGTCCGGCTCGTTGTGCCTGAGCCACGCCAGCACCGGCAGCGTGCATCCGAACTGCATGACGGAACCCGAATGGGCGAAAATCTTGGACAGCAGATCGGGTTGCTTGGCGCTCAAGCGATCAATCAACTCGCGCGACCGCACATCGTTCCACAGGATCGGGTGTCGTAGCAGACGCCCGTCCGCGGCAAGTGGCCACACGCCCACCATGACGCCGGTGATCCCGATGCCGGTCAGGTCTGCGGCCGATATGTCCGCCTTGCGCAACACCGCGCCGATCACCGAGCACACCGCGTCCCAGACCGCATCGCCGTCCAACTCGGACCAGCCGACGGGTCCGGACATCGGTTGGGTCCGGTGAGCGATATCCGCGATCTCGCACCCCGAGCTATCGAAAACTGCCGCTTTGGTGACGGATGTGCCGATGTCCAGGCCAAGATACATCAGGAAAGCTCTCAAATCACTTGTGCAGTAATGTAGTCAAGCTGGGTGGCCTTGCCAAGGTGGCAGCTCCGGAAGCCGGATCAACGGCGCTTCGAATGCATCTTCGTTCATGATGATCTGTAGTTGGAGTTCCCCCGGTTTTGTGGACGGTTGGGGGCTAGAGGATTCTAGCGGTTCGTGAGCGGTCCTTTCATGGTTGATGAGTGACAAATATCCGAGGGCTGAGTGACGGCGTCCCGGATTGTACCAGCCCTCGATGAACTCGAAGATCGCCATGCGTGCCACTGCCTTGGTCTGGAGCTTTCGCCGGTCCAGGAGGTCGCATTCCAGCGAAGCAAAGAAGCTCTCACGCATGGCGTTGTCGCAGGCATCGCCAATCGATCCCATGGATGGACCAACACCGGCTTCTTTGCACCGCAGACCGAAGGCCACGGAAGTATATTGCGAGCCCTGATCGCTACGGTGAATGACATTGCCTCGGCTTGCGCTGTCCCAATGCCATGTTCATGGCATCAACGACGAGTTGCGTTTTGAGGTTCGTCCCCATCGCCCAGCCAGCGATCCGCCGAGAGAAGGCATCCAGCACAACGGCCAGATAAAGGAAGCCCGCCCAGGTTGGAATATATGTGATGTCCGCCACCCAGAGCATGTTGGGACTGTGGGCGTAGAAGTTGCGGTCAACCAGATCGGCGGACGGGCGCACACGGTCATCGCGGATCGTCGTGCGAGCGCCCCGACAACGGCTGACACCGGCAAGACCTGCGGCTTTCATCAGCCGTTCGACACGCTTGCGCCCGACATGGATTCCGGCATCAGCCAGTTCAGCGTGGACGCGTGGGGCACCATAGCTTTCCCTAGAGGCAGGATGGATCTGGCGGATCAGCTCCGTCAGTTGCCGGTCGGCGATATCCCGCGCGGATGGTTCTGGCGTCTGCCAAGCGTGGAAGCCGCCGCGTGATGCACCCATGCTGCGCGCCATAGTCTGAACTGGGAACCCGGCCCGGTTCGACATCATGAACTCCAAGACCTCGGACCGGTCGTGTCGTTCTGTGCTGCTCAGAATGTCGGCCCGCTTGACCCAACCGTGGATCGTTGCAACGCACGGCTCAAACTCGCGGGCAAGGTGATCAGCGCTACGACCAGCTCTGTGAAGCTCGACAATCTGTTCCCGGAATTCCGCCGGGTAGCCGAAACCCGGCGGCTGCACGATGTGTTTTTAGCTGGAACGGATATCGTAGCAAGTCGACAATCGCCTCAGCAAAAACCCTGTATCCGGTAGTGTGGTTTCTCAGCTGTTTGCTATGGCGATGAGCGGGCGGGAGATGGCTCAACGCTCAGCAATCGATCAGTGTGGCTTGCAGAAAAGGGATTGATTATCACAGGGTTATGGTGCCGCCAGGGTGACTCGAACACCCGACCTACGCATTACGAATGCGCCGCTCTACCAACTGAGCTATGGCGGCAGTCCGTGGGCATGAATAGTGATCGGCGCGCGGCTTTGCAAGCCGTGCGGATCAGAATAATCCAAATCGGCGCTTAGGGGGCGGATCGGCCTCGTCGTCGGGCAGCGGGCCGGGATCGTCCGGCGGCCGGTCGAAGCCGAACCGATAGGGCTTGTCGGCCTCTCCGGCATCGCCCGTATCCTCGTCCGCCCGTTCAGGCGACGGCATATCGCCATCCGCATCATCCGCCCCGCTCGGCGGCAGGCCGGCCGGGGGCTTGCCCGCGGCCTCATCGGGGTGTGACGCTTCCGGCGCCGGCCCGGCTTCGCTCGCCGATGCCCGCGCATCGGTGCCGAGGATGACGACGTTCGCCGTTTCGCCCTTGGCCGCCTCATCCGTCTCGCTTGGTGCCGTTGCTTGCGGCGCGTCCGATGATGCCCCGATCGGATCGGCGGATGTCGTCGCGGGATCCTTCGACGCCTCTGTGCTGTCGCGGCCGCGGAGTATCGCCTGCGCCGGACCGGCGGTCTCCCGCTGACCGGTCTCTCCCGTCTTGACCTCCCCCGTCTTGACCTCCGCGGTCTTGACCTCCGCGATCTCGGACTTTCCAGCCTCAGTTTCTCCGGCAGGATGCACATCTGGCTGGGGCGCAGCATCGACCGGCTCTGCGGTTTTCGCCGTCTCGGTGGCCCGGGGGGATGATGGTGGGGGGGATGATGATGGTTCTGCCGCCGCCGCCTCGCGGGCCGGTTCGGTCTGCGGGCGCGCGCTCGATGGCGGGTCGTCCTGGAGCGGCCCGTCTTCCTGTGGTTTGTTTTCCGCCGTTTCCGGTGCCTGCGGGGCGGTGGTGTCCCCGGCTGCGGCCGTGGGGTCCGGTACAGCCGGTTGCGCAGTCTCGAAGGACGCGGGAAGCGCGGCGGCGTATTCCGGCTGGAGAACGGCGTTTTCCGCCGCATCCGCATCCGGCGGGCTCAGCGCCTCGACCGGCACCTTCCATTCATAGGCGTCGAGATGGCCGGAGATCGGCGAGAGCGGGGCCCAGCTTTCGGAGACATAGCCGTCCGCCGTCCAGGCCGGATCGCGAGGAGCGTGAACGGCGCGGGCAAGCCATTCGCGCACAGCGCCGGCATCGCCCGTGTCGTGCTCGGCGATCTCCGCCATCAAGAGGCAGATGCGCTGGCTCGGCGCCGACCGCGTCAGCGGCTGAAGCGCCTCGCGGGCCTGTGCCCAGTCACGCGCGTCGATCGCGGCGACGGCCAGGCCGATGCGGCCCTCAGCGTTGTTGGGCATCTTGGCAAGCAGCTGCCGGGCGCGCTTCAGGCGGTCGCGGGCGGAATCGCCGGAGCGGGCATGGGCATAGACCTCGGCGAGATCGGGATGCGGCGACAGGCGCCAGGTCTTCTCGACCACGCGGGTGACCTGGCGCGGCTTGCCGGCGGCGGCAGACAGCCGGCCGGCGATCACGGCGGCGGGTACCAGTTCCGGCGCCAGCTTGTTGGCTTCCAGGGCAAGCGTCAGCGCGCGCTCCGGATCGGTGTCCTCGTTGTCCTGCGCCTGCGCGGTCAGCAGCACCGCGCGGGCACGGCGGGCGGCCTTCTTGTCGATCAGCCGGTGCTCGGCGTTGCGCGCCAGCGTGCCGAGCGCGGCCTGCCAGTCGTGGTCGCGGGTCTGCTGCTCGAGAAGCGCGTCAGCCGCCCAGGCAAGGCCCGGCGCGCGTTCGGCGGCCCGCTCGACGCACAGGCGGGCGGTGTCCATGTCGCCGGCGCGCTGGGATTCGATCAGCAGGCCGCGCAGTCCGAGCAGTTCGGTATCGGTGCGCTCGATCATCGCCTCGAAGGCGGCGCGGGCGGCGTTGCGGTCGCCGGCAAGCTGGGCGGCCTGGGCATCGAGCAGCAGGGTGAGCGGCTCGTCGCGCAAGAGCTTGTGGGCCTCCTTGGCTGCCTGGCGGGCCAGCCGCGCGTCGCCGGCGCCGGCGGCCACCATGCCGCGCGACAGGGCGCGCAGGCCGCGGGTCTGGCGGCGTTCCTTCAGATAGCCGGAAAAGGCTGCCGGACCGTGCAGGATCCAGCGGATCAGCGTCCACAGGATGATCAGGGCGACGACGATGACGATGACGGCGACGACCGCCACCATCAGGCTGGTCTGGATCTGCCAGCCCTGCCAGTCGAGCACGACCGCGCCGGGCCGGTCGGCAAGCCAGGCCGCGCCCAGGGCGGCGGCGCCGACGATGACGATGTAGAGGGCTACGCGTACCATATGTCCATCTCCGCCCTGTCGTTCAGTCCTGTCCCGAGGAGGCATCCGGTGCAGATGCGTCCGTATCGGATGTGCCCGTATCGGATGTGCTGGCGTCGGATGTGTTGGTGTCGCCCGAGCTGTCATCGGATGTGCTCATTCCCGAGGCATCCGTTTCGGTCGGCGCGGACCCGGCCGAAGCCGGGCTGGCCGTCGCCTGTTCCGCCGATCCGGTCGCGCCCGCGCCTGATGCGTTTGATCCGGATGCATCTGGCCCCGATGCATCTGGCCCCGATGCATCTGATTGGGACGCGTTACCGCCTGCTGGCGCGGCGTTGCCGGTCAGCGAGGCGGTGAGGGCGGCATTCAGGCCGACGATCGCCTCGTTAACGGCAAGGCGCGCCTTCAGGCCCCTGGCCCAGTCCGCCGAAGCCGCTTGGCCCGCCGCGTCCAGCGATCCCCATTCGGTCTCGGCCGAAGCCAGATCGCCGGCCCGCAGCGCGGCTTCGATGCGGGCGACGATCGCGCCGGGTCCATCGCCGGAGACCTGGCCGATCGGGCGCACCTGGACGAGCGAGCGGGCGCTCGAGGCGAGCGTATCGAGAATGCCGCCGTCGGTGGTGTCGCCGGCGGACAGGATCGTGTTGGCGACGGCCGAGAAGCCGCTTTGCAACTGCGCGATATCGGGGACGCCGGTCGCGGCATGGGCATCCAGCACCGCGAGGTCGGCGGGATCGTCGACCAGCGGCTTCAGGACGGACAGTTCCCGCTCGAACGGCGCGCCCCTGTCGACGGCCTTTTCCAGGGTGGTCAGCGCCAGGGCTTTCGCCGTCGTGCGCGCGGCGGCCCTGGTGTCGCTGGTGTCGCGCTCCTCGATCGATTTGGCGAAGGCGGCGAGTTTGCCGTCGATGCCCGAGGTCGATTCGCTGACCTTGCCGTCGAGCGTGTCGAGTTCGCCGCGGATCGTCTGCAGGTCGGTTTCCAGTTTGCTCACCTGGTCCTGCGTGGCGGTGGTATCCGTCGTCGCCAGGCCGCCGAGCTTCTGCGACATCTCCTCGATCAGCTTGTCGAGCCCGTCGATCCGGCTTTCCAGCGCCGTCAGGGCCTCCTGGCTCAGAGTCGTGACTTCCCGCGCCACCGCGGTGGTGGCCACGGCACGGCCGCCGATGGCCGATTCCGTCTGGGGATTGATCGTATCCGACGCAGTGGCGCCGTTTTCCGTATCGGTCGCGGCCGATGTCTGCGTGTCGTCGGTGCCGGCGGACGGCGTCTGTGCCGATGTGCTGGCGGATGTGTCATCGGACGCATCACCTGACGACTCCCGCGCGGTCAGGCGCTCGGCAATGCCGCTTTCGATCTGGCCAAGGCGTGTTTCGAAGGCCGACAGCCGGTCGTCGACGGCGCCCATCGCCGATTCGCCGGTCTGCGACACGGTCGTTTCCAGGGCGGCGAGCTTCGACTGCATCTCGTCGAGCAGCGCGGCGCCGTCGCCGCCGGTCACGGCGCCGGCGGCCTGTGCGATCTGCTCCTCCAGGCTGCGGACGCGTTTGACAAGCGCGTTCTTCGGATCGGCGCCGAGTTCCTGCAGCGCCGATTGAAGCTCGGCGATGTCCTTGGCGAAATTGCGCCTGGTTTCGCGGGCAAGCGTCGATTCCATCGTCGAGGCACGGCGGGTCAGGTCTTCGACCTGGGCGGCCAGGTCGTTCAGTTCGGTGTTGTCGTCGCGCGGCAGGACGCCGCCATAGTAGAGGCCGAGATAGACGATCAGCGCGATCAGCGCGCCGACGAGCGCCGAGCCGATCAGGCTGGCGCGGCGGGCCGTGGGAAGAGGTGTTTCGGGCGGCTTTCCGGTGTCTGCGCCGGTTCCGGATGGCCCGTCATCGGACGGTCCCCCATCGGATGAGCCGGTCCCGTCATCCTCTGCGGCCGCGGTGTTTTCCTCCGGCTTGTTCCCTTCGGTATCGCCATCCTTGGGGTCGGTCTGATCCGTGTCGGCGCCGGCGGCCGTCGATGCGGCGTCTCCAGCCTGCTCGGGTGCCTCGGTGGAGTCGGTTGGCGTCGTCTCGGCGTCCTTTGCGGTGGTCTCGTCGGTCGCCTGCGCCGCGGTCTCGCTCGCATCTTCGCTGGCGGTTGCGTCCGCCTGGCCGGTATCCGGCTCATCTGCCGCAGGTGTTTCGATCTCCTCGGCCTTGCCGTCGATCGTCGGCGGCCGCGCGGCGTTGCGGCGCCGTCCCTTTCTACCTGCGCTGGTGGGCTTCTTGTCGCCGTTGCTCATGATTGCGGCTCCGCCGTTTCGTCAGTGTCGGGCCGGCGACCCGCAATACGACAGGGGCCGGCCTTCCAAGTTATACACGCATTTCTTTCGCGGGTGCGAGACGTCGGGCGCAAGCAAACGCCCTAATCCCCTCCCAAGTCCTTAATCGCCCCGCTTTGTGTCCGTTTTTTTGACAGCTGCGTCGAGCGCTGTCAGCAGGTCGGATTCCTGCGGTGTCCGGGCAACGAAAATATGGCGATAGCCAGCCTTTTTCGCCGCGGCGGCGACGCGGTCCGACAGGGTGACCGCGGGAATGCCGGCAAGAGCATCCGCGATGCCGGCCTTCGCGGCAAGGCCCGAGACCGCTTCGACGCTGCGAGGCGAGTAGAACAGCACCGCGTCGATCTGTCCCATGCCGATCGCCGCAATCGCCTCGGCCGGCAGGGACGGCGCGGCTTCGGTCTCGTAGACCACGATCCGTTGGGCATCGAAGCCCTCCTGCCGGAGCGTCTCGTCGAGATCCTCCGATACCGCACGGCCGCTCAGGTAAACGACCGAGCCGCCTTCGCGGCTACAGGTGTCGACGACAAGACGATGCAGGTCCGCAACCCTGCCGCCGGCCGACCGCACCGCCGTGAAGCCCACCTCGCGGGCGGCCTCCGCGGTCCGGTCGCCGACACAAAGCACAGGGATATCGTACAGCCCGGCAAGATCGCTCCGGTGTGCCAGGCAGGCCGCGGCGTTGCGGCTAGTCAGCACCAGGGCCGCCGCGTTCCCTGGAAGGCGCCACCCGGGAACGGGGGCGACCACGAGCCCGGGCGCCGGCAGGCCCTGGTAGCCGCGCGCGGCAAGGCGCCGGATCGTGGCCGCCGCGTCCGCTTCCGGCCGGGTGACGAGGATGGTCAATGCGCGGTCCGCAGCGTAGCCAGGAAATCGGGTCCGGCCCGGGCGATGATGTCCTCGCCGGCCTGGCGGCCTGTCGCTTCCGGGTCGGTGTGGCCGCCCATGGCGGTCGTCTCGTGCGCCGTGCGGCCGTCGGGGCTGACGACGAGGCCGCGAAACGTCAGGTCAGGCCCGTCAACGCGCGCAAGGCCGGCGATCGGCGTCCGGCAGGAGCCGTCCAGCGTTGCCAGAAAGGCCCGCTCGCACAGGAGGGCCGCCTCGGTATCGGCATGGTTCAGCGCCTTCACCAGGGTATTGACGCGCTCGTCATCGGCGCGGGTCTCGATCGCGATCGCGCCCTGTCCGAGCGCTGGCGGAAAGGTACCCGTGTCGAACAGCGCGGTCGCCTCGGCCTCGGCGCCGAGGCGCTTCAGGCCGGCGAGTGCCAGCAGGGTCGCCTGGACGGTGCCCTCGGCAAGCTTACGCAGCCGGGTCTGGACATTGCCGCGCAGGGTCACGACCTTGAGGTCCGGCCGGGCGCGGAGCACCAGCGCCTGGCGTCTGAGCGAAGCCGTGCCGACGATCGCACCCGCCGGCAGGTCGGCAAGCGTGCCGGCAATCCGGCATACGAAGGCGTCGCGGACATCCTCGCGTTCCAGGAAGGCGGACAGGACAAGACCGTCGGGCAGCCAGGTCGGCACGTCCTTGGCCGAATGTACCGCGATATCGGCGCGGCCGTCGATCAGCGCTTCCTCGATCTCCTTGGTGAACAGGCCCTTGCCGCCGGCCTCGGCCAGCGTGCGATCCTGGATGCGGTCGCCGGTGGTGCGCAGCACGAGGATTTCGGTATCGCCGGGGCCGAGATCATGGGCTGAGCGCAGGCGGGCTGCGACCTCCTCGGCCTGGGCGAGCGCCAGGGGGCTGCCACGGGTGGCGATGCGGAGGGGAAGGGAGGAGGCGGACAACGGGAGGTGTTCCTTCAAGGTATTGGCGAGCGGACCTTCGCACGGCGGCGCTAGCCGAACCGGCATTCGGGCGACTATATAGACCGGTGTGGCGCGGCGGTACCATAGCGGGGACGACCGGCCCGAATTGCGCGAAGACGGCCGCGCAAGGATTATCATAATCCAGTGTTCACAAGCCGATGTTCACAAGCTCTGGGTCAGCCATGCGCATCCTCGGTATCGAGACGAGTTGTGACGAGACCGCCGCCGCGGTCGTCGAGCGGGCAGCCGACGGGTCGGGCCGGATCCTGTCGACAATCGTGCTGAGCCAGCTTGCCGAACACGCCCCCTTCGGCGGCGTCGTGCCCGAGATCGCCGCGCGCGCCCATGTCGGGGCGCTCGATTCCCTCGTTCGGCAGGCGCTCGACGAGGCAAGTCTGGCGGTTGGCGACCTCGACGGGGTGGCCGCGACGGCCGGTCCCGGCCTGATCGGCGGGCTGCTGGTGGGCCTGATGACCGGCAAGGCGATCGCGGCGGCGGCGGCAAAGCCCTTCGTCGCGGTCAATCACCTGGAGGCCCATGCCTTGACCGCGCGGCTGACCGATTCGGTCACCTTTCCCTATCTGCTGCTGCTGGTCACCGGCGGTCATACCCAGATCGTCGCCGTCAGGGGCTTGGGCGACTACACCCGGCTCGGCACCACGGTCGACGACGCGGTCGGCGAGGCCTTCGACAAGGTCGCCAAGATGTTCGGCCTCGGCTGGCCGGGCGGACCGGAAGTGGAACGGCGCGCGATGCACGGCGATGCGGCGCGCTTCGCCTTCCCGCGGCCGATGCGCGGGCGGACGGGCTGCGATTTCTCGTTTTCCGGGCTGAAGACGGCGGTACGGCTGGAAGCCGAGCGGCTCGCGCCCTTAAGCGAGCAGGACGTCGCCGATTTCTGTGCGGCGTTTCAGGCCGCGGTGACCGACTGCCTGGCCGACCGGGTCGAAGCGGCGATCGACCTATTCGATTCCCGGTCCGGCGACCGTCCGGTCCTGGTGGTCGCCGGCGGCGTTGCCGCCAACCAGGCGGTGCGGTCGCGGCTGGAGGCGGTTGCCGCACAGCGCGGTTTCGACGTCATCGCGCCGCCCCTCGACCTGTGCGGCGACAACGCGGCGATGGTCGCCTGGGCGGGCTGCGAGCGGTTGGCGCATGGCCTTGCCGACACGCTCGACGCGCCGGCCCGGGCGCGTTGGCCGCTTGCCGAGGTGACCCGTGCCGAAGGGCAGGCGGCATGAGCGGAGCGGTCGGCGTCATCGGGGCTGGAGCGTGGGGAACGGCGCTTGCGACGGCGGCGGCCCGGGCCGGGCGGCCGGTCGTCCTGTGGGGACGTGATCCGGCCACTGTCGCGACGATCAATGCCGATCACGAGAACCGGACGCGGCTGCCGGGCATCGCGCTCGATAAGGCGATCGGCGCGACGACGGACCTCGCCGAGGCCTGCCGGGCCGACATGATCATCCTCGGTGTGCCGGCCCAGTCGGTCCGGTCGGTGAGCGCGGCGATGGCGGCGCATCTGCGTGCCGGAACCCCGGTTCTGATCGCCGCGAAGGGCTTCGAGCGCGAAACGGGCGCGCTGATGAGCGACGTGCTGGCCGAGACCCTGCCGCAGGCGGTCGCGGCGGTGCTGTCGGGGCCGAGCTTTGCAAGCGATGTCGCCAATGGTCTGCCCACCGCTGTGACGCTTGCCGCCGCCGCGGAGGACACGGCCAGGGCGCTGGTCGACGCGATCGGCCATCCCGCGTTTCGCCCCTATCGGTCGACCGACCTGATCGGAGTGCAGGCCGGCGGCGCGCTGAAGAACGTGCTCGCGATTGCCTGCGGCGTCGTCGTCGGCAAGGCGCTGGGGGCGAGCGCGCAGGCAGCGCTTGTCGCGCGCGGCTTTGCCGAACTGACCCGGTTCGGCCAGGCGATCGGCGGGCGGCCCGAGACGCTTGCCGGCCTGTCCGGTCTCGGCGATCTGGTGCTGACGGCGACGAGCCCGCAATCGCGCAACTATTCCTTCGGCGTCGCGCTCGGCCGCGGCGAGGCGGTCGCCGGCATGCTCGATCCGGGCCGGCCGGTGACTGAGGGCGCCTGGACGGCCGCCGCCGTCGTCGACCGCAGCCGCACCCTTGGCGTCGAAATGCCGATCTGCGAGGCCGTTGCGGCCGTCGTTGCCGGCGAGATCGATGTCGACCGGGCGATCGAGGGGCTGCTGGCCCGGCCGTTCCGGTCTGAAGATTAGGCCTGTGCGGCCATGTTGATGATCGTTCCCCGGACTTGTAAGTCCTACCGGGCGCGTCAAGGGAAGATGAGGGAGGCGAGATGAAGTACTGGTTGTTCAAGTCCGAGCCGAACACCTGGTCGTGGGACGATCAGGTCGCCGCGGGGGCCAAGGGCGAGGAGTGGGACGGGGTGCGCAACTACCAGGCCCGCAATTTCATGCGCGAGATGGCGGTCGGCGATCTCGGCTTCTTCTATCATTCCGTCAACGAGAAGCAGGTGGTCGGGATCGTCAAGGTCATCGCGACCGCTCATCCGGATTCGACGGATAGCACCGGCAAGTGGGAGTGCGTCGACATCGCCGCCGTCGAGCCGGTGCCCGCGCCGGTGACGCTGGAGCAGATCAAGGCCGAGCCGGCGCTGTCGGAGATGGTGCTGGTCAACAATTCCAGGCTGTCCGTCCAACCGGTTGGCGAGGCGGAGTGGGTGCTCGTTCGCAAGATGGGCGGGCTCGGCTAGGCGCACGCCGATGGCGCCTGCCGACGAAGCGGATGGCCACGCCGCCTTCGTTGCGGCCAATACACGGCCCAACCCCGTGCCGCTCTGTCCGGAAATCACGCTTTACGTGGCCGATCAGGCCGTGCCGCTGTGGCTCAGGACCGCCGAGGAGATCGACGACATGGGGCTGCCGCCGCCGTTCTGGGCGTTCGCCTGGGCGGGCGGGCAGGCGCTTGCCCGCTTCGTGCTCGATCAGCCGCGTTGGGTGCGCGGCAAGCGGGTGCTTGACCTCGGCGCGGGCTCGGGGCTCGTCGGCATCGCGGCGCGGTTAAGCGGTGCGGCGGCGGTCATCTGCGCCGATCCGGACCCCTGGGCGCAGGCGGCGATTGAGCTCAATGCGGAATTGAACGGCGTCCGGCTGGATTCGACCGGGCAGGACCTGCTGGCCCTGCCCGAGGATCCGCTGCCGCTCGAATGCGACATCGTCCTGGTCGGCGACCTGTTCTACGAGCAGCCGCTCGCCGACCACGTGCTGGCGTTCCTCTCCGCTCAAAGGGCGACGGGCCGAATGGCCCTGGTCGGCGATCCGGGGCGCAGCTACCTGCCCAAGGACCGGCTGGTGCGGATGGCGGAATACGGCGTTCCGGCCGCCGGCGAGTTGGAGGATGCGGATATCAAGCGCACGGCGGTCTGGCGCCTGGTGTAGCAAAGCCCGGCAGCGGTGAGGTTTGCCGCCGGGCTTCAGGTGATTGCAGCGCCTTATGTCAGCGCGCGATTGCCGCGCCGTCGGCTTCGCCCATCGTCTGCAAAGCCTTCAGCACTTCGTCGGGCACGGTGCCGCCGGCCGGGCCGCCGAGGAGGTAGCCGTTGAGAAGGACACCGCGCGGCGATTGCGGATATTGCAGGAACGTCATCTTGTTGCGCATCGCCAGTTCGGCCAGCGGCGCAATCGCCCAGGTGCGGGTGATCGGCGCGCGTTCCTTCGGGTCGCTGTAGAGATTGTAGTACCAGCCAAGCGTCGGGTCGGAGGTCTCCTGCTTGGTGGCATTGAAGAGGCCGCCATAGGTGCCCGGTCCGGGGTTCGTGCCGATGGTCATGATCCGTTCCATCCGCTTGAACTCGTTCCAGCGCACGCCGTAGAAGTCCTGGAAGTACCAGTAGAAGATCGCCTCGCGATTGCTCTCCTGGCCGTCATCGTCCGCGGTGAGCAGCCATGCGGTCTGGTCGATCCCGTCGATATAGCGGTCGCTGGGGATGGCCTCGGTCACGCCGGCGAGGCGCGCCATCGTGTTGTAGAGGTCCATCTGGCTGAACAGGCCGTCGCTGACACGACCCTCGGCGATCGTCCCCGGCCAGTGGGCGATGCCCGTGACACGAACGCCGCCTTCCCATGTCGTGCCCTTGGCGCCGCGCCAGGGATGGTGGCCTGAATCCGAGGTGTTGATGCCGCCGGCATGGACGTCTTCCTCCGCACCGTTGTCGGAGGTGAAGAAGACGAAGGTGTTCTCAAGCTGTCCGAGGCTTTCGAGATGGTCCATCAGTTCGCCGACGATGAAGTCCACCTCCATGATCCCGTCCTTGTAGGGCGTGCCCGCCGGCGAGGATCCCAGGAAGTCCGGGTTCGGGTAGTTCTTGGTGTGGACCCGGTTCATCGAGTGGTAGAGCAGGAAGGGCTGCTCGGCTTCCACGGCCTTAGACATGAAGTCCTTCGACCAGTCGAGATACTTCATTTCGAGCAGCGGCTCGGTTTCAAGCGTGATCTCCTCGCCGAACTCCCGGTCTCCGCCCTTGGTGGACCGCACGGTCGTGCGGATGAAGCCGAGTTCGTTCATCGCCGCCACGCGGTCGGGCTTGTTCACCAGTTCAGGCGAGAAGTTCGGGTCGCGCCAGTCGTGATAGGCGGTATTGACGTTGAGGTTGCCGTAATAGGCGTCCCAGCCGACATCGGTCGGCCATTGACCCTCGTCCTCGCCAAGATGCCACTTCCCGGTCATGCCGGTGCGATAGCCGGCATCGCTCAGAAGGGCGGCGATGGTCACCTCGCCGGCCATCCCGGCATTGTCCTCGCCCGCCGCGGTGGGGCGGGTCAGGCCGGTGCGCTGCGGCAGCCGCCCGGTCTGCCATGCCGCCCGCGACGGCGTGCAGGATGGCTGGGCATAGGTCGATGTCAGCTTCATGCCCATCTCGGCCAGCGCATCCATCTGAGGCGTCGGCGCGCCGATCGCGGCACCGCCGCCGAAGGCGCCGGGATCCCCCCAGCCCATGTCGTCGACCATGATGAGCAGGATATTCGGCTTGCGTCCGAACCGGTCGCCAAGCGCTGCAAGCTTTGCGTCGGCTTCCCCCTCCCACGCCTCATGCGGGATTGCCGGTTCGAGATGCGCTTGCGCCTGAACGCCCTTGAGGAAAGGAGATTTCGCCTCCCAGACCTGCTGTGCGGTCGCCGGAACCGTCAATACCATCAAGGCCGCGGCGGTGAGGCAGGCATGGCGGGCAAGCCCTTTTCGGTCCGATTTCATTCGGCATTCTCCTGCTGGTTGTTGTTCGCCCCTTTGCTGCATTAATGCTCGGTTTTCCGCTCCGGCACTTAGCATTTTGCGTCATGCCCGGCCCTGGCATAGGCTGGTGGCGCGGGATCCGGAGGTCTCTGCCGTGAGATTACATGTCGTCAATGCCAGCGTGGCCGAACCGGTGTTCGCGTCCCTGCCGTTTTCGCTGAACCAATCCGAGCGCCTGCTTGAGACCCGCGGCTTGAACCCGATGCTCCTGGAAAGCGCGAAAGGCCTGATACCCCTGCATTCGGCCGAAGAGGTGGTTTGCCGCGCGCACCGGTATTCCGGCGACCCGTGCTGGGCCTTCAACGTGATCGCTTCGACCCCCGGCGAAAGGAAGGGGGCGATCGCCAACATCCCCTTGCGGCGGCATAGCGTTGCGCTGGACGCCGTCCAGGATTTTGTTCGTGCTATTGACGGCGTTCTGACCGGAACGCGGTTCTTTCTCGACTGGGATCGGGAAACGGTGTGGATCAAGCGGACGACATCGACCACGGACTGGAGCGATACCTGGGCCCTCGTCTTCTACAATTTCTCGGTGTTTCTTCAGGGCATGCGGTCCATTCTCGGCGACGATATCCGCCCGGTCGCCGCGCTTGTCGCCTGTGCCGAAGATCCGCCCGCGCTGCCCGAACCGCTACGGGACATCCCGATTGTCACCGGCGCGCCATACACCGGTCTCGGCTTCGACCGCCGGTTGCTGTCGCGTCCCGTCCGCCGTGGTCCGGTCTCCGCCCGCGAGGATGGCCAGGTCTACAGCGCCTTGTCGACGGCTGGTCCGGAGACGATGGTCCGCTGCCTGGCAAGCCTGCTTGCGTCGAACGCGACGGACCGGCTCGCCGACCGCGCAGCGCGCGCCTTCGGATTGTCGCGCCGGACCTATCAGCGCCAGCTTGCCCGGCTGGGCACCAGCCACCGGGAACTCGCCGCCGATGCCCGATTGAGCCTCGCCCTGGAGCTTCTGGCCGACGAGGCGTGGTCGGTCACCCACATCGCCTACGAACTGGGCTACAGGCATCCCGGCGATTTCTCCCGCTTCTTCCGCGACCGTACCGGCCTGTCACCTGTCGCCCATCGCGCCGCCCGCCGATCACTGGTTTGAATCCCCTCGCGAAATCAATCTTCGACCCCAGCGGTCAGCCAGCAGCTTCACGACCACCGCGACGATCAGGAGGCAAAGGACCACCTTCGATATGGTTTCCATCGTGCCCTCGATCAGAAGGGCATGCGCCACGGCGCCTGCGACAATCACCAGCGCAAGCGACACGTGGCCGACGCGCCATGATCGTGGCCGCAGGCGCAGTGGCCGACGCAGGGCGGCCAGAAGCGCGGTCGCGAAGACCGCCCACATGGCGATCACGCCCCAGGCCGAGAACGGGGTCGGCGACCGGAACAGCAACGCGTCGACGACGTCCGGCGGGCTGGTGATCCAAAGACCCGCGACATGGACGATCACGGCCAGAACCAGCGTGCCCCCGACCCACAGATGCAACCGCCTGCGGCGATAGGGCGATAGACCCGGCAGGTAGCCGCCGATCAGCATCGGCTGCAGGAGCAGAAGGCTTAAGGAAACGACACCGGCGAACCCCGCCATGATATAGACCGGCTGGCGCCAGGCCAGCAGCGGGCTTGCCGCGGCCGCGATGACGGGTAAGGCAAGGGCCAGCGCCACGACGGCCCAGATCACGACCGCGCGTGCCAGCCGCATGCGCCGTGACCCGAGCGGCTCAGGCCGGCTGCAGGACGAAATGCGCTTCGAGCGTCTTATCGCTCGCGCTCGACATCACCGGCCTCAGAAAGACCGTCTCGAAGTCGCCGCTGTCATAGGCGAGATGGCCATGCGGCTGGCCGAAGGCCGGCACGATCTGCGGCATCTCCAGGCGAAACGCGCCGTTCGCATCGGTCAGCGTGGCGCCGTGACTGTGCGGGTCGCGCTCATGCCCCTCCGTCGTATGCGCCCAGATCTGGATGCGTTGGCCGGACAGCGGCGCCCCGTCGCCGGCGCGCCGGACGGTTCCCGACATCCAGAAGCCGCCGCCGCCGATCCGCTCGACGATCGGCGCGTTCGGGAGGTAGTTGTTGGAGCCGCCGCGCATCGAGCGTGTCGGCTGAAGGCCGGCCGCGCGTGCGGGAACGATCAGGCCGGACGCGGCGCCGGCTGCCACCGCAGCGCCGCCGGCGGCGAGGAAAGCGCGGCGATTGAGCAAGACGGCTGTCATGATACAGAACTCCTGATGAGCGCACTGCCGGGCAGGCCGGAAATCGAACAGGCCGGACTTGCCGGTGTCGATGATGACGTAGTGCATTTTAGCTGGATTACCAATGGCTGCCGTCCTTCGCGCGACGGACCGCCCTCACAGTTGCGTGAGGGTGTCCTTGCTCGCCGGGGCTTGCCGGTCAGAGCGTGCCGGCCACCTCGGCCACGGGCGCGACGCCGCGGATCAGGGCGGCGCATTCTTCCTGCGGCGAAAACGACGGACCGAACCTGCACGCGCCGACGATGAATTCATACTGAGTGGCCTCGTCACACGGCGCATGCGGCGCTTCGAAAAGCGCGGTCGCGCTTTCGCCCGGAGCGAGATTGACGAATGACGCACCGCGGCTGCGTCCGACGTGTTCATCGCCGATCCTGGAGGCCACGTAGCCGTTGATTTCGGTCAATGGTGCGTCGCTCTCGTTCGTCAGTTTCAGGGTAACACCGCAATAATACTCGCGGAAACTCGTGCCCTCGAACTCAAGCCGATACTCCGCCCAGGCGGGTGCTGCCGTGACCAGCAGCAGGGCGGTCGTGAGACCATAGTGCATGTCTTTCTCCATTCGCGTGGCCGAGCATCGCTCAACCGGCCTCCTCCCGTTCCCATAAATGGAGCGGCGATGCCGCCGGCCAACCAGATTCCCGTCTCCGCGTGGCATCGGTCGGCATGAAACCGGGGTCGGATGATTGGGCACGCCCCTGCGAATCTGGCATCAGTCTTTCCTAGCGGGAACTCATTGAGAGGTCTGAACCAATGGTATTCGCAGGCATCAACTACATCGCGGTGATCGTGGCGGCGATTGTCGGTTTCGCCGCCGGTTCGGTCTGGTACAGCGCCTTCGGCGCGGCCTGGCGGGCGGCGCTCGGGCAGACGGAGGTCTTCAAGCCGCGTCCCGGTCCGTTCATCACCGCGATCCTGGCGCAACTGCTGATGGCCTATATGCTGGCCGGCGTGCTCGGCCATCTGGGCGACGTCACCCTGCAGAACGGCATCGTCGGCGGCGCCTTCATCTGGCTCGGCTTCGTCGCCACCACGATCGCCGTCAACGATTCCTTTCAAGGCGCGAATGTGTCGCTGACGCTGATCGACGCCGGGCACTGGCTGGTCGTGCTTGTCCTGATGGGCGGGGTGATCGGTCTGTTCGGGGCGTAGGGCAAAACCTGAGCCTAAAGTTCGAGAGAGCGGACATTGCCGGGTGCCGGCGCGATCCGCATAATGCCGCGCGCGTGAGCAGTCGAACGAGGCGGCTGGACAAGGTTGCGCGGGTCCGGGGATCAGTATCGAGGGAGGTTGTGGCCATGCAGGGCGAGGTCTATCCCGTTTCGGCGGAATGGCAGAAGCAGGCGTTTATCGACGACGCCAGGTATCAGGAGATGTACCGGCAGTCGGTCGAGGACCCGGAGACGTTCTGGGGCGAACAGGGCAAGCGGCTCGACTGGATCAAGCCCTACAGCATGGTCAAGAACACGTCGTATGACTACGACAACGTCTCGATCAAATGGTTCGAGGACGGCACGCTCAATGTCGCGGCCAATTGCATCGACCGGCATCTTGCCGACCGCGCCGACCAGGTGGCGATCATCTGGGAAGGCGACGACATCTATACCGACCGCAAGATCACCTATGCAGAGCTGCATGCGGAAGTCTGTCGTTTCGCCAATGTGCTGAAGGGCCTCGGCGTCGGCAAGGGCGACCGCGTCGTCATCTACCTGCCGATGATCCCCGAAGCCGCCTATGCGATGCTCGCCTGCGCGCGGATCGGGGCGATCCACTCGATCGTCTTCGCCGGCTTTTCCGCCGACGCGCTCGCCGACCGCGTCAACGACTGCGACGCCAAGCTGCTGATCACCGCCGATCACGCGCCGCGCGGCGGCCGCGTCACCAAGCTCAAGGACAACGCCAACGCCGCCCTGCGCCGTTGCAAGGACACGGTCAAGTGCCTGGTCGTGCGCCGCACCGGCCAGCCGGTCGCCTGGCACCCGGAGCGCGACGTCTGGTATCACGAGGCCGCCGCAAGCGTGTCGGCCGACTGTCCGCCGGAGGAAATGAATGCCGAGGATCCGCTGTTCATCCTCTATACGTCCGGCTCGACGGGCAAGCCGAAGGGCGTGGTGCACACGACCGGCGGCTATCTGCTCTACGCGGCGATGACGCACGAACTGGTGTTCGACTACCACCCCGGCGACATCTTCTGGTGCACCGCCGATGTCGGCTGGGTCACCGGCCACAGCTATATCGTCTACGGCCCGCTCGCCAACGGGGCGACGACGCTGATGTTCGAGGGTGTGCCGACCTATCCCGACGCCGGCCGGTTCTGGGAGGTCTGCGCCAAGCACAAGGTCAACCAGTTCTACACCGCGCCGACCGCGATCCGCGCGCTGATGGGGCAGGGCACCGAGCCGGTCGAGAAGCACGACCTGTCCTCGCTCAAGCTGCTCGGCTCGGTCGGCGAGCCGATCAATCCGGAAGCCTGGAAGTGGTATTACGAGGTGGTCGGCAAGTCGCGCTGCCCGATCGTCGATACCTGGTGGCAGACGGAGACCGGCGGCCACCTGATCACGCCGCTGCCCGGCGCCACGGCCCTGAAGCCAGGCTCGGCGACGCGGCCGTTCTTCGGCATCAAGCCGGTGCTGCTCGACGACAAGGGCAATGAGATCGCCGAGACGGAAGCCGACGGCGTGCTCTGCATCAAGGATAGCTGGCCGGGCCAGATGCGTACCGTGTGGGGCGATCACGACCGGTTCGTGGCGACCTATTTCGAGATGTACAAGGGCTACTATTTCTCCGGCGACGGCTGCCGGCGCGATGCCGACGGCTATTACTGGATCACCGGCCGCGTCGACGACGTGCTGAACGTGTCGGGTCACCGTATGGGCACGGCCGAGGTGGAAAGCGCGCTGGTCGCCCATCCGAAGGTCTCGGAGGCCGCCGTGGTCGGCTATCCGCACGACATCAAGGGCCAGGGCATCTATTGCTACGTCACGCTGATGGCCGGCGAAACGCCGTCCGATGACCTCAAGAAGGAACTGCGCAACTGGGTGCGCTCGGAAATCGGCCCGATCGCCTCGCCCGACCTCATCCAGTGGGCGCCGGGCCTGCCCAAGACCCGGTCGGGCAAGATCATGCGCCGTATCCTGCGCAAGATCGCCGAGGACGATTTCTCCAATCTCGGCGATACCTCGACGCTCGCCGATCCCGGTGTCGTCGATGACCTGATCGAGAACCGGCAGAACAAGGGCTGAACCGGACGCGGCCCGCACAGGAGATGCGCCGATGGCGGATGTGGTCTCGCCGGTAAGCGCGGAGGCGCTGTTCGTCGATTTCGTCGAGGCCTTCAAGGCGCTGGACTACGAGCGGCTCGCCGGTCTGCTCGATGCCGATCTCGTCAGCCTGGTCACCAATGCGGAGGGCGGGGCGACGGAGCTTGTCGGCCGCGCCGCCTATCTCGATGCGATCCGCTCCGTCGACTATGCCTCGGCCAGGCTCGACATCCAGATCACGCAGATCCTGACCATCAAGCCGGGTCAGGCGCTCGCCATGGTCGAGATCAGGGCGGAACGGAAGGGACGCGACCTCCACAATTTCGCGGCCTTCCTGGTCGATGCCGGCCCCAACGAGACGGGGGAGGGAATGATCAAGGGCCTGCGGATGGTCGAGGCCCTGCCGGCCTATAGCGACGCGTTCTGGAAGACCTAACCCACACACCAGTCTCCGCGTGCGCTGCCGTCATAGCGCCGCGCGGCGCCGGCGGTCAGCAGGACGGAAGCCAGGTCGCGACCGTCGGCAAGGGTGACGTCGGCGAGCACCCGGCCGTGATATTTGTCGGGGGCGATCTTGAACAGCGTCACGGTCCCGGCCCCGGTCGCATCGGCTGCCTGTTCGGCCGCGTCTCTGGCCTTGCGTTTTTCCGTATCGCACCGCCCGCGCAGTTCCGGCGCGTCGATGCCGCGAATGCGCACCAGCACGCGGATCTCCTGGCCAAGCCAGATATGCGCCCGCACCGCCAGCGTGTCGCCATCGACGACGCGCTCGACGGTTGCCGGGATCGGGCCGGTCAAGGTATCGGCCGCGACGGCGGCAGGGCAGCAGAGCGAGAGCGCCAGAGCGATGGTTCGGATCGGCATGATGCTGTAATAGGAATTATTTCTGATTTATGCCAGCAAAAATTCCTATGCCTCCCCCCGCCACAGTGCATCGGCTTTGCTAGCGATTGGCGATCTGATCCGATGTTGCGGTTGGTCGCCGGGGTTCGACGCGTATGCGTTCGCGGCCGGTATCGCTTTGGCCGATGCCGAATGCGGCGCCGGTCCATGCGCGCCTTTCGACACCAGGAAAGCCGCGTGCTACAACGCAAACGCGGAAGTTGCAGATTGTAACGAATGTTCATGGGAATGTTCTCGGGGAAACTTCGATGTCCGTGTTCAGTTCTCAAGTGACCGCCGTTTCAACGCGGGCTGCCATACTCGCGGTCGGGCTCGGGCTGCTTGCATTGCCGGTCCCGGCATCCGCCGCCTCGCCGATCAAGTCGCTGAGCAAGGTGGCAATCGAAGGCGGCAGGCTTGAGATCGCCGGCACCACGCGCAAGCCGGGCAAGGCGGTGGTGCTGGATGGCGGCGTCGCAACGACGACGTCGGACGGCAACGGGACGTTCAGTTTCAGCCTCGTCTATCTGCCGCAGCTCTGCATGGTCGAGCTGTCGGTCGGCAAGAAAGGCAAGACCGCCGTCGTCGCCGGTTGCGGTCCCAAGGGGGTCAATCCACGCGGCGTGTGGGACAAGACGACAGCCTATCTGACCGACGATCTGGTGACGCGAAACGGGTCGAGCTGGCGCGCCCTGAAGGATCACAAGAACAGGAAACCCGGCAAGAAACCGGAGATCTGGGAGCAGTTCGCTGCCAAGGGCGAGCCCGGCCCCCAGGGTGAAACCGGACTACAGGGGGAAACCGGACTACAGGGCGCCCCCGGAGCAGACGGCGCCCCCGGAGAAAAGGGCGATACCGGAGAAAAGGGCGATACCGGACCTGCCGGCCCCAACACCGTCGCAGACGGCACTCTGGTCGCGCCGGCGATCAATTTTACCTCCAACACCGCCACGGGCATCTACTCGCCGGAGAACGGCAAGATCGCGCTGAGTGCCAGCGGCAACCGGTTTCTTCACAATATTGGAAGCTATAACACTGCGTTCGGCCTTCTTGCGCTCGATAGCAACGCGACTGGCTTTAGAAACACCGCAGTGGGAGAGAATGCGCTGCGATACAACACCGGCGGCGTGCAGAATACCGCTGTCGGGTTGGACGCTCTTATTGCGAACATCGGCGGTCACGACAATACCGCCATTGGCCGAAGGGCGCTCGATAAGCTTGCGAGCGGAAGCCGCAACACTGCGGTCGGCTCGGTCGCGATGACCGGCAACACCGCCGGCAGTGACAATATCGCAATCGGCTATTTCTCGGGCAACAAGGCGACAGCTTCATCCGACAGCATATTCATCGGAAATCAGGGCGCGGCCAGCGACACCAAGACGATCAAGATCGGTACGGAATCCACGCAAGACCGCACGTTCATATCAGGTATCCGCGGGATGACCACCGGAACCGCCGACGCCATCGCGGTCCTGATCGATTCCAACGGCCAGCTCGGCACCGTCATCTCCTCGCGCCGCTACAAGGACGACATCCAGGCAATGGGCGACATGAGCCCGGTCCTCGATGCCCTGCGGCCGGTGACGTTCCGCTACAGGAAACCGTTTGCGGACGGCTCGAAGCCGGTCCAGTACGGGCTGATCGCCGAGGAGGTGGCCGAGGTGCTGCCGGCGCTTGCGGTGCTCGACGATGACGGCCAGCCGGAAACGGTGAAATACCACCTGCTGCCCTCGCTGTTGCTGGCGGGCTATCAGCAGCAGCAACAGGTTATCGCCGCGCAGGCGGAGGAGAATGCCGCACAGGCCAAAACGATCGCGGCTCTCTCCGGCCGTTTGGACGACCTGGAATCCCGCATGGCGCGGCTGGAAGGGATCCTCGCCGCAACGCAGCAGGTGCGGTTCAGCCGGGCCGGAGACGATACGAATGTGTCCCGCTAGCGGGCCGCGCTATCCGGTCAATCGGCCCATCGAAACGGGGCGCCGGCAGGCCCCCCTTCTTGCTGCCCGCGGCGTGCCGGAGAGGCAGATTGCAACGAATGTTCATGGGGAAATATCGATGTCCGTATTCAGTTCTCGTTTGACCGCCGTTTCAATGCGGGCTGCCATACTCGCGGTCGGGGTCGGGCTGCTTGCATTGCCAGTCCCGGCATCTGCCGCCTCGCCGATCAAATCGCTGAGCAAGGTGGCGATCGAAGGCGGCAGGCTCGAGATCGCCGGCACCACGCGCAAGGCCAACAAGACGGTTGTGCTTGATGGCGGCGTCGCAACGGCGAAGTCGGACGGCAACGGGAAGTTCAGCTTCAGCCTCGTCTATCTGCCACGGCTCTGCATGGTGGAACTGTCGGTCGGCAAGAAAGACAAGACCGCCGTCGTCGCCGGTTGCGGTCCGAAGGGGGTCAATCCGCGCGGCGCCTGGGACAAGACGACAGCCTATCTGGCTGACGATCTGGTGACGCGAAACGGGTCGAGCTGGCGCGCCCTGAAGGATCACAAGAACAGGAGACCCGGCAAGAAACCGGAGATCTGGGAGCAGTTCGCCGCTAAGGGCGATGTCGGGCCGAAAGGCCGGGTGGGCGATGCCGGGCCGCAGGGCGACCGCGGACCAAGGGGCGAAACCGGACTACAGGGCGCCCCCGGAGCAGACGGCGCCCCCGGAGAAAAGGGTGATCCCGGAGAAAAGGGCGATCCCGGAATCGGATATGCCGATACCGTCAAGGTCATGTTCGTAACGTCAACGGCACATACCGGTAACTTGCAAGCGGCGGGCGGTAAGTCTCTTGGCCTCTGGTCAGCCGACCAGATCTGCAACACGCGCGCGGCGGCCGGCAAGGTTCCGGCTGGCGACTACATTGCCTGGTTGTCGACTTCGACCGTGGATGCCAGAGACCGGCTTCCCGACAACACTGCCGGCTATGTCTTGTCCGACGGCGTTACGCTCGTGGCGACCAGCAAGGCGGATCTTCTCGACGGAACGATCGCTAACGGAATCAGTCTCGACGAGAACGCGGCAACGGTGCCGAATAATATTAGCGGGTTTTATTGGACCAAAACGACTGCGAGCGGAACCTTGGATCCTTCTGTGACAACATGCAGCGACTGGACTGAGGCGGCTGACGCATGGGCAACTTTGGGCAATCCATTTAAAGCGGATTCCGGATGGTCATTTGACGGTGGCAGCAAATGTTTTAGCTCTCAACGACTTCTCTGCATCCAGCGTTAGAATCGCGGTGGCGGCGTCCAGGCTGATCACCTGGAGCATATCCCGTATGGCGTGCGCATGCCGGCTTTGGCCGTGAAATCTAATCCGTGTTCCGTCAAAAATCGCTGGCGATGCCCTTGCGTTCCCAGTCGCCGTAGCGGGTCGGTTCGGGACCTTTGGGGCCGTTATATTCCTTGGCGCGTTGCTCTTCGGCCTTTGCGGCCTCCGCCCGCCGGTTCTCCGCTTCGGTAAGCGCGCGGTCGGCTGCCTCGCGACGGCGCTTGGCGATTTCGGCCTCGGACGCCGGTTGTTTGGGGGCGGTCGGCATGGGCATGTCCCGTTTGGTCTTCCCAGTTTGGTCTTCAATGCCGCGTCAACTTGTTTGCGGCCATGATCGATCCAACATATAGGCCGTGCCGGACCAAGTCGAAAGACGGTCGGGCCATGACCCTGTAGATCGAACGGACCGGATGATGGCGGGATATTTCAGAACGGCCGTGCTGCTGGCCGGCATGACGGCCCTGTTCATGGGCGTTGGCTTCCTGCTGGGTGGAACCGGCGGGATGATGATCGCGTTTGTCATCGCGCTCGGCATGAACGCGTTCAGCTACTGGAATTCCGACAAGATGGTGCTGCGCATGTACAATGCGCGCGAGGTCGACGCGCAAAGCGCACCGGAATTGCACGGCATGGTGCGGCAGCTTGCCGCCAATGCCGGCCTGCCGATGCCGAAGGTCTATATCATCGACGATGCCCAGCCGAACGCGTTCGCCACCGGCCGCAATCCGCAGAATGCGGCGGTCGCGGCGACGACCGGCATCCTGCGCACGCTGTCGCGTGAGGAGCTCGCCGGCGTCATGGCGCATGAGCTTGCCCATGTGAAGCATCACGACACGCTGATCATGACCATCACGGCGACGATCGCCGGCGCGGTCTCGATGCTCGCCAATTTCGCCCTGTTCTTCGGCAACAACCGCAACAATCCGCTCGGGCTGATCGGCGTGATCCTGCTGATGATCCTGGCGCCGATGGCGGCCGCGATCGTGCAGATGGCGATCTCGCGGTCGCGCGAATACGAGGCCGACCGGATGGGCGCGGAAATCTGCGGCCAGCCGCTGTGGCTTGCCTCGGCGCTCGCCAAGATCGCCGGCGGCGTGCAGCACATTCCAAGCGAGGCGGCGGAGCGCAACAAGGCGACCGCGCATATGTTCATCATCAATCCGCTGCACGGCGAGCGCATGGACGGGCTGTTCACGACCCATCCGGCAACCGAGAACCGCATCGCCCGGCTGCAGGAGATGGCCCGCGAGATGGGCGGCTCTTTCTCCGGTGGCCATCCGCCGCCCCCGGCGGCTCCGGCCGGTGGAACGAGCGGCCCCTGGGGCGGTGCGCCCCATACGGGTGGTGGAGGCTCGGGCAGCGGAACCGTGCCGCGCTCCGGCTCCCGTCCTGGCGGCGGCTCGTCCGGCGGCTCTTCGGGTCCTTGGGGCTGACGACATACCGTGGCGAAGCAGGACACGAGGTCTCGTCCCGGGCGTCCCGGCCGAAAATCCCGGCGTCCGGGGGGCGGGAAGCCCGCTCCGGCCGGGCTCGCGGCACGGCGCATCGCCGTCGATATCGTTTTCGGCGCGCTCAGTCGCGGCCAGACCCTCGACGCGGCGCTCGATCCCCAAGGGGGGCACGAGAAGGGCGGGCACGAGGGTCTCGCCGGCCTTGATCAGCGCGACCGCGCCTTCGTCAAGGTGCTCGCCACCGAGACGATCCGCCGGCACGGCCAGATCCAGGCAGTCCTTGGCCGGTTTCTCGACAAGCCGCTGCCGAAATCGGCGCAGAAGACCGGGACGATCCTGTCGGTCGGCGCCTGTCAGATCCTGTTCCTCGAGGTGCCGCCGCACGCCGCCGTCGATACGGCGGTGGCGCTTGCCGCCGGCGATCGCGCCGGCCGGCATTTCCGCGGGCTGGTCAACGCGGTGCTGCGCCGGGTCGCCGCCGAGCGCGAGACGCTGGCCGCAGCCGGTAATCCCGGTGCGCTCAACACGCCGGACTGGCTCGCCGCGCGCTGGCGGGCTGCCTATGGTTCGGACGCCGAGGCCATCATGGCCGCCCATCTCGACGAACCGCCGCTCGATCTGACGGCGAGGGCCGATCCACACCTGTGGGCTGAGCGACTTTCGGGCGCGCTGCTTGCCACCGGCACGATCCGGCTTGCGAAGTCAGGCGACATCACCGGCCTGTCTGGGTTCAAGGAAGGGGCCTGGTGGGTTCAGGACGCAGCCGCGGCCCTTCCCGTCCGGCTGATGGGCGACGTTTCGGCCAAGCGCGTCGCCGATATCTGCGCGGCCCCCGGCGGCAAGACGGCGCAACTGGCCGCCGCCGGTGCGACCGTGACGGCCGTCGACCGATCGCGAAGCCGCATGGAGCGGCTTGAAGGCAATCTCGCCCGGCTCGGCCTTGCCGCCGAGACCGTCGCTGCCGATGCCGCGTCGTGGTCGCCGGAAGCCCCGTTCGATGCCGTCCTGCTAGACGCTCCCTGTTCGGCGACCGGCACGATCCGCCGCCATCCCGATATCGCCTGGAGCCGGACGCCGGCGGAGATCGACCGCCTCGCCGCCCTGCAGACACGGCTGCTCGACCATGCGGTGTCGCTGGTCAAGCCCGGCGGCATGATCGTCTATGCGACCTGTTCGCTCGAACCCGAGGAGTGCGAGGGGGTCGTCGATGCGCTGATCGATTCGGGTGCGCCGCTTGCCAGACACCCGATCGCGGCGGGCGAAATCGGCGGCCTGGCGCAGTGCGTGACGGCGAAGGGAGATCTGCGCAGCCTGCCCTGCCATCAACCCGCCGTTAGCGGCGAGGGGCGCCAGGCCGGCGGTATGGACGGGTTCTACGCCGCGCGCCTGATCAAGGTCTGACCGGGCCTTGCAGGCGCAGGCGGACGGCGCTTAAGCGGGATTTCCTCAAAGGAAAGAATTGCCAGTTGGATTGGTTCGCCTAAAAACTTAAACTTTTGTCAAATCACTTCAGCCCTGAGCGCGCGTGCCGCCTTGGGAGATGCGGATTTGCCGCGTGGCTGACAAGCAGGGCCGGGTGGCCGACTATCGGGAGCGAGTGGGTTGACGACCAACCCGGATGCCGGAGCCGCGCGCGGAAGCGGCCCAAGGCTGAGTTTGAAGGGGCGACCGCACGGATGGCAGGTATTGCGCTAGGCGATCGCGTGCGGATCGGCACGATCCTGGCCGGGCATCAGGTCAGGTCGATCCTGTCGGCAGCCTATTCCAGTCCGCTGGTGCGCTGGCGCCTGAGCGGCGGCGCGCCCGACCGGCTGACCGTCGCCCCGCAGGACCTGCGCACCGCCGATCCGACGATCGCCGAGGATTTCTATTCCGGCCGTTATGTGCTTGCCGGCGCGCTTGCCGATACCGGCGGCCAGTCGCCGTTTCTGGTTGCCCCGCCGACGCCGCAATGGCGCCGCGCCCTGCATGGCTTCGGCTGGCTCAGGCATCTGCGCGCCGCCGACACCGAACTGACCCGCCTGCACGCCCGCGCGCTCGTCACCGACTGGATCAAGGATTACGGCGGCTATGACCAGGAGGCCTGGGCGAGCGACGTGCTGGCACGCCGGCTGATCTCCTGGCTCAGCCATTCGCCGCTTATCCTGAGCGGCGCCGATCCGGCCTTCTATCGCCGCTTCATGCGCTCGCTCGGCCGGCAGGTGCGCTATCTGATCCGGGCCGCCGACGACGCGCCGGACGGCATGCCGAAGCTCACCGCGATCATTGCGCTGTGCTATGCGGGCCTGTGCGTGACCGGCCGGCAGCGGCTGATGCGCCAGGCGGCGCGCTGGCTCGACAGCGAATTGAACCGCCAGGTGCTGCCCGACGGCGGCCATATCAGCCGCGATCCCGGCGCGACGATCGACCTGCTGCTCGACCTTTTGCCGTTGCGCCAGACCTTCGCCGCCCGCGACATGCCGCCGTCGCAGCCGCTGTTGTCGGCGATCGACCGGATGATGCCGATGCTGCGGTTCTTCCGCCATGGCGACGGATCGATCGCCCAGTTCAACGGCATGGGGCCGACCTTTCCCGAATTGCTGGCGACGCTGCTTGCCTATGACGAGGCGCGCGGCGCGCCGGTCCTCAATGCGAGCTATTCGGGCTACCAGCGGCTGGAGGCCGGCGAAACGCTGATGATCATGGATACCGGCGCGCCGCCGCCGCCGCTGCTCAGCCGCGAGGCGCATGCCGGTTGCCTGTCCTTCGAACTGTCGCGCGGCGCCGACCGGCTGATCGTCAATTGCGGCGTTCCGCCCTTCGACGACGGGAGCTGGCGCGCGGTTGCCCGCTCGACGGCGGCCCATTCGACCGCGACGATCGGCGATACCTCCTCGTGCCGCTTCGCCGTCGGCCCGATGGTGACGCGCCGGCTCGGGCCGATCATGTTGTCGGGGCCGCATTCCGTCGCCGTCGAGCGCAGCGACGCCGACGCCGGCGATCAGCTGATCGGCCTGTCGGCGAGCCATGACGGTTATCGCAGCGATTTCGGCATCGTCCACGAGCGGCGCATCGCGATCACGCCGGACGGCCGGCGCGTCGATGGCGAGGACGTCTTCTCGGCGGTGGGAAGCGGCAGCGCCAATCCGACCTACGCCGTGCGTTTCCACCTGCATCCGGCGGTGCGGGCGAGCCTTACCCGCGACGGCAGCCGGGTCATTCTGGCGCCGCTGCGGGGCGATCCGTGGGAGTTCTATGCCGGCGGCGCCGATATCAGCGTCGAGGAGAGCGTTTTCTTAAGCGGTCTCGACGGGCCGCGGCGGAGCGACCAGATCGTCGTGCACGGCCGGGCGCGGCATTCGCCACGGGTCACCTGGCGCCTGCAGCAGATCGATAGCGCCGCCCGCCCCGGGGCGGCTGTGTCCGCCGACGCGGAGGAGGCGTTCGACAGTGGCGAAACCGGGGAGCTGCCGCTCGAGCCGGCGCCCGGGGATGGTGCCGAGGTGCCGCCGGAGGAGGGTTTGTAGCGATTGGTGTCGGGAGGCGTAAGGGTCCGGGCGGCCCGGTTCTGCTAAACCGCATAGGGATGTCGGCACGTCAGCGGTCGCGAACGGTCACCACCTTTAAAAAGCAGGTCTCCTTCGAGCCTCCCCCAAAAAACCGGACAGCAGCAGATCATCCCCATGGCCCCGCCCGTCAGGCCGTGTGGTGGACCTCCTGGAGACCATAGACCGGGGTCGGGATGCCGACCTGGCGGGCCTTCAATTGCAGCGACAGGAACTGCGAATAGTGGCGCGACTGGTGCAGGTTGCCGCCATGGAACCACAGCGCGTCGACCTGCGTCGGCTTCCACATGTTGCGCAACTCGCCCTCCCAGGGGCCGGGATCCTTCGGCGTGTCGGAGCCCAGGCCCCAGACCTTGCCGACCTGATCGGCGACATCCTGCCCGATCAGTTGCGCCGCCCAGCCGTTCATCGAGGCGTAGCCGGTGGCGAGCACGATCAGGTCGGCCGGCAGTTCGGTGCCGTCTTCCAGGACCACGCCGTCGGCGGAGATGCTGGCGACCTGGCCGTGCTTCAGCTTGATCGAGCCGTCGGCGATCAATTCGCTGGCGCCGACATCGATATAGTAGCCGGAGCCACGGCGCAGGTATTTCATGAACAGGCCGGTCTCGTCGGCGCCGAAATCGAGCTCGAAACCGGCGGCTTCCAGTCGCTTGTAGAAGTCCGCGTCGCGCTTCTTCATCTCGTCGCAGCCGGGCTTCTGGACCATCGGCAGCACCTTGTAGGGGATCGAGGCGAAGATCAGGTCGGCGGTGTCGGTGTCGATTCCGTTGGCGAGCGCCTGTTCGGAATAGAGCGCGCCGAGGGCGACATCCATCAGGGTCTCGGACCGCGAGATATGGGTCGATGAGCGCTGCACCATGGTCACGTCGGCGCCGTGCTCCCACAGATCGGCGCAGATGTCGTGGGCGGAGTTGTTCGAGCCGATCACGACGGCCCGCTTGCCGGCATAGGCTTCGCCGCCGGGATGTTTCGAGGAATGCCAGATGTCACCCCTGAAGCCGTCCATGCCGGGCAGGTCGGGGATGTTGGGGACGCTCGACATGCCGGTCGCCAGCACCAGGTGCTTGGGCTTCAGGACGGTCCGCTCGCCGTCGCGATCGACATTGACGGTCCATTCGCCAGCCGTCGGATCATAGGTCGCAGACGTGCAGGCCGAGCGGGACCAGTAGGCGAGCTCCATCAGCTTGACGTAGCTTTCCAGCCAGTCGCCGAGCTTGTCCTTGGGCGAAAAGACCGGCCAGTGCTTGGGGAAGGGGATGTAGGGCATGTGGTCGTACCAGACCGGATCATGCAGGCAGAGCGACTTGTAGCGGTTGCGCCAGCTGTCGCCGGCCCGGTCGTTCTTTTCCAGGATGATCGCCGGCACGCCGAGCATCTTCAGCCGCGCGCCGAGCCCGATGCCGCCCTGGCCGCCACCGATGATCACCACATAGGGCTGGGTGGTGTGGCCGAGTTCCGCCTCTTCCTTGGCCCGCCGCTCGGCCCAGTTGAGGCGACCCTTGTGGATGCCGTGCTCGACGCCGTTGTCGCGGGTCGGGCCGGCCTTCTCCTCATGACCCTTGAGGCTCTGGGCGGTGGTCAGAAGCGTCCAGCAGCCTTCGTCGTTGAGCCGGAGATGGCCCTTGCCGTTCGCGTGCTCGGTCTCGAAGGTCAGCCAGGCCTCGGTGACGCCGTTCGCCTCGGTCGCCTCGCCGTCGATCCGCCAGTTGCGGGGCGCGATATGGGCGAGCGTCTCGGCCGCCATGGCGCCGATCGCGTCGCGGCCCTCCATCGTCTTGATGTTCCAGGTGAAGGCGATCAGGTCGCGCCAGTAGCAATCGGCGGCGAACAGGGCTTTCAGCGCCTCGATATCGTTCTCGTCGAGCGCTGCCTCGAATTTCGACAGCCACGCGGACACCCGGCCCGTCGGTGTTGCTTCCTCCATCGTCTCCTCCCCTGCCGGATGTTCGTTTGAGCCGCCCGGGTCCGGCTGCCGGAGCGGAACGTCTAATATGGAGCCGTATCCTATGTGCAGCAATGCTCGCATGGCTCTCGGTTGCCGGATCTGAAGGCGCGCGGAAGTGACCTCGGGCCTGCATCGTGCTAAGCGGCTGCCGATCCTCCATCCGCATTCACGGGACCCTTCCATGACCGACCAGACGATGCCGATCCGGCGCGCCCTCCTTTCCGTTTCCGACAAATCGGGTGTCGTCGACTTCGCCACGGCACTCGCCGGCCGCGGTGTCGAGATCCTGTCGACCGGCGGCACGGCGCGGGCGCTGAAGGAGGCCGGTATCGCCGTCGTCGACGTCGCCGCCGTCACCGGTTCGCCGGAAATGCTCGACGGGCGGGTCAAGACGCTGCATCCGAAGATCCATGGCGGGCTGCTCGCCGACCGGGCAAAGCCCGACCACGTGGCGGCCCTTGCCGAACATGGGATTCCCGAAATCGATCTCCTGGCGATCAACCTCTATCCCTTCGAGGAGACGCTCGCGCGCGGCGCGGATTTCGCCGACTGTATCGAGAATATCGATATCGGCGGCCCGGCGATGATCCGGGCCGCCGCCAAGAACCACGGATCGGTAACCGTGCTTGTCGATCCGGCCGATTATGCGAGCGTGCTCGAAGACCTCGACTCGGGCGGCGTTACGGCCGAAACCCGGCGGCGGCTGGCAGCCAAGGCGTTTTCGCGCACGGCCGCCTATGACGCCGCGATCTCGCGCTGGTTCACCGGGGCCGTGGCGGATCCGGCGCCGGTCTGGGCGAGCTTCGGCGGCACGCTGGCGCAGAGCCTGCGCTATGGCGAGAACCCGCATCAGGAGGCCGGCTTCTACCGGATGCCGGAGGATCGGTCCGGCCCGCCGCGCCCGGGCGTCGCGACCGCCGAGCAGCTCCAGGGCAAGGCGCTGTCCTACAACAACCTGAACGACACGGATGCCGCCTTCGAGCTGGTCGCCGAATTCGACGTGCAAGACGCGCCGGCTGTGGCGATCATCAAGCATGCGAACCCCTGTGGCGTTGCCACCGGCGGCAGCCTGCGCGAGGCCTATGAGAAGGCGCTGCGCTGCGATCCGGTCTCCGCCTTCGGCGGCATCGTCGCCTTCAACCGGGCGCTCGACGCGGAGGCGGCCGAAAAGGTCGTCGAGATCTTCACCGAGGTGATCGTCGCGCCGGCGGCAAGCCCGGAGGCGATCGCGATCGTCGCGGCCAAGAAGAACCTGCGGTTGCTGGTCACCGACGGCCTGCCCGATCCGGCAGCGCCCGGCCGGATCGTCAAGTCGGTCGCGGGCGGCCTGCTGGTTCAATCACGCGACAACGGCCGGCTGTCGGCCGAGGACCTGAAGGTCGTCACCCAACGGGCGCCGAGCGCCCGGGAGATGGCCGATCTCGTCTTCGCCTGGCGGGTCGCCAAGCATGTCAAGTCGAACGCCATCGTCTATGCCAGGGACGGGGCGACGACCGGGATCGGCGCCGGCCAGATGAGCCGGATCGATTCAGCCAGGATCGCGGCGCGCAAATCCGCCGATGCGGCCGAGGCGGCGGGTCTGCCCGAGCCGCTGGCGCAGGGATCGGTGGTTGCTTCCGATGCGTTTTTTCCGTTTGCCGACGGGTTGCTTGCGGCGGCGGCGGCCGGGGCCACGGCGGTCATCCAGCCGGGCGGGTCGGTGCGCGATGAGGAGGTGATCGCGGCGGCCGACGACAAGGGGCTTGCCATGGTGATGACCGGCATGCGCCATTTCCGCCATTGACGGCGGCCGGCCAGCCGGCATGCTGATAAGGTGGTCATCCCATCGCCCACCCCGTCGTTTGAGGTCCCGCCGACATGAAAACGCTGATACGGCTCGTCCTGATCGTGCTCGTTCTGGCCGTTATCGGCGCGGCCGGGTTCGGGGTCTATGCGTTTCTGGCGATCCGCGGCTATCTCAATGAAAAGCGGACGCCGGCCCAGATGCTCGCCTTCCTCGAGCCCCACTATGTCGTCCGCAAGCCCGAGGGCGAGGGGCCGTTTCCGGCGATCCTGCTCTTCAACGGCTGCGAGGGGCTCTACAAGGACGGCAAGATGCGGCCGGTCATGCCGCATTATGCCGACATCGCCGTTGCCGAGGGGGTCGTCGCGATCATCGTCGACAGCTTCACGCCGCGCGGCATCGACACCGAAGTCGCCGTCGACGATGTCTGCACCGGCTGGGTGATGCGCGGCGGCGAGCGGGCCGGCGACGTCGCGGTCTCGACGGGCTATGCCCGCAGCCTGCCCTTCGTCGATCCGGCCCGGCTGGCGCTGGGCGGCTGGAGCCATGGCGGCTGGGCGATCATGGATGCCGAGGCGATGCCGCTGTGGGACCGGGTGCCCTACAGCCTGACCGAATGGCCGGAGGACCCCTTCGGCGGGGTCGCCGGCATCTATCTCACCTATCCCTATTGCAGCTTTCCAGCGCTCGCCCCCTCTGTCGGCTTTGCCGATCCGGTGCCGACCTGGTCGATCCACGGCTCGGCCGACCAGACGGCCAAGCCGGTTCCCTGCGACGAGGCCTTCGCCCATGTTGCCGCCCAAGGCGCGCCGGTCAGCGTCGAGGTGGTCCAGGGCGCGACCCACGCGTTCGACCGGACCGATATCGTCGAATACTCGCCGTCCAAATACAGTCCGGTCGCCGCCGAGATCGCCGATCAGCGGTTCCGGCGATTCTTGCGCGAAATCCTGCTGGCCGACCGCTGATCTATGGGCAGATCGCCCTATTGCGAACTGGCAAGGTCGTTGAACAGGCTGGCGGCGACCGACAGGCGCGGCAGGCTCAGCGAGCCGCGCTCGATGTCGGCGATCGCCGCCGTCAGGCGCTCGACGGCCGGCTTCCGGTCGGCGATCCACAGATCGAGCGCGGTCTGGCCCTTCTTGCCGGTCGCCAGCACGTCGCCGATCAGCTTGCGCTGCGCCTCCAGGAGCAGGTCGAGCGTCCGGTAGAGCGCCAGGCGCTCGTAATAGTCGGTCGTCTCGAAGGCCCGCGCGCCGCTGACCAGCCGGTCGGTGCCGAAGCGGGCGGCGAAGGCGTAGAAGGTTTCGGCGACCGCCTTGACCGGCTTGCCGGTGCGGTCGGCGATCAGGGTGATGTCCGGCGCGCCGGCGGTGTATTGCACGCCGGCATAGAGGGTCGCCAGTTCTTCCGGCAGCCCGATTTCCAGATAGCCGGCACGCGTCTTGTCCATCTGGTCGACCGCGGCCTGGGGCAGGACGGCGCGGAGGTTCAGCGTGACCGACCGGATCGAGGCCTCGTAGTGGGCGATGACGCTTGCCAATCCCTGGCTCAGATCGACATTGCGCAGGAACCAGACGGTGCCGCGCAAGGTGAATTCCTGCAGCGTGCCGTACATGCTGAGCTGCAGTGCTCCGGAAACCCGGTTGTCGAGCGCGTCGACCTCGCCCGCCAGGCCGATGATCCGGAAGGCCGACCGGGCCACCGCGAAGGCCGACGCGATCTCGGGCAGCGATGCGCCGGTCTCGTCGGAGATCCTGACGATCATCGTGGCGCTGCAGCGGTTGATCATCGAATTGGCGAGCATCGTGGAAATGATCTCGCGCCTCAGGCGATGGGTCTTGATGGCGTCGGGATACTTCTTCTGCAGGCGCTCGGGGAAATAGCGCTTCACCTCGCGCCCGAGGAAGGGATCGTCCGGAACGGAGCTGTTCAGGAGGCGCCGGTAGAGGTCGATCTTGGCATAGGCGAGCAACACCGCGATCTCGGGGCGGGTCAGCGCCTTGCCGCGTTTCTCGCGTTGCTGGATCGCCGCGTCGTCGGGCAGGAATTCGACCTCGCGGTCCAGGTCTCCGCGCGATTCCAGGTCGCGCATCAGCCGCTGCTGGAAATCGAGCGCCTCCAGCCCGCGCTGCTCGATCAGCGAAATCGCCAGCGTCTGCGAATAGTTGTTGCGCAGGACGAGGTCGGCGACATCGTCGGTCATCTCGGCCAGAAGGGTGTTGCGTTCGGGGATCGTCAGGTTGCCCCTGGCGACTTCCGAGCCCAGCGCGATCTTGATGTTGACCTCCATGTCGGAGGAATTGACGCCGGCGGAATTGTCGATCGCATCGGAGTTGATGCGCCCGCCGGCTTCGGCATACTCGATGCGGGCCCGCTGGGTCAGGCCGAGATTGGCGCCCTCGCCGACAACCGCGACGTTCAGCGCGGCCGCGGTTATGCGCACCGCGTCATTGGCCCGGTCGTCGGCATCGTCGTCGGTTTCGGCGCTGGCGCGGACATAGGTACCGATGCCGCCGAACCAGAGCAGGTCGGCGGGGGCCTTCAGGATCGCGGTGATGATCTCGTTGGGCGTCGCCGTCTTGCGGCGGATCGACAGGATCTCCTGCATCTGCGTCGACAGCGGGATCGCCTTGGTCTTGCGTGAAAACACGCCGCCGCCCTTGGAGATCAGCGTCGTGTCGTAGTCCTGCCAGCTGGAGCGCGGCAGGTCGAACATCCGCTTGCGTTCGGCAAAGCCCGTCGCCGGATCCGGATCGGGGTCGATGAAGATGTCGCGGTGATCGAAAGCCGCGACCAGGCGGATCTGCTCGGACAGGAGCATGCCGTTGCCGAAGACGTCGCCGGACATGTCGCCGACGCCGATCGCCGTGAAGGGAGTTGTCTGGATATCGATATCCATTTCCCGGAAATGTCGCTTCACCGCCTCCCAGCCACCGCGGGCGGTGATGCCCATCTTCTTGTGGTCGTAGCCGGCCGAGCCGCCCGACGCGAAGGCGTCGCCGAGCCAGAAATCGCGCGATGTCGAGATCTCGTTGGCGATGTCGGAGAACGTCGCCGTTCCCTTGTCGGCGGCGACGACGAGATAGGGATCGTCGCCGTCGTGGCAGACGGTCAGATCCGGCCGGACGATCTCGCCCTCTACGAGATTGTCGGTCAGGTCGAGCAGGCTCTCGATGAAGATCCGGTAACAGGCGACACCCTCTTCCAGAACCGCGTCGCGGGTGCCCGAAGGCAGGTGCTTGGGCACGAAACCGCCCTTGGCGCCGACGGGGACGATGACCGCGTTCTTGACCTGCTGGGCCTTGACCAGGCCGAGGATCTCGGTGCGAAAGTCCTGCGGCCGGTCCGACCAGCGCAGGCCGCCGCGGGCAATCTCGCCGAAGCGCAGATGGACGCCCTCGACGCGCGGTGAGAAGACGAAGATCTCGACATGCGGCCGCGGCTCGGGCAGGCCGTCGATGTCGTGGCTGGCGAGCTTGAAGGAAATGGCGTCCTTGGGTTCGCCATGCAGGCCGGTCTGGAAGAAATTGGTGCGCTGCGTCGCCGTGATCAGGTCGGCGAAGCGGCGGATGATCCGGTCCTCGTCGAGGCTCGGTACGGCATCGAGCGCGGCTTCGATCTTGTCGATGATCGCCTGCTGGTCGGTGTCGCGGGTATCGCGTTCGGTGACCTTGGGGTCGAACCGTGCCCGGAACAGGTCGACCAGCAGGCTGGCGATGTCCGCGTGGCGCTGCATGGTCTGCCACATGTAGTCCTGCGAATAGGGGACGCGGACCTGGCGCAGATAGAGCGAATAGGCATGCAGCATGGCGATGTCGCGCCAGTCCAGCCCGGCCTTGACGACCAGCGCGTTGTAGCCGTCGTTCTCGGCCCGGCCGAGCATCACGGCCATGAAGCAGTCGCCCAGCGGCGTGGCGAGGCGATCCAGGTCGATGGCGGCGCCGTCGGCGCGCTCGACCAGCATGTCGTGAAGCCAGATCTGTTCGGTTTCGCCGTCGTCGTCGCGCGATGGCCGGTTGATCCGGAAGGTCTGCTCGGAAATGACCTTGAAGCCCATGTGCTCCAGCACCGGCACGCGTTCCGACAGCGGCACCGGACGGTCGAGCCGGAACAGCTTGAGACCGACCCGGTGCGGGCGGTCGATCTGCGGCCGGAAGAACTCGATCGCAAGCTTGTCCTGGCCGACGAGCTTCTCGCTGATCTCGATGTCGCGGACCACCGATCCGGCGCTGTAGGCGGCCTGGTAGCCTTCCGGGAAGGCGTCGCAATAGCGCTTGAACAGTTCCGTTGCGGTGATCAGGTCGAGGCTTTCGTAAAGCTCCGCCTTGAGATTGTCCGCCCAGGTGCGGATCAGGTCGACGGCGGCGGCCTCCAGCGTGTCCTGATCGGGGCTCGGCGTATGGCCCTCGTAGCGGCCGATGATGAAATGGACGCGGGCCAGCACGCCTTCGGGATAATAGGGATAGGAGGCCGATACGCGGCCCTCGAAGGCCTTGGCGAGCAGCGCGCCGATCGCCTTGCGCACACCGGTATTGTAGCGGTCGCGGGGCACGAAGACGAGCACCGAGACGAAGCGGTCGAACTTGTCGGCGCGCCATAGGATGCGCACGCGCGGCCGCTCGCCGAGCTGCAGGATGGCATGCAGCCAGTCATAGAGCGTATCGGTATCGATCTGGAACAGTTCGTCGCGCGGGAAGGTCTCCAGGACGTTCTGCACCGCCTTGCCGTTGTGGCTCTCCGGCTCGTAGCCGGTCCGCCGCATGACCAGATCGGCCTTGCGCCGGAGATAGGGAATGGAGCGCACGCCGCGGTTATAGGCGCTGGAGGTGAACAGGCCGATCAGGCGCAACTCGCCGGTCAGGTTGCCTTCGTCGTCGAAGGTCTTCATGCCGACATAGTCGAGATGCACGCGCCGGTGCACGGGCGACTTGACGTTCGCCTTGGTGACGATGAGCGGCACGGGCTGCATCAGGAAGTCGCGCAACTCCGGCGAGAAGGTCACCCATTCGCGACCGCGGCGCAGCACGAGAACCTTGGGATCGCGCAGGATACCGAAGCCGGCGCCCCGGTCGGTCTCGACCCGCTCCAGCCGGCCTTCCTTGATGCCGCCGACGAAGGCGTATTCGCGCACGCCGAGCATGGTGAAGTTGTTGTCGCAGATCCAGTCGAGGAAATGCACGGCCTCGGCGATCTCGGCGGCCGGCAGGGGCGGCGGATTGGTACGGTAGCCGTCGATCTCGCGGGTGATCCGCTCGAGCATCGCCTGCCAGTCGTCGACCACGACGCGCACCGATTCGAACACCCGGCCAAGCGCGGTGACCGTGTCGCGGCGCACCATGTCGCTGTCGATGCGGGCCAGATGGATGTGGATGACGCTCTCGCGGATGGCGCTGTCGGCGCCGTCCGGCCGGACGGGTCCGTAGAATTTCGTCCGCTTGCCCTTGGTATCGCGGTCGACATAGACGATCGGATGCAGGACGAGCCGCACCTCGTAGCCGCGCACCTGCAGCTCCGCCATCGCCGAATCGAGCAGGAAGGGCATGTTGTCGTTGACGATCTCGACGACGGTGACGGAGGACAGGTCCGCCTCGAGATCGGGGTCGGCCGCGTCGGGATCGAACACCCGGATCTTCGGGCTTTGCGGATCGCGGCTTGCCGCGAACGTCCAGGTCGCGTGCGCCAGCCTGGCCAGGTCGGCGGGCGAATAGATCTTGAGATCCTCGTAGGCCCCCTCGCTGTACAGGCATTCGGCGAATGTCCTGAGCTGCGCGTTGCGCGTGCCGCCCGGCAGGGCCTTGAGCACGGCATTGATAAGCTTGCGCTGCTGGTCGTCGTCCTTGTGCAACATGGCCGTTTCCCGCCTGTGTTCGTTCGTTTCGCGCCAACACCGTTGATCCCGACGCAGTTTCGGCAGAGTGTTCGACAGTTTCGCGACGCTGTCGAGTATCTTGTTTCGGTGCTTGCCGAGATAGCCCGGTGGTGTCGGATAAGTGATGAACAGGGAGGCCGGGATGGCGAAGGACCGTGTGATCGCACTTGATCTGGACGAGGAGGCGCCGCTGAGCGAGCGGCAGCAGGCCTATTTCGACAAATGCGTCGAGAAGCTCGGCATGGTGCCGAACGTGCTCAGAGCCTATGCCTTCAATCCGGACAAGCTCGATGCGTTCACCGCGATGTACAACGATCTGATGCTCGCCGATTCGGCTCTGTCGAAGCTCGAGCGTGAGATGATCGCCGTCGTCGTCTCCAGCGTTAACCGGTGCTTCTACTGCCTGACCGCGCATGGCGCCGCCGTGCGGCAACTGTCGGGCAATCCGGAGCTCGGCGAGCTGATGGTGATGAACTACCGCGCCGCCGATCTGACGCCGCGCGAGCGGGCGATGCTGGATTTCGCCTGGAAGCTGACCGAATCACCGGAGAAGGTCGACGAGCCGGACCGTCAGGCGCTGCGCGATGCCGGTTTCAGCGACCGTGACATCTGGGATATCGCCGCGGTCGCCGGTTTTTTCAACATGTCGAACCGGGTGGCGATCGCAACGGATATGCGGCCGAATGCCGAGTATCACGGCATGGCGCGCGGATAACAAACACGCGAGCAGGCGCCGCCGGCGCGACGATCCTGCTTGAATGGAAACGATTCCTTAACCATGTCCGACATGATGATGTTTGACGAACAACCGCCAATGTTCTATTTTTGTTCTCATGTCGCAATACCAGGAACGCCGGTCCGGAGCACCTGACCGACCGGCTTGCATAGACCGCCGCTGCGATGATCGGCCCTTCGAAGATAGGGCCGAGGTGCCGAACGTGCTGGACGGCACCGCGTTTGCCGATGAGTTCCGTTACTGGACGGGCGAAAGCGGCCGACGCTATCTGACCAGGCAGATACCGGTTGCCGAGATCGACGACTTCGCCGGGGCGCCGGCGGTGCTCCTGCGGGTTCGTGCCGACGGCGCGCGCGAGATCGCCTGGATCGGGGCGGTCGGCGCCGACGGCCTGCGGGCCGCGCTTGCCACGGTCGACAACCGTTGCGAAATCCATGTCCACCTGCTCGCCGACGACGCGCGGCGCCGCGCCCATGTCATCCGCGACCTGATCGACGGCAACGGACCGGCGCGCCAGCGTTTGCCCGAGGCGGCTTAGGCTTCGCTTCGCAACGCCCGGCCGATCGCTTCGAGCTTGTGATCGGACACGCCGATCTCGTCCATGTGGTCGAGCGTCGCCAGCACGTAGTCGGTATTGATCCCGGACTGGCCGCGACCGTCCCGCACCAGCGCGATCTGGTCGTCGATCGGCAGGGCACCGGCATATTGCGCATGGGTGCGGTCGACGATGTAGCACAGTGCCGTCACGTCGCGGTCCGACCGATCGAGCAGGCGGACGCGCCGCGTCGTTTCCAGATAGACCATCGTCACCTGTTCGCGGGCGCGCAGGTAGTCGACCACCTCGTCGCGCTTGCCCGCGGCGACGCGAAAGGCGACCCCGAGGCAGGCGCCGCCGCGATCAAGCCCCAGCACCAGGCCGGGCCGGTCCGGCGTGCCGCGATGGACATGGCTGTAGATGCACAGCGCGCGGTGCAGGCCGGACAGACGGGCGGGAACCCGTTCCAGATGGTCGAAGCCCGGCCGCCACATCAGCGAGCCGTAGCCGAAAACCCAAAGATCGGTCATGTTGATCCGCCTGTTGTCGGGACCGGTGCCCTATCAATGCCGCGAAGACTTGGCAATGCCGTCGTGACCCGGGAAGGCTTGGCATTGTCCGGAGATCGGGCTACGCCCTGCCGACGCGACCGTACCGCCATTGCTGGAACCGCAGATGACCGACGCCCCGAACGAACCGCATACTCCCTCGGACCGGCAGTCTCCCGATCAGGGCGGCTCGCCGCTGGGCGGCAAGCTCGGCCGGCCGCCGACATTCATCGTCTTGATGCTGTCGGCGATCGTGGTCGCGATCGCCGGCTGGAGCGCGATCTGGTATTTCGGCACGCGCAAGGCCGAGGAGATGGCGCTTGCCTGGCTCGATGCCGAGGCGGCGGCGGGCCGGGTCTATTCCTGTGCGGAGAGCACGGTCGGCGGCTATCCGTTCCGGGCCTCGCTGCGCTGCGAGGCGCCGCGTCTTGACCTGTCGGACGCCGAGCCGCAGGTGCGGGCCACGGGCGCCTCGTTCCGGGCCGTCGCGCAGATCTGGAATCCGACCCATGTGATCTTCGAGATCGACGGCCCGATACGGATCGAGACCGGCGCGCCGGCCCGGCCGGATGCTGCAATCGATGCGAACTGGCAGCTTCTGCAGGGATCGCTCCGCGCGCCGGAAGGCCGGATCCGCCGCCTCGATATCGCCATCACCGACCTTGAGGCGACAGCCGATCCGGCAACGCTCGGACCGGGCGGCGGGGGGCAGATGACTGCCGGTTCCGTCGGCATTCACGGCCGCGCCGTGCCCGGCGCCGGCCCGGGCAGCCGCGATGTCGATATCGCCGTCGATGTGAGCGACCTCGTCGCGACCGTTGCCGGGGCCGAGCCGCCGGCGGCGGTCGATATCCGCTTCGTCGGCCGCCTCGATGCGCTGCCGGCCACCGCGCCGCGCGATCCGCGCGCCTTCCTGTCGGCCTGGCGCGACAATGACGGCGGCCTGACCGTCGAGCGGTTGAGCGTGCTGCAGGGCGAAACGGAACTGCGGGCAAGCGGCACGCTGACACCGGATGGCGAGGGCTATCCGGCCGGATCGGTCACGGTCGCGCTGGCTGGCCCCGATGTGACCACGCCGGGATCGGCCGGCGCGTTTGGCGGGCTTGCGCCGCTGATGGTGCTGGGCCTGCGGCTTGCCGGCGAGCCGGGCGAGATCGAGGGGCGCACGGCGCTGACCGGAGACCTCGACTTGCGTGACGGTAATGCCTATTTCGGCGCGATCCCGATAACGGCGCTGCCGCGGCTGTTCTGACGGCGCTTCGGGCTCAGCCGTCCCCCAAAATGTCCCCGTCTTGGGGCGCGCGGGCATGCGGCGAGCGGCCGAAATCGGGCGCCTCGGTGTCCTGGCCGATCTCGATGATGCCGCGGCGGATGGCGCGGGTCTCGGTGAACCGCTCGAACAGCAGGTCGCCGTCGCCATAGCGGATGGCGCGCTGCAGGGCGGTCAGATCCTCGGTGAACATCGCCAGCGTCTCCAGCACGGCGTCGCGATTGTGCAGGAACACGTCGCGCCACATGGTCGGATCGGAGGCGGCGATGCGGGTGAAGTCGCGGAAGCCGCTGGCGGAGAACTTGATGACCTGCGCGGCCAGAACATCTTCGAGGTGGGAGGCCGTACCGACAATATTGTAGGCGATCAGATGCGGCAGATGGCTGGTGATCGCCAGCACCATGTCATGGTGGTCGGCGGCCATCACCTCGGTCATCGCGCCGCAGCCCCGCCAGAACCGCTCGACGGTCTCGATGGCGGCCGGGTCGGTGCCGTCGGGCGGGGTGAGCAGGCACCAGCGGTTCTCGAACAGTTCGGCGAAACCGGCATCCGGACCGGAATACTCGGTGCCGGCGATCGGATGGGCCGGGACGAAATGCACGCCGTCGGGCAGGTGCGGCGCCATCTGGGCGATCACCGAGCCCTTGACCGAGCCGACATCGGAGACGATTGCGCCCGGTTTCAGGGCCGGCCCGAAGGCCTCGGCGACCGTGCCGCTCGCCCCCACCGGCACGCAGGCGATGACGAGGTCGGCGCCGTCGGCGGCTTCAGCCGGGTCGGTCGTGTAGCTGTCGCCGAGCCCCAGCTCGCGGGCGCGCTCAAGCGTCTCCGCGCGGCGGGTCTGCACGGCGATCTCGCCGACGATGCCCTTCTTGCGGACGGCATGCGCGATCGACGATCCGATCAGGCCGATGCCGATCAGGGCAAGGCGGTTGACGATTTTATCGGTCATTTCAGCGGTTCATGAACTCGGTCAGGGCGGCCACCGTCAGCCGGTTGGCCTCTTCGGTGCCAACCGTCATGCGCAGGCAGTCGGGCAGGCCGTAGCCGCCGACGGCGCGGATGAAGACGCCGCGCTCCTGCAGGAACGCGTTAGCGTCGGCTGCGCGCTTGCCCTCCGTGTCGGGAAAGCGCAGCAGCAGGAAGTTGCCGACGCTCGGCGCGGTCTCGAGGCCGATCGCGGCGAATTCGCCGGCAAGCCAGGGCAGCCAGGTGTCGTTATGGTCAACGGACGCGTCGACCTGGGCGGAATCGTTGATCGCGGCGACGCCGGCGGCGATCGCCGGCGCGTTGACGTTGAAGGGGCCGCGGACGCGGTTCAGGATGTCGGCGACCGGCTCCGGGCAATAGGCCCAGCCAAGCCGCAGGCCGGCCAGGCCGTAGATTTTCGAAAAGGTCCGGGTCATCACGACGTTCCGCGCGGTCGCGACCAGCTCGATGCCGGCCTCGTAGTCGTTGCGGCGGACATATTCGGCATAGGCCGCGTCGATCACCAGAAGCGTGTCGCCGGGCAGGCCGGCATGCAGGCGGCGCACTTCGTCGAAGGGCAGGTAGGTGCCCGTCGGGTTGTTGGGATTGGCCAGGAAGACGACGCGGGTGCGGTCGGTCACGGCGGCCAACATGGCGTCGACATTGGCGGTCAGGTCGGTCTCCGGCGCGGCAACCGGCCGCCCGCCGGCGGCAAGCGTCGAGATCTTGTACATCAGGAAGCCGTGCTGGCTGTAGACGGTCTCGTCGTCGGGACCGAGATAGGCCGTACAGATCAGGCTGATCAGCTCGTCGGAGCCGTTGGCGCAGACGATGCGATCCGGATCAAGGCCGTATTTCGCGCCGATCGCCGTGCGCAGCGCGTGGGCGCTGCCGTCAGGATAGGCTTCGAGATGCTCGGCGGCCGACCGGAAGGCCGCGACCGCGTGCGGGCTCGGCCCGAGCGGTGATTCGTTCGAGGACAGCTTGTGGACCTTGCCGCCGGATCCCTCGCCCGATGCGCCCGGCACATAGGCGTTGATCTCGAGGATGGAGTCTCGCGGCTGGGGGGTAGGCGTTGAGGGAGTCGAGGACATGCCAGGCTCGTGTTGATTTCCGTTACGTTTTGGAGGCAAGGCCCGCCGGCCAGGCGAGCGGTTCGGCGATGCTGCCCAGGCAAACGCAGCCGGTGATACGGGGCAGGACGGCGGCGGGTGCATCGGCGGAGGCGAAGAGCGTCCAGTCCGGGCCGCCGCGCAGGACGCGGATTGCCGGATCGGCGGCGGTCATCGCGGCACTGGCGCAGGCGTAGATGAAAAGATCGGCGGGGCTTTCGACCGAGGACGGTCCGATGACGAGGGCGGGCGGCAGGTCGAGCGTGTCATCGATGGGAAGGAACGGCAGCAGGGCGATGACCCGGGCGCCGGGGCAGACCTGTCCCGCTTCGGCCTGCCCGGAATCACTTTGAGCGTCGCTGTCCCACCATCGTTCCTCGTCGGCCGAGGCGAGCGCCACCACCGCGAGGTCCGTACCGCCGCCAGCAACGACGCGGACGGCGGACCGGTTGTCGGGGGCATCGGCGAGTGGCGTCGAGAAGCCGAACATGTAGCGCAGGAGGTCGCGCATGCGCGGCCAGCCGGCGCCAGCGGCATGGACCGTGAACGGCGCCTGGAGCTGCGTGAAGGTGGCGATGATCTCGCGCCAGATATGCTCGACCGTCGTCAGCGGCAATTCGCCCTCGTGCCGGCCAGCGATGCGGCGCATCATGCTCGCCTCGCGGTCGGGCCGGAAGGCGGCGCCGGACTGGCCCGCAGATTGTCGGGACGGGGCCGCGTTCAGCTTCTTCGCCTCGATCAGTTCGGCGATGATGCGGCCGCGATGGATGAGTTGGCGGTGCATTTCGGCATCTGCGGCGTCGATCTGCGCGCGCAGTTCGGCAAGGCGGTCCGGGGCCGAACCATCGGGCTGGTCTGATCCGGGCTTTCCGGTGTCGGGCCTTTCGGTATCGGGCCTTCCGGTGTCGGGTTGGGGGGTGCTGTCGGCGGAACCGGACATGGTCTGATCGTGATCTGTCTGCCGCCGGCTGTCCGGCGCGGGATTTTGAGGGATGCCGTCTTTCGATTGGCCGGCAGTCATACGGGAGCGCAGGGTGGAAATCAAAGAAAACGTTGACACTTCGAACAGACCGTCCCTACTACTGCGGCCGGGTTTCGCAAGAGGCCCGGACCGCCGGAAGGCGGGGCTCGAACGGCAGGTCCGCACCGCGCGGCGGGCCGGGTCGTGACGGGCGGCGCGACGTGAAAACCCCTCAAAGCGAGATGGCGACCGGACTTGATAGCCGCGCTGCGGCCAGCACCCAGACCGACGATCCGGACAGCCAGGTCGTCCGCTTCGGCCCGGACGAGCCGCTGACGCTCGATTGCGGCGTTTCGTTCGCGCCGCTGACGATCGCCTACCAGACCTATGGCCGGCTCGATGCCGACAAGGCGAACGCTGTCCTCGTCACGCATGCGCTCACCGGCGACCAGCATGTGGCCAACGACCATCCGATCACCGGCAAGCCCGGCTGGTGGGACCTGATGGTCGGACCGGGCAAGCCGGTCGACACGGACCGCTATTTCGTCATCTGCGCGAACGTGCTCGGCGGCTGCATGGGGACATCGGGGCCCGGCAGCGTCGACCCGGAGACGGGCAAGCCCTACGGCCTCGACTTTCCGGTCGTGACGATCCGCGACATGGTGCGCGCGCAGGCGATGCTGCTCGACCATCTGGGCATCGAGACGCTGTTCTGCGCGATCGGCGGCTCGATGGGCGGCATGCAGGTGCTGGAATGGGCCGTGAGCTATCCCGACCGGGTGTTCTCCGTCATCCCGATCGCCACCGCCGCGCGCCACACCTCGCAGAACATCGCCTTCCACGAGGTCGGCCGGCAGGCGGTGATGGCCGATCCGGACTGGCGCTCGGGGCGCTATCTGCTCGAGGGCACCAATCCGAAGAAGGGCCTGGCGGTCGCGCGGATGGCGGCCCACATCACCTACCTGTCCGACGAGGCGCTGCACCGCAAGTTCGGCCGCAACCTGCAGGACCGCGAGGCGATCACCTTCGGCTTCGACGCCGATTTCCAGATCGAGAGCTACCTGCGCCACCAGGGCATGACCTTCGTCGACCGGTTCGACGCCAATGCCTATCTCTACCTGACGCGGGCGATGGACTATTTCGACATCGCGGCCGACTATGACGGGCAGCTCGCCAGCGCCTTCCTGGGCACCCCGACGCGCTTCTGCATCGTCTCGTTCACCTCCGACTGGCTGTTTCCCACCGAGGGCAACCGGCAGATCGTGCACGCGCTGAACGCCGCCGGCGCGCGCGTCTCATTCGTCGAGATCGAAACCGATCGCGGCCACGATGCCTTCCTGCTTGACGAGCCGGAACTGTTCGGCGCGATCCGGGGCTTCCTCGATTCGGCCGCACGCGCGCGTGGCCTGGTGCATCACGAGACAGCGCCATGACCGTGCAATCGCCACGCTACGGCGATATGGCCGCCGGATCGCAAACAGGCCGGATCGACCTGCTGCTCGTCGCCGGGATGATCGAACCGGGCTCGCGCGTGCTCGATGTCGGCTGCGAGGACGGGGCGCTCTTGCAGATCCTCGAGGATCGCTACGATATCGACGGGCGCGGCATCGAGCTCAGCCAGCGCAACGTCAACGAATGTGTCGCCAAGGGGCTTGCGGTGGTGCAGGGCGACGCCGACCGCGACCTGACCGACTATCCCGACAACGCCTTCGACTACGTAATCCTGAGCCAGACCGTGCAGGCGACCCGCAATCCGCGCGCCGTGGTCGAGGAGATCCTGCGGATCGGCCGGCGTGGCATCGTGTCGTTCCCGAATTTCGGCCATTGGCGGATGCGCTGGCAGCTCATGACGCGCGGGCGCATGCCGGTCACCGAGCACCTGCCGATGAGCTGGTATGATACCCCCAACATTCATTTCTGCACGATCCGCGACTTCGTCATGATGGCCGAGGAGATCGGCGCGCGGATCGAGCGCACCATCGCGCTCGACGCCAGGGGCAACCGCCTCGACGGCAATACCTCGCTTCGTCGCCTCAATCTCTATGGCGAGCAGGCGATCTTCGTGCTGGCCAGGAACGGCGCATAGGTCGCATAGGGCGCAAAAAAGAACCCGAACCGAGGGTCCGGGCTCATAGCATTCGTTTGCAGGACGAGCCGCTTCGCAGCGCACCCGTCGGCACGCAACAGATTATTCCTGAGTCGTCTGCGAACCCGACTGGGTCGGGGTCGATTGTCCGGGGGTCGAGATCTGCGCGGTCTTGACCGGTTCGGACATCTTGGCCGTCTTGCCATAGGTGCAGGCCGACGCAAGGGTCGCGGAGCCCGCGACGAAGGCGACGGCGGCAACGCCGGCGAGGATCTGGCGGGTCATGGACTGCCTCCTCGGTTTGCGGAGTGCCTGATACGCTTCCCAGGCCCTCCGTGACGATACCAGGATAGGTATCGCTTAGCAGGCTAAGCCGAGATGCGGGTGAGACCAAGGCGGAAACGCTCACGAAATCGTGACCGGTCCTGCGCCTCAGGACGCCCGCTTCTGGCCGCGCGCGCGCGGGTGGGCGTCGTGATAGGCCTCGAGCAGGCGCCGCTCGTCGATTTCGGTATAGACCTGGGTCGTCGACAGGCTGGCATGGCCGAGCAGTTCCTGGATCGCGCGCAGGTCGCCGCCATTCATCAGAAGGTGCGTGGCGAAGGAGTGGCGCAGGGCATGGGGGGTGGCCGAATCGGGCAGCCCGAGCGCGCCGCGCATCGTTGCCATGCGGCGCTGGATGATGCGCGGATTGAGCGGTCCGCCGCGCGCGCCGACGAAGAGCGGCCCGTTCTGGTCGAGCGCGTAGGGGCAGCGCTTCAGATAGTCGGCGATCGCCTCGCAGACCGCCGGCAGGACGGGTACCAGCCGGGTCTTGCCGCCCTTGCCGGTGATGCGGAGCGTCTCGGTCTGCATTTTGCCCGTTTCCTGTGCCGGGGCCTCGGCGCGCGAGAGGCCGAGCGCCTCGGATATGCGCAGGCCGCAGCCATAGAGCAGCGAGAACACCGCGGCATCGCGCGCGGCGATCCACGGTGCGTCGCCCGCTGGATCGATCTCGCTCGAATCGATCACCCGGAGCGCGGCATCGGGGCTAAGCGGCTTGGGCAGGGCGTGGCGCTTCTTCGGCCCGCGCACGACGGCGAGCGCCGGGATTGCGATCCCTTGCGTCTTCTCCAGATGCCGGGCGAAGGAGCGGATCGCGGCGAGCGCCCGCGACAGCGAGGGGCCGGACAGGCCGTCGAGACGGCGATGGGCGAGATAGGCGCGCAGGTCGATGGCCGACAGCGCGGCGAGGTCGCCGGTCGCCGGCGGCGCGCCGATATGGTCGCGCAGGAAGGTCAGGAACTGGCGCAGGTCGCGGCCATAGGCCTCCACCGTCTTGTCGGCGAGCCGCCGCTCGGCGGACAGGCGGGTGAGCCAGGCGTCTGCGGCGGTGCGCAGGTCGGCGGCTGCAAGCAGCGGTCCGATCGCCGGGGCGGCAGCTCGTTCGGCCTGATGCCGGTTGGTGCGGGCATCCTGTTTGCGGGGCATGCGCATCGCTTCCACGCTTGTTGCGGGGGCAGAGTATCGCCCGTGCCGCGTTAACCGGTCGCTAAGCCTTTGCGACCGGTTCGCCGTAATGCTCGACGGTCGGGAAGGGGTCGTAGAAATGGTGCAGCAGGCTGCGCCAGTGCCGATAGCGGTCGGAGCCGCGAAAGCCGGTCTCATGCGCCTCGACGCTGTCCCATGTCACCAGCAGGACGTATTTGTCCGGATCTTCGATGCAGCGACGGACCTCAAGCCCTCGAAAGCCCGCGCTTGCCGAGATGTAGGGCAGGGCGTCGGCCATCGCCTTTTCGAAGGCCTCGGCCCTGCCCGGCTTCACGTTCAGGATCGCGTGCTCGAGGATCATGCGTCATCCTCCCGCTTTGTTTCGAAGGCACCTCGCGCTAGGGCATGGACATGTTCGCGAATGTCGTGCGGCCAGAAATCGACCATTTCGTCGAAGCGGTCGCGGTCGCCGGCAAACAGCGCGCGGGCGGCCTCCTCGAAATTCCGCAGGTCGCCGCCGAGCACGGTCATGAACCGGTGGCAGGCGTCGCGGGCCGACCGCTGCCGGTCGGCTGCCTCATTGTCCCGCCGTGCGGTCTCCACCAGCTTGCGCAGCGCCACCGAGGCGCCGCCGGGCTGGCGGTTGAGCCAGTCCCAGTGGCGCGGCAGCAGTGTCACCTCGCGGCCGACGACGCCGAGCTTCGGGCGGCCGGGACGGCGCTGGGCGGCGGGCTCCGGTCCCTCGGCCTGCTCGGCGGGCTCTGTGGGCTCTGCGGACTGGGGCATGGCCGCGGCAACCCGGTCGCGAATGTCGTCGAGCGTGCCGCGCAGATCGAACTCGACGGGCGTGCTTCGTTGCGCGTCGAGCACCAGGACGACCGCGGCCGGATCGGCGTCGACATGGCGCTTCACCGTCAGCGCGACGTCCATCGGCGGGCCGGCGGCGATGCGCCGTGCGCCTTGGAAGGCGATGCATGTCTGCGGGTAGGGGGTGGAACCGGTCATGGCGGAAGTCCTCGCGAAACGATTTTCGCAAGGAGAATTACCCGGATAAAAATATGGTGTCAATTCTACCCGGGTAAAATAATCGCCAATCGGTGTTCCTAAAGGATCGGAGACCCTAGAGAATCGACTGGCCGGTCTTCTGCCAGTCCGCCAGGAAGGCATCGAGGCCCTTGTCGGTCAGCGGATGGGAGACGAGCTGGCGGATGATCTTCGGCGGGATCGTCGCGACGTCGGCGCCGGCGATCGCGCAGTCCTTGACGTGGTTGACCGTGCGGATCGAGGCGGCGAGCAATTCGGTCTCGTAGCCGTAATTGTCGTAGATCGCCCGGATCTCGGCGATCAGTTCCATGCCGTCGAGGCCGATATCGTCGAGCCGGCCGATGAAGGGCGAGATGTAGGTCGCGCCGGCCTTGGCCGCCAGGAGGGCCTGGTTGGCCGAGAAGCATAAGGTAACGTTGACCATGGTGCCCTCCATGGAAAGCGTCCGGCAGGCGCGCAGGCCGTCCATGGTGAGCGGCACCTTGACGGTCACGTTGTCGGCGATGGTGGCCAGGCTACGGCCTTCCTCGATCATCGCGTCGGCTTCCAGCGCGGTCACCTCGGCGGAAACCGGGCCGTCGACCACGGCGCAGATATCGGCGACGATGTCGCGGAACGGCCGGCCGGTCTTGGCGACCAGCGACGGGTTGGTCGTCACCCCGTCGAGCAGGCCGGTCTCGGCGAGCGAACGGATTTCATCGATGTCGGCCGTGTCGACGAAGAACTGCATCGGTTTTCCCCAAGGTCTGGCGCGGCGGGTGTCCGGCCCGTCATCACGCGGTCTGTGGCATCACGCGGTCTGTGAACGCATCGCGCCCCTATTTATCGTAGTTTGGCCTGAATGCGCGCCCCTATTTATCGTAGTTTGGCCTGAATGACAGTCCCGCGATTCGCCGTTGCGCGGTTTCGGGGACAGAAGCCGCCTGGATGGACGGACCGTGATTTCGTTTTTGCCGATGGTCAGCCAACGCGTCGCGACGCGGCTGTTCGGGGTCGGAGTTTCTCCGTGCCGGCAGGGGCTCCCCAATCGCGGCTCTTCCCCCTCCGTGTCATTGCCGGGCTTGTCCCGGCAATCCATGAACACAGATGCCAGCGAGGTGTTCATGGATCCCCGGAACACGTCCGGGGATGACGTCCGAGGGGGTGGTGGCGACGCGCGTCCCCAGCGCCCTCGTCATCCCGGAATTTGCGTCAGCACATATCCGGGATCGGGGAACCGGGGCTGCGCGATTGGGGCTCCGACTCCGCCGATGCGATCGTCTTCGGCCGACCGGTTCATCGCGGGCCGCCCATGAAAGCCGCGCCCGTCCTCGTCCCCCTTCCGGTCGACCGGCCCTACACCTACGCGGTGCCGGACGACATGGCCGTTTCGCCGGGCGATGTCGTCGCTGTGCCGCTGGGGCCGCGTACGGTGCTCGGCGTCGTCTGGGACGGGGAAGCCGACGACGTGCCGGCGGCCAAGCTGCGGGCGATCACGGAGCGGCTCGACGGCCATATCGACGCCGATATGCGCCGCTTCGTCGAATGGATCGCCGACTACACGCTGAACGCGCCGGGAATCGTGCTGCGGATGGTGCTGCGCGTGCCGGAGGCGTTCGGGCCGGAAAAGCCGGTCGCAGCCGTGCGGCTTGCCGGCGCGCCGCCGGAGCGGATCACGCCGGCGCGCAAGCGGGTGCTTAAGATCGTTGCCGACGGGCTGTCGTGGAACCGCCGGGCGTTGGCCGAGACGGCAGGCGCCGGGGTTTCGGTTATCGACGGGCTGGTCGACCAGGGTACGCTGGAGCGGGTCTTCCTGCCCAGGCCACCGGTCGTCGCCCCGCCACGCGCCGATTTCGCCCGGCCGATCCTCACCGAGGCGCAAGGGCAGGCGGCAACGGCCCTGCGCGAGATGGTCGCGGCGCAGGCCTTCTCCGTCGCCCTGCTCGAGGGCGTCACCGGATCCGGCAAGACGGAAGTCTACTTCGAGGCGATCGCCGAAGCGCTCGATCAGGGCCGGCAGGTGTTGGTGATGGTGCCGGAGATCTCGTTGACCAGCCAGTTCCTCGACCGGTTCGAGGCCCGTTTCGGCGCGCCGCCGGCGGAATGGCATTCGGGCATCACGCCGCGCCGGCGCGAGCGGACCTGGCGCGGCGTCGCGAATGGCGAGATCCGGGCGGTCGCCGGCGCGCGCTCGGCGCTGTTCCTGCCGTTTCCCGACCTCGGGCTGACCGTCGTCGACGAGGAACACGACCCGGCCTACAAGCAGGAGGACGGCGTCATCTATTCGGCCCGCGACATGGCGGTGGTGCGGGCCAAGATCAGCGGCTTCCTGGTGATCCTGTCGTCCGCGACCCCGTCGGTGGAAAGCAAGGCCAATGCCGAGCGCGGGCGCTATGCCCATATCGAGCTGCCCGACCGGTTCGGCGCCGCGCTGCCCGATATCAAGGCGATCGACATGCGCGCCGATCCGCCGTCATCGGGACGGTTTCTCAGCCCCGTTCTGATCGAGGCGATCCGTCAGACGGTCGCGGGCGGCGAGCAGGCGTTGTTGTTCCTCAACCGCCGCGGCTATGCGCCGCTGACCCTGTGCCGGCGCTGCGGGTTCCGCTTCGAATGCCCGAACTGCTCGGCCTGGCTGGTCGAGCACCGGTTCCGCCGCCAGCTTGCCTGCCACCATTGCGGCCACGCCGTCGCCCGGCCGAACCGCTGCCCGAACTGCGATGCCGAAGACAGCCTGGTGCCCTGTGGGCCCGGGGTCGAGCGGATCGCCGAGGAGGCGGCCGAATTGTTTCCCGACAGCCGCGTCCTGATCCTGTCGAGCGACCTGGTCGGCTCGATCGGCGATCTCCGGCAGCGCTTCGAGATGGTGGAAAAGGGCGAGGTCGATATCGTCATCGGCACGCAACTGGTCGCCAAAGGCCACAATTTCCCGCTGCTGGCGCTGGTCGGGGTGATCGACGCTGATATCGGCCTTGCCACCGCCGATCCGCGCGCCGCGGAACGGACATTCCAGCTGCTCCAGCAGGTGACCGGCCGCGCCGGCCGGCAGCGCGACGGCGGGCGCGGGCTGATCCAGACCTTCGATCCGGACCATCCGGTGATGCGGGCAATCGTCTCGGGCGACCGGCAGGCCTTCTATGCCCGCGAGATGGCGCAGCGCGAGCGCCAGGGCCTGCCGCCCTTCGGCCGGCTGGCGGCGATCATCGTGTCCGGCAAGAGCCAGGCCGAGGCCGCCGGCTACGCCAAGGCGCTTGCCCGCGCGGTTCCGTCGGGCGAGACAGCAGGCGGGAATAGTGGGCACGGGCCGATCCGGGCGCTCGGGCCGGCCGAGGCGCCGCTGGCGGTGGTGCGCGGCCGGCATCGCTACCGGTTCCTGGTCAAGGCGCCGCGATCGGCCGACCTGCACCGGTTCCTGCGCGCCTGGCTGGCGGCCGCGCCAAAACCGCGCGGCAGCCTGCGAATCGCCGTCGACATCGATCCACTGAGCTTTCTTTGAACGTGTGCACCGCCGAAGTCCTCTCTTCAAACCTTGGTTAAACACTTGTTTTTTTGCGTTTTTGCGGGTGCGAAATGCCGCCGCCGTGCCGCGACTCCCCGCCGCCGGGTCGGCCGATGGCGCCGCTGTCGCCCTTTGTCGAGTTGCAAGGGTCAAGTGAGTGTGTTAGCGAAGCGCCGGCTTCAGGGGTACCAGGGTCGAGACGGGACGCTCGGACGGCAGCCTGACGCCTTTACGAAAGCTTCCATGGCCCGCCTTTTCCCGGCAATCGCCGGCCGGCGGGCGGCATTCAGAGAGCAAGCCGCGTGAGCGCAGAAAATACGAACGTTTCCGGCGTTGCGGGCCGTTATGCGACGGCCCTGTTCGAATTGGCCGAGGAGGCCGGCGCGATCGATCAGGTCTCGTCCGAACTCACCGCGATCGGCGCGCTGATCGATGAAAGCGACGATCTGACCCGGCTCGTCCGCAGCCCGGTGTTTTCGTCGGAAGAGCAGGAGCGCGCGATGGGCGCGATCCTGGAAAAGGCCGGCATCACCGGCATCACCGAGAATTTCGTCAAGCTCGTCGCGCAGAACCGTCGGCTGTTCGCGCTGCCCGGCATGATCGCCGGCTTCGCCCGGCTGGTCGCCCGCCATCGCGGCGAGGTCGCAGCCGAGGTCATCTCGGCCCATGAGCTTGGCGACGCGGAAGTCGATGCCCTGTCGGCGGCGCTTAAAGAATCGCTTGGCAAGGACGTGCAACTCGACCGCAAGGTCGATCCTTCGCTGCTTGGCGGTCTCGTCGTGCGGGTGGGCAGCCGCATGATCGACACGTCGCTGCGCACCAAACTCAACAGTCTTAAAATCGCTATGAAAGAGGTCGGCTGATGGACATTCGGGCCGCTGAAATCTCCTCGATTCTGAAGGAGCAGATCAAGAACTTCGGCAAGGAAGCCGAGGTCACGGAAGTCGGCCAGGTGCTGTCGGTCGGCGACGGCATCGCCCGCGTCTACGGGCTGGACAACGTCCAGGCCGGCGAGATGGTCGAATTCCCCGGCGGCATCCGGGGCATGGCGTTGAACCTTGAAAACGACAATGTCGGCGTCGTCATCTTCGGCTCCGACCGCGACATCAAGGAAGGCGACACGGTCAAGCGGACCGGCGCCATCGTCGAGGTGCCGGTCGGCAAGGAACTGCTCGGCCGCGTCGTCGACGCGCTCGGCAACCCGATCGACGGCAAGGGCCCGATCAAGTCGGACGAGCGGCGCCGCGTCGACGTCAAGGCGCCGGGCATCATCCCGCGCCAGTCGGTGCATGAGCCGATGGCGACGGGCCTCAAGGCGATCGACGCGCTGATCCCGGTCGGCCGCGGCCAGCGCGAGCTGATCATCGGCGACCGCCAGACCGGCAAGACCGCGATCATCCTCGACACCTTCCTCAACCAGAAGCCGATCAACGAAGGCGACGACGAGAGCGCCAAGCTCTACTGCGTCTATGTCGCCGTCGGCCAGAAGCGCTCCACCGTCGCCCAGTTCGTGAAGGTTCTGGAAGAACGCGGCGCGCTCGACTATTCGATCGTCATCGCCGCGACCGCCTCGGATCCCGCGCCGATGCAGTATCTGGCCCCGTTCGCCGGCTGCGCCATGGGCGAGTTCTTCCGCGACAACGGCATGCATGCCGTGATCGCCTATGACGACCTGTCCAAGCAGGCCGTCGCCTACCGCCAGATGTCGCTCTTGCTGCGCCGTCCGCCGGGACGCGAGGCCTATCCGGGCGACGTCTTCTACCTGCATTCGCGGCTGCTTGAGCGCGCCGCCAAGATGAATGCCGACAACGGCTCGGGCTCGCTGACGGCGCTGCCGGTCATCGAGACGCAGGCAAACGACGTCTCGGCCTATATCCCGACCAACGTGATCTCGATCACCGACGGCCAGATCTTCCTGGAGACCGACCTGTTCTACCAGGGCATCCGTCCGGCGCTGAATGTCGGTCTGTCGGTGTCGCGGGTGGGCTCGTCGGCGCAGATCAAGGCGATGAAGCAGGTCGCCGGCAAGATCAAGGGCGAGCTTGCCCAGTATCGCGAGATGGCGGCGTTCGCCCAGTTCGGCTCCGATCTCGACGCCACCACGCAGCGCCTGCTCAATCGCGGCGCCCGTCTGACCGAGCTCCTCAAGCAGCCGCAGTTCTCGCCGCTCAAGGTCGAGGAGCAGGTCGTCGTCATCTATGCCGGCGTCAACGGCTATCTCGACGACCATCCGGTCGGCGACGTGCGCCGGTTCGAGGAGGACCTGCTGCGCCATATCCGCGACAAGTATGCCGACATCCTCGACTCGATCCGCACGGAGAAGGCCATCTCGGACGAGACCGAGAAGCGGCTCGAGACGGCGGTTTCCGAATTCGCCAAGGCCTTCGCGGCCTGAGCGGCCCGGTTGCACGAAAATCGGGTAGCGGAGCGTCGGAATGCCGAGCCTCAAGGAACTCAGAAACCGGATCGCCTCGGTCAAGGCGACGCAGAAGATCACCAAGGCCATGCAGATGGTGGCCGCGGCCAAGCTTCGGCGCGCCCAGAGCGCGGCGGAGGCCGCCCGGCCCTACGCGGAGCGCATGGAGCAGGTGCTTGCCGGTCTCGCCGGATCGCTGATGAGCGCCGATGCAGGGCCCAAACTGATGGTCGGCACCGGCCGCGACGAGACGCATCTGCTCGTCGTGTGCACCTCGGAGCGCGGCCTGTGCGGCGGCTTCAACTCGTCGATCGTGCGGCTGGCCCGCGAGCGCATCGCGTTGCTGCAGGCGGAAGGCAAGACGGTCAAGATCCTCTGCGTCGGCCGCAAGGGCTATGACCAGCTCAAGCGGATCTATGGCGGCCTGATCGTCGAGACGATCTCGTTGCGCGAGGTCAAGCAGGTCGGCTTCGTCAACGCCCAGGACATCGGCCGCAAGGTGCTGGAGATGTTCGACGCCGGCGACTTCGACGTCTGCACGCTGTTCTATGCCGAGTTCAGGTCGGTGATCAGCCAGGTGCCGACCGGCCAGCAGCTCATTCCGGCAAACATCGCCGATCCGGAGGAAGAAAAGGAAGCGGCCCAGGGGCTTGCGACCTACGAATTCGAGCCGGACGAGACCGAGATCCTGGCCGATCTCCTGCCGCGCAACATCACCGTGCAGATCTTCCGGGCGCTTCTGGAGAATGCCGCGTCTGAACAGGGCGCGCGCATGTCGGCGATGGACAACGCGACCCGCAATGCCGGCGATATGATCGACAAGCTGACGCTCAACTACAACCGCACGCGTCAGGCGCAGATCACCAAGGAACTGATTGAAATCATTTCGGGCGCCGAGGCGCTCTGAACACGTCACGAAAGCAAGGTAGAAGTCCGATGGCAAAAGCATCCGCCGCGAACAAGAATGTCGGTCACGTCACCCAGGTGACCGGCGCCGTTGTCGACGTTCATTTCGAGGACAAGCTGCCCGAAATCCTGAACGCGCTCGAAACCGACAACCAGGGCCAGCGTCTGGTGCTGGAAGTTGCCCAGCATCTGGGCGAGAACACGGTGCGCACCATCGCCATGGACGCCACCGAAGGCCTGACCCGTGGCCAGGACGTGACCGATACCGGCGAGCCGATCGAGGTTCCCGTCGGCGAGGAGACGCTCGGGCGCATCATGAACGTCATCGGCGAGCCGATCGACGAGGCCGGCCCGGTCGAGACCAAGCAGCACCGGCCGATCCACGCGCCGGCGCCTGAATATGTCGAGCAGTCGACGGAAGCTGAGATCCTGGTCACCGGCATCAAGGTCGTCGACCTGCTGGCGCCTTACGCCAAGGGCGGCAAGATCGGCCTGTTCGGCGGCGCCGGCGTCGGCAAGACCGTGCTTATCCAGGAACTGATCAACAACGTCGCCAAGGCGCATGGCGGCTACTCGGTGTTCGCCGGGGTGGGTGAGCGCACCCGCGAGGGCAACGACCTCTATCACGAGATGATCGAATCGGGCGTGAACAAGCAGGGCGGCGGCGAAGGCTCCAAATGCGCCCTGGTGTTCGGCCAGATGAACGAGCCGCCCGGCGCGCGTGCCCGCGTCGGCCTGTCCGGCCTGACGATTGCGGAGTATTTCCGCGACCAGGGCCAGGACGTGCTGTTCTTCGTCGACAACATTTTCCGCTTCACGCAGGCCGGCTCGGAAGTGTCGGCGCTGCTCGGCCGCATCCCCTCCGCCGTGGGCTATCAGCCGACGCTGGCAACGGACATGGGCGCGCTGCAGGAGCGGATCACCACGACGACCAAGGGTTCGATCACCTCCGTGCAGGCGATCTACGTCCCGGCCGACGACCTGACCGACCCGGCGCCGGCGACCTCGTTCGCCCATCTGGACGCCACCACGGTTCTCAACCGCGCGATTTCGGAAAAGGGCATCTACCCGGCCGTCGACCCGCTCGACTCCACCTCGCGCATGCTCGACCCGAACGTCATCGGCGAAGAGCATTACGAGACGGCGCGCCGCGTGCAGGAGATCCTGCAGCGCTACAAGTCACTTCAGGACATCATCGCCATCCTGGGCATGGACGAACTGTCGGAAGAGGACAAGCTGACGGTGGCGCGCGCCCGCAAGATCGAGCGCTTCCTGTCGCAGCCGTTCTTCGTCGCCGAGGTGTTCACCGGCGCGCCGGGCGTGTTCGTCGACGTGACCGATACGATCAAGGGCTTCAAGGCGCTCTGCGACGGCGATTACGACCACCTGCCGGAGGCCGCCTTCTACATGGTCGGCACCATCGAGGCGGCCATCGAGAAGGCGCAGAAGCTGGCCGCCGAAGCGGCCTGATCCAGGCATAACGGGGATTTGAGCCACCATGGCTGACACGATCCGCTTCGAGCTGGTCTCGCCCGAGCGTCTTCTGATGTCGGAGGACGTCCGGCAGGTCGACGTGCCGGGCGCCGAGGGCGATTTCGGCGTGATGCCGCAGCACGCCCCGATGATCTCGACGCTGCGCGCCGGGATCATGATGGTGCGCGATGCCGAGGGCAAGGAGCGCGAGGTCTTCGTGCGCGGCGGCTTTGCCGAGGTGCGGCCGGACCTTTTGACCGTGCTGGCCGAGCAGGCGATCCCGGTCGAGGAGATCGACGAGGCGGTGCTCGCCCAGGAGATCACCAATGCCGAGGAAGACGTCGCCGATGCCAGGGACGACGAGACGCGCCAGAAGGCCGAATATCATCTCTCCCGCCTGAAGGAAGTCTTCGCCGCCCTCAAGGCGGCCGGCCACAGCTAGGACAACGGCGATGACCGCGCCGGCCATCGCACCGTCGGGCGCCTTCAGCCGGGATGCCTGGGCGCGCAACGCGGATCTCTACGAGAAGATCCGCACGATGCCGTTCAACCGGGACCTGGCGGCGGGTACGCTGCGCCGGGACCGGTTCCAGCAGTACATCATCCAGGACGGGCACTATCTGATCGCCTATGCCCGGGCGCTGGCGGTTGCCGGTGCCAAGGCCGACACGACGGACGGCATCATCCAGTTCTCCGCCGGCGCGCAGACGGCCCTGCTGGTCGAGCGGGCGCTGCACGAGACCTATTACGCGCGGTTCGGCGTCGACCAGGCGACCTTCGAGCGCACGCCGCTGTCGCCGACCTGCGATCACTACTGCAGCTTCCTGGTCTCGCTTGCCTATGCCGATCCCTATCCGGTGGTGCTGGCGGGTATCCTGCCGTGCTTCTGGGTCTATGCGGAGATCGGCAAGGACATTCTGGCTAATGCCGCGCCGGACAATCCCTATCAGGACTGGATCGACACCTATGCCGGCCAGGAGTTCGAGGATGCGGTACGTGCGGCGATCGCCGCGACGGACCGGGCCGCGGACCAGTCGAGCGACGTGATCAGGGCACGCATGCATGCCGCCTATACGCGGGCGACCGTGCTTGAATGGATGTTCTGGGATTCCGCCTATCGGTTGGAGCAATGGCCGGTCTGAGCCGGCACCTCGCTGCCTCTTCGCCAGACTTCAATCCTGCCTTTCGCCTTCCTGTCCGGACCGCCCGGATCGAATCACCCAGCCCGAATCACCCAGATCGAATCACTCCGCGCGCCGCCCTTCGGCCGGTGAATCGCCATTGCGCCATGTATCGGCGCAGCGATACACCCGGAAATAGAACAATGTGGCGAATGCAAGGCAGAAAATCACCATGCGGCATTGAATAAAACTTTAGGCAATTTGTAATCAATTGCGCAAATTCCGGGCATAGGTCGCTATCGTTGCAACTCCGGCAAGCATGCGCGCGTTGACACGCGCAAATCACACCTTGTCCACAACGAAAATTTCATAATTAACTTATAAGGTTAATCATCAGGTCCGCTGCTGGGGGGGCAGGGAAATGCCGATGTCTGGCGATCTACAGGCTGAAACCCGTTGTTTTATTTCGAAAGCCGGTGCTATGGTTAAGAAAGAGTTAACGGGGTGTCGGCGATGAATACTCTAGAGCCTTTTGAGAAAGAAGATTTCGCGCGATCTATTCGTCCCGCGCCGCGCTACAAGACCTCGACCCAGATCCCGCTGAACGCCGAACGACGCGATTTGTTCGCGCTGGAACAGCTCGAGGTGTCGTGGGACGAGGGCCGCAATACGCTGTGGACCTTCATGCGGCCGCGCAGCCGGCCGAGCTACAATCTTGAGATCCTCAAGGATTTCCACGCCTGGCAGCGCGAGATCCAGGCGACCTTCGTTGGCCGCGAGGATGAAATCCACTATCTCGTGCTGGGGTCGCGGTGGCCGGGCGTGTTCAGCCTCGGTGGCGATCTCGGCCTGTTCGCCGGCAAGATCCTGGCGGACGACCGGGAGGGGCTGGTCGCCTATGGCCGATCCTGCGTGCGGATCCTGCACAAGAACTTCTATGGTCTCAATCTGCCGGTGACGACCATCGGTCTCGTGCAGGGCGATGCGCTTGGCGGCGGGTTCGAATCACTCCTGTCGTTCAATGTGGTGATCGCAGAGCGCGGCGCGAAGTTCGGCTTTCCCGAGAGCCTGTTCGGCCTGTTTCCCGGGATGGGCGCCTACAATCTCCTGTCTCGGCTGCTTGGCGCCGCGCGCGCCGAGCAGATGATCCTGAGCGGTCGCACCTATACCGCCGAGGAAATGCATGCGCTCGGCATCGTCCACGTGCTCGCCGACCCCGGCGAGGGGCTCGACGAGACGCTGCGCTTCATGGACCGGCAGAAACGGCGCCGCAACGGCAGCCGCTCGGTCTATCAGGCCGGGCGGGACATTCTGCCGCTGTCGCTTGCCGAGCTCGATCACATCGTCGAGATCTGGGCGGATGCCTGTCTGCAGCTGTCCGAACGCGACCTGCGCGTCATGCAGCGGCTGGTGGCGGCGCAGGACCGGCTGCAATCGGTGCCGCAGGCCGCTCAGTAAGGCAGAAATCCGGATCCCGTCCGCCCGCTTGCTCAAGCGACCAGCTTGCGATTGCGCTCGGTATTGGTCTTCAGATACTCGGCGATCGCCTCGGCGGGGATGGCGCGGCCGAACAGGAAGCCCTGGCCCTGGTGGCAGCCTTCCGCGCGCACCTGGACGAGCTGGTCCTCCGTCTCGATCCCTTCGGCGACGACGATCATGTCGAGGCTCTTGCCGAGCGTTGCCACGGCGCGGACGATCGATGGTGCCTCGTTGTCCTCGCCGATGTCGCCGATGAAGGACCGGTCGATCTTGATCTTGTCGAAGGGGAACTTGCGCAGGTAGCTCAGCGACGAGTAGCCGGTGCCGAAATCGTCGAGCGAAATCGCCACGCCGAGCCCTTTCAGCTGCTCCATGGTGTTCAGCGTCGATTCGCTTTCCTCCAGCAGCACCTGCTCGGTGATTTCGAGCTCCAGCCGCTGCGCCGGCAGGCCGGACTTGGACAGGCTGGAAATGACCCGGGCCCCGAGCGAGCGGTCCTTGAACTGGACCGGCGACAGGTTGACCGCGATCTTGGTCTGCGCCGGCCATTTCAGCGCTTCCATGCAGGCCTGCTGGAGGACCCAGTCGCCGATCGAGATGATCAGGCCGGTCTCCTCGGCGACGGGAATGAACTCGCTCGGCGGGACAAAACCGCGGACCGGGTGGTGCCAGCGCAGCAGCGCCTCGCAGGTCTTCACCGCGCCGCTGCGCAGATCGACGATCGGCTGGTAGAACACCTGCAGTTCGTTGCGCTCCAGCGCGTCGCGCAGGTCGAGCTCGAGCGCGCGCCGGGCCTGGGCCTGTTTTTCCATATGCACCGCGAAGAACTGGTGACCGTTGCCGCCGCCGGCCTTGGCGGCATAGAGCGCCATGTCGGCGTTGCGCATGAGCTCGTCGGCATCGGTGCCGTCGCGCGGCGCCAGCGCGATGCCGATCGAGGTGCCGATATCGATGCGATGGCCATCGATGTCGAAGGGGATCGATAGCGCCTTGACCAGCCGCTGGGCGAGCCTGGCCGCATCCTGTCGGCCGGACACGGTCGGCTGCAGCACCACGAACTCGTCGCCGCCGAACCGGGCCAGGATGTCGTTGGAGCGGATGACCGCCTTCAGCCGCTGGGAGACTTCCTGCAGGAGCTTGTCGCCGACGGGATGGCCGAGCGTGTCGTTGACGGCCTTGAAGCGGTCCAGGTCGATCAGCAGGAGGGCGAAGCGGCGGTTGCGCTTCTGCCGCGGATCGAGCATCTCGCAGATGCGCTCGCCGAACTGCGTGCGGTTGGCCAGTCCGGTCAGGTCATCGAAGCGGGCCAGATGGGCGATCCGCGCCTCGGCCGCCTTGCGCTCGGTGACGTCGTCCAGAATGATGACGGCGCCGCCATCGGCCATCAGCCGACGCGACAGCGAGAGCGTCCGCTCGCCGTCGAGCGACATGTAGAATTCGCCGACCCGGTCGGCCCGGAAGCCGCGCATCAGCTCCGCCATGATCCGGCGAACGCCCTTGCCGCCGTGATTGCCCGCCTCGATCGAGTAGCGGACGAGATCGCGGATCGTCGTGCCGACGTGGACGCGGTCCGGCGACAGGCTGAGGATTTCCAGGAAGCGCTCGTTCCAGACCTGCAGGGTGTCGTGCTGGTCGAGCATGCACAGGCCGTGCGACATGTTGTTGAGCGCGATGTCGAACCGGTTCGCCTGTTCCTCGTATCGCGCGGCGAGCGCCGCCTCCTTGCGCGTGATGGTCAGCGCCTGGAGGATGATCTCGCGGATGCTCATCGTGATGTCGACCATGCCGTAGATGAACATCAACACCACGAAGCCGAGTGCCTTGTGGATGAAGTCGGGATAGATCAGCAGGGCGATGGCGAGCGGCAGGGTGGTGAGCGTCAGCTGGCCCACCGCGATCAGCGGCCGGCCGGCGTTGCGGCCCGAGATTGCGGCCGCATAGCCCGCCGACGTGGTCGCCACCGCCAGATGCAGCGTGCCGTCGGTGGTGCGCAGGATGGTCAGCAGGCAGAGCAGGCCGAGGAGGCCGGAAAAGCCCCAGGCGCCGAATTCATAGACCCGTTCCCAGCGCTTGGTCGACTTGATGTTGTCGCCGGCCTTGTAGCGCTTGTAGGCGATCGCCGAGACGACGCGCAGAAGGCCGATCGCGAAGATGCCGACCGAGGTCGCCATGATCCAGTTGTCATGCGCCTTCAGGGCGACGGCGGCGCCGATGATGCCGCACGCGACCGCCCCGACAACCAGCGATGCGAGGGAGGCAAACAGCGATTCGACGAGCGCGGCCTGGATCTCCTTGGGGAGTTGCGCGTCGGTCTTTCGCGTCGATAGAAGCCTTGCGATCAGCATGTTCTGTCCGGGGCGTTTCCGGGTTTTAGGAGATGGCCCCTTCATAGAGATCATTCCTCAATGATCCGAAAACCCCCGGGATCAATGGTGAAACTGGTAAATACATCGAAAGTGGAATCAATCGAATTGCTCATATCTTGGGTGAAATTGTGGCCTGTGTGCAAGTATCGGGCAATGGGAAGGGCCATTTAGGTCGCGGGCCCGGGCGGCCACCGGCTGGTAATCCCCTCTGGTGCCCGGTATGGAGGCGGCGGGCTGGGCAAAGTCGCGGGTCGGTCATGGGTGAGAGAGACAACGAGATGCCGGGATCGGGCGAGGGTGTTGCATCGGGCGGGCGGCGTGCGGTCACCGTCGGCTCGGCGACGGTCGATATCATCACCGTGATCGCCGACCGCGACATCGAGCGCGTCTCGATGACCAATGCCAATGCCTCGTTCCTGCTGCTCGAGCAGGGCCGCAAGCTCGACGCGGAGAGCATAACCATCCATCCCGGCGGTGGCGCGGTGAATTGCGGGGTGGGCCTTGCGCGGCTCGGCTTTTCGGTCGCCCCGATGGTCAAGCTCGGCGAGGACCTGAACGGCGAGCAGATCCTGGAGCGCTTCGCCGAGGAAGGCCTGTCGACGGCGAATGTCAGGCGCAGCGGCGCGCTCAACAGCGGCATCACCGTGATGGTCTCCTCGCATGAGCGCAACGCGACGATCTTCACGTTTCGCGGCACCAATACCCTGATCACCGAAGAGGACGTGCCGGCGGCGATGTTCGCCGGCGCCGATCTCGTTCATGTGTCGGGTCTCAGCAACCGGTCGGCGGATCAGTTCCCGCATGTCGTCGCCGCAGCGCACGGCGCCGGCGCCTTCGTCTCGGCCAATCCGGGCATCCGGCAATTGACGTCGCGGCGCGAGGCGTTCTTCGGCGCGCTCGCCGATCTCGACCTGCTCAGCCTCAACCGTGTCGAGGCCGAAGCGCTGGTGCCGGCGCTGGTGGCGCAGTTCGACGAGCCCGAGACCGCCCGGCTGCCCGAGGACGCGCCCGACCTGATGCGCCGGGGCTTGCGCGGCGCCGGCTTCGACATGCCGCTGGAGGGCTTCTTCGCCGCGCTCCACACGCTCGGCGTCGGCCATATCGCGGTCACCGACGGCGCATCCGGCGCCTATCTGTCGCAAGCCGCCCATCTGCCGCAAGCAGGCGGGGTCTGCTTCTGTCCGCCGCTCGACGTCGAGCCGGCCGGCACCGCGGGTGCCGGCGACGCCTTCGCCTCGACGCTCGCCGGCGCGCTGGTCTCGGCCCGTTCGCCCGGCGACGCGCTCGCCCTTGCCACCGTCAACGCCGCCTCGGTCGTCGAGCATGTCGACACCCAGTCGGGACTGATGACGGCTGCGGCCATGGAAGCGCGGCTGCAGGTGGCGCCGGTCGGTTTCGCGGCGCGTCAGATTTTATGAGCGGGATGGAAACCCTTGCGTAACCGGCCGACACGATACTGCGGACGGACCTCGTTTAAGTTCGCGTGTCGTCGGCGTCATTCTGGTGTACTAATCGAATGGCCGACATGAGGCGGGGTCCGATCGAGTAGGCGTGTGCGTAGGAACAGGTCATCGATTTTGACCGTCCGGTGCTTTGGGGTTGGCAGACGGGTGGTATATGGCGTGATGGCGGTCGTCATCGCGGCCGGAGCTTTGTGTCTTCCCGCCGGTCCCCGTGCGGTGCAGGCGCAGCAGTCCGGCTCCGACCAGCAGAACCAAGCCGCCCAACAGGGCGAAACACCCGCCGGGCCCGCCTCCACTGAAACTGAGTCCGCCGGGCCCGACTCTTCCGGGTCCGACTCTTCTGGGCCCAGCTCTTCCGGGATCGCCTATTCCGTTACCTTCAACCTGACTGGCGGCAGCGACGCGCTGAAGGCGGTGATCAAGGAAACCTCCAATCTGAAGGCGCTGGAACAGGATCCGCCGGCCGGCCCGTCGGGGCTGGTGCGACGCGCCCAGGCCGACATGCAGCGCATCCAGTCGGCGCTCAACGCTGAAGGCTATTACGGCGGGCTGATCGATATCCGCGTCGCCGGTGTCCCGGTCGGCGAGGAGCGGGCGGTCGACGCGGCCGCCGCCGGGGCCCTGCGTGGCCCGGTGCCCGTCACGGTCACGGTCGAGGCGGGACAGCAATTCGTGTTCGGCGTCATCACGCTCGCCGATGCGGCAACGGGCGCGCCGCCGCCGCCGGTGCCGGTGGATGTCACCAAGCTCGGTATCGATCCGGGAACGCCGGCGCTGGCCCGGAAGGTCATCGCGGCGCAGTCGGCGCTCGTCGACCAGATGCAGGATCTCGGCTATCCGCTCGCCGCCGTGCCGCAGCGCCAGGCGATCGCCGACCATTCAAACAATACCCTCGACGTCACCTTCTTCCTGTCACCGGGCCGCCAGGCCGATATCGGCCCGGTCACGGTGGAGGGCGCCAGTGGGGTCGATCCGGATTTCATCGTCCGCCAGGCCAACGTCAAGCCCGGCACCCGCTATTCGCGCAAGGAGATCAGCCGTATCCGCGACGAGATCGCCTCGCTCGGCACCTTCAATTCCGTTCGCGTGGTGGAAGGCGACGCGGTTTCGGAGGACGGGCAGATCCCGCTGATCATCGAGGTTGACGAGCGCAAGTCGCGCTTCGTCGGCATCGGCGCGAGCTATTCCTCCACCGAGGGCGCGACGCTCAGCGGCTACTGGGGCCATCGCAACCTGTTCGGGCGGGCGGAGAAGCTGCGGGTCGAGGGTGAGATCTCGCGGCTGTTCTCCAATGCCATCGACGATCTGCAATATATCGCCAAGGCGACCTTCGAGAAGCCGGGCATCATCACGCCGGTCGACGACCTGCTGATCGAGGCGCGTGCCTTCCGCGAGGTGCCGGAAGCCTATACGAGCACCGGCCTGGGCGGCCAGATCGGCGTGCGGCGGCGCTTCTCGGAGCGGCTGGAGGGGCGAATCGGCCTTGAAGTCGAACACGCCGAGACGACCGACGCGCTCGGCACGAACACCTATACGCTGGTCGGCATCCCGGCCTCACTGCGCTACGATTCGACCGACAACAAGCTCGACCCCTCCAAGGGTATCCGCGCTTATGTGCAGGCCGAGCCGTTCCCGGAATTCCTCGGCTCGACGGTCGGCATGACGGTCTTCGAGGGCAGCATTTCCGGCTATCACGCGATCGATCCGAACAAGCGCTGGATCCTGGCCGGGCGCATCCTGACCGGCACGATATCCGGGCCGGGGCTTGCCGAGATCCCGGCCGACCGGCGGTTCTATGCCGGCGGCGGCGGCACGATCCGCGGCTATGACTATCAGGGCGTCAGTCCGCGCCTGTCGACCGGCCAGATCATCGGCGGCAAGAGCCTGTTCGTCGCGTCCGCCGAGGCGCGTGTTAAGATTACCGATACGATCGGCGTGGTTCCCTTCGTCGATGCCGGCGGGGCGTTCGATTCGGACATGCCGCAATTCGATTCCGACGAGTTCAAGGTCGGGGCCGGTCTCGGGCTTCGCTACTATACGGCGATCGGCCCGATCCGCTTCGATGTCGCCGTGCCGCTGGAGCGTGGTCCATGGGATCCGAGCGTGGCGTTCTATGTCGGGCTCGGGCAGGCGTTTTAACGGTAAGTGCAGGTCGTGAGACGCGCGCGTCGCATAGCCGTCCTTGTCGCGGCGATCCTTTTCGTTCCGCTGGTGCTCGCCGGCGCGTTCCTGGCCTTCGTGCAGACCGGGCCGGGCCGGGCCACGGTCATCTGGGCGGCGGAGACCTTCGGGTCGAGCGATGCGATGACGGTCCGCATCGGCGCGCTCGACGGCGCGATCCCCTTCGACATGACGGTTCGGGACGTCAGCCTTGCCGATCCCGGCGGCGTCTGGCTGAGCGTCGACCGCGCCCGGCTCGACTGGAGCCCTCTGGCGCTTGTCGCCGGCGTTTTGTCGATCCGGATGATCGATGTCGATACCGTCGATCTCGCCCGCCTGCCCGCACCGTCGGATACGCCGAAGGAGGATACCGGCGGCGGGGGCATCCCCTCCCTGCCGTTCCAGATCGCGCTTGAGCGGCTGTCGATCGGCGAGATCGCGCTGGGGGAACCGGTTCTCGGTACGCCGGCGGCGGTGACGGTGGAGGGCTATGCCGAGATCGGCAATCCGGCCGACGGGCTCGCGGCGCGGCTTGATATCGAGCGCATCGACGGGGTCGATGGCCGGATCGCGGTGAACGCAACCTACCGGCCGCAGGACAGCTATCTCGGTCTCGACCTGTCCGTCGACGAGCCGGCCGGCGGCCTCGTCTCGCGCTTGAGCGGCATGCCGGGCCTGCCGCCGCTGTCGCTTGCCGTTCGCGGCGAGGGGCCGGTCGACGACTGGACGGCGCGGCTTTCGATGACGGCGGGGGTCGAAGGGGCAGCCGCGCGGGCCGATGGACGCGCGACGATCCGGCGCCAGCCGGGGCCGGCCGGCGAGGCGGGCCGGGCGCTCACGGTCGATCTTGCCGGCGACCTCGCCGGCCTGCTGCAGCCCGGCTTCGCGCCGCTTGCCGAGGGCCGCACGACGCTGACGGTCGACAGTTTCATCGCCGAATCCGGGCCGGTGACCATCAATACCTTCGAGGCACTCACGGCCGCGGGCCTGGTCAGCCTGACCGGCACCGTCGATCCGAGCGGGCCGACGGCGAACATTACCTATGACGTCGTTGCCGGCCAGGCCGAGCGCTTCGCAGCCGTCCTTCCGGTGTTGGCCTCCTGGCGCGGCATCGAGGCGACCGGCTCCGTCGACTATGGCCAGGAGGCGGCCCGCGTCGCCGTCTCGCTTGCCGCCGACGGGCTCGTCGCCGAGGGCAATGCGGTGGCAAACCTCGAATTCGCCGCAACGGCCGATGCGCGCGGGCCGGTCGCCGATCCCGATACGCGGATCGCCGTCGAGGCGGAGGCCCGCGCCTCCGGGCTGAGACCGGCCGACGCCTCGCTTTCGGCGGCAACCGGAGAGACGGCGCACCTGAGCTTGAGTGGAACCGCGACGCCGGCCGGCCGCCTGGAGGCGGAGCCGTTGCGGCTCGTGCTGGGCGCCGGCGAAATCGTCTGGACCGGCGTTGTCGACACGACTGGTATCGACGGCAAGCTCGGCGTCGACGCGCTCGACCTGTCGACCCTTGCGGGTTTGAGCGGGCAGGACCTGAAGGGCATCGCCAATCTGGACGCGGATATCCGGGTCGCCCTGGCCGATGGCGGCCTGCCCAGCGGGTCGGTATCGCTGAAAGGGGACGCGACGGATTTCGCCAGCGGCATCGCCCAGGTCGACGGCGCGCTTGGCGACAGTTTCACGATCGCCGGCGGCGCCGAACGCGACAGCGACGGCGGTTTCGCCTTCGACGACCTCACCGTGAAGGGCGCGGCCCTCGACCTGACGGCTAAAGGCAGCGCGACCCGGCGCAACGCCGACGTCGTGATTTCCCTCGATCTGCCCGATCTTGAGAAAATCGAGCCGCGTGTGACGGGGGCTGCGACCATCGACGCGAAGCTGACTGGATCGCTCGAGGATCTCGGCGTCGATGCGGTCGCGCGGGTGGACCGGGCCACGGCGATGGGCCGGCCGATCTCCGGGCTGACCCTGGAAGCGAATGTCTCGGACGTCCTGAACGCACCGGATGGTGCGATAAAACTTGCCGGTACGGTCGATTCCCGCGCCGTCTCGGGATCGGGTCGCATCGCGCCGCTGGCCGCCGGCGGCATCGATGTGCAGGACCTCGATGTCGCCATCGGATCGGTGATGCTGACCGGCGCGGTGTCGGTCGACAGCGAAACCAGGGCGCAGGGACAGCTTGCGCTCAAGGCCGGCGACCTGTCGGACCTCACCCCGCTTACCCTGATGACGCTGGCCGGCCGGATCGATGCGGACGTGAAGCTGGAGGTCGTCGACGGCGTGCAGGTGGTCGATGCGACGGCCAGGGCGGCGAATGTGGCGGCCGGCGATATCCGGGTCGGCTCGCTCGACCTGACCGCCGATATACGTGATCCCACGGGCACGCTACAGGTCGACGCGGACGTGACCGCGAAATCGCTGCTGGCCGGCGGCCAGCGCATCGACAGCCTTGCCCTGAAGGCGACCGGCGGTCTGGACGAAAACAAGTTCAGCCTGAACGCCAGCGGGCTCGGCGCGGGCCTCACGGCAACTGGCGGGCTCGCGCTCAGCGACGGCGACATGACGCTGCGGCTTGCCGAGATGACGCTGTCGGGCGGTGGCCAGACGGGAACGCTGGACGGTCCGGCGGTGATCAGGCTTGCCGGGGGCGACGTCTCGATCGACCGGTTCCGGCTGCGCACCGGCGGCGGCTCGCTCGATGTTTCCGGCAAGGCGGGCGAGACGCTCGACCTGACGGTTGCGGCGAACGCGCTGCCGCTGTCGCTTGCCGATATCGCGGTGCCGGGCACCGGCCTGGCCGGCACGTTGTCGGCGAACGCGAAGGTAAGCGGTTCCGCCTCGGCGCCGGCGGGAACGTATGATGTCAGGATCGCCGGCCTGTCGCTGCCGCAGATGACCCAGGCCGGGCTCGGCAGCCTCGGGGTCACCGCCAAGGGGACGCTTGCGTCCGGCCGAAGCAGCGTCGATGCGCGGATCACGGGCGAGCAGAACGCGGCGATTGCGATCACCGGCTCGGTGCCGCTGTCGCCGGCCGGCGCGCTCGATCTCGCCGTCAGGGGGCGGCTTGATCTCGCGCTCCTGAACGACATGCTGGCGGCCTCGGGCGACCGGGTGTCCGGACCGATCGATATCGACATGAAGATCGGCGGGACGACATCCGCGCCGAACCCGTCGGGCACGATCCGGCTGTCCGGCGGCAGCTATTCAAGCCCGCTCAATGGCATGGCCTTCAGCAATATCGCGATGGAGGCGCAGGGCGGCCTGCGGGCGATCGAGGTGACCCGGCTGTCGGCGACCACGCCCAATGGTGGCACGATCTCGGGCTCGGGACGGGTCAATCTCGACACCGCCGCCGGCCTTCCCGCCGAGATCCGCATCCAGGCCGACAACGCCCAGGTCATGCAGAACGATGTCGTCGACGTGGTGGTCGACGCGGCGCTCAGCCTGACCGGGCCCGTGGCGATCGGGCCGTCGCTTGCCGGCACCGTGACGATCCGGCAGATGGATATCGACATCCCCGACCGGCTGCCCAGTTCGGTCCGGCCGATCCCGGTCGAACACATCAACACGCCGCCGGCGCTGCAGGCGCAATTCGACGAGGAGCGGCGGTTTTCCGGCGAGGAGGGCGGCGGCGCGGGCTATGTCATGGCGCTCGACCTGACCGTCAACACCACCAACCGGATCTTCGTGCGTGGCATGGGCATCGACGCGCAACTCGGCGGCTCGGTCCAGGTGCGCGGCACGACCGAGACGCCGATCGTCGTCGGCGGCTTCCAGTTGCGCCGCGGCTATGTCGACGTGATCGGCCAGCGCATCGACTTCACCCGCGGCGTCGTCACCTTTACCGGCGCTGAGAAGATCGATCCGCAACTGGACTTCGTCGCCGAGACCACGACGTCGAGCGTCACGGCGATCGTCAACGTGACCGGGCCGGCGTCGAACCCGCGGATCTCGTTGTCCTCCTCGCCGGAACTGCCCGAGGACGAGGTGCTCGCCCATGTGCTGTTCGACAAGGCGACGGGCCAGCTGACGGCCGGAGAGGCGGTGCAGCTTGCCCAGGCCGCCGCCAGCCTGACCGGCTTTGGCGGCAGCGGACCGGGCCTCGTCGACAACATTCGCAAGAATCTCGGTCTCGACGTTCTCGAACTGACGTCGTCCGGCGACGATCCGGCGATCGGTGTCGGGCGCTATATCAACGACAACATCTATCTCGGCGTGAAGCAGGGCGCGCGGGCGGATTCCAGCCGCGTCACCGTCGATGTCGATATCACCGACAACATCCGCGCGCGCGGCGAGGTCGGCGCGGACGGCTCGACCAGCCTCGGCATCAACATGGAATGGGACTATTGAGGCAAGGCCGCCTTAAGCGTCTATGTGATCACAAATTTCACGATCTTCGCCCTTTGCAAAGGCGTTGTTTTCCAAGGGCAAGTCGCATTTGTGCTTGCGCCCGGCAGGTTGCGTGATACCATTTTCGCAGCGTGCAAATAAGGGGGACAGCATGGCCACAGCCGCTGTCGAGGCGCAACGGGTCTCGAAGGTCTTCGGAGAAGGACCCGACCAGGTGGTCGCACTCGATGCCGTCGACGTGCAGATCCGACAGAACGAGTTCTTCACCCTGCTTGGTCCGTCCGGATGCGGCAAGACCACGCTGTTGCGGCTGATCGCCGGCTTCGACCACCCGACCGGCGGCTCGATCCTGCTCAATGGCGAGGAGATGTCCGGCCTGCCGCCCTTCAAGCGGCCGGTCAATACGGTCTTCCAGAACTACGCGCTGTTCCCGCACATGACGGTCGCCGGCAATATCGCCTTCGGGCTGGAGATGCTCGGCAGGGGCAAGGCCGAGGTCGCCGAGACCGTCGACCGGATGCTCAAGCTCGTGCGCATGGAGGCGCTGAAGGACCGTCAGACCAGCCAGATCTCCGGCGGCCAACAGCAGCGCGTCGCGCTTGCCCGGGCGCTGGCGCCGCATCCGCAGGTGCTGCTCCTGGACGAGCCGCTCTCGGCGCTCGACCTGAAGCTGCGCAAGGAAATGCAGATCGAGCTGAAGCGCCTGCAGCACGAGACGGGCATCACCTTCATCTTCGTCACCCATGATCAGGAAGAGGCATTGACCATGTCCGACCGGATCGCGGTGATGAACCATGGCAAGATCCTGCAGATCGGCTCGCCCCGGGAGGTCTACGACCACCCCGCCGAGCGCTTCGTCGCCAATTTTATCGGCGAGACCAATCTGATCGAGGCGGACGTGGTGGGGATCGCCAACGGCTCGGCCCGGCTGCGGCTCGGCTCGGGCGTCGAGACCGAGGCCGACCTGCCCGACGGCATGGAGGGCAAGAGCCGGGTCACCGTCGCGGTGCGGCCCGAGCATGCGAGCCTCGCGGACACCGATCCGACGCTGTCGGGGCAGCTTGAGAACGTCGTCTATTTCGGCACCGACACGCATTATCACGTCCGGCTCGACGGCGGCGACCTGTTCACCGTTCGCACGCAGAACACCCGGGACGGCGGGGAAACGCATGCGCCGGGCAGTCCGATCGGCATTCGCATCGCCGAGAAATCGGTGCAGGTCCTGAGGGACTGACGATGGCGATCGGCGAGGCGACGTCGGACAGTCAGGCGGAGGGCGCCGGCCCGCAATTAGCCGGCGCTGGATCCGCGGCATCAGGCGCTGGCGAGGCCGCCCACCGGCAGGCGGTCCGGCGCAAGTGGCTGCTGCTGGCGCCGGCACTGGCGATCCTGGTCTTCGCGGCCTCCGGCCCGCTGCTCATCGTGCTGGTCTATTCCTTCCTGTCGCCCGGGCCCTATGGCGGGGTGGAGTGGGCGTTTTCCACCGAGGGCTGGTTCCGGGTGTTCTTCACCCGCGACATTTTCGACGACACGGTGGGACTGGCCGACGCGCATCTGTCGATCTTCTGGCGCTCGGTGCAGCTTTCGGTGCTGACGACGTTGCTGGCCTTCCTGTTCGGCTTTCCGACCGCCTATTTCATCGCAACCAGGGAGCGCAACCGCGAGGTCTGGCTGTTCCTGATCACCATCCCCTTCTGGACCAACCTCCTGATCCGCACCTTCGCGATCATGGAGGTGATCCGCAACGAGGGCATCATCAACACCGCGCTGATCGCACTGGGGATAATCGAGCAGCCGATCCAGATCCTGTTCACCGACTTCTCGATCCTGCTCGGCATGACCTATGTCTACCTGCCGCTGATGGTGCTGCCGCTCTATGCCTCGATGGACAAGATCGACTTCCGGCTGGTGGAGGCGGCCTATGATCTCTACGCGACGCGCTGGCAGGCGCTCCGGCGGGTGATCTTTCCGCTTGTGAAGCCAGGCGTCATCGCCGGCTCGATCCTGGTGTTCATTCCTTCGCTGGGCGCCTATGTCACGCCGCGCGTGCTCGGCGGCGGCAAGAACCTGATGGTCGGCAACCTGATCGAATTGCAGTTCGGCCAGGGCCGTAACTGGCCGCTCGGCGCGGCCCTGTCGATCACGCTCCTGGTCATCGTCATGGCGGCGCTGATCCTCTACGTGCGCAACGCCTCGCGTTCGGGGGCCGAGCATGGCTAGCACAACGGATGTTGGCACCCGCCCAGGCATCGAGGCCGGCACGACGCAACCGCGCCGGCGCCGGCCGTTCTCGGTCAAGCGGCTGCCGGGCTTCGCCACGGTGGCGATCCTGTGCTTCGTGATGCTCTACGCGCCGATCTTCACGCTGGTCGTCTATTCCTTCAACGACGGCACGTCGATCGCGATCTGGGAGGGCTTTTCCTGGCGCTGGTACGAGGCGGCCTGGGCCAACGAGCAGGTCAAGGAGGCCTCGGTCCGCTCGGTGGTGATCGCAAGCTTCGCCTCGCTGATCGCCACGACGGTCGCCACAATGGCGGCGCTGGCGACGACGCGCAGCCGGAACTTCAAGGGCCAGACCGCCGTTTACGCGATGATCAACCAGCCGCTGATGGTGCCGGAGATCGTCACCGGCGTGGCGCTCCTGATCTTCTTCGCGCTGATCAAGGTCGCCACCGGCTATACCGGGCTTGCCTATCTGGTCGCCGCCCACACCGCCTTCTGCATCCCGTTTGCCTATCTGCCGATCCGGGCGCGGCTTGAAAGCATGGACCTGTCGCTGGAGACGGCCGCCGCCGATCTCTACGCGACGCCATGGATGGCGTTCCGGCGGATCACGCTGCCGCTTCTGTGGCCCGGCATTCTCGCCGGCCTGATGCTCGCCTTCGTCATCTCGCTCGACGACGTGGTCATCACCGAATTCGTCAAGTCCGCCGGCCAGGACACGCTGCCCACCTACATGCTCGGGCAGCTCCGGCGGGTGGTGACGCCGGAAATGAATGCCATCTCGACCGTGTTCTTCTCGATATCGGTTGCGCTGGTCACCGTGTTCTTCTTTCTTAGTCGAGGAAGAAAATAGGGGGTCGAGGAAGACAGGAAGGCTGCCGCCGGCTGACAAGGGGGCATGCGGCGGCGGGTCTTGCGTAATTTGCGTTCAAACAACGAGGGAGACAGTCTCATGCACTTCAAGCGCTTAACCGGCACGGCCATTGCGGCCCTGCTCGTCTCGGCCGGCGTTGCCGCGGCGGACGGCGAGTTGAACATCTTCAACTGGGGCAACTACACCAATCCCGAGCTGATCGAAAAGTTCGAGAAGGAGCACAACGTCAAGGTCACGGTGACCGACTACGACTCCAACGACACCGCGCTCGCCAAGGTCAAGGCCGGCGGCCACGGCTTCGACATCGTCGTGCCGTCGAACAGCTATATCCCGATCTGGGTCGGCGAGGGCCTGCTGCTCGAATCCCGCCCCGACCAGATGGAGAACTTCAAGAACATGGACCCGCGCTGGGTCGACGTCGACTGGGACAAGGGCCGCCATTACACGGTGCCGTGGCAGTGGGGCTCGACGGGCGTCACCGTCAACAAGTCCGTCTATCCCGGCGACCCGAACACGTCGGCAATCTTCATGGATCCGCCGGAGGAATTGGTCGGCAAGGTCAACGTGGTGCCGGAGATGTCCGACGTAATGGCGCTCGCCATCATGTATGAGGGCGGCGAGATGTGCACCGATGACAAGGAAGTCCTGAAGAAGGTGCGCGACACGCTGATCGCCGCCAAGCCGAAATGGATCTCGATGGACTACGGCAATGTCGAGAGATACGCCAAGGGCGACATCTCGGCTGGCGTCAACTGGAACGGCGCCTCCTTCCGCTCGCGCGCGCAGAACCCGGACGTGATCTACGGCTATCCTCAGGAAGGCTATGTGCTGTGGATGGATTCGGTCGCCGTCCTCGCCGATGCCAAGAATGTCGAGAACGCCAAGCTGTTCCAGAACTTCATCATGGAGCCGGAAAACGCCGCGCTGATCTCCGCCTTCGCGCGCTACGCGAACGGCATCAAGGGCTCGGAGGCCTATTTCCCGGAAGACATGAAGACCGCGCCGGAAGTGGTCATTCCCGCTGAATTCGCCGACAAGGGTCGGTTCAGCCCGACCTGCCCGCCGGAAGTCCAGCAGCTCTATACGGCGATCTGGACCGAACTGCAGAAGTAAGTCACGACGCACCGGAGAGGCCCGGGTTCGCCCGGGCCTCTTTTTTCGTCCTGTCGTCGGAGAGATCGAGGCTCATGACGTCCTACAGGAATTCCGATCCGCGTCCGCCGATCATGGCCGGCTCGCCCGTTCCACCAACCTGGCGCGTGCCGCGCGCGGACTGGGACCGGCCACCCTGGAACCGCTGGTCGTTCCAGCATATCCGCGAAATCCTGCCAACGGCGGAGGTCTCCTGCGGCGACGGGCGGGGTGGGGGCCTGCCGGTCGCGTCGCAGGATATCGGCGCTGTCACCTTCGAGGCCGTCGACGGATCGCGCAAAAGCGTCGAGACGATGCTCGACGAGACCTATACCGACGGGTTCATCGTGGTCCACAACGGGACCGTGGTGCATGAATCCTATTTCAACGGCATGGCGCCGGACAGCCGCCACCTGTCGCAGTCGGTCGCCAAGTCGGTGACCGGCACCGTTGCCGGCATCCTGATCGGCCGGCAATTGCTCGACCCGCAGGCGCCGCTCACGGAATACCTGCCGGAGCTTGCCGGCACCGCCTGGAACGGTGCGACCGTGCAGCACGCGCTCGACATGACGAGCGGCGTCGCCTTCGACGAGGAATACACCTCCGTTACCTCCGACATCGGCCAGACCGACGTCGCCTCGGGCTGGAAGCCGGTCCCGCCGGAGGCGCCCCACGGGTTCGACTGGCCGGCGACGGTCTGGGACCAGATCCTCGGGCTCAAGGAACAGGAGGCCGCGCACGGGTCGCGGTTCAAATACCGGTCGATCGAGACCGATGTCGTCGCCCATTGCCTGGAGCGGGTGTCGGGGAAGCGGCTCGCCGATCTCGTCTCCGACGAACTCTGGGTCCCGATGGGCGCGGAGCAGGATGCCTATTTCACCGTCGACAGTGCCGGCTTTGCGCTTGCCGATGGCGGCTTCAACGCCTGCCTGCGCGACTATGCCCGGGTCGGGATGCTCTATCTCGACGGGCGGTCCGTGGACGGGCGCCAGGTCCTGCCGGCCGAGTGGGTCGCCGACGTGCGGCGCGGGGCGCATGGCCTGTTCAACGACGATCATCGCGACATCCTGCCGAACGGATGCTACCGCGACACCTTCTGGATCGCCGACACGAGCCAGGAAACGATCATGGCGCTCGGCGTCTTCGGCCAGATGATCCACGTCTCGCCGGAAACCGGGACGGTGGTGGCGAAGCTGTCGTCCTGGCCCGATTTTCTGGACGACACCCATTTCGCCAATACGCTGCGGGCGATCGCCGCGATTTCCGAAGCGCTTGGCTGACCAGGAACGACATATAACGTTGGGAGGCGCGCGTGAGAGACACTGATCTTTGCTATCTGCCGGCAACCGAGGCGATCCGCCGGTTCAAGGCGAAAACCCTGTCGCCAGTCGAATTGATGGAGGCCGTGATCGCGCGGGCTGAAGCGGTCGAGCCGGCAATCAACGCCTTCACCTATACCTATTTCGACGAGGCGCTCGACCAGGCACGCGAAGCCGAGGCCCGTTATGCGGCGGGCAATCCGGCCGGGCCGCTCGACGGCCTGCCGATCGGCATCAAGGACGAGAGCTATATCGAGGGCAAACCGACCTCGAACGGCTCGCTGATCATGAAGGATTTCGTCGCCGAGACGACCTCGACGGTCAATCAGCGGATCCTCGATGCCGGCGGCATCGTCCACGCGCGCACGGCGACGCCGGAATTCTCCTGCGCGGGCTTCACCTGGTCGCGGTTGTGGGGGGTGACGCACAATCCCTGGAACCCGGACTTCACGCCGGGCGGTTCGTCGGGCGGGACGGCGGCCTCGCTTGCCGCGGGCACCTCGGCGATCGCGACGGGCTCGGATATCGGCGGGTCGATCCGCATTCCCGCCTCGACCTGCGGGCTCGTCGGCTACAAGCCGCCCTATGGCCGCAACCCGGACGATCCGCCGTTCAACCTGGACTTCTACTGCCATACCGGCCCGCTGGCGCGCAGCGTGCGCGATGCGATCGCGCTGCAGAACGTCATGTGCGGCCCCGATCCGCGCGATATCTCGACGCTCCGGCCGAAGCTGGAGCTGCCGGACACGTTCGCGCCGATTTCGGGCTGGAAGATCGCCTATTCGCGTAATCTCGGCGCCTTCGAGGTGGACCCGCAAGTCGAACGGAACACGGAGGCGGCCCTCGACGTCTTCCGGTCGCTGGGGGCGAGCGTCGAGCCGGTCGATATCGGCTGGGGCCCGGAGATCCTGACCGCCGGCCTCGACTATCTAAACCACCTGTTCGGCGGATCGATCTCGACGCTGCTCGATGACCATGCCGACGAGATGACGACCTATGCCCGCGCCTTTGCCGAAAAGAGCAGAGGGTCGACGGCGACGGACTTCGTCGGGACGCTGGAGGCCGCCGGCCGGATGTATCAGACGCTCGGGCCGCTGCTGGAGCGCTACAATGTGCTGATCTGCCCGACGACGGCGATCCCGGCGGTGCGCGCGGATTTCGACCAGTCGCGCGAGACCGTCGAGATCAACGGCCGCGAGGTCGATCCGGCGCTCGGCTGGGTGATGACGACGCCGTTCAACACGATGAGCCGCTGTCCGGTGCTGAGCGTGCCGTCGGGCCGGGCCGCGAACGGCGTGCCGACCGGTATCCAGATCGTCGGGCGCACCTATTGCGACGAGGACGTGATGCGGGCCGGGCTTGCCTACGAGACCGCGCTCGGCCGCTGGTTCGCCGGAGAAGGGGATCGGCCGGCCCTCGGCGGGTAGCGGCCACAGGATATAATCAACGAATTGATTGACTATCAACTGATCGGTTGATATAGATCGGGCATGTCCGCTGCCCGCGCCGCCTCGTCTGTCCCGCAATCCGATCCGGAAGGTCCGGAACAGGAATCGGGGCAGCTCGACGCGGTCTTCTTCGCGCTGTCGGATCCGGTGCGCCGGGAGATCCTCAATCGCCTCAAGGACGAGGCGATGCTGGTCTCCGAGTTGGCGAAACCGTTCGACATTTCGCTTCAGGCCGTTTCCCGCCACATCCAGGTGCTGGTGCGGGCCGGGCTGGTGCGCCAGGAGCGGACCGGGCGGATCAGCCGCTGCAGCCTTGAGGTCGGGCCGATCTTCACCGCCGCCGTCTGGATCAACGGCTATACCCGCTACTGGCAGGCCCAGTTCGACGCGCTTGCCGCGTTTCTCGAAACGCACCCGGACCCGGCGGACAGTGAGCCGGGCGATGCGCCCCCCGACCCATCCTCAAACGGGAGTTGATCATGACCTACGCAGACAGCGTTCAGAAAATGAACGAGTACCGCATGCAGATCGCCTCGCTCCGCGAGGAATTGCGCAAGGTGCAGGCCGATATCGAGCCGCAGGAGGTCGCCGACTACACGTTCCAGACCGCTGAAGGGCAGGTCAGCCTGGCGGACCTGTTCGGCGACAAGGAGGACCTGATCGTCATCCACAACATGGGCAATTCCTGCTCCTACTGCACGCTGTGGGCGGACGGCTATAACGGCCTCTACCCGCATCTTGCCAATCGGGCCGCCTTCGTCATCTCAAGCCCGGATACGCCTGAGGCCCAGGCGCAGTTCGCCCGCTCGCGCGGCTGGACCTTTCCGATGGTCAGCCACCAGGGCACGACCTTTGCCGAGGACATGGGCTATGTCGGCGAATATGGCTGGATGCCGGGCGTCTCGGTGTTCCGGCGCGAGAACGGCCGGATCCTCCGGGTCTCGGACACCCATTGCGGCCCGGGCGATGATTTCTGTTCGGTCTGGCACTTCCTCGACATGCTGCCGGCCGGGCCGGACGGCTGGCAGCCGCAGTTCAAATACGCTTGATCGGAGGTCGCCATGGCCCAGTGGCGAAAATCGCCGCCGTCGCTGATCGCCCTGTTCGACGCGATGGTGCCGGAGGCGGCGGGCGTCGAGCGGCGCAAGATGTTCGGCTATCCATGCGCCTTCGTGAACGGCAACATGTTCATCGGCCTGCATCAGGAGGATTTCATCGTCCGCCTGAGCGAGGCCGACCGCGCCGAGATCGGCAAGGCGCTGGGCGCGACACCGTTCGAGCCGATGCAGGGCCGGCCGATGCGCGAATATGTGGCGCTGCCCGAGGCGGTGCTGGAGGACGAGGCGGCGGTCGGCGACTGGGTCGCCCGGTCCTACGGTTTCGCTTCCTCCCTGCCGCCGAAGGAAAAGAAGCCGCGCAGGAAGAAGGCGTCTTAGACGCCTTTTCTCATGCCCGCATTCTGATCCGGAGCTGGTAAAATGAGCGATCGACTGGAAGGTGGCTGTCACTGCGGCGCGATCCGCTATGTCGTGGAGGGGCCGCAGCTCTTCGGTATTCACTGCTGCTGCCGGCGGTGCCAGCACATCACCGGAACCGGACACGCGAGCTCGCTAGGGGTTTCGGCCGAGGGCTTTGCCTTGACCGGAACGCCGACCACCCATCAAAGTCAGGCGGAGTCCGGCAACATGGTGACGAGCGGCTTCTGCGGAACCTGCGGCAGCCCGATCTTCTCGACGTCCTCCGGGCATCCCGATCTCGTCTTCCTGCATGCCGGGTCGCTGGACGATCCGGACTTCTACCGGCCCGGCCGGATCATCTACCAGTCGACCCGCCGGTCCTGGGACTTTGCCGAGCCCGGTTCGGGCGATGCGTGAGGTTTTGAGGCCGACGATACGCCCGTAGCCGGCCCCGCGCGGATGCGCCGTCCGTCGTTTCGGGGTACATGGGGCCCGGCGTGGTTTCCGGCCCGCCGGAAACCGCTGGATCGACAGGGGCCCCGATGGACGCAGCCTATACCTATTTCCTCCATGTCACCCGGCTCAAGAGCATCCGCAAGGCGGCCGAAGCGCTGCATGTCTCGGCCTCCTCGGTCAGCCGGCAGATCCAGAAGCTCGAACATGCCTATGGCGTGTCGCTGCTGCAGCGCCATTCGCAAGGCGTGAAGCTGACGCCGGAGGGGCGCATCGTCGCGCGCTTCCTGGAAGGGCAGGCGCGCGAGATGAAGCGGATGGGGCTCGCCATCGACGCGCTGAAGGGGCTGCAGAAGGGGCATGTCTCGGTCTGCACCGTCGAGGGGATGATCGGTGGCCTGCTGCCGCGCGTCCTGGAACTCTTCTCCCGGCGCTATCCGGGCATCACCTATGACATCCGCGTCGCCGGCTCCGACAACGTCATGCGGGCGGTCGCCGAGGATCGCTGCGACATCGGCCTGTCGTTCCACCCCAAGCCGCATGAGAACATCGATGTCGCCTGCGTGCTCAAGCAGCCGCTGTTTGCGCTGATGTCGCCGAAGCACCCGCTTGCCGGGCGGACCGAGCTGCAATTCGAGCAGATCGTCGGGGAGCCGGTCGGGCTGCCGGATTCCTCCTTCGGCATCCGCCAGTTGATCGACCAGGCGATCATCCGCGACCAGCTCGAGCTGACGGTCCGGCTGGAAACCAATTCGATCGAGATGCTGCGCCAGTTCGCGGCGCACGAAATGGGCGTGGTGTTCCTGCCCGTCGTCGCCTGCGAACGTGAGATCGCGTCGGGCCAGCTCGTCGCGGTGCTGATGGCCGACAGCGTCCTGTCCGCGGCCACGGTCCATATCTGCCGGAACGCCGATTTCGAGCTCAGCCACGCCGCAAGCGCCTTCATCGAGATGCTGGTGGAGATCGGCGAGGAGTCGTCTCGCGTTGCCTAATGTGCAACGCCGTGTGCGAAACAATGCGCTTCCGCGAAACGCGCGCCACCCCTACCATGTCAGGCAATACAACAAGAACCTGACACAAGAACCCGATGGGGAGGACGAATGATGACGGATTTATCCAGCCGCCTTCGCGTAATGGTCGCAGCCGCGATCCTCGGCGCCGCCAGCTTGGGCGTCACCGGCGGGGCCAATGCGCAGGACACGATCCGCGTCGGCGCGCCGCTGCCGCTGACCGGTCCGCTGTCGCCGGAGGGCCTCAAGCAGAAGCGCGGCTACGATCTCTGGGCCAAGAAGGTCAACGAGGCCGGCGGCATCGCGGCCGGCGACAAGACCTATGATGTCGAGATCGTCTATGTCGACTATGAATCGAACACGCCGCGGGCCGTGCAGTCGGCCGAACGGCTGATCACCGAGGACGAGGTGCAGTTCCTGTTCTCGCCCTTCGGCTCCGGCGCGGCCAAGGCGGCCAGCTCGGTCTCGGAGCGCTACCGCATTCCCACAATCGCGGCGACGGCATCCTCCGAGCAGGTCTATGACCAGGGCTACAAGTTCCTGTTCGGCACCTTCACGCCGAATTCCACCCTGACCGATCCGCTCGCCAAGATCGTCGCGGACTCCGGCGAGGACATCAAGACCGTGGCGATCTACGCGCGCAACGACTTGTTCCCGCTGGCGATCGCCAAGGAGATGCAGGCCTCCGCCGAGGGGAACGGCTATGAGGTCGTGTCCTTCGACGAATTCTCCGTCGGCACGGTCGATCACGCCTCGGCGCTGACGCTGATGCGCCAGTCACAGCCCGACTGGATCTTCGCCACCGGCTATATCAACGACCTGATCCTGATCCGCCGACAGATGGCCGATCTCGGCGTCGAGCCGCAGGTCCTGACCATGCTCGCCGGCCCGGCCTACAAGGAATTCACCGAGGCCACGGGCGAGTCCGCCGAGAACGTCTCCAGCGCCGCCTGGTGGCATCCCGCCGTCGCCTATGACGGCAAGGACGTGTTCGGCTCGACGGCAGACTATGTCGCAGCCTTCGAGGCGGAATACGGCAGCCTGCCCGACTATGCCGAAGCTTCGGCCAGTGCGGCCGGCGTCATCCTGCAGCTTGCCATCGAGGATGCCGGCAGCATCGATCCGCAGGCCGTCCGCGACGCGCTCGCCGGCATGGACGCTGTCACCTTCTACGGCCCGGTCCGGTTCGGCGAGACGGGCCAGATCACCTCGCTCGAGCCGCCGGTGTTCCAGATCCAGGGCGGCGAGCCGATGGTGATCCATCCCGACGCCGTCAAGCAGTCGGACATGCAGTACGGCGGTATCCAGTAGCCCCGCGCCTCCTTCCCGGGCGGTACCTTGAGGGCTGGGCCCGGACCTGTTTGACGTAAAACCGGTCCGGGTGCCGATTGTGTGGGCGCCAATTGTCTGGAATTCCGACGGGCGGATCCGATCATGCTCTATCTTCAAATCCTCCTGAACGGACTGATGCTCGGCGGGCTCTATGCCTGCATCGCGGTCGGCTTCTCGCTGGTCTGGGGCGTGCTGAACGTCATCAACATCCTGCATGGCTCCTTCGTCGTCCTCGGCTCCTACATCGCCTATTTCGCCTATGTGCATCTGGGCATTCACCCGTTCTTCTCGATCGTCCTGTCGGGCGGCGCGCTGTTCCTGCTCGGCTACGCGGTGCAGGCCGGGCTGATCAACCGGGTGGTCGGCGCGCCGGTGCTGACCACCCTGGTCCTGACCTTCGGCCTCGACCTGTTGCTCAACAATTCGATGCTGCTGGCCTTCTCGGCCGATTACCGGACGGTGCGCCTTGAAAACCCGTTCGGATCCCTCGTCGTTGCAAACCTCGTGGTCCCGCTGAACAGGCTCTACGCCATGCTGCTGGCCGTGGTGCTCACCGGGTTGCTCTATGTGGTGCTGATGCGCTCGCGCATCGGGCGGGCGATCGTCGCGGTGCGGATGGATCCGGAGGCCGCCGCGCTGATGGGCGTCAACGTCAAGCGGATCTTCGCCCTGACCTTCGGCATCGGCGCGCTGATGGCGGGCGGTGCCGGCAGCCTGTTAAGCCTGATCTTTCCGATCTCGCCGCTCGCCAGCACCGATTTCCTCGGCATCGCCTTCGTGGTCTGCGTGCTGGGCGGGCTGGGCAGCATCGCAGGCGCCATGGTCGGCGGCCTGGCGCTCGGCGTGATCCAGAGCTTCGGGGCGCTGTTCATCGGACCGGAACACGGCCTGACCATCGCCTTCGTGCTGCTCATCATCCTGCTGATCTTCAAGCCCACGGGGCTCATGGGCCGGAGGGGCTACGAATGACGCGCGTCATCCCGATCGTCGTCGTGATCGCCATCGCGCTCGTTGCGTGCCTGCCGGTGCTCGGCGACAACTACCTGCTGCGCCTGGGCACGATGTTTGCGATGTATGCCGTGCTGGCGCTGTCGTGGAACATCATCGGTGGCTTTGCCGGATATCCCTCCTTCGCCACCGCCGCCTTCTTCGGCCTCGGCGCCTATACCGGCGCGATCCTGCAGGGCGCGGGCATCCCGATGATCGTCGCCTGGACGGGTGCCTGCGTAATGGCCGTGGTCTTCGCGGTGCTGCTGGGCATGGCGATCCTGCACCTGAAGGGGCACTATTTCGCCATCGCCAGCCTCGTCGTCGCCGAGGTGCTCCTGGAGATCGCCACCTCCTGGACCGGCCTGACGGGTGGCGGCATGGGGCTCAACCTGCCGGTGCTGCAGATCTCGATCGAGGCGCAGGCGCGGCTGTTCTTCTACGCCATGCTGACGATCGCGGTGCTGGCGCTCGTTATGAACTGGCTGGTCTCGCGCGGCAAGGTCGGCTTCGCGCTGCGCTGCATCCGCCAGAACGAGGATGCCTCCTCGATGGTCGGCATCGACACGACCTTCTACAAGGTGACGGGCTTTGGCCTGTCCGCCATCCTGGTCGGCGGCGCCGGTGCGATCTACGCCTCCTGGGTGTTCTATATCGAGCCGGCCGACGTGTTCTCCGTCTTGCTCTCGGTCAAGCCCATCGTCATGGCCATGCTGGGCGGGGCGGGCACGGTGCTCGGGCCGGTGGTCGGCGCCCTTGTCTTCATCGTCATGGAAGAACTGGTCTGGCGGAACTTCCTGTCGTTCCATGCCGCCGTGCTCGGCCTGTTGATCGTCGGCCTGATCTTCTTCCTGCCGAACGGCATCCTGGGCCTGGTGCGCCGCCGCAGGGCAGCGGGGCTGAAGCCCGAAGAGGAGGGTGCGGGATGAGCCTTCTGACCCTTAAAAACGTCTCGCGCAGCTTCGGCGGCCTGAATGCGCTGGACTCCGTCGACATGCAGGTTTCGCCGGGCGAGATCGTCGGGCTGATCGGCCCGAACGGCGCCGGCAAGACGACGCTGGTCAATGTGGTGACCGGGGCGCTCAGGCCGTCGGCCGGCGACATCCGGTTCGAGGGACGCAGCATCGCCGGCAAGAAGCCGCATCAGATCGGCCGGATGGGCATCGCCCGGACCTATCAGGTGGTGCAGCCGTTTCCCGAGATGACCGTTCTGGAGAACGTCATGGCGCCGGCAACGTTTGCAGCCCGCGCCGAGGACATGCAGACCGCCCGGCTGAAGTCGATGGAGGCGCTCGAGTTCGTCGGCCTCGCCGGGTCGGCGGGCACGATCGCGGCCGAACTGACGCTTGCCGGCCGCAAGCGGCTGGAGCTTGCCAAGAGCCTCGCGATGAACCCCAGGGTGCTGCTGCTCGACGAGGTCAATGCCGGCCTCAACACCGCCGAGATCGACGGCGCGCTGACGCTGATCCGCCGGATCGCCGACGACGGCGTCACCGTCATCATCATCGAGCACCTGATGAAGGTGGTGATGACGCTGTGCAGCCGGCTCGTGGTGCTGCATCACGGCGCCAAGATCGCCGAGGGCACGCCCGACGAGGTCAGCCGGGACCCGCATGTGATCGAGGCCTATCTGGGCACCCGCTATTCGCGCAATCTCGGTGCTAGGGAGGCCGCCCATGACTGAGTCGCTGCTGACCGTCTCGGGCCTGGAGAGCGGCTATGGCGAGATCCGGGTCCTGTGGGGCGTCGACATCGAGGTGCGGCCCGGCGAGATCGTCTGCCTGATCGGTTCGAACGGCGCCGGCAAGACGACCCTGCTCAAGACCATCTCGGGCCTCGTTCGGCCGACGGCTGGGCGGATCAGCGCCGAGGGCCGTGACATCGGCGGGCAGGGCTCCGGCGACGTGCTGCGGGCCGGGATCGCCCATGTGCCGGAAGGCCGGCGGCTGTTCCGGACCATGACGGTCAGGGACAACCTGCTGATGGGCGCCTATCTGCGCAATGACGAGCCCGACCGCGTGCAGCAGGATCTCGACCGGGTGATGACGATCTTCCCAAGGCTTGCGGAACGGGCGCGGCAGGATGCGGGAACCCTGTCGGGCGGCGAACAGCAGATGTGCGCCATCGGGCGCGGCATCATGAGCGATCCGAAGCTGTTGATGATCGACGAACTGTCGCTTGGCCTGGCGCCACGCGCGGTCGAGCAGCTCAGCGAAACGCTGGTGGAGATCAACCGGAACGGCGTCGCCATCCTCCTGGTCGAGCAGGACGTCATGACCGCGCTGGACCTCGCCCACCGGGCCTATGTGCTCGATCGCGGCCGCGTCACGCTGTCGGGTCCGTCGGCCGAGCTCGCCGACGCGCCCGCCGTTCGGGAGGCCTATATCGGCGTGTCCTAGGGACCGGATCCGACCGATCCGCATTTGAAACCGACGACTGCGAATACGAAAGCACTCAGGAGATGAAATGAACAAACCCATCGTGATGGAAACGGGCAGTTATGCGTATGCGCCCGGCGTGTTCCAGTATTCCGCAGGCGTCGGCGCGCTGCCCGGATACGAGATCGAGCGGGTCCGGTTTTCCAGTGCGGTGCCGCTGGCCGACGGGTTCGCCCGGATCAAGGCGCATCTGGAAGGCCTGGGTCGTCCGCTGACCGCCTTTTGCGCCTGCGAGCTGCGCTCGCCGGCGCCCTTCGACGAGGCCGGCTTCGAGGCCTTCAACCGGATCTATGCGGGAACGCTCACCGACTGGGGCATCATGTCAGGTGCCGAAAACCCGGTCGCGCGATCGAATGTCTGTCCCGAGATCGAGCCGCCGTCCGAGCCGGGCTTCCACGCCTTCTGCTATACGGTTGAAAGTCCGAGCGCCGCGCCGACCTTCGCGATTTCGGGAAGCGCCGAGAGCCCCGAGGGCGTCGGCAACTATCGCGACTGCGCCATCCGTCCCGGCGAGACCAGCGCCGAGGCGATCGAGCTGAAGGCGGACTGGGTGCTGGGCGAGATGCAGCGCCGGATGTCCTATTTCGGGGCGGGGTGGTCGGATACCACGGCGGCGCAGGCCTATACCGTCTTCGACGTACATCCGTTCATCGACAAGCTGGCAAGGCGCCATGTGATCGGCAACGGGCTGTCCTGGCACTATTGCCGTCCGCCGGTCGTCGGCCTCGACTATGAAATGGACTGCCGCCGGATTTTTCGTGAACACGTGGTCGAGGTGAGCGGTTAGGGGGGATTTATGTGTCTCGCGGCTATTCCTCGCTGCGCTCGGGCCTGCGACGGCGCGCCCTGACCGGGCGGCGCGCGGTCGCGCTTGCGAGCCCTCCGGGCTCGGGGTTCGTCCTCTCCCCTGCGCCATCTTGATGTGTCTCGCGGCTATTCCTCGCTGCGCTCGGGCCTGCGACGGCGCGCCCTGACCGGGCGACGGCCAGTCGGCCTTGCGAACCCTGACGGGTTCGAGGGAGCGGATATCTGAGGCACCATCTTTATGCTCTCGCGGTCAGCTTGAAAGACGATATGACCGCGAGGGCAAAACAATGGTACCTCTGAATGGAGGCACCATCGAACCCGTCAGGGTTCGCAAGCGCGACCGCGCGCCGGCCGGTCAGGCCGCCCCATCGGAGCGGTGAGCGAAGCGAACTCGCGCGAGACAAATCAAGATGGTGCGGACGGCGGGACTCGAACCCGCATGGGGTTGCCCCCGAGGGATTTTCTTACCAGCTACGGCTTTCGCCGCCGCCAATGGGGCGTTTGTGGTCTGGACTATACCTTCACCCTAGCAATGCCTTAGGTGCTGCCCGTCTAGTCTCTACACCTTCCCGGCCGGCTGGTCCGCCGGGCTTGGCTCGGGATCGCCATCTGACAGGGTTCCCCGAATTTGAGCAGTTCTACATCCAGCGTTTCCGCCGGTGCACTCAAGTCTGTTCCAAGTCCCTTGTGTCTACCAATTCCACCACGTCCGCGTGACGGCCTGTGCTAGCAAATCGGGTCGATACACTCAATCCGCCGTTTCAGCCGCAATCGCTCGGCATCTGGATGAGCCCGTGTCCGTAGACCGGATCGTGCCCTTCGGCTCCGAGGTCCTCCGAGACCGCCGCGAGGGCGGCCTTGAGCGCTTCGTAGCTCGGTGGTTCGCCGGGCGTGCGGTCGATCGCGGTCGCCGCGACGGCGGTGACGAACGGGGTGGCGAAGGAGGTGCCGGTCTTGGTCCGCGCGCCGCGGATCGACGCCGCCGTCCAGACGTTCACGCCGGGTGCGGAAAAATCGATATGCGATCCCTGTCCGGCCCGCCGGTAGACCCGCTTGCCCGAATCGATCGCGGTCACCGCGATGACGCCCGGATAGGCGGCGGGATAGGCCGGGTCGGCGCCGGGGCCGCCGTTCCCGGACGCTGCCACCAGATGGATCCCCCGCGCGCGCAGCGTCCGGACCATCGTCTCCAGCAGCCGGTTCGCCGGGCCGGAGAGGCTTAAGTTGATGATCGAGACGTCGCGGTCGGCGAGCAGGTCGAGCGACTTGACCAGCGTGAAGACATCGGTGCGCTCGTCATTGGCGCCGGCCTGATGAAACGCGTCGACCGCGATCAGGCGCGCGTCGCGCAACAGGCCCTGGGCCCGGGTCTTGGTCGAGCCGACCAGCAGTACCGCGACTGCCGTTCCGTGCTGCGCGCCCGAGCGTGCATTGGCCTCCGGCGCGGTGCGGATGACCTCGATTCGGCTGTCTTTAAGCGCCTCGTGGTCGGTGTTGATGCCGGTATCGATGAGGCCGATATCGCTGTCGATCGGGCACTGCTCGACCGTGCTTTCGCCGACCGGCCATTTGATCAGATTGGGCGCCTTGCACCACAGCTCGTCGCAGGCCGGTCCAGTGTCGGGCCGAGAAGTGTCGGGCCGAGAAGTGCCGGGTCGGTAGAAGTGGTTGAAATCGGCCGCCGCAGCGCCCTGCACCGCGGCGATCGCCGTGCGGGCGTCCTCCAGCGACGTTCCGGTCGGCACCTGCAGCCTGACGAGACGCGATGCGGTCACCGACAGGTCGGCCTGTTCCAGCACCCGGTAGCCCTGCGACACAAGTTGCGCGATCTGCGCATCGGCAAGATCGAGCGCGACGATCTCGCTCTGTGCAAATCCGGGAAGCGGCCTGGACGCATCCGTCGCGGCGCTTCTTGAGTCCCCCGGCGATCCGCCGCCGCGCGACGATCGCGTGCGCGTCCGGAAAGGGGTGCGGCTCAGCAGCCGGTTGAGGATGTTGCCCTGCCGGCCCGATGGCCGTGCCGCGTTGCCGCCGCCGAAGCCACCCAGGCCGCCAAAGCCGCGGCCGCCATCATCACCATCATCGCCATCGTCGCCCCCGTCGTCACCGCCCCCATCATCGCCGCCGCCATCGTCCCCGTCGCCACCATCCCCATCGCCGCCATCGCCGTCCCCTCCGTCGCCATCCCCCCCATCACCATCGCCGCCATCATCAGCGATGGCGACGGCGAGCGATCCGTCGGGCGCTGCCGGCGCGGCGGCCAGGAAGAAGGCGAGAGCCGCGATCACGCCAAGGCGGCGCAGCAGAGGAGCGGAGACCGACCGGCTTGACGCGTTCCATTCAACAACCATGTTCCGCCTTTCCATGAAGCTGTGCTAACCGCTTGTGCGTAGAACGGGCGGGCCTGCGCTTTATTCCGCACCGCTTCTTAGCGACCGGCGAATCGCAACGGGAGGGCCGACCTTGGGCGATGGTTTCGACCGTCAGCTGATCGACTTTCTACCACGTATGCGCCGTTTTGCCTTGGCGTTGACGCGAAATGCTGCCGCCGCCGATGATCTGGTCCAGGTCGCCTGCGAGAAGGCGCTTGCGGGCAAGGCCCGGTTTACGGCCGGAACCCGGTTCGACGCCTGGATCTTCCGGATCATGCGCAATGCCTGGATCGACCAGGCAAGGCGCCGGAAGACGAGCGGCGAGACGGTGGCGCTGGACGAGGAATTCGAGTTTCCCGGCGGCGACAGCCGCGCGGAGACCGAAAACGCGCTCGTTCTCAAGGCGACGCTGGCGGCGATCGCGGATCTGCCGGACGACCAGCGGGACCTCCTCATTCTCGTCTCGGTCGAGGGGTTATCCTACCGGGAAGCCGCCGATGTTCTCGATGTGCCGATCGGCACGGTCATGAGCCGCCTTGCCCGGGCGCGCAGGAAACTTGGCGCCGCGGTTGGAATAGATCCGCCGGCGCGGCGTTCTTCTGTACGGGCAGACGGGGTTCAGGGGAGCGACTCCGATGGGTGATACACCGACAGGCGACACACCGAAGGGTGACAAGCCGATGGACGGAATGGCAACACCGGACGATTTCAGCGACGAAATCCTGATGGCTTACGCCGATGGCGAACTCGACGAGGCGCGTCATGCCGCCGTCGAGGCCGCGATTGCGCGCGATGACGCGCTTGCCGACCGCGTCGCGATGTTCGCCGAAACCGCCGATCGGGCAAAGCAGGCGATGGACGCGACGCTATCCGCTCCTGTCCCCGCGCATTTGCAGCGCGCGGTCGAAAGCCTCATTGCCGCACAGGACTCTCAGGACTCCGAGGGTGGCGCGCGTGCCGACCCGGTATCGCTCGCCGACCACCGTGCCCGGCGAGACTCGGGGCGTTTAGGCGGCTGGCGGCGTGTCGTACCTGCCGCGATGGCCGCCAGCATCGCGCTCGTCGTCGGTCTTGGCGTCGGATACGGGCTTCGGCCCGGTCCGGACAGTACGGGCGCGGGCATGGCGGTCGGCAGCCTTACCGGGCCCGCCGGGCCCGCCATCGCGGCGGCACTCGCCGAAATTCCCTCCGGCGCCGAACAGGCCCTTGCCGGCGGCCGGACCTTCCGGGCGATCGCGTCGTTCCGCGACGAGGCAGGCGCGGTCTGCCGGGAGTTCGAGGTGGATGGCGAGGCGGGCCGGGCAAGCGTCAATGTCGCCTGCCGCGACACGGATCGCTGGGAGGTGCGGATTTCGATCGCGACCTCTGGCGGCGGGACCGGATACGCACCGGCGTCCTCGCTCGAGGCGCTGGACGCCTATCTGGTCTCCGTCGGGGCGGGCGCGCCGATGTCCGCGCAAGAGGAAAAGGCCGTGCTTGAAACGGCCGGACCATAAACGCGAACCGTCCGGCGCGATGCGCCGGACGGTGCCTTTCTGCAACTTTACTTAGTCGAGTCTATTCGGCCGCCGCGCGGCAGCGCCCGTTCAGGCGCTCCAGCATCCCGGCGATCGCGCTTGCGCCTTGCAGGTCGCGAATGTGGAAGAGCGGTATGTCGAGCGCGGCCCTGGCCTCGCGCGCGGCAAGCGGCGAGCGCATCACCGCGCCCGACACGCCGAGCACCGTGTGGCCGGTGTCGATCAGCCTGCGCACGCCGGCGACGGCGCCGAGCGCGTCCTGGGCGGCGAAGAAGACACCGTCGAACAGGCGCCGCAGCAGGGAATGCTCGGCAAGCGCCGCCGTCTCCGCCTGGAACAGGCCGTCGGCGATCTCGATTACGGCCGCGTCGCATTCCGCCGCGCCGAGGCCGCGCAGCAGGGTCAGGCTGTTGCCGACCAGGGTGTCGGTTCGCTCGCCGAAGGTCGATGCCAGTCCGGCATCGGTGAAATCGAGAACGTGCCGGGCGCCATAGTCCCGCATCAGCCAGGGATCGCCGCCGGCGGCGGTTCCGGTGATCTTCACCGCGCCACAACGGTAGCCGGCCTGCGACAGCCCCCGCACGAGCGAGGCAGCCGTGATCGTCTTGCCGGAATTCATGCTGGTTCCGAAGACGGCGAGGATGAGGGGGGGCATGTCGGCGGATGGCTGCGCCATCGCGAAATCGGCGAGGTTCACCGGCTCGCCGTCGTCCCGGCACAGGAGACCGGCCGGTTCGATTTCCGTCGGTCCGCGCAGGCGCTCATGCCAGCTCGTCGCGCGCGCGGCGAGGCCGCCGGCGGCTACCATGTGACAGGGATCGAGATCGTCCGGAACGAATGCCTCGTACTGGTCCGGCGCGTAGCGGTTTCCATAGGCCAGCACCACCTCGTCGCCCGGCAGCAGGGCGGACTTGCGCCCGGTCGGGCATTCGACATTGGCATGCGACCCGATCGCCGAGACTTTGGCGAGCACCAGGTCGCCGGCCTCGGGGCGCGCGTCCGGCCCGCTCAGCCGGACGCAATCGGAAGGATCGACCCGGCGTGTCGAATAGGCCCATTTCGCAGTCGCAAGGCGGATCGGATCAAGGCGGTCCATCGTTACCCTCATATCACTGGCATCCGCCCATCGCGGACATGAGGACAAACGATGCAGCCCGGCGGTTATTCCTGACCGCCGCGGAAAAAAATGTCCGGCTCTAGAACCCGATCGCGCAGCCGTCCTTGCGCGGGTCGGAGCCGCCAGTCAGCACGCCGCGCTGCCGGTCGATTGCGATCATCTGGCCGCCGCCGAGCGGTTCGGTGCGCAGGGCGATCCGGTGGCCGCGTGCGGCAAGGCCGTCGATGGCGGCCTGCGGCAGGGTGGTCTCGACCTCGGTCGTCTCGCCGGCGAAGAATACGCGGGGCAGATCGATCGCCATCTGCGGGTCGCAGCCATAGTCGACCAGATTTCCGAGCACATGGCCGTGGCCGCAGGCCTGGTAGTGCCCGCCCATGACGCCGAACACCGCCTCGACGTCGTCGCCGCGGGCAAGCAGGCCGGGGATCAGCGTGTGCATCGGCCGCTTGCCCGGGCCGACCTCGTTGGGATGGTCGGGCACGGAGACGAAGCAGGCGCCGCGATTCTGCAGCAACACGCCACTGTCGAGCCCGGCGATCGCCGAGCCGAAGCCGGAAAACAGCGAATTGATGAAGGAAACGGCGAGACCGTTGCCGTCGACGACGCAGAAATAGACGGTGTCGGTATGATCGCGCGGATCGACGGCGCCGACATGGTCCATCCGTGCGTTCGGGTCGATCCGGGCGGCGAGCGCATCGATATGGGCGTCATCCAGCAGGTGGGCTGCGGGGAACAGCGCGGTGTCCGGATCGCTGACGAACGCCTCCCGGCAGGCATAGGCAAGCCGGGCGGCCTCGACCTCGATATGCAGGCGTTCGGGATCGAGCGGCGACAGCCGACCAAGGTCGAACCGGTTCAGGATCGACAGCATGATCAGCGCGACGATGCCCTGGCCGTTGGGCGGCAGTTCGCCGACGCTGCGGTCGCGATAGGGCGAGGAGATCGGATCGACCCAGTCGGCCTTTACGGCGGCGAGATCGGCAAGCGTCAGGCAGCCGCCATGGGCGGAAACGGCAGCGACGATATCCTCGGCGATCCGGCCTTCGTAGAAGCCGGACGGGCCGCCTTCGGCGATCAGCCGCATCGTCGCGGCGAGTTTGGGAAAGACGATCCGGTCGCCGGCGCCGGGGGGCGATCCGTCGGTTTTCAGGTAGTGGAGGCGGGCGCCCTCGTTGGCGGTCAGGCGATGGGCCTCCTGCGCCCAGTCGCGTGCGACGCGCGGGGCGATCGGCACGCCGGCTTCCGCCAGATCGATCGCGGGAGCAAGGGCGCGGTCGAGGCCGATCGTGCCGAAGCGGTCGAGCAGGCGCGCCCAGGCGTCGACGGCGCCCGGCACGGTCACCGAGACGCCGTGGTCGGGATGAACCTCGTCAAGACCGGCGGAGCGGATGAAATCCGGCGTCAGCGCGGCGGGCGCCCGGCCCGAGCCGTTGATGCCATGCACGGTGCCGTCGGCCTCGGCGATGATGGCGAAGCAGTCGCCGCCAAGCGACGTCATGTGCGGTTCGGCGACGCACAGGACAGCCGAGGCGGCCACCGCCGCGTCGACCGCGTTGCCGCCCGCGCGCAGGATGTCTATCGCCGCCGACGAGGCTAGGGGATGCGAGGTCGCCGCCATGCCGTTGGCCGCGTAAACGGCCGAGCGGCCAGGCGTTTGGAAGTCGCGTTGCATCAGAAGTTCATCAGCCTCCGTTGGCCGGTCCGACGGTGAGGTCGCGGCGTGCCGCGCGGATGGTGATCGAGAAGCCGGCCACCACGTCGACGAAGGCGATCGCCGTCATCAGGAAGAAGGTGGCGGTCGCGGCCCGGTCGACGATCAGGAACTCTACGACGCAGCCGATGAACACCAAAGTCGAAAGGATGTGATCGACGATCGATCCGGCGCCCGTATAGGTCGCCTTGATCACCTCGACGAACAGGATCAGGAGCGTCGCCAGAATGAAGACGTCGCCCCAGGCGAGCGTGAAGGTCGCCCCGGAGGCCATCTGCGCGGAGTAGGCCTCCGCCTGCCAGTCGACGCCGCCCAGCAGGAATTCGAGGACGTTGTAGGCCAGGAGCGGCAGGATCATCAGTGGCACGCCGTACATCCGGTTCCTCCTGAATAGACCACGCCGATGGCGGGGCGAGCATGGGGGCGGGACACGCCGGACATGAAAAAGGCCGGCGCGGAGCCGGCCCTTCATAGCCTGAATCGGCCGGCGGGTTGAACCCGCCGGAGCGAAATCCGGCTCACTCGGCGTCGTCGGCCTGCTCCAGGACCTGACGGCCGCGATACATGCCGGTCTTCAGATCGATATGGTGCGGGCGGCGCAGTTCACCGGAGTCCTTGTCCTCGACATAGGTCGGCTTGGTCAGCGCATCGGCGGAACGCCGGTGGCCACGCTTCATCGACGTGACCTTTCTCTTCGGTACAGCCATGGGGTCTTACTCCTGAAATCCGGCCTGAGGGTCCGACAGCGCGCGTTCCCGATGGTCTCCGCGCCGGTCGGCAGCCGCTGCAATGTGACGGAATTGGCAAGGCTTATAGCGCCAATACGTCCGAAACGGAAGACCGGCGATATAGCGAATTGTGCAGCGATTTTAAAGGGGGCACGGGCACCGCGCAACCAAGTTCATTCCGTCTTTGGCTGGATGCATTTCACATAGGCGCCGGCCTGGGCCGTCCGGCGCTCGATCGTGGCGGCATAGCGGCTGGTGAAGGGGCCGGGTTTGGAGGCGCTGCGGCCAAGCGGATTGGGCAGGATCGCGGCCAGGCGCGCGGCCTGGCGGCGCGTCAGCTTGGAGGCGGGAACGTTGAACCAGTAGACGGCCGCCGCCTCGGCGCCGAACACGCCGGGGGCCCATTCGACGATGTTGAGATAGATCTCGATCATCCGCCGCTTCGACCAGACGAAATCCATGTAATAGGCAAGCGGCACCTCCGCCGCCTTGCGGATATAGCTGCGCGAGGGCCACAGGAACAGGTTCTTGGCGACCTGCATCGGAATGGTGCTCGCGCCGCGTGCCTGGTCGGTGTCGATCACCAGGAAGACCGCGTCCCAGTCGACGCCGTGGTGTTCGCAGAACTTGCCGTCCTCGGCCATGATCGCGGCATAGGCGAGATTGGGGGCGATCTCGTCGAGCGGCACCCAGTTGCGGGTGACCGACACGCCGGTCAGGCGCTGCCAGAGCTCAAGCGTCGAGACGGGCGGCGGGACAATCGCGTAGACGGGCACGAGCACGACCGGGATCAGCACCGCGATGACCGCGACGCGCAGGACGATCCGGCCGATCCGGCGCAGCAGGCCCCGGCCGCCGGCCTTCTCCGGCGGTTTCTTGCCAGTCTGCCCGCTCCGTGATTTCTTGCCCGACGCCATGGCGTAACCGCATACAGGCTTGCCGGAGAGGCGGCAATGACGTTTGCGCCATGGAGTGCGAAGACCAGCGAGGCGGGGGCCTGACTTTGACTGCGTTCGAAACCGATCTGACGGCGGCCGCTGGCCGCGTCGAACCGGCCCTGGCCGATCTGTTGACCGACCTGCTGGCTGCCGCGACATCGGAGCCGGGCCGGGTGCATGCCGCGATGGCCCATGCGGTGCTCGGCGGCGGCAAGCGGCTCAGACCCTATATCGTCATCAAATCGGCGAGCCTGTTCGGCGTATCCGAAGCGCAGGCGATGCGGACGGCCTGCGCGCTTGAACTGGTGCATTGCTACAGTCTCGTCCATGACGACCTGCCGGCGATGGACGATGACGCCCTGCGCCGCGGCCGGCCGACGGTGCACCGGGCGTTCGACGAAGCAACCGCGATCCTGGCCGGCGACGCGCTTCTGACGCTGGCCTTCGAGGTGCTCGCCGATCCGGCGACCCATCCTGACGGCGCGGTGCGGGCAGCCCTCGTTGCCGAGCTTGCAAAGGCCGCCGGCGCGGCCGGCATGGTCGAGGGCCAGATGCGCGACCTGACGGCCGAGGGCCGGTTTTCCGATGACGGCAGGCCGCTTGCGCTCGGCGAACAGGATGTCCTGGCGTTGCAGGGAATGAAGACGGGCGCGCTGTTCCGGTTCGCCGCGACGGCGGGCGCGATCCTCGGCGGGGCATCCGAAGACGACCGGGCGCGGCTTTCGCGCTACGGCGCGGCGCTGGGGCGGGCGTTTCAGATCGCCGACGATCTGCTCGACGAAGAGGCCGACAGCGCGGCGATGGGCAAGGCCACGGGCAAGGACCGGGACGCGGGTAAGGCGACGCTGCCGGTCGCGATCGGGATTGCAGCGGCGCGGGGACGGCTTGGAGAGGCCTTGAGCGAGGCGCGAGACTTGCTGACGGTGTTCGGATCACGGGCTGACGCGCTCAGGGCTGCGGCGGACTTCGCCGGAAACCGGAACTCATAGCTGGCAGACTTCGTAATCGGCGGACCTCGTAGACGGTACGTCGTTCGCTCCGCCTATCTACTCCGCCGCATCCGCCCCGTTTCGCTGCCCGAAGCGGGCCTCGATATAGTCCATCATGATCTGCTTGAAGTCCTCGGCGATGCGCGGGCCGCGCAGGGTCATCGCCTTCTTGCCATCGATGAAGACCGGGGCCGCCGGCTGCTCGCCGGTGCCGGGCAGCGAGATGCCGATATCGGCATGTTTGGATTCGCCCGGGCCGTTGACGATGCAGCCCATCACGGCGAGGTTGAGCGTCTCGATGCCCGGATATTTCTCCCGCCAGGCCGGCATCTCGGCGCGGATGAAACCCTGGATGTCCTGGGCGAGCTCCTGAAACACCGTCGAGGTGGTCCGTCCGCACCCCGGACAGGCGGCGACGACGGGCACGAAGGTGCGCAGGCCCATCGCCTGGAGGATCTCCTGGGCGACCTGCACCTCGGTGGTGCGCGCCCCGCCGGGCTCCGGCGTCAGCGAGACGCGGATCGTGTCGCCGATGCCCTCCTGCAACAGGATGCCCATGGCGGCCGTCGAGGCGACGATGCCCTTCGAGCCCATGCCGGCCTCGGTCAGCCCCAGATGCAGGGCATAGTCGCCCCGGTTCGCCAGCATGCGGTAGACGGCAACCAGGTCCTGGACCTGGCTGACCTTCGCCGACAGGACGATCCGGTCGCGCCCCAGGCCGATCTCCTCGGCGCGGGCGGCTGATAAGAGCGCCGATTGCACGATCGCCTCATGCATCACCGCGCGGGCGGATTTCGGCGCCACCGAAACCGCGTTCTCGTCCATCAGCCGGGTCAGCAGTTCCTGGTCGAGCGAGCCCCAATTGACGCCGATGCGCACCGGCTTGTCGTGCTCGATCGCCGTCTCGATCATCGCGCCGAATTGCAGGTCGCGCTTTTCGCGGAAGCCGACATTGCCCGGATTGATCCGATACTTGGCAAGCGCCTCGGCGCAGGCGGGATGCTCGGCGAGCAGCTTGTGGCCGATATAGTGGAAATCGCCGACGAGCGGCACGTCGATGCCCTTGATCGCCAGCGCGTCGCGGATATAGGGGACGGCGGCGGCGGCCTCGGGCCGGTCGACCGTGATGCGGACGATCTCCGAGCCGGCCCGCACGAGCGCTGCGATCTGGCCGACCGTCGACGTGACGTCGGCGGTGTCGGTATTGGTCATCGACTGCACGACGACCGGCGCCGTGCCGCCGACCGTTACCGCGCCCTGTCCGGCGCCGATGCGCACGCCGACCGTCTTGCGCCGCGGGTCCGGCCCGGTTTCCTCCATCATCAGGCTCTCCGTTCGCGCTTCGCGGCTACTGCATTACGGCTTTTGGCGTTTCGCCGTCACCGGTGCCGGCGCAATGCTGGCACAGGCCGTCGATCTCGATCACCGTCAGGTCGGGGTGGAAGCCGCTCGCCCGGCTGACCTCGTCGATCGCGGCGCCGACGCCCTCGGCCGTCGATTCGCCGACATTGCCGCAGCCCCGGCAGATCAGGAACACCACGGTGTCGTGCCGCGCCTCGCCGTCCATGCAGGCGATGAAGGCGTTGCGGCTTTCGATGCGGTGGACGAGCCCCTGGGCGATCAGGAAATCGAGCGCCCGGTAGACCGTGATCGGCGCCGGCCGCTTTCCATCGCCGGCCATCACGTCGATGATCTCATAGGCGCCCATCGGGCGGTGGCCCTGGGCGAGCACGTCGAGGACGCGCTCGCGCTGGCTGGTCAGGCGCACGCCGCGGCGCCGGCAGATCGCGTGAGCGATGCGCACGACCCGGTCGCTGCACTGCGAATGATCGTGCTCGGGATTGGGAAAGGCTGACATTCTCTGCACTCCGCCGGTCGGGAAGACGGTGTCCGGGGCTCCGCTGTGATCATATAATATAGCGCGGATCCCGGCACCATGAAGCCATGCCGGTACGGTCACGCCCGCATCGCGCCGCCAAATGCATAGAGCAATCCCCGATGTGGGGAAATGGGGGCGGGGAAACAGGAGTGGACAGGCGGCCAAAGAAACAGCGCCGATTCACGCAAATGAAATAATTGCTGCATTGCAATATGCTATGAATTCGACAGACTCCGATGGCCCGGCCGGCATTTCGCCGGGATCGATCGTCGCATTGCAAAGAGGACCGCGCCCATGTCGCTTGCAGACCAGCTCTCGCTGAACGGAAAATCCGCCATCGTCACCGGCTCCACCTCGGGCATCGGCCATGCGATCGCCGACTGTTTCGCGGCCGCCGGTGCGAATGTCACGATCAACGGCTTCGGCGATGCCGGCGAGATCGAGACGACGCGTGCGGCGATGGCCGACAAGCACGGCGTCGACATCCGCTATTCGCCGGCCGACATGACCAAGCCCGACGAAATCGCTGCGATGGTCGCGGACGCGGAAGCCGCCCATGGCGGGCTCGACATCCTGGTCAACAATGCCGGCATCCAGTTCGTCTCGCCGGTCGAGGAGTTCCCGATCGAGAAGTGGAACGCGATCCTGGCGATCGACCTGTCGGCGGCCTTCCATTCCATCCGCGCGGCGGTGCCGGGCATGAAGAAACGCGGCTTCGGCCGGATCATCAACACCGCGTCGGCCCACGCGTTGGTCGCCTCGCCGTTCAAGGCGGGCTACGTGTCGGCCAAGCATGGCGTCGGCGGCCTGACCAAGACGGTCGCCGTCGAAGTCGCCGAGCACGGCATCACGGTGAACGCGATCTGTCCGGGCTATGTCTGGACGCCGCTTGTCGAAAAACAGATCCCGGACACCGCCAAGGCGCGCGGCATCACGGAGGAGCAGGTCAAGCGCGACGTGCTGCTGGCCGCCCAGCCGACCAAGGAATTCGTTACCGTCGACGAGATCGCCGATCTCGCCCTGTTCCTGACCACGCCGTCGGCGCGCTCGATCACCGGCACGCTTATCTCGATCGACGGCGGCTGGACGGCGGCGTGACCGGCCATGGCGAACACACCGCGCAAGGCGCCCGCCAAAAAGACGCCCGCCAGCAAGACGGCTGCCCGTAAGCCACATGCCCGCAAGCCGGCGAAGACCGCCGGCACGCCCACCCCGGGCCAAGCCCGGCGGATGATCAATCTCGGCCTGCAGGGCGGCGGCGCGCATGGCGCCTTCACCTGGGGTGTGCTCGACTGGATCCTGGAAAAGACGCCGGTCGAGATCGACGGCATCAGCGGCACCAGTGCCGGCGCGATGAACGCGGTCGCGCTTGCCTCGGGTCTGCACAAGGGCGGCAATGATGGCGCCCGCGAGGCGCTCGATACCTATTGGAAGGCGGTCAGCCGGGCGTCGCGCACCTCGCCTGTGCAGCGCACCATTCTCGACCGGCTGATGGGCAACTGGAGCCTCGACTGGTCGCCGGGCTTCATGATGGTCGACGTCATCAGCCGCTTCGTCTCGCCCTATGAATTCAATCCCATGAACCTCAACCCGCTGAAAGAGCTGGTCGAGGAGATCATCGACTTCGAGGCGGTGCGTGACTGCACGTCGGTCAAGCTGTTCCTGTCGGCGACCAATGTGCGCACCGGCAAGGTCAAGGTGTTCCGCAATGCCGAGATCACGCCGGACACGGTAATGGCGTCGGCCTGCCTGCCGCTGATGTTCCAGGCCGTCGAGATCGACGGGATTCCCTACTGGGACGGCGGCTATTCCGGCAATCCGGCGCTGTGGCCGTTCTTCTACGAGACCGATACCGACGACATCCTGCTCATCCAGATCAACCCGATCGAGCGGCCCGAGACGCCGAAATCGGCGCGCGAGATCCTCAACCGGATGAACGAGATCACGTTCAACTCCTCGCTTCTGAAGGAGTTGCGCGCCATCGAGTTCGTCGAGCGGCTGGTCAAGGAAGGCGCGCTCGACAAGGATCACTACAAGCAGATCCGCATCCACAAGATCGACGGCGGCGAGTATTTGAGCGATCTGACCGCCTCGAGCAAGTTCAACGCCGAGTGGGAGTTCCTGACCCATCTGCGCGATGCCGGACGCGACGCGGCCGAACGCTTCCGCGACCGCTATGTGTCGCAGATCGGCGTGAAGACGACGATGGATGTGCGCGGCATGATCGATTAGGGCCGGTTTGCCGGTGCGTGACGTTGCGTCGCCGGCGGATTGCCCTTTCCTATGGCGCCGGCATGGCTAATATGCCGCTCGATTCACGCCACGTACCGTCAGGTTCCATGTCACAGACCACAAACGCCACCGGACCGCTTGCCGGGGTCCGCGTTCTCGATCTCTCCCGCATCCTCGCCGGGCCGACCTGCACGCAACTGCTCGGCGACCTCGGCGCCGACATCCTCAAGGTGGAGAAGCCGGGCGCCGGCGACGACACCCGCAAGTGGGGGCCGCCCTACGTGAAGGACACCGAGGGCAACGACACCAACGAAAGCGGCTACTATCTCTCGGCGAACCGCAACAAGCGGTCCGTGGCGATCGACATTGCCAGGCCCGAGGGCGCCGCGCTGGTGAAGCGGCTGGCGGCCAGGTGCGACATTCTCATCGAGAATTTCAAGACCGGCGGTCTGGCAAAATACGGGCTTGCCCATGCGGATCTCAAGGCCGACCTGCCGGGCCTGATCTATTGCTCGATCACCGGCTTCGGCCAGACCGGGCCGAATGCCCATAGGCCGGGCTACGACTATCTCGCGCAAGGCATGGGCGGCATCATGAGCATCACCGGCGTGCCCGGCACCGAGCCGGTCAAGGTCGGCGTGGCGATCGGCGACGTGATGTGCGGGATGTATGCCTCAACCGCGATCCTGGCCGCCCTGCACCATCGCGAAAAGACCGGGGAGGGCCAGGCGATCGATATCGGCCTGGTCGACACGACGCTTGCCTGGCTGGTCAACGAGGGCGTGAACTATCTCACCTCTGGCAAAGTGCCGGTGCAGCGGGGCAACGCGCACGCGAACGTCGTTCCCTATCAGGTCTTCGAGACCGCCGACGGCCACTTGATCATCGCGGTCGGCAACGATGCACAGTTCCGGCGGCTGTGTGACTTTCTCGACGTTCCGGCGCTGGCCGACGATCCGCTCTATGCGACCAACAGCGCCCGGATCATCAATCGCGACACGCTCATTCCGCAACTGGCCGAGCGGGTCAGGACCTATCCGCGGGACGAATTGCTGGCAAGCCTGGAGGCAAAGGGCGTGCCGGCCGGTCCGGTCAACGACATCGCCCAGGCCTTCGCCGACCCGCAGACTGAGGCGCGCGACATGAAGATCACCATGCCGCATCCGCTTGCCGGGTCGGGCACGGTCGACCTGATCGGCAATCCGCTGAAGTATTCCCAAACGCCGGTGAACTACCGCAATCCACCACCGTATCTGGGCCAGCATACCGATCAGGTGTTGGGCGAAACGCTGGGTCTGGAGGCAGGCGAACTGGAGGCGTTGCGGGAGAGCGGCGCGATCGGCTAGGGGCCGGGTGAGGGCCCGTCAACACCGGCATCGCCCCCTCAGGCGCCTTCCTCGAAGCCGCTCAGCACATTTACGGTATTGACGCCGAGTTCCTCGACCGCGTAGCCGCCTTCCATCAGGAACACGGTCGGCTTGTTCAGGCTCGCGATCATGCGGCCGGCCTCGATGAAATCCGCCGACTTCAGCTTGAACTGCGAAATCGGATCCTTCTCGAAGGTGTCGACGCCAAGCGAGACGATCAGGACTTCCGGCCCGTAATAGGAGATCTCGTTGAGCGCGTCGCCTAGCGCCTTGCCCCACTGGTCGAAGCCGATGCCCCACTCGAAGGGATAGTTGACGTTGAAGCCCTCGCCGGCGCCCTGGCCGATTTCGTCGCTGTAGCCCAGGAAGAACGGGTATTCCTGGCGCGGCGTCGCGTGCAGCGAGACGAACTGGACGTCGGAACGGGAATAGAAGATCGACTGGGTGCCATTGCCGTGGTGATAGTCGATATCGAGGATCGACACCCGGACGGCGCCCTGGTCGCGCAGCCACTGGGCGGCGATCGCGGCGTTGTTGAGAAAGCAGTAGCCGCCATAGTAATCCGTTGCGGCGTGATGGCCGGGCGGCCGGCACAGGCCGAAGGCTGAACGCTCGCCGTCGCGCACCAGCCGGGTCGCCGTCAGTCCGACATCGGCGCCCGCGCGGGCGGCAGCCCACGTCCCGGCTGTGATCGGCGTGCCGGCATCGAAGGAAAAATAGGACAGCTTGCCGTCGACCTCTTCCGGCTCGATCGCGCGCATGCCGCGCACCGGCCAGGCCAGCGGCAGGGCCTCGTAGTCGCGGCCCGACGCAAGCCATTGCTGCCAGGCGGTCTCCAGAAACGTCAGGAACCGGCTTTCGTGAACGCGCGCGACCGGATCGAGCCCGAAGGAATCCGGATCCCGTACGTCGCCCAGCCCGGTCTCGCGAACGCGCGACAGGATGATATCGGCCCGTTCCGGTTTCTCCACGGCCGGCTTCAGCGTGCCGTCGATCAGTTCCTGTTTGGCGGCATGCAGGCGATGGTCGTCGGAGTAAACGGTCAGCATGAGAAATCCCGGATTGTTTCGTCCGGGCCTTTGTCTAGCCGAAAGCCCGCTCCGGACACACCCCCATGGGCGAAATAAACCCCTTAGCCGCAGTAAATGTCGCAGTCCTGCGTCCGATTGCACCCGACGGGAGCCGATTGGTCAGATCGTCTTGCCGGTGCCGATGGTGTGGCGGGACGGGCCGTGCGCGGTCCGGCGATAGGCCTGGCTGGCGTCGGTATCGCTTGCGCGGTTGCGCAGGCGGGTCTGCGGCAGGTTCATGTGCGTGGCCAGAAGATGGGCGATGAAGGTCGCCTGCGGCCGCACATCCGGCGGCCAGGGTGCCGACCCGTTCCGGCGCTCGCGATGCGCGGAGACAGGAGCGCGGCTCGGCGGTTCGGTTCCACCGCCGGCGCCCGCCCTAGAATCCTCCCGCCGATTGCCGGTCCGGTGCGCCGGGCGCGTGGGTACGACCGCGCCAGAACGGGTCTGTCTTGAATCGGGACCGGGAACCGGAGTGATCATTTAAGCCTTTCGTGCCAGATCGGGACAGGTGGCGATCAATCTCCGTTACTGTGCACGAGTCGGGCCAATCCGCTAACGCTTTGTTAACCTGTTTGGGGTGTTGCTGACATCGGCAACCCGGATTGCACCAGGGGTCTGGTCGAGCGAGGGGCTGGATCGGCCCGGAGCGGTGCCCGGCTGTATCGGCTTTTCATGGCTAGTGGGCGAATCGCCGAAGGGGCGCGGCGGTGAACCGGAAAGGGGGCGGCTTGGCTCAGGGGGCAAGCCCGATCGAGACCCCGGACGCGTGTCCGGAGGATCCCGATCGGCTCGGCAATGCGGATGGCAACGCCGCAGTGCCGGAAATGGTTGGGTCGAAAGCGGCGGGACCGGCTGTGGACGCCGTGCTCGGCGCTGTCGGGGTCGTCGCCTATGACTGGGATATCGAGACCGACCGATTGCGCTGGACCGGTCCGCTGTGCGACCTGCTCGGCGCCGACACGGGGTCGACCGCCGGTTCGATCGATACGGGCCGGGCATTCCTGAAGCTGCTCGATCCCGCCGGACCGACGGGGCGGGAGGGGGTGATCCTGTCGGAGCAGCGGGCCGATGTCGAACCGGCACGAGATCCCGCGGGGCCCGGCGAGTCACATGGCGAGGCACACGGCGAGGCAGACTCGGGGACTGCCTATCACATTGAATATCTGATCCGATGCGACGGCCCGGACCGGTCCGGCGAGGGGCTTTGGATCGAGGATACGGGCCGCTGGTATGGCGACCGCGCGGGCCGGCCGGTGCGCGCCCACGGCATCATGAGGGCCATCAACGACCGCCGCGCCCGCGAGGAGCGTCTCCTCTACAGATCGGATCATGATGCGCTGACCGGCGGTCTCAACCGGGTCCGGCTGATCGAGGAGATCGACACGGCCATCGAGGATGCCAACCGCTATCAGGCAAGCTGCGGTTTGGCGATCGCGGCGATCGACACGCTCGCCGTCCTCAACGAGGCCTATGGCCATCGCACCACCGACACGGTCATTGCCGGCGTGGCGAAGCGTATCCGCGCCGAAATGCGCTCAGGCGATGCGATCGGCCGGCTGTCGGGCAACAAGCTTGGCATCGTGCTCAAGCGCTGCGGCGAAGATGATCTTGCGGTGGCGATGCGGCGCTTCGCCCGCGCGGTCGGTGGCACGCCGATCCCGGCCGATACTGGATTGGCCGATACTGGATTGAGCGATACCGGTTCGGGAGGCGCCTGTTCGGTCGCGGTGACCGTTTCGATCGGTGGCGTCGTCCTGCCGCGGCATGGCGCTGACCACGCCGCGGCCCTGGCGCATGCCCAGGAGGCGCTGGACAAGGCCCGGTCCGGCGGCTGCGCCGGCCTTGCGCAGTACGAGCCGTCTCCCCGCGACGAGGCCGCGCGCCGGCGCAATGCCGGGCTTGCCGGCGAAATCGTCTCCGCGCTCAACGCGGGACGCGTCGCGCTGGCCCGTCAGCCGGTCGTGTCCGCCGAAACCGGCGCTGCCGCCTTTCACGAAGCGCTCTGCCGGCTAAGGCTGGAGGACGGGACGCTGCTTGCGGCCTCCGACTTCATCGAGACGGCGGAGCGGCTCGGGATCGTGCGACTGCTTGACGCGCGGGCGCTCGAGCTTGCCGTCTGCGATCTCCGCGAGGCCGGGGACCGGGTGCTGTCGGTCAACGTCTCGGCGCTGAGCGCGATGGACGGGGCGTGGTTCGCGCAGCTTTCGGGCCATGTCCGCCGCAACCGCGGGATCGCCGGGCGCCTGATCATCGAACTGACCGAGACGATGGCGATTGCCGATATCGACCGGGCCGCGGCGTTCGTCAAATCGGTCCGCGACCTGGGCTGCCGGGTCGCGATCGACGACTTCGGCGCCGGCCATACCTCGTTTCGAAGCCTGCGCCGGCTGGGCGCGGATATCGTCAAGATCGACGGCGCTTTCATCGAGCGGATCGCGCAGACCGAGGACGATCGGTTCTTCGTGGCGACGCTGGTGGCGCTTGCCCGGCGGATCGGCCTGGAGACGGTGGCCGAAAAGGTTACGTGCCAGGCCGATGCCGATATCCTGAAGAGCCTCGGCGTCGATTATCTGCAGGGCAATCTGTTCGGCCGGGCCGGGCTGACCGAGGCGTCCGGGGATATTTCGGACCGGATGCGCCGCCGGACTTGAATTGGACGGCAGTGGATGTGTTTCGGCGCTCGATGAACACAATCGCCGGCGGAGGTGTTCATGGAGCGCCGGACTTGTTCCACTGGTGTCCGGTTTAAGTCCGGGGATGACCTCCGATTGGGTGGCCAGGCTGAAATCAAAAAGCTCCGTCCCCGCGAAACCGGACAGCGGCGGATCGGACTTGGGCGCGGGGCTGGCGGGCCCGGCGTCAGCGCTTGCGGGAAATCTCGTCGAGCCGGGTCTGGACGTCCGAGAGCTGCCGCTTCAGCGACTCGATCTCCGTGTCCGCGCCCTTGGATGCCCGCTCAGGCTCGCTCTTTGTGTCGGAACCAGCGCTCTCCGTCTCTTCGCCGCTGAACGGCGAGAACATCCTGAAGGCGCGTTCATACATCTGCATGTTGCGACGGACCTGATCCTCCATCGCGCCCATCGCGGTGGCGCTGATGGTCTTGGCCATCTCGTCCCGGAACTTTTCCTGCTCCCGGGTCAGCGAACTGATCGAGAAATCGAGATAGCTCGGCACCAGCGACTGCATGCTGTCGCCGTAGAAGCGGATCAACTGCCGCAGGAAGCTGATCGGCAAGAGGTTCGGGCCGCGGCTTTCCTGTTCGAAGATGATCTGGGTGAGGACCGAACGGGTGATGTCGTCGCCGCTCTTGGCGTCCATGACGACGAAATCGTCCTCGGATTTCACCATCTCGGCCAGGTCGTCGAGCGTCACATAGGTGCTCGTACCGGTATTGTAGAGGCGCCTGTTGGCGTATTTCTTGATGACGGTCGGCTCGGCTTTGTTGCTCATAGGGATGTCATGGTCTCGTGTGCGCGTAACATACGGTCTGGCCCGCCCTGTTGTTCTGTCTCGAACCGCGGTCAGATTAGGCAGTTTCTCCGCGTTGAGCCACCGTTTTTCCCGATCGCCGATTTCGCCGTTTGACACAGCGCAGTGCAATGCAGCAAAGAAGATGGGATGCGGTGCAGCAAACGCCGCGAAAGTCCTATATACGCCGGAGCGGCCGAGACGTTACATTGGGGACGTGTTTGTCCCGCGGTTTCGCAAGGCCGCATATTGCTCGAACGCCGGGTTTGAGGCCGGATCAGGTCGGCCTGTTCATTCCCTGTCTATTCGGGCGCTGTCTATTCGGGGCCACAACGCGCGGTCCGCCGTAACAGGAGGTTTAAGCTCATGAGTGCCGAAATCGTTATCGCCAGCGCCGCCCGCACGCCGGTCGGCTCGTTCAACGGATCGCTGTCCAGCGTGCCGGCCTCCACGCTCGGCTCGACCGCCATGACGGCGGCGATGGAGCGGGCTGGCATCAAGCCGGAAGACGTCGATGAAGTGATCATGGGCCAGATCCTGACCGCCGCGGCGGGTCAGAACCCGGCCCGCCAGGCCTCGATCGGCGCGGGCATCCCTGTCGAGACGCCGGCCTGGGGTATGAACCAGCTGTGCGGCTCGGGCCTGCGCGCGGTGGCGCTCGGCATGCAGCAGATCGCCGACGGCTCGGCCAATATCGTCATCGCCGGCGGCCAGGAATCGATGAGCCAGGCCCCGCATGCCGAACATCTGCGCACCGGCGTCAAGATGGGCGACTACAAGATGATCGACACGATGATCAAGGACGGGCTGTGGGACGCCTTCAACGGCTATCACATGGGCAATACCGCCGAGAATGTCGCCAAGCAGTGGCAGATCACCCGCGACGAGCAGGACGCCTTCGCGGTCGCCTCGCAGAACAAGGCGGAAGCCGCCCGCAAGGCCGGCCGGTTCAAGGACGAGATCGCGCCGGTGACGATCAAGACCCGCAAGGGCGACATCGTCGTCGACGAGGACGAATATATCCGCGACGGCGTGACGCTCGATTCGGTTACCAAGCTCCGGCCCGCCTTCGAGAAGGAAGGCACGGTGACGGCCGGCAACGCCAGCGGCATCAATGACGGCGCCGCCGCCGTCGTGCTGATGAGCGCGGAAGAGGCCGAGAAGCGCGGCATCACGCCGATGGCCAAGATTGTCTCCTGGGCGAGCGTCGGCGTCGACCCGGCGATCATGGGCTCCGGCCCGATCCCGGCCAGCCGCAAGGCGCTGGAGAAGGCGGGCTGGTCGGTCGATGACCTCGACCTCGTCGAGGCCAATGAGGCCTTCGCCGCCCAGGCCTGCGCGGTCAACAAGGACCTCGGCTGGGACAAGGACAAGGTCAACGTCAATGGCGGCGCGATCGCGATCGGCCATCCGATCGGCGCCTCGGGCGCCCGCGTGCTGAACACGCTGCTGTTCGAGATGCAGAAGCGCGACGCCAAGAAGGGCCTCGCCACGCTGTGCATCGGCGGCGGCATGGGCGTTGCCATGTGCGTCGAGCGCTGAGGACAGAGGATTGGCCCGGCATCCGCCGGGCTTAGACGGCGGGGCCGCTCCGGCCTCGCCACCACATTTCGGTTGGGAGGAAACCAAGTGGGACGCGTTGCATTGGTTACCGGCGGGTCGCGGGGTATCGGCGCCGCCATCAGCAAGGGCCTGAAGGAGGCCGGCTACACGGTCGCCGCCAATTACGGCGGCAATGACGAGGTGGCGGGCAAGTTCAAGGACGAGACCGGCATCCCGGTCTACAAGTGGGATGTCTCCGATCACGAGGCCTGCGCGGCCGGTATCGCCAGGGTCGAGGCCGATCTCGGGCCGGTCGAGGTGCTGGTCAACAATGCCGGCATTACCCGCGATACGATGTTCCACAAGATGACCTTTGATCAGTGGAAGGCGGTGATCGACACCAACCTCGGCTCGCTGTTCAACATGTGCCGGCCGGTGATCGAGGGCATGCGCGAACGCGGCTTCGGCCGGATCATCAACATCTCGTCGATCAACGGCCAGAAGGGCCAGATGGGCCAGACCAACTATTCCGCCGCCAAGGCCGGCGATATCGGCTTCACCAAGGCGCTTGCCCAGGAGAACGCCCGCAAGGGGATCACGGTGAACGCGATCTGCCCGGGCTATATCGGCACCGAGATGGTGCGGGCGGTGCCGGAGAAGGTGCTCGAATCGATCATCGGCGGCATCCCGGTCGCGCGTCTGGGCGAGCCCGAGGAAATCGCCCGCTGCGTCGCCTTCCTGGCAAGCGACGAGTCCGGTTTCATCACCGGATCGACGATCTCCGCCAATGGCGGCCAGTTCATGATGTAGGCCTACCCTGGCGCAGGTGGGCCGTCCAGGCTGAAACGGGCGCAGAGTTGAAATGACCGTGCCGCCATGGCATGCGGCACGGTCATGGACAAAACTGAACACGTGCAGACTGGAATGGGTCCGACGCATCGCGTCCGGGCGACGCTGATCGGGTTTGCGGCCGTGCTGATGTGGTCGCTGCTGGCGCTGTTCACCGCGGCAAGCGGTGCGGTGCCGCCGTTTCAGCTCGCCGCGATCTGTTTTCTGATCGGCGGGCTGATCGGGGTTTCCCGCTGGGTCGCCGACCCGGCCGCGATCCGCAGCCTGCGGCAGCCGGCGAAAGTCTGGCTGCTCGGCGTCGGCGGTCTGTTCGGCTATCACTTCTTCTATTTCACCGCGCTGCGCAATGCGCCGGCCGTCGAGGCCGGGCTGATCGCCTATCTGTGGCCGCTGCTGATCGTGCTGTTTTCAGCCCTTTTGCCGGGTGAGCGGCTGAAGGTGCATCATGTCGTCGGTGGCCTGCTGGGGCTTGCCGGGGCCGCCCTGATCGTCACCGGCGGGCGCGGCGTTGCGTTTAACGAGGCCTATGCGACCGGCTATGGCGCGGCGCTCCTCTGCGCGGTGATCTGGTCGGGCTATTCCGTCCTGTCGCGCCGGTTTTCCAATGTGCCCAGCGACATCGTCACCGGCTTCTGCCTGGCAACCGCGCTGCTTGCGGCAATCGCGCATGTCTTCCTCGAACAGACCGTCTGGCCGGCGACCAGGGTTGAGTGGCTTGCGGTGCTGGCGCTCGGGCTGATGCCGGTGGGAGCGGCCTTCTATGTCTGGGACTACGGGGTCAAGCACGGCGATATCCAGGTGCTCGGCGCAAGCTCCTACGCAGCGCCGCTCCTGTCGACGCTGGTGCTGATCGCGACCGGCTTCGCCGCGCCGACCTGGGCGATCGCGATCGCCTGCCTGTTGATAACGGGTGGTGCCGCTGTCGCGGCTAAGGATATGATCGCCCGCAAGGCAGATACGATGTAGGCCGGCATTTGCAACGAAACGGAAGGAGCGAACGGCGATGTGCGATGAGAACGCTGGATCGGACATGACGCGGCGCGGTCTGATGATCGGTGCCGCGGCGGGCGGGCTGGCCATGGCGGTGGCAGGCCCCGCGATTGCGCAATCGGCGCCGCAGAACGCAATCACGCCGGAGGAAGCGCTGGCGCGGATCATGGACGGCAATGCGCGCTATGTCGCCAGCGATAGAATAGACCACGACTACAGCGCGGAGCGGGCCGAAACGGCGCTGGCGCAGTTCCCCGTCGCCGGGATACTGAGCTGCGCGGATTCGCGCGTACCGCCGGAGATCCTCTTCGATCAGGCGCCGGGCGACTTGTTCGTTGCGCGTGTTGCCGGGAATATCGTCAACGCCGATGGCATCGCCAGTCTCGAATACGGCGTATTGGTTCTGGGTATGCCGCTCATCATGGTGCTCGGGCATACCAGCTGCGGTGCTGTCGCTGCGGCGGTTGACACAGTTGAGGACAAAGTCGTCCTTCCCGGTCATCTGCCGCAACTGACCGAGGCGATCCGGCCGGCGGTTCTTGCCGCGCGGCTCCAGGATGCGGATGATCTGAAGTCGGCGGCGACGACGCTCAATGTCCGCTACGCCATGCAGGGCCTGCGTCTTGGGAGTGCGATCCTCGCCGAAGCGATCGACGCGGGCAAGCTAGGCGTTGTCGGCGGCGTCTACGATTTGAAATCAGGGAAGGTCATTCCGGTCGCTTAGGCCCGGAGTTTGCCGTATCGATATATTAGGCGCCCGGGCTCCAATCTCTCGGGTTCCAGTCTTTCGGGGCTAGCTCGAAACCGCTGAACTCGAAGCCCGGGGCGACCGTGCAGCCGACCAGGGTCCAGTCGCCCAGGCTTTCGGCCGCCTGCCAGGCCGTTGCCGGCACGACCGCCTGCGGCCGGTCGCCGGCCTTGAGATCGCCGCTCAGCCGGTGCGTCTCGACCGCCTTGCCGTCGACGCTCACATGCAGCGCCAGCGGCGCGCCGGCATACCAGTGCCACATCTCGGCCGCGTCGACCTTGTGCCAGTGGCTGAACTCGCCGTCGCGCAGCAGGAAGTAGATACCGGTCGAATGGGCTCTGCCATCGTTCCGGCCAGCGTCGCGGAAGGTCTCGACGAAATGCCCGCCCTCGGGATGGGGCGCAAGGCCGAGGAGGGTGATGATCTCCTCGGCGGACAGGTCATGGGACATGCCGGCGGTGTCGGCCATCAGAACCGGTCCTTGCGGCCGCGCACCTCGGCAAAGACGGCGGCCGGATCGGCATTGGGCATGCCGACGGCCATCCTGACCTCGTCGCGGTCGGCCCGGATGAACGGGTTGGCGTCGAGTTCCGCGCCAATCGTGGTGGGCAGGGTCGGCTCGCCGCGGCCACGCTTTTCGATGATCTCGCCGATGCGCGCCTTCAGGTGGATGTTGTCCGGCTCGATCGTCTCGGCGAACTTGGCGTTGGCTGCGGTATATTCGTGGCCGCAATAGACCAGCGTCTCGCGCGGAAGCTGCGCCAGCTTCTCCAGCGAATGCCAGAGCTGGTCCGTCGTGCCCTCGATGACGCGGCCGCAGCCGAGTGCGAACAGCACGTCGCCGACGAAGGCGACATGCTGATCGGGGAAATACCAGGTGATGTGGCCAAGCGTGTGGCCGGGCGTGTCGAAGATCTTCGCCTTGAAGCGGCCGAACTGATAAGTGTCGCCCTCGCCGACGCTTTCATCGATCTCCGGCACCTTGTCGGCTTCGCCGCGCGGGCCGACGACCTTGCAGCCGTATTTCGCCTTGAGGCCGGGGATCCCTTGGGTGTGGTCCCAATGATGGTGGGTCACCAGAATGTGGGTGAGCGTCCAGCCATTCTCCTTCAGCGCGTCCTCGACGGCCTGCTCCTCCGGCGCGTCGATCGAAGCGGTCAGGTTGTTTTCGGAATCGTGGATCAGGACACCGTAATTGTCGCTCAGGCAGGGGAATTGTCGGATTTCGAGGCCAAGCATGGCGTTTCCTCGCTTTAACCCATGGGGCAATCGGCTGCCCGCATGGCGGAAATGAGACTTCAGTCCGGCTGTCGGTTTTCCTATCATCGCCCGGCCGGTCGGGCCAAGTCCGTTGCGCCTCGCTTCCAAAGGATCGCAAGCGTTCATGTATGTCGATATCGTGGATCTGAGGGATTTCTATTCGACCGGCTTAGGGCAACTCGCCCGCCGGCTGCTGGTGCGGAGGCTGCGGCGCTTCTGGCCCGATCTCGCCAACAAGACCGTCGTCGGGCTCGGCTATGCCGGTCCCTATCTCGGCATCTTTCGCGAGGAGGCCGAGCGCACGCTCGTTTTCATGCCGGCCGCGCAGGGGGTCGTGAACTGGCCGAGCGACGGGCCGTCCTCTGCCGCGCTCGTTGACGAGGCCGAGTTGCCGCTTGGCGACGGGACGGTCGACCGGATGCTGCTGGTGCATTGCCTGGAGATGTCGGAACGGCCGGCCGACCTGCTGCGCGAGGTCTGGCGGGTGCTGGCGCCGGGCGGCCGGCTCGGCGTGCTGGTGCCGAACCGGCGCGGGCTGTGGGCGCGCTTCGAGCACACGCCGTTCGGGCACGGCCGGCCGTTCAGCCGCGGCCAGCTCGTCCGGCTGTTGCGCGACACGATGTTCACGCCCGGCGCCTGGGGCGAGGGGCTGTGGGTGCCGCCGTTTCGCGGCCGCTTCATGCTGCGCTCCGCGGCGGCCTGGGAACGGGCCGGCACCGTGATGCGGGCGATGCCGTCGGGCGTCCTGTTCGTCGACGCGACGAAGCAGCTCTACCAGGCGCTTCCCGCCCGCGAGCGCAGCCGGGGGCGGGTCCGGCTGGTGCCGGCGCTGGCCGGCGAACCGGTCTCCCGGCAGCCGGCGGGCGTGTCGCGCCTGTCCGCGCCTCCGGGCGGTCTGCGTCCCGCCCGTGCCGGTCTCCCGCCGCCGGATCGACGCGCGGGCGAATAGCAGCCGTGCGCCGGACCGGCTTTCCGTGGACGGTAGGCCATGGTACCGGGCTTGAATGATCCGCATGCGCCATCTGCCACCCCGATGGGACGACCGCCCGTGAGCGAGCTTCCAACGCCCACGACAAGGGCCTCGACCCAGGCTGAACCGGTTGCAGAGCAGGACGTAGAGCGAGATTCCGGACGCAGCCTGATGATCGGCTATGCGTTCGCTGCGACCGGCGCGATCCTGTTCTCGTCCAAGGGCATCATCATCAAATATGCCTACGAGGAGGGCATTTCGGCCGAGACGCTGCTGGCGCTCAGGATGCTGATGGCGTTGCCGGTCTATCTGGTGATCGGCGCGATCTCGATCCGCGGCCGCCTGAAGCGGGCCGAGGTGCTGCCGGGCGCCGGTCTGCTGATCCGTGCCGCCCTTGTCGGCGTGATGGGGTACTGGTTTGCCAGCTATCTCGACTTCCTCAGCCTGTCGCTGATCTCGGCTCAGTTCAACCGCCTGATCCTGTTCACCTATCCGCTGTTCGTGGTGATCTTCGGAGCGCTGTTCTTCAAGCAGGCGATCACGCTCAAGGCCGTGATCGCCTTCGCGGTCGCCTATCTCGGCATCGCCTTCATCTTCGCCGGCAAGCTCACCGATTTCGGCAATCATGTGGTGCTCGGTTCGGCCTTCGTGCTCGGCGCGGCGATGACCTTCGGGCTCTATCAGCTCGTCGCCAAGCGGCCGATCGCGCTGATCGGGCCGCGGCTGTTCACCTGCGTCGCGATGTCGGCGGCCGGAACGATGGCGGTCATTCAGTTCCTGATCGTCGAACCGGTGTCCGCGCTTGCCGTCTCGCCGGCCGTGCTCGGCTGGAGCTTCCTTCTGGCGATCGGCGCGACCGTGATCCCGTCTTTCTTCCTGAACGCGGCGCTGCAGCGCATTCCCGCACAGGCCAACGCGACGATCGGCATGATCAGTCCCGTCGTTACGATCATCCTGGCGATCGTGCTGCTCGGCGAGGCGTTGACGGGTCGCGATGCAGTCGGCACCGTTCTGGTGATTGCCGGTGTCGGTTGGTACACGCTGAGCGGGCGGCGCTAGCGCCGCCGCTGACAACGACTCACATGTGGATGGGCCGCTTGTCGACCGCCAGTGCCGCCTCGCGGATCGCCTCGGTCAGGGTCGGATGGGCATGCGAGGTGCGGGCGAGGTCCTCCGACGAGCCGCCGAATTCGATCAGGAGCGTCAGTTCCTCGATCATTTCGCCCGCCACCGGACCGACGATATGGGCGCCGAGCACCCGGTCGGTCGTCTTGTCGGCGAGGATCTTGACGAAGCCCTCGGTCTTGTTCATGGCGCGCGCCCGGCCGTTCGCCGAGAACGGGAACTTCCCGACATTGTAGGCGATGCCTTCCTCTTTAAGCTCCTCCTCGGTCTTGCCGACGGAGGCGACTTCCGGCGCGGTGTAGACGACGCCGGGGATCGCGCCGTAATTGACGTGGCCGGCCTGGCCCGCCAGCAGTTCGGCGACCGCGATGCCTTCCTCCTCGCCCTTATGGGCGAGCATCGGCCCGGCAATCACGTCGCCGACCGCGTAGATGCCGGGAACGGAGGACTGATAATGCGCGTCGGTCTTGACGCGGCCGCGCTCGTCGAGCGCGACGCCGGCCGCCTCAAGGCCGAGACCGTCGGTATAGGGCACGCGGCCGATCGCAACGAGGACGACATCGGCCTCCAGCGTCTCGGCATCGCCGCCCTTGGCCGGCTCGACGGCGACCTTGAGGGTGTCGCCCGAGGTGTCGACACCGGTGACCTTGGAGCCGAGCTTGAAGGCGAAGCCCTGTTTCTTCAGGATGCGCTGGAACTGCTTGGCGACCTCGCCGTCCATGCCGGGCAGGATGCGGTCGAGATATTCCACGACGGTGACTTGCGACCCGAGCCGGCCCCAGACGGAGCCGAGTTCCAGGCCGATGACGCCGGCGCCGATGACCAGGAGACGTTCCGGCACGGCGTCGAGTTCGAGCGCGCCGGTCGACGTGACGACGCGTTTCTCGTCGACTTCGATGCCCGGCAGACCCGCTGAATCGGAGCCGGTGGCGATGACGATGGACTTCGCTTCCAGAACCTGGGTGTCGCCACCCGCGGCGGTCACCTCGACCTTGCCGGCCGACAGGACCTTGCCGGTGCCGATGATGCCGTCGATCTTGTTCTTCTTGAACAGGAAGGCGACACCGTCGACATTCGACTTAATCGTCGCGTCCTTATGGGCCATCATCGCCGGCAGGTCGAGCTCCGGCGTGCCGACCTTGACGCCGAGTTTGGCAAGGCCGTGGCCGGCCTCCTCGAACATCTCCGAGGCATGCAGCAGGGCCTTCGAGGGGATGCAGCCGATATTCAGGCAGGTGCCGCCGAAGGTTTCGCGCTTCTCGACGACGGCAACCTTCATGCCGAGCTGGGCTGCCCGGATCGCGCAGACATAGCCGGCCGGGCCGGAACCGATGATGACGACGTCATAGGTGGACATGGGAGCTCTTTCGTTCGGGTCGGGCGTTCAGGGTCGTGTTGGTGTGGTGTTATCGCTCGGACAGGGCAAGTCTCAGTCCGAAGCCTGCGAAAGCCGCGGCAACCGTCCGGCGCATCCATTTCAGCACGGTCTCGCTGCGGAGGATCTTCGCGCCGACAAGCGCGGCGAAGGCGCCGTAGCCGACGAAGACGACGAAGGTCATCGCCATGAAGACCGCGCCGAGCGCCAGCATCTGCAGGGCGACCGACCCGGCGGCCGGATCGACGAACTGCGGCAGGAAGGCCAGGAAGAAGACCGAAAGCTTCGGGTTGAGAACGTTGATCAGGCAGCCGGTTCGGGCGATGCGAAAGAAGTTGCGCTGCCGGGGCGCGGCCTCTGAGATGCGCAGCGGGCCTTGCTCGCGCAGGGTCTGCCAGGCGAGGTAGAGCAGGTAGGCGACGCCGCAATATTTGACGACCTGGAACAACAGCGCGCTGGCATGCAGAACAGCGGCCAGGCCGACGATGGAGGCGATCAGCGCCGGGACGATGCCGAGCGTGCAGCCGAAGGCGGCCGCGACGCTCTCGCGCCGGCCGGCGGCAAGCCCGGTCGCCACCGTATAGACCACGCCGGTGCCGGGGATCAGGACGACGATCAGCGCGGTGATGAGGAAATCGGGGGTCATGGGCGCGTCCCGCCTGCTGGCGTTCGATCAGTCTGCGAGTTCATGCAATTCGGCCTGTTTTTCGGCGGTTTGCCTCAGGCCGTCCGAGCCGAAATCGATCTCGTGTCCCTGCTCGTCCGTCCAGTAGATGCTATGGCCGTATTCCGCGACCTCTACCCTGGAAAAAGTATCCGGCGATTGCAGATAGGTGAAGATGCGGCCCTTTCTGATCGTCGGCCTCAGGTCGACGACGCCCTCGAAGCCGTCATCCCAAACGATCTTCAGAACGCCATGGATGACGGGTTCGGCTCGGACAATTCGAGTGATCCGACTCATGAGATTCTGTCCGGCACGAAGCCGTCCTCGCATTGTTGCCAGGCCACGCGAAGCAATTCGCGCCGTGGCGCGGCCCAGACAACGACCTTTCTGAGTTGCGGTCTCGGCAGTTCGCCCTTCAAGACCTTGATGTCCTCGATCTCTATCTGAGCGATGAACTCCGCATAGCGTGCATGAAAATGCGGTGGCGGATGCTCAGCATAATAGAATTCGATCTTAATCCCATCGAATTCCGCAACTGTCGGCACGCCCCTTAAAGATCCAGCACCAGTCGCTGCGGGTCCTCGATCGATTCCTTGACGCGCACCAGGAAGGTTACCGCCTCCTTGCCGTCGACGATGCGGTGGTCGTAGGAGAGCGCCAGATACATCATCGGCCGGATCACCACCTGGCCGCCGCGCGCGACGGGGCGTTCCTCGATGCGATGCATGCCGAGGATGCCCGACTGCGGCGCGTTCAGGATCGGCGTCGACAACAGCGAGCCATAGACGCCGCCATTGGAGATCGTGAAGGTGCCGCCCTGCATCTCGTCGATGCCGAGCTTGCCGTCGCGGGCGCGCCGGCCGAAATCGTTGATGGTCTTCTCGATATCGGCAAGGCCCATCCGGTCGGCGTCGCGCACCACCGGCACGACGAGGCCCTTGTCGGTGCCGACCGCGACGCCGACGTGATAGTAGTTCTTGTAAACGAGATCGGTGCCGTCGATCTCGGCGTTGACCGCCGGGATCTCCTTCAGGGCCTGGATCACCGCCTTGACGAAGAAGCCCATGAAGCCGAGGCGGACGCCGTGCTTCTTCTCGAACAGCTCCTTGTATTCCTTGCGCAGATCCATCACCGCGCCCATGTCGACGTCGTTGAACGTCGTCAGCATGGCGGCCGTGTCCTGCGCGTCCTTCAGGCGCCGGGCGATCGTCTGGCGCAGCTTGGTCATGCGGACCCGCTCCTCGCGCACCGCGTCGTCGGGGCCAGACGGCGCGCGCGCTGCGGGTACGGGAGCCGTCACCGGCGCCGTCACGCCGCTTTCCAGTGCCCTCAGCACGTCTTCCTTGAGAACCTGGCCGCGCCGGCCCGATCCGTCGATCTGGTCGGCGCTCAGACCCGCTTCGGCGAGCTTCTTTGAGGCCGCAGGTGAGGGCGGCATGTCGGGTCCGGAGGATGCGGGTTGCGGGGCCGGGGCAGCGGGTGCGGCCTCCGGCGCCTTGGGCGCTGCCGGCGCGGGCGCGGCGGTGCCTCCGGCCCCCTCCGCGAATTGGGCGAGCAGGGCGCCGACCTCGACGGTCTCGCCTTCGCCGACGACGATCTCGGCCAGGGTGCCGGCCGCAGGCGCCGGCACCTCGACCGTCACCTTGTCGGTTTCAAGCTCGACCAGCGGCTCGTCCTGGGCAACCGCGTCGCCGGGCTGCTTGAACCACTGCCCTACCGTCGCCTCGGTGACGGATTCCCCGAGGGTCGGAACACGTATTTCGGTTGCCATTGATCAAGACCTCGAACGATTGGCGGGCGTTTTGTTGCGAAGCGGCTCCATCAGGAAAAGGCTTCGTCCAGAAAGGCTTCGAGCTGGGCCATGTGCTTGGACATCAGCCCGGTCGCGGTGGCAGCCGATGCCGCCCGGCCGACATAGCGCGGCCGGCGGTGCTCCGCCTTGATCTGGTTGAGCACCCATTCCAGATAGGGCTCGATGAAGAACCAGGCGCCCATGTTGCGGGGCTCCTCCTGGCACCACACCATTTCGGCGGATTTGAACCGGCCAAGCTCGGTGACCAGCGCCTTGGCGGGAACCGGAAAGAGCTGCTCGACGCGCAGGAGGTAGACGTCGTCGATGCCGCGCTTCTCGCGCTCCTCGTAGAGATCGTAATAGACCTTGCCGGAGCACAGGATGACCCGGCGGATCTTGTCGTCGGGAACGAGCTTGATCGCCTGGTTCTCGAGAATTTCCGCATCGTCCCACAACAGGCGGTGGAAGCAGGACTCCGCGCCGAGTTCCGACAGCTTCGAGACGCAGCGCTTATGGCGCAGCAGCGATTTCGGCGTCATCAGGATGAGCGGTTTGCGGAAATCGCGGCGCAGCTGGCGGCGCAGGATGTGGAAGTAGTTCGCCGGCGTCGAGCAATTGGCGACCTGCATGTTGTCTTCCGCGCACATCTGCAGATAGCGCTCGAGCCGGGCGGACGAGTGCTCGGGTCCCATGCCCTCGTAGCCATGCGGCAGCAGCATCACCAGGCCGGACATGCGCAGCCACTTGCGCTCGCCGGCGGAGATGAACTGGTCGACGACGACCTGGGCGCCGTTGGCGAAATCGCCGAACTGGGCTTCCCACAGGGTCAGCGCGTTCGGCTCGGCCAGCGAATAGCCGTATTCGAAGCCGAGCACGGCCTCCTCGGAGAGCATCGAATTGATGACCTCGTAGTGGGCTTGGCCGTCTGCCAGGTTGTCGAGCGGGATATAGCGGTTTTCCGTCTCCTGGTCGTAGAGGACCGTATGGCGCTGCGAGAAGGTGCCGCGCTCGCAGTCTTGGCCGGACAGGCGCACGGGATTGCCCTCCACGCAGAGGCTGCCGAAGGCGAGCGTCTCGGCGGTGGCCCAGTCGATGCCTTCACCGGTCTCCATCATCTTGCGGCGATGGTCGAGGAACCGCTTGATGGTTCGGTGGACCTTGAAGTCGGCGGGCACCTCGGTGAGCTTCAGGCCGAGCGCGCGCAATTCCTCTTCGGGAACGCCGGTATGGCCGCGCCGCGGCCCCTCGTCGTCGGCTGCCTTGAAGCCGGACCAGCGACCGTCCAGCCAGTCGGCCTTGTTCGGCTTGTAGCTGGTCGAGGCCTCGAATTCGTCGTCGAGCCGGGCGCGCCAGTCCGACTTGACCTTGTCGGCTTCCTCTTCGCTGATCAGACCCTCGGCGGCCAGCTTGCCGGCATAGCTCTGCAGGGTCGTGGGGTGCGAGCGGATGTTGCGATACATGATCGGCTGGGTGAAGGCCGGCTCGTCGCCCTCATTGTGGCCGAAGCGGCGGTAGCAGAACATGTCGATGACGACCGGCTTGTGGAACTTCTGCCGGAACTCGGTCGCCACCTTGGCGCAATAGACGACGGCTTCCGGGTCGTCGCCGTTGCAGTGCAGGATCGGCGCCTCGATCATCTTGGCGACGTCGGAGGGGTAGGGCGAGGACCGCGAGAAGCGCGGATTGGTGGTGAAGCCGATCTGGTTGTTGACGATGAAATGCAGCGACCCGCCGGTCCGGTGTCCCTTAAGGCCGGACAGGCCGAAACATTCGGCCACGACGCCCTGGCCGGCGAAGGCGGCATCGCCGTGGATCAGCAGCGGCAGCACGGAGGAGCGCTCCGCGTCCTTGAGCTGATCCTGCTTGGCGCGGGCCTTGCCGAGCACGACGGGGTCGACGATTTCCAGATGCGAGGGATTGGCGGTCAGCGACAGGTGGACGCTGTTGTCGTCGAACACGCGGTCGGAGGAGGCACCGAGATGGTACTTCACGTCGCCGGAGCCCTCGACGTCCTCGGGCGAATCCGAGCCACCCTTGAATTCGTTGAAGATCGCCCGGTGCGGCTTGCCCATCACCTGGGCCAGCACGTTGAGGCGGCCGCGATGGGCCATGCCGATGATGATGTCGCGCACGCCCAGCGCGCCGCCGCGCTTGATGATCTGCTCGAGCGCGGGAACCATCGCCTCGGCGCCGTCGAGGCCGAACCGCTTGGTGCCGGTATATTTGATGTCGAGGAACTTCTCGAAGCCTTCCGCCTCGACCAGCTTGTTGAGGATCGCCCGCTTGCCCTCCGGCGTGAAGGTGACCTCCTTGTCCGGCCCCTCGATGCGCTCCTGGATCCAGCGTTTCTCGTCGGGATCGGAGATGTGCATGAACTCGACGCCGATCGTCTGGCAATAGGTGCGGCGCAGGATCGCCAGCATCTGCGGGATCGTCGCGAATTCCAGGCCGAGCACGTGATCGATGAAGATCTGTCGCTCGAAATCGGCCGCCGTGAAGCCGTAGCTTTCGGGCTCCAGTTCGGGGTGGCTGACCGGGGGCTGCAGCCCGAGGGGATCGAGATTGGCGGCCAGGTGACCGCGCATCCGATAGGCGCGGATCATCATCAGGGCGCGGACGGAATCCCGCGTCGCCCGCATAACCGCGTCCTCGTCGAGCGCGACGCCGGTGGCTTGCGCTTTCGCCTTGATCTTGTCGCCGACCTCGGCCTCGAGCGGCATCCAGTCGGTGTCGAGCGCGCTGACCAGTTCGCCGTTCATTGGGATCGGCCAGTCGGCGCGCTGCCAGGAAGCACCGCGGGCCTCGGCGATCACGGTTTCGCGATCGTCCTTCAGCGCCTCGAAAAACGCCCGCCAGCCAGCATCGACCGAGTCGGGGTTCTGCTGGTAGCGGGCGTATTGATCTTCAATCCAGTTTGCATTGGCGCCGTACAGAAACGACGTCCGTGCGAAGGCTTCGTTTGCCTCTTGCTTGGCCATGACCCGTTCCGGGGGGCTTCAAGGCCCCTCCTCCTTGGAGCTGCGCCGCAGCCCGTGCCGCGGCACAAAGTAGATAGTGCGCCGATCGCGTCAAAGCCAAGCTTTGGCGCAAAAGGATTAACCTTTCAACACCTCGACGAGCGTCTTGCCGAGACGGGCCGGCGAGGGTGACACCGTGATGCCGGCGGCTTCCATCGCCGCGATCTTGTCCTCGGCGCCGCCCTTGCCGCCGGAGATGACCGCGCCGGCATGGCCCATGGTGCGGCCGGGAGGGGCGGTGCGGCCGGCGATAAAGCCGACCGTCGGCTTGGAGCGGCCGGCCTTGGCCTCGTCGGCGAGGAACTGGGCGGCGTCCTCCTCCGAGGATCCGCCGATCTCGCCGATCATGACGATCGATTCGGTTGCCGGATCGGCCAGGAACATCTCCAGGACGTCGATGAAGTCGGTGCCCTTGACCGGATCGCCGCCGATGCCGACCGCCGTGGTCTGGCCGAGTCCTTCCATGGAGGTCTGGTAGACCGCCTCGTAGGTCAGCGTGCCCGACCGCGAGACGACGCCGACGGATCCTTTTTGGAAGATCGAGCCCGGCATGATGCCGATCTTGCATTCGTCCGGCGTCAGGACGCCCGGGCAGTTCGGGCCGATCAGCCGTGACGACGACCTGTCCAGCCTGGCCTTGGCCTTGACCATGTCGAGGACCGGGATGCCCTCGGTGATGCAGACGATCAGGTCGATGCCCGCGTCGATCGCTTCCTCGATCGCGGCGCCGGCGCCGGCCGGCGGGACGTAGATCACCGAGGCGGTGGCGCCGGTCGCGTCCTTGGCCTCGGCGACGGAAGCGAAAATCGGCAGGGTCTTCTCGACGCCATCGACGCTGCCGACCCAGTCGGTGCCGCCCTTCTTGGGGTGGACGCCGGCGACCATCTTGGTGCCGTGATAGGCGAGCGCTTGCTCGGTGTGAAAGGTGCCCGTCTTGCCGGTCAGGCCCTGGACGATGACCTTGGTGTTCTTGTCGACCAGAATCGCCATCAGGCAGCTCCCTTCACCGCATTGACAATCTTCTGCGCCGCGTCGTCGAGATCATCCGCCGAGGTGACGTCGAGGCCGCTCTCGTCGATGATCTTCTTGCCCTCGGCGACGCGCGTGCCCTCCAGGCGGACGACCAGCGGCACCTTCAGGCCGACTTCCTTGACGGCCGCCACCACGCCCTCGGCGATCGTGTCGCAGCGCATGATGCCGCCGAAGATGTTGACCAGGATGCCCTCCACGGCCGGGTCGGCGGTGATGATCTTGAAGGCCGCGGTGACCTTTTCCTTAGAGGCGCCGCCGCCGACATCGAGAAAGTTCGCCGGCTCCGCGCCATAGAGCTTGATGATGTCCATGGTGGCCATCGCCAGGCCGGCGCCATTCACCATGCAGCCGATATTGCCGTCGAGCGCGACATAGGCGAGATCGTATTTGGAGGCCTCGATCTCCTTCTCGTCCTCCTCCGTCTTGTCGCGCAGGTCGACGATGTCGTCGTGGCGGAACAGGGCGTTGCCGTCAAACGAGACCTTGGCGTCGAGCACCCGGACGTGCCCGTCGGTCATGACGATCAGCGGGTTGATCTCGAGCAGGCTCATGTCCTTGGCTGTAAAGGCGTCATAGAGCTGCTTGGCAAGCACCAGCATTTCGCCGCGCGCCGGTTCGGTGAGCTTGAGCGCATCGGCGAGCTTCGCCGCGTCGGAATCGGTGACGCCGGTGTCCGGGCTGATCGGCAGCGTCAGGATCTTTTCCGGCGTCTCCTCGGCGACCGTCTCGATGTCCATGCCGCCCTCCGTCGAGGCGACGAAGGCGACCTGGCCGACGGTGCGGTCGACGAGCAGCGAGAGATAGAGCTCGCGGTCGATATCGGCGCCGTCCTCGATATAGAGGCGGTTGACCTGCTTGCCCGCCGGGCCGGTCTGCTTGGTGACCAGCGTGTTGCCGAGCATTTCCTTCGCGTTCTCGACCACTTCCTCGACGCTGCGGGCAAGCCGCACGCCGCCGGAGGCTTCCTCGCCGAGTTCGGAGAAGCGGCCCTTGCCGCGGCCGCCGGCATGGATCTGCGACTTGACCACCCAGAGCGGGCCGCCGAGTTCCTTCGCGGCGGCCTCCGCCTCGTCGGCGGAGAAGATGGCGATGCCGCGGGAGACGGGCGCGCCGAAGCCTTTCAGGACGCCCTTTGCCTGATATTCGTGAATGTTCATCGGTGCTGGCCGCTCACTTGCTCTTGCCGAGATCCGGGGCGATCTGCTTGCAGGCCTCGACCAGGCCCTTTACCGCCTCGACCGACTTGTCGAAGGCGCTCTGTTCGGACCGGTTGAGCTCGATCTCGACGATGCGCTCGATGCCCTGGGCGCCGATCACCACCGGCACGCCGACATAGAGATCGTCGACGCCGTATTCGCCCTTCAGGTGGGCGGCGCAGGGCAGCACGCGCTTCTGGTCCTTCAGGTAGGATTCGGCCATCGAGATGGCCGACGCCGCCGGGGCGTAGAAGGCCGAGCCGGTCTTCAACAGGCCGACGATCTCGGCGCCGCCGTCGCGGGTGCGCTGGATGATCTCGTCGAGGCGCTGCTTGGTGGTCCAGTTCATCTTGATGAGGTCCGGCAGCGGAATGCCGCCGACCGTCGAATAGCGCGGCAGCGGCACCATGGTGTCGCCGTGGCCGCCAAGCACGAAGGCCGTCACGTCCTTGATCGAGACGTCGAACTCCTCGGCCAGGAACAGCCGGAAGCGCGAGGAATCGAGCACGCCCGCCATGCCGCAGACCATGTGGCGCGGCAGGCCCGAGGCCTGCTGCAGCGCCCAGACCATGGCGTCGAGCGGGTTGGTGATGCAGATCACGAAAGCATCCGGCGCGTAGGTCTTGATGCCGGTGCCGACCTGCTCCATGACCTTCAGGTTGATCTCGAGCAGATCGTCGCGGCTCATGCCCGGCTTACGCGGCACGCCGGCGGTGACGATCACCACGTCGGCGCCCTTGATCGCGGAATAGGATTGCGTTCCGGCGAACTTGGCGTCGAAGCCGTCGACCGGCGAGGACTGGGCGATGTCGAGCCCCTTGCCTTGCGGGATGCCTTCGGCGATGTCGAAGAGGATTACGTCTCCAAGCTCCTTGAGGCCGGCAAGATGGGCGAGCGTGCCGCCGATCTGACCAGCACCAATCAGAGCGATCTTGTGTCGCGCCATGGTTCCGATGTCCTAGATTTGGGCCCGTCGCGAAGCGAATGCGACCGGGCGATACGTCAGCCGGCGATGTCAGTAGCCCGAATGCGGGAGGGGTTCAAGGGAGCCGGGGGCGAATAGGCCAAAAGCGCTATGCGAACGCGCGTTATCCCGCCCTTATTGGGCCGGCTCGGTCTGATTTTCCGCCGCCACCGCCCCTTTCTCGGCGTCAAGGCCGTGCGGCTGGTCGAGATAGTCCGCCGACCGCATCTCATAAAGCCGCGAGGCGGTGCGCTCGAACTCGCCGGCGCTGTCGCCTGCGGGATTGAGCGCGTCGGGCTCGGCATCGGCGGAGAGGACGAGCTTGACGCGGTGATCGTAGAGCGCGTCGATCAGCAGCACGAAGCGGCGGGCGGCGTTGCGCTGTTCGGCGGTCAGGACCGGGACACGATCGAGGAAGACGGTCGGGAAGCGGCGGGCGATCTCGATATAGTCGGCCGAGCCGAGCGCTGCCTCGCACAGGTCGGCGAAGGAGAATCGCGCCGCCCCGGACGCCTGGTGCGGGACCGGGACGGTCCGGCCCTTCACTGTGATCGAGCCGGGTGCGCCGCTGTCGGTTCCCGTCAGGCGCCGCCAGGCGGCATCCATCGCGGCGGTCGCGGCATCGTTGGCGGGGGTGAAATAGACGTCCCGCCCGGTCAGCCGGCCGAGCCGGTAGTCGGACAGGGCGTCGAGGTTGATGACCTCGGTGCGCTCCTGCAGGAGCTTGAGGAAGGGCAGGAACAGCGCCCGGTTGAGCCCATTCCGGTAGAGATTGTCGGGGGGCGTGTTCGAGGTGGTGACGAGCACCAGGCCGCGGTCGAACAGGCGGGTGAACAGCCGGCCGAGGATCATCGCGTCGGCGATGTCGTCGACATGGAATTCATCGAGGCAGAGCAGCCGGGTCTCGGCCGCGATCGCATCGGCGACCGGCACGATCGGATCGTCGCCCTTGACCCGGCCGGCCTTGAGGTCGCTTCGCCAGGCATGCACGCGCTCGTGCACGTCGGACATGAAATCGGCGAAATGGGTGCGGCGCTTGCGCTTCAGCGCGGTCGCCTCGAAGAACAGGTCGACCAGCATGGTCTTGCCGCGTCCGACCGCGCCCCAGATATAGAGGCCGCGGATCGGCACCTCCTTCTGCCGGCGCGCGAACATCCAGCCAAGCGGCGAGCGTTTCTCCGCCATCCGCCGGTTGACGAGTTCGTGGGACAGGCTGGTCAGGCGCTTGGCCAGCGCCGACTGGGCCGGATCGTAGGTGATGTCACCGTCTTCGACCAGGCGCGCGTAGCGCGCGTCGGGGGTCTCGGTATCTGAGCTGATCGGGCGGCCGTAACCGGGGGAGGAGGCGAGATCGGGCGGCAAGGGGTGTCCTCTGCCAAGGGGGCTTTAGGGTCAGGACCCTAAGCCTATCAGTTACCGTTCCGGCCGGAGGACGGCAAGCCCCGCGCCAATTCGCGATCAGTCGGGCAGAAATGCTGCGTCGATCGGGACCTGCAGGCCGTTTGCGAGCCGGTTCGTTTCATTGGCCATGCCGACGACGGCGAGCAATTCCATCAGCATGGCGTCGTCCATGCCCTTGGCGCGCGCTGCCGCAGTATGTGAGCGGATGCAATATTCGCAATTGTTGGTCGCCGAGACCGCCACATAGATCATTTCCTTGACCAGCGGATCGAGCGCGCCGGGCGCCATCACCTCCTTGACGCTCTCCCAGGTGCGTTTCAGCAGCACCGGATCATGGGCGAGCGCGCGCCAGAAATTGTTGACGAAATCGGTCCCGCGGGTCTTGCGGATATCGTCGAAGACCGCCTTGGCGGCGTCGCAAAGCTGATCGTCTTCAAGCAGGGGCACAACGGACATGGGTGGCTCCAGTTGCTGTGTTCGGCGACACTACCGTACGATATCTGCGAATTCCGCGACGACCTTTTCATAGACCTCCCGCTTGAACGGCACGACATGGCGGGTGAGGTCTTTAAGCGGCATCCATTGCCAGGCGCCGAATTCGGCCTTGTGCTTGCCGCCGCCGGGATTGAGGACGTCGATCTCGCCGTCGTCGCCGGTAAAGCGTAGCGCGAACCACTTCTGGGTCTGGCCGCGATAGCGGCCCTTCCAGGCCGTCCCGATCAGGTCGGGCGGCAGGTCGTAGTTGATCCAGCGGCGTGACTGCGCGATCAGGCTGACCGAGCGGATGCTGGTTTCCTCGTAGAGTTCTCGGTAGGCGGCGGTTTCGGGATCCTCGTCCTTGTCGATGCCGCCCTGCGGCATCTGCCACCAGGTGCCGGGTCCTTCCGGGTCGTCGGGGGCGTCGAGGCGGCGGCCCATGAAGACGAGGCCGTCCCTGTTGACGACCATCAGGCCGGCGCAGCGGCGGTAGGGCAGGGGGGCGTGGTCTGTGTCGGACATGGTTCTAGGTCCCGATTGCGGTGATTTCGGTGCAGCCAGCGGGTCCGCGCTAGCTTTCTCCTGAGCGGATGATCGCGGTTGCCGGCACCAACGCGATGCCGCGCGCCTGCAGTTCCTTCGACCAGGCGGCCAGCATGTCGATGGTGACGGGCAGGCCGGATGCGACGCCCATGGCGCGGCCACGGTCCCGGGCGATCTGTTCCAGCTTGAGAAGCTGCGCGCGGATGTCATCCCTGGCGACGACCGCGTCGACGACGACATCGGCCTGGGCAAAGGGCAGGCCGATCGCCTCGGAGACCGCGCCGGACAGGCTGCGTGGGGCGGCGCCGTCGTCGACATAGATCAGGCCGCGGTCGCGCAATTCGCCCAGAATCGGCCGCAGCGCCTCGTCGGAGGCGGAAAACCGCGCGCCCATATAGTTCATCGCGCCGACATAGCCGGTCATCCGGCTCATCACCCAGTGCAGCCGGTCGAGATTCTGGTCGTCGCTCAGGCCGGTCAGCAGGGTATGCGGGCCCGGGTCGTTGTCGGGATAGTCGTAGGGTTCGAGCGGCAGTTGCAGCATCAACTCGTGGCCGGCCTGGCGGGCGCGGTCGGTCAGCCGGTCGATCTCTCTGCCATAGGGTGCAAAGACCAGCGTGATCGTCGGCGGCAGGCTGTCGATGGCCGCTTCCGTCGCGGTGGTCGACAGGCCCATGCCGCCGATCAGGATCGCGATGCGCGGGATCCGGTCGGCCAGATCGGGAATGGTCCGGGCGAAGCGTTCGGAGGGACGCGTGCCGTCCGTGCTGATCGCCGGCAGCGGGCCGTAGCGGCCGTCTTCTGAAAAGGATTGCGGGCCGGAAACGGAGGCCGAGGCCGTCGGCGCGGCAGATCCTGCCGTCGGGTCGGAAATGACGATATCGGCCGGCGGCAGGGTATGGCCGCCGGGCAGCGGCTCGGCCTGACGGGTATCGACGGTCGGGCGGATGCCGAGCGGCTCGCCGCCGTCCGATTGCGGGTTCGAGGGCTGATCCAGCACGACGACCGCGACCGGCTCGCCGCCATGGGGGTCGTCGACAAGCAGGATCCAGCCGGCCAGGAACAGGACGGCCAGCGCCATCAGGCCGGCCAGCAGGCGCGGTGCGCTGATGCGCATGCTGGTGACATGTCCGATAACGGTGCGAAAAGGCGATCGGGGCGCTCCCGATCCGGTCCGATCATTCCCCGCCATGATCCGTCCTGTCCTGCGGGCGTTTCTGCCGCTGCGCTCGCCCGCAGGCGTCAGCGAATCACTGTCCCGTTTCGCAGTAAAGGTCTAGCGCACTTTCCGCTCAGATAGAATCGGACCGACCACGGAAACCGGCGGGCGGAAACAGCAGACCCGGCAAGCGGTGCTGCCGCTTGCCGGGTCTTGTTGAGGGTATCTGATCCGCTTGCTGCTTTTCCAGAAGCGGCGGTGCTTGCGATCAGTTCGGGATCGCCGCGTCCGGATCGGGCGGGAACATGCTGTGCACCTCGACGCCGCGCAGCAGGTCGAGTGCATAGTTGAGCTGCTTGTCCTCTTCCTTGTCCTGCGGGACATAGGCCGAAGACCCGCCCTGTTCCTCGCCTTCCTCGGTTTCGAGGTGGCCGCGCAGCGCCGATTCGCCCCGCGTCGAGGTCGAGCCCTGGAGTTCCTCGGGGATCTCCTGCTCGATGACGATGTCGGGATCGATGCCCTTGGCCTGGATCGAGCGGCCGGACGGCGTGTAGTAGCGCGCCGTGGTCAGCCTGAGCGCGCCGTTCGAGCCGAGCGGAATGATCGTCTGGACCGACCCCTTACCGAAGGAGCGGGTGCCGAGCACGGTGGCGCGGCGATGGTCCTGCAGGGCGCCCGCGACGATTTCCGAGGCCGAGGCCGAGCCGCCGTTGATCAGCACGATCACCGGCTTGCCCTTGGCCAGGTCGCCGGAGCGGGCGTTGAAGCGCTGGCTCTCCTCGGCCGTGCGGCCGCGCGTCGAGACGATCTCGCCACGGTCCAGGAAGGTGTCCGAGACAGCGATCGCCTGATCGAGCAGGCCACCGGGATTGTTGCGCAGGTCGATGACGAAGCCCTTCAGTTCGGCCGTGGGCAGGTCGTCCTGCAGGTCCTCGATCGCGTCCTTGAGGTTTTCGAAGGTCTGTTCGTTGAACTGGGTGACGCGCAGATAGCCGACATCGTCCTCCAGTTCGTGGCGGACGGCGCGGATCTGGATGATGTCGCGCACCACGGTGATCTCGACGGGGTCCTCGAGATCGCCGCGGCGGATCGTCAGGTCGATCGGCGTGTTGACCTTGCCGCGCATCCGCTCGACCGCCTGCGACAGGGTCAGGCCCTGGATTGCCTCGCCGTCGAGATGGGTGATCAGGTCGCCGGCCATGACGCCGGCACGGGCCGCCGGCGTATCGTCGATCGGGGTGACGACCTTGACGAGACCGTCCTCCATCGTCACCTCGATGCCCAGCCCGCCGAATTCGCCGCGGGTCTGCACCTGCATGTCGCGATAATTCTTCGGCGACATGTAGCTGGAATGCGGGTCGAGGGCGGCAAGCATGCCGTTGATCGCCGATTCGACGAGATCGGCGTCATCGGGCTCCTCGACATAGTCGGCTTTGACCCGCTCGAACACGTCTCCGAATAAATTGAGCTGGCGATAGGTGTCGGCATTGCCGGCCGCGTTGGCCGAGCCGCTCACCTGCCAGGGCTGCGTTACGGCGAAACTGGCCGCCGCGCCCATCAAAACGCCAATAATCAGTACCGATGATCTTCTCATTATCCGCCTACTCCTGTGCGGCCTTCCGCCCACCACGGGGCAGGGTCGATGGAACGCCCATCCTTTCTAAACTCAATATATAGGACGGGCTGTGTGCGTCCGACATTCACGTTTGCGGCACTCGCCAGCACCAGACCGCCCATCCGGCCGACCGGCTCGCCGGCCAGGACGAACTGGCCCAACTCCACCGCGATCTCATCCATTCCCGCCAGGAGCACATGATATCCATCGCCGGCGTTCAGGATCAAGAGTTCTCCGTAGGAGCGGAAACTGCCGGCATAGACCACCCAGCCGTCGCTGGGGGCGGTGACCTGGGCCTGCGAGCGGGTGGCGACCGACAGGCCGCGCGCCGGCGACCCGAATTCGTCGGGTTTGCCGAATTCGCGCACGATGGCGCCCGATACGGGCAGGGGCAGCAGTCCCTTGGCGGTCGAAAAGGCGATCGCCGGTTCCAGGCGGGCCGGGTTGCTGAGCGCCCTGCGGGCGTCTTCTGCGGTCGCCGGCCGGCGGGCCACTTCCGCCCGCAGCCTGGCGGCGGCGGCCTCGCGCTCGGCAACGGCGATTTCACGGTCGAGCGAGGCGATCAGGTCCTGAAGCGTCTCGGCCTGCTCGGACAGTTCCGCGGCGCGCTTGCGCACCGCGTCGAGCCTGTCCCGGCTTTCCGCGCTGGCGGCCCGCTTCGCCTCGATCAGCGCCGAGATGCGCTGCCGTTCGCCCTCAAGATCGCGTGTCCTGGCAAGCAGCCGCGCCTTCTCGCCATCGATCTCGCGTTTCAGCCGGGCCAGTTCCTGAAGATCGGAGGCAAGCGCCTCGGTCTCGACCTGCAGCCCCGGCAGGACGGCGCCGAGGACGATCGCTGTGCGCACCGTCTTCAGCGCGTCGTCGGGATTGACGAGGACGGCCGGCGGCGGCTTGCGGCCCATCCGCTGCAGGGCGGCCAGCAGTTCGGCGAGCAGGCCGGAGCGCTCGCGGAAGGAGGCGCGCAACGCATCCTCCCGGTCGCCGAGGACGGAGAGCCGGTTCTCGACCCGGCCAACGGAGGCCTCGATATCCTTGACGCGGGCCGCGGTCGAGATCATCCGCTCAGTCAGCGCGGCGCGATCATCGCCCAATTCCTCGATCTCGGCGGCCAGCGCCGCCTCGGTCTCCTTCTGCGCTTCGATATCGCGGCGAATCGCTTCGAGCGCTTGCTCCGATTCCTGCCTGGCGGCCTGCGGATCGGCCGCCTGGTCCGACGCGGCGGTCGCGGCACCCGTCTCGCCGGCCCGGTCCTGCGCGGCCAGGCCTGAAAGCTGTCCCGATACCGTCAGCAAGACGATCGCCGCGACAAGGGGCGCGGCCGCGATCAGGCAGCGAAAGGAGCGGGTCATGTCCATGGCCGGCAAAGTCTAGATTTGCGAGCGTTAATGGTCCGATAACCGTAAGGGTGCGGCATCGCGCGGCGAACCGCCAGTTACGATTTTGTCACGTTCGGGTGTGGGCCGCTATTGTCCGGTCTGGCGGTAACGGGTTTTCGTTCTAGCCTTGCTGCCCCCTCGGAGGTCATCCCCAGTAGGGTCGGGCGCTTGTGTTCGTGGAGCAGCGGGACGAGTCGGGGTGCGATATCCTTTGCAGGGGTTGCGTCAGGGTATCCCTTTCCCTCGTCATCCCGGACGGCCGTCAGGCCGAGCCGGGATCGGGGAGCCACCGATCCATCGATTGAAAACACCAGCGAGCGCCCGGGTTCCCCGATCCCGGATATTCGCCTAAGCGAATTCCGGGATGACGAGGGAGAGGATGGTGTCCTGTATTCCACCCACCGTTCCCCCCTCCGGGGGTCATTGCCGGGACAAGCCCGGCAATCCATGAACACAGATGCAAGCGAGGTGTTCATGGATGCCCGGAACAAGTCCGGGCATGACAGCCGAGGGGAGTGGTCAAAGCTGAAGATCAAAGCCCCGTCCCCGCTGAACCGGACAGCAGAAGGGAGAGTGCGTCCCTCAGACATCATCTCCCCGGCTTGGTCGGGGACCCAGCACCCGCAAGCGTTTGCATTTCTTCGACCGCGCCTACGACCGGTGATAGGGGTGGCCGGAGAGGATGGTCACGGCACGGTAGAGCTGTTCGGCAAGCAGGGCGCGGACGAGCTGGTGCGGCCAGGTCATCGTGCCGAAGGACAGGGTGAGATCGGCGCGGGCGCGGGCGGCGTTGCCGTGGCCGTCGGGGCCGCCGATCAGGAAGACGGCCGCGGGGATACCGTCGTCGCGCCAGGCGCCCAGCGTCTGGGCAAAGTCCTCGCTTGACCTGGCCCGGCCGCGCTCGTCGAGCACGACGCAGCGCGCGCCGGCGGGCACGCGGTTGACCAGGGCCAAGGCCTCCGCGTCGGCGGATTTGCCGTCGGGAAGTTCGGCGACCGTGAAGCCGGTCAGGCCGATCGCCTTACCACCGCCACGGGCGCGGCCGAGATAGCGGTCGATCAGGTCGCGTTCGGGGCCGCCGGATTTCAACCGGCCGACGGCGGCGATCTCGATATGCATGGGCGATTGTCCGCGGGGCGACTACCGGTCAGACGGGGTCAGATCATCGCACAACGCCTCCCTGGCCGCGACACGGCGGCCCAGCAAACCCGGACAATTGCGTGTTCGGCCCCCACCGAACGGAACTCAGATCGCCAGTCGTTCGCCCGGTCGTTCGCCCAATTGGTCGGCCGGGCGCTCTCGCGGTGCGTCCGCCGACCACATCTTCTCCAGATTGTAGAAGCTGCGGACCTCGGGGCGGAACAGATGGACGATCACGTCGCCTGCGTCGATCAGCACCCAGTCGCAGGTCTGAAGACCCTCGACGGAGGCGCGTCCGTGGCCGCCGGCCTTGAGCGCCCGCAGGACGCGGTCGGCAACCGCGCCGACATGCCGGTCCGAGCGGCCCGAGGAAACGACCATGGTGTCGGCGATCGACGATTTTCCGGAAAGATCGATGGTGACGGTTTCCTCGGCCTTGCCGTCTTCCAGCGCGTCGAGGATCGTCTCAAGCAGACCGTCCGACGGAACGTCCTGTCGGCCAGCCGCGATCGGAGGCGCGTCATGACCGACGCCCTCAGAGGTTTTCGATGGTGTCAGGATACGTACCTTTCTTCATACCATCCGGTTCGGCAGTGCAATCCCGAATGCAAATCGTCGGGATCATCAGGCAAATCCATCTCCCGGATCATCGGCTCATCCAGATCAACCGGGCCTGCCTTAGGCGGAAATAGTAGGCAGTCCATGTAACAATTTCAATAAGGTGACCGACCATTCGGCCCGCTGCGGTCTGACCCGCCGGCGCCGGTGCGCAGGATCGTCGAGGATAGAGGCGAGCGGGGACCGTGCAGGAAGACCCAGGCCGGTGGCGGCGCGTCGGCCAGGCAGGCCGCGTCGGCCTCGTCGAAGCGATGGCGCGACAGCGCGGCCGCGGCCGGCCCCGCCATCCCCGACAGCGTGTAGCCCGGCCGGTCGATGACGGCGATCGGCACCGTCGCGGCGATGTCGCGCCAGGCATGCCAGCGGTGGAAGCCTGCCATGTTGTCGGCGCCCATCAGCCAGACGAAGCGGACGGCCGGGCAGCGCCGTGTCAGGAAGCGCAGCGTATCGCGGGTCCGGCTGATGCCGACATCGGCTTCGATCGCGGTCACCCGGATGCGCGGATGCCGGGCGACCGCCCGGGCGCGCGCGATCCGGGCCGCCAGCGGTTCGAGGTCGGCCCGGTCCTTGAGCGGGTTGCCCGGTGTCACCAACCACCAGACCCAGTCGAGCCGGAGCCTGCGGATGGCGATCTCGCTGAGCAGGCGGTGGCCGGCATGGGGCGGGTTGAACGAGCCGCCCAGCAGGCCGATGCGCTGGCCGGGCCCATGCGCGGGCAGCGCCGGCCAAACGGAATGCAGACGGGCCGGATGCAGACTGGTCACCTGTTCAGACCTTCCGCGAAGACACGCCGTGTCCGCCTCAAGGCCTGGTCTGCCCTCTGCCGCGCACGGCGTATTTGAAGCTCGTCAACTGCTCGACGCCGACCGGGCCGCGCGCGTGCATCCGCCCGGTCGCGATGCCGATCTCGGCGCCCATGCCGAACTCGCCGCCATCGGCGAACTGGGTCGAGGCGTTGTGCATGACGATCGCCGAATCGACCCGGTCGAGAAAGGCGTCGGCGGCGGCCTTGTCGTCGGTAACGATCGCTTCGGTGTGGCTCGACCCGTGGGTCGCGATGTGCCGGATGGCCTCGTCGAGACCCTCGACGACCTTCACGGCGATGACCGTGTCGAGGAACTCGTTGCCGAAATCGGCGTCGGTGGCCGCGATCACGCGCGGATCGGCGGCCTGAGCAGCGTGGTCGCCGCGCACCTCGCAGCCGGCTTCGATCAGGCCAGAAACGAGCGGTGCCAGATGGGTGCCGGCGAGCGCCCGATCGACCAGCAGCGTCTCGGCCGCCCCGCAGATGCCGGTGCGCCGCATCTTGGCGTTGACGGCGATGGCGGTCGCCATATCGAGATCGGCGGGGCCATGCACATAGACGTGGCAGATCCCTTCGAGATGGGCAAAGACGGGCACGCGCGCTTCTGTCTGGACGCGCTCGACGAGGCTGCGGCCACCGCGCGGCACGATGACGTCGATCGACCCGTTCAGGCCCTTCAGCATTTCGCCGACGGCGGCGCGGTCGGTGGTCGGCACGATCTGGATCGCCTTGGCGGGCAGGCCGGCCTGCTCAAGACCCGCGACGAGGCAGGCATGGATCGCCCGCGAGGAGTTGGCGCTTTCCGAGCCGGGCCTGAGGATCGCGGCGTTGCCGGCTTTCAGGCAGAGCGCGCCGGCGTCTGCCGTGACGTTCGGGCGGCTTTCGAAGATGACGCCGATAACGCCGAGCGGCGTGCGCACCCGTTCGATTTCCAGCCCGTTCGGCCGGTCCCAGGAGGCGATCACCGCGCCGACCGGATCGGCGAGCGCGGCGATTTCCTCGACCCCGCGCGCCATGGCCTCGATGCGGGACGCGTCGAGCTTCAGGCGATCGAGGAAGGCGCCGGTCGTGCCGCGGGCTTCGGCCGCCTGCATGTCGACCGCGTTGGCTGTGAGGATCTCGTCGGTGCGGGCGCGCAGGGCGGCCGCCATCGCGGCAAGCGCCTCGTCCTTCTGCGATGTCGGCGCGTTGGCGAGCACGCGCGCGGCGTCCCGGGCAGCCTTGCCGATCGGCCGCATCAGCGCTTCGATATCGGTGTCGCGCTCGATCGTCTGTCCCTGCATCGTCATGGCCTTGTGCCCCGTCCTGTTCTGCGCCGGTCCCGCCGACCCGTCTTCGTTCTACCAACTTGGCGGTGCTGCCGCACCTGTCTCATCCGTTATCCTGTGATCCCGCCGGCCGGCCGCCATCGGGCTTGCGCGCGCTGATCACCAGATCGTCGCGATGGATCATCTCGGCGCGGCCGGCATAGCCGAGGATGCCCTCGATATCGGCGCTGTTGCAGCCACAAATGCGCTCGGCGTCGGCCCGGTCATAGGCCGACAGGCCACGGCCGATCTCGCGGCCGACAAGCGTACGCACGACCACCGCGTCGCCGCGCGAGAAGCCGCCCTCGACCCGGCGCACGCCGGCCGGCAGCAGCGACTTGCCGCGTTGCAGGGCGCGTTCGGCGCCGTCGTCGACGAACAAGACGCCGCGCGGTTCCAGCGATCCGGCGATCCAGGTCTTGCGGGCCGCCGCCGGGCTGCCATGGGCGGCAAACCAGGTGGCGCGGCCGCCGTCGTCTATGGCCGCCAGCGGATGGTCGATGCGGCCGGACGCGATTACCATGGCGGTGCCGGCGGCGGTGGCGATGCGGGCGGCGTCGATCTTGGTTTTCATGCCGCCGCGCGATAAGTCCGATCCGGCCGAGCCCGCCATTGCCTCGATTTGCGGCGTGACGGTCTCGACCGCTTCGATGAAGACGGCATCGGGATTGCCTGCCGGCGGGGCGGTATAGAGGCCGTCGACATCCGACAGCAGCACCAGGCAGTCGGCGCTCATCATGGTGGCGATGCGGGCGGCCAGCCGGTCGTTGTCGCCATAGCGGATCTCGCTGGTCGCGACCGTGTCGTTTTCGTTGATGACGGGCACGGCGCGGTGCTTGAGCAGGGTCGACATGGTCGAGCGGGCGTTGAGATAGAGCCGCCGCTCCTCGGTGTCGCGCAGGGTCACCAGGATCTGGCCGGCGACCAGGCCATGGGCGCCGAGCGCCTCCGACCAGGCGCGCGCCAGCGCGATCTGGCCGATGGCGGCCGCCCCCTGACCTTCCTCCAGCTTGAGCTTGCCGCGCGCCATGCCGAGCACCGAGCGGCCAAGCGCGATCGCGCCGGAAGACACGATGATGATCTCCGCGTCCCGGGCGGCAAGACCGGCGATGTCGGCGGCCAGGCCGGCAAGCCAGTCGCGGTTGAGGCCGGCGGCGGGATCGACCAGCAGGGCCGAGCCGATCTTGACGACGATGCGGCGATGGCGGCTGAGCCGCCCCGCAGTTGATGCGTCCGTCCTGGCCGTGAGGATCGCGCTGTCGGCCATCAGGGTCTCCAGCCCGTCGTTTCGGCGGTCTCGGCCTCGATCCGGCGGCGTTCCTCGTCGCTGGCGGCGTCAATCGTATCGGCGATGCGGCCGAGCGCCGGCCGCATGCCGGTGCCGGCGACGGCGGACAGGAGCAGCACCTCGCCGCCGCAGGCGGACGCCAGATCGCGGCGTTTCGCTTCCAGATCCTCGGGCGCCACCGCGTCGCATTTCGATAGGGCGACGATCTCCGGCTTGTCCTCGAGGCCGGCGCCATAGGCATCGAGTTCGCCACGCACGATGCGGTAGTCCTCGGCGACGGTCTCGGCCGTTGCGTCAACGAGATGCAAGAGCACCCGGCAGCGTTCGACATGGCCGAGGAAGCGGTCGCCGATGCCGGCGCCCTCATGGGCGCCCTCGATCAGGCCGGGAATGTCGGCGAGCACGAATTCGCGGTCGTCGAGCCGGACGACGCCGAGATTGGGATGCAGGGTGGTGAAGGGATAGTCGGCGATCTTCGGTTTGGCGGCGCTCACTGCGGCAAGGAAGGTCGACTTGCCGGCATTGGGCAGGCCGACGAGACCGGCATCGGCGATCAGCTTAAGGCGCAGCCAGATCCACAGGTCCTCGCCTTCGAGGCCGGGATTGGCGCGGCGCGGCGCCCGGTTGGTCGAGGATTTGAAATGGGTGTTTCCAAAGCCGCCATTGCCACCCCTGGCAATCCGGATCTTCTCGCCGACTTCGGTTAAATCGGCGATCAGGGTCTCCTGGTCCTCCTCCAATACCTGCGTTCCCACCGGCACCCGCAGGACCACGTCGGCGCCGCCGGCGCCGGTGCGGTTCTGGCCCATGCCGTGCGTGCCCTTCTTGGCCTTGAAATGCTGCTGGTAGCGGAAGTCGATCAGCGTGTTCAGCCCGTCGACGCATTCGACCCAGACATCGCCGCCCTTGCCGCCGTCGCCGCCGTCCGGGCCGCCGAACTCGATATATTTCTCGCGGCGGAACGAGACGCAGCCCGTGCCGCCGTCGCCGGCCTTCACATAGACCTTGGCCTGATCGAGGAATTTCATGCCGGCGTTCCCATCAGATGGCCATCGGGGCGGTATTCATAAACCGGGGCGTCCTCGATGCGCTTCTGCTCGCGCGCGGGGGCGTTGCAGATGCCGGTTCCGGTGCGCACGAAGCCGGCTTTCTCCAGGATACGCTGGGAGGCGACGTTCTCCGGAAAGGTCTTGGCGATCACCGGCACGCCGGGCCGCCACCTCTGCGCATAGGCGGCGACCGCCGGGACCGCCTCGCTCATCAATCCCTGGCCCCAATAGGGCACGCCGATCCAATAGCCGATCTCGATGCTGCCGTCGTCGCAGGTCTCGAGCGCTATCACCCCGATCAGGTCGCCCGGCTCTTGGCTGAGCGCGATCGCAAAGGGCGCCGCCACGTCGCGCTCGACCTGATCCGCGCTCTTTGTCAGGAATTCGATCGCCGCGCTGTCGGGATACGGATAGGGCATCTGCGAGGTAAAGCGCGTGACGCGCTGGTCGCCGGCCAAATGCTGGATGCGGGCCGCGTCGCTCAAGGCAAGCGGGCGCAGCACCAGCCGCTGCGTGCGCAGGGGCGGGTGCCGGTGCGGTGTTTCGATGCGGTCGTCTGTGTTGCCGGTCATGATACGGGCCAAAACAAAAGGGGAGACGGTTTCCCGCCTCCCCTGGCTGTTCTTCTTGAAGACCGTGCCGCCGGGGTGACAGGACACCGGCGGTCGCGCGCCGGTTATTCGGCCGGCTGCGGCGAAACGACAGAGACGAACTGGCGGCCGCCGGTCGTGGTGCGGAACTGCACATAGCCGTCGGTCAGCGCGAAGATCGTGTGGTCCTTGCCCATGCCGACATTGTCGCCGGGATGCCACTTGGTGCCGCGCTGGCGAATGATGATGTTGCCGGCGATGACGGCTTCGCCGCCGAATTTCTTGACGCCGAGACGGCGGCCGGCTGTGTCGCGTCCGTTGCGAGACGAACCGCCTGCTTTCTTATGAGCCATCGATCAGTCTCCTCATTTGTCCTTGTCGGCCGAACCCTCGGCCTTGGGGGTTTCGTCAGCCGGGGCTTCCGCGGGTGCGGGAGCCGCTTCGGCGGGAGCTGCGGTCTCTACAGCCGTAGCCTCGGGTGCGGGCGTCTCGGCGGCCGCTTCCTCGACTGCGGGCGCCTCTTCCTTCGCCGCCTTCTTGGCCTTCTTCTTCTTTCCGTCGGCCAGGATCTCGGTGATCTTGACGACCGTCAGATGCTGGCGATGGCCGGCGGTGCGGCGATAGCCCTTGCGCCGCTTCTTCTTGAAGACGCGGACCTTGTCGCCGCGGGTCTGTTCGACCACCTCGGCAGACACGCTGGCGCCATTGACGAGCGGCGTGCCAACGGTTGCGGTATCGCCGTCGCCGATCATGAGCACCTCGGCGAAGCTGACCGCGCTTCCGGCTTCCGCCGGCAGCTTCTCGACCTGGATTACGTCGTCTGCGGAAACGCGATACTGCTTTCCGCCGGTCTTGATGACCGCGAACATATGCCTGTTCCTTCTATCGTCCCGCATCCTTCGGCGCCGACATGCAGTCGGTCTTTGGGAGATCCGGTCCAAAAAATGGCCGGACAGAGCCTCGGACAACGCAATTGGCGCGGCAGCGATCCTGCCCCGCGCGAGCGAAGGCGGTATATACGCGGCGGGCCGGAAAAGTCAATTGTCCCGACAGGTCAATCGCGGGTCTTTCCGGCTGCTGTCCGGTTTAACTCCGGCGACATCGATTGACCGCTTGCCTGGCATTGCGGTTTCGGCAAACCACAGTCGCAAGACATAGACTCGCTCAACGACAAGCTCGGACGTCGTCAACTCTGCTTTCCTCAACGGGAGCGGTGTCTTGGTATCGCCGGCCATTCCCCTCAGTGTCATTGCCGGGCTTGTCCCCCGGGTGTCATTGCCGGGCTTGTCCCGGCAATCCATGAACACAGGCGCCAGCGCCTATTCCAACGGCGGTGTTCATGGATCCTCGGAACAAGTCCGAGGATGACAGCCGAGGGGGTGGTCGGGCTGAAAACCAAAGCCCCTCGACGCTTAACCGGACAGTAGTGGGTCCTTCCCGGCTCCGCCACAGTATGCCCGCCGGCAGGCCGGCTTGATCCACCGCAATTCCCGCGCGTTGGGTTCGCGTTAATTTGTTTCATCAGAAACGAATTCACCCGAAGCGCCCGGGGCCGATGCGTTGTGTATCGGGCATCATGTGTTGGGTCGGGGCGGTCCGGTCGCGGGCCGTCGGGTGCGGATCGAACGGGTCGGACCATGCTCAACTTCGATACGATCAGCGCCGCGCCGGTGGCGCAGGCGCCGTTTCCCTACTTCCTGGCCGAAAACGTTCTCGATGATACGGCGCTCGCCGCGATCCGGGCCGATTTTCCGCTAATCGAGCATCCGGGCATCTTTCCGCTGTCGGCGCTGTCCTACGGACCGGCCTTTTCCGCGCTGATCGAGGAGATCCGGGGCCTTAAGCTTGAGGAGATCCTGTCGGAGAAATTCGGCGTCGATCTCTCCGACAAGCCGCTGATGATCACCGTGCGCGGGCGCTGCCGGGCAAGCGACGGGTCGATCCACACCGATTCGAAGAGCAAACTGGTCACCTGCCTGCTCTATCTGAACGAGCCCTGGGACGAGGCAGGCGGACGGTTGCGGCTGCTGCGCGATCCCGGCGATATCGAGGCGACCATCGCCGAGGTGCCCCCGAATGGCGGCACGCTGGTGGCGTTCCGGCGCACCGACTGTTCCTGGCACGGCCACAAGCCCTTCGAGGGCCAGCGCCGCTACGTGATGTTCAACTGGCTGACGTCGAAGGCGGCGCACGACCGGGAGATCGGCCGTCACGCGCTCTCGGCGCGGCTCAAGCGACTGAACCCGTTTTCCCGGCATCGTTCCGCCTGAAGGGCAGGCTTCGGGCAGGATTGGAGAGATTGAATGCTTGACACCTCGGTAGACCGGACGATTTCGACCTTCTGCAATTGCCTCAACACCGCCGATCGCCGCGAGACGCCGTGGCGGCACTGGCTGATCGAGGCGGCGCTGCCCGAAGACGTGATCGACCGGATCGTCGCTCTGCCCTATCGGCCGCCGGTGCGGTCGCTGTTTGACGGGCGGCGGGAGACTAACAACTCGACGCGTGTGTTCTTCGACCGGGACGCCCGCGCCCACCATCCCGTCTGTGCCGAACTCGCCGCCGTGTTCCGCAACCGGCGCACGGTCCAGGCGATCGAGGCGACCTGCGGCGTCGACTTAAGCGATGCCCGGCCGCGGATCGAATACACCCAGGATATCGACGGGTTCTGGCTGGAGCCGCATACCGACATCGCGGTCAAGCTGTTCACGATGCTGATCTATCTGTCCGATGATCCCGCGCTTGCCGATGCCGGCACGGATCTCTACGACGCGACCGGCCGGACGCATCTCGGCGCCAGCCCCTATGGCCGCAATCTCGGCCTGATCTTCCTGCCGGGCAAGGACACCTGGCATGGCTTCGAACGCCGCCCCGTGCGCGGCGTGCGCCGGTCGCTCATCGTCAATTACGTTTCGTCCGAGTGGCGCGCGGTCGATGAGTTGTCGTAACGGGGAAGTGGCTTAAAGGATACAGAACCTGCCTTGCGGCATCGGGGCTGGACCGGGCTTGATCTGAAAGTTGCGATGAAGTGCCTTGTCGGCGCGCGAAGCCTCGTGTAGGAAGTGCGCCGCCGCTGGTTGCGGGAGCGCAGTCTCCTGACGCCGATGCCCTGAATTGCGGAGAGGTGCCGGAGTGGTTGAACGGGGCGGTCTCGAAAACCGTTGAGCGCGCAAGCGTTCCGAGGGTTCGAATCCCTCTCTCTCCGCCATCGCCCCAAAATCTGCTGGATTCCCGAAAAGCGTAAAGGGAACAGTCAGTTGCGGGGTTCGAAACCCCTCATTCCGGCTATAAACCAAACCGTCCAGAAACGTCAGTTTCAGCACCGTTCTCTTGCGCTCCAAACGCTCTGAAGCCCATATTTCACAAGGGTTTGAGAGGAATTGCATGGAGAGTTCGAACATCTCTTCAAAGGGGCGCAGCGGTTTGCCGTTCGATTGCGATTTCTCTGTGGCTATGAGTTTGTCACGCTCAAGCTTGGCGATCCGTTTCTCATAGGCGCTGATAACGGTTGGATTGGACGCTTCGACAATCCGATCCAGCAAACCCTCGATCTGCTTTTCAAGTCCGGCAATCTCAGAGCGAGCGGCAGCAGCTAGGGTTTTCGCCTGTGTAAGTTGTCCATCCCATGCGTCCTTGAACATCGACTTCGCCATATCGAACAGCGAGCGCGTTGGCCGCACACCGGACAGGAGGGTTTCGAATTCTCCTTCCATTCTGTCACGCCTTATGGACTTTCGGTAACTCTCGCAGCCCTTCGTGAAACACATATAATAAGGGTGCCTCGCCCCGGTCTTACTCTTTGACCAGCAAGCGGTCATTGGGCGCTCACAGTCGGCGCAATGCACAAAACCGCGCAACGGGAAGTCTGCGCCGATATCGGTGCGGGCGGGTGCTTTGGCCCCTTCCGTCAATCGCTGCTGTATCCGCTCGAAAGTTTCCAGCGATATCAGCCCTTCATGTTTTCCGGGGCGCAGAGCAACGCCCCAATCCGGTGCCTCGACATAGCCCGCATAGAGCACGCGGTTCAGAATCCGGTTGGTCGTTTCATTGGTCACGGTGCCATGGCGGGTTTTCGGAAAGGCTTGGTGTGACGCCAGAAAGCGTGTCACCTCGGCCTGTGATCCAAACAATCCGCTTGCAAAGCCTTCCAGCGCATTCTGGACAATTGATGCCAGCGGCTCATCCCGCACCAGCATCTTTCCCTGACCTTCGCGTTTCTCGTAGCGATAGCCGGGCGGCGGCACGCGCTGGACGCTGTAGCCGTTCATTACCCGCGCCCGCATCCGGTTCTTGGTCTGCTCGGCATTCTTCTGGCGTTGATGCTGCGAGACAGAGGCGAGAAGGTTCTCGACAAGGATGGAGTCGAATCCTCGCCGAATTCGATGGACGGACTTTCAAGGCTTGCGCCAGCATCGGAGATGGCGCGGCGCAATTGCAGATGGGCCTCGATGTCCCGCGCTATCCGGCTGATATCGTCAATAATGACGCTAAAGGAATGGCGTTTTCTGTACTTCTTCAAATGGGCAAGCATATCCAGGATACCGGGGCGGTCGACAATCCCACCGGACACAGCAGCATCCTGAAACACTGCATCGACTTCATAGCCCTTGAGCTTCGCAAATTCGCGGCACCGGGTTTCCTGCGACTCCAGCCCATGACCTTTGGAAACCTGCGCGGCGCTCGACACCCGGCAATAGATCACGGCTTTGTCTGGTCTGATCTCGATTTCGTTGAAATCCCGCATCCTACCCCCCTTTCTGTGCAAGGTAGTCGGATGCGATTTTTTTTTCATCCTCTCTATAAGCTGCGATTCAGGCGTAGCATTTTCGTGATTATCGGTGTCTTTGTTACTATTCATTGTTTGACTCCTTCCGCTGCCGTGTCCGTTTCCAGATCGGCAGCATGGCTAAAGTTTTTACTGAGAATATCTGTCTTCAATAATACCTGATCCGGTGCGGGAATTGCCGGATTTCCAGGGTTTTCGCCATTCTGTCCACAGGCATCTTGGGCCTGCTGAACGGGATGAACACCAAAGCCCATCGAGACGAATTCAACGATGATGTTCCAGAGCGTCTGGATGAATTCCCGCTTCTGGTCTTCCGTCAGGTCCGCCGTGTCGAGGAAATGGGCGTATTTCTCATAGTCGACGGTGATGTGCGGCTTGTCGGTTTGCAGTTCGTTGAGGCTGTACTCCTTTGTTTTGTTTGTCACCGCTGCGGCTCCTTTGTGTTGCTGTGGTGTGTTTGTCTTCGCCTTTTCCTCTTCTGCAAGAACAAAACAAGAACATACTTTATCACGGCTTGCTCTTGCAAGAAGATTCACGTCGGCTGGTCATGCCGGGGGCTTACACGTCCGGCTGGCGCTGCTTGCCCCGGCTGCGGGATTTTGCGGGCGCAGCCTGCGCCATGACGGCATCTGCCTGCTGAGCAAGGCCTTGCGCTGACTCGGATGGGCCACCCCTGGGCTGATAGGGACGGCCAATACGGTTCATGACGGTGGCGCTGTCATAGGTGGACAGGACCATACCCGCGTGTGTTTCGATGCGGGATTTATAGTCAGCCCGCAGGGAGCGACCCGTGCGCCCTTCAAAACTGGCGCGGTCTTCTGGTGTGATGTCCCGAACCTTGCCTATTCCGTTGGCCGGAACAAAAGCGCCCTGATCAACTTCCACGAGGGGCACACCCTGCGCGGCAATCTGGTCGATGGTTTCCCGGGCATAGGATTTCTTGCCACCGGGATGATCGAGCCGGGTGTTGAACCGATTGGCATCCACATGCGGGCCGAGCTTGGAAAGGGACTCGCGTTCCTCTTCGGTGACAACCCGCAAGCGCCGGACGGCGTTTAAGTGGATATGCTCCTGTCCGTTGATCTGGATATGGTCTGGCATGTCAGTCTCCTTCTGTGGTGGTTGCCGTCCCTGTGACGGCGATTGAAATCGGTTGTGGTTTGGTCCCTTCGGCTCAGGCCGCGCCTGTCCATTTGCTGCCTGGGCAAAGACGGAATCGCGGAGTTCGGTCATCCAGCGCGTGTTGAAGTTCTCGCGGTCCAGGGCCTTTGCGATTTCCGGCGGCGGGCGGTAGGTCACTGCCGCCTTGTCGGTTCTGACCATTGCCGAGCCGCGTCCATCCCGGCGTTGGGTTTCGGACTTCTCCATGTCGCGCATTTGGGCGCGGATATACGGATCGCGGTTGAAATCGAACTGGCGGCGCAGACGGGGGATACGTGACAGCGCTGCCGGGAGCCAATGACCCGCGTAACGGTCCGCCGCGCTCATAGCCGTGAGCCCCGCGAATCCAGCCACGCCACCATTGGGCAATCATCCATGAAAATCGGCGTCGCAAAGCCGCGTGAGCCCAGATAGGTACAACTGATGTAACTGCGGTAATCCCCGTATCCGCGATAGGTATATTCCCACCGCAGATGCGGGCCGACTGGCGACAGAAAGAACAGAACAATCAAGACAAGCGGCCAGTGATTCAGCAGTCCGCCGATCATGCGGGCAGCAATTGCGGTCACGCTGAAGTCTTTGGGCTGATAGCTCATTGGGATCGCCCCTTTCGGATGCGGCGGGAGAGGTTCAGCTTGATCCGCTTGAGGAACGGCTTGCCGTGGAAGGGGTTGATGTCGATCATCGTCCGCCACGGATGGATTTCGGCAATCGACGGCAGGTCCGTCAGCAAGGGCTTGTTCTTGCGGATGATGAGGATCGATTTTTCGGTGCGGCGGATTTCGTCTGCCGTCATCAAGGGGCGCCCGTCTTCGCGGAAATCGTAGCCTTGCGGACCGAATACACCGGCGCCTGTGCTGCCGCTGTTGCTCTGGGCAACAACGGATTGCTCGCCGAGCATTTTCTCGATCAGATCGAGTGTTTCCGGGTCGCGTTGTCCGGCGATGAACTGCTTGATTTCCGTCTCGGACAGCAAGGTGTCCAGTTCGTCCTTGCCGTAAACACGGCGGTAGGCTGCAAATGACTGGAAGATCAAATGTATGCGAAGCCCATAGCCGCGCCCCCACGTCAGCAATGAACCAAGATCGTGTAGCTTATAGTTGGTTGCTTCGTCGGCTATCAAATATACGGGACGGTGCTTGTTGGGGTGGCGCTTGAGTTCCTGGAACATGCACCACTGCGTCATGGCGAGCGGGTGTTTCTGGGCGTTGATCTTGGTTGAATCGACCACGATGAACACCGTGGTGGGCTTGTCGCCTTCTTTCTGATCACCGAACCGGAACGTGGATCGTTTCGTGACTTTGTGGGAGCGCGTGGCAATACTGAACGGGGCAAGCCCCTGCTGCGCTGTTTTCAGGAACGCTTCGGCTGAGCGGGAATCCTCGGTGGCCAGCAGGTCGGCAACCTCGCCAGCAAGGCCCCGGTAATATTCGAAGTAGTTGGCGACATCCTCGGGGTCGTGAAGCCCGACCCAGGGGAGTTCTTCCAACGGCATTTCCGAGATGCTGCCGTCTTTCAGTTCAAGCCGCCCCGCCGCCCATTGCGCATTGCGAAGCAGAGATGATCGGTTGAGCATCTGGGAGACATCACCAGCATTGGCATCCATGCCTGTCAGCAAGATGCAGGTCTGGGTGGCGAAGCTGATCTTAGCCCTGCCGCCTATGTCGAAGTACTTTTGATCGCCGCCACCGCTTTTTGGGTCGGGGTAAAGCTGGTGGCTCGCCTCGTCGCAGTCCTCGACGACATCCAACAAGCCACCGGGCCGGAAAAAGTTGTCCGCGATGACCGATAAAAAATTGTAGTTGGCCGATGGTCCCAGAATGTCAGACCACATGTTGCCGAGATTGAGGATATGGACCGTTTCACCGCGCTCGCGCAAAATGCGAGCCAGCATGCACGCCAGCTCGCCTTTGAAGTCGATGATGGTCTTGCTGTCCCGGATTGACAGGATCGTCTGGATAACAACACCCACACCCTTGCCCGATCCTGCCGGGCCCAGTGTTAAGGCGTTTGAAAAATATTGGCTGATTACCTCGCGGCCCTTGAATGTCCCCCAATAGGGGCCCCAGCCGTTGTGGATGAGTTCATGACGCAGTTCGCGCAGGGACTTGATAAATCCCGCCGTGCCTTTCAGTCCGGTTGGACGCCTCGCGCGGAGCCAGTCGAGAAAGCCACCGATAAATTGGAGCGTGTCGGACAGCGCCGCCAGCCCGGCCAGCAACAGCAAGACAGCGGCAAGGGCGGAAACCGGATTGATCTCCGGGCCGTTCAGGACCGGGCCGGAATTCTGCCATACCCACCACGCGGGTATGCCGAACACCAGCGCCGGGACAATCCGGTTTGGCTGACCGGGACGCATCAGCCTTGGCCGATCACGTAAGGCACACAAACCGAGCGCCCGAATTCCAGCGTCTCGGATCTAACCCCTGCATCCCGCAACGTGGAAGTGGGGATGCTCAACGGGCCTGATGGAGAGCGGAAATACAGGTTCCTGTTCTCTCCTGCGCTGCCGTTGCTCAGATTGATGTAGCAGAAGTGGGAGTCCGGCTCTGGCCGCTCGTTGACAAATTCCCGATAAACGGTTCCGACGACAATTGTGGAACCGCTTCCGGGCTCAATGTAATGTTCAAACAGCGTGATCTCGTCGACAGCGTTTTCGATGGCGCGCAGGCCCGTAAGCTGCCGTTGGATACCGTTGAATTCCGCAATGACGTCATTGCGCTCGGCAATGACGGCATCGCGTTCGATCTGCAGCCGTTTCATCTCCTCGCCATAGCGGGGACAATCCGGGCGCGGCGGGACGCCGACAAAGCACTGCAATGACTTAAGCGCAGGTGTTTCTTCGATATGTTCGATCAGATACAGCGCCGTCAGCCCAATGCCGCAGACAGCAACGCCAGCCGCAACGGAAATCAACAAGGCATTGCCGAACAGCGAGAAGGTCAGGCGGGAGACCGCACCGAGCAAGTGTTTCATCATGAAATTCCTTTCAGCGATTGGGAGGATCAAACCGAAAGCGCGTCGCGGCGGGCATCCAGCGTGCTCCGCGACACAACCAGCAGCCCGGCGAACCACAGCGCCATGAAGCCGACCATGACGGCGAGCAGGATTTGCGGGATGTTGAGCCGCCAATAGGCGATCACAGCCGCGCTCATATCCATCAGGTCGGCGGGCGGCTCGGGCGTGTTGGCAGCGCTGCCGACAAGCAGGCCGCTGACGATTTTCGAGACCTGGCCAAGCGACTCCTTCAGGTTGGCGACAGCGCCTGCCTGCTTCTCGCCATAGCCGCCATCCTTGACGCCGAGCGTAACAACCGTGGCTTCAAGGATTTGGAGTTGGCCATGGAGGCGCTTGGCGACATTCTCCGAGCCGGAGGCTTCAATCAGGTTCCGCAGTTCGCCAGCCTTGAGCCGGAAAGCGGCCTGCCGTTCGAAGACGGACAATTTCTTGTCGTCGGGAATGTTGGTCAGGTCATCGAGAAGGGCCGCCGCTTCATCGCGCCGCGCATTGGTACGCTGGACGGTTTCGCCCAAGGTCTCGACAATTGTCTCGATGTTGGTGCAGCTACTCCGGTAGGCGGCAGAAACAGCGCCCGCGCCGCCCGACCCGGTAATGATGCCGTCCTGACCTTCACGGTCTGCCATATCGCAAACCGACGTTTGCAGTGGTAGCAGCAACGCCTCGGCACTTTGCGCGCCAGATGCGTCAAGCGACATGGCTTCGTAATATGAGGCATGGCTTTTTGCGGAATCGCGCATGTCGTAGACAAGCGATGGCCTTGCCGCATTGCCGTTGACCGCGTTGACGGTGCTGATTCCGACGACAAACGGCATCAGCAGAAAGGCAAGAACGGCAATTTGCCAAACCTGTCGGCGAACAGCGCTCATGGCGACGCCGAACAAGACGATCTGGCCTGGTCCGAGTAGCGCCGCCGCAACGGCAGAGGACATGACCGCCGTCACCATGCCCTGCGTGTCGGCAACGCCTGCCTCAACGGCCTTGTCAAAGATACCCTTGGCCGTGAGCCACGCGGACAGGCAGAAGGCGATGATTGTCGCAAGAACCACAGCGCGGTACCTGCCGAGATGGTCCGCCAGCATGCGGCGCAGTTCGCGGGTTCGCTCCTTATCCTCAGGTGGCCGGGTAAAGCCCGCATTCGGGAGAACTTTCAGCATCAGACGCACCTCTCCTGTTCACCCCGAACGGGGCGCAAAGCGATTCTGTCCGCTCGAGTGTCAGAGCGGATCAGCTAAATTGCGTTGGAATTGCACCGGCCATTTGGCGTCGGCGCGGGCCAGCCCTACTGCTGGCCATGGGGAGGAAGCTATCTGAAAGATAAAAGTGGTGCAACCACTATTAGGGAATACTAGGAAGACGTGTCTAGGTCGAGGTGTTCGCGATAAAGCCGGATCATCTCCCGGATGGTCTCCTTCTTGGTCAAGCCGCTCGCCTGGGCCACCTCGTTGAACATATCGAGGTCGGACTGTTCGAGCCGGACGACCAGCTTGGTATCACGCCGATTCACATCCGCCTTGGGGCTTTTGTCAGGGTCAGGGAGTTGATCCCGCTTTCGATATGCTCTTCTTTGTTCTCCCAATAATATTCCAGTCTCAATAGATTTATTAATAGACTCAATTCTAGCAGAATTACCGGATTTATGTCCAGAATCAGTTGGTCTAATCTTGTATGTTATTTTTCCTTCGCGCTTGATGATTTCGCACTCTCCCCGCTTGATCATATCCTGTATGATCTTCGCCAGTTCGTTTTGCGTCTTTTTGGTCACGGGGATTGCCTCACGCGCCGGAGCCGAAACTTCCGGAATCTATCACCACTTCGCAGCGTGTCGAAGGTCGGCATGCGTGGCAGAATTCGATTTACGCGAATTGGCAACGTGTGATTTAAACGAAGCTCGGAAAGGTTGTGGGGGCAATCCATGAGAACTCTGAAGATCCGGGCCCGGAAAGGGTCCGTCAATCACGTTGCGGATTTCATCTTCGATCACACGCCAAACGTTCCGGAGACCGCGTCAACGTTCCAGCTCATCGAAGATACAACGACAACCGGCGGGTCCGGGGATCAGGTGTTTCTGGAGATCGTCATTCGCTACGAGAACCCCGAGGAAGAGAACCTGAAGGACATCGAAACCATCCTTGAGTACGCATCCTCAAGCGCTGACGAAATCGAGATTACGAAGAGTTGGGATGACTGACAGAATCGAGGATGAGAGGATCAAATCCATCGACATCCCAGAATTTCGCAGATGGGCGTATTGCGGACCTACTTGCAGATGCGAAGCAACTCTTGCACGCTAGCCGGAGTTGACGTTCAGTTTATACGCGATCCGCTACTTCTCCGCGCCGCCACATGTCGGCTCGGAGCCCATCTCAGTCGCTGGGCAGATAAATATCAAACGATAAATGCGGCCCAAATCTGACATTTGCCTTGCTCGATAAAGTAGTCCGATGAAAGCTGATCTCCGACCTCAAGCCGAACTTATGTTTGGTTCGCGGACCTGTAGCACCTGAAAGCTGGGCAGTTATTCTGATATCTTGCCCCCGTTACCAATCGTAACGCCTCGGCGTTGTTGACATCAAATCGATTGAAAAACATGAAGACACCTCCGATGGCCTGAGCGTTACCCATTCATGGCTGTCTTTTTCGTGCTTGCCCGCAACCGGAACCTTAAGGCGATCATAGCTACCCTTCATCGGATGAATATCTGCTTTGGAAAGCTTCAACAGCTCGTAACCGCCCCCAACGATAGTAATCTGTTCAATGTGTTCCGCAATCTCTGCACTGCATTCAAAAAGGATCATGCAACCGTCCAGCTCTATCATCTTGCAGGTCGGCTGAAATCTATCGAGAAAGGGCTCGGAAAGTGTCCGAAAATACAAGTGCGATTTGTCCACCTCCAGTATGCCGCTTGAACTTGACGTTTGAATATACTCTAGGCGCTCATCTTCCTTTGCGTTCTTTGGGCGCTCCAAATTCTCAGCACCTTCAACGTAGCGTTGGTACATAGGAGTTTCGGGTAGTAACCAGCTGAATCCGAAACCATACTGTCGATTCGTTGTCATATCTTTTTCTCTAGATTTCCACTCCTCAAGTGTTTCTGTTATTTTGTCTGCTCCACCTCCAAATGCAACGCCTATAAAACCCTCTGAGTGAACTCTGAGTGACAGCATAGTTTGAAAGAAAAACTCGCCCTTGCAAACATCCCAAATAGAAGAACCGAGTTTCACGATTGTGCCGAGGCTGTTCAGAAGCATTTGAGATTCCAGTAAAAACTGGATCCTCTTGGTCGTTTGATCTATCCCCTTCAATCCGGAGCCGATGGCCGAATTGATCTCATCAGCCCAAGCACCGAAAAAGTCTTTTTGCTCGGCATCACTCAAGGGAATATCAAGGTACCGAAACCTGATCGCGTAGCCGCGATTTGAGTCCAGAACAATTCTCATTCTCTCGCGATCAAATATGTCGCAGAAGCCAATTCCATTTTTGTAGGAAAGCTTCTGAAGATCAGAGATTATTCCAGGTGTGAGGCCAACATTTGTGAAAAAGACGAAAACCTCCGGTCGAGGCGTTCCATCCTTCTTTGGCTTAAGAGCGTTTTCCAAGTCCTCTTTGAACTTAGATTTGATTTGCTCTCGGTGTTGGCGCAAATCAGTCGCGTCATTTACGAATCCAACCGCACCAAATAGCAAGTTTTCTTTATATAGGCCCTGCAGATCGCGTCCCCCGTCTGGTCCTCCCTTTGGCAAGCGAGGGCGGACATCGGAGTAGTCGTCCTGAACTGACAGAATTTCCAAGCACATTCTTTCACGTTTGGCTTGGTTTGTGTTCAAATGGTCTTTCAGACGTCTATCGGTCTCACTCATTCCACGGTCCTAACGGAGATTAAAGGCACTCGGGTTTCTGTGGGTGATCTGGGATATCAATCGTCATTCATGAATAGACTAAGATTGGAGACAGACCAACCGGATAGTCAGCACAAAGCGTATCTTAGTCCCATTTGCAAGGAATGTCCGGATTGCCCGTTCAAGACCTTCAACAGCTGCAAACTAATGTCCGAAAGATCCGCGTTGCCGTTGTTCAAGGCTTCAAATGATGTGCGCAGCAGCGAATGGCCGCTTATGGTAAGAGCAGTACCGTTGAATGTCGGCAGTGGGCCGTTTCCAACGGCGACTGTCGAATGCAAGTCGCAAGGCGTCGTCTTCGCCCGCAACTCTATTCCGGCCACGTACCGACATGTCGATCAAAATTCCGATCCGAGCATGCCGACAGCCGCGGCAACTACCAATCCCGCTGTCGCACCACACAGACAACCCAACCGTATTGATCGCCGATCCGCATATCCGACGGACAGTCTGAAAAGCTGCAACATTTTCGTTGCCGCGACCACAGCCAACCCTGTTCCTACGAACGGCGAAAGCGACGCTGACAGCAGCATGTATCCCTTAGAAAAGTCATCCGATAATCCGGCCCAATGCCCGACGCCGAGAGTCTCTGCATAGTGGCTAAAGCACAGGCAGATGGATACCGTTACGACCATCATCGTGACCGCAGCGCTGACAAAGACAGAGATGCCAGACGTGCTGAGCGGCTCGATCTGGAACTGAAGCCGTTGCGCATAGGTCGGGTGTGACAGCCGGTTCGTCCAGCGCAAAAACCAGAACCTTGGCTTGGCGTACCGCTCACGCTGGACGCGCCGCCGCAGATAGGCTGAGTAGGCTTGGCTATCGACGCCCATCACATGGGAATCGGCGAGATATTCCCGTGTATGGGCAATCCGCTGTATACGGCTGACACCGACGAAAAACATCACGATATAGATGGCAATCAGCGCGTAGGCCGCTATCGGGTCCGGAAATGTCAAAGTGCCGAGGCCGTTCAGAATCGCGGGATATGAGACCGCTACGATCCCGAGTATCGCCGACACCCCGAGCATTTCCGCAGAAATCCGGTCAGCCCGGCCCAGATGCCCGATTTCGTGCTCAATCTTGAGCCGGGATTCGTCGGACTCCGGATTGTCGCGTACTTTCTCGGATATTATCAGGATCGAGATACCGAGACCCGAAACAACAAAGCAATCATCCCTGTCGGATTGGCGCAAAATGAGACGGCGGGGAAGCTTGTAGAGTTCACGCAGTCGCCGCTGCATCTCCGGTGACATGCGTTTCCCATTGCGGATTGGATTGACGATCTCGCCAAACCAGAAGATGAATGCAAACAGGCCGATAAACTGAAAGGCCAGAGCGAACATCGAGATGGAAACAAGGAAATCCTCCCCCGCCCGGATGTTCAGAAACTGAAGCCTGTCTCTCCGGCTGGTTTCCTCGTCAGAGTCCATCTACACGGCTCCCCCAGCCGGAAACGATCACACGGATCGGTAATCAGTCGAAGTCTCGGAAGAATTCGTCAACCGGAACGTCAAACACCTGCGAAAGCTGCCACAGGCGAACTGCGGATATGCGATTGAAGCCTGCCTCGTATTTCTGAATCTGCTGGAAGCTGACCCCGACAGCGTCGCCAAGGTCTGTTTGCGTCATCTCGAATTTGTATCGCCATACCCGCAGCCGAGCGCCGAGAAGTTTGTCTCTGTAGTCCGTCCGGCGCTTGTCTTTCTGCTGCTTCACATCCTGTCTTTCTGTTTGAGGCTCATATCTCATTGCCATAGAGACGCTGGATCTCGCTATCCTGAATACACAGGTATTCAAGAGTCTGGCGTTCGCTGGAATGGCCGTAGGCCTTGGTCAGCAGGGAGAGCGGCTCGTTGAAGCGCATGCGTTGCTGATAGCTCCATGTCTTGCGCAGGGAATGCGAGCCGAACCGCCCGGCGATCTCCAGCCGGACGCACCACTTTTTCACGAGCCGGGTCACACTCGGCACCTTGAGCGCGCCCTTGGTCTTGCGGGACCAGAACAGGGGCGCATCGGGATCGTTGACCGGGATTGCGGCGATGCCAATGCGCAGCGCCTCCGCCGCCGTGGCGTTGATGGTGACGGGGCGGATCTTGCCTGTCTTGGGTTCCTTGAGTTCGAAGTAGCTGCCTTCGCGCAAATGGGCCACGTCACGCCGCCGGATCGACAGCAGCTCACCAGCCCGGAAGCTGGTGTTGATCGCAAACACGAACAGGCAGAAATTGCGCGGCTCGTCGGCCAGCATATCCTTGATGCGCTGGATATCGCCTGGACTGCGGATCGGCCCGACTTTGATCGTTGAGCCTTGTTTCGGATGGTTGGGATTTTGCGAACCGTCTGATGTCATGAACAAAACCACGCCGAACCCATGCCAACTTCTATGCAGAAGTTGGGATGCGTCGATTTTCCGTGGCTTATCAAGAGGTTCCCGGAGCCCGAAGCTCGCCAGTAATATCGCATACCGATCCGCTAATATCAATAGATTCAACATAATATAGCCAATGCTAACTTCTGCATAAAAGTTAGCATTATGCTTAAGCTCACTACAGGTTATTGTCAATATATTTGCAATAAACAGTCAGCTATGCTAACAATGGCGCAAGAAAACAATAAGGGGTGTGTTCGATGCCGCAACGTATAGGGCCGAACACCGATGAAAACGGGAGCACTGACGGACAGATTTATAAGCGGAGTAGCAGGCGTAGCCATGACGGTTGGGGCTGCGTTGCCCGGTGCTGCTCAGGCCGCTGAGAAACCGTTCGTGCCGTTCAACGATATCAGCCAGTGCGAGCTAAGCACGCCGGAAATCTGTGACCTCCGTATCGCGTCGGATGCAGCCCGCGACTACGCGCTTCAGAACCCCGGCGTCGGCGTTGTGGTGCATGTCGGCTACGATTTCCCCAACCAGCACTTCCAAACCCCGCAGCAATTCGGTGAGGCCGTTATCAATGCCTTCGCTCACCATGGCGTCGAGGCGCGGTATTTTCTGACGCAGAATGATGTCGAGAACACCGTGATGGCGTTCTACGTCGCTCACCTGACCTATGATGCTGACAAACGGGGTGGGCTGAAGAGCATCAATGAAGCCTATGCAGCCATTCCTGAGATCGCAGCCGTGACCAAGACGATCAACGGGGTCGCGTCCACACCACCCGGTATCACCCTTGCCTCAGATGGTTAGGGGCGTCAGCGACGCATCTGCCTTTGCCACGAGTGTTGCTTCCGGTTCCTGATGGAGTTCGCCAGACTTGGCGTTAAACTGCTCCGTCAGGGCTGCCTGATCCAGTTTGCCCGACTGCGTTGTCAATCCGTCTACGCTGGCGTTCGCGAACCCGGCAAAGCCACCGAAGCCATCCTCTTTAAGGTCCGACGCCGCTGAACTGCCAAGGTCATTCCGGTGCTCGTCCTGGCCGACCGTCGCAACGTCCTTTAGCGCTGCATTGTCCACCTGATATCCAAGGTGGTCCGCGGCATCAGCATCCCTCGCAGCGATGTCCCCGGTCAGCTCTATCTGTTCCTGACTGGCTTCCTGATCGGCGGCAACCGCCTTCAGATGCGCGATTTCTGCCATGAAAGCCTGATAGCGTCGGTCGTTCTGGATGAACTGCGCCAGAGGGTCATCTTCGTACTCCGGCTTGATCCCATTCTCATCCAGCATCTCCGCGCCCAGAGCAATCAACATGCGCTGGCGGTATTCGGTGAGGGTCTCTCCGTCGAGCCGGGCAGCCGCATCCTCACCCAGAATGTCGCCAGCATAGTCTTCGAACGGCATGCCGGTTTCCGCCTCGATCTCGGCAACCAGGTCGTTGATTTCCGCATCGCTCATATCGCCGAAGATCTCATTGGCCATGAAGCTGCCGATGTCGCCGGATTGCAGGGCGTGCAGCACCGCTTCCTCATAGGCCCGGCGCGCCGCTTTCTTCTCAGCCGATTCACCTGCACCGCCACCTGCCTTGGTGTATCCAGCTAGTCGCAGGCCGCTCTTGTGCCCGGTATCAAGGCCTTCGCTGACTGTGTAGTTGTGAATCTTGGAATCGAGTTCGAATTTGTGATTATCTTGGACAGCCCTCACCAGCGGATCGATACCCGTGCCTTCCGTTCCCGCAAGGCCAAGGATTATAGCCCTTTCGGCTTCCTCCAAATGCCACCCGTCGATTGCCATAATTTCTCCCCACTAAAATCCCGCGTTGATCACGGATTATGTTCAAGCGCGGTGGAAATTCGTTCCGCGCCGTTTCGTTATTGTTATGGGAAGATCATAGAACATCATGGTAAATAATTGATTAACATTATGTAAAATACATTTTAAACAAATCAATACCAAATACAATTGAGTTTTAATTAGATATTAATCTAATTGTTGTTTCATGGAATAGTGATAATCCCCGAGATTATCGCAGTTTGTTCAACTTTATGACCTTCGGTGCCAATTTGGCCCGAAGGTCCTATTTTTCGACGAGTGGATTTGGCAGATGAGCAATGTCGTGCATTTTCAGAGAAATCCCTTCATGAAGGTCAGCAACGAGGACATTGAAAAGTACCACATCAGCCAAAAGCACGCTCTCCTTGGGCTCTACCGACAACGGCTTGAACGGCCCTTGAATCTCGGTCTCGATACGAAGCCGTTCCTCTTGCCGGGAAATCGATAGGATACGGGGCAACTGGACAATTTATGCGGTATCCGCAAAGGCCTCGAACAAGCTCACACAGCGAGCGGCTTCAATCCCGGCCATCGTCCGCTCCCGGATTAGTTCGCTCTCTAGCATCGCAAGCGCCGCCGAAATCAGAAAAATGGCGCGGCCCTCTGCGCAGTCCGCGTCATGGTGCTTTAGACGGCCCGACAGGACGCTCAGCTTGCGGCCCCTCATCGCCAGTGCGTCATACAGATTTATCAGATCAACGAAACACCGGCTCAATCTATCAAGCCGCCAGACCACCAGTTCGTCGCCGGGACGGCAGCGCGCCAGCGCGGCCCTGAGACCGTCTTGTCTACCTGTCAGCCCGCTGCAACGATCCGCGTAAATGACGCCACAACCAGCGGCCTTCAGGGCACGCATCTGAAGATCGATGTTTTGGCCTGGCGTCGACACGCGGGCGTAGCCGATCTTGATTGCTCCGCGATCCAGAGGCTCGCTAGCCGTCTGCCAACTTCCGTGCAAATTCGGGTCCGTCACGGACGGCGCCGCAATACGGATAATGTGTCGCGGCTTTCTTCGCGGCATTCGTCTTTCAACAGTCTGAGCGGTCGGGACCAAACGCAGCCCGGTTCTTATAGACGCGCCAAGTCCCCTTTTCGAGATCGAATGCCTGTGTATGGGCGTACGGTAGAATCTCTGTGTGGCAGGTTCCTGCGACCAAGATTGCCGTTATGAATCAGTTTGGACCGGGAAAGAGACAAACAATTGACGTTGAAGCCCGATCTTGAGACCCGACAATCCGCTCCGCGCAGGATAGGCGTGTAGTACACGCATCTTGGCAAGGAAAACCCCTTCGGTTTTCCGTTGCATCCTTTCCCGCGTGGCGCGTTTCGGCATCGAGCCTGCACACGCCAGCGAACCGTATCGTCGGTTCATCACTCGCAGGGCTTGGAGATTTGCGTCTCCACCTGCACCGAACCATGCATGAACGGCTTTCCGTTCAATCGAAATGAGGGGCTTTCCCCTCAACGAAATTCAAGAGCCTGCCCGTGCTCTTGAAAATCATGGGCCAACCCTGCGCGGGTTGGATGCCGCCAGCGTTTCGGCGCTGGATCACGACCAAGGGACGCCCTTGGATGCGTTTCGGCATGATTTTATTGGATTTTTAGATTTTAGACCTGATATAATGAGGATTATGAGCGAAATTGACCAAAAGCAGAACTTAGACGATCATTTGCGCCCCGCCGGAGCGCCAACCGCTGATCCTGATTACCTCGCATGGAAAGAGGCAAAGGTCAGGAAAGCGCTTGAACAGGCAGAGGACCGCTCAAATATGATTCCTGCTTCCAAAGTCTGGGAGCAGTTCGGCCTTGAACGTTAACTTCACGCCCGAAGCCCTGGCCGACCTTCACAAGATTCACGGCTACATCGCCGAGTTCGATCAAGCCGCCGCCGGGCGTGTGATTTCCCGTATCCGGCAGGCCGCCCAGATGTTCGAGAATTTCCCGCTCCTTGGCCGCCCAGGAAGCGTGGAAGACACACGCGAGTTCGCTATCCCGGGGCTCTCCTACATCATCGTCTACCGGATTGCGTCGGAAACCGATGTGGATGTTTTGACGATCCTGCGTGATCGACAGCAATGGCCCCCCTTGTAGGTGGCGACGAGGTCACGGTGTGGTCCGTGCCGGAGCAGTGGCGGATTTGAGCACGACGAAAACTGTACTTTCTGGCGATTTCGGCCCAAACCTGACACCCAGCGCCACTAAACGTCGTCTCTGATTGCAGACATTCATTGCAAGAGCGAAATGGTACAGAAGCCAAGGATCGATGTGCGGGACCTTTGAGACATTGACCAAGTGTCCGGACCGAGCTCGGCAATCGGCATATGCGGCGGACGCCTAACACTGCCACCCATCATGTCAAATGATCGCCTTTGCACCCCTCTAAGCCCTTTTCGTATTGATTGAAATAATTGCAATAATGCGCATTTATGCTACTCTCGAATGAAGTGGTCAATAATTTCTCTTTCCAGAGATATCGGATATCAAGATATGGCAGTCGAAACTGAAAATACTATCACTCCTATCGAATATGTTATGAACAATGAAATAAATGGGGAGTGTGTAAGAATAATAGGGAATGGATTCCACGACTCCTCCGGCTTAATATCTGTTAACAGCACAGTGAGCTCTATTCCTCCCGGTTGGAACTCTCTAGTATCAATTTTTATTTGCTCGGGACCGTCACCTGGCACTGGGTCATCTCAAACGACATCAAGTTTGCCTGATTCCAGCCCAGGACTAATTGGATTCTTCCCAAATGGCTACAAAACAGCCGACAATACTTTAAGGCAGGCAGCAATCTGGAATAGCGACGGCAAAAGAATTGTATCGATCGATGCAACTGGTATCTACGAAAAGACTGATAAAAAGTTCAAGTTTAATATTAACGTCAAAACACGAATTGATGATTTAAATGCTCTTACAAAAATGTCAGGTACGAACTCTTATCATTTCCTTGTGCAGCAAAAAAAACATGGATTTGCAGACGTCATAACACAATATAATATCGACTGCATCGATGGGTCACAGTTATTTGGCGCAACCAATATTCATTATGAGGGATTAGGAAATCTGAAAGACATGAAAAAGATTAAAAACCCTCTTGTTGGATTTAATGAAATAACAATGAATAGCAACAAAAATTTGCTTCAATATACAATTAGGCAACATATTAAAGATGCTTCGAAACTGGGTTTAAAATAGGACATGCTGCAGCACAATCCCAAAAACATCAAGAAGTCTGGATATTGGATGGGAGTGCGCAGAAGTCGTCATTTGACTGAGATGAATTCGCAATCTTATCGATTTTGTTAAATCGCTGCCCACGGTTTGGCATATGTGATGCTGAAGGAGGACGACCGCGATACTGCCCCGGATGTCCAGGAAGGGCCGATTTTGATGAAAAAGCCGCCTTGATTGTGCCGTTGTCGATTGATTCAGTTTCTCAAGTGATTTGGGGGACTGAAGTCGATGATGGGGTCACGTCGGGAAGTGCAGTCGGCGCTATTTTATGAGTTCAATCTTGAGGATCACGTTCCCGCGGATCACGTGCTGCGTTCGATAGATCGGTTTGTTGACCTATCCGGCATACGCACGCACCTTCGTCCTTTCTACAGCGACATTGGACGCCCTTCGATTGATCCCGAGCTGATGATCCGCATGCTTTTGATCGGTTACATCATGGGTATCCGATCTGAACGGCGACTATGCGAAGAGGTACATTTGAACCTCGCCTATCGGTGGTTCTGCCGGTTGGACCTGGGCGACCCCGTCCCCGATCAATCGACATTCTCCAAGAACCGGCATGGAAGGTTCCGAGACAGCGATCTTTTCCGTCAGTTGTTTGAGAGCGTGGTTGCCCGCTGCATCGAAGAGGGCTTGGTCGGTGGCGATGTGTTTGCCGCCGATGCCAGCATCATTCGAGCAGACGCCAACAAGCAGAACTCAATGCCGAAGGATGAATGGGATCCTGCTGCACTCGATCCGGAAGTCGTGCCACGTGCCGTTCGGGAATATCTGGACGTTCTCGACGATGCCGCCTTCGGTGCTGCCAGCGAGGTCAAGCCGAAGTTCACGTCTCACAGCGATCCGGCTTCCCAGTGGACAGGCGCACTGAAAGGACCGGCCTTCTTCGCCTATGCAGACAATTATCTGATCGACACCGACAATGCGATCATCGTGGATGTCCAAGCCAGCCGGGCGATCAGACAGGCTGAAGTCGGCGCAACAAGAACCATGATCCAAAGAACCCGCGACAGGTTCGGTCTCTATCCCGAGATACTGGCAGCAGATCAGGCCTATGGATCAGCGGAGAACCTCAATTGGCTATTGGAAGAAGAAGGTATCCTGCCGCATATCCCGGTGTTCGATAAGTCGAAGCGCAAGGATGGGGCATTTCCCAGCACGACCTTTACCTTCGACCACAAGGCCAATGAATATATCTGTCCAGCCGGCAAACCGCTGAAGAAATACTGGCGCAAGATGACCAAGCCCCGGTCGGGCGTCACGAAAGAAGGCTTCATGCGCTACTTCGCCAGCAAGAGCGATTGCTCGGTCTGCCCGCTGAAAGCGCAATGCACACCCAACCAACCGGCGCGCGCAGTTACCCGCCACATCTACGAAGGGGCTCGTGATCTTGCCAGAGAGATCGCCACGAGCGATGCCTATGTCGAGACACAGCGACGACGAAAGAAAATCGAAATGCTGTTCGCCCATCTCAAACGCATTATGAAGCTCGATCGATTGCGCCTTCGAGGACCAAACGGGGCAAGAGATGAGTTCCATCTCGCCGCAACAGCCCAAAACCTCCGCAAACTCGCGAAACTCATCCCTCAGCCAGCCTGAAAAGCCGACCGGGATAAGCTCGGCCGGAAACCAAAAGCCGGCAGGTCAAAGCCTTTTTCATCAAAATCGGCCCACAGCTGACATTCGCCGCACACTTCGGCTACGTCCGGAATTGGCGGTAAAGCGGCCATAACCAAATGACGGAAATGCGTATTTTTTACCACTTGCCCAAGATGCTCGCCTCCTGCGAGAACCTTCAGAAGGCGAGTCGGCAACTGGTAAGTCGCAGACGTTATGCCAGTTTCGGATTCTAGAGTATCCGTTTTGGTGCTTTCGATCCGTTCCGCAGCAACGAGCCTGTCGCTCAGGGTCTGTACTTCACCTTCAACGCGACCGGCTTCCCCGCGAAGACTTGTGTAATGTTCTAATGCTCCGCCCGACGACAGCATCACCATGATCTTCCTTCTGCGCTCGTCTGCGGTCTCACGCTCCTCGTTGCGGGCGTCAGCACGTTCTCTAGCCGAAGATAGCTCTGAAGCAAGGTTTTGCTTTCGGTTTTCGACGATCTCTTGGTGAAATGACTCGACCTCATCAAAACATTTCTGAACGACATCCGGAAACAAGACACCCACATCCCGGTATATATTCTCTAATTCGCCAACTTCCGGCGATCTTTCTAACCGAAACGAGTCCTAAAGCCTCGAAATCAGCTGAATATCTTGAGTGTTCTGATCGTTTAAAGCCGAAACTTTTTGAGTGATCTTATTGGCGTCACGTTCCAACTCGTGCTACTCATCGACAACTGTGAACTCATCCACACGGGCTCGAAGGCGTGCAGCCTTTGCGATTGCGAGTTCGGTTCTCAGCTCGGCTGCTGTCGCCACATAGCTCCCGAGCGCTCCGCCCTTAGCGGCCTCGCGCAGTTCGGCAATCAGCTTTTTCTGGGCTCGCAGCTCTTGAAACTCTTGCGCTATTCAACCGTCCAATCCAGGGCTATCGCATTTGAGTTTTGGTGAACTGTGACAGCAGGCCAGCGAGGAAATCGTTGTCCTATCCGGCGCGCTTGAGTTTGCCGCGCATCGATCCTTTTGAGGGTTCGAGCTTGGCGAGGTTGCGCAGCAGGGCAAGGTTTTGTGGACCGTGGTCCTTTCGGTTTCTGGCCTGGTCCTCTTTGAAGCGTTCGGGCGCGAAGGCAGAGCTGAGCAGATAGTAGCGGGTCTCGGAGGTGGTTTGGTCGCCGATCTGACGGCTGGCAACGACCTTGCCAACGGCGGTGGAGCGCCGCAGCGTCTTCCCGCCGATCGCGACACCCCCTTGGCAGGTCTCGGCAAAGTGCTTCATGAAGCCGAGAAACCAGGCGTGAAAACGCTCCGGGTCCAGAAGTCGGAACACACGGCTGAAGGTGTCGTGGCTCGGAATGCCGTGCTCCAGCGTCAAGAACTCCTCCGAAAATGCTCGCTTCGAGCGGCCGAACAGCGCGAAGTCGGCGCAGCTCTCCCCACCGCACAGCACCGTGCAAAGGCCAATAACCACAATCTCATGCAGCGAATGCCGCTTGGCATTCCCTGTCCGCGGGTCGTCCAGATCCTGGCAGATCCTGGAACACCTCGGCAATCTCGTCCATGGCGCCTGCCTCCACACTCTTGGCGCCATCTCGTAGAATCCATCCATCCGAACCAATGCAAGATCTTTCTCAAATGCAATTCCCCTGGGGTGCTCGGCGTCGCGGCTTGACAATTGCCCAAGGCTGCAACAACCCTTGAGTCAGGCCTGCGCGAAGCAGATTGGGAGCAGAGGATGAGAATTCGCAATTCCCCCAGCATGAGTGTCCTTCCGTTGGCGACAATGCTGCTTGTGCTCTTGTTGGGTTCAAGCACGGCCATCGCCGAGAACGAAACCCACGACCACAACGAGCCTGTGTTGCGCCCAACAATTCAGCTGCAGCATGCGACTTGGCCCGTACCGAACTTAGACGCGACCACCGCCTTGCTAACCACGCTCCTCCCCCTCGAAGTGGAGGAACATCCGATCCAACTGGGCAATCTAAGACTGAAATCCTTGCGCCCCAAGGCCGACGACGTCTTTCAGTTCGAACTTCATATTATCGAGATAGAGAAAGACTTGGATGATAACTATGCTGAAGTTTTAAAAATTGACAAAGACCACCTCAATTTTATGAAGCACTATACGAATTTCATTGAGAATCATTTTGCCATCCGCATACACCAACAAGATATCGCCATGAATACCTTGGATATATTGGTAAATCAGAAATTTCCTCAAGAAATCTTAGATGCCTATACGGATGGCAAGGTCCCGCACTTCGGACCCATGCAGCTAACCCAGGACAACTATCAGTTCTATGTCGAGAGTCCCGGCGGACATATCATGGAGCTGCAGATCTACCACTACGACCGCCTGCGAGAGGAACACGCCTGGTTGCCGCCGTTTCGCACTTGGGACGAAATGCTGGACCAGGAATTACAATACTATCGCCATCATCAACACACCCGCTAGAGCACTTTCCGCTCAGCTAGGGTCAGTTCTGTTTGCGATCGGCGAGTCGATCCGGCGTTGCGAGCGCTGCAGGGCGATGCCGGGCATCGGCCAAAGCGGGCGTGGCGCAGGGCGGCCGCCGATCACAAACCCCCAATGAATCGTATAGGGGGGACGGGCGTTTTCGGAGCAATTCCTGCGCCGTGCTCCTTGTCCATATCCCCTATATGGCCTTCGGACCCCGACTTGACCTTGCACCGAAAGCGCCACGTCAGAATGATCCTAGCTGAGCGGAAAGGGCTCTAGAGCATCGGACCGAAAAGTGGTCACCGGTTTTCGGAAAAATCCGATGCGTAAACAAAGAGATAGAGCGGCGCTATGATTCCAGCTGAATGCATGCCGCTCTAGAGCATGTCCACTGAATGTAGGGTCAGTTCTGTTTGCGATCGGCGAGTCGATCCGGCGTCGAGACCGGCGCAGGTCGATGCGGGGCATCGGCCGAGGCGGGCTCGGCGTCGGGCGGCCGCCGATCACAAACCCTTCGGGACGAACGCTTTTGGGCCAAATCCGGCGCCGTCATTCTCGTCCATATCCCCGATATGGCCTTCGAATGCCAGCTTGGCCCCTGAAACATCACATGGGACCCAAAAGCGTCTCGTCAGAATGACCCTACATTCAGTGGATATGCTCTAGCAGAGGCGAAAACCGGAAGATCGCCCAGGAGATTGCTCTGTCCGGATCAACGAGGAGGCGTGGCTAGAGCATCGGGCGATAAATCAGACGCATTCTGACGGAGTGGATTTGCGTCAGGGCCAAGCTTAGTCGCGAAGGGCGTATCCGTCGATACGGTCGAGCGGCTAAGCGCCGGCATTGGCGCAAATCCGCCCGTCCCGGAGGGCTTGTCTGCGCCGGGCGCCCGCCGGCGAAGCGTCCTTGCCCGATGCGCGGCATCGCGCTGCGGTCGTTTCACCGCCGGATCGCCACAGCGCAAACAAGCAGAATGCAGCTGATGTATCGATCGATGCTCTAGTCTTTCGTAGCCGCAAGCTTCTCTGCGAGTTCCTCGACACCGCTGACGGTCACATCCGGCTTGGTGCCGAGTGGGTAGAGAACCCGTCCGGGACGGGTGACAAAGACGGTCTGCATACCGGTGGCTGCACCGCCCATCAAATCCCAATGGTGGGCGGCAAAGAGCATGGCGTCCTCCGGCGCCACCCTCATCTCGGCCATGGCCCATTTGTAGACCTCCAGGTCAGGCTTGTACTTTTTGATCTCGCCGATGCTGAGGTAGCGATCGAAGTACTTCTCCAGGCCGGCGTGGCGCATCTGCTCGCTGACCCCTGCCTCCGAAGAGTTCGTCAGGGTGACGAGGATAAAACCCATCTCCTTAAGCTTCTTCAAGCCCGGCTCCACGTCGTGGTGCGGCGGCAGCGTGCGAATGGGTCCTCGGATGGCAGCCCGCGCCTCATCTTGCGTCAAAGGTAGCTTGTTCTCGGCCGCCACCATCTCCAGCGCGGCGGCACCGATGTCGGCAAACTCGCTGTAGTTTCCAGTCAAGGTGTCGACCATAGAGTACTGCAGCATGGTCGCGAACCACAGCGGGACCAGGTCAGTGCGCCCGTCCAGCGCCTTGCCGGCGGAAGCAGAGATGGCCTGCAGATCCAGCAAGGTCTCGATGACGTCGAAGAAGATCACCTTCGGAGGGTGAATCGCGTCCTTCGGCTGCTGGTCGGCAGCCAGCGAACCGCAGGACAAGAGCAACAAGGCACCGAGCACGACGCCAGTCAGCAAACGCCTGGGTTCCACCTTATGAGTTTTACTTGCTGTCGTTATGGTCACGGCTCCGTTCCCCTTGCTTTGCGGTTACCCTCTGGAACCCGCAACAGCCGTTGCAGATCCAGTCGATCGGTCCGTTCCGCGCAAGCCCGCGCGAAGGGTCCGTCCAAGACTGCCAGCACCGACATCGGCAGCAGGTACCAAGTGGCGACATGACCCAATACCGGAAGCTCAAGCAATCCGCCGATGATCACCAGAACGAACGCGTTCGGATAGGTCATTGCGCTGAAATAGTCGACCGCGAAGAGCCCGCGCCACCCGATCGCCGCCATCGTGACGAGCTTCACCAACAGCGCAAGCGAAGTCGCCGTCAGGCCTGCCGTCAGCGCCGAACTTAGATCGATATTGAGCATCGCCAGCACGATGTAGACAGCCAGCAGGAGCACCGCGAGATGACCGTTGCGACTGCCGAACTTGGCAGTGCGAATGGGCCAGCGCGCCCGCAGGGCCAGGATCAACCCATAGGGCAGGAAGACGCTAGCGGCAAAAACCAGAAAGCAAATCGCAACGAATGCCGGCACCTCGCTGAATGCGCCGCTGCCCAGCAGAAGACCGAGGGGCAGGATGCTGACAAGCGAAGAGATCACGACGGTCGCCAATGCCGGAAGAATGAGACCGCCGGCACATCGGCTTGCGGTAACGGCTAGCACGCCGGCCGGCGCTGCCAGAAAGGCCAGGCAGGTCAAAGCCAAGGGCGAGGAGAGCAACCCTGCCACGGAGACGATCACCAGGCCCACGACTGGCACCAAAACAAAGCGACAAACGTTCGCCAGCAAGATATCCCGCCGGGCAAGGTAATGTCCGACCTCTTCAATCTCCACCGTGGTAAAGCCGATGGCCGTAGCCGCGGCCAGAAGCGCAATCAGGATGTAGGGCGAGACAGCCACCTCCAGACCCGAAATGTGCAGCAGGAAACCGAGGATGACCGCCATAACAAATACGATGTGATAGTTGACGGTTATCATGTCGTAGAGCTGATTGCGCCACTTCACCTCTTGCGACAGATAGCTATGAAGCGTGTCGGCTGGGAGAAACTGAGAGTTCGGCAGACGCAGGTCATAGGCGCCCGTCAGTGGCAACCCCAAGATCAATCGTGCCAGAAACTCGATGACATACTTGTGCGACACCACCAGAACGCGTCTGCCCTTGCGGAGCTCCGGCAACAAGGTGTTGTGGTAGAAGTCCTCTACCCGCCGACGAAACAGCGCAATCTCCTCGCCAGCCTCCATGGTGGGGCTGTCGCTGTTCATCGCCCTTTCGTACTCCGGCACGCCGAAGCGCCGCTGCAGGACGGCTTTGTTCTGCAGCGTATAGCTACCGAAATCCCGCTCGGCCAGCTTCGGCTCTATTGTGACAAGGGGCTTTGGCTCCATTTTTGCGCACACCATCTCGGCCGTCTGGCGTGCCCGTCTTAGATCGGAGACGAAGACAAGGTCAAAGCTGCCGCAATGCCAGGTAAGCCCGGCCTTCTGTGCCTGAGCCAGACCCAGGCGGTTGAGCGGCACATCACAGATGCCGGCAATTCGATGGACCGTGTTGCAGGTGCTTTCGCCATGCCGCAACAGATAGAGATTGCTCGATATCGTCGGCGAAAGACTTTCCTGCACCATCAGCCGGGCCCCGCCATCAGCCTGGCCCCGCCGCGGCCGGCTCTCTCGTGCTGGCAATGTCGAGCCCGAGGCGTCGCCGCAGCTCAAGCGGCGTCACCGATACGTCGGTCATACGGCGCAGGGCTTCGTTCGTCAGCGCGGCGCGCACGAGACCCTCTCTCTCTTCCAAGGGCAATGGCGATTGCGACAGCGCTTGGCACATCTCCCGCTCCAGCGGCTCAAGTTCCGATTGGATGACAGACTTGTCGGCGCGCCGGCGCGCCGAAAGCCAATGAACTTTCACGCCAGCCGCCTTGTCGAAGAGCGCGGTAAAATCATCACGCGCGCTGACCGGAACCATCTCTTGCAGCTGCGCCCGCGGATCGCTGCCGGCATCATCCGGTGCGTCGCTTGTCTTACGTTCAAGGATCGACACAATTCTCAAAGCCGTTGCGATGGAGTGATTTTTTAGGGTCGCAATGTTGAAGGCAAAAGCACCAAGCCGCCCGTTGCGTGCTATCTCGTCGCCTTCTCTCGGCAGACCCACCGCGTGAAGCCTTTCGGAGGCCGTGCCGCTGGTGGACACCAGCGCGCCAAAGGGGTCGACCTCGACTCCGCGGCCGGTGGCTCTATGAGGCACAGCAAGCTCCTGCCGGTCGATAAGGTTGCGCCACAGGGGATTCTTCACCTGAGAATAATCGCTTTCCCTGTTGAGATTGGCGATTACCAAATCTGCATCGAGCAGGTGTGCTCCTTGTTCGTCGCTGTAGCCAATCGTTAGTCCACCGACATCGTTCACGACGATGTCGTCGATATGCGCGGTGATCATTGTCAGGTTCAAATCAGCCATGGCCTCGATCGCGTAGGGCATGGCGCCGACCCTCAAGTTCGAGATCAAGGTGTTGTAGTCTTGGAGCAATTGCTTGACCTTGTTGGGCGGGACCATCTTGACCAGCTCAACCACGTAAGGCTCCCAAGCCTTGAGGATGCGTTCGGAGTAGACGCTCTGCTGGACATCCGGATGCTCCTTGGCCAGCCAATCGCAGAGGTACTCCCACTCCTCCTGCACATCCCGGATCAGCACGTCCTGCCCACGATAGCCCTTGTCCAAGAAGGGGGGCCTGCGCACCTTGATGACCGCATGGCGGTGATCGGAAGGGTAGGCCTGCAAGGCGACGCCATGGCGCGAGAACATGTAGACCGAACCGCGGTGGCCCAGATCCTTGCTGAGTGCCAAGGCGGCATCGTAACCGCTGAGCGCAACGCCGATGATTGCCACGGTATCGTCCCGACGCACCTGCCGCATGCGGGCGTAGCCGTCTTGCGAGTACTGAAGACGGACGAAGGAGCTGTGCCGATGACAGTGCTGCGTAAAGGGTAAGCGACGAAACTCATTGCCCGTCGCAATGACCACTTGGCGCGCATAGATCTTGCGGTCCAGCACCTCACCGGTGCCCTCCTGAACATGCACGTGCGCTATGACGTGATCGCCCTCTGGCGAGGGAACCAGATCCCAGACCTCCCCAACTTCTTCACGATAGATCGTGCCCTCGGGCGCTTCCCTCAAGGCCTGCTCGAGTCGATCCGCCAGATAGTCGGCATAGATGGCGCGCGGCGCCGGGCCGGAGACAGTAAAGCTGGTCTCTGCCCAGTGGGAAGGCCACGCGCGCCTGTCGGCCTCGCCGTTGACCCAGTTTAGAAAGTCGTCGACGTCTTCTCGGAAGATCGACAGGCGGCCAGCCTGGATATTGTAGATGTTGTGCCAGGTCGTCCCCGGTCCGCCGTAGGCCAGCCCCCCATTGCCACGCTGGGGAAAGCGCTCGACGGCGACAATTGAGAGGGGCTTGGATGCAAACTGCATCAACCTGATCGCAGTAGACGTCGAGGCGGCACCGGTACCGACAATCAACACGTCAAAGCGGTTCTTGATCATTCCTCCGCCCCTACACCCGACCATAAGGCAAACAAATACATTCACAAGGGCCGAAGGCTCTCCCGCCCCGACCCAATCTCAGGATTCCTCCATTCTCACGACACCGGCCAGACCTTAGCGTGCTGTTGGTGAAGTGCCAACAACGCGTCAGCTCACGGGCAGGGGGATCGCATTTGAGAAAGATCTTGCATTGGTTCGGATGGATGGATTCTACGAGATGGCGCCAAGAGTGTGGAGGCAGGCGCCATGGACGAGATTGCCGAGGTGTTCCGGGATCTGCCAGGTTTTGGACGACCCGCGGACAGGGAATGCCAAGCGGCATTCGCTGCATGAGATTGTGGTTATTGGCCTTTGCACGGTGCTGTGCGGCAGGGAGAGCTGCGCCGGCATGGCGCTGTCCGGCCGCTCGAAGCGGGCAAGCGCGCAGGATGGGACAACGATTTCCTCGCTGGCTTGCTTTCACAGTTCACCAGAACTCAAATGCGATAGCCCTGCCGTCCAATCCCAGCAAAGTCGACACAGCGACTTGTTGGTCGTAAAGTTGTTGCTTTACGGCCTGCTGCAGCGGGTTTGAAAAGCGCCGCTTTCCTGCCGTCGAACAAAAAAATATGCAAACAGCTGGCGGAATCGGCCCAAAGTGGACTTCCGACCATTTCAAGCCTTTCAACTCCGAATCCAAAAAAGGACATCAATTGAGATCGGATTGAACAAGGTAGTGGAGTTGGATTGCCCACGGTTTGGTGGACACCTTTCATCTTATGAAAGAGAGTGCTTTTTGTGCTGAGAACGAGGGCTCCCTACCCAGCGGAATTCAGGGAGAGAACATCGCACTTGCGAAATCGCGGCGTAGTGTTGAGAGCCTTGCATTGTGCCGATCCACAGCCGCCAAGGCATCACGGTGAAAAAAAGACGCTGACGGCCTGCGAGCGCGACCGCCCGGACGTCGCCCGGCGGCGAGCCCAGTGGCGCAAATACCAAGGCCGCATCCATCCCGCCCGACTGGTCTTTATCGATGAAACATGGGCGAGGACGGACATGACGCGATCCCATGGCTGGGCACCGCGCGGCGCGCGGCTGATCGCAAAGGTCCCGCATGGCAGATGGAAGACAACAACCTTCCTGGCTGCCCTGCGCCATGACCGTATCGACGCGCCCTGCCTGTTCGACGGACCGATCAATGGTGAACGGTTCCTCGCCTATGTCGAACAAGCTCTCGTTCCAACGCTCAAGCCCGGCGACGTGGTCATCCTCGACAATCTGGGCTCACACAAAGGCAAAGCCGTGCGCCAGGCTATCCGAAACGCCGGCGCACACCTGATCTTCCTGCCCAAATACTCCCCCGACCTAAACCCAATCGAGCAGGTCTTCGCCAAGCTCAAGACATTGCTGCGCAAGAAGGCCGCGCGAACCGTCGATGCGATCTGTGACGCAATCGGCGAACTGCTTGATAGCTTCACACCGCAAGAATGCGCAAACTACATCGAAAACGCAGGATATGCGTCAAACTAAAAACAGAACGCTTTAGGGGTCATCTCCCAGAGCGGCACATAGCCTCGAGCACATTTGGCGCAAAGCGGAAATGTCGAGCTTCGACGAGCAAGCATCCTTGATGAGGAGATCGTCCGATAGATAACGATGGTACTTCTCGAAGCGCAGATTGGTCGCTGCGGAGAAAAGATCAAGTTCTTCCCCATCCGCAATTCGTTTCAGCACTGTGTGCAGCGAAGCCTCTTCGTCTGGCGCCTGAACAAAGAGAAAACCGTTATGTTGCTCGACGCGGAAGTCAAAGGCGCGGAGCGCCAGGGACAGAGTGTTTGTCTTGACCGTTCCAGTCCGGGTCGCCACGGCGAAGGTACCCTCACCGAGTTCGACAATCGGCGTGGTCTGAAATCCCATAACCCTGAAGTTCACCCGTGCTTCCTCTAGAAGCTCGAGCGCCACCGAATCCATGTAAACGGGGCGTTTGTCTCCTTCGAACAGGCTGAACATTCTCTCGATCACCCGGTCATGAATATCGCCCGGATCACCGCCAAAGATCGGGGGAGTTCCGCCCTCAGCCGGTGCGACGCTGATAACTTTGGCTTGATCATCGACCTCCCGAACCAGCCATCTCCGGCCTGAAAAGATGACCATCATTCCAGGAGACAAAATGTTGTCGACCGGGATCGCCCCAAGCTCGCGGCCGTTGGCGACAAGGCGATATTCCTCAGGTGTCTCGAACACGGCAAAGAAGCGGTAGTTCTCGACGATCTTCTCTCCCACCCGGCCAAGCAGGAGCAAACCGCTTTCCATCTGTTCTATGAGTTCAACATCGGGAGCGCCGAGGGAGCGCAGAACGCGGACAAAGTCCGAAACGCGAATCTGTCGAAAAGCCCCCTTGAGGCAAAGCGTGTTGTAAATGGTATCGGCTGATGCTCCGCCCCTCTGTGCGATGACGGACAGGATCTGGTGGGCCAATGTCGAAAGATGCAGCGCTTGAGGTTTTGGCGGCTCGCACCACCCCTCAAGAAGCAATTCTATCATCGCGACAGATCTGATGAGACCGAGTCGTAATCGGTCGACGAAGCTTGGATTCGACGAAAGCCGAACCTCCACATCGTACTGCCTCAAAACAGCAGGTTGCCCCGCTCGACGGCCCGAGCGCCCAAGACGCTGGCGGAGTGATGCGACGCTAAATGGCGCGCCGATTTGCGCGACACAGGCGACATCGCCTATGTCGATGCCAAGCTCCAAAGTCGACGTGCATACCGCCGTGGTGGGCTTGGCGGCGTCTTTCAGACGCTTCTCAACAAAGTCCCGATGTTCACCGGATAGACTTGCATGATGAGCATAGAATTCCTGCGGCATGTGCGCGTCTTCGCAGAGCCTCCGGAGCCGGTCAGCATAGACCTCCACAGATCCGCGAGCGCCTGCAAACACAAGATTGTCGCTGCCGCGCAGGGTCTCAAACAGGTGGGTTGCAACCCGTTGTTCTGCAGACGTCTCACGATCGCCCTCGCCGTCAGAGATGTAGCCGCGCAGTTGCAACCTGAGTTCCGCCTCCCCTCCTTCCGTTTCGATCAAACGGACCTCGTCAGCGGCATCGAAGCGCAGGTAGGATCGCGCCAACGCCATATCTCCGAGGGTCGCCGACAAGCCGATCCGACGTATCGGCCGTTTAACCGCAAGCTCCATGCGCGATAGCAAAGAGCGCATCTGCACGCCCCGTTCACTGTGAAGCATGCTGTGCAGTTCATCGATCACGACCGCTCTGGTCGCCCCGAACAACCGGGAGATCGCAGCCCCCTTTCGAACGAAAAGGGCTTCCAGGGATTCCGGGGTAATCAACAAGATACCGCGTGGCGCCTTGAGGGCCCGGGCCTTGGTCGACTGCTGGACATCGCCGTGCCACGGAACCACGGGCAGGTCCGTATCAAGACATATGTCCTCAAGACGCTCCGCCTGATCGGTGATCAGCGCTTTGAGCGGCCCGATATAAAGAAGATCAAATCCGGCGGATGGCTCCTGCTCGTCCAGCACTTGCGAGATAAGCGGAAAAAAAACGGCTTCTGTTTTTCCTCCCGCAGTGGAAGCCGCGATGATGAGATCGGCCCCGGACCCCATAACGTCATGGATCGCACGGACCTGAATATCGCGCAGTTCCTGCCACCCTTGTTGGCGGATCCATTTCTGGACCGGCCGGGCAAGTTTATCGAATGCGCCAGCCACAAGACCCGCTCAAAGCTTGAAGCTCGCCAGTTCGCTGTCGGGTTCGTGCTGCGCGCCTGTTGCCTCGTCGACATCGCTCAGGTCCTCGCCACGATCCGCTTCAACGGCGATAGTCTCGATGAGATCGGTCCACGCGGTACCGGGGTTCTGCTCAAGAATGGCAAGCAGATTGACAAACGCGGTCACGGTATTGCGGGGTGTTCTGAAATAGGCCTCGCCGATGCGATTGGAACAATGCGCCATAAAGGCCTCAAGGGCGCTGTCCGGCAAGGCGTTGTCGCTGCCTTGCATCACCGTTCGTATGTTTGACAAAAGGACAAACAGATCTTCCGGCGTCAGGTTCGCCAGCCGTACGACCGGACCGGACAAGTCGACCAATCCATCGCGGGCGAATGCGTTTTCAGCAAGCCGCGATTGGAGCGCCTCGTAGCTGTACAGGCCGCGCCGGGTGTTCATCAGAAACTCCGGCGTGCCACCCATCAGGAATCCGAGATTTGCGGCGCTCCCCTGAAGCACATCGTTCAATATGCGGAGAATTTGCTCGTAGTTCGCATTTCGCGCCTGCGAGGACGTCAGTTTGTACAGGTTCACCAATTCATCCAGGCCGACCAGCAACCCCTTGTAACCCGCCTCGACGACAAACACCGACATGAGCTTCAGATGATCGTAGACACCCGCGTCATCGATGATGGTGCGCACACCCAGCGCCTTGCGCGCATCGGTCCTGGTCGCGAACTCCCCGCGCAGCCAGCGCAGGGCAGCCGACTTGAGGTCGTCATCCCCGGTTTCATGGGCTTCCCAGTAACGCCGTATTACTTCGGCGAACTCAAACCCGCCGGTCAGCTCTTCGAAGTGACCGAGCCGTTCGCGGATCACCGTGCCGGTCACCACATCCCGCTCTTCGGCATCACGGTGTGCCTGTGAAACGAAACGCTCCACGACACTGGCAAGGGCACCGCCATCAGGCTTGGTGCGGGTCGACAGGTTGCGCGCCATTTCCGCGTAGAGGCCGCGTGCCTGCCCGCCGGTGGCATAGATGCGCCGATCCGGCGCCAGGTCCGCGAACATCACCACTAGGCCCTTTTCCAGCGCAACAAGCCTGATCAGGTTCATGAAGAACGTTTTGCCAGATCCATATTCGCCGATGATGAAACGGATGGCCGAACCGCCATCGGCGATGCGATCCATGTCGCGAACCAGTTCCTCGATTTCGCGAACGCGCCCGACCTGGATGTGACGCAGTCCGAGTTTCGGAACGACTCCGGCCCGCAAGGCCTGGACGATGGCGTCTCGTTCACGTGGCTTCAATCTGGACATGGCGTCCCCCCTTATCGATATCCGTCTTTAACAACGCGGCAACATCCTCAGCGAGTTCGTACCCGTCATACTCATCAAGAAGAGCCTCCTCGTAGGCCTCGAATGCCCACTCGTTCACGGCTTCAAGAGCTCCGGCGGCGAGGAGTTTGTGTTGGCTGCACAACTGATGGAACGCGTCTTCTGTCCAATGCGCCTGCTGGATCAGATCGTGGACAAGTGCGCTGTGTTTGCGGTCAAGGCCGCTGAGCGCTGCAGGCGCTGCGCCTTCACTCAGATTTCCGGATTCGTCTGCTTCGGAGAAGATATCGCCGAGAACCGACGACACGCGTTCCGTATCGGATCGGATTGCGGCGATCCGCGCCACATCGAGCCGCGGGGTGGCCGGGCTTTTCGTCTCGGGAATGGCCTCGCCAGGCACCGTCGGCTGCGCCATTCGAACCGTTCTCGGACCGTCCTCAACCTCGCCAGCGTGCAGATCGGAATAGGCCAAAGTCGGATCGAGACCGAGAGATTTGTAGATCTTTTCGATACCCGCGACTTCGTCCGAGCTAACCGTGCCGTCGGCATGCGCGGCAGAGACCAACGCTGCACGGACATCGGCATGTTTTTCTGGATCAAGGTCCTTCAATTTGCGCCGCAAAAGGCTCAGATCCGGCGGCACGGCGAGGAACCAATCGAGATTCGCCCGAAGCCGCCGTCTTTCGACATCGCTTAGCCCATCCGCCGAAGCGATGCGGTCCAATAAGGACTGCCGTTCCGGATCCGCGATATGCCCGTCCGCGTGGGCAACGAAGGATCCAAGAGCAAGCTCGATCAATACGGTACGATACGTCTCCGAGACCGTTTCAAGCGTCTCGACCGGCTCTCCAAGATCAAAGAGCACAACGGGTTCCAACGACTTGGGCGAGCGCAACCCAAACCTGGGATCGGGCGCTAGGCCGATGCCAAGACGCGCTAGGGCGTCGCTGGCATCTGTGAGTTGTCGCTTGCCGATCTTCTCCGGCCGCTGCCCTTCGAGGCGTTCGATGACATCCGCCGAGGGTATAACTCCGCCCGCTCTCACGATCGCGGATGCCCAGGACCTGAGCTCTTCGATCTCCTCGGACCGAAACAGCGGCCATAGATCAAACGGCAACAACGCATGGGCTTCGACGCTTCCGTGTGCTTGCGCATTTCGTCCAAGGAACCGGCTGTACTTATCAAGTTCGTCCGTGACTGCGTCGGCAATCTCCTGAGCAATCCTGATCGGTTTACGCAGTCCCGAAACATCCGGAAGCGGTTTGCCGCTGATATCGGGCATCAACGTGCCATCGAATTCGTTCGACGCGGCCTGGTAGCGAAACGTAAGTGTCTTTTTGGGCTTGTTCACCTTCAGGCCATCTGGGAATTTCGCGCCAAAGCGCAGTCTGAACAGTGCCCGAAACTCCTCCGGACACCGTTTCGCCGGCATCCGTCTAGAGTAGTCCGGATGGCAGCAAAGCCAGCTCAACAGCCAATCGGCGCTGATCGCGTGTCCTGCTTCCACAAAAACGCCGAGCGCAAATTTGATGGATGCCGGCATCTCCCAATCCGTGCTCTCGAAAACCGGCGAGATGTTCGCCACATCAGCCGTCGCCACCTCGGCGAACTGGATAAATTGACCCAGATAGCGCCGCGCGGAGTGGTTATCCTGATAGAGCACAGACAGGCGCCGAACTTCCAACAGCAACTCTGCCTTCTCGGCATCCGGCGGATTGTCGACAAAAAATCGACGCTCGATGCCGTAAAAGTACAGAAACATGTAGCCGACGTTGTAGGAGGCATCATCGCGTCCTCCGGCCAACCAGTCCAGATAGGTCGCGCGGCTCGTTCTGGGGATAGTGGAGTAGCCAGGCCAATAGAGCATACCGCTGCCGTCTTTGTCGTCACCGTTGCGCGCAACCGGCAGAGACGGGTCGATGTAAGCCCGATACTTTTCGCGATATCCGTGTTCATTGGTGGAAGGCGGTGTTCCGACATAGATCATGCCACCCAGATCCCGACCACCGACTGACACACTCTGATCGGCTGGAATCCATCCGTGGTTTCCGCGCGCACGCTCGCCAGACGCCCTTTCTGCTCGGCGTTTCTTCTGGATCTTCGCGAGCTTTGGCCTGACCCTTCGCGCGCTTTCGACAATCTCCTTGTTGTCCAGTTTCTGCCAGCGTCCCGGAAAAGGCGGCGGAGTTTCGGCGTTGCTCTTCGCGGACGGCAACGGCGGAGGTGTGATCCCAGAGCGAGATGGCCGCGGCGTGGCAGACGGGCTGGGTTCGCCATTTCCCGAACCCGAACAGCCAGCTTTGGCTTTGCTGGAGCGGCGGCGCTCCATCCACCAAACGATGAGACCCGGCAGACCGAATATGACGACGATCTGCGCACCCGCAGGCCACGCGGGAAGCCATGTCAAAACGGCTATCAGGCACGCAAAGTAAAGTAGCAGATAGATAAATCCGATACGCAAGAGTTGAAGCACAAATCGCACTTACCCAGCCTTCATCACGCCCTGCAACGAGCTTGACTATTCAGTATATCAACCGGAGCCGCAACGCTTGGTTGAATGTTCGACGTGGTTCGGATCGAACCTAGCTGTTCAGTCCCGGGATGAGATGGTTTGGATGAAGCCTGCACCGCTGGGGCTCGGAAGTCCACTTTTTGTGGATGAATTCGAAGACGGTTACGCCCTTGAGGGTCTGCAGTCGCTTGGCGAAGTTGTAGGCGTCGAGGAATGTCGCCAGGTGTTGGCGCAAGCGCTCATGGCTCTCGTAGTGATAGGCCGAACCGTTGCATCCTTGATGGTCCGGTTCATCCTCTCAACCTGACCATTGGTCCAGGGGTGGTTCGGTTTGGTGAGACGGTGGTCGATGTCGTTCTCGGCGCAAGCCAAAACGAATCCGCGGCAACGGAACCTTGCCTTCTCGGCGATCAGTTGCCTGACCTCGGGCCGTCCAACCGTCACCTTTGGGGTCGGTGAAGTGGGTGCCATTGTCGGTGAGCACCGTGTGGATTGTTTAGGGAACGGTATCGATCGGACGGCGGAGGAAGTTGCCAGCATCCCATCTGATGATCCGTTCATGCAACTCGGCGAAGGCGAACTTGCTGGTGCGATCGACAGCCACAAGCATGTAGAGCTTGCCCTCCTCGGTCCACACCTCGGCGATATCCCTTACGGCGTTTGCTCGCAAACGCCTATCGAACAGCGGATATGGAAATAGCCAATCGGGTACGCCTTAAACTTCTTCTTCGGTTTCGATCCCTCGACGTCTGGCAGGCGGCTAATGTCATGACGCTGAAACAAGCGGTGCAGAGATGAACGCGTAAGGTAGGGGATTGTCGCCTGAAGGGCATAGAGGCAGTCATCAAGCGGCAGCAGCGTATGGCGGCGGAAGCCAATCGCAAGAGCTTCTTCCTCCGTGCTGAGAACGGTGGAACGCGGTTCCTTCGGTCCCATTGGCGCATCGCTTACGCTGTCACACTTGCGCCGCTTCGCAACCGTCTTGGGGTTCAGCCTATAGGTCCGGCTCAATTCCGCGATCGAAGCTGTCGATCGCTGTATTGCTGCTCGGACAGCGTGCGTGGTCGCGGCGCTTCCGTGAAGAACCTGGCCCATAGCGTTTCCTTCGCATGCTGGCCGAATAATACGCCATCACACTCCGGGACTAAACATCCAGCACGCGGAAAACCCCATAACACAAGCAGCGGCGCCGTGGTTCGACTGGATAGAGGAGCCCACTCCTAAGCGGTGATTTTGTTAGTGTCTCATGAATGTCTGTTCTGGTTTCTTCGGAGACTTGTTGTAGCGTTTGCAACAAAAGTCCGCTCCCCGCCCAAAGTGAGAATCATCCCGTTGGTGCACGTCTTGAATCGTCCAGATATCCGCCATCAACATTGTGCCGCTCGCCCCCCGACATCGCAGCTACCACGCGCTAAGCATCCCAACGTGGTGATTCTTGTTCGGTAAAGGGCCGTTTCAAACCCTTCCAAAGCAGAAACAGGTTCAGTAGGAGCAGGCGGCGGGTTCGGAGCGCAACCCGCCCGGTTTCAGGCGGAATGGGATGAAAAGACCTCGTGCCTGTGAAGGCCGTTTTCATCCCATTCCGAAGCAGAAACCTCAGGCAGGAGAGCGTAGAAGGTTCATGATCCGAAGGTCAGAATTCCGGTGATGGTCCTCGGTTACGAGGCTTGGCGGGCGTTTTCTTGATCGGCTTTGCCTCCGGATCAAGTTGCATCTGAACGTAGAACCGCTTGTCCCGTTCCAGTTTGCGCCTGTCCTTTATATGCTGGCGGCGGATACCGTGCCTGAAGATTTCAATCCGGCGGCGGTCTTCCAGATGGTGAAAGGCGAGTTGGTCTTTCTCCATCCCGTCCTTCACAAGCGCTTCCGTGGCTTCGCGCTCATTTTGCTGGCTGATGCGCCTGTGTTCCCCGCTGAGCCGATCCCACAGACCCTTTAGGCCTTTTCTGAATCGCGCCTGCCGTGTCCTGTTCGCTTCGATACGCCGTTTTTCCTGTGTTTCATTCAGGCTTTGTCGCTCTGCCCGCTGGCGCTGCACAAGCGACTTCCGGCGTCTGTCAAACTCCGTGTTCTTTTCCTGTGCCTGTGAATCCAGTTCATTCTTGAACCGTTCAAGCGCAGGCAGCATATCGCCCGCGATTTGTTCTTTGGCCTCACTCACATTCGGCAGGGCATCCACATCCGCCAGACGCTCGCGGACCGCCCTTATTTTCACGTCTGCATATTTCGGGACGGAATAAACCTCGCCATGCACATCAATCCCGACGATGCGGCCTTTCCGGTCCCCACGCGCCACCACATAGCCGCGTTCGCGCATGGCGTTGATAAACGCCGCCCCGGAGTCTGAAATCGCCCAGGCATCCTGAAAAGCCGTTTTTATCGCACGGGCATCTTTTCCGATCCGTTTGGCCTGTTGCCACTGTTCAAGGGTGAAGTTCTTCGGATCACGCTTGCTGGTATCCGCAAGGCCTTCCGGCATCGGCCAACCGTGTTCAAGAAAGAGTTCCCGAGACACGGCCTTAAGGCGCGGGCGGTCCTGATACATACTGACCGCCTTCATGTTGACCGTATCGATCCGCGACCAGACGCAATGGGCATGGCGCCTGCCTTCCTTCTCGTGGAAGACAATGGCGCGGGAGTGGCTGGAAAGCCGGAGTGTTTCCTCGGCACGATCTATTGCGTCGACAAACTGTTCAGTGGTCACACGCGCCTGTTCCGGCGGGTTGATCGACAGGGAGTAGAGGAACTGCCTGCACTGCGTCCCCCGGCTTACCGCGTAAATCTCATTCAGCGCTCCCATGAGGTTCTGCGAGGCAAAGCCGCGAAGCTCATAGACCTCGACATGCTCATTTTCTTCTTTCATCAGGTGCAGCGCCAAATCCCTGGCCCCGCCGCGTGAATTGCCTTTCAGGATCATGGGCCGTCCCCCTGCACCCTGACGCCAAGGGCGGCAGTGAGGTCCTGGCGCATGGACTGGACGGCAGCGCAGGCGGCGAATAGCTCCTGCTCCAAGTCCGGCGAGACAGGCAACGCCCCCATATTCGCGGCCTTGGCAATCTGGTTCAGGTTCGAGGCAAGCCGGGACTGACCCAAGCCGCCGAGCATGTGACCGAGCACGGCCAGTTCCGCCGAAGGTTTGGGTCTTACCTTGCGTGTCGGTTTTCTCTTTGTTGGCGGCGGTTCATCCCCGGCAAACAGCTTGAGGCGGATATAGGCAGCAAGGGACAACGTGCCTGCATCCCGGTTCAGCCGCGCCCGTTCTTCATCCGTGAAGCGGATCGAAAAAGGTGGCGGGTGCTTCTTGCGCTCTGGCTTTGGCCGATGCGCCGCCGCCCCTGAGAAATCCTTCATCAATACCGGGGCGCTCATAGCACAGCCCCCCCGAAATCATCCCCAACCGATGGCTCGCTGGTATTCTCTAAATGTTGTAGCTGATGCTCCCAGTCGGCTAATGTTTCAAAGACGGAGTTTGAAGAGAATCCCTCTCTCTCCGCCATCGCCCCAAAATCTGCTGGATTCCCGAAAAGCGTAAAGGGAACAGTCAGTTGCGGGGTTCGAAACCCCTCATTCCGGCTATAAACCAAACCGTCCAGAAACGTCAGTTTCAGCACTGTTCTCTTGCGCTCCAAACGCTCTGAAGCCCATATTTCACAAGGGTTTGAGAGGAATTGCATGGAGAGTTCGAACATCTCTTCAAAGGGGCGCAGCGGTTTGCCGTTTGATTGCGATTTTTCGGAAGCGACCAGCTTGTCGCGTTCGAGTTTGGCGGCCCGCTTCTCGCAGGCGCTGACGAGGGCAACATCACGGTTGTTCGTTCGGACGAAACCGCAGCGGAGAATTCTGAAGTAAGCCGCGTATGAAGCCAATTACACCCTTTTTTCTTATCGCATCCATATGCATAGAGATATGCGCTATAAAAATATAAGCCAAATACTGTCTGGCCGAGTGTTTTATTAATTCATATTTTCCAAATTTTGTCTCCTCCATAGAAATATGATATTCTGAAGATCGAGAGAGCGTTTCTTGCGTGTTCTGATTGGTGATTGCATCTAGGCGCTTCGCATATTCTTCATCAAAATCGACGTTTAGAAATCCACCTTTTGAGCTCGATGAGAATTTAAATGGTGTTCCGCAAGCAACAAATCCATTATCTTTGTACGGAACAATGTCGCTAACAAACATTGGTGTCCCTATTAGCTTGATTCCAATTCCTGTATTATTATTATATAATTTGCAATATAATTTCATCAAGCTGTCTTTGTCTTTCAGATATAAAATAAAATACCTGTTTATTAACAATTTTTCAATTTTGTGATCATCGTCAATGGATGCTGACTTAAGGTATCGACCAAATAAATTATCTTTTTTCGATAGAATTCGATAGGCTTCTTTGCGCGCGTAACCATCTATAAGTAAATGAACCCTCTCCTCATCTCCATCGTTCCGAACGGTATGCGTTATCCCGAAGTTCCCGTACCAAAGTTCTCCCTCGTTCATGACTATTTTCTGATCCCCGATGCGGAAATCAATATCATTATTGGTTTTGATCGCGAGATGTAGTCGAAGAAGACCGCCATGCAAATCGTGGTCGCGATGCGGCACAATCAGCCCCTTCGCGCCCAGGGTCGATATTCGAACCGACTGAAGCTTCAGCGGGAAAGAGTGTAAAAACGCCTTGGTGCAAGGCAAGTGCTCTAAAACTGGCGTATCAATAAAGTTACCGCCAAGACCTAAGTGCCATGCATGCATTCCGTTTGGGCCGACAAGTGACATTCCGTTCCATTTCTGATTCCCTTTTGCCAATGCGCTCACGAATGACTCCGAGGAAAGAGATAAAATCTCTGATCTGATTTTATCGAAATCGAATCCATCCAAATTTGACGTATCAATCTTAGCGGCTGCCAGTACGCCATCATTCTCAACGATATCGTCGTTTAGTAGATTATTTCGATAAAGTGCATTTTCATCATCCATAATATTCACCATAACTTGAATATATGTTATTTTATATCAGATAATTACACATTAAAAATTGATTGAATTAGTATATTATGCTCTTATTATTCAATATAAGAGAACATTTATATTCCAATCCAATTGGATGGGCTTATTTTATCATTTTATATTCGAGTCCGTGTCGGGGAAACCGAATGTTGATGTTCATTAATTTGGGGGACCGCGAACTCCAACGCGCGTCTTAAGCAACTAGTCCTCCTACATCCGCCATTCGAGTTTACACTTTTCCATGTGCTTTGCCCATTGAGGCAGGGTTCAGATCATTTATCCGGACGAATACCCAATCTGTTCTCCATCCATTGTGACACTGCACCCAGGACAACCGGGGCAGCGTCATCGTTCAACAGCTGAAAATGGCCAAACGGGACATCCAAAGTGTCCACGATTCCGTCGTTCCCGCCCCAGCCGAGCGCAGCATCGGTGCTCCATTCCGCAGTCTCCCGGGCGCGGATAACGAACGTTGAGCCGTTGAACCGGGTGGATGGCGACCGTTCGTTCACCGCCTGAAGATTCTTGTGCAGAACAGCGATGAACCGATCTTGCGTTTCCCGCGGCGGCAAGTCTCCCTCCCGAGCGATGATCCCATCAGACCTCAACGCTGCGAACAGGCGCCTGCGTTGCTCGTCAGGCGGCGCGGACAGCATCTCTTGTGTGTTGTCGCCAAACCGGGTCTTAAGAATCCATTCAACGAAGTCGTCCGGACGATCGGGTATATCGGAAGCTGTTTCCGGCTGCAGGACGTGCGCCTCGACCGGTTGCTCAGCCACACTGTCGAGGATCACCACACCACAGACGGGCCTTCCCTGATCGCCCAAGCGGGCAGCAACATCATGAGCCAAGTACCCGCCCATGGACCAGCCGACGAAAACAAGTGGCCCTCTGGATGACAGTGCTGCAATGGCATCAGTATAGGCCTCAACCATCTCCGCGTAGCCCTCGAACGGAACTTCGCCGGGCTCATGCCCTGGAGACTGAACCGCCAGAACATCGCCGAACCGAGACAACGGCCCCAGAACGCGGGGATGAGCGTAGCAGGCGATGTTCCCGAAGACCGGCGGAAAGCAAACAATTGAAGGCGTCTCCACGCGGCCCGTTGCCTTCGACGCTGCTTTCGATAACGGGATGAGCGGCTGATACGCCGATCCGGATCCAACCGATCCAAGAACGCTGGCCAGCCCCGCGACCGTTGGGGCCTGGAACACGGATCGGAGAGCCAGCGCACGGCCGCACTGAGCTTCCAGATGCGCAACGAGCCGGATCGCCAGCAGCGAATGGCCTCCAAGATCGAAAAAGTTGTCATCACGCCCGATGCCCTCGCGGGCAAGAACCTCAGAGAAGGCGGCGGTGACAGCCTGCTCCAACGCACCGACAGGTTCGAGATAACCCGCTTGAGCAACCGACATCTCAGCGTCCGGCAGTTGCTTCCGGTCGACCTTGCCCGAGGATGTCAGCGGCAGCCGCGTCAACACGACGAAACCGGAGGGAACCATGTAGTCGGGCAAGGCCGATGCAAGGGAGGCCCGGACCTGAGCCAGATCCAGCAGCCCCTCCGGATCGAGCGCTGCTACCTCGGCGCGCT